>FLOH01000015.1_pt1 | contig 831406 bp, 770 predicted proteins | sample 756751 | NCBI WGS metagenome assembly FLOH01 (sample SAMEA4026879, study PRJEB14308) | marine metagenome | biome: coastal water; material: water | depth 74 m
CCTAATCATCACCTTTGATGCCGCGGTTAATGTGGGAACAGGGAACATTGTAATCAAAGATGGTACTGATGCCACCGTTGAAACAATTGATGTGACTTCTGGCCAGGTGACTGGAGGAGGGACAGATACAATAACAATCAACCCCTCAGTAATATTTGTTTCTAATACGGTTCATTATATTCAAATAGCTGCCACAGCCTTTGATGACTTGGCCGGCAACTCATATGCTGGCATCTTTGATACCACTACCTGGAATTTTACTACTACGGACACCAATGCTCCCGCGGTTTCTCTTACACCTCTTTCTCCAGATCCAAATGCAGATAATACTCCCACCATAGCGGGTACAGCTACTGATGCTGATGCCATCGTTTCCAGTGTGGAATATCAAATGGATGGGACTGGTGGTGCCTGGTCTGCCTGCGTAGCTGATGACGGTGCTTTCGATGAAATTAGTGAAGATTTCACTTGTACTTCAACTTCTTTATCTGATGCTTCTCATACTATGTATGTGAGAGCCACAGACTCTTTTTCAAATATCAGTACCCCAGAAACTGATACATTCATCATTGATACTACTAACCCCAGTACTCCTACCGTATTAGCTCCTTCCGATGCTAGTATTTATCTCCAGGGAGGACAATCATATGACATTACCTGGAATATATCCACTGATACTAATTTTGGCGCTCAACCAATTATGATAGAGTATTCTCTCTTGGGGAACTTCACTGATGCAGTGACTATTATTTCTGCCACAGAAAATGATGGTACCTATTCCTGGACTGTCCCCAGTGAAGATGTTTCCACCGCCAAAATCAGAATCACTGCTATTGATTTGGCTGTTAATGCCTCTTTTGACAGCTCTGATAATGCTTTCACCATTGATTCCACTGCTCCAGGGGCAGTAGTCATTACGGCCCCCACTAGCGTTGATTATGTAAAGGGTAATACTAACTTTGATATTACTTGGACAGCTGCAACGGACACTAACTTTGGAGCTCAACCAATTATGATAGAGTATTCTCTATTGGGCAACTTCACTGATGCCATCACCATTGCTACGACTACAGAAAATGATGGTTTATATACCTGGGCGTCACCAGATATCACGGCCACTACCACAAAAATTAGAGTAACAGCTACGGATTTAGTTAGTAATTCAACTGCCACCAGTTCGAATGTATTTGTAATTGATAATGGTTCTCCCACAGTCTCCGATGTCAATTTGGGGAATATTAGTAGTGCTACATCTCCGGCTGTGAGCATATCAGATGCTGTAGATTCAGGAGCAGAGCTATCGTATACTTGGACTAGCGTTTCGACTCCAAGCAGTGGTTCAATTTCTTTTTCTCCTAGTACAAGTGTTAGTGATCCAACTATGGTAGGAGATGTAAATGGTGATTACACAGCTTCTTTGGTGGTTACTGATCGGGCTGGAAACGTTGCCACCAGCACGGTTACCTTTACCTGGGCTGTTAGCAGTGGCGGCGGAGGCGGCGGCGGAGGCGGCGGAGGAACACCAGCTCCAGTCTATTGTTCTGCTGTTACCTATAGCTCTTGGAGCGCATGTACTAATCAAGCTCAATCTCGAAGTATAGTGGCAGTGTCACCCAACAACTGTTCTCTGAGACCAGAGCATCTTAGCGCTAGATACCAGAGTTGTTCAGCTCCAGGAAACGATGAGATTATTATTACGCCACCCGTTGAGCCATCCCCCTTTGATGCTGATGCTCCAGATGTAATGCAGAGAGCTCGAGATAATTTTACAAAAAAAGACTCAGAGGTACTTGGTAATGTCAGAGGTAAAATCCTAATTCAAGTTGAAGACCTAGGTAGGGCTTGGTATGTGAATCCTCTTGATGATAATAAATATTATTTAGGTCGACCCAGCAATGCTTTCCAAGTTATGAGAATATTGGGCGATGGAATATTGACTAGTGATTTACAAAAGATTCCAGTCACTATTTTGGATGACAGCTTGAGTGATGCTGATACAGACGGGGATGGTTTGCCTGACCGTTTAGAAAAAGGGTTAGGAACGGATTGGTTAAAAGCTGACACAGATGGAGATGGCTACACCGACTACGAAGAGATAAAGAACGGTTATGATCCTAACCACGCCGGAACTATTAGCACCAATTCATCTTTCACCCAAAGAAATGCAGGTAGAATATTTTTGCAAGTTCAACAGAATGGAGAAGCTTGGTATGTATATCCAGGTAATAATAGGCGTTATTATTTAGGCCGTCCTTCGGAAGCCCTGGTTATTATGAGAATTCTTGGGCTCGGCATCTCTGACAATAATTTAAATAAAATACCTGTTGGGCAATTTACACCTGAACAAATAAGATAAAGCATGCTACATCATAATTTTTTAACCTATGGCGGGAAACTAATCATCCAGCTTTTCGGAGAAATTCTTTTTTTTCCGATTTGGTGGTATAGTTTTGGTTTTTTCCGATTTGCTAAAAATTCCTTTAAATTCTGGTCTAATCAAGAAAAGGCACTGGGGTTTAGTGTTTGGGCAAAAAATATTTTTGTACCTATGTATGGGCAAAATGATTGGGCTGGTCGTTTGATTAGTTTCCTTATTCGTCTAGTCCAGGTAATATTTCGGGGTGCCCTGGTTTTACTGTGGTTAGTCTTTATTTTATTATTGATCATTGGCTGGTTGGCCTTGCCCTTGTTGTTATTTTTAGCACTAGTTTTTCAAGTGATTTAATATGGGAAGAACAGATTTACAATTAGTTATGCAAGAGAACGACAATCAACAAGGTGTTTGGTTTTTGGGTTGCTTTTTGCATTGGGATACGCCAATTAGAAAATCTATCATTTTTTTAAAAAGAGCAAAGCACAGAGTAGTCTCATTTTTGAGGTTTATTACCTGGGTTATTGTTTTTGCTGGTTGGCTATCTTTTGCTTTTTGGATATACACCAACGGGGAGTTATTATTAGCAGAACCTATAAAACTATTATTTTTTTGGAGCAATTATGATCCCTTAATTCTATTCTTCCTTGTTTCTCTATGGTTTGACCTTTTTTTAATCTATAAAAAGGGAGAAGCAAAAATGGGGCTAAAGAGAATAAAATACAACTTGTTCACCGAAGTAAAAATTAAGCAAAGAGCTCAGAGAAAGCCTTCTAAAAAATATGAATTGAGCAGCGCATATTCAGATGGGGCTCTAAAAATTATTGATGACGCTTTTCTTCTTGCAGATAAATTGAAACAAGCAGAGGTGCGAATTATTCATTTATTTAGAGCTCTATTGAGAGATAAAGAAATCCAGAATTTATTTATCCGACTGAATGTTGACGCCAAGGCGTTAGTGAGAATGGTGGACAATCATTTAATCGAAGAGAGTTCTTTGGGCTATAAATATCGGAGTCAGCTTTCATCGGCCACTAAAGAAGTTTTGATATCTGCCTTCATCGACGCCTTTTCTCAAAAACAGGACAGTGTTGGCGCTCTTAATTTGATAAGCTTTTGCTATGAAAAAGATGGGATGTTGTCTGAGATATTATACGAGCTAGAGATTGATCAAGACAAAATCATTAATACAGTGGAATGGTTTAGAGTTAACAAGCGCCTATTGGATAGCTATAAGTCTCATCATCAGTTAGCTCTTTTGAAACCTAGCTCAGGTATGAATAGAGCCTACACAGCAATTGCCACTCCTTCTTTGGACAGAATTTCACACGACCTTACGCTCAAAGCTAAGTACGGTCAACTAGATATTTGTGTGGGCCGGAAAAAAGAACTTAATGCCATTTTTGAAGCTTTCACTAGTGGTCACAATGGAGTTCTTTTGGTGGGGCAGACTGGAGTAGGGAAAAGTACAATTATCAATGGTTTAGCTCAATTAATGGTCAGAGAAGATGTGCCACGGTTTTTAAAGGATAAGAGGTTGGTGGAGTTGGATGTCTCCGGCTTGGTTAGTGGAGCTAATCCTGCCCAGGCGGAAGAACGTCTATTGGTGTGTCTAAATGAATTGGGGCACTCGGGTAATATTATTCTCTACATTGATAATGTTGAGAACTTAATTGGGATTAGTGCTGGGACTCAAGAGAGTCTAGATCTCTCCGAGGTTTTAGCAGAGGCAATTAGTCGTCACAATTTGTTTTGTTTAGCTTCAGTTACTACAGACAACTACTCTCGTTATGTAGAAAATAAAGCCTTAGGATCAATTATGACGACAGTTCTAATTAAGGAGCCAGACACCAATGAAGCCATCCAGATTTTGGAGAGCAAAGTTGGCTTTATTGAGTCTAAGTACGATATCTATGTTGTCTATGGTGCATTGGAGCAAGCAGTTGTAATGTCTTCACGGTACTTGCATGACAAGTTCCTGCCACTCAAGGCAATCAATTTACTTGAAAGCGCTGCCATGATTACTGCTAAGACAGCTCAGAACGATCCTCAGGCGAGTTTTTGCTCTAAAGAACAGGTTGCCGCCGCTGTTAGTGAATTAACTGGCATACCTGTTAGTAAGGTTAGTGCCAGTGAAAAAGAAAAACTTCTTAATCTAGAGAAAGAGATTCATCAGCGCATGATCGATCAGGAAGAGGCAGTTAATGCAGTTTCTGCCAGTTTGAGGCGAGCCAGGGCTCAGCTGAAAGAAAATAAAAGACCAATTGCCAGCTTTTTATTCCTGGGGCCAACTGGAGTTGGTAAGACGGAGTTAGCCAAGGCGGTGGCTCAAATTTATTTTAGTGATGAAAAATATTTGATTCGTTTAGACATGAGCGAATACCAACACCCCGATAGCATTCGTAAAATGATTGGCGATGTGGATGGTAATTTGGGGTATTTAACAGAAGCCGTTCGCAAACAACCCTTTGCTCTAATTCTCTTGGATGAAATTGAAAAAGCACATCCCGATATATTGAATGTATTCCTGCAATTACTGGATGATGGTCGTTTGACGGATGGACAGGGAAGAACCATTAGTTTTACGGAATCAATTATTATTGCGACTTCTAATATTGGAGCGGTATATATTCAGGAACAGATTAAAGCTAAAACTGAATTAGCGATTATAAAGCAGGGGCTGATTGATGAGCACATGAATAAATACATGCGACCGGAATTGATTAATCGTTTTGATGGCATTATTGTTTTCAAGCCACTGAGTGAGCAAGATATTGTCGATATTGCTGGATTAATGTTGAATAAGATAGGAAAGAGTTTAGCCGAAAAGGGCATTAAATTAAGAGTTGAAAAAGAGGGATTACGAATTTTAGCTAAGCAGGGTTATGATCCTAAGTTTGGCGCTCGACCACTCAGAAGATTATTGCAGGATAAGGTGGAGAATATTATTGCTAATAATATCTTGGCCAATGAGTTAAAGCGTCGTGATACGGTGGTGATTAATTCTAGAGCAGAGATAGAAATAGAGAAGGCGGCAAGATTATAAAAAACGCAAAATATTAATTTTGCGTGGTAGGTTTTTAGATTCTTTTTTGTAAGCCCTTTTGGCACTGACTTACTTGAAATTCCAGCTTTTTGATGGTGTCTTGATTGGGGACAGCCTTCTGCATCTCTTTTTTTAGTTTATTTTGTAGGGCAGTCAAATTTTCACATATTTTTATGACTGCTTCGCTAGTACGACTTTCCGAATCACTTGCCATAGCATCTTTTTATTGGTTAGTACTGTATTTAACGTTTAAATATTAGCAAAAAACATTTTTAAAGTCAACATATGTTTTATTTCATTATATTTATAATTTCTCTTTTGGTGTCCCTATTACTTACCAGCTTAATTAGGAAAATTGCTGGTCGTTTTAAAATTGTTGATAAGCCAAATTTAGATAGAAAAATACATATTAAACCGGTGCCCCTATTGGGTGGTGTAGCTATTTTTCTAACCTTCTTTGGCTTTCTTTTTATTTTCTCAGATAGATTTTTAGCTGGCAATCTTGATTGGCGACATTTATTGGGTTTTAGTGCTGGTGCTTTAATTCTGGTAATTGGAGGACTTTTGGATGATAAATACAATCTCAGGCCACATTGGCAGATTGTTTTCCCTTTATTAGCTGTGGTTGCCGTCATTATTGGAGGAGTGGAGATAGAGAAGATTACTAATCCACTCGGGGGGTTTATTTATCTAAAACAATTGATAGTAGTGGGACCAATCCTTATTGCTATGTGGTTACTGGGGATGATGTATACCACTAAGTTGTTGGATGGAGTCGATGGCTTGGTCACCGGCGTAAGTGCTATTGGCGGACTGGTTATTTTTCTCTTTACTCTAACTACACAATATTATCAACCAGACATTGCTTTCGCCGCCCTGTTATTAACCGCTGTTTCCATTGGTTTTCTGATTTTAAATTTTCATCCCGCTAAAATATTTCTTGGTGAAGGAGGCTCTCTTTTGCTGGGTTATATCCTGGGAGTGCTGGCTATTATTTCTGGAGGGAAAATTGCCATCGCTCTATTGATTATGGGTATTCCTATTTTAGATGTGGTTTGGACAATTATACGACGTAGCCTCAGTGGAAAGAATCCGTTTAGATTTGCTGATAAAAAGCATCTTCATTTTCGTTTAATGGATTTAGGTCTAAGTCAAAAACAAACTGTTCTAGTTTTCTATTTAATGTCGCTGATGTTTGGTTTGAGCGGTCTTTTTTTGCAAAGTAAAGGAAAGATTCTAGCCCTGGTGATTTTAGTGATCATAATGTTGGCGTTAGTAGTATTCTTTTGGTATTTAGATAAGATAAGAAACAAGAAAAAACCAACACTATTGCTACACATTTGTTGTGCACCCTGTGGTTCCTATGTGACCAAGAAACTTCTAATGCCTAAATATAGTTTAACTTGGTATTTCTGTAATCCTAATATTTGCAGTCAAGCGGAGTATAATAAACGTCTGGAGTACGTGCAATTAATGGCTAAGAAGTTTAATATCCCCCTTATTATTGAGCCATATGATCACGAATCTTGGTTGCGCAAAATACGAGGGCGAGAAAACGATCCCGAAAGAGGTGGCCGTTGTCAGATATGTTACCTTGACAGACTAAGGCAAACCGTTGAGTTAGCTGAAAATGAGGGATTCGATTTTTTTAGTACTACATTGTTAGTCAGTCCGTACAAGGATGTGGAGTCAATTGGGCGCTTGAGTCGTGATTTGGCCAAACGCTTTAGAGTCAATTACCTAAATTGGGACTTTCAGGCCAATAATGGTTACCAAAAATCACAAGATTTTGCTAAAAAGCTAGGGATATACCGTCAAAAATTCTGTGGTTGTGAATATTCTGGTAATTATAAAGGACAATAGACTGTATTTAATCATAAAAACTCTGTTTGACAGAGGTTTTTTTATTTGTTTTTCCGCTGTCTAAATGTTATAATTATTTTAGTTAGTTAAGCACTAAGAATTTTTATTTATGTCAAAAAAAACATTGAAATTAGGGCTAATCTTATTAATTACCACCTTCATTATTAGTGGTTGTACTTTGCCTTGGAAAAAGGGGAGCCCTGCTCCTATTATTCCTGTAACCACTACTCCTGACGTGACTGAACCCAGAAAAGTTGCGCCGGAGATCCCTAAGACCAATGATATAAAGGAGTTTGCTAGTCAAGATGAATTGAAACTATTTTTAGAAGAAAACATGTCTGGAAGTTCAGGGACTATGTATGCCGAAATGGATTTTTCTACTCGCGGTGAGGCAACAAACATGATACAAACAGCAATGCCCATGGCCGCTAACAAAGATGTCGCCACAAGTAATTCTAGCAACTCCGATGCTGGCGCTTCATTTGATTATTCGCTAACCAATAATCAAGTAGTTGGAGTTGACGAAGCGGACATTATTAAGACAGATGGCAACTATGCTTATGTTTTAGTTCGCAATGAGCTCTCTATTATTAAAATTAACCCCATTGAAGAAGCTCAAGTTGTTAGTAAAATCACTTTCAGTTCTAGGCCATTGGATATATTCATTAAAGGAACTAGCCTGGTGGTCTTTGGCTCCAACGATCAGGTTTTTAGAAGCTTTGCTCGTCAAAGCAACTACACTTTTTTTAAAGTCTTTAATCTAAGTGATCCAACAAGCCCAAGACAAGTTAGAGATCTTAACTTTGAAGGTAACTATACTGACTCACGCATGATTGGCGATTATATTTACTTTGTAACTAATAATTATGCAAACTATATAGAAGGAGAGCCGTTGACGCCAAGAATTCTGTCCGGCGGGAACGAGATAGAAAATTTTTCTCCTTCAGTGTTTTATTTTGATATTCCCTATAACAACTACAACTATACTTCCATCACTGCCATTAATGTAGAAGATAGCGAAGAAGAAGTCACTGGTCAGGTGTATTTGCTGGATGGTGGGCAGAATTTCTATGTTTCTCAAAATAACATTTATATTACCTATACAGAATATCTTAGTGAATATGATATAGAGAGAGAGGTAAAGGAAACTGTAGTTTATCCTGCTCTAGCCACCGAGGAACAAGAAAAAATTACCGAAATCAATAATGCGCCAACCTATATTTTGAATGCCCGGGAAAAGAAAGCAAAGATCAATTTAATCATTGAAAAGTTTTTGGCCTCTTTGGACGAAACTGAAAAATTAGCTTGGGGAAAGAAACTTGAGACCGCTTTTCGCAATGAGCTATTAGCCAAGGCGAAGGACAGAGAGAAGACGGTCATTCATAAAATAGGAATTAAGGATAATGTAATTGAGTATAAAGCCAAGGGTGAGGTAAGCGGTCAAGTTTTAAATCAGTTTTCTATGGATGAAAATGGTGATTACTTTAGAATCGCTACCACCAGAAGTAGATTGTGGTCACAATTGACAGAATCACCGGAGGATTCATATAGTAATATCTATATCCTTGGTCCCGATCTTACCCTGGTTGGTAGCCTGGAGAATTTAGCAACTACTGAACGTATTTATTCCGCTCGATTCATGGGAGATAGGGTGTACTTGGTTACTTTTCGCCAAGTTGATCCTTTGTATGTAATTAATCTATCTGATCCCCAGAAGCCCACTGTTCTGGGAGCTATTAAGGTTCCGGGTTATTCTAACTATCTTCATCCAGTCGATGCCAGCGGCACACAACTGATTGGCTTGGGCAGAGAAACTGAAATAGGGGCCGGCGATCAGGTAATTGTTAAGGGCCTCAAATTATCTTTGTTCGATTTCTCTGATCTTAGCAAACCAAAGGAACTTGATAGTTACATCATTGGAGATAGTTATAGTGATTCCATTGCTTTGTTTGATCACAAGGCATTCCTTTACTCCGGTAGCAAAAACATAATATCAATTCCTGCAGTGCTAAGGGAAAACAATGGTCGGCTAGCCTTTGCTGGCGCCCTAGTCTTTAGTTTAGAGAATAACGCCCTCAGTTTAAAGGGCAGAATTGATCACTCCGAAGGAGGACATTTTACCACAGCTGATAATTGGCGAGGTTATAATTACTATGACAATACTGTTAAACGTAGTATGTATGTTGGTGATAACTTGGTAACTTTTTCTAATAAATTCCTAAAGGTTAACAGAATCAGTGATCTAAGTTCCGTTAAGGACATAAAATTGACTCCAGATTCTCCTGATGACTTTATTATCGATACTCCTGAACCAACTCCAGTTCCGGAGGATGTGGAGGATATGGCGAGTCCAGACGAAACCTTGCCAGGGTCACCACTTGAACCAGCCCCGACACCAGACCCAGTGGAACCTCCGCCGGTTGAATAAATTAATATGAGATATAAAAACTTTTTTCTATTTCTAGTTCCAGTTGTCTTATGGATTTTGTGCCAAATGTTTCTATTTGAGCCGAAGCTTTTCTATTGGCTAATTGCGCTGGGAACCATTTTAATTTTAGTTAGCGTGAGATATTTAGTGAAGATAACTAAAAAGGGTAATTGGTTATCTTTTATTACTTCACCGGTATTATTTTTCCTAGGCCTTACTCTTTATGCAACGGTTTTAACTAATCGTTTTTGGTTGCAAATTATATTTATTATCATTGCTTGGTTTAGTTTTAATTATTTTCGTAACCTGTTCAATTACATGCATCAGGGGACAGAAGATGAGGTAGCGAGACTAGACAACACTCTACTTATTGGGGGGTTTTTAACGATCTTTTCTTCTTCGGCCGCCTTGTATACCATGCCAGCTTTTTTGAATTGGCCCTTTTGGGCAGTATTGTTAGTTTTTGTCCCCATTGTTTTTTTACTTTTTAATCAATTTTTGCCCTTAAAAAAGACTAATTTGAACACCGCTGGTGTTATGTTGGGTCTAAACGTTTTAGTACTGACTGAAATTGTATGGGTTTTATCTCTACTGCCCCTCAACTTTAATGTTCTGGGGTGTCTGACAGCTCTCTTTTACTATTTATTATTAATTATAAACCGCCTTCATTGGCGCAATAGTTTGAATTTAAAGAATATAAAAACACCTCTAATTTTAGCTGCGATTGTTATAATCCTATTGTTCCTAACAGCTCGCTGGCTTTAATTGTTAATGTATACATTATGAAAAAGATAAAACATGGATTTTTAATTGCTATTATTCTAGCAGTTGTCGCTGGTCTAGTAGCAGGTATTTTTGGTGAGATCATTACTCGGGTTTATTTGATTAAGGATCTTTATGTCCCCTATTTAAATCAGGAACTAAACTTAACAAACCTCAACTCCGGTCGCTCTAACTTAATTATCCGTGATGCTAAAAAGGTGGTCGTCAATCAAGATGTGAAGGTGACAGAAACTATTGGTGCAATTCAGCCCGCACTCATGGGTGTGTACAAGGAATTAACCGCAAAATCAAGCGATGATTATTATGATTTAACTAACCCATTATTTATTGGTTTGGCTGTTACCAGCGATGGCTGGATGGTGGCATCAGTCCCCACTAAAGTTGGGACTACGTTTTCTCCGCAAAATTATATAGCCATTTCAGCTGATCGACAGATTTATCAAATTGATGAAAAAGTTAGTTTCAAAAATTTACCAGGAAACTTAGTATTCTTTCACTTGGTGGAGGCCAACAATCTACCCGTCAAGAAGAACCTAAAGCGCACAGACTTATCATTGGGAAAGTCTCTATTGGTTTTGAATGGGTCTAATAATATTCTATTATCATCACTCGCTACCTTTGAGAAAAATACCAACATTCTAAGTAGTGATTCTTTGGATACTCGCCTTGAACTGGCTGACACTATGAGGGCTAGTTTACATAATGCCTTCATTTTTGATTTAGCTGGCGATTTGGTGGCTATAGTTGATTCCAGTGGGGAAGTAATACCAGTTTTTGCCTATGATCATTATTGGCAAAGCTTTTTGATGGATGGTGAAATTAATCGCGCTTCTTTGGGAGTGAATTATCTTGATCTCAGTGTAAATAAGCCCCTTGACGTTAGCTTAACTAAAGGTGCTTGGCTGAAGGATGGCGCTGTTCCAGCGGTGATAAAGAATAGTCCTGCAGCTGAAGCCGGTCTGTTGGCCGGGGACATTATCACCTGGATAAATAATCAGGAAATTAATGCCGCCAACGATTTAGCCGATGTCATTGCACTGTATAACCCGGGCGATACAATTACTATTACCTATCTGCGTGATGGGGTGGAGAATGAAGTTGAAATTGAGTTAGAAAATTTGAAATAATTATTTATGCAAGTTCATTCTATTAAGCAACTAAAGAATTTAGCTAACAAAACAGTTCTAATGAGAGTTGATTTTGATGTACCAATAACAGCTGGAAAGATAGATGAAGATGAAAGAATAGAGGTCAGCTTGGAAACAATTAATTTTTTACTAAAGAAAAAATGTCGGTTAGTTTTAATAGCGCATTTAGGTAGACCGGATGGGGAAAAGAAGGCCGAATATTCTCTCAGGCCAGTTGCTTTGCGTCTAAGACAGCTTTTGAAGAGTCCAGTTAAATTCGTTCCCGAGACCATTGGATCCAAGGTGGAGGCGGTTATCAAAAAGATGAAGGCCGGGGAAGTAGTTTTATTGGAGAACCTGCGTTTTCATCAAGAAGAATTGGATAATGATCTTGGATTTGCCAAAACACTAGCTGCTTTAGCGGATATCTATGTAAATGACGCCTTTGCCACTTCTCATCGTGATCAAGTTTCATTCTCGGCCATCAAGAAGTTTATTCCTGCTTATGCTGGGCTGTTATTAGAAAAAGAAATAGTGGCGTTGAATAAAATAAAAAAACCTAAAAAACCCTTGGTGGTTGTTATGGGAGGAGCCAAGCTTAAGACCAAGATGCCACTAGTTTCTAAATTCTATGCTAAAGCGGACTCTATTCTATTGGGCGGTGGTTTAGCCAATACTTTTTTTAAATATCAAAAACAGGAAATCGGTAAGTCACTCTATGATGTAGATGATCTGTTGAGCCTCAAGCAGTTCTATCAAGGGAAAAAGTTGAAAGCGAAGATTATTCTTCCAATTGATGTAGTGGTTAAAGATGCGAAGGGGCGAGCAGTGGTGAAATCCCCCAACAATGTAGAAAAAAAAGATACCATTTTAGATATCGGTCCAGCTACCATTAGTAAATATTCAGGCTACATTAAAAAAGCTCAAACTTTAATTTGTAATGGCCCCATGGGTCTGTTTGAAGAGCCTAGTTTCAAATATGGGACCTTTGCTGTTGTTAGCTTGGTGGCCGCTCGCTCCACCGGTAAAGCCTATGGAGTAATTGGTGGTGGTGATACCATTAAAGCTCTGGCTATGACTAAAATGACTGAGCATGTTGATTGGGTTTCCATGGGTGGAGGAGCCATGCTCGTTTATTTAAGTGGGGGGAGAATGCCCGGTCTAACTAAAATAATTAAAAAATAAATATATGTCTAAGATTAAAAAAATCACAGCTCGAGAAATATTAGATTCTCGTGGCAACCCCACGATTGAAGCTAGAGTAGAGTTAGTCAATGGTCTCAGTGCCAAGGCTGGTGTGCCCAGTGGGGCTTCTACGGGCATTCATGAGGCTCTGGAGCTGAGAGATGGTGATAGTAAGCGCTATGATGGTCAGGGCGTTCTACGGGCCGTCCGTAATGTTAACGAAATCATTGCTCCTAAATTGGTTGGTATGGATGTTCTAAAGCAAACTGAACTTGATGGCACAATGATTGAACTGGATGGCAGCAGTAATAAAAAGGGTTTAGGCGCCAATGCTATTTTAGCGGTTTCCTTAGCTTGTGCTCGGGTAGCGGCCTTTGAGCAAAAAAAAGAATTATTTGAATATATAAGAGATACTTTTTCATTCGATAAAACTGAGGTTGATAATTTGCCAGTACCACTGTTTAATATTTTTAACGGCGGTAAACATGCCGATACTAATTTGGATTTTCAAGAATTTTTGATTATTCCCAAAAAACAATCTGTTTCTAAGATGGTACAGATGGGGGCAGAAATTTTTCATGAATTAGGACGTGTGCTCAAGGAAGCTAATTACGATACAGATGTTGGCGCCGAGGGTGGCTATGCCCCTGATTTAGATTCTAGTATTGAGGCCATCGAGTTTATCATGGCAGCGGCCATTAGAGCGGGCTATAAACCGGGTGAAGATTTACGTCTCGGAACTGATGTTGGGTCTTCGGGGCTCTTTGATCCTGTTACTAAAAAATATGTTTTCCCATTAGATAACGCTTACTTTACTTCCAGCAATTTAATTGGCCTCTATCATGAATGGCTAAAGAAATACCCCTTCTTCTACCTGGAGGATGGTTTGGCTGAAGATGAGTGGGCGAGCTGGCGTGAACTGACGACTGAGCTAGGCGATCACATGCTTATTGTCGGGGATGATTTATTTGTAACCAGCACTGATCGTTTACGACAAGGGCTGGAGGAGAAAGCAGCCAATGCCATTATTATTAAACCCAATCAGGTGGGCACGCTAACAGAAACAGTTGATTGCATAAAGTTAGCCCAGAAACATGGATACAAAGTTATTGTTTCCCATCGCAGCGGAGAAACAGTCGATGATTTCATTACTGATTTAGCAGTGGCCGCTAAAGCTAACTATCTCAAGGCGGGATCATTATCTCGCGGCGAGAGATTGGCTAAGTATAATCGTCTTTTAGAAATTGAAGAACTAATTAGGTAACAATATGGAGTTAGATATCGCAGGTGACAAGCCAAGTGATTCGTCACAGTCCAAGCCAGTGGTTTTGCTGCTCTTGGATGGTTGGGGAATCGCCTCTGCCAGTGAGGCTAATATTATTTCCTTGGTCGATACTACTAATTTTCACGGTTTAGTTAAAAATTATCCAGTAGCTATTTTAGATCCGGGCAAAAAATGTTTGAATTGTCGTTACCTTAGTCTAGGAGCAGGCATAGACATAGAGTCAGAGGAGGATAAGAGAATGATTCCAGGCCTTACCAAAATCTTGTCAGATAATAATTTAAAACAAATAAAAATAGCAGAAACAGAGCGGTTCGCTGCCGCCACTTACTATTTCAACGGTTGGCAGGAAGAGCGCGTTGTGGGGGAAGAGCAAAAGATTATCTCCTCTGGTGTAGATAGCCCACTCAGAGAAATAGGTAAAGAAACCATTAGGGCTATTAAAACAGGAGAATATGATTTTATCCTTTCAGTTATAGCAGATATTGATTTAATAGCAACGCAAAAAGATGTGCAAAAATTGAAAACTACCATTGAGGCTGTGGATGACATTGTAAGAAAAATTGTAAACGAAGTTTTAGATAAAAAGGGAGTGCTAATCATTAGTTCTATCGGTGGTAATGCTGAACGAATGAATAATTTAGCTACCGATGTGATTGATGGCAAGATGACAAACAATCCTGTGCCACTGATAGTTGTGGGTGGAGAATTTAAAGATAAGAATATTGGACTGATTGACCCTCCAGATAATGACATTAGCTTGTTGTCAGTCGCTGGCACCTTGGTTGACATTACCCCCACCATTTTACATATTTTAAATATAAAAAAACCGGAAAACATGTCTGGTGAGAGCTTGATAGACTAGTGTTGACAATATTTAAATATTAGTGTAATTTTATAAGTTAATTAGTTTTTATATTAGTTCATTTTAAATGCAGAAAGGAGGATCCATGGAAAACACACCGCTAGCCACATTAAATGTCACAGAAAGGACAAGATTACGTCGTTTGAATAAGCATTTCAACTTAGGGATTCCCGACAAAGAGCTATTCTTCAACAAAAAAGTTGAGGAGCTGTCATTAATGGCTATTCAAGCTATTCGGATGGGGAAATTGAACCCCTATTCCTTGCTAATGTCTACAACAAGTATCAAACAGATGTATTCAAAGAGCAAAGGATTCACATCGTATATCCATAGTAACATTCCAGCCCTTAATGCATAAGAACTTGTCTAAATTGCCAAAAACCCGGAAACAATGTCCGGGTTTTTTATTTATCAAAACGTATTAATTAGAAGAATAGATAGCCGATGACACTGACTATAATGCCGATCAAGCCACCAATAATTACCTGCAGCGGTGTGTGGCCAATTTTTTCCAATTGAGTGGGATAACTTTTATCTAGAAATTCATCTTCGTCTAGATCTTTCACTAATATATTTAGTGTTTTACCGTGTTGACCCAGATAATTTCTAATGCCAACAGCATCAGTGATTACAATGGCGGCAAAGATAAAGCTGATGGCAAAGGCGTAGGAATCCATTCCTAATTTTAGCCCAGTTATTGCCACCAGGGCGACTACGATGGCTGTATGTCCAGAGGGCATGTCAGAATATGAAAAAATATCTTTCCAGCCTACTTTTTTACGGAGAGATTTTAATACAAATTTAGTACCCTGGGCAATGGTGAAGGCAATGATTGGGCAAAGAATGTAGATATACATATGATTAGATATCTAAGTTTTCTACTTTTTTAGCATGAGTTTGAATGAAATTTTTGCGGGGGGCTACGTTGTCACCCATTAGCATATCAAACATTTGATCAGCGCGAGCAGCATCTTCAATAGTCACTTGTTTAAGAATTCTTTTTTCTGGGTCCATGGTGGTTTCCCAAAGTTGCTCCGGATTCATTTCACCCAAACCTTTGTAGCGTTGAATTCTAATATTAGTAGCGGCTTTCTTTTCCTCTGCTTTCTTATTTTCAATTTCCACTTCTTCACTTTCATCAGTTTCTTCACCGATTTCAATTGTTTCTTCAACTCCGCCGCCCAATTCGGTGATAATTCTTTCTTTTTCTTCGTCGCTGTAGGCATAGCGGATAGCGGCACCTTTTTTCATTTGATATAGCGGTGGCTGAGCGATATAGAGATGTCCATTAGTAATCAAAGTACCGAAATGACGGAAGAAAAGGGTTAATAGAAGAGTACGAATATGAGCACCATCAACGTCGGCATCAGTCATGATGATAATACGATGGTATCTTAGCTTCTCAATGTCTAATTGTTCGTCAATGTTAGTACCCAGCGCAATCACCAGGTTCTTTACTTCGTTATTGGCTAACATTTTATCAAGTCGAGCTCGTTCTACGTTGAGAATCTTTCCACGTAGTGGCAGAATAGCTTGAAAGCGACGATTACGTCCTTGTTTCGCAGAACCACCAGCAGAGTCTCCCTCTACTATATATAATTCAGATTCTTCAGGATGACGACTAGAACAGTCGGCTAATTTGCCTGGCAGTGTCATTCCTTCGAGAGCACCTTTGCGTAGAATAGTAGCGCGAGCACTGCGAGCAGCTAGGCGAGCTTGAGCAGATAGAACGCATTTGCCTACAATTGCTTCTGCTTCCTTGGGATGCTCCTCTAAAAATATCCCAAAGAATTCACCCATTGTTTGTTCGACATTAGTCTTTATTTCTGCATTACCCAATTTGCCTTTGGTTTGACCCTCGAACTGAGGATCAGTCAGCTTCACACTTACAATAGCGGTTAATCCTTCACGAACATCATCGCCAGTTAGATTTTCATCTTTTTCTTTAATCAAATTATGACTACGAGCATAACTGTTAAGACTTCTAGTAAGAGCAGTGCGGAAACCAATCAAATGAGTTCCGCCCTCTGGATTATGAATATTATTTGCAAAGGCCAGAGTCATTTCATTATATTCATCGTTATATTGTAGGGCAATCTCCACCCTGGAATCCTTAATCTCTTTATCAATGTAGAAAATAGTCTCATTCTTTACAGACTTATTGCGGTGCAGAGATTTGATGTATGAGCGTATTCCACCTTCAAAGTGGAATTTATATTTTTTTTGTCGATGTCCTTTTCGTTCATCGGCAATACTAATGGTGATACCTTTGGTGAGATAGGCTTGTTGTCTCAGGCGATCTAGAATCTTTCCCCAGTTGAATTCCAATTCAGTGAAGATAGTAGCATCAGGTTTAAAGGTAATGGTGGTACCAGTTCTTTTAGTAGTACCAATATTTTTAATAGCCTTTTGTGGTTTACCTATCTTATATTCCTGCATCCAGATCTTGCCATCACGATGTATCTCGGCCTGTAGATACTCACTGAGAGCATTAACCACAGAAACACCAACACCATGAAGTCCTCCAGATACTTTGTAGCCTCCGCCACCAAATTTACCCCCAGCATGTAGTTTAGTGAGAACAGTTTCCAGGGCAGATAGTTTGGTAACCTTATGTTTTTCAACTGGAATACCGCGACCATTATCAGTCACCTTTACCATGCCATTGGGTAATAGAATAACGTCGATGGTGTCAGCGTGACCAGCCATAGCTTCATCAATTGAATTATCAACAACTTCCCAAATTAAATGATGAAGACCAGATCCGGAGGTGGAGCCAATATACATTCCCGGCCTCTTCCTAACGGGATCTAAGCCCTCCAAAACTGTGATGGCATCAGCGCCATATTCATTAGCTATTTTCTTCTTTTCAGCCATACATTAAAAATAAAAAATCCCGAGTTTTAGGGTATTTTTCTTTATTTTTTTAGTTAATTATCTTCTATTATTTTAGCAAAAACAATGGAATAAGGCAAGCGGGAAAATGAAGGAAAATAATTGATAAAAATGATAATAATTGATGTTTAGATGTTTGACTAATGGGCATGATTTAAGCTAATATTATGTTAGTTATTCGAAGTTCTTTTATATAAAATAATCATAAATTCACAAAATAAATCAGAGATGAAAACATTAATTATTGCTAAGAAAGTGGCTAGCATTTTGTGGGTATTGGTCATCGCGGGAGCTTGTGTGTTTATAATCTCTGTCATGACAGATTTTAAATTACTCACCAGTCCTACGGATATTCCCCCATCAACTCGTATCGTAATTTTTTGTCTTCTGGGGCCAAAGATTTTAGCTGAATCCTTTGTTATGGGGCGTGCGCTTTTGGACACCAAAGACATTGTGAAACCAGTATCTGATCTCGGAAAAAGGAGTTTCGTATTCTTTATACTACTGCTTCTCCTTGCTCCTCTTGTTTTTGATCAGTATTTTGCCTCATTAATGCAGATAGCATTTTTCAGTTTACTAAGCATAATAGTGGGGTTCATCTTCCTGATTATTAGTACTTGGATCTGGGGAAAAATATTGAGATAGCCCAAAGCCTGCAAAGCAGGCTTTTTCATTACTTTAATTTCTTAACAAATAGTGTTATTATACTTATATGTCTAGGATATTGGTGACTGGGGGAGCGGGGTTTGTTGGCTCCAACCTGGTTGATAAATTAATTTTAGAGGGGAATGAAGTCGTGATTATTGATGATCTTTCTTCTGGTAAAAAAGAGTATTTACATCCTCAAGCTAAATTTTATCAAGTGGATATTTGTTCTGTGGAAGTGGAAAAAATATTTACTGAGGGAAAGTTTGATTTTGTATATCATCTGGCTGCTCAGATTGATGTTCGTAAATCGGTTAAAGATCCAGAGCTGGACAACAGGATCAATGTCTTGGGAGGGTTAAATATTCTAAAAAATTGTCGTAGCAATAAAGTAAAGAAAATCATCTTTGCTTCTACCGGTGGAGCTATCTATGGCGATACTGAAGAAATCCCCACCACGGAATATGCGCCCACCTACCCAGTTTCACCCTATGGAATTAATAAGCTTACCTTTGAAAAATATCTCAACTACTATTATCAAGTATACGGATTAAACTACACGACACTACGTTTTGCTAATATATACGGGCCACGTCAATTTAAGGGTGGAGAAGCAGGCGTTATTGCAATCTTTATCGATAACGCTGTGAAGGGGCTAGAGAGTACTATGTATGGCGATGGCTTGCAGACTAGGGATTTTGTCTATATTGATGATGTGGTGCGGGCCTTATATTTCGCTAAGGAGATAGATTGTCGAGGAGAAGTCAATATTGGAACCGCCCAGGAAAGCAATCTATTGATGATTAAGGAATGTATAGAGAAGGCGCTGGGAGAAAATATTCGAATTAATCAAGCAGCTGCCAAGGAGGGAGAGCAACGTCGCAGTGCATTGTCATATAAACGTGCTCAGGATGTTCTAAACTGGCAACCACAAATTAATTTAGAAGAGGGGGTTAAAAGAACCATAGCGTGGGCTGAGGAGAATAAATAATATGCAAAAACTTATTATTGCTAATTGGAAAATGCAGCTAAATTACAAAGAGAGTTTAGCTTTGGCTAAGAAATTTTCACAAAAAATATCCACCAAGAATAATAGAATCGTTGTCTGCCCCGGTTATCCATCTTTGGTTGGTGTGGTCGAGATAGTTAAGAAAAAAGGAATAGAAGTTGGTGCTCAGGATTGCGCCCTTGAAGATCTCGGTGCTTACACTGGAGAAGTATCCCCAAAAGATCTTCAGAAGATGCAGGTCAAATATGTTATTTTGGGACATAGTGAGCGTCGCCAATATTTACAGGAAGGCTCCGCTGTTATTAATGGTAAAATTATAGCGGCCTTGCGCAATAATTTGATACCAGTATTATGTATTGGAGAGAGCTTGATGACCAAAGAACAAGGAGAAACAAAGAAATTTCTAATTAAACAGTTGCGTCAGGGTTTAAAGAATGTAAAGATAGGGAACACCAAAGATTTAGTGGTAGCCTATGAACCTCTTTGGGCTATTGGCACCGGACGGGCAATCATACCAATGGAAGCAGAGATAATGCATTCTTTTATCAAAAAAGAGGTTAGCAAGATTCTTAAGAAAAACATTAAAGTTATTTACGGAGGCAGTGTTAATTCTCAGAATGCCATGGATTTTCTGGTTAATAAGAATGTTGATGGGCTGCTCGTTGGTGGAGCCAGTTTAAAAGTTAATGAGTTTTCTAAAATATGCCAACTATAATTTCCCTTATCTTAATATTTGTCTGTTTATTGATTATTCTAGCAATCATTATTAAAAAATTGCCGGCTTTGGCTATTCTGGATGTTAATAACATGGTTGGGGCCAAGGAAGCTAAATTCAAGAACCAGATTATTAAGCAAAGACTAGAAAGAGACCTGAGCAAGGTCAGTGGTCTCTTTGCTAGAGCCTGGTTGCGGATAAATAAACAAGTTAATAAATTTATTAAATCACTACAGACTCAATTGAGAAAAAAGAAGCAAAACTATCGCATTGAAATGCCCACCTCTTTATTTAAGAAGGAAAAACGAATCAAAGATCTTTTTTTGGCAGTTGAAGACCTATTGAAAAAAGAATCACTAGAACAAGCAGAAGAGAAGTTGATTGAAATTATTGGTATGGATGAGAAGAATTTGTTGGCATTCTTTAAATTGGGCGGCCTATATGAGTCTCTCAAGAAGTGGTTAGAAGCTCGTCAAACCTATCACCATGCTCTTAAGCTGGCTCGCCAACATCAAGATGACAAGGATATTATCGGAGACCTGAGTCAGCAGCAAATTCATTTTGCTCTTGCTTTGTTAGAAAAAGAAAACGATAGTTTGGATGCTTCCCTGGAGCATGTAAAAGAAGCGCTTGACCTAGAACCAAACAATCCTCGCTACCTTGATTTAATTTTGGATTTAAGTATAATAAGAAAAGAAAAAGGGATGGCCATCGAATACTTTACTAAACTAGCCGCGGTTAACCCAGAGAATAATAAATTAGTTGAATTAAAGGATAAGATAGATCTTCTCTAGGAAGAGAACAGGCCGTTGTAGCTCAGTTGGTAGAGCATCTCCATGGTAAGGAGAAGGTCACCGGTTCAAGCCCGGTCAACGGCTCAATTAATTGCCTATTATTAGGTAATTTTTTTATATCTACATAGTGTATAATTGACAAATATATTAAAATGTGATATAATGATTTATTAAATGAGAGGCAGGTGTATATCGCAAAAACCGCTCCTTTACAATCAAATAATTGAATATAAACCAAAAAAACCATACATCATGAAAACAATTTTTTTCTTATTTTCCTTAGTGGTGGCAGTGGCCACCATCATAGCATTAGCCATTGTAAGTGCGCTAATTGCAGCATTCATCCCCGAAAGCCAAATTGGCTTCGGCTGGTACTTCTTAATCACTATAACAGTGTTGATCACTGTTCTAATTACAGCAATAGTCAAGGGTTGGACCACGGTTCCTGAGAACCACGAATACATCGTGGAATTTCTCGGAGACTACATCGATCGTCCCCTAGAAGCTGGCCCGCATATTCTTTTTCCGTGGTTTGGGTTTGTGAAAATCAGACCAAAACAGTTTCTGGGAACAAGAACAACTCCATTGTATCTCGATGAGCAACAGGACAAAAGTTATGGTGGAGGCAGTCTTGAGTTTAAAGACTGTTCGGCTCCAATAATAGCTTTTGTGTATTGGAATGTTTTTGATTCCGCTAAAGCCACCTATAACATCGATAAATTAGAGCATGCGATCGAAGAACTGACGGATCATATGTTACGGTCGTTCTTTGGTGTCTACACAATCGACCAAGCCATCGAGCTAAAAATCAAGTGTAACATTAAAGAGGTTGCTTGCTTAGTGGACTTGAATGCAAACCCCAATTACGTAGTGACTGATGATGAATTTTATAATAGTCATTATTGTACAACTCTCCGGGATTGGGGAGTTGAGCCAACAAACCTGGCTGTTTCAGACATCAAGCTCCCACCGGAAATTGAAGCTGGCAGACAAAAACTTTTTACAGCCGAACAAGAAAGACAAGCGGCCGAAAAAGACAAGGCAACCGCCCTGGTTAAAGCCAGTCAGCGAGAAGAAGTGGCAGTAGTTAATAAAAGAACTGCCATTATTGATGCCGAGGCCATTAAAGAGGCCAGTAAGTTGGTGGGTGAAGGCGAAGGCCAAAGGATTGCTAAAATAGCCTCAGAAACAGGAATGACCGTACAAGACGCCGCACACTATTTTGCCCTTATCAACAAATGGCAGAAAGTTGGTGAAATGAAGGAAAATCCTAATTTCAGCCTCATTGAAGGTGGCGGTGAATTAGCTACCATTGGTGCAGCAATCGGCACCGGAATGAATACAACAAAAAATAAACCGTAAAAAATTAAACAATGGAACCAGAAGACGAAATTAACACCAAAGTAGCAACAACCCCATTTATGAAAAGTGCATCAGGACAAAACATTTTGAATGTAGTCATTGCACTTGCGGGAGCGCTCATCGCCTTTATAGCGAGTTATTTCATTATTCCTGACTTTACTTTCGGCTGGAGACTTTTCACGGTTGCCGTTTTTGATCTTATTGTCCTTTGGGCAATAGACAGGGCCACCACTGTTCAATTTCCACTGGCGAGGAAGTCAGTAATATTGTTCACACTTCTCATTTTCATCATCTGGGCTAGTTATCATGCCTATCGCACTAAAGATGAGCCAGAAGTGACCAAAACTGAACAGTCTAGAGCTAAGACCATAAAACTCCAATTTGGAGAAAATGTCTTTGAACTTAAGGCTAACGAGTCTACTCCATGGTTAGCGTTCCCCAATGGAACAGTTACTAACTACAATATCCAATCCCATAACTACGATTATCAGCTACTTTTTAGTGATAACAGTATCTATGAAGGAGGATCGGATGTGCAAATTCCAAACAAAAAAAGTTGCTACCTAAAAATCGTTGCAAACAGCGATCAAGTGGTAACAGTTAAAGTGGCTAGGTAAGGACACCAATGTTCTTATCTCTCAAGGAGGGTACGTGATTACAATCGCGACCCTCTTTTTTTATTTTCTTCAAAATGTTATAATATAATTACTTAGAAAATTATTAATTTTTAAAAAATGAAGAAAGTTTTTTTAATTTCTTTAGTATTGTTTTCTCTTTTGTTCTCTTTTCAAGGCGTTAATGCTCAATCCGGATCCATGAATACAACTGGGTCAGGAACAAATGGAACAGTAGATAATACTTCTCCTGCTCCAGTTAAACTTACAAATCCCCTGGGCAACGATGTAACCAGTCCCAATGTTTTGATTGGTAAAATTATTAATTCCTTATTGGGCCTAGTGGGATCTTTGGCGCTATTAATGTTTGTTTACGGTGGACTTACCTGGATGACTTCCAGCGGCAGTCAAGAGAAAGTGAAAAAAGGAAGGGACATTATTATCTGGGCAGCCATTGGTTTGATTATCGTTTTCTCTTCATACGGTTTGATAAGATTCTTGCTCTCAAGCATCAAGTCCTAGTTATTTAGATTAATCTCTGCTAAAATATTAACGGTTTGACAATCGTTGATATTTTTTTTATTATAGAGTCATATTTGAAAACAGGGGTCGGTACCAAAGCGGTCAACTGGGGCAGACTGTAAATCTGCTGGCTTTCGCCTTCGTAGGTTCGAATCCTACCCGGCCCACAATAATATGCCCATTATTAATCCTGACAAAATTGGCACTAGTTTGATTAAGATTTTCGCGGTAGAGCTAACTGTAGCCGTGATCATCTTGATCGTTCTTTTGTCTTTCTGATATGCCTGAATTGCCGGAAGTAGAAACCATACGGCGTGATCTGAGTATCAAGATACTTGGGAAGAAGATTGTGGTTGTTGAAATATTATCTGCCAAAAGCGCTCATAACACAGCGTCTTTTTTTAGAAAGAGTTTGGTAGGGAATAGTTTTAGTGAGATTGGGCGTCGAGGCAAGCTATTAATTTTTGAGATAAAGAAAGGTGGCTTTTTGCTAATACATCTAAAAATGACCGGCCAGTTGGTTTATGTGAATAAAAATACAAAGTTGGCTGGAGGGCATAGTTTAAGTACGCAATCACTTTCTGAGGCTGTGGGGGGTGATCTCCCGAATAAGTTTACCAGGATAGTGATTAGCTTCCAGGATAGCAGCCAACTGTTTTTTAATGATTTAAGAAAATTCGGTTACCTCAAGATAGTGAAACAGAAGGAATTGGATAACATTTTAGAAAATAATTATGGCATTGAGCCATTGACTGATGATTTTACCTGGGTGAATTTTAAAAACATTTTTGTTAATCGCCGAACCAATATTAAGGCAATACTATTAAATCAAAGACTCATTGCCGGATTAGGCAATATTTATGTTGATGAATCTTTATTTCTGGCTGGCATCAGACCCCAGCGTTTGGCAAATTCGCTAACGGAGGCAGAGACAAAGAAATTGTATCAGGTTGTTCCTAGAGTTATTGGTGAAGCGATTGAATTTAGGGGTACAACCTTTAGTGATTATGTGGATTCCAGTGGTAAAAAGGGCAATTTTTCCAATAGATTGCGTGTATATGGCAGGGCCGGACAAACTTGTCTTAAGTGCAAAAATAAAGTAATAAAGATTAAGCTGGCTGGGCGGGGAACACATTATTGTTCGAGATGTCAGAAATAAGAACTAAGATTGACTTTTTGCCCATTTTTCTATATTGTTTAGATATAATTAATTTTATAAAAATATGTCCCAGGATAACATGATCAAGTTGGAGTGTACGGAGTGCAAAAGCATTAATTACCACTCTCACAAGAATAAAAAAGTTTTGAAAGAGCGGTTGGAAATCAAAAAACATTGCTCAAAGTGTAAGAAACATACTACACACAAAGAAACTAAATAAAATAAATATGCCTAAAAACTTAACCAAACCGTTTCTATTAATCCTAATGTTAGTAGTGTTAATCGGTTGTTATTTAATCTTTAGGCCCTTTATAACAGAGATTTTGGTAGCGGCAATCTTGGCAACTATTTTTTATGTTCCATATCAATGGTTGGCCAAGGTTCTAAGGGGGCGTCGCAATTTAGCCTCTCTGTTGATGTGCTTGATGTTGGTGGTGATAATCATTCTTCCCACGCTCAAGCTTTTAGTCTATGCAGCCGAGAAATCAGTTGTGGCTTATTCAGATACCGTTCGCTTTTTTAATAACAACAATCTCAGTGATGTTATGGAGAGCGAAGCTTTTAAGAACAGCATTTTCAAGAATGTTGATTTTTTGAATCTTAGTGAACGTAGTGCTGGTTTCGAACAGGTCATGCTAAATGTTTTTAAACAATCAAGTAATTTGTTGTTATCTGGTGCCACTATTGCGGTAAGGGAAACGACTAGTTTTATCTTTTCCTTGATATTGATTATCATGGCTATGTTCTTCTTCTTTGTTGATGGAAAGAATATTCTAAGACGATTAATGTATCTTTCTCCATTGCCGAACAAGTATGATTTGGAGTTGTTTGCAAAATTTAGGGCTGTTAGTTATACAACCTTTGTTTCCACCTTTGTGACGGCTGCTGCCCAGGGAGTAATTGGTGCTATTGGTTTTGCCATTGTTGGCTTCCCGGCTTTTCTCGCCGGTGTGCTGGTTGCCTTGTTGTCATTAGTTCCATATCTTGGATCAATGATTTTCTATGTTCCCGTTGGTATATTCTATCTTTTAATTGGACACATTTGGCAGGGAGTATTTATCCTTCTCTGGGGCGCTTTAGTTATTGGAACCTCTGATAATATTATTAGAACCTACATGATCAAGGGTCGGGCAGAAGTAAATCCAGTATTCATTCTTTTTTCTATTCTTGGTGGTATTGCTCTATTCGGTTTCTGGGGAATAATCCTTGGGCCACTGTTGGTTGCTTTGGCGGTAACGATATTTCATATATATGAAATGGAATTTTGCGATTCGCTGGAAGGATGTGATCCCGTGGTGGAAGCAAGGAAAAAGGCACTGAATAAGAAAAAATAATTGTTATTTTAAAGCTAATATTATATGTTAGGACCAAAAACAAAAAAGAATCTCGAAGACGCCTTTGCTGGTGAATCCATGGCAAGAAACAAATATGATTATTTTGCTTCCGTCGCCAAGAACGCAGGCTATATTCAAATTGCTAATGTTTTTGAAGAGACTGCTCGTAACGAAAAAGAGCATGCTAAGCTCTGGGCGAAACAACTGGGATTAATTGGCGATGTGGAGAATGACCTAAAGGAAGCCATTAAGGGCGAAGCCTACGAAAACACAGAAATGTATCCCCGTATGGCACAGGAAGCCATTGAAGAGGGCCATGGTGATATTGCTGAGCTATTTAAACATGTTAGCTCGGCGGAAAAAGCTCATGAAACTCGCTACAGAAAACTATTGGATAATATTGAGAAGGGCGAAGTTTTTAAGAGAACAGAAGTGAAACAATGGAAATGCAACAACTGTGGCTATATTCATGAAGGCGAAGAGGCTCCTGATTTATGTCCTTCTTGTTTGCATCCTCAGGCTCACTTTGAAATATTTGTTGAGACTTATTAATATAAATAGAAATATATGAGTAGTAGAGTAGGTTTAGTCTATTATTGCTCCATTTGTGGTAGCGAGGTAAAGTTTGAACATGATGGTGGCGGGCCACTAAAGTGTTGTGATCAGGTTATGGAATTAAAGAAAGAAGAATAACAATAGAATATTTTTATTATAAATAAAACCCTGTATAATAGTTATATAATTATAGTATAGGGTTTTATTATGAAGAAAGAATTAAAAACAAAGGCAGTAATATTAAGAAAAAGTGGAAAATCATTTAGAGAAATAGGTGAAGAGCTTGGGATTTCAAAGAGCACGGCTTCGTTGTGGACCAGAGATGAGAAAATGTCCCATCAGGGTAAGGCTAGATTTTATAATTTAATAGAAGCTTCTAAGTTAAAAGCCAAAGAGGTTCTGTTTGATAAAAATAAAATATATTTAGAGAAATTAGACAAGGAGTGCACCGTCTTAAAAAATAAAAATAAATATTCTAAAGATGATTTAAAGGTTTTTCTAGCTTTATTATATTGGGGTGAGGGGAGCAAAACAGAAAAGACCTTTACTTTTACTAATTCTGATCCCAGGATGGTTGCTGTGTATTTAAAATTATTCAAAGCCTCGTTTGATGTCAGCGAAGAAAAGATAAAAGCCTTTCTGCATTTACACGATTATCATGATAAAATAAAAATGATTAATTTTTGGTCAAAGGTGACAGGTATTGATAAAAAAAGAATTAGTATCTATAATAAAAAGAATTCAGGTAATAGGAGAAAAGAGGACTATAAAGGCTGTATTTCTGTGAGATACCATAACTATAAGTTTTTTGATGAAATTATGTTAATTATTGATAGATTCACAAAATTAAAAATATAAAATGCGGGATTGGTGTAGTGGTAACATGCGACTCTCCAAAAGTTGAGACGGGGGTTCGATTCCCTCATCCCGTGCATTTCAAAAAATCTGCTGAAGTCAGCAGGTTTTTTGTGTTCGGGGTAGGCGACAATAGAACCCTTTTATGATAAAATTGAATTGTAATCAAAATAGTATGAATGAAAAACTTAAAACAGTAGATGAAAAATTAACTATTAAAAAAGCTGCTCGTACTGTTATTTTTGATGATAATAAATTAACGCCAATTATTATTGTTCGTGGCGGAGAGTATTATAAGATTCCCGGTGGTGGCATCGAAGAAGGAGAGACAGACGAAGAAGCTGCTAAAAGGGAAGCGCTTGAAGAAGCGGGTTGCGAGGTTGAGTTAGTTAAGAAAATTGGAGAACAAGAGTTTGTTGATCCTGGTCCAAAGCATCATATGATACATCATTCGGTTTGTTATTTAGCAAAAAAAATTGACAAAACCAAAGATCCTGAATTTGATGAATGGGAAAAAAATAATAATTTTAATATGCGGTGGGTTGATTACGATGAAGCTGTTCAGTTATTTCAAAGCTCGAAAACTGATGATAAGTTTGGTGAAGAAATAAATAAACGAGATTTAGAATTTTTAATTAAATGCAAAGATGCTTTTAAGTTAGACTGAAAATATATTTCCACCGCAATATAAGCTTTTTCAAATAGTTCCATTCAAATCCTTGTGGGCGTGCACGTGTTTTAATAGCCCTATTTTTAGGGTTATTTTTTATATAATACAATAGAGACTTTAATGTCAGAGCCATTCTTCGCCATCTGGACTAATTCTTATTAAAGCTGTATCATATGGGGACAGGAATATGATTAATTAATTTATGAAAATTATGGGAAAATTTAATCGAGGAGATAAATTTGCTGGTAAGAAGAAATTTGATAATGATCGTGGTTTTGGGAGAAGCGAAAGATCAGATAGGCCAGCTATGCATCGAGCAGTGTGCTCTGAATGTCATCAGGACTGTGAGGTGCCATTTCGACCAACTGGCGATAAACCGGTTTTTTGCAGTAACTGTTTTAGTAAAAAAGAGGATTCAGGTCATGATAGATTTGAAAGAAGACCTTCTGCCCGACCAAGTCTTGGAGACAAACAAATGTTTAGAGCAGTTTGCGATAAGTGTCATAAAGATTGTGAAGTTCCCTTTAGGCCCAGCAGTGATAAACCAATTTTTTGCAGTGACTGTTTTACCAGGGGAGACAAAAGAGGTGGTAATGATAATGTAGCTAGCTCTGACCAATATAAAAAACAATTTGAAATGTTGAATGAGAAACTTGATACTCTTATAAAACTATTATCACCTAAAACAACAGTTAAAGAGGCAGTTAAGGAAGAAAAGATTGTTGTGAAGAAGGAGGATAAGAAAGCTGACAAAAAGATTAAGGTAAAAAAAGAAGTAGCTCCCAAAAAAGTTGCTACAAAAGCTGTTAAGAAGATTGAAAAGAAGAAAATTGCCAAGAAAAAGAAATAAGCTTATTTCAGTATAATAAAGAAGATACACTAATGTTAGTGTATCTTTTTTATTTTATATTCTATTTCTTTATCCTTTATCTTTATCCTCACGGTGTCGCCCACTTTTTGGTTAAGGAGGGCTAATCCAATGGGGGAGTGTCGAGAGATGATGCCCCTGAGGGGATCTGTTTCAGCCGAGCCCAATATAGTGAAGGTTTTACATTTCTTATTCACTTCTACTTCTACGGTATTGCCAACCTGCACCAGGGAAGCACTTCCCGGAGGAGAAATTATAATAGCAGAGTCAAGATGACTCTTGGTGTCTAATATTCTTTGATTCAGGCCCCGGAGACGTCCCTTGGCTAGTTGATAGGCGGCGTTTTCTGAAAAGTCTCCATCCAAAGCCAACCTCCTTACTTCGGCGGCTAATTTAGGGTGCATATTCTTCATTCTTTCCAGCTTGTTCTTCAGTTCCTGAACTTTTTTTTGGGTTAGATAGGGGTCAGGCTTGGAATAGACATAATTTCCAGGTTTTCGTCTTGGTACTTGCATATGCTTAGATTATAGCACAGGCAGATTAGTTTATCTCTATAGCCTTATTTGACAAAAAGACTAAGAATTATATATACTGTCTAATAAACAAATTAATTAGTCTACGAAACAAATATATGAAGAAACTATTTAAATCACAAACTTCCTATGACATTATCGCCCTCCTTATAAATGATAAACGGAAAGAGCTTTATTTAAGTGAAATCGCCACTACTTTATCCAGGGATTCCGCCAATGTTTCCCGGGAATTGCAGGGCTTAATTCAGGAAGGAATTGTAACAGTTAAAACCAAGAGTAACAAAAAATACTATTGTTTGAATAATGATTGTGATTACATTGATGAGCTCATTTCTGTCTTTAAGAAACAGCAGCAATCTGAAATTGAGAACAGATTTAGTTCAGATTGGATGTTGGCGGAAGAAATACTAAATGCCAATCCTTGGTTCATGACCATCCCGTTCTATTGCTTCACGAATCAGTTTAAACAGCCTAGTGAGCGTGATTACAGCAAGTTAGCCTGTGTCTATGAGGGCTATTACTTAAAATTCTATTTCAATAAACGGGATTCATTTCAAGTGGGAGAACATTTAGTTAGCAAATTCTTCAAGAGCCCTAAGTTCATGGAAGAGGTGAATGAAAAGATTAGATTTTTTGGAGACAAGTTAGTAGAGGTTGTGGACAAAATTCCTGAATCAAAATTAAATCAATTATCTACCAAGAAACTTTGGGATCTATATAGTTTGTATGAAGATACGCATTCGGAATACTATCAATGGGGTTGGATCCCGGTAGCAGCTGACATGTTTCATAATCAATTAACTGATAAAGGCAAAGACATCCTAAGAGACCTCAAAGTTCCTCCAGCCAAAATAGAAGAATATCTTTCCATCCTAACTCAACCAGAGAAAGAATCATTGATTAAGCAAGAAGATAATAATCTAATGATGATCGGCATTAAAGTGCAGAAAGATAAGAAGCAATATGATTTGTTTAAAACCTTATTCAACAAATTCAAAGAAGAGGATGTCAAATATTTTGGCTTATACACTCATAGCCCCGCCTATGAGAATAAATTTGAAGAGGTGGTTAAAGAGTTAACTGATAAGATTAAGCCAGAAATACTAGATGATCTACAAAACCACTATGCAAAGTATTTCTTTACCAAATTTATCTACACCGAGGAGCAGGGGGTCTATAGTTTCGAACATTATCTTAAAACTTTAGTGAGGCTAGTATCTGGTGATAGTGATTTGGAGGCCACATTTAATAAGCAGGAGCAAGAACTAGAAGACATTAAAAAACAGAAGCAACAATTGATTCAGGATTTGAAGCTATCTAAGAATTTGATGATATTTTTTGATGCCTGGGGTGATTTTATGGTCACTAAGATATATCGTCGCTCTGCTCAATTGTTTGCTTTATATAAAACCACTTTTCTATTAACCGAAATAGCTGAACGTATTGGGCTCTCGCTAAAAGAAACTAGGTTTATGACCTCCAGCGAGATTAAAAACGCTTTATTCAATCACGTGCTAGACAAAGAGGAAATTAAGAAAAGAGTAAAATATTGTTTGTATTATACGGCTGAGAATACAGAAGTATACTATAGTGGCACTCAAGCTAGAAAGATTGTTGAAAAGTATATAGAGAAAGACATTCACGAAGAAGTAGATGAATTGAATGGTCAATGTGGTTGTCGGGGATATGCTAGGGGCACGGTAAAAATTGTAAATGTTATGGCTGATATGCAGAAAATGAGAGAGGGAGATATTTTGGTTTCCATTTCTACTCAACCTGATCTTTTGCCGGCCATGAAAAAAGCGGGAGCTTTTGTGACGGATCAGGGTGGGGTGACTTCTCATGCTGCCATTGTAGCCAGAGAAACAAATACTCCCTGTGTTATTGCCACCAAAAATGCCACCCAGGTTTTGCACGATGGAGATGAAGTAGAAGTTTATGCCGATAAGGGTTTAGTGAAGATATTGAAGAAAATTAAGTAAAAGAGATTGCGGTTAGACAATAATATTATAAAGTATAGCTCGTACCAACGAGCTATATTTATTGACCTTTTGTTTCCAATACGCTAATATTCCATATTAAACATATTTTTCTTTGAAAATTAAATACTAACCATAAAAGCAATAAAATGATGAAAAAAGTAAATTTGGCTTTGATAGCGTCGGGAAGTGGAACAGATGCCAACGCCATAATGAGATCATGGGCGGACAATAATCTGCCGGAAGTCGATGTTAAACTTCTTGTCAGCACTAAAGATGGGGCGGGATGCATTGAAAAAGCGATAGGACACGGTGTTCCATCAGTTATTATTGACCGGAAAAAACTAGGAGAAAAGCAGTTTAATTTGTTACTCGAAAAAGCTTTGGAGGGGTATAAAATTGAATTAGTTTTTTTAGTAGGTTGTATTGTTAAGATTCCCCTAATTGAAGGTATTGCCTTTTACAATATTCATCCGGCAGATATTACACGTTTTGGCGGCCCCGGAATGTATGGATTGGAACCCCATAAGCAGGTTTTATTATCAATACAGAGTGATATTGCAATCAACCAGCCGGACATCAAAACGGAAAAATTCCATACTTATGTAATTGTGCATGAGGTGAATGAAAAATATGACGATGGCCTTGAACTTACAGGTGCGGCGGTGGAAATACCATCAGGTATTATTGAAGACCTTGTGAATGGTGATAACATTGAATCATTAGCTAACAGACTACAGGCACATGTTTTGCCCCATGAATGGATTCTATTGCCAGAAGCAGTCAAACTTGCCGCCCGAGAACTTAGGGAGGGTTGAGAGACTTACATAAAGAGGATAGCAGATAATCGCTACCTCTTTTTTATTTGTTAAAATTGTTATATAATATAGATATCTAATAGATAATTATAAATCTATGGAAGACAATAATGAAGTTGGTTTTGTTGAGAATTGGCCTAATTCTGTTACGCAGTGTCAACAATGCACCAATTTCCAAAATAAGAATGGGAGAAATGCCTGTGTTACCAAAGACCTGAGCTTTGAAGAGGCACTAGAAAAATATGGTGACATTTTACCAAACTCCCATTGTAATTTTTTCATGTCTAAATAATTGGATAGAAGAGAAAAGAGAAAACTCGTTCTTGGGGAATGAGTTTTTGTTGTTTAAATGAAGAAAATGAGCCTATTTACGTATTAATGTTAGACGGTTTATTATGATGAAACTATGAATTCTCAGATTAGCTGTGAACAAAAAAGTGATGTAGAATTGGTTGGATTAACCCTGCAAGATCAGGATTATTTTTTGTGTATCGTGAGGAGGTATGAACAACCATTATCACGTTACGTCAGACGCATTACGAGTGTTTCCGCGGATGATGCACAGGATCTATTGCAGAATATATTCATTAAAGTGTATCTCAGCCTAAATAGCTTTAATAATAATCTGAAATTCTCTTCCTGGATCTATCGTATTGCTCACAATGAAGTTATTGATAATTATCGCAAATTAAAAGTTCGGCCCCAAACGGTTGAGCTAAATTTAGACAATGATCACCTCAAACAACTAACAGATCAGTTTGATTTATTGGAAGAAATAAATCGTCAAGAGTTAGCCAAAGAAGTTAATGAAGCGATCAATAACTTAGATATTAAATCAAGGGAAGTTCTGTTGTTGAAATTTATCGAAGAAAAAGATTATCATGAAATTTCTGATATTATTAGAAAACCCTTGGGAACAGTAGCTTCTCGGATTAATAAAGCCAAGAAGGAATTATACAAAGAAATGACTAAAAATTTATCATATGAAAAATAACGATTTCGGCCAAAAAATAATTGGCTTGATAAAAAAAGACAAAATAAACCCTAAACCAAAATGGCAGTTTCTGTTCAAGAATTATGTTATCTGGTTAGTGGGGATTTTAGCTCTTATTTTTGGTGCCCTAGCCTTTTCGGTTATTATCTATTTAATAAAATTCAGTAACTGGGAAGTCTATGATCAGATGGGCAATAGTGCCTTTGAGTTTATTATATTAACATTGCCGTATTTTTGGCTAATATTTTTAGCCCTGTTTATCTTTGTTATCTATTACAATATAAAACACACCAATCGAGGCTACCGCTATCCCCTCATGCTAGTTATTGTAGTTAGTTTATTAGGTAGTTTAATTCTGGGTGGAATATTCTTTAGAATTGGTTGGGGGGAAGCTATTGATGACGTCCTGGGAGAAAGAGCTCCACTTTATACTCAAGTCATGAATCACCAAATGGGTTTTTGGTCTCAGCCGGATCGGGGTCGTTTGGCTGGAGTAGTAATTTCCCGGGAAGATAGGGACGCAATAACCATATTAGACATGAGTGGGAACGAGTGGTTAGTCCGTACCGAACATCCCTCAATAAACATGGTAGAGATAGGTCAACCAGTTCGTTTATTGGGAGAAGCCGTTTCTTTAGATAGCTTCGAAGCAGAATTGATTCTACCAATGGGACCAGGCAGGGGTTTTATGAAACGCCCAGGCTCACATCCGCCATCTAGGGACATAATGGACCCTTTAGATTTTCCAAAAAAACATGATCTACCACGATTGAAATAGTAGCGATATTTTTAAGGATGAGGTCGGTTAGTTGAAGAAAATATTTTTTCATGCGTAATAATATACAGGAGGACAAAGATCTTGTTTCCATTAATAAACTAATATACAGCATCATTTAATCTTTAGCTCATGGAATCAGCCAAATGTTAGATGGATGCTCATATACAAATGAAAAAAAACATTATCAAGGGAACCTTAGCTTTAGCTGTAGTTGGTCTGATTGGTGCAACTTTCATGAGTGCCAATGCGTCTGCCAACAAAAGAGCAGGCCTCACTAATGACAAGAATTTTGGACAACAATTAACTGAAGAACAGCGGACAGAAATGGAAGCTGTTAGAGCTGAGCATCAAACAGAGATGACTGTTCAACGTGAAGCCGCTCAAACTGCTTTAGCTAACTCAGATTATGCTGCTTGGAAAGAAGCTGTTGGATCAAATAATCCGTTTGCAGACAAAATTACTGAAGAAAACTTCCCTAAATTTGTGGAAGCCCATAATTTGATGCAACAAGCTCAGGATATTATGGCAGAACTTGGGTTAGAACGCCCTGGTATGGGTCAATTTAAAGGGGAGCATAAAGGATTTGGAATGCACTTTAATAAATAAGCTTAGTTTCTAGATAATAAAAACTCCTCGCAACTGAGGGGTTTTTTATTATTTCCTTGAAAAATATGCTATAATTAGTGGCAATAAGCATATAATTATGAATAACAATCTTTTTCATAACGTTTCCACTGAACATGTTTTTAAAAAACTATCTTCTCAGGCAGAGGGTCTGCATACCGAAGAAGTCAAAAAAAGGCAGGATCAGGAGGGACCGAATAAATTACCTCGGGAAAAATCTCTTTCTGGGTTGCTTCTTTTTTTAAGACAATTCAAGAATCCTTTGGTGTATATTCTTTTGGTGGCTCTGGCTATTAGCTTTGCCGCCGGACATGTTAGTGATGGCCTTATTATTACAATTGTTGTGGTTGTTACTAATATTGTTAGTTTCCTGCAAGAAAGAAAAGCAAATAAAGCCTTGACTCAACTCAACGGCATTATTGTATATAAGGTAAAGGTGCTAAGAGATGGAAAGATAAAGATAGTCAGAAGAGAGGAGTTGGTGCGGGGCGATGTCATTGAAATATTAGCAGGAGACATGATTCCTGCTGATGCTCGTTTGTTTAAAATAAAAGATTTAAGAGTCTCTGAGGCTGCTTTGACCGGTGAATCAATGCCAGTGAAGAAGGAAATAGGAGAATTTCCCGTGGACACATCCTTAGCCGACAGAAAGAACATGATATATCAGGGCACAGTAGCGACAGAAGGATCTGGATGGGCCGTGATTACAGCTATTGGGCGGGAAACAGAAATAGGTAAAGTTGCCAGTCTGATTAAGGAAACCACAGAGGATCTCACGCCGTTACAGCGTCAGATTAATAGGTTTGGAGTGAAATTAGGCATATTTTTAGTTGCCATTAATATTTTAATCTTTTTTATTGGGGTGCTTTCTGGTCGTCCAATATTTGAGATGTTTATGATTTCTGTAGTGATAGTGGTATCCGCCGTACCCGAAGGATTGATTCCGGCCATGAGTATTATTTTAGCCATTGGCATGCAACGTTTATCCAAAGATAAAGGTTTGGTGAGAAAGGCGGTGGCAGCTGAAACCCTGGGGTCAGTTTCCACTATTTGTGTTGATAAGACGGGTACCCTCACTCAGGGGGAAATGTTGGTTGACAGGATCATTACTCACCAAGGAAGTAAGGTATTTGACTTGGAAGATAAATTGGGAGGTAGATTATTAATCAATAAAAGTTCCTGGCTATCACTGAAGATTGGTGCACTATCAAATAACGCCATCGTTGAGAATCCAGATGAATCTTTTGATAAATGGAAAGTGAATGGTAACCCCACCGAAAGAGCTTTGCTTCTAGCGGGAGCAGCAGCTGGATTTTCTCGAGCTAACTTGGAATTAATTGAACCGCGGTTAGATGAAATACAATTTTCTTCAGCTCTCAAAATGATGGCCACTAGACATAAGGCGGAAGATAAAGGGGAAATAATATATATCAAGGGAGCTCCGGAAAGGATATTGGCCTTAGCTACGAAAATTGATGTTGAGGGAGAAGAAGTGAAATTGACCGAAGCTAAAAGAGAAGAATTAATTGAAAAGATGGATAAGTTGACCAATACGGGGCAGAGAATAATTGCCACTGCCTATCGTAGCTATGAAAAGGGATATCACAGGAATACTTTTAAAATAGATGATCTTGAAGAGCTCACCTTAGTTGGTTTATTAGCCATGCGTGATAAAGTCAGACCTGATGTGAAGGAGTCAATTAATTTGTGTCGTCAGGCTGGCATTGATTTAATCATCATTACTGGTGATCATGTAAACACTGCCCTTGCCATTGCTCGCGAATTAGATTTTAAAATCTCTTCCAAAAATCATATTGAAGGATATGAACTAGATGAAATGGATGATGAAGAGTTAGAAAAGAGAGTGCGAGAAATTAAACTATATGCTCGGGTTGATCCCAGACACAAGCTCAGGATAGTCACCGCTCTCCAGAAGATTGGTAAGGTGGTAGCCATGACCGGCGATGGTATTAATGATGCCCCAGCGCTTAAGAAGGCAGACATTGGCGTGGCTGTTGGCAACGGCACGGATGTGGCCAAAGAAGTGGCTGATTTGGTTTTATTGGATAATAGTTTCATGACCATTGTTCGAGCGGTTAAGCAAGGGCGAATCACCTTTAATAATATTAGAAAGGTAATCCTTTATCTCTTTACCGACTGTTTCCAGGAATTAGTGATTATTGGCACAGCCATATTGATTGGTTGGCCCTTACCAATTCTACCAGCGCAGATTCTTTGGATTAAACTAGTGGAGGATCCATTGCCAGCCACCAGTTTGTCATTTGATAAGTCAGAAGAAGATGTGATGAAAGATAAGCCAAGGGACAAGAATCAGCCCTTCCTTACTAAAGACTTACAAAAGATTATAGCTTTCTATGCCATTATAATGGATGTTCTTGCGCTTTCCTTGTTCTATTATTATTGGAGAATTGTTGGTGATTTAGACCAAGCGCGGTCCGTTCTATTCGTTGCCCTTGGTGTAGCCACTCTATTCTATATATATGCCATTCGTGGTCTGAAGAAGTCAGTCTTTAGAATCAATCCTTTTTCGAATAAATTTCTTTTGGGAGCAACCGCTATTAGTGCGCTCATGTTAGTAGCAGCAATATATATTCCTTTCCTGAACAAATTATTAGGGACCATCCCTTTGGGGCTGATGGATTGGCCGTTAATTATCGGCTATGGTTTTTGTAGCATTCTAGTATTTGAAATAGGAAAATGGGTAACAAGATTAAAGTTTAAATTTTAAATATGTTTGCGAATATTATCATTCCCAATCCAGAGAAATTAGATAGACTAAAAGAGGCAATAAAGTCTCGGGGGGTTGAGAGCTTGCAAATTTTATCTGACTTTGATCGAACCCTCACTAGCTTTTTTGTAGAAGAAAGGAAGGCCCCTACTTTAATTGCAGTATTACGGGAGCAAAATTATCTCACTCCGGATTACTCAGAAAAAGCTCAGGCGTTGGCTGATGAATACTATCCCATTGAAATTGACCCCCTTGTTCCGACTGAGGAAAAGAAAAATGCCATGGCTGCATGGTGGCAAAAACATTTTCAATTGTTAATTGAGTCTGGTCTCAATAAGAAAGATGTAGAAAAGGCTATGAAGTCCAGTGGCGTGAAACTAAGGGAAGGGGTGGAAGAATTTCTCAAGAGCTTGGAGCAGGCGCAGGTGCCCTTGGTTATTATGTCTGCTAGTGGTCTGGGGACAGAAAGTATTCAATTTTTTCTCAGTGAGGTGGGACAGCTGAAAGATAACATCCATATAATTTCCAATGCCTTTGAGTGGGACGAAGCCGGTAGAGCCACTGGAATAAAAGAGCCAATTATTCATACTTTTAATAAGGATGAAACCTTGTTACAGAGTTATCCTGCTTTTGAAAAGATTAAAGATAGAAAAAATATTATTTTACTGGGAGATAGCTTAGGAGATGCCGATATGGCCCGTGGTTTTGATTATGAACATATTATTAAGATTGGGTTTTTAAATGATAATATCAAAGAAAATCTTGATGGCTTTGAACAATCATATGACATGGTCATACTCAACGATAACTCTTTCGAACGGGTTAATATATTATTAGGGGAGATAATATAGCAAAAGAGACCATTATGCTGAATAGGTCTTTTTTATTGCTCATTTTAAACAGTTGTAAAATGATTTGTATTGTAGTATACTACACATCATAGTAGTAAGATCAAAATTATGAAGAAAAAAGAATTCAGTGCCCTGGGAGCGTTAGAATCCAAGGTAATGGAAACAATCTGGAGTTTAGGCAAAGCATCCGTACGTGATGTTTTGAATAATATTAAATCTAAAAAAGAACCAGCCTATACCACTGTTATGACGGTTATGGGTCGTTTGCATAGCAAAAAAATACTTAAACGAGAGTTTAAAAATGAAGCCTATGTTTATACGCCGGTTCAGGATCGTAAAAGTTTTTTTTCTTCCACTTCTAAAAAGATAATTAATAGTCTTATCGATGAATTTGGAGAAGATGTGGCCGTTGCCAGCTTTATCAATGCCATGGAACTTAGCAATGTTAAGAAGTCTAAAGAATTACGCAAAAAATTGGAGGCTATTCTCAAGTAATATATGTCTACTTCAGAAAAAAAATCTAATATCATCTTCCTGAAGGTTTGTGTCATTGGACTCTTGTTTCTAGGAATTATTGTATTTCTAAATGCACTTCTGTATAGTCGCATCGCTTTGGCAGTTGCCGCTTTGGGCAATAAACTGGAGGCGGCATGTGGTTGCACCAATCATTGGTCCTTTAGTAGCCACCCCTGGTTGTTTACTTCCTTAATTCTAGCCTCCTTAGTTTTAGCAGCCTTTATTGGCTTTACTCTAGCAAAGGTGATCCGATTAAAGATGAAAACCAGTAGATTTATTAGAGCTAATCTTGAGAATAGAAAGGTGAACCTATCAGGAAAGTTGAAACACATTGTTCATTCTTTAAATTTGCATAACAAAGTGATTGAAATCAAAGACAGTAATCCCGTTGTGTTTTGTTTCGGTATTATCCATCCAAAAATTTGTATATCTTCAGCTTTTGTTAAAAAACTAAACCAACAGGAGCTTAGAGCAGTACTTCTGCACGAGCAACATCATTTGAGTAGTCATGAGATTGTAAAACTATTTATTATTAAAACTATTGCTACTGTTCTATTTTTCGTTCCGGGAGTAAAATCTTTGGCTCAACAATACTCCACTTTTTCAGAAATTTCAGCTGATGAATGGGCAATTAGCAACTCACAGGATAAGATGCCCCTAGCGGGAGCCATGTACAAGATCCTGGAACTAAAAGAGCATTTTAATGTTGCTAATAATGTAGCCATCGCTTCTTTCAGTTATGTTACCGAGGAAAGAATAAATAAGATGACCGATGATAACTATGTTATTAAAATAAATATCATTAAACCAAGATTACTTATGAACCTTTTCCTTTTATCGGGGGTCTTGTTCATGTTTGCTTTCTTCATATATTCTAGCAAGGTAGCCATCGCTAATCATGATGATAATTTATGTGCTGCTGGTCATACCAATGAACATCATAGTTGCGAAATGTTAAATGATGGATCAATTTGTAAAATGCACGATCAGGATGTTTTATCGGATCACAGTGACTGCGGAAAGGGGAATTATAATAGCTCGCCCTACAACGGACTGACAGTACCATTCTAGGCTGTGGATAAATAGGTTTGACAAATAGTTAGCACCCTACTACACTGTATAGTAGGGTGTTACTTTTTTAAAGAAATTTAACTATAATTCTATGTCAAAAACTATTCGTATTATACTTCTGTCGCTAATCGTTAGCATTCTATCTAGCGGGCTAACCGCGCATACAATGTTAACTCGTCAGAACCAAAATAGTTCAAATGAACTAATTAAATCCTTCTATGATACCGAGATAGCCGTCCACGTTAGTCCTCACGGTCTTCGCAAGAAGATGACTGCCGGAGATAAAAACTTCATTTTAGTAGACCTACGTAGTCAGGAGGAATATGAGAGAGAGCATATAGCGGGGGCAATAAATATCCCCGCCTACAAAGATCCTGACACCTCCGCCTATGGAGATGTAGACAGGATTGTGGGAGAATTTGCCAAATTGAATCCCAGTAAGGACGTGATTGTATATTGCTACAGCACGCCATGCATGACTGGGCGCAAGGTGGGTAAAATATTAGCTGAACATGATATTTATGTACAACATTTAGCCATTGGCTGGAATGAATGGCGTTATTTTTGGACCCTCTGGAATCACGAACATGAGTGGGAAGTAGTAAATGTTAATGATTATGTTGTGACTGGTTCAGAGCCCGGAGCAGTGGAGATCAAGAAAGAAAGCAATGATTCAAACGTTTGCCCCATTGAAGGGGAGTTAGGTTGTTAGTATAAATAAATAATATAGCCAAATTAATAATTCTATGTTCAAAGAAATAAATATTCAGATTAAAAAACTTAATAGTGAGAATGATAAATTCTTAATTGAGGCAGAACTTGATGTTTTGGCTGGAGTTAAAGATGTCAGACTCAATTTACAAACCGGAGAGTGTCGGGTGGAATTTGATAATAGTAAGACAGAAGAACAAAAATTATTTAGAGTTGTTAAGGAGTTGGGATATGAGGCAGTTAAATCTAAAACCACGGAATCATCTCTTCCTCAAAAACATGTTTATTTTGTGAATGGCATGCATTGCGCTTCCTGTGAGCTCACTACTGAGAAAGCGTTGCTTCAGAAAAAAGAAATTCAGGCAGTGGATGCCTCGGTTGGCAAGGGTCAGGTGGAGATTCGATATACTGGAGAATACCCAAGGGTTGATGAATTGAATGAATTATTTAAAAAAGATGGCTATGTTTTTTCTAATAAACCGATGAAGAAGCAGAAATCTCAAGCGCTAATGACCACTAATGATCGAGGGGAAATGGTTATTAATAAAAAAAAGCTACATGATTTTTTAGTTATTTTTGGTGTCTCCCTGGTATTAATGATTGGTTTCATAATTCTAAATAAATCAGGACTGTCGGCTTTAATCAGTGTAAATTCTACTTCAGCTCTACCTATGTTTCTGATTTTTGGTCTTCTGGCGGGATTATCCAGCTGCGCGGCTTTAGTGGGAGGCATTATCCTATCAATGTCCAAACAGTGGTTGTCCATCTATTCTAAAAATGCTTCAAATACGCAGAAACTACAACCGCATATTCTATTTCAGTTGGGACGCCTAATCTCCTATGGATTACTGGGAGCTTTATTGGGAACGATTGGAGGGGCACTCCAATTGTCTTTGACGTTCTCTGCTATTCTAATCTTTGCGGTTTCCATCATGATGCTTTTCTTGGCGTTACAAATGTTAGGAGTAAAGTATTTCCAGGGTTTTCAAATTGCTGCCCCTAAGTTTCTTACTCGTTATAGTTCCAATGAAAAGAACTTTAGTGGACGCTACATGCCCTTTACCATGGGCGCATTGACCTTCTTTTTACCATGCGGCTTCACGATTACTGCCCAGGGATTAGCCCTGGCGTCAGGCAATCCAATCCAAGGAGGGTTGATTATGCTTTTCTTTGCTCTGGGTACTCTACCAATATTATTAGCCATTGGATTCTCCAGCGTGAAGTTTTCCAGAAACCCTCATTTAGCTAACAGATTTCTACGTACAGCGGGGGTCCTTGTCTTATTCTTTGCTCTTTTTAATATTAATGCTCAGTTAAATGTCTTGGGCTGGACTAGTCTGAATGATGTGAATGTCAAGACCAATGGTGTAGTGCAAGCAGATGACAGCGATCTGCCGCCAATAGTTAATGGTAAGCAGATTCTAAAGATGGACGCTTCTTCCAACAGCTATACGCCTAATAAGCTAAAGGTAAGAGCCGGAATTCCTGTGCGCTGGGAAATTACTGACAAAGGGACCAGTGGTTGTACCAACGCAGTAATATCCAAGGGGTTATTTGAAGGTCAGATTGCCTTAACACCCGGAACAACGAGTGTGAAAGAGTTTACTCCAGAGAAACCAGGGACATATAAGTTCTCCTGCTGGATGGGCATGGTCTCAGGAGTCCTTGAAGTAGTTGATGATAAGGGTAATGTTCCGGCCGCTGCTGCCACGGAGGTAATCCCCTCTGGTGCGAGCGGTTGTGGCTGCGGCGGCGGAAGTGGTAGCTGTGGAGGTTAGATAAAATTATTATTTTAAGTTTATAACAATAAAATTTATGGAGAAGATGAAATTAAATATTAAAGGCATGCATTGTAAGGCCTGTTCAACACTCATTGAAAATGAGTTAACGGATCACAAGGGGGTTTCCATGGCCAAAGTTAATAATGAAACTGGTAAAGCGGTGGTCATTTTTGATGATAGTAAGATTAGCAAAAGTAAAATTAAGGGGCTTATTTCCGAGGCAGGGGATTATAAGGCTCAGGAGGTAGACACAGAGGATGAAGAAGAAGGTCATCAGCGCAGGAAACCTAAGTCCAAGTTAGACAAGATTGATATATTTTTTAGAGTCATCATGACGTTTATTGCTCTTTGCGTTTTGATTATTCTTATTATCTATGTTAATCAAAGAAAAGATGTTGACAAACTCTCAGCCGTTACCGGAGGCAACAGGAATGTTATTACCGATGATCGACCCACGCCAACTCCAAATGCTGCCCCAACACCCACACCATCTCCAGCAGCGATCATAGATATCAAGCCCACTAAGACAGATAATGTTAGAGGAAATAAGAATGCTCCGGTTACTATTGTGGAATTTTCTGATTTTCAATGTCCCTACTGTTCTCGCTTTCATGAAACCATGAAACAAGTTGTGGCTGCTTATCCTGATAAGGTTAAATGGGTCTACAAGCATTTTCCCCTTGATAGTATTCATCCTTTAGCTCGTAAGGCAGCCGAAGCTTCCGAATGTGCTACCGAACAAGGGAAATTTTGGGAATATGCCGATGCTCTATTCTCCAGTGAGGAGAGCCTAACAGCAGATTCTTTATCAAGCATTGCTAAGACAGTTGGGTTAAATACTAGTAAGTTCGAATCTTGTTTGGAATCAGGGAAATACTCCGCTAAAGTAGAAGCTGATTCTCAGGAGGGTATTAAGTATGGTGTTCGTGGTACACCGGGCAATTTCATCAATGGAAAATTAATTGCGGGAGCCGTTCCCTACGAAAGCATTAAAACTATTATTGATGAATTACTACAACAATAGTTGTGGTTAAAGACAAATTTTATGGCCAAAAAAATAGAGCTACAAATATCTGGAATGCATTGCGCCTCATGTTCCACCCTTATTAATAAAGCGCTGTCCAAAAAGGAGGGAGTAAAGATGGCCAATGTCAATCTCGCTTCCAATAAGGCTAGTATTGAATTTGATGAAAACATTGTTCAAGCGAAGGATTTAATTGAGACAATTAAAAAAACTGGTTATGGCGCAGAAATTGCTGATGAAGATAATGCTTTTGAGAAGCAATTTGCCATGCAGAAGAAAGAAATACAAAAGTATCGCAAGAAATTTCTTGTTAGTCTGATCTTCACTATCCCGGCCTTTGTGATTGGGATGATCTTTATGTGGTTGAATATAATGATCCCCTATGAAGAGTATATTCTCTGGGTCTTGGCTACTCCCATTCAGTTTATTATCGGTTGGCAGTTCTATCAAGGTACCTGGGTGGCGCTAAAAAACAAAAGCGCTAACATGGATTCTCTCATTGCTCTAGGCACAACCGCCGCCTATTTCTTTAGTGTCTATAATGTTCTCTTTAATTCGGGGGCTGCACAGTACTTTGAAGCTTCAGCCGTTTTAATTACCTTAGTAATCATGGGCAAACTATTGGAAGCGATTGCTAAAGGAAAAACAGGTAATGCCATCAGAGCACTAATGGATCTTAGTCCTAAGATGGCGACTCTGAAGAAAGATGGGCAAGAACTCCAGATTCCCGTTGATCAGGTCAAATTAGGCGATTTAGTGATCGTGAAGCCAGGTGAGAGTATTCCTGTGGACGGAGAGATCGTAGAAGGATATTCATCCATTGATGAAAGCATGATTACCGGTGAAAGTATTCCAGTGGAGAAAAAAGTAGGAGACCCAGTAGTTGGAGCAACCATCAATAAACATGGCTCTTTTATCCTCAAAACAACTAAGATTGGTGCTAATACAACCCTAGCTAAGATCATTAAACTAATAGATGAAGCCCAGGGGAAGAAAGCTCCCATTCAGAGATTTGCCGATCAAGTATCAGCATATTTTGTACCCATCGTCATATTGATAGCCATTATAGCCTTTGTGGTCTGGTTCTTCATTATTGGCCAAGGGTTTTCATTCTCTCTCATGGCAGCTGTCGCCGTTCTAGTGATTGCCTGTCCCTGTGCTCTAGGTTTAGCCACTCCAACTGCCATTATGGTTGGATCAGGCAAGGGGGCCCAAAATGGGATATTGATTAAAGGTGCAGACGCCCTAGAAACAGCTCACAAGTTAAACTATATTATCTTTGATAAGACAGGTACCCTCACCAAGGGAGAGCCAGAAGTGACAGATGTTGTAAGAATAAAAAAAGACTTAGACCTGCTCCAATTAGCTGCTTCTGTAGAACAGAAATCAGAACATCCCCTGGCTCAGGCAATTGTAAATAAAGCTAAGGAGGAAAAGTTAAGCCTGGTTGCCATAGAAAACTTTCAGGCTATTGTTGGCAAAGGAGTTGAGGCTACTTTAGATGATAGAAAAATTCGCATTGGCACTAGAAAATTTATGGAAGCAAATGGTATAGATATTGTCCAGGTTGAAAATATGGAAAAACTAGAAAGTGAAGGTAAGACGGTTATGTGCGTTGCTCTGGAACAGGAGTGTGTTGGCTTTATTGCTGTAGCTGATGTCATTCGAGAAACATCTAGGCAGGCAGTAACAGATTTACAGCGGTTAGGTATAGAGGTGTACATGATTACTGGCGACAACACCAGAACTGCCCAGGCAATTGCTAATCAAGTTGGAATAAAGAACTTTTTCGCGGAAGTATTACCAGAGCATAAAGTTGATTCCGTGAAAGAACTTCAAAAGAAGGGCAGAGTGGCCATGATAGGCGATGGCATTAATGATGCTCCAGCCCTGGCCCAGGCCGATATTGGTATCGCTATGGGTTCAGGAACCGATGTGGCCATGGAAACAGGCAACATTGTTCTTATGAAGAATGATCTGTTGGATGTTCCCAAAGCAATTAAGTTAAGTAAGATGACCATGAGTAAGATAAAACAGAACATGTTTTGGGCTCTATTCTACAATGTTATTGGAATCCCTGTTGCGGCCGGAGTATTCTTCTTCTGGACAGGCTGGCTATTATCACCAGTCATTGCTGGTGGAGCCATGGCTCTAAGCTCGGTTAGCGTGGTAATTAACTCTTTGTTGCTAAGAACTAAAAAACTATAATTATTTAGCAATATATTAAAGAGCTCTTTTGGGGGCTCTTTTTTAGTATTAAAAAACGGTAGATGCTTAAAAGCGTCTACCGTATTGGATAGTTTGTTGACGATCACTCAGTCTTTCTCATATTGACTAAGTAAATATTCTGTCAATTGTTGATCAATTAAGCCTTCTGATACTTGAAATGGTAATGTAATTTGACCACCGTTAGAAGATGTGCCGTTTCTGTTCCATTCCATGGCAGTTTCAATGGCATTTTCATTGCCAGCCCAACTCCTTCTGGCTACTCCGGACATAACATCCCAGCTGAGACCAATCTTAATAATCTCATCAACTCTTGGACTGCCATCTAGGAAAATACCGTTGCCTCCATTGGAAGCTTTTCCGATGCCAACTCCACCGCCATTGGATAGCACCACCATGGTCATGCCTCTGGCAACATTACCAGCGAAGCAGTGAACGGACATGTCAGCTGTTGGACGACTACCATCATAAATATTAGCAGTTTCCCTGAGGGGTGAATCGGTTCCACTCACATCATGGTGGTCCCTTCCCATCATAACAGGCCCAATCTTACCATCTCTGATCGCTTGATTAAAGGCTAGGGCAATTTTGATTCTGCCTGCCTCGTTGGCATAGAGAATGCGAGCCTTAGTACCCATAACCAAATCATTTTTTTGAGCATTCTTTACCCAGTGGTAGTTATCATGATGCATGGCACTTTGATTTGCATCGATGCAGGACATCGCAATTTGATCTGTAATTCGCAGATCTTTGTTTTTGCGACTTAGGCAAACCCAACGGAATGGTCCAAAGCCCTTATCAAAACAAAGAGGTCCCATAACATCTTCTACATAGGATGGGTAAATAAAGCCATCATTTGTATCGATACCATTGGCAGTAATCTCTGGTACTCCAGATTTGAAAATAGCATCCATAAAGGAGTTTCCATAGTCCCAGAAATGAGCTTTTTTGTGGGGCTTGTCAGCTGTTAATCTTTGAAGAACAGAAAAGTGTTTTTTGAGAGACGATTTTACGTGCTCTAAGAATAAATCAGACATGTCATCATCTAACATTTGGCGAGTTTTTTCCAAGCCTAAGGTCACCGGGATGTACCCGCCTTTATCAAAATCATGACAACTTGTTTGATCAGAGATCAGATCCACTTCAATGTTGTTTTCATCTATATATTCCAGCAGATCAATAATATTGCCATGGTAGGCAACAGAGAAGGGTTGTTCTTTCAGTTTATACTTCCTAATGATGTCAGCAATTTTTCCTAAATCATCAGTACACTCCTGCACCCATTTTCTGTCCTGACATTTTTGAATTCGTGTTCTGTCAACTTCAGCTATCACAGCTATTCCACCAGCAATTTCTATTGCCTTAGGTTGAGCACCAGACATACCGCCGAGGCCAGAAGATACAAAAACTTTTCCTTTGAGGTTCCCGTCTTCAGGTAGGTTTAAATATTTCCGACCAGCATTCAACACGGTTATACAAGTTCCATGAACAATGCCCTGGGAGCCAATGTACATCCATCCGCCAGCTGTCATTTGGCCGTAATTAGATACACCTATAGCAGCCAATCGTGAGAATTTTGCAGGGTTGTCCCATTCACCAACTAATAAACCGTTAGTGATAATGGCCCGGGGAGCGTTTTCAGTGGAAAGGAACACTCCAAGCGGATGACCAGAAGCAACTACTAAAGTTTGATTTGGCTTCATGTTTTCCAAATATTGTTTGACTAACAAATATTGTAGCCAATTTTGGAAAATCTGTCCGGACTCACCGTAGGTCACAAGTTCGTAGGGATACAAGGCAACCTCGAAATCCAGGTTATTGTCGATCATCACTTGCATAGCCCTAGCCTCTGGTATGCCTTTGTATTCACTTATTGGCTTGCCGTAGATTTTGCCAGCAGGACGGAATCGGTAGGCATAGATACGCCCCCGAGTTTCCAGTTCTTCCAGAAATTCTGGAATTAGCTGCTCGTGATGTTTTTCCGGTATGTACCGCAAAATATTTTTTAGAGCTAATTTTTTCTCTTCCAGTGTTATGGGGGGAGTTAATGTCCTTTTGGGTGCACGCCTTTGAAGGCTAAGCTCAGGGTAAGGAGGAAGTGAATCAAGATTTAACTTGATGTCCATTGTTTTGGAAATTTCATGATTAATTTGCATAATATCAGTATTTAAGGTTTATATTATTAATGAACTATTTGATTAATTATAGTATAGTTTTAACCTTTTTATGTCAATGAATCTGATTTTCAGGCAGGTACTTGACATTATTTTTATAATGCTTTACTATGATAAAGTACTTTACTTAGATAAAGTAATAAGCATTGACAGTCATGAAAAAAGATGATAAAAATTTATATTCTGATGATTTGTATTTAGCAATTCTAAAATTGGAAAGTATAGAAGAAGCTAGAAGTTTTTTTCGTGATTTGTTAACCGAACAAGAAATAGTTGAGTTTGGTAAAAGATGGAAAGCTGCTCGAATGTTGGATCAGAAAAGTTCCTATGTTGAAATCGAACAGGAAACGGGATTAAGTTCTGCCACAATTGCCAGAATATCGAAATGGCTTAGTCATGGGATGGATGGTTATAAATTAATGCTTAGAAAAACAAAAGAGCATCATTGTGCAGGATCATTTATTAAGAATAATCGGGTGTAGTATAAATACTAATTCGGATTATTCTTAATAGAATATAATTAATATGCTCTTTAAAATAACAAAAACCAAATATAATAACACTATGAAGAAAGAAACTTATATCATTAATGCAGCTGGCGGCAACGCCACAGCTATCCAGGTTTTGGAAATAGCTAAAACCAGAGAAGAATATGAAACGCTTGGTCGTGCTTTAATTACAGACAATCAAGACAAAAACGTTGAACAAGCAGGATTTTTAATCTTGGCCGATAATCACTTTGAAATGAGTGGCGGTGAATTCTGTGGTAATGCTGCTAGAGCAGTTGCTATTCTTATCTCCCAACGGAACAAAAAGGAGGAGGTAGAATTTTCTATGTCTGGCTTTGATGGGCGAGTGAAGGGAAGCGTCAAAACAGTTGATAAACAATATTATGATGTCACTTGTCGTTTTCCCGGCATGGCTCTAGTAGCTGAAGATGTGAACATTGGTGGACCTGCTATTTTAGTAGACATGGGAGGAATAGTCCACGTTCTGATCGAAGATGTTTTTCCGAGGCACAGCTACACTGCGATACACCGTGAAATAACTCAACAATTAAAATTGGAACAGCGGGATGCAGTCGGTGTTGTTTGGGTCAGAAGGTTTGATGGTCGCATGAAAATTGATCCAGTGGTGTGGGTGCGAAGCATAGATTCTTTTTTCTATGAATCATCCTGCGGCTCTGGCTCCATAGCGGCTGCCAAGGGTTTCGGCATAGGCACAGTCATGCAACCGACAGGAGAAGACATTCTGGTTGATGTAAAAGAAAATGAAGTAATCATTCAAAGCAAAATGGAGGTAATTGATGAAAGGAAAGATTAAATTTATTCAGGTAGAAAAAGATTTTTCATCGAAGTACATATCAGGATTTATTGAAGTGTACAAAAAATCTTTTTCTGAAGCGCCCTACTTTGAATTCTACGCCGATGACTGGATTACAAAGAACATCTGGGTGCCTCACGTTAACAATGGTCGCATTATCTTAGCCATGGAAAGAGATCAAGTGATAGGGTTGGGATGTTGCATAATTCTAGGCCAAGTTCCCGGGGATGATTTGAACATTAAGATTAAAAACTTTCTTGATTCTCTCCCCGCGCTACCCTTTCAACTCGACAGGACTTGTTATATGTCAGAAATAGCAGTTCTAAAGGACTTTCGTTGTCTGGGAGTTGGCGAAGGATTAATAAAAGAGAGAATCAATTGGGCTAAGAAAAATGGAGCAGACCATTATGTTATGCGAACAGCCACTGAAGCTTCGAACTCTAAGAGTTTATATCTAAGGTTGGGAGCAGCGGAGGTTCCCGGAGCCGTTCAAGATGTTTCAGAACATGCTAAGGTCGTTAGGTCCTCTAGCACAACCAGAGTTTACTTATTTGGTAAAACCAGTTAGTCTACAGCCCACGTATTTTGTGGGCTTTTTATTTTGCTTAAAGTGTGATAAACTGGATAAAAATATGGAAGATAATAAAATATTACAATATAAAGATTTGATAAAAATAAAAGAAGGGGAGGATGGTAATCCTTTGGTTGTTTTGCAGCAGGTAGCCCCGATGATTAAATGCCAATATGAAAAGGATGACATGTTTTCTCAAACAGGAGATGATATTTTAGTTAGAGGAGATGTAGCCAATAAATTAGTTCAGGTTGCTAATAATCTAAAAGCCATCTCCGGTGATTATAAGCTGAAGGTAGTATATGGCTATAGGTCTCCAGATATTCAAAAGAAGTATTTTGATAAAAGAAAAGAAGAACTCCAGACTAAATATAATGAAATATCAAACGATGAGCTTTTAGAGCTAACTCACAGTTTTGTAGCTTTTCCGGATGTGGCTGGTCATGTAACGGGAGGAGCAATTGATTTAACAATAGAATCTTTGGATCAATCGTTAGATATGGGTTCGGAAATTGCTAATTATAGCGATGAGGATATTGTTAAAACGTTTTCAAAAAAAATTACCACTGCACAATTAGCAAATCGTTTATTACTACGCGATTTAATGATGGCAGAAGGTTTCGCTCCTTTCTACGGAGAATGGTGGCACTTTTCCTATGGAGATAGAGAATGGGCATCTTTTTACAACAAAAATTCCTCTTTATATTCAAAGATAGTTTTATAGTATACATAGCTAGTCTTGACAAATACCATTTTGTTTGCTATAAAGAATGGAAATAAACAAAGTAAAAAAATAACAGGGTGTGTAGCTCAGTTGGCAGAGCATCAGATTGTGGTTCTGAGTGTCGCGGGTTCGATCCCCGTCACGCCCTCTCAACCCGTTTCAAAAAAGAGACGGGTTTTTTATATAACAAATAAAAAACCACGTCTACGGAGACGTGGTGGGTTTAACTTTATGTCTTTCTGAGAATCCAAATGCTCAAATCATCATTGAATGACTTTGGGTATTTTTTTATAGAATTAACCATTTCTATAATTTCTTTGCTCATTTCTGGCTTGATTGACTCACAAAGATTTTTCAGCTCATTTTTATTGTCAAATATCCAAACCTCGGTTTCTGTAAAATGATCTTCGATTCGCATATCTCCAGTGAGGATTAGGTTTTTTGTTTTTTCCAGCACAAACTCTTCATTATGAATGCTTGCGAGAAATTGGCAGAATTCACTTTCAAAAATTGGTTCAATTATGACAACAACGCCGCCGGGTTTTAAAACTCTTTTGGCTTCTTTAAGCGATTTCTTGGCATCGAGATGATGCAATGATAGAGTGTAGAATACAAAATCAATACTATTATGATAAAATACCATTTTTTCATCCATAGCCACCAAGGTGGTAATAGCTGGGTATTTATTTCGCATAGCAATGATATTATCTATTTCCTTATCTATTGCAACAAAATTCTTGCTTTCGGCGTGTAATAGAGTGGAAAATTTACCTCGTCCGCACCCTATTTCGATAATTCTTTTGTTTCTTAAATCAAGGCGCTTTTTAATGGCGCTGGTTATTACTTCTGGATTTGATTTCATTAGCGTTTATTTAAGGGGTAGAGAATTGTGAAAGTTCTATATTTCATATTATCCTATCTCAATCACGGGAGAATGTCAAAGCAATAAAACTCCTTATTCTTTTATATTGCAGGCTTTTCTAGGTTAAATATTGTTCAGATTGACAGAGAAGGGGTTTTTGGATAAGATTATATGAATATGTTCATTGATAAATTAATATAAACCAAATATATAAGCCATGAAAACGCGTGTTGTGAAACCAGATCGCCCTGGTGGATTTTTAGACTTTTCTCCTCCGTACTTTTTAGCAAGAGAGAAAATGCTACAAACAATCAATCAGGTCTTTCGCTCTTTTGGTTATAACCCAATAGAAACTCCAATTGTTGAATTTCTTAAAGTTCTAACCGGCGAAGATGAGACTTCAAAAAATATTTTTCATCTCGGAGGAAGAAGACAATCTACTGATGAAAGTCTTGCACTCCGCTTTGATCACACAGTGCCTTTAGCCAGGTTTCTGTCAGCCAACCCCTATAACGACAAAGAGAAAACAGGCATTAGATTGCCCTGGCGCAGGATGGTTGTTGGCCCCGTTTTTAGAGCCGACACTCCTCAGAAAGGTCGTTATCGTCAATTTTATCAGTTTGATGTTGATATCGCAGGTTCTTCCTCGATGTTAGCAGATGCTGAAATTATTGCCATAATATACGAAACGCTAAAAGCTCTAGGGCTGGAACGTTTTGTGATTAAAGTAAACAATAGGAAAGTATTAAATGGATTAGCTTATTTACTTGAGGTTCATGACCGCAGCGCCCTAACGTCTGCGGATATAACCAAAGAAATAATGAGAATCCTCGATAAGATTCCCAAAATTGGCCATGAGGCGGTTTTTGAGGAATTATGTCAGACCCCAAACAATGAGTATGATCCTGCGCCCGAGCTAAAATTAGAGGCCATTAGTAGGCTTAAAGAATACCTTGGCATTGCAGGGAATAATCATGACAAATTAATCAGGTGTCAAAATTTGTTCAGGGGGGTGCAAATCGCTGAAGAGGGAATTGAGGAGTTGCAACGTATTCTAATTTTCCTGAAGCAGTTAAATGTCCCAGGGGGAGTGGTGGAAATTGATTTTTCCGTTGCCCGTGGTCTAGACTACTATACTGGTCCAGTGTTTGAAGCTTCATTACTGGATGTGCCAGAATTTGGCAGTATTTTTTCTGGCGGACGCTACAACGATCTCGTTAAGCGTTTTACCGGAAGAGAACTCCCGGCCGTAGGTGCCTCCATTGGAGTTGATCGCCTTTTTACTGCTCTACAGCAATTAGGAATGATTGAACTTAAACAATCAACTGTTTCTGATGTGCTGATTCTACGATTAGCCAATGATCAAGATGAATACTATCTCAACATTGCTAATCAATTAAGAAAACTGAAACTCAATGTAGAAATCTCTTTATTGGACGACACTACTTTCAGGGCCCAGTTTAATTTTGCAATTAATCAGGGTGTTAATTATGTAGTTATTGCTGGTAAAGATGAAATCTCGAAAAACAGTGTCCAGATTAAAAATTTGTTGACACGACAACAGACCGAAATGCCTGTAACGGAAGTATATAAATATTTTGTTGAACCTAAATCATACTGAAATGAAAAAAATTCTTATTACTGGAGGAGCTTTATCGATAGATGAAGTTGCTCAAATTGCCCGTGGCTACCACGACGAACAGGGCGTTCATCATTATCCTGCTATCGAGCTTTCAGCTGATGCGATAGAGACAATCAGTAAAAATCGCAAAGAACTGGAAGTAAGAATTGAAGCGGGAGACAGAATCTACGGAGTTAATACGGGGTGTGGAATCCGTAAGGATGAAATTATTTCCACAGAGGACATTGTGGCTTATCAGAAACATTATATTCCAGCTCATTGCGTAGCAATGGGGGAATATTTTAATGAAGAAGTTGTAAGAGCTGCAATGATTCTGCGAGTAAATTCCTTTGCAAAAGGTGTTTCGGGGGTTACCCTGGCACTATGTGAAAAAATTCTTGAATTCTACAACGAAGGAATAATTCCTTGCGTTCCTCAACAGGGTTCAGTTGGTTCCAGTGGAGATCTGTGCCTCTTGGCACATGTAGCAGCTGCACTGATTGGATTAAAAGGTCAGGAAGTCTGGATGTGGTACAACGGTCGCAGAAAAGGCCCCATGGCCATTGAAGATGCCCTGAAAGTTAATAACAATGTTGAAATCATTGAGCTTGTAGCCAAAGAAGCTATGGCGTTAACCAATGGATCAACATTTACCTTGGCGCTGGGAATTCTAGCCATTCATGATGCCACCAACTTGTTGCAATATTCTCATTTAGCAGCCGCATTATCTTTGGAAGCCATTCGCGGAGAATTGGCAGCCTTTGACGCCCGTGTTCACGAAATCAGATGTCATCCGCATGAGATTCGTGCAGCCGCAATTATCAGAGGATTAACGGCTAATTCCAAAAGGATGAGTCGCCAGTCTCAAGATGTTTGCCTGGAGGCAGAAAAGAAGGATAAGCGATACTACGAAGACCCAGGCAAGTTTGAGGGGAAAAGACCGGGACCAAGAGTCCAGGACGCCTATTCCTTCCGGGCCTATGCCCAGGTGATCGGGTCGGTTATGAATGCCTTTGAATATGCCAAGGATGTATTTGAACGCGAGATTAAGGCAGCCACTGACAACCCACTGTTATTCAAAAAAACAGGTAGCGAAATGTATGAAGCTATCTCCGGTGGTAATTTCCACGGTGAACCCCTGGGGCAAGCTGCTGATTTTTTGAAGATAGCCATACATCAAATGGCTAACATTTCTGATCGTCGCTTCTATGCTTTAACCATGTCCAAAACCAGCTACGGATTACCCAGTGATTTAGCTGGGCAGACTCATCCGACATTGAACACTGGATTCATGATTCTTCAATACTCAACCGCTTCCTTGGTTGATGAGAGCAGAGTGCTTTGTACTCCATCGACAGTTGGATCAATTCCAACATCTGCCAATCAGGAAGATTATGTGAGCATGAGCACAACAGCAGCTCGCAACCTGAAAACAGTTGTTGATATTGGCTACAACTCCATTGCCGCTGAACTATTGGCAGCTGCCCAGGGAATATCCTTGACGGAAGATGAGCTGGCTAAGCACAATTGTGCTGAGCTGGGTGATAAGACGGGTGCAGCTTTCAGAGTAATCAGAAAGCACATCACAGCCATGGATGATGACAGAAATCTGTCTGTTGATATGGCTAAAATGATAAAGTTAATGAAAAATAGCAATCAGCTTCTTGAAGCCATTGCTTGATGAATCATCTTATTTAAATACCAAAGGGGTCAATAACGACCCCTTTTTTCATTGCCTTTTTATGATAATGTGCCATAATTATAAAGTACTAACTTCACTAGTCCTATTTAGTATTAATTTATGTCAATTTACCTATATATTTACGCCAGCGTTGCCATTATCTCCATAATTGCTCTATTGGGGGTTGTTTTTCTATCTCTGTCTCCCAGAATTCTAAAAAAACTAACTCTGTTTTTGGTTAGTTTCTCTGCCGGAACTTTAATTGGTGATGCCTTCCTACATCTATTACCTGAATCCATTGAACGAAGTAATAATCAGATGGATACTTGGATCGGACTAATTATCGGTATCCTGCTTTTCTTTGTTCTGGAGAAACTAATTCATTGGCGACATTGTCATGTGAGCACCTGTCCCGAGCATCCCCATCCCATCGGAATAATGAATTTAATCGGAGATGCTTTTCACAACTTCTTCGATGGTCTAATCATTGCTGGCTCTTTTCTGGTAAGTATTCCCCTGGGCATTGCAACTTCTCTTGCCGTTATTGCCCATGAGATTCCCCAGGAGATCGCTGATTTTGGTGTCTTGATTTATGCCGGTTATTCTAAAAGAAAAGCGATCCTTCTAAACTTCATTACTGCTTTAGCAGCCATTGTGGGCGCATCAGTGGCCATCATTTTTAATAATAACCTAGAAGGATTTTCTCAATATATTATTCCAGTAACTGCTGGTGGGTTTATATACATTGCCATTGCTGATTTCATTCCCGAGTTAAAAAAAGAAAAATCTTTATTAAAATCATTATATCAATTAATTACTATAATTTTAGGAATTGGTCTTATGCTTCTACTAAAATTAATTTTTGAGTAATAATAAATGTATGTCTAATCCAATCAAACCTAACTTTAAAACAGAGTGGTTTTCCGTCGTTCTAATTGTTTTAGCTTTTTTGGCCGGCTATTACTTCTACCAAAGTTTTCCCGACCAGGTGCCTACCCATTGGAATTTTAAGGGGGAGGTAGATGGTTATAGCAAGCCTTTGGTGGCGGCCTTACTCATGCCATTGATGGCCCTAGGGGCCTACCTAATCTTTCTCTTTCTTCCTTATCTTGATCCCAAGAAAGAACAATATGCCAAATTCAGGAGAGCCTATCATGCCTTCAAGGATCTTTTAGTTGCATTTTTATTTATTTTGTTTATGCTCACAGGACTAAATGGCATTGGACACGCAATTAATATTGGGTTTTGGGTGCCCATTATGATCGGCGTCTTGTTTGTAGCCATTGGTTTATTACTGGACAAGATAAAGATGAACTGGTTCATGGGCATTCGTACGCCCTGGACTCTATCTTCCGAAGAAGTGTGGCGCAAGACCCATAAGCTTAGCAGCAAAGTGTTAATGCTATCGGGGGTGTTAATGGCAACCACAGCTTTTGTTGCAACCACCTGGAAAATTGTATTCTTCGTCCTGGCCATTGTGTTAATAGCTCTGGCTATGCCAATATATTCCTTCATTCTTTATTCTCAGGAAAAGAAGAAAAAGAAGTAATAATACAACATAGTTGATTTAAATAAAAAACCCGCTTTTATTAAAACGGGTTTTTGCTATTTTGGAATTTTTCTCACATCCCTTTATTTCGTTCACGGATCATCTCTGTCTCTCCTCTTATTCTTTTCATTTTTCTGCACTACTCTATTGGCAAATAAATAATTAATATAAGAGGTGATGACTAATGATGCCATCCCAGCAACAGGCAACCACCACTCTATGTCTAGGGCAGAATTATAACGGCCCAGAGATAGTATAAAAATTACATATGAGATGACCATTAATCCAATGATTAGAGTTAAATCAATGTTTATAAAGATTAGATCTTCTTTCCGGCACATTATGCTATGCAGGAGTAGTGTTATTACAATAGCGAAAACATAGTATATGCTTTGTTCCTGCGACGGAAACAACCATTGAATAAGTATTCGAGCCAAGATGACCATCACAGTAATAAATCCCAGACTATTCACTAGGAATATTTTACTTTTAGGAAGATTAGTGGACTTTGCATTATCCTCGTCTAATATCAGCCCTGTGTTTAGGGCAACGAGAAAATACAGTAGCCAGGCGCCAGTTAATACCGACCAACGAATTGGCCTGATGTCGCACTCGACATAAATGTGTAATACGATGAATATAATAAACAGAATTGATATCACTCCCATGGAAGTGCGCATCAGTGCATTTTTATTAGCTTGCTCTTTTTTTGTTTCTGAGCCCAGGAACATGTTCCCTAAGAACAGGTAGCCTATAAATAGACCCCCAAAATATAAGTGCATAGCAGAGGTATCACCGGCAATAAAGAAGGCAAAACAAGAAAATGCCAAGACTATTGCCAGGGCAATCAAGATTCGTGTCTGAATTTTTTTCATGATTTTATCGGTGTTTATGGTTATTATATTATGAAAGTGCTTTGTGATTAATCATTGTATATTACAACTATTGTATTGTTTTGTCAATAATAAAAAACTCATCTGTTTGTTAGATGAGTTGTGGAAATGTATGACAGCTTATGCTATCTTTGAATCTCTGCCACCCCTACTGAAAGAAACTAATAGGCCCATAGCGCTCAAGAGAAGACCACTTATTAATATAGGCCAGTTAAATACGATCTCTAGAGTGGGACCGAAGATATTAGCGAAATTGATGCAGAATAAAATCACCATTATTCCGCTGGCAAGTACGACGCCAAAAAACAAAATGGCAAAATACTTCGTGGATATCTCCCTTATCGCTATCGCTAATATTAGTAGCACGCTAATGAAAATTGCAAAATAGTATAATCTGATTGCCCAGCTCGGACTCACAAATTTAGATAACATTGCTGCCACCAGAAACAAAATGCAAATAATGAAGAGAGACATCAAAATGAATGAAATATTTCTTTTTATCATGGGAACCTCCTTCGCATTAGTTTGTGTTATTATTTTGAAAGTACGAATATATTTAATCATTATTTCTCAATAATGTCAATCTAAATAAAAAATCCTTTCTTGTGAGAAAGGATTAGGTAGATTTACCATTCGGCTGTGTCATATGAATCATCGTCTATGATCGACGGTATCAGGGCGAATAATATCAATATAATTCCTGTTATTAGAGCAGGCCAATTTAAAACCGTGGTGACCCAGGATACATATTGAGTAATAAATTCTTGGAAAAAAGCGAAGAAGTTGACAATGAAACCAGTTATTAGCAAGATTGCCATTGTTAGAGTTACTGACTCTAAACACCGAAGTGCCCAGTGCTTTTTACGTTTTTTCCGGACAGCTTTTTTTCGTACTTATTAAATATTTGTGAGCCGATTATTAGGTAACTGATGAAACCAGCAAAATAGTACCAATAAATTGACCAGTTTTCATTAACGATCGGTTGAACAGCGTATGCTACCATAAAGGCAACCATAATGATTAGCCAGGGAATCACCCTCGCAGGAGATAATTTTTTCATTGGATTTAGTTTAGATTTAAAAGGAACGAGTTAATATTTGATGCTAGCATTATAAGTATCTTCTGTCAACGTTCCCTAAAATAAGAAAAAAGGATAAAATTAAATAGTTATGATTAAAGATATACCTTTAGCTACTTATTTCCGCCCTAAGACTCTAGCGGAGTTTGTTGGCCAAAAACAAGTAATTAGTGAAACCAGTTGGCTTCGTCAGGCTATTAAGGCCGACAAAGTACCTTCTTTGTTATTCTGGGGACCTCCAGGTAGTGGCAAAACTACTCTAGCTTTTATTATCGCCAAGGAAACCAAGGCAGAATTTGTGGAACTCAGTGCTACTTCCAGCGGAGTAAAAGATTTAAGAGATATAGTAGAAAGAGCTAAAGAAGGAAGAAGGTTGGGGCAGAAAACCATTCTTTTTATTGACGAAATTCATCGTTGGAATAAGGCTCAGCAGGACTCTCTGTTGCCACAAGTAGAGAATGGCACAGTCATTTTAATTGGTGCCACTACTGAAAATCCTAGCTTCGCTGTTAACGGTGCTTTGCTGTCTCGGGTTAAGGTGGTAGTTCTAGAGGCATTGCAGGCAGAGGATCTGGAATTAATTGTTGGCAGGGCTGCCAAGGAGCTGAAAGCTAAGTTAAATAAAGATGTAAAAACACTGATAGTAAAGTTCTCCAATGGTGATGCCCGTAAAGCCCTTAACATTCTAGAAAGTGCCGTGGAGAATAATGAGAAAATAACGATTCAGTTAATTAAGGATATAATTAACAAGCCAAACTTGTTGTATGACAGGAATGGCGATGAACACTATAATATAATTTCTGCTCTTCACAAATCTATGCGTGGTGGAGATGCTAATGCGGCGGTGTACTATTTAGCGCGAATGGTTGAGGCGGGCGAGGACCCTCTATATATTTCCCGTCGTTTGATTCGTTTTGCTAGCGAAGATATTGGTTTAGCTAATAACAGTGCTCTTATGTTGGCCACCGCTACCCACGAAGCCTGCCAAAAAATTGGATTACCAGAGTGTACAGTTAATCTATCACATTGTGTAGTCTATTTAGCTAAATCTGCCAAAAATATTGCTGTCTATCAGGCCTATACCCGGGCGCAACAGGAGGTGGAGAGTTCAGGCAATTTGCCGGTGCCTCTACATTTGCGAAATGCCCCCACGGGGCTAATGAAGGGCCTGGGCTATGGTAAAGATTATAAATATACTCCGCTGGAGGATGATAGTCAACAGCAGTATTTGCCAGATAAAATAAAAAATAAAAAATTTATATAATATGTCTTTATTTAATTCTCTCATTGATATTTTTTTCTCTCATCGTCACCGGGAGATTGAATTTTTCAAAAAAAATCCCCTGGAAGTTCAACAGAAAGTGTTGAAAGAGTTGATTAGAAAAGCAGCTGATACTGAATGGGGGCTTTTGTATAATTATGCAGATATAAAAACAGTTGGGCAGTTTCGAGATAAAGTGCCTTTACAGAAATATGAAGATCTTTGGCCCTATATTGAAAGAATGCAAGCTGGTGCTAAAGATATCCTTTGGCCCGGAGAAATAAAACGCTTTGCCAAGTCATCTGGCACCACCTCAGCCAAGAGCAAATTTATTCCTGTTTCCAATGAGGCTCTGCAGGATTGCCACTATCGAGGAGGAAAAGATATTATCGCTTTTTATAAAAAATCACGTAACAAAAGCCGCTTGTTCTTAGGTAAAACTCTGAGTCTTGGTGGCACGCAACAAAAGGGTGAGCATGATATTTATTGTGGTGACCTGTCGGCTATTTTAATGAGCAACCTTCCTCTCTGGGTGCAGTTTGTTAGAACACCAAATCTCAATACAGCGTTATTGGGGGAATGGGAGGAAAAACTTCAAAAGATTATTGAAGAATCAAAGGATAAAAATATTACTTGTTTGGCTGGGGTTCCTTCTTGGATGTTGGTTTTACTCCAAAATATGTTAGAGAAAACAGGGAAGAAGAATATTCTAGAAGTTTGGCCCAACCTGGAACTATTTATTCATGGCGGCATTAGTTTTGACCCCTATTGTAAACAATTTCAGAAACTAATACCATCCGGAAGAATGAATTATTTCGAAGTCTATAATGCCTCAGAAGGATTTTTTGCCATGAACGAAAAACCGGAAGATGAAGATATGTTGCTGATGTTGGATTATGGTATTTTCTATGAGTTAATACCCAGCGAAGAAATGGACAAGGAAAGACCTCAGGTGATTGGATTGGATAAAGCTGAATTGAATAAGAATTATGCCCTTGTTATATCTACCAACGGCGGTTTGTGGCGCTATCAAATTGGTGACACTATTGTTTTTACAAGTCTCAAGCCATTACGCATCAAGATTAGTGGACGAACCAAACACTTCATCAATGCCTTTGGCGAAGAGTTGATGGTGGGGAATGCTGATAAAGCGCTGGAGATTACCTGTGCGAAAACAGGAGCAGACGTAAAAGAATATACAGCGGCTCCAGTTTTTATGTCGGAAAATAATAAAGGACGTCATCAATGGTTAATCGAATTTAGCCGTGAGCCCAAAGATTTCCTCTACTTTTGTCATACACTTGATAGGACACTGCAATCATTAAACTCTGACTACGAGGCAAAGAGATATAAAAATATTACTCTGGGAGAGCCAGATATCATGAAAGTAAGATCCGGATTGTTTCATGACTGGCTGAAAGGGAAGAATAAGCTGGGTGGTCAGAATAAAGTGCCCCGTCTGGCTAATAATCGAGAATACATTGATGAACTGTTAGAACTTATTTAAATTTAGTTTATAACCACGGCCAGCGAAAGTATGAATTAGTTCACGGTTATTGTTAAAATTTAGTTTGCGACGTAAGCTAGCGATGTGAACTTCAACGGAGTTAGAGAAGGGATCCGCATTAATATCCCAGACATGATCCAGAAGATGATTGCGAGAAACTATCTTGCCACGGTTGCGCATTAGATATTCCAGTAGAGCAAATTCACGGCGAGTTAAATATAGCTCTTTTCCGTCCCTGCGGACGATGTTACTGTTGAGATTAAGAGTTAAATTATCAATTTTAAATAATTCCTTTTCCAATTTAGCTGGACGACGTAACAAAGCCTGTACGTGGAGAAGCAGTTCTTCAAATAAAAAGGGCTTAGTTAGATAGTCATCTACTCCCAGATCAAACAGTGCTTGTTTGTTTTCTAGTTCAGATTTAACCGTGAGCATGATTACTGGAATGTGTTTTTTCTCTTTTCGTATTTCTTTTAGTACCTCCGGTCCATCGAGTTTGGGAAGAACATAGTCTAAGATTACTAGATCATATTCACCAGTGCGCCCCAGGAAGGCGCCGCGTTCACCATCAGAGGCTGTATCAACTATGAACATTTGAGCCTCTAGGCCATCTTTGAGAAACTGTCTAATGCTTTCTTCATCATCAATGATTAGAATTTTCATAGGTTTTAGATAAGATTAAAAATAATATTTTACATTGATTGGCAAGTTTATTGTACCCAACGATTAATGAAATTTATTTAAACGTTTACTGAATAATAAATAAACACGAAATTTGCTAAAAACAGAGGAGAATAGTATAATAAAATGGTAAAAAAGATAAAATATGTCTAAGAATTTATCAAACCAAGAACCAAAAGGAACCCGGGATTGGCTGCCGGAGGAATTTTTAGTTAGGAAATATATCTTTGATACTTGGCGTAAAATTTGTTTGTCCTATGGCTTTGAAGAATATCTTACCCCCCTGGTTGAAAGTGCTGAAATATATCGTGTTAAATCCGGTGAAGATGTCGGTGGGAAAGAACTGGTTACCTTTACTGATTTAGGAGGGAGAGAATTATCAATCCGTCCCGAGATGACCCCATCAGTCACTAGGATGGTTACTAAAATATACAACAAAAGTCCAAAACCTTTGAAATATTTCTCCATTGCTAATTTTATGCGCAACGAGAAACCACAACGAGGAAGGAATAGAGAGTTTTGGCAATTAAATGCAGACACCTTTGGCAGCGATTCTCTGGAGGCTGATATTGAAATAATGCAATTAGCCCTAGACTTAATGTTGGAGTTCGACTCACCCCAGGGATCATTTATGTTGGCGGTTAGTAATAGAAAATTAATTGAGGCAGTCTTAGATTTAGCAGGGGCTAATAAGCTAAAGAAAGAGGATAAGATTACAGTCGTTCGAACCCTGGATAAATGGAAGAAATTAAAGTTACCTGATATTGCTCAGAGTCTTCAAGGAATAGGCTTGGGTGATAAAGCTTTTAATATATTCAAAAACTTTATGGCCAGCAACAGTTTGGATAAATTAGAACAATTATTACCTGAATTGAAAAGCAATCAGGGGTTTTTAGAAGTCGCCCAAGCTCTGACTAGCTTGGAAGCTTTGGGTTATGGCGATTGGATTCAATTTGACCCCACTGTAATCAGGGGTTTTGATTATTATGATGGCTTGGTGTTTGAGGTTTATGATCAAAAAGAGGGGAACAGCCGTGCTCTATTTGGTGGTGGCCGTTACAATGGTTTAGCAGAAATATTTGGAGAGAATAATTTTCCAGCTGTGGGCATTGCCCCTGGCGATGAAACCATTAGGTTGTTTCTGGAAGATTGGGGTCTATTGGATAAGGTATTAAATAGGTTGCCAGAAGAGTATTATCTCCCTTTATTGGATCAAAAGTTGGCTATTCCAACCCATCATCTGGCCAAAGAGCTGAGAGCACGCGGATTAAATATTCTAACAGGGCTAGAGGAGCAAAAGATTGGTAAAGCACTTGATTTCGCTAACAAAAAAAAGATTAGCAAGGTGATAATCCTGGGCAAGGATGAATTAGAAAGGAGTATCTATAAGATTAAAGATATGGAAACAGGGGCAGAAAAGGAAGAGAACATTTAATCGAGATATTATAATATAAAAGAGAGAGCTATTGATTAGCTCTCTTTTGTTTTAGCATATCTCTCAGAGGGTTAAAGCTAAAGCGATGGATGGGGCAGGGACCGTATTCCTTTATTTTCTCAACATGAATTTTAGTACCGTAGCCCTTATGTTTTTCAAATAAATATTCGGGATATTTTTTATCAAATTGAGACATTAGATAGTCTCGACTTACCTTGGCAATAATCGAAGCGGCAGCGATGGTGAAGACGGATGAATCTCCCTTGACTATAGCCGTTTGTGGCTTGCTCAGCTTGGGAATTTTAAAGCCACCGTCTAAAAGAATATAGTCTGGGGAGATGGGTAATTTTTTAATGGCCCTTCTCATGGCTAGAAAGCTAGCCTGGAGAATATTGATTTGATCAATTTCTTTATTATCCGCTATGCCAATTTCCACAGCCAACACCTTTTCTTTTATTATTTTAAATAATTTCTCTCTTTTTTTAGCAGTGAGCTTTTTTGAATCAGTAATCATTTTTAAATCTTCATGATCAATCTTGAAATTCTTATCAACCACCACGCAGGCAGCCACAACGGGGCCAGCCAGGGGGCCACGACCAGCTTCATCAACTCCACCGATTAATTCATATCCCAGGGAAAAATATTTTTGTTCCATCTTTAAATCTAACATAACCGTATTATAGCATATTTACAAACTATTTTTTTTGTGGCAAGCTATACTATTAAACAAATAGTACCTAAACAATAAAAAGGAGGAAACATGGATTTGAACCAAAGCACAAGGGCAATTGAATTACTGTTTAAATTACAGGGTAATCAGAAACGAAAAGTCAGCGGCCAACCGGTAGTTGCTCACTCATTGACAATTTTCATGATACTCATGGAGCAAACCGATGATGACAGTGTTCTGATAGCAGCTTTATTACATGGTGTCCTTCGGGATAAAGAGGGCTACACCTATAATAATCTCAGGTCAGATTTTGGTATCAGGGTCGCTCAAATAGTAGAAGAATTAAGCGAATACAAGGGAAGTCATGGTCGAGAAAAAGAAACCTGGAAAGAGCGTAAATATAGGCCGCTCGGTGGGTTTTCTAAAATGGAAATATCTAGTCAAATGATATTCCTGGTCAGCAGAGCCGTTAATCTGACTTCTTTAGTTAATGACTATCGTTGCCATGGTGAGATAATTTGGGGCAAGTTCAATGCCACAGAAGCTGATATAGCGCGTTACTACAATGACTTCTTTATCATCGTAACTGAGTCTTTTAAGCATCCCTTGGTGGAGCGTTATTACCAGGCCTACAGAGAAGCTAATAAACTTTTTAGCTGGGAAGAAAGATTCTTAAATAATTCCTAAAAAAGGAAAAAGGGCTCAATAAGCAAGCCCTTTTTTGTTTGACTCGGGGTGCTCCCCGTGGGGAGTCCGAGCGAAGTACACAGGCGGTCCAGTTAGTTAACATGAACAAAGCAGATATTTAGTATGGACACAGGCCTACGCAAACTCACTTCTAATATATATGGTGGTAAAGGACGATTTCAGTTATCGTAGCTCATTATTAAACTTTTGTCAAGGGGTGTATTAAACTTAGAATAATGTGATAAAATATAGGAGTATCTAGTTAAATTAGACTGATTTATTATGTTAGTCAAAAAACAGACAATTAAACTAAAGGAAGGAGACATTAGAGAGACTTCCGTAAAAAGTCTCAAAAGATTAGCCTGGGAATCAAAGCGAACTGGTCGTTCTTTGTCTGAGCAGGTTCATCAACACCCCAGACATAGAAAACCAAAATATAAAGAAAGTTTGGGAAAAGAAATTTTCTAAATAAACATATGAAAAAAAGCATATTTCTTATCATCATGGTTGTTATTATCCTTATTGCCGCTTTCACCCTACGAATACTTAGTGGTGATGAAGATGCCTGGGTATGTGATCAGGGAGATTGGGTGGAACATGGTCATCCTGATGCTCCTCGGCCCAGTACTCTGTGTGTGGAAGATAAAATTAATTTGGAGAACGAGACGATTAAAGAGGTGGAACCAATCATTGGCGGTGATCGCGATGAACATGGTTGCCTAGGTCCAGCAGGGTACACTTGGTGCGAAGCTAAACAGGAATGTCTTAGAGTGTGGGAAGATGGTTGTGAAGTAACGGTCTTGCAACCTCAACCTGATAACCCAGTGTCCTCACCCCTGTTGGTCAAAGGAGAGGCCAAGGGGAATTGGTTCTTTGAGGCAGTTATTCCAATTAAATTAGTCGACAAAGATAATAATGTAATTTTATCTAGTTACGGTCAGGCGAATGGTGAATGGATGACAGAAGACTTTGTATCCTTTGAGACTGTTATAGACTTCAATACCACTGCCACCAGCGGTTATTTGATTATAGAGAAAAATAATCCTTCTGATTTGAGGGAATTTGATGCTCTTTTTAGAGTGCCAGTAAAATTTCAATAAATATATGGCCATCAATTATTTAGAGGGGATTCAGCCGGGACAGATTATCAATCTGGATCGTTTTAAGCAGAAAGAAAAAGTCCCTAATCCCGAGAACTATTTAGCAGACTTAGAGACTCAATTAGAATCAATGGCCCAGACAGTGAATGAAGAGTTCCCTGGGTTTTTGGAGAAGGATGGAAAGATTAGTTTAGCAGGGGAAGATGTGGAAAGTGATTCCGCCCTCTTAGAGCAACAAGAGATGGCTTGGGCTCAGGAATGTGGTAAAACTCTAGGGGAGTGGAAGAAAGATAAAGAAAAAAATCCAGCCAATATTACTGAAATGGCCCTTACCATCGTTTTTAATAAATTCCTTCGCGGAGAGTTTGTGGTGGCTCGAGCCTCCGACTACGATGATTATAATAATGGAGTAGATCAAATTATTATCGATAAGAAAACAGGAGCTGTGGTCTGTGGTTTTGACGAGGTGATTGGTAAAAATGGAGATGATGGCGGAGAGAAAAAAAGTAAGAAGATTAATGACAAAATGGAATCAGGAGGGTCTAGAATTAAGTATGGGGCAACCATTAGAGAAGGTGAGTTAGTCCGGAAGGAGCTAAAAAATATCCCCACCTTTTATGTTTCCATTAGTAAAGAAGAGCTCAATCAGATTTTGTTAGCCATTAGAGAGAATAAGGAAGAGCCAACGGTTACCGAAGAAAAAGCTTTTGCCAAATTAATAAGCTCCCTGGAAGAGCAGTCAGTCAGAATAGAAAAAAGTAATTTAAATAATACCCTTAGAGATAATTTAGATAAGTTTAAGGCATCTTTAGCTCAAATAAAAAAGCAAGAGTATCTGGACGCCGCCTAAAAATATGGCCCAATTATTTTTATACAACACATTAAGTCGAGAGAAAGAAGAATTCAGCACCATAGAGCCAGGAATGGTTGGTTTGTATACCTGTGGTCCCACTGTCTATAATCAAGCGCATGTTGGTAATCTTAGAACCTATCTTTTCGAGGACTTCCTTAAGAGATCTTTGCTCTATAATGACTATAAGGTAAAACATGTTATGAATATCACTGATGTTGGTCATTTAACCGGTGATCGTGACATGGGAGAGGATAAGATGGAAGAGGGCGCTAGTCGAGAAGGAAAGACAGCCAAAGAAATTGCCAAATTCTACACTGATGCTTTTAAAAAAGATATCCAGACTTTAAATATTATTGAGCCGGAGATCTGGTGTAAAGCCACTGATAATATTCCTGAGCAGATTAATCTGATCAAAAAGTTAGAAAAGAAAGGCTATACCTATCGGACCAGCGATGGCATATATTTTGATACTGCAAAGATTGATAACTATAACAAATTAAGTCATTTGCCTCTGGATGAATTAAAGGAGGGTGCCAGAGTAGAGAAGAATGAAGAAAAAAAGAATGCCACCGATTTTGCTCTTTGGAAATTTTCTCCCGAGAACTCTAATCGACAAATGGAATGGGAATCTCCCTGGGGAATCGGCTTCCCTGGTTGGCATATTGAATGTTCGGCCATGAGCTTAAAATATTTAGAGAAACAATTGGATATCCATTGTGGCGGCATTGATCATATTAACATCCATCATACCAATGAAATTGCCCAGAGTGAAGCGGCCACTGGAAAGAAGTTTTTTAACTATTGGCTTCACGGCGCTTTTCTGAATATTAGCGGGGGCAAGAAGATGGCCAAGAGTGAAGATAATTTCCTAACTCTGGATAATTCGCTAGTTGATAAGGGATTTAACCCCCTTGCCTATCGTTTCGCCGCCCTGCAGGTCCATTATCGTAAGCCAATGGAGTACAGTGAAGATGGTTTTAGACAGGCTCAGGAGGGTTTAAATAGTTTATATAACCAAGTGGTTTTACTGGGGGATGATGAGGGCAAAATTAGTCTGAAATTCAAGAAAGAATTTCTAGAGACAATAAATGATGATTTGAATATGCCCCAGGCTTTAGCCCTAGTTTCTGCTGTGTTGAAATCAGATTTGAGTGAAGAGGATAAGTTGGCGACTATTTTAGACTTTGACAAGGTTTTGGGATTAAATTTAAATAAATCAAGTGAAATGGTAAGAAGAAACTTAGACCTAGAAATCCTACCAGAAGAAGTGCGGGCGTTAATTAAACAGCGAGATAAGGTTAGAGAGGCGCAGGATTGGGCGGAAGCGGATAGGATTAGAGATGAACTGAAAGACATGGGCTATATTATTGAGGACACAGATGATGGTATAAAAATTTATTCCTAAAACATGAGTAAGAATTTTTGGTTAAAATTAAATAAACCAATTTTGGCTTTGGCTCCCATGGCGGGGTTCACTGATTCATCATTTCGTCAGATCTGCAAGAAATACGGAGCTGACGTTGTTTATAGCGAGATGGCCTCTACTACAGCTCTCTACTACCAACAGCAACGGAAGATAGACGCCACTCTAAGATTGTTGAGATTCAATGTTTCCAAAGAAACCCCCTATGTAATTCAGCTGTTTGGTTCAAATCCAGATCATTTTGCCCAGGCAACTAGGTTCATTACTCGTGAGGTTAAGCCCGCAGGGATTGACATTAATTTTGGATGCCCAGTTGGCAAGATTATTAAACAGGGAGCCGGGGCTGATCTAATGAAAGACCTAGATAAAGCATATCAAGTTATTAAATCAGTTATTAATAATACCGATTTACCAGTCTCAGTAAAGATCAGAACTAAGTCGGGGCAGGTGAGCGCCATTGATTTTCTTAGAAAGATATCCGATTTACCAGTGGCGGCAGTAATGATTCATGCTCGTACTTTGAGTCAGGGATTTTCTGGAGAATTAGATTATCAGATTGTTAAAGAGGCAAGAAAATATTTTAGGGGAGTTATTTTGGTCAATGGTGGCGTGACAGACCTGGAGAGTGCTCGAAAGGCTTTGGATGAAAGTCAGGCAGATGGTCTAGGTGTGGCCCGAGGGGCATTGGGACGACCTTGGATTTTTAGAGAAATAAAAAAGAATAAGAAGATTGATTTAGATTTGAAAAGTATCTCTAAGATTATTCTCAGGCAAGCCAAGTCGGTACACAAGAAAAAAGGTCAAGGAGGAATTGTTGAGTTAAGAAAACATCTTTGTTGGTATACTCAGGGGATCGAAGGAGCTAAAAAATTAAGGGAACAACTAGTGCGAGTTGAAACACTTCAGGATATAAAAAAAGTTCTAAAGATAAAATAATATGATTCTATACATTAATACTGCTTCCCATGAGAAGGTTGAACTAACGATCCGCAAGGATGAAAAGATTGTTGCTCGCAAAATGTTTAGAGCCGCCAGACATCAGGCAGAGAGACTTTTACCGGAGCTTGATAAACTTCTGAGATTAAAGAAGATTAAATTGGGGGAGATTAAGAAAATCATTGTTGCCAATCGGGGCGGTAGTTTTACCTCCCTAAGGATTGGAGTCATTACTGCCAATGCTTTAGCCTATGCTTTGAAAATACCCGTACAGACAGCAGAGAAATCTTCTCAAAAAACCAAAAAGTTTACTGGATGCAACATCGTTGAGCCCATTTATGATCGAGAACCAATCGTTGGCATGGCTAAAAAGTAGGATTATCACCCTGTGTACTAATTGTTGAAAACTTTTAGACAAATTTGGCAAGTTTTGTCCGTGTTAAAAAATCACTTGTTAATAAGTGGTTTTTTATTTTGTTTTTTCGCTTATTTTAGGGCATTATTAAGTGTTGACCCGAGGGGTTAAGTGGTGTATAATTAAATACATAAGGTGAAAAGTGGGGAACTTAGGTGATATAATTATGTTTATTGGAGAATACAATCACAATTTAGACGATAAAGGACGTTTGGCTATTCCAGCCAAGTTTCGTGCTATTTTGAAAAAAGGAGCAGTTGTTACTAAAGGTTTAGACAACTGTTTATTTTTATATTCCAAAGAACAATTTGAACAGATTGCTCAGAAGTTTGCTAAATTACCTATTAGTCAAGCTAAAGCTAGAGCTTTTTCCCGTCATATGTTAGCCGGAGCCATGGATGTTGAGTTTGATAATCAGGGTCGAGTAACCTTGCCAGAATATCTCAGAAAGTTTTCCGGTCTAAAGAAAAGTATCATCATCACTGGTTTGTATAATCATTTAGAAATTTGGGATGAAGAAGCTTGGAATGCCTACAAGAGCGATTCCGAAAGAAATAGTAATGCCATTGCCGAAGAGTTGGGCGAGCTAGGAATTTAACTTGGTATGAGTTACCAACATATTCCAGTAATGCTTAAAGAAGTCCTTGAATATTTAAACCCCAAGAGCAATGGATACTTTATAGACTGTACTCTGGGTGGAGCGGGCTACACATTAGCCCTGGCAGAAGCTATTGGGATGAAGGGGAAGGTTCTGGGAATTGATCTTGACCCTCTGGCGATCAAAAATGCCAAGAAAATAATTAAAGAGAAAAAGTTAAATAATATAATACTAGTTCCAGATAACTTTAAAAATTTACAAAAGATTGTTACTGAAAACTTAGCGGTGGAGACCAGGTTTAACGGTGTCGTGCTTGACCTTGGTCTCTCTTCCGCTCAGTTGGATGATGAAAAACGCGGATTCTCCTTTAAGGGTGAGCGACCGTTGGACATGACCTTCGGTCATGGAGGAAAATCTACCGAGGAAATAATAAATACATACCCGCTTTTAGAGTTGACCAGGATATTTAGAGAATACGGTGAAGAAAGGCAAGCCTACTACATCGCCAAAGCAATAGTTGGTAGCAGAAAGGAGAAAAGAATCACCACAACGGCAGATTTGGTTGAAATAATAGAGAAAGTTGTCCCGGCTCGTTTTCGTCAACGAATTCATCCAGCTACTCGAGTATTCCAGGCCCTTAGAATAGAAACTAACACAGAGCTAGACAGTCTAAGTGATGTTTTACCAGCAGCGGTAAGGCTACTGAAACCGGGAGGACGTTTAGTGGTAGTGTCATTCCATAGTGGCGAGGATCGAATTGTGAAAAGATTTCTAAAAAACGAGGGCGGCGTAAAAATCCTAACCAAAAGACCACTAACTCCCAGTGAGGAAGAAACAGTCGCTAATCCCAGGGCCAGAAGTGCTAAACTGCGCTCGGCTGAAAAAATTTAATAATTTTTAAATTAATATAGTCTCTCTTATCAATTCTTATGTCTAAAATTGTCAGTTGTTATCAACCACAATCAGGCTCCAACAATGGTTGGCGTCTAAACCTAAGAACTTTTAACATTGGAGTTTTTGTTATCGCTTCGGCCTTAGGTGCTTTCTACTTAATTAATATCAGCGACCTAACGGTGAAGGGGTTTGCTCTTAGAGAATTAAAGACGGAATCAGCCTTCCTAGCAAGTGAGTCCAGAACCTACAAAGAAAAAGTGGATGCACTTCAATCCTATTACTCTGTTAATACCAGGGCTGAAAAATTAAACATGGTGGCGGTTGGTAATATAGAATATTTAGCTTTATCAGACACTGTTGTTGCTAAAAAATAATAATCCAGTTAAAAATTACGAATTACGAATTACCGTCGCCAGTACTTAGTTCGCAATTCGTAATTTTTAATTATCCCTTATGTGGCGTGATTCAAATAGAAAAAATCAAATAAAATCCCCCAAAATTAGTAATAGCCGCTTGCGTTTAGTCGTTGCGGTCATTTTTCTATTAATCGGATCACTCGTCTATCAGTTATTTAATGTTCAGATTCGACAATGTGACTGGTATACAGCCCTCGCATCTTCTCAACATCAGATATATAGCAAATTAAAACCAGAGCGAGGTAGGATATTCTTTAGTGATAAGATTGACGGCGAGACCAAGACGTACCCCCTGGCAACTAATAACAACTTTGCCTTTATTTATGTTGTTCCCAAGGATATTCCCGAGCCAGAGGTAATGGCGGAAAAGTTGTATGAATTCTTTGATCAAAAAAATATACAGGAACAGATTGATGAAGATCTTAAGGCTAATCCACCGACAGTCGACCCCGAAGCTTTGGATATATTTAGAGATGATTTAATTAATAAACAAAAAGAGATCTTGATTACTGGATATTTACAAAAGTTAGACAAGCCGGGCGATCCCTATGAGCCTCTGGAGAATAAGGTGGCTGATGAGGACTTGCTGAAACTGTATGCTTTCTTGGCTAATTCAACTTCTACGCCAGTTACCTGGGAGAATTTAGAATTGAAAAATGAAAGAGTAATGTATAATAAAGAATCTGGAGGAACAGAATTAAAAATTGCCGGGCTGGACTTTGATCTGAAGAAGTATCGTTTCTATCCAGAGAATGAAGTGGGATCCCATTTGTTGGGTTTTGTTAGTTACATTGATGAAGAAGAACAGGGACGCTATGGGTTAGAAGAATTTTTCAATGAAGAACTGTTTGGTAAATATGGTTCTGTCAAATCAGAAAAGGGTGGAGCAGGCAATATTATGATCGTTAATGATCGTGAATATATTCGCCCAGAACTTGGCAGTGATTTAGTGTTAACCATTGATCGTAATATCCAGTTCAAGGTTTGTGAAGAGCTTCGTAAGTCTGTTGAGAAACATCAGGCTGAGGGGGGCTCAGTTATTGTTATGAATCCGGAAACAGGAGCTATCATTGCCATGTGCTCAGTGCCAGATTTTGACCCCAATAATTACAAGGATGTTGAAGATATAAAAGTATATAATAATCCAGCTATTTTCTCTCAATATGAACCGGGTTCTGTCTTCAAAACCGTAACCTTGGCCATCGCCATTGACCAGGACAAGATCTCACCCAATACACTATATAAAGATGAAGGGCAAATTATGATTAAGGGCTGGAACAAGCCAATTAAGAACGCTGACTTTAGTAGCCACGGTCCCTACGGTACGGTTGATATGAGCACTGTATTAGAAAATTCATTAAATACTGGAGCAATATTTGCTATGACCCAGGTTGGGCCAGCCATATTTGCTGATTATGTAAAGAAATTTGGTTTTGGCGAAAGGACCGGAATTGAATTAGGATCAGAGAGCCCCGGTGATATTGGGAATCTGTTGCGAGGTAATGTCAAAGATATTGATGCTGCCACAGCCTCCTTTGGCCAGGGCATTGCTGCTACGCCTCTGCAGATGCTTATTCCCTATCAAGCAATTGCCAACAAAGGAATGATGATGAAGCCGTATATAGTGGAAAGCATTATCCGTTCTGGCAGCAAACGAGAAGATACTTCTCCCAGGAAAGTAGAAAGGGTTATTTCTGAAAAGACGGCCAATACTGTATCTGCTATGTTAGTTAATGTGGTTGAAAAAGGTCACGCCAAGGGAGCAGCTATTCCTGGTTATTATATTGGTGGCAAGACTGGTACTGCCCAGGTAGCCATTGCTGGTGGTTATAGTGAAGATAAGTATGTACACACCTTTATTGGCATTGCCCCCATTGACCATCCGGCCTTTGTGATGTTAACTAAAATAGATAACCCCCAAGGTATTCAATACGCTGAGGCTTCAGCTGTTCCTCTTTGGCATGATATTGCCGACTTTATTCTAAAATACTATCGCATCCCCAAAACTAGATAATAATTATGAAAAAGATATTACAATTAAAATTAAAAATACTGTCTAAGCTGATTCTAAGAAAGTATAAGCCTAGAATAGTAGGGATTACTGGCTCCATTGGTAAAACTAGTACCAAGGACGCCATTTTTCATGTGCTGAACACTAAATTTAAAGTGCGAACCAGCTATAAGAACTATAATAATGAGATTGGTCTTCCTTTAACCATTATTGGCTCTGAATCAGCCGGCAGATCTCTCTGGGGTTGGTTTATGATATTTTTTAAGGCTTTTAAATTGATTGTGTTCAAAGATAAAGAATATCCAGAGATATTAGTATTAGAGATGGGTATTGATCGTCCCGGTGATATGGCATATCTTCTTTCAATTGTTTCCGTTGACGTTGGAGTAATGACCGGCATTAGTCATTCTCATTTAGAATATTTTGGCAGCGTAATGAAGATCAAAAAAGAGAAGCAGGTTTTAATAGAAAGAGTAGATAGCCAGGGTTTAGCAGTTTTAAACTATGACAATGAGTTGAGTCGAGACATGAATCAGTCTAGTAAGGCTAAAGTCATGACTTTTGGATTGAAGGAGGGAGCTAACGTTCGTGCTCAGGATATTAATTATAACTATACTGGAGGTAACTATGAACTAACAGGGATTAACTTTAAATTAAATAATGATGGATCCATTGTACCAGTAGTCATGACCAGTGTGCTCTCGGAAGCAGCTTTGTATTCCGCTCTGGCCAGCACGGCTGTTGGTCTTTATTTCAACATGAATTTAGTGGAGATAGCCCAGGGGTTAAAAGAATTTTCTTTGCCTCCCGGTAGAATGAGTTATATTCCAGGCATAAAAAATACTTTCATCATTGATGATACCTATAATTCTTCACCAGAATCAGCCATTGCTGCAGTAAGCACACTTAGCCAAATTAAAGTAGATGAAGATAGTAGTAGATTTGCTGTTCTTGGCGATATCCTAGAAATCGGTCATTATACCGAAGAGGGACACCAATTGGTGGGACGTAGAGTCGCTAAAATGAAAATTGACTATTTAATTACCGTGGGGGAAAAGGCTAGAGACATAGCTAGGGGGAGTATTAATGCCGGTATGAAAAAAGACTATATATTTAATTTTGATCGAGCCGAAGAAGCAGGGAAATTTTTGGAAGACAGAATTACGGCTGGTGATGTGATTTTAGTGAAGGGCTCCCAGGGAGTGCGCATGGAAAAAATAGTAAAAGAAATAATGTCTGAACCAGATAAGGCTAGCGAGTTATTGGTTAGACAGGGGAAAGAGTGGCAGAATAAATAAAGATTATTTTTTGGTAATAAAAAAGCCCCAGGTTATATGGGGCTCTTGATGTGCGCGGAATGTAGCTAAATGTAGTTACATTTTTTTAATACATTGTGAATATCATCGCTAAGTTCTTTAGCTTTTCTTCCGGCTGCTTCGGCGTAGTCTTCTTTCATGCTGGCAAAAATGATACCAGAGGAGGAATTAACGGCAATTGATCCATAACCAGTCCAGGCATATTTGATAGTTTCTTCAATAAAGCCACCCTGAGTACCAATTCCTGGAATTAAAAACCAAAGCTTGTCACCAACAATTTGTCGACACCTACTCAAATGGTAAGAGTATATGTGCCCAGATCCCTTGGGATACTCATAGGCGGCGGCCATTACCAGTCCGGCGTTTTCTACTATTTTGAGATCTTCTGCCCATTTTAAAGTTGTTTGGGCTATGAATTCCCAGTATGGACGACCACCTTCCAATATCACATCTTGGACCTCTCTGGCATCGGGATTGCTGGTATAGCAGAGGCCAACAATAGCTCTGTATAGATGTTGTTCGTCCACCAGATGTTCCATGCAGTCTTTTCCCATGTAGGGAGAGAAGTTTACACCATCAACTTCATCCACTTCGAAGTGAGCTACACGATAGCGGTCTTGGGTTCTGCCAATATCACCACGTTTGCAATCCAGGAAAATAACGATATCTGGATAATTCTCTTGGATGTGTGCGATTACATTTCTCATCGCTCTTTCTCCCCCGATTGCCTCCCAATGAGCTCTCTGGAGCTTATACATCGAGGTGTAGGGAGCGGTGGCATCAACAACTGCTATCATCCACTTGGTGATTGTGCCGGCGGGGTCATATCGGTATTCCTTTAGTAAACAAGTTGGAACTTTGTCTGGTAGTGGATCAAGGCCAACGCAGAGGGTAGAGCCTGTTTTCTGTTGTCTGGTGGCCAGACGTTTTCTGAAGCCAATAGTTTCATCTAGAATTTCTGTCATGGTTTTGTTTTTTTAATGGTTATGTAATGTTAAGTTGTCTTTGTGAGAATTTCCCAGTTGCCATCAACTTTTGGCTTGTATCTTTTTGAGCCAGCTTTGCACAGAGGGCATTCATCCTGGGGTTTGTTCCAAACTTCTTTTTCGATCAAGGAAATCACTTTCCGGCCAGCATACTCATCTACTAGCTTTTCAGGCCGATGTACTAAGCTTCCTATTACCGGCAACCAGTTCACTGGAGCTTTATTTCCTTCATCAACTGCAGTTTTCACAGCATTTAATGTTTTGGAGGTAGTGATTAGTTCTTCGATCTGAAGAACAGTTTCACCTTCAGGGATTTGCATCCTGTTCCAGATCATTCCTCCTTTTACAGCTGGATCTTTTTCAGTAAAGAACATGCTAGTTGCTCCCAGAGCTTTAGCTACATTGGAACCGAAAGTTATGCCAGCCATAGGCGAAGCAATCACCCAATCAACATGCACATCGCCAATTTGGCTTCTTAGCTTGCTACCCAGTTGTTGGGCCAAGATGATGGACAGGTCAACATATCTCAAAACTCTGAGACAGTCGAAGAAACCGTTACTACAGTTTCCGGAGGTTAGCTCAGCATGAGGATCCCGTGGCTTTCCACTGTGAGTCCAATATGCTTCGCAGACTTTGAACCAGGACAAAATCTCTACTGATAGAATACTTCTTCCATGGTACATGTGCGGACGTAAGGATAATAATGTTTTTAAATCCATTGTTTTCTTTTTTTGATGGTTAAACTTATGTGATTTGCGAATTAATTTAATTGTTAAAGAATTATTTTATCTTAATATTTTATTATAGAATTGTCAATTTTATTATTTTTATACTATACTAGTCATATGACCATTCTTGTCCTCGGTGGCCAGGGTAATCTGGGCACTCAATTAACTAAAATATTTCATGATAACGATTATGAAGTTGTCTCCTGGGACAGAGAGGATTTTGATGCCCTAGACTTTCCCGTGCTGAAAGAAAAGATATTTGAGTTACGACCAACTGTTATTATTAATGCCATTGCCTATAATGCCGTTGATAGGTGTGAAGATAAAGAAGATTATGAGATTGCTTTAAAATTAAACTGTGATTTACCTGGTTTTCTAGCTGATCTGGCTTTGGCGTTGGAATCCACATTGATCCACTATTCCACAGACTATGTTTTTAGTGGTGTTGAGGAAAAACAAGAATTTACTGAAACAGATACACCTAACCCTATTAATAAATATGGTGAGAGTAAGTTTTTGGGAGAGCAAGAGGTGTTGAAAAGAAAAAAAGGGGGATTAAAGTATTATTTAATAAGAACATCAAAGCTTTTTGGTCCCAGCGGAAAGAGTGCAGCAGCTAAACCCAGCTTTTTTGACATAATGTTAGAAATAGCTCAGAATAAGGGAGAATTGACAGTTGTTAATGGAGAACTTAGTTGTTTTACCTACACACCAGATTTAGCCCTGGCTACTAAAAAGATATTAGCCACTAAGAAAGAGTTTGGTATCTATCACTTGACCAATGCGGGTCCGGTTACCTGGTATGGTGGCGTAGTTGAATTATTGAGGTTAAAGGGAATCAAGGTTAATGTGCGAGCTATTAGAAGCGAAAACCTAGCTCGAGCAGCCCGTAGGCCAGAATTCTCTGTTTTAAAAAATACTAAAGTTAATAAATTAAGAAGCTGGAAAGAAGCTTTAAAAGAATATATATGCGTGGAATAATTTTATCTGGTGGTTCCGGCAGTCGCCTACAACCGCTAACTAAAGTTACTAGTAAACAATTATTACCCATCTACAATCGCCCCATGATCTATTATCCCCTTAATACCCTGATCAAGGCTGGAATAAAAGAAATACTTATTATTATTTCTCCGGAAAGAGCAGGTGATTATCTTAATCTTCTGGGAAGTGGGAAGGAGTTTGGGGTTAAGTTTACCTATGAAATTCAGGACAAACCCGAAGGTCTAGCCCAGGCTTTTATTATTGGTGAGAATTTCATTGATAATGAGGATGTGGTTATGATTTTGGGTGATAATATTTTTGAAGATGACTTTTCTGAAGAGATCAAGAGTTTTAAAAGTGGGGCTAAGGTTTTTGCCAAAGAGGTATCAGACCCCGAAAGGTTTGGTGTAGTGAAATTTGATAAAAATATGAAAGCGGAGAAGATTGTAGAAAAACCAAAGGAATATTTAAGTAACCATGCTGTCACTGGGCTCTATGTCTATGATCATCGAGTGGTGGAAGTAGCCAAGAATATGAAGGCCAGTGATCGCGGTGAGCTTGAGATTACAGATGTCAATAATTGGTATTTGGAAAAAGGGGAATTGGAAGTAGCCCTGGTTAAGGGGGAGTGGCTAGATGCCGGGACTTTTGATAGTTTGCTGAAGGCGCAAAATTTTGCCAAGGAAAGAATAGCAGACAAAATGGATATTTAATGATGTCTATGAAATTAACTGTTGGTTTCATCACCTATAACAATGCAACCGTTAAGTATTTAGCTGAGTTTTTGAATAGCCTGAGCAAAGCTCTAAATTTCTTATCTGATAGCGAATATCAGATTTTTTGTTGGGATAACAGTGAGGAAGACCCTAGCAATCGGTTAGCCGTTGAACAGTTTAATCATGAGACGGATTGTTTTATCACCTATTTAGGAGAAGACACTAATCTTGGTTTTGCCAGGGCATACAATCGATTAATTGATAAAGCGTTGGAGAATAAAAGTGAATACTTTTTTATCATCAATCCTGACACCCTTCTGGACAAAGAAAGCGTAAAATTGATGCTAGAAGTACTAGAGAAAAAAGCGAGCCTGGGGTCAGTTAGCCCTAAAATTCTCAAATGGGATTTTCTTCAGGGAAGAAAAACTAACACCATTGATTCCTGTGGATTAATTCTAGGAACAGGTCTTAGGTTTTCTGATTTAGGGCAGGGGCAGGAAGACAAGGGACAATTTGATCAAACTGATATTTTAGGTCCTTCGGGGGCCGGGGGCTTATTTCGCATGAAAGCTCTGCGTAAGATAGTTGAGAAGGGTCAATATTTCGATGAGAGATTCTTTATGTACAAGGAAGATTGTGATTTGAGTTACCGCCTTTATCTAGCGGGGTACACATCTGATCTGATTCCTCAAGCTATAATATATCACGATCGGACTGTTAGCTCCTCCGGAGCAGGGTTTTGGCAAGATATTAAGAATCGCCGCTTCAGAGATAGACAAGTAAGAGCCTGGTCCTTCCTAAATCAACATCTTATTTTTCTTAAACATTGGAAAAAACAAAGTTTTGTCAATCAGATTAATATTATTTTCCGTATTCTGTCAATGTTTATTTTTTCCCTTATATTAGAGCAATTTCTTCTAAGGGAATATAGAAAATTATTTAGATTAGTGTAGGTATTGACTAATATAAAATAATGTGATAGATTGAGAGGTATTGAATAATTTTTTAACTCAATTTTTTTATATGGAAAATTTATTATCAAAGATTATTAAAGAAGAGAAGATTGAAGAGCTGGCACGACTGGATTCTATTAATATTGTTGAATCACTATTCTCTGAGCTATTGGATCGAGAAAAAGATATTTTGACTCGACGTTTTGGCCTTGGAGGAGAAAAAGGAGAGACTCTAGAGAAAATTGGTAATCTGCATAAACTAACCAGAGAAAGAGTTCGTCAAATTGAGGCTGCTAGTATCAAGAAAATCAAAAAACTGGAGATTCTAGAAGCCAGCATGTCTACTCTCAGAGAAGCAATCCATCACCTTCTGGATGAGCACGGTGGTCTAATCAAGCGTAATTACCTCCTGGACATTCTAACAGTCTTAGTTTTGGAATTAAATAATAATATTAGTCATGACGACTCTAATTACGAAACAAGTCGTTTAAAATATAGAAATCATTTTAATTTCCTTATTTCTAAATTATTGTCTGATGACTTAGACTTTGTTGACAGTCATGACCAATTCACATCATCCATTAAAGCTAAAGACAATGTAGTTAGTCATCTAGAAGAATTGGCCACTGATCTTATGTCTAGTGTTTCTGGACTAAAGAAGACTATGTCCACAGAAGAATTACTTGAATTATTAAAGAAATCAGATGTATATGGCAAACATCAAGAAAAGTTAACCTACCCTGATAGCGCTGATATTTCAAAAGTTTTCAAGAGTAAGATTTTCCCTGATAAAGCAGAGACCATTAATAGCGATAAGGTGTTATATTCCCTAATGCAGTCTATAAAAGATTTAGAACAGAATAAATATGGTGATTGGGGAATGTCTGATTGGCAAGAAGTAAAGCCAAAGACGGTCAATGATAAGATTTATCTAGTTCTCAAACACCAGGGTGATCCCCTTCATTTTACTGAAATTGCTAATAAGATTAATGAAATGAAGTTTGATAAAAAGAAGGCAAACGCTGCCACCGTTCACAATGAATTAATTTTAGATGATCGCTATATCTTGGTTAATCGTGGTACCTACGGCCTTAAAGAATGGCAAAAATAATACAAATTTTTAGATATAAGTAAAAAATCCGATTTCGCAAAGTCGGATTTTTTATTTTTTTGCAAAATATGCTAAAATATAGGTAAAGAAACTATATGGACATAGTTATTAATACTGCTAGTATTGAGCAGTTTTTCAATTTACCGCCTGACCAGATGTTCTGGGTGTTTTTTCTTAACTTTGGCTGGATAATCCTGGGCATTACCTTTATCATTGGCGTCCTAAGCATGTACCTAATGTGGATCAGGGGGCGCTGGGATGCGGACCATGAATTTATTCTTTTGGCCATCGATATTCCCAAGGGAAACGAACAATCCCCCAAGGCAGTGGAAAATATGTTTACCTATCTTGGTGGCGCCCATGGCACCCAAAGCTTTTTTGATAAATGGTTTTCTGGAGAATATCAAAAGTCTTTTAGTTACGAAATCGTTAGTCTAGAGGGCTACACTCAATTCTTAATTCGAACTCCCATTGAGTTTCGTAATCTAATTGAGTCCTCAGTATATTCTCAATATCCAGATGCTGAAATCACTCAGGTGGATGATTATACCGACACAGTGCCCCAGAGCTGGCCCGATGAAGAATATGATATCTGGGGGACAGAATTTATGCAGGCGCGTAGCTGGGTTTATCCTATTAAAACATACAAAGAGTTTGAACATCAAATGGGTCCCAGCGAAACTCAGTTTAAAGACCCCATGGCTTCTCTGATGGATTTATGTGGATCTCTACGTAAAGATGAGTATCTTTGGACACAAATAATTGTTGTGCCAACTGGCTTTGATTGGCCTGATCAATCTGAAGCTGAGATTGATAAAATACTAGAACGTAAGAAGAAGACAAAAAAAGGTCTCGGCATGAAGGCCATTGAAGCAATGGGTGAAGCCAGTGAGGCTATAGTCAGTATTTGGGGTGATATTGACAAGAAGGATGAGCAAGAGAAGAGAGCTAGAACCATGATGGACTTGTCACCCAGAGAAAAACGTCGAGTCGAGGGAATTCATGAAAAAGCAACTAAGCTGGGCTTTGAGGCCAAGGTTCGCGTGGTCTATATTGCCAAGAAAGATGTGATGAACAAGGCTAAAGTGGCCAGTGGCATTGTTGGTTATATGAAGCAGTTTGCTGCTCTTGATTTAAACAATTTGAAACCAGATTTAGATAAGACCATGACTACCACTAATTACTTTATGCAGAAGTCAATAATGAATCGCAAGAAAAGAAATATCTTTAGGTATTATGTGTCTCGCAGTGGAACAGGTGGTCGCAGAGTGAAAGTATACAACATTGAAGAGCTAGCCACGTTGTGGCATTTCCCAGTAGAAGCATCAGTGAAAGCCTCATTGGTACAAAAAGCTCCTGGTCGCAAGGCTGATGCACCGACATCACTACCCATGGCCCAGGAAACAGCCGAATTACCACCAGATATTTTTACTAACAATATTTTTAGGGATCAGGCCTACGAGAACACTAACCCTGATAATTCAAATAAACCAGTATCACCACCGGATAACCTCCCGACTGTTTAGAAAATTAATTTTTTATTCATGTTTAATCAGAAAAAAACCAAATTCACAATTGGCATTGACGCCCGTTTCTACGGGCCCATTGGCAAAGGGTTGGGACGCTATACCCAGGAAGTTGTTGATAATATCATGAAAATCTCCAGCGCCTCCGATGGCGCTAATTTTGATTACGTAATCTTTTTGAGTAAAGATAATTTTGATGAGTTCAGTTCTGACTATCCTAATGCAAAAAAAGTACTTCTCAATATTCGTTGGTATAGCCTAGCCGAACAAGTACTGATGCCCTTTTACATCTGGCGAGAACGAATTGATTTAATTCATTTCCCCCACTTTAACGTTCCTATTTTTACCCCAACTAAATTTGTAGTCACCATTCATGATTTAATTTTAACGCATTTTCCCACCCTGAGGGCCAGCACCCTAAACCCGATTTTCTATCGTCTAAAAAACCTAGCCTATCACGTAGTTATTCAGACAGCCATTAGGAGGTCTCAGAAGATTATTACGGTGTCACAATTTACCAAGGATGATATTTTGTCTAAATTCAAGGTTAAGCCCGATAAAATAATCATTACCTATGAAGGGATAGCCAATCTATCTCAGGGAAGAGATTCTCTTTTTGTGGCTAAGTTGGACAGACAGGAAACCTTAGATCAATATCATATTGCCAAGAACTTTATTCTCTATGTGGGAAATGCCTATCCCCACAAGAATCTCGAAACCCTACTCAGGGTCTTCGCTAAACTACATGTTTCTCGACCAGAATTACGCTTGGTGTTAGTGGGGAAACAAGACCATTTCTACTCCAAGGTGGCAGACTATGCCCAATCCCTGAATCTTTGGCAAAAGAATAATATTAATAGTCCAGTTATTTTTCCAGGATATGTCCCTGATGCGCAATTGGAAGTTTTGTATCAAGAGGCTAAGGCCTATGTGTTTCCTTCTCTCTACGAAGGATTTGGTCTCCCGCCCTTGGAAGCCATTGCGAGAGGTTGTCTCGTGGTTAGTTCTGATCGGGCCAGCCTACCAGAAATACTGGGAGCAGCTGCCATCTATTTCAATCCCCAGAAAGAAGATGACATGTTAGCAAAGATTAATTTAGCTTTGGACGATGCTAGGTTGAAGGAAGTGGTGTTAGCCGAAGGTAAACAGTTAGTGAAACAATATGATTGGTGGGAGTGTGCCCGTGAAACTTTAGAAATATATAAACAATGTCTTTAGAAAAAAAACAATCAGTTAAGAGGTGGGAATTAGAAAGGGAAAGACTTTCTAGTTTTGTAGTTGATCTGAGAGAGAAGTTGGAAGACAAGGTAGCTCCGGAGATAAGAAGAGAAACAATGCTAGACAAAAAGCTCTCATATATTAAAAATAGGGTTCGAGAAATGAAGCCCAATCTTCTGACGCAAGATCTTTTTCTGCGAAGAAAAAAAGTAGCTTGGCCAAAGATTTCTTGGCCAATAATAAAAATCTCTCTTCCGGTAAAGAGCCGAAAGAAGAATCTATGGCAAAAAATTGTTAGAGAGAAGCAAAGGATCCTTGATCAAACCACCAGAACCAAGGTTAATAAGAAGCGGATGGAAAGAGCCGAGGAAAAGGTATCCTGGTATCGATCCTTGTTTTCTTTTGCCATTATTCTTATTCTCATCATTGTTCCCATTAAGATTTTGTCATACTTTGAATTCCTAGATCTCCAGAACATAGAAGGAAAAATTCTTAACAGATCTCAATCAGCACTAAGCAATCTCATGGCAGCCGGAGAGTCAATTAATAAGATGGATTTTCGTACGGCCGACATTCAATTTCAAAATGCTAGCTATAATTTTCTTTTGGCCCAGGATGAACTCAACAAGATTAATGATTCCATTTTAGTGTTGGCGTCTATTTCCAATGATCCCAAAATAAAGCTGGCCGCCGAAAGTAAAAAATTTCTTGAGGTTGGCAGTATCGCTTCTTCGTTGGGTCGTAATTTAGTCAAAGCTACCGATAGCCTGTTTAGTAGTCAGCCCGGAGAATTCTCCGAAGCCTTGAACAGCTTTGCCTATTTCGGGAATCTAGCTGTGGCTGACGCCAAGAATCTGGACAGAGAATTGAGTAAGATTAATCCTGATAATTTACCGGAAGAATATCGAACTAGATTTAAATCTCTGCAGGAGAAAACTGGAGTTTTGGTGTATAGCTTAGAAAACTTTGTTGACATGGGGGTGAGACTCAAGGAAGTCTTGGGTTTGAGTAAGGATAAACGTTATCTACTAGTATTTCAAAATAATGCTGAACTAAGGGCTAGCGGTGGATTTTTAGGTAGCTATGCCCTGGTTGATCTTAGGGGGGGAGAAATTCGTAATTTAGAAGTACCTGGAGGAGGTTCATATGACATGGAGGCTGGTATGAGTGTTTTAGTGAAAGCCCCTGAACCACTGTGGTTAGTTAATCCTCTTTGGCATTTTTGGGACGCCAATTGGTGGCCCGATTGGCCAACCACGGCTGAAAATTTAATGTGGTTTTATGAAAAAAGTGATGGCCCCACAGTGGATGGAGTAATTAGTATTACACCAACAGTAGTGGAGGGCCTATTGGAAATAACTGGACCCATTGATTTGACCGCAGAGTATGGTCTAGTGATTAATGCTGATAATTTTTGGGAAACCGTACAAAAGGTAGTTGAGGATAAGAATCTAGCAAAGTATAAACCAGAGGCAGTGCTTGATTTTAACAAAGACTCTGCTCCCATTGAATCAAGTATTCCGCTGGAGCAGGGGCTTGATGTAAATACAGAGAATAAACCAAAAAAGATTATTGGTGATTTAATGGCCAAAATTCTTGAAGTTTTGCCCCAGAAGTTAAACAAGGACAGCTTAATAAAGATCATTACCTTGTTTGAAGAAAATCTATTGGAAAAACAAATTCTTTTCTATTTCACGGATCCTGATCTTCAGGCAGAAATTTCTCGAAATAATTGGGCTGGAGAAATACGAAATCCTAAACACGATTATTTAATGGTTGTTAATACTAATATTGCCGGACAAAAATCAGATAAAAAGATGTTGGAGAAAATTGAGCATCAGAGTGAGGTGTCTGCCGGTGGTGAAATAATTAATACTGTGCGCATAACCAGAACACACACCGGGGTTAACCGTGCCCCTTTAATGGGCGTGCGCAATGTAGATTGGCTCAGAGTATATGTTCCCCGTGGTAGCAAGCTTATTCAAGCCAGTGGATTTTTAGCTCCAGATCCTGAATATTTGACTGATAGACCGGAGGAAGAGTGGATAGACAATCCACGACTTATGAATGAATTGGCTGCACTGGTGCACGCCAGTAGCGGCACTAAGATTTATGAAGAAAATGATAAGACAGTTTTTGCCAACTGGGCCATGGTGGATCCTGGTGAGAGCATAGAGATTGTTATAAAATATAGTCTTCCATTTAATTTCTACGATCAACCCAAAAAGGACTCTTGGCTAGAAAAGATCAATGAAATTCTTAATCCCAATGAGATGGATTTATTGCCATATTCCTTGCTAGTCCAGAAACAGCCGGGAGCTCAGCCCAGTGAATTTTCTAGTCATTTACAATTGCCCAGGGATGTGAGTGTCTTTTGGTATTACCCTGATGATCTCAAAATTAACATGGGCTGGGAAATAAATGACAAATTGAATTCTGATAAGCATTGGTCTCTCTTGGTTAATAGAAAATAAATAAATATATTAATATGTCTGAAATTAAAAAAAATAAAAAGAAGATTACAGTTAGACAACACGTTAATTCTGGTTTGTCTAAATTCATCGAGCGACCAGTGCCAAGTGAAAAGGAGGTAGATAGCTTTGAGAGGGTGGTTCACAAACAGGCACGTAATAAGGAAATTGAAAACAATTTATCAGAAATATATCGTGACAAGGCCGGCAAAATGATTAATGTGAAAAAGATGAATGTAAAGCGTCGTCCAATGTTTTTAGTACGCCTGTTTCGTCGTCTTTTAATCTTTTGTATTATTCTGGCTGTGGCCTACTTCGCTTATCTATATTTCTTTAGTCAGGGAAATGATTCCAGTGCTTTGGAGTTGAACATTATCGCTCCCGAAGAAGTCATTGCTGGTGAAGAGTTTTCATATTCAATTGATTATAGTAATCCCAGTAAGTTTAGTTTAGAACAGCTTCGCCTGGAAATTCAATATCCCGATAATTTTGTATTCATTGGCAGTTCCATCACTCCCGAGAGCGGAAATTATGGTTGGAACCTACCAGATCTAAAGCCCTACGAAAGAGCCTCTCTAACCATTACTGGTAAAATAATTTCTGCACCGGATTCCATTAATATTATTTCTACTCGCTTGAATTATGTTCCGGTCAATTTTTCCAGTAATTTTAAAAAGGAAGCCTCTTCTTCCACTATTGTCAGCGGGGTTGGTTTTCGAGTAACTCTGGATGTTAACAATACGGCCTTTGTCGGTCAGGAGAATGAGATGACCCTAAGTATTTCTGATGTAGAGAACAATTATCTAGGAGATTTTAATCTAAGCTTTATGCCCGCTGAACATGTGGAGGTTTGGCTGGCCACCAGCACTGAAGATGTGGCGGGAGATAAGCAGGAGAAAGAAAAAATACAAATTACTAAAAATCGTGGTCTGAATTGGCAAATCACTGATGTTAATAAGGAAGTTAATAGATATAGAATACCCGTTGTTTTTAAGGCCAACGAGGAGGCTACCCGGGCGGAAATAGTAGTACGACTGGAGAAAAAAATGGAAGATGGTCAAGCCTATACCTTCTGGGAGACAACCATTAATCCAGAGCTAATCAAAAGTGATCTCAACCTTACACTATTCCTCAACGGGAGCAAAGATAATAATGCTAGCAGTTTTGGCCAGACTTTAGAATATGAATTAAATTATAGTAATCAGGGAGAAAATGCTTTTAAGGATGTAGCGATAATGGCCATATTGGATAGTGAATTTCTGGACTGGACCAGTTTTAACAGTAAACCCCAGGGAGATGCCCGTGCTGGTTCCATAGTTTGGACCAAAGAAGAGATCCCTGCTTTGGCGGAGATCGAACCCGGACAAAGCGGACGCATATCCTTTTCTCTCAATCTTAATAATTGGCAGGAAGAAGATTTAGGGCAAGATCTCAATATTAGTTCCTATGCTCAGTATAGCTTTGGGAACAAGTCCATCAAGGGTGAAGAAAATAAAAGTAATACCATTATTACTCAAATAAACAGCGATCTAAATTTAGAGGAAGCTATCAGATATTTTGATAATGACAATATCCCCGTTGGTTCCGGTCCTCTGCCACCCAAGGTTGGACAGAAGACAGGGTTTAAAGTATATTGGACTATTAAGAATAATCTCCATGAGTTAAGCGATCTTAAAGTAACCCTTGATTTGCCCAGCTATGTAGCCTGGGATGGTAAAAGCTCTACCAATGTTGGTAATTTGAACTATAACAATAGCACTCATCAGGTAACCTGGGACATTGGTCGTCTGCCCACATCTGTCTATCAAGTGGAAGCAGATTTTGGTATTAGCATTACTCCAGGAGAGTCTGATTTGAACAAAATCCTGGTTCTTTCCTCTGGCTCCGTTATTAGTGCCACGGATACAGAAACGCAGGATTCTATTAACAAAAAAACGAAGCCCAGAACCACTAAACTGGAAGATGATGATATTGCCAACCTAAACAATTCAGGCATAGTGGAGTAAACGTACAATGTTTAAAATAATTAAACAATCCAAAAAGAAACGCGTGGGTATCCTAAAAACTACCCACGGTTCTTTGAATACCCCCTTTTTCATGCCCGATGCTACCCGGGGCTATATTAAATTAACTAGTAATGAAGAAATTAGACAGACAGGAACCGAAGCTCTTGTGGTCAATACTTTTCATCTCTATCTTCAGCCGGGGATGAAGGTTATAAAGAAAGCTGGAGGTATTCATAAATTTATGAATTGGCCCGGACCACTACTATCAGACAGCGGTGGCTATCAGGTCTTTTCTCTTATTCACCGTGATGGGAGAATGGGGAAGATCACAGATGACAAAGTTATCTTTAAATCTCCATTGGATGGCTCTAAACATGAACTCACGCCTGAGAAATCCATTCAGATTCAATTTGATTTAGGAGTAGACATGATGGTGTGCCTTGATGATTGCCCACCCAATGAATTTAATAGAAAAGATTTAGAGAAGGCAGTTGGCAGGACAATTGCTTGGGCCAAGAGATGTAAAATAGAATATGAGAAGCAAATTAAAAAGAGGAAAATTAGCAAAACTAAGCAACCCCTCCTCTTTGCTGTTATTCAGGGTGGGGCGGAGATTGATTTACGACAAAAATGTGCTGAAGAACTAGTGAAGATTGGCTTTGCTGGCTATGGTTTTGGCGCCCGGCCAGTTGATAAAGAAGGGAAGTTTCTCAAGGAAGTACTACAAAAAACCGCTGACTTTATTCCCCGGGATGCTTTGAGGTTCGCTCTGGGCATTGGCACTCCCGAGGACATAAAACAATGTGCTGCCATGGGTTGGGATATGTTCGATTGTGTTATTCCCACCAGAGAGGGTAGACATGGTAAATTATTTCTGGGGGATAATAAAACAATGAATATTAGTAATAGTAAATTTTCCGCTGATTTTAGGGCTATTAATCAAAAGAGCAAATTAGATACGTTGAAAAATAATAGTAGAGCCTATCTCCACCATCTCTTTAAATTAAAAGAATCGTTGGGCCATAAAATAGCTAGTCTTAATAATCTGGAATTCTATCAAAATATAATGAAGGAGTTGAGGAAATAGGGAGCTTAAATATAAAGAATATGAAAGTAGTAAAATGGGAAAAATTGACGCGGAGAGGTAATAATTTTTCGGTTCTATTAATCTCTTCTGTGATCAGGGCTTATCTAGAAGATCTTCCCTATAAAAAATTTGGTTTTAGCACTCCCAAGCATTACCGCCAGTTAGATGGTGGGCGTTGGTTTTCCGCTGGTTATGTTGAAAAAATTGTTAAGGAGTTTAAGGACATTTATGCCACGAACCCTGATAAACTATTAAGATGGGTTCAGCAGTATCAATTAAACCTACTTAATATCAGGAAGTGGACCAGGCGCTATAAAAATCGAACATTAAATAAATTTAGCAATGATGATTTAGCTGATCTTTGGGAGGAATTCTTTAAACAAAGTGATGATATATGCGCTATTGTCTATGGTTATATATTCATTAATAAATTTCTTCCCGATGTTTTGGTACAAATTTTAGAAAAAAGACATTTGACTAGCGAGAAGAAGAGCCAATATTTAAATTGTTTATTATCTCTCAATAGGAGCTCCGAGTCTAAGAAAGAAAAACAAAGTCTTTTGAGGATTGTGAAAAAAGTTGATAGTAATGAAATGGAGATTAAATCACTCCAATTCTATGACGCCATTGATCAGCATTTGGCAAAATATGAGCATCTTGGGCAGTACTATTACAAAAGAAAACCCTACACAAGACAAGATGTTATAAAAAGAATACGTTTTTATCTTAAGTCAGACTATGCTAAAGAAATTAAAGAATTAAATAAACAAAGTTTAAATAAATATCATAGTGATGAGATTATAAAAAAATTGAAGTTTAACAAAAAAGAAATAACAACCGTTGAGATACTCAAGGAGTTTGCCTATGGAGCGAATTCTTTTGATGAAGACTATACAGCGGCGGTATATAACTTTTCTACGGTCATAAAAGAGTCAGCCAAAAGACTAAAGATTAGATCTACGCAGATTACAGCCATGGCTTGTAATGAATTACTCTATAGCCTAAGAACTGGAAAAGTAGGGAAGGGTTTCCACAAAGAGTTAATGGCTCGTCTAGAGAACGACGCGACTATTCTGACCAATGGAGAAGAAAAAGTTTTGTCCGGCAGGACTCTCGAGAATTATATGAAAACAGAAGTTGTTGTTAAAAAAGAGCAAGTAGATGTAAAAATCATTAGGGGCCAATCAGCTCAGCCGGGGTTGGTACGTGGCCTTGTTCACTTGGTTTTTAATGTGGATGAAGTGGCGAGGGTTAAAAAGGGAGAAATTCTTGTTTCTCCAGCTACCATGCCTAGTCATGTGCCAGCCATGGAGAGGGCCAAAGCAATTGTCACGGATGAAGGAGGGTTATTGTCTCATGCAGCTATTGTTTCAAGAGAGTTGGGGGTTCCCTGCATAGTGGGTACAAAAATAGGTACTCAAGTTTTACAAAACGGTGATCTAATTGAAGTAGATGCAAACAAGGGAATTATTACTAAGATATAACTTATGTATACCAAAGAATTTACTAGAGATTACACCATGATTTCTGAAGAGATCTGGTTCCATGCCCTCACCGTTGACGTTGGGAGACTCTTTGGCATAAAAACCTCCACCAAGGATTTTACTGTTTCATATTTCAACAATGGAGTTATTGAGCTTTGGACCGATGAGGGAATATTGAATGAACTGAGAGTAGAGCTTAACAAAGAAGCGAAGGCTAGGCCGGAAGAGTTTAATAAACTATTGGATGACTATTTAGACAAACTGAAAGCATTTCAGCCGTTTATAGAGGCAAAGAAGACTGATCAGAAGGAGGTGTTGGATAATTTTGTGGCAGTGATTTGTGATATTTTGCCATATTTTGTGATTATGTATTACATTGCCGAGAAATCATTAGGCCCAAACCAAATTAGAGAAAGAGCTGAACAAATCAGACGTGAAGATGTTCTGTTTGCCGACATGGACAAGTATTTAAGAAATAGTTTGGTCGCAATCTATCCTCATCTGGCCGGGTTGGAAACAATCATATTGAAAGAAGACTTGGGCAACATGCCTTCCAGGGATGTCCTGGAACAAAGATTTAAAAACTTTGTTATGATTCCGGGGAAAGTAAAGGAATGTATTAGTCTTGATGTCTTTGCTGCTAATAATAAAGAGTATAGTTTTGATTTCCCCTTGATTGATCTCAATGCCGATAAAATTACAGGTACTGTAGCTTTTCCTGGTAAGGCCCAGGGGCGAGTGCGAATTATTACACGGAACAATCAAATAGCTAGTTTCCAGGCAGGAGAGATTCTAGTTTCCCCCATGACCACACCTGATTATTTAGCTGCCATGAAAATATCATCTGCTATTATTACTGATGAAGGTGGGACGTTGTGTCATGCCGCTATAATCGCCAGAGAATTAAAGAAACCCTGTGTTATTGGTACAAAAACCGCTACCCAGATGCTCAAGGATGGCGATATGGTGGAGGTGGATGCTCATGATGGAGTAGTGAGGATAATAAAATAAGAACCTCCCACAAGGAGGTTTTTGTCGGTTCATAATTTGAATAAATAAAAAAGCCATTCGATATCAATCAAATGGCAAGTAAATTAATTAACATTACTCCTCTATCCTGTCAGATAAAGTTTGTATGGTTTGTTTAAACGCATTGGCAATTACTTCCGGCGCTAGCGTTTCTTCATTGGCGGATGTTGCCTTGACGACAGTTAAGACATGGCACTCCCAATCCTTAATTGTAGCTTGAAATTTAGCCTGGAGTTTTTCCAGGTTTTTTATTACTCCCGGAAGTTCTTTCTGGGGATATTCTGTCTGACTCATCCAATCTAATCTGTCGTTTAGATTTAGGATGCAATGTCCTACAAAGTTATTACTGGATCCATTAATACCAGTTTCTCTTTCAATTAGACTGTGTGTACATCCATTCTGTTCTTGGATCTTTCTTAAGTTCTTAAGAGAAGCCATGATGTGATTCATGGCTAGTACGTCGATTAGGTGGGCTGGCCTCCCCTTGGTGTTCTTTCCCATTTTTCAGCTATTTAAATTTATGATTGTTAAGGTAATATAGGAATATATCATTGATTAATAGTATCGTCAATATCATTCTATAAAGAAAATGAAAAAGCCACATCATCTAATAGAATCAGTGGCGGTTATTGATTGTTGTCCGGCTTCAATTACTCCTGTTCTGCAGCACTTGTAGAGTTTGTGCTATATTTCTTTGAGTAACTTTAAACTTTCCCTCTATATCGTAGCACTTTTTCATGTTAATTAGAGAATCAAACTCTTCATGATAATTATTCAGAGCAGTAATCACTTCCGCAACCCTTTCTTTGGGGATAGTATGGGTTTTGAGAGTCGCCAGGGAGCCATTAATTTTAAATGTTCCCATCAGGATGCTGGACTGGCTCAAGCCTGTCCTTGAATCACATTTTTGTTTAATTTTTGCTATCTCTACGGCAATATTTTTAATTGCCGTTGGGTAATCTACTGAAGTATTCATAGAGGTAGAATTAGAGGTTGGAAATAATTGTTAAGGTAATATAAAAACATAACATTGATTTATTCCTCAGTCAAGGTTAGTATATAAGTATGAAAAAGATATTTCTGTCACTCAATATTATTTCTGTAATATTTGGACATTTCGCAATGTTCTTTATTTGGCGCTATTTCCTGGACATCAATGGTCTTTTTGGACAGGCTATTATTGCTGGAGTGTTGTTAGTGGCTATTTTTTTAACCGTTTTGTCTCCCCTTTTAATTCACTTTAAAGATCATTATTTCAATCGAGGTTTATATTTGGTTATGAGTCTTTGGATTGGTTTTGTGATTAACACAGCCATTATAGCGGGGCTGGCCTTACTTACCGAGGGTATTATCACAGCTTTTGCTTTTGATCAGGATTTATCATTCTTTATTCATGGATTATATATTATTTTCTTGCCCCTTCTGATGATCCCCTTTGAAGCCATGAGTGCGGTGAAGCATAGGATAAAGAAGGTGGAAATAGAGATCAGAGATTTACCCGAGGCTTGGGAGGGAAAAGAAGTGGTTCACCTTAGTGATATTCACCTGGGACCCATTTATCGAGAAAAAAGTTTTACCAGGATTATTCGGAAGGTTAATGCATTAAATCCGGAAGCCATTTTTATCACTGGCGATCTTTTTGATGGTATGGAGGCAGACTTTTCTTGGTTCGAGGATCCATATCGTCATGTTCATGCTCCAAAAGGAGTGTACTATGTCTATGGTAACCACGACTTGTTAATGGGAAAAGAAAAAGTGCGTGAGCTTTTGGGACATAGTGCCATCCAGGTCTTGGATAATGAAACTAAAATGGTGGATGGATTACAGATTGTTGGTGTGACTTGTTTGTTCGATCGGAAGATGGATTTTGAGAAAACCATCATTGAGCAAGCGGGCTATGACAAAAAGAAGCCAAGCATACTATTATTTCACGAACCTAGATATATTAAAGAAGCCAGAGAAGTCAGCATTGAACTACAGCTATCTGGTCATACGCATAATGGACAAATGTTCCCTGGCAATATATTGTCTCAGATATTATATAAAGGTCATGCCTATGGTGTTCACCAGAAGAAGGATGGATATAACCTCATTGTTAGTGCTGGTACCGGCACCTGGGGGCCACCCTTGCGTATTGGGCACAGGTCTGAGATAATACTAATCAAACTAAAGAAGAAATAGTATGAATATAAACAAAATACACGAAATCCTTATCAAAGAGCCTAAATACCGCTTTCAGCAAGTAAACAAGGCTTTATTTGAGGAATATATATCTTCCTGGGAAGAGGCTTCGGCCCTCCCCAAGGCTCTTAGAAACAATCTAGAGAAAAAGTGTCCCATTAGTATTAAAGCAGAAGTAATGAAGGAAGGACGAACTGCCAAGGCACTAATTAGCCTTGAAGATGATGAAGTAGTGGAAACAGTTTTGATTAGAGGAAAAGACAAGCGTAATACGGTTTGTGTTTCTAGCCAGATAGGCTGCGCTATGAACTGCTCCTTTTGTGCTACCGGTCAATCTGGCTTTACCCGCAACCTCCGTAGCGATGAAATAGTGGAACAAGTAGTGTATTGGAACAGGTATCTCAAAGAAGATGAAGAGAAGGTGGACAATATTGTCTACATGGGGATGGGAGAACCTTTCAATAACTATGCTGAGTTTATCAAATCGGTGAAGTTCATCAACAATCCAGAGACCCTGAATATAGGGGCCAGAAGAATATCAGTTTCAACTGTTGGTGTCATAGAGGGAATTAAGAGAATAGCTGGAGAGAAGATACAGGTTAATCTAGCCATCTCACTCCATGCCCCCAATGACAACATCAGAGAGGACCTTATCCCCAGTGCTAGTAAATATAAGATCAATGACATCCTTAGGGCAACTGATGATTATATTAAAAAGACAGGCAGAAGAGTAATGTTTGAATACATGATGATCCAAGGAATCAATGATACTGATAATCATGCCAATGAGTTAGCCATCCTGATGAGAAGACCACTCTATATGGTTAACCTAATTCCATATAATAGTACAACTGCTAAATACAAAGCCTCCAGCAAAGAAAGAATGGAAGAATTCAAGGCCATCCTAGAAGACAAAAAGATAGCTGTAACCATAAGACATTCCTCAGGCCAGGATATCTCAGCTGCCTGTGGGCAATTAAGGACAAAGAAAAAAATGCAATAATATGCCAACTTTGAAGGAGCTACAAGATAAAGTTGTTAAGTTTAGAGATGATAGAGATTGGAAACAATTTCATCATCCCAAAGACTGTGCTATATCGTTAGCCTTAGAAGCTAATGAATACTTAGAATTATTTCAATGGAAGAATGGAGAAGATTTAGCTAAACATATAAAAGAGAATAAAGAGATGTTTGAAGATGAGTTGTCAGATGTACTCTATTGGATTCTTTTAATTGCTCATGATTTAGATATTGACATTAAAGAAGCTTTTGAGAAGAAGCTTAGTAAAACAGGGAAGAAGTATCCTGTTGATAAAGCGAGGGGGAACTACGTGAAGCATAACGAGTTGTAATATATGAACAAGCTAATAGACTTCATCATTCAAGCTAAAATGAATGGCTATGCCTCCAAGGGAGAGGGAGGGGAAAGTTCTGTTGTTGATGGAGGGAAGATGTTGGAATATAGATTAGATAATCTATACTATAGAGACATATACTACGGCTTTGATCCTTTTATCGGTCAAGAGATAGTATATGAGTATGATATAGCTATCTGGGGAATGAATTTCATGGGTACTTGTATAGAAGGGGCAGATGCTAGAGCAGTATATGCCTTCCTTAAAGAATGTCTAAAGAAAGTAGAAGAAGATATGCCCTATCGGGGTCCTAAGGAGTATTCTTTAGGAGGTTATAGGTATGTTAATAAGGCAGAAGGAAGTATGAATGGTTTTCAGGGAGAAGAGCGAATATATTATAATGATCAGGAAGTATATAAACTACGCTATGGCGGTGGAATAATTAAATAGTGGATAAAATAAAAAGGCCAGGAGTTGTGTTAACTCCTGGCTTTTGTCTTAGCTTCTCCTTGGGTCTATCCAATTGGTATTGTTAGAATCGTTTTTACAATAAGAATAATTAGGAGGCTGAATGCCAGTGATCCCAGAAAGACAAATTCTTTGCCTTCAAAACGGTCTCTTGTTTCTAATCCTTTTTGTCGTAACTTTTTTCTTGTTCGCCATTCAATTGCGGCAGAGAGTGAGACGACTACAATTGCGATCAAGGCAATGATTGCGTAGACACTTGGGGAAAAAAAATCACGTGGGTTCTTATTCCACCAAACTATGTACGCCAAGCTGGTTACTGCTGCCGTTAGAGTCCCTGGTGATATGAATTCATAGAAAGCTATCTCTAGCCATCGCCATAAATTCACTTTTCTTTCTTCGGGGTTGGCTATCACAAGTTCTCTGGGGCTGTAGTCTATGGGCCAAAACCCACCAATTAGATAATTCAATACTTTTTTTCTGTTCATTGGACGTATTATTAAGTAAAACTAATTTAGTTATCTATTAACCCCCCAAAAAGTTTAAAGGCTTAATGGATAACTAAATTAATAATTGTTAATGTTCCAGTATTGTGATGTATAGTATCACATTTATCTATATTTGTCAATGAAAGGTAGTAATATTCATATATATTGCACTTTTTTGCTAGTGTTTATAGATTATAAATGCTATTATCCTAAAATAAACTTATGCTTAAAAACAAATACACCCTAATGGGATCACTAGCTATTATTTTAGCTGCGCTACTTTGGAGTATCGATGGTATTTTTATTCGTCCCGCCTTCTATGTTCTGCCAGCCACTTTAGTGGTTTTCTGGGAACATCTTTTGGGATTCATTATTCTTAGTCCTTTTATTGTTCTAAACTGGCGGAAGATAAGAGGGTTAAGTAGAAAGAGTTGGGGGGCAGTTATTTGGATCAGTGTGTTTGGCGGAATGATTGGCACCATTTTTATCACCAAAGCTTTTTTTATGGCCATTGATGGGTCCACCACCTTTGCTACCGTTATTATTCTTCAGAAGTTGCAACCCATCTTTGCTCTTCTACTAGCTCGGATTATTCTCAGAGAAAGACTATCTAAACAATTCTATCTCTGGGCTTTGTTGGCCATCATTGCTAGTTATTTCCTGGCCTTTGGAGAAACAGGGTTAAATCTAATGGAAATAGACTGGCTACATAATGCAGCCATCTTTGCTGTTATTGCTGCCTTTGCCTTTGGTTCCTCAACGGTCTTTGGTAAAAGAATTGCTAATCACTTAAATTTTAGGGCTGTGGCCGCTCTACGTTTCGGAGTTACCTCTGTCTTAATTTTGGCTTTGATATTGATAACTGGAGATTTCTTTAAAGTTAATCTTATCACCAATACTCATTGGTGGTTATTGGGATTAATAGTTCTCACCAGCGGAGCCGGAGCGATGTTTATATACTACTATGGCCTCAGAAAGGTATCGGCTTCCACAACTACGATCTTAGAATTGTTTTGGCCCTTTTCCGCCATTATCCTCGATTACTTTTTTAACCATAACTATTTGAATAATACTCAAATGATTGCCTTTGTGGTGTTGCTGATCGCTTTTTTTGGAGTATCTACTCTGGGAAAGCCTAGGATAAAGTTCAGGGCCAAGGTTATCCATGGTGAAGGCAGGGGAAGAACCCTGGGGTATCGGACAGCCAATCTAGATAAAACAGATATAGACATACCCCACGGTATTTATGTGGTGGAGATAGATCTCAATGGAGTTAGACACAGGGGTCTAATGCACTTTGGCTTCAAGGAGATATTCAAAGGACCTGTTTCTCTGGAGATATTAATAAAAGACTTTAGTGAAGATATTTATGGCCAGGAGATGGAAGTAAAGGTATCGAAGAAGATAAGGGAAGTGAAGAAGTTTAAAGACCCCCAGAAACTAAGAGAGGCCATTGAAAGAGATATGTTAGCACTATAAATATATTGACAAAAGCATACCATGGTGGTATGCTTTTTTATTACCCAAAGAACTAAATAGTACATTAAAACAACTTAAATTAACAGAAATGAAGAAAAGACCCCTTATTTTTATTATTATCATTATGGTAACAGGAGCGCTACTGTCTGGCTGTGAATCAGAGGAAGCAGTACTTCAGGGAGACCTCTATTGGCATTTAGAAATCGAACCTCTCCAGGATTCAATAACCATTGTCAATGCTGAGTATACCTTTGAAGCCGTCGATTCTAATTTTGAGACCTGGGGCCTTAATCACCCCAGTGTTAGTACCGGCAAAACACCAATTGATATCTATAAAATAATTAAGGATGCTACCAGCAATGAAGTATTCAATTATTTTCAAGTAGATTTAGATAGCCTGTGTCTCACTCAGAGTCAGATCGCTCATTTTTGCAAAAGGTATTCCGATTGTTTACGGGGAAGTGGTTGTGCAACCATTTTCCTATTTAAAGAAAATAACGAATATTTTGTTGCCAGCGTATACCGCACAAACTATGATAGGTCTATGCGCGTTCGTCGCTTCGGTGATACACATGTATGGAAAGCAGAATGCGAGCATTATGTGGTGGTACCTCAAAATGAAGTCTACGTAAACCTCCCCTAGTCAACTACATCTCACAATTCAGCGCCTCAACTTAATTAAGTTGAGGTTTTTTATTTGACGTTAGCTTTTGGGGCAGGGGTTAATCTAATTCATACAATGAATGAATTTGATAAAATAAAAAAGCCTAGTACTTTAGAGTATAGGCTGGGGACGCTTCAAAACAAAATTATTGTTCGGCTAGTTTCTTCCTTTCTTTGAGAAAGGTGAGGCAGGCAACGATGGTCATCAATACAATAAAAATTATTCTGTATATCATGGATGTGGAGAATTGGTATATTCGTTGGATTGTTGCGTGAACATTCTTTGTTAATGTATTGGATTATATTAATATTTTAACTCCAATAAGTCAATGGATAGCTGTGTTGATGATATAAAAAAGCTCGTCATTATAAAGGCGGGCTTTAGAGTTGTCTCACCGGGATTATAATCCCAGGGCTTCTCGCTTTTCGGTGAGTAGTTTTTGACAGCGTTTATCAATCCGGTCTTTTCTTACTTGGCAGGAGTCACTGTACGCTTTTTTTTCTGCTTGATATGTCTTATCAAGCTCATCACGTTTTTGTTGCCATAGATCGTGAGCGGTTTGTTCTGCTTCGGTAAACTTTTTTATAGAAATAATTTTTTCTTCCAATTCCTTCTTCTTCTGAAATAGGTCCATGTAATCACTACCGGAAGAATTGTTTTCCCAAAAGCAGATTAAGGCGTAATCACGAAAGTTTTTAGGATCAGACTTTTCTAGGACTTTCAGGGCCCTATATTTCACATCTTCGTAAATAAGGAAAGCCGTCATTTCATTTTTATCCTTCCGGAGAAAAGATTGCATTTCCAGGCTGTCCTTCTCTGTATAGACGGCAATTTTCAGAGAATCATTTTCTCTGTGGACTTTCTTTGAAAATTTTTCCAACTCAACTTGTTTGAGCTTTTGCTCAACGGTCATGGTGTCGCAGAGAGAGGTGAGGTTTGCTTGTGTTAGCTCCTCGAGGCTTTCAATCCGGAGTCTGAGCTCCTTTACAAGTTGTGTCTCCTGCGGGGTTAACTCTGTGTTAGCTATTAATTGAGATTCATCTTTATGACAGCAGACTACGATGAGTGCTAGCACGGTGGCAAGGAATACAATGGCAGTGATTCTTTTTCTTTTCATGGTTTACGTGTTTTTGGGGTTTATGATTGTTTATTAATGTGCTGTTAATTGTATGATAATATCATAATTAATGATTTATGTCAATATATATATGGTTATTTAGTTTTTAAATAAAAAACCCGCACCTAAAGGAGCGGGTGATGTCTTTAAGCTTCTTCTTGCAATCTGCTAGCTAATTTACAAATGTAGCCATTCTTGTTGTAGTCACCAGCATGCTCGGCCAGTAGAGTCATGGCAATACTTCGGTGAAATTCCAGAGAATGGACTTGATGTTCTCCTTTTTGTCGTTCATAGAGATAGATGGCATAGGCCAAACTGATGGTTTCAGTGATACCGGACGAAGCCATGCCAGTAAAACATACAAACAAATCTCGGTAGGAGACTATGTTTGGATGCTTTCCCGCGGCTACTTTTCTGGAATCCCCTTGTCTTTTCTTTTTTAGGAGTGCAATGGAGATGGAGTTTATGGCTGTTGATTGGCAGTCACTAAGACGAGATCCAGATAATTCTCCTAGTTTCTTGAAGTCCATTTTGAAAATCGTGGTGTCTGCTACTCCAATGTACCCCGAAACCTTTTGTGGATAGCTTCCTATCATGTGATGCATTTTCCAGATTACGTCAATTAGAAATGCGTCATTTCTGTCGTTTTTGAATATTTCTAATATTGCTTTCTTCATTGGTGTGTATTTAGGTGTATATTGTTAAGGTAATGAGTAATAGTATAATTTATAATGATTTTTGTCAATAAGTAGTTAATTATTCAGTTTACTTTTTCCCTAAAATATGAGAAAATATATATAGAATATTAATAGATATCTATACCATGCAGAAGCAAATTAAAGTTAAGGGTCGAATCATTGAATACAAGCTTCGCCTTCATGCCAGAGCCAAAAGTCTGCGACTAAGTGTCTATGCTGATGGTCAGATCGTGGTCACTCGCCCCCGGTATATTAGTAGTCGGTTGGCCGAAAGAATGATACGAGAGAAGCAGTCTTGGCTAATTGATAAGATAGACACCATGAGCAAAGAAAAGAATATGCCTCTGGGAAGCTACGAAACTGATAAGCGTGAAGCTGGGAAATTGATTATTTTGCGACTCAAGTATTTCAGTGAGTTATATCAACTTAAATATCAAAAGATAAGCGTCAGAAATCAGAGGACTCGCTGGGGTTCCTGTTCGCGACAGGGGAATTTAAATTTTAACTACCGCCTTCTCCATCTTCCCAGCAATCTTCGAGACTATATCATCGTCCACGAACTATGTCATCTCCAGGAGTTTAATCATTCAAAAAAGTTTTGGGAATTAGTAGCTAGAGCTATTCCTGATTATATTAAAATTAAAAAGGAGCTCAGAGGAATGAGAATGTAACTATGTCTAAATTAAATATATTCAATCAACAGGAGAAAATCATTGGTCAGGAGGAACGCTCCACCGTTCATCGTGATGGCCTATGGCATCAGGAGGTTAACGTTTGGTTCTATACTCCCCAGGGAGAAATTATTTTTCAACACCGGGCCAAGAATAAGGATATGTGGCCAGACAAATTAGATGCCACTGTGGGTGGTCACGTGGAATTGGATAAGACCTATGACGAAACAGCCATCACCGAGATTAAAGAAGAAACCGGTTTAGATCTGAACATTAAGGATTTGAATTTCACAGGCAAAATACATCGAGAAAGTATGGATGCCGGTAGTAATAAGAGAAACAATACCTTCAAAGCAACCTATATTCATAGATACATTGGGTTGTTATCTGATCTAACCCCAGAAAAAGGGAAAGCTATTGGTTTCGAGGCCTGGGACTTGGATAGTATATTAAACATTGGAGAAGAAGATAAACATAGGTTTATTCCTTCTGTGTTTAGCCCCGACGTTATCAAGGTTTTTGAGAAAATACGGAAGAAATTAGCAAAATAGTTTGACAATTCTTCACTTTTCTGCTATATTATATATAAATTATATAAATTTTATACACAAACATATGTCTCTTAGAGAAAAAGTAACTAAAAGAGCAGAGGAAGTTAAAGCTCAAACAATAGAACAAGAAGCCAAAAGTATCCAGGAGAAATTAGCTGAAATAGATATTGAAATCCAAGCAGTCAACGCTCGGAAAGAAAAAATTGCTAATCTTCAATTAAGACTGAGAGATCGATATGGTCTAGCTCAGGAAGGTTTGAGTACTTTCAAGGAGGCTAAAACGGAGATTCAGAATATATATGAGCTTAACAAAGAAGTTCTAGCTGAAGATGGTGTTGAAACTTTTAGTGATATGGTTAAAGCCAATCCTGACGAAGAAGAGGTTGTGGACTATGAAACAAGCAGCATCAAGGGTAAGGAAGATGTCATGAAATTAACAGATATCAAGACTGCTCTCAAGGAAGAGATGCCTGAGTTGGATCTTAAATTCACCGGAGGTAAAAAAGATGAAGAAGAGATGAGTAACCGAGAATTAGCTTTTATAAAAATTGATGAATATTTAGCCGAACTTGATCAGGAGATTATTGGATTGGAAGAGAAAAAGGAAAATGTTAAGTTAGAAACCAAGGAGGGAAAAGTAGAGGCTTGTCGCAAAGAGTTAAACCTTGGGGAAACATTTCGCTACGTGGAGGCTAAAAAGATAGATTCTTTCAATGTTAACCATAATGCCATCGAGTTGGGCAAAAAGCATGGCGAAGAAACAGTCAAAGAAGTTTTACAAACAGAATTACAAAATAAATTAGAAAAAGATATTTTTAATGCTAAGCCTAGAGATGTTCAGGCGGCAATCGATGCCTATCCCAAAATAAAAAACATCATGGAGATAAAGGATGTTTCTCGTGAATTTGATGCTACCGAAAAACTTGAGCAACAGGCCATTAAACATATTGTTAGCATATTTGAAAAGAATGAAGAGGCAAGAATGTCGGTTAGTAGCTACGGCACCAGAGGAAAAGATTTAAATGATCTAGCGAAAAATTATTTAATACATGTTACAAATCTAAGTAGCCTTCCCGGCAGCAGTGTTAGTGGTTTCAGGGAATCATACGACCACAACCAAGAGAGGATTAATAAAAGAGATTTTAGTAATGCTGTATTTTCTTCAGAATATTTTTCTCAGGCGTTGAAAACATATAATTCAGTGTTTGAATACATCATCAATAATGTTGATGAAAAAACAGAATTTGTTAACAACTCAACGGATTCCCATGATACAGAAGCACTGACCCATCGTTTTAATTCAAGTAATAGTAAAAATGTTCGAGAAGATATTTGGCAAGATAAACCCAAGAATGCTTCTAGTTACGAAATAGATGTCCCCCGAAAGTTCATTAGTCTACTTGGTTCCTTTGAAAAGGCACGCCTAGATGCTCAGAGAGAAAGCGTTGCTTGGGATCAGGAAAAACTTAAGATAGCCGAGGCTAGCCAGGCTACCATTGATGTAAAATGGGCCAATTCTAAGAATCAGTTCTACAAAGAGGAGAACAAGGCTGTTATTGATGAAATTAATAATGACAAGGAGCGTCAAAAATCCATCGCTTATCTCGCCATGCGCTTGGAGGACCTTCCGGATGAGGACCGAGAGCGAGTTATAGTCATAAATCCAGATTCTTCAGTTAAAGATGTGAGTGCCGAAAAAGAAGAAGAGGCTCGCAGAAAAGAACTTCAAGAATTAAAACAAAGAAGAGATGAATATATTCAGGGCTTAATTAAAGCCAGCCAAGCTGAGATTGATAAAATTGGAACAGGGCTGTTTAGTAGTAAAACCAAAAGAGCAGCTCTATTAGAAAGGGTTGGATATTTAAATAAGATTACAGCCGGCACCGTTGGCTATGTTGATTATAACGAAGGTGAGGCACAAAAAAATACTACTCGAGGAGAAAATGAAGATCTGAACTCTTTCTATAATCAGCGAAAGACCATTGATGAAAAAAATCTAATTGCTAGACAAAAAAGCAGTCAGTTTAGTAAGGTATTTCAGTTTACCGAGATAAAGTTTTCGCCCAACGATCCTCTGGGTGCTAAAGAAATGACAGCCAATGAACTAATGAATCGGGCTCAGCAAATTAGCAATGAATTAAGAGAGTATCTGAATAAACTTCCCGCGGAAAAACAGGCTATTCTCAATCAAGTTGAAGAGAACGAGAAAGAGGCCGCTAAAGTCTCAGAGAACTATCGCAATAATGCTTGGAAATATAGGCTTTAATATATAAAAAGCCCCCTGTTTAGTACAGGAGGCTCCGCGCTGACCTTCTCCAGCCAACACTGGCATGGTTAAACATATTTTTCAGGAAGCCATGCTTCAACCCGAAAAAGCAACCGGCAGGAACCAGAATCGCTAAAGTTTCCTGCATTTAAATAGTTTAGGATTAAAGTTTCTTTCTGTCAATGGAAAAATGAAATACCGCCCAATGTTATGAGCGGTTTTTTTGTGAGATTTCTATTTATTCTTTCTCTTTTTTAACTCCTCAGCATCTTCCATATTAAAACATTAAATAGTCTCTTGGCCCAAAGTTTGTTATAATAAGAAGGCTTAATAAATTAAATAAAAAATATATGTTTACGTTACCACAGCTACCATTTGAGAAAACTGCCCTGGAACCCCACATTTCTGCCAATACTTTAGAATATCACTACGGGAAACATCACCAAGCCTACATTGATAATTTGAACAAATTAGTGGAAGGAGGCGAATTGGTTGGTAAGACATTGGAAGAAATAATTTTGGCGACCAAGGATGATTCCAAAAAAACTAGTATCTTTAATAATGCAGCCCAAGTATATAATCATACTTTTTTCTGGAATAGTCTAAGACCAAGAACAGAAATGTCAGCCAACATGAAAGGATTGATTGATTCTTCCTTTGGTAGCTTCGAAGAATTTGTGACTGAGTTCAAGACAGCCGCCACCACTCAATTCGGCAGCGGATGGGCCTGGCTAGTGAAAGAAGGAGAGGAGTTGAAGATTATTAAGACGGCCAACGCCGACAGCGCCATTGCTCATGGCCTTAAACCACTATTAACAATTGACGTTTGGGAGCATGCATATTATTTAGATTACCAAAATCGTCGACCTGACTTTGTGGAAGCAATTATCAGGAATCTTTTAAATTGGGAATTTGCTGAAAGCAACCTATAGTATGTATAAAAACCCCTACATAAAGATTCAGCCAAAGACTAGGCGACCATATACGGAGGTTTATTTAATCCGTCATTGCAATCCCGATTATTCTCTGGAGAAAAAGTTGGGGGAACAAAATATGCCCTTATCAGTTATTGGCATTAAACAAAGAAAGCATCTTACCAAGAAATTACTCACTTTGGGTATTGAAGTGGCCTACACCAGTCAGATTGTGCGAGCCAAAGAGACAGCCAGCACTTTTCTTCGCCAAACCAAGAAGAAGGAAATCATTGATGAGAGAATCAATGAAATTAATTGGAAGCATTGGCAACGGATTAAATATTTCCACATGACTGAAAGGGAGAGAGAAAAAAGGCTAGAAAGCCACAGAACTCTGGATCGGATGTTAGATAAGATGCAAACAACAGCTCGAGGTGCTCTATCAGATATCTACCATAACAATAAAGGAAAACGAATAGCAGTGTTTTCTCATGGTAATTTTATTAAAGCGCTGTTAACAAATATCTTGAATGCCGATGTTATTGGTTTTTTATCTTTAGAAATATTTCAATCATCAATCAGTAAATTAGTGATTGATCGAGATGGTTATGTGAAGATTAGTCATATTAATGATGTTAATCATCTTCCAACCACGCCAATACGTGATCTATTCTTAACTTCGTTGGAAGATTAATATGTTTAGAAAAACAATACAATTCATCTTCATCTTTGTATCTCTGAGCGTCTTTATTTTTATCGTGGGACCAATTAAAGTTCAGGTGGCTGAAGCCCTGCAGGATTTGAGAGGAAGAATTCTTTTACAGGTTCAGGATAAAGGCCAGGCTTGGTATGTTAATCCCTTGGATAACAAAAGATACTATCTGGGTCGACCGGATGATGCCTTTAATCTTATGCGTGAGCTGGGATTGGGCGCCACCAATGCAGACATTGATGTCTTTATCAAGTCCAAGGCGCCCAGCCGTTTAGCTGGAAGAATTGTATTGCGAGTGCAGGATGCTGGTCAGGCATACTACATTGATGCTGTTAGTTTGAAACTATATTATCTGGGCAGACCGGATGATGCCTTCAGAGTAATACGAGAAAGAGGGCTGGGTATTACTAACGCTGATCTCAGTCAGATAGCTATTTCCAGTAATAGTAACGAAACCAAAAGATTTGACTTCAAGTATCAGAACAACAGCTATTATCTAATTAAGGATCTTTCACTGTCTCGCTACGAGGAGTATAGTAGCTCTCCAAAAGTATATAGCTACCCCGCTGGACAGGCGCCGGATAATTTAAGAGAAGCTTTCTATGGGCTTCTGCTCACTCAAAAAAGCGGAGATAATACTATTAAGGAAATAATCACTCGCTTTAGAGAGATTGTGGCTAACAAGAATTGGACCGATGATCAGTTTGCCGAGTTCATTCTCGCCTTTATCCAGTATATCCCCTACGATCAGGCCAAACTAGCAGCTGGAAATAATAATCCATATTATCCCTATGAAACCCTGTATCTAGATAAAGGAGTTTGTTCCGACAAAACATTCCTCTCTCTCCTATTCCTCAGAGAATTGGGCTATGGGGCCGCGGTGCTGGACTTTCCAGGTATAAACCATACGGCCGTGGGCATACAGTGTCCGAGGGAACAGTCCATTAATAATTCTGGCTACTGCTACGTTGAAACAACAAATTATTTTCCTCTGGGAATTATCCCCCAAAATATTAATGGTCAGGCCCAGACTAGCATAGATGATTTTGATAATCTTTTTGATTCCACTGGTTTGGGGAGCATCGAGATACTACAGGCGACAACAGGCAAGGTGCATCAGGGAATAGTAGAGACTAAAGCAACGGTAGAAGCCCTGAAGACTAGCCAAAACAGTCACCTTGGACTACTAACAGAGATTCGCAGCATAGAGGCAGATTTAGAGGCTCAAGAAGCTAATTTAAGCGCCATCAAGGATCAGTTGGATATCTATTTGGCCAATGGCCAAACCAGTGAGTATAACGCTCTGGTGGGTACCTACAATACTGGTGCCAATACATACAATGCTGATTTGGCTAGCTATAGTATTAAAATCGATACCTATAATCAGGCAGTGGAGACTTTCAACCAGAATTTAAACAACTTTTATCAGCAATAAGTATTGACAATTCCTTTATTTTGCTCTATCTTTAATAGCAAGAGGTTTTGCCTCTAAAAGCAACCTCTTTTTATAATTAAATCATCATGTTCCTGAATATTTCTTCCTCTATTTAGAGGTATGGGAGCAGACGTAAAAAAGAAAAATATGATTACACTACCTACACTGGAAGCCATGCTTAAAGCTGGCATGCACTTTGGTCATCGCACTAATCGTTGGCATCCAAAAATGAAGCCATACATCTTTGCAACTAAGAATGGCATCTACATCATTGATCTTCAGAAAACCCAGAAGAAGCTGGAAGAAGCTTTGGAGTTTATGACTAAGTTGATCAGTGAAGACAAAAAGATTTTATTCGTTGGTACTAAGAAACAAGTTTCCAAGCCAATGAAGGAAATGGCTATGAAAATTCAACAACCTTATATTGTTGGTAAATGGTTAGGAGGTTATCTCACTAACTTTTTTGTTGTCAAAAAATCAGTGAAAAAATATCTTGATTTAACAGAGAAGAAGAGCAGTGGCAAGTTAGACAAATATACTAAAAAAGAAAGATTAGAATTTGATCGAGAGATTGCTAAACTAGAAATAAGAGTGGGTGGCTTGACCAGCTTGATTAAACTTCCGGACGCTCTATTCGTTTGGGACATTAAAGAAGAAGAAACTGCGGTTAGAGAAGCCATCAACAAGAATATTCCTGTTATTGCTATCTGTGATACCAATGTTAATCCCGAAGAGATTAATTATCCTATTCCTGCTAATGATGATGCTACTAAAACCATTAAGTTGGTTTTGGATACCATTCAGGATGCAGTCCTAAGCATAAAAAAATAAATATATAATAACACAAATCATATGGAATTAATTAAACAATTACGTGAGATGACTGGTGTGGGCATGGTTGATTGTCAAAAGGCCCTCAAAGAATCAGGTAATGATTTAGATAAGGCCGTGGAACTATTGCGTAAGCAAGGTATTGCCAAGGCCTCCAAAAGACTAGGTCGTGAAGCCAACGAAGGAGTAGTAAAAATTGGTGTGAACGATAATAATACTGAAGGCTATATCTTTGAAATGAATTCAGAGACTGATTTTGTTTCCCGCAATGAGAAATTCCAAACCCTAGCTGATAATATTCTTGAGATTGCCAAGGCTAAAAAACCCGCTAGTTTAGAAGAATTGTTAGCTTTGTCCATGGAAGAGGGCACAGTTGGTGAAACATTAGCACTTTTCAGTGGTACTATTGGTGAAAAGATGGACATTAAGGCTTTCGAAATGTTAACTGGCAACAGTGTGGCCGCCTACTCTCATTTGGGAGGTAAAATTGGCGTATTGGTAGCTTTGGATCAGGCTGGCCAAGGAGAATTAGCAGCTGACATTGCCATGCAAATTGCTGCCACCAATCCTCGATACATCACTCCAGAGGAAGTTCCAGGCGAAGAGCTAGACAAAGAGAAAGGTATTTATCGCGAACAATTACTCAAGGAAGGAAAACCGGAGAATATTATTGAAAATATTCTAACAGGGAAGGTTGCTAAATACTATTCTGAAATATGTTTAGTCGAACAGGAGTTCGTGAAAGAGGAGAGCAAAAAAATAAAAGATTTGCTGGGGGGTACCAAAATAATTAAATTCGTTAGATATTCACTTTAATTACTAAATAACTCCGGACTAAAATCCGGGGTTATTGTTTTATATATTATGTTTATTGCACAAGTACAGTTTGTTTCCTGGGATAAGGTATATAATTTTTCTGTTAATTCTCTAGATTTATCTGTGGGCGACCAAGTTGTTGTCTCTACGGAGTTAGGCAATGAATTTGGCAAGGTGATCTCCTTGTTTGAAGAAGAGTTAGATGAAAAAAAAGCAGCTGAATTGAAGCCGGTTCTGCGTCGAGCTGACAAGCGGGATTTAGACAAGATAGTGAAAAAGGAGAAAAAGGGAGAAGCTTTGAGAGTCTTTCAGGAGCTAATAGAAAAACATAATTTACCCATGAAGTTGGTAGATGTTCATTTTTCCTTTGAAGGAAATAGAATTAATTTCGCCTTCATTGCCAGTAGTCGAGTTGATTTTCGGGAACTAGTTAAGGACTTGGCCTCTCACTTTAATGCTAATATACGTTTGACTCAAATTGGTACTAGGGATGAAGCTAAAATAGCTGGTGATTGCGGTCCCTGCGGACGTCAATTGTGTTGCCAGAAACACCTGAAAGAATTTTCTTCAATTACTTCAGAGATGGCTGAAACTCAGCAGGTTGTTCATCGTGGTAGTGATCGTATTTCTGGCATGTGTGGTCGTTTAATGTGTTGCCTTTCATATGAATATGAAGGCTACAAAGAAATGTCCGGTAAATTACCTCCGGTTGGGACTAAGGTAAACGTAGATGGAATTAGGGGTGTGGTGGTTAGTCATCATGTGCTTAAACAAACAGTTGACGTGAAGGTTCCCGGAGAGAAAAAGGGTGATCATGGAGTTATAATTTCTGTTGATATTAATCGTCATAAAAAGAAGAAAGAAAAATAATTATTTTACTTTAATTATAAAAAGAACCACCCGCTGGGTGGTTTTTTCTTATCCCCTAGAATATGTTATAATACTTTATAGAATAATCTAATAATTATTTATATTTTTTATGAAAAAAATTAATGTTGCCATCAATGGTTTTGGCCGAATTGGCCGAGCCACTCTAAAGATAATTTTGGATAAATTTCCAAACTTAAATGTTGTGGCGATTAACGATCTCAGTGACCCCAAAACCTTGGCTCATCTTCTTCAGTATGATTCTAGTTATGGCAAATACAAATATGAAGTTAAGGCGGTTAAGAATGTTTTAGTGATAAAGAACAAGAAGATTCCAGTTTTTGCGGAGAAAGATCCCTCTCAACTTCCCTGGAAAGAATTAAAGGTGGATGTCGTTCTGGAGTGTACTGGTGTTTTTAGAAATAAAGAAGGTATGAAACTACATCTCATCGCTGGTGCTAAAAAAGTAGTTTTGTCAGCCCCAGCTAAAGATAATACTAAAACCATTGTGTTGGGAGTAAATGAAAAAAAAGTTACCAAGAATGATGATTTTCTATCCTGTGCCTCCTGTACCACTAACTGTTTGTCTCCAGTAACAGCTTTAATTAAAGAAACATATGGCATTAAGCGAGCCTTCATGACTACCATTCATTCCTATACTGCTGACCAGAACCTTGTTGATGGTCCTCACAAAGATTTACGTCGAGCTCGGGCAGCCGCCATTAATATTGTTCCCACTACTACCGGAGCTGCCACAGCAGTTACAGAGACTATCCCAGCCCTAAAGGGAAAGCTCGATGGCATGGCTGTGCGTGTTCCCGCACCAGTAGGCTCTCTCTGCGATACCGTCTATTTATTGAATAGAAAAACCACTATTGAGAGTATTAACAAGGTATTTGTTAAGGCCTCCAGGGGGAAATACAAAGGCTTGATTGCTGCCAGCAGAGACCCATTAGTTTCCAGTGATATTGTTGGCGACTCCCACAGTGCTATTATTGATTTATTGTCCACCAGAGTCATTGATGGTGATTTCCTGAAGGTAATTTCCTGGTATGACAATGAATGGGGTTACGCCAATCGTCTAGTTGAATTAGTTGATTATTTGAAGAAGTTTATTAAATAGCTCACTCTTTCGTCATAAGTTTTATCTCATAAATTTATACACATGGTTAATAATATTATAAACAAGATTGGGGCTGCTGGCCTAACCGGTAGAGGAGGAGCTTGTTATCCAACCGCTTTAAAATGGCGGGCGGTTAAAGTTAGCTTAGTTGGCGCCAAAAAGGGATACATTGTTATTAATGGAGCCGAAGGCGAACCGGGAGTAAAGAAAGATGGATATATTTTAGATCACTATCCTCAGGAGGTAGTAAACGGCATTTACCTAGCCTATAAATATCTTGGTGAAAAGAAGATTGACAAGGTATATTTCTTTATTAATTCAGAATATTATAAGAAATATGGAGTAAAGATAAAGCAAGTCCTGGAGACTAAGAGGTTTTCTTCTTTGGAGAAGAAGACGGAATTTATTATTAAGCCTAAAACATTAACCTATATCAGCGGGGAAGAATCGGCATTGTTAAATATTATTGAGAAAAAGAGAACTGCACCACGATTGAAGCCACCGTTTCCCACCCAGAGAGGGCTTTTTACTAGCCCCACTTTGATTAATAATGTTGAGACTTTCTATAACGTGAGCTTGGTCAGTCGAGGGAAATATAAGAACCATCGCTTCTATACCATTAATGGGGCAGTGAGGCATCCGGGTGTATATTATCTACCAGAAGATTTGACCATTGAACAGGTTCTAGAGCGAACCAATAACCAGCCATCACGTAATTTCTTTGTGCAAATTGGCGGTGAAGCCAGCGGAGGAATATTAAATTCAGATCAGTTACAACAAATGGTAACAGGGGCTGGATCCATCATGGTTTATGACATAAATAGAACTAATGAAGCAAAGTTAATTAAGTATTGGCTCAAATTCTACTATAATCAGAGCTGTGGCAACTGCACCTCCTGCCGAGAAGGCACCTATCGTCTCTGGGAACTTGTTAACTCCAAGGAGTTTGATCAAGAATTATTTTGGGAGTTAATCAATAATCTAGAGGAGAGTAGTTTTTGCGCCCTAGGGTCTTCATTGCCCATTCCCGTTAAAACTTATTTTAAAAACATACTATTAACTAAATAATTTTATGAAAACAAGCAAAAAGGTTTCTTTGGGTAACAAGAAACCAAAACTTACACTAGTCTTTAGGTTAACTGAAGAGTCCATAAAAATTTGGTGGAAAAATTTAGATAAATTCATTGGTGTTTACCTTTGGGGTTTTCTCTTTAGTCTAATCCCTCTGATGGCGGTAATAATTATCCATGGCCTATTCAACCTTTTGAATTTAGGTGGCACTTCCAATCTTGGTTTAATAATTATCAGCGTTCTGGGTGGAGCCGTGGCCCTATACTTTTACATTCGTACCTATATGGCCCTTTTCCTTCTGGTGAAAAATAACTACAAAGGCAAGGAGCTGGATGTTTTTAAATCCACCTATCGTCAATTCTGGTCTTATTTAGGGCTCGTATTGCTCACTACAATCTTTATTCTTCTCTGGTCTCTTCTTCTTATTATCCCTGGTATAATATTTTCAGTTTTCTATAGTCTAGCTGTTTATGTTTTTTTCTTTGAAGATAAAAAGGGGATGGCGGCCGTCCGTCGTAGTATTCAGTTGGTGAAAGGCTATTGGTGGCCAGTTTTTGGACGCTTCCTATTTCTGGGAGCATTGCTATGGATATTTACAATGATTATTTCTGCCCCGCTATCAGCTGCTCCAGAGAACGGAACTTTTGCCATTATTTGGAATGGCATTGTGCAGATAATCTCTTTCCTAGTAGGCCCAATTTCTCTATTATTTGGCTACCACATCTACAAGGATTTAGCTAAGATTAAAAAAAATGAAACTAAAGATAAATAATAAAACGATTCTTGGTCGAAGTGGCCAAACGATTTTAGAGCTTGCCAAGGAGAATCACATTAAGATCCCTTCTCTTTGCCATCATCCCGATCTATCAGTTAAGGCCAACTGTCGAGTTTGTGTTGTGGAAATAAAGGGTTGCAAAAAGCTAATGACTTCCTGCTCCACTATGGCCGAGGAGGGAATGGAGATATACACCGACAGTGCCAGAGTGAAGAGATCTCGTGATCTCAATCTAGAGCTCCTTTTTTCCGAACATGTAGAAAAGTGTGGAGATTGTTCTTTGCGCTATGATTGCGAACTATTACGCCTAGCTCGGAAATATAAAATAAAGATTAATCGTTTTCCAGATCGTAAAAAGAAACGTAAAACATATACCTTTGCTAATGCAGTTGAGATTGATGGCAGCCAATGCATCGATTGCCAGAATTGTGTAGAGGTTTGCCGGGATGTCCAGGGCATTGCTTGCATAAAAATGGAAGGTGAAGGAATTAATCAGGAAGTGAAGCCGGTGGAAGATAAAGACATAGCTTGCATTAACTGTGGCCAATGTACACTTCACTGTCCCGTGGCAGCCGCCCAGGAGCAAGCAGAGTGGCCTTTAGTGGAAAAAGCTTTGCAAGACAAGACAAAGGTGGTTGTGGCTCAATTCGCCCCCTCCATACGCATAACTATAGGGGAAGATTTTGGTCTGCCCGTGGGGACTGATTGCACTGGTAAAACAGTAACAGCTCTCAAAAAACTAGGATTTAAACAGGTTTTTGATGTTAATTTTGGGGCCGATATAACCACCATGGTGGAGGCTCAGGAATTAGTGGAGAGACTGAATGATAAGAAAGCAATTTTTCCTATGATGACTTCCTGCTGCCCTGCCTGGGTATCATATATTGAGTTCTATCATCCTGAACTTATTCCCAACCTAACTACGTCTCGATCTCCTCATTTGCACAGTGCTGGAGCCATTAAAACATACTGGGCCCAGAAGAAAAAGATTGATCCTAAAAAGATTGTTGTTGTTTCTGTTATGCCCTGTACAGCTAAAAAGTATGAAGCCCAAAGATCAGAATTAAAAGTTGGAGGTATAACTTTAATTGATCATGTTATCACCACTAGAGAGTTTTCCTATTTACTAAAAAAGAATAATATTGATTTGAAGACGCTATCTTCTGGAAAAGTTGCCCGACTATTTAATGGAGGCACCGGAGCAGCCGCCATCTATGGATCCTCCGGAGGCGTAATGGAATCAGCCCTACGAACTGCCAATGCTTTAATTTGCAAAGATAAGGATGAGTCAATCTGCGAAAATCGTTTAGAATTCCAAGAGGTTCGTGGTTTGGCTGGATTAAGGGAAGCCACCATTGACTTTAATGGCAAAAAACTAAAGGTGGCCGTAGTTAATGGTCTAGGTAATATCAAACAGATTATTAATAAGCTGAAGAAGTATCATTATGTTGAAGTAATGTCTTGCCCCGGTGGTTGCATCGGTGGTGGGGGACAACCTTTGCACACCACCCAGGCTGTTAGGAAGAAAAGAATGCTTGGTTTATATAAGATTGATCAGGGAAAGAAAATCAGAAAGGCACACGAAAACAAAGAAGTTCTAGCCATTATACTTTGGCTAAAGAAGAATAGATTGGAGCACAAAGTATTACACACCACCTATCGTCCCACCAAAAAGACTAGATTAAAAAATAATTTTTTCCTTTCTTTAAATAGAAAATAAATATGGATAATAATATTAGAATTGGAGTGCAAACTTTAAGTAAAGTAGATATTAATTGGTTAACCAAGTTTCTTAGTTTAGCCTTGGTTGCTACAGTTTTACCATTCTTCATTCACATTCAGTGGATTACGGGGCCAATCATTAACGCCATCCTTATCCTGAGTGTTATTATTGTTGGTCTTAGGAGCGCGGTTCTCATTGCTCTCGTACCCAGTATGATGGCTCTCAGCGTTGGTCTATTGCCAGTAGTTTTAGCCCCAGCAGTTCCATTTATTATGATTGGAAATGTTATCCTGGTTGTTGTTGTTGATTGGTTTTGGCGTAATCGCAAGACAGACCTCAATGCCTATTGGCAGGGAGTAATAATTGGTGCAGCCTTGAAATTTTCCTTACTTTTCTTTAGTATAGACTTTATAATCAAATTGGTGACTAAACAGCAATTAGCAACAGCCATTGCCCAAATGATGGGTTGGACTCAATTTGCCACGGCCATTGCCGGTGGGATTATTGCTTGGTTCATTCTCAGATTTTTGAAATTTGTTAGATAATTATGAATATTCCGGAATATGTCCTAAAAACAGTAGCAAAGCTACAGAAGAATGGCTTTGATGCTTATATCGTGGGTGGTTGTGTCCGTGATCTATTAATGAAAAAACAACCAGGAGACTGGGATGTCACCACCAAGGCCAGGCCAGAAGAAATTCTGGCGCTTTTTTCTGAAGCCAAATATGAAAATAGTTTTGGTACTGTTTTGTTGCCCATCAGAAAAACTGCCAAGAGTGAAGTGCTAGATGTTTTAGAGATTACCACCTATCGTAGTGAACAAGGTTATTCCGATAGACGTCATCCCGATTCCATTACTTTTGAAACAGAATTAGACAAAGATTTGGAGCGACGAGACTTCACTGTTAATGCCTTGGCTCTTAACCCCCTAGAGGACAATGTAGTAATTGATTTATTTGGTGGGCAGAAAGATATTAAGGGTCATATTATCAGGGCTGTTGGCGAACCAGTGGATCGCTTCAAAGAAGATGCTTTAAGAATGATGCGAGCAGTACGATTTACTGCTCAACTAAGATTTGACCTGGAACCCAAGACGCAGCGGGCCATCGTAAAGCTAGCTGGTAGTTTGAAATTTGTTTCCAAAGAGAGAATAAGAGATGAGTTGATAAAGATTTTGTCCTCTGAGAAGCCAGCCGAAGGTATTATGCTTTTGCAGGAATGCAAACTACTTCAATATATTTTGCCCGAGCTAGAGAGCGGGGACAAGGTGTCCCAGGATCGTCACCATACCTATCCTGTATTAAAACATAATATTCTTTCCCTCAAACATTGTCCTAATTCTGATTGGAGAGTTCGCTTTGCCGCCCTATTACACGATGTGGGGAAACCCAAGACCAAGAAGATAATCAAAGGAATATCTACTTTCTATAACCATGAATATGTGGGAGCAAAGATAACTGATCGCATCATGACTCGTCTTAAATTCTCTAATGAAGATAGATTGCGGGTAGTGAATTTAGTTAGAAATCACATGTTCTACTACAATGTGGGCGAAGTAACGGCCGCCTCAGTGAGACGCCTGATTGCCAAGGTGGGCAAGGAGAATCTCAAGGATTTAATTGATATAAGAATAGCTGACCGTCTGGGGTCGGGGACTCCCAAAGCCAAACCATATCGTCTGCGGCACCTACAGTACATGATGGAGAAAGTGCAGAATGACCCCGTATCCGTGAAGATGCTAAAAATTAATGGGAATGGCATCATGAAGCTATTAAAAATATCGCCCGGTCCCAAGATTGGCGCCATGCTGGATGTAATGCTGGGAGAAGTCATTGAAAACCCAGGGCGAAATAATGTAAAATATTTAAATAGTCGAGTTTGTGAGTTGAATCAATTGGAAATAAAAGAGATAAGAGCCAAAGCTAAAGAAGTGATTGACGAGAAGCGACAAGAAGATGATCAAAAAATTAAAAAGCAATATAAAGTTTAATTCAAAACCTATGAAAAAAATACTTTTCCTGTTGGCAATCATGTTAGTTGCCATCAGTGTGTCAGCTTGCACTAGCACGACAACAAAAACAGAAAAAGAAGGAGTAAAACTGGTAGTTCCTCAAGTGGAGAAAACTATCGATAATGATTTAAAAGAAGATTTAACTAAAAAAACTATGACTAATGAAGTAAGAAGTCTAGAGGATCAAGCAGATTTGGCTAAAGATTATTCTAGCGCAATCATCAAAACTAACCTAGGTAATATCACAGTTAAGTTCTATGGAGACGACTCACCTGTGACCGTTAACAACTTTCTAAACCTAGCTCAATCTGGTTTTTACAACGAAACCAAATTTCATCGGGTAATAAAAGATTTTATGATTCAAGGTGGAGACCCAAATAGTAAGACGGACAATGTTGCCACCTATGGTACTGGTGGACCAAATTATAAATTTGCTGATGAATTCAACCAACATAAATTAGTGGCTGGTAGTTTAGCCATGGCTAACTCTGGTCCAAACACCAATGGTTCTCAGTTCTTCATCGTTACTGCTCCAGAAACCTCATGGTTAGATGGCAAACACACTAATTTCGGTGAAGTAACAGAAGGAATGGATGTTGTGAAGAAGATTGAGTCAGTTCAAACAGCGGCCGCTGATCGACCAGTGGAACCAGTAGTAATCAATAGTATTGAATTGTTAAAATAAAGTTTAGTATATACATTAAAAAGACCTGATTTCTCAGGTCTTTTTATTTTGACAATGTCGGGAAATAGATTATAATTAATTTAGTATAAAAACTAAGATAAATTGAAATATGAATATATATTTAGACAATGCTGCTACTACCCAGCTAGATCCTCGGGTATTAGCCAAAATGAAGCCATATTTGACCAATAGCTATGCCAATGCATCTTCCATTCATCTTCCTGGTCAAAAGGCTTATTCTGACCTAGTTAAAGCCAAGGAAACCGTGGCCAAGCTTATTAATGGCAAAGCAGAAAATGTTGTTTTTACTTCCGGAGCTACCGAAGCCAATAATTTCATTATTAAAGGAGTAGCTAGAGCCAACAAGGATAGGGGGAATAAAATCATTGTATCAGCCATTGAGCACCCCTGTGTCATGGAGTCAGCTAAAGAATTAGAAAGGGAAGGTTTTAAAGTAGTATATTTGCCAGTTAGCAAGGGGGGAATAGTTGATCCCGTAAATCTAAAGAAGGCGATTGATAAGAAAACTATTTTAGTGTCAGTGATGACAGTTAACAATGAAATAGGAACTATTCAGAATATCGTCTCTTTAGCTAAGATTGCCCATGAGCACAATGCATATTTCCATACTGACGCAGTTCAAGCTGTTCCATATTTGAAGATTGATGTGAAAAAAATGGGGATAGACTTTCTTTCTCTTTCAGCTCACAAGTTCTATGGTCCCAAGGGCGTCGGAGTCGCCTACATTAATCGTGATATAAAGATTCAGCCTTTGCTAACAGGAGGCGGCCAAGAAAATAACTATCGTTCTGGTACATACAACATGCCCGGCATAATTGGTTTTGCGGTTGCGCTGGAGTTGGCATATGACAATCGGAGCACTGATCTAAAAAAGATAAAAGCTTTGCGAGATTATTTTTGGCAGACCATAAAAAAAGAAATCCCCCACTTGAAGCTCAACGGCAGTGCCAGCAAAAGAGTGCCGGCTAATTTAAACATCATGTTTAACCAGATTGAAGGGGAGGCCATTCTGATTGATCTATCAATGAAAGGTATACATGTCTCCACTGGTTCAGCCTGTTCAGCCATTGATCTGAAATCTTCTCATGTTCTGAGGGCAATTGGTCTTGATAAGAATTTCTTAAATAGTAATATTAGATTTTCTCTGGGTCGTTTCAATACTAAAAAAGAAATTGATTATACAATTGAAGCGCTGAAGAGTACGGTAAAGAGATTGAGAAACTTTAGCCCCATCAAATAACTTTATATTAGAAAATAAAAGAAGGAGCTTTTTGGGCTCCTTTTTTGTTACTACTCTCTGGTTTTTCCTATGAAGAAACCCAGGGCATACAAAACTATTCCAACAACGATTCCTTCTTCCAGCGTCATGTTCATCAAGTTTGAGAATGGTTGCATGTCTATGTAGATAGTTATGTATCCAGCGATTCCCAACGCAACTAGACTCATTGCAACCGAAAAAGCATTACGCAGTATTGATAAACAGGCATCTCTCACTGTTCGTCCGACAATTATGCCAACGATGAAGGAGGCCAGCAGTAATCCGAAGATTGCCAGGGAGATATTGAACATTGCTGCTCCAATGATAATGATCATGAAAATAACGAGGGGATTTCGCCAGGAAAGAACACGTTTACGTTGTTTCATCTTAGTATTAGTTGGTTATATTAATGTGCGAATCAATTTATTATCCTATCATCTCATCGCCCCAGTGTCAATATTTGCCAAAATAAATCATTCTGGTTATAATGGAAAAGCTATAATAAATTAAAGATAATTATATATGTCGCTTAATTATACTAAAAAAACAGTTGATAACTTCTTGAAGCCCAAGAATGTTGGCAAAATAAGCAACCCCGATGGTTATGCTCAAATTGGTAACATGGTCTGTGGTGATCAGCTGGATTTCTATCTGAAGATAGAAAAGGGAAAGATAAAAGACGTGAAGTTTCTTTCTTTTGGTTGTGCTTCAAATATCGCCACTGCTTCGGTTATGACTCAGAAAGTCAAAGGAATGACCATCGTCCAGGCTAAAAAATTTAATTGGGAAAAAATTGTTGATGATCTTGGTGGTTTGCCACAGCAAAAGGTTCACTGTTCCATTATGGCCGTGCAGGGGCTTCAGGAGGCAATTGCTGACTATGAAGCCAGAGAGCTTAAAAAATCTAAGCCAGTAGTGAAAAAGAAAACTCTTGTGAATAGAAAGCCCGTGGTTAAGAAAAAAATTGCCAAGAAGAAAATCAAAAAATAAATACCATGACAATAAAAAACACCCCCTAGGGGGTGTTTTTTGTGCTTATCTTCTTTTGGATTAGAATCTCTTTTCCATTGGACGAGCCTCATTAACAATCACTTGGCGTCCGTCTAGCTCTTTCTCATGATACATTTCGATTGCTTTATCAGCATCAGCATCATTTTCCATTTCAACAAAACCAAATCCTTTGGAGCGTCCAGTCATTCTATCTTGAATGATAACGGCAGAAAGAACAGGGCCAGCTAAAGAAAAAGCTTGGTTTAGGGTTTCTTCGGTAGTATTAAAACTAATACCACCAACAAATAATTTCTTCATTTTTTTTGTCTGCAAATTTTATTAATTGTAAGACACGACCTTTTTATTCTTGGTATAATAAAAAGCGGTCGGTACATATTAATTCTTAATGAACCAACATCTACCGACCGCTCTTTCACTTAAGAATGCTTACCTGGTTATTACTATATCGTTATTGAAATAAAAAGTCAAATTAATTTAATGTGACCTTTACGCCAGGGCTCATGGAAGAAGAAATACTAATATTCTTGATATAGATACCCTTAGAAGAGGCCGGTTTAGCTTTTCTAATTGTATCCAATAGAGTTTTATAATTCTCCAATAATTTATCATTATCAAAACTAATTTTACCAATTACCACATGAGCATTTGAGGTATCATCATTTTTAAAACTAATCTTACCCTTTTTCAATTCTTCAATGGCTTTGATGGGGTTGTCAGTAACTGTATCATTCTTTGGTGATGGCATTAAACCACGAGTACCAAGAATTTTAGCAATAACCGCAAGATGTCTCATCATCACTGGTTCGGCCACCGCTACTTGAAAATCAGTTTTTTCTGTTTTCTTTATTTCAGCAATTAATTCTTCGCCACCAGCAAAATCAGCCCCAGCTTCTTTAGCCTTTTTCTCATTATCAGGAGAGACGAAGGCAGCTATCTTTATGGTCCTGCCGGTACCATGGGGAAGTGTAACAGCACCACGTACCTGTTGATCGCCTTTTCGAGGGTCAATTCCTAAACGGAAATGAACTTCCACGGAGGCATCAAATTTAGCCTTGGATATTGATTTGACAATGTCTAAAGCCTCTTCAATGGCATGAGCCTTAGTTACATCATAGGCGATAGTCTTTTCAGTTGTCTTTTTTACTTCTACTTTAGCTTCTGCTTTTGTTTCAGTAACCACCTTCTTTTCAGTCTTCTTTACTTCTTTTTTTGTTTCTTCTTTTTTAGTCATATTTTTCGTGGTGAAACGTTGGAGGATTTCGCTATCATCCAACTCCCACAATTATTTATTTATTTAATTTCAACTCCCATCTGACGAGCAGTGCCAGCGATAATTTTCTTAGCGGCTTCAATGTCATTAGTATTTAAATCCGACATTTTAGCGGCAGCAATTTCACCAAGTTGTTGTTCTGTAATTGAACCAATTTTTTCTAATAATGGTTTACCAGAACCCTTCTTGATATTAGCGGCTTTTTTAATCAATTCAGCAGCTGGAGACGTTTTAAGAATGAAGTCATAGCTACGATCAGCATATACAGTTATCTCCACGGGAATTATATCACCCATTTTATCACGGGTTTTGTCATTGAACTTTTGACAGAACTCGGAGATATTAAGGCCATGTTGACCTAGGGCTGGACCAACCGGAGGGGCTGGGTTAGCCTGACCAGCAGGAATTTGTAATTTTATTTTAGTTAATTCTTTCTTTGCCATAAATTTTATTAAGAGCGTAGAAGCGACACTCTTTTTCTAAATCATTATAATTTTTTAATTTGTAAAAAGTCTAATTCTACTGGAGTTTCTCGGCCAAAGATAGAAACAGATACTTTGACTTTACCCTTGGCTTCATCAACGGCGGTGATACGACCTTCCATATTCTTAAAGGGACCTTCATTAATTCTAACATTGCTGCCCTCAACAACATCGATTTGGAATTTAGGATCTTCCACGCCCATTCTTTTCTGAAGTGCTTTAACCTCGATTTCGCTGATTGGAGTTGGAGTAGTGCCGGTACCAATAAATCCAGTTACGTTGGGAGTATTGCGAACAATGTACCAAGATTCATCAGTTACTACCATTTCCACAAGAATATATCCAGGGAAGATTTTTTCCTCCAGAACTTTTCGCTTACCATTTTTAATTTTGATCTTCTTTTCGGTGGGGATAATGATGTTGAAGATTTTGTCTTCCATGTCTAAAGACTCTACTCTTTGTTTTAAATTTTGAGCAACGTTCTCTTCGTAACCAGAATAAGTATGAATAACATACCAACGGCGGCCTTGGTTTAGAAGTTGTTTGGCCATAGAATTATTATTAATTAATTATTACTTAAAGAAAGACTGGAACCCCCAGCTGAATATGTAGTCTAGGGCGCCAAGAAAAATGGCTACAGCTAGGCTGACCCCGATAACCAAAATGGAATATTGCTGGGTCTCCTTTTTGGTTGGCCAAGTAACTTTTTTCATTTCTTCAATGGAATCCTTGACGTACTTTATTGCTTTGTTCATATAGTATGATATAGGTAATTAAAAACAGCCTTGTGGGCCACCTTTGTATACTAAAATAATACAAAATGAACGGAAGTCTGTCAAGGGCTAGACTAGTTGCTTTTTGACAATAAACGATATACAATGGTAATAAGCTATAATTTAGTTTAATTTTCCATATGGTTAGCCCAAATTTAATCAAAAAACATGCTGATGGTCCAGTTGTGGACATCAATAATAACACCAAAAAATTATTCCAGGTAATCTATAATGAGCAGAAGGAGGACAGTGGCGCGGAGGACGATACTCCAAAAATAAAGGTCTCCACTTTAGTTTCTAAGGTGGCTTTTTTCTACGAAAAAGTCAGAAACGCAGTTGATTACGATGAAGAGCATCTATTACGTAAAAACGCAATTGATCGCATTCTACGTCGTCAAGTAATGATTGAGGGGGTGATCAAAACATCTGACAGTGAAGTATTGGCAAACAACCTGATGATTGAGCTGATTCGTGGTAGCTACCTCCCTAATAACAAGGTACCAGAAACTAAAATTAAGGAAGTTACTGATTTATTACAAAAGTACATTCTACTAAAAAACCAAGTTGTCTTGAGAGTTAATTCAGAGCTAGATTTAAAACAAGATATTAGCAAAGCCAAGGATCTTCTCAATGAAAAAAATAAACTTATTCGCTGGCTTTTAACTCTAGCAGCTTGCGAAATTGAAGAGAATCTTGGATTTGATAAGACCAAACAGGTTATTGTTAATAGCATATTTTCAGTTTTGACTAAGAATACTCAATTGCCAAATGGATCAGAGTATGAAAAAGATCTTGAGATCCAAATTTACCTAAGTATTTGTCGCACCTATCTCAAATTAGATCGGAGCATGCTGAGTTTGGTTCTATTTAAATACTATAACAGTGCCTGGCTGGAATTAAATAAGAAACGTTCTTTGGGAGTCGAAGAGGAAAAAGAAATAAAGAAGATTGCTCGTAATATTCAGGGCCTTAGTCGTTTAATTGACGAACAATTGAATCATCCTCTGGCTAAGCAGTTGGACAGGATGACTCGTCTTTACTCTGTATATTTTTCAATTCTTTCCGAAGCCATTGAAACAGATCCCACTAAAGTTTATACTGATCTACAAAATAATGAAGGGCACTTTACCAGCTTAATTCGTAAGGTTTGTAATACTAAATATAAGAAGGCTAAAAAGAAACTATGGCGAGCTGCCATCAGAAGTATTATCTATATTTTCTTAACCAAGTCTTTGTTTGCAGTTGCCATTGAAGTGCCGGCCATTCAATGGTTCGGCGAAGAGCTTAACGTGCTATCTCTGGCGATTAATATTGCTTTCCCAGCTACGCTTCTTTTCTTTATAGTCCTACTGGCACGTATGCCCAGTGGAGCCAATACCGACAAAATAATTGACGGCATTAAGGAAATTTCTTTTCTGGGGAAAGAGAAGAAAAGGCCAAAGATATTACGCCAGCCCGTAAAACGCAGGTGGTTAGTTGGCGGGGCCTTTCATGTGATCTATACAGCCTCTTTATTTGTTTCCATCTATTTTATCATCTGGGCCTTAGGAAAGATTGATTTTAATTGGGTGAGTATCACTATTTTCCTATTTTTCCTTGCTTTTGTTAGTTTTTTCAGCATATTAGTGACCAAGGGTATTAAGGAATTGACTGTGCTAGAGCGCAGAGAAAACCTTTTTACTTTTTTGACAGACATTTTCTATATGCCAATAATTATTGTTGGCCGTTGGCTGTCTCGTAACTTTTCCCGCATCAATATCTTTATCTTTATCTTTGATTTCATAATTGAAGCTCCCTTTAAGATCCTCATGGAAATAGGCGAAGATTGGACTAAGTATGTTAGAGAGAGAAGAGAGAATATGGAAGAATAGTCTATGAATATAGGAAAGCTTACAATTGTAGCCACACCCATTGGCAATTTAAAGGATATTACCCTACGAGCCCTGGAAGCCCTAAAGGGGGTTGATTATATTCTCTGTGAGGACACTCGAGTAACCAGGAAATTATTAGATCATTATCAAATAGATACACCCACGATTTCATATCATCATCATTCAGGAAACATGAAGGTGGATAAAATCATCGCTTTACTTAGAGCTGGCAGTAATCTCGCCTTGGTGTCTGATGCCGGTACACCCGGCTTGTCTGATCCCGGAGGAAGATTGGTAGGGCAGGTGAGAGCAGAACTAGGAAAACATGCCATGGTTGAAAGTATCCCAGGGCCATCAGCGCTAACAGCCACTTTATCAGTATCAGGGATTAACACTGACCGTTTTTTGTTTCTAGGATTCTTGCCGCACAAGAAAGGAAGACAAACTATGATCAAAGAGATTATTGACAGTGAACATCCAGTGGCGCTCTTTGAATCAAAACATCGTATTCAGAAGCTATTAAAAGAGCTGGCAGCAACTGAGGTTAATTTAGATATTTTTGTGGCCAGGGAGGTCACCAAGATGCATGAGAGTTTTTATATAGGCAGTGCTACTGAAGTTTTAGAAGAGTTAGAAAGTAGCCCCAGTAATCTCAAAGGAGAATTTGTGGTGGTGGTAAATAAAAAAAGGAATCGCTTGAGGACTCCTTTTTAATTGTTTTTAGTAATCTTCCAGGAATCCATTTGATTCTTGGTTGGTCACTATTTGATAAGCTTTTATGCTTATCACCTTGCCGGGATTTTTTTGCTGATAAAGGCGTAGACAGTTATCCAGAGCTTCCTTGGTTGAAAGGCTGGTATCATAGTCAAAGGTTTCAAACACGAGGTCAGCTTTTTCCCCTTCCTCAAGTTCTTTCTCGGAAATCCGGAAAAGGATAAGCACTTTTTCTTTGGGCAAAGTCATCCCTTCTATTTCACAATAGAAACTACTGACTCTAATTAGTACGTCTCCAATTGTTTCTTCGCCTTCTGCGTGTTTCAAAAAATATTTTTTTAAACTCTTTTCCCCCTTTTCTCTGGTTCGATGGAATAGTTTATTGAAAGAAATTTTTCCATGATGAGTGAGGCATAATTGCCTTTTATAATTCATGTCATCAGGAGTGGTAACTGAAAAGAAAATAAGAAATTTAATCATTTTATATTTATTTTTTATTAAGGTACAATATCTGTAAGATTCAAGTAATAATACAATTATAATTTAAATATGTCAATAGATAAACATTTTTACATTACCACCACTTTACCATATATTAACTCAGAGCCCCACATTGGATTCGCTGCTGAGATTATTAAGGCCGATGTTATCGCTCGCTATCAACGACAGCAGGGCAAAGAGGTCTTTTTCAACACTGGTACCGATGAACATGGCCTAAAAATATACCAGAAAGCTCAGGAATTAGGCATGGAAATAGGGGAATATTGTGATACCTACTCTGCTAAGTTTTTGCCCCTAAAAGAAAAGCTTAATCTTAGCTATGATACTTTTATTAGAACAACAAGTTCTGATCATAAGAAAGCTGCTCAGGAATTCTGGAAGCGCTGTAATGCCAATGGGGATATATATAGGAAAAACTATAAGGTAAAATATTGTGTTGGCTGTGAGATGGAGAAAACGGACTCTGATTTAGAAAACGGCCGTTGCCCCCTGCACCCCAACAAAGATTTGGAAATAATTGAAGAGGAAAACTATTTTTTTCGTTTTTCCAAGTACCAGGGGAAATTGTTGGAGCTCTACAAGAATAATCCAACTTTTGTTCTTCCCGCCAGTCGTCTCAAGGAAATTACAACTTTTGTTAAAGGTGGTTTACAGGATTTTAGCATTTCCCGCTTGAAGTCAAAACTTCCCCATGGCGTTGAAGTGCCAGGGGATCCAGAACAGGTAATGTATGTTTGGTTTGACGCTCTAGTGAACTATATTTCTACTTTAGGGTGGCCGGATAGTCTAGATAAATTTGAACAATATTGGCCCGGAGTTCAGGTATGTGGCAAAGATAATTTGCGACCGCAGAGTGCCATGTGGCAGGCCATGTTAATGTCAGCCGGCTTGGCAAACTCTCAGCAGGTTTTAGTGTTTGGTTTTCTTACCATCAATGGCCAGAAGATAAGCAAAAGCTTGGGCAATAGTATTGATCCCTATGAGCTAGTTGATAGATATGAGTCTGATCCAGTGCGCTATTATCTATTATCAGAAGTTGCTACCTTTGAAGACGGCGACTACTCCGAAGAAAAATTTCAATTACGCTATAATGCTGATCTAGCTAATGGTCTGGGAAATCTAGTGGCTCGTACGGCCACTCTCCTGGAAAAGAATGAAATTAAAACCAACCTCCAGATTAATTTGGAAGATAAAGGTATTACCAAGACAAAGCAAGACTTTTCTGATAAGATGGAATCATACCGCTTCAATGAAGCGTTACAAGTAATTTGGAATAAGATTAGAGAGTGCGATGAGACCCTTAGTAAGGCGGCCCCCTGGAAGATGGTTGACAAGAAAGCAATTGGAGTAGTTTTAATTCCGCTGGCTCAGGATATTCTTAATTTAGCCTATTTACTTGAACCTTTCATGCCTCGTACCAGCAAGATAATTCAAGCCCAATTTTTAGCGGAGCAGATTAGTAAGGGACAGGCGCTATTTCCCCGACTTTAATTATATAAAAATATATGTCCATTTTCGACATTAGTTTATTAATCATCTTAGCCGGCTTTGTATTTAACGGCCTTTTTAAAGGCATTATTCGTCTACTGGGTCATATGGTCGGCATGATTGTTGGTGCCTATGTCGCTAGTCATTATTATCTATTGTTATTTGAATGGGGAAAGGGCTTAGCCCGTGGCCATGACAATGTAGCCAAAGTCCTTGCCTTCATCATTCTCTTTGTGGTTGTTATTAAACTGGTGAGTCTCCTCTTTGTTGTTATTGAAAAAGTTTTCAAATTTGTTGCCTTCATTCCATTCACCAAGTATATAAATAATTTATTGGGCGCAGTCCTGGGTTTCCTGGAAGGCGCTCTATTTGTTGGACTCATTCTCTATGTGATCTCCCGCTATAGTATAATTGGTAATTTCTTCGGAGATCAATTGGCTGCCTCTCAGATAGCTCCATTTCTCATTAAGTTTACTAACATTATTCTTCCACTTTTACCAAATGCTCTTAAGACCCTACAGGCAATAATCTAATGCGTTACTTGGATGTTAATCTAAAGAGAATAGAACCGGCCGACGTCAAATCAATCGTCGGTTCTTTTCAAGCAGGAGCAGTGGTGGTGACACCAACAGACACAATCTATGGATTGAGTTGTTTGGCCAGCAACGGGAAGGCGGTGCGAAAGATATACAACCTCAAGAAGCGAGATCCCCGGAAGCCAGTTTTGATTCTAGTTGCTAGCCTGACGATGTTAAAAAAATATGCACACCTATCAAATAAACAAATAGAGCTATTAAAAGAACTTTGGTTTGAATCTACAATTCCCACTACCGTTGTCTTGAAAAGCAGGAATAATCTACCCAAAGAATCCGAAGGGCCAGATGGGTCGTTGGCCATTCGTTTGCCTAAAAGTGATTTTTTAATTAAAATACTAAGGGGAGTGAAGGAACCCCTAGTTTCTACCAGTCTCAATGTTAGCGGACAAAAGAATATTAATAATTTAAAAAAAATAAATAATCATTTTCTTCAGGAATCATTGCAGCCCGATTTAATAATTCGAGCAGGCAAAAGCCCCAAGAAACAATCTTCACGAATAGTGGATTTACGGGGAGGAGAAATAAAAATAATAAGAAAATAATATGAATATAAATAAGCTAAGAAAACCTAACTCCACTCTTGTTGCCGGTGTTCTATTGGTGGTGATATTTTTTGGTGGTTTCTATTTCGGACAAAATAAAGGAAATAAACAAGGGGTAAGAACCGATGAACAAATTGCCTATTCTCAAGAAGCGAAGAAATTTGTTTTTACCGATAAAGACGAAGTATTTGACTTTAATCTCTATTGGGAGGTCTGGGATGCTCTAAAACAGAATCATGTGGAGAAGAACATGCTAAAGGACAAAGAGTTGTTCTATGGCTCTCTGCAGGGGCTAGCAGAGGCAACTGATGATCCCTATACCGTCTTTCTGGACCCAGAGGAAACAGAAGAATTCTATGATGACCTATCCGGCACCTTTGAAGGTATTGGCGCTGAAGTGGGAGTGAGAAACGACATTGTTACTATCATTGCTCCTTTGGATGGTATGCCAGCTCAAAAAGCAGGTTTGAGATCGGGGGATAAGGTATACGCCATTGATGGTGAGTCATCTCTAGGGCTTTCTTTATACGAAGCAGTCAAAAAGATTAGAGGACCAAAAAACACAAATGTTACTCTAACCGTCATTAGGGGTAATGAAAAACCTCAGGATATTGTGATTACCCGAGGAATTATAGTAGTGAAGAGTGTAAAAACTGAAATGAGAGCGGATAATATCTTTGTTATAAAAATAAGTCACTTCAACGATGATACTTCAGAATTATTTAATAAAGCAGTAAAAGAAGCCCTGTTAAACAATCCCAAAGGTATAATTCTTGATCTGAGAAACAATCCTGGAGGCTATCTCAGCACAGCTGTAGATGTAGCCAGTGAATGGGTTGAAGCCGGACCTATTGTAGCCGAACAGTTTGGAGAGAATCGACGTAATGAACATGCTTCCAATGGCCAGGCTCGCCTTAAGAGTTTCCCAACAGTTGTTTTGATAAATGAGGGCAGTGCCTCAGCCTCAGAAATAGTAGCTGGAGCTTTGCGAGACTACAAGGAAGCTACTCTGGTTGGCGCAACTACTTTTGGTAAAGCTTCAGTACAAACCGTGAAAGGTCTCAGTGATGGCTCTGCGCTAAAAGTAACGGTAGCTAAATGGTTAACACCGGCCGGTGACTTTATTGATGAGAAGGGCATTACTCCAACCATTGAAGTGGAATTAACCAAAGAAGATATAGACGGTGAAAGGGACCCCCAATTTGATAAAGCAATAGAAATATTGAAAACTGAATAAAAAAACAGTCCCCTTTTTAGGACTGCTCTTGTATTGCGATGAGTAGTGTGTTACCACTCACTTTGAACTGCTATGCTAATATTTGCCTTAGCAGATTCAATGGCATTGATCAGTTCATTGTATTCATCGGGTAATCTATCCCGCAACTCCTTTGTTAATTCTCCACTGGCGAAGGCCTCGATTATTTCGGGGTCATCTTGTGAATAAATTTCTGCAGCGAAATTCATCACATTCATGTGGGGGATGATTACACCATCATTTCTGTCTTCGAACAACCCAAATTTGATCATTCCGTTTCCGTTTGGCACTGCAACGTCTAAGTACATAAGTTCCTCCAGTTAATTGTTAATAATACTAAATATCTGTATTTAATATATATCATAATAATATCTAAATGTCAATAACTATGTCTTTAGCTAAAAACAAAGAAAAAACAGAGAAATTATCAGCCAAATACATCTTTGTGGTGGGCGGAGTAATGTCCGGAGTGGGCAAGGGAATAACCACCGCTTCCATCGGGCAGATTCTGCAGTCTCGGGGGTATAAGGTTAGTGCCATTAAAATGGACCCCTACATCAATGTTGATGCCGGTACCATGAACCCCATTGAGCATGGGGAAGTTTTCGTTACCGAAGATGGTGATGAAACTGACCAGGATATTGGTAACTATGAAAGATTTTTGAATCAAAATATATATCGAGAAAACTACATGACCACAGGAAGAGTATATCAGACGGTGATTGATAAGGAGAGAAATTTAAAATACAAGGGTAAGTGCGTACAGGTGGTACCTCATATTCCCATGGAGATTAGAGAAAGAATAGAGAAGGCGGTTGAAAAAACAGGAGCTGAGGTGATGATTATTGAAGTAGGGGGTACAGTGGGTGAATATGAAAATCTATTATTTCTTGAAGCAGCCAGAGTGATGAAACTGTATGATCCTAAGAATGTTCAATTTGTTATGGTCTCCTATTTGCCCATTCCCAATAAGATTGGCGAAATGAAAACAAAGCCAACCCAACATGCTGTGAGGAATTTAAATAGTGCTGGTATTCAGCCCGATTTTCTCATTGCTCGCAGTGAACAGCCAATTGATATGGCGCGCAAAGAAAAGATCTCCATTAACTGTAATGTGGCTGTTGAGGATGTTATCTCTGCTCCGGATGTTGATTCCATCTACGACATTCCTTTAAATTTTGAAAAAGACAACCTAAGCGACAGAATCTTAGCCAAGTTTGGCCTCTCTTCTCGCAAGAAGGCAGATAACGCTGAGTGGAAAAAGATGGTTGCTGGTTCTAAAGTGAAAACACCAGAAGTGAATGTTGGTATTGTGGGTAAATATTTTGCTACCGGTGACTTTTCTTTGGGTGATTCATATATTTCTGTCATTGAAGCCATTAAACACGCAGCTAACTATAATAAATGCAAGGTAAAGATCCATTGGTTGAGTGCCGAAGAAATAGAAAAGAAGGGAACCGCTGTATTCAAAAAACTAAATGGTATTATTGTCCCCCAAGGTTGGGGTGGACGTGGTTCTGAAGGAAAGATTAAAGCCATTAAATACTGTCGTGAGAATAGGTTGCCATATTTTGGTCTTTGCTATGGCATGCAAATGGCCGTCATTGAATTTGCTCGTAATGTTGCCGGACTAAAAGACGCTAACTCAGCTGAAGTTGATCCCAAAACAACTAATCCAGTTATTCATATTATGCCTGGTCAAGAAAAATTGATTAAGGATAAGGGCTATGGTGGCACCATTCGTTTGGGTGGTTGGCCATGCAAAATTACTCCCGGCACTCATCTGGCTGCAGCCTATGATAAATTTAATAGCAAGAAAGTGGTGTCAGAACGTCATCGTCATCGCTATGAGTTCAACAATGATTATCGCTCCACCTTTGAAAATCTAGGGTTAACAATCGCTGGAACTTCACCGGATAACAAAATTGTTGAAGCAATTGAAATCAGTGATCATCCTTTCTTTATTGGTGTTCAATTTCATCCCGAATATATCTCTCGACCCCTTAGACCGCACCCGCTGTTTGTTGAATTTATGAAGGTTTGCAAGGGTAAAAAGTAGCATAATAGCTATACATACAGACAGATAAACTACTCTCCGAAGTATTCTGGAGGGTAGTTTATTTTTATTTTAATGCTATAATCTAAATATGTCTAAATTTATTAAAACTTTTTCTTGGTGTTTTTTATTGGTTTTCTTGGTGTTTGCACCAATGGTTTCTGCTCAGGAAAGTCTAAACGATGTTTCGGTTTTTAAGGCTGAAGTCATTGAGATTTTAGAACAAGTCGAGGATACTGCCGACGATGGAACTATTTTTATTAGACAAAAGTTAAAACTAAGAGGTTTGGAAAAGGAATGGAAGAACAAAGAGATTATTTATGACAACAGCAACTATGATTTACTATCAGCTTCTAAGTATAAAGTGGGATCTAAAGTTTTAGTTAACTACAGTCCCAGTGAAGGAGGGGAAGATAATTTCTATATTGTTGACTATGTGAGGCAAAATTCCTTGTATTGGTTGATACTTATCTTTGCCCTAGTAGTTGTTCTAGTGGGAAGACTTAAGGGGTTGAGAGCTTTGGTGGTTTTATTCCTCACCTTCCTTATTATTCTTAAATTTATAGTCCCCCAGATATTAGTAGGAGGAGACCCCCTACTCATTGCTATTATTGGCTCACTGTTTATTCTGCTTCTTTCAATTTACATCACAGAGGGCCTAAATAGAGCATCCACAATCTCCATTATTGCCATTCTTATTGCTCTCATCATTACTGGGTTGCTTTCCATCCTATTCACCGAAATGGCCAAGTTGAACGGCTTTGTTAGTGAAGATGTTATGTTTTTAGTTGGCATGACAGGATCGGTAATTAATGTGAAAGGCTTGTTTTTAGCAGGAATAATTATTGGTTCTTTAGGAGTTCTCGATGATATAGTTATTGCTCAGGTTTCTCTGGTGAAGGAGTTAAAGGCATCGACACTAAGACTCACTAATGGTGAAATATACAAAAAATCTATGAAAGTGGGAATATCCCATCTTAGCTCCATGGTAAACACCCTCTTTCTGGCCTATGCTGGTGTAGCCCTACCTCTTTTCATTCTTTTTAGTTTGCGAGCCTCAGAAGTTTTGGGGCAGGGACAAATATTAAATAATGAAATGATCGCCACGGAAATAGTTCGAGCACTGGTTGGTAGTATTGGCTTAGTTTTAGCGGTACCTCTTTCTACTTTTCTAGCGACTAGGTTTTTGAAAAAGAAATAGGAGTATTGACAATAAAAAACAACCCTTCGAAGGGTTGTTTTTGTCTTGATAGATTTAAAATTATTCTTTTGGTACAACATTCACAAGCTTAGCTGTCTTCAAAGAGCCGTCATATTTTCTCAATTTTTTAGTAGAAAATTTAACAAACCCTGCTTTAACTGCGAAGAGAGTATCATCATTACCTCTTTTTACATTTTTACCAACATGATATTTAGTACCACGTTGTCTGATAATAATGGCCCCCGCTTGAGCAAATTCACCATCAGTTTTCTTAACACCGAGACGCTTACTTTCTGAATCTCGGCCCAGGGCGGTTGAACCACCTGCTTTCTTATGTGCCATATGGATAATAAACAAACAAAATGCCAGTCTTAGGACTCGCATTAGTGTCCTTACTTTACTTTTATGATTCTAAATATAACAAAAGCTTTTTAAATTGTCAATGAAATAGAAAAGCCCGAATATATTCTTCGGGCCCTTAATGTCCTTTTCCAGGCTTATCGCTGGAATCTTCTTACCTCTCCGGCAAAACAGGCGCCTCCTGAGCAATTTCCACCTGAAGAACGATAGTATGAACTTCTTTGGGAGCTAAACTGCCCCTGGGTTGAGCATGAACTGAAAAACACAGTCATTAACGCAGTAATGGTGATCAGAAACAGAATTTTTTTCATGGCTTGGTTTGTTTGTTAATAATTACTTTTCTATTTTCTGTCAACATTATAGCATATTTATATATATTTGTCAAGACATTAAAAAAGTAGTGGCCGGGAAGGGGTTGGAGCTCTAATATTAGCCACCTAAAATAATTTTAATTTTTCTGAAATATGGTATAATAAAAATATAAAAAATAAATAAAATTTAATAATAATTATATGGTAAAAGTGGACCCAAACAAGTGCATCGGTTGTGGTTTATGTGTTGGCCTATGTCCAGACACTTTTCAACTGAATGCCGATCATAAATCCGAGGTAAAAGATGCCGAAGTTACTGAATGCGCTAGACAAGCAGCTGCCAGCTGTCCTGTTGGTGCAATCAGTATTAAATAAATATGCCCAGTGAAAGCTTAATTGAGCAACCGATTCCTCAACCAGTAGAAGCCCCCAGGGCGCCGGACAGACAGAAGGTCGAGTTGCCTGATGGTAAATTTGAGAAGGTTTCTCCCGTGGTTGAGAAAATTAACAAACCAGTTTTTCCTCCCAAGGAAAGTTCTGCGAATAATATAATTGTTTCTTCTCAAATTCAAGATGGGCAACAACAAAGAGCTAAAGCCATCGATGCTATTCTATCTGAAGGATTGGATGGAGTTTTTTTAGGAATGAAACCGAAGCAGCAGCAAGAGTTTAAAGTCAAGGGAGAGGAGACCGTTAAGCAAATTAATGTTTTATTGAGTCAGACTAAAATTAAGGTAAAGAAGATCATTGGTTTAATTAGATCTTGGTTAAAGATTATCCCGGGAGTTAATAAGTTTTTTCTGGAACAGGAATCAAAAATCAAGGCCGATAAAATAGTGGGAATAAAAAATAAATTTTAACTATGGAAGAATTTTTAGATCAAACTTTAATCATTGGTAGCGCCAGCTTTAATTTCGGTGATATTTTTATACTACTCATAGGCCTAGTGGTTATTGGCATTCTAGTTATTGGTATTTTGCAGATCATTAGAGCTGTCCTGTCTGGGCGTAGATACTGTCCCCAGCAAATCTTTTTAGTTCGTTTATCTAAGGAAAAGCCCAACGAAGACAGGCAGGAAAATTCTGCCCAGCGACTCAAGGAAGAGATTGCTAAAGGAGAAACAGTTTTTGCCGCCATAGGTGGCTTAAGAGCGCAGAGAGGATTTAATAAATGGTTTTTGGGTAGGACGGATCATTTTTCTTTTGAAATAGTTGCTAGTCATAATAAGATTGCCTTCTATGCGGTCGCTCCCAAAAGAGAGGCTCGCTATTTAGAACAACAGATTCACGCTCACTATCCTGAAGCCATGGTTGAGGAGGTTGATGACTATAATGCCTTTAATCTCAAGAGTCAAATTTCCGCGGGCTATTTAAAAACAAGTAAACAATCTCTTTTTCCTATCAGAACATATCAGGACATGGAAGTCGATCCCATGAATTCTTTAATCAATGTTTTATCAAAACTAAGTAAGGAAGAAAGTTTAGTGATTCAGTATACGGTGCGAAGTGCTCATGGTTCTTGGCATAGAAAGGTTCGTCGAATAGTTCGTCGCATCAATGAAAAAAATTCTGTCAGTGAGGGCATTAGATACAGTTGGTTTCAGTCTGTTTTCCCATTTGTGAGTGATATTTTCCAGTCTACGAATAGGACAAAAGAAATGAATAAAAATCCAGAAACAGTTAAAAAACTTACCGCCATTGAAGAGGAGATGTTGAAAAAGATTGAAGAAAAAAATTCTAAGGCTGGCCTAGATGTTAACATCAGGGTTATTGCTTGTGCCCAAACCAAAGAGCAAGCCAATGTTTATTTGGAGGACATTGCTAGCGCTTTTAGTGAATATAATAATTTTAGTTATGGCAATGGCTTTGCCCGAGTCAATAAGAAACAAACTGATAAGGTTGTTAATGATTTCATATATCGACGCTTTCATGAGGGGATAAGCTTCTTGCTTAATAGCCAAGAACTAGCCAGTATTTTCCATTTTCCTCTTAGTACAACGGAAACGCCGAATATTCTCTGGTTGACTGCCAAGGGAGCAGCGGCTCCAGCCAACATCCCCAACGAGGGAATATCTCTGGGAGAAAACGTCTATCGAGGAGTAAGGAAGGAGATTAGAATGAAACGAGACGATCGCCGCCGTCATACCTATATCATTGGTAAATCTGGTGTTGGTAAGTCTGTGCTTCTAGCTAATATGGCCGTGCAGGATATCCAGAATGGAGAGGGTGTTTGTGTGCTTGACCCCCATGGAGATTTAATAGTAGATATTCTTGAAAGAATACCACCTGAGAGAGCTGAGGATGTTATCATCTTTTCTCCGGCTGATTTGGAAAGACCCATGGCCCTCAATCTATTGGAGTACGATCCACAATACCCTGAACAAAAGAGTTTTGTAATCAATGAGATGATTGGTATTTTCGATAAGTTGTATGATCTAAAGGCAACTGGTGGGCCGATGTTTGAGCAATATATGAGAAACGCTATGTTGTTAATTATGGATGATCCCGAGAGCGGTTCCACTTTAATGGAAATACCCAAGGTTCTAGCTGATGAGAAATTTAGAAAACTAAAATTAAGTCGTTGCAAGAATCAGACGGTAACTGATTTCTGGCGCAAGGAAGCAGAGAATGCCGGCGGGGAAGCTGCTCTGGCTAATATCGTACCCTATATTACTTCCAAATTAACTTCATTTATTTCCAATGATATGATGCGTCCCATCATTGGACAACAGAAGAGTGCTTTTAATATGAGAGAGATCATGGACAAGCAGAAGATATTACTAGTTGAATTGCCCAAGGGAACGGTTGGAGAGATGAACGCCTACTTACTGGGCATGATATTAGTGGGAAAGATTTTGATGTCTGCTTTGTCGCGTACAGATATGTCCAGTGACAAGCGTAAAGATTTTTATTTATACATTGATGAGTTCCAAAACTTCACTACTAATTCAATTTCGCAGATTCTATCGGAAGCGCGTAAATATGCTCTAAATCTAATAATTGCCCATCAATATATTGGTCAACTTAGTAAAGGGCAGGACCAGGAGATTAAAGATGCTGTTTTCGGCAATGCCGGTACGCTAATAAGTTTCAAGGTAGGAACCGAAGATTCCGAGTTCCTATCCAAAGAATTTGCTCCGGTTTTTAATGAATATGATCTCATTAACATTGACAAAGGAACAGCTTGTATTAAGCTGTTAGTAGACAACAGCCCCACCAGACCTTTTACCCTTAAAACCATCTGGCCCCTACTGGGGAATAAGCGACCAGAGATTGCTGATAAGATACGATCTCTCAGTCGATTAAAGTATGGCCAGAATTCTAAATTAGTAGAGGCGGAGATTAGTCGTCGTAGTAATATAACTTAAAATTTTTATGTCCACCTTATATCGAGATTATCGTCCTCAAAATTTTTCTGAAATTTTTGGGCAGAATCACATTAGAATAACTTTACAAAATGAGATTGAAGCTGACAACATTTCTCAGGCTTATTTATTTTGTGGTCCCCGGGCCGTGGGGAAGACAACTTCAGCGAGAATATTAGCTAAGGCAGCCAATTGTTCCAATAGGAAACCAGGTCAACATGAACCCTGTAATAAGTGCGACAGCTGTATTAGTATTACTGCTGGTAGTAATTTAGATGTGGTTGAAATTGATGCCGCCTCTAATACTGGCGTAGATAATGTGCGAGAAAACATTATTGCTTTTTCTCGTCTTGCTCCGGCTAATTCTAAATTCAAAGTATTTATTATTGATGAAATTCACATGCTATCCATTTCTGCCTTTAACTCACTTTTGAAAATAATTGAAGAACCACCCAGGTATGTGATTTTTATTCTCTGCACAACTGAAGTTCATAAGGTGCCAATGACGATCATCTCTCGTTGTGAACGGTTTGATTTTCAAAGAATTAGTGTATCCGATGTGGTAAAGAAACTATCTCACATTGCCAGCGCTGAAAAGGTGGAAATTGATAAGGAGGTTTTAGAAGCAGTGGCTCGACGATCAGATGGTCATTTGCGTGATGCTGAGAGTTTATTAGGACAAATATTTTCCCTGGGTGACAAAAAAATAACCCTAGAGCAAGCAGAGCTAGTCCTACCACACTATAATAGTAATGAAGCTATCCAGTTGCTGGACTTCCTTAGCAAGAAGGATGCCGTTAAAGCAGTAGAACTAGTCAATGGCCTAGTGGATAGTGGTGTTAATCTTCGTAGCTTCATTGGTGAGGCGGTTAATCTATTGAGAAAGATAATGTTGAATAAACTAAATCCAACCCTAACTGAAACCCTGGGGTTAAATCTGGGAGAAAGTTTAGAAATAAAGTTGAATGAGATTGCTAACAATCTTAATTGGGAGCAAGTTCTAGCCTTCACCCGTCGCTTTCTTGAGGTCTATAATGATAGTCGCGCTCCTTTAATATCTCAACTACCCCTTGAAATAATGATTGCTGAAATTTGTTTTGGTGTACACAATATTTATACAAACAAAAAAGAAGAATTTACTTCTCCCGGAGACACGTCTCTGGGTTCCGTGAAAGCGCCAAAAAGCGTTCCTGCCCCAGCAAAAGCTATAAATAACAAGGTTATTCTTAGTTTGAAACAAGAGGAAATCTTGGAAAAATGGCCAGAATTCTTGGTAAAAATAAAGAAGTATAACCATTCTCTATCATTTGTTCTGCAGAATTGCCAACCGCAGGAGCTTAGAGAGGGGCAACTTTGTTTAGTTTTTAAATACAAATTTCATCAGGATAGAGTTAATAATTCAGCCATCAAAGAAATTGTAGAAAAAACCTTGGCTGAGGTATTCGGATCTGTTGTTCTTATTAATTCTGAGGTTGATGAAAATTTAGAAATAAAAAGAGAAGAAGGGTCTAAGTCAGAAGAATCGATGGAAGCCCCGAAGACGACTGTTGATAATCCTGTTTCTACCGAGAAGACAGTCAAGGCACAGGGGCTCATGAGTGATCTCTTAAAAACCTTTGGAGGAGAAATAATTAATTAATTTTATGTTAAATTTAAAATTCATTCGAGATAACCTAGAAGAAACGAAGACAGCTCTACTCAAAAGAATACCAGCTGAGAAATTAGATTTAGAGAATATCATTAGGCTAGACGATCAACGCAAGGAAGCAATTCAGGAGCTAGAAAGCTTTCAAGCTGAACGTAATAAACACTCTAAAACTAAACCAACCCCAGAAATAATAATTGAGATGAAAAAGATTGGTGAAGAAATCAAGAGTAGAGAAGAAAAGTTGGCTAGCATTAATTTAGAGTTAGAAGACAAGTTGTCTGAGTTACCAAACATTCCAGCCGAAGATGTGCCAGCCGGAGGGAAAGAAAATAATGAAGTTATTTATACCTATGGTAAAAAACCAAAATTTGATTTTGAAGCTAGAGATCATGTTGATTTGGCTACTTCATTGGAGTTAATCGATTATGAGAGAGGAGTAAAAATAGCTGGCACCGGCTTCTGGTGCTACAAGGGAATTGGGGCTCTATTGGAATGGGCGCTACTATCATATTTTATTGATTTTCATACTAAGAACGGATACCAGTTTATAATCCCACCATTTATGCTAACTGAAAAGTCAGCCTATACTTCTGGCCATTTGCCAAAGTTTAGGGATGATCTTTTTTGGACTCAGGATAAGTTGTGTTTGAACGCCACTAGTGAAATGATGATGGGTAATTATCATCGGGATGAAATTCTCAAAAAAGAAGATTTGCCATTAAAATATTTTTCCTATTCCCCTTGTTTTCGTCGTGAAGCCGGCAGTTATCGCCAGGAGGAAAGAGGAATGATCCGTGGTCATCAGTTTAACAAGGTGGAGATGTTTATATTCTGCGACGCAGAGGACTCTTGGAAAATGTTTTCCGAGTTGACAGAGTATGCCAAAAAACTAGTGGAAGGATTAGGTTTGCACTATCAAGTTTCCAAATTAGCAGCAGAGGATTGTAGTGCCGCCATGGCCAAAACATATGATTTAGAAGTATACATTCCCAGCATGGGAATATATAAGGAAGTAAGTAGTGTCTCCAACGCGCTTGAATACCAAGCTCGTCGCGGACAGGTTCGTTACAAAGACGAGGAGGGGGGTAGAAATGAATTTGTTCACACATTGAATGCCTCTGGGCTAGCAACCAGTCGTTTGATCCCAGCGATTCTAGAACAGAATCAACAGGCAGATGGTTCCGTTGTTATTCCCAAGGTTCTTCGGCCATATCTGCCTAGGCAATTAAAGGTTATTAAATAGAAAGTCAACATGAAAAAAGTTTTTGGAATAATATTAATGCTTTTCCTCCTGGTTGCGCCGTTGTTTGCTCAAGCGGCGGCCCTGAAGAGCACTTATCCGCGTTTAGCTAACTACTTTTTAAAGTGGGAAATAACAACTGAAGAAGCTAGGGAACTGGCCAAATGGGATCTGCTGATTCTTGATATGGAAGTACAGGAAAATAGCCCAGCTCAACTGCAAACCATACGCAATCTTCATCCTGATATTATTATTCTAGCCTATCTGACTTCCCAAGAAATGGCTGATAATGTTAATAATCATTACCAACTAAATCTCCGTCAGCGCTTGGCTGATAGGATAATTGATGACTGGTGGCTGCGAGATGCCAACGGCCAGAAAGTATCCAACTGGTTCGGAACCTCAATGATTAATCTATCATCAGAGACTCAAGCAGATTCCCAAGGCAAAAGATTTAATGATTATCTACCAGAATTCGTTACCAAAGAACTACAAGCCAGCGGTTACTGGGATGGGGTTTTCTATGACAATACCTGGGGGGACGTCTCCTGGTTAAATAATGGTGATTTAGACTTGAACAATGATGGTAGTGCCGAAACAAAAGTTATTAGTGATAAGCTCTGGTCGGATGGTTTTAGAAAAATGCTAGAAAAAACACGACAGTTGGCCGGAAATGACTTCATTATTGTGGGCAATGGAAGGGTTTATGAGGGTTATCAGAATATTTTAAACGGTATGATGTTAGAAGATTTTCCTTCCGCTTGGGAAAATGGTGGTACCTGGACTGGATCCATGGAAACTTATTTACAGCTACCAATCTTAAATCAATACCCCAACATTTCCATTATTAATGTTTTTAAGAAAAACCAAGAGAACTATCGAGCTTTTCGTTTTGGATTAGTTAGTACTCTTCTGGGTGAGGGTTTCTATAGTTTTGATTATGATATTACTGATCACGGTCAAACTTGGTGGTATGATGAATATAATGTCAAATTAGGACCAGCGGAATCAAAAGCCTATAATCTCCTAACCAAGAATGGGAGTAAGCTAGAGCCAGGATTATGGCGTAGAGATTTCAAATATGCTTCAGTCATTTTAAATTCCACCGACAAAGATCGAGGCTATATTTTTTCCAAGGAAGAAATGAAAAAAATAAGTGGTAATCAGGATGCAGGAACAAACAACGGTGAGGCAATAAATTATCTTCGCCTGTCGCCAAATGATGGAGTTCTGCTATTGAAGGAAAGTAGTGCCGTAGTGAATAGTGCTTTCACCAATGGATATTTTTTCCGAGTCTTTAATCTCAAGGGGGAACAATTGCGCAATGGTTTCTTCTCCTATTTTAATAATTTTCCCGGCGGACAAGAATTAATAATGGCAGCAGGTAGTAACCATGAGAATGAGAGCGTAAGCCTGGTTAGCAATAATGGTGAAATTGAATTATATAAAAATAGTGAAAAGCTGGTAAGTTTTAATCCCTACAACAATCTCTTTCATGGAGACCTAAGTTTAGCTGCTGAAATTAATGACGGCTATGTTAATCGGGTTGTTGTTAGTCCTCAGAATGGAGGAGGTCCCCAGGTATTAGTCTTTACGCTGGATGGAAAGATCCGAGCAAATTTCTTTGCCTATGATAAAAAATTAAGAGGTGGTCTGAATGTTGCTCTAGGTGATGTGGATAATGATGGCGAGTATGAAATCATTACTGGTCCGGGGCGAGGAGAAAAACCATTGATAAAAATATTTTCCCTGGAAGGCAGACTGAAGACAGAATTTTTAGCCTATGATAAGGGATTTAAAGGCGGAGTAGACGTAGCAGTCGCCGATGTTACCGGAGATGGTCTAGATGACATTATTACTGCTCCTGGGGCCGGAGGAGGCCCACACGTTCGCGTTTTTGACTATCAGGGACACCCCAAAGCTGGTTTTTTTGCCTATGGCAAGAGCTATCGAGGGGGAATTCAAATTGCCACCAGTGATTTAAATAAAGATGGACAAATAGATATTTTAGTGGGCATTAAGAATTTTTATTAACCAATAAACATATGATTAAATTAATGAGAAATCATTGGCATTGGCGTCGCCATAAGTTCTATCGCAAAAACATTTGGCATTTAGTTCTGGACTTAGTCTTGGGCATAATGATTGTGCTATTAGTAGCAACAGTTCTTACAATGCACTATTATCAACCAGATCTCAGTAATCTATTTAATTTTAGCTCCCATAAAGTAGAAAAGATTGATTTAAACAATCCGCCCTTGGAGGTTAGTGCTTTGGTGGAAGATCAATCATTTAAACCAGGAGAAAGTGTGTTTCTGAAAATAGATCTTCACAACAGTTATTCTCGGGATATTAATAATATTAAAATTATTCCCGAATCCACTAATGGATTTTCCATAACTAAAATAGAGGACGTGAATCAAGATGCCAATGTAGAAATTGATAAGAAAGTGATAAATATTGGGTCACTGGAGGCTAGTAAAAGTCAGGAAATAAATTTAGAGATTTATTTCAAAACCAGCAATAACAATCAAAAAAATATTCAATGGCAAATTCAATTGGAATACCTTATTAATAGTCAGATTGTTAAAGACGCCCTAAGCCTGGATGATCTTCAGATGATCTCTGATGTGGCTGTAAGTTCTGTCGCCTACTACAATAGCCCCCAGGGTGATCAATTGGGAGCTGGACCAATCCCCCCCATCGCATATTTACCTACTAATTATTGGATCTTCTGGAACGTAGTTCCCAATGGTGATTTTAATGATTTTGTCATGAGTGCGCAGCTACCATTAGGAGTAGAATTAACCGATAGTCGGTCACTGTTAGCGGGAGAATTAAACTATAATTCTGCTTCCAGAAAAATTGTTTGGCAAATTAGTGAGCTTGTGGATGGTGCAGATGATTATCGAGTTGGCTTTGAGGTTCAGTTGATCCCCGAGGAAGAACAAGTGGGCAAAATTTTGCCATTAGTGTCCGGGGTAAAATATTATACTCAGGACAAACTAAGCCAGAAAGCAGTTTCTGGACAGATGTTTAATCTAAGTACTAACTTAGATTATGATCATATTAATCAAGGGCAGGGTGTAGTGTTAGATCAATAGGTATGATAAATTTTTTAAGACAACTAAGAAAACCAAAATACACTACCCTTAATCTGGTTAAGATTAGGGCTAATAATATTATCAACAACTTTAACTATCTAAAGAGTTTGCAGCCAACCGCTGAGATTTTTCCAGTGTTAAAATCTAATGCCTATGGTCATGGTCTTAAGGAACTTTGTTTGATTCTAAATAAGACTGAAGCGCCAATGATAGCAGTTGATTCTTTCCCCGAGGCTCAGATTGCCCATCGTTATTTCAAGAGAAAGATTCTTATTATAAGCGAAATGCCCCTGAAGACCTATAGCTACTGCGATTTGAAAAGAACTGAATTCGTTGTATATAACGAAGAGACATTGCGTCACATCTCTAGCGCTGGAAAAAAGGTTAAGATACATCTTTTTGTAAATACGGGCATGAACAGGGAAGGCATTAAAGACTTACCTCAGTTTATTAATAATAATAAAAAATATTTAGATAAAGTTGAGGTGACAGGGCTATGTTCTCATTTGGCTTCAGCCACTCTAAGATCAGATCTAAATAGAATTCAGGAAAGGAATTTCAATAAGGCACTGGATATTCTTCGGGCAACGGGGTTTTTCCCTCGTTGGATTCATCTGGGCAACTCTGCCTTTATATTCGAAGCCACCAATAAAATTCTCACGGCCTTTCGGCCAGGATTATCTTTGTATGGCTATAGCCCCAGTAATCACAGGGAAGCAGATCAATTTTTACAACCAGCTCTTAGTATATATTCTCAAGTAGTCTCTCTACAGAATATTCAGGCAGGTGAATCTGTCTCCTATGACGAAGACTATCGAGTAGTTCAGCCTACCAAAATAGCTATTATTCCTTTCGGATACTACGAAGGTTTGCCTCGTAACCTTTCCAACAAAGCCACTCTGTTGTTCACTCATCGTAAAGAAAGTTTTTGGGCGCCGGTGGCCGGTTTAATCTGTATGAATCTAACCTGCTGTGACGTCGCTAACAATGAAACCAAACTGGGTGATAGGGTGCAAATAATATCCATGAAGAGGGAAGACCCCAATTCTTTAAGGAATTTGTCTGAATTAGCAAACCTCATTCCCTATGAGTTCTTAGTGAAAATACAGGGGAATATTCGCCGAGAGATCATCTGGGATTAATACAATATTATCTAGATTATGTCAAGAAAGAGAAAAAAAAGCTTTGGAGTTCGTCAGGACTATAACCGCAAAAAGCTACAAAACCCTTTTTTTAAAGACAAAAAGGGAAGAGTCCGCAGTGGTTGGCTGAAGTATATGGTACTAGCGGTCCTGTTGGCTATAATTTTTTTGATCTGGTTTTTTCTAGCATCACCAACTTGGCAAATAAAAGAAATTAAAATAGAAGGACTAACACGTTTTTCTAATTCAGAGATAGAAGATTGCGTTAATCAGCAGAAACTCCAGTCGCGACTAGGTATTTTTAAACAAAACAATATTTTCTTGCTCCAAAAGGATTATGTTCTAGAAGAGTTGTTAAATAAATATAATTTTTCTAGTTTAGAGATAAGAAAAAAATTGCCACATACACTAGAAATCATAATTCAAGAGCGCCCCTATGCTTTTATTTTCCAACAGGGAGAAAACTACTATTATTCTTCTGCTGATGGCTATGCTTTGAAAGAAATAGTTGTTTCTGATGAAGATAAGAGCAAATACTTTGTTTTAGAAAACACTAATGACAATGACTTAATTAACCAATCTGATAAAATAAACATTAAAGAGAATTATCTAAACTTTGTTATTAGTCTCCACCAAGAATTAATTGCTCAACCTGATTTTTTAATAGATAGGTTCATAATTGATCAAGAATTTAATACCATTAAAGCTGACTTTACAGATGGACCCGTTGTTTTCTTTAATACCCGTTCAGATGTGTCTGAGCAAGTGAAGAGACTGGCCCTTGTCAAAAGTGAAAAAATAAAGGATAATTTTAGTAGAGTAGAATATATTGACCTACGCTATGGTGATCGAATATTTCTTTACCCACCAATTAATTAATAGATAAATATATGGAAGCAGTTTTTAAATTTTTCTTTATTCTAGCAATCATAGTATTTTGTTTTGTTACCATTGGAATTTTCCTATTAATTATAAAAATAGTATTGTTATTTAATCCCCAGGTACACCTCATGGGATTAATCATTTCATAAATTTGTTCTTTTCTTAATACATACAGAATGGGAGATAGTATTTTAGTTCATTGTGAAGGCAGGAATGGGACTTTCGAAATTATCGCTGGCTATACCGCCCGCCGTAGCTTCTTTGCTGATGTTAAGTCAGGTGAACCAAATCGTTTGATCACCATTAGGCAATCTAATAATGGCAGTGATGCAAAACCAGAAAGAGTCCCACTGAGCAAATTAGAGTTAATTTAAGGAGAGGAGGTATTTTATCTAGGCGCTCAAAACAGCGCCTTTTTTATTTGCTTTTCTTTGGTGGATATTATATAGTATATATAGGTTGATTAATATACATTATGCGAACCATTGAAACCCGAAAAATATAGCCTTTTAACACTATTCCCTTTGTTCCCTTTATATCTTTTAGATAATAAATAATTAATAATCTTTTTTGTTCTTCCCTGAATACAACAGATAATCCCTGTTTTTCCCCTTATCACTCATTGGTCACATTCCTTGTATTTCCCTGGTTTTAGCCTAAATACAACAAACAACATATTTTGTCAAGTAATCATGAAAATGGTATAATATATACATATGGACAAGACTAAGCCAATAATAAAATATCTAATAGATTTTCTAGATTATAGTGAGATCGAGAAAGGTCTTTCCTCTAAGACTCAGGAGAATTATACTCGTTTTCTGAATAAGTTTTTTGGTTGGCTGAAAGAAAATAAACTTGATTCTCTGTGCCCCAAGGATTTAGATCCCGATCATATTTGGAAGTATAAGGTATATCTATCACGTCATGTTGATCCCAGGACCAAGAAAACCCTAAAAAAAACAACCCAGAACTATTATCTCATAGCTCTCAGGTCATTATTGGCTTTTTTTGTTGAAAAAGACATCACTTCCCTGTCGCCATCAAAAATAAAGTTAGCCAAGGACAGGGGTGATAAAGAAATAAAATTTTTAAAGTTGGAGGAACTTTCTCGATTACTATCATCTCCAGACCCCGGTACAGTTATTGGGCTTAGAGATCGAGCTCTTCTGGAAACTCTGTTTTCAACTGGTCTTCGGGTGGCCGAGTTAGTAGCCCTGGATCGTGATCAATTGCGCATTAAAACAGAAACTAAAGACCTGGAGATTGCCGTGGTTGGCAAGGGAGAAAAGGTAAGGACCGTATACTTCTCAGAACGCGCCATTAAGGCTCTCAGGGACTATATTGAGGCTCGTAGAGACATGGATGAGGCTCTCTTCATTAACTATAGACGAGGAGCCGCTAAAACTGATATATCACGTCGGTTAACGGTAAAAAGCATAGAGACTATTGTCAAAAAGTACGTTTTAATCTCTGGCCTTCCTGTCATGGCCACCCCCCATACTCTTAGACATTCTTTCGCCACCGATCTATTGAATCAAGGAGTTGATCTAAGGACAGTCCAGGAATTCCTAGGACACAGCAACATTGCCACTACCCAAATATATACCCATGTCACTAATAAACAACTAAGAGATATTCATCGCAGAGTGCATGCTGATAGGAAGATGTAAGTTTTGATCTGATAATTAATTTTTTATTTACAACTTTAATTAAAAAACGCCAGTAAATATTATTGGCGTTTTTTGCAGCTTTTGTTTATTTAGCCACAAATCTCCTTTTGGGACTAAAGGTTTCTATTAACCATTGTAGCCCAATAAGTGCAAAAATTAATGCAGTTCCGATTAATGCCAAAAGTGTTAGATAGTCTAGTTTAAAATAAAGTTTGGAACTACTACACTTATTTTTTACACGAATAATCCAGGGTGGTGTTTTCATTATTCTGTTATTTAGCTAGGTACTATTTTAAATTCTATTTCTTGGTAATCTTGACGCTCTGAATCTTTTTTCTGTTCACCCTATCAATCTCTATGGTAATGTTTCTCAACCGCACTTTTTCACCTTTCTTGGGAATGCGTTGCAGTTTATGAGTTACAAAACCAGCAATGGTGTTAAATTTCTTTTCTTCCAGGTTCAGGTCTAGAGCTCTATTTATTTCTTCTACTGAAGTTTCAGCTTTAGCTCGAATTGATTTATCATCTACCTTCTCAATATTGACGCTTGATCTTTTACTTTTATCAAATATTTCCCCTACAATTTCTTCGAGAATATCCTCAACTGTTACTAGGCCAATTACTTCGCCGTATTCATCAACCACTATGGCCATGGAGTCTTTCTGTCTCTCGAACTCAGTTAGAAGATCGTCTATTTCCTTTGACTCGGGAACGAAGTACGCTTCTCTAGCTATTTTTTTGACTTTAATATTCAACTTATTATCCTTTGCCTTTTTTAATATATCATCCACGTCCAGAGTGCCAATTATTTCATCATCATCTTTGAGATACACAGGATAACGAGAATAGGGTGATTTCACAACAAAGTTAATAATGTCTTTTAGCTCAGCTTCTCCATCGATCATTTCTACTTCTGATTTAGGAGTCATGATTTCCGTAACCTTGGTTCCTTCAAACTTAAGGACATTATTCATTATACGAGCAGCTTCCCTATTCAATATTCCTTCCTTTACACCCACTCGCACCATTGCTCTGAGTTCTTCCTCTGATACTTCAGCTTCAGACTGAGAACCCAACAGACGATTAACTAATCTGGAAAGGAAATTAAATAGTATTACAACGGGAAAGAGGATATATGATAATATTTCAATGGGTCTAGCAATGGCTAGAGATATTTTTTCTGCATTCTGGCTAGCTAAAGTTTTTGGGGTTATTTCTCCAAAAACAAGAATCATGAAAGTCATAACTCCTGTTGCTATTCCCAACCCACTTGATCCAAGTAAATTGGTGAAAACAACTGTAGCCAAAGAAGCAGAGCCAATGTTAACCAGATTATTACCAATTAAGATCGTAATAATTAGTTTATGAGGATCTTTCTTTATTCTTTGCAGTACAATAGCTCCCTTTCTTTTCTGTTTAACCAAGGCCTTAACCTTGATCATGTTCAGGGACATGAGAGCTGTTTCACTGCCAGAGAAGAATCCTGACGCGAGAATGAGAATGACTAGAATAGCAATTTGAGTGCTTAGCATATGTTTACCATAATGGTATCAAAAAAATATTATTAAAACAATAAAAAAACAACCTCGCTTGGGGTTGCGCTATAAATAATTCTAGGGTAAATACTTTTCAGGATTAACGGGTAGACCATCTTTTCGTACTTCAAAATGAAGGTGAGGACCGGTTGAAAACCTTCCAGAACCAGCTGTACCCGGTGTACCACCAGTTTTGCCTATTACTTGACCTCGGTGAACGTATTGATCAGATTCAACGTAAACAGCTGACACATGGCCGTATACAGTAGCTAGACCGTCATTGTGAATAATCATGATGTAGGCATAGTCACTGCTATTCTTATTAAATTTAACTCTAGCTACATAGCCATCAGCGGCAGCCTTAAGAGTAGTTCCCTGGGCAGCCCTGATATCAATAGCAGAATGTTCGCCAATAATCCTACGATATGGATAATCAGGGTCATGAAAGATAGATACAATGTAGTTCTTTGGTACCGGCCAGAATATTGTAGAGTCACCAGAATCTAGCATTGCCTGTTCTTTCTCTGACATTTTTTGTCTAACCAAACGTTCGGCACTAACAATATCAGCCTCAGCCTGAGCTTGTTCCCTTTTCGCCTGTTGAAGAAGATTTTGGTATGCTTGCTCTGAAGATTTAGTTTCATCTAGAATATAGCTTTTATTTTTCTGTTCATAGGCCAGAGCACTTTTTCTTTCTTCTAGCTTGTTTCTCAGCGTTGTAAGCTCCTCGTTTTTTTCACTCAAGATTACTCGGTTATCCTCCAGTTGATTTTTCTGTTGCTTCAATTCTTCCACCTCTTCCCCGATCTTTTCATTAGCGTCCTCTAGATATTTTATTTGGTTTAGAAACTCAGCTAAGGAATTATTTAATAGCAAAGCCTCTAGAGTTGAAACTTGATCCTGTTCATAGATTAGCCTCAGCAGATTAGTGATGTGATCCTTCTGCGTCTCTATGTCTTTATTTAAGTTATTACTATCAATTTCAATCTTTTTAATTTCTAGATTAGTTTTATCAATTTCTAAATTAGTTCCATCAATGTCCAACTGAGATTCAGCTAGACTATCCTCAAGAATGGCCAATTGATTTTGCAAGCTGATGCTGTCGTTTCTCTTTTTGGCAATCTCTGTCTGTAGTTCTTCCTGGCGAGACTTAAGGCTACTGATTTGTTTTTTCTGGTTCTGTATTTTTAGATTTAAGGACTCAATTTCTTGATCAATGCTACCAGAAGAGACAGCTGTAGATTGTTTTACACCTGTCATTAGAAAAAAAGCCAAAGTAATTAGCACTAATAGTTTGATTTGTCTCTTAGTCATTTTATGATTATAACATTTTTCTTTAGTTCTGTAAATGGTGTTTAGGTTTGCAAATTAATATTAGCATATTTTTTATTAATATAGAATATGGAAATAAAAAAAGCTATCCTGGAAATAGCTTTTAGGGTGATAGATATTTTTACTAAATATCTAAAAGGTTTTTTATCACTTGTTTAAGATCATATCTGTTAGCGACAGATTCGCAGTGCTTTTTTAAGAATTTTACAAAAATAACAGAATAATTCTCATTTGTCATTCGTCCGGTCTTTAAGAACATTCTCAGAACCTCTAAAAGCAGAATGTAAATAAAGGGGTGCAGATTGGATCCTTCGATTGATTTTTCAATGAAGCTGGCTACAGTTGAACTGTCATTTCTCAAAAGATCATCCTTAAAAGCAGCTGTGTCCGAAGAGCTTAACTCGCCAGACATTTTTAATTGTGATAAGTTTCCAAGAAGAGCGCTAAAGATTTTCTGGTCAATCGGATATTCATTTCCTATGCCAGTTACCTCTCTCATTGATTTGGGATGTGGACGGAGTGATAAAGTGTTCATGATATCGTCTTTATGTTTAATTTCATTGTTAAAGTAATGTATTAATATAAAACATTTTAGTAAATTAATCAAGGGCAAATAAAAAACTGTTCCTTTCTGAGACAGCTATAATAGTGTGAGTGTAAGCTCTGCTTTTAAGGTGGATGATAATAAAAAAGAAAGCCCTGCTTTAATAGCCAGGGCTTTTTTAGATTGTGGTTATTTAACCTCGTATTCTCCCGTTGACGCAGCAATCGGCGTGCCATAAGGCATAAAGATTACCTTACTAATCGATTTTGATTCTTCCCCTGTAACTAAATTGTTGAACGCGTCAACGTATTTTTCTTTAATTGCAAGGTCTTTCCATTTAAGTAATTCCGGTGAGATCAGCAGGGCGGCTTTTAAGTTTGTTGCCTCTTGAACGAGAACTTCTTTCTTAGCATCCTGAAGAAGTTTTTCTTCAGATTGCCTTGTTTTAGATATTTCCGTTGCCTTTAGCAATTCTTGCTCTGCCAACATTCGTGCAGGAGGATTAATGTTAGAAATATTAACACTCAAAACTCCGATAGGCGTTCCTTCAAATTGAGCTTCAAGCCAAGCTTTAGCTTCGGCACTTAACATTACGCGATTTTCTTTGGCAGAACCATAATCTTCTTTCCCAAGCATATTTCTGATCTGAGTGCGAAAGGGCTCCTGATAGCGATCATTCCAAAAATTCATGTAATTTTCAAAGTAATCCTTGGCATTAATTTTGAACTGTTCAATATTAGCTTCAGGGGTAGCAGGCGAGTTTCTGATATACAGTACAATTGAAACTGAAAGTTCCATGTTGATTTTATCTTTGGACATAATCCTGGAATCAGTTTCTTTATCATCACCGGCACCATCAATCGGACTGAAGTGTTCTTTTACGGTCCATGGCTTATAGGTTTGAACGTAATTGATTTCATCACACCAGCCAAACCCATATGAGGACGGGCCAATTATTACTTCAAGAAATTCACCTTTTTCTCCAAAAAAGAATGGTTCATTGGTTACATAGCCGACATCACCGGCTTTTACACTTGGATTTGTACAACCCGTCATTACTAATAATGAATAGCCAACAACGGCCACAAGCAAAAAATTTAACAATTTTCTCATTTTTCCTTTGTTTAGTGAACATTTAAATTATTTAAGAACTATTTAAGATACTTTTACATATCAAAAAAGCATACCATATGATATACTTTTTGTCAATAGTTAGATCGGGGGGACGGACGATGTTCGAACCAACATGGTTATAAGCTTAAAACATTGATAGAGCTTTGTCTATTCTATCTAAACTATCTTTCTTTCCTAGAGCCCAGGCAACCTCGAAAGGTCCGGGGCTATTTTTTAGACCAGTCAGTGCTATTCTCATGGGCCAGAGATAGTCACCATTCTTTTTTCCGTTTTCCTTAATCCAGGCCATAATATTTTCTTCTAAATACTTTATTTCCCAATCATTCTCGCTAATCTCTATTAGTTTTATCTTTATTTCCTCTAGATTAATCTTTATTTGTTCTAGACTAATCTCTTTCCATTGCAACAAATCTTGTTTGTAGTTTGGCAGGACAAAGAGGAAATCAGTCATTTCCACTACATCTTCCAGCTTTTTCATTCGTTCCTGGGCTAAGCTAACGAAACGGGATAACTTATCTTCATCCTCTAATCCCCTGTTACTACTTTCTAAATAAGGTAAACAAAGTTCAGTTAAATCTTCTTTGGTTTTCTGGCGGATGTAATATCCATTGAGATAATCTAGTTTTTCTAAATCAAAGATAGCTGGGCTAGTGCCCATACCTTCCAGGTTGAAACTTTTCTCCAATTCTTTCAGGGTGTAGATTTCTTGATCATTCTTGGAGTGCCATCCCAATAGAGCGCAGAAATTAATGATGGCCTCCGGAAGATATCCTTTGGTTTGATAATCTTCTACAAAAACGTCTCCCTGGCGCTTGCTCAACTTCCCTCCTTCTTTATTAAGAATAAGAGGTAGATGAATAAACTTGGGGAGGTTCCAGTTAAAAGCTTGGTATAATAATACGTTTTTAGGAAAAGATGGTAACCATTCATCACCTCTGGTAACGTGACTGATTTTCATCAGGTGATCATCCACAATGTTCGCAAACTGATAGGTAGGGACTTTATTTGATTTGATTAGCACATGATCGTCCAAATCTGAGGCTTTAAACTTAATATTTCCCCTGAGTTCATCCTTAACGCTTATCACCCCCTCTAAGGGCATTTTTTGACGAATAACGAATTTCTCACCCATCTTTAGACGTTTCTCTATCTCTTCTGAAGATAAATTCCTGCAGGCGCGGTCATAGCGAGGGGCTTGCTTCCGAGCTTCTTGATCAGCTCGCATTTTATCTAATCTCTCGGCACTACAGAAACAACGGTACGCCTTCCCCTCTTTTAATAATTGTTCGGATAGCTTATCATATATTTCCAAACGTTGAGTTTGAACATAGGGACCATACTTTCCGCCAATGTTAGCTCCTTCGTCAAATTTAATTCCAGTCCACTGCATAATAGCTAATAGCTTGGTAACGGCTCCTGGCACTTCTCTCTTTTGATCTGTATCCTCAATGCGGAGAATAAATTTCCCTTTTAGTTTTTTAGCTAGCAAATAGCCAAACAAAGCGGAACGCAAATTACCAACATGGAGAAATCCCGTTGGTGAAGGAGCAAAACGTAATCTAACATCTTTTCTGAACAACATATATTTAATTTATATTTAATGACTTAAATTTATTTAGAAAAACTTCGGTTGATTTTTGTCTGACAGGATGAACTTCTTGGACTAGTTTGTTCAGAGCTACCCATTTGAATTGGCTATGATCCCAGAAGTTTATTTTAATATCATTATCTTGACCCTGAAATTCAGCTATGTATAGACTTTGTTTCTGCCCCTTGTAACCGAAACGATATTTTTTAACTGATTCCATGGCTCCGGATGTTTGTTCGGTTCTTTTAATTTCCGGTTTGAATTTATATTTATATACATTTTTAAAACTCCCCCTAGTAATGAAACTATTGGTATTTAGTTCTTCTGTCAATTCTCTGTAACCAGCCTTCACGGTATTTTGACCATCGGTTCCTCCCTGGGGTAATTGCCAGTGACCACGATCATCCTCCCTTTCCACTATTAGTGCTTCAAATCCCTGACTACCTTTTCGGTAGAGCAAACAGGCCACGTTGGAGCGGTATCTTAGATGATCAAGAAACCTAGCTTTTAATAGTTTTATACAAAAGACAAAGGTGGCTTGGTATATTCTTTTAATTCTTCTTGGTTTTATTATAAGACGCCAGAGCCATTCAAGTCCCAGCCAACGCATTACTCCAGGAGCACGCATTGCTTTTTTAGTGATAAAGTCGAAGGCGCCACCAACACCAAGGGCTAAGCTAACACTGGGAAATTTCTTCAGATTGTGGTAGATAAACTTCTCCTGATGGGGAAAACCAAAGGTGCAGAACATTATTTTGGGACCAAAGTTGTTTATTCTTTCTATTACCCCCAGGGCTAATACCCCCTCTCTTGCTACATCTTCTACTAATACTTCTAAGTCGGGGTATCTCTTTTGCAGAGATTGACTAATATCATGCTGCCCGGAGAGACCCCCATCCCAGTTTATAACCACCACTTTCAGGCCAGACGTCTCCGCAAGGGCTAGTATTCTAGGGCTTATATCCGCGCCGGTTATTCTAGGGATTCGATGTCCTGATAGCATCCCAGCTATTTTCAAACCGAAACCATCCGCCAGAGATAGATCTGCTTTATTGAGAATATAGAAGAACTCCTCATCTCTATGGGAGGCAAGAATGATTTCTGGATTTGGGGTAACAATATAATTCTGTTCATTGTTTGTCACCAGTTCTATGATTTTTTGCCAGAGCTCATTGGATTCCAGGGTGTTTAAATTTATTCCCAAAACATTAGTCATATGATATAATATTTATAACCTAATTTTATTATAAATACTACCTTTCGTCAAAGTAATTTTTTAAATATTATGTCTAATTATAAGAGAATCTCTGACAGAATTGAGCAAATAGATTTTGTTAATTCCAGGGCAGACGACCAATTAGAGTGGTTAAATGTTGTTAGTGCTGGAAAAACAGAGGCCAATTATTTACGTAAAAAGTATAAATTTGATCTTGGTCATTTAAAATCTTCTATTGTTTCTGTTTCCTCACAGCGTCCGGTGGTTGAACAAGGAACTGACTATTTATTCCTTATTCTTCATTTCCCCACTTTTCAGAACGGAAGAATTGTGGCTGGAGAAATAGATTTCTTTGTGGGTCATGGATATTTAATAACTATCCATAATAATGGACTTAAGGCTCTCAATAGAACCTTTGATGTTGGCAAGAAAAGCCCTGAAACATTTTTAGCATACAGCGCACCATCTTCTGCCGTTCTTTTGTATGAAATTTTAGATCAGTTAATTAGCGACACCTATAACCTTATAGATCAAAATAGCTTAGCTATCAATGAAGTTGAAGAGCTAATTTTTTCTGATCAACAGGCCGAAGCAGTAAAATTAATTTTAGACCTGAGACGTAACATCGTTAACATTCGTAAAATTCTACAGAACCATAAGAACATTTTGAAGAAGTTAGACGGCATGAAGAGTGGGCTAGTTAGTCAATCACAAATCAAGAAATACTATGACAGTCTAGTAGAGCATTCCAAAAGAATTTGGGAAATGCTTGATAATCAGAAGGAGATGATTGAAGTTCTAAATAATACCAATGAGTCCTTCCTAAATGATCGCATGAACGATATTATGAAGACTTTGACCATTTTTTCGGTAATCGTTTTCCCTCTTACTCTTTTAGCCGCTATTTTTGGTATGAACACAATTAATATGCCCCTAACTGATCATCCCCATGGCTTCTGGATTCTCATCGGAATAATGGTGTTGGGCAGTTTTGGCATGTTAGTCTTCTTTAAAAGAAAAGGCTGGATATAAATTAAATTTATCATTAAATTATACAAAACACCGACTGTGTCCAGTCGGTGTTTTTTTATATGCTTAAATTTAACTAATATTGGCCTATAAATAGCACGTAGACCCTCCGTCCGCCTCCCTCTTGACAAATTTTATTATATGTAGTAGAATATAATGTTAATATATAAAATATGAAGATTGTATTTATTGGACAAAAAGGTATCCCAGCCCATAATGGTGGGGTTGAAAAATACGTTGAGAATCTCTCAGCGAATTTAGTGCAGCAAGGACATGAGGTTTTAGTCTATGCTCGTCAGCAATATAACGCTGGAATCAAAGAATATAAAGGGGTAAGAATCATTTCCCTGCCCAGCTTACCTGGTAAAAACTTTGAAGCAATTTCTCATACCCTTTTTGCTTGTTTTGATCTATGGTTTCGTAAGGTTGATGTTATTAATTTTGAATCCATTGGACCATCTTCTTTGGTGTGGTTAGTGAGATTACTAAAACCCCGAACACCAATTGTCTTTACTTTTCATTGTCAGGACTACTATCATCAAAAATGGGGACGCTTTGCTAAGTGGTATCTACATTTTGGTGAGAAAACCGGCTGTAAATTGGCTCACAGAACCATCACGGTTTCTAAAGGGTTAAATAAATATGCAAGAGAAAAATATAATATTGATCCCGTCTATATTCCAAATGGTGTATCAGCTCCAGAAATTGTTTCAGTTTCTCAGATTAGACGATGGGGATTAGAGAAGGATAGCTACATTGTAGCCATTTCTAGACTCATCAGACATAAGGGATTGCATTATTTAATAGAAGCATACAAGCAGCTAAAGACTGACAAGAAACTAGTGATTGTGGGAGAAGGTTCCTATACTAATGACTATGTGCAGGAGTTGTACAAATTAGCTGAAGGAAATGACAATATAATTTTTACTGGCAATCAGAGCGGAAGAATCCTTGGGGAACTATTTTCCAATGCCTATACCTTTGTGCAACCGTCAGAAAGTGAAGGTCTTTCCATTTCCCTGTTGGAAGCTATGTCATATCATAAAGCTTGCTTAGTAAGTGACATTGATGCCAACACCGAAGCACTTGGTGACACCGGATTGGTTTTTCAAAATAAAAATATAAAAGATTTAGCAGATAAACTAGATTACCTACTCAAGAATCCAGCTGAAGTTGTGCAAATGGGACAAAGAGCCTCTACACGAGTGCATAAAGAATATAATTGGAAAGACATTGCTCAGAATGTCATTGAGGTGTATAATAGTCTGACTTCTAAGAAGAAATAACAATATATTTTTCCTCATTTACGCCTAATATTATTAATCTAATATTAGGCATGGGAGGGGCAAAATTAAAAAGAACATTAACAAAAACAAATAATCACTTAAAACTGTTATCATGAAAAATCTGAAAAATCTGATTTTATTTGCCATTGTATTGGCAATGGCTCTGTTCTCCTGTAAAAAGGAATACAACATTGAGCCAGAACAGCAAACCACTGTGAAAGCAGTGTTGCGCATTAATTCCGGCCCTGGCCTTAAAGCCCAGGGAGATACATTAATCAAAAACGGTGTAACAACCGTTGACGGGACCGCTTCCACTGGACCCATTAAATCCTTTGCCATGACCTTCGGTGATGGCGGCGGCACGGGGATAGTGAACGTAGGTACTAATGATAGTATCTACTCTACCCATGCCTGGACGGCAGTGGGACAATACAACGTCGCATTAACCGTATACAGTGGCCCTGATGGTACCGGAGTTTACAATTCAGACTCTAAAACCGTTTGGATTGTGGACAGCATTACCCCACCACCACCTCCACCACCCGCTGGAAATGATATTCTTATTCTTCTTGATTCCACCAACCTTGGCAACGGCCAATGGTTATGTAATTTCAAGTTGAATGTTGATGTCGCTTTCTTTGCAGGTTGTACGGGTCCATTCCACTATAAGGGAGACGACAATTACTGGGGATTAACTCAAATTAATGGCAACCAAATTGATGAGTGGTTTTACTTTGATGTATACACTGATCAATGGGGAGAACGTTTCACCGTGATAATCCTTCAGGGCGGAAACAATGAGCTCTGGGCTCGCACAACACCAGATGTAAATCAAAATGAAACTTCTATTTCTAAATGGAACGTCTACGGATGTTTCGAGGTTATAGGGCTTTCAAACGCCATTGTTCCTGCTTACACACCAGGTATAAGAGGTGATCAACAGATCAGTCTTGAACCTGGACCTGGAGCTAATCAGACGAAAGTGTTTGTAAAGGATTTAAACTTCAGAGTTCCCGGACAAACACCAGGCTTCCAGGACAAACAGCAGCCCGGTTGGATGACACCAATGTCACTAATTCCTGACCCTCACGATCCCTATGGACGTTGGAGTTATGTCATTGTGCAACATCCAAACTATTATTGGAGTGGTAACGCCTATCAGGGTATGTGCTTCTTCAAATTATTGCCTGATGTCGGAAATCCGTCCGTACATCACATTTGGCCAAGCTCATATTTCATATGGCCAAATGGAAATGCCCCGGAATACTATGGATTCCAAACGACTATACTGTAAAAAACACAGTAGTCAAAAGCCCTCTCAGAATTTGAGGGCTTTTTTATTTTGTATAAAAAAATGGGAAGCACGATTAGCTTCCCATGGGTAATTTTATGATGATTATTTGTCTTCATCATAGTTCGTGTAGGTGTTTCTTTTTTTTGTCCTACCATACTTAGTGTAGATCACTTTTCTATTCCCCGCTTCTGGTGAAGGAGAATAGTTAGTTGAAGTACCACGTGAAGTGATGATAGGGTTAAAGTTAAAAAGATTTTTTAGGCTGTCAGCTCTTGCTTGCTCAATTGACATCTGCCTGTTGAGTCGATCGATATCGAGCTCTTTGTCAGCCAATTCCTGCTTTCGTTTACGCTCTTTTTCCTGTTCTTGAGCCACCTTCTCTTTCTCTGCCTGGGTTTGTTTCTTTTTGTAATTTTTCCAAGCATTTTCGCGACGCTGATCATCATCATTAATAAATTGTTGGTAATTATGGTAACTTGAGTCACAGTCATAATACCAAGTCATGTATTTATCAAGCGAATCGCGAGATTCTCTCAGTTGAGTCCTAAGTAACTCAGTATTTGACAGGCAGCTATCCCTTTCCATGATAACTGTAATGAGATTTTTCTTAGCCAAAGAAAGGGCACGGTAAGACTTTCTACACATAAAAAATCCCAGAATAAGAAGGAAGAGCAGAATTAGGCAAATGATAAACAGGATTTTTCGATGTTTTCGGAGTTTTTTTTCAGTATTCATCTTTTTACCCCCCAATGTTTATTAGTTCCTTTTCCCATATCCAGAAAAGAAGAGGAACTAGATTAATTTTGGCGGTTATCATCCATCTATTCATGGGCGAGAACTGCTGTTCAAACCCAAGTTCGAATAGGTTTTGATAGTGGTAGGGGATCTTGAAGAAGGACACTCCTCCGGCAATAGTCGGATATACAAGTGTTGCATTGACATCATTGCGCAGACTGTGCTCCATTCCTATCCCCACACTTAAATCAATGTTAATCTTCCAGTCTTTCTCGCGATCGAGGAAGGCAGAAAATATTGATTCAGTGAAGTGAGCTCGCAACGATTGATTATTCCAGGTCATGCTTTCGATTTCAGCCCCCTGCCAGTAGGCAGTTTTTTTAGCTGAAAATGGTTGACGATAGGAGATAAACAATTGGTGTCTTGAGAGCCAACTAAGGTCTTCACGCCAGTGGGCAAGATGTAACGAGGTTTGTAGGAAATTATCTTTTTGAAGATCCTCATACTGCCCCCAGTCTCCATCAGAGTGGGTTTTAATCCAGCCAATTCCCAAGCGTGCCTTGATGAACCAGGCATCATTATAACCCAGGGTTGAATTGAAACTTAGTCCTAGGTGAAATTGTGTCATGCGACTGGTCCAAAACTCTTTTTCATTCTTGGCATAGAATTCATCATTCTGAATGTACAAGCCAAGTAGACTTTCGTGATAACCGAATTTAAGTGGGCAAACGTCAAGACTAAAGGTCCGATAGTTAGCTTCGTTAAATTGGGTTGGATGGATAATGCCATTGACGACAATGGCGTCAAGGCTTTGAGTTTGTCCTGTGATTGCTAGAACCACAAACAGAAAAAGAAAAATTACTTTTTTCATGATCAGAGATTTATGTTTATACTAGATTTATTCAATTTTTAAGGAACAATTCTATTCCTTATTCAGCCCTCATTGAAAGAGCTGATTAAGAGATATAATTAATATTTTTGTAGAATGTTATTGATATCACCGCTTTTAGAAAAATCTTCGGTTTCAACATCTTCCTCTTCTTTGTTAATTGTTTCTATAATTTCAGCACTTTCTTTGGTAATTTGTTTTTTAGTTTTTTTTCTAGGTTTTCGAGTTCTCCTGGAGAAAGCAGAGAAAGCATACCTTTCTTCTGGCAAGAGGTAGGTGTAGAACATGCCCACCACTATGCCACTAAATACGGCTAGGATCAGATTAAGAGAAATATTTGGTTTAACGGGATAATTGGAAACTATGGGTTGGTCAATTACCGTCACCCTAACCAAACTCCCCAGGCCTTGGTAATTGAAGTTCTTATTAATCAGTACATCATTAACGGCCAAAGCTATTTGTCTGGCTTGATATGGATCCGGGTGGTATACATTAATACTGATGATGCCAGTATCACCCAAACTCTTAGTGGCTACCACCTTTTTCCAGGCCTTCATTTGTTTGTTTGAGTTATTTCCAAAGTAATTTTCATCAATATTGAACTGTGAGGTCATGACTAAATCAAAGAAAGAACTGGAATAAACTACCTGGGAAAAAAGGTTTCCTAGATATTCGTTTGATTTAGAAACGGTATAGGGGTCAGCCCCACTAGCACTCTGAACCACTAAAAGCTTGGTTTTAGCGCCATACTTTAGGGGCTGAGTGAAGGTGAATATTAGGCTAATAATTAAGAAAATTATGCCAAAATAAAGGACTGTTCGCCTTCTTAATCTAATTAGTTTTAAAAATGTGTTTAATTCCATATTACCGAATTATTTATTGCTTTAAGATTAATATAACATCTTAGTACATTTTTAAAAACTTGTCAAGGCTTAGCTATTGACAAAGAAAGATTTATTATGTATTATAACTAATCAAGAGCTAAAAAAATAATAATAATATGAAAAGAATATTCAGCGTAATTGTAATAAGTTTAAGCCTATTACTATTGACCGCTCCAGCTGGTAAAACTAAAGTGGAATCATACTACTCCGGTGATGCTATTTATTATAACGGTCAGATTATAATTGGCAGTGTTAATTCTGATAGCTTGGAGTTGTTTGTAGAAGGAAATAGTAAAATTAACCGCATAACTAAATTAAAACCATTTGATGGTCAGTTTGGTCAAGAAGTTAACTTCTCTGCCCTAAAATTTAGTCAAGAAGGTGGTCGCCTCTATGTTTATGCTACGGCTGACTACTCAATATATAAATATGATATAACCACCCCCAGTGATCCGGTTTTAATTACTAAAACCAGAAATACCTACTGGGAATGGTATAACAATGTTGATAAGGTTAACAATGAAGTTATTACAGTGAGTAATAATAGCGTGGGAATTATGAATACTGCTCTTCAGAATATTAATGCCTACACCTTCCCCAATAACAACGCCTATAACGTCAATCTTGATGAAGCAGGTTTGTTCATCATCAATAATAGTAATAACTACATTCAACTCTATAATCGTTCCAATCGTAGCGTTAGCGCTAGTTGGGCAGTAAATTATAAGGCCGCTAATATTAATGGCAATCACCGTGTTTATACCGACCCTTTGAAGAATGAACTATTTGTAATTGATGATTATTTTGTAAAGAAGTTTGATTTGGACGGTAAATTAAAAAACTCTTTTCGTCATCTGGACTATCCAGGCTATGATGCTGTCCCTTCCGGAGACGGTAATTCAATTTATGTTTCCAATGGCATTGGGGTAATGAAGTTAAGCAGAAACGAATTAAAGTTGATGAATTATAAATTTACCTCCTCTTTGGTTGATTTAGGTGGTTGGGCCATGGGCATAAAAGCCGTTTGGACTCCAAGTGGAGAAAAATTGGTTGTCTTCAATAATTCCAGTATTCTAGTTTTGGATAAAGACCTTAAAAACTATTCTGCCTTTATTTCCACGGAGGAGAGTAGCCAACCAGAAATAACTGAAACCCTTTTTCTTAATCTTGATCGTAATTGGGGATCAGTAAATGATAGCGTAGCTTTAAACGGAGGTGGTTTCTCTTCTGGTGAAACTTTAAGTATCGACTTTTCTGGAGCAGTAACTGAAGTTAAAGCCGATAGTCGTGGTCGTTTTTCCAAGATACTAACTGTTCCCGGCGTAACTGCTGGCTGGACTGAAATTAGAATTCAAGGTCAGGAATCAAGCCTACACTATAGTATAAACTTTGAAATAAAATAACTAAGTAAATAAAAAAAAGAGGTCTAATAACCTCTTTTTTTATTGGGATTATTTCCCCAATACTCCTTGATAAATGTTTAATAATTTCTTGAGATGTTGATCTATCTCTGAATCAACGATATGGTTCCTAGCAAATGTTGCCATTTTTTCATAATCTAATTTATCAAAATCCTTTATTTTAGTCACTAAATCCTCACTATCTCCAGGAGTAAAAAGCATTCCATTCTGTTCATGGATAATTATTTCTGATAGCCCACCTATTCTACTGGCAATTACTGGTTTTCCGCTGGCTAAAGATTCCATTAGGCTGAAGGGCATATTCTCTGGCCAAACAGAGGGAATGACCACGGCCCTAGAGTCATTGATTAGAGCCTGTAGACTATCTCCATCTTGGAAACCAACGAAATCAACCCTCTCTTCTATTCCCAAAGCTTTACTCAATTCTTTTAGCTCTGTTTCCATGGGTCCAGTGCCGGCTATTTTCAATAATCCTTGAGTTTTAGCCATAGCTTTAATGAGAACATCGATTCCCTTTTCTGGACTGAGACGACCAAAGTATAGAAGATAATTCTTTTCGTTTGAATGGGAAATTGTTCTATCCTTTTGAGCTTGGTAGAAGTTCGACAGAACCACAATCTTTTCTGCCGGCCAACCGAAGCGAACACAAACATCTTTCATGAATTGGCTAGGGGCAATAAAGAGATCAATATTCTTTTTATATATCCTGAGGATGCTATGATGGAGATACATTTCTAACATTGCCAGCAAGCTGCGGCCGAAAGAATTTCTTAGACAACGATGTTCTACGCAATTATAGTATTTTCCTCCGCGGCAACGTTCGCACACCGCATTCTCGGTAAATAATTGATAATTGGGACAAATCAATTTATAGTCATGCAAGTGCAGAATAGTTGGGATTTTATATTTTTTAGCCGCGCTTAGAATAGAAGGAGATATTTGATGATAGATATTGTGGCAATGGATTAAATCTGGTTTAAAATCTTTAATTAATCTACTAAAGTTTCTCTTGGCTACTAAGCTGTAGAGAATGCGACCAGGAATAAATAGTTTTTTCCATAAATTAGATTTATTAAAATCAATGTTGGATATAAAATATTTACTCCAAGGGCTGCTATCATTCAAAGGATGCTGCATGGAAAAAATAGCTACTTCATGCTGGGACAACCTAAGTTTTTCACTGATATCTAAAAAGTATTTTTCAGCTCCGCCGCGTAAATAGTTAAATTTATTAACTTGAATTATTTTCATATTTTGACTTTTTTAGAAAAATCTGGTTAATATAAAGTATGCTTACATTATATCATATCTAAAATATTATGCCTTCAACGGAAATAAAAACAGAATCAGAGATAAAACGGCATCGTCTTTTCTTTCGCGTTTTCTTGCCCCTTACTCTTATATTGGCAATACTGGTCCCCCTCTGGTCACTAAATGGTTTACTTCTATTCTTAGTCCTAATGGTCTATTTTATCTTTGTTTTAGCTTTTTTTAATAATAAATGGGGCTTGTTCTTGTTTATTATACTGCGTCCAGCGCTAGATTTTTCTACCAATGACACTGTCATCCAGTTGGGTAATTTTAACTTAAACTTCGCAGCTATCCTGGGAATTGCCATTCTTATTTTTACTGTTTGGATACTTTTTAAACAATATGCTCGAATCAAGAGAAGTCCCATTCTAATTCTCTGGATCATCTTCTTGCTAATTAACGTTGTTTCTTTGTTCGTTTCCCTGGATCTTAGCACTAGTTTAGCTGAATTAGCCCGCCTTTTAACCATCTTCTCTCTCTTCCTGTTGGGCTTTATTTTAATAAAAGATAACAATGACTTAACAAAGTTAATTAAGGTAGTTATTTTCTCTTCTCTAATTCCAGCCATATCTGCTTTTATCCAACTGCTTAGTCATAGTGGCCTCAAGGATGGCAATGATATTCGCATTTACGGCACTTTTGCCCATCCCAACATGTTAGCCTTTTTCCTTTGCTTCACAATTGTTCTTACTGTTTTTATATTTCTGAATAATAATCGTCGTCATGTATCTTCATTAATGTATACGCTTTTAATGATTTTTGAGTTCATTCTTTTAATCTTTACCTATACTCGTGGCGCCTGGTTGGTTCTTCTTATTTTTCTGGGTATCATTGGATTATTGCACTTTCGTAAGTTTCTACTCGCATCACTAATAGTTCTGGGGATGTTATATTTAGTTATTACCCCTTTTCAAGCTAGAGTAAATACCCTCATCCAACCAGACCCCTATGGTTCCATTAGCTGGCGCATGGATCTCTGGGAAGACGCCTACTCCTATATAAAAAAAGAGCCCTTAATCGGCCATGGTGCTGGTACGGCCAGCTTGGTAATCGCTGATAATCGTGGGCCCAAGTTGGGATCACCGGAACCACACAATGATTATCTGCGCCTGGGGTTAGATACTGGCATTCTTGGTTTGGTGAGCTATCTTTTTCTGATACTAGCTCTTTTGTTCAATCTAGTACGCTGTTATCAGCAACAACAGAAACCTCGATTAAAAATGTTTAATTTGTTCATGCTTTCTTTTGCGGTGGCTTTATTTATAATGAGTTTTGGTGATAATATTTTGAACGACACAGCATTGCAATGGTCTCTCTGGGCCTTGGTTGGTGCTTTAATTTCCTTGCAAGTCAAGCTGAAAAAAACGATCACCATTTAAATCACCACTCCAATCTAAGTGGTAATCTTCTCGTAAATCTAGGCTCAGATTAACTCTTAGGTGATTCCCAGATTGTCTCTGTAGATACAAATCATAATAACTTCCAACCTGAATGGCAGTTATTATTTTTTTTGGCAATTTATACTTTACTACCACATCTTTTTTTTGTCCCGGTTCAATTGTCCAGAAAAAACCAATAACAGATTTGTCCAGATCTGCATCTTCGCTGATATCTACGTTGGGATCAGTTTCTGATAATCCAGTAACGGAGATTAGTTCAGTGCCCAGGGGGGTATAAATTCTGGTGTAGCTGCGGTAGCGCGTAGTGCGCCAATCAAAACTTCCCTGATGATTGTAATCTAGCTTTATGGTAGCAATTAAGTCATTGTTCTCTCTGTGGATAGAGTAAACGGCATTCTTTTGCATGATAGCATCACTTTTAAAAGCAGCTAGGTTAGCATCAACCACCATAAGGTAGTCTCCTGGTGTTTTCTTTATCTCTCCACTCACTCCCAGATTTTTAGCTAGACTTTGAAGATTAGCATCGGGAAAGTATATTTGAAGGTTCTTCATGGCCACGTTTTCATTTATGGTAGTCAATAGGATCGGCCACCTGTCTACAGGAAGTGCGAAAAGTTTTTCCTTTAGTTCGGCAATGAGATCATTGATAATTTCTTTTCTGTCCCAGGAAGAAATATCCTGATCTTTGTAGGCGATCTCAACATTATACTGTAGTAATTCTTGGAGATTACCAGAATTATACTCCTCGTTGTTAACAGTAATGGGACCAACTAAATTTAATAGATTTGCTATAAAATCAGGATTGATGGCAATTATGCCCGTAAAGCTAGGCGACGTTTGTCCAATGGCCTCAGATTCACCGCTATATATTTCTTGAATGTTTCTGGCAGAAGTGGGCCAATCCGGTGACCAGTTGGCATCGCGTAAATACCAGTTTTGGACTCCTAGATATTTCTTAATGGGTTGAGGCGGTTCTTTTTTCCACTTGCCAACAGCTGGCATGTCCAAATGATAGCTGTCAGAGGTTTTTAGATGAATAATCTTTCCGTTCTTGGTCTCTAGGATGCCGAATAAGCCTATAAAACCGCCGCTAGGACGTAATTCATCATTATTCTGTAATACTATCAAAAAGCGACTTAATTCAGGATAGCCGCTAAGAGCCGGTAGTAGTTGCGGTAATTGTGTAATTTGATCCATTAAAGAGTTTACTTCTCTTAGTTGGTATTTAAACTCATTGATTTTGCTGTATATGGGCATGAAAATTCCTATTCGATGAATTTTCTCTAGATTCAATAGAGCTAGCTTAAGATTGGCCCGGAGACCGTTAAGTTCTGGCTCTGATTCATATATCAGGCCAATGAAATAGGCTTTCTTTTGATCACTTAAACTAGAGAAGTCGCCACCAGCCGCTCCGCTTATTATATCATCCATTTCTTGCACCAACGGAATAGTGTGCGCCAATGACCGGCTGAGAATCTCGGCAGTTTTCAGAAGATATTCAATATCATTAACTTGAGTCCTAAGAATACCTTGATTCCTGATTAATAGGTTGTGTCGAGTGTCTTCAATATTTAGTAAGGCATTGTTGAAGTCTTGGTTAGCTATCTGGGACTTTGCTAGAGCTTCGGGCCAATTACGACTCTGACTAGCCTGAATAGCCAGGTTAAGATTGTCTTTCCCCGATAGAGCATTGGTTGTTGCCTGTCGAAAATCACCATAGACATTGTTGAGAGATATGGCCAATAGAATCAAAATTACTACAATTAAAATAACAAGATATTTTATCAGGTGGAGTAGGATTACTAAAAATTGTTTAAAATATCTCATAGTAGTTATTCTTTTTCTTCAAAGCTATTAATTAAAATGACCGTCTTCCCTGCTAGAATGTTATAAAGAAAAATATCCATAACATCTTTACGATATTTGAATTCTTTTTCATCTAGGATAGTGAAGTTCACTTCTCTCTCTAAATTCTTTTCCAGTTCTTTAATTAATTTCAAAAATAATGGTCGGCGAACACGACCAACCAGAAGAATGTCCGTCATTGCTTCGGGGTAGTTGGTAAAGACTCCGGTTAGAGCTAGAAATTTAGGTTGACAGATTTTTTGCAATCCAGTGACAAATTTTTGACTAGAAAATATTTGCGCCTTTACAAATAAAGCCTTTAGTTCCGGGAATAAAACAAACTTTTCATTGATAATGAAATATTTTTTCTCTCCTTTATTATCGAGCTCTTTCTTGGCGTCCTCAGTTGAAACTAGTCCGAGCTTTTCTAGATTAGTTAATTCACGGCGAACTGAGTTAACCTGTAGCTTAAGTTCCCGGGCAATTTGACGAAGATAGTAACGATTTTCAGGGTGTAATAACAAAAGTTTAAGTATTTTTACTCTTGCTCCTGAACCAAACAAAACATTAAGCATATTTGTTTATTTATAGATTTATAGTATAATATAAAAGCCAAACAGTCAAACCAAAAAATTAATCATTTTGATGGTTTTTTCGCTTATGTATAATAAAATTTCTCAAATAGTTCTAAATTCAGGCCGAGCCAATGGAGTCAGTGATGTTTTTGTTGCTCAACCGGACGCCCTTAAAGAAAGTTTAGCTGGTAAAATATTTATCATTGCGGAAATAGAGGGAAAGAAAACTGATAGTCATAAAATCTTGGATTTTTTGATTGCTAGCCTTGAGGACAACTACTATAATGATGAAAAAATATTATTACGTGACAAAATAGAAGGATTAAAGATAGAAAACATTTTTGAAGCAGCTTTGGCTAAAACTAATAAGGCCTTGGCTGATTTTTTAAATCAAGAGAAAACACAACTAAATCCAGCTGCAACCAATATTACCCTTGGAATTATATATGAAAATAAATTACACTTTTCTAGTTACGGTAAAAACAGAGCGCTATTGGTTTTCCCTCGTAACAATAACTACGAGCTTGTTAATATTGAAGCTAATGCCACAGATTTTCAGGATGAAATCTCCGGAGAAGATGCTGCTAAGGCGAAAATGCCACGCCTATTCTCTTCAATAATTAGTGGTGAGATTCCAGAGAATGCCTATTTTGTCTTCACCAACGAAACCCTACCGGAATACTTATCCGATGATGAATTAATAAATATTATTACTAAATTACCTCCGATCGTGGCCTCAGAACAAATTAAAAACACATTGGCCAAAATAAATTCATATGTTCCCTTCCTGGGAATAATAGTAAAAAACACTCTTGGGAGTAATATCGCTGAGAGACAAGAAGAAATTATTGATAGTCTTTCTGCTCATACCTCTATTTCTGCTCTAAATCATACCGAACAAAGAACGGAACAAATGCTTTCACCGGCCGGCTTAATTGATCTCCGTAAAATAGTTCGCCAGTCAAGTGCTTTTCTGGGTAAATTTAGCCCAGCCAAAACTAGCGTTCGCAAACAGTACCCCAAGAAAAAAACAAAAAAAATCGAAGCTCCAGAACCAAGTATCAGTACGGTTTCTTTGAGCACCAGCGCCAAAAAATTGAATCTTCCTCGTCGAGATTCGTTCCTTATTAAAGATAAAATATTTTTCAAGAAAAAGTCTAGTTGGATCTGGATGGGAGTAAAGAAGTATATTGGCAACATCTCAAAAATAATAGTTAATTTTTTCCCCTGGGCCAAGAGTTTGAATAAGAAAAATAGTCTTCTCTTTTCTGTTCTAGCTATAGTTCTGGCTATCTTTCTTGTTAGTCTGTTGATAACTACCGTAAATAATCGTCGTCAATCAACTCAAGAGGACATTAATAATCTGGTAGCAAAAATAGAGGAAAAACAAAACTTAATGGATTCTCATTTGCTATATGATGACGAGGAGGGTGCAAAGATAGTTCTAGCAGACACCCAGGCGCTATTGGAATTACTACCAAATAAAACCAAGAGTCAGCAGGAATTATATAATCGCCTAATTGGAAAGCTTCAGGGACAGGAAGATAAGATTCAAAAAATCGTTAAGGTTGAGAAGACTGAAGAGGTGGCTAACCTGAGTGGTTTGAGTATTAATAATTTGACTTGGGTTAATGACAAGCTATATTCTTCCAGCAATAACGCCATCTATGAGGTGCAACCTGGTTCCGAGGCTAGTATTCGCACGGAGATAACTGCCACCAATCTTCAGAAGCCCTACTTTGATGACAAAGAAAGTATTTACTATCTAGATGATAATAAAATAGTTCAGTTCAATATAAAGAATAAACAAGGAACAGCTTTGGAAATTAATGGACTAGATGGAAACGCCATCACTAACTTTAGAATATTTAGTAATAATCTATATGCTTTGACGGCGGACAAGAATCAAATTCAACGCTATAATCGCAGTGGAAATACTTTTACCGCTAAGTCTGACTGGATACAGGGCGATGTTGATCTAAGCCAAGCAAAGGACTTGGTCATTGATGGTCATATCTACGTACTTAACAATAATGGAGAAGTTATCCATTTGTACAAAGGGCAGAAAGAAGAATATGGGGCGGATATAATTATGCCAACGATGATTTCAGCCAGTAAGCTATTTGTAACCGATGAACACCTTTATATCTTAGATGCTCCCACTAAGCGAATAGCTCTTTTGAATAAAGCGGACGGACAACTGTTGAAGCAATATCAAATTGATTCTCTACAACAACCACGTGATATGGCAATCGACGAAAAGAATAAGATAATTTATATCCTAGATAATGAAACTGTATACAAGATAATAATGGAATAATATATAGAAATCCAACAAAAAAACAACCCCAGCGAAGGGGTTGTTTTTTAGACTGAACTTTATTTTAAAGTTACCTTAGCACCAGCTTCTTCCAATTGTTTCTTAATTGCTTCTGCTTCTTCTTTCTTCACGCCTTCTCTGACGATCTTAGGAGCACCATCAACCAAATCTTTGGCTTCCTTAAGCCCTATTTCAGTAATAGCACGAACAGCTTTAATAACATTGATTTTACTAGCACCAGCTTCAGTAATTTCAATGTCAAAACTATCCTTTTCTTCAACAGCAGCATCAGCACCACCAGCAGGGGCGGCCATCATGGTTGGGGCAGCAGCAGAAACGCCAAACTTTTCTTCTAGGATTTTAACTAATTCAGCTAAATCTAGAACACTCATTTGTTCAATTTCGCTAACTAGTTTTTGAAATTTTTCTGGAACCTGCACTTCTGCGGCTTCCTTGTTTGTTTCTTCAGACATAAATTTAAAGTTATTTATATTAATAATTACTTTTTTGCTTGAATTGCTTTTAATGTGTAAACTAGGTTCCGTAAGTTACCAGACAAAGCATTAACAAATCCTGAAATGGGAGCATTCATTGAACCAACAATCTTAGCATATAGTTCAGTTTTGCTTGGTAATTTAGATAGAGCCTCTACCTCCGCCTGGGAAAGCAGTTTACCATCCAAAATACCTCCCAAAAAGAAAATGTTTTCTTCTCTTTTTTTGCGGAAGTTGCCCATAACCTTAGCGCCGGCCACCTCATCTTCATAGGAAAAAACAGCGGCGACCCTACCCTCAAAGTTCTTTGTATTTAACTCTTTAAATTCAGTATCCTTGAGTGCTAAATTGATTAAAGTTTTTTTAGCAACATAGTACTCTCCATTCTCTTCTCTTAATTTATTACGCAACTCTTCATTATCTTTAACACCAAAAGCGTTAAATCCGGCAAAGATAATAGATTTTGATTTCTTTATCTTTTCACTCAAATTACGTAGAATCTCTTGTTTTTGAATCTTAGTTTTTGGCATATAACAAAAAATCTGTGCAATCACAGACAAAAGAAAACTTCTAATAATGAGTTTACCTCGACAAGTCTTATTGGCATCGCTTGTTGTCTGTGGCAAGAATATTAATTTATTTACCTTTATAATAGCAGATAATGAATATTTGTCAAGAGAAAATTTATCCCCAGGTGCGCAAAGAATATTGTCTTGACACATCTTGTTATCTTCGCTAATATAAGAACATAATCATTTCATTGACATCGTGGCGATCAAGAACTAAGTTCTGAGCTTGGATTTAAAAACTCCGCATAAGGATAATTCAATATCAGAACAGGCACTAGTTCTTGCGCAAGTATTGTTGCTTTTTAACCCCCAAAAAACAGGGGAAAACGAGGTCAGAACAAAAAAGTTGGAGCCAACCTTAGTCATCTGACAGAAAAGTCTCCAAACAATGAAAAAAAAGACCTCCACACAAAAAGGCCGGAAAGAAATTATTTCCGGCCTTTTACTTTACACCATGCTTTAATTGTTTGATTCTCCAGAAAGATTCACAGCACCTTGATCTTTCGGCGTCATTCCTTCAACTCTGTTTCTAGAATTTTCCAGTTCTTCTTCGTTCATAATTTGGCTCTCATCATCCTGTCCCATCTGCTCTTCTTGATCTTCAGACTCATCTTCTAAATCAACGCTTTCCCTCTCTCCTCTCATTCTATTTTCTTCCCGTATCATTTCTCTTCTATTTCTTATTTCTTGTACTTCCATTTGTTTCTCTAAAATACTATTTCTTACTCTAACGGGAACATTATTATTGTCTTCAGTCATGTCTGGAGATTTTTTGTTTCTATCTTGGATCTCTTCTCTTAGAGCTTTCATTTTCTCTAGTACTTTACCCGAAGCTCTATCTTCTACTCTTTCTAAAGCTCTCTCTCGAGATACTTGATGTTCAGCAAAATTTTCCAGTAAGTTCATTTTCTTTTCATCTACGTTTTCCAAGAACTTAGCTTTTCTCTCTTCAATTTTAGCGGCATATTTATCAGCTTGCTCAATTAATTTAGTCGCTATTTTCTGAGCCTGGGGGTTGTCTGTTTTATTGGAGAAGGCTTCTGCTAGATTAATTTTCCTTTCAGCATATTTTAATCTCTTCTCGGCTTTCCGCACTTCATTGAAGGTAAAACTAATATCTATTCTCTCCTGGACATTCTTAAACCAACGGCTGAAAGCTCCTGGAAAACTTTTTCCAGCGGGCTCTGCTGCTGGAGTATCGACTGAAGCAGTTTCATCAATTAGTACTGGGGTTGCTACCTCATTTTCGTTTATTAATGTTGGTACGGGATCTTCATTGATTAATGCTGGCTCTGGCGCAATCTCTTGGGTATAGGGGGCTGACACAGGAGTTTCTTCTTGAGCTCTGACGGAGTGAGCCATTGTAATTGCAAAAGCAAAAACAATGATCAATGAGAAGATTAATAGTTTTTTGTTCATATCTTTTATGATTAAAGTGAATTTTATACTAGTTTGTTAATGTTTTTGATATTGGACGCTGGTGGGATATGCAAACTCTATTTTATTTTTAGCAAATTCATCGAAAATAGCTAAATTTACTCTTTCAACTACATTTCTGAATTCCAAGTAGTCTTGGGTGTTCACGTAGAAAGAAGTCTCAAAATTGAGGCTAGAATCACCAAAATCACGGAAATGACAACGATCAAACTCGGCCAATTCTTCTACTTCCACAATATTTTTAATAATTTGAGGAATTTGTTTTAATTTATCTTTGTCCGTTTGATAAATAATTCCCAGAGTAAATAGAGCCCTTCTCTTTTCTAAGTGTTTGAAGTTCTGCACCCTAACAGTGGTTAGCTCTTGATTGGCTACTATTAACACTTGTCCATCCAATGTTCTTAGTTTAGTAGTTTTTATTCCTATCTTTTCCACTGTACCAATGTCTTCTCCTATTTTAATAAGATCACCAACTTGAAACGGCTTATCAATTAAGATAGAGAAACTTGAGAAAACATCACTAAGAATGTTTTGTAAAGCCAAGGCAACGGCGATACCACCAATTCCCAATCCAGCAATTAACGAATTTACATTAATACCAAGATTGCCAAGAATGAGAATTGCACCAAATGACCAGAGAACAATTTTAATCACAATGCTTAGGGTTTTTACGGTTGATTTAGCGCTCTTGTCATCTTTGTTTTTACTTATTGCTCGCAGGGCTATGTATTCAATAACACCCTGGACAGCGTTAATAACCTCATAGACTAAGATGATTATAAATAAAACCTTTATAATCTTAGAGATATTGTTCGGTAAAGCTATACACTGAATTCCTAAAAACAGAGACAATAGAAAATAAAAAGGTGGTCTTATTTTAGAAAAAATTTTTATTACCGCATCGTCCATGTCATTTTTCGTTTTTTGAGCCAAGTGTTTTAGACGACCAACCAGGATAGATTTAATAATCTTTAGAATTATTAGGGCACCAACAAAAACAGCCAGGGCAATCAGATATTCTTTACCTGTATTGTTATAGAATTGATATTCTAATATTTTTTCTAACATAGTTTATTTAACTTCGTAAACCAAAGTAACTTCTATTCTAACTTCATTCTGTCCTGTTTCAATGCTGGGGCTAGCCAATCCTCCTCCACCCATGCCAACTGACTCCATTTTCATATTGGCGTAGGCATAGGGCATAGAATCGCTCATTTCATTTTCATAAACACTCTTTACCTTCCCTAACTTCATATTAGTTTGGCTGGAAATGGTCTGAGCCTTCTCCTTTGCTTTTATAATAGCCAATTCTCTAGCCTGATTCTTTAATTCATACTCATCATCGATTGTGAAGATGATGTTACCAATTTGGTTGGCTCCTTTCTCGGTAGTTTTGGCAATTACATCACCAATTTTATCCAATGCCCTAATTTTGACAATAACATTCTGAGTAACTTCATAGCCTCTCAGCACCTGCCCCTCCCTTTCAGTCCAGTTATATGAAGGGTTAAGGCGATAATCAGTAGTTTTTATATCCTTTTCATCAATATCTAGCGCTTTCAGCTCTTTTATAATAGCATCCATTTTTTCAGTACCCTGCTTAGTCGCCTCAATGGCCGTGGCTTGAACACCAGTAGTCAGGCCAATGGTAATGTTGGCAATGTCTGCTTTAGCATAAACAACCCCAGAACCATTCACTGAAAAGCGGTCCTGCGTGTTACTTTGTCTGGCTGTCATGAGCGCCATAATCACAATAGCTGTTACAGCTAGAATACCCACAATAGAAATTAGATGTTTTGTTTTTAGCATACTTTCAAAATTAATTTATTATATCTAGTTAAATTATACGTTTTTTAAGTAAAATAGTCAAAAAAGAGGAACAAATATTTGCATACTCTTTTCTGAAAATTATCTTTTTATTCGCTGACCGAGCTTTAGTGAATAGTACGGCGTTCTTCGATGGGGTCGCAGGGATTCTTTAAATTCTACTATCCCTTCATCTCCCATGGCACCTCCATTGGCAAATTCTTTTGTCCCAATAAAGAGCTTTGCTCTTTCTCTAAACAACCATCTCCCTAGACCTCTATATCGATAATCAATTTTTTGATGTAGAGCTATCCATTGCTTCTTGTTCAGCAACTCACCGACCGAAAAACCCACCAACTCATCATTTACCAAAACAAAGGCAGTTCTTAGCCTCTTATCATCCAGATGATCCAAAATAAAATGGCAGAACTCTAGACCGCGGCTATAGGGGGCAGTTTTTAATATTTGTCTTTGATCCCAGGCATTTAAAAATTTAATTATTTTATCCTTATCATACGCATTCACCAATTTATAGTCATATTCTTTTTCGAAGGTTTTAATTGCTTGACGGTTCTTTTTATGCTGAACCCCGGTTAGGTCAATGATGTCCTGAGTTTCGAAGAAGTATTCTGTCATAGCTTCTTTCTCTTCCAAAATATTAATCCTGTCCTTAATTTCATTAATCTCCTCCCTGGTAGCCAAACTTATTTCCGCTCTCTCTAAATTAACTAATTTTTTAGGTGTGTACTGAAGGATATTCCCATCGCCATTCAAGGATTTAATATAAACTAAATTTTCCCCATTTTCTCTTTTGTGGTCACATAAAAATTCTAGCCAATATCGACTAGTAAAGTATGAAAATCTTAGCTTTTTTGCTAGTTTAATCGCTTTATTCTTTTCCATAAAACATCAGCTACATCTACATAATAGCACATTGACGAGAGAAATAAAAAAACCGCCTAAAACATAGACGGTTGTCATTTCTATTCAGTGAAACTAATACTCCATTTCGCCATGTGGAGTCATAAGTATCACTTTATTTTTGTTATAAGTATTGCTTATTTCGCAACGACCCAACTTTAAAGATTTAACACCGCAAAGAGAGGCGGTCTCTTCTATGGCTTGGGTAAATTCATTGCAATTTTCGCCAACCACATCGATACCAATGCCACAGTTAAAATCCTGGTACATGTCTTTCCAGTCCTCGCCCGATTGTGATTTAATGAGGCTAAAGATTGGCGGGATAACTTCTGGCATCTTTTTTACATAACAAATACCTTGGCCAATGTGTTTAATCTTTGTGGCGCCACCGCCGGTGTTCATTGTTATACCGTGGAGCATTTTTTTAATACCATGTTTATTTAGTATTTCAATCAGTCTGCGAATCACAATGGCCCATTGACGTGTGGGTGACAAAATAGCTTGACTGACGGTCATACCCTCCAGCATATCAGGGCAATCATTTACTTTGAATTTCCCCTTGTAAAATACTCCTTCTCTTTTTAAGGAGGGATACTTTACATTATAATCACTGTGCATTAGAGAAGAACGTGCAAGGGTTTGCCCGTTAGCCATGATACCGGAGTTTCTTTCGCTTTCCCACGCAGCTTGTCCGTCACTGCAGAAACCAAAGATAGCGTCGCCGGGTCGGACGTTTCCAGTAATCAAGTTACTCTTACGTGTCCAGGCGGTAACACTGCCATCAAACACGCCCGTCTTAACCTGATCTCTTAAATCAGCAGTTTCTCCGCCTAAAAACTTTATTTGATAAAAGCCGGCATCTTGATAGATTTTGAGTATTCTAACAAACCCAGCGGCAATTTGTCTCAGAAATATCTCTTTGATTTCTTTGTCCAAATTGACATTTAGAACATCGCCGATAAGCCAAGGGCCAAACACAAAACCACTGGCAGCGATATCACCGGTGTTCATGGAAATGCCATCATCAACTGCGTCCATAAAAACCCCAGGTTCGCCGTTTTCATAATAGTCCAAAAATCTCTGAATCATTTTACTGCCGTCACCATCAAGGTGTTTAGTGATTGCCCAATCAGAATCGAAGGGGGCGGTTATAATGTTAACAAAGGCATTTGGATACTCATTATCCACAATTTTGCCAAAAATTTGTCGCACATTTTCTTTGTTAGGGTCGACTCCCAACTCTTGATAAATACTCTGTTTCATTTCTCTGTATTTAGTGGTTAATATTTAGTTTTAAAAGAATAATTTTAGACTATACAATTTATATCCATAAAAGTCAATTCTTTAGCCTTATTTTCGGAACAAAATAAAAAACCGCCTAAAGCATAGACGGTTTAAAAATGGTTTCATTACTTCACGGTAACAGATTTGGCCAGGTTTCTTGGCTTGTCCACGTCACATCCCCGCTCATTGGCTAAATGATAAGCCAATAGCTGAAGGGCAACTACATTAATTAATGGAGCAAGAACTTCGTCGGATAGTGGCACATTAATGATATCTTCAGCTGCTAGAGCTACTTCATGATCATTATTGTTCACTAGGGCAATAATTCTGCCCCTGCGAGCCTTTATTTCCTGTAGATTGGTGATAATTTTCCCGTAGTTATTTCCTCGGGTAACTATCATTACCACCGGCATTTCTTCATCAATTAAAGCGATGGGTCCGTGTTTCATTTCCCCGAGGCTCATCCCCTCGGCGTGGATATAGGAGATCTCTTTTAATTTGAGAGCTCCCTCCATGGCAATGGGAAAGTTGAAGTCTTTTCCCAAGTAAAGAAAATTGTTGGCATCACGATACTTTTTTGCAATGGCGTGAATGGCGGCACTGGAAGCTAAAACTTTCTCAATTTCTGATGGTAATAACTCCAAATGATCAACAATCTTTTTCATCCTATCAGCAGAAATAGTGTTTCTTTCTTTGGCCAACTTTAAAGCTAGAAGTAAAAACACTACTGCTTGAGCTAGAAAAGCCTTGGTTGAAGCAACTCCGATTTCTGTACCTGCACGAGTGTAAACACCAGCATCAGTAATCTTTGCTATGGTAGAATCAATTGTATTTACCACCCCCAGAATTGTAGCCCCTCTTTGTTTGGCTAATTCTAGAGCCGCAATCGTGTCAGCCGTATTCCCCGACTGAGAAATGCCCACAATAACATCTCCAGGATTAGTTACACAGGGATGAAACTCCGAGGCATATTCCACCTTTACAGAGAGCCCAGCTAGTCTCTCCAGCCAATATTTGCCCAGAAGACCAGCATGCCATGACGTTCCACAAGCAATGATTGTTAGATTATCAATACTTTTGATTTGTCCCCAATAGTCATCCAGACCCCCAAAACGAAAAGATACTTCAGAGAAATTGAACCGTCCCTTTAGTGCCCGACTAATAACCTCGGGTTGAGCAAATATTTCCTTCAACATAAAGTGAGGATAGGAGCCCAATGATAGGTCAGAGATATCCACTGTGATCTTTTTAGTGATTATTTCTAACTCCTGTAAGTCTAAATCGAAGAGTTGGGGTTTCTCATTGGGTTTAATCACTAACAACTGTTCATGGTTGATATCAGAGGTGTTACTGGCTTTCCCAGCAAAGGCAACCATGTCTGAGGCAATAAAATAACCAGAAGAGCCTTTACCGGAACAGAGTTGACCACCTTTGTTGACAGCGATTAATAGATTCTCTGACAGTGAGTATAAAACCAACACACAGGTGCCAGTAATTTGCGGTAGAGCAACTCTTACGGCATCCAGTAAATTCAGTTTATTATCTTCTCTGATCCAATGGATGAAATTAATAACCACTTCAGTGTCAGTAGCACTTTCAAAGTGATAGCCCAACTCCTTCAGCTTTTTACTGATGGTGTTATAATTTTCGATGGTCCCATTATGGACCCCAACTATATCACCGTCATTAGAGCTGTGTGGGTGAGCATTTGTTTCCGTAGCTTCACCATGGGTAGCCCATCTAGTATGAGCAAGACCGATTTCGGGAACAAAACCTTCAGGAAGTTCCACTTTTTCTATCAAATTATTCACATGACCCTGGGCCTTGAAGGTTATTAGGTCGCCTTTATGAATTAGGGCCACACCGGCACTATCATATCCTCTATACTCTAATCTTTTCAGACCTTCGAGTAGGAGTGGTGTAGCGTTTTCGCTACCAAAATAACAGATTATTCCACACATTTTTCTTATTTTTAGTTGTTAATTTACGAATTTATTTATGTATTATTGTAGCCATTTATTATAAATAAAGCAAACAAAACTATTGACTAAAATTACTATTGAGTATAAGTTGAAAACATTAGCATAATTGTTCACTAAACGTATTTTAATAACAAAAACCGATGGAAGCAATTAAGACCCCTGTTATCATTAAAAAATCCGAGGTGCTGGAAATACCAATAGAGCAAATTAGAGCATTTGCTGGACAACCACGCACCAATTTTGATCAGGAAGAATTATTTTTCCTGGCTGGTAGCATCAAAGAAATAGGACTACAAAACCCTATCATCGTGAAACGCATTCATGATAGTCAACATCAATTCGAGTTAGTCGATGGAGAAAGACGTCTCCGTGCTTGCAGGATGATAAGAAAACAGACCGTAGATGCTATTGTTAAAGAAATCAAATCCAATGATGAACAGTTCATTCACTCTGTTGCTTCGAATTTCTGCAGAGAAGGACACACTCCCATGGAGACGGGTAAAGCCTTAGATAAGCTGATAGTACACTTTCTGGGTACAAACGGGAAAGATAAAATGACTAGGGTTGAAGCGATAGATAAAGTAGCTTTAATCTGTGGTCGCTCAGCTCCCTGGGTAAGACAACGCATTAGCATTCTAAATCTTTGTCCTGAGGCGACTGAACATCTAATAACAAAGAAAATCCATCTTCAAGTAGCAATTGCCCTTACCACTCTAAAACCAGAATACCAAGTAGAATTTGCGCGGCATATAGTTGAGAATAAGCTAGAATTTAAAGCGGCTCTGAATTATATTCGTAAAAACAAAACTACAAAATCCACCAAAGAGGGGACACGAGGAAGAAAACCCTCAGATGAATATGCCAGAATCAATCGATTCATCAAAAGAGTGGAAAAAGAGATGGATTCAATTACAGACATATCGTCTGGAGAACTACAACAAATGTTTCATTGGCGCTCGAAAGATGAAACATTTAAAACGATCCTCCTCCTAAAGGATTTGGCGGAAGATCTTAATACTTTGGCTCAAAATATCAAAAAGATTTTTGATGATGAGCAACAAAAAAGCCGACTATGAAAGCGGCTTTTTTTATTTTATATTTACACAGAATTTATCTTGTTCTTCTGGGTGCTCCACTTCTTCTTCCCCTATTACTCCCCGTGGATCGCCCCCGTCTCTTTCGAGAGTATCCTGCCTCAGTGGTGCTTTTTTTAATTTCTATCTTTCTATCTCTAATTTTAGTGCCCTGTAGGCATTTCACCACTTCATCGGCTCTACTTTTCTCAACAGCAAAAATTGAATGGTCTAACATTAAGTCTATGCGTCCAATTTCAACCCCCTTTAGTGTTTTATTAGAATTAATTAATGCGAAGAGGCTCCGAACATCAAAACCATGCTGCTTACCAAAATTAATTTCCAGATTAATATTGGTTCCGTCTGCCCTCTTTCTGTCTGCGGGTTGAGATTCGGCATTGAGATCACGGGCATTGCTGTGTTCATCCATCAAATGACTAAATTTGTTAGTGATAAAATGTTTTATAAGATCCTCTTTGTTTATTTTCTTTAGTCTCTCTGCGAATTCTTTAAAGTATTGTTCATTATAAACCTTTTTAGTGTCGGTTTCTTCAATCTCTTTAATGAAACTATCGATTTGTCTCCGACAAACATCTTCTCCGTCGGGAACCTTCTTATATTCAAATTTCTTGCCAATAATATCCTCTAAACCTCGGATTCTATTAAGATCACCTCGACTCAAAATAGAAATAGACACGCCTTTTTTCTGGGCACGGCCAGTTCGGCCACTACGATGAGTATATGATTCATTTTGGTCAGGCAGATTATAGTTAATAACATGAGAGAGATCATTAACATCAATACCCCTAGCAGCCACGTCGGTAGCTACCAATAGTTTAATTTGTTTCTTCTTGAACCTATCCATGATCTTGGTGCGCATATTCTGTGATATGTCACCATGGAGCGCCTCGGAATCATAGTTAGCTTGTTTTAATTTATCTGCTATTTCCTGGGTTTGATTTCTGGTGCGACAAAAAAGAATACCATATACTCCTGGCAAAGAATCTAGAATCCTTTGTAGAGCTTCAAAGCGGTCTCTGACCTGCACCACATAGTATTCATGACTTACCATCTCAGCTCCTATATTTTTCTCTCCGATACTAATTTCCTCTGCTTCATTCATATACTTCTTAGCAATAGAGAGGACACTTTTAGAGATAGTGGCAGAAAAAAGTAATGTTCTTTTTGTTTTTGGTGTTTGCTCAAGAATCGCATCCAAGTCTTCCTTGAATCCCATGTCTAACATTTCATCAGCCTCATCCAGAACTACCCACTTGATGGTTTGTAGTTTAAGAACGTTTCTTCGAATTAAATCGCAAACACGTCCTGGAGTCCCAACGACGATATTGACGCCATTTCTTAGTGAACGAATTTGTATATCAATACTTGATCCACCATAGACAGCGGCAACAGTGACCCCCCTTGAATGCTTAGCCAGCTTGGCTATATCCTCAGAAATTTGAATACACAATTCCCTGGTGGGACAAATAATGATTGACTCTAAAGCCTTTCCCTTGATTTGATTCAAAATGGGTAAAGCAAAAGCCGCCGTCTTACCTGTGCCGGTCTGCGCCAAGGCAATTAAATCCTTGGGTGATTTTAGAATAAATGGAATAGCCTTTTCTTGAATAGGTGTTGGTGATACAAATCCTAAGTCATTAAGACTCTTCATGATATCTGGATTTAAACCCAGATCTTTGAATGTTGTCATATATTATAATATTTTCTAGTTCTAAAAATATTGCTCTTTCAAAGATGTCGAGCCAAACCTTTTTAGCAAAAGATTATATTATAATAATATAATGACTATGACGCCTCTCCCTAAGAATACAAATAATTTTATACCTATTTAAAAACTAACTGTAATAATCGCATAATATTTATTTTTTGTCAATACAGTGCTGCTTATTGCGCCGGATGCATATTTTCTAGAAAAAGAGCAATTTAATGGCGCTGGCAATAATTACAATGATAAATAATCTTTTAACCCAAAGATTACCCTTCTTTAATCCTAAAACAACTCCCATCCAAGCACCAATCCCTGAAGCAACAAACATTACTATCGCTACGGGCCAATTTATTATCCCCGCGATTATGAATACTGACAAAGAAGCAATGGAGGATAAAAAATTACTAATCTTTCTAGTGGCCGCTACCTGGGTCATGGTTAAGCCAACAAATAAATAAACAAATGTAGTCCAAATTCCAGTAGCGGCAAACATTCCCCCCATAAACCCAGCCGCTAGAGCCAGGGGCATGGCCCAGAATAAACGAGCCTTGGTAAATGTTTTCTCTGTGAGACCAATTTTCTTATTAATTAATAATAGGGGGACAGATCCCAATATCACCACGCCCAAAAGCTTTTCAAAGAAAGCCTGATCAATGTCCACCACAACTAAGGCTCCCAGAAGCCCTCCCAACATAGCGGGAATCGCTAAATATAGTGCGATGTTCCATTTGACATAGCCCCTCTTGGCATATTGGATTAAGGAAATATTGGTAGCCAATCCTCCCACGCGATTAGTAGCGATGGCCATTGAAGGAGGAAGGCCAAAAAAAATCAGAGTTGGTATTAAAATCATACCAGCTCCACCCACCATGGCACTTAGTGTTCTTACGGCCAAAGTGATAATAAATATCAATAATAGGTCAAACATAGATAAATTATATCATTATTTATCCTCGATTAGAAACACTTTAATAAAGCATTGACAAAGAAAACCATTTATGCTAATATAAAGAAGTTAGTTTAATTACTATCCGCTCTTTGATAAAGAGTGACAAATATTAAAAGTGTAGAGATAAAGTCGAATTTCTACTTCTTAGTATTTAACTTAATTAGTCTTATCTTTACACACAAATGCAAGGAACTATCAAAAGATTGACTGACAAAAACTTTGGTTTTATCGCTCAAGATGGTGGTGATGATTTATTTTTTCACGCCAACAATCTAGACGGTGTTGATTTCGATCAACTACGTGAAGGCGACATGGTTTCATTTGAAATCGAAAACACTCCAAAGGGAAATGCCGCAGTCAATGTTAAAAAAGCTTAATACTTTTTTATATAACGAGAACGAGCTCAGATGAGCTCGTTTTTGTTTGGCTAAATAATCTGTTAAAATACTGATATGACAAATCAACTAGTAATAGGAACAACAAATATAGCAAAAATAAACCAGCTGAAAAGTGCTCTGGGACCTTTTAGCTATATAGTAAAGGAGATAGCAGCAATAAATAAGATACCTGAAATAGCTGAAGATGGGAAAGATGCCCAAGAAAACGCAAGGAAAAAGGCCACCAGCTATGCACAATATCTGAATGAAACAGTTCTTTCTATGGATATTGCTTTATATCTTGATGGATTAGTTCCCCAGGATCAACCCGGAGTGCATGTAAGAAGAATCGGAGGTTTCCAAAAACGAGCCAGCGATGATGAAGCTCTTAATTACTATCAAAAATTAATATCAACATTGGGCGGGGAGATAGGGGGGCATTGGGAATATGCTATTTGCATTGCTAAACCAAGTGGAGAGGTTTATGAAACAACAATAAACTCACAACGTATATTTACTGAAAATAAAGGGAGAAAAATTACCAAAGGTTATCCGCTGGAATCTATCCAAATAGATCCCCACACTAAGAAATACATATCAGATATGTCCAGTGAGGAAATAGATATGTTTTGGAAAAGAAATATGGGCACCCAATTGCAAAGCTTCGTTGGGGCAGTTTTACATATGAAATAAGCTAATTTCCCTTTTATTTAACAAAACTACGACCATTTGGTCGTATTTTCTTTTTTAGAAGTTTGCATAGAAATACTATATGTTGTATAATAGACATTACACCATACACTACATGTGGTATTTAATACATAACCCTATTAATCAGGGAAATCTCAATATGAACATAGTAAGAAATAATAAATCGGAACAATATGATTCTCAAAGAATTATAGATCACATTATTAATATTGCGCATAATATTAATGAGGTGAATAAAAAAGCTAAATTAATCAGTGAGCAGGTAGACAAAATAATCTACGACAAGATTCCATTAACGGAGCTTAAGGAAGCTATTATTAATGCCTGCTTGCAGAACATTAAAGACGACTATGACTATGACCGCATTGCTACCAGGCTGAAACTAAGACAAATAAGTCGTGAAGTTCTGGGCGAATATGATCATAAAGATCTCGACAAGGCACAGCAAGAATATTTTCTAAACTATGTCAAAGAGAACGTGGCTAATGAAATCTTAGATAAACGCATCTTAGAAAAATATGATCTTGATAGATTGGCTAAAGCCATCACCACAACAAATGATATATTATTCACACACACGGGTCTCTCTACTCTTCTGAAGCGCTATATATTGCGCGATCACAACCAAAAACCAATTGAAACTCCACAAATATTTTGGATGAGAATTGCCATGGGCATGGCTTTCAATGAAAAGAACGCAACCGAATATGCCATTAAATTTTATTACAAAATGTCAAACCTGGAATACACTCCGGGTGGTTCCACTAACATCAGTGCTGGTACAACTAAGCCCCGACTCAGCAACTGCTATCTAATGGACATGGAAGATGATATTTCTCATATTGGAAAAACTGTGGCCGATGTCATGAAGCTGTCTAAGGCCACTGGAGGCATTGGTCTCTCGGTTACTAAGCTTAGAGCCAGTGGTTCTGAAATAAGCACTAACAATACCTTTTCCTCTGGTCCCATTCCCTTCCTTCATATTATAGATTCCACCATCAGGGCCATTTCCAGAGCTGGGAAAAAAATGGGAGCCCTGTGCTTCTATATGGAAAATTGGCATTTAGATTTTAATGATTTTTTAGATCTTAAGCAAAATGCCGGTGACGACTATCGCCGCGCTAGAACTGCAAATATCGCTGCCTATCTTTCTGATGAATTCATGAAAAGAGTCGCCTCTGATAATTATTGGTATTTATTCGATCCCAAAGAAACTCCTGATTTAATTGAATTATACGGTGAAAAGTTTAGTAGAAGATATGAGGAATACGCCGAACTAGCTGAGAACAATAAACTAAAACGATTTAAAAAAATAAAAGCCAAAGATCAATGGCGACAAATAATTGTTTCTCTTCAGGGTACTTCCCATCCCTGGATTACATTCAAAGACGCTATTAACGTAAAAGCTCTCAATAATAATACTGGCACTATACATTGTTCCAACCTCTGCACTGAGATTACCCTTCCTCAGGATAAAAATAATGTTTCCGTCTGCAATCTTCTATCAATAAACCTTTCCAAGCACCTCAAAAACGGAGATATTGATTGGGAGAAGCTCAAAGAAAGCACTGAGCTGGGAACAAGACAACTGGATAATCTAGTAGACATTAACGAACCACCTATTTCCGAAGCTAAGAACTTTGATAGCAATAACAGGGCAATTGGTTTGGGGGTGATGGGACTATCAGACATGTTGGAGCAGCTCAACCTAGCCTACGAATCAGAAAAAAGCTATGAATTAACTGACAAGATTTTTGAATATATTAGCTACCATGCTATTAACACTAGCGCTGATCTAGCCAAGGAAAAAGGGTCATACAATTTTTTTGTTGGTTCCCTCTGGTCTCAGGGCTATGTCCCGGTTGATACCATGAAGCGGCTAGAAGAAAATCGTCAAGATAAATTAACGATTAATAACAGTAGTAATCTAAAAGATCTAGATTGGGATGTCTTGCGAGATAAAGTAAAACAAGGAATGCGCAATTCTACCCTTATGGCTGTTGCCCCGACGGCCAACATCGGTCTAGTGGTCGGAACATCAACTGGTATAGATCCTCGTTTTGCCCAAATTTTCAGTCGCAACACTTTATCTGGAAAATATCTAGAAATTAACCCCAATCTAGAAGCAAAGCTAAAAGAGATTAACCTATGGATAGACAACAAGGATGAAATGTTGGCTAGTCGGGGAGATATTAGTGCAATCCTAACTATCCCAGCGGAAATAAAGAGAATATATCAAACATCCTTTGATATCTCTCCTCGGGCCTTTATTGAGGTGGCCGCTAGAGCCCAGAAATGGGTAGATCAGGCCCTTTCTCGTAATATGTACCTTGACACTCGTGATACCGAAGAAATCATGAATATATATGAAACTGCCTGGAAAAAGGGGCTAAAGACCACCTACTATCTCCATATGAAACCTCGACACAGAGCAGAACAAAGCACTGTGAAGGTTAACAAAAGTGAAGCGCTGGGCAAAAAGGGATTTGGTGGTCTTATGAAGACTAAGAATATTAACATAGAAAAAAATAACAAATTAGATAATAATACAGCCTGCCCCATTGATCCCATAGAGAGGTTACAATGTGACAGCTGCCAATAACACCTATGATATTAGGAAAACCTTTAAACGAGGATATGAATCTTCGCCCCATTAAATACCAATGGGCCTATGATCTATATAATCAAGCAGTAGCTAATACCTGGTTCCCCCACGAAATTGCTCTAGGGGAAGATCTTGATGATTGGAAGAGTATGACCAAGGATGAAAAACATGCCATTACTTTTCTCATCAGTTTCTTTAACCCCTCTGAGTTAATTGTTAATAGAACTCTAGCTTTAGGTATTTATCCCTATCTAAAGGCTCCCGAAGCTCATCTATATTTAGCCAAACAGATGTGGGAAGAGGCTAATCATTCTATGGCTTTTGAATATCTTTTGGAAACCTTTCCCATGGATAGAGAAAAACTATTTAATGCCCACATTGATGTCCCCTCTATTAAAGCCAAGGAAGAGTTTATCACCGCTTATCTAGATCGCATGACCGAACAGCAACTAGATGTAGAAACCATCGAGGGTAAAAAAGAGTTTGTAAAAAACCTCATTGCCTATAACATTGTTATGGAAGGTATTTGGTTCTATTCTGGCTTTATGGTTGCCCTTAGTTTTAGGCAAAGAAATAAACTAAAGAACTTTGGTTCACTCATTGACTGGACTCTTAGAGATGAGAGCCTACACCTTAAATTTGGCATTAATCTCATCCTTACCATTTTAGAAGAAAACCCTGAATTAGTAACCGTTGAGTTCAGTCAAGAAATTAAAGACATTATTGTTAAAGGGGTTGAACTAGAGAATAAATATAATCAAGATATGTTTCCCAATGGAATCCTGGGTCTTAACGCCGATTATGTAAATCAATACGTTCAATACGTAGCTGACAGAAGATTGGAGGAGTTGGGGTTTGAAGCACATTATAATGTTTCTAACCCAGCTCAATGGATGGCCAGTGCTACGGATGTTATGGAGCTAGTGAACTTCTTTGAAACTCAAAATACTAGCTATGAAGTAGATGCTAGGGCTCACACCAAAGAAAAAGAATAGGAAAAATAAAAAAGCAGGTTATCAAAAGCCCTGCTTTTTTTTATATTTTATATTAACTTAGACTACAAACAAGGCATAACTTTTAATATCTCCAACGGTGTGGGCTCAGCGCCCTTCATTATTTCTGTTATTCTATCCTGCCCCAGTTTATTAATACTACATTTTTGTTGTTCCGGTGTTATTTCTGTTGGCAGCTTCTTTACGTCAATACCAGTTTTAACTAGTCTGGCTTGTTGTTCATCGGTAAGAAGCGGGTGATCATAATCTTTATAATCATTTGCATCAATTGGTGTATCTTGCTTAACAATTGCTCCCTTGATAACATCCCCTAGCCCCAAAGGATTTTTAATCAGTACATAGGCAAAGACGGCCGCAACAATCACAATAACTGTAATTAGAACAATTAATAAAATTTGTAGAACTTTTTTCATATATTTATATTATATATAAAGTATACCACAAACTTTAAAGATCTATAGTCTTCCTAGATCTAAATAATCATCTACCTTTATATTCTGTACAAAATCGGGCATATGACTAATTAGAATCATTGCGCCTTCATAATCATTAATTGCTTTGGTAATCACTGGGATATGACGAAAATTAATATGATTGGTTGGTTCATCTAAAACTAAAAGGCCGGGTCGCATAAGAACTAATCTAGCAAAAGACAATAGACCCTTTTGACCCTCTGAAAGCTGTGAGACTTTGTGACCCATTAAATCACCGGTAATTAAGAACCCAGCTGCCACGGAACGCATTTCCTGGGTATCAATTCCATCGGCTAGTATACTTTCCAGTGAATCAAAGACTGTTTGATTATAGTCTAGAGTAGCAAAGTCTTGACTATAATAACCAACTTTTACACCATCCATTATTTTCACTCCCTCACTTTTATTTTCTACCATTGTTCTCAATAGTGTGCTTTTGCCGATACCATTTGGTCCAGAAATTAAAAGGCGGGACTGCTTTCTTAAAACTTTATCAACCTTTTTAATAACCGGTTCATGGTTTTGAATAATCTTTAATTGATTGATGGTGACAATCTCTCCGGTTGTTATTTCCTGAGTCGGAATAGTAAATTCTCTAATAGTTTTATCTTCTTTTCTTACATCAACCTTGTTATCCTCTAATTCAGTGGTTTGTTCACTCATCTTTTTGGCTAATTTTCTCATCTTCCCACCCTTGTGAGCAAAGAAGTTGACCTTCTCCTTACGATCTTGTATTAGTTTTTCAAGCTGAGCGTTTTTCTTTCGCTCTCTTTCTACTCTAGCCTCTATTTCCGCCACCACTGAATAATAGTCACCGACATAAACTTCAACTTGTTTGGTGAAGGAATCAAGATATAGCACACCTTCGGTGAAACAATTTAAAAAGTCAGCATCATGGGAAATAACAATAACTGTCTTTTCATACATAACCAAGAAAGTAATTAAATGATCTATGCCCGCCTGATCAAGATTATTAGTGGGTTCATCCAGAAGTAGAATGTCAGGTTTTTGAATTAAGGCATTGGCCAGGAGAAGGCGTGCCTGTTGACCACCGGAAAGTTCGCCCACCAATCTATCAGTGGGTACCACTAGATTGACAGCTGTCATTACCTTGGAAATTTCACTTTTTAGCCCTGGGGGCACTATTTCAAAGGAAGAAGCAAAATATTGCTCCACTGTTTTGTCCAAATCTTCTCTTTTTACCACCTGTTGAGAAGTGGCGATGCTAGCTCCATTGGTAACCGAAACCTGCCCCTTCAAAGGTTTTTGATCACCTTTAATGAGGGTGAATAGAGTGCTTTTCCCTGCTCCATTTTGTCCCATTAGGGTCATTTTGGCGCCAGTGCGCACGCTAAAGCTGGCCTCATTCAAAATAGGTCTTTTTTCTAGATATTCAAAGACGACATCCTCAAACCTTAATATGACTTCATTCTTCATAATTATAATAAACAACTCATATTTCTTGAGTTGTTGTAAACTACTCTATTACTACACCATAATACAGGGAATGCCAGAAAAAGTCAAAAATATCATGCAAGAATGTCTCTGCAAACCTATTCGATAATGGTGACAATACCATCATTGGCATCCACCTCCACTATATCGCCATCCTTGAGCATCTGGGTAGCGGTTTTTGTACCAATAACACAGGGTTTCTTTAATTCTCTGGCCACAATGGCGGCATGGCTAAGAATGCCCCCACCATCAGTTACAAAAGCCCCAGCCTTCTTCATGATTGGGAGATATTCTGGTCTTGTCCAGGGAGCAACTAAAATATCCCCTTCGTTAAACTCCTTAACATTAAGTGGATCAAAAACCACTCGCACAGCTCCTCTCACTTTCCCTTTAAAAGCTATCTGACCTCTCAATTGACTACTGTGATCTTCTAGAAAAATGGAACTAAATTTTGCTATATCTTTTCCCACCAAGACTTCTTTTATTTCACCATCTTCAAAGAAAATAACACAACCTTCATATCTTTGCTTTAACATTTTTTCGTCTAGCAGTTTTTTGCCGTCTCTCCAATAGGCTGTAATTTCATTGGTAAACGCATAGAGAAGATGTTTGGCTTCATATCCTGTTTTTTTACTCAAAGCATCTGCTAATGATTGGATGAAATTGATTTCTTTAGAAAAAACTGGCTCCGCATGAACTCTAGCAGCTTCTAGCCGCGGCAAATAAACATTCATTAGTTCTGGTGAGAGAAAATCAACTATATTTTTAACTTGAATGTGGTACGGATAGTGTTCGGACAATAGATATGTATTGTATGCTTCATAATCTTCATAGTTAAACCTTTCCCTCTTTTTGTCATAGATAGACAAAACACCGTCCGCGGTTGAACTGAACTGACGGGAAATAAAATCAACATATTTAGGATCTTCCATTGCTTTTTGAACAAGCTCTTTGCCAAAACGCTCTCGTTCTGATTCACGAATATAGCAAGTGGTCGTTTCTCCGTCCCAAACCATAACCGCCTGAGTCACAAAATGTTTTACCTCTTTAGCAAAGGGGACACGGGTATATATTCCTACCCAGGAAGAAAAACCAAGTGGTGCCCATTTACCACCAGAAAAATATACTACCCAGTCATCATGCTTATATCTATTTAGATTCATATTTAAAAAATATTCAATTTAAAATATTTAGTTAATTCAACTCCTTTATTTTATCTGTATTATTCACTTCCAAGTTTATAGAAAAAGATGGCAGCCGCTGTGGCTACGTTCAGAGACTCAATCTTAGAAGATATTTTGATTTGTAATTTAGTTTCTGCTTTTTTAATTATCTTTTCATCAACACCTTGACTTTCGCTTCCCAAGACCAAGCAAAAGGACTTGGCAGGTTTAAATTTCCCTAAATCAAGGCCAAGGTGCGGTGTTGTTACATACAGGGGTAGCTTGTTGTTTTCTAGCCACTCTCCTTCCCTGTCTTCAATAATATTCAACTTAAAAATCGCATCTCTGGCCGCACTAATAACCTTGGAGTTATGGATATCAACACAGTTTTTATCCAGTACCAAGTTAACAAAATTAAATGCCAGAGCACTACGCATTATTGTCCCTAGATTACCGGGATCACTAACTCGATTTAAGTAGATCACCGGCGATGAATCTAACTTACTTCTTTTTATGCTATAGATAGCACTAATTCCGGAAGGAGTATCTAGGCTGGAGTACTGTTTATTTAATTTGTTGTCTAGGAGATAGAAATTCTTAGCCTGAGATTTACTCTCCAAATATTCTAAGTCTTTAGCGTGGGCATCAGCAAATTCCCGAGTAACAAATAAAGACTCAAAATCATAGCCATCCCCAAGGGCATCACTGATAATGGTTAAATTCTCAACCACAAATTGGCCAAATTCCTGACGATATTTCTTTGAATTAAGTTTTTCCAACAACTTTATCTGGTTATTCTGAGAACTAGTTATTACTTGGTAGTTTTCACTTATCATATATTTATATTTAACCCTGCTATTTCTAGTTTTTTAGAACGAGACAGTTTTTTTAGAGAAAATTCTTCCTTGAGAGCGCTGGATCTATCTTTGAATTTTTTAGAATACACTAACTCAACAGGTCTGCGCCCAGCAGTATATTTTGATCCCAGGCCAGAAGAATTGTGTTCCGTCAGACGACGCCTAAGATCAGTAGTTATTCCAGTATACAGAGTATCATCAGAACATTTAAGCATATAGAGGTGATATGTGCTCATATAAATTAAAGCTATGGACGAGGAAGTTCATTTTCTGGTAAACAAACATTTTCACAACCCGGAATACCACAGGGATAAGCGCACTTTAATCCTATCGCGCAATTGCCAATATTCTCACCACATGTTTCTCCTTGTTTGCGAATTACTTGACTTCCGGCATCAGTTTCATCGGTATATATATGGGAACTAGTTGAAACAGGGTTAACGACTAATATTGACGAGTCAACCTCTCTAAGCTCTTGATTCACAACTTGAAAATATTTTGAGACACCAACGGAAGGTGCAGTGCTCATGGAATCACCCTCTTTTCGATCGGCATAATTTACAATAACTCTTCCCTCACTTATTTCCGTTGTTTGGGGAGCAATTCGATCACCTAACAATATAGCGTTTAAACCTCCATACCCCTGATTACTTGCTAGAGCCACTGCTATGTAATAAAAAGTACCACTACCACCATGATCCTGGGTTAAAAGAAAAGCCACATCCGACTGACCATCCCCGTTTAGATCTCCAGCCACCTCATTTCCAAAGTAACGAGTTGTGGTCTCTGAGGCCGATCCGGCAACCGTGGCTATTTGGGAAATACCGTTTTTTAAAGTAATTGCCTGTTCGTTAATGAGGTAGGTGGCATCTTTTGAATTTAATTCTCCATCAGTCTGGATATAAATATCATTATTGGCAAAATTAAATTTATAAATTCCTATCACCACCATTATAGCTATGGCCCCCAGAATTATGGAGATAATTACGAATATTCTTTTCATAGATTTTAGATTAACTTCACACTTTACATGCACTGACCAAAAACTTTATCTCTCGATTATAAAGTCGATTATTTGCTGATAATAAATTTTCATACTAACTATATATATTAAACAACATCCCATCATCAACAAAGATGGTTTGACCATTAATATAATTGCTATCATCTGAAGCTAGGAACCTAATTGTTCTAGCAACATCTTCTGGTTTACCAAACTTGCCTGAAGGAATATGTTTCTTCACTCTCTCTATCTTCTCCACCGTTGCTCCTTCCCATGGGGGAGTCTCAATTGGTCCTGGGGCAACTGAATTTGCCCTTATATTACTCTTAGAACACTCTACAGCAATGGATCTAGTCACCGCATCAAGTCCCGCTTTAGCAACTTGATACGCAGTAGACCCAATGGCTGCAGTGAAGGTGTGAATTGAACTAACATTTACTATTCTGCCATATTTATTCTTTTTCATTTCAGGAATAACTTTGTTTGCTAAATACATTGGTCCATAAAGATCAACACTCAGGACTTCTTCCCACACTTCTTCAAATTCCTCACTACCCCATTCTCCCCATTTAATCATTCCTGCGCTATTAATTAGAATATCTATCCTGCCCTCTTCTTTCATAATAGCATCAATCACCTTATCGCAATCCTCTTTCTTGCTCGTATCACAACTCAAAGCACTTGCTCCCGTATCAGAAGACACTTTCTCTGCCCTTTCTTTACCTGATTTATATGTAAAATATACTTTAGCCCCCTCCTTCACAAACTCTCTCACAGTGGCTTCTCCAATACCACTAGAACCTCCTGTTATTAATGCTATTTTGTTTTTCATATGTTTATTTTTATTATCTACTCTACATCACATTAAGAAAATCTGTCTCCTTCACTCTATCAATTAACCTGTGGGCATATTCCATTTCTTCGGGAGTATAGATATAGATTATCTTAAATTTTCCAGAAGTAGTTTGGTTCATATTATCATGAATAACCTCAATAACATGAACTAATCCCCAATAGAGCCATTTACCATTAATATTTTGAACTAAAAAGTTTCGCACTGGTGGTGATTGATAGATTCTAAGCTCTGGCTTGTCTTTGAACTCAAAAACTTTGCCTTTAAAGTCAGTTGCAGAGAAGGCTTTTATTTTATGTTGTTCGTAGTCCAACTCTCTCGGGAAACCTTGCTCAATAGTTAGTTGTAAAGTATCGTTTGTTTTAATAGAACTTCCCATATAGTTATATTTTTATAATTAATTTCCCCTTCTCCTAAAAACTTAATTTTAATTCTTTAATTTATGAATCACTAGGGTGTCCTCATGCGTATGTATATTGTATTCTTTAGAATCAATTATATTCTTAATTTCACTAATAATGGCTTGTTTAGCTTCTTCGTTTTGAGTGCTTAAAGGAACCAGACGACAATTACCTCCCTCCTTAAGCAATTGTTTGATATTAGCAAAAAGGTCATCAATCTCTGCTTTAGATTTATTATAGAAAGGGACTGAATAAGAAGCCCAAATCTCATCAGCTAATTCTAAATTTTGATCATTAACTTCTCTTAATAGGTCTGTATCATCAGCCCTCATGGGAAGAGATCGATAGACACCTTTGTCGTTTCTATCAATTTCTTCTGCGGAGATAAAGGGGTCAATATTAATCATTTGCTTGAGTTGAATATCGTTGTCTTGAAGTAAATCGGAAGCAGATTTTCCTCCTCCAAACATGTATATGCTTTTATTTTCTAGTTTTTGTTTTAAATATTCTTTGGCCTCGGGCGAATTAGAATGAACATTAAATAAACTGCCCGAATAATAAACTCCATCTTTTTTATAATCCGATGGAAAGAAGCTTCTGTTTTGATTTGTTTTAGAGAAATAATTTATTTTGTCTGAATGTTGCGAATCATCATCTATATCCCATGACATATTTCTAGAAGATGAACTAACTTTTATATTGTCAAACACTTCGCCATTAGCTTCGCTCAACTCCTCTTCATGACCAATCATCTCTGTAGATTTTAATATTACTCTTTTAATTAATTCCTGATTATCTGGTTCTCTATAGACTTCCTTTATTTGGCTGCTTTTTTTCCTTAATCTAATTCTACTGTCACTTTCCTGAGAATTTATTTTTTCTTCTTGCTTGTGAATCAAGAACTCGGATAATCTACCTAATAATTCAAACTCTGTTTCACCATCCTTAGTATCAACTTCAAAGCCATCCTCTGTCTTACTTGTTTCTTCTTCATTTTCAATATTTTTGTGCAAGCTCTTAGTCTCCACATGGTTCTTGCCCATTGATTGCTCAAAATTCATATTTTTATAATTTAATTTCCCCTTCTCCTAAAAACTTAACTTCATTATCTTTTACTAAAATAGCCTGTTCATCTGTTAAAATTCTAGTTAAATAATTAGAATTAATGGTTTTTTCTTTTAACAAATCATGAAATTCTGGACTATAGTGCACGCTCACAAGAAATGGAACTAAATTCATACCAGCTAAATCCGTTAATCCATAATGATCGTATTTATCTTGATGCCTCCATAAAGCCATCTCAATGGTTGGACAAGCGACGCAAGAACCGGCGCTAGCTCCCATATATATAAAGCCTTGTGGTAATAAATCTTTTATCACCCTATCAAATCCACTTTCTCTTATAGATTTCAGTAAATAAAAAGTACTTCCACCATTAACAAAAACTCCATCAAATTTTTTAAGAATATCTCTCAACTGATCTTCATTTTTTCCATCCAGATCTAAATCTTCAAAATAACATCCATTCTTCTTTAGCATTTCCCTTGCTCGGTCTAAATATGACAAGTCGCCGACTCCCTTTCCCTTCGAAGCAGTAATAACATGGGCTATCTTTAAATTCTTTGAAGATTTTCCAATATATTCAGACAAATCATCATTTAAAAATCTTCCACTTGATAGCAATAATAATGTTTTCATATAGTTTATTTAATTATGCCCACTATATACAACAAAATACCACGAAAGTGCCATTTAGTCCAGTTACTCAGGGATAGGGATGGCTTCCTAGCTTTTACTTAGAAAGATTAAGAAGTATTGAAATTTAATATAGATATCACATAGCCAAACTAAAGGAAAATATTAAATAAATACCCTATCACTATTATTCCAATGGTCACTATACCAAAAAATGTAGCTAGAAGTGGCCATTTCAATACTTTCTTAAGAATCATAGCCTCGGGTAAAGATAATCCCACAACAGCCATCATAAAGGCCAATCCTGTGCCAATAGGTACGCCCTTGGCAATAAGTGACTGAATAACTGGAATAACCCCGCTAGCATTTGAATATAGAGGTACTGCTAAAATAACAGCTAGAGGTACTCCCCATATGCCAGCCTTTTGAAGATAAATTTCAAAAAATCCTGCGGGGACAAAGCCATGTATAACAGCCCCTATCCCCACTCCAATAATTACATAAATTAAAATCTTTTTTATAATACCGAAAGCTTCTTTAGTCACCATCAAGGATACTCTTTCGGGAGCAGTACTATCTTTGCCACAAGAACAAGTTGATTTCTTCTCCTCTAGACTAATAATAAATTTTTCCATTTTCAGCCTTTGTAATATGAATCCACCCACAACTCCGATAATGATTCCCGCTATTATATAGAAGAGGGCTATCTTCCATCCAAATAATCCGATAAAAAGAGCGATGGCAATTTCATTAACCAAAGGAGAAGTAATTAGAAAAGAGAAAGCTACTCCTAAAGGAATTCTGGCTTGCATAAAACCAATAAACATTGGGATAGAGGAACAGGAACAGAAAGGCGTAATAGCGCCAAAGATTGAAGCTAGAAGATAATCAAGGCCATATAGTTTATGTGTCTGCAAAAAGTTTCTAAACTTATCTATTGGCAGATAATAGCGTATAAGACTCATTAAGTGAGTTATTATAATCAACAATATCAAAATCTTTATAGTGTCATAGATAAAGAAATTAAGCATTTCTGCTAAATGATCGCCCGTATTTAAATTAAATAAATTGTATACAAGCCAATTAGAAAAAAGCTCGATAGGATAAAATATATTCATAGTATTAATATAACATATATAAATTAATTAAATAACTCAATAGATACTAGAGCCACTTTTACCTAACAAAAAGGGGCCTTTAAGTCCACTTTCATATCTCTGCTCCGTGTAATCAACTGTATCCGAGCTAAATAAAAAACCGCTAATATTTTATTCAAAGAGCCATATAAACAGCTCTCTGAAATCACAAATAAAAGCGATTTTTCTTCAATGCTCGCATACAGGGACAGCTTCCGAACTTTTTTACTCAAAACAAAATAAAAACTGCAACCTCTATTTGGGCTGCAGTAATTTGGTGAAGATGTCTACACAAATTCATAGATTTCTCCTTTTTCCGGAAAATGAGCACGTGATGAAAGATATTTATATATCTCTGTATCATACGCCGAAAGGATGCTAAACGTACTTTTCCATGCAATAAATCTTCTGTAAGCGTCTGTTTTCCCTTGATTGTTTTCTAAAGATTCCACGAAGCCTGAGTACCACTCGGGTGAAGCCAATGTCATCACACGATGCCAATTTTTGGCAGCTGCACGTAATGTAGAAGGTCCGCCAACATCAATATTTCCTCTAGCCTCTTCAATCGTTACGCCTTCTTTTTCCACTACCTTAGAAAATGGGTAAAGATTCATAACAACTAAATCGACAGGAACAGCATCCTCTCTTTTTAAGTCTTCTTGGTGTGCCTCACAGAATGTTTCCGTGAGATAACCAAGGAATAACTTATGATGAAGCGTCTTAACTAAACCGCCTTCACTTTCAGGCTGTCCAGTGTACTCAGATACTTCTTTTAAGTGTTTTTCAGACTCCTTTGGGCCCAATAAATCCTGAATGAATTTAAATGTTCCTCCGGTTGAATATATCATCACATCTGGACAATTTTTAATTAATCCAGGAACCAAAACATCTAGTCCATTTTTATCAAAAACTGAGATGATAACATTTTTAATTGGCACTAGGTTTTGCACTTTTTTTACAGATCTAATCATGTCTAATTGTTTTATATTAAATGAATACTTGTTTTTAAAGTTCTTTGATAATAGAAAAGTATACCAATATAGCATGTTTTCTGTCAATAATCTTATTGATACATTCAATACTCAAGTGCAACAGTTACAAAACAGGAGACAGGGACTCGAACCGAGATAAGTCAATAAATATAAGGTTTTTATTGATATAGTTAATTTACGTCAAAAATACTATAACCACTTTTATACAACAAAAATGGGCCTTAAGGCCCACTTTCATGTATTTGCTCGCTTGGAGGGACAGCTTTAAAACTTGGATGGCTAATTATAGTAAAAATATAGAATCACTTTAAGATTTATACGGAGCATGATTTTTAAAATTATTAATAGCCATTTCCCTTCATAAGTTAATTTTATAAATCTCAGCAATAACAGCCATGTGGTCACTTATACCATCCTGTAGTCTAACGTTTGAGGCTTTATAGGCAGGAGTTGTGAAAAGACCATCAACCATAAATTGAATGCCTTTAACTTTATGTAAATTTTGATCAATACTTGTTTTATATTCTAGAGGTATATTGTCTTTGTATTTTTCTGCAATCAAAGAGAATGACTGATGCCCACGAGGAGCATTCATGTCTCCACACAAAACAAACTCTTCAAAACTTTCAAGATGATGCAACATTGAATTTATAACCTCAAGCTGATAAGGCGTAACTTCACCTTCTTTTGTTACGGGCAATTGTGTGGTTATAATCCTAAATTTAACTCCATTCTCATTTTTAACATTTACCCAAACAAAGGCTTTATTTTTTTGAAACTTTTCATCAGACATATATTCATCAAAATTTTTGAGAATATTTTCTTTTGAACCAGCATAAAACACTGAGCCAGATTCAATAATTTCTTTAGTAAAAATAGCAATCCCCTGTCTTTTGCCCATTAAATCTCCATAGGAAGGAGATCTAAAATAATTCCATATTTGAAAAACACCATTTAACCCTAATTCTTTCTTATAAAATTCAAACTCTTCCTCTAAAAGTTCCTGGATACAAACAACATCGGGTTTTTCATTTTTAAGAAAATCTAAAACTCTATCTGTGTGTCTATTGCATTCTATATTAATTGATATTAATTTCATATTTTTTAAAGCCATTTTAATCTTTCGCTCTTTGCGGTTGCAGGATTATCTATTTTATATTCAGGATGCGCTTTGCTCCATTTTGATATGTCTGTCCACTTAAGACCATGGAAACCAAATTGCCCATCCCAAAAATAATTTATTTTATCTTCCGATTCAAAGCTAAACTTTTTAGCTAATTCAATGGGGGCAAATTTTATTCCCTTATCCTCTAAAAGCTTACGGTACCAAACACAGAGAGAAACGTCCTCTGGGTGTAATTTAATTATTTTTTCCGCTCTGGATAATTCTGATGTTAACATCAACATCTTTTTACTTCGCAAACTAAAGCCACCATTTCCTACCACAAACTTGCCAATTAGTTCTTGAGGAAAAGAAAAATTAGCAACTGACCAATCAGCCACTAACCAAGGTGCACCAATATAATCATAGTCTAAATATTCGTCAGCCCAGGCCTTAGAATTAAGTATAAAGCCATCATATTGAACTAATAGAACATGGGGTGTGTCAACGTATTGCCACAGATCATTAATTATAAAATTGGAATATTCCTCAGTCGAGTTAATAGCTTTAATTTTAACAACATTTTCTTTGTTAGCCACGTCTAAAGAAGTCAGCATTTTAACTTCCGCGAAATCAAAGCTATTTTGGCAAATACTAATTGCTAATCTTAGCCTTTCAACGTCAACACAATCAATACCTAGCAATGTTACATTTTTCAACTCTCTTTTATTCATAAAATAAATTATATCACATTTTATTTTTAAAAACAGCGACAGGGATTCGAACTTTTTTAAGCCAATAAAACCAAGGTATTTGCTAAAATAGCAAAAATATAGTTTTATTTTCGGACCAATTTTACATAATAAAAACGGGCATTTCTGCTCGTTTTTATATCAATGCTCGGATACAGGGACAGCTTCCGAACTTTTTTGTGTGAAAACATTAGGGAATATTAAAATAATCAAGAATCGATTCTTCTCCAAACATCTCTAAATAATTTAGTAGGGGTTTCATTGTTCAGTGTCCTAAATTGCCACATCCATGATTGAGAAATTATCAAATTATTTAACATACTTAGTGTCGCCTTTGGTTTATTAAATATTATCTTTAATAAAGCTACCCAAACTTTCGGACTGGTTACTATTTTTTTCTTCATCTCAGACAACCAATATTCGGAGGTCAGATAATAATCTTGCGTCCCATCCTCGCGACTTTCTAACAAGAATGAGCCTTGGGCATTGTTTTGTAATTGTTTTCCAATCGGATACCAACCCCCAAAATCATTCAAAAGGACTTTAGTAAAATGAAACTCTTTTGAACAAGACCGACGATTATTATTATTTTCAATAATTTCTTTCGGGTCAAGCGGTGAATTAAAATGAATAACCGTAGTAGCTAAATATCCTCCGGGTTTAAGAAGTCTGTGAAAGATTTTGAACATCTCTTTATATATTTCATCCTGTTTACCGCTCAATGCTTCCTCTACTTGAACAAAGTGCTCAATGGAGCCATTAGCGATAATCCCATCAAAACGGTAATTCCAACTTTCTGGCAAATTGCGATAATCCATTAGATGAGTAGTGAGTCCTTTTTTACTGCCTCTTTTCACTTGTTGTCTTGAAATAGTAATGCCCTCAGCTTTAGCCCCTCTTTTTTCTGCAGCCTCTAGTACCCTTCCATTGCCGCAACCCACATCTAAAATATGACTGCCTTTTTTGCACTTTATTTGATCCAACAACCATTCGGCCTGATTTTTCTGAGCTTGTTGATAGGGTAGGCCTGGATTGTTAAAATATTTTCCATCAGTAAAATCTTCAACGCCGCCAGCCAAGGCTGCATCAAATAACTCATAACAATTGACTACTGTTTTTGATACATTCTTCAAATTATCCATGTGATTTATTATATCCTAAAAGAGTTTATTTTAAAAACAGGAGACAGGGATTCGAACTGAGATAAGCCAATAGATATAGGATTTTTCTTAAAATAACATAATTACACACAAAATTTTAGAACCACTTTTATATAACAAAAATGGGCCTTAAAGCCCACTTTTATATTTGTGCTCGGAGACAGGGATTCGAACCCCGATAGCCAGGACCAGAACCTGGAGTCCTACCATTAGACGATCTCCGAATGTTTGCTTAGATTCAACTAGTTTTTTGGTCTCATCAGGGGAAATATCTGGCATTCTCTGGCTGGCTTATTCATCAAAAAGCTAAAATACCTTTCACTCATACCAAAACCACAGGTTGGGGGCATGCCATATTCTAGAGCTTCAACAAAATCATGATCATGCATCTGTGCCTCATCATCTCCGGCTTCTCTAAGCTTCTGTTGTTCTAAAAATCTTTCTTCTTGATCAATGGGATCATTTAACTCACTGTAGCCATTACCCAATTCTGAACCAGCTAAAATAACTTGAAAACGTTGAGTAGTTTTTTCGTTGTCATCACTCTTTTTAGCCAAAGGAGAGACATCAACCGGGGTATTGATTAAAAATCCAGGACCAGCTATATCCTTGCGACAATATTTCCACAAATTATCTATTGCTCTGGTCACATTGAATCCCTTATCATCATATTCAACTTCCAACTCATTTAATTTTGCCTTCATTTCTTTTTCACTAGTATTCAGTATATCAATGCCAGTCTTTTCTTTGATGATGCCTTGATAGTCATAGTGTGTCCATTTCTGATCCAAGTTAACATCAAAACCTTTAATCTTAAACTTGTATGTACCGAATGTCTCTTTGGCAATATATTTAAACATTTCCTCCACTAATTCCATCCCCATTTCATAGTTAGCATAACCCCAATAGAACTCTAATTGAGTATAATCCTGGAGATGTTCAGCGTCCATGCCTTCGTTTCTAAATTGTCTACCAATTTCAAAGGTTTTATCGATTCCGGCCACCATTAGTTTTTTCTGCCACAATTCCCCCATGGAGATACGCAAATAGACATCAATATCCAGAGCATTATGATGAGTAACAAAGGGGCGGGCATCGGCACCTCCGGTCATAGTTTCTAACACTGGAGTCTCCACTTCAAGAAAACCCTTGTTCATCAAGAACTCTCTGGTCGCCTGCCAAAACTTGGATCGTTTATATACCATATCTCTAGTTTCTGCATTGAGGATGATGTCAAGATATCGTTTACGATAGCGTTCTTCTTCGTTTTTAAGTCCAAACCAAGAATCAGGGATTGGTCGCAAAGCTTTGGTTAACACTCTCCACTCTTTGACCATCACGCTCTGTTCACCTTTGTGAGTAAGGAAACAAGTACCATTAACTTCAATAAAATCACCGCTATCAATTAATTTAACAAATCTCTTATAACTCTCATCCCCCAAGTCTTTCTTGGATAAAGCTATTTGAATATTGGCTGAAGCGTCTTCTAGGTTGGCGAATGTTAGATTTCCATGGGAACGAGTGCTTCTAAGGCGTCCAACAATATAAAAAGACTTTTCTTCTTTCTCTAAAGATGAAAAGCCATCCAACACTTCTTTGATGTTATAATCTCGACTTACCTTGGCTGGATAAGGATTAATACCGCTATTTCTGAGTTCTGTTAACTTCTTAAGGCGATCAGATCGCTCACTAACTTTAGTCTGATTTTTTTCCTCAACCATATATTTTATATTAACCAATTTTTATTATCTTATACTCAACCACTCCTCGAGGCGTTTGTACTTCTATTCTTTCACCTTTCTTTCTTCCAAGAAACGCTACTCCCAGAGGTGATTCATTAGAAATTTTTCCCTCCAGCGGATCCGCTTCATTGAAACTGACAATGACATATTCCTGCTCTTTACCATTTCTCTTGACTGTCACCTTTGATCCCATGGCCACTTCATTATTGGAGGTACCATTTTCGACCACTACTACGTTTTTTAAAGTATTCATTAATTCTAAAACTCGTCCTTCATTTAAAGCCTGAGCATCTTTAGCTTCACTATATTCTGCATTTTCACTTAAATCACCTAATTCTTTAGCTTTTTCAATTCTTTCAGCAATTTCTCTTCTTTTAGTTATGGTTAGATACTGGAGCTCCCCTTTTATCTTGTCGTAGCCTTCTTGAGAAATGATTTGTTCGCTCATAGTTTTAGAAAAATTAATAGAAATTATAGTCTCTAATATACTCTATCCTGGGAAATTAGACAAGAGGCCAATAAAAGAAAGCCTATTCCCAGGGGATGGTTAAGATAGGGGGTAAAAAAGTGAGTAATAATCAAGAAAAGCATACCAGCGCTCAAACCCAACAGAAGATAGCTATTTTTCTTGATTCCCATACTAATACTAGCAGAATACACCCTATATAAAACAAAGAGATAGGCCATGAGCCCCAGCAACCCTATCTTCAGCCATATATCTATATAGCCCCACTCGAAGGCATAGGTGGTATATTGACCATCGGGATTATTTTCCAAAACCCGAGGATCACTGGAGACATAGGTAACCGTAGCTCCAAAGCCTTGACCAATGATGGGCGATTTCTTCACCTCATTCATTAGTGGGGAGAGTAACGACCAGCGAGATACGACCGCTGCTTCCTGTGAATTACTAACCCGATCCAAAAGATCAACCCTAAATCCATCTGGCTGTGAAATTGGCAAAACAGCTACTAGGTAAGTAATGGCAAACCCCAGAATACTTGTTACCACCAACCAAATAACTGCACTAATCATTTTTCTGAAAGACTGTAATCGCCAGACCATTGCTAAACTAACCATGGTGGTCGCAAAAGCTCCCAACCAAAAACTACGGGAAAAGCTAATCAACAAAGAAGAAAAAAACAATCCCCCCATTAACAATAGTGGCCAGCGACCCGAAACAAAGAATGGTTTCACCCGACACTTAACTTGGCTATACCAAAATAAAATAAAGTAAGCAATGATGGGGAAAATTTGTGATTGGATAAAAATCCGAGGCCAGCCAGTCTTGGTGGGTGTCATTTCTCCCACCAATGTTTTTCTGAGCCAGGTATATATTTCTCCTTCAAAACTCAGAGTGTGGGTGAAAATAAAGAGCAGGATCAGGGTCTTTAAGCTCAGCCAAACAGCGGCCACAAAAAAAAGTGTTTTGAGATTATCTTTGGCCACCTGATTATCCTGATTATAGATAGCTAGAATTGGTAAAATTAATATGAAATATAGCCAGGCGTTGAAATCAAAGAAAATATTAGTAATGGCATTACCATGAAACCAGGCAATACCCAAGCTAAGAACCACGAATAAAAACAACCAAGCAAATGGCTTCCAGAAAATGAATTTCCTAATTCCCTGCCAATATGGAGCTTGGTTCTTTTGTTTAACTATTTGCCAAATAAACTTCACTACAAAAACCAATACTACTGCCAGCCAAAGACCTAAGCGAAGAGAAAACTGCCACTCCGGAAATTGCCAATAGAAGATATGTCCTTTGGAGCCAATGAATAGTTCCGCCAGAACCATCAGGAGACCATATTCTAAACGGTAAGTAGAGATGGCTAGAGCTATTAAAACTAGTACAGCGAAAATAATTCTATTGGCCCAGGAAATGTCAAAACTAAAAAACGACAAAAGCTCCACAACTAAAAAAATCGTCAAGACAATGGTCGTGTTCCTGCGAAACAGGTTGATCATAGTTATTGTTTGATACTTATGGAGTCTCCAACTTTAATCTTTTTGTCACCGCAATATCCAGCATTAACTTCCAGGGCATAGTCAATTGGCTGTTCACTGCTGTAAACCTCTAAAGGACTCGTTCCTCCCAGTCTTAACTTCTCAGATATTTTGACAATCTTATTGTCACTGATGAAAATAATATTTAGAGGAAAATTCATGTCACGCATGACAAATTCTCTCACTGCTTTTTGGGGGAAAGAGAAAAGCATTCCACAATCCCAACAAAGATAGTCCCGGTTACTAAGACCAGCGTACTGATCAACCACCGTTGAAACAATTTCTACTCTAATTTTATTACCATTAATGTCCACGACATCCTTCTGATTTTTGATGAACATAAAAATCAGGATGACAACAATGATAATGATCAAAATTAAGTAAATGAGTGTTTTACCCTTTTTGTAAATCATACTTTTGTTTAATTATTTTTATAGCTTTTTTATATTTTTTCACTGCCGGCAAGAATGGCAGTAGTTTGTAGGTAGCAGCGGGGAGCCAGGAACTAATGTGACCACCGGGAGAAACCGTGAAAAGAACCTGCGGCACCCAAAATCCAACTTTGCCCCTACTCAACATATTCAACCACAGATCCCAATCCTGTAGCTTCCTAATGCTTTCATCCCAACCTGTTTCTGGAAAATCAGACCGACGGATCAAAGACATGGTATGAATATAGGGCATGTTCTTTAACTTCTCCTCATCAAAGGCTCCAAGTTTAAACAATTTTTTTCCCCATTTAAAGGATGAGTAAACATAACTAATGGAAGGATTATTTTCTAAATAACCTAGCATTATTTCTAGAAAGTTGGGATCTAGAACTGCATCCGCATCACAGAATAATATATATTCCCCCTTCGATGCCCTAAAACCATGATTACGAGCTGCCGGAGCACCCCCATTAGCCTGGTTAAGGAATAAATAGTGGTTGCTTGTCTCTATTTTTTTATAGTACTCACTGAAAACAGCTTCCAGATTATCAGTGGAACCATCATTTACAATAATTACTTCGTAATCCTGATAGCTCTGTTTATTAATACTATTCAAAGTCTTAAGTATTTTATTGGCATGATTGTAGACTGGTATAATAATAGAAATCATAGCTATTTTTTAATTATTTGGGAAATCTTTTCTGCTCTCACTTCCCAGCTAAAATCTTTTAAAACTCTTGCTCTTCCCCGTCTGCCCAATTCAGCTCTCAATTCCTGGTCATTAATTAGCGTTAAAATTGCGTCTTTTATCTCTTCTACGCTATCAGGATTAACCAACAAGCCATTATAGTTATGCTTGACTGCATCTCTAACTCCACCGGAATCCCCGGCAATCACGGGCTTGCCCAGCAGATTGGCTTCAAGGTAGACGATACCAAAACCTTCAAAATCATCAGTTATTTTTCGTGAAGGCATTACAAATATATCGGCTAATTTAAACCACAACCACTTTTCTTCTTCTCTTATCTTGCCAAGGAAATAAATTTTACCCCGAAGTTCATCTGGCACCAAATCTAATAAATAACCTTCATCGGGACCTTCTCCGGCAACAACATAGACAATCTTATCCAATGTCTCCGGTGGTAGTTTCGCTAATGCTTTAATGGTCATATCCACGCCCTTTCTTTTTACCAAACGACCAAGACTGAACAAGACAGTTTTCCCTGCCAAATGGTACTCTTCTATTTTTCTCTGCGCTTCACCACGATCAGGTTCGGGAATGCCAGATTCAACTCCTGGATTCACTGAATAGATTTTTTGAGACCAATGAGGCTTAAATTCCTCCACTTTGTTTGCCAAATAACTATTAGCACAAATTATCTTATCTGCTTTTTTTAGGATTAACCGAGTTAAGAAACGTTTGCGTCCTCTAAGAGCATAATTGAAATCCATACCATGTAAAAAGACCGCGTACTTGATTGGCCTGAAAAGAGAAAATAAATATACAACCGTTCCCAAAGGTAAAATTTGCCCTACTAATATATAATCTATATTACTCAATCTCACCTTCCTTTTCAAGCTGAAATAGGCCGGGGACCAAGCTGGTATTTGACCCTTCTTCAATAATTCTTTTTTATTATTATCCAAAACCAAAATTTTCTCGCCAATGGGCCAGTATTTTGATAGGTAGCCGTAATAATTAGCTACCCCACCTCTAAAGGGCGGGTATTCAAGGGTGAACAATAAAGTCTTCATACTACTTCCTAAAAGATTGCAGGACGCTGGTAATGTCCGTTTTTTTAAAACCGCCCAAAAGAAATAGGCTTATAAAATAAATGATAGCACCAAAAAGCGCTAAGATAAAGATATTAAGAACTCCCTTGCCTCCTAAAATGATGGCACCCATGAAAACTGAAGCCAAGAGAGCCTTAAAAAATACCCGCCAGGTTTCACCTGATTTATAAACAATGATCTTTTTGACCCAATAGATCCCCAAAGAAAACATTAGTATATTCGTTAGAAGAACCGTTATGCTTGCTCCCACTGCCTGCCAACGTGGGATTAATATTATATTTATCACCACGCTAAGAACAGTAACAATTCCCATATTAAAGGTATTACGTCGCTGGCGATCACAGGCGTTTAGTAATGAGCCAATGGGGAAATTAATAAAGATGAAGAATAAGGCCACGATGGATATTTGCAGAGGTAAAATAGCTCCAGTAAATCCAGACTTAAATAAGAGGATTATTTTATCAGCTAAAACCACCACACCAACTATGATCGGTAAAGCAACTATAATTAAATAATTAAGTGCTCTCCGGAAAGAAACCACCAACTGTTCTCTGTTGTCCTGCCAATAGGAACTCATGGCTGGGTACAGAGAAGCTGTGAAGGCTAGGGGTAGAAACTGCAGAGCAAAAATTATCTTAAAGGCCACCTGATATAATCCCACCTGTTCATCTCCAGCCAAAATAGAAAGGAGAACTGAATCTAGGTAAGTATAGAGTCTCTGGAAAATGGCATAGACAGCGAAGGGCCAACTAATGATCAGAATTTTACGCATTAATGGTTTTTGATAGAGAAGCTTAATCTCCACCTTTATCTTCTTCCTTAGAATAATGATTGAATAGATAAAATTATATAGACTGGCCAAAGCTAGGGCGGCCATAACCAAAAGTAAACTACCTCCCAATAATAAGGAGCCGTAGCCAAAGATCAAAACAATAAGTTGAAAAACAACCGAAGTGATGCTCTCATATTTTAAATTATGAAAACCACGGACTACAGAGAAAAACGTAGTCGTGAAAGAATCCAGAACCATGGAAATACAGGATATATACACCAGAAGAGTCACCAGGGGGCTATGATCAATACTATTAATGAAAATAAAAACCGCCGCCACCGATATCAGTGTCAACGGAATCTTGAGAGTCAAAACATTTCCCAACCACTGAGAAGCTTTAGCTTGATTCTTAGCTATTTCTCGAGTTAAAACATTGGCAAAACCTAAATCAATAAAAATAGCAAAAATGGTAGTAAAAGAGATGGCAAAATAATATTTCCCCAAATCAATTGGCCCCAGATAGCGTGCCAATAGGGTAAAATAGGAGAGTGAAATGATTTTCTGCAAAACTAGAGCAAAAGTCAGATAAGAGGTGTTCTTGGCAATATTGCTTATTTTAGTCATAAATTAGATCAGAATCTATCTTGGTCCATTATAGCAGACTATTGATTAAATTTAAAAGCTATGTTAGTATAATTACTATAAAATAAGGTTAATCAATAGTTCAAATTTTATTCTAGATTTAATAAAATTTTTTTTATTTATGAAAAAAGAAATCCACCCACAATATTATCCCAAATGTAAGGTAGCCTGCGCTTGCGGAAACACCTTCGTTACCGGTTCAACCGAACCTGAACTTAAAGTTGAGCTTTGTTCAGCTTGTCATCCTTTCTATACTGGTAAACAGAAATTAGTTGACACTGCCCGCCGAGTTGAGAAATTTGAGGCTAAGGTAAAGGCTAAAACAGGAGCATCTGAGAGCAGAAAAGGTAAGAAAGTGAAAAAAGAAGCCAGAGCCAAGGTTAGAGCCAAGAAAGAAGTAGTTGTGAAAACAAAAGATATAAAAAAGATTGCTCAAGTTAAATTGAACAAAAAATAGGTATAAAAAAAGTAATTAGTCTTAGTTATTTTATCTTTTTATGATAAAATGATTAGGAATCCTAATTACTTTTTTGTTGAAAAAGAGGCCCACACAATGAACTCTTACCACTGGCATAGGCCAGATTCAAGTTGGAGGAACTCTGGTATTAAAGTTCACTGCGTAATGGCCCCTATATTTTCATCCAATAAACATCTGAGTTCAACAACAATAACATTGAATCAAGAATAAGTCAATATGTACGAAAAACAAAAAGACAGGATGGCAGAGCTAGAAAAACAACTAACCAATCCTGACACAATTAAACACTCCCAGGAAATGATTAAGCTTTCCCAGGAACAAGCCGAACTAAGAACAGTGATGTCCCTGATTTTGGAATTGGAAAAAATAGAAAACAATATTGAACAAAACAATGAAATTATCACCAAAGAAAGCGACGAGGAAATGAGAAATCTTGCTCAGGAAGAGATGGCTTCCCTAGAAGCCAAAGCCGAAGAATTAAAATTAGCCATTGATGAAGAACTGCGACCAAAGAACCCCAACGATAAGAAGAATGTAATCATGGAAATAAGGGCCGGTGCCGGTGGCGATGAGGCCGCTATATTTGCTGGTGATTTATTCCGAATGTATTCTCGCTATTGCGACAAAAATAAATGGAAGGTGGAAATTATTAGTTCCAGTGAATTGGGAATTGGTGGTTTCAAAGAAATTATTTTTCTAGTCAAGGGTAAAGATGCCTACGGGTTCCTAAAATACGAAGCCGGTACTCATCGCGTTCAACGAGTCCCGGAAACAGAAAAGCAGGGCCGAGTGCACACTTCAACCACCACCGTAGTAGTCCTTCCTGAGGCCGAAGAAATTGACATGAAAATAGAGCTCAATGACGTTCGGGTTGATACTTTTTGTTCCAGTGGTCCCGGTGGTCAGAGTGTTAACACTACCTACTCCGCCATTCGTTTAACTCATATCCCCACCGGTCTAGTGGTCTCCTGCCAAGACCAGAAATCTCAACATCAAAATAAAGATAAGGCGATGCAGGTTTTGCGTTCTCGTCTCCTAGCTAAACAAGAGGCAGAAAAACAACAAGAAGATTCTAGTGCTCGCAAAAATCAAATTGGAGCTGGCGATCGAAGTGATAAGATTAGAACATATAATTTTCCTCAAGACAGAGTAACTGATCATAGAATTAATTCTTCTTGGCACAGTATTGATAGAGTAATGGAAGGAGAAATTGAAAAAATTATTCAGGAACTAAAAAAGGCAGATAGATAAATATGCTAATGAACATAAAGACCTTAATAGCCAGTTCCCCTCTGCCGAACTTTGAGTCAGAAATATTGCTGGCTTTTTTATTAAAAAAAGACCGGACTTTCATTATCACCTATCTTGATAAGAATATTAGCTCCCGGAACTATAGCGATTTTAAAAAACTAGAGAAGAAAAGATTATCAGGCTATTCCATTGCTCACATTCTGAGCGAAAAGGAATTCTTTAGTCTAAAGTTTAAAATTAACAAACACACCCTAGCTCCCCGCCCTTTAACCGAGCTTATGGTTGAAGAGGCCCTGGCAAAAGCTATCTCCATCCCCCAGGACTTAATTATAGTAGATATCGGCACGGGCAGTGGAGCCATTATAATTTCCCTGGCCAAAGAGCTAAGAAGACTAAACCCACCTTTATTTAAAAAAATAAAATTTCTGGCCATTGATATTTCCAGGCCAGCACTGAGAATAGCCCAGGAAAACCTAAAAAAACATCGTCTCAGCACAAAGATAAAATTATTCTACGGAGATCTTGGCAATCCCCTCAAAAAAATAGATTTAAGAAACAATAATCTGATAATCACCGCCAACCTTCCCTATTTAACGCCAAAACAAAGCAATACCCTGCCCAGTATCCAAAAGGAACCTAAAATCGCTCTGGAGGGCGGTTTTGACGGCCTGAGACTATATGACAAGCTATTTAAACAACTATCCAATCTAGAATGCAAACACTTAACCTGTATCTGCGAATTTAATAGCAAGCAAAGTGCTAAAATATCAAATTTAGCTAAAAAGTATTTTAAATCAGGTAAATTTAAACTCAAAAAAGATCTAAGCAAACAAACTAGATTTCTAGTGATTGAAAAATAGGCAAAGGATAAAAAAAGACCTCGTTGAACAAGGTCTTTTTTTTATCTCAATTATATTACTCTTTCTTTTCTCCTTCTTCCTTCTCAGTTTCTTCCTTCGGAGCTTCTTCAGTTTCTACGGGTACCTCAACCTCCTCTACTCTTGGCGGTTTAGCTGCCACTACAATATTCTCACCGTCTTGAGCTAAAACCATATTCTCCGGAATATTAACATCGCTTACTCGAATAAAATCTTCAAAAGTCTTAAGAACGGAAATATCTACATCGAAGTGATCCACTAAATCGTTAGGATAACACTCAACTTCGATGGCATCAATTTCCTTCATCAACATGCCACCAAGCTCCTTAACAGCCTTTGATTCACCAATAAAGTGAAGCGGAATCTCCGTATTAATTTTCTCTTTCATATTAACTTGATAAAAGTCAACATGGGTAAGAAAATCTTTGAGAATATCTCTTTGAAAATCTTTGATCAAGACTTTAACAGGACCAGTTCCATAATCTAAATTAATTAGATTTGATTCACCAGCAAGATTAAATAATTTATTAAAATCATTTCTCTTTAACTTTAAGTTTTGATTATCTATTCCCTTGCCATATAGTACGGCAGGCATAAAATCTGCACTTAGTTTTTCATTGTCTTCTCTGATTTGAGCGCTCAGTTTTAATTCCATAAATTTAATATCTAGTTTTTGATTTAATTATAATATTTTCGATCATCCCTACCAATATTAATAGGGACACCAGGGAGCTGCCTCCATAACTCATAAATGGTAGGGGCAAACCAACAACAGGCATAATGCCTAGATTCATACCAATATTAATAAACATTTGAATAAAAATCAAGCCGGCGGCGCCAATAAGGAAATAAATCCCAAAATCATTGTCTATTTTCTTGATAATAGTAAAGCAACGAAAAAATAGAATAGAATAAAAACCCAGTATGAGGATAACCCCCAAAAACCCCAATTCCTCTGCTGCCACTGAGAAAATGAAGTCATTCTGTGCCTCCGGCAGGAATTTCAATTGAGATTGTGAGCCAAAACCCACCCCCTTGCCTACTGTTCCCCCGGAGCCAACAGCGATCATGGCCTGAGAAATATTATAGCCTGATTCTAGTGAATTGGCCGCCGGATTAAATAAAGTGATGATTCTTTCTTTTTGATAGTCCTTGAAAAAGAAAGTCCAGGACGTAAAAAAGAGAAACACAACCACCAGGCTAATGACAATTATATATTTCTTATTAAACCCCGCAGCTATCATCATCACTAACCAAATTGATCCTAAAATTAAAGCTGAACCAAAATCGGGTTGCAATAGAACAAGGACCACCAAGAAAAAAGCCGAAATACCGGAAAGCAAGAAGTGACGCAACGTTTTCACCTTGGTAGCTAGATTAGAAAAAAAATTCGCTAGAAATATTATTAGAACTATTTTCACCAGTTCAACTGGCTGCAAACTAAAACCACCAACCGCAAACCAACCCTTTGTCCCCCTAATAGTGTCTCCAAAAACCAAAACTGAAATTAGGGCCAAAACGGCCCCGATGTAGAAATAACGATTTAGGCTCTTGAGAAAATGGGTATCAATTAAAGAAAAAACAAAAAGAAGCACTATGCCCGTAACGGCAAACAATAGCTGCTTCTTGAAAAAAAGGAAATTTAGGGTTTCCTGACCCAGCGCAACGCTATATATCTCAATCAGACCGAAGGAAACCAAAAGAATAACCGCGGAAAAAATTATCCAATCAAAACTTTGTAGGTAAAATTTTAAACGATTCAACATAATAATTCTCAAATATTAGTTTCCTGCTCCTTGGTATTTTAGATATACTTCATTATTGAGAATGTTTACCTCCGGCACAACCTCAACTCGACTAATAATCGGCAGACTTTCTGACCAGGCGATTCTGACGTCAATTTTTTTCCCAGCCGGGAGATTATTTACCAAATAACGATTAACGCCCACTAATTCAGCTCCATTATACAATAGGATATTGAGCGGTACCTCATGGAAACCATAGGAAGAATTGTTATAAATATTAAATTCTAAGGAGTTTAGCGATAGTCGCTCCGAAAGCCCGCTTTCCGAAGCAGAAGCAAAGTGGAGGTTGTCAACGGAAAAATTAAAACGTTCCAACCTAAACTCGCTCCAATTACTGATGCTATGAGAATCAATTCTTTGCCAAAAAAGATCATTGATAATGAATTCAACTGGCGTTGACTCCTGAGGCAAAACCTCATTCAAAGTAAGAATATATTTTTCTTCACTGGGCAAAATAAAGTTCTGTCCACAGCTAACACTTTCCTCGCCCTGCATAAAACAATAGTTAAAATTAGCCATGAATTTCTCATTGGGATTACTGATCTTAACGGCTACGTCATAATTTTGACCACTTTTGAGAATTTTAGGTTGGGAAATTATTACATTGCCAGTAATATTACGTCGAGATGGCAATAAATTATTTAATTCCAAAAGGCTTTCGCTGGTTTTGCCGGTAAGGAAGTAAACCACATAGTTGTAGGAGGAATAGATAAAGAAAAAAGCGGAAAGTAGAACCAATGCGGCAATTACCAATCGAAAAAATAATTTTCTGTTCCTAGATAACCATAGACCAAAGTTCATCTCCTTAAGACCAACTCCACCCATGTTATTATACTTGCTTAAATCAATGCTATCTTTTTTATCTTTTTTCATAAGTATGATATAATATTTCTGTTATTATAATACCATATTTCTTTTAATTTATAAATATTTATCATTAAAGTATGTCTAAAATAATCATTCCTCTGAGCGTGCCCTCAGACAAGAAATCCGAGTATAGAAAAAACTATGAGTTAGTGTCTGACCAAACCAGGAACCTTTTTTTAATTGCCGGTGATCAAAAAATTGAACATCTAAACGATGATTTCTATGGCACGGGGATCACCCCCGAAGATGCTACCCCAGAACACCTATTTAAGATTGCTGCCAATTCTCCAAAAAATCTCCTAGCCCTACCCCTTGGCCTCATTTCATACTACGGAGAATCATATCCCAATATAAACTATTTGGTTAAATTGAACAGTAAAACAAATGTTGGTGATAATGAAGAAAAGAATTCTAGCCAATGTCTCTGGACGGTGGAAGATGTGGTGAGATTTAAAAAACAGAATCAACTGAAGATAGTTGCCGTGGGATATACTATTTACCTGGGCAACCGCTATGAAGGCCAGATGTTGGCTGAAGCAGCTAAAATAATAAATGAGGCTCATCAAAATGGACTATTGGCGGTACTCTGGCTATATCCGCGCGGAAAAAATATTAAGGAAGATGATATCCATACCATCGCTGGTGGAGCCGGTGTAGCAGCCGCCCTGGGAGCAGATTTTGTTAAGGTAAAATACCCCTATGGTGCTAAGAATAAGAAAACAGCAGCCGAAAAGTTTACTGAAGTAACCAGCGCAGCTGGGAACACTCGGGTAATTTGTGTTGGCGGTACAAAACGCAACGAAAAAGAACTCCTTGAACAACTAAAACAACAAATTAAAACTTCCGGAACCGCCGGCATTGCCATTGGACGCAATCTTCATCAACTACCTCTAGCTGATGCCCTACGTCTAGCTCAGAAAATCAATGAAATCATTTTCCCCGTCCCAAAAACAGAGAATAAAAGTAGTTTTTTTGGCTTCTAAAATAATAATAAAAAAAAGACCTCATTATTAGAGGTCTTTTTTTATTACTAAATATTATATTAATCGTTTAAGCTTTTAATCTCAATCTTAATCTTCTCTGGTAAGCGTGGAGCTTTTTTTATGAAAGAAGGAGAAAAATTAAGCTTATACTCTTTTATCTCAGAAAAAGTATCAAGATAGCTTCTAATCTGTTCTTCATTTAGATTAACCAACTGTTTTTTCACAATTACATCTGTATTTGTCCTGAGAGCAATTACCCCATTAAAGGAGACTTTAATGGTTGCGATTCCCTTTTGGGAGTCATAGCTATCAAGAGAATAGGAAACTTCATTTGAGTTGAACTCAATCAGCTCCTTGTCATCGGGAACTAATAGGGTTAATTTAGCTTTGGCCAGGGCAATGGCTTCCTCCTTTGAAAAGGAGACTTCCACTATCTTACCCCTGGCTGTCGCCTGGAAAGTTTCTTTTTCTTCGCCAACTTTGGCATCAATATTTGATTCAATGGAACCAATTATTTCATAGAGTTTATCCGTGCTGGTGCCGGAAAAAGACTTCTCTTCCTGAGATTTTGTTAGTAGAAGATCATTAATATCTTGGTTCGCCCTACTAATATCACTTGCTCGAACATATTTTTTAATTCTCTGCTGAAAAACAAAATCATTTTCATTCTTAGCATATATCTTGTCCTGAAGGCCCACCCAAAGACCGGGGATTGTAAAAGTGGTTAAACCAATAGCCATGTCAGCCTCAGGTTTGTCGACATAAATATCGACTTTGGCACTACCTCCAGCAGGCACGTTTACAGCTTCCTTGATGCGGAACAGCTTATTATCTGCAGTTAGTAGACGGGTGGTAGCCACTAAAGCTTGACTGCGACTATAGTTATTAATAATAGTAACCTCACCCTGTATTTCCTCACCGACAAACTCTTCTCCGGTGGTAGGATATTCCTTGGAAACATCTGTTTCAATTTCCTCTATGGTACCGTTCACTCTGGCCCGGGTGTCAATAAAATTTGTTTCCGTTGTGGGTTCCTCTTTATATATCTTGAGTAGCAGGCTGTCATTAACTATTTCTCCCTTGGGAGTGATAAAAATGGTTAGTTCGGAAAAAGAGAAATATGCCACCACTACAATAAGAATGGCTGTTAGGATTACAAACCTAATGGCTAGACGACGATATAGTCCTAGGCTTTTCTTGGTTTTTTTACCAGTTTGTTTCTTTTCAAGTTTTTCACTACTTTCATTCTCTTCGGCCATACTAGAAAAGAATTTCTTTTGTTGGTCAATTTCTTCACTTATTACCGATTCATCTGGTTCATCTGCTATTATTTCGTCGGCATCTGCAAAAACCGGTAGCTCCGGAAAGAATTCTTCTTCAGCGTTAGTTTCTTCGGGCATGAAAACATTATCTTCGTCGTTGACGATATCGACTGCAATACTCTTGGCCTTTGATCTTGTTTTAGGCTGAGCTTTTTTGACAGCTGTCTTCCGAGCTGGTTTAGCTGTTTTAGAAGTAGTTATTTTAGTTCTAGGCATAGATAGAATTGATATAAATAAAACTAAGTAGATTATAACAAAATTTATGATTATCTACAATAAAAAAACTAACTAACTATCCTAAAAGTCTCTGGGAATTGTTTTTTAAGTTCAGCTTGAAGCTTGTTAGAGTTTGAAACCAGAAAAGCAGTTTTAATAATCCGAGGCTGTCCATTGTCATTTACCTTGAAATATACCTCGTCTTTCCCCGGGTGAAGCTTAAATATTTCTTTGAGTTTTTTTAAATCCACCAAAGAATAATCTCTGAGAAAGTCCATCTTCAGGGGAGTGGCGCTCTTTGTTTTTACAGGCTTTAATTTAGTTGGCTCAACCTTTTTATTGGCCGCCGGTTTGCCATTTGCTTGTCGATACTTATACCCATTACCGTTGCCATTACCATATCCATTGGTTCGGCTTTCCAGAGCAATTTTTTTAAAATCATTGAGGGACTGTCGAGCTGTGCCCTTTTCCAGAACAGATGCCTGGTTAACCAGAACCTTGAGATCTTGATCCTTCTCTGAAATCTTTCCCCGAACAATAATGACTTTACCCTCAATCCAGAGGGCAGCTGTTTCTTTTAGTAGTCTGGGGAAAATTAACAGTTCTACGCTGGTGATGGCATCTTCAATCCTAACAAAAAGCATGGACTCCCCATTCCTGGTGATTATTTTTTTAATATTGGAAATAACGCCAGCAGTTATGACCTGATCATCATTCTTGTGATGTGGTAAGGTTGCCAAAGAAATAGCATAACCAGATAAATATGGGGCGTAGCTATTAAAAGGATGCTCACTAATGTAAAGCCCTAGCAATTCCTTTTCCCAGGCTAATTTTTCTGCCTTATCAACTTCTGGAGCTGGATTTAGAGTAATCCTATTTGCACTGGATATCAAAGGAGAATCTGTAAACAAACTACCCTGCTTAGTATCTTTGTTTTTTGCAATTTCTTTATTAAAACTAAGTAGTCTCTCAATATTAGAGAGTAACTGTCCCCGCTCTCCATAATTATCCAAGGCACCACTTTTTATTAAACTATCCAAAGATTTTTTGTTTAGATCTCTATCAGTGATTCTCTCCAGTAAATTAGAGATGTCGATATAGGGTCCATTTTCTTTTCTTTCCTGGATAATAACATCAACTATATGTTCGCCAACATTTTTAATGGCGCTAAGACCAAAACGAATAGTGTCAACTTTTTCATCAGGCACAACCACCTTGTTTTCCTTAGTTCCCGCTGTTACTACTGTAAAAGAAGCAAAGGATTCATTAATGTCAGGAGCCATAATTTTAATATTCATATTGCGGCACTCATCAATCTCAATGGCAATCCTGTCGGTATCATGCTGATCAGCTGTTAGCAAGGCGGCCATGAACTCAACTGGCCAATGAGCCTTGAGGTAAGCGGTTTGATAGCCAATCATGGCATAGCAGGCGGCATGGGAACGATTAAACCCATAACCAGCAAAAGGTTCAATGAAAGAAAAAATCTTTTCTGCTAATTCTTTATGTACTCCGTTCTTCACACACCCTTCCACAAACTTTTCTTTCTGTTTGGCCAATAGTGAAGCAATCTTTTTTCCCATAGCCTTGCGCAAAACATCAGCTTCTCCCATGGTAAAACCAGCCACATCCCGAGCAATCCGCATGACCTGCTCCTGATATATGGCCACGCCATAGGTTTTTTCTAAAATGGGAGCTAACTTGGGATGTAGGTATGAGACCTTTTTCTTTTTATGTTTACCGGCAATATAGTCTGGTATCCATTCCATTGGTCCCGGGCGGTATAAAGCTACCATGGCAATAATATCTTCAAAACTACTTGGTTTGAGCTCTTTTAAATAGCGTTTCATTCCGGAAGATTCGAATTGAAATATTCCAGTGGTTTCTCCGGCTTGAAATAGCTTATAGGTGGCTATATCATCCAGAGACAAATCATCAATGTCTATCTCTAGTCCTCTAGTATTTTTAATAATCTTCAATGCTGATTCAATGATGGTGAGATTCTTCAACCCAAGAAAGTCCATTTTTAATAGACCCAGATCTTCAATGGGATGAAGTGAGTACTGTGAAATAACACTCTTATCAATAGAAGAAGCATATTGAATGGGAACATACTCCGTTAGAGCGTCTTTGGTGATTAGCACTCCACAGGCGTGAGTAGAAGCATGTCGAGCCACCCCTTCCAAGCGTTGGGCATAGTCTAAAATTCTTTTGGCAGCTTCTTCCTTGCTGTACATTTCTTTTAACTCAGGGACAGTTTTAATGGCTTCTTCCAGCTTCATGAACATCGGTACACTCTTGGAAAGTTTATCACAATAGTCATAGGGTTCATTCAACACTCGACCCACATCTCTGATGGCTGCCCGAGCCGCCATGGTACCAAAGGTAATGATCTGAGCAACATGATCCTGCCCATATTTTTTTTCCACATAATTAATAACCTCTGCTCGTCGGACATCAGCAAAGTCCATATCGATATCAGGCATAGAGATACGATCCGGGTTTAGAAACCTCTCAAACAATAGGTCATATTTTAGTGGATCTAAATTAGTAATGCCCGTTAAATAGCAAACCAGAGATCCAGGGGCGCTACCACGTCCTGGTCCGACCACAATTTTATTATTCTTAGCCCAGCTAATAAAATCGGCCACAATTAAAAAGTATGAGGGCCAGCCCATTTTAGAAATAACTCCCAATTCGTAATCCAACCTCTCTTTAACTCGTTCCATTTCTTCAACTGAAGCATCAGGAAATCTTTTGGCAACTCCCTGCTCACAAAGATGACGCAGATAGGAATTACCGTCTTCCCCCCGGGGAACTTCAAAATATGGTAATTGAATATTCCCTAATTCGATTTTCAAATTACATTTATCAGCAATTTCCAAAGTACTGGTAATTGCTTCTGGCACATCCGCAAAAGCTTCTATCATCTCTCTATTGCTACGCATGGAATAATCACCCAAGCCAAGCATTTTCATACGATCGGTGTCTTCTTTTTTCTTTTTATTCTGAAGACACAATAGGATATCCTGGGCTTCGGCATCCTCTTTTTTCAGATAGTGAAGATCATTGGTGGCTACCAGGGGTATTCCTAATTCGCGAGAAAACTTAATTAATTGCTTATTCACTTTTTCCTGTCCTATGAGTTCCGGATGATCCATGATTTCAAGATAAAAATTACCTTGACCAAACAATTTGTTATACTCCAATATTCTTTCTCTGGCTCTGCTGACTTTTTCTCCCAATATTAGCTGAGGAATCTCCCCACCCAAACAAGCTGTGGAGGCAATTATACCTTCATGATGTTTTTGCAATAGTTCCCAGTCAATTCTCGGTTTATAATAAAACCCCTCAATGTGAGCGGCGGATACTAATTTTATTAAATTCTTATACCCCTCAATATTTTTAGCTAACAGTAAAAGATGAAAATTGGCAGCATCACCTCGAGTATTCTTATCAAAACGAGAATTGGGAGCTAAATATGTTTCCACCCCAACAATTGGCTTTATGCCTGCCTTTTTGCATTTCTGATAAAACTCAATGGCTCCATACATTGTGCCGTGATCAGTTAGCGCCACTGCCGGAGAACCCTGTTCTTTGGCATAGTTAATCAACTCGTCTAGTTTTGTTAAACCATCAAGTAAAGAATAGTGACTATGATTATGGAGGTGGACAAAAGACATAATTTATTGCTTTAACAGTATTTTATCATAGCTTCATTTTAATACATCGCCAGTTCCTTGGCAAATAAAAAAGAGGCTCCTGCGTAAGCCTCTAGTGCGTTGAAGTCATTGACTCTGTTTTGTTTTTGGCATGGCGCTTGTACAAAGACCAAAGAAACAGATGAAAGAAAAAATAATAGATAATACCAGGCCCTCCCTAAAGCTATGCTTTGTAATTCCTTGTGCTATTCCGCTGCACAGGCCCAAAAATAAAGAAATTACAGCAAAACGCAATAATAAACGTTGATGTTTCTTTAATTTTAACATTGAAACCTCCTTTTTAAAGAACCGTGATTATATTAATAGATATATTATTTAATCATTTTTCCGATAAATAGTCAAGATCCCTTAATCTTATTACAAATACTATTAAATTCTTCTTCTGAATAGAAGTCGATGATTAGCTTCCCTCCTCTGCCTCTGCGTTTTATATCAACCTTAGTGCTTAGAATCTCGCTTAACTCTTCCTCCTTGGCTAAATCAGTATAATCCTTCATTTTGGCAGCCTTGGTGCCTCCTAGCCGCTGTATTTCTTTACTGGTTTCTGCCACCGTCAAATTTTGTCTTAGTATTTTCTTTAGAACATTGGTTTGTTTAACACTATCATCAAGACCTAATAAATATTTCGCATGAGCCTCGGTAATCTTTCCCTGCACCAAAGCTTCTTGAATCTGGGTCGGAAGAGTGAGGAGGCGCAACGCATTAGCCACGCTGGAACGAGCCTTCCCTACTTTCTGGGCAGCTTCTTCCTGGGTGATGTCAAATTCATCAATTAAACGTCGATAGGCAAAGGCTGTTTCCAATGGATTGAGGTTTTCTCTTTGTAGATTCTCGATCAGAGCAATCTCTAGTTTCTTCTGTTCCTTTTCTTCCCTAACAATAACTGGCACTTCATTTAAGCCCAGCATTACGGCACTACGTAAACGTCTTTCTCCGGCGATCAGTTCATAGCCATCACCTTTCCGAGTTACAATCAATGGCTGGATGATGCCATGCTGTTTAATGGAACTGGCTAAATCACTAAGAGCCTCTTCAGAAAAATGCTGTCTTGGTTGGTGAGGATTAATACCAATTTGTCCGGGAGCAATTTTGAGAATCCTGCTGTCATCCTGCACAACAACCAATCCGTTATCCGAGTAAGTTGGATTACTGTCAGTATTGACTGTTTTCTTAGGAATGAGTGAGCCGAGACCTCGACCTAAACTTTGAGCCATATATTTATCTTTCTAAACTTAATATTTCTTTAGCTAAATTCTCATAGGCTTTGCCGCCACGAGATTTAGGGTCATAGTGAAGAATGGAACGACCGTAGCTTGGAGCTTCTGCCAAACGAACGCTCCTGGGGATAACAGAACGAAAGATGCGATTGGGGAAATATTGATATAATTCTTCCATTACTGCGCCGGATAATCTATTGCGACGATCAAACATGGTAATCACTGCTCCCATCACACTCAGCTTGGGCTTGAGATTATTTTGAATAAGGTTAATGGTTTCCAATAATTGACTTAAGCCCTCTAGAGCAAAGTACTCACTCTGCACAGGAATTAATATTTCATCAGCCGCCACTAAACTATTGACTGTTAGGAGGCCTAGGGATGGTGGCCCATCTATAATAATATAGTCGTAGTCGCCCCTAATATCTTCCAGGAGATTAGTGAGACGAAATTCACGATTCTCCATGGTAACCAACTCAACCCCTGCTCCCGCCAAAGGAATGGTGGCTGGAGCTATTCTTAATCTAGATTGCATGCTCCTCTTTATTATCTCAGAAAATGTTTTTTCACCAATTAAAGCCTCATAGACACCATGTTCAAGAGTACGATGATCGAGCCCCAGCCCAGAGGTAGCGTTTGCCTGGGGGTCAATGTCAACTATAAGAACTTGTTTACCCAGATGAGCAAGATAGGCACCCAGATTAACTGCTGTGGTAGTCTTACCAACTCCGCCCTTTTGATTTACAATTGCAATTATTTTTCCCATAGAGTAGTTATATATTTTTATTATATATTAAAGTAAATCCTTTGACAATTAAAACCTTATTTACTATACTAAAATTCAGAAGAAAAAGCCGCGGTGGCGGAACTGGTAGACGCGCACGACTCAAACTCGTGTAGAGCAATCTGTGAGGGTTCGATTCCCTCCCGCGGCACAAACAAAAGACAGGCCAATGGGGCCTGTTTTTGTGTAGTGTCATCAGAAATTACCCTCTGCCTACACTATTATTGTATTATTCCTCCCCCCAGAACTCTATTTTTATGATAGAAAACAATGCTTTGACCGGGAGTAACAGCTCGCTGTGCTGAATTGAATTCCACTAAATAGCTGCTCTTATTCTTCTCTCGCACTACACATTTAACTGCTGGGTGGCCATAACGAATAACAGCTTCACATTTTAAGGGCATCTTTGGCGTTTCGCTTGTCAGCCAATTTACTTGCCGCACCACCAAACTGTCTCTATACAAAATATCCTCATTCCAATTCTTCACAACATACAGGATATTTTTAGTGTAATCGTAACCCGATACATAGTATGGGCCTGTGCCTCCGATTTCAATCCCCCGACGTTGACCAATGGTGTACAAAGGAAGTCCCTGATGCTCACCTATCTCTTCCCCTGTTTCTATAATTCTAATGGGACCTGTTTTTAGTTTCAGGTATCTTTTGAGAAAATTATTATGGGGCCCGGACAGAAAACAAATGTCCTGACTCTCCGCTTTAGACTCTACCCCTAGTTTATGTTTTTTAGCCAACCTTCTGACTTGAGGTTTTGTATACTTACCCAAAGGAAACAACAACTGCGATAGCTCTGATTGATTAAAGGTATAGAGAAAATATGACTGGTCTTTGGCTTCATCCGTTGCTTTAAGTAAACGATATTCTCCCTTAATTTGTTTAATTTTTAAATAATGACCGGTGGCAACATAATCAAAACCTAATTTCTGGGCGTATTTCAAAAGTCTACCAATCTTAATCTCTCTATTGCAAACTACACAGGGATTGGGGGTTTTCCCGCTAGCATATTCACTTAAAAAGTTATCAACTACAGCCTCCTTGAAGGGTTGAGAAAAATCAAAAGTGTACAAAGGAATCCCAATTTTAGCGACTACGTTCTTGGCGTCAACTAATGCCTCCAGGGAACAACAACGATTCTCGGCTTTGCCTCCCACTTTCTCATCTTTCCAGAAATTTAAAAAAACGCCGGCCACTTCGTATCCCTGGTCGACCAACAATTGAGCGGCCACTGATGAATCAACACCACCGGACATCGCTACTAAAACTTTTTTATTTTTCTTTGCTGTCATTTTTTATTTCTCTAAATAACTCTAAATATTTCTGCGCTGTTTCTTCCCAAGTAAACCGCTGGCTTTGTTCATACCCTCTAGCAATTAACTTACCCCCTACATCTTTATTCTCTATTATCATTTTTATACTCTCAGCTAACTCTGTGGTCTTAAAAGGATTAATACTAAGAGCAGCCGATCCTACCACCTCAGGTAAACTGGAGGTATAGGAACAAACAACCGGAAGACCATAGGTCATTGCCTCCAAGGGAGGAAAGCCAAAGCCTTCATAGAATGAGGGATAGACAAAGACAACGGCAGAAGAGTATAACATTTCTTTCTGCTCTCTACTAATATAACCAAGGAATTTTATATCTCCTTGGTATGGAGAAGCTTTCCAATCCTGAATAATTTTTCTGTTCTTCCAACCTTGAGCTCCAGCCAAAACCAACTCCACCTGGACACCATCGGCACGCAATTGATTATATGCTTTAATTATGCCAGAAATATTCTTTCTGGGTTCAATATTTCCTAAATACAAAATGAATGGTTTTGTTATCCCGCAACTACGCAGAAAGTCTTCCCTGGCAGACTGGTTTAATTCTTTCTTCACAATATTATTACCTGAATATACTACTCGGACTTTATGAGAAGAAATACCAACTAACTCAACGATGTCATTTTTAGTATTTTCTGAGACTGCTACCACCAGATCGGCTTCCCTGATTATTCTTTTAACCCCCAGAGACCAATGCCAAAAGTTTTTACGAAAACTAAAAAAATGAGGATAGCGCAAAAAGGACAAATCGTGAATTGTAATTATTTTCTTAGATCCAACACTCAGCTTGGTGAAGTTAAAGTGTGGTGACCAAAATAAATCCACTCCCCCCAATAGTTTATCAATTTTAGGATATGAAAAAACCTTCTGCAAAAGGTAGTTAAACAACTTATTGGGATATCTAGCGGCAACCAATTGGCTGTTTTTGGTATTCCACTTAGCTAGGTGTTGATCAATATTCTGGAAAGAATTATAGAATAGCTTGTACTCATTAGAGTTATCTTGCTTTAGAATCTCCTCCAAAAGGTTGTGGGTATATTCCGATACCCCACTATAATTCTCGTCCATCAACACTCGAATGTCCACTCCTATCTTCATAGCATTCTCCTTTTATGTTCTTCAATAAAATCAAAAATTTGTCTTTTAAAATTACCAACGGAGAATTTGTCTGCTTGATTACGGATTTCAACTGGATCAAAATCTCTATGATTAAAACTCCTTACTACCGCCATTAGACTTTCCGGTGTTTGTTCAGTGAAAAATAACCCCGTCTTCCCTTCAATCACTGTTTCTTTGGCTCCACCCTTTTTATAGGCAATAACTGGTCGGCCAGAAGCCATAGACTCCACAACCGTAATACCAAAATCTTCTTCCTGGGGATTAATAAAAGCCAATGCATGACTATATAACTCCACTTTTTCATCTTCGGTTACTCTTCCTAAAAACTCAATATTCTTAGATTTATTGGCTATTTTCTTCAATCTCCTGAGATCAACTCCATCACCAAATATTTTTAACCTATACCCTTCTCCCAGCCTTTTAAAGGCCTCAATGGCAATATCCACTCGTTTATATGGCGCCAAGCGACAACCAATCAAGAAATATTGTTCATCTTCATTACTGGGTAAACTAGCAATATGAAATTTATCTACCTCCACTGGCGGATAGATAACCACCGAGTCCCGTCGATAGTATTTCTTGATTCTTTTTTGCACCACCTGAGAATTAGCAATGAACAGATCAACGCGGTCGGCTGCTAATCGATCCCAAATACGAATCTTATTTAAAATTAAAGAAATAACTTTTTTAAAATACTTATTGTATTTCAGCTCATTAATATATTGATGGGTATCACTCCAGAGATAGCGCGTAGGAGTATGGCAATAGCAAACATGTAAAGTATCGGGGTCGGTAATAACACCCTTGGCAAAGGAGCTAGTGTCGGAAATAACCAAATTGAACTCTCTGAGGTCAAAGAATTCAACTGCCATGGGCATAAAGAATAAGTACCATTGGTAATGTTTAACCCCTCCTGGCAATTTTTGTATCACTGAAGTTTCAATGTGACGGTTCTTAAAATACTTATCTATCTGCTTCTTTTCGTATAGCAAAGTATAGATTGGAGCCTCAGAAAACATGTCAGCCAAAACCTTAAGTACTTTTTCAGCACCACCGTCTTGAGCTAAATGATCATGAATTAAGGCAACTTTCATGTTTTTATTCTACTTGACGATTTCGTAATACCGCCAAAGGAGTTTTTAATAAAATAGAGGCATCAAGTAAAACTGACCAGTTCTCGATATAATATATATCTAATTTGACCTCTTCTTCAAATAATAAATCACTACGTCCTGAAATCTGTGCTAAACCAGTAATCCCCGGTTTTATGGTTAGGACCCTCTTTTGATAGTTCTGATATTTAGCCACTTCTTCTGGTAAATGCGGTCGTGGTCCAACCAAACTCATTCTGCCAACGAAAACTAGAAATAATTCTGGTAGCTCATCAATGGACCAGCGACGAATAAACTTCCCAACTCGAGTAATTCTAGGGTCACTCTTTATTTTTACCATTGGTCCATCGGTTCTCATGTTCAGGGCTGCTAATTCGTTGTAGCGCATACTATCGGAGTTGGGAATCATGGAACGAAATTTAATATAACGAAAAGTTTCACCGCTCTCTCCCACTCGATGTAAGTTAGAGCCATCGTCTCTCTTAGAAAAAAATATTGGCCCGCGAGAATCAATGATAATGGCTAGGGCCGTCAGTATTAATACGGGAGAAACAAGAATGATAAGGAATGCAGAACAAATAATATCCATTGCCCTTTTGATTACTCTGCCCCAACCATCCAAAGTAGTACGCTTAACCTCAACAATGGGAATACCAATTATTTCTGACACCTCTGTCCGCAACACTTTTACTTCCAATAAATCAGCTACATAGCGGAAAACAATATGGTTTTCATTGGTAAAGTCATACAAGCGCAAAACCTCTGCTTTGCTTAAATTTGGGTCACTCTGAATAATTTCATCAACTCCCCTATCTTTGATAAACTCCATTAACTCCTGCACTGTCTCCAAAGAAAAATCTCGTACCCTCTTCACCACTTCAAAGCCAGCCTTTTTATTCCTAGAAAACTCTGCCATTAGATTATCAGTGGTTTTGCTATTCCCCACCAAAACTATTTTGCGCACACCAATGCCATAGACAAATAAATATCTTTGCAGCCAACGAATAAAAATATGGGCCAAACTAACATAGATAATGGCCAATAGCCAAAAAGCCATAACAATAAAACGAGAATCAAATAGTTCCCGTTGAAAGAAAATAACAATAGCCACTAGACTCAATCCGGTGGAGCAAGCGATAAATATAAGTCTCAACTCCTGACCAAGCTTACGCGCACTCTTAATCTGATATAATCCAGAAATAATAAAAATTAATAACCACAAAACAGCAATGACCAGCAATGACTGAAAATACTCAGAAAATGGTAAATTAAAAATTACCGGACGTATCTCAACTGAAAATTCAGAGAACCTGAGGTGATAAGCCGAAAAGCCGGCTAACAATAACATCACAAGATCAACCGGCATAAAAAGCGTGGAGAAAAATAACTCAGTTTTTTTCATATATAAATTAATTGATAATAAAGTTATTAGAACAAGCGATAAGCCGGATTCTGTCGAGGACGATCATTTATCTAGGCCTACTATTACTAGTAGGCTCGAGCGAGCTACTTGTTCTTTCCTGTATAAAACAGAAAAGTTTGCTCTTGCTTCCGATAGGGTTTACCGCGAACACTTCGTCACCGAAGGCCGAAATCAGTAGCTTACAATAAGCATCTGACTACTTTTCACCTTTTATCTTGTTAAAAATTTCAAGATTAGTATTGTCTCTGTGGCACTTTCCCTGAATCAAAATCGATCCGGTGGGCATTACCCACTATCATTTAGCGAAGTCCGGACTTTCCTCTCTGTTTAAAAAACAGAGCGATCGTCTGCTTGCTCTAATAACGTTTTTATAGTACTAAATAATTGAAAAAAAATCAAGTATAAGCAAGCTTCTTTGTTAATGAAAATTCAATAAAAAGATCCGTATTTATACCTTAATAATAGCTAAAAATAACATATATAGCCTAAATCTCTTGACTTTTTTAGAATAGTATGCTATTATAAGTGCTCAAGTTTACTAGTCTTTTAACAAAAGAAAAAAGCCATGAGAATTGCACCAACAACCCCAGGTGAATTATTTCCCATTAGTGACCATAATCACCGAGTGATTGGTAGTTACTCATCGGGAGATTACATTTATACTCGTTCCGGCAGACTACGCGGTTACATCGAGAATGGAGGCGTTTTCAATAACAATCACGTTTTACGTGGTAGGATTATTGGCCATTTAGTTTACAACGAATATGGCCAACTCCTAGGAAGAATTATTGGAAACACCATCGAAGATTACGTAGGTGTCGTTCGGGGAATATTTGAAGGCACTGACGGAACTGCAGCTGCCGCTCACATTCTTATTTTTTCAATTATTGATGATGATAACAATGATGACTAAAGGTATGAGGAGATTAATATGAAAAAAGAGAATAAAACAAAAAAATGACGCGAGGACTAGTTAAATTAATTTTAACCTCCTCGCTTTTTTATTTATACGCCCCATAAAGCTCTTTTACTTCATCTCCACTTAAAACTCCTCGCCAAACATTCAGCTCATCCAACTCAGAGCTATTGTTCTCAGACATTATACTCAATTTATCGGGCTCCCTTCCTTCCTCAATCCACACAAATGGTGAAGAAAATTTTTGCTCTCCATCAACATAAAAACGAAGTAGATAATCATATGAGTCATAAGTGAGTGCTAAATAATGCCACAGATCATCATTGGGAACCGTTATCCCAACCCCCTCGCTAATCACGCCATAGTTGTCATTAAACCAAAAGGCTGGTCGATAATAATTAGGTACTATTGCCAATCTATCCTTGTCACTGTCCCGCAAAGACACCTTGGTGCGACTTTCGTCTGGATATGAACTATTGCGCCACCAAAAAGATAATGACAAGTCTTTGGAATGTATCGCCTCATTAAAATTAATATTGATATCTTTGCCCCACTCACTCCTTAGGGCGCTACCATCAATACTATCCGCAACTAATAATTCAGACTCTAAATCAAATTCAAGATTATTCACAACATCTCTGGCTACCCCCTCGTCACTATTATTAAAATCCCAAGAATATAATAATTCTGCAACCAGCTGCGGTGTACGCTCCGTGAACGGTTCATGCGGCAAATTAGCATTATAATTTAAACCAATTTCATCGGCCGATAGAGGCCGATTCCAAAAAACAAGTTCATCCATTAGAAAAGCCTCAACATTGCCGCTAATTTCTAAGCTGTTCATTGTTAGTAAATCCTCATCAAATTCACGATTATATACCTCTTCGCCATTAATATAGAAAGACCAATAATGACTATCCCTATCAACAACTAAAACAACCTGGTCCCAGTCGTCCGTGATAGACATATCCATATAATAACGCCAATCTGTATTAGGCAAACCCTCAAACTCTAGCATCCCCTGGTCAAGAGAGAATTGTAGATAATCATTATTATCATTCATTAGCTTAAACTGTATTCTAGGTACATTATTTCTAGATTTACGATAATAGAAACTAGCAGAGAAACTATTGGTATCCACCACCGGATTCAGGGGAATGTTAATAGAATCATAAATATAACCACTTTCTCGGGCACAACCCCATTTACCCACAGCCCAACGACCATCTCCATAGCACTCATCAAAATGCCAAAGATGACTTATATCATCCGAATTAACAGAAACTAAATCATTGGTACTAGTGGCAATAACGTTAATTTCTTCTTCGGGCGTAGTGGTAGCAATAATTACCTTATCAGTGGCTAAAAGCTCATAGTCAAGGCTATTATCGCTAGAGGTGGCAACACGATTAAGAATATAAAAGTCAGAAATAGCTGGTGCTGGCCCAGTACCAGCAAAATAAGTCGCATCAGGACCAAAGCCCACAGCATCCATCACGTCAACGTCTGTGCTGGAGCTGATGGCACTATTGCCTAAGTATATAGTGTAGCCTGAACCAAACCAACCAAACTCATCTCTAGTAGCGATGGCCTGAGCCTCAGTCTTATACTCTTCTTCCGCGTCGTCCCGTACAATCAAATAATAATCGTGAGCTTTAATAACTGTTCCTCCTGGATAAACACCATCATCTGGATTACCAATCCTCATGGCCAAACTAGGATCATCCGCAGTTTTTGTCTTTTCCAAACGATATTCTGATGTAGCTAAATCAAAATCTTCATCACCAGGATTATACAATTCAATCCAATCATTATTACCCGTACTATATATTTTACTAATAATTGCCAACCTGGGATCATTGTCTGTCTCGCTGGGCTCTGACTCAACCTCATCGGCAGTCTCAGTGATAGAAGCAGGAGAACTGGTATCAGTCGTTTCTGCTGCTGCGGCACTGGAAATCATTGTCTGGGCAGTATTCCTAGTAGCGCTAGTATTATAACTACTAGCGATGGTATTAGCACTGGTATCCTTTGTTGTCTTTTTTTGAACACTAATGCCTGGTTCTGAAGCAGATTGGGCGGCCGCTGTTTTGACTTCAATCAGTTCTTTGGATGGAAATTCTATTTCCAAACCCTCAACATAATTTCCGGGGGTTAAAGCTACTTCCTGGACTACTTGTATTTCCCTTTCTTCTTTTGTATTTTGATCTCCCTTTGCAATCTCAGCCTTTTTATTAACCTGTACCCGAGCCTGAGTTGGCTTGACACTCTCCTTGGCAGAACTACTGCTAATTGCCTTTGTTTTACCTGAAGTAGTTTTTTTAGCGACCTCAAACTCTTGTCCGCTAATAACTAGCTCTGACTTATCTTTAGAAAAAAGCTTCTCCTTAATACCAAGGGCAAGTTCTTTGGCATTGCTAATAATCTTCTTAGTTGATGATAGGGGATTATTTATCAAGCTCCACTTTAGAATGAGCCCTAGTCTAGAAAATGTGCCTCTGATTTCTTTGTCGGCAAAGCTTGAAGAAATTTGCACATCAACCTCAACATCATCTAGACTTTCTTGAAGAAACTGCGTGTAGGGGAAAAAAATATATCTCTCACCACCATGTTCCAAACCAGCGTCAAAGCCAATTAACTCTGGAGCGGGTAAGATCATATTCTTCTGTTGGGCAATGCTAGAGAATTCAACTTCTTCAGAAAAGCAACTGTCATCAGAGTTGATAACACTGGTATTATCAAAACCATCCGGAGTAATGTCGACGGCGTAATAAGCACTATCATATTCAAGGGCAGCTAAATTATTCGGATTAGAAATGTTGGCGCTTTCATAAATTTTCTCCGTTAAACCAACACAGGTCCATTCCCCGCTCCCAGGACCCTTTTGTGTCTTGAAATCGAAATCATATCTAAGGTTTGCTTCTGCTAAATTTTTAGCTAACATTACTGCTTTTATCCTTTGCATAGTACTCAATTCCTCTGGCAATTTAGCCCCCAGAAACTCTTCTCCTTCGGATAAATTAACAAAATGCTTGGCAGGAATTTTCACTACCCCGTCGGCCAAAGCCTCAACTACATAATCCACTCCATCCTCCTGTCCAATATAGATGCCCACATGCCCCGGGAAAATATCTCCTATCACTCCTTTGTCAATTTTCATTAAATAATCTGTACTGTAACCATACATCTGGCCATTCCGAGAAGTGCGATACAGTAGTGTTCCGGGAGGCATAGCCCAGGCCAAACCAGGAAACAATAGGCAACTAAGCAATACTAATGAACTGACAAATAATTGTATATTTTTCATATTTAGATAATTAATAATTATAATAATCCCACTCTGACTGCTCAATTTCTGGTAGAGAATATTTTTTCCAAGTGGCCAAAGTGTTCAAAAAATCAGCCGCAAAAAATCGACTTATTTTATCATCCACAACTTCTTGGTACACTTTCTGTAAAACTAAAGCTACCTCATTAGGAAAAATAACCTGATAGCTGTTTAATAGCATAACTAAATCTTGACGAAGTCTCTTATCGGTTTCCGTCGAGAGAATAATCTCTTCAATTTTATGCAACTGATTAATGGAAAAGTACTGTTCTTTATATTTAACATTGCTGAGCATGATAACCGCCAACCTTTTCAACTCCAGACTATTTGTGGAAAGCAACAAAGAAACATAATAATCGGACAAAGAGCCACTATTCATTACGCCCAAACCTCGGAGGGCTTGTAGCTTGTCATCCGAATCTCCGTTGGTGGTGGATATTATTTTTTTAAATCTAGTTGTTAATGCCATTTTAGAAAAACTGATTTTAGGAAAAGCAGACATAATCTCAATTTGTAAGCTTATATTTCCTTCCGAGTAGTTCAGATAATCTGATAAATAACCAGGAAGAAAAGCATTATCTTTAGGAAGATAGATTATCTTTATCAACGCCTTTCTAAACTCTAGCCCCTCCTCCTCGGAATTAAAATATTTTTCCATTCTCTGATCCAAATAGCTTGCTCCGGTTAAATGATTCGCAATCACACTCTCCAACCTGTTTCTGCGCAATGAACACTCCTCATGGCAAAGTTCTTCAGTTAAAAAAGATTCTCTCAGCTCCAATAAGGCTAAGTCGGCCTCATTAAGCGACAACAGGTTAATAGTTACTCCCAATAAAAAGATTGCAGCCATAATAATCGCAATAATCAGCCAGCGCTTACCTCGAGAAAGAGAAAAAAATCTCTTTCTAAGTTTAAATAAAACTCTTCTTGCTTTTCTCATAGAATGAATAATTAATAATTAGTGTCTCCCACTATAGCAAAAACTCCCTGATGGGGCGTTAAAATATTAATAAAATATTCATACTAAAGAATCTTCAAAAATCCTTATTTATACGAGCTTTTTGAACAAATAAAAAACCAGACCCTCAGGTCTGATTTTTTGAATAAAAGTATATTAGTAATTATTTATATTTACTCCCCCAACAATTCTGTCACCATTTCCTGAAGACGACTATCTAGTGCTGCGGCTCTCCGTCCTGCCACTCTAGCCTCATCAACATAATTCAGCTCTAAATATAATCTAGCTAAATTAAACCAAACCTCGGGATTATTGGCATCAACCAATGATAATCTTTCGGTCAGCAATAAAGCTCTATCAAGGTCCTGCTGATTAACATAATAGTTAATGGCATCCATTAACAAGCGGGCTGACTTCAATTCCTTTGTTCCTCCTTTGTCCATGCAGGCGTCCAAGGGCTCCTGCACTAATTCCTCCTTGCCCAAAAGTAAGTATATCTGTGCCAAACGACAATGGCCATCGGGATAATTAGGATTTAAGCTAGTGGCATACTTCACCGTTTCAATGGCTTCTTCCTTCTCTCCCCGAGCCAATAGTATTTGTCCCTTGGTAAGGTACAAAGGAAGGCGCCGAGGACTAGCTTCAATGGATTTTTCAATGGCCTGTACTGACCTATTGGAATAATGATTGAAACGTTCCAAGTCATTGTAATTATTTCGCGCCACAGTATCCAATATTTGTGCCAATTGTAGTTGCATCAAACTATCATCGGGATTAAGAGCAACATTCTGCTCAGCTAAAGAAATTATATAATCCAAAGCCTCCCGCGACTGTGTTTCATTGAGACTGAAAAAAGCATTGGGATTAATGGTGGATATATTAATTAACATGGCTCGTCCGTCACGACTAAGAGGATCATTGGAATCTAGAGCTCGTCGGGCAGTATTGAGTCCAGTCCAGAGCTTCCCTTCCATAATTTGGCCGTAACTGGAAATAACTCCGGAAAACATTCTCCAGGATCTAATATTAAATTGAATTAGAGTTAGAAAAACTAACACCAGGGCAAGAAAAAATATAATTAGTTCTTTGGTCACACCTCCATTATCTCTCTCTTCTTCCATTGGTATTTCTAGGCCCTCACCTTTGATTAGCCAATAGACAAAGCCCATAAGCATCATGAGGCCAATGTAGGTGGAAAATGAGTCAAAAACAGCCAAATTTTGGATAAAATAGGCTCCTAGAAGGGCCACTATGACACTAATTTCCAAGTTCCTGCGAGTTTTCCCTTCCAAGCCAATAATACGACCGTTTTCTTTAAATTTCTTCCGGAGATAATAGAGGGTAGCAATAAATATACTGAGATAAGTTGCCAGCCCAACAAGCCCAGTGGTAGAAGCAATATCAATTAAATTATTGTGCGCCCGGTCAAAATATGTTTCTGTACGAGCATGATCAAAGAATCTAGGATTGAAGTGCTTATCAAAAATAATGGCATAGTTACCGAAGCCAGTACCAAATACGGGATGATATTTAAAGTCCAACCAGGCTCCCTGCCAGGATATTAATCTTGTCTGGAAAGTGTCCTTTTGAAAGGTTAACCCACGAAGAAAACCGTTCTGCTGAAACCAATCTGAATTGCGCTGATAAAATATACCAGTGATGGATATAATGGCCAGAAAGAAAACTATCAAAGCTGTTATCCTAAAAACTCTACGTCGATGAAACAGTCCCAGAAGAAAGAAAAGCAAAAGTACACTCATCGTAAAACCAATAATAGCCCCGGAAGTATTGGCCGCTCGAAACTCCAACAACATTATTATCACTGGTAGTACATATAGCCAGCGCCACCCCCTATTCTTCTCTCTAAAAAACAAAATAACACTGAAATAGAGATTGAATATTAGGTAACCGCTAACATAGGCGGTATTGCCAATCACACTATAGACATTGGCTCCCAATAAACCAATGAGGCTCACTATGGTGGCTGTTACAATGGAAGCGAATAATAATAGTTTCCATTCAAACCAAGAACGAAAAGCCGTGATAACAATGTAGTAGAAAATTAGAAAATGTAATAAATGGAAGAAGCCCAACATCCTCTCAGCGTCACCCCAGAAGCTAAGATTGAAATCAACACTGATGGCGCAGGAAGCGAAAATAGCAATAAAGTAGGCTATTATCCCTCCGGAAAGGTAATTCTTCTTAGGCCGATACTGAGGAAAGCGCCAGATGAATACAAACCAAACTACTAATAACACTTCCATTAGAATATTAAACGGTAGTTGTTTGGAGGTAATATAGGGAAATAAAAGGTTAGTAAAAATAAAAAAGATAATTGCCAAAGAGGCAATAATCCCAATTTGTAATATTCTTAAATAGGTTTTAGCGGACATAATATTTTAGATTACTTTCTGTTTGCCATTATACTATATAATTAAATGAATTAAAAATAAAAATCCCGCTAATTTAATGTATTAGCGGGATTGTAATAGGATAAACCTACCCTACACTTTGTTTTCATCACACCATTCTCTGGCGTTCTGGAACATTTTCATCCAGGGTGAGTATCCGGAATCAGGAGTACCTCCTGGTGCATAGGCCATCTGCCAAGAAAGGAATGTCCTTTCGGGATGAGGCATTAATGCCAGGTGACGACCATCAGCGCTACAAATACCAGCAATACCATCCTTTGATCCGTTGGGATTAAAAGGGTATTTTTCCGTGTACAACGGAGTACCGGCATCTTCACCATCGTCAGCGTAGCGTATGGGAGCTAAACTGTTAACATTGATGTCAGCTAAAACACTGGGGTCAGGACAATAGAATTGGCCTTCTCCGTGGGCTGACCAAATACCCAGAACCGAGCCCTTCATGCCTTTGAGCATCATGGCTGGGCTATCCAGGATTTTAACAGCTAGATATCGGCTCTCAAAGCGACCAGATTTATTCTTGATAAATCGGGGTTGCTTTGTGATATCCAAGCCCTTCTGTGGCACCCAGCCTAACAAAGTTGATAATTGGCAACCATTACAGACCCCCAGAGAAAAAGTGTCAGGACGGTTATAGAAATCATCAAACATCTGCTTCAGCTTTTCATTGAAGAGAATACTACCGGCCCAACCCTTGGCTGAATCTAAAACATCAGCGTAGGAGAAGCCGCCAACAAAAGCCACGCCTTGAAAGTCCCCTAAATCAGCCTCACCATTTAACAGGTGCGTCATGGCCACATCAAAGGGTTCAAAGCCTGCCTGATAGAAAGCGGATGTCATCTCTCTGTCTCCGTTGGACCCTTCTTCACGTAAAATTGCGATTTTAGGCTTGCATGTTTTCGCTAGCCATTTTGAATCTGTGACTCCAGGAGAGAAAACACTACTTAACATTAAGCCTCTGGAATCAGAAAGGTTGTCTTGCTCTTCGGTCACACAATCAGGATCACATTGCAATAATTCCAATTGGTAGCTGGTATCTTCCCAGATATCCTTCAAATAGAACAATGTTTCTCCTAGTACTATTGCTGCCATAGGTCTAGCGAAACGATTAAGTTCTACATATTGATGGAGCTGTGTGTCTCCCAAAACATATGAGTTAACACCCATGGTATGGAGAGCCGAAAGAACCGTATCTACATCATGGTGAAGAACTTCAATCAACCAGCCAGCCTCTTCTGCAAATAGTTCCGGAATAATTCCTGCAACCGTTCTCAGGTTGTGAGAAATAAAACCACAATTACCAGCAAACAGCATTTCCAACAGAGATACAATCATCCCCCCATCACTGATGTCATGGGCAGATAAAATTAATCCCTGTTCTATAAACTCCTGCATTAAATAAAAGCCATCTTTCAACACTTCAGCTTTAACATTAGGGCAAGGACCAGTAATATTCCGATACACCTGACCAAGGGCTGATCCTCCAAGACGACGTTGACCATCAGATAAATCAATGCGGATTATTACACTTTTACCGGGTGCCTTAATATCGGGCGTAACCTTCTTGGTAATATCCGGAACAGTGCAATAGGCAGAAACTACCATGGATAGCGGTGATTTCACAATCTCTGTTTCTCCTTCGGCGCGTTCTACCCTGGTGGCCATAGACAAACTGTCCTTGCCACCATCGGGAGCAATACCAAGTTCAATCATGAAGGCACTCATGGCTTCGGCGGCATCATACATAATAGCGCCTTCGCCAGGCAATTTAGGTGCACCCATCCAATTCACAGAACACTTGATATCCTTAATGTTGCTTACCTTAGCCAAAGCTAAGTTAGTAAGAGCTTCAGCTACAGCCATGCGAGCACCAGCAGTGGGATAAACCAACATCTTAATTGGTTGTTCACCAATGGCAGTTGCTGCACCAGTATACTTCCCTTCTTCATTGGGAAAGTGACTTTGAGCAATAACAGCCACGTCAGAAACGGGCAATTGCAATGGTCCGCAACACTGTTGTTGAGCGATTAAGCCGGTAACGCTTCGATCCACTTTGTTTGTCAAAAACTTCTTTGAACAAATTGATGGCAGACGTAAAACATCTTCCAGGATAGCATTAACAGGCATTTCTGATAAAGAATACAATGCCCCCGGGTTTGCTTCCAAATGATTGGATTTAAATGTCTTTTGAGGCATTCCCCCCAAAACATCTTTCAAGTCCAAATTAACCGGTGTCGACCCATTCCAAGAATCAACAACAACAAACTTACCATCACCTGTAACTTCGCCCAGGACTTCACAGCTTACCTTCTCTCGATCACAAATGGCTTGAAACCTCTCCAAGTCACTCTTGTGAATTACCAGGCCGTTACGTTCCTGGAATTCAGCTACCCAGATCTCTAGAACTGACATAGTGGGGTCACCCACGTTTATCTTGCGAATATCAATTCGGCCACCAGCATCCTCAACCAATTCTTTTAGAACATTGGCTGGGCCACCGGCACCCTGATCGTGAATACTCACAATGGGGTTCTTTTCCTCCATCTCCACACAGGCGCGAACCACTCGGTTCACCTTCTGGGCCATTTCAGCATCCCCTCGTTGTACGGCATTAAAGTCCAATTCACTGGCCTGAGCTCCCTGAATTAAGGAAGAGGCAGCACCGCCACCAAATCCAATGCGATAGGCAGGTCCACCAATTTGAATAATCAGCATTCCTTTTTCAGCGTTGTTTTTTTTCAAGTGTACATTGCTCATCTGGCCAATACCACCAGTAAACATAATGGGTTTTAACCATTCCCTTCTTTCACCGTTAAAAAATATAGCTCCGGCCCGTACAAATCCTGCAATAACAGGCTCGCCGAACTTGTTGCCATAGTCACTGGCTCCGTTTGAAGCACCAATGAGAATGTCTCGAGGCGAGGCTAAATTAGAAGGATACACTAAGTCAGGATCTTCCCAGAGTAAACGATAATCCGGTAAGTACAAGTTGCCGACACAATAACCAGCTGTGCCAGCTACCACTAAACTTCCGCGACCAGTTGCTTGTCCATCACGAATTCTTCCTCCGGTACCTGTTTCTGCTCCCGGAAAAGGAGCAATGCCCGAAGGAAAATTGTGTGTTTCCGCAGTGAAGGTAATGTGGTAGTTAAGCGTTCTCTCAGAGAAATAAGAACATTCTCCTGGGAAAACAGGTATAATGGTTTTAATATTATACCCTCTAATAGCGCTGGAATTATCACTGAAAGCAACAACACTGTTGTCATGGTTAGCCTCCCAGGGAGCTTTAATTAGCTCCATGAGGGTCTTCTCTTTGCGGATACCATCAATAACTTGGACCCCCTTAAAATACCCATGACGGCTGTGCTCACTATTTGCATTATTGAGATCCATTATCTCAACAATGCTGGGATTACGTCCACACTTCACTACAAAGTATCCGTAATAGGCTTGCTTATCACGATCATCCATGGAAATACCAGGAATCTTATCAAAGGCAGCCATCCCCTCTTCCATTAGAGGAACGTCGAATACTTCAACTGGCTTAATGCCCGTCTCGAAGGTTGTCAGGGGTGCCGGATACATACACTCCGTCATGCGGTCATAAAATTTCTCCGGTTTAGCTTGCGGTTTCAAGAAGATTCGTCTTGATATTTCAATCCTGGTAATTTTCTTTAAACCACAGGAATGAAGAATGGAAATAGCATTGCTATTGCTAGCAGTGGCAAAGTTCAAGCGAGGCCCAAATTCACGGACAGCAGAAGAGACAAAGCTTGGCTCTTGACGGAGGTAAAAGGGTTCAAAAGTTTCACCAAGCAACCAAAATAAAATGGACATTTCTTTCTTGGTTAATGCTTTTGTAACTTCAATGTTGTAGCAGTACTCCATGGCACTGCTTACTCTACGATACAGATGTTCTACTTTTTTCATCATTTACTGTTTTTATGGTTAGTACAAATATTTATTATTTTTAAAGTTCAATAATAGCCAACGATTTACAAAATTAGCTATCGTATCAAATTAACCTATTATCACTAAAAAGTCAAAAAAACCGACACAAAAAGAGCGGGCCGAAGCCCGCTCTTTTCTATGTGTCACAATATATATTATTTTAACTTTAATTCATTAATAACATTTCTATATACCTGTTTATCGGGATATATCTCAGACAAAACCTCATATTGTTCAATAGCATCTTTATGACGACCAATATCCCTAAGATAACCGGCATAACTGACCAAAAGGTTACTTCTATCCACAATCACATTATCCAGGGCTTCTTTATACATCGCAATCACTTTTTCTGGATCCGCCTCTAAATAATATCGATACAACTCTATCTTAGCTAGATAAATAGATTGTTCACTATAATTAGCCACCGCTAAAGCTTGGTCATAATATTCATCTGATTTCTCATAGTCCCCTGTCGTTTTATACAAATTAGCGACATTCACAATGGGGATCCAGAACTTACCCTCAGTCAAATCAATTGCTTTCTGAAAAGACTCAATTGCTTTTCCATAATCCTCTTTATTGCCTCCATCAGCGCTAGCCTTGAAGGCCAAGCCATCAACTAAATATTGATTATATAATTCAACCACCTGTTCTTGTCCTAAATCATAATTATCGAGTGTATCATTATTGTTATTGTCTTGTTGCAATATCCTTCCCTTGGCCCTATTAAACAACTCTACGGCCTTAGTCGAACAATTTGGTTTGAATAAAAAGAGTGATAATATCACCAATAAAACAAGGACGAGAACGCTTAAAAATATGATTCTTTTTTTAGGAATACTTTTTTTCATACACTTAATGTTAAATATTATATGATGTATTATAGCAAAGATTTAGAAAAACAAAAACACCCCCGAAGGGGTGTTTTTGCTATATAACTTTAACTTAAACTAATTAAATTAGTAAGTTAGAGTTCCACCGTTAAGTGGTAGAGTATCAACAGTTACGATACTTGCAGTAATACCGTCAGTCCATTTAATACCATTGGTACTAGGAATGCTCACAGTCAAACGACCGTCTGCTGGAGCTTCGTTAGTATCAACAGTTACGATGAACTTAGTTGTACTACCAGCAGCAACACTAACGTCAGTTAATGAAGTTGTAGTAGTCCAACCATCAAAAGCAACACTTGCTAATGCATTGGTTGATGTTGCAGTCCAGATACCAACCTGGTTGCCAGAGGTTATGGAGTTCTTATAAACTCTTACGTCTCTGTCTGTGGCAGTTAGCCAAGTACCGGAAGTAGACAAAGTCAAAGCTAAGTCACTAACGGTAGCATCTACGTTATCAACGTTACTAGTGTTAGAAACGTTAAATACTAACACAGTTTGGTCAGTAGTAGCGGTAGAAGCGCCTGATGGAGAGGTGGCATCCTTGCTAACAGAGATCTTTGTTCTGTAAGCAGTCATAGTATTACCAGTGGCTGAAGTTACAGTCTCGGTAATAGCAGCACCAGATGAAGCACCAATGGTATCAATAGCTGTATTAGCAGCTAGGTTGATAACATGAGTACCAGCAGAGGTACCATTTGGATAAGCACCAATATCAGCTTTAACAGTTAGAGTTACTGTAGTACCCTTAGCAACAACGAAAGGAGTTGCTAAAGTCCAAGTAGCAGTACCATTAGAAGCAGCGCTGAAAGCAGCTACTGAAGAGCCAACCATAGTAGTTCCATTGTATAGTCTAACATTGTTCAAACTAGTAGCGTAAGAACTTGTGTCAACTAACTGGATTCTATTAACGTTAACGTCTTCTGAAGTACCGGCAGTGAATTTGAGTTTAGCAAATTCAACGTCAGTTTGACCCAATACAACTTGAGCTGCAGTTGGGGTATCAGCGTCAGCAGTAACAGTTAGAGAACCAGTAGATGCAATGTACATGTTCTGTAGGTTAGCAATGGTAGCAGTTGGATAAGCATCAGAACTAGTGTTGTTACCAGTAGCTGATAGACTTACAAACTCTAGGCCAACCTGTGCAGAACCGTAACCACCAGCGCCAGTTAAGATATCAGCATAGATATCAACTACATACTGTGCGCCAGCTGCAATAACAACTGAAGGGCTTAGAGAGAACGTGAAGTCAGCTCCAGCTGTTCCAGATAAAGTACCTTGAGAAGTTGCTAACTGAGTACCAGCAGCATTTTTCAAAGTTAAGTTCTGGAAGTTGTCACCGAAGTCTTCGGTAGCATCATCACCATCATCACCAACAACAATTTGATTTACAGTTACACCTTCACCAGAGCCAGCAGTGATAACTAGTGAACCAACTTTTACATTGGTAGCACCAACTACACCAGTTGGGTTAGTAGAAGTTCTGTCAGCGAATGAACCATTCTTAGCAACAGTCAATAGACCAGTTGCAGCAGTTAGGGTTCGTCCAGTTGCAGCAGCTGTAGCTACTGAGCTCAATGAAGATTGACCAGTGGCATCAGTGGTGCCAGCTACTAGACTAACCACAACAGTTTGACCGGCAACTAGATTAGTACTAGTGCTTCCAGAAATAGAGATAGTATCGGCCTTATACTCTACAGTGGCAGTTGCGCCAGCTGGGATAACTTGATTTAGAGTATAAGTAACGGTAGCTGCGTCCGTAACAACAGCATCTGTGGTTCCAACCTGAGAACCATTCCAATATAACTTACCGTTCTGAAGATCTAAGTTACTGTCTCCCTCATTAACACTAACCTTAACAGCGGTAACTTTAATGTCTTCGCCATTAGCTTTGTATTCGAATTTAGCCATTGAAACACCGGTAGAACCTGTTGGAACGTTTCCAACTGGAGAATCAGAAGCTACAGAAATAGTAAGAGTACCAGAATTAATGTCTGTACCATTACCAGTTTCAGGTTCAACTAGAGTGAAGGCAGCGCCACTCCTTAATGGTTTAACTTGTACACCGTAGTTATCATCAGTAGTTAGGAAGTCTCCTACCTTTCTGATTGTTAACTTAAATGCACGGCTAGAACCATTTAGAACGTCGGCCTTAACAGTCATTACCTTTGTTTGACCAGAAGTAATCACGTAAGGAGAAGCTGTGAAATCAAATACAACTTCCTTAGCTGAATTCATGCTAGCTACGGTTGAGCCAATTTGAACACCACCAACTTCTAACTTAAAGTTAGCTAGGTCAGTGGCAGCTACTGTACCAACAACAGTCATCTTAATGTATTTAACTGACATGTCTTGGTCATTAGCTTGTGCAGAGAATCTCCACACTTCTTCGTTGGTTTTTCCTGGATCGATGGTTGCAGGGAAAGTAGTGAAGCTAGAGATATTTACATATCCTAGATCAGCTACTGTTCCAACAGCCATAGTATTACCAGTTAATGGGAAAGCACCTGTTACAGATGAACCAGTTGAAACGATATCAGAAGCAGCATCTACGCTTAGAACAATTCCGGAAACGGAAGTAGTTCCAGCAGCGATGTCAGCTTTAACTGAGATAGTTCTTGTTTGGCCAGCTAAAACGGTGAATAGACCATTACTGTTGTTGAAAGTGATCATGCGGTTAGAGAATGAAGTATTCTCAGCTAACATAGTATCACCATCATATAGATAAACTGTACCTAAGTCAGAATCGGTAGAAATACCAGATCTGGTTACCTTAACTGTGTTAACAGTTACAGGACCGTCAGAAGCGGCGGTAAAGTTTAAGTTCAAGAATGGAGCTACGGCCTGTGCAACTAAGTTGCCAGTATCCCTAACATAGGTAGAGGCAGCTGGTTGACTAGAAGCTAATGAAACCATAATTCCACTTCCAGTCACAACAACACCTGTGCCAGAACCACTTTGAGCGGTATTAGAGAATTCAACAGTGGTAATGCTAGAACCAGAACCTGTTACAGTACCGGTAATAACGTTGGCCATGTTAAATCTGTTAGCAGTGAAGATAGCTTCTGAAGCAAACATACGATAGTTAGTACCATCATAGTAATAGATATCAGAAGAACCGGCATTCTTCACTAAAGTACCGGCTGCATATGTACCGTCAGCTAAAACTGAGCCAACAGTGTAATTGGTAAAGAAAGCATCAGGAACATCAACTACTCTTTGGTTCCAATTGGTTCCATATAGGGCGGTTGCCTGTGCTTCACTTTGAATCTTTCTTAATACACCATTTGGTTCAACAGTGTATACAGAAGGATCGGTTGTAATTTTCACTAATTTAGTACCAGCTCTCATAACAACGTTACCGCCGATGGCGTAACTTTGTAATTCAGAAGCAGGAACGGTTACTACACCACTCCAATCTGAATACCATGAGAAGTAAGTAGCTTCATTAGGGAAAACGTATCTTTTACCATCGTCACCTAGGTAATAAACAGATGAAAGGCCGTCCATTTTGATCAAGTCCCCAGCAGAAGCTGAAGCATTAACCGGAGTGATAAAAGCACCACTCATGGCGACTACTGTTAGTACCATTACGCTGACAACGATAAATTTGCGTAATTTACTCATAATAATTTTTAGATCATTACTACATGTCAAAACAATTTTAGTTCAAACAATATAGAAATGATATTCTGTATCTGATTCATTGTCATCCAGATTCCTAACGTTTTAAATAGATCGATCGGAATCCCGCTTCCCCAACTTATAGGCTTGGGCAAAGACTGACTGATCTTAGAAAGTTCCGCCAGCCCTAGCTTGGTGCCGAGGCTGGAAAAAAGCTAAATCGATTTAATGTCAAACATTAAAATCTTTTAGACTTTGAATCAGTAACGAATTAATAAGGGACAAACCATCTCAAATTCAATTGAGACTCAACCTTTAGTGGTTGTCGTTCCGTGTATTAACACGGATTCGTTAATTTATCTCTGCAGATTAATCCAAAACGGATGAAGTACATCTTCCAGGAAGGAATTGCCAAACAAGAGACAAATTAACGAACACGTATTAATTTTTTAAGTTATTTTATAATGTTACCCACTTCCTTTAATTTATTAAGGGCATCATCATAGTCTTTATTCTCAAATGACTTTTCCGCCTCTTCAAGAATTTTGTCAGGACTAATTTCTTGACTAGTGGTAGTGGCCATGTCTTCTGCCACTTCTTCACCAACGACCTTTTCATTAATAATTTCTTTCTCGTCACCATTGGTTACTTCTCCCTCAGTCACAACAACTTCTGGATTTTCATATATCTCTAACCCAGCATCATCTTTTTCATTGTTGGCAATTAAAACCATAGTCTCCTCAGGCTCTGTGACGACGACTGGTGTTGGGGTTAAGCGAGTCATCCTAGTTTTTACTACATTAATTTCTTTCTTGAAATCTTTACTTAATCTAGCAACAGTTACTTCATCGGCATGATTAAACTCTGGATCAGCTAGGATATTGGTGATATCCTGAGCGTGGTTACTGGCAAACTGGACAGCCATCTTATCTCTATCTTCTTGATTAAAAATTGTATTTAGTTTAGCCTTCTCAGAAATAATACGAGCAATGTATAAAGAATCGTTAGGTTGAGTTTTATTGAAAAGTTGATGACTGAATAGACTGCCAGAGACCAGGATAAAAACAAAAACAGCCAAAGCGGAAGCTGGCTGCAAAGATGTTCTCATGAAACTTTGGATGTTAATAAGAAAAGCGCTACCAGAAGAAATCTTGGTTGCACCTGAATTAGAAAGTTGAGTTAACAAAAGTTCTCGGTTGTTCTCCAACCAATTAGCTTCTGGGTTAACGCTGCGCAAACTATTTAATTTTGAGATAAGTTGTTTGTCGGTCATACACTATAATATACGGGCTAACCAAAAAAATGTTACACCTTTTCACTGTCCTCTTCTACTAACTTTTTCAAGGCCCCCAGGGCTCGATGTAACAACACCCTAACATTCCCCTTAGTCTTATGAGTAACATCTGATATTTCCTCTAATGTTAGGTCATTAATAAACCTAAGCACTATGATTTCTCTGTACTCCTCCTTCAATAATGGCAACTTGCTCTTTATTAAATCCAAATCTGCCCTGTCTGCTGTTTCTTCCTGAGGGTTCTGTTTGTCATCAATTATTTCAAAGTTATTATTCTCATCATCCAGAGAAAAAGGTGTTTTCCCGCTAGACTGACGATAGTGGTCAATAATGATGTTGCGGGCAATCTTATAGAGTAGCGCCCGTACGGTTTTAGCGTTTTCCAACTCACTATTCTGAATATAATTCCAGGTCTTTAGAAAAACCATGGAAGTAAGATCATTGGCCTCCTCTTTACTGTTTATTTTAAAGAAAATAAAACGATAAATGTCTTTAACATTATTGTCATAAACCCTAGCAAAAGCATCCTTATCTCTGCTTTTTAGCTGTTCTAAGGTTCTTTGGTCTTGAAATTTTTTAATTAAATTAACAGACATTTCATTTCATCAAAAAATTTTAATAAAAAACAACGGGAAATGTATTCGCCCGCCTGCCTCATAAATATTTTTAACTACCCCCCAATGTTATCACAAAGGTTAGCGAAAAGCAAATGAATATGTTGATAAATAGAGACCAAACACATCCCCCTTCTCTGCTCTATTTAGTGGTCTGGGGTTCGTCTGTACTTATCCCCAAGGAAGTCAAATGCATCCACTATATTCCCTTTCGACAATTGACTTTTTTATTAGAGAGAGATATAATAATATAACTTAAGTCCAATGTATCATAGACTTAAGTGGTGTATATAAATAATCATCCGATTTTAATTACCCCGAATCTATCTACTTAAGTCTACAATATTCTAGACTTAAACTAAAAAAATGGCAGAAAATCTAGAAGAAAAAATAGCTGCTAGTCCCATCTGGGTGTCCGTTTCTGAGGCCGCTAAGTTTGGCGGTGTCCAGGGCAAAACCATTAGAAGAGCTTTGAAGTCTGGCTATAATCTGAAATATATGATTATAAAAAATCGTTATCAGATTGAATTAGGATCTCTTCTGGATTTTCTCCACCATAATACTAAACTAAAAAATAAATTAAAATATTCTGGTCTGGGACAATATGTCGACACCTGGCGTAACAAACAAGAGTAATTAGTATAAAACAAAAGCCACCTTAGATTCCTTTAGGGTGGCTTTTAGTTTATTGTTTTTTGATCTTAGAGTACAGCGTCCTTGGCAGCCTTAGCTAATCTGAATTTAACTACAGTCTTAGCAGGGATCTTAATGGTTTCACCAGTGGCTGGGTTGCGGCCATCTCTAGCTTTACGATTAACTTTTACTAATTTACCAAAACCAGGAAGAACGAATTCACCACTTGATTTAACTTCCTTGTAGGCTAGTCCGGCTAACTGATCCATGAAATTAGTTGTGTCTTTCTTGCTTAAGCCAGTTGCTTCAGCTAAAGCGGTCATCATTTGTGACTTTGTCATTTTTGCCATAATGTTAACATTAGTCTTTATTATTAATCATTAATTAATTAAGAATAAAGTCTTTTAAAAAATTAATATTTAAATTTATTAATGTTTATAAGGTTATTATAGCATACTATAAAAAATATGCCAATAAACAAAGGGTTTAGGCAGCTTCTCTATTTTCAAGAACCTTTTTAAGGGTATCCACTCGATTATTAATAAGCTCCTTGTCCAACATAATCCCCTTTGCTTCAATATCTCGAGATAGTTGCGCAATGGCTTCATAGAAGTCTAAGCCGCCCGCCATCATCGCCTGTATTCCTTCAATTGAAAAAACTAGCTTGGCATATCTCTCTCCTAATTTTCCTGGTAACGCACCTTCATCCTGTTGAAATCTTTTTAAAACATACAGCTGCATATCTTCACTGGAAACATCAGTCTCATCAATTACTCTTTGGAATTTTTTATTGGTTTCAAAATTAAAACCATAATCTTCACTATCAAAAATATCTTGAAATACTTCACGATAAACTCTCTCTTTCATTCTTTCTTTTTTCTTATCTTCCTGGGAAAAATGATTTTCAAAATTCATCATAGTTTTATTTATTCAAATAATATTTTCTTTCTTTGTCGCTTAACTTTTCGATGGCATAGCGTAGCGCTGTGCGCGGCATTGTTTGGCTATGTTGATCAAGAAAATTGAGTAATTCTTTTTTATTAACACGATTGCCCATCTCTCGAAGCATCCAGCCCACTGCCTTGTGTATCAAATCATGATTATCTTTTAAAAGTTTTTTAGCGATATTAACAGTCTCCCTGGCGCTACCACTTTTTATAAAAGCAAAGGTTGCCACCATGGCCATACGTCGTTCCCACAAATTAGACGACTGACTAAGATCATCTAAAATCTTTTTCTTCTGAGATTGTTTAACTAAAAAATCACCTAATATTTTATACACCGAAAGATCAACTAAATCCCAATTGTTTATGGCTGCGCTATTTTTTAAATAGAAATTAACAAGATCTTCTTTTTCTGCCATGCTGTTGGCCTGTTCATATTTACTCACTAAAATCAAAAGTCCAATTAAACGAAATTCGTGGATTTTGCTACCCAATATCTTCTGGACATCCTCCAATGATAAGGTGGAATATTCTCTCGCTAACCTACGCTGTTCCGGGACTATAATCCCTAAAAAAACATCTCCTTCTCCATATTGTCCCGGGCCGGTCTTAAAAAAACGCTGTAAAATCAGGGCCTTGGAGGGATTACCCAGGGCTTTTATCTTTTTCTGTAGTGTCTTTACATTAACTATCATAGACTATTCTAAGTCAATAACTGTCCGCCAGAGCACCTGGTCCTGTCGGCTATAATACACCAACTTATTATTATCGTTGGTGACAAATGGAGCATAGATATAATCATTGGCTGCACTCTCCTGCTCATTAATAACTACTACATCTCCTTCGCTCTTTCGAGCCTTGTATACAAAAAACTCTCCCTGGGGAGTAAAGAAATATGGTTTAAAGATCCAGTCATAGCGAACCCCGGCTTGACCATCCAACACAACAAATTCTTTGCCATTACTCTTGGCCCCATAGGCAAAACGTTGACTATCAGAACTGAACATTAGAAAAGTAATGGCATCATAGAGGGGCTCAGCCTGACCGTTCAATACCACCCTTTCTTGACCCCCTTCTTTTACTATATAAACAAAACTAGAGCCATCAGGACTGACTGTGAAGGAAAGATCATTGAGTCCACTCTGGGATTGGGGGATGAAAAATATTTCTCCGGTATTAATTTCTCTGGGGACATTAAAATTAGAACTAACACTGGAAATAAGGCCACTTCCATCCTCCTGCCTGGAACATAACTCTCCTAGATCATGCCAAATTACTCCCAGGAAAATAGCCAAGAAAAGCAAAATAACAATGAACATCGCTACTCTAACTAAAATATTATTGAGACTCACTGCTTTCTTTTTCATAATTTTAATAATGATATTGTTTATTATTCAAAATAGTACTACTGCGATATATCTGTTCCAATAGAACTACTCGGGCTAATTCGTGAGGAAAGGTTAGGTCAGACAGTGAGATCTTAGGATAGGCATCACGAAGCTTTCTACTAAAACCCAAAGAACCACCAATAACCAAAACTAACGGTTGTTCTCTGTTGAGCCAATTGGCAAATTCAATTGAGTCAAATTTTTGACCCTCTTCAGCCAGAAGATAAACATTTCTTTCTCTTCTCTTCTCTAAAAACTTTTCTATCTTCTCCGCCTCCAACTTCCTCACCTTGTCCTGATCAGAACCAGAAAAAGATAAGGCCGGTAATTCCACAACTTCAAGGCGGGCATAGGGGCTAAGCCGCTTTTGATACTCACCCGTAGCCTCCTGCCAAATCTTTTCTTTTAACTTCCCAATTGTTACAATAATTATATCCAACATATCTAAATTATATCATAATAATGAACAAAACAGATCATTGACAACAATAAAGGATTGTTTTAATATAAAACGTTAAACCAAAAACGGAGGTAACATGAAAGAAAAAACACTAAGAGTACTCAGATTATTCCTGGACGAAAGATCTGCCGCGCTGGGCAAAGAATCCGATGAAAACGACTGCGTAGATTTCATGCAACAATTGCAAGAACTGGTAGAAGCCCTGGGGAGCAAAGATCGAACCGCTGCTGATATGTTGCAGCGTTGTTGGGATGAATCTGCACCCCTGTTGCAGAAGTGTGCCAACGAAACCGATTTCTTTAGAAACAAAGAAAAGATTGAAACAGGCCTAAACCTGATTTTATTCCCCGATCTGGGAGCGCCCTCAATAGCCAGCTCTTTTACTGATAAACTAGAACAGAAGGTTATTAATTATGCCTTCTGAGAAAAGCAAAAACCCCTGAAAAAAATCAGGGGTTTTATATTAAACTCAATTTACCAACTACCACTGGATCCACCACCTCCGGAAAACCCACCACCAAAACCGCCAAAACCGCCTCCAGAACTGCCGGAACCGCCACGAGGTCCACCAAAAAACCAGAAATTATTATTCTTGCTCCCCGGCTTATTCTGAAACACCTTGAAACGAGAAACAAGAAAATCGAAGCCGAGTCCCGCAGCTGCAAAAAATATAATGGAAAATATGAGAAATGAACTGAAGAATATCAAAGAGATAATTGCTCCCAACACAGCTCCAACTATACCCCCTTCCCACCAGGATTTACTTTTGGCGAGATATCTCTTGAGAGCAACCAAGACATAGAACCCAAATATTACCAACCAGAAATATTCCTCCATCAAACCGGCATTCATCTTGGCTACACCCGCACCTGGCTCAGCAGTATATTCTCCGGCCACAACGGCCATCATTCTATCCACTGCTAAACTGGTGCCGTTGTAATAATCACCATTTTTGAAGGTAGGAGATACAATGTCCGTAAGGATCTTGTTACTTTGGAGATCTGTTAACGCTCCCTCCAGGCCATAACCCACTTCAATGCGCACTTTTCTTTCTTCTGTGGCTGCCAAGAATAATATTCCATTATCCTTGTCTTCTTTGCCGATACCCCAATCTTCAAACAATTTAACAGCAAAATTCTCAATGGTATCACCCTGGAGATCATTAATGAAGACAACTGCAATTTCATTGCTGGTATCCTTCTCAAATTGGGTTAACTTAGCCTCTAGACTAGCCGCCTGCTCAACTGTCATGGCTTGAGCTAAGTCAGACACAAAGCCATCTGGTTTATCCAATTCATAATATGCCTGCACCGGAGAAACCAACAACAAGAAAACTGCTAAAATAGAGATTTTTAACCTTAATCCGAACATTGTATTACTTATTTAGTTCTAGGTCTACTACAGGAGCATTTTGAGCCTCAGGGGCGACTTGGAAGTAAACCTTTTCATCAAAATTAAACAAATTAGCCATTAAATTAAGGGGTGCTTTCTTAATCATCACATTGAAAGATTTAACTTCATCATTGAAGCGAGTACGAGCAACACTGATCCTGTTCTCAGTACCTTCTAATTGAGACATGAGATCTTGGACTGTCTCTGTTGATCTTAACTCTGGATAGTTTTCCATAATAACTAAAAGACGTGACAAGGCGCTTTCCATCCCACTGGCAGCCTCCACTTTTTCGTTAAGATTGGTGGCGCCACTATAGCGAGTTCTGGCGTCAGCTAAATTGCCAAATACTTCCTGCTCCTGAGTCATAATACCCTTAACAGCACTAACTAAATTAGGGATTAAATCAAAACGTCTTTGATATTGAGTATCCACCTGAGCCCAGGCGCTCTCTACGGTCTCATTGCCAGTTACTAACTTATTGTATGAAGTCCAAACCCAGCCAACAATGAGCACAATGATGACCAGAAGAATAATAGTTGTTTTTTTCATAGATTTTTATTTTTTTATTAAATTATATAAATTTTCTTTTCTGTTTGGTAAATATTGCCCCCAAAACATAGATCAACATAATAATAACAATCATGCTCACGGCTGCAATTATGAAACTAACTTCAAAGACATTAACCATTAACGCTAGGATGGAGAAAATAATAACCTTAAAAAACATATGGGAGGCATTGCGATAGGTTGAAGCAGACAGAGCGTCGAGTTTTTCTCCCTTTTCATAAATTGAGCTGTATAGAGGGATGCTAATAAACACAGCAAATAATCCCACCAAAAGAACACTGATGTAATAGAAAATGCTAGAATCAATCATCATGCGCAATAGCCAGATAAAGGCAATGAAACTGCTACCAATAATAATTAGGGCGTTTCTTTTCTCCCGGGAAACCCGACCCACGAAGTATATAAAAATAATGGTGGTCATTGATACTATTATGGGCAACATAGCCACTGACTGAATGCTGGATAAAGAAATAAAAATAAATAATGGCCAGATTATATTTTCAACCGCACAATGCATTGACCAAAAACCAGCCATGAGATAATCCCGAGAAACACTCCATTTTCTAAAGAATTTATCGAAGCTTTGTGATTTCTTCTTGGGCCTATCCTCAATCTTTTTTAATTTAAATAAAGGGATAACTGATACAACCAAAAAGATCATACTCACTATAATAAGAACCTGACGATCAAAAAATATAATCACTGCGGCTCCCATGGCCGGTGCAATAATACCCGCAATTCTTTTGATAATCAACTGAAAGCTAGCATCCTTGGAAATATTCTTGTCGTTTTTACTACATTTCATGAAAAGATATATGTGAGATATCCAGTAGAAAGTGTCATAAACGGCAGCGAAAAAGGCGATAAGTAATAGGAGTCCCCACTCGTTTGGTCCCAGGGCATAGAGGCTGGCAAAGAAGGCTAGAGAAAAGAATGAACCAATGATGGTCACCCAGCGAGCACCAATCTTTTGAATGAACCAACGAGCAATAAAGTTAAAGGGAATGTCCATTATATTGAATAGCAAATAATATATAATGACCTCCTGAATACTGTAGCCAATTTGTAAAATAAAAATAGGGATGAAAACTGCAATTAAAGCCCTAGAAAATGTATGCAACCAGACTGATAATTCATAGAGCCAAAAGTCCGAATGAAGCAATCGTTGCCATTTATTCTGATGATAGAAGTGAAGAAGATGAATCATGATTTAAAATTATTTCTTTAGTATTATCTATATTATAATTTAGATCTCCAAAAACAACAAGTTAGATTATCGAGTCTGCTCTTCTCTGTTGACAAATACAGCACAAACCACTACAATACTGGAACGTTCTTTCACATAATCTCCATTAATTCCTGAACCATGAATAAAGAAAAAAGAAGAGGATGGCTCCTGTTGGCCATCTTTATTGCAATTATCGTTATCACCTCTCGTTTCCTCCCTACTGATCAGCCGCAGGAACAACTAGTCACAATTAACAATATCAATGAAAACATTGAGATTGTAGGTGACAGCATCATCACGCATCTGCCCCTTGGTATTAATTTAGAATATGCCGGCCAAATATCACAAGATTCATTCTTTGTGATATATAACAATAAAGGCTACATGACTAACCACGTGTTCTGTTGGATTGGATCAAGAGACTCGTTAATAGAGTGCTCAGTACTGATGGCTTTTCAACGCCAATCTCCTGGTGAAAGGTCAATTACCATAGTTGATACCAATGGCATATACAACGGACTTTTCCAGGGAAAGATCTCATACTTTACTTTCCCACACCCCAGTACCAGAGAAGTAAACACTTTTAACCAAAGGGAGCTGCTCAACTGTTATCCCTAGGAAAGAACCAAAAGGACTTAACGCCAAAGATTATTTTGGCGTTTTTTATTTTCTACATATAAAAAAGACTCTATTACTTAGAGTCTTGCTTTTTAAATCTTTTTCCAACCAGCCTTCTTCGGATCTCTGACTTTTTCTAGCCGAGATGTGTATCCCATATGTCCCGGACGATTGATGAGACACCAGAGCATATTATCTCCGCTATTATCTGGCGCTACGCCCATGATCCTGCCTCTTGCGTTATCCTGTGTATAGATGATATCGCCGTGAAGGAAACCAAAGGGTAAGCAAGCTTTGTCCGCAGTTAAAATTGTAATCGGACCATCCGAGGTTACGAAAAGCACGCTACCTCGTCGCATCCTTAGATGAACCACGTAGGCATAAAGAACTATCATAAAGGAAAAGGCTTGTTGGATCACAAGTACCATGTTTCCTTCCACAACCATGAGACTGGCGGTAACGACATTCATGAACATGAAGAATAAATATCCACTGGATTTTTCCTTGGCCAACAGATATGTCCCCAGTAAGAAGCCAGTGACAATTCCTAACTCCAGAAATTGTGTTACATTATTGATTCCATTAAAATCATAGATGCTGTAGCTCAGACCAACAATAATAGCCCCAATCGAAATAACATCCCAAAGTCTAGACTTCCTGCCTTTGCCATAAACGGCGATGGTTAACCCCATAATCATGGATGGTAGTCCCCCTATCTCCAGTGCGGCGGCAATCCAATTTCTTTCTAAAATAAAAATGGTTGCCCAGGCGGGTAATCCAATGATGTATGTCGTCCAAGAATAAATACGCCAAGTTCTGCTTTTTAACAAGTACCGCTCAGAACAAGCAAAGAATATTTTATTTAGCAGATAAAAAAGTCCTGCCCAGACTGATAACAGAGTCAATAACATGCTCACCTCCTTTTTTAGTTATATTTTAATGTTCTATTTTTTGTGTGTAATAAAACAAAATAGCACGAGAGTGCTATTTTGTCAATATAACTATTTTAGACTATAATTACAGATCTAAATTCTCTCCACCATCTTCAAATAGAATGTTTTCCGTATCATCGGTAATATCTTGGGCTTCTTCCTTTGGTTCTGTGCCAATTGGTGTTATGTGAGATCCATAGCAGGTTTTGGTATCATATTTATATACCTTCCAGGCTTCATCTCGAGATTTTTTAGCACTTTCTCGGCTCTTTTTCACGGCCATATCGAAGTCCTCTTTACAAATTTTAAAGGCTTTAATGGTGACCTCATTAACATTAAAGTCTAGAGCTGCCTTTTGACAAGTATTACGATCAGCTACAGCCTCTACTAATTCTGTGCTAGCAGTAGTGATGGTATTTGTGATTACTTTGTCTTTTTTATCAATGGCTGTCTTTAGACAGGTAATAATTTCTGGAGTAAGTTCACCATACCCCAACTTGTCCTCTCTTTTTTCTTCCTTGCGATAACCCCATAGGGCATTGCTTATTCTCTTGATATTCTGAAATAGGTTAATTTCCCAGGGACCAGAAATTTTCTCTAGAGTAGAACTAGGCTTTGGAGCCTTATCACTGGACTCCATCTTTTCGTTCTTGGCAGCTGTCTGTTCTTTAACCTCTTTGTTTAATCTAACTCCAAAAAGAGCATTCCCTTCTTTTTTCATTACTTTAAAATATTTAATCTGGTCAGGAGACGGAATTTTCTCTAAATTTACATTTTCTGCAGAAAAAACCAATGTGGGAACCAGAAAGATAAAGATCAGGAAAAAAATTAATGTTTTTTTCATATTGTTTAAATTAGTTTATTAAAATAGCCGAAGCTGTCTATATTATAGCACAAAGAGATAAAAAAAGCTGTATTTACGAAACTAAAACAACCTACTAAACAGTAGGTTGTTCGAAAGTCTGTGCTAAATTTTATTTACGTTTTCTTTTGTTTGCTTTTTCTTCAAGCATCAAGCGCTTGATCTCAAGTCGTTTGGCTGTCTTAGGGGAATGTGATTTTTTGTTTTTTCCGACGCCAGTGCTTCTTTTTGCCATATAAGTATTTTATAAATAAGAATTATTTGCTCTCCACCAAGTATACTGTCTAAAAGTGGCTTTTGTCAATGTTCTGTTAATTTATTAAAAAACCGCACACTTAATGTATGCGGTGATGTCTCTACCACTTATTCTCCCACTCTTTTAATCTTGACTCATGCCAAGGATCTATCGTGGTGCCACTTTTGGTTAGCCGGGCCGCGAAAATTACTCCGCTATTAGCCCCTCTCATACTCATAACATAAATGGTGTTATCGTCGCCAGAGGAGATTCCGGAGGCTCTGTCTCGCAAAAGAGCTATCTTTCCCTTGGGGCCAATGACTTCCGATCCACATGGCATCTCGCTAAAAGCTATCGGTATAGCTTCGGATAGGCTCTTTGCCTTTTGCAATTTTGACTTCTTTTTTCTTAAAGATGCAAACCATTTATTGGAGAATAATAACAATAGAATAATAGTAATTCCAGCAGCAATTAAAAACTGCACTAAGAAGGGTAACGATATGCCATGGCGGGATAGGAATAAGCCCTCCAGAATAGCAACTACACATCCCACAGCTATCCAGATTAACGGGTTGAATCTTTTCATGATGGTATGTTTATGGTTATTAATGATCAACTTCTTCTTTTTGAGCTTTAAAGAAGAATATCATTCATGTGGTCTTTTTGTCAATAATATGCTTTTGCCAGATATAATATAGCTACCGCCCTCTCTGTCTATTTGACATTTCAATAGACTTGTAGTATAAATAAACACACAAACCTAATCTAACTCAAAGCTATTCTTCCGCTTTCAGAGAAGCGGTTTTAATTTTATGGAAATTAGAAATATTGCAATTATTGCCCATGTTGATCACGGTAAAACAACCCTCACTGATTCATTGATGCAACAAACTGGGATGTCAGAAGCTGGAGACAGTATGGATAGTGATACCCTAGAACAAGAAAGAGGGATAACAATCTATTCAAAAAACACCTCCGTCTATTACAAGAATACTAAAATAAATATTGTTGACACTCCTGGTCATGCTGACTTTGGTTCAGAGGTTGAACGTGTTTTGCGTTCCATCGACTCTGTGCTCCTAGTGGTGGACGCCCAGGAAGGACCAATGCCCCAAACAAAATTTGTTCTCAAGAAATCTCTTGATCTAGGATTAAAACCAATTGTGGTAATTAATAAGATTGATAAACCAGCGGCCCGCCCTGATGATGTAAAAGAAATGGTCTATGAGCTTTTTCTTGATCTAGGCGCCAATGATGAACAACTTGAGTTCACTACCATCTACGCCATTGCTAAGACCGGCGTTGCCAAGGTGAACCTGACTGACGAATCAAAGGATCTCACTCCTCTGCTGGATAATATTCTTAAAGAAGTTCCCGTTGCTTCCGGTAAAGACGCGATGAATAAAATGCTACGCATGCAACCATTCAATCTCGCCTATGACAATTTTCTAGGACGCCTAGCCATCGGCAGAATTTACGAAGGAGAAATAAAGGATAATTCCAAGGTTATTATAAGAGATATTGAAGGTGAAACCCGCACTGGCAAGATTGCCAAATTGTTCACCTTTGAAGGATTAAAAAGAAAGGAAGTAGAATCTGCTCAGGCTGGTGACATCGTGATGGTTTCTGGTTTACCAGATATATTTATTGGCGAAACTGTCTGTGAAAAAGCTGAACAAGAGGGTCTTCCAGCCATCAGCATAGATGAACCAACTATTTCTCTAAACCTATTCATCAACAATTCCCCCTTCGCTGGTAAAGATGGTAAGTACGTTACTAATCGACAACTGAGAGAAAGATTGGAAAAAGAATTAGAGGTCAACGTTGGTTTGAAAATAGATTTCTCGGCCACTGATCACTACAAAGTCTACGGACGCGGTGAAATGCACATTGCAATTCTTTTGGAAAATATGCGTCGCGAAGGCTATGAAATGCAAATATCCCAACCCCACGTAATTATTAAAGAAAAGGATGGTGTAAAACTAGAGCCATTTGAAGAACTCACCATCAGTGTCCCCGAGGCAATGTCTGGAACTGTTATCAAAAAACTTTCCAGTCGCAGAGGTCATTTGATTCAAATGACTCCGGAACACTCCAATGTAAAAATTATTTTTGAGATTCCCACCAGAGGACTATTGGGATATCGCAATGAGTTTGTGGTTGACACTAGAGGAGAAGGCATTATTTATAGTCGAGTCACTGGCTTTAATCCATACGTGGGTGAAATTAAGAAACATGATCTAGGCTCAATGATTTCCATGGCCAATGGTAAGGCACTTGGCTTTTCCCTCTACAATCTACAGAACCGAGGAAATCTCTATATTGAAGCTAACACTGAAGTATACGAAGGTATGGTTATTGGTGACGCTGCCAAAGGATGTGATCTATCGGTAAACCCAACTAAGGGAAAACAACTGACAAACGTGCGCGCTTCTGGCACTGATGAAGCCATTAGCCTTACCCCGCCCATCGTATTAACCCTAGAAAGAGGAATGGGCGTAATGAGTGACGATGAATACTTAGAAATTACTCCCAATAATGTTCGTCTCCGAAAGCAATTCCTCACGGAAAATGAAAGGGTCAGAGCGGGCAGAAAGAAATAATAAAACAATTTTAAAATATAAAAAAGACCATCCTTTACCGGGATGGTCTTTGCTTTCAGCTAATAAATATGGCTTAAAACTATACAAACTATTCCAATATTCTATTGAGCTACTCCAGCCTTTACCTGGGGACCTGACGGTGTGTAGATTCTAGTCTTCAATTCTTGATCCAACAAAAAGACCGCTGGACCATTATCGCCAATAAGTTTTAACTTATCAATAATCTCCATAGCATTGGCTTCCTCTTCAACCTGCTCATCAATGTACCACTTAACGAAAGACTCCAAGGCATAGTCTTTTTCTTCCCTAGCTAATTCATAGATATTGTTAATACAAGCAGTAATGTGCTTTTCGTGATCTAAGCCAGCGGAAAAAATATCAAGCATGCTCTTGTGACTTTCAATACTGGGTTCCATAATAACCATTAACTTGGGCTCTTCTCCTCTGTCTAATAAGAAGCGAAAGAACCCCATGGCATGATCATTTTCTTCCTGCGCCTGCACTGTCATCCAATTGGCTGCCCCCTTAAAACCCCATTTCTCTAATCTAGCAGCAAAGGCAAGATAGAGATAGGCTGAATACAGCTCTTCGTTGATTTGCTTATCAATAATGTCTTTTATTTTTTGTGTCATATAATTGATTTTATTATAATTAATAATGGTTCTTTATTATAACATGAATACAATGAGATAGAAATAGGCTGCCCAATTATGCTATACTGTAGGCGGTGAATAATAAAAAATGATTATTAATGAGCTTAAATAAAAATGAAAAAAATAGCTATATTACTTGTTTTGATAGCATTGTGTTCCTTCCCCCAAATAACAAAAGGCGCGAGCTCCAATGATGGCTATATTCTGTTGCAGGTGGAAGACAATGGAGAGGCTTGGTATGTGTACCCTCAAAACCAAAGAAGATACTACTTGGGCCGCCCCGCTGATGCTTTTGATATCATGAAGAAAATGGCTCTGGGGGCTAAACATGACTTTATTGCCAACACAGATGTTTTCCCCGACAGACTATCTGGTCTTATTTTATTGGATGTGGAAAAGAATGGTGAAGCATATTATATCTATCCTCTCAATAGGAAAAAATATTATCTGGGCCGTCCCGCTGATGCCTTTAGAATAATGGGTAGTTTGGGGCGTGGTATTAGTAATAAAAACTTATCTGCTATATCAGTGGGTGTTGTTGGAGAATCAATATATACACCCCCGACCAAACAAAAGGTCTTACTTATGGATGTACCCTTCGCTGTTCAAGCCCCCTATGGCAATTGGACAGATCAGCGCCAAGAAGATGGCTGTGAAGAAGCATCGGCCCTAATGGCGGTTAGCTGGGCAAGAGAAAAAAACCTGACCAAAGACATAGTATTAAAAGAGGTTACTGGTATTTCTGATTTTCTGTTAGAAAAATATGGTGAGTATAGAGACATTTCAACTCAGGACATCATTGACTGGATATTTAAAGACTATTTCCAATATGATCAGGTAACATTGAGGTACAACATAACTATCGATGACATTATTCAAGAACTAGAAAGGGGGAATTTGATTATTACTCCAATGAATGGACAATTGTTAGGTAACCCAAATTTCAAAGCTCCCGGTCCTCCCAGACACATGATAGTTATCAGGGGATATGATTATGCAACGGAAGAATTTATCACCAATGATCCCGGTACTAAAAATGGTGAACTCTATCGCTATAATACCTCCGTTATATACAAAGCTATTCGCGATTATCCCACTGGTTACCATGAAAACATCGATGAGGTGAAAAAGAATATGATTGTTGTTAATAAATAGTATCAAGGATATTATTTAGTGGTTTTGAGAATCATCATTAAAGTCACTTGTCATAATTTAGTAAACAAAAAAGCAATCTTTCATTAGATTGCTTTTGGTTCGTCGTAAAGCAGGATAATCTAATTTTTATTAATTTAGAACTTTAAATGTAGAAACTGGACTCGAATTTTAATTAAAAATCCCCTTTTATTCCACTAGCAATACAAGTAGAAGAAGTTGCCCAAGAAAAAGGCCCTTATTATTCTATAGCGGCCAAACATATGGCAGACTAGCTCCTTCTTTCCAATTGAACTTTGAATAATAATCATAATCTTTTCTCAACAGATTAGATCGGTGAGCCGAGTGAAAACTCTTATTTCCGATCCATCGAGGATACGCGACCTTCCCCCTAATCTTCTCTCGGGACATATTATTTCTATATCCCCTTCTCTCCCATTCATCTATACAAATATTAAAATATAACTTCAAAGAATTAGGGCAACACTTCCACATCAAAACAGCTGGATGATTCCGCCATCCGCTGGATTGGGTTCTGTTTAGTATTATATTAAGTATTTGATGAGCTTCAACCCTCTGCTTGCCTAACCTCCTATAATCCAGAGATTGAACAGACTTTTTGAAGCTTTTATGAGGTAAAAATGTTTGCATATTGTCTATTTACAGGAACAATATCATAACAAAAAAGAAGATAACGTACAAGTATATACAGATTATTTGTTAAGATATGTAATGGTTAATTGCAACACTGTCGCAAAAGAAACCCAAACTAAATATGGTATCTGAGCATATGCAACCCATTGAACATGGGGATAAATAACTATGATGGCCCAAATTAAAGTTCCCAACACTAATAGTATATCAATGGCTGCCAAAGTATTGCTCTTTAAGCCAAACTGGAAATAGGTAAAAGATAGGTTGAACAGAATGTTAAGAATGAAAGGCAAAAGAACCATGAAGGGTACTTTCTTTTGTAGAAACAATAAAACCACCTTACCGAAAGAAATCGCTATGACAACATACAAGAATGACCACACTGGGCCAAATAACCAAGAAGGGGGCGCCCAGGATGGCTTAATTAGTTGTGAATACCAGCTACTTGAATCCATATATTTATTATTAGTTTATATTAATATTATACCATACTTAACCTCGTTTCTCCTCTCTGGGGTCGGATTCCACCCGCAACGTCACTATAGCGTCATAATGTGGTTTTGCGGGTATCAAAAAATAGGCTAATGTTAGCCTATTTTCATTGCTCGCGTACTTGGACGCATTCCGAACTTATTGTGCTAATATTGAGGAGGTTTAACCGTTAATCCTGTCGTCGATAATTATTTAAAATAATTACCAACAGCGTCCTCAAATTGATCAATAAATATCTGCTTAAAATAGGAGATATTATTTATTTCATAAAACAATATCATGGCTTTTATGTATTCCTCGGTATCAACTATTCGATAAGAAAGCGGAATTGAGTTATTCGCCAATAAAATAGCATTGGAAATCATTCGAGAGGTTCTTTTGTTTCCATCTTCAAAAACCTGAATATAGGCAATAAGAATTGATATTAAAAAAGCTTTTTCAAAAAAAGATTCTTTTTTATTGATTAACTCCACCATCTCTCGAGCTGCCTTTTCAATTTGATGACTGTTACCTAAGGGTCTATACTTAGTACCAACAATTGCCACGCCACCATTTCTTACATTTTTAGAGATACCGAGCTTTTTAGTCAAAACGGAATGGATATACTCAATGTCAGAATAGCTTAATTTTTTAAACCTTTCTTTGTTCTGGATAGCCTCATTAAAAGCATCTTTATGGTTGAGGATCATTTGAGTTTCTTTTTCAGTATTCCCTTTTCCTACAACATTATTTTTTATCAAAGCTTCTGTGCCTAACAGCGAATAAGTATTCCCCTCTATGGCTGATGATTTCCAGGAGAATTCAATCATTATTCTCTCAAATTCTTTATTGATAAGAGTTTGACTATCGTATTTTGAGAAATTTCTAATAAACTCTGCCTGTAACTTCTCTAGCGTCTCTGTTTCTTCGACCGTAAAAATATCATTTTCCAAGATAGTAAAAATTTTAAAGTTAAAACTTTCTTTCGCTTCTCTTTTTAAATAGGGTGTTTTAAAATATTCTTTAATATTAACTTGTTTTAAAACATTGGAAACTCCCGATAAAGAATATACCGTATTTTTGCCAGCGCCCTTTTTAGAGATTAGTAATTGTTTTTCCAGATCTTTCAAGTCCCTTTGCAAGGTTTTTCTATCTATTTCCACACTTAATAAGGACAAGATATCTGATACCGATATCTCCACCCCTTCTTTCATGAAAGAAATGATTTCATTTTGCCTTGCTTGTTTTTTATTCATATAAATACTATAACACTTATTGCGACATTTTAAAAGCCTGTTCGCGACAATTTTTCTATAATTTCCATAATAACCCTGCAAATAAAGGGTTTTATTGCGACATTTTAAAAGCCTGTTCGCGACTTAAATATTAAAAACGGCAGCGTCCGTTTTCATTTATTTATTATTTGTGCCTTCTTCGTATCATATTGTATCATCTTTAATAAAAGTTTCTAGCAATCTTTTTCCTGTTACTAATGAAAAATCATCTAAAGAAAATTTTTCTGCCGGAACAAGGCCTCTGCCAGAATATTCAATGGTTCTATGCAAATATCCTAAAAATGAACCAGTATACCGAAAACGACTAATGCAGGCTTTAATGGTTTCAACTATTAACTCATCGTACCCCTTCCAATTAAATAAACCTCTATCATACTCTAGCCATTGATTGATCAGATAACTACATAGTGTAATAACCATGTCTCCTGCAAGAATATTCCCTTTTTGGGACAATCTAACTAATTTTATACTTATTATATCACAAACATTTTTATCTTCTTTATCTTGCTGAGCTAAAAATGTATAAAGTTTATCCTTGTATTTCTCTAAAATTATATCTAACTCGAACTGGTCTTTGTAGGGCTCATTAGTAGCTCTTTTCACTCCTTTCATCCATATTTTCTGGTTACATCTTTCTAATTTCGAAACTACTAAATCCCAATCCGGCTCGCCAAACTCTGTTTTTATATTTTCTATTATAAATTGATGCGAAATTTTACAACGAGACTTTATCCATTGGTTATTGAATGTTTCTGGCTTTTTCTTATTTATAGATCTATTTATATTACAAATGGCCTTTTCTAAATTCATGATTTAATAATTTAATTAATCATAAACTAATTTTATATTAGATGTTTAATCTTTAAAACAAAAAGGTGAACTCGAACTGATTTCAGTCAATAAAAATAAGGTATTTGCTAGAATCATAAATTTTCATCAAAAAGGTTAGGACCACTTTTACCTAATAAAAATGGGCCTTAAAGCCCATTTCTATTTCGATGCTCGCGTACTCGGACGCATTCCGAACTTATTGTGCTAATATTGAGGAAGTTTAAAGTTAATTATAGGCAACGATATTATTAAGAAAAAGAAAAGTCCTAAAACTATTTTAGCTTTAGGACTTATTAAAAAATTTTCTTTAGACAGTTATCACTACCACCTTCTATGATGTTTATCGTTACCACATAAACCACCACAATCTGGACAGTAGTTCCCCGTGCCAATGAGATCCATGCCTACCCTTCTTCTTCTGTAATCTTTTGTTTCCCCAGTATATGGCGTAGATATGCCTCCACTTAGTTTTAGCGCCCAGCCTGGTGCCCTTGAGAATTGAATTTGTCTCCAGATACCCCATTCATCTATCCAAAAAAAGGAGTTATAGGCAAATGTTACTTTTCCGAAAGGAATTAATACTTCAGCATATCCAAAGCCCTTATTCAAGGGATTTATAATATTAATTCCCCTCTCAGTAAGACTAATCTTTACTTGTTGAGTAGTTAATTGATGTGGCTTCAAACTAGACACTTTACGTAATTTGCCAAATTTAGAACCAACCACTTTCAGACCAGTTGTGGGGAAAATAATACTTTTGTTGTTTTTAACAAGTTTTCTTAGGATACCCATAAAGCCCATTGCTGTACTGTCATTCAATATAATTTTTTTCATCTGTAAAAGATTTTAAGGTTCGTAATAACTATTTTAGGTATTAAAAAAGTATACCGTAAAAATATACTTTTGTCAATAGCTCGTGGCCGCATTCTACGCCCAAGCTTAACTAGATAACCCCAACTCGGATTCGAACTGATTTTAGTCAATAAAAATGGGCTATTTATTAAAATCATAGATTAGCACCAAAAAGATTGTAACCACTTTTACCCAGCAAAAATGGGCATTAAAGCCCACTTTCATATCTTTGCTCGCGTACTCGGACGCATTCCGAACTTATTGTGCTAATATTGAGGAAGTTTGAAGTGAATTTCAGTTTCTTTCCCAATCTTTTATATCTGGGTGAAAATCAACTTGATGCTCTGGGATGCCAAGAGAAATACCATATTCTTTTGCTTTGTTATATTCTTCTATGCTATTTCTATCTATATAGAATACTTTATTTCTGAAAATAATATAATGATGAGTTTTATTCCTATAATCAGCATACCAACTGTGTTCTCTGTCTAAGGATAAACTTATTTCTTCAGCTATTTTATCAGCTTCATTTTCTGGGATTATAACAGTGTGTAATGTCCATTGTTTAAGCCAGGGGGTTTGATGTTTTTCTGTAACATTTTCTACTTTAGTATCTAAAATCTGTACTTTTTTAAGTATTTTTTTTGTCTCTAAGCTTTCTTCAATTATTACACCTCTGTAATTTTTCATACACTTTAATTATTTTTTAAAATAGCCTCTTTTACCTGTATGTCCCAATCATATATGTTTACTGAAAGATTATTCTTCCTCAGAAGCTTCTCTAATTCTTCAAAAAAGATTCCTGGTTTTTTAGTTGAAACAGACTTCCCTTCATTATCTCTAACGTGGGTCCTAACTGCTCCGCAGGTCGGAGAGCCTTCTACTCCATAGATTCCGCATACTTGGTAACCATCTTTCTGATATACTTTAATTTGTTCAATTACTTTTTTAGCCACTTCTTCAGATATTTTTCTAGATTTTTTATTGTCATAAAACTCTTTGGTCTCGGGGTCTCTGTCGAGAGGCTCAAACATTAGCTGTGGGCAGTCGATGGGCACAATACCATAGTCATTATCTACACAAAAATTAAGAAATTCTTTAACAGCTCCAGGGCATTTAGCTACAGTCTTTGCTCGAGCATTTTGATTAAGCAAACAATGCACAGAAAAAATTATCTTTTTAGATCGTTTCATATGATTTATTTTTATTATATAAAAAGTATACCATATCTGAATATGTTCAATAACCCCAGTCCGGATTCGAACCAAGATTAATGAATAAAAATGGGATATTTGTTAAAATCATAGATTTACACCAAAAAGGTTAGAACCACTTTTACCTAACAAAAATGGGCCTTAAAGCCCATTTTCATGTTGTAGCTCCCGGGGTCGGATTCGAACCGACGACCAATTGGTTACACTTACCCCTATGTTTCCATAAGGCGTGGACTATATCATCATCCTAATACGTTAGGACGCGAGGCGCTTCCCACTCTATTTAAAAAATAAAGCAGTACTCCCTTTCAGGATAGTCTCTGAACCTTCCCTATACATCTAGGGCTTGGCTGCTGATTAGCATATTAAATAAACTTAGCCTTCCAGCAATTCACCTCGTTATTCGACCTCAATTACTTGAGGAAGCTGCGTAATACCTTCGTGCAATTCGCGATGACAATTTGCGCACAATAGTATACATTTATCAAGCTCTTTTCTTATTAAACTCCAGCTTCTTGTATATCCCTTAGCTGATATTCCAAAATCTTTTTTATTAGAATCTAAATGATGAAACTCAAGAGCTGTAATGCATTTATTGTGCCCGCATATTGAACATTTAATACCTTTGTATTCAAGCGACATTTTCCTTAATTCTTTACGTCTTTTTGAAACTGCCTGCTTTAAATACGTAGCACGATCAGAATATGTTCTTTTATCTTTTATCATACGATACAGATAAAGGAACTCGTGTTCACAGCCAACTGCGCTACCACTGCGCCACCCGGGAATAATATTTAATTGTTCTCAAAAACAAAATATTTCAAAGGAAATATTCACTAATATAATAACAGATTATAATATTATGTCAATTATGGTCATTGTGCCATAAACTATCAATTTCTTAAATCCTAATGAAAATTTCTTCTATAGTGATCTGGAATTTGGAGGCCAAAATATATCAAATGTAATATTATCTCATGGGGACCTTCCTATTTTCTAAATAAAAAATATTAACCAAAACTACTAATTATTAATCTCACCGGAAATTGTTTCTAATTCAGTCTGATATCTAGCCTGTAGTTTATCAACAAAATCAGTATCACTTCCCCCGCTAAATACTCCCGTACCACCCTCGCTGGACATATCAATAATTTCCACCTGATTGCCCTCATGGTCAATGGCTAATATTTTTACGTTCTTGGGGTTTATGCTGGCAACCACATCAGCTTCTTCAGCTAAATCTTCCATGGTCTGAAAGGCATACATAGCATTATGTACTAATTTTCTATTTTCCTCCTCATCTTGGTTAAGAATGACACGGTCAAGGGATCCATCGGAGTTATCATCATAGAAAACTTTTTGCCCCTCATTAGTTACGACCATGGTAAAACTGTTATTTTCGCCAATCACTACTTCTTGCCCACCGGAAAATTGAAAAGTTTTTATTTTTTGATAATTAAGATTACTCGCTACTGATTTATCATTATTGTCTACAAAAGTAATAATATTATTTAAATTAATTTTAGTATCTTCCATTTTATTTTTAGGATTCTCTGGATCATTTTCTGGATTATTATCATTGGCAGCTTCGACCATCTTGGGTGATGAACTGGAAAGCATTAAAAGAATGGTCGCAATTTTAGCAGTTTTGCTGTTAAGGATTCTTTCTCGAAAACTTTTTTTATTTTTTGGCTCAACATCTGGTCGAGCAATTGGAAACTTTTCAGACATATTATTTTTAATTAAATTAATAATATTTAAATTAATAATCTCTTAGTTTTTCCAAACCTTTAAACTTCCTGATCTTCTCCAATGATTTTGACTCAATTTGACGAATACGTTCTCTGGTTACCTCAAATTCCTTTCCCACTTCTTCTAGGGTATGGGCCACGCCATCAATCAGGCCAAATCTCATTTCTAATATCTTTTGTTCCCGAGGTGATAGTTGAGAAATAATTCCCTTGACATAGCCTCTGAGAAGTTGAAGGGCGGCGGCTCTATCTGGTGTTACGTTCTTTACATCTTCAATAAAATCTTCTAGGGTGGAATCCTCTTCGTCATCACCGATGGTAGTTTCTAAAGAAATAGTATCCTGAGATATCTTCATGATATATCGAACTTTAGCCAGGTCTTCTCCCATCTCGGCTGCTGTTTCTTCTGCCAATGGCTCCCTTCCTAATTCTTGAATCAATGTTCTCTGCACCTGTTGAAACTTATTGATGGTTTCCACCATATGAACTGGGATTCGAATGGTTCTGGATTGGTCAGCTAATGCCCTAGTAATGGCTTGACGAATCCACCAGGTGGCATAAGTAGAGAATTTATATCCCTTGCGATATTCAAATTTTTCCACCGCTCTAAACAAACCAATATTACCCTCTTGAATAAGATCAAGAAGAGTCATGCCCTTGGCGCCAGCAAACTTCTTAGCAATGGAAACAACTAGACGCAAGTTAGCTTCAATGATTCTCTTCTCTGCCTCTCGATCTCCCTTCTCCTTACGTTTAGCTAGCTCCACTTCCTCTTCCTGAGTTAATAGGGGGACTTTACCAATTTCTTTCAAATACATTTGGATTGAATCAGCACTTAGCTTCGACAAATCAACCAGAGGCTCTCCGTGATCTTCTCTTTTGCCCATAGTCTCTAGAATACGTCCGGAATCTTCAGCAATTCTAATGCCATTCTTTTGTAGTTCACCAAGAAAAAGATCATATTCATAGACATGTTCTTCTACCTCCGGGAAAAGATATAGTAATTCCGTTTCCGTCACAAAGCCTCGAGAACGACCCTTGGTAATAATGTGCTCCAACTGTTCTTCGGTTGGCTTCTTTACTTCTCCATTACTCGTCTTCTTAGTTTTCTTGGTCTGAACAGGTTTCTTTATAATCTTTGCCTTAGTTTTAACATTTTTCTTCGCCACCTTTTTGTTGGTAACTGAAGTTTTTTTAATAACCTTAGCGGTTTTATTAAGAACCTTCTTCCTGACTGGAGCTTTCTTCATTGTTTTTTTTGGCTTCTTGGTCGCCATAATATTAGTTTATATTTATTTCTTTTAATTGATCTGTTAAATTTTTCAATTCGTCCATTAGAATTTTTATCTGATCTTCATTTCCGTCTTTCTCTGCTTGGGCCATATTTCTCTCTAATTGTTTTATCCTCTTCTGACATCCATGCTTTTTTAAATTAACTAAGATGGTAATTATCTCTCCTTTTATCCTATTATTATCGTAGTCATAGAAATCTTTTTCGCCCAAAAGCACCAGTCGATCCAAGAGTTTTTCGCTGGAATCTCCCTGCTCTTCCAGGTATATCCGGAAGTTATCGTAATCCAAGGAAGTGAGTCTATTATAGTAGATAATTAGGCTCTTGTAAAACTGAATTTTCTCGTTGCCAATGATATATTCTGGATCTAGATTGTTAATACTATAGCTAATAAAATCAGGGAACTTAACCAGTAGTGATAATAGCAGCTCTGAAAGCCGCTCTTCTCGGCTCAATTCTCCTGTGGTGGCTACTTCATCTGACTTTAGCTCCTTCTTGGGCCTAGAGGGCCGTATTTTAGCTTCCAGAGTCTCTCTTAACAGATCCTCCCTAATGTCTAGGTCCTCAGCTGTCCTTTTAATCCAATAGTCCTGTTCAATATTATTATTAACTTTAATAATCATTTCCAGCATTTTCTGAGCCACTAATTTCTTGTTGTCCAATTCACTCAAATCTAACCCGGTAGTTATTTTGTTAAAATAATATTCTAATATTGGTTGTGCATCTTCAACTGACTTTTTGAAATCAGAAGGATTATTGCGCAGACACTCATCAGGGTCTTTGCCTGAGGGCAAGGTAACTACCTTGAGATTCAGTTCCTGGGCCAATGCCTCCTTAATTCCTCTGTCAGCAGCCATTTGACCCGCATCATCCATATCAAAGGCCAGGGAGATATTTTTAGAAAAACGTTTAATGAGTGTCACCTGATCAGTGGTTAGGGCGGTTCCTGAGGATGCGATAACATTAGCAAAGCCGTGCTGATGACAACTAATGGCATCCATCTGCCCCTCAACTACTATGGCGGAATCTTCTTTTCTAATGTTGGTTCGGGCTTTATTTAAGGCAAATAATACCTTGCTTTTATCATACATCTCTGTTTTGGGACTGTTAATATACTTACCCATCTTCTCGGTCTTTTCTTTGGCCGGATTAACACGTGCTGTGAAAGCGATTAGATTGCTATTAACATCAAAAATGGGAAACATAATCCTATCCCGAAAACGATCATAGTATCCTGACCCCTTTTCTTTTTTGATGCTTAGGCCAGTTAAAAAGATTTCTTCATCAGTATATTTATTCCCCTCCTTTGGTCTAGTTTTAAGAAAATTATATAAATCATCCCAAGCATCTGGACTATACCCCAATTTCCATTCTTCCATGGTTTCTGCGCTTAAGCCACGGTCCTGCAAATATTTTAAAGCATTCTTGCCGGCTGGCATTTGCAACATTCTAGCATAATATTTCCCTGCTAACTCCAGAATGTCCAAAAGGCGATTGCGTCGAGAATATGTTTGTCTATCTTCATATTGTAAGGTAACTCCTGCCTTGGGTGCTAATAGTCTTAGTGTTTCCATGAAATCCAAGCCCTCCTTTTCCATGACAAAAGAAAAGACGTCACCACCACGGCCACAGCCAAAACAATGCCAAATTTGCTTATCCGGAGAAATCACAAAAGAGGGGGTCTTTTCATTATGGAATGGACAAACTGCTTGAAAATTAACTCCCACAGCTTTGACATTCACATAACCCCTAATTATTTCCACAATATCCAGTTTTTGTTTTATTTCATCTGATTGACTCATAGTGATATAAAATCTGGAAGTAATAAGCTTTTTATACGCTGCATTTCTCTTTCCACAACCTCGCCATCATATTCAGCATTGTGGCGACTTTGACCAGCATACCCCGGTCTCTTTTGATCCAGGTGTAAATTAAAAATTATTTCTTCTCCTCTTTCTTCAATATAAAGATGAAAGCGGGGATAGAAATCCCGTGTAAAACGATGGGTATAGCTATACTGATTTGTCTGACGGTCAAATATTTGCCCATAGCCCGCCCGACGAATGAACTGCTCCGCCGCTCCGTCCAATTGTTTTTTATTGACAACAAGTTTCATTTTCCTTTTTAAAAATAATAAATTTATAAACTAGGTAATTCAGCACCCCTAAAAATAAATTAATAACCAACTGAGCCAATAGATACCAAACCTGATATTCGTTTACTAATAGGTGCATAAAAAATCCATTGAGATTGAGGTTAATCAACGCCGTTACAAAATAGAGGCAAAGCTGACCAAAAGTTTTTTTCTTATCTGTATTCCGGAAAGTCCATAGTTTCTGCAGAGAAAAGCTAATCATGAAGGCTAGAACAAAGGATAAACTGGTGGAAAGAATTATTTCCCAACCAATCAGGCCATGGAAGACAAATAATAGTATCAGATTAACAATGCCGGCGATGCTACCGGAAATAAAAAACTTAATCAGGGCTTTGCGATTGTTGCAAAAATGATATATCTTTGGCAATCTCCTGGATAAAAAGTGGCGAAATTTGAAATACCAGTCATTAATGGGCATAGTAGTAAGTTTTTTAATATTAATCTTTCCAATTATAGCTTTTGAGAGTCCAATCAATTAGTTTTTTGCTCTCCTGAAAGCGTTCATTTATTCCCCGGCTATCCAACACCACGGAAATCAATTCCTGGCCCTCTTCACCTCGAAATAGTCCAACAAAGCAGTAACCAGCTTTATCAGTATAGCCAGTTTTTCCGCCAAGTATCTGGAAGGAGTTCTGGGCAGAGTCAAAGAGGAGATAATCAGTGGATTCCACGATTCTCTCCTGACTATTTAATGGTTTTAAGGTATATTCCTTTTTATTAACTATATCTTTGATATCTGTTTGCTTGAGGGCGGTCCTAGCTAACCAAGCAACTTCCCTGGCAGTTGATATATTCTCATCACTTAGCCCAATGGGGTCAATGAAGGAGGTTTGACTAAGCCCTAGGGTTTTAGCCTTGTCGTTCATTTTGGAAATAAAATCCTCCTCGGATAGACCGGTGGCGTGCACCAGGGCAATGGCGGCACCATTGTCAGATGCAATAAGGGCAACGTTCAACAAATCCTTCACCCGCACCTTTTCTCCTAGAAATAAATTCAGGCGACCTCCATTAATGATATCTTCTCTGGTAATTTCATAGATCTCTTCCCAACCGGGATTGTTGTCCAGAAAAACCAAAGCGGTCATTAGCTTGGTAATACTAGCAATAGGTTGCTGGTCATCAGCCTGTTTAGAAAAGAGGAAAACCCTCCCTCGATCATCCAATACGACCCCCTTATCAGCTATCAATTCAATGGGGACAACATCTTTTTGCACAGCAACAATCTGAGGATCAGAATTAATGGTAGTGGCAACATTAAATTGAACAAACAACAAAGAAGCTATTAAATTGACAATTAGTATCCACATGATCTTTACTCTTTAACTGAATTAGCCTCATCATCTGCCAACACCTGCCCAATTGTTTCTAACTTATTTAATTTTTCATAGTCAGCTAGTTCAGATACTTCATTGATCCCTAGAAAACGAATAAAATCATGGGTAACGGAATAGTAGTATTCATTCTTGGCTCGATCAAATTTTTCTTCCACTAGGCCACGCATCAATAAATTACGGATAATAAGGCTACAATTAATACCTCTGATTCTTTCCAACTCCAACTTAGAAACTGGGCCTCTATAGGCAATGATGGTTAGGGCCTCTAGGCTGGGTTGAGTTAATTCTCCGCTAGCCTCATCCTTGAGAAATTCCTGCACCAGGGCTGCGTTATCAGCTACAGTGGTTATTTGATATTGGTCATTATTTTTGATTAGAGTCAGTCCTCCATCCCTGGTTTGATAATCATCCAGAAGCACCGCCAAAGCCTCCTCTACTTCCCGAGACTTAACTTTGGTTATACCGGCCAACTCCTTAACTGACAGGGGTTTCACGGCAACAAATAATAATGATTCTAATTGTGATTTTAATGACATATTATGGATTACATTTTATATGAATTTCACTAAATAATTCCTCTTGTTCAAAAACTAATTCATGCTGTTTGGCTAATTCTAGTATTGCCAGGAAACTAACCACCACTTCAGTCTTGCTCTTGGCCGTTTCCAGGAACCTAGAAAAACTAATCTTTATTTTCTGCAACAGCATTTGGCGTATCAAACTAATCCTCTCCTCAATGTTTATTTTGGGTTCCAGTCTTTCTTCCGGCAATTTTGGTTCAATTCTTTTTTCCAAATTGGTGATTAATTTGATAAACTCAGCCCGCAGAATATCAATACTAAGATTACTTGGCTCAGTGAAGGCTGGGAGTTTAATCTGACTACGGCGGCTCTTGATTAACGGTGGCACAAACATGAATCTTTTCAAAAGAATAGCTTCCTTAATCTTCTGACTAGCCAAAATAAATTCCTTATACATCTTTAATTGCCTCTCCAAATCATCTAACTCATCGTCTTCGCTATCAGCATAGAGATATGGCAACAAGGCCTTGGACTTGGCAAACAAAAGCTTAGAAGCAATCAATAGAAAGTCAGCCATTTCTTCGGGGTCAATGTTAACCGCCGCTTTAATGTGCGCTACGTATTCATCAGCAATCTTTGCTAAATTAACTTCCGTTATATCCATTTCTTCTCTCTCGGTTAGCTCCAATAGCAACCCCAGGGGACCAGAAAAATTTTCTGTGGTAAATTCCAGCATAGCTATCTAACAATATTTACTTTATCTAAACTCCAAAGGGCACCCGGTACACACTGCCAACCAGCTTCGTGTTGTTTATTGTTCAACATAACGGGACGACTTGGTTCATTACTATCGAAATCCCTATCACTGGTTTTAAACTCTGTGCAAAGTTCAAAACTATTCTCATCTAACCTATGGTATTCAATGGCCTGATTGGTTAATGGGTTGATTAGGCTCTTCTCATCCAAATACATGCTTTTGTCTCCACCCAGTTCCTCTAGATTAGCCGGAAGAACTTCATGACGCTCATAGTAATTATTAACAATACTCTCAATGTTATATATATTATTCATCACAACCTGATCTAGACGACGATTACGGGTCTTCTGGGGAGATTCCACAAAGAACCAAGAAGCGACAAAGACAGCGATGACCAAAATCAGAGATGCAACCATAAATATTTTTATCACTCTATCCTTTTTCACTACTTCTTCTCTTTTTATACTATAGAAATAGAAAGAAAAAACCGCTCCTGACAGGATCAACATGGTTAAAGATTTAAGAATAAAACGCGCAGTCAATTCACCGGAAAGAAAATTATTAATAACACTAACAAAAACACCTAAAATTACTATTGAGGATATTAGGGTGATTAGGTAGGTTAACCAACGACGAACACCTGATTCCTTGTCCAACTCACCCTTCACTAGCCCTCTCTGAATCAAACTAGAGGCAGCATAGAAAATTGGAGTAGAAATTATGAGAGCAGAGATTGCAAACTTAAGTTGTGCATCATAATTATTGTATGAATTGTTTAAAACATCTATTACCAACTTATCAATGATGCAGAACAGAATCATGCCTACCGAAATAGTCATGAAAATTAAGGCAACTAGTGATAACAGGTAGTAGAAAACGTACTTGGCATTGTGATTTTGAGTCATATTTTTATTAATTAAAACTCAGCATTTTTAGGCGTACGGGGAAATGGAATAACATCGCGGATGTTAGCCATGCCCGAAACATACATGAGCAGGCGCTCAAAGCCTAAACCAAAACCAGCATGTTTTACTGAGCCATATTTTCTTAAATCTAAATACCATTGATAGTCCTGGGGATTTAACTCCATTTCTTTCATTCTTTTCTCTAACATTTCCAACCTTTCTTCTCTTTGACTGCCACCGATAATTTCCCCAACACCGGGGACCAAAAGATCCATGGCAGCAACGGTTTTCCCATCATCATTAGCTCTCATATAGAAGGCTTTAATGTCCCTGGGGTAATCGGTGACGAAAACTGGCTTTTTATATACCTGATCAGTTAAATAACGTTCGTGTTCAGTTTGCAAATCAATGCCCCACTTAACCGGGTATTCAAACTTCTCCCCTGATTTTTCTAGAGTTTCAATTGCTTCGGTATAAGTAATGCGAGCAAACTCAGAAGCAAGAATATTCTTTAATCTATCCAACAAGCCTTCATCAACGAACTTATTAAAAAATTCCATCTCCTCAGGTAACTCCGCCATGGCGTACTTGATTAAATACTTTAACATTTTTTCAGCTAAATCCATGTCATCATTGAGATCGGCCCAGGCCATTTCCGGTTCCATCATCCAGAACTCAGAGGCGTGACGGGTAGTATTGGAATTCTCAGCCCGAAATGTAGGGCCAAAAGTGTACACCTTGTCCAAGCCCATAATGAGAGCCTCGGCATTCAATTGCCCACTCACCGTTAATCCTGTTCGTTTACCAAAAAAATCTTTGCTGTAATCAATCTTGTCGCCCATATTTTTTCCCAATAGCGTGGTAACCGAGAACATCTCTCCGGCTCCTTCGCAGTCACTAGTGGAAATAATGGGGGTGTGAGCATAGACAAAGCCTTCTTCACTAAAAAATCTATGAATAGCAAAACTCAACACAGATCGAAGACGAAAGACAGCTGAAAAGGTATTACTTCGTCCTCGCAAATGAGCAATGGTACGAAGAAACTCAAAGCTATGTCTTTTCTTCTGAAGAGGAAAGTCAGCGGCTGCTAGATTAACAATTTCTATCCTGGTGGCTTTTAGTTCAAATGATTGTCCTGCTCCAGGAGATTCAACCAAGGTGCCAACTACTTCGATGGAAGAGCCAATGTTCACCTTCTCAGCTTCGGCAAAATTATCCAGCTTATCATCAAAAACTATCTGCACTCCCCTAAAGAACGAGCCGTCATTCAATTCAATAAAACCAAACTCCTTGGAGCTACGAACTGTGCGCACCCAGCCGGACACCTGTATTTCTTGACTCAGGTATTTATCCGTCTGACGATATAATGATTTAACTAGTGTTTTAGTCATAGTATTAGGGGGTTAATCTCTTTACATCTCTAGGCAAGAAACAAGCTTCCTTAACATTGTTTAAGCCCAATATTTTCATAATAATTCTGGCGGGGCCAATGCCCACTCCACCATGACTGGGGCAACCATAACGGAAGAAATTAATATAATCCTTTAGTTCTTCTAGGTCCATTCCCTTTTCTACTGCCTGCTTCTCCAAAATATCTACTCGATGTTCTCTCTGAGCACCAGTAGTAATTTCCAAACCACGATATAGCAAATCGAAACTTTTGCTTACACCGGGTTTATCTTCATAGCGCATATGATAGAAGGGGCGGGCTTCAATGGGATAATCAGTCACAAACACAAAATCGTGTCCAGTCTCTTTTTTAATGATATCTCCAAATTCTTTTTCTTCTTCAGTAGAAAAATCAAAATCTTTTTCGCTCTTTATTCCTGCTGCCTTCAATTTTTCCTTGGCTTCAGCAAGAGTAATCCTGGGAAAAGGTTGACTGGGCACTTCTATATCCAACCCCAAGTCTTCTTTTACTTTTTTAAAGCCTGCCACCAAGAGACCCTCTTCAATATCCATGATATCAGCATGTGATTCGATGAATGAAACTTCAAAGTCCCAGCCGGTAAACTCGGTTACGTGTCTAGATGTGAATGATGGCTCTGCTCGAAAAACAGGACCAAAGGTGAAAACTTTTTCCAAACCGGCGGCCATGGCCATTTGCTTATAGAACTGCGGTGATTGTGACAGATATGCTTTCTTATCAAAATATTTAACCTCAAAAACTTCAGAACCGGTTTCACTAGCCGTACTCATAAAACAAGGGGTGTAGATCTGAATAAAATCGTTACTCATAAAATAACTACGAAAGCCTTCTTCCAACTTACTCCAAACTTTAAATATCATCTGATTTTCTTCGCGACGTAAATCCAACCAACGCCAATCAAACCTATTATCCAAATTAGCTTCATTATCTCCTTTGGCCAAAACAGGAATGGGAAGATTTTCATCGGACAAGGAAATCAACTTAGATTCCTCCACTGATAATTCATAATCCTTGGGGGCTTCTTTATCCTTATTTGGTTTCTCCTGCAAAGTGCCAGTGACTTCGATCACACTTTCAAGCTGTAATTTTTCCGCCAAATCATAGTTATCATTACCGACCACAAATACAATTTGCATCACATCAGAAATATCACGCAAATCTATAAAAATAACGCCTTTATGAGCACGTACATTACGCACCCAGCCAGCGATAGTAACTTTTCCTTCTTGCTGTTCTTTGGCCTTAGCAATTGACATTCTTGACATATACATAAATTAAGCTCAAGCTCTCATCGAACCTGAATTTTTTAGAAAATTGTCCTATTTAACTACTTAAATTCTATCTTATTTCAGTGATTTTAGCAAGAAACACTAACTATGAATTTCGTCCTAATATTTACCCTAATATTGGACATATCAAGTTATATATTGACAAAAAAGATATAATATGATACAATAATTTGATAAAAATTAAATATGGGTCTTTAACAAAATACTTAGTATTGTGATTTAATTACTTACGAGCTTCTTAAATCTTAGGAATCTGATAAGTAATTAAATCAATTTATATTAATACTAACCAGCTCCATACTATGGAGCAAAATATGAAAAAAAATGGAAAATAAAAGTTCTTTAATCTTTGGGATTGTATTCTTTATTCTGTTCTTGGCTTGGGGGGGCACTCGTATCGTCCAAAATATTATGTTTGATCGTAATTGTGAAGGACATCTCAAAAGAGCCGCTGATGCAAACACAATCCATCTTGCTAAGCAAGAATTGACCGAGGCAGTAAAGTATATGGAAGAAGCGGGGCTAACAAATGGCTACACGTCTATTATATATAATACTCCCGATGAAGATTTGAAGTTCTGGTATGAAAACATCAAATCCGCTTTGAATGAATTGGAGGCCATATCTCCAGAGGCAACTCAACTGGAAAAAAGCAATATGTTGATGAAACTTCGGGAAACATTGCTTGACCAGGAAGGTGGTGAAACCTCAATCACAACACCCACGGGAATAAGCATTTTCCCAAACAACACATCTTACATGCTTTGGGCTCTCGTGAGCACAATATTGTGTCTGGTCTTCTTTATTTCATTTGGACGTTCTAATTATCTGTTCGAATAACAAATCATTCATTACTCCCCTCTCATTTATTATAAATGGAGGGGCTTTTTATTTCCCCAAGTCTAGGAACAATAGGAGGCGAATTTATTTAATAATGATGATAATTCTTTAACTGTTTTTTTATCAACTCTCACCTTGCTAGACTGAATAAACTTGTTGTCTAGAATAAACTTGCTTAATTTAATGGCATTGTCAGATAGACTAACTAGATTAATGTTAGCTTTAAAACATTCTTTATCAACTACACCCCCGTTTTGTAAATCAAAATAATTATTTCCAGGTGTTATTTTCTTTCCGCAACTCACACAATTATTCATTTCTGGATTATATCCCAACTCATTCAATAGCCTAATAATAAAGAAGCTGAGAAATAATTCACCTCTCTCTTTTGTTAGCTCATCGCTGTCATCAACTAACTCTAGCCATTTTTTCAACAGATGAAATAAATTGGAATCCCTGGGCCCCTCCCCCGTTAGCCGATTGAACATCTGCAAAGCCTGCCCAGCATAATATATTTTATTTAAATCACCTTTTATGCCCAGAAAAGCGTCTCGACAAATAACCCCACCGACATAGTCATGGCCCTTCCCCTCAACTATCATCATTTCTGTCAGGCTAATGGGCTCTAGATGCCCAATTAATTTAGATTTGGGCCTCTTTGTACCTCGAGCAATTAAACTGACCTTACCATAATCTTTGGTATAAACAACAATTAAGCTATCATTTTCACGATAGCTTTGACGTTTCAGAATAATGGCAAAGGTGTTTCTAGTTTCTTCCATATTAGACTATTCTATCTAAATAATCCTGCAAAATAATAGCAGCAGCAATATCGTCTCGACGCGCCTTTTCTTTAGCTGCGCCGGCTAAAGCATCAGCTGCTAAACTACTTAAACGTTCATCAAAAAGATGCACTGGTCTAGTATTCTTTTCCTTTAGCTGTTTAATAAAGCTGAGCCAAGCGACATTATCGGCTACTGCTCCACTCATTTTTATGGGGCTACCAACAACAATATCCGTAATATCCTCTTCTGTAAGAATATCTAAAACTTCTGTTGGTGTGCTAACGGTTCTAAATGGCAGAGCGATATTTGTTTCACTGTCAGCCATGGCTAAACCAATTCTCTTTTCACCCCAATCAATTCCTAAATATATTTTTGTTTCTTTATTCATATTTTGTTAGTACTTTACAACCCCCATCAATGACCGCAATGGTATGTTCAAAATGAGCACTAACTGCACCATCATTAGTAATAACAGTATAGCCATCCTTAGCGGTCTTTACTTTCCAGGTTCCCATATTAATCATTGGCTCAATGGCAATTACCATGCCAGCCTCCAGAACAACATTCTCTGGAGATTTTTCATTAATTTTAAAGTGAAAAACATCTGGTTTTTCATGAGCGAAATAGCCCACTCCATGCCCCACTAAATCTCTCACGACACCGTACCCATTCTTTTCGGCTAGAGTTTGGACTGCTTGAGCAATGTCATTGATAGTATTTCCCGGCTTCACTTGTTTAATGGCCAAATCTAAGCATTCCTTGGTTATTCTAATCAACTTCTTCTTATCCTTCCCTATCTTCCCCACGCCAACTGTGCGGCAGGTGTCAGTGAAAAACCCTCCCGTTTGTGAATGGGGGTTAATGGGTGCATTGAATTTCTGCTGAAGTTCTGCGGTGGCTGGCCATTCCATGCCAATATCAATATCCACCATATCCCCTTCATTGATAATACGCTCCGGGATAGCACTACCATGAACTACTTCATCATTGATAGAAATACAAAGAGTAGATGGAAAAAGGATATTATCACCCAGAGGATAGTCTTTGAAGGCTGACCTACCACCGTTTTCTTCAATTAGTTTATTAGCTAAATCTTCCAAATATATCGTACTAACACCTGGTCCTACTTCTTCTACTAGACGCGACAAAATAACGGCCAACCTACGGCCGCCCTCCTCTAATATTCTTATTTCTTCTCTGGTCTTAATATACATAATTAAATTTCAAGTTTACGTTTAGCTCTATTAACACGAACGGAAAGGATTAAGAAGATGCTAAGTAATATAACCATGTTGAGTGGCGCCAACCAAAAAGGATATTCTTTGCCAAAGCTTTCCAAAACCATGGTCGCTCCCAAAACACCAATGGCATACATAGCACCATTCTTTAAATAAGCGTACTTAGTAATAAGATCGATGCCTCTGATTGTAAATTCTCGAACCACCACTGCCCCGAGACCATTTCCAATTAGAATTAAGGGGATGCTAATGGTGAAAGCAAAGGCCCCAATTACACCATCAATGGAGAAAGAAGCATCCAAGACCTCCAGATAAAGGATCTTACTCCAGGCGCTCATGGCTGGATTAGTTAATTGTTTCTCTTTTTCCTCAGCATTCTTTTTAAACCCATCAGTAATAAAGAAGGCTGAGACACCAATGGTGGCAGCTAGAGCCAGCATGGGGTCATGTTTGAGAGAGAAATAAACGACACTGGTGGTTACGACAGAAGCAATGGCATAGAACCAAGCACCCTGACGATGAATAAATCCTTCAACTAAAAACGCATATTTTTTCTCTTCCAAAAAGAGCCAGGAAAGAAAAACAAAAAAAAGATAAATACCACCTCCAAGTAATAATAGTGGCTTTGATTTTTCTAAATATTCTTGTATCTCTAGGTCGCCAGAAAAAGTTCCCGTTATTACTTGAATAATTGATAGATCGGGATTAGCAACCCAAACGATAATAAAAGGCAATAGCCCTCGAACAACAAAAACAGCGAATAATAGTCCCCATACCAAGAAGATCTTTTGATACTTCTTGGGCATGGTTTTCAGAACGTGAGCATTAACAACTGCATTATCAATACTACTGATAACTTCAAATAAACATAGCCCTAAAATAACAATAATGAGACTCCAAGTCATAGTAATTTATCTAAATGATGGTGATTGATTAATAGACAATCTATCTGTATTACCGCCATTTTGATTAGCTAATCCAGTATTGGTTACTCCTCCAGCCGTGGCCCTGTCTTGATTAAACGATTGATTGGGTCCTAATCTCGACGCACCGGTTGGGGTCTGGTTAGAAAGACCCGTATTGAGCCTTCCCTGCTCCGTCAATTTCGCTCTGTTCTGCATTGGCGCCACCAATCTAGTCTTTGGCTTTACAATCGGCACTTCCTCTATTTCAGCCCTTACTTTAGATTTAGCAACCTGAGTAGTTGGCCCAGCTGCTAGATGTTGAAAAATCTTTTTAATTTTTATTTTATCCCCCTTGGTCAATTTGCTTCCCTCAATTGATTTCACCATTTTCATAGCCCCCATTTGACGCTTACGATCAAAGGCTCCCATTCTAATGACTCTCTCATACTTTTTCACTGTCTTCAGAACACCATCAGTGTTATCTTCTAAATTCCTTAGGCTTCCATGGCGAACAGCTCCAGTAAATTTCCGTTTAAAACTTCCAGCTCCAGTTGAAGCTCTAAATGTACTGCCGCGACCCGGCAGACTACTTATATCCATATTTATGTTTTAAAACTATTTAAAATCCCCCTAATCTTGTCTAAATCAATTTTGGTTAAGTTTAATTTAAAACGATTGCTATGAAGATTATACATGTCTTTGCGAACTGTAAATCCAGATACTCTGATGCCCTTTCTCACCTTATCTTTGTATCTTTTCAACAAATCTAACAATAATTCTTGATTTTCTTTATTTAAATGACTAAAACTAGGATTCTTGCGAATCATTTCATCTAAGCGCTGTTCCAACCGATAATCCGTTAAATCTTCCACATTGTTTAGAACATCTTTGATATCCATAATATTATTATAACATAAAAAAAGACGGCTATAAAGCCGTTTTTTTAGTCTTTTATATAAACATAATTAGAGACCATCGTATTCTCTCATTGTCAATTGAGATTCAATTTGTTTCACAGTTTCAATGACAACAGACACAACGATTAATAGACTGGTGCCTCCGATGGCAAATGATTGCATGCCAGTAAAGGCTTGCATGAATAAAGGCAGAACAGCAATAATACCCAGGAATAAAGCCCCCACTAGAATAATCTTGTGAGTAGTATAGGCTAGATAACTAGCAGTATTTTTTCCGGGACGAATCCCAGGAATAAAGCCGCCTTGTTTTTGCAGATTTTCTGATATTTGGTCAGGATGGAAAATAACTTCCGTATAGAAATATGTAAAAGCAACCACCAGTAAGAAATATACAACCCCATAGAACAATTGGTTGTTGAACATCATAATTGTCCAATTAGCAAAATTGGCAATCCACGCTGTCTTAGCATGCACCAGGAATTGAGCAATCATTGATGGAAATAGTACAACAGAGATGGCAAAAATGATTGGGATAACTCCAGCCATATTAACTCTCAGTGGTAAATGGGTACTGGTGCCTCCATAGGCTCTGTTCCCTCTAATTTGACGGGCGTATTGTACTGGAATATTACGTTGACCTTCGTTGATAATAACTATTCCAACAATGGTAATCAAGGCAATAACTACAAAACCAATCAACATGAATAACTGAGACTGATCAAAGGTAACAACAAGCTGCTGCACTACTCGAGGTAGACTAGAAATAATACCAGCAAAAATTAATAAAGATATACCATTGCCCACATTCTTTTCAGTAATTAATTCTCCCAACCACATCAAGAAGATTGATCCGGCAGTAACTGTGAGAATCATAGTGATAAAATCAAAGGGGCTAATGTTGCCTACGATACCCGCCGCACTACTGCGTAATAACGTAATCATGCCGTAGGCCTGAAGAGCTGCTAGAGGTACAGTGGCCATTCTGGTCCATTTATTGATCTTAGCTCTACCAGCTTCTTCTTTCTGCATTTCTTCTATCTTAGGAATAACCATTCCCAAAAGCTGGAAGATAATAGATGAAGTAATGTAAGGACCAACACCCATCATTACCACAGAGAATGTTTCCATGCCACCACCAGAAAAAAGATTCAATAAACCTAGAATTTGGTTGGATGAAAATAAGTTTTTCATGGCTACCAAATCAACTCCCGGAATCGGAACATGGGCAGCTAAACGAAAAATGACCAACATTGCTAAAACGAATAGAATGTTTTTCCTTAGATCCTTAGCTTTCCAAATTTGAATTAATTTATCTATCATACAAATAAATTATTTTATTTGACCTTTAATGGTCTCGCTCATCTTAACCTTTTCAAATTTTACCTTTACTGTCAATATTTCTTTGCCCAGCACTTTAACCGGTAGGGTGATACGAGAGATTAAATTCTTCTCAAATAGAGTATCTGGACTTACCACATCTCCATCCTTAAAATTACTATTTATTACCTTAACACTAACAACCTGGTTCTTCGGATTTGAAGACTTAAAGCCACGAACTTTAGGAATTTGAAGAAGTTGTTTCTTCATGCCTAAACGTTTTAGGTTGCTAACGCCAGATCGAGATTTCTGTCCCTTTTGGCCCCTAGTACTATAGGTACCATGACCAGAAGCGTTACCCCTACCGACTCGCTTACGCTGTGTTTTAGTTCCCTTTGATTGTCCAATAGTATTTAACGATAACATATGTTTATTCTAACCAATTTATTTAGTATTAATTTCCTTTTTTTCTTCTATTTTCTCAGCTTTCTTTTCTGGTTTAGCTGCTCTTTCAACTACGTGCAGACTAGCTAGAGCTTTAATGGTACAACGAGCATTATTAATCTTGTTATTAGATCCCAAAAGCTTACTAGTTATATTCTTTACCCCAGCTAATTCTAAAATCACTCTGGCGACGCCACCGGCGATTACTCCTCTACCCTTTTTAGCGGGTTTGAAAATAATCCTAGCAGCACCAGTTTTCTCATAAACTTCATGAGGAATTGTGTCATTAACAATGGGTACAGTAATTAACTCCTTTTTAGCTTTATTAACAGCTTTATTAATGGCAATGGTCACGTCAGCACCCTTGCCAACCCCCACACCAATTCTATTTTTCTTTTTATCACCCACGGCAACACAAGCACGGAAATTCATCCTTTTTCCACCAGCCATAACTCTAGTTACTCTAGATATTTCTAGAATTCTCTGGTCCATATCATCACTATTTTGGTTTTTACCTCCCTTGAAGTTTCTTTTACCTTGTCCTCTTTGTCCTCCTTGTCCTCCTTGACCAACCTTTTTTGAGTCGCCATAAACACTCTTGGCAACTACTTCAGCTACTGCCTTTTCTTTGTTATCTTCAGTTTTTACTTGTTTATCTTCTGACATATTGTGATAAATTAATTTTCAATTTAAAATTTTAGACCACCTTCACGAGCTCCTTCGGCGACAGCCTTGACTCGTCCATGATACTTATATGAACCACGATCAAAAACAACTGTTTCAATCTTTTTTTCTTTGGCTTTCTTGGCAATCAACTTGCCCAATTCTTGGCCAACTACGCTCTTTCCTTCTTTGCTCTTAATTTCTAGAACTGAGGCGCTGGCAAGAGTAACTCCATTCTCATCATCAATTAATTGCAAATACATTCCTTTGTTAGAACGAAAAACGCTCAAACGAGGACAGGTAGCTGTTCCTGAAATTTTTGCCCTAACTCTTCCATGACGGCGTTGGCGTTGTGCATTTATTAATTTATAGTTAATCATATAATTAAATTTTATTTATCTTTTGAAGCAGCTTTACCAGCTTTTCTTCTGATAATTTCATCAGAATACTTAACTCCTTTTCCTTTGTATGGCTCTGGTTTACGAATTTTACGAATCTGAGCAGCCATCTCTCCAACCAATTGCTTGCTGGCGCCACTGATGGTGATAGTGTTTCCTTCCACAACGGCATCAATGCCTTCCGCTAGAGCAAATTCAACAGGATGAGAAAAGCCTAAATTTAAATTTAATTTTCTTCCGACCAGTGCAGCTCTATACCCCACTCCATTAATTTCTAGTTTTTTGGTAAAGCCCTCACTAACACCAATAACCATGTTTCTAACTAAACTCCAGGTTAACCCCCAAAAAGCATTAATTTTCTTTACCTCTGAATCAGCTTTAGGTATCACTATGATCTGTTTATCTTCAATTCTAACCTCTACCATTGGTAAAATAGTTTGTTTCAATTCTCCCTTTGGCCCTTTAACCTTCAGCACTTCCCCCTCAAAACTAGCCTGGACACCTTCGGGTAATTCTATTGGTAATTTTCCTAAACGTGACATAATTTTTCAAATTAATATATTTCACCAATCAGCTCTCCGCCGATCTTCTGTTTTTTAGCTTCTTTGTTGGTCATGATCCCACTGGATGTAGAAAGAATAGCAAAACCAAAGTTATTCCTTATGTTCGGAATATCATTTTTACCAACATATACTCTTAATCCTGGCTTACTAGAACGTTTAATTGAAGTAATTTGAGGTTTACCATTTTTTTGATACTTCAGCTCTATTCTCAATTGATCAAAACTACTGTGACGACCATTAAGACCTCCAGCAACAACTTCGACTTTCTTCACCCAGCCTTCAGCTGCCAAGATTTTAGCAATTTCCAATTTTAGTTTACTCATAGGCAAAAGAATCTCCGGCTTTTTGATGATGGAGGCATTCCTTATTCTTGTAAACATGTCTGCGATTGGATCTGTCATATTTTTAGTAAATATTTATTAATTGATTACCAGCTAGATTTAGTAATACCTGGCAAATCGCCATTATCAGCTAATTCTCGAAAACAAATGCGGCATAATTGAAAATCACGCATATATCCGCGATTACGACCACAACGCCAACAACGATTTATCTTGCGGGTAGTAAATTTTGGTTTTCTTTTTGCTTTTACTATTAATGCTGTTCTAGGCATATTTATTTATATAATTACTTTGTCTCTTTCTTAAAGGGAAAACCTACTAGAGTAAAAAATGCTAAACCTTCTTGCTTGCTTTTAGCACTGGTGGCTAAAGATATCTCTAAACCATACATTTCCTCAATATCTTCAGCTTTTATTTCTGGGAAAGCAACACATTCTTTAATCCCCACCGTGAGGTTACCCTCTCGATCCATTGCCTTAGCGTTTAAACCTCGGAAATCACGAACACGAGGAAAGGTAATGTTAACTAGTTTATCAACAAAATCATACATGCGCTCTCCTCGTAGAGTAACCTTGGCGCCAATAACCATTCCTTCTCTGACCTTGAAGGCAGAGATTGATTTTTTAGCTTTGGTTAACACGGGAGCTTGTCCAGCCAATTTGGTTAAAGTTTTCTGAATATTTTCAATGTGAGCCTTCTCTTTGTTGTGTTTACCGAAACCAACATTAATAACTACCTTTTCCAAATGAGGAACAACAGCGTCATTGGTATAACCAAACTCTTCCTTTAATTTTGGTAATATTTCTTTTTTATATTTATCTTTTAGTTTCATAGGATTTGTCTTATTCAATTATATCTTTGCATTTCTTGCAAACCTTAACTTTTTTATCCTTTTTTCCTTCTACTTTAATAATCTGATGACCAACTCTGGTTGGACGACCACATTTAGAACAAACCAGCATAACATTTGAAGCGTTAATAAAAGAAGGAAATTCGATTCTTTGCCCCTTTTCACCTTGACGACGGGGTCGCAGATGTTTAATCAATAGGTTCAAGCCTTCAACACTGATTCTGTTTTCCTTAGGTAACACTTGCAAAACTTTGCCAGTTTTACCCTTGTCTTTCCCTGTTAATATTTTTACTTTGTCGTTCTTTTTTATATTCATATATCAGAAAATTATAATACTTCGGGGGCCAGAGAAGCGATCTTCACATAGCCAGCCCGTCTAACTTCACGAGCAACTGGACCAAAAATTCTGGTCCCCTTAATGTCTTTCTTAGCGCGATCTACTAGCACTACACAGGCGTTATCACTGAAACGTAAATAGGTGCCGTCAGAACGACGAATTTCTTTCTTAGTTCTTACAATAACAGCCTTAACAACATCACTTTTCTTTACGCCAGCGTGGGGAGTAGCGCTTTTAACAGTGCCAACAATAATTTCACCAACTCCAGCATAGCGCTTTTTGTAACCACCAAGTACCCTAATGCACATTATTCTTTTTGCACCTGAGTTATCTGCTACATTTAAAATTGTTTGTACTTGAATCATATATTTACTTACTAATTCTCCAACGCTTAGTTTTACTTAGTGGTCGGCATTCAACAAAAATAACCTTATCGCCAACCTTACATTCATTCTTCTCATCATGCACTTGATATTTACGGCTAACAGTATATCTCTTCTTGTATTTAGGGTGTTGTTTAACTGTTTCTACTTTAACAACAATAGTCTTGTCGCTTTTATTACTAACGACTTCTCCGGTAAAACTCTTGCGATTGACTTCTTTTGTGGTTGTTTTCTGCTCAGACATATTATTCTACTTATTTAATAAAGTTAAAATTTGAGCGATGGTCTTTTTAATAACTCTAATTTCCCTGATATTCTTTAATTGTTTATTAGAATCTTTAAAACGAAGCTCTCTCAGTTTTTCCTGAGAACTCTTTAATGATTTTTCTAAATCGCTTTTATCTTTCTTTTTTAACTCTTCAAGTTTCATATTGTTATTCTTATTCTTTACTGACAAACTGACATTTAACTGGTAATTTATAGGCGGCTAACTCCAAAGCTTCTTTGGCTGTCTGCTTATCAACTCCTTCAATTTCAAACATCATTGTGCCAGGCTTAACAATGGCTACATAGTAATCAACAGAACCCTTTCCGCCACCCATAGTCATTTCACCACCATGGTTAGTCACTGGCTTATCTGGAAAAATTCTAATCCAAACTTTTCCGCCTCTTTTAATATATCTAGTAATAACACGGCGAGCTGATTCTATCTGACGAGAAGTAACCCAATGAGCACTTATACTCTTAAGGCCATGACTACCAAAACTAATCTTAGTCATTCTGGTTGCTTTACCACCTCGACGACGTTTATGATCTTTCCTATATTTAGTTTTCTTCGGCATTAACATATTTTTTTGAATCGAAGCTGATTGTTAGTTATTGATAATCTCTCCTTTATTATCTTTCTCTTTTTCAAAAATTTCTCCTTTGTAAATCCAAACTTTAATTCCAATAACTCCATAGGTGGTTTGTGCGGGTCCTCGGGCATAATCAATATCTGCTCTTAGTGTGTGTAGAGGAACTTTCCCAAACACCAATTTTTCACTACGAGCAATATCAGCTCCGTTTAAACGACCACTCACCATTACCTTAATCCCTAGAGCACCGGCTCTTTCTGCTCGACCAATGGCTTGTTTCATTACCCTACGAAATGGCATTCTTTTTTCTATTTCAAGAGTCATTGTTTGCACCATTATTTGTGCACTTAGGTTGGGGCGACTCACTTCTTTAATATTTAAATTAATTTCATTCATGCGGAAGGTTTTTAGAAATTTTTCATGGAGTTCTTTCTTTAACTTCTCAACTCCATCACCACCACGACCAATAATAATTCCCGGCTTGGCAGTCCAGATGTTTACTTCAATCTTATTGATTCCACGAACAATTTCCACTTTATCAATTCCCGCCTCTCGATGTATCTTGATTAAATGACGACGAACTCTGATGTCTTGTTTAACATTCAAAACATACTTCTCGCCCTTATCAAACCAAATTGATGGCCAAGTATTAATAATACCTATTCGGAAAATTTTTGGATTTACTTTTTTACCCATATAAATTAATAAAAATTAGATTATCCTGCTTTACGACGAAACACTTTACTAGTAAAGCCTTTACTTGATTTATCAGTTTTAACATTCTTAATTTCACCAGCTTCTCTAACTTTTTCATCAGAAATGTTTTTCGCTGCTTCTTTATCTTCCTTCTTCTCCGCCTTAGCTTTTTTATTATCCGCTAGCTGATCTAACTTAACTGGTGCTTCGGCTTTAACTACTTTTTTAGCTTTCTTCCCGCTTTCTTTAATCTCAGCCAACATCAAAAAGATATGAGAACCTCTTTTTCTAATGGTGGTGGCTCGACCGTGAGCACGAGGCATCCAACGCTTTAATGTAGCAGCTTCATCAACTTTAATTTCTTTTATATACAAATTATCTTTTTCCAAACTATAGGTATTCTCGGCGTTAGCAATGGCTGAACTAACCAATTTTCCAATTGGCTCGGCGGCTCTTTTGTTCATAAACTTCAACTGATCAAGAGCTTCCACTACTGGCATTTTTCTGACAACATCAACCACCAAGCGAACTTTTCGCGGTGACATTCTGAGATGATTTAACTTTGCTGTTATTTCCATATTAATAGTATATTACTTAGCTTGAGCTTTAGCCATCTTACCACCATGAGAAACAAATTTTCTGGTATGGGAAAATTCTCCTAAACGATGGCCTACCATATCTTCAACAATATAAACTGGCACGTGCTGTCTTCCGTTATGGACACCAATGGTAAAACCAACCATTTCCGGAGTAACCGCGCAAGCACGATCCCAAACCTTAATGACTGTTTTATCACCAGGCTTTAGATCTTGTAACTTCTTGATGATCCTGGGATTAATATATGGTCCTTTTTTCAAACTTCTTGACATATTAATTAAATTAACTAATTACTAATTATCTTTTCTTCTTGCGACGTTTAATAATCAATTTATCGCTAGGCCTCTTTCTTCTTGTCTTCACTCCCAAGGCTGGTTTACCCCATTTTGTTTTAGGATGCTTAAGGCCAATGGATTGATTACCTTCACCACCACCATGAGGATGATCAACTGGATTCATGGCTGAACCACGCACAGTTGGGCGAATACCCAAATGACGTGAACGACCAGCTTTCCCTAAGGAAATATGACGTTTATCGGGGTTGCTAGCTTGACCAACCGTGGCTAAACATTCTTTCTTGATCAATCTAATTTCTCCACTCGGTAGCTTCACCTGAGCAAATTTTTTCTCCACACCCATGACATACACTACGTTACCAGCACCACGAGCAACTTTGGCTCCCTGGCCGGGCTCTAATTCAACGCAACTTATGGCCATACCAGCTGGGATAAACTTCAGTGGCATAGCATTGCCAGTTTTTATTTCAATTAGTTCCTTGGAACTCATGATTTTATCATCAACTTTCAGATCAACGGGAGCAACAATGTAGCGCTTTTCACCATCGGCATAGCTTAACAATGCCAAACGAGCACCACGATTTGGGTCATATTCAATTGCCTTAACAGTTGCTGGGATGTCAAACTTGTCTCTAATGTAGTCAACCTGACGAAGACAACGCTTAGCGCCACCGCCACGATGACGAATGGTAATTTTACCCTGATTATTGCGACCACCTCGATTCTTCTTTGTTGTCACCAGGTTCTTTTCTGGTGTAGTCTTTGTGATATCAGCAAAATCATCGAAGCTTGCTCCGCGTCTACCTGGGGTTGTAGGTTTTACTTTTCTAATTCCCATATGTTCAAATCTAAAATATTATACTCCTTCGTAAAGCTTAATTGTTTCTCCCTTCTTTAGGGTAACTATGGCTTTTTTAAAATTACTCCTTTGGCCCTTGATGCGACCTCGGGTTACTTGTTTTCCCTTAACATTAATTAAATTGACACTGGTTGGCTTAACTCCATAGGTTGCTTCAATGGCCTGGGCAACTTCAATTTTATTGGCCCTATTAGCAACAATGAAAGCGTATTTATTTTCTGAAACTAGGTTGGTAGCTTTCTCGGTGATTAAAGGTCGAACTAGAACACGATAGGCACCATCATAATTGATGGTTTTTTTCTTCCCTGTCTTATCTTTAACTACCTTCTTTGTTTCTTCGCCATATAAATCCTTCATGCTGGAAGCAGCCTCTTCTTTTGGGGCCGCTGGCTTGTCAGTTTGAGTTGTATCTTTCTTATTTCCGAATAAAGGCATATTTTTATTTATATTTCTTCTCTAATGATTTAACTGCTGTTTCATTGATCAAAAGATTCTTGTAACCCAATAGATCAATAATATTAATATTTTCCAAACTAATAATCTTCACGCCCTTTAGATTGCGTCCAGAATATTTCACCTTGTCATCCTTGGTATCATGGATGATCAGAATATTACGACGATCATTCTTTAGAACCTTGCTCTCCATGGCAGTTAGAATTTTATTAAATTCCTTTGTCTTATATTCAGTCAGTTCTAACTTATCAATAACCATCAAGGACTCATGGGCGAACTTATCAGATAGAGTCATAAACAAAGCTTTTTGCTTCATTTTCTTATTAATCTTCTTTTTGAAATTACGATCCTTTCTTGGCCCAAAAGTAACGCCACCACCAATCCAAATTGGAGAACGAGAACTGCCAACTCGAGCTCTGCCGGTACCTTTTTGTTTCCAGGGTTTACGACCACCACCTCTAACCTCACTACGATCCTTGGTGTGAGCTAATACCTGACGTTCATTGGAAGCCTGAGCTACCATAGCCTGATGTAATAATTCAGAGTTAGGTTCTACACCAAAAATTCTAACAGATAATTCTAAATCATTTAGGGGTTCAGCTGATTGGTTGTATACTTTGATCTTTAATGACATATAGCAGTTATTACAAATTATTTATTAGAAACCTCCCCTGAGCTTTCTTCTTTTTTATTCTCTTCGGTTGGAGCCTCTTCGACTATTTCTGCCTTTACTTCCTCAACCTCTTTCACTGTTTCAACTTTCTCCTCCTTTAGTTCTTCTGAAATCTCAGTTGCCTCAACTGGAGTTTCAGCAACAACAACCTCTTCCTTGATTTCTTCTTTCTTTTCTTCTTTAACCTGAGGGTTGGTTTTTAGTTCACCTCGGCCATTAATCATTAGCAAACCATTAACTGCTCCGGGGACAGCTCCTTTGATATATATAATATTTTCTTCTACATTAACTCCAACGATTTCCAAATTAGTAGTAGTGATTCTCTTGCCACCCATGCGGCCACCCATGCGAGTACCTTTAAAAACATGAGCGGGACCTAGGGCGCCAACAGAACCAGGCATTCTAACTTGATCCTTGGTACCATGAGTAGTGATTTGGCCCTTAAAGCCATGTCTTTTTACTACACCCTGAAAACCTTTGCCCTTGGAAGTTCCGGTAACAGCAACAATGTCGCCTTTTTCAAAAGTAGCGACATTAATTGTATCACCCGCCTTAACATCAGTTAGTTCTTCGGTTCTAAATTCTTTCAGATGACGGGGTTGAATATTTAATTTTTTTACATGACCTAATTGTGGTTTTCTGATATTCTTTTTCTTCTTTTCACCAAAAGATAATTGCAAAGCGCTATAGCCGTCATTGGCCTTTGTTTTTACTTGAGTTACAGTGCAAGGACCAGCCAAAACAGGAGTAATAGCGATTACATTATTATCTTCCCAAAGCTGGGTCATATTCATTTTTTTCCCTATAATAAACTTCATATCATTATCAAAAAATAAAAACTGGCTTCAGCCAGCTTAAAACAAAAACAATAAAAAAACTTATTTCCTTACTTTTTATTATCTTGTATGTTTGCGGCTTACCTCCAATAATAGTTGAATTTTATCCAGACACTTTCCTTTATTGAGAGTTATCTAAAGAAATTCCAACTCTTTTAAATATCACTTTGTTATGTTACTACATTTTTATTTCGATGTCAACCCCAGCTGGTAGGCTAAGATTAGTCAAATCCTCGATGGTTTTAGCGGTTGGGTCAATGATGTCAATAATCCTTTTATGGGTCCTCATTTCATACTGATCACGAGCATCTTTATGAACGAATGTAGAACGGTTAACAGTATACTTTCTTTTCTCTGTTGGCAATGGTACTGGCCCAAAAAATTGAGCATCGGAACGTTCAATTGTTTCAACAATGGTTTTAGTAGACTGATCAATAATCTTGTGATCAAAAGCTTTAATTTTGATCCTGATTCTCTGTTTAAATTCCTTTTCTTCTTTATTTTTCTCGGTCATAATTTTTGTTTTCCTGCTATGTTTTTAATTTAAATAAACACTACAACCCCGCTCTTTAATAAGGGCGGGGCTAAGTATCTACTTATTTCAATATTTTAGTAACAACACCAGCGCCAACAGTACGACCACCTTCACGAATAGCAAATCTCTGCTTTTCTTCTAGGGCGATTGGACTGATTAGTTTAATGTCTAGATTAACAGTGTCACCTGGCATAACCATTTCAGTACCAGCTGGTAAAGTGATTTCACCAGTTACATCAGTGGTTCTGATATAGAACTGTGGTTTATAACCTTTAAAGAAAGGTTTATGACGACCACCTTCTTCTTTGCTCAGGATGTAAACTTCGGCGGTGAACTCTGTGTGAGGAGTAATGGTGCCTGGTTTACATAGAACTTGTCCACGTTCAACTTCGTCTTTCTTGGTACCACGCAATAGAATACCAGCATTATCACCAGCCTGGCCTTGATCAAGAGATTTGTTAAACATCTCTACGCCAGTAATGGTGGTCTTTTTAGTATCCATAAGACCAACAATTTCAATTTCTTCGCCAACCTTAGCGATACCTCTTTCGATTCTTCCTGTTACAACGGTACCACGACCTTCAATTGAAAAGATATCCTCAATTGGCATCAAGAAAGGCTTATCAATCTGTCTTTCTGGCACAGGAATGTATTCGTCTAAAGCCTTGGCTAATTCCATGATTGGTTCAGCATCTGGACCAGATGGATTTTCTAAAGCTTTTAGCGCACTACCTCTGATAATTGGAGTAGTATCACCTGGAAATTCATATTTCTTTAACAAATCACGAACCTCTTCTTCAACTAAATCGATCAACTCTTTATCCTCTACCATATCACATTTATTTAAAAATACGATGATATAAGGAACACCAACTTGACGAGCTAAAACAATATGTTCTCTGGTTTGAGGCATAGGCCCATCAGTGGCTGAAACTACTAGAACAGCGCCATCCATTTGAGCGGCACCGGTGATCATGTTCTTTACATAATCAGCGTGACCAGGACAGTCAACGTGAGCATAGTGACGAGGCTCAGTTTCATATTCAACATGAGCGGTAGCAATGGTAATGCCACGTGCTTTTTCTTCAGGAGCAGCATCAATCTCGCCAACTCCCTTCTTAGAAGCTTTCATCCCCTTAGCGCCGAAAACGGCTAACATTGCGGCGGTTAAAGTAGTTTTCCCATGGTCAACGTGGCCAATAGTGCCAACGTTAACATGGGGTTTTGTTCTCTCAAATTTTTCTGCCATGTTTTTGTTGTGCGGCCCTCGTCTAATTGCGAGGTTTCTTTCCCAGATAGGAAACCAGCCGTTCTAAATTAAATTATTTATAATTTTACTAACTTTACTCAATGTTTTCTGCATTATTGATCACTGTTGGTGGTATTTTCCAGGTCTTTCCTGGTCCACTTTCTTCGGCCAATTCTGCACCACTTTCCTTATTTTTCCATGTGGATATTTCGCGGTTAATTTTATCAGTTAAATCTTCATCTGTCAAATTGGCGCTTTGGACTGGACCCGGCTTGACAGCCTCATCATTATCAACCATTGTGGTATATCGATCCAACCCCATAATCACAAAGGATTCTTCTGGAAAACTAGCGTCAAAAAAGATTACTCTATCACCAGTCTTCTTAATTAATTTTAATATTTTTTTTAATTGTTCTGATAACATATATGTAAATTTAATTTTGACGTTTAAGATCGGGGATGGAAACAAGTTTTAAAGTTTTCTTTGTCAATTCACCAATAGCTTCTTTCGCTTGCAATTTTTCTTCAAGCATCATTTCATCATATCTCTGGATAATTTGGTTTAAATTATTCCTAATTTCCATTAATGAGGTGCCTGTATCCCCTTTACACAGTCCCAAGCTGTCGGCATAATCTACAAACATTTGTGCTCTCATCAGATTGGTTTTTCTGAGAATATTATTATTATAGTAGTTGGCCATCTCCTGTGAAGATTGGGGGAACAAATAATCTTTTTCCCACTCACCACGATTATGATTATCCTTGCCAAATTCGTCTGTGATGACTGGCTTATTTTCAAAGTTTGCCAACTCCTTCAAAAGTTCTTGCAGCAATTCCAGGTCGGCACTATCAAGCTCTCTTTCGTCAAATATCTCTGGATTGAGTAGATGCTCTTGTGTTTCTCCATTCATTCGTTGCACAATTTCCATTTTGTTGCCAGTTTTTTCACCTACTGCCAATAACTTTTCTTCTACATTAGACAGGGTTTCGGTTTCAATTTTAGCAATGCCTGGACCTTCTTTAAACATAATATTAATTACTCCGTTTTCTTCCCACTCTTTTCCTGTATCTGTTCCAATATACTCTTTGGCACTTCATGATAATGTGAGAATTCCATGGTGTAGTTGGCTCTTCCCTGACTCATTGATCGCAGTGCCGTAGCATAGCCAAACATTTCTGCTAAAGGAACAGTCGCAGTAACTACTTTCACGTTGGCACGATCAGCCATTTCTCCAATTTGTCCTCGCTTAGAGTTAAGGTCGCCAATAATATTACCCATGTATTCTTCTGGAGTAACTACTTCAACCGCCATAATGGGCTCCATTAGAATTGGACCCGCCTTACGACAGGCATCCTTGAAGGCGAAAATAGCAGCCATTTTAAAGGCAATCTCAGAAGAGTCAACTTCGTGATAACTACCATCATAAACAGCTGTTTTAATGTCCACCATCGGATATCCGGCAGACACACCACTCAACATTGCCTCCTTAACACCCTTCTCAATAGCAGGAATATATTCTCTGGGGATTGTTCCACCCTTAACTTCATCGGCAAATTCATATCCTTTCCCAGATTCCATGGGCTCAACTCTAAGATAGCAATGTCCATATTGACCGCGGCCTCCGGACTGCTTGGCATACTTATGTTCAGCTTCAGCAATTTTAGTAATGGTTTCACGATATGATACCTGGGGTTTGCCCACATTGGCTTCAACATCAAATTCCCTTTTCATACGGTCAACAATAATATCCAAATGAAGTTCTCCCATTCCAGAAATAAGAATTTGGTTAGTTTCTTCGTCGGTCTCTACTCTAAAAGTAGGGTCCTCCTCAGCTAAACGTTGCAAAGCAACACCCATTTTTTCTTGATCGGCCTTGGTCTTTGGTTCCACGGCAATCTTGATAACTGGCTCAGGGAAAGTGATTGACTCTAATAGTAATGGTGAGTTTTCATCACAAAGAGTGTTTCCCGTAGTAGTATTTTTTAATCCAATAATAGCAGCGATATCACCGGCATATAATTCCTTAATCTCCTCCCGATGATTAGAGTGCATTCGCACCAAACGTCCAATTCTTTCTTTATTACCAGTAGAAGAGTTAACGATATATGATCCAGCTTTCAAAACACCTTGATACACACGAACAAAACAAAGTTTGCCCACAAAAGGGTCAGTAGCGATTTTAAAGGCTAATCCCACAAAAGGAGCATCATCATTGGCCTTCACAATAGTTTTCTTTTCGGCATCATCAACATCAACGCACTCAATATCAGCTACATCTAACGGAGATGGCAAAAACTCAACAACAGCGTCCAATACTAATTGTACACCAATGTTTTGTAGGGCTGTGCCAGCAAGAACTGGGTATATTTCATTGTTAATTACACCTTTTCTGATAGCCTGCTTAGCTTCTTCTACACTGATTTCCTCTCCAGCTAAATATTTTTCCATTAAAGTTTCATCTGCCTCCACTGCTCTTTCAATTAATTCACTACGATGGGCTTCAACTTTTTCTGTCATGTCAGCTGGTATTTCAGTTTCCTCCATCACTGAACCCAAGTTCCCACTAAAGGTATATGCTTTGCGAGTCAAAAGATCAATTACTCCTGTTAGGGTACTTTCAGCTCCAATTGGTAATTGTAGGGCAACAGCCTTGGGGTTTAATCTATCACGAATTGATTTAAGACTCATGTAGAAATCGGCTCCCATCTTGTCCATCTTATTAACAAAACAAAGACGAGGAACCTTATACTTATCAGCCTGCCTCCAAACTGTCTCTGATTGAGGTTCAACTCCGGCTTGTCCATCAAAAACAGCCACCGCACCATCAAGAACACGTAAAGAACGCTCTACCTCAACGGTAAAGTCAACGTGACCAGGGGTATCAATAATATTAATTTTGCGATTGTTCCAAAAACAAGTAGTAGCAGCAGAGGTGATGGTAATGCCACGCTCTTTTTCCTGTTCCATCCAATCCATTTCGGCTGCACCATCATGCACTTCACCAATTTTGTGCTTTTTACCCGTATAAAACAAAACTCTTTCAGTAAAAGTTGTTTTACCAGCATCAATGTGAGCCATGATACCAATGTTTCTAATATCTTTTAACGAATACTCTCTGGCCATATTTATTTAAAAAATTAAAATAATTATTTCTTACTTCTAGCACGAGAAAAATGAGCAAAAGCCTTGTTAGACTCAGCCATCTTATGAACAGCTTCTCTTTTCTTGGCAGCTGCCCCTTCACCGTTGGAAGCATCTAGCAGTTCCATGGATAATTTCTCAGCCATTGATTTCCCTTTACGATCCTGAGCTGCTTTAATAATCCAATTACAACCCAAGAAAAAACGACGCTCACCTCTTACCTGGAATGGAACCTGGTAGTTAGCGCCGCCGACTCTTTTACCTCGCACCTCAACCAAAGGAGACACCTTCTTAATTGCTTTATTAAAAATGTGTCGAGGGTCTTGTTTGGTTTTTTCTTTAAGAATATTGAAGGCGTTATAGACTATTTTTTCAGCAATGGTCTTTTTGCCTCCTTCCATGATGTAATTAATAAACTTAGCGATGTTTTGATCGTTATATTTTAAATCACCACTAATGTCTCGTTTTGGAGCTGGTTTGCCTCTCATATGAATTGATTATATAAATTATCAGCTATTCTAATTTATGTTATTAAATTTAAATTACTTTGGTTTCTTAGCACCGTATGAGCTACGGCTCTTTCTTCTGGCTTCAACACCGGAAGCATCAAATACACCACGAACAACCTTGTAGCGTACACCAGGAAGATCTTTGGTTTTTCCCCCCTTAATTAATACGATGGAATGCTCTTGCAGATTATGCCCCATGCCAGGGATATAAGCAGTGACTTCCATTCCATTGGAAAGTTTGACACGAGCAATTTTACGTAAAGCAGAGTTCGGTTTTTTAGGAGTTGTTGTGGTTACCTTTAAACAAACTCCCTGCTTAAATGGAGCTCCTTTGGCATTTTCTTTCTTTTTACGATGCAAAGAGTCAAATGTAGTGTGAAGAGCTAAGGATTTTTTTCCCTTTTTCACTTGTTTTCTTCCCTTGCGAACCAGTTGATTTATAGTTGGCATAATTAATTATTTTTTTAAATATTAAAACAATCCTGACTACTCAGGATATGTTTATTTTATACAGATTTAATTTAACAAAAACTAAAATATAAGTCAAGAACAATTAGGCGCCCCCCACGATTAATCTAAAGAAGAAATTTACAATTGGTATTAATAGGCTTCCGGCAACCATTACAAATAGGATTATGATAATAAAACCAGCCCTTTCCATACGTAGATATCGCTCCCGATGTTTAGGCGACAGAAAAACTGCCAAGATCTTGGATCCATCCAAAGGAGGTACGGGAATTAGATTAAAAACGGCTAAAATTAAGTTAATATAGACAATAATGCCCAATAGACCAGCAAATGTTAGCCCAAAAAATGGTAAAAAACGCAATATTAGCCCAAAAACAACAGCTATACCAAAATTGGTCATTGGACCTGCTAGGGCCACCTTGGCATCTCCATATTTCCTATCACGAAGATTGTGTGGATTATATGGCACCGGCTTAGCCCAACCAAAGATAAAACCAAAATTAGATAAAAGCATTATCAAAGGTAGAAAAAAAGACCCAAACCATTCCAGATGAGCCAAAGGATTAAAGGTTAACCTGCCGGCATTCTTAGCGGTCGGGTCTCCCAAGCTATTAGCCACCCAACCATGCATATATTCATGGGCAACGGCGGAAAAGACTAAAATAATTATTTGAAATACAGCTATCATATCTCCTATTCTATCATAACTTGATTAATTTTAAAAATGTTGCTACAGTAAAACCATTAAAAAATAGTATTGAAAAATATGGCCAGAAAATGTGATCTATGCAAAAGGGGCGCTACCAAGGGGGCAAGTCGTTCTCATTCTAAAATCAAAACTCTAAAAAGACAGGGGATCAATTTACAAAGCAAAACAATTGATGGTATCAAATTAAAGATTTGTACTTCTTGCATGAGAACTTTAGCTAAGAAGAAAAAAGAAAGTAAATAGCTCTCTATATTTTTATATTTTAAAAACCACCTGATTATCCGGGTGGTTTTTGTGTGCCTACAATTGCTGCTACTAGTTTGGGCGTGGGAGAAATGATCATCTCGCTCTCCTTTGTTCCTTTTTCAATGGTGATAAATCCATTTTCATAGAGGTCCGTTATGGCTCCAGTGAGACTACTGAGTAAAGTTTCTATCTTCAGTTTAAATAGAGTACTAAAAATAAGCTCTCTTTCGTTCCACTTTGCCTTCCCAGTAGCCAAAGCTTCCTGGTCCTGTGCCTCTTGTGTATATCTCGCAAATAGAACATCAGAAGAAACCTTAACATATTTCTGTGCTTCCTGAGAGAAAACAAGAATACGCATTGCCATCTCTTCCGTTGTGTAATCGTCCAAAACACCCATGACTATATATTTAACTAGTTTTAGCTGACTAGCAGGAACAGTAAAATTTCCTAATACCTCTTCCATCTTGTACTACTTTAAGTTATTACAAAGAACTTTGTGATTCAATATAATACTATATATTTTGAATAAAATCAATAAAAAAACCGCTACAACAACTGCAACGGTATAGAGCAATGAGCAAGTTCATTAACAAAGAACTATATTAAATTTCTTTGATTTTGCTAAATTCACCATAAACATGGTGCCAACTAGGTCTTCGGCCAAAAGCTCAGCCTCTCTTCTGTCTACAGCCCTAACAACGAATGTTTGGGCTCTATCATCACTTGAGAGATAATGACATTCAAATTTTTTTAACTTTTTGAGCGTTTTCAAAAAGAAGTATAAGAGCATACAGTTGGCTACAAGAAGCACTATGCCGGCGCTTATAATTGAACGGGATTCAGATGGCGGTATTCCGACCTCTACTATCGCAATGATAAAGGGTATTAGCAATACCCCAGCCACTCCCATAGCAATGGACAAAAAAGTTAGCCTGTCTCTAGTCTGCTTGGTCTGTGGTGCTAACGCTAGTGTCATGACTTAAAGATTTAGTTATTATTATGATTATTATATTGTCAAAGTAATGTTACACTGTATCATATTTTATATTAATTGTCAATATTTTCTCCTTATCACTAAGTATAGAAATAATAAAATCAGGTAATACACAATGCCTCCAAGCCAAGTGAAATGATTGATCTCCAAGGCTGCCCAGGTAATGCTAGATAAATAATTGGAGGCGATAAAGATAAATTTCAATAGTAAATGAGCGGGCCAGAAAAATATTAAGCTAAACCAGGGTAAAATAGCACTAAGAAATATGGCAATGATTAAACTGGCCAACAACATTGAAAAGACCCAAAGAACCAGAATATTCGCCAAGGGAGAGATAAGAGAAAGTTGTTTGAAGTTTATTAACAATACTGGCAAAGTAATTATTTGAGAAACTAAAGTTAAATTAGTAACATCCCAGACACTTTTGATAATCTTATTCTCTATTCTCTGCCCTATCAGTTTATCCCCAATGGGATAGAGATACACAATCCCAAAAACAGCCAAAAAAGATAATTGAAAACCAACGTCATCCCTAAGCAACATCGGATTAAACAAAAGCATCAAACTAGCAGAAAACAGTAGAGAGCTAAATATCGGTATTTTTTTTATGGAATAAATGCTTAGGAAGCCAAAGGCCCCCATGATGGCTGAGCGAACAGCTGATGCCTGAAGTCCAGTAATCAAGGGATATACAACCAAAAATACCCAGACGAATATCAAAGCTCTCTTTCTGCTCAAACCTAGACCAACAAATAGATTGATTACCATTGCGCTCATAATGGTGATGTGCGATCCAGAAATGGCGATCATATGACTTAGCCCTACCCGAGCAAAGACTTTCATGTCTTCCTTAATCACTGTTCGTCGATAACCCAACAGAATAGCATCAGCTAAGCCAGCCTCCGGCTCTGGTAAATTCTTATCCATCACCCTCTTGAGAGACCACTTAAACTTAAATAACCACAACATTACCCTGTCGCCAAACTGCAGATCCCCCTCTCTCTTTATGATTTGCGGATAGTACATCACTGAATAAATGTGGTAGCGAGCTAAATAGCGATCATATTTAAAATCTTCAAACCTTATTGGCTTCCGGAGAAACCCTTTGATTAATAAAAAATCTCCATAGTTATAGGAGGGATACAGACCTAGGCTAACTAAAACTTTGCCAGAAATTATCTCCGTTTCCTCATCACGCTGCACTGCTTTCACGCAAACGGTGAGTTTCTGATTGTCGATGCTCTGGTCAGCTTCCTGACAAACCTTTCCCAGAATAACAACCTGACTATCATTATAAAGAGCCAATTGATTATCCCCATCAAAAGCTTCCTCATTGAATCCAATGAAAAAGATGACAATAATAAAAACGATATTCAACCACACAAACCACCTTTTTCTCAGCATAAAAAAACCGTTATCTAAATAATAACGGTATTGTAGCTTATGATCGATGAATAATATCTAAACTTAGAAACTCTGAAGAGTTGTAATTAGAACTATACGGACTGAAGATACCTAAGATAAGCAATAATGAAGTCATCTATTTCACCATCAAGAACACTATCAATGTTGCTGGTTTCATAATTACTGCGATGATCTTTGATCAAACGATTGCCATACATAAAATATGATCGAATCTGCTGGCCCCACTCTGCCTTTTTTACCTCTCCCTTGAGCTTCCTTTCTTCGGTTTCTTTCTTTTCCAGGGCCTGTTTATATAGTTTGGTTTTCAGTATCTTTAAAGCATTCTCTTTGTTCTGATGTTGAGACCGTTCATTCTGGCAGGAAACAACAATGCCGCTGGGAATATGAGTAACGCGCACCGCGGAGTCAGTCGTGTTAACACTTTGCCCCCCGGGGCCACTAGCTCGAAAAACGTCAATTCTGACATCACCATCATTAATCACAATAACATTATCATCTTCTATCTCAGGCATAACTTCAACCAGAGCAAAGGAAGTGTGCCTTAGCCCATCACCATCAAAGGGAGATATTCTCAATAGTCTATGAACACCATTTTCACTTTTTAGATGTCCGTAAGCCCAGACACCGCGAATCCGCATCACCATATTCTTTATGCCCGCTTCATTGCCATAGTTACGATCCAATATTTCCACCTGCCACTTTTTCTTTTCACTAAAACGTAGATACATTCGTTCCAACATTTCTGTCCAGTCCTGGGCATCAACTCCTCCGGTGCCAGCATGGATAGCTAAAATAACATTACTGCGGTCATAGTCCTCAGAAAATAGAGCTAGAAATTCTAATTTAGAAAATTTAGTCTCCAGCTCAGCTATTTTCGTTTCTAAATCTTCTTCTAAATCACTGACATCTTCCCCAGAAGCCAACCTAAGCAAATCTATTGCCTCTGTAATATCTTTTTCCATCTCCGTCCAACTATTAACCTCCGTGGCCAATTCTTCTGCCTCCTGGCTGATTGCAATGGCTCTCTGCTGATCATTCCAAAATCCTTCTTGAGACATTTCTTTGCGAAAAGCTTCTTCTTTCTTCTTTTTGTTTTGCACATCTAAAAGTTTCTTGGCCGCCAAGAATCTTTTCTTCAAATCTTCTATTCTCTTTATCAAACTTTCCATGTTTAAATTATATCAAAAAAACTGTTCACAAGCGATTAATTGACATCTTGGTAAAAGAATGTTAATCTAATTCAATTAGTATTTTTACAACATAACCACTAAATTATAAGCTAATGCGAAAAAAAATCGGAGGAGAAAGCGCTCCAATAATGGCCGGAGATACAATTGTATGTGAAATATTGTATAAAAAGTTTAATCTATCTATCCGCCGCGGCGGAAAACTGTTTTTTGAGGACACGAACACCACCGACAAGATTATTGCTGATGGAGCTCTTCAAGGATTCATTAAAAAAATCTGCATCGACAACAATTTTAATGCCCAAATGGTCAAAGATGACAATTTTGAAAAAATTTGGATATTACAAAATGGTGAAGGTATTGTTAAAAACACTGTTATTACCGGGACCACAGATCGCGCCCTAAACGCTCATGATTGCCCATGGATTGTCGGGGAAATGAAAGCAGGAACAAAAGTCTATTTGTATTATGCTGATGGTGGTGATGGCACAAACAACGGCAAGGCAAGAGTGTCACTAAAGCCAAACCTACCCACGGTGTATGAAATACACCCCTCATTGATTAACTGGGATTAATTCCACAAGGCCTGTAAAACAATGCGGGCCTTTTATAATACAAAACAACCCCGGTTGGGGTTGTTTTTATTTAAAATATTAACGTTTACTCCATTGAGGTCTCTTTCTAGCCTTCTTCAGACCCGGCTTCTTTCTTTCTTTTCTTCTGGGATCTCGAGTTAGGAAACCGTTTACCTTGAGGCTATCTCGGTTAGCTTCATCAAGAGCTAAAAGAGCTCGACTAATTCCTAGGCGTGTAGCATCAGCTTGTCCTTTTTTCCCTCCGCCCTTAACAATAACGGAAAAGTTAAAATCTCTTAGCTTGCTTAGGGTGCGCAAGGGTTGAATGACAACACCAAGGGCATCGCCGGGAAAATATTTGCTTAGCTTCATTCCATTAACCACAATTGCCCCCTTACCTTTCTCATAGAGACGAACCTGGGCAACAGCAAGTTTGCGACGACCAATGGCTTTGACATATTTGCCCTTGAATTCAACAATTTCATTTTTATCAAAATCTTTATCTTGAATTTCTTCAATCTCTTCAAAAATCTCCACTTCATTCTCATCTAGAACTTCATTTTGATCTGCTTTTGTAGTCTTTTTATCTGCCATATTATTTGATAATTAATCTTTTCATTATACCGTCTCGCAACTTGGTGGGGGCTAGCATTTCTCTAACTGCCCTGCGAATAACCTCTCCTGGATCTTTAACAAGAACATCTGACATTTTTTTAGTTTTTAAACCACCAGGATAACCAGAATAGCTAAAATACTTCTTCTGTTCTAATTTTTTGCCAGTAAACTTCATTTTGTCTGCATTAATTACCTCAACAATATCGCCCAAATCTAAGTGAGGTTGAAATTCTGGCTTATTCTTCCCTCTGAGCAAATTTGCAATCTGGGTAGATAGGCGACCAACTGACTGATCAGTGGCATCTAGTTTGTGTAATTTTCTTTCTACTTTATTCATATAATTAAACTAGTTCAATCTGAACCATCTCTGCACCATCACCTTGTCGGGTGCCTAATTTTATAATTCTAGTATAACCACCTTCTCGATCTTTATAGCGCTCTCCTAAAACTTCCATTGATTTTTTAATGGCATTTTTTTGCAGTAAGACCTTGATTAATCCTCGACGAGCATTCAAGTCGCCTTTCTTGGCAGTGGTGATCATTCTTTCCACTAAAGGCTTAACGGCCTTAGCCTTAGCCTCAGTGGTCTTTACTTTTTCGTATAACAAAATACTAGAAGCTAGATTCCTTAGCATTAATTCTCTTGGCGCCTTCTTACGTCCTAAAATTGTCCCTGTATTTCGATGTCTCATATTCTATATTACTTTTTCTTTTTAGATTCTTCTTTCTTAGTTGTTTTCTTTTTAGCTTCTTTCTTTTCAATCTTTTCTACCCCTACTTCCTCCTCAGCTAAATCTTCTGTAACCTCCTCCTTAACCTCTTCCTTTGGTGCTAAAGCACTAAATTGGTCCACTAATATTTTCACAGTCTCATCAAAGGCCTCCTCTGGACTGATGGTGCCATCGGTTTTAATATCTAATAGCACTTTATCCCAATTAGTCATTTTACCAACACGAGTATTCTCCACCCTTACACTAACTAATAGGATGGGTGAAAAAATTGCATCGATTTCCATATAGCCGATTTCCCTGCTTTCCTTTTTTGCTATTTCTGTCATTTGATAGCCTCTACCTTCCTTGGCAATCATTTCCATCTCCAAACTACCATTGGCATCTGTAATGTGGGCAATCTCTAAATCAGGGTTTACTATTTTAACCTGGCTATTCTTGACAATATCAGCTGCGGTAACTATTTTCTTCCCCTTGGTCTTGATTTCAAGTCGGACTTCTTCGTCAGTAAAAATCTTGAGACGCAACTGTTTTAAATTAAGGATAAGTTCTAAAACATCTTCTTTAATATCGGGTATGGCCATGAATTCATGACTTGCTCCCTTCACTTTCACTCCCACAACAGCTGCTCCCGGCAAAGAGGATAGCAAAACTCTTCGTAAAGAGTTCCCTAGAGTCATACCATAACCTGGAAACAAAGGCTCAATCGCAATCGTCCCCTCGTTAGGATTGCCACCTGCTTCGAAACTAATTTTTTTAGGTAAAGCAATGTTTTCCATAAATAATTATCTAAATAATTTGCTACTTGTACCAAATTATTTAAATCTTGCTTATTTTGAGTAAAACTCAATAATCATTTGAACATTCATATTCTGAGGAAGATCAGAATCCTTGGGTTCATGTAATACTTTTGCACTCAAATCACTCATATCAAAACTTAACCAACTTGGTCTTTCTGCTTTTTGCATTCGTTCTTCTAAACCGTTAAAGAATCTGTTATTCTGACTGGACTTCTTAAGCTTAATAATTTGGCCTTCTTTAACAATCATTGAAGGGATGCTTGCTTTACGTCCATTAACGGAAAAATGGCCATGATTTACTAATTGTCGAGCTTGAGCACGAGAACTAGCTAAACCTAAACGAAAGATCACATTATCTAAACGCATTTCTAAAAGTTTAAAGAAGTTACTACCAGCATCTCCGGTTTGGCTTCTGGCTTTATCAAAAGTAAGGCGAAATTGTTTTTCCAATAAACCATAGTATTTCCTAGCTTTTTGCTTCTCCTGTAATTGTAAACCGTAATCACTTAGACGCTTACGACCCTTTGGTCCATGAAAGCCTGGGGCATAGTTACGTTTCACCATGGCACATTTAGCAGTTGAACAACGGTCTCCCTTGAGAAACAGTTTCTCTCCGATACGACGACATTGTTTGCATTTATTATCAATATTTCTTCCCATATATTAAATCTTTAAATTTATACTCTTCTCGGCTTTTTAGGACGACAACCGTTGTGTGGAACTGAAGTAGTATCCTTAATCGCTATAATATTTAAACCATTGGCATTCAAGGCGCGAATAGCTGATTCTCTTCCGGTGCCAACACCAGAAACAAAAACATCTACTTCTTCTAGCCCATATTCCTCTCGAGCCTTCTGAACGGCAATTTTAGTAATAATTTGAGCAGCATAGGGGGTAGCTTTTTTTGCCCCCTTGAACCCTGCCATGCCAGCGCTAGCCCAGGAAATAACATCACCATTGGGATCGGTCAACGTGATCATGGTGTTATTATAGGTGGCATTTACATAGGCTTTGCCCAGCTTAACTGTTCTAGCAACTCGCTTTTTCTTCTTTTTAACTAATTTCTTTTTTGCGCGAGCTTGTTTATTTTTTTCTAATTTCTGTTTTATTTCTTCCGGTAGTTCTTCAACATCAGAATCAAAAGAAAAAGCAGCCGGTTCTTTTTCTTCGGCTTTCTCTTCTTTTACGACGTCAGGTGTTTTTTTCTTAACATCTTTGGTCTTCTCCTCTGATTTGATTTCTTCTTTTGTAACTTCTTCGGACATATTGAATTAATAATTTAAATTAAGTTTTTTGTAGGGCAGACTTGCTCTTACCACTACCCATGGTCAGTCTTTTATTACCCTTAACGGTACGACTGTTGGTTTTACTTCTTTGTCCTCTGGCCGGTAAACGCTTGGTATGACGAGTTCCACGATAACTTCCAATTTCCTTTAGACGCTTAATATTACTCTGAATTTCACGACGAAGATCGCCTTCGACAATCATTTTCTTTTCAATAACTTCTCTTAAACTAGCAACTTGATCTTCTGATAAAGCGCTGGCGCGAGTATCTGGATTGATATCAAGACCTTGCAAAATTTTAGCTGACCTACTATGACCAATGCCATAAACATAGGTTAAGGCTATTACGATTCTTTTTTCCAAAGGAATGTTAACTCCCGCTATTCTTACTGCCATAAATATATAAAGATTAATTACCCCTGTCTTTGCTTATGCTTAGGATTATTACAAATAATGTGGACACGACCTTTACGTCTAACCACTTTACAATCTTTGCAAATTTTCTTCACACTAGCTCTTACTTTCATATTAACAACTCTACAGATTAATTAATTTAGAGACGATAAGTGATCCGACCCTTTGATAAATCATAGGGGCTGATCTGGAGCTTAACTTTGTCACCGGGAAGAATGCGAATACGATTCATCCGCATTTTACCAGACAGGTGAGCTAAAATTTCATGTCCGTTTTCTAAAACTACCTTAAAAGTAGCGGCGGGCATAAGCTCTAAAACCTCTCCTTGCATCTCAATAAAATCTTTAGCATTGAGATTGTCTGAACTTTCGTTCGTTTTATTATTTGACATTAACACAAAAAAATTTGATAAAGATTACTCTACGTTATCAAAATTCTTTTTAAAAATAATTAAGTTTTTTTTATAATAATCTTAATAACGTCATTATAGAGACAAGATAAAAACTTGTCAATAGCTGAAAATTAGCTAAAAATAATTAATTTTCCAGAACCGCCTTAATCCTTCTAACTCCAGCGCTTGATGACGATTCCTTAACTATCCTAAAATGACCTAGAATTCCAGTATTATCAACGTGTGGCCCACCGCAAATCTCCTGAGAAAAGGCTTTCTTAAAATCTTCTCCCAGATGACAAACTGTGTAAACCTTAACCTTTTCACCATATTTAGAATCAAACACACCCATTGCCCCTCGTGCTTTAGCTTCTTCAATGGAGACTTCTTCGCAGGTCACCTTTAGATCACTGGCAATAGCCTGATTTACCAGGGCTTCAGTTTCCACTATTTGTTCTGGAGTCATTGGCTCTCCCTGCGAAAAATCTAAACGCAATCGTTCTGAAGTGATATTACTTCCCCTCTGCACAACATGATCTCCCAAAACCTTTCTCAGAGCAGCTAACAGGAGATGGGCGGTGGTGTGTAGTTTAGTTGTTTCTTCATCTGAATCAGCGAGGCCACCTTTAAATTTTCCTGCCGAAGCTGTACGAGAAAGATCTTGATGTTTTTTTAACTCTACCACAAAAGATTTTACGTCCACTGTTTTCCCTTTCTCGGCTGCCATTTCAATGGTCATTTCCAAAGGATAACCATATGATTGGAATAGGTCAAAGGCCACCTTCCCGGGGATCATTCCCTGGGCAGAGCTGCTGGTCATTGCCCATTTCATAAACTCTTTTTCTCCCTGTACCAATGTCTTCCTAAATTTAGATTCTTCTTTATCTAACTCCTCCAATATCAACTGTTCTCCCTTCTTCAGTTCTACATAATAATCCGCGTAATCCTGAATGATAACTTTTGCTATTTCCTTTGTAAAATTATTCTTAATTCCCAATCCATAGGCAAATCGCACTGCTCTTCTGATCAACCTCCGGGTAAAATATCCCTGATCCTTATTATCTGGTATAGCACCATCGCCAATCAAGAAAGTAGCTCCCCGTAAATGGTCCATGATTACTCTAAAGGATTTTAGCTCTTCTTTGTCTTCCCTATATTTTCGACCACTTATTTCTTCAATCTTCTTTCTCAGATTCAAGAAGATATCACACATGTATATGTCCGGATTGTCGGCAATGGCCATGGCCATTCTTTCTAGCCCTCCGCCAAAATCAATGTTCTTATTCTTTAATTCTTCAAATCCATTGTCAGTTTTTATATACTGCATGAATACATTGTTTCCTATTTCAATAAAGCGTCCGCAATCACAGGCTGGCGTACAAGGATTGTCTTTATATATCGACTTTTCATGTAGACCAAGCTGTTCTCCCATGTCCCAAAACATTTCTGAATCAAAACCGCCGGGCTCACCCAGGGGCATACTTTCCGGCAAGCCAGCTCGAGACCACCAATTTTCTTTTTCATCAAAATAGAATATACGTCCTCCCTGCAAACCCCTTTCAACTGCATCTTCCACCACTTCGGCATCTATGCCAACTTTTTTAAATTCTGCTTGCCATAAAGCAGCTGCTTTATCATCTTTTGGTATTCCAAATTTATCGTTCCCTCTATAGACAGTCATATATAGCCGGTGAGGATCTAGCTTTAGTTCTTTGGTGAGAAATTCAAATATCCAGGAAATCTGTTCCTCCTGAAAATAATCACCCAAGCTCCAATTGCCTAACATTTCAAAAAAGGTTGTGTGTCTATTATCACCAACGTCATCAATGTCTGATGCTCGAAAACACTTCTGGGAATCAGTCAGGCGAACTCCCTCTGGATGCTTTTCTCCTAACAAATATGGCACCATAGGTTGCATACCAGAACTGGTGAACAGAGTAGTGGGATCATTCTCCGGAATTAAAGAAGCTCCAGAGATCACCGCGTGATCTTTGTTTTTAAAAAAATCTAAATATTTTTGTCGTAATTCACTTGCAGTCATATTAATTAATTTTACTTAAATCACCATTTAAAATCATGGGGTCGATTGCTCTTAGCTCATCGGAATAAATCATGTCTGGGATATTGTTCAGGAAATACACTTTTTTATTTAGGACATGGGCAAAACCTACTTCCAGAAAAGAATTCCCTCCAATGTAGCCCGGCACTTTGTTTAAATCACAGTTTACTATTAAAACAGCATCACTCTTAGCAATTTCATTATAGTAGTCTCTAATCAAATCATTATCAACTTTTTGTTTCACTGATTCACTATGGATATGCTCCGGAGTATTCATCTCAGCATACTCTTTGGTATGACGAGGAAGCACAGGCTCATGTCCCATCTCTCCAAGTTTATTCCCAACTTCAATCATTTTCACGGACAGCTTCATACTGCCACAAATAACTATTTTCATATCTTCCTATATTATATTAACTTCTTCCTGTAACTCAACTCCAAACATTTTTTTGACGGTGTTTTTTATTTTCTTTACCAAAAATAGCGCTTGACTGGGTTTGGCTTGATTATAATTTACCAATATCAAAGCTTGCTTCTCATACATAGCCACTGGTCCGAATCTCTTTCCCCTAAAACCAGCTTGCTCAATCAGCCAGGCAGCAGGAATCTTCACTCTATTCTTCATCTTAGTCGGATAATTAGGAATATCAGGATATTTTTCTTGTAGTTTTCTAAATTGGCCCAAACTAATCTCTGGATTCCTGAAGAAAGAGCCAGCGTTGGGAAGAACAACTGGATTTGGTAATTTACTATTTCTAATGTCCTGAATCACAGTGATAATGTCCTTTAGCTTCGGCTGCTTGATCCCCCTGCTAATCAACTGCTCTCTAATGGAGCCATAGTCTAATTTGAAGTTTGGTTTCTTACCCAATTTCACAGCAACAGAGTAGATAAAATATTTCCCCTTTAATCTTTTCTTGAAAATGCTATCCCGATAAGCAAATTGGCAATCTCCCGCTTTAAATATTTTTTCTTGACCAGTCTTTAGATTAATCGCTCGTAAATAATGGAAAGAGTCTTTGAGCTCTACTCCATAGGCGCCGATATTCTGCATGGGGGCAGCTCCAACTGTGCCGGGTATGAGAAATAAGTTCTCTAGACCATACAACTTGTGTCCAACTGAAAAACTAACTAACTTTGACCACAACTCCCCTGAATTGGATTCGATAATAGCGTTGGTTTTATTATCCTTCACTAGCTTCATCCCTTTAATCTCATTCTTGATTACCAGGGCTTTAATTTTCTTAGTTAGCAAAAGATTAGATCCTCCTCCCAGAGGAAAGATTTCTCTGTCATTCTTTTTGGCCCAAACAATGGCTTCCAATAATTCTTCCTTCGTCTCTATCACCGCAAAAAACTCGGCAGATAGGCCGATTTTGATAGTAGTATAGGGCGCCAGGGCCTCATTTCTCCTAATCTCTAACATATTTCAATTATAGGGGAAAAAGAAAGATTAGTAAATTAAAAAGGCGTTCTAGAAATGAACGCCTTAGGTTGTGTGCTGGGAGATTATTCCCAGTCTTTTAAATAAATGATGCAAGACCCCTTGGGTATAATCCTGATGGGAGATATGCTCACCAAAACTGAAAGCTGGAACGGACTGACGGTTTTTTTAGATTGCCTATTAACAATCAGCGCGCAGGCATACAGGTTATCTTCACCAATTGCATTACTTCTGTGAAGATTTTCAGCTCGGTCCAAGGCAAAAACCCAACATTCCAGAGGAAAGTGTTCTATGCCTTTTTCCAAAGCCATGACTCCACCTTGAGCATTGGGCAATTGTCCTCCCTGGCTTTTCACGAACGCTCGGCATCGATCCAGAGTACTGTCCCTGGTTAGCCGTACAATAACAGCCACCCGGGAAGCAGATTTTCTCAGTATTGTACTGGGATAGAAATTCTCATCCAGAACCATTGGATCCACATGAATATTATCTTGTTCATGTCGGCCTCTAAAGGCTTCTAGGCTAAGGTTGTCGGGGATAGTGAACTGAAATTGAGCCACACCAATAAAACCAATGTCTACGCTGTTATTTTTCATGTTAAAAAACTTAGGTGAAAGAACTATTATTATTCATATTTAATAGATCATCTTAGTGTATGGTTGCACGATAGTCAAGCCTTCAAAGAAAAAAACCACCCTAATAGACAGAGTGGTTTTGAAGTCTTAATGCATTCAGAATTTAACCTGTATGTACTCAACGTACTTTGGTTCCGGCGTAGAGGTGCGTAGGGCAATTTGGTATCGTCCATCGCTGTATACTCCCAAGACTGGAAATAATAGTCCTCCAGCCCATTCCCGAGCATATTCTATTTTTTCTTCGATCACCTGACCATCTTCTCGTACCAGAATAAAAACAGAGTGATAGAGCGGCCTGGAGACCACATAGACAAACCAGATGGCATAGCCGGTTTCTTCTTCATTGTTAACGAAACCAGTTAGGATATCGTAGTCGGCCCGTGTTTCTCCCTGGAGAAATTTTCCAGAAAAAATGGTTTCTTCTCCAAAGGTAACACTGAAATTCTTAACCCCTTCAGTGGGCGGATCATTGTTTTCTTCCAAAACGGAGAAATGGGATATTGGGGAGGCTGGGGTAAGATATTCACAATTCATCTTTTTGAATGGATCATACGCTTCCTTTTTACAGGAAGAGAGAATTAATAGGCTAAAAATAGCCATCACCAGGAAATACTGCTTGTTTTTCATGCTTGGGTTGGTTTTGGTTAATTGTTAATTTACTGCTGTCATTATAGCATGTTTATATCTTTTTGTCAATACAGGCAAGATAACAAAAAACTGCACCCGAAAGTGCAGCTTTTATATATTAATATTAATCAATATCTCCCATAGCCTGGAGCCGAATTAGTTTGGCGTATAGCCCCCCTTCTGTTCTGGACAATTCAGCATGATTTCCCTGTTCAGATACTTTACCATCATCCAAAACAACAATATTATCAGCTTTCTTAATGGTGCTAAGACGATGAGCAATAATGATCAAGGTTCTGTTTTTACTAATCTTTTCCATGGCGTTTTGAATTAATCTTTCACTTTGACTGTCCAAATTAGAAGTAGCTTCATCAAAAATAAGGATACTGGGGTTAGCTAGAATGGACCGGGCAATGCCAAGTCTTTGTCTCTGCCCACCTGACAACTTGATGCCTCTTTCGCCAACTAATGTATCATAACCCTTTTCAAGCTTAAGAATAAACTCTTCAGCATTGGCAATTTTAGCAGCTTCTTTTATTTCTTTTTCACTGGCATCCGGACGAGCATAGGCAATATTTTCTTTTACACTAAGATTAAATATTTCAACCTCCTGGGGAACAACTGCCAAAAAGCGACGGAAGGAGGGGATATCATAATCACGTAGATTCTTCCCATCCAGAAATACTTCTCCTGATTGAGGATCGTAGTGACGATATATCAATCTGGCTAAAGTTGTCTTGCCTCCACCGGAAGGTCCTACCAGAGCAGTGATTTCGCCCGATCTAATTCTAAGATCAATATTATCAAGGGCCTTGTTTTTGGCGTCTTTGTAGATAAAGCTCACTCCTTTAAAATGAATATTTCCCAATATTGTTTTGGGGCTAATCCCATCGGTGGGGTTAACGATCTCTGAGTCTGCCTCCAAAAGACCAGCCAAACGATTAACTGCCTCTGCCCCTTCGGCAATACGATCATAGAAACGAGACAGACGATATAGGGAGAAATAAGCCTTTTCTGAAAGAGTAATAACAAATACCAGAGTACCAATGGTCATACTATTATTGACCACAAAATATACGCCCAATAACAGAATGGTAACTCTACCCAAGTCAATGGCCAAATTACGATATAGCCCAAAGCCAATCAAGCGAAACCACTCCTTCAGCTCGCTAACTTTAATCCCAAATTTCAATTTACTATATTCCTGGACTTCTCTCTTTTCCTGCACAAATGATTGAACGGCATTAATATTAATAATTGATTGTCCCAGCATCCCCGACGCTACTTCATAATTCTTGTAACGTTTCTTTCTGACAGGATAGAGGGTTGAGTTTGATTTATAAGTAATGAATATAAACAAAGGAGAGAAAACCAAAAAAGTAGCTGCTAGGCGCCAATCAATAATAGCCAACACACCAAGAGTGACTATCAGCTGAACCATTGTTGGCCCCACTTCCCAGGCCATATTTACAATCAACTCAATTATTTTATATAAGCCTTTTTCAATCTTAATAATCTTATTCCCAGTGTTTTCCTTTTCATGGTAACCCAAGCTCAAGCTAATTAGCTTTTCCTGCGCTTTAATGGGTAAATAATATTCGATATCAATGATCAGGGAAAAGATCCTACGATCTCTAATATAATAGAAAAGAGAATTCACTTGCTCATTAAGAAAAAACAAAACAATCAACAATAGTATGGGTTTCAATTGACTCACATCAAAATTAATAATGGAATCAATAATTAATTTCAGGATATAGGGGCCAATAAGGGCAAATAATTGAAATAACACAGTCAAAACCAGCAAAATTTTAATTCGCTTTTGTGATGGTTCCAATAAGCTCCAGAATCTTGACCAAAACTTATTTAATTGTAGTTTTTCTTTCTTCATAAACACAAAAAGGGGTTATCCCCCTACAATAATATACGTAAAAATAGCGAAAAAGTTACATTAATAAAAAACTTACCTCTTTAATAGCTTTTCGCCCACTCTAAAAACGTCGCCCGCCCCCATTAGTAGGACCAGGTCATTGTTTTTTAGATTCTTGCGTAAATACACAACAGCTTCATCAATGGTGGGAATATGGCCAACCTTCTGCTTAATATTTTTAGTTTGATTATACTTTTTTATCTCTTTAACCATTTGGATACTGGATACACCTCCCTGCTTCTCTCGGGCAGAGCCGTAGATATCCAGAACAATAAGCTCGTTGGTATCCTGAAAGCTTTTTACAAAATCTTTGAATAAAGCCTTGGTGCGGGTAAAAGTATGAGGATGAAACACAGTAATAATATTTTTATTTTTGTAGTGCCTTTTTAATCCTTTGAGGGTAGTCATGATCTCCACTGGATGATGGGCATAATCATCAATGACAACTGCTTTCCTATATTCACCCAATACCTGGGCTCTTCGTTCAGTCCCCCCGAACTCAGCTAAATGTTTCTTTATTTTTTCCAGAGATACCTTTAATTCCCTAGCGGTGACAATCACCGCCAAAGCATTATATATACTATGATCTCCCCAAAGCTTTATTTTAAATCTACCTAAATTATTAACCTGGAAAGATTGATAGCCATTCCCCTGTTTGATGTCATAGGCTAAATAATTCACCACCTCATTAGTTCTTTGCTCTTCGTCCAAAGAATAGCTAATAACTTGCCCGGAGCAATATTTTTTTATACCCCGCACCTTGGGATCATTATTATTACATACCAGAAAACCAGTGGCTGGAATCTTTTTTATAAAATCAATGAATACTTTTTGATAACTAGCTTTGGTTTTGAAAAAATCAGGATGATCAAAGTCAATATTATTTAAAAGCACTCCCCAGGGATTAAAGTGTTGTAGTTTATTCTGGTACTCATCAACCTCAGCTACAAACATTTTTGATTTACCGAGAAGACTGCTCCCCTTGAATTGAGGCACCCTTGATCCCACTAAAACATTTGGATTTTTTCCTGCTCTATATAACACATAACCCAACCAAGCAGAAACGGTGGTTTTACCATGGCTACCACACACCGCTATGCCCTGATATTGGTTAAACAATCCCCCCAGAGCCTTGGCATAGGTTTTTACTTCTATCTCTTTGCGCTGGTCAATAAACTTAAGTTCAACATTATTTTCTCCAGTAAACGCGCTAGAATATATAACCAAATCAACTTTGGAAGGAATATTGTCAATACAAAAAGGAGAAAAGACTTTTATCTTTTCCTTTTTCAGAACTTTGTCGGTTAAAAAAACATCCTCAATGTCGGAACCGGAAACTTTATGCCCCTGTGTAGCCAAAAACTGAGCCAACATAGTCATGCCCACTCCCTTAATCCCAATCATGTAGATATTTTTCTTTTTCATGTTTCTATTTTATTAATCCATTAATTAGTTCAACAATTTTTTCACTAGCACCGGCTTTATTTAATTTAAAAATATTGTTTTCTAGTTTAACCAATAGTTCCTTGTCTCCCAAGACCTTGCTTAGATACAAAGCCAGAGACTTCCCCGTCAATTCTGTTTGATTCAAAACTAGGGCGGCCTTGCATTCCTGAAACAATCGAGCATTATCTTCCTGATGAGAATTGGGCATGGGAATAAGGATGGCGGGTTTTTTAAGAAAAGCAAGCTCAGTTAGTACACCAAACCCACAGCGTGATATAACTACATCAGCAATAATCATTAGATTAATCACTTCTCTGTGGGGTAAGAAAGAAAAAGACTGATAGTCCTGCTTATCTATACTGCCCTGTTTATTCTCTCCTGTTAAATGAACAATCTGACTGCTTCTCAAGAGATCATTAATTCCAGTAAAAACTAATTCATTTAACCCCACTGCTCCAGTCCCACCACCAATCACCAAGGTCACTGGCCTATCGCCAACTAAATTATACCTCTTCCGGATCTCTTCTTTATCCTTTTTCTCTAGTTCATTAACCGGATTGCCGGTCCAAATTGATTTTTTGCCGTAGTCCCCAAGAGATTTCTCAAAGGTGACGGTGATTACTTTGGCCATCATGGACATCAATCTATTGGCTAAACCTGGTCTAATGTCCTGTTGATGTATCAGAACGGGAATATTGAGAAGCCAGGCCGCCCAAACCAAAGGAACACTAACAAAACTGCCCGCACTGACCACAACACTGGGTTTTTCTTTAAGAAGAATGGAGAGGGATTGATAGAAGGCAATTTCTATTTTAAATAGATCTAAAATATTCTTTAAAGAAAAGTAGCGACGCCATTTGCCACTAATGAGACTAATAAACCGCATCTCTCCAGGCCATTGTTCCACCATTGTTCTTTCTGGTCCATTTTTAGTGCCCACAAACAATAGTTCAGCCGCAGAATTTATTTTTCGGTATTTTGTCGCCACAGCCAACAAAGGCGTAACTGACCCACCAGTTCCTCCACCAGAAAACATGATTTTTTGTTTTTTTGTATTATTCATAGGCTATTGCCAGCGTGTTTTTGTCTGCTTACTAATATTAACCAATATTCCCATGGCCATCAAGGCTGAGAGGATAGCCGACCCACCGGCTGAAACAAAAGGCAAGGGCACTCCCGTCATCGGAACCAGATTCAACATACCACCTATATTCAAAAATGTCTGGATGGCTAGCCATACCACGATACCAATGGCTAAAGCACTGCCATAGATATCCGGAGCTGCCCGGGCAATCATTAGCCCTCGATAGAAAATGAAGAGGTACAAGAGAATCAAGAATGTACTAAAGACAAACCCGATCTCCTCGGCAATAATTGGGAAAATAGAGTCACCCCAAACCTCGGGTAGATACATAAATTTTTGACGACTCTGCCCCAGTCCACGGCCCAGCCAGCCCCCGGAACCAACAGCAATGAGGGATTGATTAACTTGGTAGCACTTGTCCTGAGCACTATAGGTTGGGTCCTTTAGACATTTGAAGCGATCACTTTGATATGACGAACGCGCACTGAGGGCTATAAACAATAGTAAGGCGGCTAAACATAGAGTAAGAAAGATGTGCTTGATTTTCCCGCCCCCCACAAAAAAAACTACCAAAGCTGTAGAGGCAATAATGAATAAAGTTCCCAAGTCCGGTTGGGCAATCATCAGGGCGCTAATTATTCCAAGAATAACTAAAAAAGGAATTACTCCTCCGGAAAAACTACCCAGGGAATGCTTCTTAGCCTCCAACCAGGTTGTTAAATAAATCAGAAAAGACAACTTCACTAGTTCGGATGGTTGAAAAGAAAAGCCAAAAAGCACGATCCAACTGCGAGCAGATCCATGCTCTGCGCGAATGCCGGGGACAAAAACTAATAACAAAAGAACTATGGAGGCCAAAAGGAAGAATAGGGCAAACTTTCTCCAGAGATGATAGTCAATCCTAGCGATAGCCCAGAAGGCAGCTAGCCCGACCCCTAGGCCAAAAAGTTGGTGAACGAAATAATAAGAAGTGTTGCCAAAACGAGCATAGGACACAACCGAAGAAGCGCTAAAAAGCATAACCAAACCAAAAACAATTAAAAAAAACATGGCCACAACCAAGCTTTTATCCGGCTCATGCTCACCACGGCTGGGAGAAAATATTTTTTTGGCTAGACGAGCAACCATACTAAAAACTTTTATCTAATAAGAAAATCATTAAACCAATGGCTGTACCGATGGAAGAAATAATCCAAAAACGCATTACTATTTTTGATTCCGGCCATCCAATAGCCTGGAAATGATGATGAATGGGCGTTGATATGAATAATTTCTTGCCTCGGATTCTTTTAGATAAAATCTGCGCAATAACAGAAAGAGATTCAATTAAGAAAATTATGCCAATAAACAGCAAAAGTAAAGCATTGTTAGTTAACATGGCAATGACGCCCAGAGTAACTCCTAGGCTCATGGAGCCAGTATCCCCCATATAGAAGCGGGCGGGCGGGATATTAAACCAAAGAAAAGCTAATAGAGCTCCTGTTATTACTCCGCAAAATGTAGCTAATTCATAGCGACCCAAAACAAAAGCAATGACACCATAGGCAACAAAAGCAAATAACAATGTACCTCCAGCTAAGCCATCCAAACCGTCACTCTCGTTAACAGAAAAAGAAGTTGCCACAATAATGAAAATGAATAAAGGAATATACCAAGCACCAATTTCAAAGTTACCAAAAAATGGAATGTGAAAAATTGTCCAATCTAACTTAAAATAGAACCAAAGTGAACCAATAATGGCAATCAATGCATAGATTAATAGACGATGCTTCATTTTCAAGCCACCACCACCAAAGACTCCGCGACCACGAACATCCAGCCAATCATCCACTAGTCCAATCACGGCTGTGGCCACTAGAGCCCCCAAAGGCAGTAAGGTTTCTGATCGTGATAGAAAGTTTAGATAATGAAGAAAGTCCCAGGGCAAAACTCTAGCCAAAACGGAGGATAGTATAATTAAAATCAAAACTGTTCCCCAAATTAAAACCCCTCCCATGGTGGGGGTTCCCTCTTTATGCGCATGCAGTTTAGTGAAAATAGGGGTGGAGCCATTATTCCTTATTTTCTTGCCCATTCGGTATTTATATAAATAGTGAGTCAAAATGGGCGCCAGCAGAAGTGCTAAAACGAAAGCTAGGGTAGAAAAGAAAAGAATCTTTATAATATATAATTCCATCATAGTTATCGGAAATTTATTAAATAAATTGAAAGTAAGGCTAAGTTTAATAACAAACCAAACAAACTAGTAGCAATAAGGAGTAAATGAAGGAAGAGCTTAAAGTCCTTATTCTTACCAACCACTGCTAAAATAATCGAATTAATGAAAAAAATGATTAAAGCAAATAAAGGCCACTGAAAAATACGGCTTGGTTCAGCTACCAAATCAATACCAAAATCAACATTATAATGCAATACCAAAAAATCCCCGGTTAAATTGCGGAAGATAAAAATTGCCTGCAACCAGGCTAAAATCTGAAAAATAGCAATAATCACCAAGTAATAGACACTGGAATTAAAACTAAGGATACTTTTCAGAACTTTAACAACATTCTGAATGGCTGTATAGAGACGGGCGTAAAGGTTGGAATAAGTCATAAAAATAATGCTCTAAAAACCCCATTTCCATCGGGCTAATACTTATTATCTTAACACATTTCAAAAATAATATAAAATAAGCTATAATAATAGTATTATGAGCAAAAAAATAGTCAATAACCTATTCCACTATGCTGCTAGAGAAAATGCTGGCAGCCTGACCATCGAAAGCACTCCGGAAAATATTCTTCTAAATTACAATCTTCCCGACGGCGAGGAACAGAATTTTATTTTACCCAAGAAACTGGAAAGTGATCTATTAAACAATTTACGACAAATTCTGAAAATTGCTCCCGAAGAATTAACCCAACAAAAATATTGTAAAGTATATGATAAGAATTACCGTCTGACTTTTCGTCTCACCATCCTACCCACAGATTCCGGAGAAAAGATTATCATTAACATTGTCAAAAGAAATCACAAGCTGCACAGAATAAAACAACTGGGACTACAGAAGAATGAGTTAGGTGTTGTCAGAAAGGCTCTTCGAAGCAAATCTGGACTAATCATTATAAGTTCACCTTCAGGGAACGGCAAGAGTACCACTCTCTATTCTCTGCTGCAGGAACTAAACCAACCAGAACGCAATATATATCTCATGGAAAAAAATCCTGAACATAAACTGGACGGCGTTAACCAGCTTCCTCCCAGTAAAAACAACTGGGATAAAATACTGCAACATGATTCGGATATAGTTGTTTTGGATGACATTGAAAGCAACGAAGATTTTAAAAGAGTTTTCCAAGCAGCCAACAGTGGTCGTTTGGTTATGGCCAGCATCACAGCTAATAGCAGTTGGGAAGTGCTGCTTAAAATTCTTCAACTGAAATTACCCCTATCTCTCAGGTTAAACAACTTAAAACTAATTATTAACCAGAGGACGGTTAAACTTAAAAGGAATAAAGATCCAAAAAAAGTATTCCGAGAAGAAATTGGTCTATTCGAAGCCCTAAATCTAAACCAGGCAATGAAAGACTTTATTTTGAATAGTAAAAACGACCCCCAGAAAAAGAACTTCTGGGAAACACTGGCTCGACTTGCCCTGGAAAATAATTTCCAGCCCCTGAGCAAAGACCTGCAACAAAAGATAAAAGATGGCTTGATAGATCTCAAGTATTATAAATAGACTTATGAAAGTTTTTTGTATTATCCCTGCCTACAACGAAGCCCGAAGCATCACCCAGGTGATAGCCAAAGTCCGCCCCTTTGTGGACGAGATAGTTGTGATAGATGATTGTTCCCAGGATAACACCATGGAGCTAGCCCGGAGTGCTGGAGCAATTGTTCTCGGTCATATGATTAACCGTGGACAAGGAGCCTCCCTGCAAACGGGCAATGAATATGCTATTTCCAATGGAGCTGATATTATTGTCCACTTTGATGGTGACGATCAATTCCAAGCCGAAGAAATCACTGAAGTAATTGCCCCCATACTGCTGGGACAAGCTGAGGTTGTTCTGGGGTCAAGATTTCTAGGAAAAACTTCTGATCTACCAAAAGTAAAAAAGAGCGTGATCCTACCCCTAGCTAGACTAGTGAATCGACTATTTTTCAACATCAAACTAAGTGATCCTCAGAGTGGTTTCCGTGCTCTAAGTAAAAATGCAGCTCAAAAAATATATATCAAAAATGATGGCATGGCACACTGCAGTGAAATTCTCTATCAAATATTTAAAAACAATTTCAAGGTAAGGGAGATCCCCATTACCGTCACCTACCATGAGTATGGTCAAAAATTTTCTGGTGGCATCAGAATTATTAAAGATTTGATTATAAAAAAATTAATAAATTAGTAATCATCAACCATATGCTTCAACAAATAATAGCTCTAGCCATTATCGCTGTCTTCATTTGGCGCCTGGGAATACAGAAGAATAAAAAACAAATCAACCAAAATGAATTCGTCTTCTGGCTTGTCTTCTGGGGTATTGGCATATTGGCTATTATATTCATAAGAGACATTGACAGCTTGGTTAACTATCTTGGTTTTTCTGGATCTGGTATCAATTTCCTCCTCTATCTAGCAATTATTGTTATGTTTTATTTAATCTTTAAACTTCGTCTTAACATTGCCAAAATGGACAAAAATTTGACAGAAATAGTAAGAAAGATAACCCTAAACGATCATAAGAAATAATATGAGAATTGCCCAGATAGTCTGTGCTTGGCCTCCATATAGCGGTGGCATCGGTAACAGTGCTTATGAAATAGAACGATTGCTAAAGGATAAACACGAGGTGATGAGTTTTACTCCCACCACTCTTACACCGTGGCTAAAATATGGCCACGGCGCTTTTTTACCACAACTACTCTGGAGACTAAGAAAATTTGATTATATCTATCTCCATTATCCCTTCTTCGGAACAGCTGAAATAGTGTGGTTATTTGGTTTAATCTACAGAAAGAAAAAAATAATCATCCACTACCACATGGATGTAAAAAGCTTTTCAATGCTTAGCCGCATTCTTAGCTTTCCCAGTCTTCTGATCCGTCGCTCTCTACTTAAACGAGCCGACCTCATAATTACTGCTAGCTTAGACTATATTCAGCATAGCAAAATCAAAGGACTATATCAGACTAACCCCGAGAAATTCAGAGAAATCCCCTTTGGAATTGATCTGGGGAAATATAAACCCAAATTAATTAACCAGCCAACCAATAATAAGCTCATTGCCAAGACTAAAGATATTATTCATCATGTCAATGAAAAATACATAAAGAAAAATCGTCTTGATCTTCTTTTTGTTGGCGCTTTAGATAAGGCTCACTATTTTAAAGGAATAGAAATACTATTAAAATCTTTAGTGATTCTCCCCTCTCGTAATTGGAGACTACAAATAATAGGTGATGGCAATCTAAAAGAAAAATATATAGACCTAACCAAAGAATTAAAGATAGATAAACAAGTTGAATTCACTGGCAAATTAATTGACAAGGATTTAATTAGATCCATGCAAGCAGCCGACCTATTGATACTCCCATCAATTAATGGAAATGAAGCTTTTGGTTTAGTACTGATAGAAGCGATGGCTTGTGGTCTTCCTGTGATTGCCTCTGATTTGCCGGGAGTACGTAGAGTCTTCGCCAACTACCAACAAGGGCTATTAGTCGGACCAAACAGTGCTGATGATCTCAGTCAAAAACTAGACTTCATTATTAATAATGAAGAGTTGCGACGAGAAATGGCTAGATCAGCCAGAGTGTTAGCGGAAAAGAAATATGATATCAATATTATGAAAGAAGAGTTGGAAAAAATATTTGAGTAGTCTATGAAAATTTGTTTAATGAACAACCTGTACCCCCCCTACCAACGTGGTGGTGCCGAAGCTATTGTTGGAAAAATGATAAATGATTTCCAGAAAAACGGTCATGAAGTTTTTTTAATTACCACCAAGCCGAAGGAAGATAAAAAAATAGAAGATGGGAACCTAAAGATATATCATATTGATTCTAGCTACTACATTCTTGGTCAAATGAATGTTGTTTCCAAATTATTCTGGCATCTTGCTAATGTTTTTGGCGCCAAAAAAACTAAAAAGATAGAAAAAATATTAAGAATTGAACAACCTGATTTAATCATCACCCACAACCTCATGGGGTTAGGGTTTCAACTCCCTCGGGTAATTAAAGAATTGGGGATAAGGCATCATCATTTCCTCCATGATATTCAATTACTTCACCCTGCTGGTCTCATGTTCCATGGCAATGAACATAAAGTTCACTCCCTCTTTAGCAGAATATATCAAGCAATTAATCGCAAACTTTTTTCTTCGGTCACTGAGGTCATTTCTCCTTCCCAATGGCTATTAAACGAACATACTAAACTAAACTTTTTCTCCAACTCTATTCAAAAAATTAAACCCTTCAATTGGTCCGAAAAATCCAATGAAATGCCTGGTGTAAATAAATTTACAAGAAAGACCTTTCTATTCGTTGGCCAAATAGAGAAACATAAAGGAATTCTTCTTCTGATAAATGCTTTCCAGAAAATAGACAATCCGGAAATTCGACTACTTATTGTTGGTAGCGGTGCGGAGCTACAAAGCTTGCAGAAAATAGCCCAAGAGGACGAAAGAATAGAGTTTCTGGGCAGAAAAGAGGGTGAAGCTCTGAAAAAAATAATGAGTCAAAGCCACTGTCTAATAGTGCCCTCCCTATGCTATGAAAATTCTCCCACCATTATCTGCCAAGCCCAGGCACTTGGGTTACCAGTGCTTGCCGCTAACATCGGAGGAATCCCAGAAATAATACAAAAAGGTGATAGACTGTTTACACCCAACAATGAGCCTGACCTGATACAAAAGATAAACGAAACTAAATAAAGTCTACCAAAAAACCAGTATTACTTACTGGTTTTTGTTATATAGTTTTTGTTTCTATAGGTTTCAGTCGTCCAATTGATGTAATCTCTTGTTAGCCTTAATGTCAAAGATAGTTTTTTTAATTCCATTGTCCAGAGTCACAACAGGCATCCAATTCAATTCTGTTTTAGCCTTATAGATATCGGGTAAGATAAGCTCAGTCATGAATACTTGATTATCAGAATAGGAAACCTTAGACTGTGAACCGGTCTCCTGAATAATTAAATTTACTAAATCTATAAACCGAATATTAACATCTGAGCCGATGTTAATTGGCCCCTCATTATTCGTATCCATCATTTTCATAACAGCATCAATTACATCATCAATGTAGCAAAAGGAAGAAGAGAAACTTTCATTGCCAAAAATGGTGATATCGTTATTATCCAGGGCATTATTAATGAAATCAGGAATCATATGATTATTATTCAATTCCATTCTGGGGCCATAAACACGGAAGAGTCTAATAATTTTTGTATCAATACCATAGAAGTCACGATAACTACTAACCATGGTCTCAGCGAAACGCTTCCCCTCATCATAAACACCTCTGGCGGATAAATGATCAACCATTCCGAGATCACTTTCTTTCATCTTTAAATCTGGTTGATCTTCACGACGGGGGCCATAAATTACTGAAGATGAAAATTGAAGAAAACTTGATTGATATTGGACAGCCAGATCCAAAAGGTTTTTTACCACATAGGAGTTGGCCAACAAAATAGCAGAACGATTTTCTAGAAACTTATGGGGTGACATGGGACAGGCTAAATTATATATTTCTTGTAATCCTTGAAATTCAATCTTAAAATTTTCTAACTCTGGTATTTTACTAAAATCTAGCGGTTGCGCTAAATCGTGGTTAATAAAAATGAAATTAGGGTTAGATAGCAAATGATCAATATTACGCTCACTGCCAGAAATAAAATTATCCACACAAATTACTTTGCACGTCTTCACTAATTCATCGCATAAATGCGAACCAATAAATCCAGCGCCACCGGCAACCAAAACATTTTTTTTATCAAAAATAACTTGTTTAGTCATATATGTCTAATTACTTATCTTCATTATATCAATATTCACCCCATCGGCAAAGCTTTCACTGAGAGCATAGAAGGATTCAATGAGTATCCCTCTCCCGGAAAAAACTCTAATATGGGGAGCAGCCCCAGGATAGGCGCCAACAACAATTTCGCTGATACCATCATTGTCCAGATCATCAACGGCAATATTAACCCCACCTTGCCAATTCTTAGTATAGGCATAGAATTGTCTTTTTGAAATAGCATGATTATCAAAAACTTTAATTAAGGGGTAACGGCCAACACCAGGAGAAACAATAATTTCTGATTTACTATGGTCTTTACGTCCATCAATATTACCAACAACAACATTAACTCCGCCCTTAAATGTTTTTTCATAGGCCAGGAACACTCCTATTAACTTTCCCTCAGTGTTAAAAATGCGCACCTGAGGTTCATTGCCAGGTCCAAAACCCAGTACGATTTGTTGTCCTCCCTTGCCATCGATATCACCAACTGACAGACTAAAACCTCCCCTGAAGTTTCGGCTATCAGCCCAAAAACTTCTTTTCAAGCGACCATTATAATCATAAATCTTTATTTCTGACCCAACACCAGAGGCAGGTGCTACTATAATTTCAGCTCGATTATCATTATCTAAATCTATCAACGCCACTTTGACTCCCCCACGAAATTCCGCTGGATAGACAAGAAAACTTTTGAGTATTTTACCTTCTCCATTTAAAATATTAACCGTGGGCTGGTCTCCCTGACCAGCACCAATAATAATTTCTTCTTGGCCATCGCCCGTAACATCACCGCTAATGAAGTGCCCTTTTTTCAAATCTGATGGCAACACTATCTCTTTCACTAGATCACCATTGACAGCTGTTAGTCGCAATGGCTCCTCGCCTCCAGGAATAACTAAAAGTCGTCCCACTCTACTATACAAACGTTCTTTGGCCATGGCGACAGCTCGATCAACATTAACTCTTCCATTGCCCAGCTTACCTAGATAGTTGGGATTGAGACGACTGACATTATCTGTACTAGCAAATAAAATATTCATCACCTCCTGGCGACTAAGAGCGGGATTGGCCTGTTCAATTAAAGCCAGTGTTCCACTGATCAATGGAGTTGCCATGGATGTTCCTGACCAATAGCCATCATAATTCTTTCCGGGGTCATTTTTATCACTGCCGGTGGTAACCGTACTAAAGAAACTGATTCCTGGAGCAACCATATCGATACAATGATTGCCATAGCTAGAAAAAGGAGTCTTTTGATCCAGGGCATCAGTGGCTGCTACTCCAATAACCATATTTTCACCAATCAAACGACCATCATAGCACGCTGGATATATTGGTGTTTCATCAATATCATATCCCACACCAGCTGATTGTTCGTTGCCAGCAGCTGCCACGATAATTACTCCTGATCGGTTGGCTCTATATATGGCCTCCTGCAAGGCATCGCTGTAACTAAAACTAACAAAACTGAGATTGATAATATCTGCTCCGTTGTTAGTGGCATAATCAATGGCTCTAATGACATCACTAATTCTCCCCTCACCACGATCATTCATGACCTTCAGGGGCATAATTTGAGTCTGCCAGGTAACCCCCACCACCCCAATATTATTATTCCCCTGGGCAGCAATGATTCCTGAAACAACGGTACCATGAGATATCCCTGCCTCGGTCCAATTATCAATGAACTCCGGTGAAGGATCGGGGATATTACTCACAAAGTTCCAACCCTTAAAATCGTCAATAAAACCATTATTATCATCGTCAATACCGTTGTTTTCTATTTCTCCTCGATTAATCCAGATGTTATTTTTTAGATCGGGGTGATCTATTTGAATACCAGAATCAATCACGGCAATAACAATATCCGGACTTTTGGTTATCTTTTCCCAGGCGCTATCAGCTTTAATTTTAGCTAAATACCATTGATTTTTATAGAAAGTATCATTGGGTCTAAGGCTAGCTAAAGCTGGCTGAACTGAGAACAGGCAAAATATAAAAAAAGATGTTATTAATATTTTCATAACATCTCTATAGTATCACATTTTACTATTTTCATAAAATCTATAAACTCTCTATTACTTCCAAGGTTTCCCGGGCACATTTTTCCCAACCAAAGTTTTTTACCGTCTCCAAACCTTTGGCAGCAAGGCTATTTCTGAGATTCTGATCAGTAGCTATCTCATACATTGCCCGAGAAATATCTTGCTTACTATTCTGGTCAAAATATAGAATAGCATCTCCAGCTATCTCTCTAAAAACAGTTAAATTAGAAGCGGCCGTTGGTAATCCACAGGCCAAAGCCTGAATTACGGGAATACCAAAACCTTCATGACGACTAGGAAAGACAAAGGCGGTAGCTCCGTTGTAGATATAAGGAAGATCAGCTTCCTCTATCCACCCCGGCATATGGACCTCTTGATTCAAATCGAATTCCTGGATAACATAGCGAGCTTCATCGTAGCCATAACCAGCATTACCAATTAAAACTAATTTTTCTTTTAACTCAGGGTGATTCTCCTTGAGAATTGCAAATGCTTCTATAAGATAGGGTGAGTTTTTCTTTTTCTCCAAACGACCAACATATAGAAGATATGGCTGCTCAATCCCATAGTGATCCAAAACTTGCTTTATTTTCTCCTGATCATTACTTTGACGGTATAGGTCATTATTGTACCCATTGTGAATTACTACGATCTTCTCCTTCTTGGCTTCAAGATATACTCGCAGAACTTCTTCTTTGGTGAATGCTGAAACTGTAATGATCTTCTTAGCTTTCCGAAGAGCAAAGATAGTTGACCAATGCAGATAGTCCACGGAGTTGGGACGATAGCGGCCTTTGGTTGCTACTTTAACTAGAATGTTTATTAAACTACGAAATAGTCTGGTCTTAGCTCTAGTCGTTTCATGGCGATATAGATTTGATTCACGGGCAAAAGCAATGTCATGAATAGTGGTAATTGTTTTTCGGGGCTGAAACAGGGGTAAAGTATGAGCAGGAACAAACAAGATGTTGGGACGGTGAAAAATCATTTCCAAAGATAACCTTCCCAGAGTCCAAAAGAAATTAAAAGGCCAATTAAGAACTTTGAAAGAAAAATTCGGATTATCCTGCACAGCCATCCTGAGTTCATCGGAGGCAGGCTTACTAATATAGAGGATATATTTATTCTTTTTATCTATCAGTGCTAAATTTTTGATAACATAAAAAGAATACCATTCAGTACCAGTTTTGTGTTTTAAATTGGCTCGAGAAGCGTCAATACCAATTATCATATATTAAAGCCGGAACAATAAAGCCCGGCTAATTATTTACTTAGTTGCAAGAATACTGCGTTTATAGGAATCTAAATTTTCTAGAGCAATACCCGTCCCCTTGGCTACACAAAGCATAGCATCATCAGCCACATAAGCAGGAACACCGGTAGTGCGAGATACTAACTGATCAATGTTTCTCAATAGAGCACTACCTCCAGTTAAAACAATTCCTTTATCCATAATGTCAGCCGATAATTCAGGAGGAGTTTTTTGTAATACTTTTTTAATGGAAGAAATAATAGCCTCAAGTTCGTTTTGAATGGCTTCGGTTACATCATCGCTGGATACAGTAATACTTCTGGGCAAGCCAGTAACAATATCTCGTCCCCTAACTTCTAAATGCAGTTTATCTTCCATGAATAAGGCCGAACCAATATTGATTTTTATTTCTTCGGCGGTTCGCTCACCAATGGCTAAGTTATATTTCTTGCGAATATATTCTAAAATAGCAGCATCGAATTTATTGCCCCCAACTCTCACTGAAGTAGAGGCAACTATGCCACCCAGAGAAATAACAGCCATTTCTGCTGTTCCCCCTCCAATATCAACCACCATATGTCCAGTGGCAGAACCAATGGGAATATCAGCTCCAATGGCTGCAGCGACAGGTTCTTTGATGATATAGGCAGCTTTAGCGCCGGCGGCAATGGTGGCTTCAATCACTGCTCTTCTCTCAGTGGAAGAAATCCCCGCGGGAACCGCTACCATAACCTCGGGACGAAACAAGCGAACACCCCCTAGAGTTTTGTTAATGAAATAACGAATCATAACTTCAGTCGCCTTATAGTCAGCGATAACTCCGTCTTTCAGTGGTCTAACGGCAATAATGGTGTCTGGCGTACGTCCAATCATATCTTTAGCTTCATTCCCCACTGCTAAAATCTTCTTGTCATCAACAGAAACAGCCACCACACTGGGCTCGTTAATTACGATTCCCCGTTTGGGCAGATGGACTAGTGTATAAGTTGTTCCGAGATCAATCCCGATTCTTTTGATAAACATAAATAAAAGCTAAACCATTAATCCATTCTAGTATGTTTAGCTTATTTAGTCAATAATTAATTTTATTCTTCTTCCTCTGGGCTACCGACAATATCTCCATTTTCCACAATTTTTTTAACCTTTTCGGCAAACTCAAAGGTATCAAACTCTTCCTTGAAGAAGAAATAGTCAGCTCCAAGCTCTAGACTGCGTTGACGACTATCTTCATCGCTAAGATCAGTGAAGATAAATATCTCCTTATCACTCAACTCGCTATCTTCCTTAATCCTTCTTACAATTTCAAAACCATCTAGCTTGGGCAAAATCAAATCTAGAATAATATAGTTGGGGATAAAATCTCTTAGACGATCCATAAGCTCTTCTATCTCCTCGCCCCCCTCACTTATTTCTACTTCAAAACCTCCAGCTTCAAATTGGCTTTCAAGCCCATACAGGATATTAACATCATCCTCAATAATAAAAATCTTTTTAATTTGCATAATTTTAAATTTAATTATTTTTATTCTTTAGTTTTTCCCACCACCATTGATTGGCTTTATACCAATTAATTGTTTCTCCTAACCCATCAATGAAGCTAATTTGTGGTTTCCACCCCAATTCTTTCTCAGCTTTGGAAAAATTAATTGCGTAGCGCAAATCATGACCCAGACGATCAGTAACATATTCGATCATCTGATCTCCCTGACCCATTAACTCCAAGATTTTCTTGGTTATATCTATATTCCTTTCTTCGCTATCACCACCCAAGCAATATGTCTCTCCAATTTTTCCTCGCTTTATAATCATATCAACTCCTCGATTGTGATCGTCCACATGAATCCAATCTCGTATGTTTTCCCCCCGGCCGTAGACCGGAACCTTTTTGCCTTCAATAAGGTTAGTGATGAAAAGCGGAATTAATTTCTCAGGATATTGATAGGGGCCATAATTATTGGAACAATTGGAAATAGTAATGGGCAATTTATAGGTATGATAGTAGGCGCGAACTAAATGGTCAGAGGCTGCCTTGGAAGCACTATAGGGTGAGCGGGGGTCATAGGGGGTATTCTCATTGAACTTCTCCTCCTCAAGTCCTAACTCACCAAACACCTCGTCAGTGGAGATGTGATGAAATCGAATGTTTCCTTTTTTTCTAGCTGCTTCCAAGAGCACTCGAGTACCATCGACATTGGTCTTGATAAAATCTGCACTATCTTTGATGGAACGATCAACGTGACTTTCGGCAGCAAAGTGAACTATTAATTCAACTCCTCCAAGGAGGCTTTCAACTAAATTAGCATCGGTAATATCACCCTGGACAAAACTATAATTTAAATTATTTTCTAAATCTTTGAGATTATCTAAGTTACCAGCGTAGGTTAAAAGATCCAGATTAATTATTTGATCGTCTGGGTAATTCTTTAACCAATAATGAATGAAGTTGGAGCCGATGAAACCCGCCCCACCGGTAACTAGTATTTTCATATTTATTTATTTTCTCCCCTTATTTGTTTCAAAACATTCTCAGCCTCTCCGGCCTCATAGCCATTTTTAGGCCAAGAACTCAGACCATCCCCCTTAACACGGGGAACAATATGAAAGTGAATGTGTGGAATCTCTTGCCCAGCCACAAGATCATTATTTTCGCAAACGTTGTAACCCTCAACTCCTAGATTTTGCTTTACCATCAAACCAATTTTCTTCACAACTGACATCAGATAGCTCAATTCATTTTCGGGAATTTCTTCCAGATTTTGATAGTGTTTTTTAGGGATAATCAGGGTGTGCCCAGTGGCAGCAGGATGAATGTCTAAGAAAGCAAGAATGTTGTCATCCTCATATATTTTATGGGATGGTAGCTCCCCACTAACAACTTGGCAGAATATACACATATTATTTTATTATATAGGGAGAGTCTAGATCCTCTTCCCATCTTATCTCATCAATTTCCTCTTGTTTCCCCTCCCCTTTATATAACTTGTCTGGCAAATTAATACACCAGGCATCAACACCGGAAACGCATTTGTAGCCGTGGACAACTCCCGGAGGGACAATAACCAAACTGGGATTACCTTCGCCCACTTCACATTCCATTTTTTCACCCTTGGTTTCAGAGTTCTCTCTTCTGTCCCAAAGATATAATTTAAAAGACCCGGGGCCAACAAAAACAAAGCAATCGCTTTGTCTTATGTGTTCATGGGGTCCTCGGATTATTCCTGGCTTAGTCAAGCTAATGTAGGCCATGGCCGGATCAAATCTAAGTTCATCCTGACGAAATACTTCCATTAGCCAACCTCGCTGATCACTATATTTCTCTATTCTCTTTAGAATAACTCCAGCTATCATATTATTTCCTTAGTTTAATTAAACCATTCTGAGCTCCGAAGTGAGCCACCTTGGAAGCTGCGTTTCGAAGAGCTAACTTTAATGCTTTATTAATATCATTGTTATATAATTCTAGGCCGGCTGCAAAAGAAGAGTTGAAACAATCACCAATGCCAGTGGTATCGACTCTCTTTTTCTCTTTCATAATATCACTATGATAGAATTTCTGTCCGTCATAAACATCCACTCCCTGTTTACCGGCAGTAATAACCACAATTTTAGGACCATAGCTTTTAATAATTCTTAATAGATTCTTAGCATCATTAAGGAAACGACTGGTGGCCTTCTTGTAATTATCATCGGATAACACTAGTTCAATGGCCTCATCCTTGTTCATGGCCAACACAGTTGTCTTCTTCAGAAAACGACTCAACTTTTTGAACCCAGCGGAATATTGAGATTCACTGGGATTCCAATGAATTCTGGGCCCAACAACAGAAAAAATTTTTCTTAAATTATTTTCCCATTTTCCAGACAAGGAGGCGATGTAAATATTTTTGGTTTTTTTCAGATTCTCAATATCAGCTTTGCTTATTAATAGATTCTGATTGGCACCACGGTGAGTGAAGATAACACGTTCACCGGTGTTGGTAATCAACACAAAAGAGAAACCACTCTGTTCTCCCTTGGCCTTCCTTACTAATTCTGTCTTTACTCTACGGTCACCAAGGTTCTTCAGTATCTCTCGACCCCCCTCATCATCACCAATAACAGCCAAACAAGCTGTCTTCAGGTTGAAGTTAGCTAGACCAACCGCTGTGTTAGTGCCACCACCACCAAAAGTATAGTTGAATTTACTAACTTTGATCTTGGCGCCATATTCAAAAGCTAACAATTCTTGACGCAGTACATCTCGAGGATTTTTAATAAGGATACCCTGATCGGTGAAGAAAGAAATATCGCGAGTAGCACCACCAATAGTGATAAAATCGTAAATCATATATGTATATTTATATCGATTATCATATCATAGAATCTATTTATTTTCCAAAAAGAAAGGTTTAAACTTCTTGGTTACAGCGGCTACCAAGTTGAACAATAATAGGGCTGCCAAAACACTCCAAATAATTTGCCAACCGAAGGAAATCCAAAAACTTTTCTCTCCTAGGAAAAATTCACCTCTTCCGGCTCGACTGAGGTATAGCAGGATATAGAAACAAAAACTATAGGCGATATTAGCAATTACAGTTAATACTAAAAAAGAGTAGAACGATCGGTTGGTCAACCAGTCCTTTAAAGCCCGGTGGGTTATCAAAATCGTTAGAAAAAAAGAGACAAGATAAATTCCAAAAACACTGAAGGATAATATATCAAACCAAAAACCGAAAAATAAAGCTAACCACAAAGCACTGATTCGACTAAAAAAGAATAAAGAAAAAATTAAGATTATTAAAACAATGTTAATTTCATTGAAGGCCAGCGGCCAAGCACTAATGAAAGAAAACTGAACCACCGCTGCTACTGAGGCGATAAGAAAGGTACTAATAATTAATTGATATCGTCTACGCATACAGTTAGGGCAATATGACTGAAACTAGGGTTAGGTTATTAAAGTTAACCAAGGGATCAATGGTCGCACTCTGCCAAACTTCATTACTTTCGCTCTTCACCATGGTTATCTTCCCAATGGCCAGCCCCCGGGGTATCTTCTCTCCCAGCCCTGAGGTAATGGCAATATCATCTATATTAATGGTCTCCGACTGGGGGATATAGTTCATTTTAACAGTCAACCCCAGGTCTCCATCGGTAAGTCCAATGGTTTGATCCTGATTTTGAATAGCAGCCGCTAAACGGCAGCCACTACTAGTGACCAAACACGCTCTAGCCGTAGTTTTTTTTAGAGAAACGATTTTGCCTACGATGGCTCCGTTCTCACTGACAATCGCCAAGCCTACCTCCAGTCCATCGTTTTCTCCTTTATTTAAAATGATATCTCTTTCTTCGTCATTAACATCAGATAATGTCTCCTTAGCAATAATTTGAGCCAGAACTGTTTTTAACTGATTGCCACTGGAAAACTCAAATAATTGTCGTAGCTTTTCATTTTCTTCTCGAGTTTCTCGCCAACCAGAGTTAGCGACTGTTAATCTTTCTACTTCTTGAGTTAGGTCATTGATTTTCGCCAGAAGACTTTCTGTTTCCTGTTGTTCTTTATAGGAAAAGTTAAAGCTGGTGCCTCGATGATATAATTGGCTGCTGATTGGTTTGGTCAAGAAAAGCAAAAAGTTTTCCAGAGGACGAAGAACACCAAAGCTATGTAAAAAAATAAGTAGCCCTAAAACTACTAAAAAAACTATGAAGGAGTTATTTCTTTTAATTCTTATCATAGGCTTTATTTAAATTATTCCTGGTTATTGGCCAACACAACTTTGGCTAGCAACTCTTTGTCGCTGAGCAATATCCCGGTTCCCCGAGCTACACAGGTCAGAGGATCATCAACTATTTTTACAGGAACCTTGGTGGCGGCAGAAATAGCTTTATCAAGACCACGCAGCAATGCTCCCCCACCAGATAAATATAAACCTCTCTCATAGATATCAGAAACTAGTTCTGGCGGAGTAGTTTCTAAAATTGTTTTGATATTTTCGATAATCTTAGTGGTGGTGCGATTAATAGCCTCCCTAATCTGCTTATCACTCACCATAATGGCCTTAGGCAATCCGGTGATTAAATCTCGTCCTCGTACCTCAATTTCCTGTTCTTCTTCAAAAGGTACAGCTGATCCAATATTTATTTTTATACTCTCTGCCAATTGTTCACCAATTAAAATATTAAATTCCTCTCTGATATATTCAATTATATTATTATCAAACTCATTGCCAGCAGATTTTAATGATTTCCAGGTCACTACACCTCCCAGGGCAATAACGGCAATTTCAGTTGTTCCTCCACCAATATCAACCATCATAGTGGCTGTAGCTTCGGTGACTGGTAGGCGCGCACCAATGGCAGCCGCCATGGCCTCCTCAATTAAATATACTTTACGAGCTCCGGCTGATTTAGCCGCATCTTCAACTGCTTTCTTCTCAACTTCAGTCAAATCCAGGGGGACACCAATTACTACCCGCGGTCTTGGGATTAAAGAAAAATTTTCACTATGAACTTTGTTAATAAAATACTTAAGCATTTTTTCTGTAACTTCAAAGTCAGAAATTGCCCCATCCACCAAAGGTTTAATAGCATTAATATGCCCCGGCGTCTTCCCCACCATTTTACGGGCAGCTTCCCCCACTTCTAATATTTCATTAGTTCTGGTATTGATGGCTACCACGCTGGGCTCATTGGCTACAATCCCCTTCTCGGCAACATGAACTAAGGTATTTTTAGTACCTAAATCAATTCCCAAATCATAACTGAATTTTCCTAGAAATTTCTTAAACATAATTTACTTTAATTTAGTGACGATATCACTTATTTCTATCATCTCTATTCCTTCACTATTTCTTTTCTTCAGCTCAACTTGCTTTTCACCTAAAGTTTTTTTGCTCACCACCAAACGATATGGGCAACCAATCAAGTCTGCATCAGCAAACTTTTCTCCAGCTGAGATATCACGATCATCATACAAAACTTCAATACCAGCCTCCAGAAGATTACTATATATTTTATCGGCCTCTGTGTTTTCTGATAAAGATAAAAGATGAACTTTAAAGGGAGCAACACTTTCTGGCCAAATAATACCTCTCTCATCATGATATAGTTCAACGATGGTCCCCATGGCTCTACTAGGACCAATTCCGTATGAAGCCATGATTACATCTTTGGAATGTCCTTCTGCGTCCAAGAATTTGAATTTACATGGTTCAGAAAAACGAGTATTTAACTGAAAAATATTACCAACTTCAATCGCCTTCTCCTCTTTCAAATTATCATTTCCACAATCAGGACAAGTTGATTGATCTTTAATGATCTCTTTATTAACAGCCACCCTACATTTTTCACAAACAAAGATTTGATCTTCGCCGGCCTCAGTTAAGGTTTGAAATTCATGGGAATATTTAGAGAAGGCTCCGCCGGAAGCAAAGGTGTAATATGTTTTATCACTAATACCCAAGCGATTAAAAATCTTGAAATATGCTTCTTTCACAAGAAGATAATAGCGATCCAGGTCAGCTTGATCAGTATGAAAGGAATATAGGTCCTTCATTAGAAACTCTCTACCTCTTATTAATCCTGCCTTAGCTCTCTTCTCATTTCTAAACTTAGTTTGCACTTGATAAACAGCCATTGGTAATTCTTTGTATGAGAAAATAAACTTCTTGGCCATTGGAGTAACTATTTCTTCGTGGGTTGCCCCGAGGGCATACTCCCGCTTGTCAGACCCAAATAATTTAAATAGGGCGTCAAAATTCTCCCAACGATTGGTGGTTGTCCAAACCTCTTTTGGAGTCAGGGCTGGCATCAATAATTCTTGGCCACCGATGGCATTCATTTCTTCTCTAATGATATTAGAAACTTTATCTAAAACTTTTAGTCCTAAAGGTAAATAAGTATAGATACCGGCACCCACTTTATCAATAAAACCTGCTCTAATTAATGCCTGAGCATTGTAACTAGTTTCATCTTTGGGCAACTCCTTTACTGTTCTTGTAAAAAGTTGGGATTGTTTCATATATAATAATTTATTAGTTTATCTTAACCAAAAAAAATGAGCTTGTAAAGCCCTATTTTCCTACTCTTTTTAAAGCTTCTTTTAATCTTTGGCCGCTATCAGTGATCTGAGGATCAACGGAATTTAATGCTTCTCGGGCCTCGGACAAAGAATAACCGAGAGACATCAGAGCATCAATCTCATCACTGCCAAAACTAAGAGAATTCGCGGTTACGGTTTCACTGCCATTTCTCATCACCTTATTTTTTAATTCCAGCACCAACCTCTCGGCCGTTTTCTTGCCGATGCCAGCTACCTTAGTCAGCAAGCCCGCATCACCCTGGATAATTGATTCCTTCACATCATTGGCACTGGCAATACTCAAAACTCCTAGAGCCGATTTTGGCCCGACACCAGACACAGTTAATAGTAATTCAAACAACTCCAAATCTTCCAAAGACTTAAAACCATAGAGATCACTGGCGTCTTCCTTTACCCGATGATGAATATATATCTCCACCTCCACTGCTAGCTTCAATTCATTAAGAAAGTTCTCCCCAACAAAAATTTGATAGCCAATGTCATGGACATCAAGGATAACGTGGTTGTTAGCTTTGCTAATAATTTTTCCTCGTAGAAATGAAATCATACTTACTTACTTATTTATTTTTCTTCTCAGAACAGCTAACACGGGAACTCTCTCATTCTGATCTAATCTTATCTTAGCAATTTGACCTCCGCCACCACCATGAGCTTCTTCTAGTTTTTTATTGGTCTTGGCATCAAAAAGCTCTTTGATCTTCAGCTTTATTATATCATAATTTGGTTTAATTATCTCTATTTGATCTCCCACTTTAACAGTGTTGTGGACAGTGAAAACTATTTCATTGCCCCTAACTTCACTAACCTGACCACAAAATTCCCAATCGCTTTCATTGCGAGCATTGGCAATGTTTTGTTCCGCCTTACCCAAAAGAAATCCAGTGGCGTAACCCCTGTGCACTAATTTGCTTTCTAGCTCTTTAAAGAGATAGCCTAACTCCTTATCTAATTCTGCTTTACTCGTCCCACTATTAATTAGATTTAAAGCTCGACGATATACACTGCAGACCATTGCTTGATAATATACACTCTTGGCTCGGCCTTCAATCTTCAAACTAATGACACCAGCATCAATAATTTCTTTAATGTGTTTCACTAGACATAGATCTTTGGAATTGAGAATATATGAACCATGCTCTTCTTCCACCACTTCAAATTCATCTTCTTTGTGACCCCGTGCAGTCATGTGATACTCCCAACGACAGGGCTGAGCACAATCACCAAGATTAGCACTGCGGCCAACCAGTTGTTTAGACAAAAAACAACGCCCGGAATAGGCCATGCACATGGCACCATGAATAAAGTATTCCAACTCCACTTCGGGAACACCTTGGTGGATCTCTCTAATCTCTTTTAGCGTTACTTCTCTCCCCAACACAATTCTCTTCACCCCCTGCTGATACCAAAACTTGGCTGTTTCCAGATTAGTACAGTTGGCTTGAGTAGAAAGATGAATTTCTGCCTTAGGCCACACCCTTCTAATGGCAGCCATGACACCTGGGTCAGAAACAATTAAAGCATCAACTTTCATCGTTTTTAGTTTTTTAATATAATCAGGCAACTTCTTGAAGTGCTTATTATGAGCCACAATATTAACCGTCACATATACTTTTTTTCCTAAATCATGGGCATATTTTACCGCTTTCTCCACTTCTGCGATGGTAAACTGATTGATTCTTACCCGCATGGAAAAATCAGGAATACCAAGATAAACAGCATCTGCTTCATAGGCAAAAGCGGTCTTCATTTTTAATAAATTGCCGGCTGGCGCAAGTAGTTCTATTTTTTTCATAATATTAGCTAAGTTTTATTTGTATATATAGTATAATATAATTTAAGAATTTAATAAATATTGACAGGAGGAATAAAAGATTATAGACTCTAGATATTTGGCTAAAATGCCCTCTTTAATTGACCTTTTCTCTATCTATTGACAAAAAGATATAAATATGCTATTATTATAAATTAGTATCTTGAGCTAATCGTTATTTAAAAAATGAAACACTAACCTTAAATATACAAACCATGGCACAAAAATCAATTCTTTTATCCGCCATTGATTCAATCGGAGAGTCTGGCAAGAATACTGTTATTTTCGTAACAATCCTAGTAATCTATTTAACATTACTGGGAATCGCCTCCTTCACGGCCGTTTATATTAAGAACGCCGAGACATTCTCCTGGACAGCAATGATAGCCATAACACTGGTTTTGGTCATTGCTTCCGTGACACTTTGTTCTACTATTAACGTTAAAGAAGAGGTCCTCCTGGGAATTATATTGGTTGTCTTAGCTATCCTGGTTACTACTTTCTGGATGCTAGAAGGTACAATATTTTACCTTTCATGCACCAGCGAATACTTCAGTTGGTGGGGGCAGAGACCAGAAAACCTTACGACCGCTCAGAGCTTTCTCTCCAGTTTCATGATATCTCTGCTGGGAGCACTCCTATACAGTTATACTGCCTATGAACGAGTACTGAAGTGGCTCAAACAAAAAAAATAATAGAGCAAAAAGCTATAAACAAAAAAGCTTCAAAAAAAGAAGCTTTTTTTATTTACTCAAAATACTATTTATCCTATTTCTTAAATCTCTTTACCCTTATCAAACCAGACATTGGCACCACTTCTATTCCCTTCTTCTCTATTTCATCCAAAAACAAGTTCATACCCAATGAGTCAGAGGCCATGTGACCAGCAATAACAACATTGATATGATACTTCTCTGCTTCTTTGCGGTGCTCTTCTCCCATATGCATACCAATTATTGTCCCTACTCCATAGTGGGACATCTTCTCATAGATATCCTTGGAACCGGAGGTTCCTCCAGTGAACTCAGTTACCACTATTTTGCCACAACTACCATCGGGGCTACCGGCAAATATGGTTGGACCAGCCTTTCTCTTCACTGACTCCTTATACTCAGGAATAGTTTTTAATAGTTCAACAAGTTCTCCCACTGTATCTAAATCTTTTTCTTTCTTCTTTAGTAGGTCTACCAAGAACTTAGTAGCGAGGTTGTCAGCCGGAGTATGAATACACATAAAATTAAGCTTGAGCGCTTCAGCGATATCAACTGGTCTATTGTGGTTAATCGGTGAAATGCCACGACTGACTTCTGATATCCTTGGTTTGATGACGGATTCCGCAATATTAATTGGAATACCATAGCTAGCTAATACTTGGGCCTGGAGAGGAATAACGTCTGACAAATCAGCCAAACCTATCCCCTCGGGATGGTGAGCAATGATTAAATCAAAATTACCCAACTGCTTGGCCAGTAGCATCTCTGGTCCTTCCATATCAATGCCAACCATAATCTTTTTAATTTCCTTCTTGTTATCCACCAAAATCCTAGAATCAGAATATGGATTAGTGAGTTTCTCGGTATCAAATTCCACCTTGGCCTCTTTATCTAGCTTCTGATATTTCTTGTTTATCTTCTCTAGGTATTTAGCTACCCCTATCTTCCCCCTTAAATCCGCCTTCATCCCCAAATCAATGGCTAAATCATATATTTGTTTTGTGGTCATATATTTATTTTTTTAATAATATAGTAATTAAACTGTCATCAATCTTGACTTCCTTACTAATGAATCCCTCTCCAATATTTTCCACCGTCTCAATGCTGCTGCTTAGAGTGTCGCACCTAATATCTTCATTAAACTTAGTCAACACTTCATTGAGCTCAGTGTTTGTTCCCATAAGTTCAACCTTGGCTGTATCACCAATACTAAGCTTGGCATCCTTGCGAAGCATGTTGATAAAACGAATAAGTTCACGTTTGAGGCCTTCTTGTTTTAATTCAGGAGTTATTTCAACATCCAGCTCCACTTCAATATTATCCAGCTTCTCTTTAATAACTTCCACCGTTCTAATGTTCAGTTCATCAGTAATGAGATTGATATAGTCAGCAGCAAGATCTAATTCAGTAGCTCTAACGGTTATCTTATTCAACATCTGTCTAATCCTTATCTTCGCCTCATCTCTTTTAGCCAGGCCAATTTCTACAATCTTTCGTACTTCACCCATTTTTTCCAAAACAACTAGTTCTTCCGGCTTCAATTCTCTAAACTTGGGCCAAGCTTCCAGGTGAACTGATTTATTATCATCACCATAGTTATCACCACCAATTTCTTGCCAGAGATTTTCTGCCATGAAGGGCGCAAAGGGGGCAATAACCTTGGATAGCTCTAAAAAAATATATTTAGTGGTGGCTAACGCTTTTTTCTTATCATCTCCTTCATTTTTAAATCTATCTCGACTTCTTCGGAGATACCAGGTTGATAGTTCATCAATGAAATCTGTGATGGGACGAACTGATTTAGGGAGATTGTATGCTGCCATGGCTTCAGTTACCGTCTTAAGTAGTAATTGAAACTTGGCAATAATCCATTGATCAATAATGTCATCACTTTCCATTTCTTCCACCCCTTCCTCGGCATACATGGCATAGAATTTATATACATTATTAATCAACATGATATTCTTACGCAATGACTCTTCTACGCCCTTCTCGGAAAAGTTTAGATTCTCAGCCTGCATCACCGGAGATGACAACAGATTCATTCTTAGAGCATCTGCTCCATATTTTTCCATCACCAATGATGGATCAGGATAATTACTTAATCTCTTGGACATCTTCTTGCCATCTTCTGCCAAAACAATGCCGTTGACAATCACGTTATTGAAAGCTTGTGTTTCCTTTACTCCTCCGGCAATTACATGGAGGTAATAGAACCAGGCTCTGGTTTGATCCGCTCCTTCGGCAATGAATTGAGCTGGAAAATTCTTTTCAAATTTATCTTTGTTTTCAAAGGGATAGTGCATTTGAGCATAGGGCATGGAACCAGATTCAAACCAACAATCCAATACATCGGGAATTCTCTTCATTCTCCCCTGACACTCAGGGCAAGCGAAAGTAATGTGATCAATCTTATCCTTATGAATATCAGCCACTTTCTCTCCTCCCAGTTCTTCCAGTTCAGCCACAGAGCCGATCACTTTTCTTTCGCCACACTCACACTCCCAAATTGGCATAGCAGAAGCCCAAAAACGTTGACGAGAAATAGACCAATCACGCGCTCCTTCGAGCCAATTGCCGAATCTTCCTTCTTTAATATGATTAGGAGACCAATTAATATTCTTGGCTGATTCCAGTAACCTATCTTTAATCTTTACCACGTTTACAAACCAAGAAGAAGTGGCGTAATTGATTAAAGGAGTTTCACAGCGCCAACAATGAGGATAGCTATGTTCATATTTAACCTTGCTAAACAATAGATCTTTCCCTGCTAAATATTTAACTATTTTCACATCAGTGGACATATGATCATCAATTGGTTTTACATTCAAGCCTTGAAAATCTTTTACTTCTTCTTTAAAATATCCGTCCATGCCAACATGTTGAGCAAATGGCATGTTGTTTTCCTTACCCAATCTCATATCATCTTCACCGAAGGCAGGAGCAATATGAACAATGCCGGTTCCCTCTTCGGTATTAACGAAATCAGCACTATATACTTTCCAGCCATTATCATGATTTCCCAAGCTAGTGTCGTTGGAATAATAATCAAAAAGAGGTTCGTATGATTTACCAACTAAGTCTTGGCCTTTATACTTTGTAATAATATTACTAGCGGGAAGAACCTCGTCATCTCCCAGCTCTTTAGCCCCTAATCCCACATCATTAATTCTTTCCGCAGCCACTATATAATTGGTTCCATCCTTTTCAACTTTCACATAATCAATATCCCCTCCCACAGCTAAGGCCATATTGCCAATCAAAGTCCAAGGAGTAGTGGTCCAAGCTAAGATATATGTATTCTCTTCATCCTTCAATTTAAATTTAGCGATTAATGATAAGTCTTTAATATCTTGGTAACCCTCCGTTACTTCCGATTGAGATAGAGTGGTTTCACAACGAGGACAGATGTGCATGGAGCGATAGTCTTTATATATCAATCCCTTGTCCCACAATTCTTTAAACACCCACCAGACTGATTCCATGTAGTTTAGATCCATGGTGCGATATGAATCCTGCATATCAACCCAACGCCCCAGGCGTCGAATTGTTTTTTCCCAATCATCGGCATAGGTAAGGACTTTAGAGCGACAAGAATCGTTAAATTTAGAAATACCAATTTCTTCAATCTCTTTTTTGCTTTTGGTGTTCATTTCCTTTTCAACAATGTTCTCAATGGGTAGGCCATGGCAATCCCAACCCCACTTACGTTCCACCCTATAGCCATTCATGGTGAAATAGCGTGGTACAACATCTTTCATAATACTAGCCACTAGATGACCGTAGTGAGGCGTGCCGGTAGCGAAAGGAGGGCCATCATAGAAAACATAATCTCCCTGGAGGGCTGGTCTTTCAACAGATTTTTCAAATATCTTTGCCCGATCCCAAAATTCTAAAACATTCTCTTCCATGATAGAAAAGGGGCTACTATGAATGTTGTTTTTATTATTATCCATATCTTATTTATTTTTTATCTTTTTTTTCTAAAATTTCTAGCATAGGGGTAGATATCTTCATAGGGCCTGTATACTTCATCCGATTCAGAGCTACTCTTAATATCCGGAGAAACAATTTTTCCTCTGGCTTTTTCAATGGTTTTCAAAAGTCTCTCAATGTTTCTTTGGGCTATTTCTCTCTCCTTTTCCTGAGTAGCCTGATCGATCTGGTCAACTTTAGCCCAATAGTCAGCCTCGTTCTTCTTGGCTAATTCCTCCCTGGTGAGTGGTTTTTGTTCATCCTCTTCAACTGTTCTCCGGCGTTTCACCTCGTCAGCATCAACTGTGTTTTTCTCTCCAGATCCAAAATTAATTTTTAATTGATGATCGAAAAACATATGCGTATTATAATTGATTAATTATAATTTACTGCCCACAACATTTCTTGAATTTCTTTCCGCTGCCGCAAGGGCAAAGATCATTCCTCCCTACTTTTTCTCCATCTTCGTTCTTAGGTTTTTCTGTTACCAAATTAATGACTGAATCACCCTGTCCCTGCCTGTTCATTTGTTTGGCAGCTCCACTAAATTGAAGTTTCTGAGGGTCAGGAGTGCTAAATATATCCACTCCTCTCTCTTCGGCCGACATGGCTAGCCCTTCCCCAGTTTTATAGATGGAATAGACAACCTGTTTCTGAATTAAGCTATTCAATTCCTGATACATGCGATATGCCTCTTTCTTATACTCTACCAAGGGATCTCTCTGGCCATAGCCACGTAACCCAATGCCCCGACGAAGATAATCAATGGTTTCTAAATGATCAACCCACATTTGATCAATGGAACGAATTAAAACACCACGCTCTACTTCTTCAAAATCTAGATTACTACGTTTAAACCTCTCCACTAAAACTGAGTAGTGTTGCTCTGCCTCGATGACTAAATATTCAATGATGTCATTCCTGATGGCTTCACGTGATTTGTCTGTTCCCACTATTTCACTGAGTTTATTTCTAGCTACCTGATGAGAATTCCAAATGGTGTGGACGGTTTCATATATTTCATCTAGGTTCCAGTCTTTTTTGTCCTCAGATATTGTATGAAAGTTAACTAGATATATTATTTCCTCCTTAACCATCTCAGCAATGATGTCAGTAAGAGATCGCTTTCTCCCTGTGTCAACTCCCTCAACTACTTCTAGTACTTCTCGTCTTCGTTTATATATAGCGGTTCGATGTTTGTTGATAACATCATCATACTCCACTAAATGTTTGCGGACATCAAAATTATTACCTTCTACCTTCTTTTGAGCTGATTCAATGGAACGGGAGATGAGGCGATTTTCTATGGGCACATCCGGAGGGAGATTCATGGTTTTCATTAAACCTTTCATGCGATCACCACCGAAGATACGCATTAGATCATCTTCCGCAGAAACATAGAAAAGAGATGACCCGGGATCACCCTGACGACCAGCTCTTCCTCTTAATTGATTATCAATTCTCCTGGATTCATGACGCTCAGTACCAACTACGTGAAGGCCTCCCAAAGCAATGACTTTATCCTGTTCTTCTTTATTGGGAGGACTGCCACCAAGAACAATATCAACACCACGACCAGCCATGTTGGTAGCTAGGGTAACAGCTCCAGCCTTACCAGCCTGGGCAACTATTTCCGCTTCTTTTTGATGATTTTTAGCGTTCAGCATTTGGGCCTTGAGCCCTTCTCGTTCCATCATTTCTGCTAACAATTCATTGGTTTCTATGGAAATTGTTCCCACTAGAATTGGCTGCCCCTTGGCACTACGTTCTTTAATATCTCTAATAACCGCCTTAAATTTATCCTCTTGAGTACGATAGATAACATCATTATGGTCTCTACGAATATTTGGCTTATTGGTCGGGATAACAATGGTTTCTAGTTTGTATATCTTATGAAACTCTTCGGCCTCAGTAACCGCCGTACCAGTCATACCAGACAATTTCTTATACATTCTAAATAGATTCTGAAAAGTAATAGTAGCCATGGTCTGAGATTCTTTCTGCACCTTCACTCCCTCCTTGGCTTCGATGGCCTGATGAAGACCCTCGCTGTAGCGACGACCAGGCATCATGCGCCCAGTAAACTCATCGACAATAATAATTTCTCCGTCCTTCACCACATAGTCCTTATCATTCTTAAATAACACCCTAGCTTTGAGAGCCTGCTCAATGTGATGAACCTCCTTAATGCCGCCGGTAACATAAATATTATCAACTCCCAACCATTTCTCCATCTTATTAATCCCCGCTTCCGTTAAGGTAGCAGCTTTCATTTTCTCATCAATATTATAGTCTTCATTTTCCTCCAATCGTTCGACCAACTGAGAAAATTTAACATATTTGTCAGTTGATTCTTCGGCCGGGGCACTGATAATCAAAGGAGTTCTAGCTTCATCAATTAGGATAGAGTCAATTTCATCAACAATGGCATAGTGGAAGGGTCTTTGCACGGTCTGATCCAAAGAATACACCATGTTATCGCGTAGATAATCAAAGCCAAATTCATTATTAGTGCCGTAGGTAATATCACAATAGTATGCTTCGCGACGAGATATCTTACGAAAATGTTTTAAGCGAGGATCGAATTGTTCATCATTAGTATATTCAGGGTCGTATATGAGGGCGTTATCATGGATAATAACACTGGTGGTTAAACCGAGGGCATGATATACCGGCGCCATCCAACCAGCCCCCACCTGGGAAAGATAATCATTAACGGTAACCAAATGAACGCCCTTTTCTTCTAGGGCATTTAGGTATAAAGCGAGAGTGGCCACCAGGGTCTTACCTTCTCCTGTTTTCATTTCGGCAATTTCACCTCGATGTAATACTAGCCCACCAATTAACTGAACATCAAAATGCCTAAGACCAAGAATTCTTCGAGAAGCCTCTCTGACAGTAGCAAAGGCCTCCGGAAGAACATCATCCAAGGATTTCCCCTCGGCCAATCGCGCTCTGAACTCAATTGTTTTCTCCTGCAACTCCTTGTCACTGAGCTTCATCAGGCTATCTTCAAAACCATTAATCTTAGAAACGATTGGTTGCATTGCTTTTACTATTTTTTCATTTGGATCACCAAATATTTTATTCAAAACACTCATAAATTATCTTAAAAAGAATTATATAATACAAACATATCTAAAGTGTGTCTTTAGTTCTAATATTAGTATAGTACGGATCTTTAATTAAATAAATATTGACTAATGTACAAAAAAGTGATAGATTAAATAATCTTTCTTAGAATCCGCAAACCACAAACAATTACGCCATGAAAGTTCTTTTAATTCTACTAACCACCACCCCGCTGGAAGACTGGAGGCTATATGCTTTCATCATAGGCGGAATCGCCTTCTTTGGGTTTGTTACTGCTCATCTCAGATACACCAAAGGGGCCACAAATTCATTGGATTACATCTTGTTGCTAATAGCATCAATGGTGATACTCATCTGGTCCTTCTTTGTATTTCTGAGCTCGACCACCTCCCTGATAATACTCCTAATCTCTCTAGCAATCGGCTACATGATACGCCGACTCCTAAAACGAGAGCTGGAGATGAGAAAAACATTAAAGGGGGTAGCCAAGGACCTGGAAGATGCCGGACTATAACCCAAATAAAGCGCAAAAGCCTTGCTAACAACAAGGCTTTTTTATTTATCTAAATAATTTAAACAATTATGCCCGCCTCTTCTTATCAATAGGTTTTTCTTTATACTTCTTAATCATTACCTCTAGGTGGTCCTTCACCTTATCAATGGCTTTATATAAATCTTTTTCTGTTTTGTCCACTCTCAATATTTCTCTGGGGACCTGGAGATTTACTTCTGCTCTAAAAATCTTTCCTTTATTCTGCGACCCGACTGCTTTTTCTATTTCTACATCACAGTTAATAACATCAACATTGCCGAGATACTTTTCCAACATGTCCATTTTCATTTGGAAATAATCCCTAATGGCATCGGTTAGCTCTAACTTGCTTGCTTTAATATTGATTTTCATATTTTTAAAATAATCTAATTATATCACGATAGGTAACTAGAATAACAACAGCAATAAGGAGGAGAAAGCCTGTGTTATGAATAATGGCTTCAACATCTCTGCGAACTGGGCTGCCCTTTATTTTCTCAATCAGAAGAAACAATATTCTACCCCCATCCAAAGCCGGAAAAGGCAAGAAATTAAGAACTGCTAGGTTTAGAGAAAGAAAGGCTGTGAATTGCATGAGGTATACTGTTCCTAGACGAGCCATTTGACCAGTAAAGTTGGCTATTCCCACTGGACCAGCCACTTGGCCGGCCAAACCATTATTGGTAAATATGCCAGCAATGAGAGCGATGAACATTATAACTATCTCCTTCAACATCCAACCGGTAGTTTTCATTGCTTCCCAAATGGCTGTAAAGAAGGGATAGCGAACTAAACCGCCAGTAATTACCGCCACTCCGATCTCACTATTACCACTTTCTGAATTAAGAAGTGGTATCACTGCTAAGACTTCTTCCTCTCCATTGCGATCAATTAGGATACTAATTTCCTGATCAGTCTTACTGCTGGTTATGGCTTGTAGATCCTCTTGCCTTATCATGGCTTCACCATCAGCCTGGAGAATAATGTCATTAGCTTTTATGCCTACTTTATCAGCCGGAGAGTCTGGCATAACCTGAGCCACGATTAATTGTTGTTTGCTCACAATAGCATTCTTAGCTAGATTTTCCGTAGCCTGGGGGAACCCAATCATATAGCCTACAGAAAAAATAATCCAGGCCAGAATAATATTCATGATCACGCCGGCAGCCAATATGAGAGTTCGTTGCCATATTTTTCTAGCAGCAAAACTATCGGGTTCATTGAGTCCATTATCATTTTCTCCCTTTATCTTCACAAAGCCACCAATGGGCAGCCAGTTTAAGGAATATATCGTTGACTTTGGTGCTGGTCTAGCATCTTCATCTGTGTTATTACTGAGACTTTCCGAGGAACGTGTCCCCAATACTCGACGCCACTTCCCTTTGGTGTTCTTATATACACCGATTATTCTGGGAGGTAGGCCAAAGCCAAATTCTTCTGCCTTCACCCCCAGGCGACGAGCAACAAAAAAATGCCCCAACTCATGGGAAAACACTAAAACAGACAAAACAAGAACGAATACTATAATAGTTAAAAACATAGATTAAATTTCCATTATCGCTTTCTCTTTATTATCTCGCAAAACCTTGAGTTCCTTATTCTTGTCAGCTGATAGTTCATCCAGCTCCTTCACGTAAAGAAATTTATCATCCTCGGTGATTTCCTTATCTTCGTGGGCTTTTTCAATTATATTTTTCACATTATCTCGCACCTGGCGTAATTTGATACGAGTTTTTTCCATTTTATCGTTCAATTTCTTAACTAGCTCCCTACGATTTTCCTCAGTCAAGGGAGGCATGCTCAAACGAAGCTTATCACCCTCATTAACAACTCCTAGGCCGAGATCAGATTCAACAATGGCTTTCTCAATATTCTTTAGCAGGGTTTTATCCCAGGGGACTATTAAAATGCCATTATCCACATTACTAATATTCGCCACTGTATTAAGGGGATTCCTTACTTCATAGGCCTCCACCTGAACTTCATCCAAAACGTTGGGGTTAAGGCGACCTGTTCGGAGATTATTAATTTCTTTCCTGAAGAAATCCATTGCGCTAACAAAGTCTATCTTCTTTTTTTCTAAATATTGATTCATATTTTTTATTTTAATTTAACTGTTCCTAAATATAATACGTTTGGATTGCTAGCATCAATCAATAGTTCTTTACCTGATCGTTTAGTTGGTAGTTTTTTACTTGCCCAGGCAGCACCACCGTCATTGGTACGATAGAAAGTGGTGTCCGTTACATAATAGATATTCTGGGAGTTGGTAGGATCAATGGCCAAAGAGTTAATAGCAGCATCATCGCCGGAAGTGATCAAATTTAACTTTTCCCAACTGATCCCTTCATCGGGAGAACGCAGGATTGCTTTATCGGTGGCTAATAAAACTGTACCATCTTTTGGGCTTATTACCAAATCACGGAAATTGCGCCCTAAATCATAGTCAGCCAACAGATCATTGAGGTCAAACCAGCTCTCAACCATGAAATTATTATCAATGTCTGTAGAATTATTATCATTGGTTATGGTATTGGAAATAAAGCTGAAAATGCGATTATTTTCAGTAGCTACAAACAGTGAGCGACTATCAAGAGGAGAAATAATTAACTTGCTGATCCCATCCTCTAGTCTTTGAATGGTCCGCCAGGAATCTCCGCGATTAATACTTTTAATGATCTCTCCCCGAGATGTGCCGATATATATATTGTTGGGATTATAATGATCGACTGCAATGGTATTAATGGTCACGCCAGTATTATTGTCAAAATAAATTTGCGCCCAGGTGCGTGCACAGTCGGTGGTGAGATATAGCTTATTCACCAGAGCTGCGTAGATTGTACATTTTGATTTATGATCAACCTTCACATCATTAATAGTGATCTGAGGCAAGGTCTCTACCTTATTCCAACCTTCGGCAATGTTATAGGTGTAATAAAGTCCACGGTCATAACTGGCCAAATAAACAGCCAGGCTGTCATTGGGGTCCATGGTCATCATGTTGACATTCAGACTAGAAATATTTTCTGGTCGATCAGCAACGGTTTTCACTGAAGTCATTGGTCGCCAACCATCTCCATGGTCGATGGAGAGAAAAACACTGTGGTCATCATTGACCGCGCCCTGATTGGAGGAGGTGGTGCTGATTGAACAAGCAGAGCTCAATAGTGCCACTGCTAAAATGATAATAACTAACTTTAAATTTCTCATATTGTTATATTAACTATAAATTTATCACTACTTGCTCTAGACTAAGTCGAGGATTTACGTTAGAAGCAAGATATTGTTTAGCACGATCAATTAGTTTTAGTTTATTAATTATTTTTATTCCAAAATCCTGTGAATTATCTCTATCTAGTCTCGTTTTGATTTCAATAAGCTCAGTTGATAGGGCTGAGTGTTGGATGCGATCAGGTTGATTAAGATTCAGAAGTAATAGGTCTCTCAATAGCCCCTCCATCATCGCCAATACTTCTCCAGCCTCCTGAACAGCTGATTGAGAAAACCCTTGATTGAAAAAAACTTCATCAAGTAGTTTTAGCCGTCCATTGGCGTCAGATCCAAATAATTCCAGGATTTTCCTCGCTTTATTTAAATAACTATTATATACCTCTTGATTCTCCACTAAGCGGATGGCCTTGAGTGGTTTTCCCAGAGACAAACTAGCCAAATCCTTAGCTAAAGATCTGTTAATTTTGTAGTTTTCCAGAAGATAATCATAGATTACAGTCGTGGGGACAGATTGAAAATAGAGAATCTGACTTCGGGAAAGAATAGTTTTGGGAAGATTATCTTCGTTGTTTATTAACAATATTATAATAACTTTTTCCTGGGGCTCTTCCAGAGTCTTCAGAAGAGCATTCTTGGCTTCTTCACTGAGACGATGAGCTTCCTTAATTATTCCAATCTTATAGGAGTTCAAAAAAGAGCTAAGATTAAGCATTCTGATGAGTTCTCGCACCTGCTCAATGGAAATATTTTTCTTCTCTTCCAGAGGCTCTAGAATATGTAGGTCACTATTAATACTTAGGAAATCGTCCTGGCCAAGGCTGTCTTTGATGCTACTCTTTTCATCTGACAGTAACAGATTGCGAGCCAAGGCTAGAGCAATTGTTGATTTTCCTAAATCATCTTCTCCGGCAAAAACATAGGTTTGGGAAATCTTGTTGCTCAACAAACTGCGATTCAAGAATTCCACTGCCCGATCGTTACCAATTTTAGGCCAAATAATTTTATCTAAATTCTTGAGCATACTAATTGCTGGTAGTAATTTGATTCAAATCACTGTTGGTTATGCCCAGTCCTAGAGTACGCATGATGTTAAAAGCATCAGCGGGACGGCCAAGGTAATGTAGTTTTTTATTCACGGGATCAACATAATAGGCACGACCATTATCCTGCACCTTCAATAGAATCTTCCCATAGAGACGGCTGGGAGGATTTTTTTCAATGGCAGCAAAATCACTATTGGAAATACCCAAACTCAAAGTACGCATCATATTAAAAGCATCGGCTGGTCTGCCCAGGTAGTATTTCTTCTGATTATCGGGATTAACATACCAAGCCTGACCTTTATCCTGAACCTGAAGAAGAATACGTCCTTTGAGACGACTGGCCATGGCGGCTGATGAAGAAGCACTAGAACTGGAATTAGAGCTAGAACTACTTACATAACTGGGTACGGTTAATTTAAAGGTTTGACCTGACTGTAGAAGATAATCTCGACTAATGGTGATGGTGACGTCCTGTAGTTTTCCGTTTTGAGCATAGAAAGCCTTACCGAACTCTGTTCCACTTTTACTAACATATACGGCCAAATATGGCCCCGAAGCTAAGTGAACAGTGATGGTTCTGTCTGATTCTAGCTTTAGGTTAGCTATTTCTTTATCACGATAGAACGTGGAATTATTATTACTCACCAATTTATACAGCTTGAAATATATGTCACCAGAAATGCCACTACTCTGAGCCTGGGAAAGTCCCAGACGGGTAAGGTTAGTAACTAATTCCTGAGAACTATTCTGATTATTAATATTAACATTCCAAAAGGCATTCTCTTGATTAAATTGGTCAGATACGGTTAATGCATAGGTGCCAGCAGTGTAATCAAATCTAAAGTTACCGCTGCTATCAGTTTTGCTACTCAATAGCTTCTTGCCCAATATCTTTACGCCTCCACTATTAATTTGTTCATATAATCGAAGCTCTTTGTCAGCCTGCACTCGTTTGAAAGCATCCGTTAGCTTGCCGGATACTCCACTAAAAAGTTGCTGCAGAGTATAGTCTCGATCCGGCTGTATTTTAATATTATAGACAGTGAGATAATTATTACTTGAGTCCTTAGCTCTAATGGCATAGGCGCCGGTTTGCCCAGGACGATAGGTGTTATATGGAGAAACATACACTAGTGCCTGCCCGCCACTATCAGTTTTTAGATTAGAAATCAGATCTCTGTCTTCTCGGGTTGGATTACCGTCAGCGTCATAGCGCTGACCATAAAGAGAAAAGTCATAATTTCTCTTTAGATTACCGTCCTGATCCCGAAGCACAATGTGTAAAGCAGGGATTACTTTGTTGATGGTGCGATTATAGTCACAAACAAACTTAACAGCGTCATAGAACCAATATTCTCCCAAGTCTGCTCGTTTATCCCAAATTTTGATGGCATAGCCAAGGCGAGGATCCGGACGAAAAGTAACTGTTCCCTGACCATAGGAGTTAAGAGTACCGCTACCAACTCTGGAGTTCGCCGTGGGCAGGCCATTACTATCCAAAGATTGTTCATATAACTCAAATTTCAACCCAGCTACGGTATTACCGCTAAAATCATGGACATTTAACACGAATTGAGAGTTGTTCTGACAACTTCCCTGTGATGGAGTCCAGGCCTGACTGGCGGTAACTGTGTATTCTGTAGTCCTGCCACTCTCTGCCTCGATATCCCAGAAATATTGATATTGATTATTTTCTCCTTTTACTCCTAAAACATAAACTCCGGCCACCACCTCAAAGGTTCCATAGCCATTATCACCAATGGAAAACTCTCCCATCTTTGTACCCTTCTCTTTATCATTATCTAGACCAACAATCTGTTTATATACCTCTACCTTAGTATTAGGAGGAAAAACATTCCCGCTACTATTTTGGAGTTTGATTCTCAGAGCACTGAGATAATAGTCTACACCAGTTAATAGTCCATCGGATACGGCAATGTTATAGAAACTAAAGACCGAATTAGGTCGATTAAAGCTAATGGCGTAGTGATCACTTAAATAACCGCTTAGTCCTCTCACACTGCCCTGGGGCAGATATATTTTTGCTTGGCCAGAGGATCCTGTATTGAGATTAGTAATGAGATTTCTTGTTTCCTTTAGGGGGCTGCCGCCTGAACTATATAACTGAGAATAGACACTAAAATTAGTGTTCTTTAAAGTGCTCCCATCTGCTTCATGGAGAGAAAACATAACACCACTAAGAGTTTTTTCAATGGTCACGCTTTGGCCGCAGCTCAAAGTGTTGTTGTAGAACCAAAAAGTAGCATCATCATGATTGGTTACCTTCACTTTAAAAACGTAGGAATCAGATAGGACTGATCCATTGCGGAAACTTAATTGAGCAATACCCAGCGTTGAGCTGGTGGAAGCCCCCGCAAAGTGAGTGGTGGGCTTAGGCCTATTATTAGCATCCATTTCTTGTTTATAGATGTCAACTTGAGCATTGGGGATATAGGTGCCATAGGGATCGCGGGCAACAAAATCAACCACTGTATTCTGATTACACACATCTGCCCTGGCCATGAGGGGCAATAGGAAGAAAAGTCCAGATATCAACAAAGTTTTGAATATTATTTTTTTCATATACTTAGTTTAAAGTTATAGTCTCAGTTAAATTATTAATATCGGTTGGCAAGGAAAAACCATAGACCTTGCCCACTGACCACAAACTATGAACTTGCAGATCTACTGTGGCATTGGTATTATAGCCATCTTTTAGGCCGGCTACCACCGTTAGCTCTGCCGGAGATTCATGCCCTATACGACAATAGTTAATGGTAAATTTAATACGTCCCGCTGTCCCCAGATCATTAATGCGAGCAATAATTTCTCCATCGCGCAAAAGACGGAAGTCTTCCCAATCATTCCAGGAAACATTGCCCTGGTTAGAAAAGGTTATCTCTTTGAGATAGAAATCTTCATTCCCGCTATCTTCATAAACATTGAATTTGCCCACCAAACGACTACCGTTAGAAATAACTAAATTTTCATTACCAATACTTTCTTCCTGGGTTCTAACCGATCCCACATAATCACCGCCAGCAAAAACACTAAATTGGGTACCCAATAGTGGAAATTGCCCACTTACCATTAGGTCGGACTGGATGGCATCAGCACTTCTTATCTCTGTTCTCATGGTTTGATTGGTGCAGGTGCAGGTGCCAATATCTAAAAACAATCTAATCACCTTCTCTCCTCCAGCTGGTATTACCAGTGGCTTCCAGAAACTAATGGTTGCCTGACGATCAGCTTTATTTAAACTGACATTAGCATCATAGGTATTACCATTTTGGTCACGCACATAGGCGTCCTCCAGCAGATCTCCACTATATACACCAGTAATACGGATGGCCAAGGAATTGACCGTCGCCACACCACCGGATGAGCGTAATCTAAAACTACCAAGCAAATTACCGTTTGTGTTGGTGAGTAAGGTATTATTATTTGCTCCGTAGATTGTTTCGCTTTCCACAATTAGAGAATTCTGACTAATGAGCCCCACCTCAGCGTAGTTAACTGTTTCATATTGGTCTAAATCGGTTTGGTTTGCCTGTAGAATTGGCTCTCCGGCAAGACCGAAGGTAGCTAGATCAGACAAACTATTAACCAAGGCTTTTTTGGCTCCTTCAATATAATATATGTTAACTGAACCTGGTGCTCGAACTAACTTAACTACTGGCCAAACATCTAATTCATACTGACTAATTATTTTTATATCAGACCATTGGTGACCATAACCCAGATAAGCATTGGCATTGATATAGGCTTTTTTACGTTGTCCATTGTGACTAAGGAAGTAGACAGCCGGTTGCCCAGCTACTTTAACCTGAGTAAACTCAGTCCCCAGAGCAAAAACAGGGACAATGAACAAAAACAGCACTGACAAGACGGTCAGGGTGGTTATTCCTCCAATTAAGCAGATTTTTCTCTTTAATATTAGCATAATAAATCCAAAATTATCCCTAACATAAACTAGGCTTTAATTTAACCCCCTCCATTATTCCTGTATTTATTTTTCTTCATGTTTATTATACCACATTTCCCTAGAAAACAAATTGATTTTTGAGGCCCAAACTGATATATTGAAAGCATGCTTAATCGTTTAAAGAAGATTATTCTTTTTGGCGGAGATTTTGTCTTTTTACACCTAGCCCTAGTCCTAACCCTTCTCTGCCGCTATGGTCAACCTGACCTAAAAACCAATTTTTACAACCATTGGCTTCATTTTCTTGTTGTTTTTGTGATTTGGCTCCTTATTTTATATATCAACAATCTTTATAACGTTAATCTAAGAGTCACCAGTCGTTACTTCCTCTATCCAACCATAAATGCAATCATCCTCAGCAGTCTCTTCTCCATCCTCTATTTCTATCTCAATGTTAACTCAACCATTGCCCCCAAAACCAATCTGGCCATCTTCATTGTCATCTTCATCGTTCTTTTTCTCCTGTGGCGCTATCTATATCAAAAAATTACCCACTCTCTTCTTCCCAAAGGCAATCTAGCTATTATCGGGAATAATGCTCGCACCAAGGAATTGATAAGAGAGCTAAAGAATAACCCTAGCTTTGAATATCAAGTTGCCATGATATTTAATAATTCAATGGAGCTTGAACAATTGAGCAATCACATTAGAGAGAGAAAAATTAAAGCAATTGTGGTGACCGATGATTTTGGCAACGACAAAAGAATTCATCAAATTCTTTTTGATTGTTTAAAGTATAAGATTACTTTTTTTAATTATCCAGATTTATATGAACTCCTCACTGGGAAAATCGCCATTGAAGCCATTGACCCCAACTGGTTTCTAAGTAATCTTAAGGAAGGACAAAAAAACTACTTTAATCTCTCCAAACGTCTAGTCGATTTTGTTTTAGCTCTAATTATTCTTATAATCTCCCTGCCCTTCTGGCCACTAATAGCTCTGGGTGTTAAGCTCAGCAGCCCTGGACATGTTTTCTTCACCCAAATGCGCCTGGGTATCAATGGTCAGGCCTTTAAAATATTGAAATTTAGAACCATGCGCGAAGAAAACAATGATCGTTCTCCCACCCAACCCAATGATGGGAGAGTAACGAGTTTTGGATTGTTTTTGCGTAAAGCTCGCATTGATGAAGTCCCACAAATAATTAATGTCCTACGAAATGAAATGAGTTTCATCGGCCCCCGTCCCGAAAGACTGGAAATAGCAATCAATCTAGAAAAAGATATTCCTTTCTATCGCACTCGCCTCCTCACCAAGCCAGGGCTAACTGGCTGGGACCAAATTTCTGGCAAATATCATTCTCCTTCGCTGGAAGACAGTCTGGAGAAACTACAATATGATCTATATTATCTCAAGCATAGATCTCTGTCTCTGGATATCTCCATCACCCTGAGGACCGTTGCCACCATCCTCAGCCGAAGTGGTAATTAAATATATGCATAGCAAAAAACTATATCAATTAATTTTTTTTGTAACTAATCGCTGCAACTCCCGTTGTCGCCATTGTTTTAATTGGAAAAACTTGAATACCGCCACCGACCTAGATCTTGGAGTAATAGAAGAATTATCCAAAAAACTACCATTAATCAAGCACCTGCTGCTTTCTGGCGGTGAACCGTTCCTGAGACCAGACTTAGCGGAACTAGTGGCTCTATTTGTTAATCATAATAAAATAGAAACTATCTCCATCCCCACCAACGGTCTCCTAACAGAAGAGATTCTCAGATCTCTAAAAAAGATATTGGCTATTAAAGAAATAGAATCAGTTAACATTAATTTTTCCCTGGATGGTTTAGGCGAAGTGCACAATAATATCAGAGGCGTAGAGAACAACTTCAACATTACTCTAAACACCATCAATGAAGTGGCGAAACTCAAACAAGATTATCCTCGTCTAAACATATTGGTAAATTCAGTTATTACCCAGGAGAACAAAGAAAGTCTCCTGGAATTAAATGATCTAATATCAACTCACAATAAAGTGAGTGGTCATTTTTTTGAAATAATCAGACCAATGAGCCCCGGAGACCTGGGAGAGCTAAATATCCCCTTTGATTTCTACGGCACCCTCCTGGACAAACAGTATAATTATTTTAAAAATGAAATACAAAACATACATCCCATCAAAAGAGTGGTGAAAAAAATATTCTTTCTAGGAAAACTGTCTTTCTTCTATCACATTCAATACCAAAATTACTTTCAGAAAAAAAATTGGCCCATGAATTGCAGTGCTGGAAAAAATGTTGTTGTTATGAACGACAAAGGCTTGTTGTCTCCCTGTGAATTACGATCAAAAACATTTAGTCTAAAAGATTACTCTAGTTTCCAAGAATTAATCGACACATCAAGTTATCTGAAAGAATTAGCCGCCATACAAAAAGAAAAATGTTTCTGCACCCACATCTGTTTCATAGATTCATCAATTAATTACTACCCAATCAAAAAGTATTTCTATTTTCTTGTCTATGGTCTAATTAACTATTTACGCTATGAAATTATCGGTTATCATCCCAAGCTATAACAGACTGCCCAGTCTGCGATTATGTTTAGAACATCTGAGTAAACAATCTTTAGCCAAAGATCTTTTCGAGGTGCTGGTGATTGATGATGGCTCAGAGGAGGGCTACAAAGAAAAGGTTGAAAAATATTTTAGAGAATATGGTTTAGCGGGGTCATACTACTACCAGGACAATGCCGGACCAGCTAAGGCCAGAAATCAGGGGATAAAGTTAAGCCAAGGTGAAGTACTCCTATTCATTGGCGATGATATGTTGGCAGACAATAATCTCTTACAAAAACATTATACTTTTCACCTTCAGAACTCAAATAGCAACCAAGCTCTATTGGGAAAAGTGGAGTGGTCAAACAAAATAGAAATTAATGACTTTATGCAGTGGTTAGAACGAACTGGATTCCAATTCGATTTTGACTCTCTCAGCGCAAATAGAGAAACAGACTACAATCATTTCTATACTAGCAATATCTCACTTAGAAAAACCTTTCTCTTGGCCAATGGGGTGTTCAATGAATCATTTCCTGATGCCGCTTTTGAAGATATAGAGTTGGGGTATCGTCTCTCCAAAAAGAGTTTAAAAATTATTTATGATCCCAGCGCAATTGTATATCATCATCATCAAATGACTTTCGCCACCTATTTGAACCGAATGGATAAAAATGGCCGGGCTACTCAGATACTAATCGAGATCCATCCGGAGTTAGAAAGCAACTATATTATTCCTATGAGTCCAAAGCGTAGAATAAAGAAACTTCTGAAAACAATCATTCTAAACTTGTCTTTCTGTCCCAATAAAATTATAAACAATAAAAAAATTACAGAATTGTACTGGCAACACAAACTTTTAAATCAATACTTCAATGGTTATAAGCAAGCAAAAAAAAATATCCATCATCATTCCTAATCTCGATGGCTACAATTTTTTAGTCGGCTGTCTGGCTAGTTTAAAGCAACAAAGTTGCCAAGATTTTGAATTAATTCTGGTGGACAATGGTTCCAATGATCAATCAATAGTACTAACCAAAGAACAATTCCCACAAACAGTGGTCCATCGTTTTAATAGAAATGAGGGTTTTAGTCGAGCAGTAAATCGGGGCATTTCGTTGGCCAATGGACAATACGTCATGCTCCTGAACAATGACACTGAACTAGACATTGACTGTCTTAAGAATCTAAATAATTTTTTAGACGATAATCCTCAAGTCGCCTTTGCTGCCACTAAAATGCTGTACCTTAATGACAAAGAAATAATTAATGACGTAGGTGATATCTTCTCAATTTATGGCCTAGCTCATCAACGCGGAAATAAAGAAAAAGACCAGGGACAATATGATGAAGTTGGTCCAGTCTTCGGAGCCTGTGCTGGTGGCGCCATCTACCGTCGTGAATTGTTTGCTAAAGTAGGGTTATTTGATGAAAGTTTCTTTGCCTACCTTGAGGATTTGGACTTTTCCTTCCGAGCTCAATCGCTGGGCTATGTCTGTTACTACGTTCCCCAGGCAATCATATATCACTTTGATGGTGGCACCAGTCGCAAGAGAAAACACCTAACCCACTTCCTCACCATTAGAAACGGTTTGTATTTAGTCTTCAAGAACTTCCCTCTCTCTTGGCTCATTATCTTTTCTCCTTTTTTATTAATAAACCAAATGAGAAATATAATAAGTGGCCTCAAGCATGGCTATCTGTTGCTAGTTTGCAAGGCCTATGCTAATTTCATTGTTAACATCCCTCAGTTGTATAAAAAAAGACAAATAATACAAAGAGGCCGCCAGGTTAGCAAAAAATATTTACTAAGCATCATCTCTAAAAAATATCCTTTTTCTATAAAAACACATCTCTATGGAATTTTCCATCATAATCGTTAACTACAACACAGTGGAACTAACCAATGATTGTCTGCTATCCATCTTTTCTAATTGTGAAGATAGCAGTTTTGAAATTATTGTGATTGATAATAATTCACAGGATAATAGTGTTGAAATTTTGCAAAGAAACTTTGGCGATAGGATTAGATTAATTGAGAATAAGGATAACATGGGATTTGCCCGGGCCAACAATCAGGGAGCCGAAATTGCCCAGGGGAAATACCTCTTCTTCCTCAATAGTGACACTAAGTTTATAAACAACGTTCTACCAACCATGGCAAATATTTTTGCTTCTCATCCTGGCTTTGGCATATTAGCCCCTCGGCTTGTGCTGCTGGATCTTTCTCCCCAGGCTGGAGCCCATGGACTCTTTCCTTCTCTGACAACTCTCATTAGTCGACAAAGTACCAAGAATTGGAAAATCGTGTTAGGTTCTTCTCTCTGGCAGAGTGATTGGGTTAGTGGCGCTGCCCTGATTATTAGAAAAGAAATGTTTGAAAAAATTGGTGGTTGGGATGAAGATTTCTTTCTTTATTTTGAAGATGTAGATTTATGCTTCCGTTCCCACCAACAAGGAACAAGGATTGGCATATGTCCCCAAAGCACCCTGATACACCATGGTGGTAGCAGCTTGAAACAAAACCAAAAACGTAAATCATATTACTATCAATCCCAAAACCGTTTCTTTCGTAAACACTATGGACTCCTGTCAACTATCATTATGCGACTAGTCCGTTGCCCCTATAAACTATACTCCTATTGGATAAGAAAATAATCCTATGAAAATTGCCATTAATGCTCTCCCCTTCACCAGTTGGCAAGGAATTGAAGTGTTCCTGGCAGGATTATTGCGGGCTTGGCCTGATAACCCTGAAGATCAAGTAATTGTATTCGCCAACGAAAAATCCGCCAAATTTCTAAACCCACTACCTGACCACATTAAGCTCACCGTGATTCCTTTTTCCAAACTAAACAAGGCAATGATATTTATCCATCAACTATTTTCTTTTGGGACAATACTCAGGAAAAACAAAATTGACATTCTCTTTTGTCCTTCGCTTATGTCTCCCTGGTTTTTCAAAAACAAAATTGTCACCATTCATGATGCTGCCCCCTTTATCATTAAAGGTGAAACCAGCTCTCTGGGAAAACTATTTTGGAAAATAAATCTCCTGGCTACTAAAATGTGGTCTCTAAAGATTATCACCGTCTCTGAATTCTCTCGTCGGGAATTAATTGATAAACTAAAAATTAAAGCAAACTGCATAGAAGTAGTGGGGGTTAACGCTTTAACAATGTTAAATATAGATTCCGGAGAAAGGATTTTGAATAACTTTTCTCTTGCCAACACTCCATATTTCATATCAATTGGCAATGCTCGAACCAGGAAGAATTTAGCAAGACTAATTTCCGCCTTTGATATCTTCAACCAGTCCTTTCCCGAAGCTAAATTGTTAATAGTAGGCAAGAAAGACCAGCGGATGCTGGAACTAGAAGTGAAGAATGGTAATAAGAATATAGAATTCACCGGCTTTGTTTCTGATGCAGAAAAGAATATACTCCTAGCCAGGGCTCAGGCTCTTGTTTTTCCTTCATACTATGAAGGTTTTGGCATCCCCATTATTGAAGCCCAACAATTGAATACCCCTGTTCTTTGTTCAGAGATTCCTGTCTTCAGAGAAGTAGCGGGAGCTGGAGCCATATTTTTTGATCCCCTGGATGAAACTAGCATAGTTTCTGCCCTAAAAAGAATTTTCAATAATCAACTCCTCAAAACAGAGATAATTGATTTAGGAAAAGATAACTACCCTCGCTATTCCTGGAAAAAGATAGTAGACAAACTATTAAATATTATTAAAAATGAAAATACTTCAGATTAACAAACTATATCATCCCGTCCTGGGCGGAGTGGAAAGAATAGTCCAAGATATTGCCGAAAATCTCAATCAAGGAGATTTGGAAGTATCGGTTTTAGCATGTCAAAAGAAAGGAAAACGCCAGGAAGGAAAAATTAATGGCGTTACCGTCTACAAAGCCGCTTCTCTGGGAAAAATATGGGGGATGCCAATATCCTTTGATTTCTTCAGGCTTTTCAAAAAAATAATCAATGATTATGACCTTATTATCATTCACCACCCCTTTCCACTGGCTTTTGTAGCTCTACCCTTCCTCCCCAGAAAAAAACTGTTCATCATATATCATTCCGATATTGTCCGACAAAAATTATCAGTCCTCCCTTTTCTCCCCTTTATTAATTACGGCTTAAAACGAGCAGAAAAAGTATTTGTCAGCGGAGAAAATATTGTAAAACATTCCAAGGTGTTACAGTCTCACAAAGAGAAATGTGTGATAAACCCCTTTGGCATAGATATGGATGAATATAAGGCAACACCAGCCTTCCTTGAAGAAGCTAAGCTCATTAAAGAGAGCTATGGCAAGCCCCTTCTGCTATCCGTCGGGAGACTAGTGTATTATAAAGGATTCCAATATCTCATTTCTGCCATGCAAACCATCCAGGCCAATCTAATTATCATCGGGCAGGGACCAGAAAAAAAGAAATTGGAAGGATTAATTAAAAGATTAGCTTTAACACATAGAGTAAGCATAATTGATCATGTGCCTAATCTTAACCCGTACTGTTTAGCAGCTGATATTTTTATCCTTCCCTCCTGCGCTTCCAGCGAAGCCTTCGGTCTAGTACAATTAGAAGCCATGGCCTATGGAAAGCCAATAGTAAATACCTACCTACAAACCGCCGTTGAAGAAGTGAGTTTAAATAATGTTACCGGTATAACGGTTCCTCCGGGACAAACCTTAGCTCTGGTTAAGGCCATTAATTCCCTGCTATCCAATCCTGAAAAAAGGGAAGAATACGGACAAGCAGCCAAACTAAGGGCGCAAACAAATTTTAAATCAAAAGATTTTTTCACTAAATTAATTCTCACCCTAAAATCATAATCAAGAAAATGTATTACAAAAAACAGCCTCACCATAAGGTTGTTTTTTATACGCGACAAGGGTGGGACATTTTGGAACGGTTATGAGTATCTTAGAACAATTAATTTAGAATAAACTCAGTGTTAGGAAGATTTTGCCGGATAATACTTAAATCTAACTCGGAATATTGATTGCCGGAAAGGTTAAATTGCTTTAAATTTTTAAGATTACTTAACTCATTAGGCAATCCTGTTAATTGATTATTTGATAAATCCAATATTTCTAATTGCATTAATTGACCAATTTCAGCTGGTACGCCAGTAAAATTATTACTACTAGCATTAAGTACTTTCAAATTTTTTAAATTTCCTATTTGTGACGGCAAGGCTCCGGTGAGATTATTACCAGAAACATCAAGCACCTCCAGGTCTCTGTTTTCAAATATAGATATGTTTAACTTATCTAGATTTTGGTTACTTAAATCCAAACTATTATTAGACCTTTCCTCCGCAATTGGCGAGTTATCATTGTTAACAACATCTCCATTTAAAGACTGCTCCTGAGTGTTATTTGTGGAACAACCAGTGGTAACTGAAACTAAAAACACAGCTACGATAAATAAAGGTATTACTTTTTTATTTTTCATAATAATCATTAAAGTTTATAAGACATGAATTATAACATAAATCTTTACATTCTGCTATTATTTATACCAAAAAAAACCGTCAAAAAGGCGATTTTTATAGTATTGGCGGTGAGGGTGGGACGTTTTGGAACGGCAATATCCGAGTCTAATTTGTAAATTTCATCTCTTTAACGAATCCAAAACGCTTATTTTTTGCAGTCATATCAATAAAATGACGGAGGGCCTTTTGATATTGTTCTTCACCATGTCGCTTCTGACTTTCAAGATAAGCGATCCTTATTCGTTTATAGCTTTCGGGGAATTTCTGAAAATTAGTCCAAACTTCTTTATCCATTTTAAGTAATTTAAGAATATCAGAAGGAATAACGAGACGTCTTGTTTTCTCTTCCGTAGGATCAAAAACGTGATCAATGGCGGCGAGTCCAGCTTTTGTCATCTTTTTTTGAGCAATAAGGGAATAAATCCGCTCTTTGTTCATTTGGGAAAGAGTGCTTGTTTTTCTTCTAACAGAAAAACGCTGGACAAACCGCTCTTCATCAAGATTTTTTATAATACTATCGATCCATCCATAACAAAGAGCTTCTTCAACGGCGTCGTTATAAGAGATTCGAGGTTTCCCACTTTCTTTTCTAAAATATACCAGCCAGATTTCTTTCTCGCTTTTATAATATTTAGAAAGCCAGGACCGCCAAGACTTTCTATCCGTTACATAAAGGGTATGACCAATTTTTGACTCCATATGAATTAATTATATCATACAGTTCTAGGGTGATACACTTTCTATCAAAATAACCCCTATTCAGGGCTATTTAAACTATGCGGGGCGGGCGGGACGTCGTTGGAACTTTTTTAACAAATAATCCTTGACAAGCTAATATTAATGGTGTACACTTAAATTACACTTATTATGTAATAATCAATATATGACTACAAAACTTATAGGCGTAAGAGAGTTTCGTCAAAACGTCACAAACTTATATAAACAAGCTCAAACAAATAATATACAGTATGTTGTTTTGAATCGTAATCAACCTATTTTTAAAGTAAGTCCCCTATCAGAAAAAGATACTATCATAGAAAAATTAGCACTAGATATTGAGGATGCTAGAAAAGATATTAAAAACGGAAAAGTTTTTGACTTCGAAACTGTGTGTAATGAATTAGGGCTATGAAATATAAATTATTTTTAACAGAAAAAGGAAAGAACGACCTCTTCTCTATTGACAAGAAAGATCAAAAAAGAATTGTCAATAAGCTGAGGTTTTATATTTCTAGCGAACACCCATTAACTCACGCTAAAAAACTAAATGATAGTAGATTGGGCACATACAGATTTAGGATTGGAGATTACAGAGTCATCTTTGACGTTGATAAAAAAGGAAATATAACTATCCTGCTTATACTTAGAGTTAAACACAGGAAAGACGCTTATTTATAACACCAGGATACTTCGTTTCAAAGTGATAAACTCCCTATCAAAAACAGCCCATATTCAGGGCTATTTTATATATGCGGAGAGGGTGGGATTCGAACCCACGGTATTCATGAAGAATACAACAGTTTTCGAAACTGTCCCATTCGACCACTCTGGCACCTCTCCTAATCTATTTTTACTCTACAAATAAAGCGAGGATGAAGCCTCGCTTTACTATAATCTGCGGGGAGGGTGGGACGATGTTAGAACTTACTTGGAATAAATAATTTCTATTTTAACAAACTTTAAAATAGATCTGAATGTGATCCAATTCTAAGAAGAAGTATGGATATTTCCTGTTTATCTTTCTTGTATATTAATAAAACATCTGGCTTCAAATGGCATTCAAAGCACCCATTAAATTCCCCCTTTAGAGGGTGGTTGCTATATTTTTTTGGTAACGACTTACCAGAGATAAGAATATCTAAAACTTCTTCGAGCACTAAAAGCAAATCTTTATTATATTTAAAAACTTTTAATTCTTTTCTAAAACGTGTGGAGTATTTCAAAGAAAACATAATTAACTCTTTAGAGCGTCTTTAATAAGAGTCTTTCCGCTTTCAAATAATTTTGAGCTATTCTTGGCATCAATTATTGATTCTCTTAAAATTTCAGCATTGCGTAAAGTAAGTCCGTTTTCTCCTCTCATCTCAAAGGGGATATTCTTTGCATTTATTATCTGCTTAAAAAACATTTTAACAGCTGAGCTCATATCTAGCCCCAGCTGATCAAGAATGGTCTTGGTTTCTTTTTTTGTTTTAGAATCTATGCGAATTTGGAGTTGTTCGCTATTTTTAGTTCTCATATATTTAAACTTAAATAATAAGATTTATATACTATTATTGTATATCATAATAATTGATTTGTCAATACATTTTTTAAGATAGCTAGCTTTCAATAAATCTCTATAAAAATAACCCCTAAATAGGGGTTATTTATGTATGCGGAGAGAGAGGGATTCGAACCCTCGATACCTTGCGGTATACACGCTTTCCAAGCGTGCGCACTAGACCACTATGCGACCTCTCCTTGTGCTATAACTTCCTATCTACAATACTAGCTAACCCTTCAATTAGATCACCATTACTGTCTAAATAGTCTTCGTATGGCCGAGCACCAAGGATCATTTCATCATCAATAAAAATAGTTGGTGCACCAAGAATAGAGTAGGTCTTAGTTTCCTGAGTAGCCTCATTCAGCCTAGTTAACGCATCAACATCAGAGAGGCAAGATGTAAACTTTTCTTCATTTAAATTTATATCCTTGGCATAACTAACGAAACTATCAAGTGACAAACTGTTTTCTTCCACTGCAGCGAATATACGGTCTCTCATTTTTGACCATTTATCTCCTGCACAATCAATGGCTAGGGCTGCTTGTCTAGATAAAGGCAGGGTGGTGGTAATATAGGGACGAACAATAACAGCTACTTCATTTTTGTTTTTTTCTACAATCTTCGTTAAAGTTTTGGCTAAATCTGCACTATATCGATTAGCATAGTCTTCGTAAACAAATATTTTTACCTTTGCACTACTGGGTCCAAATATATTGTCATTATTGTCTAACGTTAAGACACTACCCGCCACATAGCTCTGCACTTGAGCATCGTCGGAAACAAGATTATCAAGTTTATTCTGCTGGGCATCGTTATCAGGAGAGAGGATAATAATTACCAATGCTATTAAAACAATAATTGCTATAACCACAATTATTTTAATGAATTTTTTGTGTCTAAACATACTTTTATAATTTATCTATGTTAATTTTTTATATCACTGCTTTAGTATTCAGTCCCTTTTCCTCCTCCACTGCCTGGGCTACCCTAAACAATTCGCCTTCGTTTCCCCGGGGAGCAATTAACTGGGCCCCCACGGGAAGACCATTAATTAACCCGATAGGGACAGAGATGGCCGGAAGGCCACTGAGTGAGACTCCGGTGACATAGATATCCTCCAAATACATTGCCAGAGGATCATCAACCTGTTCTCCTATTTTAAAAGCGACATGGGGAGAGGTTGGAGTTAATAATAAATCAACCTGCTCAAAGGCCTGGGAAAAATCTTTTCTAATTAGTGTCCGTACCTGCTGGGCCTTTTTGTAATAGGCGTCATAGTAACCAGCACTGAGAGCATAGGTTCCCAACATAATTCTACGCTTAGCTTCGGGGCCAAAACCAGCTCCCCGATTAACACGATAAAACTCCTGGAGATTCTTAGTGTCATTATTTGATAATCCCCAGCCTACACCATCGAAGCGGGCTAAATTAGAGCTAACTTCCGATGGAGTTATTATATAATATACCGGCACACCATATTTAGTGTGTGGCAAACTAACTTCAATAATCTCTACTCCTCTTTTTTTCAAAACACTAACAGTCTCCTCCATTTTTTTTCTGATCTCAGGGTTATCTGACTTGGAAAAATATTCCTTTGGCCAACCAATCTTCATTCCCCGAAGATCTTTCCCCGGGAAACTGTCATAGGCTTCAACTGGATCCGTCAATGTGGTGGCATCCTGTCTATCTTTTCCGGCAATTACTTTGAGAACCAGGGCAGCATCAATCACAGTTTTAGTGAGAGGTCCAATAACATCAGTAGAAGAAGTCATGGACAACAACCCAAAGCGAGAAACTCTCCCATAGCTCGGTTTTAGGCCCACCACGCCACAAAAACTAGCTGGTTGACGGACGGAGCCCCCAGTGTCCGATCCCAAGGCAAATAGGCATAAATTAGCAGCCACAGCGGCTGCACTGCCCCCCGAAGAGCCTCCGGGAACACGTTCCAGGTCCCAGGGGTTTCTACTGGGGCCGAAGGCAGAATTTTCAGTGGAAGCACCGTGGGCAAATTCATCTAAATTTGTCTTTCCCAATAGAACAGCTCCGGCTTCTTTGAGCTTCTTAATTACGGTGGCGTCATAGGGAGCAATATAATTCTCTAGTATTTTAGAGGCAGCTGTGGTTCTTACCCCCGCTGTCATAATAATATCTTTAGAGAGATATGGAATTCCCAGTAGATCACCCTTTTCTCCAGCTTTGATCCTTATATCAGCCGCCTTGGCTTCCAGAAGCGCTGCATCTTCACAAACAGTCAGACAAGCATTGAGCTGATCGTTCACTTTTCTAATTCGAGTTAAACAGTCTTTGGTAAGCTCAAGGGAACTTATTTCACCCTTATCCAATTTCTCTCTGGCTTCTTTAATTGTTAGTTTATTTAAATTCATATGGTTACAAGACTCTTTTAACTTTAATCTGCCCTTCTTCTGTTTCCCCCTGGTCCAAAGCAGAGGCGACTTCAGTTTTGTCCCAATCTAAAACATCATCACTACGCCAAACATTACTCAGTTCACTTACCTGAGCAGTTAGTTCAACATTCTTAGTGTCTACTTTGTTCAATTGACCCACATAATCTAAAATATCTCCCAACTGTTCTCCATATTGGGCCAATTCTTTCACGCTCAAATTAATGCGCGCTAATTCAGCTATGTGTTTGATGTCTTCTTCTTTTATTTTCATATATTCAAACTCTCTTTATCTTTACTTCCTAACCCCTGGAGTTTTTATTTTATCAAATCTAGAAATTCCTTTTCTGTTATTACCTTAATTCCTAACTCTTTAGCTTTATTATACTTTGATCCAGGATTTTCTCCTACCACCACAAAGTCAATTTCCCTACTAATACTTTCCTTAACTTTCCCTCCCCTATTTTTTATTCTATCCTTGGCTTCTGGTCTTGTCAAACTGGATAAAACACCGGTAAACAGAAATGTTTTGTCTTTTAGGCTCCCCTGCTCATTACTACTCTGCATTATAGACAAAGAAACTCCATTGGCAGCAAATTTATTCAGTAGTTTTATATTATGTTCATCGTGCCAATATTCATAGATACTCTGGGCTACAATGGGACCAACGTCTGCCAAGCCCTCTAACTTTTCTAAAGATATATTCTGGAAAACTCTAATTAATTCAGTTATGCTAATATCGTTTTTGCTCTTCGCCAATAGTTCCTCACTAATGGTTTGGGCTGTTTCCTGACCCACATGCCTAATACCCAGGGCGTAGATGAACCGGACTACATCAACCCTTCTGCGCTCATTTATTGTCTGGATAATATTGTCAGCTTTCTTCTCAGCAAATCTTTCTAGACTAAGTAAATCTTCTTTTTTGAGAGCATAGAGATCGGCTGGATTTTTTATAAGCCCCTGGGTCATGAATTGCTCAATGAGCTTTATACCCAGACCATCAAAATCCACTGCCCCCTTGGAAACAAAATGAGACATTTGTCTAAGGTTAACGGCATAGCATCTTTTGTTAGTGCAACGGTATGCCACCTCATCACCCAATTGGGATATTTTCCCCTCACAACGAGGACAAACATCCGGAACAGTGATTTTCTTTTCCTGACCAGTTCTTAGTTTATCCAACACTGCTATCACTTTGGGAATGACATCCCCGGAACGCTCAATGATAATGGTGTCACCGATCTTTAGACCCAGACGTTTAATTTCATCAAAGTTGTGTAATGTAGAACGACCAATGATGGCCCCTCCCACTGCCACTGGTTCCAAAATAGCCGTTGGAGTCAAAGTGCCAGTACGGCCCACCTGCCACACTAAATCAATTATTTTAGTGGTGGCTTGTTCGGCTGGGAATTTATAGGCAATCATGTAGCGGGGGGCCTTCCCCACTACTCCCAACACTGGCCACATCTTGAGACTATTGGTTTTCACAACCACTCCATCAACTTCAAAGGGCAAACCATCTCTCTTTTTCATTGCCTGACCATAGTATGTAAAAACAGCCTCAAGGTCGGCACAAACCTGATTATATTTAATGGTCCTAAAACCAAGCAAATTAACCAATTTATTAGCCTGATCACGACTGGTTATTATCTCTCCCCGAGCTTTATCTCCCAGAGTCAGATCATATGAATAGAAATCAAGCTTTCTCTCGGCGGCTATCTTGGCGTCCAATTGTCTTAGGGAGCCAGCTGCTCCATTGCGGGTGTTAGCCAACACCGCCCTATTCTCTCTTTGATATTTCTTGTTCAAATCAGCAAAAACTTTTTTAGACATAATGGCTTCTCCTCTAACCTCGAGCACACCGGAGATAATTATCTCCAAAATAGTCTTTATTTCATTTTCAGAGAATCCCAATTTAACCAACTCCTCAGCTGATGGTATCCTTAATCTAAGTGGAATGCTCTCAATGGTTTTTACATTGTTAGTAATATCTTCGCCAATCTTGCCATCTCCCCGGGTGGCTCCCTGTCTGAGACTTCCCTCTTCATAGCGTAGGCTAATGGCTAAACCATCCAACTTAAATTCACAATAATATTCCAAAGAAAGTTTTCTTTTAAGATAATTATGATTCCTCTCCTCCCAGGCCAATATATCTTCCTGAGAAAAAGCATCAAACAAAGAAGTCATGGGGCGGGAGTGAATTACTTTAGAAAATTTAGCCAAGGGTTCCCCGGCCACTCTCTGGGTGGGCGAATTGGGGGTAATTAAATCAGGATATTCGTTTTCTAATTTAAATAACTCATTCTTGAGACTATCCAAAGCCGCCGGACTAATGGTCTCCCGGTCATGAACATGGTAGTTATGGCGATGCTGATCAATCTCTTTTTTGAGCTTGATGATCCTAGATTTTGCTTCGGCTTTAGTCATTCTGTCTATTGTTTTAAATTTAATCTTTTTAATTCTTTGGTCAGAAGAATGCTAATGTATAAAATGCTACTATAGTAACATTAACTATATTACTTTCTACTTCAATTATACACCAATAATCATTTTTTGATTAAGATCTGGCGAACTTTAACAATGGGACATAATCACCTTTGTCTGCCGCTCTAACTGCTTTAATATAAGATAGTCTCACGTTTTCCAGCTTATCTAGCTTACGCCCGCCCCAAGAAAAAGCTATTTTATTAAAAAATTTTTCCATTAGAATATCAGCCATTAGACGAGTATGTCGACCATTGCCATTGGAAAAAGGGTGTATATAAACTAAACGATGCTTAAATCTAACAGCTATTTCTTCTTCGGAAAAAGTTCTATTTTCTATCCAAAAATAACAATCATCTAATAGTTTCTTGATTTCTACACTAATTAATATTTTATCAACGCCAATATTCTTATTAGATTGACGAAATTTTCCAGCCCAACTCCAAACCTGGCCAAACATCCTAAAATGTAAATCTTTAATAAATTTTTCAGATAGAATATCGTCCAGTGATAAGCTCTTAGATGTAATCCATTGAATAGCTATTTCAATATTCTTTTGTTCAAATTCATCCAATTCTTCATGAGAAAAGATTGTTTTTATTTTTAGGCCATCCTTCTCATCTTCGCTGAGTGGAGATTCTCCATCTTTGTAGGATAATTCTAATCCCATAGTTTCTTTAAATCAATTTTTAACTCTTCAGCCCTATCCTTAATGGCTCTTTTTATTCTGGTCTTGGAATTGGCTTGATTTTCTAACTGCATTGTTTTAGCTGTTTTCAAAACTATCTTTTTAGCTACTTCTTCTGCTTTCTTATCAATCATAGAAGACAAGCTTTTGTCTTTAGGAACAAAGCCATAGACTAATTTAAGATCTAAAACGTCTGCAACTTCTTCCAAAACTCTTAAAGAAATATTCTTATCTCTTTCTCTTTTTTCCATATCTTTAACTCCTTGGCTACTCATATTTAGTTTCTGTCCTAACTGTTTTAGTGATATTGATAGAATATCTCTCAAATAATTTATCCAAACTCCTTCCAGCTGAGAATGACTAGCAAAAGTCTTTAAAGATTTTATTTTTCTATCAAATTGTTCTATTTGAAGATTTTGTTTAAAATTTTTCATAAAATAAATAAAAATACATAAAGTTACAGCTTTAAATTATAATCTAAAAAATAAAGCTATAGCTTTAATAAATTAATAAAAAATACCCTATAATTAGTATAAAACAAATACTTAAAATGGACAATAGCACAAAAACCCTGCTGAAAGCAGGGTTTTTGTTATCCGTAATTGAACTTAATTATTCTGTAGCTGCTGCTCCTCCTTGATTCTGAGGATTGGTGGCATTGTTAATGAAAGCAACAATGTCATTAAGGGTCTGTGAGTTCTGTGCAGTTGCCTGCTCTAATTGAACTACTCTAGCTTGTTGAATGTTCAAGCGAGTAGTGAATTGCCAGAAAATCATGACTAAAACGCCCAAGATAAGTCCGACAATTAAAGGAAATAAAATTTCTCTTTTCATAGTGTTTTTATTAGCCCAAGACGGAAATTAATAATTTTCGCCGGACTGTTTATTTTTTATAGTTCTTTATTATTGTTGTGGATTCAAACTGGCGTTGAAGAAATTAACCACACTGGTAAGTTTGGCAGAATCTTCCGCGATAGTTATTTGTAGTTCCATCATCCTGTTGTTTAGACGATTTAAAGTGAAGTGAAAGTAAAGGAACGCGGCCGCTAGTAGCACTAGGATGATGATAGTGACCACCGGACCAACAATGTTTTTTTTCATAATTAATAAATTACCTAAAGAAAAGTAGGTCTAATTACCTGACTTCATTTAAGTTAATCTTAATAAATAATTTACTCCTTAAGTATAGCAATTTTTAAAAAAGGGGTCAAGAATGTGGATAATAAAAAACCCCCTCTAATAACCGGAGGAGGTTTCGTTGTACACCTTAGTGTAATATCACATTTTTACTATCTTTGTGGTTCTTCCGTTAATGTTAACGGAGTAGAGACCGGCCGGTTGATTAGATAGATCAACGGTGATGTCGTTCTGAGTTTTCAGCTGCTTTATCATTTTACCGTCGAGACTATAGATATTAATAATCGCTAGTCTGGATAGTTTTGTTTTAAAGCGAATCTGTAATTCATTCACGCAGGGGTTGGGATAAATAGTAACATCGGAAAAGTAATCTTCTTCTGCAATGGAAGTGGTTGATTGGGCATAAATCATACCCTGGTCGCCCACAACAATTAGCTGTTCGTTGTCGCCGGTAATACACCGGAAACGGCCTGTTTCTGAAATTTCCACAGGAACTCCGTTTTCCAAAGTAACTCCAACAATTTGATTATTGCTTAATTGTCCACCCGCGGCAAAGCATTTTCCATATTCATTTAAATAGACGCTGTTGAAGAAATAACTGTCCTCAACTTCGAGATAGTTACTCCAGTTAGCGCCGCCATCCTCCGAAAGGAGAATATGAGTACCAAAACTGGGAGAACCATTCACGGCCATATAAATCTTATCCCCATGTACGTAGGCGTCGGTGAAGTTACTGCCAAATGCCTGAGACTGAAATAGAATGTTTTCTTCCCAATTAACTCCAAAATCATCTGTGAAATATAGTCCCTTGATCGGGCCCTGCGTGCTTTTGATGTGTTCGCCAGCAGCAAGAAATAATCGATTACCAAAGCTAAATCCGAATTCCGCATAATACGGTTCAGAAAATGTATATGGTAATAAAAGGGTATCTATATTCCCGAAGTCATTTAGATCCACTATGGTTGCCCATTGGGCTTTATAGGGGAAAAAAACAATTTGATCACCCACCTGGACAATGTCTATAATGTCATTGTTTCCAGAGAGGATGTTGATATCATTCCAGGTATTCCCCAGGTCATTTGATACCTTAGCGAGACCATCCTGGCCTGCCACAAAGATGTTACCATCAATGTATGCTGAGCAAAGGATACTACCATCAACCGGTAAAGTATTCCAACTCAGACCATTGTCTGTGGTGCTAAAGGCAGCGTTGTAACCGAAAATGAAAGCTTGATTATCTATTTTTAGAGCGCTAGTCAGGCTTTCTTCGGTTGGAGAGTTCCAGGGTAACCATTGGGCGGTTACGCTGTTCACAATAATTACAAGAATTACTAATGCTGATAGTTTTTTCATGATATATATTGTTTTTGGTTAAAGAACGTGTGAGTTTAATTACTATAACAAAAATGTTTGTATTTGTCAAGAAACATTCCCCAAATAACAAAACCCCGTAGTATTACGAGGTTTTGTGTGTATATAAACTTTATTTTATGCAATATTTATTCAGCTAACGGGCAGTTACTATAGGTTAGCAGGCCATTGGTGAAATTCATTACACAGCTTTCACCATTGGAGCCCTGCATCTTGTAGTATTCACTAATACCATATTTGCCATTATTAGCAACGAAATCATTAGCTTTTACGGTACCCATAACCCTCAGATCAGCATCTGGATTAGTAGTGCCAATCCCCACCTTATTATCAAAGTAATACTTACCACCAGATCTAAAGGCTAAATGAGTATCTTCCTGCTTGATATAAGCACCGTTGCCCCACTCAATTACTTTATTTGATCCAGTTAAAAGGATATGTCCGCTATTAACAGTTAACATGCCACCGATATAAGCATTGTCAGTTGTATGAATACTAGCGGGAAACCAATAGTCCCCTCCTCCAACATTACTACCAAAAGTACCATATTTAACATCTCCAGCATCAACAATACCACGAGTTCCGATTCCAATACCACCATTGCTGTTTGAATTAGATGACATAGTAGCTCCAGTATTTGTGGTATCACCAGATGGAACATTAGTGTTAATGGTCGGATTAAATTTGATAGCGGATTCATTATTAGAAACTATGGGCATTTCAGAAATATTTCTTCTTAGATTAAATAAGAAGGAGCTGCTATCTGCTCGTGAGCTGATCAACTTAGTACTACTAGTTTTAGAGATAGCGCTGGCAACATCAGAAATAGCGTAAGCGCTAAAACCAACCACCAGGGAAAAAATTACTAAAATTAGACCACTGAAATGAAGAAACCCAATAATTTTCTTTTTCATACGTTTTTTTATTATAAATTCTTAGATTATTACTAACTTTTTTAAAAAGCAGTAACAAATAACTATATTACTGCTTATATTATATCATAAGAATAGATATCTGTCAATGGATAAACTAACACTCTTTCCTATGGACAATCCTCAGAAACAATCAAACCATCACTCACCTGTATTCTACATGCAGCTGTGTTGGTAGAATTTCTGACATCAATATTACCAGTTATACCCCTAAGACTCCCTGAATAGTAGTCCGTGGCTTTTATATCTCCGTTTACATCTAATCTTGCAGTTGGAGCCCCAATAAGCCCAATACCAACATTATCACTACCAGTAAATACCCAATCAGCGCCATTAAAAGCCATAAGACCATTTGATTGTGAGCAAATATGCGTTCCTACTTGCCAATCCCAAGTAACACAAGAGCCCACTGAACTGTTAGGGAAGGTAATAGTATCATTAACACTAAGAGAGGTCACTACCAACGCCCCACTGGCATCGGCTTGAACAGTGCTATTGGCCACCCAGCTAGTTCCATTATGTCTTAAAGTATAATTATTAGAACCACTAGGGATAGCTAAAAGAGCCGTAGCTGTCATTTTCCCTTCCGAATTAACGCCCACTATTCTATTGCCAATACCTCCTAAGCCTGTCACAGATAAATTACTAGGAAAAACAAAATCGCCATTACCCGCATCACTACCAAATGTTCCAGCACTAACTGAACCTGCTGGTACAACTAAACTACTAAGATACGCCTTATTAACAACATCCCTATCATTAATAGCAGCATAGTTCATGGTTATAGCTGATGAGCCAACATCAATGGCTGTGCCTAATGCTCCTGCTCCAGCAGTATTAATGGTAAGGGCAGCCGTTAAATCGCTAGTACCGATACCAACTGCTCCATTAAAAGCAGCTGTGTCACTGGAACTAGCTAAAAAAGTAATTTTTTTAGCTGCCACCAAAGAGATAGCTACGAAAAACAAAGAAAAAACGACAACTAAAAAAATACTAAGACTTTTGTTGTTTAATATTTTAGACATAGATTTAATAAATAATTTTCTAAGATAATTATACCACAAAAGTAAATAAACATACAATAATACTAACGAAAAACACCCCCGTTAGGGGGTGTTTTAGGCAATATGCAAAATCTTTTCTACTTAACAATCATCTTACCAACTTCACCACGACCAGCATGGCCAGGGACATCACAATGGAAAGTATATTCACCAGTATCTGGAGCATTGAAAGAAATAGCTCTAGTTTCGTTTGGACCAACACCAACAGCTACAGCTGACAGTGCTGCGTCGTCAAACATGAAAACGTGAGTAAATTTGTCTCCTGAACTGACGCCCATGGTTATGGCTGTGTTTTTCTTAACACTAAATTCAGCTGGATTGAACCCATTAGCAGTAATCTCAATCTTAATTACTTCACTTGGTAAATCTTCCTTAGCAACTGGAGCAGTCTGTTGAGGAGCTTCTGGTGACATCGGAACAACGTCATTCTTTACTTCGTTTCCTTCCTGAGTAACTACTTTGTTATCCTTGGTAATTGGGTTAGCACCAGGAACAGCAATAGTAGAATCCACTAGGATTGGATTTACTTCTACAGTCTCTCCAGCTAACTCTTCTGGAGTGTCTGTCTCGCCCTCTGGAGTTTTAGCTTCTTCGCCAGCTGGCTGATTAGCTTGTTGACCATTGGGAGTCTCTACCTTTTTACTACTACTAGCAGCAACAATAATAATTATTACAATTACTACTATCACCCCCAATAGAATAAAAAGGTTTTTTTTCTTTTTATCCATATTTTTTCTTAGAACATCATTTAAATATTTAGATAGTTTAAACAATGTTTTTATTTATATGTTAATTAATTATATCTACAAATATAGCACTAGTATAGCATTTATATTAAAAAATTTATAGTACATCAGTGTTATCTTCTGTTCATACCCTCTTTGCTATTCTGAAATAAGTGGGTCCGGTCCTGGGGCAAAACTAATCTTGACAGTTAGGTTTTCGGGGTTCAATTCCCCGCGGATCCACAAAGGGTTGACCCTTGAACATTCTCTTTGCTATAATAATATTACTGTCAAGGTTAGTTTCATTTCAGAAGTCACAGGATAAAACCGATAAATACTCCCTCCTAGGGAGTTTTTATTTTATCTCCCAACCTGAAATTGATTGATCTATGGCCTTGGTTGGCCATTGTTTCCAATCAAGACGTTTACCAACCAAACGATATGAAATCTCAACCGGTTCATTGGAATGGAAAATAATCTTATTATCCTCAACTACATAGTATACCTGGGCAAACTTACCATAGGGAGTAACAAGAACATCAACATTATCTTCATTGAAGTCAACCACTTCTCTCCACACCCAGAGATCACTTCCTTCTTTCACTTTATCAAAATCAATAGTTGCCTCAGTATCAACTTTTATCCTACCAATATATTCTTCCTTCACTCCACCAACAATGGAAGAAGCAAAGGTAGAATAGTTAACACCATTTAATTTATACAAAGGATCAATGGTGTTAGCTGTTAGCTTGTTTACACTTAAACTGCCGACACTGAAAGCGCCCACAGTAGTAGTGCCAGTAACATTAAGAGTGCCAGTAATATTTGTATTACCATTTACATTTAATTTATATGAACCCGGAGCAGTGGTGCCTATGCCGAGGTTGCCGGCTTGATTTATATAAACTTTTGGCGTACTTGACGCGTTACTCCCGGTACGGAAAGCTATACCTTCGTATGCGTTAATTGATAATCCATCTGGAGACCCGTCAGCTAGAGTATTGTCAGTTAAAATAGAAAGGTTGTACCGATTAGCTATGGCATCAAACCCTTCTCTAAAAACTATACCTTGCCCAATACTACTAGAATTATAAGCAGCCAACATAATATTACCATCACCTTCCCCGCCTGTGCCCACATGTAATTTCATCGCTGGATTCGTCGTCCCAACCCCTGCATTACCAGTTGTCCACACCTGTCCCTCGACTCTCAAACCATTCGTTGGCATGGCGGTGCTGTCATAGCTAGAACCGATAGTCATACCACCATCAACATGGAGCTTCTTTCCAGAGGCGCTACCTCCTCCTCCGCCAATGGCGAAGGTGCCAGCAGAACCGTTATACCAAATATAGTCATTAACAGCTCCAGAATCATCAAATGCAATACCTGTCCAGCTATCGGAACTTACTAATGACATTTGAGCATCAGCCGTGGAAGTAAATCTAGCCGCTACAGCTGACCCGCCATCAACATCTAGTTTAATTCCTGGATTGGTTTTCCCTATACCAACATAGGTTCCGGTATTAACCAGAATGCTATCAGCCACCCAACTGGTTCCATTGTGTCTCAATGTTTGACCGGTTGTACCTGCGCCAACACCTCCGCCAGCTGCAGAGTCTACATAGTCCTTGGTAGCGGCGTATTGTCCTGAAGTTGGCGTAGCAACCCTAACTTGGCCATCAAACCATGCACTACCATCACTTGCTCTAATTTCCGCAACAACATTAGGGGCTGTTTCACTTGATGTGCCAGATTCAAATGTCCAACCATATCCACCAGCGTTTTCGATGAAACTTCTCAGAGCCCAACTGGTTACTATATTACCGCTCTGGGCAGTTAGAGTACCCCTTGGTCCTGCCCCTGCCCCAACTGGTGCCATATATTCTGCCCATGCATTGTAACCCGAGCTATACCACTGGATGCCTGTGGCTCCAGAACCAGATCTATTAACATTTAAGTAGCTTGCGTTCATCACTAAAGGTCCGTTTATAGTATCGCCATCATCATCAATAAAATCATCTGAATCTCTGCTATCAAATAGATCCGCGTCTAAACCAGAGGAGGCACCATCGTTAGCCTCGTTCCACATTTTATACCAAGCACTCCAGATTCCACCACTGTTGGTCCTGGTCCACATGTTATTATTATAGGTATCGTAAGAGATTTGTTTATGATAGGAATTGTTACTGCTATATAATCTTATATTCTGTAAATATGTCCAAGCTGATCCAGCAGGCCTATTGGTAAAGCCTGCACTTGAATAAAATCCTGTACGATCAACGTCATTTGCATCCATTGTTACACTATGAAATGTGCCTTTATATGAGCCATAGACAATATCATCTAAATGAGAACCGTCTAGGGTGTCGGCGTCTGCTGCAGCCGAGTCTACATAGTCTTTAGTGGCCGCATGGGTTCCAGCTGTTGGAGTAGCTACTACAACTGTATTGGTGAATTGACCAGTGCCAGTGACATCTAGTTTGTAAGAGGGGGTGGAGTCGTTAATGCCAACATTGCCGTCAGCTTTAATAAACATTGCCTGAGAACCACTCATACCACTGTAAGCGTTGCCAGACATGCTACCATTAACATAGAAACGCAATGTATTTACAGATGAAATAGTGGCATTGCCATCTCCAGCAGAGAGACCAAGAGCATTACTATCACCAATATCTACTATCTTTAGTGCTGCTACGTCCTGTCGTTGAATTAAAACTTGATCATGAGTTGCTGGAGCTAAATTAGCTACAGTACTTTGATTTACTACAAAGGCCCACTTGCCAGTTTCATAGGTCGTATTAGCCTCTAACTTAGCAGTGGGGGCAGTCGTTCCAATACCGACATTGGTTCCATTATCAAAAATAATTGAATTACCCTGAGAGTTAGTCCCTGTCCATTTGGTAACATAGTTTGTAGTACCAGAGGGTCTATTAATAAGTCTATTCCAATCAGCATATGGGAAATTATTAGTTTCTGTTACATCTATATTCAGGAGTGTTGTTTCAAAGGTAACGTCCCATGGCAGATCATCAATTTCTGATGCATTGGAGCTGTATCCAGCCATTACATCTCTAACTGTCACCTGAGGATAACTCCAAGTAGATGAAGTCTCACCTATATACACTATGGATCTAGTATTATCAGTAGAGCCACCAAACCTAACTGTGAAGTTTCTGTTACTATGAGATCCCAAAACTAGGGCACTTGTAGCAGACCAAACTCCGGCAGTGGAGTAGGGATATCCAGAAACAAACACTGAAAATGTTTCATCAAGAGCATAATCATATATGTCTACCCAGAAACTTATCATAGCGTCAGCCATTTTACTGGGAAGCGTTATGGCAAGAGCCCCGGTAACGGTACTTGCTGTTGTGAAATAATATCCTTCTTTGGGGTTTGTGATTCTAGTAGAAACAGAGTTAATTCTTTCGGCTAAATTACCCCTAATGTCGCCATTTACTTCCAATTTATATACTGGTGCCGTTGTTCCAACGCCAACGTTAGTTCCATTGTTAAAAAAAGTGCTATTAGCTATCCAGCCCGTACCATTATGTCTCAATGTTTGGCCAGTTGTACCTGCTCCTACTCCTCCACCAGAGGCAGAATCCACATAGGCCTTGGTAGCAGCATGGCCATCAGCTGTTGGGGTGGCGACCACAACCGTGCCAGTAAACTGGCCGGTTCCATTAACATCTAACTTGTAGGAGGGGGTGGTATCGTTAATACCAACATTGCCGACTGTATTAATATCAATTGCCGCAGCATTGCTTATACTACCATCAGTATAAGTATTAACAATTCTTAGGTTATTATTATTTGCTGGAAAACCGATCTTACCACTAGCTATTCCACTTTGCCAAAGAAAGAGCGATGTTTCTTCGTTAGCATTATTATATACAGAAATCCCACCATTATATGAATTACCGCTAGCCAAAGAACCGGTAAGAATTTTCCCAATTACATTAAGATTTGTTTGCGGATTCGTTGTCCCAATACCGACGTTATTACCACTATTTTTAACAAAGAGCGTACCGCTATCTAAAGAGACGTTACCACTGGAGTCTACTACGAAAGAAGCGCCGTCAGCTTCACCGCTGATACTAGCGATAACTTTAGTCCAGGCTCTGTCAACTATTTCCCACTTTGTTCCTACTGCATCATTTCCACCTAATTGGATAGTCATAGTTCCATCTTCTCTATCACTAGCTCTAAAAATACGAGCCTCGCTTGCATTGGCACCAGTGCTGTCATCTCCGATCCAAAGGCTATCCTTTATCCATGCATTACCATTCACTTCTAGTTTATATCCAGGAGCTGTGGTTCCAATACCGACATTAGTTCCATTACTAGATAAAGAACTATTAGCTACCCATCCTGTTCCATTGTGTCTCAATGTCTGATTGGTTGCGCCTGCTCCCACTCCTCCGCCAGCAGCAGAGTCTACATAGGCTTTAGTGGCTGCATGGGAGTCAGCTGTCGGGGTGGCAACCACAACCGTGCCAGTAAACTGACCAGTACCATCAACATCTAGTTTGTAGGTTGGGGTGGTGTCATTAATACCAACATTGCCAGACGAATCAATGTGAAGTCTGTCTACTCCACCTGTCTCCATTCTTAAGTATCCTGTACTTCCGTAAATGGTGTCATTTCCACTTCCAAACTCTAGAGCATAACCTCCTGTATCGAGTTTTATATTTCCACTTGCCACATGAAGTTTCCCACTGGGAGCAGCGGTTCCTATACCAACGTTACCATCACTATAAGTGATTTTGTTAGAATGGGCCACCCAACCTGTTTCTTCTTCTATGGACATACCAGCGACATGATAAGTGTCACCAGCAGCATTATAATTAATATGGCTTATTCCATAGGACATGTAGGCAGCATTAGCTGGAAAGTTCCTAGCACCCTGAGGCCCTGCGACAAAGGTATATTTAGTCCAGGTTGTTGGAAGTGTTTGTCCGGAAACAACATACCACCAAAAGGTACCATCTCCACTAATACTATTGCCATCCTGATCCCAAAGATAAATCGTCATATAGGTTGTGCCCGTGCCTGATGTAGTTTTAGCCCAAAGAGAGGCTCTATAATTTTTCGTTCGATCAATTGGAATTTTTGGAAGACCTAGACCACTAGTTCCTGAACTAGTATAGTAGTATCTTCCAACCGGCAATGTATTAGCTGGGCCAGCCACAGACCAGCCACCAGAAAATGCGAAGCCACTTAAGCCAACATGCTCTGGATCTGGATCCATATTTTGTGTAGATCTAGGAACAGTATTTGACACAGAGGCATCGACATAGTCTTTTGTGGCAGCATGAGCGCCAGATGTGGGGGTGGCCACTTGAACTGTATTGGTAAATCTAGCACTCCCAGTTACATCCAAAACAAAGGATGGATTGGTACTTCCAATACCGACGTTACCCCCTGTTTGGACAGTTAGTCTATTGTTAGTCCCCAGTGATGAATAGCTGGAAAGCGTAAAAGCATTTGAATTTGAATAATCTGTACCAATGGACCAGTCTGCATTAGTATTGAAATAGAAATAAGCATCGTTGGTAGAATTGTTTCCTATTCTAAAGGCGGTATTATTGCCAGCCCCGGCTGTTACGTGTAACTTGGCAGCTGGAGCAGTGGTGCCAATGCCGACATTACCATCTGAAATTATTCTCATTTTTTCTTCAATCCCTAATGCATCACTGGTTCTAGTATAAAAAGATAGAACACCATAATTCCCCTGGCTAGAAGATTGAAAAGAACCCTTAATTCCAGCTAATAGCTCACTAGCTACGTTATGTCTAAATACCATCATTGGTCCATAATCTGCAGTATAGGAGGATCCGGAAGAAAGCGTTAAAACAGTAGAATTCACCGCAGGATCATGGGCCTGCAATTTGGTTTGTGGATTCGTCAATCCAATCCCCACCTTATTAGTACTAGTAGCGAGAAAAACATTAGTCCCACTTCCACTCCAAGAACCACCGGTGCTAAAGTTCAAGCCAGTGATGGTCCCATTTTCATCAATTCTAAAAAAATCAGCTGTATTAGCAGCATTACGAACAACAAAGGGGGAGTAATCGCTAGAAACAACCCTAAGCCCCTCTACGCCTGCACCGGGGCTAATCTGAAGTTTAGCGGCTGGCGTGCTGGTGCCAACACCAGTATTTCCTCCGGTTATATATAATGCTGTAGCTGTATTACTCTGAGCAACACTAGTCCCAACAACAGAGTCTGACCCTAGTCTTAGAGTGGCGGCCACACAAGCACAACTGGAAACAGTGTAGCCAGCATTACAAGCTGTACAACAACTGGTACAACTATTATAACTAGAACAATTAGGAGAACTGCCAATAGCTGTACAGGTTCCAGAACAATTGGTATAACCGCCGTCACAGGACAATACACAGCTGTTACTATTACAACTAAAAGCATAACTGCCGTTTGAAGGATTGGCGGGACAAGCAGTGGTTGATTCAACCGCACAAGTAAGGGTATTGCCGGCGCACCAAGACTTTAATTCACCCCAATTACAGTACACCCCACTTTTCATGGTGTTGGTTTCGCAACCTCGAGTAGAAGTATCCGCCGAAACAGGATTAGCTGACGCAACAAATAACCCAATGCTGAGGGTGAAGAATATCAATATTATAAACCGAAAACGTTTCATATTCATATTTATATTATACAATAAAAATGGTAAAAACTGAAACTATTGCTTCTTCCCTATTGAGCAGCACAACAGGCAAACTTCCTAGAAGTGTCGCACTTATCCAAGGCTCCAAAACCATCTCCAGATCCCAATTTAATCCAAATCGCGCTATATGAGGTGCTGGCACTACTAGTCCAACCCATACAATCATTTGCATTAACAGTAAATCCTGGAGGTCCATTACTAATCCACAAACTACTGCTATAGGGGATACTAGCTGAACTACCAGAATTAATGGTATAGAGAATTTCTTCAGTGGTACAAACATGAGAACCAGCATAGGCCGCATTACAAACGGAGTTAACATTAGTATACCCTGTTCTACCACCATCATAGGAGGTGGCCGTACTGGCGACATACCTAGCCATGGTGGCCCCGCTAGAAGCAGAATCTACATAGTCTTTAGTAGCGGCATGTGTTCCTGATGTTGGAGTACCAACTATCAAGGTATTGTTAACACGAGAAGGCCCATTAACATCCAATTTGTAGCTTGGGCTAACTGCGATACCAACATTAGCGGCAGTATTATAGTAATTTATATAAATATGGTCGGAAGTCCCTGGATCCAAGTGCAGATTACCACTAGTGCTAATAACCTGAGCAGTATCTGAGCCATATTTGTCAGTTGTGGCACCAACATACAATTTCCCTCCCCAGGAGGTGTTTGGTCCAAAAAATGCATATGAATTATTTCCTGATGCGAAACGAGCCGTACCCACAACGTCTAGATTATAGGTTGGATTAATGGTGCCAATGCCAAGATTGCCGTTACGATCTATTCTCACTCTTTCTAAATTATTGTTAGCACTGCCATTGGCAGTATAGAAAGCCAAATAACCATCAGCAGAGTTCCCGGCCGTATCAGTGCCTCCCTTAATCCCAGCTCTGGTGGTGAATTGTTGAGATCCATCATTATATTGAGAACCAAAGGTCAAGAAAGCACCCAGTTCATCAGCATTATTCTGTGTGTTGTATAGTAATAGATTGCCTCCACCAGTATAGGCTCCTGTGGTGTGGGTATTAGCCATGCGTACATCTAGTTGAGCTGTGGGGGCACTTGTTCCAATACCGACATTACCTACAGTTCCTGCGCCAGAAGTATTCCTAATGGTAAGGGTCGGAACAACTGTTGATGGTGCTCCGGCGCTTGCATTAACGCCAAAATGTAATTGACCATTTCCAGGCCAGTTTGCCCAAATTTTTGCTGAAAAATCTGAGCTTAAATATCTATCTACTATCTCAAGTGCTTGCCCAGATGAGTTTACTCTTATTTGAGAGCCATCTGCGGCTGTTCCTGTCATAACTTCAAATAAGGTGTTGGGAGCTGTTGTTCCAATACCAACATTGGTTCCATTATTATATAAAACGCTGTTGGCCACCCAAGCAGTACCATTATGTCTTAATGTTTGACCGGTTGTACCTGCGCCCACTCCTCCGCCGGCAGCAGAGTCTACGTAGGCTTTGGTGGCTGCATGACCATCAGCAGTAGGAGTAGCCACCAAAACAGTATTGGTAAATTGAGCAGTGCCGTTGACATCTAGCCTATAACTGGGGGTATTATCATTTAATCCCACATTGGAACCCATTTGAACTACTGATCCGGTTCCCGTATAACCAAACGGGGTTGGGGCAGCATGTGGATACATCATGTAGACCTGGAAAGCGCTGATCTCTGCTGTTGTATCGCTTCCCTGAAATGAATTGACGGTAACCCTGATCATTGTTGCATCTCCGAAGGTAACATTATAATAATCTTCTGTATTTCCAGTAACCACTGACACCGGCAACCAGTTGACTCCTCCGTCGACACTACGTTCTACTGTAAACCCTGCCGGCATCTTAGAGCCTGCTATGTTATATCTATTATTCCCTGCAAAAGATAATCCTGTGTGCCACCAACCTCCACAAGTAAGTGTTATGCTCTGCCCTGGTGATGTTATTCTCCAATAACTACCCGTGTTTCTCCAAGTTGGGCCGCCATTGTACAATGTCCCGCCAGAAACAGCCACAGAACATCCTTGAGCAATTTCTACCTCAGGGCGAGCTGCTCTAACTGATCTAGCTATAATTGTTCCTGTGTTTATAAGGTCACCAGCAACTTCTAATTTTGTCCTTGGAGCAGTGGTTCCTATGCCAATGTTGCCATCCATATATGTTGTTCCTCCTGTCTTCAGCAATAATTGATCAACCGCATGATCATAACCAACCCAGGCCTTGTTTGAAGCCTGCGGATCCCCAAAGAAAATATATTGATCACTAGTATTTGGAGATAAAAATTGCATGGAAGTTCTACCATTTCGCTCAATTATTAACCCTCCACCACTTTCATATGGAGTTCCGCCAGAAGCTCCTCCATAAATATGTACATCATTCAATGGATTTGTCGTCCCTACACCCACATTAGTTCCATTATTATATAAAAGACTATTAGCTACCCAAGCTGTACCATTATGTCTTAATGTTTGTCCGGTTGTGCCTGCTCCCACACCTCCGCCAGCAGCAGAGTCTACATAGTCTTTGGTGGCGGCATGAGTTCCTGCTGTTGGGGTGGCTACTACTACCGTGTTAGTGAATTGGCCAGTTCCGTTGACGTCTAGTTTGTAGGTTGGGGTGGTGTCGTTGATACCAACATTGCCACTAAGATCAAATGTCATTCTTTCTGCTCCTTGTGTAATAATGCCAAAATTAGTGGCTGAGATAGTCCCCACTTTAGCATTTCCTCCTGTGTGTGCCCATAGAGCAACCTGACCGCCAGTGGATGTTTCTTCAATGAGGATCCTGGCGTGAGCACTGCTTTCAAGATTAATCGTTTGATCCCAATTACCAGGATTACTGAAGATTCCATCACCAACATACAAATGCCCTGTTTGATAGTCCGTTCCCCTAACATCTAGCCTGGCGCTTGGCGCTGTGGTTCCAATCCCGACGTTGCCATTAACAACTAGTTTGCCAGTGGAACCAGCTGGCGAAGCATAACCAATACCAACCTTATTCTGATCAATAAATAATCCATCAGTTGGCATAACTGCCGATTCATCTCCATTATAACCAGTTGCTAATATTATCTGACCCAAATTATTAGCATGCCAAATTCTCATTTCAGCATCTCCATTATCAAAGACTCTAATACCACTCTTCCAGGAATCGTTAGAACCAAATACTAAATTAGCGTCATAAGTAGAATTTTGAATTCTTATGCCACTAGCGCCACTAATAGTTAACTTATCGTTCGGATTAGTTAGCCCTATACCCACATTTGTTCCATTGTCAAAAATAATGGAATTTCCCAGGGCATTGGGCCCCGTCCATTTGGTCATGTAATTAGTTGTACCCGAACCAGTGTGTCCTCCTCCGGCCACACTATCAACATAAGCTTTGGTAGCAGCATGAGAAGTGGCTGTAGGAGTAGCAACTACTACTGTGTTGGTGAATTGACCAGCACCATCCACATAAAGAGCGCTACTTCTAGTGGTAGTACCAATTCCTAAATTACCAAACATATAATCACCGGCTGCGGATACCCCATAACCCGTAAAGCGACCGGATTGATAGCGGGAGGTCACCACGATATTTTGAATGGCTAATATTTGATCAGCGTCAGCATCACCAGCATCACTGATAGTTAATCTAATTTGTTGTGTCCCCTCTTGAGACCCCAGAGAAATATATTTAATATAGGGCGCTGTTTCACTGGTCACATCTTTTCTGGTCACCCAATTGCCATTATAGATATCATAGGTCTCCACCTTATAATCAATAGGCATCCTATTGCGTCCACCTGGAACAATAATCATGTCTTGGACAGCTAAATTTGGTAAACTAGAAATAGTAATTACTACTGGATTAGCTGGTGAGACGTTATTCCAATAAGGGACAGAACAACCGGCACCAGGTGGCCAGAACATACATTTTAAATTGCCCGAATCTGGACCACGACTAGCTGTCACTGAGTAACCTCGTTCAACAGCATAAGCCATTAGGTCATCCGTATTTCCAATTACGTTTCTAACTAATCTGCCGCCAGTTGCATCATAGACATTGGGCCAAATAATTGCTCCAGTTATTTCTCGATTGCTGAAACTGGTGCGACCATTAATTTGCAGTGTTTCGGAAGGGCTAACCACCCCGATCCCCACATTAGTTCCATTGTTATATAAAAGACTGTTGGCTACCCATCCAGTGCCATTGTGTCTCAATGTTTGACCGGTTGTTCCTGCTCCTACGCCTCCTCCAGCAGCACTATCTACATAATCTTTAGTAGCAGCATGTGTCCCGGCAGTTGGAGTGGCTACTATTACCGTGTTGGAGAAAGAGCCTGTGCCAACAACATCTAGGGTGTAGGTGGGGGAAACATCATTAATACCAACATTCCCATTCTCTTGTACTCTAAATAGTTCTGTTCCACCGGCTAGAGCATCTTTTCTAATTGAAAAGAATCTAGTGGCTTCATTATTATTTGAATCAATGTTTATTTGCACATCACCGGCACCATATAAACTAGTGGCTTGGCTACTGTTGGCATTTTGTCCAAAATAGGCATAGGAAGCATCTGAATAAATTTCAGCATAAGTAGCTCCTGAATAAAACCTTCCTGTTCCTTCTACTGCTAATTTTGATAATGGAGTAGTGATACCGATACCGACGTTGCCAGAAGAAGTTATTCTCATTCTTTCTGATTCAGATGTATCTACATAAGCAGTGGAAAAAGCCAAACCAACTTGATGTCCCGCAGTCGTTTCAACCACGGCCCTCATCGATGCGGCTACTCCAGGAAAGGCTATCCCACTCTGCTCATTTGAATAGAACTCAACACCTCCGATGGGGGCTCCAAGTGTATAATCTATATCGCTCGTATCTGTGATTCTTAAGGTTGGTGCTGTTGCTCCATCAGCTCCTGGCGCTGCTGCTACTTCCAATGTCTTATTAGGTGCTGTTGTTCCAATGCCAACGTTGCTAGATCCTAATATAGAAATTAGAGCTGTAGAATTATTTAAAAATTGAAATGCCATATCAGTATTACCCAGGTTTCCAATTGATGTGCCGTTCTGCTTAGATGATATAAACTTAGTTGCTGAAGTAGAAGCTGAAGGTGTAGCTGATCCAATTACACCACGTAAAGTTAGCCCTACTGCATCAGAACTCGCCACACCCCATATATGCATGCCTCCCGTTGTCGTGTTTGCTCTCCCCATTGTACCAACCGTATTTTGATAGAAATAACTAGTCATTCCATGAACAGAACCTGATTCTTTAAATAATATTTCGCCATCTTGAAGAGTGACTTTAGCCTGAGGACTTGCAGTCCCTATGCCCACGTTAGTTCCATTGTCAAAAATAATGGAATTTCCCAGGGCATTGGTCCCCGTCCATTTGGTCATGTAATTAGTTGTACCTGAACCAGTGTGCCCTCCTCCGGCCACGCTATCAACATAATCTTTAGTGGTAGCATGAGTGCCAGCTGTTGGAGTGGCGACTACAACGGTATTAGCGAATCTTCCTGTACCATTGACGTCTAGTCTGTAAGTAGGGACGGTTGTGCCAATGCCGACGTTGCCGCTTCTTCTTATGGTCACAGCCGTTACATCCGTATCCCAACGCGTACCGATTTCTACACCTGGTTCAGCGGAACTATAATATGTAGAAGCAAAATATGCCCCCACAGACGCATTTGTATCTACGCCTAAACTAATTCTTGATCTATAAGCAGATGAGCCAGTACCTCTTATCCACAATTTTGTTAAGTCAGGAAGTGTATTAACGTTATCGCCTAGAGATAATGAAGTATTTGGGTTGGTTGTGCCAATACCAACGTTACCACCGAAATAGGCAGTAGCGTTCTGAGTGGCTGGTTTTTGTAATCCCAATAAAGCCTCAATGCTTGGCTCCCTGCCATTTACTTCCTCAACTCTTGGATCCCACCAATACTGATTATTATCCTGGGCAGTACTGTAATATAAATATGTTCTATGATTTTGAGTTGTAGCTCCAACCTTGTTCTTAAAGTCTGTGAAGCTTATAACTTTCTGCCCTGTTACACCATCATAGGCTCCTCCATAATGGGAAGTAGAGGCGTCACCGCTACCATGAATATATCCGACTAACAAATACCATTTATCCAGTGAGGGTAAATCACCTGCCCAAAAATATGGATTACCGGCAGGCGCATCGTTTAAATCATTGGTTGATGTTCCCTGACAACCCAAATATGTTGTTCCATCAACACTTCCTGTTTTCTTTATCCATACAGTGAATCGATATGTTTTAGTGTCATCAATGGTGAAAGCAGATCCATCCCAACCACCATCAGGCCCACTGACTGCATCTGGGGTGGCCTTCCAAAGAATAGCTCTATTACCATGAGGACCAACTCCCCATTCCCTGTTATTCTCAGATGTAGACCCATTTTGATTAAACACGCCTACTCCGCCTGTTCCTATTGTCCAAGAGTATGAACTCATCAAATTTCCCCTTCCTGTTTGATCCTCAACAAATCCATTGGTTTTTATCGCAGTGTACCCTGCTGAAGCAAGTACATCAAGTTTAGCCGTTGGAGCAGTCGTCCCAATACCAACATTAGTTCCGTTGTTATATAAAATACTATTAGACACCCAGGTACTACCATCGTGTCTCAATGTTTGTCCTGTTGTTCCTGCTCCCACTCCTCCGCCAACAGCAGAATCTACATAAGCCTTTGTGGCAGCGTGAGTGGTGGCAGTTGGGGTGGCGACTACCACTGTGTTAGTGAATTGTCCTGTTCCATTGACGTCTAGTTTATATGCGGGGTTATTATTGCCTATACCAACGTTTCCATTTTCATCAATTAATAATCTAACTGCATTGGGCGTGCCAGTATCAAAGATGGCAAAATCATCATGATCAACACCACTAACACCAGCTTGAAGACGATATGCATGAGCAGCAGAACCAGCATTGTCTAGTAGCAGCGCTGCCTCTGCTCCCGTGCTGAGAGTTCCAGAAATTGACAATTTAGCAGCTGGAGCAGTTGTTCCAATGCCAAGATTGCCATTCATTATTTCAATGTCCTGATCTCTCTGTATACGTAATGCTCGTGTTCCTCCAGAGCCACTATAGATAAGTCCTCCGGGAGTTGCGCCGGAATAGAAATCTAATTCTTCAGTAGAAGTAATAACACCCTCATTGTCTCCAATTGAAATACCTAATTCTTGATTGGTACCGACATTGTTTTCTACCAATCTTAGGGTAGTCACATCATCTTGAGTAATAACTGCAGTGTCATATGTAATATGGTTATAGGATCTAACACCACTCCTGATCATTAATGGATAGTTTAGATTACTCCAAGTAGTGAAGCCTACTTCTAATTTCGCCCCGGGAGCAGTCGTCCCAATGCCAACATTGCCTGCGGTTGATATAAAGAGATATTCTGGACTAGTATCCTTTGATGACAGAGAGAGTCCCATGTTATCGCTACCTCTGGGAGCTACTTGAGCATAATTATTTTGAGCAGACCAATTTCCATTTATATACAGTCGTTTACCATTTCTTTCAAATATTCCATAACCATTTGTGCCTCCGTTTACATGAAATATACTCCCTGGGCCAGTAGTTCCAATACCAACGTTGGTTCCATCGTTATATAAAATACTATTAGACACCCAAGCAGTACCATTATGTCTCAATGTTTGACCGGTTGTTCCTGCTCCCACTCCTCCACCGGCAGCAGAGTCTACATAATCTTTAGTGGCGGCATGGGTTCCTGCTGTTGGAGTGGCAACTACTACTGTGTTAGTGAATTGTCCTGTTCCATTGACGTCTAGTTTGAAGGTTGGGGTGGTATCGTTAATACCAACATTACCAGACTGAGTAAAGACGGCGACTTCTTTAATATCAGATTCTACTCCAGGGTTAACCCCTCCGTAGGTTGTAGCGCTAACAATCTTAGTAGTACCGTCTCCAGACCAATAAATTCCTCCTGCCGTTTGATAGGCAGAATTGGTTATTTTTAGAACACCGGTATTCCAATTTAAATAACCATTACTAATAATGCCATGCGCTGTATTGTGAATATCTGCTTTTATTGTTTGAAAATTTAAAGCTCGATAGGCATAGTTATTACCACCTGAAACGGTAAGAGATAAAGAGGGTTTGTCCGTATAAGTAGTGTTGTTTCTGCCGATAATAACTGGGTTTGAACTTTCATTAGGCAAATTAACATGCAATAAACTGTTAGGCCCTGCTGTACCAACCCCCACATTAGTTCCATTGTTAAATAAAGTGCTATTGGCCACCCAAGCACTACCGTCGTGTCTCAATGTTTGACCAGTTGTTCCTGCACCAACTCCTCCGCCAGCAGCAGAGTCTACATAAGCCTTGGTGGCTGCGTGAGAAGCGGCTGTTGGGGTAGCTACTAAAACAGTGTTGGTAAATTGAGCAGTACCATTGACATCTAGTTTATATGATGGACTGGTGTCATTTATGCCAATATTACCAGAACTTCCCTTCACCGTCATTCTTGTTCTCATTGTGCCATCAGTATCAGCATTTCTAAAATATATATCACTATAGTTAACATTATTTCCAGCAAATAAATTTTCTATAGATAGGGTTGCTGCACCAGTAGAGTAAAGAAATTTTCCACCAAGCGTTGAGTGATTATTATATCTTGCCCACATCCCAATAAATTGACCATCGGCTGATGATTGTACATCAACCAATGCATTAGCGCCCTTAACTGTAAGGGCATTATCTGGCGCTGTTGTTCCTATACCTACATTGCCTGCGGTATCTATTCTTACACGTTCAGCATTACTAGTTCCAAAGAGAATTGGATGGTTTTCATAATTCCAAATATATGCCGTTCCCCAAGCATTAATAAATTCAAATCCATCAGTCGCTCCAGAGCCTTCTGATGTATATGCTAATTTAAATCTAGCAGCCCCTGAATTTGCAATAGTCAGACCCCCGCCATTACTAAATATAGGATTAGTAGTTCCAATACCTACGTTGCCTCCACTAAAAGTATAGCTGCCACCAGAGGCGTTTGTTAGTTGGAAATTCATGTTTGCGGTTGTTGAATTATAGAATTCAATAGACGCATTGTGTGATGCATCACTATAACTACCGATTTTACTGCCAATTGGCGTATCTATTTTAAACTGAGGATTTGTTGTGCCAACACCCACGTTGGTTCCATTGTTAAATAAAGTACTATTAGCAACCCAAGCACTACCGTCATGTCTCAATGTTTGACCAGTTGTTCCTGCGCCAACTCCTCCGCCGGCAGCAGAATCTACATAAGCTTTAGTGGCAGCATGTGTTCCGGCAGTTGGAGTGGCCACTACTACTGTGTTGGTAAATTGACCAGTTCCATTGACGTCTAGTTTATAAGAAGGGGTGATGTCGTATATCCCCACATTGCCGCTTGTAGGCTGCAGAGCTAATACATCATTATTGTAAATCCATTTTAGGAAGTTGTCTCCACTCGCGGCATAGAAGTTGATTGTATCTGAAGCATTATAGTTTGATTCGATATCTAAGTAATAGCCAGTGGGGCTACTCGCAGTAGACAATCTTATTCTAGCTCCATCCCCCCGAACCTCTAGCTTTTGTGCGGGAGCAGTTATCCCAATTCCTACGTTGCCACCTGGCATTAATGCTAAATTTTCAGTACCAGGAGTTGTAATATCACTATTCACTCCAGCAAAATTTAACCCACCATACATTGTGTCTCCCAATCTTTTAACCATCGGGCCATCGTTTGGATAATAAAATTGATAAGCAGCCAATTCTCCTAATTCAATTCTATTTGTACTACCGACAATATCATTAAATGTAAATTTAATCTTACAAACATAATTACCCAATAAAGTCGCGTTATTTACATATCTCATGCCAGAAAAGTTAGTTGCTGTATCAATGGTGCCCCAGGTATCACAGCCGCCAGTTGAATCGGCATCATAATATTTTTCTATTGTAAAATTTGAAGATCCTCCATATCCAGTGCCCCAAACATAAGACAAAGAGAGTGCATACCAATAATGTTTAATTCCACCGAAATCAATCGTTACTGAACAAGGTAATGTTGAGCAAGATTGAGCCGTCTCTGGTCTAGCATCAAACAAGCTGGCAACACCATTAAATCCTTCATTTGTTACTGTGTATTTTTTATCAGCCGCAAATAAACTGTCATATTCGTAATTAAGAACATTATCAGTAGAATAAGAACCCCCTCTAAATATGGTTCGCCCAGCAATATCTAGTGTAGCGACAGGAGCAGTGGTTCCAATACCTACATTAGTGCCATTGTTGAATAAAGCACTATTAGCAATCCAACCGGTGCCATTATGTCTCAATGTTTGGCCGGTTGTTCCTGTGCCAACACCTCCGCCAGCAGCAGAATCTACATAGGCTTTAGTGGCTGCATGACCATCAGCAGTAGGAGTAGCCACCAGAACAGTATTGGTAAACTGAGCTGTTCCGTTGACGTCTAGTTTGTATGATGGAGAAAGATCGCTAATACCAACATTACCACCTTGCGTATTCAAGGAAATATGTTTTAATGAATTATCTACGTTTTGAGCTTGCAACCACATAGTATTGCCGTCACTTAACCCAATCATGAGGCTGGTCCCACTGACATTATTACCTATCGCTGTTGTAGCATTTGCTAATGTAGTCGCATAGGTAGCGCTTGGTGCGCCATAGATTCCATTTGTTTTCTGTACAAAAAGCGTAGCACCAGGATTAGTTGTCCCGATACCAACATTACCACCGTCTTTTACATATATTCCATTGCCACCATCATCTACAAAGCCAACACCCGAAGCACCATCTGGCGCTCTGTATTGAGTTGAGGTCATGGGGCCGTTAACTGTTAGTTTATACCCCGGACTAGTGGTTCCAATACCGACGTTACCATCACCTCCTACATAAAATTTTGAAGATGGGGTGCCGGAGACGTTATTCTGAACGTTAAGTAAAGCATAGGTATTGTGATCACCATTCCTTGACTCTACTTTTAGAACCGTGCCCGTAACTCCTGCTCCAGCCGCTGGGCCCTGACGAATAACAGCGACATCGTTGGTATTATAGTTTCCGTTAGCTGGGCTTATCGCCTGGAAAATAGTATTAGCTACAGAAGAGCTAGGGCTGATATCTAAGTATGCTCCTGGAGCAGTAGTTCCAACCCCTACATTAGTTCCATTGTTATATAAAAGACTGTTGGCCGTCCAAGAAGTGCCATTATGTCTCAATGTTTGTCCGGTTGTACCTGTGCCAATACCCCCTCCTGAAATAGAGTCCACATAGGCTTTGGTGGCTGCATGTGCTCCTGACGTTGGCGTGGCTACCTCAACGGTGTTAGTAAATCTAGCACTCCCAGTTACATCCAAAACAAAGGCTGGATTGGTGTTTCCAATACCGACATTGCCGTCATTATAATATATTTTATTCGCATCCCTGACCCAACCATAATCAGCTCCAAATATAGATAGCGAATTGTTATTATTGGTTGTTCTATAAGCAGTAATAAGATACCCTAGAGTATAAGTAGAACTAGGATGTGAGTGCCAAACTTTTATTTGCTGATTAACATTATCAACTTCCAAAAGAACATGATTACTGCCATAACCCGCCCTGGAGACTAAGCGAGCCTGCCAATCCACAGCATCACCAGTGTAGTTGGAATTATCTCTAACCAAATAAGTCGCCCCAGCATCCGTGCTGGTATCGCCTCTAATAAATACCTGGACTTTATACTGCGTGTTTCTATCTAAAACTGAAGTTCCGTCAGTCCAATTAATTATTTGTTTATTGCTATCTCCAGGGAAAGGCACAGTGACCTCTCCTTGATAGAAAGAAGTATCCTGCATTCTAAAACTACCAGCGACATCTAACATTCGAACTGGGCTATTAATACCTACTCCCAGACGACCAGCATTATCTAGAGTCATTTTCTGCACACCAGCCACCCACCAAGCAAAGTGACTATTTGAACCATAGGTATCAAAATCCATTCGTCCCTGATCTTCATCGATAATACCGTAGTAACCACCAGCGGGACGTGTGATTCTGATCTGACCATTAACATCCAGGGTTTGAGCTGGAGAAACTGTGCCAATGCCAACGTTGCCAACCTCATTAATAGTCATCTTTGCGTCAGATAAAGTGGCGCTGGCCGGACCAAGAGCGTTTAGAATGTGTATTTTCCCTGGAGCATGACTATTATAATTTGTTCTTTCAAAGATAATTCCCGCTTGCTTATAATTATCGTTGCCTGCTTCTTTGTAGCCTATGTGTATTCCCGTCCACTCGCCTACATTAATTGAGCGCCCGAAAGAAGCTGCGAATTGATTAGTTGAAGCACCCCAAACATCAAGTTTTTTAGAAGGATTTGTTATTCCAATCCCCACATTAGCTGGGAAGCTATAATTCCCTCCTCCAGTGTTAGAGCCAAAATAACCAGAAGAAACATTGGGAGCGCTAATGGTTCCGGTGTAGGGGCCAGAGAAACCACCAGCGGTTATTGTGCCATTAGTAATCACATTACCACTGGGGTCAACTCTAAACATGTTTGAGCTGGCGTTTTGTAGAAGTAATAGGCTGCTGGTGGCAGAACTGGAGGCACTGATGTTGCCAAAGAATAGATTATCTCCTGAACCCAGAATTAAGGTGGAGGTGCCTACCTGTAGTTTACTATCAGCAGAAACAGTGTGAGTAATAGCAAAAACCCCTGCCAATAACAAAATTGCAGCTAGAGAAATAACCTTAAATGTATTTATTTTTCTCTCATTCACATGGGGCATTTTTATATTAATATTATAGCAAATTTTTTATATTTTTTGAATTGAATTTGCTAAACAGCTAGCTGTCTACTTACATAAATTATATTCCCTCTTATTTTCTATTTATTAGCCAATATTATTCCCTTTTTCTTACATTAATTTCTTATCTTTTCTTTAGGATTATATCAGGGGTATTTTGCTATACTAATTGATACTGTGGGCCTGACTAGGTAGTGAGCCAAACTTTGACATTTTGGTCTCCGGGGTTCAACTCCCCGCAGGTCCACAGGAGTTAGCTTAACTTGACTGAAACATTATATTTGATATAATAGTGTTAATTGTCAAAGTTTGGTTCAAGACTCAAAACTACCTAGTGTAGATTCCAAATTCCTCCTTCTGGGAGGAATTTGTTTTATTCTACGATTATAAAATTACCTTTAGTTTTAGATTCTGGTCCACCGCAAAGATCACAATAGTAGATAAAATTACCAGTCTGCAAAGCTTGGAATTCTAGAATCTTAGTTTGTCCTGGTTGGGCAGTCTGCTTCATGTTATAGCTGGAAAAAACAATGTCATAGGCTTGATCAATAGCGGTGAAATTAACATGAACAGTGTCACCGGTATTAGCAATGATCTGAGAAGGAATAAACTTCCCTCCTTCTCCCCTAATATCAAAGCTGCGGAATTTAGCGGTTACTCCGGGAGCAGCTTCGGCTACTACTTTGGGGACTGCAATTATCTCCTTCATATTATCAGCAATTACTTCATTGGCTTCAGGAACTTTTACATCTTTGGGCATCTGTCTTTGAAAGGGATCGTCTGGAATAGCTTCTTCTACATTAGATACTTTGTCACCTAAATCCTCAGTCTGAGGAACAAATGGTTGGTCATTATTGTCTATGGCTAGTGGAGTTTTGTTTCTTTCTACTGCAATGACCATCACCAAGCCAGCAATGATTATGAGACCAAGAATTAGTAGTATAAGCTTCTTCTTATTCATATTTTTTTCTAACCACTTTTATTTAATATTAGCGGTTTTATTTATGTTAATAATAAATTATTTGTTTATCTATTGTTCATCACCTTTTTGCTATGCTATTCCCACGGAAGGTATAGCATCGAGGCGGTGCCAATACTTGATACTTATTTGATTCCTTCACTGGAATGGGGTTCGAATCCTCTGCCTTCCGCCATTGACATCTATAATTTATTTGCTATACTGAAATTACACGTATCAAGTATTGATTCCTTTGCAAGAAGGATGAGAACACTTCTTCCTCGGAAGAGGTGTTTTTTTATAACTTCTTGCTGATATATTCCCTGAAACTAGTTATTCTTTCCTCATCATTAATATTAATTAAAAATGGCAGAACATCTTTGTTTAAATCTTTAAGGTTTAGGGATTTTATTCTTTCCAACAAAGAGCTTTTTAATTTATCTTTTTTTATTTTTCCTACTTCTTCCAAGTATTGATAATTGGGCATGGTTTTCCCCAACAAGAAGGAGACGTCATAAAAATCTCTGCCCTTCTCTCTTTTTCTTTCGAAAATAGTAATGATCTTTTGTGATAAGATTATATCTACCGGATTAACTAAAATTCTTCTGTATACATCAAATTTATCTAGTATGAAAACATTCGGTTTAATAAACTTTTTTTTATTTACAGTATCAATCCGAACTAATATCTTTTCTTCTTTGTGTTTTGTTAAATTATTATTCTGTAGTATCTGGGGAAACTTAATATAACAATGATAGGCGCCCTTCTCTACAAATCGAAACTCTATTCTAAACCCCTTTGCTCTCATATCCAGAACAACCTTCTTTAATAGTCCTTGAAACTGAGGATAGCTAAGACCAAAATTATCAAAATCTAAGTCCTCAGAAAACCTATTACTACCATACACAATTCTAATAGCAGTACCACCAATAAAACTAAGTTTCTCACTGCCGTCTTGTTTGTAGATAGAATCCAATATTTCATGTTGTAGATATTCTACCAGAACTGCTTTAGGGCTTTTTATGAATACACCACTGGGATATACTTTTTTTATTTGTTCAATGGTCAACATTTAGTTAAAAATTAGTTCAACAATCTTTTCAATATTATACTTTTTTGGTATTAGTTTGCTATATCTCTTTATCTTGGCTCTATCTAGCTTTTTAACATTAAATTGATTCAATCTCAGCTCTTCAATATCTGCTTTATTCTTGATCCTATGATAATTGAAGTATAGATAATCTAATAAGGCTTTTTCTGGTTCAGCTAATAGATATACTTGTCCATCTTTATTTATTTTATTATAACCAAAGAATAGATCCTCTTTAATATGTCTATATATAAAAGTGCCTAGCTCATTTTTATACTTTCTGGTCGCTCGACTAGAGACAGAGGTGACGTTATATACCATTTCTGGGATCAATCCATATTCAGACAGGGCCCATTCTAAGCTGACATAGCTTGGTTGATAGATACTAAAGGCAACATGTTCTTTTATCACCTCTTCTTTTCTGTCAGCAAATAAATATGAATTGTTCTTAAGCTTAATCAAGTAACCTGCCTTGGTCCATTTAGACAACTGATAGGGGTAAACATTAAGTCCAGCAATTCTTATGTCTTGCCAAGAAAAGATATTGGTTTTTAACTTTTGTCTTAATTCTATGTATTTCATTTTATTATCCTTTTTAATAAATATCTGAAATCATTATACCACGGAGGTATTGTCAGTCAAATTTCTTTACTGCAGATTAACCAATACTTTTACTTCCCCTCTATCGCTATTTAAATCTTCTAATGCCTTACCAATGATGGTTCCTTCTTTAAACTTCTTCGCTTTCATTGCATATCCTGCTACATCTGAGGTGGTCAAAAGATCACCTTTTTCAATGGTCCCATTCTGATCACAAACCTTAACTGTTACTACTCCCATCATGGCTACAATGGCTTTATTATCACTATCTACCTTACCAGCAATGATGGAAGGGTTATCAGATACAACGCCCACTACTTTACTATCATATTTACCATTGGATGCTTTTACTGATTTATATCCCAAATCACCCATAACAACTACTGTGCCTGAGGCTAACTCACTATCAGTAACAAATTCTTCGGCAAAGTCAGATCCAGTTTGAGTGGTTAGTGTGCCGGTGATGATGGCATCACCAGAAACGTGGAGCTTAGCGCTTGGATTAGTAAGGCCGATGCCGACATTGCCAGAAGCGCCTTTCAATATAAATTGAACATTACCAGAAGTGCCAGCTCTCACACCAAAGTCTCCATCAGTACCTCTCATGTTGATTATATTCAAACTATAGTCTGATGTGCCGTAGCCGGATGCACTTCCTGTGTCGAAACCAAACTTAGCTGCTCTATAGGTAGCTGTATTTTCAATTATAAGCTGTGGATTGACTGCGTTGGTTCGATAAACATGTAGAGGTGCTCCTGGGTTAGTGTAACCAATACCAACGTTACCGTTATTCAATATTTTCACCATGTCAGTCCAAGCTCCACTATAATAGGTTTGGAAATTAAAATCACTAGCTTTAATCGTGCCTCTGTACCTTGGTCCTCCATTAGAAGTAAACTCCAAAATTCCTCCAGTGCTTTGATCTTCGTAAATTTGAATATAATTACGTGGATCAGATGATTCTGTAATTCTTAGTCCGCTGGAACCTTTGATCTCTAAATCTGTACTTGGTGTACTCGTTCCAATCCCAAGCCTACCGGGGAAACTATAATTACCACCACCCGTATTAGCGCCAAAAGCCCCAGAGGAAACATTGGCTGAGCTAATGGTTCCACTTAGAGGGCCAGAGAAAGCAGTAGCTTTGACTGTTCCTACAACTTCTAATTTAGTGGTTGGAGCAGTTGTGCCAATGCCGACATTGCCTCCCGTGGTTAATACTAAGGTACTTTCGCTTCTTGCGGCGCCAAGAGCAGCGGTTTCATTAGCAGCTGAACCATAATTAAAAATTGCATTGCCATTGTCATGGACGCCAAACAGCCAACCAGCATTATTTGTATTCTCTTGTATCCATAATCCAGATAATTTTAAACTCGTATCAGTATTTTTTAAAGCAATAAATGTGCCCGCGACAGTAGAATTAGAAACCGTCAACGAACTACGATAAGTCCCATCCCCTATAATAGGATTGGCTGTTCCAACCCCCACACTAGTACCATTATTATATAAGGTGCTATCAGCCACCCAACCTGTTCCATTATGTCGCAATGTTTGCCCTGTTGTCCCTGCGCCAACTCCTCCTCCAGAGGCAGAATCCACATAGGCTTTAGTGGCGGCATGGGAATCGGCTGTTGGGGTGGCTACTACAACTGTGTTAGCGAATCTACCTGTTCCGTTAACATCTAGTTTGTAACTTGGAGCAGTGGTGCCGATGCCCACATTACCATTACCACTAAAAAAGGCTACTGGACTAGTTATCCCTCCTCCATTTGGAGAAATCGTAACAAAATCTGGAGAGCTCTCGCGATAGTAAAATAAGCCATAATTAGGATATGTTTGATTATAGACTAAGCCAAAAGTAGTGCCTCCAGCCCCTCCCATATAAATCTTTCTATCAGTTCCGGTCATATCAATATTGCCAGCAACTTGCAATTTTTCCACTGGTGCCGTGGTTCCGATACCGACGTTGCCCGAACTTAATTGTATATTAAATGCTTGTGGTATTGATGAGTCGCCTATACTAAATATACTTCCGGCTGCTTGCAGTAACGGATCCCTAGCACCACCAGCTAAGTCATTAAGTTTTATAGTTGGCGATCCCGCCGCAACCTCTAAAATACTTCCCGGATTAGTCGTGCCAATACCCACATTAGTTCCATTGTTATACAACAGATTGTTGGCTATCCAGGCAGTACCATTATGTCGCAATGTTTGGCCAGTTGTTCCTGCCCCCACTCCTCCTCCAGAGGCAGAATCCACATAGTCTTTAGTGGCTGCATGGGTTCCAGCTGTTGGAGTGGCTACTACTACTGTATTGTCAAAATGGCCAGTCCCAGTGACATAAAGTTTAGTTGTGGGCGCGGTGGTGCCGATGCCAACGTAACCACTTGTTTTTAACACTATGCCTGCTGTCATAAAGGTATCCCCGATCAACCTTCTGTTACCAAGGATCAAATCTCCGGCAGAACTATTTGTTGCGGCAGTCTTAATAAACCCAGTGACACCAGAAGCTCCTCCGATCGTTAATATGCCACCGTCATAACTTCTATTGTTACTACTTAATATTCTCAAATCTTCTTGTCCATCAGGAACATCATAAGCATTTGTTGCACTAGCTCCTCTAATATCTAATTTGGTGGCTGGCGCTGTAGTTCCGATACCGACGTTGCCGGTAGAATTAATTGACATTCTAGTTCCTGAATCAGCATACCCCTGGGCTCCTGCAGCACGCCCTGTTGAAAAAGTTAAAGAGCCGGTTGATCCTATTGTTGCCCGATTACTATATTCATTTCCAACTGATAAGGTTAGTTCCTGTGAGGTCGGAGATTCTCTAAGTCTAATAGTAGGAACATCTTCTTGCGCGATTAGAACTGTATCATAAGAAGTATGAGAAGGTAGCGCTGTATTGGCATTATTAATAATCAAGCTTTTTACACCAGCACTATATGCCTTAGATACATGTAAGTCTGCTCCGGGAGCTGTTGTTCCGATGCCGACATTAGTTCCATTGTTATATAAAAGACTGTTGGCTACCCAGGCGCTACCATCGTGTCTCAGTGTTTGTCCAGTTGTTCCTGCACCAACTCCTCCACCAGCAGCTGAATCAACATAGTCTTTGGTGGCTGCATGTGTTCCAGCCGTTGGGGTAGCCACTATAACTGTATTGGTAAATTGACCTGTTCCATTGACATCTAGTTTGTAGGTGGGCGTTGCGTCATCGATACCAACATTGCCATCTTCCTGTACTCTAAATATTGTTGTTCCCCCTGCTTGGGCGTCTTTCATTACTAAGAATGCTCTATTGGTTTCATTGTTGTTTGCATCGATATTTATTTGCACATCACCAGCGCCATATAAACTAGTGGCTTGGCTACTGTTGGCATTTTGCCCAAAATAGGCATAGGAAGCATCTGAATAAATTTCAGCATAAGTAGCTCCTGAATAAAACCTTCCTCTTCCCTCTACTGCTAGTTTTGATAGTGGAGCAGTTGTGCCAATACCGACGTTACCGCCACCTGGATTCAAACTTAAATTCTGAGCAGCCGTCATGCTTTTAGTTGCTTGTATGAAACCGTAACTTCCCGTGGTTTGCATTCCCAACATCAATTTATAATTAGGATCAGTGGCCCCCTGTAGCCACAATTGTCCTCCGTCGCCACTGGGTGCTGTGTTATCATCAGCCATTACTACTAATTTTCTACTAGGATTAGTCGTTCCAATACCAACGTTACCACTATGCGTTAAACGCATTCTCTCAGTAGAAGGACCATCGACAAAAACAAAGTCACCTGTTGTTATATTATCTCTTCCGATGGACCAAGATGAACTGTCGCTGTAACCCATCCTGATTTGCCCTGTAGCTCCGCCGCCATAAACTGTCAATTTTTGTGAGGGCGTTGTTGTCCCAATCCCCACGTTGCCAGAACGATCTATTCTCATAACCTCAGCGACATTATTGGTCGGCTGCCTATTGCCAAAAGCCAAATATCCAGAACTACTATCCGTTTCCGAGTAAGCTCCAGCTTCAATATATCCATGTAAAATACCGTGTCCCAATTCTAAACGAGCCGCACCAAATCCATTTCCCGCAGTATAAGGAATATTATTAAAAATTTGGGCCATTGTCAGCGGTGTGTTTGCAGCACCAACAGCTGCAATACTTAGTTTGCTCCCCGGCGCAGTGGTTCCAATGCCAACATTAGTTCCATTGTTATATAAAAGACTGTTGGCTACCCAATTGCTTCCATCATGTCTAAGGGTTTGTCCGGTTGTTCCTGCTCCCACTCCTCCGCCAGCAGCAGAGTCTACATAGGCCTTAGTGGCAGCGTGACCAGCGGCTGTTGGGGTAGCGACTGTCACAACGTTACTAAAATTACCCGTGGTGGTCACGTCTAGGGCTCCATGGATTTTCAGAGTTGAGAAGTAGCTACTACCAGTAGCCAAGGTTCCTGCGCTACCGTAGGCTCCACTAGCTAAATGTAAAATCTTAGTACTGCCTTCCATGCTAAGTTGGGCGCCACCATTGCCATAATCATGAAAAGTTAGAGTCGGATAAAAACCATCGGAAGTGGTACCACCAACTCTATCCATTATTTCTATACTATTTGTTTGTACGGTTGATCCAGAGAATGTATAGGTTGCAAAAGTATTTGTATCATCAAACTGAGCTAAACCTTTCACATCCAATTGCGTACTTGGAGTAGTGTCGTTTATACCAACATTACCATTACCTAAAATAGTTAATAGCTCGGTTGTGTTGTTAAAAATATTAAAGACTTTGTCAGTATCACTAATAGCCCCATCTGCTTCTGTGCCCTTTATTTTCACGGCTCCAGCTCCTCCAGTGTGAGTTCCGGCAGCATAATTACCATGCAATTCAATACCTGGATTTGATCCAGTATTAGTTGTGTCGCCATATAACTTCGCCATACCAGAACTATCTCCATGTTTAATGGTAAAGAAGGCGTGAGTTGTCTCCCCGGCTTCAACCATGGCAAACCCCTGAGAGGTATCTGCCGCCACAGCAAGCTTAGCGATCGGATCAGTCGTTCCAATACCAACATTATTAGAATATGTGCCTCCCCTAGGAATATTAATTATTGGAGATTCATCAACAGTTTGTGTTCCGATTTGCACTAAATTATTAACACCATCATATTTAATGAATCCTCCATATCCCATAGCAACATTGTTTTCTGACAATGCTAATTTAGATTGTCCGCTACTAGTTCTTATCATCACAGTAGAGGAAGCTGAATTATATACATCTACTTGTCCCCAGAATGGCGCTGTTGTTCCAACGCCAAGTTGAGATCCATTGTTATACAAAAGACTGTTAGCCACCCAAGTGCTGCCATCATGTCTTAAGGTCTGGCCCGTCGTTCCTGCTCCAATTCCTCCACCAGCGGCAGAATCTACATAGGCCTTGGTGGCTGCATGAGAGTCTGCGGTTGGAGTTGCCACTACAACAGTGTTGGTGAACTGAGCAGTGCCATTGACATCTAGTTTGTAAGTAGGGCTAGCATTATTGATGCCAACATTACCGCCATAGGGCTGTAAAGCAAGTGGGTATATATTGGTACTTTGCGCTGCTTGGATTATGCCGGCACTAGCAGTTGCTCCTAATCTGACGCCCCAATTACCTCCTGAATATCCGCTAGAAGATGCCCAACCTGTATCGACTGCCGAGAAAGAAGCTCCTGAATCAAACCTGCTTCTTCCAATCACTGTTAATTTTTCACCCGGAGCAGTCGTTCCAATGCCTAAATTACCACCATTAATATAGGAGTTGCCGCTGGCTTGCAGTTGAATTCCTGTATTCCAGGTTGGATATAACCCTGTCCCTCCCATTTCATTAGCTGTAAAAGTCACCACCGATAGTTGATCAGCTGAAAAAAGTCCTCTGGTGGTATCCCTAAAAAAAGCATTCATTCTAATTGCGTTGGGGGCTTCCCCTTCCTCATAGCCAAAACCGTGGATGTACCCACTCCCATCTGAAGAAAAAGAGTCTATTCTTCTATAGGGATATCTAGTATCTAAAACACCAATGGCAATATTAGAACCATTTGAAGGAGCACTAAGTGCTTTAAAGCCAGCTGTATCACTGTATGATACATTAGCGTTATATGAAATATTGTTGGCACTTGTCCAAATGGCTAATTTGCCGTTACTACCAGAACCTGTGAAACCTCCTCCAGCAGCAGAGTCTACATAGGCCTTAGTGGCGGCATGGGAAGCGGCGGTAGGAGTAGCCACTATTACTGTATTGGTGAATTGACCTGTTCCGTCGACGTCTAATTTGTAGGTTGGAGTGGTGTCGTTCACCCCTAAATTACCGGCATTGATAATAACATCACCGGCTCTTTTAATGGTAAACAAGGTTGAGTTTGTATAATCATAAGTATTAGTGCCATATCTCACACTAAACTCATTGAGTAGATTTGAATTTTGTGCTCCGGTATCAGCTGTAACGACTATGCCAAACTTACTAATTAATGTACCATCACTATCTTTATATCTAGGAAATGAGAGGTAATGGGAAACAGCGGTATTATCATCACGACTAGCCAGGGCCATTGCTCCGTCTATTCCGTTGACAATAAGCCCAGTGGTAGAATAGGCAATTGATGCTGTGGGTAAAGTTTGCCCTGATTCTTCGTTTATTTGAAGTTTGGCTAACGCATTAGTAGCGCCAATGCCAACGTTACCAGTCCCCTGACTAACTCTCATCCTCTCAACACCATTTTCTTGTACAATCAAGGCATGGTAGCCTGCTGCAACATTCGTAATCAATCCTGCTCCCGTTGTTTCTAGTGTTGTAAAAGCAGCTGTCCCTGGTCTTCTAAGGCCAATTTTCCCACTTACTTCAAAAGGAACTCCTGGATCTGTGACACCAACGCCCACATTAGTTCCATTGTTATATAAAAGGCTGTTGGCCACCCAGGCGGTACCATTATGTCTAAGTGTTTGTCCGGTTGTTCCTGCACCTATTCCTCCACCAGCAGCAGAGTCTACATAGTCTTTGGTGGCGGCATGTGTCCCGGCTGTTGGAGTAGCGACTACAACAGTGTTGGTGAATCTTCCTGTTCCGCTAACATCTAGTTTGTATGAGGGAGCAGTGGCACCGATGCCAACATTACCATCTGTTTTTATAAATAACTTAGCATAATCTCTATTATAAGGACCCGTGGCTGTTTCCTTATTATGATCGCTGGAATTACCAATTTGAAAACCACCGCCTGCATAGGGGACACCGACAAACCAAGAGTTGTTAGCGGAAGCATCGGTAGTTGGTAAAAATAAACCACGACCTCGATAGTCGATGTTGGACTCGGCTACAAAATAGGCAGCCACATATGGTGTGCTGGCATTGGCATTACCACGGAGAGTAACAGCTTGAGTATGATCACCAGCAATAAATAGTTTGGTGGGTGCAGTGCTGGTGCCGATACCGACGTTGCCTGAAGAATTTATTACCATCCAATCAGTGCCATCATATTTTTCCCATTTAAAACTATATGCTCTAGACGTTAGGCTTTCTGCATTACTCAAACCATTCCATTCATTAAATATGCTACCTTGCAAACTGCTCGTGGTAATAGCAGGTCCTCGGTCCATTAAAATTCCATGGGAATAACCAGTCGTTCCGCTTAATTTTAAATTACCTTCATTGACTTCTAATTTCTGTTCCGGCACTATCGTTCCAATACCAACATAACCATAGGTTGGTTGTAGTGCTAATACGTGTCGACTAGCTGGAGCTCCTGGATGAGGTAGTCCGTCAGCAATGGTTCTACCATCAATAGTTGTTTGCAATGCCAAAGTCTCGGTTCCGCAACCAGGACAACTACCTCCACTCACGGAATAGGCTGTTAATAATCCATCAATCCCCACTCGTAAAGATCCATAGATGTCAAAGTTTTCTCTTGGATTACCTGTTCCAATGCCAACATTAGTTCCATTGTTATATAACAGATTGTTAGCTATCCAGGCAGTACCATTATGTCTAAGCGTTTGTCCGGTTGTTCCTGCGCCTACACCTCCACCAGCAGCCGAGTCTACATAGTCTTTAGTAGCAGCATGGGTGCCTGCTGTTGGGGTAGCTACTACTACTGTGTTGGTGAATTGACCAGTGCCATTGACATCTAGTTTGTATGAAGGGGTAATATCATTAATGCCGACATTGCCGCCATGCATCTGAAATGCCAAAGGACTACTAGCATAGTTACTAATGACCCCTTCGGCAGCGTTTTGTTGAATATATAAATAATTAGTTCCAGCATGCCAAATATTTAACTTTGTATTACTATTGGTGCTTATGCCAAAGTTAACTGTGTTGTTATAGGGAGCAATCTTCATGCCTGGATATCCTGTGTCATCTGTTTCTCCTATTCTTGAAACTTGAGATGAGCCAATTCTGAGAGCATTTTGACTATCATCAGCAATATGAAGCTTGCCCGTTGGAGCAGTCGTGCCTATACCAACGTTTCCACCTGCCGGATTTAATAATAGCCCATAAGCCGTAGCTGATTGTAAGGTAGTATAACCAGTAGCGCCATTATATAATTCGAGAGTAGCATTATATGAATTACCATCCGTACCCCAGCCATTACCTTGACCAATTTTACCTCCATTTGACAATGCGATATCTCCAAATACTTCTAATTTTTTAACCGGGTTAGTCGTCCCGATGCCAACATTACCAGCAGTGCTTAATGTCATAAACTCACTTCCTGAATTTCTAAAACTAAGCCTGCCTCCACTTCTATTATCTACAAAAGCATTAGTATCTCCATAACCGAGACCAAGATATAGGTTGCCCGCTGTATTCTTAATATTTAAATCTACTTGATTATCTCCATTGGTATTTTCAAAAACAAACCTAGACAAAGATGCATTTGCACTATAGAATCTAGAGATTGTGGAATTTCCACCTCCATTAACATCCAGTGTATAGATTGGGGCTGTCGTTCCAATACCAACATTGGTGCCATTATTAAATAAAGTGCCGTTAGCTACCCAAGTGCTACCGTCATGTCTTAATGTTTGTCCGGTTGTGCCTGCTCCCACTCCTCCACCAGCGGCAGAATCTACATAAGCTTTGGTGGCTGCATGAGAGTCTGCGGTTGGAGTAGCCACTACAACAGTATTGGTGAACTGCCCTGTTCCGTTAACGTCTAATTTGTAGGTTGGGGTGGTGTCGTTAATACCAACATTGCCGCCAGAGCCTTGTAATAATAGTTCCAATGGCTGACCACTCAAATCTCGTGACTGTATTCCAGCTTTTCCTCCTATATTCTCAATAACTATATCGTTACTATTACCAGCGTACCTAAAGGTCGCTATCCTAGCATTATAGGGAGAAGCATCTCCCGCGGAGACAAAAAGACCATTTGTATTATTTGTCGCCACAACTCCTAACTTGTAGCTAACTCCAAGGGTGCCAATGCCAACATTACCAGCAAAATAATTCCTTGTGTTTACACCAGACTGATAAATACCATAGGCGGAAGCATTATTAGCCGGAATATCTATAGCGCGATAACCGCCGGTCGGCAACTGAGTTAAAGTTTGGGATATGTATAATCCTCGCGCTATACCAGTAGCCGTTGTATCAGGATTAATAGTGCCACCAATAAACAATGACGAAAAGCTTCCAGAAGAAGCGGCTGGTGCTAAAAAGTCCCCAACGATTCTCACGTTACCCGCTTCGCCGCTAGTTTGGACGTGTCCAGTGCCCGGTTTTTGACCGAGATTCAAAGTATAATGTGGTGAATTTGTGCTAGCGATTGAACCAATAAAATGAGCATCTTGATTTACTACGTTCTCAACAGATGAGTCTGCTCCAGTTTGATAAATCCTAAGGTGATCATTTAGTTCAATTCTTTTTGGTGTGCCTGCAGCTCCGATTTTTATAGCATAGCCGGTCGGAGTAATTCGGAGACTGCCACTGGAATCAGTCGCAAAACTAACATAAGTAGAAGTATTATAATCTAATCTTAATTGTTCGGATGCAGAAAGTAATTCAAGCTTCGCTCCCGGCGCTGTCGTTCCAATGCCAACGTTAGTTCCATTATTGTATAAAAGACTATTGGCTACCCAAGCGCTACCATCATGTCTTAATGTTTGGCCAGTTGTACCCGCACCTATTCCTCCGCCGGCCGCAGAGTCTACATAGTCTTTAGTGGCGGCATGTGTCCCGGCTGTTGGAGTAGCTACTACTACTGTATTGGTGAATTGACCGGTGCCATTAATATCTAGCTTATAGGTTGGAGCAGTTGTTCCGATGCCGACGTTGCCGCCATTAGTAAATCTAGCCACTTCCCGAGAAACATTAACAATGGCAAAGTCTCTCGACGAAGCATTAGCTATCAGAGTATTAGCACCACCATAACCGGTATAGGCTGAACTTGTATAACCTATCAGCGGAGTTTCACTAACATTATTATTAACAAAATAAATACCAGCTACAGCAGAAACGCCAGCGTTGGTATTCCATAAACTTACAGCTGTCGCATTAGTATTTGTCCTAATATCAAGTTTTGTTGTTGGATCATTTGTTCCAATCCCAACGTTACCTCCACCTAGAATGGTCATCTTAGTCGTACCGCTTGTTTGAAAATATATATTATTATTACTTGCTGTCCCTAGCTCTAAAGCATGATCAACTCCAGGAGCGCCTGCTGACCTAAAATAAGAAGCGCCACTGGTCTCCGAATAACCTGTTGGATAGAATAAGAACCCTTGACCTGCTTCAACGGTTTGAACAACGACGCCCTTCTCCCCTGAAACTGGCGTAACGTGCAATCTATCTCCCGGGGCCGTAGTTCCAATACCAACATTGCCAGGAATTAGAACTTTATTACCGCCGTCATCTCTGCCAAACTGCAATGGTCGATTACCATACCCACTCCCACCAACTTGTATCCGATACTTATCAGATTCTTGAGTAAACTCTAGATAAGGAGTTGACCCCATTCTAATTCCATCGCCATCAGCAGTGTCAATGTGAAGTTTTTCGCTAGGAGTGGTGGTGCCAATCCCAATATAATTACCGGTATTAAATAGCATACTATTGGCTATCCAGGCGCTGCCATCATGTCTGAGAGTTTGTCCTGTTGTGCCCGCACCTATCCCTCCTCCAGCTGCCGAATCGACATAGGCTTTAGTGGCAGCATGGGAAGCAGCTGTAGGAGTAGCTACTACGACCGTGTTAGTGAATTGACCAGTTCCATTAACGTCTAATCGATAATCTGGACTACTGTCATATATGCCCACATTACCGGCCTCTTTGATGGTCAGTAAGGGGGTGGTAAAGAAACTATAAAAACCACCACTGACAGTGTTCGCTGGAGAATGAGAAAGCTCGAAAGCGGTTCCATTATTTAGTGTTGATATTCCTAAAGTTAATATATTTGATGAATATGTTGTTGCCCCCTTGGCCCAATTATCTGTGTTAATAGTGGTTTGGCTTGAGTTGCTAGATAAAAAAGTTCTAGCACTAGAATATATAGCTCCCACTGTTGGACTGTAATTTGATGCTAGTAATATTTGACTACCACCAGTAGCTCCCCCTCTTCCCCTAAGTATGGTGGGGCTACCGCTTGATGCTCCGGCATTAATGGTTCCTAATACATCTAATTTATATGTCGGGTCGTCCGTTCCAATGCCCACGTTGCCCGCCGCTAGCAATAAGCCAATAGTGTTTCTATTATACATTAGGGCAACACTTTCACCTGACAAATAAGTAGTATCTCTATTATTAACAGAGTTATTTTGACTCCACAAATAACCTGCTGTATTGAGCTGTGTTGGGAAAGTTGTTTCTGTTATAGCTACAGCGCCGCCAACATCTAGCTTCTGCCCTGGGGCTATTTTTCCTATCCCCAGGTTGCCGTTAACGTCAAGAACCATGTTAACAGTATTATTTGTTAAGAACGCCATTGACTCAGATCCCCCAACACTTATGCCGTGCCGATAGCTTGCTCCGTAGCCTAAAGTATCGATATTATCATTTAGTTTGAATAAAAACCCGCCGTAACCACCGGCAGAGAATCTAGCAACATTTCCAGGGGTTTGCCCTCTGTCTACATGTAATAGGTATGATGGGGTGGTAGTGCCAATACCAATATAACTCCCATTATTAGAGAGAACACTATTAGCTACCCAAGCGCTACCATCATGTCTCAGTGTTTGACCCGTTGTTCCTGCTCCAATTCCTCCACCAGCAGCAGAATCTACATAATCTTTAGTAGCAGCATGGGTGCCTGCTGTTGGGGTAGCTACTACGACCGTGTTAGTGAATTGGCCAGTTCCATTAACGTCTAGTTTATAGGTTGGAGCAGTAGTACCAATGCCGATGTTACCACCGTTGGGCTGCATAGCAATGTTAGCCGCACCCACACTATAGGCTGAGCCCTGTATTACACCGATAGAGCTAATGTCATTACCACCTAAATTAACACCATAAATATTATCGTGAAATCTAGCCCCACTCATTGAAGAATATGTTCCCGTAAATATGGCGCCCTTAACCTCTAAAATATTGGTAGGGGCTGATGATCCTATACCAACATTGCCAGAAGCTGAAACTAATACTTTATAATCCCCTAAACCTCCGACATAAGATCCAACTCCCCAAATCGGCCTGTTGGCTAAAGCTGAACCGGCATTGCGACCATCAAAGGAAATAGCTGGCAATCCGCCGGCTGTATCGGCATCTACTTGACCAACCATCTCCCAGGCAAAAGTACCAAGGCCGGTGCCATCACTATCTTCAACTCCTAATATTCTTGGCTGAAATTTAGTAGCATTACCCGTACCACTCCTTAATTCAATATAACCATTAGTGCCAGAACGAGTTGTTTTGATAAGGCTCTGATCAGCACCAACAATGTCTAATTTAGCGGTCGGATTAGTGTTCCCAATGCCAACATTACCAGCACTTGTTATATTCATTTTGTCGCTACCAGCAACTCTAAAGTTATAGCCCGCACCGGAACCATTAACATCCATATCTAAATGTCCTTGCTCTACATCAATCGTGGAGTAATATGAGCCAGCTGCTCTAGTTAATCTTATCATGTCACTCACATCTAACTCTGCTGCCGGATTAGTCAAGCCAATACCAACGTTAGTCCCGTTGTTAAATAAAGTATTATTAGCTACCCAGGTACTACCATCATGTCTCAATGTTTGACCCGTTGTCCCTGCTCCAATTCCTCCACCAGCGGCAGAATCTACATAGGCCTTGGTGGCTGCATGAGAGTCTGCGGTTGGGGTTGCGACTATTACCGTGTTTAGAAACTTACCTGTTCCATTTACAGCTAATTTAGCTGACGGAGAGGTTGTGGCTACTCCCACGTTGCCGCCAAAATACGCTATACCAGAGGTATTATTAATATAAATGTTTCCTGTTGGTTGCAAATACATTACAGTAGAAACATCTGATAAATCTGTAACTTGAATTTGATCTCTTCCTATTTTAACTTTCCTAGCATTATCTTCAACGACTAGAGAGGTAACGGCCCCGTTACCGCTGTGTCTAACGTTTAATAGACCTGAGGGGTTAGTAGTCCCAATACCGACATTGCCTGTGCTTACTATTCGCATCCGCTCATAATAACCCCCACCGCCTAAAGTCCCAAAGAATAAATCAGTATCTTCGCTGCTACTAGTTCTATCTCTATATATCGCGCCTATACGTGCGTGACTACCATTAGAGCCTCCGTTATAACCAAAGGTTATTGCTGAACCAGCATTAACAGTGGTGTCTGTATTTCCTATTGCTAAACCTTGGAAGCCAGCCTGTGTAGTCCCTGAACTAGCGAAAGCCACAGCGAGAGGGTGTCCAGGAGCAGTTGTACCAATACCAACATTAGTTCCATCGTTATATAGAGCACTGTTAGCGACCCAAGTGCTACCATCATGTCTAAGGGTTTGCCCGATTATTCCTGCTCCTACTCCTCCACCAGCGGCAGAGTCTACATAGGCTTTAGTGGCTGCGTGAGAATCGGCGGTTGGGGTGGCAACCACGACTGTATTAGTAAACTGACCTGTGCCATCGACGTCTAGTTTATAGGCTGGAGAAGTTGTGGCTATACCGACGTTACCTCCAATAAACGAAGCCACTGTTCCACCTAAAGAACCTTTGTTAACATGGAAAAAAGCATTTCCAGGAATTGTTGTTTCGGTAGTTATTCCACTTTGTTGTATTCCTACTCCATATCCATTAACAAAATCACCGAACCAAATTGAACCAGCACCAGCATTATCCCATTTAGATTTAACACCTCCCAATCTATTTCTAAAAATAAATTGAGTATTGCCTGATGCTGAATCTAATTTACCAACATAAACTATATTAGAAGCTGTGTTAACAACCAAGTCTCCAGCGGTTTGAGTGCCTAACCCAGCAGAAATATCTAATCTGCCACTTGGTGCTGTCGTTCCAATCCCAATGTTACCAGTTGTTGCCTGAATATACATCTTAGTGCTACCGCTACTCGGTGTATCAAAACTGATTTGACTACCAGACTGAATGCGCACTCCTGAGCCATTTGATTGAATAGAGCCAGTGGCTAAATTATAGGTATGCGCTCTGGCTGTTCCTGTGGTTGTTAAATCTAATGTATAAATTGGATTCGTCGTCCCAACCCCAATGTTAGTTCCATTGTTATATAAAAGACTATTAGCCACCCAAGCAGAACCATCATGTCTCAATGTTTGTCCTGTTGTCCCTGCTCCAACTCCTCCGCCGGAAGCACTATCTACATAGGCTTTAGTAGCTGCATGGGAAGCAGCGGTAGGAGTAGCTACTATTACTGTATTGGTGAATTGACCAGTGCCATTGACGTCTAATCTGTAACTAGGAGTAGTGTCAGCAATGCCAACATTACTACCACTAAGTGCTAAAACTGTAGCTCCTCCTAATTGCAGCCCACCGTAAATAGTAGCATTAAAATTTAAAACAGCTGCGCCGCCGCCGTCTCCTATTCTGGTGTGCCCATTCACATCCAATTTATATGTAGGGTTTGTAGTCCCAATGCCAACATTACCAGTGTTATCAATTCTTAATCTTTCAGAACCAGCGGTGGCAAATCTTAATGCTTGAGCTTCTCTTAACCATAAGCCACCAGTCCCACTGGAATCAACAAAAACAGTCATGCCGTCGCTAGAAGTAGAGCCCTGAGAACTGCTTGTTAAATGTAAATCTGTTTGACCAGCAGAATCTAAGTGCATCAACCTCGCGGGGTTTGTCGTCCCAACCCCAATGTTAGTTCCATTGTTATATAAAAGACTATTAGCCACCCAAGCAGAACCATCATGTCTCAATGTTTGCCCTGTTGTGCCTGCCCCCACACCTCCACCGGAAGCACTATCTACATAGGCTTTGGTGGCAGCATGAGAATCTGCAGTTGGGGTAGCCACTACGACTGTATTAGTAAATTGACCAGTTCCGTTGACGTCTAGTTTGAAGGTTGGAGTGGTATCGTTGATACCAACGTTGCCAGAACTATCAATTCTAACTCTCTCTGTCCCAACTGTCATAAATCCTAATGTTTCTGACGTACTATGTGTACCAAGCAAAAAAGAAGGGTTTACGCCCGTTCCATTTCTAATAGAAAAAACTCCTCTAGAACCGGCATTAGAAACAATTTTTATCAAATCAGCGTTGTTTACATCTGGACCAATAATATCTAACTTCGCTCCCGGATTCGTTGTCCCAATACCGACGTTGCCACTGTAATCGACAACCATTTTAGCATCCGTATTAGCTGTAACGCTAGTATTAGCATCGGCAACATTATTAAGCAAAAATTGTAACTGTCCTCTCAAATTTGATCCATCAGTAGCTTTAAAAATTATTCCCCCTTTGTTGTATGAATCGCTGTGTGTCGCGCCAAATAATATACCAGTCCAATCAGACCCGCCGTAAGTTCCTTTTAATTTTAAAGCAAAATTATTTGCTCCACTTGTTGCTGTCCCGCCCTGAATTTCTAATTTTTTAGTTGGTGCTGTTGTTCCAATACCGATGTTACCAGTATTAGCATTATAAATATTATTACCCGTCTTAGTCCAATAGCCCACTGTTGGTACAGATGAGGTTCCAGAAATGACTGAATCAACATAGCCCTTAGTGGCAGCATGTTGGTCCTGAGAAGGGGACCCTACAGTTACTGTGTTTTCAAAAAATCCTGTGCCAGCGACGTAGAGCTTGGCAGCTGTAGTGCTGGTTCCAACGCCTAGGTTTCCTTCACCGGAGAGTTGCATCTTAATATACTGATTTCCTTGACCTCCAGTCATAAAAGAAAGTGTAGCTGCACCGGTACCCTGATTACCTATGTACCAAGGATTATTATTATTTGTATTGTCTAATTTTAAAGCACCATTTGTTCTGAGACTAATATTACCTACCCCTACCTCTATCTTTGCCGTTGGATTTGTAGTCCCAATTCCTAGATTACCTGCTTTGTTTACAACTAACTTGCTCACTCCTCCCACTTGCATATCAAGGAGTTTTGAGGTAGCTAATGAAGCCGTGTCAGTGATATTTAATATCCAGGCAGTGAAATCTACCCCTGAATTATTCCAAGTTTGAGAGGTATTGAGGACAGGGCCATTCATTGTCATGGTGGATCCCCCAGCAATAACATCACCAAATTTAGTGATACGGAAACGGGTGCTATCTCCCACTTGGAGATGCATAAGATCACCCTCAAAGGCTCCGGGGGCGTTGGCACCAATAAATATACCTTGGCTGACTGGCGTGTTTAGATCTCTTTGACCAATCTGGAAGAATGTTTTAGAAGCTGGCGGACCACCAGTACCAGTACTAAAGTTAGTTTTAATGGAGTCACCAATTTGTAGTTGCAGAGTATCGGGATCATACTCGATGGAACGTTGGAGGGCAGTATTTCCTGGATCAGTAGCATCATAGAAAGTAATGCCAGGAGATGAAGCTGATACTAACAACGGCGCAGTGAAAACAAAATTGCCAGCTGTTCCCAGGGTGGGATCAAAGGAAATGCTTTCATAGCCATCGGCTGATCGTCCCAGATTTATCTTACCAGCTGAAGTGGCTCCGGCTGGGTCTTCGGTAAAAGTAGCAGAACCGCTGGATGGTAAATCCACCACAACATTACCCAATGCATAGAGAGCGGCTGTTGGAGTGGTTGTCCCAATTCCTAGATTACCGGGGAAACTATAATTACCACCACCCGTGTTAATACCAAAAGCACCGGAAGAAACATTTCCGGCTGATAGTGTCCCTAGATATGAACCCGTAAAGCTAGAGGCTTTGATGGGGCCGTTCACTTCCAAGCCCGAGGCTGGTGCACTGGTGGCAATACCCAAAGGACCATTCATGGAGGTGGGTAGCCAAGAATTAACAAAATCATTAAATAAATCGTTCCACTCTGAGGCTGTTAGGGTTCCGTTATAGTCCTTATTGTAGGTGGAAGTAGCGTGGTAGGCGGAAGCTATTTTAGGAGTTAGGACAAACAAAAAAACCCCACTTAGAATACAAGTGGACAGAACGATTTTCAGTTTTCGTTCTAAGTTGGGGGACATTAGAATTTGTTTTTTTCCTTAGGGTTCAGTTACCTAAATTATATCATTTTTTTACTTCTCTGCCAAGCAAAAAACCGCTTCAATTGCGGTCCTTTGATATGATACAAAAATGGCTAATTTTAGATACGAACCTCAACACTTCTCTTGGTGCTTTGGTACTCACCAATGGAGGTAAAAACCAGCGGAGGAAAGCTGGTGAAATATACATTATAGGTGGCTCCCGTCACTGTTAAAATATCGGAAAATAATATCGTCCCACTGGGGGCGATATAGGAGTAACCATTCTTGCGCAACTCCCAAAGAAATTTCTCCGCACCAGTCTCCGCAGCGAAGTAGGCTTTAATAGATTGAGACTGAACGCCGCTGGACTTGAGGCCCATGGAAATAAGGTAGGCGCCACTCATGGCAACAATGAGCATGCTGGCGAGAATGAACATGGTTAAAAGCATGGCACTTCCCTTTTTATTTAGTTTTTTAGCTATTTTTAGCATAAATACCTATATAATCCTATTTATAAAACCGAGAGGAAAGGCTAGTTTGGGTAATCATTTCTGATTCAAACTGTGACTGGTCCAAAGCATGAGCCTTGAGGCTAATGGTCACCATGGGGTGAGAACTGGTGGAGACTGTGAGATAAAAGTGTAAATCATCAATGGTAATTTTGCTGGGAGAAATATAATCTGCCGCTGCATCACGTTGAATTCGAAAACGCTGACTATTGGTAGTAGTGGCCATGGAGTAGCTAACGCACTCTCCATAGTAATTTCGAAATTTCAAAATGTCTCCCAGGCTATTGGTGGAAGTGGCAAACACTTGATCATTATCGATGCCGGCACAGAGACCTGAATTCTTTTGAGCCGTTCTTATCTCCTTGGAAATAACTTCCAAGAAATATTTAATACTCTCCTGTACATTCTGTGAGGAAATGGCACTTCTCTGACCATCAATTACCAACTTGAATATCTGGGTAGCTGAAAGAATTATGACTGTAAAAATCAAAACTGAAACCAACACTTCAATCAGAGATACTCCTGATTTATTTTTTTGAAACCTAACGCCAATCATATAATATTGTTTCTAAAATATAAGAAAAAGTCTTATTTCTGTCTGCCCAATTAACTCTAGAAATTACCTGAAGAGATGATGTCCCATGATCAACCAGAGTAATGGATCGGGTATAACTACTAGTAGCTACAGCTGTACTAACGTCATGGCTATAGAACCCGTCAGCATCCAAATAGAAAGTCGCGGCACCAGCATTAGCAACTGTGGGGATGGAGTCGTTGTAATCCATGTAGTAAATGCCAGCATCAAGATTCTCATTCCAATCCGCCTCTATAAGCCAATTGGAGTCACGTACATTGCGAATCAACTCTATTCCCTCCTGAGCTAATTGATAGGCAATGATGTTTTGTCGATTGAACTGTTGGCTTTGGATATTTTGCACAATCAGGGTCAAAACCCCCACCATGCCCAAAGAAACAACAAATAACACTGTTATTACTTCGATCAAGGAAAAGGCTGTTTGTTTTAGCTTAATAGACTTGGACATATTTAATCGATTACTTCAACTAAACCTAAGAAGTTAACTCTAACGGTTTTCACAGAATTATTTCTCGTCTCCTTTAGTTCAATGTCAATGGTGGTGGAAGTGGCTACACCATCATAGATGTTGGTCTGGGGATCTGGCGGCAGAAAGGTTACTGCGGCAGCTGTTTTTACATCCCCTCCCACTCTAATGGCAGAAATCTCTATATTTTCAGACAATTCCGTGATGCGAGCTCCGTAATATTCAGAATTCTCTCCCGAATTCATCACCATATAGCCAGCTCCCGAGGAATCAAGATCCGCAAAGAGAGTATATTGGCTATTGTTTAAAGTAGAAAAAGAGACCCCCCAACCACCGGCTGGGACTTCTGTGCCATATTTCACCAACCCCAGAGAACTGTTCTGAGCTTGATGAATATCTGCTACTAACTTCTGGGCGGTCATAATAAGATCTGTTCGTTTTTCGACGGTACGATAGTTGGCAATAAAAAGAGCAGTAATCATTGTTATCATGGAAAGACTAATGATCATTTCGAGAATTGTGAAACCTGCTTTTTCTTGATATCTCATATATTATTCCGCTTTAACTTCTCGCCAAAGAGGTAGGTCATAATTAATTGATATTTGAGTTGATGTACTACAAACATAACTATCAACGTCAGTTACCTGCAGTGTTACTGTTGTGGTAGTGGCAAAGAAGAAGATAATGCTACTGGTAGAGCTGGTGGCATTGGAGATTATAGCTGAAGTATCAGTGGTGTCCCAAAGATAGCTACAGGTACTACTGGCACAACTCTGGGGAGTCCCCGGTGAAGCACTGCTATAGAACTGGGAATTGCTGGTGAATAAAGTGGTAGTTCCCACAAGTACCGTGGTTGGTTCATAGATAAAGAAGGGGTTGGGAAATTCATGTTTGAAGGTGGTGAATGTTTCTGGATTTGTATCCGGATCACCATCGCTGTCGGTAACTGAATTGGTGCTATATTTATACCATTCGGTGGGACTATCATCCTCATCATACAACCTTATCCACCAATAATAGTTAGTATTATAGCTTAAACTAGCACAATCTGGATCGGAATTGGGAAGGATATACTGGCTAGCAATAGCTGAAGTCTTCTTTCCTGACCAACAGACAGCTGAGCTGGTGCTTAGGGTATCACTGTCATTAATCACTATTTCATAGGCTGTTTGCTGTCCACTCTTCTTGTACCACCGCAGAACAGCTGAAAGAGCTGAACCAGAACAAGCCTGAGTGTAGTTCCAGTTGGGAGCTGATAAATGGCCAATTTGAAGATTACTAATATAAACTGCGTAGTCACGAGTGGCGCAGGTTCCTGCCCCGCCCCCTTCGCTTTCACAATTGAGACTCATGTCCCCAAGAGTGCTGGTAGCATAACCGCTGAAATACCCGGGGTCAATATCATGCCCCGGAAGAACTGGTTGACTTAAATCCCAGGATTGGATCATAGCGGGAGTGGCAGTTGCATTACTAAACTTAATCCAGGTATTGTCGGAAACCACTCGGGCCCAACCATATATTTTCTGGTCTTCTTCTAGATAGCAAGCCCAACAATTATTACTCAAATTGCAAGTATTGGGACACTTGGAATTGAAGCCATAGCCATCCGGTGGAGTTTGATTGGCGTCAAAGGATATCAGGCCTTTGGTGGGGTTCCAAGCTTGACCAGAAAAATTATCTTCACCGTTTAAATACACCGCGTGGCTTAGATCGGCGCAGGGTGAGGAATAGAAATGAAAACCACGCGGCTCTGGTAGAGCATATAAATTCTCAGAAACATCCAATCGATCGCCAATCAAGTCGTCTAAACAATTGAAGTATACATATTCATAATTTTCCCCCCAATAGGCACTTCCCCGGACAGTGGAAGTGGCCGCCTGTACAGAAATGACTGTCAGAAATAACAAAAAGATGCCAATTAACAAAACGGCTGATAACTTAATTTTAGTTCTCAGATTTCGCATGATTATGGAATTAAACTCAATAATATTATAGCACTTTTTCAAATAAATTTATAATAATAGCGAAACAAAGTGGCTACCCAAAAAACAAAACCACCTGGCAATTAATCAAGGTGGTTTAATGGTCTCCCGGGATAAGTATTGAGCTATAGATGCGTTTTGTTCAGAAATTGTCGTCCTAGTTCTAGCATCTCTTCCCTGTCTTTTTCCTCATCATCATTAAAACCAATGAGATGAAGTAATCCATGAATTAAAATAAAATTAAATACATGTTGCTCCGTTGGCTTCTTTTTGAAAACATCTTTGTAATTCTCAACTCTTCCAGTCTCATCGATGTTAATAATTATTTCTCCCTGGTGCTTACCCATGAGCTCGTCGCCCCGGAAAGAAAGAATGTCCGTCACTTTATCAATCTGACGATATTCTTTGTTTAATTTTTTAATCACCCGGTCATTTACCACCGCAATGGAAACATCCCAATCTTTTTCCCGATAGTATTTAAAAAACTTCTCCACTAATAATTTGGTTTTCTTGATGGAGACCCATTTCTTTGTTGTGTTATTTATTTCTACCATATTAAAACAATCTTTTTATTCTCCTAGTTAAATTATATAAACAATATAGCCCCGGTCTAAAAACAAGATCAAAAGTGCCGGGATATTCAGCCACTCTACCACCAAATCCTAGTTTAAATCTAGTCACTCCTGGCCACTTCTTATCATCAATACCGTAGAAATCATAGTATTTGAATCCGGTTTTTTGGGCCTGTTTGATTACTTCCCATTGCAGAAGATATGGGGCCATTAGATTTCTAAATTCATTGTCCGAGGCACCGTGTAAATATGTGGCTCGGTTACCCCAGAAAGAGAATAATCCCGTGGCAATATTCCTATCTTTGTGTTTAATAAAAAATAGTTTTACCACCCCCTGGCCATTATCAATTATGTTACGATAATGCTCAACGTCGTGAATGCGAAAACTATCTCTTTCGCTGGTCAGCTTCATTAGACGCCAGAATTCTGGGAAATCACTATCACCACCCTGAACAAACTTCAATCCTTTTTTTTCAGCTAGCCGAATATTATAGCGAGTCTTCTGGTGCATTCCCTTTAGTAATCTTTCTGTACTCCCATTCAAATCCAATAATAATGTTTTTTGGGGTTGTAGACTAATTGTTTTTCTCCCTAATCCTTTTTGCGGTGGCTCCAAACGAAGAAAGACGCAATTACCATTATTCTTTTTTATCTCTTGACCTAAAAACTTAATAGCATCAACCGTACCCAGTGGACCCCGGGGACAATACCAATAGAAAGCCTTGGTGGCCAATGGTTTTTTTATTAAAGTAGCTACGGCCAATAATTTATTCCCATCTTCAACCCCCAAGCGCATAATATTATTACCGCGCTTAATCAATATTTCTCCCCAAAGAAAACTCTGCAAAAACTCAGCTCCACTTGATGTAGCGAATTCTTTCACAAAGCTATCCAACTTCTTTTGATCTTTCAGGTTAATTAATCTCATGGTTGAATTATAACATATAATATAAAAAGAGGCTTTCGCCTCTTTTTTGGAAATTAATAAAAATAAGTTTAGCTTAACTAGAATTAACTAGAATTAACTAGAATTAACTAGTTAATACCGGCTGGAGATGCTGTTTGTAGAGTGTTCCCAGTAATGGTGTTAATGGTTGCTCCTAGACAGTATTGAACGGTGTAGGAAGCACTTCCTCCCTGACCAGACCCAGTTTTAGCGTAGGTGTAGTTAGGTTGAAGAGCTGGACAAGAAGAACCATCAACAGGAGTTGGGGGAGTTGGGATAACTCTTAGGTATGTCCCCGTTGGACTGTAAAGTGGAGAGCCAGCTACAATGGAAGCGGTGGCTGGATAGTCTCCGACATCATTGTAAAACATTTCTAACGCTGTTTGAATTTGCTTCACATCGGCTACTCTTTTGGCGTCTCGAGCTCTGGCTCTAGCTTGATTCAAAGCTAAAATTGATAAGGTTGAAAGCAACCCGATGATAGCGATGACAACTAAGAGCTCAATTAGAGTAAAACCTCGTTTGTTTTTTTTCATAGTTTTCTCTTTGTTTAAGTTTCTACTTCTTTTTTTAATGCTGGTGATTAAAACACGAAGTAAAAAAACTAAAGTATTTTAAAATATAAATTTAATTTCTAACTTACTATAAGTATAGCATTTTCCTAAAAACAGTGCAACACTTTAGAACTGGGTGGCCAAATTATACATAGGCAAAATAACGGCTGCCACCATGATCCCTACGCCAATACCCATGACCACCATAATAATTGGCTCCATTAATTTACTAAGATTATCCAGCATATTGCTGGTTTCTCGGCTATAAAAGGTGGTGATACTATCTAAAACTGATTCTAATTTTCCAGTCTTCTCTCCGACGGCAATCATCTGAGGAACCATCAATGGAATATCATGACTCTCTTCCATGACTGTGGATAAAGGATTACCATCATTAATTGATTCTAGAGTTTCTAAAATTAATTCTCGATATATTGTGTTGCCCACAACCTCGGCAGTGATCTCTAAACTTCTGGTAATGGTAACTCCGCCCTTAAGAAGAGTCGCCAAAGAACGAGTGAAGCGCATCAAATAAATATACTTGAACAGCTTGCCAAAGATAGGCAACCTAATTTTCATTATATCAATATTACGGCGACCAGAATATGTCTTACTATATAAACGAATTACAAAACCTAAAACAATAACAATAATTACAACCAGCCATAGATATTGTCTCATAAAATCGGAAGCACCGATAACCATGCGTGTGGATAAGGGGAGCTTAGCGCTAGTCTCCGTTAGAACGGCGGTTAAATTAGGAATAACATAAACCATTAGAACAACAGCGACGCCAACCAGGGCGGTTAAAATGAAAATAGGGTAAATCATGGCTCCTCTAATTTTGGAAACCATGTCATAGCTCTTTTCCATTTCATCGGCAAGATAATTTAGAACCTCATCTAGCTTACCGGATGTTTCTCCGGAACGAATAATGTTGACAAAAAAATCTGAAAACACCCTTGGTCTTTTAGCAAAAGCATCCGAAAGGAAAGCCCCACTGTCCACCTCATAGGCAATCTCGGACAACATATTTTGAAAGGCAATGTTTGTAGTTTGATCAATTAAAATTAGCAAGGCCTCCACCACGGGGACATTGGATGTGACCATAACTGAAAACTGACGAGAAAAGATTACTAGGTCTTTAATGGAAATTCGATTAACAAAAAGATCTATCTTGCTTTCCAAGCTAGTTGTCACATCAGCAATATAAACAACAATCAAACCTTTGCGGCGTAATTTAGAAATGACTTCACTCTCGCTCAAGCCAACGGATCTCCCCTTTTTAATTTTTCCACGGTTATTCTCCGCACGATATCTAAAAATTGGCATATTAGTCTTCGATTACTCTTATAATCTCTTCAAGGGTCGTGATCCCCTGCAGCACCTTAGTTAGTCCATCCTGCTTCAGGGTAACAAAATCCTGGGTATCTCTCACAGTTTTTAAATCAAATGTCTTGCTATCCGAATTAATAATTTCCCGTAGATTGTCATTGATCTCTAAAATTTCAGAAATAGCAACTCGTCCAGAATAGCCAGTATTTTCACAGCGGTTACAGCCCACTGCTTCATATAGTTTATATGCAGTCAGACTATCTAAGTTAGTAAAGGATGGAAGTTCATCCTTAAGTATTTTTTCTGGCACCATTTTCAGTTCAGTCAATATACTCTGAGTGGCATCGTTGGATAAATGGGTTTCTTTCTTACAATGTTCACATAGACGACGAGCTAGACGTTGGGCTAGCACTGTCTTCAGCGTTGAAGCTAAAAGAAAGCGCTCAATCTTCATATCCAGAAGACGGAAAATTGCCCCCAGAGCATCATTGGTATGCAAAGTAGATAATACTAAATGGCCCGTTAGTGAAGCATTAATTGATAACTCAGCTGTTTCTTCGTCACGAATTTCTCCCACCATGATAATGTTGGGATCCTGACGCAAAAGAGAGCGTAGTCCGTTGGCGAAGGTGAAACCAATCTTCGGCTTTACCTGGGATTGATTAATTCCCTTCATTTCATATTCAATCGGATCTTCCAGGGTGGATATATTTACCCCTTCTTGATTAAGAATATCTAGAACCCCATACAAAGTTGTGGTCTTACCGGATCCAGTTGGTCCAGTTACTAGAAATATGCCACTGGTTTTTTTGATGCCCTCATGTATTCTATATAAAGCCAGCTTATTAAAACCTAAATCTTCCAAGGCTGGAGCACCCTTAACTGTGTCTAAAATTCTCATAACCACTTTTTCCTGACTGGTCAGTGGCAGTGTTGAAACACGAAAATCAACTTCACGATTATTTACCAACAAACGAATACGTCCGTCCTGGGGAACCCTAGTTTCATCTAACTTTAATTTTGCTAGTACTTTAATACGAGCAATAATGGCTGGATGAATACTTTTGGGAAGAGTTAATGAGGTATGTAAAATACCGTCAATACGGTAGCGAACTCTACTCTCCTTGGCGAAGGGTTCAATGTGAATATCGGAAGCTCTGGCTTCCACAGCATGACGAATGATAACAGAAACAATTCTAGACACTGGAGCGCTATTAATGTCTTCGCTGCTTAGAGAAGATGACTCATCCGTATGAACTGTAACAATGTCATCTCCCTCTTCCTTGGCCTTTACCTCCAGAGCGGAGGAAATTTCTTCTTCAATTCTTTGATATTGTTTAAAAGCTTTTTTAAAGCTGGAAACTGATATTAAATAATATTGCACCTGAAGCCCCTCTTCGGTGGCCAAGAAGTTAACGGCTTCCATGGCTCTCAGATTTGGCTCAACCATTCCAATCTTAATCATTCCTTTTTCACGATCAAAACTAATGATTTTATAGGTCTGGGCAATCTCTGCCGGCAGGAAGTTCAAAACTGATTCTAAGACTTCATCCTCCACTAAACTATAGTAGGGTAAATTATACAATTCTGCTTTGACCTCAGTTAATTTTTCTTCTTCAACTATGTTTTTGTTAACTAAAAAAGAGCTGAGGTCTTCTTTGGTTTGAAGCACTAGCGTCTTTATTTCCTGAGCCTTGGCAACATCGATTAGTTGCTTAGACTGCAATATTTGGAGTAACTGATCATTTCTATCCATGAAAATAATTAATTTTTATTCTTAATGAAGAAGGGCGCGTTATTCCCCAGCACACACTTGATGGGGGTTTTTACAACCTTTTTTTCTTCTGTTTCTTCTGTTTCTTCTCCGGTCTCAGTAACAATTACGCTGACTGGGGCATTCACTGATCCACTTTGTTTACAAATATTATCAAAGTCAAACTTTACCACGTTGTCTTTTAATGTGGTGAAGGCCGGAGCAGAAAAAATCTCCACATCTAAAGCGTTCCGGGCTGAAGACACCACCATTTCACCGGGAAACATTAATTCATTAACCCCCGTTTCAGTACGTAAAACATCCAATAATTGATCTCTGAGAATAAATAGCAAAACACCGCCGGCAACAATTAGGGCGATTAGGAGTAATAGAATTGAACGATATCCATTTCTCATACACTACTTAATTTTATAATAATAGGTCACCAGCACTAAATCCACGGTGTTCCCCGAAGGAGAAAAATCAACTTCTGCGATATCAAACAATCTCAAATTTCTTTCAAAGATTTGTAACATGCTTTTCATTCCTCGATAATCAATGGTGCTTAGGGACACCTCTACCTTTATCTCGCCGGTTAAACTGTTAGCCAGTGACTCTTCTTCATCTTCACTGGCGATTCTAACGGAATTTAACATAAAACCACTTTCTCCGACCATCTCTTCCAGCTCTCCATACAAACGCTCCCTCACGTAGGCATCCGGCAACACGGTACTGAAACGCTCTAGATCGACGGGATCAATTTTGGCATAGAGAGAACTAATTAATTTTAAATTGTTGAACTTTCTTTGTTGATTAACATACAATTGCTGCTGCTGTTCAATGTTATTCTGAATGGCCATCATGGTGCGATCAAATTTTGGTTTAAGAAAAATAAAATAGGAAACAGCTAAAATCAATATTACGGAGGCCATCATCAAAACATTAAAATAATTATTCAAGAATAAGTTTATATCATTTTGATTTTTTTGCTGACGACTCAACATAAATTATCGTTTAAATATTGCGGGGTTCAATTCTAAATTAATAATGAAATTAACTTCTCTCTCCTGCCCCTCATCGTCTCCGAGGGAAGCATCCACAGCACTTATTTCCACTTTCTTGGTGGCAGGATCATCTAACAACGCCTTGGCTTGCCAACTGGCATCAGCAAAGGTTTGTGCCTTGGCATCAAGAGAATAAATTCCACTCAAATCTCCACTGAAATTACTAAAAGAAACCGTACTAAGAGTGTTTCTTTCTAACCAACTAAAAAAGTCTGTCCAGTAGATATGATTCTTTAATAAATTATTAACCTCAACGGTCTTATCTTTATATCTTAAAGCTTGGCTAGCTTGAGTTTGTAAAGCATTAATTTCTTGATTAATCTCCGCTACACTTTCATTGAGAATTTGAGCTCGCAAAGTTTCTTGGTCTTCCCACCAGGATAAACCAAAGTATATCTCCACCACAAAAAGTCCGGTGATAAATAGAATGATTAGCAACACTGATAAATTTCTACTCCAATCAAAAGAGACCCTGAGCTCATCTTTAATAAGATTAACGTCCAAGATTTTAGGGTTATGTCTTTCACCTTTTTTCCCTCCCTTTTCATCCTTGTTATTTTTTCTTTTTGTTAAAAGCATTTATTTTAACTATTCAATTTCTCGCATAGCTAGGCCAATCGCTACAGCCAATTTCGGACCAATTTCCTTAAGAATTGGCTCAAGGTCAGAAGGATAATTAATCCTATCCCAGGGATCTCCAATAATGACCTTAACATCTAGGCGTTTGGAAAAGTATTCACTTAGGTTTAATAGTAATGCCCCTCCTCCGGAGAGAATAATTTTTTCTATTTCACCATTATTTTGTGAACGATAGAACTCCATCATATACTTCATCTCAGTAACTATGGGCTCCAGAGTGCTGGTGATTAATTGGGGTAATTCCTCTTTGCTGTCAGTCCCCAGGTCTATACTAAGATCTAATTTAAATTGTTCTGCTTGAGTATAATCTAGATTTAATCTCTTGGCTAAAGCTTCGGTAACGGTGGTAGCGCATACCGCTAAGCTACGGTTTAACACTGGGATACTTTCTCTCACAATTGACAGGTCGGTGCTATTGGCACCAATTTCTACAATCATGACCGTGGATTTGTCATCCCCCACCAAGGACCTAACCAGAGAAAATGTTTCTGTTTCTAGACTCACCAGATTAAGCTTGGCTTTTTTAAAAACTTCGATGTATTTACGCACTAACTTTTTAGGAGAACCTGTTAAAAATATCTTTCGGTTATTGGTCTTATCTCCCTTCGCTTTTTCTTCGGGAATAATCTTCCAATCTAAAATCATTTCTTCCGGTGGCAGAGGGATTATCTTCTTAGCCTCTTCATTGATAACACTAATCATGTCTTTTTTATCAACATTGGAAAGGTTTATAATCGAAGAGAAAACAGCAAAGGTGGGCAAAGACGCCGTGACCTTACGACTATTAATCCCTGCCTCAATTTTTACCTTATTAATCGCTTTCGCCAAATAATCAGTTTGAGCAATCTTAGTGAAATTAACTTCACTAACATTCTCACTAAAAGCGTAATTGGAGAGATACATCTTATGCCCTTGTTTTTTTAGTTCAACCATCTTCAGAGAAGAGTCACCAATGTCAATTCCCAGGAAAAGATTATCCCCACTAAGAGAAAATAAACCCATAAACTTAAAAGAATTTGAGGAGTTCAAATTGAATTATCTTTTTGATTAGTATATAATAATTATATAATATTTGAGAAGAATAAACAAGTTAATTATGAATCTCTTAACTAGATATAAAAAAGTTTTCTTTATCATCATTTTTTTAGCCCTGGTCTGTCTGCTGGGCTGGTTGTTGTGGCGGGTTTTCTTTAACCCTAGCCCTACTCCAACCACCATTACTCCCGATTCACCAAGTAATGTAACTGGATTACCAAGTGCAGAACAAGGAGGAACAATCCCAGGAGAAATTGGTGGCCCTGGTTCATTGCCGGGAGGAATTGACAGCCAACTCCCAGGCAATGTGCGCCGACCAAACATAAACGACACCAGTCCAGTGGCTGTGGGTGGCCCTACCCAGGTTGAAACTCTTAGCAAATCCCCCGTCCTTAACCCCACGCTCTCCAAAGATGGTCAAGTTCAATACTACAACAAGGATGATGGCAAGTTCTATAAAATAGATAGCAACGGCAATGTGTCTATATTAAGTGATAAGGTTTTTCATGAAGTCCAGGAGGTTGTCTGGGCGGGAGATAAGAATCAAGCCATCATTGAATATCCTGATGGTAATAAGATTCTCTATAATTTTAGCACTAAGAAACAGGTGACCCTTCCGGCTCATTGGCAAGATTTTTCCTTTTCTCCTTCCAGCAAACAAATTATCTCCGAAAGCATTGGTCTAGATCCAGAGAATCGCTGGTTAATGGTGTCTAACCCCGATGGCTCCAATGCTCAGAGTTTAGCCTATATCGGCACTAGAGATAACTATGTCTATCCCGATTGGTCACCCAATAACCAAATTGTAGCCACATACACCAAGGGAGTTGATTTTGATCGCCAGGAGGTTTTCTTTGTGGGCCTTAATGATGAAAACTTTAGATCCACCATCGTGGAAGGACGTGGATTGCAATCACAGTGGTCCACCCAGGGTGATCGCCTATTATACAGCGTGTACCATAGTCGTGATGACTATAAACCAAGACTATGGATCGTAGATGCTCAGGGTGATACCATTAGTCAAAACCGTCACAGCTTCGACATTTCTACCTGGGCTGACAAGTGTACCTTTGCATCTAATACCGAGATATACTGTGCTGTTCCTCAGATTTTGGAAAAAGGAGCTGGTCTCTATCCTGAGCTGGCTGATCGTACTCAGGATGATTTATATAAACTTGATTTGCGAACTGGTACCAAGCAAATTATCGCTATTCCCGAGGAGGCATATAATATTTCCCAAATCATGGTTCCCGGAAGTCAAGATTATTTGTACTTTACTGATAAGCAAACTGGTTTAATATATAAAGTGAGGTTGAAATAATATTGTTATCTCTTAATTACCTAAAAACACCGATAGTTCGGTGTTTTTCTTTTGCTCTTTACTCGCTTTCCTAATTCTAATCGGGCAACTCACCTTTTTTTAGTAAGCACAAATTGCCGGAACATCCCAGAGGATAAAACCCATGATCCAAAAACAACTGCGCTTCATTGGCGTAGAATTCACCAAAACGAGGATTAAAAATCAAAACTAAATTGGTCTCTGCCTCTAGGCAGGCTGGGGAGTTGCCAATATTCTTTCCCAGATTCCATTCAATAATCCCACCCATATCGATTCCTAGGCTATTCTGCCCCAGACAAAGTTCTTTCTCTGTCACTTCAGGGGCTAGTTTCTTCATCAACTCTAGATCGGCTGGTGCCAGGATTATAAAATCATTAAAGAAGTAGTCTAGCCTATTAATACTCGCGCTTAACCCTAAAAATAAAACTATCAACACAATCAATATCCCAGATAACTTTTCTTTGGTTTTGTCGTTAATGAATTCAATGAAACCACAGCTAGCCCAAGCTACCAGGATAGCCACCAGGGGTGCTAAAAAAATTACTCCAAAGGGATGGGTGGACCACTGGGTGAAGATAAGAAAAACAAGAATGGGCATAATAAACCAAGGCCAGAGATATAGTTGCTCTCGACGATGTGATGAATATTGGCGAATAAATAATATCAATCCCAGCAGAGCTAGAATTAGGAATAGCATAGTGAAATGAAATTGCGACATTTGTCCCACTCGCAAAAACCAGAGTTTAAACATCTCAGGACGAGCTACCCTAACCATCAAACTATTACTCAAATCAGAGAAAAATTGCCCATTAAGCCAATAAAAGTGTAGAAAATTAAGGATAACAGCAAAAATCGCTACCAGCGGAGTAATGATCAAAAGCTTGGTGCGACCATATATTTTTTTGCTGAATAAAGTCATTAACCAAATGGCTACAATCATTAAATAAAAAAACCAACCAACTAGACCTCCCAGAAGAATGGAAAGAAAAAATAAAAATAAATAGACTTTGTCTTCTCTGAGAGCCCAGGAAACAAAAAACGACCAGGAGATGAAGGCGGCGGGAAGAGAAAATATCGCCAACTCAAAAGTTTCTCCGTAGAAAATAACTCCCGGTAAAATAGAAAATATAGCCACAATGGCTAGAGGTTTAAAAATGTTAGGATAAAATACTTTACGTAAACCAAAGCCGAAGGCCCAAATACCAACTAACATAAATACCAGAGGGCCCAGTCTAGTGGTCAGCTCAGAGACGCCAAATAATCTATAGGATAAAACTGTGGGCCAAACATATCCCGCTGGATGATGGATATAGAAGTTCCCTTTGATAGGGTCAGAGACAAGGTCCATATTATAGGCACCGAATTTCATTTTCCGGGCACCGTTCTCTACAATATTAATAGCCGCTACCCCATTCTGTCCATTGACATCAGCAGTAACATGAAAGAAGGGGGCATTAATATGAAGGCTGGCTAGAATAATAAAGACAGTAGTAATAACCAGTAGACCCAGGAGGAACAAAATGGGGTGATTATCTTTCTGCGCGAATTCTCTCTTCAGTTTAAAAAGATATACTAGATTGGCCCAGCCATGTTTCCAGGGTAATAGCTTGGAGGGGCTGATTCGGGGACGATAGGTAATAGGATATTCAGAAAATTGTAGTGTTGGCTCATTGATAACCCTTAGCTTTAGCTCCTCGGACAAAGACATGCTAAGACTTTCTAAATTAATTCGATCCAGCACTTCCCTCCTGAAAACCCACATGCCCGACTGAGAGTCTTTTATTTTAGTGCCAAAAATAAAATTGGTGGCAAAATTAAAAATCAAATTACCGAACTTTCTCAAGCCCGGCAAAGATTTTTTGTCCTGCAAGGGAAAACGGGCGGCTGATATAAAATCAAGATTATTCTTTTCCAGATAATGCTCCATGTCTAAAATTCTTTCGGCAGGATATTGATCATCACCATCGAGAACCACTAGAATATCCCCCTGAGCTTCCCTAAGTCCTCGGCGAATTGCAATGCCGTAACCCTGGGTGCTCTCCTGCACCACCCTAGCTCCGCTCTTGGTAGCAATGATAGCGGTATCATCAGAAGAATTATTATCAACTACAATAATTTCCATCACTTCAGAAGGAATTTTTTCTATTACTGCTTTAATGGTCCTCGCCTCATTATGACAAGGAATAATTACTGAAATCTTTGACATATTAACTAATTATAACAAAGGGACCACATAAAAGCCATGAATATTTACAAAAATACTTAAATGCTATATAATTACACCACAAGAGCTGATTGCCAAATCTACCAAATTTGGTCAGGAGTCAAATGACCCCCGAGAAGCAATTCCCAAAGCTCTATTCAATAAGCGCCCCAATCTAGGGGAAGCTAGGTGGAACCGCGAGACCAATGAGTCCCGTCCTGGCAAAGACATTTTTAGTTAATGTTTTTGTGAGGATGGGACTTTTTTAAATAAATAATTAATAAAAACATATGAAAGAAAAAGAAAATGTAAGTCTGGAGAATAAACGTCATTCTCTGGCTCATATCTTGGCCTATGCCGTGAAGGAGCTGTGGCCCCAGGCCAAGCTCACCATTGGTCCGGCCATTGATAATGGCTTCTACTACGACATTGATTTCGGTGAAGATAAGTTAACCGAAGCCGACCTAAAAACCATTGAGAAGAAGATGGCTCATTTGATTAAGCAAAATCTAAAGTTTGAACAAAGTGATAAGGAGATTGATAAAGCTTTAGAAGAGGCTAGATCTGAAGGCAATGAATATAAGCTGGAGTTAATTGAAGGGCTAAAACAAGAAGGTGAAAAGAAAGTTAGTCTCTATACCGTTGGCCACTTTATTGATCTCTGTCGTGGACCTCATGTGGAAACAACTAACACCATAAAGCCCGGTAGTTTCAAATTGGACAAATTAGCTGGCGCCTATTGGCGTGGTGACGAAAAGAATAAGATGCTCACCCGTATCTATGGTTTAGCCTTTGATACCAAGGAAGATTTAGCTGATTATCTAGAAAAGATGAAAGAAGCTGAGAAAAGAGACCATCGTAAGCTGGGCAAAGAATTAGATTTGTTCCACATTGATGAGATGGTAGGACTTGGGCTTCCCCTCTGGCATCCCAAGGGAGCACAGCTCTGGAGAACCATCGAAGAATTTTGGTATAAAGCCCATGAAAAAGCTGGCTATAGTCTAGTGAGAAGTCCTCACATTGGTAATAAAATCCTCTGGGAAACCTCTGGACACTGGGGTTTCTATAACGAAAGCATGTACCCCCCACTAGAGGCTGGACAAACCCTTGAAGAAAAGCAGGCTGGACACAAAGTAAAAGAATCTGATGAATACCTACTAAAACCAATGAATTGTCCTTTTCACACTAGAATATACAAAAACAATCTTCATTCATATCGCGACTTTCCTCTTCGTTGGGCTGAGTGCGGTACGGTATATCGCTATGAAAAGAAAGGTGAATTATCTGGTCTCACCAGAGTACGTGGCTTTACCCAGGATGATGCCCATATTATTTGTCGGGCTGATCAAGTTGAAGCTGAACTGGGAGAGGTGGTGGACTTTATTTTGTTCATCTATAAATCATTTGGCTTCAATTTAGAAGATGTAAAAGTATATCTCTCAGTGCGTGATCCAAAGAATGACAAATATGCTGGCGACAAAGCTGGCTGGGAATTTACTGAGAATGTTTTAGAGAAGATTGCCAAGGAAAAAAAGCTTTCCTATCAAAAAGATGTTGGTGGAGCTGTTTTCTATGGCCCCAAGCTAGATTTTAAAATCAATGATGCCCTGGGACGAGAATGGCAATGTTCTACCCTGCAATTTGATTTCAACCTTCCCACTCGTTTTGAAATGGACTTCACTAATAATAAGGGGGAGAAGGAGCGTCCCTACATGCTCCACCGAGCCTTGCTGGGTTCATTTGAAAGATTTATTGGCCTATTAATAGAACACTATGCTGGGGCCTTTCCTGTTTGGCTATCACCTGTTCAGGTTAAATTAGTGTCAGTGGGAGAAAAACACATTGAATACTGCCAAACCCTAGCCAAAGAATTCCAAGCCAATGATATTAGGGCGGAAATTGATATTGCCGATGAAACTGTGGGCAACAAAATCAGGAAAGCGGTGGGAGAAAAATCCCCCTACATTCTTGTGATTGGTGACAAAGAATTGGATTCTCCTCAACTCAGTGTTAGAGACCGTGGACAGCAGGATACTAGAGAAATATCAAAACAAGACTTCATCGCAGAAGTGCAGAAAAAAATACAGGATAAATCCTAATTACGACCATCCAACTACTGATGATAAACAAAAAAGAACTATGACTAGTTCTTTTTTGTTTTATATAACTATTATTATATCTTCGTTTAGCGTGCCTGAATCGGCATTAGATATATGATCTTTTTATTCGGCATGTCATATATTTCCATGACTTCATTCATTTCATAATTGTTACTCTCAGCATACTTCTGAATCAGGGGGTATATCTTAAGCACACCAACCATGACTGAAAATTGATTTTTAAAGGGAAATTCTGCTCTAAGTGCCTGGGTTTTTTCAATTTGTTGTAGTTTAAAATTTCTTTCCAACTCACTTATCTTGTCGTAATACTCCTCCTCAATAATGGATCCGCCAATGCTTCGCAGTTTTTCCTTATCAACTAGCTTGGGGTTGTCGTAGTATATACCAAAACCTTTGGTGGTTTCTATTTGTTCTTCATTAAAAAGACGATAATACACGGTGTCTATTACTACCTTTATTTCATTGTAGGGACCCACGTGGTCCTCATAGGCCACCACATAGGGGCCGGTTTCTGCTTCGCTCACAACGACCTTATCAAAAAACCCCAACCAATACAATAATCCCAGCAATACAAGAATTATTATTGCAAACACTTGAATAAGAAGTTTCCCCATATAATTAGTTTAATTTTTAGTAAGATAGTAGAAAGCGATTCCCATTAATACCAGCGCTGCCAAAATTATTATCATTATCATTTTAACCTTTTTTTCGCTCGAACTCAACTGGCTCCAGGTGCGACGATTTTTCGCCCACTTCTTTCGATTCACCAAACCAGTGATCATGAAAAGCAAACCCAAGCTGGGCAAAGCATAGGTCTGAGAAGAAAAAGCCATGGGGATACCTATTAAAACCCAAATTAATCCAATTACAAATAGAGAATAATAGTCAATTGGCCTTTTGTTTTTTCTCATAGCCATGAAGGCAATGCCAATAATGATTAGCACAGTTAAAATAGCCGTAAAGAACCAAGGAGATGATGACATATTTTTTAAATCAAGTGTATTAATGTATCCAATACTTTCAGTATACCACATACAGCCTCCTTCTTTGCAATTTTACTTTAAACAAGATAAAATAACAATGAATTAATTAAATATATGTTTACACAAATTATCAGAAAATTTTTTCCCACCCAAACATCTACCTTTGCTGTTAATAAACCAGAAAGAAATGAGCTATGTGAGCAGATAATTAACTCTTCAACACCAAAGGGTGGTTTTTATCTATTGCTGGTCTTGTCCACTTTTATCGTAGTGACGGGGTTATTGAAAAATAGTCTAATTCTAATTATTGGCGGTATGTTAGTAGCGCCCCTTCTCTCACCCATCCTCTCAATCTCCTTGGCTATTACCGTGGCCAATCTAAAAGTATTCTTTCGATCAATTAGGATCTTCCTAACTGCTTTCTTGATTTCATTAATCATCGCCTATTTCTTGGGAGTGGTTGCTGTTTTCGATATAGCAAGTATTGATCTGGTTGAATTTATGAAACCAGATCTAACTATTTTCCTTATTGCCATCGCTGCTGGAGCTGCTGCTAGCTTTGCCTGGGCGAAAAAAGAACTCAACAGTTCTCTTCCTGGCGTAGCTATAACGGCCACGCTATTACCTCCCCTAACAACTGCTGGCTTATCTCTAGCCGTTGGTAACTATCTAGTCTTTCAACAATCTTTAATTGTCTATTTTCTCAATGTTGTGGGAATTATTCTTGGTAGTTTAATTATTTTCATTCTCATGGATTTTAATAAAGCCAGGAAAAAACTAGTGACCAAGGTGGAAGAGGAAGAAAGTGCAATAAATTAAAAAATTATGTAATTAAAAAACAGCCGTTACTGGCTGTTTTTTAGTGCTCAATATTCTTGGTTTAATCCTTTGACTGAAAGAAATCACAGTGAGCATTAAATGGAACTTCGCTCTTAGCTTCAGAACAAAAACCTTTTCCATTCTCAACACTAAAACTAGTACAATGATCACATTGGCTAGCCTCACTTGACCAATCGGCAACAAAATCTGCCTCAATTTCATGGGACATATGTTTTTATTAGTTCTTATAACTTACATTAAATAATAAATGTTCTGTTTATAATTTTAGAAATCATATCATAGCAGAGATTAAAGTCTATTTCAAGATTAAAGATATGCGGGCAAAATAAGTCTGGGGAATATAATATTTTATAGTATTTCTTTAGAATTACGCTATAATAGTATCATCCATTAGTAATGGTTACAATAAATCACCTATGAAAAAAGAGTCATTAATTCTCGGCAAATTATTAAAAAAAATTGCTCCACGGATTGGAGCTAAAGTTTTTCTAGAGCCAAAGTGGGGGGTTGTTGGACAGATTACTTTTAAGAGTGGTCAAAATTCTTTTTTTAGATATAATACCCTGGATCTCAATCCTTTGGGAGCCTCTGATGTTGCCAAAGACAAAGACTATGCAAATGTTTTTATGAAAAGAATGGGTTACCCAATAATTCCAGGATCGAAAACTTTCTTTTCCAATAATTTTGCGGCTACCATTGACGCTCCCAATCGCAAACTGCTCAACGCCTATCATCATGCTCGTTCATTGGGCTTCCCTGTTATTATTAAGCCAAATAGCGGTAGTCAGGGGGTGGGGGTCTCTCTTGTGTATAATAAACGAGAGTTTTACAAAGGAGTGCGAAGTATATTTGAAAAACACAATATTGTACTTGTTCAAAAACTAGTCACTGGCCGAGACTATCGCCTCGTTGTTCTTGATGATAAAGTAATATCCGCTTACCAGCGCATGCCCCTAAGCGTTGTCGGCGATGGCGACTCAACAATCCGCCAACTTTTAATCAATAAACAAAAAGATTTTTCTAAATTGAATCGTGATACCCAAATCGTATTCAACGATCCACGAATAAAGAATAAATTAAAACACCAACAGTTAACCCTGCGATCAATTCCTGCTCGAGCAGAAGTGATTTATCTATTGGATAATGCAAACTTGTCCACTGGTGGTGATTCCCGAGATGTCACAAATCAACTCCATCCTGATTTTATGAAAATAGCAATTCAATTAACCAAAGACATGGGCCTTCGCCTCTGTGGTGTTGATCTAATGATAAATGGTGATATCGGTCAGGAACCAAAAAAATATTGGGTTCTTGAAATTAATGCTGCTCCCGGCCTGGATCATTATTCCAAAATTGGCACAGAACAAGAGAAAATAGTTGAGAATCTATATCTTCAGGTGTTAAAAGGCATTGAGAAATAATAATCAGATAAGAAAAACAGGTCTAGGGCCTGTTTTTGTAATACCGATGGAAAGCTCACAACCCTATCCAAACCGGAACCAAACAAATTACTGCGGGAATAGTGGAGTGTTTTGGGGCGGCTTTAGCTGAGAACAGAACAGAAGAATTCTATTAGAGTTACAATCTAATCCATATGAACTAGATTGTGTTCATTAAATTTTATTTTTTTACCAAATATCGCCATGCCAAAATTAAAATATTTCTTTCCCGTGACATCGATATCATGCCACCTGTCGATTAATTCATCATACGTTAAATAAGTACAATTAAATGCAGATGGATCTTCAAAAATAATCTTATCTTTTGTGTATCCAACAACAACCACATAATGCCCATCTGACCAATTTTTCTTCCAGTCAACATTTGTTTTACTGGTCCAAGCCTGTAAAACTATTATAACGGGTACCTTTTGATCTATATATCCTTTTAAGTCTTGAATGCTCATTCGTCCAGATTTAACTTTCAAACCATATCGACGAATAACTTCTTTAATTTTCTTAATCTTAGTACCATCTTTTGTTGTTAACTCTGCTTTCATGATTACATCCTCTCTTACTTCTAGACCATAGTATGCTAAAACCGACTGTGTTGCCTTTGCCCCACAATCATAATTATAGGTTTGACGAAGTTTTGGCAAAACAAGAACTTTCATTTTTATGAGTTATATTAATTTTAAATATATTATTATTATACCAAAGAACCGTCCAAAAGACGATTTTTATAGTACTGGCGGGGTGAGTGGGACGTTTTGGAACTTTTTTCAGTAATTCTTTTCTTAACTTATTAAATATAAAAAACGAGCGATTTTAATCTACCCGTTCTAACAATATTTTATTATATTGTTAATTTAATCTACTATTTAGACTACCAGCGATTTCCACAAAAAGTTTTTTTATTTCCAGGATATCATCTTTTTCATGTCCCAGTCGTCCAACTGTGGCAATTATTTTATCAAAAGCTTGTTTTAGTGCATTTTGAGTATTCAATATTTTATCCTCTGGAATTTCTGTAGAGTTGATTAATCTAACAATTACATTTAGATCTTTAATTAAAAGAAATGTTGGCTGAGAAACAAAGTCTCTAGTTGATCTTGAATAAGTGTAAAACTTTTTCAAGCATTCATCTACTTCATCAACAATAGATTCATGAAATGGTTTTAATTCGGGTTTGTTCATAATAGATTCTCCTATGTTTAATAAACTAATTTTAATGTTCTATATAACAAAAAAGCATACTACATTAGTATGCTTCTGTCAATATGCGGGGAGGGTGGGACATAGTCGGAACGGCTATAATGAAGAAAGGCTAAAATTTAAATTTTCTAATTACAAAATCTGTTCTGTGATATTTTCCATTCGAGTATTTCCATAGTTCATTTATCGGTACATTTCTAAAAAATTCTACTGATTGATTTTTTCCGTAACTTACATCTATCATATTTTTTAAAACTCTATCATATTCTGATTGCAGAAAATTAATAGCTTCTTTTAATTTTTGTTTTTCTGTTTCGGAAAGATGTTTATTATTATTAATGCTTTCATTATTTAGCCCCCTGGTTTCCTTACTAAAATCATACGGAGAATTAACATCTTTATTGGTCAAAAGACGCTCCACTTCTTCCCTGTTGGCGCCACCCTTTAGATAAGCGAAGGTCTCATCTTTTGCTCTTTTTAATCTTTCTTCGAAGTCAAATTTTATTGCATAATTTAAACGATCCTTGCTGTAATCAAAATTCATCCACTCTTCTAGAACATCCGGTTCTAATAGAACAGCGTCAATTGGATTTGTTTTTCTATGGATAGCATGTTCTGATTCGTGAGAAATAATTTCATCTATATCGGGACTGGTATTTTTTTCTTGGGAATCTCTGTTTATATTAATCACATTAATGCTTTTTTTGTCTTGTCCAACGGAAAAACCGCCAAATTTATCATGAGCATCTTGTATGTCTTTGCTGTAAGCTCTATCAAATTTTTTTTGATCTTCAACAAAAAAGTTAATAGCAAAAGGATCTTGTTTGGCTTCTAAGGCATTGTTCTTGTAATACTTCTTAGATACTGCCCCAACATCTTTAAAGAGAAAGGTTTTAAATCTCTCCTTAAAGTCAGGGATATCGTAATAATCGAAACCAAAAACTTCTTTCCATATTTCTTCTGGATTATTTTTATGCTTTTTAAATAATTCCGTATTATATTCTAATTCCTCCTTGTAATCTTCCAATTTTTTATTGGCGCTAGTCTTAAATGGCTCCGGAATTTTTTCTAAGAGACTTAAGGCTAATTTCCCGCTTTCAGTGTTCTCGAAATCTAGATAATCTATTTTTTCTCTCTCACACTCTTTAAATGAATTTAAAAAATTCTGCACTACTTCCTTTCCTATTTTTCTGGCCAATTCTAATAATTCTCTAACTTTATCTATTGCTTCTTTGCTCCGATTTTCCTTGGCGTATCTAGCTATCAGCTCAATATTATTAGAATTTAAAACTTCTTCTTCGGTGGGCTCTTTCTCTGCCTCAACATCATTACCCACTATATTATGGCGAGAGACTCCAAAATATTTGTCGTTATTGAAATTCATATATGTTTATTATATTAAGATTATATCACAATCGTTCCAAAGTGATATACTCCCTATCAAAAATAGCCCCTTTTTTAGGGCTATTTTATGTATGCGGGGAGGGTGGGACGTAGTTGGAACTTTTTTCAGTCATTATGACGCTATAACTCCAATTTTGCCTTAAATAGGGGTACAATTTGTTTTCTCATTATTAATTTATCTCTCTCAGCAACAACCCCGTCAAATTTAATCTCTAGTATTTCCTCTAAAAGCGCTTTTATTTTAATATCATCTGCAAGAAAATAGTTCTTCATCAGCTCTAGTTCTAGAATATTTTGAAATATTAAATCTAGCCCTTCACTTTTCTTTATTTTATGCAGGGTAGATATTATCTCATCTTTTCGATCCTTAATTAATTTCTTAGCTCCAATAATCTCTAATTGAGCAATACCAACTTTTGTGCCCCCAAACTCAACCCGTTTCAAGTCTCCTTCCATGGCTATGGCCAATCGATCTCCTGATAGATCAGATTTAGCAGTGAATAACTCTTTCCAATATTCATCTGAAACCTCAACAAATTGTCGTAACCACTTTGCCATTTCTTTATCACGATCAGTTGTCACCCCGCCTTTAAAGTTGAGAGTGTTGGAAATAATTGCACTATATAACAGTATTGCTGATCTTTGTGATATATTAATATTTTCTTCCTTAAATTTCTCTGCAATTAAAGTGGCAGCGGCGCCAACTAATTCAATCTGAGCTTTGGCGTTCACAAACCTGTCTACTTCATTGATTTTTCTGTGATCAATTATTTGAATAACTTTTTTTGGAATAATCTTGCCCTGTAGTGCATCAATGTCACTGGTATCAACAAGGACTACCTCGTCAAACAATTCATCATTGTGGATCACGTCCACACACCCCAAGCCAAACCTATCTAATACATACTTTGCTTCGTGATGTGGCACCCCAGCTATTCCCGCTACCACATTCTTCCCTTTCTTTTCAAGAAGCTCAGCATAGGCGATTACACAAGCGTAGCCATCTATATCAGGATTAACATAACTTGTAATTAATACTGGTTTCATATATTTATGTTTACTAATTAATATCTTCATTCTAACAAAAAACCGCCCAAAAGACGATTTTTATATTACTGGCGGGGAGGGTGGGACGATGTTGGAACGGTCTTACTTGGTGTAAATAGACCCAAAACGTCCTTCAGATAAGATTTTAACAACCTCATTGGGAACAAAAATCTTGCCATTCATACAAATATATACACCGCTGGGCAATTCTTGAGATTGAGCTACTGCATAGCCTATATTAAATCCTGCGTCAGTTGGGGTAAACCCTTCAAGAGGAATCATCGAACAAACGAGTATTATAATTTTATCATTATTTTTTAGTTTTTCCTGAAGATATCTGGCAGTATCGGGTAAAGTATAAGTACCATGAGTTATGATGATTCTTTTAGCTTTGCTCTCAATAACTGTTTTCAGTATTTTCTTTCTATCTTTTTGACTCAACTCCCGACTATCTTTCATGCAAACTTCTGTAAATTCACATTTTTCATACAACTTTAAAATTTTAATAAATTTAGGCACAACAGAGTGTTCGTTTGGCACTGCCGTATCTTTTGTTCCATCATAATAAGAGTCAATGGTTCCACCAGTCAAAATGAAATGTAATTTATTGTTTTTAGACATATTAATATTTTTATTATATAGATAAATTATAACAAAAAATCGCCAAAAAGGCGATTTTATAGTACTGGCGGGGAGGGTGGGACGTAGTTGGAACTTTTTTATAATTCTTGTTTAGATATATAATAATCTACAAAAGATTTTAATTTCTCGTTTTGCCTATTCATAGAATCTAGATACACTTCCCTCATCTTAGCTTTTTGCTGAGCAGGTCTAGCACTATGAAAGTCTAGAGTATTTTGCCAAGTTGTCTTCATTTCCACAAATTTTAGCAATACAGAGGCTGGCTTAGCCTTTAAATCTATTTTGCCAAATCTTTTATCCTCATCTAGCAAGCCAATAATTTTATTAAAATCTTCAGCTATATCACCTGATATCTTTAAGTTTTCTAAAATTTCTGTTTCTCTTTCCCATTGTGTGCACAAGGCATTATCTTCAGCGCTCAACTCTTGATCGTTATTTTTCCCGCGACCTTCAATATTTTCTATTTTTTCATAATATTCATCTTCACTTATGTTGTTATAAAGAGCCTTTGAAAAAGCTTCAATATTCTCATATTCCTTTTCTTCTTCGCCAGACAACTTGCTTGTATGAAAACTAATCACTCTGTCAATCATATTGATTTTTTCCTGAGGAAAATCAACAAAAAAAAGTTTTTTAGCAAGATTAGGAGATTCACTTTCTATTGGATTTTCTACCAAGCTTTTCCACCCCTCTCTTAAGCCCATGAGACCAGCTACAACTTCTTTGTGAGACAAGCTCTTCCTGTCAACTTTTTCATACATTCTATCACTTCCCGATAATTCTAGCGCCTTATTACAATCTTCCCAGACGTCTTCTGATGGTGTAAAGTTTTGCAATTTTTCAATTCTTGATTCCATTTCTCTTGCTATTTCTTGATCTTTTTCTGACATCTCAAGGAATTCATTTTTATTCTCATCACTCTCTTTTTCTTCTTGGTTGCTTTTTTGTATATTTTCTCGTTCAAAGTTCATATTTTTCAAATTAAAATTATTAACTTCTACCTTAATAGTAAAACAAAAATCACAAAAAAACAAGGCTTTTCACCTTGTTTAATTGATTTGCGGGGAGGGTGGGACGTAGTTGGAACTTTTTTTACTTAAAAACACTTAATATAAATAAAAAAGGAAGTCTGATGTTCTAGACTTCCCCGTAAACTTTGATTTTTTAAGCAACTGCTTTAAGCACCGCAATTTGCTCAAGGATACCCTTGGTATGACTTTCAACAAATCCTCCACATTGGTAATCATTTATAAGATACCAGTTCGAGGCAGGCTTTTCCGAATTCTTCGAAACATCGGGACGTAAAGTTTTCTCCAATTCCGATTTTTTGCTAAGCCAATAAGCAGCTGTCTTTGTCCAAAGACCAAATACATTACCAAGAAAAACTTTTTCAGCGGTAACTTCTTCGCCTTTGATAGTGCGATTAATACCAAATTCAGAACGTCCAGCATTACAAAAATGTACCTGGAGTATTCCTAGCGCTTCAATTTGACTGCTAAGTTTACCTCTTCTGTTACGCTTCTTCAGTTTAAATATTTCCTGACTGAAGCCACCAGCATCCTGAATCGGAGAAATAACCTGAAAAAGATGAACTATTGCTTCGACTTTATTCTCCATAGCGTCGATTTTTTTGATTTCTTCTTCCAGTTTTTGGAGTTTAGGTTGAATGTTTTCAATGGTCTTTCTTGAACCAAAAAACAAATTTGTAAAAAAATTTACTTTTTTCATGATGTATCCTTTTTGAAGATTAATGATTATTTGATTAATTACCAAACACATCTATTCACAGACGTCCTTAGTAATTAACCAAATTTAAACTTATTTGTGAATGAACTATTTTAATAATATAACTATAGCACTTTTATTAGATTATGTCAATAGATTAACTTTGGAACGTTTATTTTTTATATAGATATTAGCTAAAATATATAATTATTCAGTATTATTTTTGCTTACTCCCTGTCCAACTTTGGAACTTTTTGGCACCAAAAAATAAGGCCTAACCTTATTTTTATCTTAATGCGGGGAGGGTGGGACGTAGTTGGAACGATGTTATTTACAAATAAGTCTATTTATAACGTATTTTTAAACCCAAAATTATCAAAGCCAGAATAAGCCCGATTGAATTCATGACAGCCACCGGGCCATTTCCTATCAAAATAGCATAAACAATCCAAAGTATTAAACCGATGGCATAAATAATATACCGCCAAAGTGATATATCGCGAGTGAGTTTTGTTCTCCATGCCTTAATCGTTTGAGGTAATAATGAAATAACTACTAGAAACCCAGCAAAATAGCCCAACAATGAAATTGAATTCATATTCATGTTTAATATTAATCTATGATTTTATTATATCAAAAAATCGCCTAAAAGACGATTTTCATAGTGTTGGCGGAGAGGGTGGGATTCGAACCCACGGCACCCGTAAAGGCGCGACAGTTTTCAAGACTGTTCCATTCGACCACTCTGGCACCTCTCCCTATTCATTTTATAAAGTAAACTCTAACACAGAATAAATTGGAAAACAAGAGTTATTTTATACTAAAAGGATTAAAGTCTGTTTGTTTATCATAATGATCCTCTCCTTCTCTTTTCTTGAGGAAATTAATTAGTCCATAGGTAGCAGGAGTAAAGATTATCTCTATTACCGTCTTAAATATGTAATTAGAGACTATCAAGGTAATGAGTAATGAGTTTGGTAGAATACCAAAGAAAGCGATAATAATAAATAAAACACTATCAATTAATTCTCCTCCCAGAGTTGAACCAATGGTTCTGGTCCAAAGCCATCTGCCTTTAGTAATTACCTTCATTTTAGCCAGGATAAAGGAATTAAGGAATTGCCCAAAAGAATAGGCAATCAAACTAGCTATTATTATCCGGGGAGTTAATCCTAGGATTTTGTTATAGGCCTCCTGATTATTCCAATCCGAGGCAGCTGGCAGTATGCCAACAACAATAAAGACTAGGGACATTAATAAAGCTGAGATGAAGCCCAACCAAATAACTTGTTTGGTTTTCTTATAACCATACACTTCTGTCAGGATATCCCCGAAGATATAGCTTAGGGGGAATAGTAATGTACCACCATCAAAAACAAACCATCTTAGATCTACAATCTTGGTGGAGGCCACATTAGATATCAACAGTACGGCCACAAAGAATACACTAATTGAAGTAAAATACTTATAGTTCTTATTCATATTATTTATCCCATTCTATTTCCTCAACCCCCTTGTCTCTAAGATAATTGTTAGTCTGGCTAAAATGCTTGCATCCCAAGAATCCTCGGTGGGCTGACAACGGAGATGGATGGGGGGCTCTAAGGATGAGATGACGAGAGCCATCTATTAATTCCTCTTTGCTCTGAGCATAGGCGCCCCAAAGAAGAAATACAAGTCCTTCTTTCTTTTCGGATAGTATTTGAATGACTCTGCTGGTAAATTCCTCCCACCCTCGGTGTTGATGTGAACCTGCTTGTCCAGCCACAACTGTTAGCGTGGCGTTGAGCAACAGCACTCCCTGTTCTGACCAGGAACTTAAGTCACCACCATTATTCTTTTTATGCCCTAAATCTTGTTCTAACTCCTTAAATATATTGTTTAGAGAGGGTGGATTCTGGATCCTCTGCTCAACGGAAAAGGCAAGGCCGTGGGCTTGTTTCGGCCCATGGTATGGATCCTGACCAAGAATCACAACTTTAACTTTATCAAAGGGACACAGGTCAAAGGCTCTGAAGATGTTTTTAGGATGAGGATAAACTAATTTCGATTTATACTCTCTTCTAATAAAATCCCTAAGAGATTGAAAGTAGTCTTTTTCAAACTCATCCTTCAGTTTTATTTTCCAAGTTTGCTCAATTTTCACCTCCATAGGATCATAATATGTCAAAATTATACCAAAAAATCGCCTCCCTGGCGATTAAGTGTCTGCGGAGAGAGAGGGATTCGAACCCTCGAAGGGCGTGAACCCTTACATCCTTAGCAGGGATGCGCTTTCAACCACTCAGCCATCTCTCCAATGTTTTTCTTTTTTATGGTATAATTACTATATAAAATAAAAACTTCATTGTCAAACTAATTATGTCTGAAGAAAACTCAACAAAACTTAGCTGGAAAGCCCCGGAATATCATCGCCCAACCAGAAAAAAACATTGGTACATTATTACCGCTGTTTTGGTGTTAATAATGTTATTTTTCTGTTTTTTCACCATCCAGAGTTGGCACTTAATAGTTCTGGGATATGGTTCCAACTTCCTGTTTGCTCTAATCATTATTATTGCAACAATTGTGATGCTAATTAACGAGAACCAACCGGCCGTTACTGTCCATTTTGAGCTAGACAAAGATGGATTAAAAATCGGTCAGAAATTCTATAACTACGATGATTTTAAAAATTTCTCCATTGTCTATAAGCCAAATGAAGACATAAAAAATCTATATCTGGAATTTAAAAACTCCATTCGTCCTCGCATATCCATACCTCTAATGGAGGTAGACGCCCTGGAAATAAGAGACTTCCTGCTTAGGAGCCTGGAGGAAGATTTAGATCGAACAGACCCTCCCCTATCTGAACAGTTGACTAAACTGCTGAAATTATAATATAATTTCGCTATTGTTGGCCTCTGTCGTTCAACGGATAGGACGCAAGATTGCGGATCTTGTAATCCAGGTTCGATTCCTGGCGGAGGCACATAAATATATGGTTGATTTAAGCTCAAAAATAACTGAACTCAATCGAGTTGGTCAAACAAATTATACATTTCTAAGAAAGCTAGGTCTGGAAACTGTTCAAGACCTTCTTTTTTATTTCCCCTGGCGCTATGATGATTTTAGTCAGAATTCCAATATCGCTGACCTGGAGGCAGATACTAAAGTTAACATCATTGGCACTGTTGAGTTGATCCAGAATAAGAGAAGTGCGCGAAGAAGGATGTATATTACTGAAGCCTTGGTTAGCGATAATAGTGAAACCATTAAGGTAATCTGGTTCAACCAACCCTTTCTCACTCGCACATTGCAAATTGGTGATAAAGTATCTTTGGCTGGTAAAGTTACAGAGAATGATAATCAATTCACCATGATCTCTCCTGTCTATGAAAAACTCTTTTCCAATGATCCCATCCACACCAAAGGATTAATACCGATATATCACAGTACTGAGAAATTGACCCAGAAGCAACTTCGTTTTCTCATAAAACAAGCAATACCTCTATCATCTAAGCTAGAGGATTGGCTACCAGCCTCCATCAAAAAAAGATTGAAGCTTCTAAATCTTGATTCAGCTCTAGGAAAGATTCACTTCCCAAAAAATCAAGCCGACATTATATCTGCTCGCCAAAGATTGGGCTTTGCTGAACTTTTTTTGCGACAACTGAAGGCTCAAATCATCAAACGAGAACTAAAAAGTCGACAAGCCCATGAGATAATGTTCAAAGAAAAAGAAACAAAAAAGTTTGTGTCCTCTCTCCCCTTTGCCCTAACTGATTCTCAGAAGAAAGCCTCCTGGGAAATTATTAAGGATCTGGGGAAAGACTCTCCCATGAGTCGTTTGCTGGAAGGAGATGTGGGAAGTGGAAAAACCCTAGTGGCAGTTATTGCGCTATTGAACACTGCTCTAAATAAAAAACAGGGCATCCTTATGGTGCCAACGGAGATATTAGCTCAGCAGCACTTTGATTCCCTTTCTAAACTATTGGGTGGTTTTGGGCTAAAGATAGGGTTAATGACTCGTAATAATAAGCTCAAGGATTATAAAAAACTAGATATTATTATTGGTACCCATGCTCTAATCCAAGAAAAAGTTAAATTCCACAACCTAGCTCTAGCTATTATCGATGAACAACATCGCTTTGGAGTAGAACAAAGAAAAAAGATATTAGATTTTAATGACAATGGTCAAACTCCTCATTTTCTTTCTCTGACCGCCACGCCCATCCCCCGCTCTTTAGCTTTAGCTATTCACGGAGATCTGGATATATCCATAATTGATGAACTGCCCCTGGGAAGAAAGAAGATTATGACTAAAATTGTTCTAGAGGATAAACGCCAAGCTGCCTATGACTTTATTCGCCAACAAATAGCCGCCAAACATCAAGTCTTTGTTATTTGTCCCTTAATTGAAGAATCTGACAAGCTGGGAGCTAAATCTGTGAAGAAAGAATATGAAAAGTTAAATAAAGAAGTTTTTCCTGACCTTAGTATTGGTCTACTCCATGGGAAAATGAAATCTATAGATAAAGACAAGGTAATGAATGATTTTTTACATAATAAGATTCAGATTCTAGTCTCTACTTCGGTTATTGAAGTGGGCGTGGATGTCCCCAATGCCACTGTCATGATGATTGAAGGCACGGAAAGATTTGGCTTAGCTCAACTACATCAATTTAGAGGTCGAGTGGGCCGCAGTGATCATCAATCATATTGTTTCCTCTTTCCTTCCAACGAAGAACTGGCTAGCCCAAAGACTATTGAACGCCTGGAGGCCATGACTAAATATCATGATGGTTTTTCTCTGGCAAAAATTGATCTTAAATTACGAGGCTCTGGTGAATTATATGGCATGAATCAGAGTGGCTTCCCAGAACTGCAAATAGCTTCCCTCTTTGACTATGAGTTAATAAAAAAAGCCCAGACCGAAGCCAGTGCTTTAATTGAAATAGATCCCCAACTAAACAAACACCCCTTGATTCAAGAAAAGCTAGGTGAATGGGATAGCCAAATTCATTTGGAATAAAAAAGGGGTATAGATTGTTATCTAAACCCCCAAGTGAAGCTTTCCTTTTTTTAGGATGCCTCCTGGAAAAACCTGAAGAAGCTGTCGGTGATGCTGTTTTGCCACCTTTTGATAACCTTTGGGTTGGAAAAAATCCAGGCCAAAAGAAACAGGATGCTGGTAGAGAAAACCACTATCACCAACCAGTGACTAGTCGCCATTCGATAGTAGGTGGTGGCCAAAACCTCCCAGCTGGACGCCATTGACGAGGTCGTTCCGAAGGATAACCACAACAACTTCAAAAAATAATAGCCCAAGGATAGGACCAACAATACAGCATTAACTGAACCAATGATCACCATTCCTTGAATAAAGTACTTTTTAATAGCTTTTTTCATGATATATTGTTTTGTGTTAATGTTCAATCCCTATTGTATAATAATATCATATTTTGAAAAGATTGTCAATATATTAGCCGAATACCCATTTTTATCACTTATTGACAAAAGTTATGTTATTTGTTAGTATCATTAATATAAAACAAAGTTTCCTTAAAATTAGTACTAATTAAAAATCCACAAAATGGCATTCGATCCTGATTACAGTACCCTTTCGACCTCGGTCCAATATGGACAAAATACGGTCGTTATTATTCCTGGACAAGTCTCAACAAAGCCCGGCGGAAAAATCTTTGTAACAATTCGCCACATCAACAACGGCGGAAGAGAAGAAGATGTCGACCTAAACGACCTGACAATGGACGACAAGGAACGTCGCCGAATTCGCAGAGACTTCACTGCCCCCCCAAAAATCAAGGGGAAAATGAAAAAGTCCACCATGAAAAGGAGAATCAGAGCCTAATCAAAAAGCAGTCAACCAATGACTGCTTTTTAAATTGTATAATTATTACTAACTTTTTATTGCTCCCAGTAGGCCTTATCAATCAGCCACTCTCCATTATTCTTCACCATCGTGATGGTTATTTTCTGGATATAGCTTTTATTGTTCTCTGTTTTCTCAGTGCTTTCGCGACGTTGAGTGGTGACAATAATTTCTGCCTCTCCTCTTTGTTCATTAAATGTAACTACTTCATTGGTTAGCGCTTTGGTGCTAACACCATAGTAGACACTGGAGTCGCCTGGTTCTTTTTTTAGTTCAGTTACATATTTATCTGCCCAGACCTTCATGCTATCGGTCATGAATATTTTTAAATCAGTAAAGTTATCATAATTCGACTGATTGGAGTATGAGCCAAAACGCTCACCGAAAGCCATGGCAATTTTCCCTAAATCATTTTCATTTATCTTATGCTCAGGCTCCTGGGAAATATCATACTCTTGATAATTACGCGGCTTATCTCCCGACGTAGTTGTGTTAATCTCTGGTTCCCCTGGCAGTTGCCCGGTTATGGCTGTGTCATCGGGCTCAATACTCGTAGATGGAGTTTTGGAAAAGAAACCAATGTATATTATGGCTATCAGGAGAATTAACGCAATGATGATAATGATAAATCCCCAAATTTTACGATTATTAATCATATAATTTAATTATTGATTATTTAAACCTTCAAAAGATTCTTCTTCCGTCAAGCTATCATCAAATTCTTTCTTAGCATCCTCTAGTTCCAATAGTTGACGGGGATCAGACGTTATCAATTGGTCTTCGGTGTAGGAAGCCACCACTTTCATGGCTACGTGCTTATTACCAGCAAAAAAGATCCCTTCTCCGACACTACATTCCAATAATAGATATCTTTCTCCTTCGGTGAGTAGAAAAGTTTTTTGGACCAGATCAATGGATGCTGGAGATTGTTTTAATAGAATTTGCAATGATGAGTTGGTTACAATTGCTTGACCATAGGGTGAGGTTAAAAAGTCATTAACATCCTGAGTAATTGTGGTAACTCCCAAATAATATTTACGGCATCTCTTCACTAGAGCAAAGATGAATTTAGCACTATCTTCATGTTGCATCATCCACCAGGCCTCATCAATGATTAAGATTCTTTTCTTCATTTCACTTCTAACGACATTCCAGATGTAATTGATAATTGTGTAGATGGCAATGGGTCTTAGTTCATCTTCCAAATCACGAACGGAAAAACAAACTAATTGGTTGCTCATTTCCACGTTGGTGGGATTATTAAGCAAACCAGCGAAGGTTCCTTCGGTATATTTTCTTAAACGTAGCGCCAGGCTATTGCCACCTTCCATGCCATCTAACACTTGTTCTAAATCTGACATGGTGGGAGGCTCAATCTCTGCTAAATCTGAATCTGGAGTAATATCCTTTTTGGCAAAGGTTTCCAGAAGAGCTCGATCAACAATGGAATCTTCATCGTGGTCTAGGTTCCCTATCATTAATCGTACTAATCCCTTGAGGGTAATAACAGCGCTTCTGATGATATCCTTAGGCTTGGCTTCTCCCCCTACAGAACGAGGTAAATCAAAGGGGTTGAGCTTATTCTCGGAAGATAGTGAGATGTTAATGTAGGTGCCTCCTACGGCCTCTGAGAGGTGTTTGTATTCATATTCCGGATCAATGACAATAACATCAGTCCCCAGCATTAAAGAGCGTAATACTTCTAACTTAATGGCATAGCTTTTCCCAGCACCGGAGGAAGCAAAAACAACTGAATTAGCATTTTGCAATGTAAATCGATCAAAAAGAATCAAGCTATTGTTGTGACGATTAATACCATAGAGAATGCCCTGATCACTGGTTAATTCGCTGGAGATAAAGGGGAAAGAAGAGGCAATGGGAGATGAATTCATGTTAAAGGTAATATATAATTCATCATTACCTAGGGGCAGTGTAGAATTAAATCCCTGCTCAGATTGATAGTATACTCGACGAGAATATACTAAACGAGAACCAAAGATATCTTCCACCTGATCAGAAATACGATCTAAATCTTCTAGATTGTCGGCGGAAAGAGTTACGTAAAGAGCAAATTGAAAAAACTTCTCCGTTCCCTGAGTGAGAGCGTCTCGTAGGTATTCAATATCTCTCAGGGCTGTTTCTCGAAGAGGATCACGTGCTGCTCCCTTCTCTGAGTCAGAAATGATTTGAGCTTCCAGCGCGCCCACTTTATTTTTAAGTTGTTTTAAAACAATGGAGCTTTTGACGGGATAGAAAAACATTGAGACATCAAAGGTAAAATTGAGATTAATGATGGGGGCAAACCAGCCCACGCTGATATATCGAGGATAACTAATAACAAAAATTGTTCTCAAAAACTTATCTCCCAGACGAAGATGATTAGACTCCACCTTTAGACTAGCGGGAGCAATAATATCTCTAACCGATAGAACTCCTTTGCGAAAAGCTTTCTCCTCATCAATAATCTCCTGAGTTAAAATAGGGTTAGCCTCAATCCCTGGTCCCGCACCCTTTGCCCCAAAGGTTACTGGTGAATTAAGATTTATTTTATTCTCTTGTTTTTCTTTACTAAAATCAATCATATAAAAATATTATTGTTCTATTCTAATTTTATCCAAATCAACCAGTTCTTGGTTCTGTGATGTTTCAGGATTATAGGTCTTATAATATAATTCTATCAAACCCTGGGTATCCAAGCGAACAACCGATACCCCCATGGATTCTAATCCTCCGGCAACGCTATCTACTCTACGGTTAAGCATCTCCTGATGACGTAGAAAAGTTTTTTCCTTTAATTTAATAATTGTGGCTGGACGTAGTGCTTCTCCCAAAAGACCAAAAAAGTTTTTCCGCTTATCTGTTAGGGGGTTATAGGGGATAATAACATAGAATCGTTTATTCATAATCTTCCCCAGAGAAGTTAGCTCTTTGATATATTCGATATAGTCCTTGGTTTGCACTTTAAGTAAACGGTTGGTTTGTTCTTTCTCTCTCAATTTTAGGTATTCTAGATAATTTTCAATATTCAACTCCCGAGACTGAATTACTATCTGTAAAGTAAAGTTTAGGTTGTTTAAAAAACGAACATAGGAGTTAATAACAGCATTTTGCTCATCTTCACTTTTAAGAGCAAAGTTAATACTAGAAACCAACAGGACGCTGCGCAGAGTGCCATCTTTCATTACCACGGAGTCATCTCTAATTTCTGCAATATCGAGATATTGCTGAGTAGAGCTTGCTATTTTATTTTTAGCTAATTTATTGGTAGCCATATTATTCTCCTTTATATTTACCCTTAGTATCAACAATGAGTGATAGTTCAGCTAAACGTGATTTCTTATAATATTTTTTAGTTGGACTTTTTTCTTCTATCTTCACTTCTAATGCCTGCGTCTTCTCAATGGGGACAGCTCGATTATTCCACACTCTCAACCCGGGACGACGTAGGGTCTGCACAATATTCAAAACGAAGTGATGAAACGGTCGACCATTTACTTTCACAAAGGCAAAAACTGTGGCAATAATGAACAGAATAATCGACGCCGTCAGAAACAATGCAAAATCAAATACTTTATAGAATAATCCAATGGCAACAGCGGCAGCTAAAAAAATTAAAAATTGGCGGGTGGTGATTGGTCCAATTATTTTATTTTCAACATCAATAAATTGGGGAACAGTAAATTGTTGCATACCTCAAACTAAAATATTAACTTTCTATTCAAACTAATAATCGCTTCGATCTCGTTGATGCTTAGGGTGTCCTTATTTTCCATCTGTCTGCTCTCAGCCACCTTCTGAATTGATGTATTCTTATTAATTGCCTCGCGACCAATTGCTAAGTACAAACGATTAGCCGGACTCTGACGCCAGGCTCTTACTCCAGCAATCATTTTATCATAACCCTCACTCTCCAAAAGTTTAATCTTAGAAAAAACTTTAGCAACAATTTCTTCTGGGGTTTTGCCTAAACGACGAAAATCAATTAAACTCAAGTATTGTAATTCTTCCACTGGCCCCATGACTCTGGGCATGGGCTTGATATCATGAACATTTGGTCTGGCTACAGACGGCGCAGGAGCAGAACGTGATATTTGTGGTGCTTTAAATTCTTGTACAATCTTCTTGGCTGCGATCGGAGGAACGCCTGGCTTGGTCTCAGGAATGGGTTTATTCTTTTTTTCTGATTTAAACATTTTACCCCAGAGATCCATTTTACTCTTTTTCGGTTGTTCGATTTTCGCCTGGATATTTGGTACCGGGACTGGTGGAGTAATCGGGACAACTGGCTTTGGCACCACTGGTACTTCCGGCTTTGAAGGAGACGTTGCAAGAGGAGAAGCAATAGGCAAAACAACCTTATCTTCCTTCACCTCCTTTTTTTCTGGTAATGGCAGGGATTTTGTCTCTTTTTCTTCTCTTGGGGAAGATAATTGTTTTTCTTTAGTTTCAAAGGGAACGGGTAACGCTTTTTCTTGAGATTCCATCGGAATCGGTAGTTCGTGAGTTGTGTCTAGGGTTGGTTTCTGAGTTTTTCTATCTAAGATTGCCTTCTTAAGATTGTATTCTTCACTGGGAATAGCCTCTCTGTCAGCCTGGTGCATTATTTTGTCTAAACGACTGCTGGGCGGTACTGTTTTGAAGGTTGGCTTTAAATTCTCAAATGTCTTCTTATCACAAATTTTAAATACTTTCTCGGTTTGCTCTAGGCTAAGACTAAGACCACCCTGCTCAACTCCTTTTGTGAGCGTAGCTCTGGTGTCAATACGATTACGAATTCCCTTGAGGTAGGTGGTAAGAATGTTTTGGAATCGCTTAACTAAAGTTTCGCTGGGCAACAGTAGCCCAATCTCCTTTATTAATTGTTCAGTATCCTTATCAAGATCTAAGGGCTTTGAAGCTGGCACTGGGATAGGTGTCGGGGTTGGGGTTGGTTGCACTTGAGGAGTTTTCTTAAAAACTTGATCAAAAACTCTTTCTTTCATTTCCTTGGTTAGACTTTCCGCTTTTTCTGAATGCATTGTTAGTTGACTAACAAAATAGATTGGCAAATTATCCAAGGCTAAATCCTTGATCATAACCTTCATCAGTGTCATGGCTAGATCCACTTTATACTTCTCTTCTAGCTCTGCCAAAGCCTTCATTACCACAGGCGAAGAAACCTGATCACGCAGGTTTTTTGGTAAATTATTAAATTTTTGTAGGTAGTCAAACATTACAAAATGAATAACTGAAATAAAAAAGGAAACAAGTCTTTCTTTTTACTATTTTAACATATTTTTGACAAAATAGGAAAGAGTTTTAGTAATTAAAAGGTAATAATAAAAACCCCTAAATTAGGGGCTTTTAGAAAATAAATTGATCATTAACTATAGGGTGGTTATGGGGCGACTCTGGGTGATGTAGAATTTCCCCTTAAAATAAGCCCATTCAATATCACAGGGGAATTTATAGTGCTTTTCAATGTTTAGACAGATCTTACTCAATTCAATAATTTCTTTGCCTGCTAATTTCTGAATCTCCTGCTGTTTTTTGTTGATGGGCACCCATTTTATACCTTGTTTTAGGCAACGAACTATCTTCTTGTCTTGGTTGGCTATATTAATATCAATCAAAGACAAATCCTTCTTGTCAATAACATAGGAGTCAGGAGTAATTGATCCAGAAACAATGGCTTCTCCTAAGCCATAGCCTGCCTCAATGATCATTTGGTTTCTATCCTGAGTTACCGGATGAACAGTGAAGGCAATACCTGACACTTCTGATTCAATCATGCTTTGGATAACCACTGCTACACTAACCTTAGTGTGTAATAGATCTTTCTCGTGACGATAGAAGATGGCTCGGGGAGTAAATAAAGAAGACCAGCATTTCTTAACATTAGCTAGTAGTGTTTTTTCGGTTGTGTTGAGATATGTTTCCAGTTCTCCCGCCCAGGAAGCAATGGACGAATCTTCAGCGGTGGCACTGGAACGAACAGCCACAAATTGTGCTCCCAACTTCCTATAGCTATCCAGTATCTCTGCCTTCAGATCCTCAGGCATCTCCGCCCTATCAATTAAATCCCTAATGACATTAGAATAGCGATCAACTGAGTTGATGTCATTATAGTTAACTTTAGTCAATTGAGCCTCTATTTCTTGGAATAGATCCGTCTCCTCTAAAAAACGATCAAAGGCCTTGGATGAAATAACAACACCGGGAGGAATGGGTAATCCTGCCTTGGTCATCTCTCCCAAAGAGGCTCCTTTACCCCCAGCAATATCAACTGACTTTTTGCTAATTTTAGTGAAATCTTGTATAAACATAGTTTTATATATTGACATTTTTAGTTATTTGTGATATAATAATATAATTGTTATTTGAAAATTAAACTAGTATAAACCAATAGACACCTGTAATGGAAGAAAAATCAGTAACTTTAGAAATTCTCCGTGCGCAATACGGAGTAATGGCAAAAATTTGTCATCATGTACGTCATGGGTTAAAAACCCCCGACAACCACATCACACCGGAATGTTTTGCAGGCATCGAAGCCAACGGACTTCCTCGCCTTAGCCCGGCCATCACCGTTTTACACTGGGGATCAGCTTTAGCAAGAACCTATGAAACAGCTGAGGCAGCCAGATTGTGGATCGAGAACAATGGCGGAACCATCAGAGAGGTCCTGGCAGGAGACCCTATCTTGGGCAGTACTGAAATCTTTGAAATGTTCAGCGGAGATGTTATGACCGCTATCAAAGGTGGTATGAAAAACTACGAGGCGGTAAAAACCTATGCGACTGATGCTTTAGCCAAATGGGCTCCCCGACTTGAACAAACATGTTGCGACATTTTCGATGAATTAGAACCTGGTGACAATTGCCTGGTGGTCTCCCACTCACCCACAGTTGAATTCATTTTCAACCTCTTCGCACAACCCGACGAGGTGGATGATAAAATGATGCTTAAAGAACTGGAAGGAATCTTCCTGGTTCAAACTGAAGATGGAAAAATCATAGTCCATCGTTAAAAATTTGTGATTAAACATCACCCAAGACAGCAAAACCAATTTGCTGTCTTTTTTTATTTATAAAATTACTATAGTGCCGGCATCACCATTTAATTCTACCATCATTCCATTTTTTAGAATATCTTTAACCCCAGTGGCCTGGACAACGCAGGGCTTCCCTGCTTCACGGGCGATGGTGGCCACATGACTAGTAATGGAAGCCTGTTCGGCTATAAAACCCTGAGCCTTGTGTTTAGCCAGGGGGAACATCTTTATATTCATATCAGAAATAACTAGAATATTGTCATCTGACAAAAAGTCTAAATCTTTCTCTTTATTAACTATTAATATCTTTCCTTGCACTTTACCTGGCGCAGCGGATATACCCGTTATTACTCTATTTAATAATTCCATACAATTGTTTTTTAAAATCAATGAAATTTTTATAGTGAATGACTCTTACTCCAATCTTTTTGGGAGCAGTTAAATTAAATTCTTGATCATCAATCATTATTACTTCTCCTGGCTTAAGTTTATACTTCTTTAATACATGCCTAATAACTCCAGGATCTTTTTTATCTAGTTTTAGGGAAAAAGTGTTGATAATATCAAAATATTTATTTAAATTATAGTGCTTAACAATTTCATTAAATTGACTAGGGACATTTTTAGAGAGCAAAAGTATTTTATAATCACTCTTTAATTTAAGGCTAAGATTAAAAACTGATTTGTTAATCTTCTGAAATGACATATGTTTTTTTCTCAATCCATCGTACGTTTCCTTGAGCTGTAAATCTTTAATCATTCCCTGGAAGGCACTCCTTTCACTGGTTTTGCCTAGGCAGGCAGCATGAAAGTATTCATGATAGACGATATCATACAAATGGTTAACATCCAATTTATATTTTTTAGATAAATAACGACAGGTGTTCCAGTAATTACCCTGGGTCATTACACCATATAAATCAATAATGATTAATTTAACTTTCTGGTCCATATTTTTATTTTTTATTCTTACTTACTATCCTTACAATCCCTTTGTCGGCATCAACTTCTACTTTCTGGCCGTCTTTGATAATTTTAGTGGCATATTTGGTCCCCACGATACAGGGGATTTTCATTTCACGAGAAACAATGGCGGCATGACAAGTGACTCCACCGGAGTCGGTAATAATAGCTGCTGCTTTATGCATTGCGGGGACTAAAGAAGGATTGGTGGAGAAACTAACCAGTATATCTCCTTCATTAAATTTACTTAAATCCTTAACAGCGTTAACAATTCTAACTATTCCCCTGACTTTCCCTGGGTAGGCGACTTCACCAATTAATTTATTATCTTTATTAATGGTTTTCTTTTCTTTAATGATTAACTCTTCTGTTTTTTTAGCTTTTTTGCCAGATACCATTGTCTCCTTGTTCCTAATGGAAATAAAAACTGAGTGCTGGTATCTGTTATTCAATTCATTAATATCAGGCATGATTCCTTTCCTGAGCCAATTTTCTATTTCATTTTTCAAAAGATATTTAGCCTGCAGCGAAGAACAGTGGAGTTGCTTCCCAATTTCAACAAACCAGCCATGCATGGCGTAGTTCATGCGATATATCTGTATTTCTTTTCGTAACTCTTTGATAAAAGCAGCCTCCTGCAGAAGTCTTATATTCTTCTTATCTCTAGCACTGAGGGTCCTAAGAATTTTATCTTGCCATGTTTTGAGCATTAATTTCTCCTTTTTTTTGCTGCTCAACTGCTTTTCTGCGGTGCGACCATATCTTTTAACAAGACCCAAATAGTACTCTGAGGTGGCTGCTTGTCCATGATAATAATACTGCATCCAGCCATATTTACCTACTAATATTTCTAGACGACGTTTGATGGCTTGTGGTAGGTCACTACTACTTTTAGCTTTAGTGATTTTAGCCCAAATATCTTTATTACTATTAGCATAATTAGCTAGACGCAACACGTCTATACTCTCTTTGTTAAGATAGTTAGTTTTGGTGGGGGTAACTAACTTACTAAAAACTATCCCTGGCTCACCATATTTTTTTAACTGCTCTCGCATATCATCCCTAATCTGGTTAGATATATTCATCTGTCCAAATTCCATATACATCGGGATAGCTCCCCACTTACCTGAATCGACAAATAGTTCATGACATCTGCTATATATTCCCCACAAATCCTTTTTACTGAGTGCGGAAAAATCTATTTGGGATAGCTCACAGCAGAAATTTTCAATATTATCCAAGGCTCGAGAATTATTGACCGTTAATTCCTCAAAAAAACCTTTTTCATTATTTATACGGTTGTTAAAGTAATCTCCCAGAGCAGTAAATTGATTCTTGTCTGGTCCCCAATAGACCCGATCTTTTTTGAATATAAATAAAGAATCGGTATACAATCTATTTCCCGTCATTTGATACACATCATAAAGAAATACCTCGCTCCAAAATAGCCAGGGATGAGGTGGAACATTGTAATCCTCAACAAATATTGTGAATCTTGCTTTGTTTTTCATACTAATGACACTTTATTTTATACTTCCTTGATTAGCATCAAGCTCTATTACTTGCCCATCCTTGAAATTCTTGGTGGCATTTTTAAGGGAAACTATACAGGGTACTCCAAATTCTCGGGCTACCACTGCAGCATGGCAAGTAAGGCTACCCACTTCGGTCACAAAGGCGGCCGCTTTCTTCATTGCTGGGAGGTAATCAACCGTGGTGGCATGGCAAATTAATATGTCTCCTTCTTTAACTCTATGATTTTGTTCTGGCGACATTATAATTCTAGCTTTTCCCCTGGCTTTGCCAGGGCTAGCACATTTACCTTTAGCCTCATCGTGACCATGGATACTTTTTGACTTCTTATTTAAATGATTAAGAAGTTTCTCAGCTTCTTTAGCATCAAATGTAATCTGTTTGTCCATTCCATGATTGAATCCCCAGCCAACCACTCTTCCCTTTTCTCTGAGAAGCTTGGCTACGTCTAATTTTCCCTGGAGAGCCAAAATAGCTTCATTCTGAAACATTGTTCTGAGTTGATTGATGGAAATATGAAGACGTCGAGCAATCTCTTTGTATATTGGCAAAAGATAAAACCCTGCTAGACTTACCAGATATTCCGCTTCATTGCGAGCATCTAAGGCTAAACTGAAATCAATGAACAATTGTAAATCCCTAGGGTTTATATCATATTTTTTTAACACACTCTCTATGTCTTTCTTCTGTGCTTTTTTATAGTCTTTGAGCTTCTGATATTCCTTCTCCAATAGACTTAATTTCTTTTTTGTAGATACCTGTAGTTGTTGTTTGTAATATGTTTGATCCCAGGGTGTCCCATAGGTAAACACTGGCATCCAGCCATACTTTTTAGCTAAATATTTACTGGCTTGATCTAAAGTTTTCTTTCCTTGTTTGACTTTGATTAATTCAAGAATAGAATCTCTTTTTTCTTCCAGAGTAGTAGAGATTTCTTCGGGTTTAGTGAGGATAAATAAAACTCGGTGATACTCTGCAGAATCTTTTTCAATTCCCAATTTATTCACCAGTACATTGGCCATGTGTGGTTCCCAGTAGTCCTCTCCAATCCATCCAAATTGATCATAGACAGTAACTTGATGAGCCCAGTCACGATTTTTTACATATAAATTAACCAGCTCTCTATTGTTTAATTGTGTGTAATCCTTAGTGCTAATCTTGGGAATTTCAATCTTAGCTTTCTTTTTCAAAGTATAAAATTTATTCAGTTTTCTGGATAAAGATTTATAATCTTTTTTATTAACATCAGTAATATACTTGAACAACTTATCAAAATAATATTGAGGGAAATAGCAATGCTGTTTCTCTGTATCAATCTCATGTAACACTAAGGTTCCTTTATAGAAACCAAAGGTTTTGAAGAAATATTCCGAAGTGTGTATGGAATGCCAATTTTCACTATCTGACGCCATCAGAGGCCAATAGCCCATTTTGACCATTTTGTTCTTATAATACTCGTGTTTCATATGTTTATTGCTTTAATATATTTAACACTCCATTGTCAGCATCTACTTCAATTCTATCATTATCTTTAAGAACTTGGGTGGCTGTTTTTATGCCAACAATGCAGGGTTTCTTTAACTCTCGAGACACAATGGCTGCATGGCAGGTTATACCACCATCATCGGTGACAATGGCAGCAGCTTTTTTCATGGCTGGTAGTAGTGCCGGAGCCGTGGTATGGGCTACTAAAATATTTCCTTTTTCCATTTTCACCATATCTTCAGGGACATTAACTATTTTTACTACACCAATGGCCTTCCCGGGATAGGCAGTCATCCCCACTAATTGTTTTGATTGATTAATTTTTGTTTTTTCAAAATTATTTTTTTTGAGAAAGTCTTTAGCTTGCTTCCCAATATATATGACCCCCTTCTTTCTTGTTTGATGGTATACACTGAACTTCATTCTTTCATTTAGAACATGCTCGGGGAACTCTCCCTTCCTAAAAGCTTGTGGTACTTCCCAGCTGGCCATAAAACCAACTTGGCGCAGAGAAAGATGGAGTCTCTTGGCCAGCTCCTTCATTATTTCATTGATGGCATACAGCCCCAAATAACAACTATCTTTGCGATATGCTTTTAAATGGATAATGTCAGCGGCAATATTAAACAACCTTCTGTCTTTTCTCTGGATTTTATATTTGTCAAAAATGTGTTGTCTTTTATTACGAACCGTGGTTGCATATTCTTCTATCTCTTTTATTCTTTTCTTCGAAGAAAAGTTCTCCTTTAGCAACCCCTGCCAAACTGAAAGGAAATAGTCTAGGTCATAGGCAGGGCCAATATATCCAAATGATAGCCAAGAGTATTCTTTTTTGTGTCTGATGATCCTATTATATAGGGCTAGATTAATGGCTTTTAGTTTTAGCTTAATTGTATCTAAATCACTGGTTAAGAATAGTTTTTTGACCTTAGGATCTTTCTTTATCTCTTCTAACAATCTCAAAGAAGCTTTCTCTTCCTTAGTACTAAAACTATTCCCCTCTGGAGTAGTTAGATCGCTAAATATTTGAGAAATATAAACTTTCTTCCCTGCTAATATTTCTTTGAGCCTGGCTAATATAAAATTGGAAAAATCACCTGTATCAGAATCAATGAACCAAGTAGTGGAAACAGCCCAGTTATGCCCTTTTTTATACCATTTAGTTAAATTGATATAGACTCTGGATAATTCTTCATTACTCATTGTGGCCAACTTCATCTTCAACACCTTTTTACTATAATCAAAAAAACTTTTATTATGACGATAGGCCGTTTTGTGCATGGTCTCAATAAAACTAGGATTATTTTGCATTTTTTCCATGGCTACGTCTACTATCGCTCTAATATCTTTTGCTGGAAAATAGCTGGCAAGGTTATCCATCCCTTTTTGCACCCAAATTAGTTCAGTTATTAGGTCTTTGAAGCAAGCTGGCTGCTCACTACAACAATTAACAATAGCCGGGGTGGGCATTTGATAATTAACGCCATTAACAGAAAAGCTTTTTCTACGGATATTATTTACTTTCATATTTCACACAAAAACTAGATTTATATTTATCTGGTTGGTGGGCTCTAAGTCTTCTAACCTCACAAAAAAAGCGCTCAGATATAATTAATTTCTTCAGCGCCCCTAGGTCTACCTGTTGGTCATAGCCTAAACAAATCATTTGAGGACGATGCTTCTTTATTAATGCCCAACGATCCCCTAGTCGTCCAAGAATGGCCCTCCCATCAATCCCCAACTCTTTTATCTTTCTATGAACATTACTCAAACGAGTCTTTTCATTTTCCTGGGGTAGACGGCCTTTAATCTCTTGCACTGTTTTATCTCGAGCTACAACAACAATTAGTTGGTAATTAAACGCGACCGCTTGCTGAAGATAGTTTTCATGCCCAGGATGTAAATTGTCAAAGGTGCCAAAGCACATTGCAACTTTCATACAATACTACTTTAACCCCAGGGCCTGTCTCAAGACCTTTACCTTATCCGTTTTTTCCCAGCTGAAGTCCTTGTCTCTACGACCAAAATGACCATAGGTGGCTGTTTTAGAGAATATGGGACGCTTTAATTTTAAATTATCAATAATTGACTTAGGCTTGAAATCAAACATTTTTTCAACTACCTTCATAATCTTCTGCTCAGGAACGTTGGCAGTACCAAAGGTATTCAAATATAGCCCGACGGGCTTAGCAATACCAATGGCATAGGCAATCTGTATTTCACATTTAGTAGCTAAATCGGCAGCAACAATGTTTTTGGCAACATAGCGAGCCATATAGGCGCCACTACGGTCTACCTTGGAAGCATCTTTGCCAGAGAAACAACCTCCGCCATGAGATCCCACGCCTCCGTAGGTATCAACTATGATTTTGCGTCCTGTGAGGCCTGTGTCGGCCATGGGGCCGCCAATTGTGAAACTGCCGGTGGAGTTAATGAAAAGCTTTATTTTATTATTAAACCATTTACCCAGGGCGGGCTTAATGACCTTCTCTTCAATATCCTTCCTAACCTTCTCAGGCTTTACCTTATCACTATGACAAGCAGCAACAACCACCGTTTCTACTCTAATAGCTTTTCCGTCCTGGTACTCAACTGTCACTTGGCTTTTCCCGTCCGGCTTTAGATATGGCAATATGTTTTTTCTTCGTACCTCAGCCAGCTTCTTGGTAAGTTTATGCGCTAGAACAATGGGCAGGGGCATATATTCAGGGGTTTCATTAATGGCAAAACCATACATAAGGCCCTGATCACCAGCTCCCTGTTCTTTGTATTTCCCAACCCCCTCATCCACTCCCTGAGTAATTTCAGGGCTTTGTTCATGAAGAGCGGATATAATACCAACACTATCACAGTCAAATCCTGATTCAGCGTTATTATAGCCAATATTCTTAAGAATTCTTCTGACTGTTTCATCAACCTTAACGTAATGCTTGGTTCGAGCCTCACCGCCAACCACAACTAGGCCATTGGTGCAAAAACACTCCACTGCCGCATGAGTATCAGGATCTCTCTTGAGCATTTCATCAAGAATCCCGTCACTAATCTGATCACAAATCTTATCAGGATGCCCCTCGGTTACTGATTCGGAGGTTATTAGTTTAATATTTTTCATATATTTATATTGATTAATCCATCTTAACCCGAAAGTATCATAATTTCAAGATGTCTTGTTCTAAAATAGAGCTAATTACTCTAAAAATAATTAGCCCTTACATGTGCAGCAGTCCATCTAAAATCATCATTACTTATTCTTTTTGAGTCGATTTATCTCCTGCTGGATAACTCGATGTTCAAAACTTTCTGGAGAATAACTATCAAGAGCTTTTTCTAGATCAACCTCCTCTGGCAAAACACCAAAGGTATTGGTTTTTTTGTTTATTCCGTCAATCGCACTCTTATTTTCATGGGAGTTCATTGACAGCACATTCTTACAAAGTCGTACTACCTCTGGATCAACCTTCTCTATGCGGCCCTGGTTAATAAAACTCATTTCTTGATCTGAGGAAACTATAACAAAGCTTTCCTCCAGCCCTTCTCGATCCAAAGAAGATAGTTTCATTTTTTCAAAAAAATCTATCAAGTTCTTTATTTTTTCTTTATCCTTCGCATCTAACTTTTTAGTATTAACGCTATTAACTAAATACTGATTCTGGCTCAGGCTATCAGCGGGCTCCAAACCTATTTTAGAATAGTAGTCCTTAAGCCAGTGACCAATCGTTGGACTTTGATCTAGATTATTAATCTTAATCTTATGCTCTGTGATAACTTCTTGATTTTTTAAAAGACTTTCTCTTATTTTATCCTTAAATTCATCCCTTTTTTCCAGTTCATACATATCCAATAATTTCAATCGAATTTTTCTATATACTTCATACTCTGGCAGACTCAGTATTAATTTAAATCTTTTTTCTATTATGCTATAAATCTCGTTTTCATCGAGATCAAAAAGGTGAACTAGTTTTGCTTTAATAAGGTATGTGTTATACCTTTCAGAAAGAGCATTATCACTTTTAAAAAACGCCGGATAATTTCTGAAAAATCCCTCCACAAGATGAACCAGCTCACGACTTTCAGGAATCAAGTCTTGCTCTATCATTAAATCTGAAAAAACATCGAGTTGCTTCAATATTTGATTGTCTTTCAACCTGTCTATCATACGATTCCTCTCTAATTACTATAATCTGTTCTGTATATCGCTTAATGTGTTAAGTGTTTCCGCTGGACTGTCACTGGCATAGCTTGTAATTGAGTCTAATGTTGAATTTCTTACACCCACTCCTTCTAATTGAACTCTTACCTCTGGATTGCTAAGATTTCGAGCTAGATTGTTTTGCATTCTTTTGCCCTGATGTGTAAAGGTGTCTGAATCATCTAACATTTTTACTATCACTTTTCCTAAATTAGAAATTTTGAAATTTCCAAAACCATCTTCTCCTCCTACAGCTAAGCGATTGAGGGAGGACAGAATTCTCTGAGGATCCGTTTTGGTCATCTCGGAAGCAGCGGCAATAACGTGCTGACTGTCATCCCAGTATACCTCATCCTTACCTTCTGCATTTTTCCTTGTTTTTTTCTGAACAAAGCTAACGTATTCGCCCCTATCATTATATCCCGCCATTTTAGCCATTTCCCAATGGCCAACTCTTTCTTCTGCTTCACCTAAGTCATTTTGAATACGAAGAAGTTCATCAGCATCAAAACCAGTCAAGCCTCGCTGTTCACCGTGATCATTTTTTTCGTTGTGAACAAACTTATGCAAACCAATAGCATCGGCTCCATAACCTTTAGCATTTAGAATTTCATTTAAGTTAGCATCTTTGGATAGTTTTTCTAAAATAGCAATTTGATCATATTTATCTTTTCTATTAACCGCGTCATTGTAATAGCCCATAAGTTCATCCGGATTAGTTACAGTTTGGAGTTCTTTGGATTTTTCTCCAATCATAGCCCGATAAACACCTGTGGCTTCGGCTGACTTTGGAGCAGCAACCTTGGAATAATCCTCCATTAGTTTTCCTTTTTCTGTTTCTTTCAATACTATGTCCCTATCTAGAGCTTTTATTTCTTCATCTGGTACAACAATCTTACCTCTTAATTTTACCTCATCCTTATCAATGGCTGTCTGCATTTCAGTGTTTGACTTTAATATTATATTTTTTTCGTCTGTTAATCTTTTGCGCGTATCAATGTTTTCTTTAGTATTTTTCTTTTTGTCTAAAGCTGCCAACTCTTTATCAATACTAATTATTTCGCTATAGCTGCTATGTATCTGGTTATTTCTAGTTTCAATGTTTGCACGAGTATCATTGACCTCTGATGTGGATATAAGGTTTTTACGTTTCTCTTTTAGAGCATTGACTTCTTCACTCTTCTTTGCAATGCTCCCTCGAACCTCTTCTCTTTTCCCAGGGTTAACAAACATTTCTTTGGCTGCTCTCCTAATTCCCTTGATGCCAAGTAGTCCGTCTGTAAAGTTGTCTGCCCAGGCACGACCAGCCCCAACTCCACCTAGAACCGCTCTGGCGCCGCCTTTGACTAAATTCTTACTACCCTTGTCTCTAATGGCTTGCTCATCATCCATTTTTCTTTTTTGGTAACTTGCGTTAAAAGCATCTCTTATTTTTGTCGGACGAAAATCAACTCCAAGTCCCTTCATTGTTTTTCTGGCTAACAAATTATCTCCAGACAATGCTTTCCCTCCCCATTTTTTGCCAAATGCCAAAGTTGCTCCTTTCCCTTTATTAATTGCTTCCATTCCCTTACCAGCTAAGCTTCCTGCTTCACCACCAATTTCCTGAGAAATCTTGAGACCAGCAATTAACATGCCGATGGAGATAATAAATTTAATTAGAACATCAGGAGATGAGGCTTCAGACCCAACCAGAGGATCAATGCCCGCTGTTGCAAGTTCGCTAGTGGTGTTTATACTATTGGCCTTTGCCGTGAGGCTAGCTGCCGAATCATAGGTTTGAATGGAAGTAAAAGAGAGCCAAATAAAAAATGCTAAGACTGGGCCAACAATAAGATTTTTAGTGAAATCAGACCACCACTTAGAAGAATATTGCTGTCCCCCGGGGAAAGCGGCTAATAAATAAGCAATGGGAGATAAAACTATGTATATCCAAATCATTACTATTCTCATGGCTAAAACCGCCACCATGGTAGTAATGACAATTAAGGCAATAATAACGTAAATTAATCCCAGGATGTAGGCGCCAACAATTTCCCAAAACCCCACCTTGTCGGACTGCTTAGCTAAAGTAACTATATCCTTTAGTCCCAACATATCTACTAAGTTTCCGCCACCAATATCCTTAAAGGCATTTACAAAGGTAAGCATGATTACCTGGGCCACATCTATCAAAACCCCACATATTGTTTTAGAAAAATTAATAAGGATAGCCATCAACATCAACTTGGGTAACAACTTTTTAAAACTATAGTTTTCCAAGCGCAAAATGGTGCCAAAAGCGATAATCAATAAGATGATTACAAAAAACATGTTACAAATATCTCGCACAATTATCCAACCATTAATAACTGCATCTGATTTTACAAAATTACTATATTGAGCAATTATTATCAAAACCTTGATAACTAAAATCAATATCAAGCCTATGGCTGATATAAGTAGTCCTATAAGGCTACCAACGAAATTGCCCAGTGAGTCGCCGATACTGGCTTGTGTGGTATTTCCAATTAAAAAAGCTCCGGCAATCATCAAAACGATTACCAGTAATAATGCTATTCTTTTCTTATTATTTAAAGCCATCATCGTGGAAAAATTTCTTTAATTATATCCCAAATAACGTCAAAGCCTACCAATATGGTATCCCAGTCTAGAGAAACCCAACCGATAATCAAGGAAAAGGTTACAAAAACCATAATAAGCAACAATAGACATCCCAGGTCCAAGCAAGCCAACCCCATTCCTTCGACAGTGCCCATGGTTTTCCCCTTTTTCTTGGCATCTTCTGCCTGGGCCATCTGAATATTGCTATCTACCCATTCAGCCCCCAGCTTACAAAAGAACTTATCTCCAAAAACTGTGCCCAAAAAAACATGTATATTTATCCAAATAATTGTAAGGCCAAAACTATCAATGATGTGTATCCAGGATTGTTTTAATAGACTGCTGGTTCCCTTACTAATTGGGCTAACAATAGCTTTCTGTATCTTTTCTTTCTGTTTTTCCTTAAACTCTGCTATTCTCCCCTTTCTGGCCCCAGCAATTGTCTCTCGAAATCTAGAATACTCATCACTACCATCATCTGACCGTTGAGACTTAGCACCCTTTTCTTTTGAGTCTTGCTTGCTAGCAGAACGACTTAAAAGCTGCTCATCAACACCGGAAGACTGATTTAAACTCTTCTGAGCGCCACTATTGTTTGTTTCATTTTGAGCCATAGTTAATAAAATAATCCCTATTTCTTACTATAATTATACAATAATCTAGATTATTTTAACAGCTCATCATTACTCTTATTTTACTATAAAACAGGAAGAAAGGCAAAAGAAAAAACTGGTCTTAGCCAGTTTTTCTTTTATATAAATCTTTTTTCAAAGGATTACTCGATAACTCTAGTATTTTCTCATAATCATCATTAAAATTAGTCCTAACCTGATGTCCCTGTCTACATTTTAAACAACGATAGTGAATAATTTGTTTGTCAGCCCTTGTCTCCACGCTAATTGGTTCCATTAGCCCCAGACAATGACATTCTCGATCACCAGGATTAATGTCAACGTGTTTAGAGTATAGGCAATGGGAACAATGATCCGTATAGCCGTCTCCTTTAATCATAGTGCCACAATATTCACATTGAAAATCTTCAATTTTACGACTGAACCTCTTAGTTTTTATCATATTTAGATGATAACATAGGATAAATAAAAAACCCACCAGACAATTCAATTTTTATTTAAATTGAAAAGGTGATGGGATAAGAGTATTACTTCCAGCGGCTGACTTCCCATTGCAGTACGTTTTCTTTGTTTACCTTGATTGCTATGGTCGAATTGGGCTGGTATTTAGTGTTGACAAAGTTACCATTATGACTGATCTGTACGGCCACGCTTACATAGAGAGAATCGGGAGCATTTAATAGTTTCTCAGCTAATTCTCCGGTAAAAGTAAACTCATTAACGGTGTTCATTTTAAGGTCGCCGGTTCCTTGATCAATAATCCCCTGATAGTAGAAGTACGCCCAAGAGCCATTCACCGCAATTGAGCCTCCTTCGTTATCTAATATTGGTGTTATCAAAAAAGTAACTGATTTTTCAGTTGGTGGTGGATCGGAGTCATTATCACCCGGAACCGTCAACTGATCTTTGCTGCAACTGATTAAAACCAGAGCAACAATAACGGATAGAAATAGTAGTTTTTTCATGATTTTCAGTGTTAAGGTGTATACTCTATTTTTTATTTTTAAAGAAAAGATTCTATGTTATTAAATTATACTCATATTATAAAGCTTGAGTCAACAGCCGAAGTTTTTAGTTGAAGGGCGGGAGAGTGCAGACACCGGCAGAACAGCTTCCCCAATAACCCCAATTATCCCAAACAGTAATACCAATGGATTTTGGCCCGGTTTCTGTGTAGAAATGATAAAATATGTGTGGATTATTTTGAGAAGGGCGATAGTCCTGACCTGTTATCATTTGTTGAGAGCCGTCTCCCCAGTCAATATATATGCTCTTTAATGGCTGCTGTTCTACATTGATTTCCGTATTAAACTCTAAACTATATATTCCAATATTAGAGACGTTAAAGGGATTTATATTGCCAACAATTTGATCATTATATTTTAGAACAGTATTCTCAATTTTGGGCCAGACCGCACAAAAAGAATTGTTGTTAGGGGGAGTGATGTAAGCATCAATTGGCCGAACATTTCCCTGGCATTGCCCTGGCCTTAGAGGGTTCTCAGAAAAATCATAAATACCTCCGGGATCAAGTTCGTAGAAACTCTCAAGAGGATTGTACATATATGAACTGTATGATTTTAAGAATAAAGTTTTGAGGATGGATGCAAAGTCGTAAAAATCGCCCTGTAGCGTGAGGTAGTTTTCCCAAAGAGGAACACATGTTCCATAGCCACCATCAGCACAAGTTCTTTGATTAATATTAAAAGAAGTAGAATTAATGTCTGAATAAATACAATGCACACTGGGGTTTAAACTACAATAGCCAATATTATCACATCCTGGCTGACCAACACCGTTTTTCTTTGAACAACCATAGGGGCGACCAGCAAATACTTCGACCTTATCTTTTTTGGAATATTGATCCTGCAATGGTATAGCGTCTGCACTTAATAAATCAAAATCATCAGGCCATTTAGCAGCTCCAAAGGGAACCTCTTCTCGATTTCTGCCATAAGCAGCTATTTTATGTATACTTGGAAAAGACTGATATGCGCCATAGTAGCTGAAAGCATTACCAATCTGATCAACAAAGAATGACGGTGTTGTTGTTGCCCATTCTGATTTGACCCCTACTCTTCCCGCCCAAGCTTTGTTAATCCCGTTACTTTCAACTACCTGCGCAAATCGATTACAAGTTAACTTGTATACATCTTCTCGATTTGATCCCGAAAGAAGTTTTAGTCCATCTTCTGAAGCTGGAGGGTAGTTATAGTCATATACTCTAACTGGCGGATTTGCATTTGCAGCTTCATCTAAGGTAGCACAATTTCCATCAATGCTACACTCAGTAACAGGCAAATAGAAAAATTGATTATAATCACCCCAACCATCAACAATTTCATAGCGGATTCCACCACCCCAAATAAAGGATAAGTTTCCACAAACATTACCATCCATTGTAGATAATTCCGAAACCTTTAGTTTGTGAGAGTTGGGCACACAATAATATCTAGCCCAATCATCTGTATTACTACTTTGATTGCTGTCGCATTCTTTAAGCATTATATAATTGGTGTCTCCTCCGCATGAAGTAGCCACCACTTGGCAATAATCGCTATTCCCGCACTCCTCTCTTCGCGCAAGATTCTTAACGATTTTCCGTTTCTCTAACAATTCAAAGTTTGCATCTACTTCTGTGCAGTAACTAAGAGGAAACCTGCCTTGATACCCCAAACTAGAGCGATCCGTTTGTGCAGAATTAATCTTATCAACGGGATACCATAATAGGCAGACATCTGTATTGTCTGGGTCATGCTCTAAACAATATCCTTCAAGTCCATCATTAATAACATTATCATTTTTATTAAAGCAAGTTAGACTATCTGAGGTTGGGTACAGGCGACATTCACGAGTCATGTATTCGTTAGGAGCCGTTTCAAGAACTGGTTCAATGTTGATGTCATCGAAATAGACATAGCCATCATTGGTGGTATCTACCGATCCCAGCTCAATACTAATATTAACGCCATCGCTGGTTGTTGGGGTGGTAAACCTGTGAACTCTTCGTTCCCAGCCACCATTGGCAGACTCTGACCAAACTGCTCCTGGCAAAAAAGCATTATCGTCTTTATCCTTTATTTTCACTTCGGCAGATAACCCAGAATTATTGGTGTTGACTAGATAGTTAATATAGTAATCTCTACCACCAATAAGTATAATATTAATGTTTTTTGAGTGAGGAGAAACCTTATAGGCCGCGGGAACCTTGATGTAACTCTTGCCATGCGCAGGGTAATCAGTGGGAGCCCCTTCTGGCTCACGGACTAACAAATCTTTAACAATATTTTCGACAAAAGAACATGCTCCTCCTTCTACTCTTTCGCAACTAAGAGGAGGGACTATATCTTCAAAGTCGTAATGAACTTCAGAGTTAAGGCCAACTTCCTCCATTTGACCTAGATTATACTTATCAACCAAAGAATAACCACTGTTGTTTCTGTTCTCGGCGGCATCAAATTGAAGAACAGTGGTATCTGAATCAACAAAATTACTGCATTCATTGCGGTCATCTAAGCGATCACACTCACCAATGGCATAGCAAGTTCTGTCCTGAGTCTGAGGATCTTGAACATAGGTAATACAGTCTAACCATTTTGCACAAACACGATCTGGTCTTACCTTCACCAATTGATTAGCAGTACAATTATCTCCAGACGCACTACAAACAACAGGCGCTGATCCATCTTGACTGGCATAGGCATCCCAACCACCATACAGACTAGTTAACCCCTCTGAACCATTGATGGTGCGCTCATTAAAGAGGACACAACCATTATCAAAATTGACTAAACCATTACAGCTCTTTTTGTCTATTCCTGTTTGTAATTGATAGCTGGTGACGGCTTCTTTGACTTCAATAACTCGACTAACGGCTCCTCCTGTTAATCGTGCCTTTGTATTACTCAAAGAGTTAAAGATTATTCTATTATCATTTCCTGGTATTTCTAAAAAATTAACTGATGCAGAAAAAGTATTATCGCTGGAAAGTTTTTTGACTATCTTAAGAAAATCTAATCTGACATTAGTGCTGCTGTTTGATTCACTGGATAGTATATATAGTTTATTTTGTTCTAGAGTGATAACTTGCTGATTAGAAGCTAAACTTTGTCCGCCCCAGGTTACTCCACTTGATGCTCCCCAACCTTCACGTACACCATTAATCAGTTCAAAGCCGGCATTATAGACCATATTGGAAGAAAAACGACTAACGGGATCTATATACTCTGTACAACTAGAGGCAGCTGCCTTACAAAGAGCTGCTTCCTGATCAGGAGTGGGGACTTGATTGCCTCCGCCACCCAGACCAACGGTTTTAAAATATGAAACAGAACAAGGATAATCATTGTTATCAATTACACAATCATCGTCATCACAGTCTGAGCTATTAACACAGACATCACCTGTCTTTTCGGTACCAGCTATTTCACCGTCTCCATTGAAATCACAACGCTTAACCGGAATCTTGTACCACGCCTTACCAACGGCCAATGGATCTTGTCCTTGGCGATAGCTACAAACATCGCCTCCAGGGTCTTTGAAGTAACTGAATCCGTTGCTATTTTGATTGCGCCATTCCTCACAACCTAAATCAGCCTGAGCGCATAGAAGTCGATCGTAGTTGTTGGGGTTGTTTTTTATAAATAAATCGGACCAGATCATTGATGTCCCCTGGCTTTGCCCTTGTCCCACCAAACTGCACCCCATGTCATTACTGTTACAGCGCTTGCCAACATCATAGGTGGCGTAAATAGCACTATCACCGTCAACCTTCACACAGTCAGGTTCATTGGCATCACAAACACCATCATCGTCCAGGTCATTCCAGAGCCCTGGTTTATATGAATCATAATTCTTGGTGTCAATCATCTGCTCACAACCAACGGCTGTTTCTGAACAAATATTACTGAATTGATGAAAGTTGTGAGTTACATTATTGCGATCAAGATAGGCAGAGCAACCTAGATTGTAGTCTGCTCCTTGGTAGTTATCAAAAATATCGTAATAACAAATGTCGGGAATTTGTGTTGACCCCTTGATGAGATAATAGCGATCAACAATTTCTGTGAGCACAAAATCATCTAAATAAATGTTATGATCGGCCTTGATAATCAATCTTTCTGAAATATCAACCGCATGGTCAAGGTTTTCCAAATTTACTTGATAGACCTGCCAATCATTACCTCCTGATATCTGTAGGGGGCTGAAGAAGGATTCTTCTTTAGTATCTTTATTATAGAAATATATCTCTACGTCAGTATTTTCTGCGGCCTGCGCTAAAAATTTAATGGTATAGGCCTTACCCTGGGCTACAGTGGTGCCAACCTTTAATTGGGCTGCAGTGTTATTGGCTGCAAATATTTTTTTGATGAAATTAATCTTAGTAGTGGCAGCCTGCCCTTCTTCACCTAAAACTGCACAGTTATTAGCCGCACTATTATATAACAATGAATGACCGTCTTTACTATTTGAAATGGAGCTAACGTTGACTCCTCCTATACAATTAGAATACCAGCCATTAGCACCGTTTTCAAAATCGTGGCGAAGCAACATCTTAATATTATTACCATCATTACCATTGTATTCTCGACAACCATTGTCTTCGAATCCGCAGGACTTGCCTTCACCGGGAATAGCTTGATAGACACAAGCCCCATGGTCGCTATTCCAAGTGCCACCATTTAAACAAACTGAGCAGGAGTTTGAGTTGGTTTCCCAATGCTTATCACTGCCAGTACATTCAGAAACTGTTAGCCTTCTGTCCACATTCTTTTCACTTAAACGATAGGCATGGCAATTATCAGAACAGGTAATGGTGCGAGAGTCTAAGTGATAGAAAATCTGTCCAGCTTGATTATAAAACTCTCGGCAATCTGGATTGTATCCAGGATCACTGATCGAAAGACCATATATCTCTGCCGTACACAATTCACTGTCATCAGCTGTTACCGCTGGTCCACCGGCATTACCCAATTTAAGAGTATAAACTCTTAGTTGGTAGCCATTGCTAGTGCCTTCCCAGGCATAAAAATTGCTACAGCTACTTTGCCCCGGCTTCACACAATGTTTCAATGAAGTATAATATTCTTTCTGTTCTCCTCCCTGAACTAACTGATCTAAATTGGTGAACTCACTACAGCCAACTGCTTCAGCGCCACAACTTTGAGCCGTGGTCGGGAGTAAGTTTTCTGCCTGAGGGGAGTTAAAATGTGTTTCACGAGAGATATATATATCATAGCCAACACATTCTGTAGGACAATAATCGGCATTGGTAGCCTGAGCGGGGACTGCAAAGGAGTCACTGACAGAAACATAGAGTTCACAACCAACCTCATCTTTATTACATCTTCGAGCATAATCATAACACTGACTTGGCGCATTAGCCTTGAGACTATAGTCTCTGCTAGCAGAAGAGGCGTTAACATAACAAACATTTGCAAGATAATCAGGTATTAGCTTCTCATATATACTGCTCAAGCCATAGGGGCTATAGCCAGTATTCCAATCACTCATCTCAAATTTAACATTCTTAATATAAAAAACCATTTCCCCTGTCAAACTATACCCAACTATGGAAAAGTCTGTTTCATTGAAGGTATCACTGGCTGTTCTTGTTATCTTAATTGACTTCCAGGAGTTTTTATCTCTTGTTTCCTCGTAGACATTGTAATCGTCACCACCAATAACTAGATGGACTTTTGTCCCCTTGGCGATATATATCTCTGCACTAAGGGTATATGATTGCCCTGGGATTATTTCTAAATCTCTGGGTACAAGAGATTTTTGATGATCAGAAAATGTACCAAGAGCAAATTCTGTTCCGACTGAGCCGTCAGCCTCAAGCTTTAAAGCCTTACCGCTACCGGTAGACAATTCCTCTGCCACATTAACGATGGATGCTTTTCTGTTGCTGCCAGTACTCCAGAATGGCCAATCATTTAGATAGCTTCCGGTGGAAAAATCCCCTACTTCTTCCTGCGAGAAACTAGAATCCATAACCAGATTAGTCCCCCAGGCTGGTCGAACACGGATTAACTCCGTGCAACCACCTTGACCAGAGGAACATCCGGTAATGTTTTTATTAAAATTAATGGTTTTGTTTTCATTCCAGCTAACTGTATTAGTGGTAGTGGCAAAAGTTCCAGAGAAAGAATATGCCTTACATCCAGAATTATCAGCATTACAATCTCCATAATCCAATGTATTTTCTAAATATGAAGTCGTCTTACCATTGTTTGAGCTAACAAAGGTCTGACAGGTATTATAAATTGGTTCGCAGGTATCACTGTTGAACTTCCAAATTCTTTCTTCTTCATTGCAATAACCATAGACTTCGCAACTACCATCACTTTTTTCTTTTATACAAGTCTGGTTATCGGCACAATAGTTATCTGCCCTAGTAACATTGAGGCTACTAAGAACATTGGCCACACCGGCTGTCCCCTTTTGTCCAGGAATAACAGTTTTATTTAAAAGTTGAGCACTAACTCCTTGTTTTTTACAATAATTCAAAGGAGCCTTCAAAACCCAGTTAGGGTCAATTAATCCCTGACACCAGCCCTGATTGCGAGGATCAAAATCTGAGCTGAACTGATTATAGTCATCATTGGGGTCAAAACAGGAAACGGCGTCCATGAGTGTAATCTTTTTAATATTCTGCTGGTCTTCATAGGCCTTCTTAATCAAAACCTCCCAACCGATTGGTAGAATGCGGTACTTACGCATGATGGATATATTGCGAAGAGAATAGGCGTCTTCCCTGGTATCTTCGGTCAACTGCCAATCTCCATACAAATAACCATCGGTAATTGCTTCAGCTACTGTCTTCTTCTCGGTGATACCCTGCATTAGTTTATTATCCATAACACAATGCACTGGACCAGGATTATTCTTGTCCATGCAGATAGCTAATTCTGCCAAAATATCATAATCTGCTCGGACACCAAAGTTTGGCTTGATTATAGAAGACGTAACCTCCTTGAGAGCAACTTCACCAAAAAGAACATTGGGGTCGTTTTGATAATTACTATTGCCAACGGTACTATTGTTAGCTCCTGAGTTGTTTGATGGGCTTTTCTGTCCAATCTTTTGCATAAGAGTACTGAATCCTGACATGGCTAGCTGGTTTAAGAAAATATTGGCGGCATCAACAAAAGCATCTCCGGTAGATTGTCCGAAGTTGCGTGAATATGTGTCCCCAGCTTGATCGGCTTCCCTTTCTGCTTGGCTTGGTAAGGCCTTGCTCTCTTTCCCAATACCTACTTGTTGTAACCAACCCTTATTAGCAGTCAAATCTACCTTAGTTGTTGCATCAACTTCAGCTTTCTTCTGTGACATATCAGTCCTAGCCAAAAAATAGATGCCAAGATCATTGGCCCTCGGATCAAAAATACCTTTAAATTTATTTAGAAACTGAGGATCCTCAAAGTCTGTATACTTCTTGGCAGCATCACCCCAGTCCTGCACCATCTGGGTTGCAGTACAATTAGGAGCATTAGGTCTTTGCACGTCGCTCAGTCCCAAACTAATCTTAAGCTTAACGTCAAGCGAAGACGGCTGACAAACATTAAAGGCAGGGGAATTGAAATTTCCTCCCAATCCATTCATGCAAGCCTTTTCTGCTTCCGTACAATTATTTAAACATTCTCCATCTGTGCCATCAGAGCCTATACAATCTGATTTACATTTGTCATAGTTCCTATTACATCTTTCTTTAACTCCAGCATCTGAGCTAGCGCTTTCTGATAGGTTTTGCGAAAAGGCTTCAAGAAATTCTCCCGCAGCCTCATCACCAACTTGACCAAGATAAGCTCCCCAATCCTGGGTTACAAACAGAGGTTGTTGTCCTTCTCCTCCCGAACCAAGATAATTGGCAGTGTCATAAGCAATCTTATTTAAAGCAGTTCTTAGAACCTGTTGAAAAGCTAAAGAAGCTCCCTTTTTCCAAAGCTTTGCTAAAAACTGTTCTATTTTCTGCCAAATCGTTAAAGCAGTTGTAGGGGCATCTACCGTGGCCATCTGGGCTTTGGTAGACTGAAACGGAGCTAGGGTGACCACAAAAATAAAAACAAAAATCAGCAAAAAAGTGACAATTTTTCGCCTCATGTTTGTTCTATTCTTCTTTTTATCATTTGAAGAAGAGTCCATTTGATTATTCATTTTGATTATTTAAAGATTCCTGATAAATTTTCATTAAATCTTCATCACTGATGCTTTCAATCATTGTTGAATCAGCGCCACTTTGGATTAATATCAAACGCAGGGTGGCGGCATCACTTTGGCCGCTCATGGCTTCTTGTAAGTAGGCTTCATCTACATTGGTAGAATTAATGTTCTCTGGTGGTATTAAGTTATTTTGGATCTGATCATCGATAGTATTGTTTATTGGTAACTCTTCCTGAAAATTATTACACTCCTGGCCAGCAGGACAAAGGGGGTCTGTGCCTTGTTCAATTTCTACTCGATCTAAAATCCCATCACTATCAGAATCTTCTAGATAAATTGACGTGCCGAAGATATTAACTTCGTCATAATCAGAAATTCCATCTTTATCTGTGTCACGCTGTTGAGGATCTAGATAATTTACTAGCTCATCTTCCGTTGTTACTCTGCCTGACGGAAAAGGCCTAGTTAATTGTGATTTGAATTGTGAAATCCAGAAGATAACAATGGCAATGGCGATAATAGCCAAAACAACAACCGCAATTTTTTGCGGCTTCGATAAGTTTTGAAAGACCGAGTTGGTCCTATCTTTTTCTGAGGAGTTATTAATCGGCATAATAATCAAATCCAAATCAATTTGGAGTTAAAGTTGATTTTATTATACCATAAATTCTTTTAGATTCGCAAATAGTTTTTGCCAATCTGTGATGCTTAATCGTTCTGCTCTAATTTTTGGTTCTAACCCTGTTTTTTCTAGGACCGTTTCAATAATTTCTTGTTTAATTTTTAATCCTGAAGCTAAATTGTTTTTTAACATTTTACGTTTGGCACTGAACCCTGTTTTTAGCAGACGCCAAAATATTTTTTCTTCTTCTTTCGAGAAAACGTTATCTTTAATATTTATTTTTATGACCGCACTATCTACTTTGGGTTGAGGCCAAAAATTTGGTGCTAACACCTCTTCAATTATTTCTGGGTGAGCATATAGTTGAACAGAAACAGCCAACAAGCTCATTTTAGGAGGCTGGGCTACTATTCTTGCGACCACCTCCTTCTGTAACATTAGTACTATGGATGTGGGCCGATAATCAGAGGATAAGATTTGTCGTAAAAAGATAGAAGTAATGTTATAGGGGAGATTAGCCACAATCTTATAACTAACTCCCCTCATTCTTTCTAAATTAAACCTCAGAACATCTTGATTAACTATTTCAATATTATCCACTTCCTGAGAATCAATGCCTGTTTGCAGCACCTGGACCAATTTATCATCCAATTCCACCGCTATAACCTTCTTTACCCTTTGGGCTAACTTAGCCGTGAGAAAACCAAGCCCAGGGCCCACTTCCAATACTATGTCTTCTTTATTCAAATCAGCAGCTTCAATAATATGATCATAGACAGTTTCGTTAATTAAAAAGTTTTGGCCCTTTGATCGAGCGGGCTTAATGTCAAAAATATGACATATTTCTCTAGTTTTAGCTAATAAATCAGACATTATGATCCTTATTTAACAACTATATTAATCAGTCTTCCTGGCACAAAAATAGATTTAATAATATTCTTTCCGCTTAACCATTTTTGTATAAGCTCGTTGGCCTGAGCTAGTTCGAGGGCCTCCTTCTCTTGGATATCAGCAGGAACTTCAATGTTCGCCCTCACCTTCCCATTAACTTGAATAGTCAAAGAAATTACTTCATCTTTAATTAGGCTTGGATCATACTGGGGCCACTCTGATCTAAAGATACTATTTTTATTCCCCAGAGACTCCCAAAGTTCTTCGCTGAGATGTGGGGCAAAGGGAGATAAAAGTTGTACAAACTGAGCCAGCTGTTGCTTAGTAACTGGCAGGGCCTTTCTCTTATTACTATACTCCGTAAAGCTATTTACCAGGATCATCAAGGCGGAGACAGCTGTATTAAAACGAAGTCCTTCAATATCCTCTCCTACTTTTTTAATTGTCTTATGTAATAGTGAGACGATTTTCTTGTCTTCTTCACTCTTTTCTATTGTTACTAAGGGAACAACCTTCTCTAAAAACTTCTTCATACCAATAAGTCCTCTTGTGTTCCAATTGCAGGCTTGATCAAATTGACCCATGAACATTTCATAGATACGTAAAGAGTCAGCTCCAAATTTGGCTACCATCTCATCAGGATTGATCACATTGCCCCAACGCTTACTCATTTTTCGTCCATCCTCTCCCATCATTAAGCCCACGTGTCTCAGCTTAATAAAGGGCTCGGTGTGGCTAACCACTCCAATATCATAGAGGAACTTATGCCAGAAGCGAGCATAGATTAAATGACGAGTAGCATGCTCTGCTCCTCCAATATATAAGTCCACCGGAGACCAATATTTTTCTTTTTTATCATCAACCAGCTTTTTATTATTATTGGGATCAATATAGCGCAAGTAGTACCAACAGGATCCTGCCCATTGGGGCATGGTATTGGTTTCACGTTTTGCTGTCTCCCCACATTTTGGACAAACTGTGTTGACCCAGGAATCCATGACTGCCAGTGGTGATTCGCCTGTTCCGGTTGGCTCATAGCTCTCTACTTCAGGCAAAATAACGGGTAAATCTTTTTCAGGGACAGGAACAACTCCACATTTTTGACAATGGATAATAGGGATTGGCTCTCCCCAGTACCTCTGTCTAGAAAAAACCCAATCTTTAATACGATAATTAATTTTTTTATCTCCCAGCTTATTCTTCTCCAACCATTTGGACATCTTTTCTCGAGCACTAACAGAATCTAGGCCAGTGTAGTTGCCTGAATTACGAAGAATGCCATCTTCGGTAAAAGGCTCTTCTCCCTCAAACTCGATATTTTCATCAGCCAGGACAACGGCCTTGATTCTAAGTCCAAACTTCTTGGCAAATTCAAAGTCACGTTCATCATGAGCTGGCACAGCCATGATGGCCCCGGTTCCATAGGATGCGAGCACATAGTCAGTGATAAAAATATCTACTTCTTCATTATTAAAAGGATTGACTGCTTTCAGGCCCCTAAGAATAACCCCTGTCTTTACTTTGTTTAGATCCGTCCTTTCCATTTCTGTTTTATGGCGACATTTTTCGATATATTTTTCTACTTCATTCCAATTTTCAATTCTATCCTTCATCGCTAAGAGCAGTCTATGCTCTGGAGCTAAAACAACGTAGGTGCAACCAAAGATAGTATCCAGTCGTGTTGTAAAAACTCGAAACGTCTCCTCGGTGTGATTGATCTTAAATTCAATTTCTGCTCCTTCACTGCGACCAATCCAATTTTTTTGCATTTCTCTAATGGGCTCATCCCAACCTGATAATTCATCAAGGTCATTCAAAAGACGTTCAGCATATTTAGTTATTGCCAACACCCATTGTCGCATTGGTTTCTGCTCAATCTCGCTACCACAACGTTCGCATAATCCATTCTCCAAATCTTCATTAGCTAATCCCGTCTTACAAGAAGGGCACCAATTAATCGGTTCATTGGATTCATAGGCTAAACCCTTTTTAAACATTTGAAGAAAAATCCACTGTGTCCATTTGTAGTAGTTAGGATCTGTAGTGTTTACTTCTCTTTCCCAATCATATGATAAACCAAGTATTTCCAATTGTTTTTTAAAAATTTTAATATTGTTTTCTGTGGCAACACGAGGATGAATCTTATTCTGAATAGCATAATTTTCTGTTGGCAGCCCAAAGGCATCAAAGCCCATGGGATGTAATACATTATATCCTTGCATCATTCTCATCCTGGCTAAAATATCTGTAGCGATATAACCCTTGGGGTGACCAACATGAAGACCACTCCCCGAGGGGTATGGAAACATGTCCAAAATATAATATTTTGGTTTTTTTCTGTCTTCGTTGGTTTTATATAAACCGCTGTCTTGCCACTTCTTTCGCCACTTTTTTTCGATTGTCTTGTGATTATACATAATTATATTTCTAACCCCAGGGGTGCATGGTCTGAACCCTCAATTTTATCTAAAATATAGGCTTTTTTAATTGTTTTCTTTAGTTTATCGGAAACACAGAAATAGTCAATCCGCCAGCCAACATTGCGAGCTCTGGCATTGGCACGATAACTCCACCAGGAATATTGGATCTTATCACCATTTAATTCTCTGAAGGTGTCTATGAATCCTGTTTGTATAAATTTACTCATCCAGGCTCTTTCCTCCTTGGTAAAGCCAGGGCTACCTTCATTTTCTTTAGGTCTGGCTAAATCAATTTCCTGATGAGCGACGTTAAAGTCTCCAGTGATTATAACCGGCTTTATCTTTTCCAACTTTTTGATATGTTTCAGTAAACTTTCATTAAACTCCAGCTTATACCCCAGGCGGCTCAGCTCATTGTTTGCATTGGGGAAATAAACATTAACTAAATAGAACTTGGGCAACTCCATAAATTGAGCTCGCCCTTCACTGTCAAACTTTTCAATGCCGAAACCTGCTACCACGTCCTTACATTCCACTTCGTTCTCCCTAACCAAGATTGCCGTACCGCTGTAGCCTGGCCTTTGGGCACAATTCCAGTACTCTTTGTAACCAGCGAAGTCAAATTCTGTTGCATCTTTGGTAATTTCTGATATTTTTACTTCTTGCAAACACAAAATGTCTGGCTTTTCTGTTTCTAAAAACTGTTTAAACCCTTTTTTAGTAATTGCTCTAATTCCATTAACGTTCCAAGAGATTATTTTCATATTTTATGTTATAATAGAAGTATAATTAAATTTATAGCATTTTACAATGAGTCTAGAAGAAAGAATTAAGTATGCAGAAATGAAAACTCGTCACCAAAAAGGCCTAAAACCTTGGTACAAAAGGTGGTGGGGAGTTTTAATTCTAGGTATTTTAGGATTAATGTTAATAATCGCCGTGGCTTCCAGTTTTTATGTAGTTGATAGGGTGAAGGAAATTAAACAAGAACAGTTGCTGAATGAACAATTAAACCAACGTTTAGCCCAGGAAAGAGCCATTCGTGGTATTAATCCATATAGCATCGGAACTAATAATCCTGAAATAACAATCGTAGAGTTTGCTGATTTTGCTTGCCCTTTCTGTCAACAATCCGCCATGGATCTAGAGGGTATTGTGGAGGATTATAAAGATAGAATAAAAGTAGTCTTCAGGGATTATCCCTTGCATGAAAACTCCATTGAATTAGCTTTGGCGGCCCGTTGTGCGGGAGAACAAAATAAGTTCTGGACAATGCACAATAGTTTATTTCAAGAACAAGATAATCTCACTGAAACTGGCGAGGCTCTAAACATAAAACTGAGCGTTATCGCCCAAAGTTTAGGGGTTAATATGAGCCAGTTTGATGATTGTATAAGCAGTGAAAAATATAAAGGTGCCATTAGGGCTGACTATGAAGATGGTGAAAAACTGCAAATTGAAGGTACCCCCACTTGGTTCATCAATAATTATCGTATTACTGGCTATATCGCCGAAACACAATTCAGAGAATTAATCACAGGACTACTACAATAATATGGAGCAGATTAGAATTCATGGTCGTGGTGGCCAAGGAGTGGTAACGGCAGCCGAATTAATTGCTCTGGCTGCCTTCTACGAGGGAAAGGAGTCTCAGGCTTTTCCTCATTTTGGCGTTGAGAGAACTGGTGCTCCAATTCAGTCATTTGCTCGCATTGATGATAAAAAAATAATTACTCGAGAACAAATATATCAGCCCACAGTATTAATTATTCAGGACCCCACCCTACTTAGTGTCCCTGAAATCTTTGTCGGGACTAACGAAGACACTAAAATAATTATCAACTCGTCCACAGCAAGAAAGATAAAATCCGAAACAAAACATATATATTTTTCTCCGGCAACAGAAATTGCTCTCGAAATATTTGGGAAAAATATTGTGAACACAGTAATTCTCGGCACCTTTGCCAAAAAGACTGGTTTAATAAGTTTGGGGTCATTAAAGAAAGCTATCCAAGAGAAATTTAAAGACAAGGGGCAAGATATAATCAAAAAAAATATAAAAGCAGTTGAGAGGGCCTATGAAAAATAGAAAGACTGGGGTTACAACTAAACCTAATTCCGCCTTGGCAAATGCCACTGGTTCTTGGCGTACTCACAGACCAATCACTGACTATAATAAATGTATCGGTTGTGAAAACTGTGCAAAGATTTGTCCCGAAGCCTGTATAGAAATGAAGGACTCTAAGCCAAAAACTGACTATAATTATTGCAAGGGTTGTGGCCTTTGTGCCCAGGAATGTCCCGTTGGAGCCATCTCCATGAAAAAAGACTATTAGTATGGAAAATAAAAAACAAATTCTAGAAGGGTCAAGAGTGATTGCCCTAACTATCAAAAACATTAAACCCAATGTTGTTTCTGCCTACCCAATTACTCCCCAAACTCACATAGTCGAAGATCTAGCCAAGTTTAAAGCTGATGGTAGGGTTAATTATGAATATGTACGTGCCGAAAGCGAATTTGCCGCCGCTTCAATTGTTTTGGGGGCTAGTGCTAGCGGAGCCAGAACCTACAGTGCAACCAGTTCTCAGGGATTACTCCTAATGACCGAGGTTCTGTTCAATATATCAGGAATGCGTTTGCCTGTAGTTATTACTTGTGCTAATCGTGCAATTTCTTCTCCTATTAATATATGGAATGATCATAGTGATGCAATGGCCGTCAGAGATGCCGGTTGGATTCAATTTTTCGTCGAGGATCATCAGGAAACAGCCTATTATCATCTTCTGGCCTATAAAATAGCCGAGCAGTTGGGGCTGCCCGTGTTAGTTAACGTCGATGGCTTTATTCTCACTCATTCATATGAACCCGTCGTAATCCCCAATGTTAATTTAATTAAAAAATATTTACCTGATTATAAGCCAGCACCGGGAACATATCTGAATCCAAAATATCCTGTCACTATGGGAGCATTCTTCGGCCCAGAAACATACATGGAAACACGTAAACAGCTTCATCAAGATATGCTTGCCAGTCTAGAGGTAATTAAAAAGGAGTATCAATTATTAAAAAAGGTTTTCAATATTAAATTAAACGACAGTGGCTTAACTGAATACTCTGGCCCAAAGAACCCAAAAACAATTATCATCGCCATGGGCTCAATGGCTGGAACAATAAAAGAAACCCTCAGGGGGAATAAAAAGGTGGGCTTGTTAAAAATAAAGGTATACCGCCCCTTCCCCGGAGAAGAATTAAATGAACTAGTAAAAAAAGCTAAAAATATAGCTGTGGTTGAAAAAGCGATCAGCCCCGGACAAACTGGTCCACTTTATACTGATGTTAAATCTTCCTTGAATAAAAATAATATAAATATTAGAAATTACATTGTTGGATTGGGTGGTCGTGATGTAAGTAAAAAAATAATTACTGAAATAATTCAAGACTCCGGGAAGAAAAACAATGAAATAAAATTTGTCTAAAAATATGATCAAAAAAAGTAAATTACCCTGGATCGCAATATTGATATTGAACGTGGGAATAATGAGCTTCTTTTTCGTTGGCACAGCATCGGCTGACCTATTTTCTCCAGCAGATAATGTAAGGTTCACACCAGAGGTTGGTATCCCTAATTCTGAATTCCAGGGTGGGCAAGAAATGGAGTTTGTTAATTCTGATACTAGTTATATCGCTAAATATGTTAAAGCTATCTATAATTACGGGCTTGGTATTGTAGGTATCGCGGCAGCCATTGTGATAATGGTGGGCGGCTATCTCTGGGTTACTTCTGGAGGAAGCGCTACGGGTATCGCTAAATCAAAAGAAATGATTACCGGTGGCATTGTCGGTTTGCTTATTCTCTTCTGTTCTTGGATAATATTGAATACTATTAATCCCGCCCTAATAAATCTAAAGATTACCACTATAGCTAAAACCTTTAAGCTTGATATCAATAGCTGCTGTGAGTATCATAACTCCGGCGGCAAAGATAACGCTAAAGCAGGGGTTCCACAACAAGATTGTGAGTCGGGTGGCGGTACTTTTTATGCCGACGCTTCCGTAGTTGAAAGCACTTCAGGATTATATGGTTATTGTGCTCCCAGTGGTTGTTGTGTTTGCACAGTCAGTAGTGGTTTGCCTGGACTAACAATTCATACTCCAGAATGTACTGATAAGGCAATTTCTGGAAATAATGTTAGTTTACAAACTTGTAAAAATATCTGCGAAGACAAAGACGCTGTGGGTGTCAATTTTATATGGGGACATCAATGCAAAGATGGTAGCCCGCTCACTGATAAATGTGAGTTCGAACAAAGTAGCACGGGCGGATCTTGGTAAAATAATATGGTTAAAACAAAAAATAAACTAATATCTCCGGGTCACAATGCCTGCGCTGGTTGCGGTCAATTGGTCGCAGTACAGGCGGTGATGAGGGGATTAAATAAAGATGTAATTATAGCCAATGCTACTGGTTGTTTGGAGGTAACTACCACTGCTCATCCTCAAAGTGCCTGGGGTATCCCCTGGATTCATTCATTGTTTGAGAATGCTTCTGCAGTTGGATCAGGAATTAGGGCTGCTTTGGATAATATAAAAGACAAGAAAACAAAGGTAGTGGTTCAGGCTGGCGATGGGGGAACCTATGACATCGGCCTAGGCCTAATCAGTGGAATGTGGGAAAGAAGCGAAGATATACTATATATCTGTTATGATACCGAAGCCTATTCCAACACTGGTATCCAGGCTTCTGGGGCCACTCCCTATGGTGCTAGCACTACCACTACTCCAGATGGGCTAAAATCCATTGGCTCAACCCAAAGAAAAAAAGATATGATGGAGATTGCCTTAGCTCATGGTTTAAAGTATGTTGCCCAAAGTACGGCTGGTTTTTCTGATGATATTACTAATAAAATAAAGAAGGCTCTCAGCATTAAAGGGCCAAGCTATATTCAAATTCTCTCTCCCTGCGTTCCCGGCTGGAAAATTAATAGCAACGAAGCTGTACTTATGGGAAGATTAGCAGTTCAGACAGGATTGTACCCCTTATTGGAATATATTAACGGTCAGTTAGTATCTTCTAGCATATCCACTGGGTTTAAAGCTAAATCAACAAAAGACTACCTTAAACAACAGGGGCGCTTCAAACACCTAGAAAATGTTTCCCTTTTGGAGATTCAAAGGTTGGCCAAAGAAAATATCAAGAAATATAGTTTAAAATAAATGAGCTCAAAAATGAAACAAAAAATAATAATTGTTTTTCTATTTATCTTCATGGCAATGCCAATGATTGCGTTGGCTCAATCGGATTGCGCCTATGCTTGCAACGATTTATCTATACACGAAGACGATACTTCTTTTTGTGCAAGTTTTGGTGGTACCGTGGGTCCTTTTGTTGCCCTAAGTCCTGATCAACCAAGTTGCGCTGGGCTAACCTCCGATTGTGGTCTTTATTCTAAGGCCGTATGTTGCTGTGGCTCCACATTGAGTAACATTGTTTATAAACAAACTCCTCCAAAATTTGAAATTCCTGAAATGCAAATCAATATTCCAACGGTAAAGCTTAGTCAGGTTCATTGTGATAATAATGAAGATGGAAGTTATTACTGTGACATCCCCTGGATTGGTGAGTATGTTGTCGGCATCTATGACTACGCTCTTAGCATTGCTGGCATCTTGGCGGCCGTTGTTCTCATGGCTGGCGGATTACTTTGGGTGGTCTCCGGTGGTGATGCCTCCAAAATAACTCAGGCTAAAGAAATGATAATGGGTGCAATTATTGGCTTACTCATACTAGCTGTATCATTCTTATTACTTAATCGCCTTAATCCTGACTTCACTAAATTTGAGCCAATTCGCATTGGCTATGTTAGTACTTCTTTTTTAGAAAACAGCAGTGATAGCGAAGCCAACAATGCTGGTTCAACTTGTCCTCAAGAGTCAAATCTAATCAATTTTAACAACCTAGGTTTGAATATCGTGTCGTCTGCCTCTAATCCCCTGCTTACACCAGACGCCATTCAGGGTCTAAAAAAAGCCGTTACGGAAGCCGAGAAAGTGGGGGTAAAATTGCGCATTACTGATGCTTTCAGAAGTTACGCTACCCAAGAAAGGCTGTGGCAAGAAGCTTTAAAAACTTACAAAAATGAGGCAACTGCAAGAAAATACTGCGCCAAACCTTCCCCCACAAAATGTTCTTCTCATTTGGCTGGCACCACCATTGATGTCTGCATATTAGGAACGGGATCTTGCTCTCACATGGGATTCAAGGTAAAAGCTAATGCAACATACTCTGATGCGGATGTTACCAAACTACAAACAATTATGAAGAAGGCTGGTTGGAAGAGGTATTGTGGTGAATGGTGGCACTTTCAGTATAATGACCCTCCGGGATCATCCTGTTCTCCCTAGTGATAAATAATTTTATTAACTAAAAATCTCGACTATACTAGTCGAGATTTTTTATTTGTTTATAGTATTATTTTTTGTTATTTCCCCCTATCCATAGCTTCATTGGCCAAACGATCAGCCACTTTATTTCTTTCCCTGTTAACATGGGTGTAGGTTATTTTTCTAAATCCAAGTGATAGATTATGGATCTGTAAAAAAAGAGGTGCTAGATCTTTATTTTTTACTTTGTACTCACGATTCAACTGTTTCACCGCTAGTTCACTATCTAAATACAAATCTAATTCTTCTGCTTTTAACTCAATGGCTTTTTTAATACCAGCAATAATAGCTTTGTATTCTGCTTGATTATTAGTGGCCACACCTATATACTCAGAAACTTCCGCCACTATGCTTTGATTTTCGTCATAGAGCACAGCTCCTATGCCGGCTGGCCCTGGATTACCCCGGGCACCTCCATCGGTGTAGATGATAAGCTTACTCATATTTTTTTATATCAATAATTTTTAATTGAATTTCACGACGACCATTAAAATCATTTACATCGAGGTGATAGGCTAAATTAACATGATGACCAACTTGAAAATCTTTATATTTTTCAGCTGCCCCAAAAGCAATAGCCCAAATCCCGCTCACTTTCATCTTTATATGCTGGCTATCAAATCCCATGGTCACAACTTCTTCGATTTTAAGATTATAGCTGGAGAAACAAGGCTGAGGATTGTTTTGACCGAAGGGGGCCAGTAAAGAAATCTGCTCTGCTAAATTTAAATCAACTTTTTCTATATCTAATTCTACTTCAATCTTTAGTTTTGGTATAAGGCTAATGCCTGCCAACTTATTATCAACCAACTTACTTATCTTTTTCTGGAAGGATAGTAGGCTGCCTTCATCGGCAATGGAGAAACCGCAGGCCATGGGATGTCCTCCGTATTTATCTAAATTATCGGCGCATTCTTCAATGGCGACGATTAAGTTTAATTCTGCAACTGAACGGCCTGATCCCTTAAAAGATATTTTCTTTGGAACTAATTGCTTGGCATCTGAATCAACCTCCGCCTCTTCCACTAGGCGAGTAATGATTAGGGTGGGGCGATAGTATTTATCAGCAATGCGCCCAGCTACTAAGCCAATGACTCCCTCATTCCAGAATTGATCTGCATCGGCTAAGCCAATTATGATGGAGGGTAAATTGTTGGCATCAATTTGAGCTTCCACTTGAGAAATTATTTCTTTAGTTATCTCCTGACGACTTATATTTCTTTGGTTTAATTCTGTAGCTAATTCCTTAGCTTCAACGGCATCTTCCGTCGCCAAAAGAGCAAAAGCGCTATTGGCATGACCCAAACGACTAGCGGCATTGAGGCGCGGAGCAATTTGCCAACCAACATTCCAGGCTTTTAATTGTTTGTCGCCATTAATTTTAGCCATTTTCACTAATTCTATTAACCCCAAGCGTTTATTTCTATTTAAAACACTCAAACCTCTCTTAACTAATAACCGATTTTCTCCCAGCAGACTAACCATGTCTGCAATTGTACCAACGGCTACCAAGTCTAGACTTTTTTCTAGAATAGCTTGTTTCTGAGATGAAGAAAGATTTGATTTTATTAATAAAGCACTAATAAATTTAAAGGCTACCCCAACTCCGGCCAAATATGGCCAAGGGTAGGTATCTTCTGTGTTGGCTGGATTAATAATGGGACAGTCTGGCAACTCATCTTTTGGCGGCAGAACATGATGGTCAGTAATAATAACGTCTATCCCTTGAGTTTGGGCAAACTCCACCTCTTCTTTGTTGCGGATACCGTTATCAACTGTGATAATAAGCTTAACATTTTGTTCCAGCGCCTGCTCAATGGCTAGCTGATTAAGGCCATAGCCCTCCCCAACTCTATCAGGTAAATAAACTTCTACTTCAGCTTTCAGGAGTTTCAAGGCCTGAGACAGAATAACAGATGAAGTCACGCCGTCGGCATCATAATCCCCATAAACAATAATTTTATTTCCCTTTTTGATATGAGCAATGGTTAGCTCAACCGCTCTTTCCATGTCTTTAAACAAAAAAGGGTTATAGAAGGAGTATTCATCATTATCACCTATCAATAAAGTCTTCTGAGGATCAAGAGTGTTACCCAAAAAAGCTTCAATTGCGTCTTTCTCCTTTAGCCCTCGATTGGCTAATAACTGCAAAAGAACCGGAGCGATGTCCGGGTATTGGTTTATAAATTCAGTTTTTATCCTGGGATAGAGTTGCCACTCTTTCATGGCTATATTTTAATTTTTAATTAATAGAATATTGGTCCCAGTGACCAGGCTACCATGGAAATTGATATCAATATGGCCATAATAAACCAAAAGATTTTGATTGCTTTTCGACGTTTCATATTATCTCTTTAAAATTTTAACAAATGTATCAGGAGGAATATCAATGCTACCCCTACCTGCTTGCATCATTTTCTTTTTCCCCTTTTTTTGTTTATCTAACAACTTCCTTTTACGGGTAACGTCTCCTCCATAGAGTTTGGCGGTAACGTCTTTGCGCATGGCGGAGAGTCTTTCAGCTGCTATTACTTTGCCGTTCACTGCTGCTTGAATCTTAACAACAAACATCTGTTTAGGCAAATTATGTTTCAAAATATCAACAATTTCTCGTCCTTGTCGAGAAGCATCATCTCGATAAACAATGGTTGCCAAGGCTTCAATTATTTCTTCGGCCACCAAAATATCCATTTTAACTACATCGGCCTGACGATAGTCTAAATATTCATAATTAATTGAGGCGTAACCAGCAGAAACACTTTTTATTTTATCATAAAAGTCTGTCAAAATAGACGAGAGTGGCATTTCATAATGAAGAATGACCCTGCCATTACTATCCCCCGTAGAAATGTATTCCGTGTTTTTATAGACTCCTTTTTTCTCCTGGGATAGTTTAATAATATTCCCCATATATTGTTTCGGACTAACAATATCTAGTTTGACCCAGGGTTCTTCAACTCTTTCGACAACAGTGGGATCTGATAGTTTTTGAGGAGTACGAATTATCAATTCTTCTCCATTCTTCTTCAGAATTTTATAGGCCACACTGGGAACAGTGACAATTAAATCTAAGTTATACTCTCGACGGAGTCTTTCCTGAAAAACCTCTAGATGTAATAAACCAAGAAAACCACAACGAAAACCAAAGCCTAGTGCATCTGATCTTTCGGGCTCATAGGCGAGAGCGGCATCATTGAGTTTCAATTTTTCCATTGCTTCTCTTAACTCCTTAAAATCATTACCTTCGCGAGGAAAAATTCCAGCAAAAACCATGGGCTTTACCTCCTCATATCCAGCTAAAGGCTTAATGGAAGCCAAGTCAACTGACTTGGTGTTAATGGTGATGGTATCTCCAACCCGACAATCAGCCACCTGTTTAAATCCGGTAACAATATACCCAATTTCGCCTGACTTTAGTTCGCCAGTGGAAAGATAATCTGGTTTAAATATTCCAACATCTAGAGCTTCACTCTCTGCTTTGGTGGTTAATAGTTTTATCTTGTTCCCCTTCTTAACTGCTCCACTAAAAACTCGGATATAGGCAACCACTCCTCGATAGGAATCATATTTAGAGTCAAAAATTAGAGCTTTAGTGATTTCATCATCGCTGGCGTAGACTCCGGCTGAAGGACCTGAAATAACTGCATCAAGAATTCCTTCAACGCCCTCCCCTGTTTTGCCCGAAGCACACAAGATTTCTTCTTCGCGACAACCCAAAAGATCAACAATTTCACTTTTCACCTTTGGAACATCGGCCGCTGGCAAATCAATCTTATTAATCACTGGAATAATTTTCAGATCCTGCTCTAGGGCTAGGTATAGATTAGCTAAAGTTTGCGCCTGAATACCCTGAGTTGAATCAACCAACAAAACCGCTGTTTCTACGGCAGCCAAAGAACGAGAAACTTCGTAGGAAAAATCTACATGACCAGGGGTGTCTATTAGATTTAACCTATACCCCTTGTATTCCATGGTCACTGGTTGCAACTTAATGGTAATTCCTCTTTCTCTCTCGATGTCCATGCCATCCAGTATCTGGTCTTTCATTTTTCTTTTCTCCACCGTATTGGTGAGCTCCAGCATACGATCAGCTAAAGTAGATTTACCATGATCAATGTGAGCAATTATACAAAAGTTTTTAATTTTATTATCATTCTTTATCATATATTTACATTCCTCGAGCTTCTCCCTGGTCACCCACTTTTACCTTCTTGAATGGTAGGCGCTTTTTAACCGCAGATAGAAGATGAAAAAATTCTTCACTACTAAATAAATAGCAAAAGAAGGCGTATACCAGAACGCCAACACCAAAAGATACTAGTAATTGAATAAACACTCCTGAAAATTTAGTCATATCAATTAATGGCCAAACTATGGCTTTCATGATCTGAGCAGCTAAGCCGGCGGCAATGGAAGCTACAATAAATTTAAAAGAGGAAACACAAATATTGTGTATATCCAAATAGCCTACTCTAAAGTGAAGCCAAAGCCATAATAACAAGAAGTTAACAATACTGGCGACTGAGAAAGCTAGTGCTAGGCCAGCTACACCCATATTTTTTGCTAACACAAGAGAAAGGACAATATTTGTCGCCACAGAAAATAAACCGATATAGAAAGGGATAGAAGAATTATGACGGGCATAGAAAACTCTCACCAATAAAGGAATAGTGGCCTGAGCAAATAGACTGAGCGCAAAGAAGGCTAGAGTGTTCATGGTGAGCACTGTGTCCTGCCAATCAAAACTTCCGGTACCAAGAACTACTCTAATAATCTGCGCCCGAAGAACGATGATTAAAACAGTAGCAGGGATAACAAAAAATAGAATCTTGCGAATGGTAGAAGAAAAGTTTTTAGTCAGCTCCTGAAGATTAAAGGCTGACCTTGATAATGCCGGGAAGGCAGCGATGGCGAAGGAAATGCCAAAGATTCCAATGGGAAAAGACTGCAAGTTGTTTGCAAAATTGAAGACTGTTAGCGATCCACTTGATAGATTAGAAGCGATAATTGTTATCACCACTAAATTAATCTGCGAAATCGCCAGACTGGAAGTTCTGGGAATCATCATTCTGCCAATCTTCCAGGTATTACTATCCTTCCAGTTTATTTTAAACCGATATTTGAATCCTAATTGATAGATTGTTGGAATTTGAATTACCATATGAAGAAAGGCTCCCAAAACAACACCCCAGGCTAAGCCAGCAATTCCCCAAATGTCCACAAAATACACAGCTCCAACGATTATTCCCAAGTTATAAAAGATTGGAGAAAGAGAGTAAATAAGAAACCTCTTAAATGATTGCAATATTCCTCCTAATATTCCTGAGATACCTAGAAAAAGGGGTGATAAAAACATTATCCGCGTGAGTGTGGTCGTCACAGCCTGATCCTCGGGACTAAACCCTGGAGTTATTAAACCAGTTAACTTCCCCGCAAAGATTATTCCCAAAACAGACAGCAGGATTAGTGCTAATAAAAGTATATTCAAAACATTGCTAACTAAGCCCCAAGCCTCCTTGTTATGTTTCTCTGTACGACATTCTTTATCACATTTAAAATTCTTTATCAAAGAAGTAAAAATTGGTATAAAGCCAGCTGATAGAGCTCCCAATACAATGAGATTGAAAATTAAGTCAGGAATACGAAAAGCTGCATAATAAATATCCAGCGTTGTTCCTGCCCCAAATTCTCCTGCCAAAATACGGTCCCTAACAATGCCCAATAAACGCGAAGCTAAAGATGCTAGGGCAACTAGGGCGGCAGCGACAGTAATGCTATTAATTTGGCGACGAAAAATGTTTCTAAACATAGTACTATCTTAACTGTTTTGGAGAAATAAGCAAGCGCTGATATGCCTGAAAGTGATTGGGGTCAACACGCAGTGTTTTTTCCCATAATTGCTGAGCTTCCTCATGTTTTCCCTGAAGATTATACAGTTCTCCAAGGTTAAATAAAGCCTTACTATAGTCGGGATTGCCCACCAATTCTTGCTTAAATTCACGCTCTGCTTCCAGCTGTTTCCCCTGTTCTAAATATATTAATCCTAGATTATTATGAACCATGGGTTCTTCTTCATTTAGACTCAAGGACTGCTGATATTGTTCAATCGCGAAATCATAATTTCTATTAAAATAATACATTACTCCTAGATTGCGATGGGCCAATGGTGAGCTGGGTGAATTCTTTACGGCTGACTGCCAAAAAGTTATACCATTTTTGAAATTCTGGCTGTGGAAAAAGCTCAACACAGCTAACCCCACAATAATGCCTAGCGCGCCCACCTTAAATATCCTTCTATTCAAATTAACGCTATTGAAATCCACTAACCCAATTATTAAAAAGAATACCCCAAGCATTGGCAAATAGATCCGATGCTCCAAATGGAAATCTACTCCCAACTCCTTATCCTGCAACAAAAGGGTTGGCAAAAGAAATATTATAAACCAAATCAAGCCGAAAACTGATAGGCGCCAATTCTTTTTTGGCATAAAAACAAATAATAGAATAATAATGACAAAAGTTGCCCAGCCATACCATAAAGTAGAATCGGCCACAATTGGCAACACCTTCAAATTAAAAGGAAAGAATATTTTTCCACTAGCCATCACAAAGGCCACTAGATTTTCTCCCGCAGAAACCAGCAGCTTCTTCAGACTAAGTACAACTCCGTTTTCTAGGGCAAAAATTCTCATTAGGAAATAGATGAAAGTTGTGGCTGCCCAACCTAAATACAATAACCAACTGTTGGTAGCGAATATCTTCTGACGCTTAACTATGATTAGGTAAAAGAAAAAAATAACAGCTGTAAAAACCGCTGTTTCTTTGGTAAATAGAGCTAATAATAGGAATAGAGTGTGCCCCAGATAATCACTCAATCTCTCTTTCTCTAAAAATTTTAGTAATAGCAGAAAGCTTGCCAACACAAACAAGGCTAATAAAGAGTCGTTTCGTCCTGGTATCCAGGCCACCGCCTGGGTTAACGCCGGATGAACCAGAAAAACCAAAGAAAAGAAAAAAGCGAGATGTTCTTTAACCTTAACTTTCTTTAGTACTGAAAAAATTAACCAAGTCGAAATAATATGGAAAATAATGTTAAAAAAATGAAAAACAAAGTAATTGGGGCCATCAATTTTCATCTCTAGCCAAAAAGTTAAGTTAAGCAGGGGTCGATAATAAATGTTAGTGCTAGAAAAAAAGGCATCATTTAAAAAAATGCCCTCCACTCCCTGAGAATTTAATTGAAAGAAATTATCCAACAACAGCGCCTGGTCATCTAAAAAAGTTAAATCGAAAAACAAGGTTTGATAAAAAAGCAAAAACCCAACAACAAAAATAATAAAATAAGGACGCCAGCTCTTCAACATAGTTTATTTAATAAATCCAAATAAATATTTAAGCCCCACCCATACTGTTCCTAGGCCGTACTTAGCACTGCGCCAGAAATTGATGGAAGAAGCCTCTTTAAAATACCGTACTGGGGCTGGTATCTCGCCAATGCGATATTTATTCGCAACAACCTGAAACAAAACTTGGGAGTCAAAGACGAAATCATCTGAATTCTTCTGCCAATTTATTTTCTCAAGAACCTCCCTCTTATATGCCCTCATCCCCGTGTGCCATTCTGATAGATTATAGCCACTCACCATATTTTCAAAAATAGTCAAAAGTCGGTTGGATAAGTACTTATAAAATGGCATGCCTCCGGCCAGAGCTTCACGTCGCGATCTAATTCTGGTTCCCAACATAACATCAAAATAGTCATCCACTAAAAATTCAGCGAAATACTTAACCAAACGAGGATCATACTGGTAATCCGGATGGATCATGACAACAATGTCAGCTCCTTGTTCTAGGGCTAAGCGATAGCAAGTTTTTTGGTTGCCTCCATAGCCCTCATTGTGTTCATGTTGATACACAAACAACCCCAACCTTTCCGCTAAAGCCACGGTGTCATCTTTACTATTGTCATCAACTAAAATAATCCGATCAACCATTTCCGGCAGATCTCCGACAGTCTGCTCCAATGTCTTTTCAGCATTGTAGGCAGGTAAAACAACGATGATTCTCTTATCTTTATACATATTAAATAATCACTCTAACATCTCCCGCCAATACTCCTCGTTCTTGCACAAACAAAGGATTGATGTCTAACTCTTTTATCTCCGGGTGCTCATTGGCCAGACGGGCAAGATTGACCAATGCCTTGGCTAATTCTGATATATCATATTTAACTTGGCCACGGGCACCATTTAATAGCGGGTAAATCTTTAATTTTTTTATAATCTCCTTGGCTCTCCCTAAGTCTAAATCTGCAATTTCCATTTTCACTTCATTGAAAACTTCCGTATAGATTCCACCTAGCCCAATCATTATTATGGGGCCAAATGATTCATCCCTCTTGATGCCCAAGATTATCTCCTGAAATTTTTGCACTTCCTTTTGAACAATTAAATAGTTGCTTGGGCTGATTAATGCTCTTTTATTTTTTAACTTTAGTTGACTAACCGTTTGTCTCAATTCTTTTTCATTCTGGATGCCAACAATTACCGCCCCCTTATCTGATTTATGAAGAAAAGCAGGCCCCACCGCCTTAACAACTACTGGGTATCTAAACAATTCTTTTCTTTCTAGATTTAGCTTACTAGTTTTAACTGTTTTGATCTTGTATTCTTCCAACAAAGCCAAAGATTTTAGATAGTCTGTGTCTGTTACTCTTTGTTTGGGAATAACTTTTGGAACAAAATATGTTTTTAGGTCTAATTTCCTCTCCCGGTAGTCTATTAATCGTTGAAAACTCTGTACTGCCTCTTCAGGGAAGTCAAAGGTTGGCACCTTGTTCTCGGTTAATAGCGCTTTGGCATCATCCACAAGTGAGCCACCAAGAAAACTTGTCATGATTATTTTATGTGGAAACTTTTTAGCTAATTTAACAATTATCTGAGCCGTCTTCAGTGGTTCAGTAGAGGTTTGCGGGGTTAATAAGACTAGGATATTATTTATTTTCTTATCAGTTAACAATTTCTTCAATGCTTTATCATAGCGCTCAGCCAAAGCATCTCCCAAAACATCTAGGCTACTCCCCAAAACTAACCCTCGTCGACTAATCTCATCAGCTGTCAGCACAGCCAAACCACCGGCGTTAGTGACTATATGCAAATCCCTTGTCTGTGATTTAGTTAAATAACTCTTTTTCATTAATAGGCAGAAATTAAATAATTCTTCTAGATTGTCCAAGTAGATTGCTCCGGCTCTGATTAATCCCGCTCTAATAACATCACTGGGGCCAGCCAAGGAGCCAGTGTGAGAAAGAGCTAATTGTCTACCGGCCAAACTTTTTCCTGCCTTGAGAATAACAACGGGTTTCTTTTTGCTTAGGCGAGAAACTAGATTCATAAGCTTCTGCCCATTCTCTATTTCTTCTAGATATATGCCAATCAAATCAATTTTTGTGTCATTAACTAAATATTCTAGGATATCATTCTCATTGATCACTGCCTTGTTGCCTAAACTAAGAAAATACCCCAAACTAATATTCCTTTTTCTTAACCAGTCTAAAGCTGCACTTCCGATGGCTCCCGACTGAGATAATAGAGCAATATTGCCAATTTGTGTGCTGGACTGCGCAAAGGTGGCGTTGAGATGATTTAAATTATTAATGAAACCAAGACAATTTGGTCCCAGGATGTTAATTTTGTATTTCTCGGCTAATAGGACAAGGTCAGCTTCAAGATCTTTACCCACTGAACCTGATTCTTTAAAACCAGCGCTAATAATGATTATATTCTTTACGCCCAATCGAGCACACTTCTCCACTTCAGCTAAAACAAATCCTGCTGGGATAGCAATTACTGTTAATAAGGAATTAAAACGAGAGGTTGGCACATCACTAATATCGACATAGGCCTTTAGCCCTGCAATCTTTTTGTTTTTTAAATTAATGGGATATATTCCCCCTTTGAATTTATTCTCTATAATATTATCTAGAATCTGCCGCCCTAGTTTATGTTTTTGGCTAGAAGCGCCAATGATTGCAATAGCTCGAGGATTGAAAAAATAGTTTAAAGACATATATATTTATTTTTTAGTTAATATAATTAATCCTGTAATAAGCCAGAGTAAAAAAAGATAATTAATATTAAGATAGGCTAATACTATATTGGGGAAAATTATTTCTAATGCACAAAAAGCTACCAATAGGGCTGTAAAAAAATAGAATATTTCTTTGATTAATTGTTTATTCATACGCTAAAACCAAGATTTAACTTTCTGCCAAAGAGTTCTACCTTCAAATTCAATTCTTATCTTGTCAATTTCTATATAGTCAGCTAAATCATCTTCAGCTTTGAGTCCGGGAACAGAGATAATAAAACTGTATTTGCCCTTTTCTCTATAGGCAGATTTTAAATTAAACTCCAGGCTGGCGGTTTTCCAACCATCTTTTACCACGGGTGATTGATACGCTGCTATAATATAATTGATTTCCTTGTCTAGCTTGAACTGAGAGTCTAAATCAATCAATCCCGGATTAAACAAACTATCGATATCCCAAGCAAAAACACTGTTATTTTCTAAAATGATATCATCCTTGGCAAAATTAATTCTTTTTACAGGATCATCATTAGTGGAAAGAAAATTAAATTGTTTATATATTTCATCAACAGAAAATTCTTCTTCGGCGAAACTTATGGTTTGACGGCTGGCGGGGTTTAAAGCTTTCACCTGCAAGTAATCTCCAGTGGTAAATAATGTGATGTCGCCGCTGGTAGAAACCGGCCAAACTTTATTGAGAAATGACAACTTGTTTGTAGAGCTGGTAATTTTCTTAATAACAATATCATCACTAATCTTAACTTCAACTTTATAGACGCCTTCTTCTATTTTATCATCTTTAATTGTAACCATTTTCTCTTCCAGGATACCACTAGTCGGGCTGGGATTATTATCATCTAAATATTTTTGAATAATCAATTCATTATTCTTATAGACATTAACTGTAATGGGGTCCTGCCCCTTGTCTTGATTCAGATCAACCAGCTCAAGTTGCAGGGTTAGACCATTATTTACATATAGATAGAATTGATGCAGCCCTCTTAGCGGAGTATCTATAACTAAAGGTTCAGCTATCCAATTTGGTATTTTGTATTCAAAATTTTCAGAGTAATGGTAAAAAGCTATACAATCAATCGGAGACTCTGTGCAATCGGCTATTTGCCCTTCTTTTAGATCTTGGGTAAAGCTTAGCCAATCATCGTAATTTTTTTCTCGTTGTAGAAGTAAAACATCGCCATCCTGAAAATATGACCAATCTTCTTTTAACCTCTCTATTGTTTTGTTTTCAATCGGCTTCAGATCATAGCGCCAAACCAGCTTATCTGCCAAAACTCCACCCTCAATAATGGGAGTGGCGTCAGACAAATTATCCCGATAGGTCACTATTACTTTTGCTGTATCAAATGTTCTGGGCGTAAACACAGAAAAATAGACTGGATCGCCAATTATCTTGGCTAAATTATCAGTATTCAATCTCTCTACAGGTGTAAAACCATAGATAAACCCCTTGCCAGACTTTAATATTTGAGAATAAGAACGTTCATAGCTTGCCTTGCCAAAAGGAATAACCTTCAAATACAAAACAACAGCTATTATTATAATAAAAAGAATAACTAGAAATTGTCTAATTTTAGAAAGCACATTTATCTTCATATCTATATTTTACGCTATTTTTGTTAATAAAAAAACCCCTGGCTCATAAGTATAACGCCTCTCGTATAACAAAAGAAGCTTTGTTTAAAAGCTTCTTTTTTATCTAAATCTAACAAATCTTATTTCTTACCGTAATCAATCCGCTTATTCTTTCCTCGATAACCAGTTCCAGCAGGAATTAGGCGACCAATAATGACATTTTCCTTTAGGCCTTCTAGGTAATCGATCTTACCATTAACCGCTGCTTCAATGAGAACACGGGGTGTTTCTTGGAAGGATGCTGCTGAAAGAAAACTATCGGTAGTAAGAGACGCTTTGGTAATACCAAGCAATAACTGTTCTCCCTTAGCTAGCTTTTTAATACCTTTGTTGGCTTGAGCCAAAACCTCATCTTCAATTGTTTCTCCAGGCAATAGACCAGAATCTCCAGCCTCTTTAACCAAATAACGAGAAAACATTTGATGAGCAATAATTTCAACGTGTTTATCGTTCAATGGTTGTCCTTGAGAAGAGTATACATATTGAATCTCCTGAATAATATATTTCTGAGTAGCTAAACGGCCCTTGAGTCTGTAGAGTTCTCTGAGATCGAGGCTGCCTTCGGTTAATTGAGTTCCCTTTTCAACTTCATCACCATCCTTAACCAAAAGCATGGTTCCCTTGAGAATTGAGAATTCTTTTACTTTCTCAACCTTCTTGGCCACACTAACATATTTATCAGTAACGGTAGCTACTCCTGCCTCCTTAGCTGTTACTATTTCTCCTTTAATCTTGAAAAGGTCCGTGTTCTTCTTAACCGTCTCACCATTTTTAACCAACACCTTGACCTCCAGACTCTTTTTATCCTTAGCCGTTAACCCTTGTGTCAATTTTATCTCATTAATCTTTTCTGAAAAATAATACTTATCATTCTCTGTCCCTCGATAGAAAATGCTAAGAACCTTAGCTTGAGGGTTATTAACTAAAATATCTTTTCCATCCTTGTCTTTAATTGTTTTCTGAGCAAATTCAATTTTTATCTTACCAGCAACATCAGAGATGAGGGCTTTTTTCTTAGGGCTACGAGCTTCAAAAATTTCTTCAACTCTGGGTAACCCTTGGGTAATATCATCTTGACCAGCCACACCACCAGTATGAAAAGTTCTCATGGTAAGCTGTGTCCCCGGTTCACCAATGGATTGAGCTGCAATAATACCAACTGTGGTTCCTAATTTAGTTGGTTTATTATATGCCAAATCCCAACCATAGCATTTAACACAAACTCCTTTGTGTAGTTTACAGCTGAGCACTGACCTAATTGTTACTTCTTCAATCTCTTTGCTCTTTAATAGTTTCACCCTATCTTCATCCAAAATATCTCCCGCTTTAGCAATAGTCTTAGCTTTGTATTCTACATCTTTAGCTAAATAGCGTCCGGTGATTTTCTTATAAAAATCTTCTCCTGTCTTTTCTGTTTCTGCTTGACTAGCTACTATCCCCTCTTTGTCACCGCAGTCATCCTCAGAAATAATTACATCCTGAGACACATCGACTAAACGACGAGTTAAATAACCAGCATTAGCCGTTCTTAACGCTGTATCAGATAAACCCTTACGAACACCGTGAGTAGAAATAAAGTATTCCAATACACCAAATCCTTCTTTAAAATTACCCTTTACCGGCAATTCAATAATGGCACCAGAGGGTGAAGTTACTAAACCTTTCATTCCTAAAATCTGAACTGGCTGTGCCCAAGAGCCACGAGCACCAGAATTGATCATAGAATAAACTGGCAAGATGTTTTCTAGTTCTTTCTTACAAATGTCAGCAATCTTGTCTTTGGTATTTGTCCATTCTTCGATAACTTTGGCATAGCGCTCACTCTCTGTTAATAAGCCCTCTTCATACTGCTCTTGTATCAACTCAACTCGTTTATTAGCTTCATCAATTAAACGATCTTTTTCTGGTAAATCGGGTAAGTCTCCAAATCCCCAGGATAAACCAGACTTGGTAATAAATGCGAAACTTCTATTTTTTAAATCATCAATGAACTTAACAGTGTCTTCCTCACTATAAATTCGAAGACATTCCCTGATTAAATCTTTCAATTGACCTTTGCCAACAACATCATTAATAAAACGTAATTTCTCTGGCAAAAGTGAATTGAAAATTAAGCGACCAACTGTTGTTCTAATGAACTCTCCTTGATATTTAGTCCTAATTGGTTCATGAAGTTCAATGTGATCACTTTCATATGCTAAAATTGCATCTTCGCTATCATAAAAATGGCGTAGTTCCTGATTATCCTTAGAATTAAAGTCTTTATTAACCAATGTAATATAATAGGTTCCCCAAACAATATCCTGAGCTGGTGCGACAATGGGGTCTCCCGTGGCTGGTTTCAATAAATTGTGGGTAGATAACATAATGTCAGCCGCCTCACGTCTTGCTTCTTTAGTTAAAGGAACATGAACCGCCATTTGATCTCCGTCAAAGTCCGCATTGAAAGCAGTACAAACTAAAGGATGAATCTGGATAGCCTTACCTTCAATTAATATTGGCTTAAAAGCCTGAATACCTAGACGATGGAGAGTGGGGGCGCGATTTAATAAAACATATGAACCCTTAACGGTTTCTTCTAGAATATCCCAGACTTCATCATGACCAGCTTCAATATAACGGGAAGCACTACGCACATTATGAACAATCTCCTGCTTAATTAGCTGAGAGATTATAAAAGGCTTAAATAATTCAAGAGCCATAATTTTTGGCAAACCACACTGATCAAGATTTAGTTTTGGGTTTACCACAATTACGCTTCTTCCGGAATAGTCAACTCTTTTTCCTAATAAATTCTGGCGGAATCTTCCCTGCTTACCCTTGAGCGCATCGGCTAAAGATTTTAGTTGACGCTTCTGCCCTGTTGAGGCAGTAACAGTTTTTGTATGACGAGCTGAGTTATCAATTAAAGCATCGACTGCCTCCTGAAGCATTCTCTTTTCATTACGACAAATAACTTCTGGCGCATTAAGTTCAATTAACTGCTTTAAACGATTATTACGGTTGATAACACGACGATACAGATCATTTAAATCAGAAGCGGCAAAACGACCACCATCTAGAGCAACCATCGGTCTTAAATCTGGTGGCACTACGGGTAATGTTTCCATAATCATCCACTCGGGACGAATATTGTTATTGCGTAAACTTTTTAGCAACTTGAGATGCTTAATTAATTTATCTTTCTTTGACTCAATTGCTCCCTGCAATTTGTCTTCTAATTTTTTAATACTCTTATCCAAATCGATTTTACTCAATAATTTTCTAATGGCGCTTGAGCCGATTCCAGCTTCAAATATGTGTCCGAATTTTAAACTCAGATCTTGATAGTGCTGTTCTGACAAAATCAATAGTGGCTTGAGCTCCTTTAACTCTTTCTGGGTTCGGCTATAATCCTCATCCAGATTGGCTAGTTTTTCTTCTTTCTTTTTTAGTAACGCCTTGGCATCTCCAACCTCTGTCTTATCTTCTCCTTTTTTATTATTTTTAAGACTTTTAATTTGATTACTATAGTCATTTTCAATACTTTTTGTTTTGGATTTATATTCCTGTTTAATCTGATCAATTGTTGTCTGTTTCAAATTTTCATCAACATCTATGATAATGAAACTAGCGTAGTAAATAACCTTTTCTAAAGATTGGATCCCTAGACTAAGAAGCAACCCGATCTTAGAAGATAGACCGCGCAAAAACCAAATATGAGCAGCTGGAACTTGTAGACTAATGTGCCCTAAACGTTCACGTCTAACGGCACTGCGAGTTACCTCTACCCCACATTTATCACACACAATACCTTTGTAACGAATTTTCTTGTACTTTCCGCAGGCACATTCCCAATCTTTAGTGGGACCAAAAATCTTTTCACAAAATAAACCATCTTTTTCTGGTTTCTGGGTGCGATAATTAATGGTTTCCGGCTTGGTGACTTCCCCGTTTGACCAACCTAATATCTCCTCGGGTGAGGCGAGTCGCAAACGAACAGCGCTGAAATCACTAGTTCTTATTGGATTAAGCATATATTTTAATAATTTATTTATTATGTATATTATTCATCCTTTACATCTGGCTTCACTGCGTCATCTGGGACAACAATGGCAGGCTTATCATAGTCAAACTTATCATCTTTGACCACAACTTCGTCCTCATCTCCCAAATCAATTTGGACTTCAGAGGCCGGCTGATCACTCTTGTCGTTTAATAGTTCTACATTCAAGCCCAAACCTTTAAGCTCACGAATCAAAACATTAAATGACTCGGGAACATTTAGTTTCTCGATCTCTTCGCCCTTAATGATTGCTTCGTAGGCCTTGCTTCGCCCGGGAACGTCGTCTGATTTAATGGTTAACATCTCCTGTAAAGTGTGGGCTGCTCCATAGCCTTCCAATGCCCAAACTTCCATCTCTCCAAATCTCTGTCCACCAAATTGAGCTTTACCACCCAATGGCTGTTGAGTAATGAGAGAGTATGGGCCAATTGATCTTTGATGAATCTTGTCTTCAACCATGTGGTTAAGTTTTAACATGTACTTATACCCTACAGTAATTTTATGATCATAGGCTTGTCCGGTTTTACCATCAAACAAGCTAACCTTACCATCTTCAGGAAGGCCAGCTTTCTTTAATTCTCCCCTGATTTGATCTTCAGAAATTCCATTTAGAGCTGGAGTAGCAATACGATAGCCCAACTTCTTCACGGCGAAACCTAGATGAGTCTCTAAAAGTTGTCCCAGGTTCATACGAGAAATAATACCCAAAGGAGAGAGAATAACATCGACAGGTGTTCCGTCGGCCATATAGGGCATGTCCTCAGCAGGAACAATCTTAGAGATAACTCCTTTGTTACCATGACGCCCTGACATTTTATCACCAACCTGGATCTTTCTTAGATTGGCTACTGAAATTTGAATAGACTGTAAAACGCCGGCTGCTAATTTATCTCCGTCTTCTCGAGAAAATATTTTTATATCTACAACCTTGCCATGTTCACCATGTTCCAAGTAAAGAGAAGAGTCTCGAACATCCTTAGCTTTATCTCCAAAGATAGCTCTTAGCAGTTTCTCCTCAGCGGACAAGGTTGTTTCACCCTTGGGAGTAATTTTTCCTACTAAAATATCTCCGGAAGAAACCTCAGCGCCGATTCTAATAATTCCACTTTCATCTAAATTCTTCAACTTCTCCTCACTAATGTTTGGGATGTCATTGGTTATCATTTCAGGACCGAGTTTGGTATCTCGGACGTCAATGGTGTAATTTTCAATATGAATAGAGGAATATACATCTTCCTTAACTAAGCGCTCAGAGATAATAACAGCGTCTTCATAATTAAATCCTTCCCAGGTCATGAAGGCAACCATAATATTTCTTCCCAAAGAAAGCTCCCCCTTATCAATCGCTGGACCATCGGATAGGATTTGATTTTTCTTTACACTATCTCCAACATCTACTACTGGATGTTGATTAATGCAAGTGGAAGAATTAGATCTTAAAAATTTATTTAAATTGTACTGAATAATTTGACCCTTTTTATCCTTCACTTCAATCACAGCTGCGTCAGCCTTAACAATGGTGCCATCGGTTTGAGATATAACCATATGCCCACTATCGCGAGCGGCTCGCTCCTCGATGCCTGTACCCACAACAGGTGCCTCACTTTTTACCAATGGAACAGCCTGACGTTGCATGTTTGTTCCCATTAATGATCTTTGTCCGTCGTTGTGTTCCATGAACGGAATTAATGAGGTGGCAATGGAAATAATCTGATTAGCTGCTACAGCTACAAAATCAATCTTCTCAACATCTTCCATGCTGGGTTGTCCAAATTTTCTAACCTGATATTTTGATACAATAAAAGTGTTGTTTTCATCAACAGGGATGGTAACATCAGCAGTAATATATTTTTCTTCTTCAAAAGCATCTAAGTAAACTATGTCTTCTGTGATTCGACTTCCCGTCTTGCTATGTACAACTTTTCTATAGGGTGTTTCCAGAAAACCATAGGTATTTAAACGAGCATAGCTAGCAAGATGGCCAACTAAACCAATATTTGGACCTTCTGGAGTAGCAATCGGACAGATGCGACCATAGTGAGTAGAGTGTACATCACGAACATCAAAACCAGCTCTTTCACGAGTTAATCCTCCGGGTCCCATGGCTGACAATCTTCGCTTATGCTCCAGTTCAGCTAAAGGATTGGTTTGATCCATGAATTGAGACAACTGAGAGGACATAAAAAACTCCCGAACAACACCGATAACGGGGCGGGCATTAATTAATTTGCTTGGAGTTAGTGAAACAATATCAGAAGTGGACATGCGATCTTTAATGATGCGCTCCATTCTGGCTAAACCAACTCTAAAACGATTTTGAACTAAACCTCCAATGGCTCTAATGCGACGATTGCCGAGGTGATCAATGTCATCTTCTGGCTCTTTAGTAATATTCAATCTAACAACCTCTCTAATGATGGCCACTAGGTCTTCTTTTCTAAGAATGCGATTTTCTTTTTGATTTGTAGCTAAATCTAAATTGAAACGACGATTTAGTTTATAGCGCCCAACACGGCCAAAATCATAACGATCAAAGCGGAAAAACATTGAATAAATTAATTGGCGAGCATTTTCAACTGAGGCTAAATCGCCAGGACGAATTCTGCGGTATACTTCTTGCAGGCCCTCAGCTTCATCTTTAGCAGTGTCCTTCTCAATGGTTGCAGCGATATAGGTTTTTTCATCCTCGTCGTTAACCAAATCAATATCCTGAAAAAGCTTAGTAATTTCTTCATCACTAGAATAACCAAAAGCTCTTAGCAAAGAAGTCACCGCTACTTTTCTTTTGCGATCAATCCTTACCCAAATTACTTTATTGGCGTCAGTTTCTATTTCCAACCAAGCACCTCTATTGGGGATAATCTTGGCGCCATAGCATTTTTTCCCTTTTATGAATTCGGAGGTGAACATTACTCCAGCGCTGCGAATCAACTGAGAAACAACAACTCTTTCAATGCCATTAATAATAAAGGTTCCCTTATCAGTCATCAAAGGAAAATCACCGAGGAATACTTCCTGAACGGCAGCTTCATTTGTTTTCTTATTTAACAACCTAACCTTAACGCGCAAAGATGCTTCATAGGTGATATTCTTTTCTCGAGATTCTATCTCGGAAAACTTTGGTTCATCCAAAGAATAATCATCGAAATGAAGTTCTAAGTCACGACCAATAAAATCAACGATTGGATTAATTTCATCAAACAACTCCGCTAAACCTTCCTTAAGAAACCAGGCGTATGAATCCTTTTGGATTTCGATGAGATCGGGCATCTGGTAAATCTTTTTGAGGTCAACAAAAGCTTGACGCTCGCTATTTTTTTCACCAGCGGATTTTGTATTATGCATAAAAAGCTTAATATTCTAACTGATCATGGGGAATAATAAACAGCTAGAATAGAAATTTATTGCAATCTTAGATAAAGAGAAGCCAATAAAAAATTTTCTTTAACAAAAAAATTCCAATCTCAAATTGGCTTGAGTTCAAAAAGTATTAAATTAATCTATTTTTTTATATATCACTCTTTAAAAGATAAAAAAGTGTTAATATTTAAATAATATTATATTTTTTAACTTCTGTCAATACACAATTTATCCCCAATGGCTTTTCCTACCTCCTCCCTTTCATCCCATGGCAATTTTCGTCCCTTGGACACGCATATGTACTGTTCGGCTCCTTTGCCGGTAAATAATACTAAATCATCTTTTTTGGCTAATTCTAGTGCTTTATGTATGGCCTCTCTGCGATCTACGATCTTAAACAATTCCTTGTTTATTATCTTCCCAGCCTCCTCAGCCCCTATTGCCACCTGCTCAATAATATCTTGTGGATTTTCATCATAGGGGTCTTCATTGGTCACGATTACAAAATCAGCGTTTTGTCCGGCTATTTTGCCAAGAATCGGTCGCCTATCTCTGTCTCTACCTCCTCCAGTCGAACCCAGGAGGTGAATAATTCGATTATGGGGGATAAGGGCCACTACTTCATATAGTTTCTCCAAAGCCCGAGGTTCAAATGAATAATCAACAATGGCGGTAAAGTCCTGTCCTAGTGTAATTTTCTCTATTTTCCCTGCTAATCCACTGACACTTTCCAGTCCCGCCTTTATATCTTCAGGCTCTAGTCCTTGGTCTAGACCAACGCTATAGGCAGCTAAAACATTTAGAGCATTGAACTTTCCTAATATATTCAAACTTAATTTCTGATTATTCACCAACATATGTATTCCCTGCTCGTTAGCCTCCACATTCTTCCCTCTAACAAGCCGAAGGTCTTTAACAACAGCCTCACTATTCATGTTTTGTGATAAAGTCTCTGAAGTGGGCTCTGTAATAATTGAATAGACTATCTTAGCTTCACTCCAAAAATTTAAGAAATAGTTTGCATTGTCATCATCTCCATTCACTGTAATCGTCTTTTTAATACGACTAAGATCTAGTTTCTTCATTTCACTCTTTGGATAACAGACCTTTTTATCACCATCAACATACTTAGTGGGGCAATTGCGCAGATGACTGAAGAGCTTCCCTTTTGTTTCCTTGTACTTATCAAAACTACCATGTGATTCGATATGTTCTGGGTAAAGGCCGGTAAAGATTAGTGAATCATAGTCAATGAAGCGATGTCTGAATTGCTTAATTCCTTCTGAAGTGGTTTCAATGACCACATAGCGGCAATTATTTTTAACCATTCGGCGCAAAATCTTTTGGATAAAAAAGCGCCCAGGCATAGTCATTTTCTTGTCGTTTAGCCACTCTGTTTCACCGTCGGAAAAAATAGTGGTGGAGGTAAAGCCGGTTTTGTAGCCAGCTGCCTGCAACATTTTGGCAACCAGATAAACGGTAGAAGTTTTACCTGCCGTGCCAGTTACGCCAATAACAATAAGGCGTCCGCTGGGAAACCGATAATAGATAGCTGCCACAAAACTTAACAAAAAATGATAAGTTGGCTGCAAAAATTTAAAAATTTTTATAGGGATGTGTCTTTTGATTTTATCTAACATATAAATCATTATAACAAAATAAAACAAAATAAAAAAAGGGCTGAAAAATTAATGGGGCCCTTTTTAGCTCTACTGTTTAAAGAGCTTCTGAGTAATTGTTTGGCGCGTACTGTCACCAGGAAACTTAATGGTAACGATATAAATACCAGCATACCATTTAGAGCTACTCGTCTCAACGCTAAGTTCTCCATCTATTTTCCCGGCAAACATTGATTTGCCAAGCAAATTGAAGATTTCTATTTCTGCTTTTTGGTATCTAGCCGTGAGACTATTCTCAAAAGGCACTGGGAATATTCCCTCCTTTTGGTTTAGGTCGGACATAAAAGAAGAGATTCTTTTCTCTTTCATTAGAGTGTCGTTGCCTTGAGCAATAACTTGAAAATTGAAAACAATCAAACAGGTGACAAATAAAAGTACAACTTTTCTCATGGATACCTCCTTTTTAAAAATGAACTCTTAATACTTCAATGATACTTGCTCTGACCTCATATGTCAAACAAAAAATACCCCGGATTCCTGGGGTATTTTTCAATATTTATCTATATCTTCCGTGGTTAACATCTCTGTTAACATCCTATATAATAATATACGACGAAACAACTACTTTGTTACACTATTATTTAGCAAAAAACATTTCATCGTCATCTTCTGGGATCAATTTTTTGGGCGGTTTTTCTATATCTTCATCCTCACTTTTCTTTTCCTCTTCCTGCTCATCTTCTAACTCTTCCTTTTCTTTGTTAATATCTTCAGCCTCTAAATCCTCTTCCGGGTCATCACCATCTCGACTCAGATCTAAATAATCTCCATCTTCTTCCTCGTCGTCATCATCTTCATCGTCATCGGGTAGATAGCTGTCAGGAGCAGACATCTCTTCACGATTATGTAGAGCGACTGAGCTGGGACCCTGTGTATTTATAAAATCATACTGTTCCTGGCTAATTAAAACCTCTCTTGGCTTTGATCCATTGGGGGGGCCAATGACATCAGCTTCTTCTAGCATGTCTAAGATCTTGGCAGCTCGCCCATAACCAATGCTCAGGCGACGTTGTAGCATCGAAGTAGAAGCCTTTTTAGCTTTAACAATAATTTCCTTAGCTTCTTCAAATAGCTCATCTTCATCACCATGATTTCCATCTAGGCCAACCCCTGCGTTACCACTTACCTTTTGTCTGTCAGTAATGCCTTCAAGATATTCTGCTGGCCCACTCTTCTCTTTAATATAATTAACCACATCATCTATTTCATTCTCGCTGAGATAGGCTCCTTGAATTCTTCTTGGTTTTGATAATTCAGCTGTCATAAATAGCATGTCTCCCTGGCCCAGTAATTTCTCTGCTCCTGAAATATCCAATATGGTTTTTGAATCAACCAGAGAGGCTACAGAGAAAGCAAGTCTCGCTGGAATATTAGCTTTGATTAAACCGGTAATAACATCAACGCTGGGACGCTGAGTGGCGAGAATAAGGTGGATACCAATGGCTCTAGACATTTGAGCTAATCGAATGATTGCCGCTTCCATTTCTTTCCCCGATGTCATCATGAAATCCGCCAGTTCATCAATGACAAAAATGATATATGGTATTTTTTCTTTAGCAACTTGATTATATGATAGGATATTTTTTTTATTGGCTTTATTTAAAAGATCATAACGACGATCCATTTCATTAAGACACCATTTGAGTGCATTGATGGTTTTGGCAACTTCAGTAATAACGGGAGTAAGGAGGTGGGGGATGCCGTTGTAAACCGGGAGTTCAACTCTCTTAGGATCAACCATTATAAAGCGTAGATCCTCGGGATTGTTTTGATATAGCAAGCTCACAATAATAGAGTTTAGACAAACTGATTTACCAGAATTAGTAGCTCCTGCTACCAACATATGAGGCATGCGTGTAATGTCATACAACCAAGAATTCCCTGCAACATCTTTCCCTAGAGCAACCATTAGATTGCTCTTTCTACTCTTAAACTCGGGGCTTTCTAGAATGTCTTTTAAGCCAACTATTGCCTTGGCTTTATTTGGCACTTCAACCCCAACTAGCGATTTACCAGGAATTGGAGCTTCTATTCTAATGGGGTGAGCCGCCAGAGCCAATGATAAATCGTTGTTAAGCGTAGTTATGCGAGACAGCTTAACTCCTTCGGCTGGCTTAAAGGTATACTGAGTAACAGTTGGGCCAACCTTTGTCTCTCCCATGTCAACATCAACACCAAAATTCTCTAAAGTTTTTTGAATCTTAGTAGCATTCTCAACGATGTCCCCTCCAATTGCTTTCCCGGTGGCGTCGCTCAACAGACCCAACGGTAGATCAATTTTAATTTTTCTTTTCGGCCAAATTATTTTCTCTTGAATAATGGCTCTTTTAGACTTTAATTGCGGATTATTGATTTCTTCTTGGACTTTGATATCTTCAATTTCATCTTCCTCATTATCTTCCAAATCTTTTTGATCCCAGGCATCTAGAACTTCTTGGCGCGCCTGATCAATAAATTCCTGTCCATCATCTGGATCTGAAACGAAGAGATTCCTAAAAAATAGTCCAAAGGGTTTAAAGATTTTTGCCAAAAAGCTTTCCTGATCAAATATTTTTGATAAAGAGGTGTTAAAGACTAAAACAAATGAAATGAATAAAAAGGCTAACAGTACGACCACCCCACCCCAGAAACCAAAAATATAAATGAAAGCCTGACTTAAATATAGACCAACATAACCACCACCTTTTCCTGTTTCAATAATGGTCTGCCAATTTTCTTGTTTAAAAAAGAAATGGAAGAGAGTCTGATAAGAAACAAATAATAAACCTAGCCCCAAATAATCGTTAAACTTCAAGGGTCGTTTACTCTTACGAATTAAAATTAATGCCCAATAAAGAAGCAGAATCGGAACTAGCCATTTACCAAAACCAAAAACCAAGGTTAGTTGATCGGACAAGAATGAGCCAAAATGACCAGAGAGATTAAACAAACCCAGAAAACTAACTAGGCCCAAAACCAGCAAAATGACGATAGTTATACTTCTGCGAGCACGCTCATCTAGCTCCAGGTTGGGGAGATTAATATAATCAGATGAATTTTTTCTTTTTTTTCTTTTTCGAGCCATATTTAAACTAAAATAAAAGTCTCATTTAATAAAGACCAATAACTATATTATAACACAATAAATGCTAATAAAAAGATAAGGTTGATTTATCATGCTTCGTCATTCAGAATTGATTGCAAAAAATTAACCTCTTTTCTCCTAATATTTTCCTTAATACTAGCAAATTCTGCTGCATATTGTTCCCTGGCTGCAAAAACCTTTTTAACCCGCTCCAATAGACCTCCTTCTTTTAATTTATCCAAATCAACGACCAATTCTGGTTTGTTAATAAATTCGGCAAATCCGTAATTTCTAATATCATAGGCGACACTAATCTCTGGAGTAAGCGCTCCAAAGGTCATTACACCCACATGAAGCATCATGCCAATTACAAGATCCAACTGGCCATAGACGTATTTTTGTTCAGCTGGCTCTAGATCTACCATAATTAAATCTTCAACACCCAGTTCTTTATAAATGTTCTCTTCCCCCGGATGGTGTTTAAGATAATACACCTGAGCAGAATATTCTTTATGAAAATAATCTATTACTTCTTTATATGCCTGAAGTATATCGTCGCGCCATTTACCAAAACCTAGCCAACCCGAATAATTTAAATTCAAACCAATCTTAATGTTCTCGTTAAAAGTAAAATTCTGGGGGCTCTTCTCCGTTAAAAAAATTGCAGGATCACCAATAACTTCAATTTTTTGATCAGGGATGCCATTGGTGCTCAGAAATTTCTTTGTATTGTAATCACGAACACCGACTCGCTTTGCCTTATTAACCAAAGCAATCACACTCTTTGTTTTATCTTCTTCCCAGGGAGGAGCATCTACCTCTTTGATATATCCTAATCCAAAAATATATATTGGCTTTTCTATTGCTTGAATTACCTCTATATCAAAGGGAAGAAAATATGAATAGAAAATTCCACCGCCACCAATAATCACAAAGTCTGCCTGATTTAATTCTTTTATTGTGTTTGTATTTTTCTTTTTTAGCACCTCAACGGGAAAGTCTTGGATTTGACAATTTAAAAAATTAGCTCTCAACAATTCCTGGACAGCTAAAACAATGGCATGATCGCCTTTATTTTTTTGATCCCAAACATGTATATGGGCTATTTTTAGATTTTCCGTATTCATCTACAATTTTAATTTATTCTTAATAGCGAAGAAGAGAGCCTCGCCGCCACTGGGATCATTATCATGCTTTAAGAACAAAAAGATGGCTGACCTAATGGCTGTCCAATTATAATATAAGTCAATTCGAGCCCTTAAATCATCACTCAGCTGCACTCCTGTAAATTCAAGATAGGTGTTGAGAAATAATGTTTTCATGGCCTGAACCTTTTTCAGCTCAATCCCCTTGAGAATCATTTTATATTCTAGTTGCTGTAAAAATGTGCCTAAATCGCGAGCAAAATCTCCCAAACAAATATCAGTAAAATCAATTAACCCAACCCTGTCTTCGCCCGTTCTAATAATATTTTCCGAGTGGGCGTCCCCATGAATTAAGCAAGACTTATTATTCTGCGCTCTGTTTTTTTCTTCCTGGGATATAAACAAGCTGTACATCTTTCTTAGGCTGTGGTTGTATGGATTATCATCACCAAAATGTTGAGCCATTTTGGTATAAATAGCCTCCACTCCTGGAATCGTGGTTTCAATTCTACTATTAATGGGATTGAAGTTAGCCTCAGGGCTGGTTGGCACCTGATGCAATTTGGCAAACATTCGTGCTGTTTGTGCTACCATTTTTTCAATAACAGGAAAATCTTTGCGCTTAATGTATCCATATAAACTGTCGCCCTGGATTCCTTCATAGAAAATACCATTAAACTCTTTGGAGAAAAAAAGTGGCCGCGGCAAATCGACTCCTTTACTGGGGAGATCTTTGCCCCATAAATATTGCAAAGCAGAATAAACATTCTTTCTTGGCTCCTCGTGGTGAGCAGAACAGAAAATAGAAATTTTTTCTATTTTATCCTGGAGATTTATAAACTGAGTTCTAAACTCTATCACCACATGATAATGGTCAGACCAGATCATCTTCTTGTGTGGAACTATTTGGACGGCTTTAGCGTCTTTATAGTTAACATACAGGGATAGGGCTTCTTTTCTAAGTAACTCCAAAACAAATTGTTCGTCAAAAAGTTGTAATATTTTGTTCATATTTTTTTACCAATGTTTTTTCCAATGTTCTTCCCAAATTAAACCTTTTATTTTAGCGTAGTACTTTTCAACTAATAGTTTATGTTTCCTTGATTTTGGGTTCATAAGAGAGCGAACTGATCGCACTAAATCGTCCAATCCTTTTTCCACTACATCTGGGTTCCAAGCATAGGGACCAAAAATATAAGAAAAATCATTGGCGCTGGCCCACCAAAAAGTACAGCTGGCTAGTCCGCGGCTGAGATGCCAACGATACCAGAAATAGTTTTGATCTTTTTTAAATTTACGACCGACCTCAAGACATAAATACGCCATTTTCCAAAGGCTCACCTGTATTTTATTCTTTTTATCCAACCACAAACGAAAAGGCTGCCCTGTTTTTATATCCTTAACACTGCTTTCCCATGAAGATGTATACACCTTTATTTTTTCGATTGGTTGACGCTCCGTGAACTTCAGAAGACCAGAGACAGTTAGTGTATTAATTTCTTTCATTTTCACAATGCCTTCAAGCTCCGCCGTCGGATCTTCATGGCGCAAACCATATAGTTCACTGTCCGTAGCCGTAAGAAGATAAACCGTATCCTGTGATTCCCCTTTTAATCTCTCTGCGTTAACCTTGTTTAAAATTAACTTCAGTTTATCCGGAGCATACCCACTGGATAACTTTCGATCTCTGAAAACAATTTTCAAGCCACTGGATTGATCAATATAGCAACGATCAAACTTGGGACGTTTTTTCCCAATACCGCTATAGGCAATTTCATCTAGAATCAACCAATCATATCCCATTTTTTTTATCACCTTGGCCACAGCTGGGGAATAGGCCATTTCCGGAAGAAAAAATCCTCGTAGTTTTAGATTTACACCAAAATTATCCTTTAGGATCTTTTCATTTTCTTTGATCTGCCAAACAACCTCTTCTTCCGGCAATAGTGGAAGAAAACCATGATATGCAGCAGAACCTGTTAATTCAATTTGGCCTCGTTTGAGTAAATTTTTTAAACGCCTGACAAAGTCCTTCTCCCCCTTTTCCTGGAGTCGACTTAAAAGGCAACCACTTATATTAAAAGTAAACTTCAAATCTGGGTGTTCTTCTAACAAACGTATCAGTCGCCAATAGCTTTTATCTAAAGCCTCTTGGATGTTGGCAAAGTCAGTGTTAGCTGGTTGATATAAATGCAAAAAATTAATCCAAACCATATTATTTTTTTTCTAATGCTCGTTTATATAGTTCAACATACTTTTTAGCGGGGATTTCCCAACTATTAGAACGTCGCATCACTCGTTTCATTAATGATTGCCACATTTTTTTATGATGATAGTTTTCCAAAGCTCTAACGACAGTAGCATATAATATCATTTTATCATCTTCTTTGAATGTAAACCCCGTTCCCTTCCCGGTGGCAGGGTTAAAATCGTCAACTGTATCGTGTAAACCGCCGATCTCTCTAACAATTGGCACCGATCCATAGCGCATAGCAATTAATTGATTGATGCCGCATGGCTCATGATTGGAGGGGAGGATAAAAAAATCTGAAGCAGCGTAGAACAATGTTTCTAGTTTCTGATCAAAGGGAATCCAAACTAATTTATCAGGAAACTTTTTCTGTAATTTCTTTAACTCCTTGATATATTCTTTGCTGCCGTCTCCCATGAACACTAATTGTACATCTAATTTCAACAAAGAATCGATGGTATCTAAAATCAATCGGAATCCTTTCTGATAAGTAACTCGGGAAGTATTACAAATAATGGGGATATTTTTATCTACTGTTATTTTTAATTTCTTTTGAAGATATGTTTTGTTTTTTATTCTGTTTGCCCACTTAAAGGGCGTGTAGTTGGCGTGAAGGGTTTCGTCTTTCTCTGGATTATATGAATTATAATCAATACCATTAATAATACCGTACAAACGATCTTCTCTGTTCTTCAAAATACGTTGCAGATCTTGCCCAAAATGCCGTGTTAAAATTTCCTCTCGATATTGTTCACTAACGGTATTAATAATATCAGCAGACAAAATGGCTCGCTTGGAAAAATTAATATATTCCAGTTGCGGATCACTAATGTGGGGGATCTTCCCTCTGCCATAGTCTTTTTTCTCCGATGGCACCTCCCACCAATTACGTCCCAACTGAAAAATTAGGTTGTGGATAGTAAAAATAGTTTTAGCCTTCTTTAGTGTTTTAGAATAACGAAAATCTGTTTTTAAATAATATGGAATTAACCCTGTTTGCCAATCATGACAATGAACAATGTCGGCTGAAAATTTCAATAAAGAAATCAACTTTAGAGCAGCAACGCTAAAAACTAAAAAACGAGCATTTTCGTGGGAAGACCCATAGATTCTTTTATACTTAGAAAAAAACCGTTTATATTCAACAAAATAAACGGGCAGGCTCTCCATTAAATACCCCTTCCAATAGTTCACCTTAACACTTTCCTTGGAATTGAGACGAAGATTAACATTTTCAAAAATAAGCTCTAATTTGTGTTCTTGAACATTAATCACCTTGCTATAAAAGGGGGTAATAACCATCAGCTCATGCCCTTGTCTTTTTAGCGCCTTGGGCAGACTACGTGTAACATCGGCTAAGCCACCTGTTTTAGAAAAAGGGGCGACCTCTGAGGCAATATGAACAATCTTTAACTTTTTGGACATAATTTTGAATTTAAAGCACAAATGGCAACCGCTAAAGCATCAGCTGCATCATCTGGTTGTGGCAACTCTCTGAGTTTAAGAATTAATTTGACCATTTTTTGTACTTGCTTTTTTGAAGCTTGACCGTAGGCAGATACAGCCTGTTTGACCTGTAAAGGAGTGTATTCAATGATGGGTAGTTTATTTTGTTTGATGGTCAGCAAAATTACTCCCCTGGCCTGACCAACAATCAGGGCGGTACGAACATTTTTATTAAAAAATAATTGCTCAACCGCTATCAATTCAGGTTTATATTTCTTAATTATTTTATCTAAGTCTTTGTGCAAAAGTTCCAAGCGGCTGATCATGTCAAGAGCAGGGCTGGTCTTAATAGTACCATATGATAAACAAGTTAGTTTGCTTCCTTCCTCTTTAATCACCCCATACCCAGTGTCAGCAATCCCAGGATCAATTCCTAAAATTATTTTCATAATAAACGCTACTTTAAGTTAGTATAATAATCCCCCACATCTTCATTGTCTTCTAATTCCTCTATGAATTTATCCAGTCTTTCCTGGTCTGCTCCACTAATTTCTATTTTTTCCTTGGCAACATATTCTATTTCGGCTGAAGCAACTTCTAGATTATAGCTCTCTAGCCCGCCTTTAACATTGTGGAGATCTTTAGAATTAGAGTAAATCGTAATCCCCTCTTCTGATGTTTCCATGTCTATCATCCCAAGGTCAATTAAAGATAACTCCAGCTCGTCCTCTTTAGCATTCTTATTGTCTAACTCTTCTCTATTAACCCTAACAACACCCAGTTGATCAAAATTCCACATCACGGAACCAAAACTTCCTCCAACCTTTGTGAACGTGTGTCGCACAGTGGAAGCACTTCTGTTTTTATTATCTGTTAAACATTTAATTACAAACTGAATATTTAAAGGTCCGATTCCTTCATAGTATAATTCATCGATTTGGGCTCCAGCTAATTCTCCCGTCCCCTTCTTAACGGCTCGTTCAATGTTGTCTTTAGGCATATTAGAGGCCTTGGCTTTATCAATGGCGGCCTTTAAACTTGGGTTCATTTCTGGGTCGCCACCATTTTTTGCAGCCAGGGTAATGGCATTCCCCAATCTAGTGAAGATGGCTCCCTTTTTAGCATCGGTAATGGCTTTGGCTCTTTTTATTGTTGACCATTTTGAGTGTCCTGACATAAACAAAAATTTTATTTAAACAAGAAGACTGCGTGGATCTAACTTTTTATTTTTCTTAAATTAGTAAATTTATCTTAGCGTAAATTGAAATAAAAATCAATCTAACTTATAATGTACTTAGGAAGTAAAATATAGTAAAAATATGAATAAAAATAAATTGATTAACCTGGACCAGGGAGTAATTAATGCCTTAGATTTTTTCGCTAAGAATAAGCCTACAAAACTTAATCTAAAAAAGTTTGATTTTCCTCTGGTTACCGGCAGTGGCAATGCCTACAACACTGGTCGAATTATTTTTTCTGGACAACCAGCTGTTTTTGCAAATGAAAGTAGTTTTCGAAACATTATCAAATCACATTCAACATTAATAAAAAGAGGAGTTATTAGGCAGGCAGTTATTATTTCATCTTCCGGAGAAAAGGATGCTGTTTGGCAAATCAATCTAGCTAAGAAGAGCAAACTACGAACCATTCTGCTAACCTGTGACCCAAATTCCAGAGGAGCAGAAGCGGCCGACAATACTTTTATATATCATAAAATCCCGGAACCATACACATATAACATTTCCACCTATCTTGGCATGATTCTTTCTTCCTCTCAGGAAGATCCTAAAAAAATTAAAGCATTTATTAAGGCCCTTAAACTATTTAAAGGTTTTGGTAAATACTCAGCCTATTCTTTTATTCTCCCTGATGAGTATGTAGATATTGTCCCCATGCTGGACATCAAGAAAAATGAACTGTTCGGATCAAAATTGGAAGTCAGAGCCTTTACTCAGGGCAATGCTCGTCATGCTAAGTTTGTTATCCCCAATAGAAAAGAGCTAGTTATTAGTTTGGGCGAAAATAAATATTTTGGTGAAAATAAAAATCGTTGGGAAATTAAAATACCAAAAAACATTGGCCCCGCTTTTGTGTTGGCGCTTACCTACCATCTTATTGGTAATATCCAAAAATCTAAGCCAGCTTATTTCAAAAATAATATTGCCACCTACTGCCAAGAAGGGGCCAGAGCCTATGGTGACACCAAGCCTTTTAGTATAATCGTTGAATAAAATATAGAAAACAAAAAGACCTCATGATTAGAGGTCTTTTTTAAATTAAAATAAATCACACTAGCACTTGGCCTGTCATCTCCTTGGGAATATCTATCCCCATAATAGCAAGGATGGTTGGAGCGACATCAGCTAGAGTGCCGTTTTTTATCTTCTGGTAACTATCTGTTACTAAAATACAAGGAACGGGATTAATGGAATGATTAGTGTTACGGCTTCCATCCTTATTTAGAACTTCTTCAGCATTACCGTGATCAGCGATAATCAGAACTTCATAGTTATATTCTCTGGCTACTTTAACAATCTCTCCTACACAAGTATCGACTGTTTCAATAGCTCTAATTACAGCAGGATAAACACTGGTGTGCCCCACCATGTCAGCATTGGCAAAGTTCAAACAAATAAAATCGTGTTCTGTTTTCATAATTTCTCTAATGACTGTTTTTGTAATTAAAGGTGCGCTCATTTCTGGCTGTAAATCATAGGTGGCTACTGGAGGGGATGGCATCACTAGTCTTTTTTCACGAACAAATTCTTTTTGTCTATGGCCCGAAAAAAAGAATGTCACATGAGGATATTTTTCTGTTTCTGCTATTCTTAGTTGGCTCAAACCTTGTCGAGAAATTATTTCTCCCAATGTATTTTTGACATCCGTCTCTGGGAAAATAACTCCCACATTCTTGAAGTTCTTGTTATAGGTGGTCATTGTATAATAATGCAGAAACATTTTTTTCATTCCTAGGTCTAAAAAATTTCTTTGAGTCAAAACGGTGGTGAGCTGACGCAACCTGTCGGTTCTGAAATTGAAACAAACTACAATATCACCTTCTTTAATCAAAGCAATGGGCTCGTTGTCTTTGCCCACTTTCAAGATGCCTTTCATAAACTCATCAGTGATGTTTTTCTTGTAGAATGCCTCCATTGTTGTAGCCACATTATCAGCTCTCTCTCCCTTCCCTTTGACTAGAAGGTTATATGCCTGCTGGGTGCGCTCCCAACGCTGATCTCTGTCCATACCATAGTAGCGACCAATAACACTGGCTAGCTGACCACCAGACTTTTTTAAGTGCTCCTCTAAATCTTTAACATATCCAACGCCGCTTCTGGGGTCTGTATCTCGACCATCGCTAAATGCGTGAACATAAACATTTTTTAATCCCTGCTCTTTGGCTAAATCACACATCTTATACAAATGGCTATTCATGGAATGGACTCCAGCGTCAGATAAGAGTCCTAGAAAATGTAAATTTTTTCCTTTCGTTTTTGCTAATTTAAAAATATCAATTAGAGTTTCATTGCTGGCTAAACTATTAGTCTCACAGGCTTCATTGATTATTACCAGGTCTTCAATGATAACTCTGCCGGCACCGATGCTAAGATGCCCCACCTCAGAATTGCCCATAACGCCCTCGGGCAATCCAACGGCTTCACCGCTCACTTTCAGCTGAGAGCTGGGGTAACTAGAAACTAATTTATCTATGTTTAATGTCTTCGCATTATAGATGGCATCTGCCTTAGACTTGTCGCCGATTCCCCAGCCATCTAAAATCATTAGAAGAAGTTTCTTATTTGTCATAAAAAATATATTTACTTTTATAGTATATCATAAATTGACTATAAAAGTTTAAAAATGATAGTATAATTACATCTAATTATAATTATATTAGCAATACAAAAAAGACCAAATTAAAGAGGATAATGGTTGAAACAGTTTTAATAGTGATAAAGCTCCTATTATTAATAAAAACCTTGCTAACAAAGCTATTTGAGCTTCTGTCTAGCTTTTTTGGTTTTATTTTCAAATTACTTTTTTATAGAATATTAGTAAAAATATACTATCAAATTTTCCGACTTAGAAACAGTGAGACTATTAAAAAATCTCCCAACAAAATATTAAAAGAACGATCTTCTGTTCTCTTTGTGCTAGTTTTGTCATTCTTAATCATATTCTTGAATTTTACCAGTCATAGCAAGGCCAACGCCCTAGAAACTGAGCTTTCCCATACTGTTATGTCCAACTTAATTCAAAGAGACTTCAGCTACACGGATGATGAAGAGTTAATCGAAGAAGGAATTGATCTGGACAGCATTTTAATTATTGGTAAAGATAAATATATTGAAGATCCGACATCATTAGCCAAGGAGGATGGCTCTAATGTTCTCTCGGAAAATGAAATCTCAGACCAAATGCTCTTTGCGGAAAATTGGGATGCTGTTTTAAAGCCAAAAGCCATTATTACTAATACGGGCTCCACTGATCAACCTCAACGAACTGAAATCGTTTATTACACCGTTGAAAAAGGTGACACCGTCAGCACCATTGCCAGAGAATTTGGTATCAGTGTAAATACCATTCTTTGGGCTAATAATCTAAGTTCTTTTAGTTTAATTAGGCCGGGAAATAAATTGACGATTTTGCCCTACAGCGGTATTCTATATACTATAAAAAGCGGTGACACGTTAACAAGAATTGCTAACACCTATGGAGTCACCGAAGAAAAGATTAGGGAAAGTAACAACCTGGGGTCAGTTTTGAAAATTGGAGAAAAATTAATGCTACCAGGGGGAAAGAAGATCACCTACGCTGCTGCTCCTAGTAGCAGTTACACTGGAATATCTGTCATTAAAGACTTAGTTAGTCCCTCCAGCCAACAATCTATCGGGAACAAGATGCTTTGGCCAACCGAGGGACATCGCATTACCCAATACTTCTCCTGGCGTCACTCTGGATTAGATATTGGAAACAAAACCGGCACTCCTCTATATGCAGCTGATTCCGGAACAGTAACTTATTCTGGTTGGAGTACTGGTTATGGTTACAATGTCTTGATCGATCATGGAGGTGGTAAGAAAACTCGCTATGCTCATTCATCTAAGTTGCTGGTAAAAGCGGGTGATGTAGTGGATAAAGGACAAACTATAGCATTAATGGGGTCAACAGGCTGGTCCACTGGCCCTCATATCCACTTCGAAGTTATTATTAATGGAGCAAAATATAATCCTTTAAATTATATAAAATAATATGAGCATCTTTGTTGGCATCTTGCTGCTAGTTGGCGGCACTTTAATTGTTATTAAAACTGAGTGGCTTCTTCAAAACTTTGGCCGCATCGCCTGGTTTGAAGCTAAGCTTGGTTCCGAGGGTGGATCTCGTCTGGGCTACAAACTTATTGGCGTCGCCTTTATTATCATTGGAATCATCTCATTAACAGGCAGTGGACAGGGGTTTGCAGAATGGATATTTAGCCCACTTCTCAAATATAATAAATAGTGTATAATAGAAAAACGCATAATGCGGGCCATTAGCTCAGTTGGCTAGAGCACCTGCTTTGCAAGCAGGGGGTCAAGGGTTCGAGTCCCTTATGGTCCACAAAAAAACTATTCTGTTTAGAGAATAGTTTTTTTATATATTTAGTGTATTAATACGCTAATTTAATAATTTCATTAATTAAGCCCCCATAGGACAAGCCCGTGTTCATCATTAGCATGGGATACATAGAAATATCGGTAAAGCCAGGCAGCGTATTTATTTCATTAAGGTAGATTTTATTTTTATAAATAAAGAAGTCAATTCGAGCAAACCCCTGACAGTCACAAAGACGATAAGCTTCTTGGGCAATATTTTGTATTTCTTTCTTCTGAGGAGAGCTGATCTTGGCTGGAACAATATTCTGAGTCTGACCTAGTTTATACTTATCATCATAGTTATAGAAATCTTTAACTAACTTTAATTCACCAGGACTAGAAACTTTTAGTTCCCTGTTCCCTAAAACCGCCACCTCTATTTCCCTGGCGCCAACTAGACCTTCTTCAACTACAATTTTGGAGTCGTGCTTGAGAGCTAATTTAATGGCTAAATCTAGGTTTTGTAATTTTTCTACTTTAGTAATGCCAACAGAAGAACCTGAATTAGCTGGCTTTATGTATATAGGCAAAGTAAAGGATTTTTTGATTATACTCTTTTTCTTTTGAATCTCCATCTTCGCATCCTTTGTATAGTCTAAAACCAAATACTTGGTTTGTTTAATTTTCCTAGAGGTTAGTAGATCTTTGAAAATAGCCTTATCCATACAGACAGCCGAACTCAACACTCGGCAACCACAATACTTTATTTTCCGACTCTCCAGAATAGCCTGCAAAATTCCATCTTCGCCACAACGACCATGTGTCATTAATAGAGCAATGTCAAAAGTTTTAGAAAAATCTTCAATGGCAAGCTTATTTTTCTTGACAACTTCTAGTCTGTTAATGTTTTTTACTCTATAAAAAGAAGCGTCCTGTTTGTGCCAATAGATTAAAACTAACTTATATTTCAGGTGATCAAATCTTTTGACCACATTTTTAGCAGACATAATAGAAACCTCGGCTTCATTGCTTACTCCCCCAAAAAATAATCCTATTTTTTCCATATATTTATGCTTTCTCCAATTCTATCAAAAAATAGAGAATTTTTAAACAAAGTTGTTGCGTGTTGACTTTTTTTCTAGGTTTGTTAAGATATAATCAAATTAACAGAAGGACCATGAATAGTTCATTACCATTCCCTTCGATTGGGAAAAATGTCACCTTCTGTTTGCCGTATGTTGGTAGACTCGTAATTTCACCTGAGCGTTGCACTAAAGCTTCGGCTTGCTATCGAAACGAGCTACCCCCAAGCCTAATGTTCGATCAGAATTTCTGCCAAGGAGCAGAATTCGCTTGACTAGGGGCTTGGTAAAGACCCTCCAAGCCCTAAATTTACGGCAAACAATCGAAACACTCCCAGACCATAAGGTCGCGCATCAAAAACGCCTCGAATATAAGAGGCGTTTTTTCTTTTGCTCACAGGCCTCAAAAATGATAAGATTATAGTATGTCTAAAACAAATCCTAAATTAATAATTATTGATGGAAATGCCTTAATTCATCGTAGTTTTCACGCCATCCCCCCCACTTTGCGCACCAAAGATGGCGTATTAGTTAACGCTGTCTACGGTTTTACTTCTTTTCTGCTGAAAGCACTTAACGAATTTAAACCAGAATTTGTTGTATTAACGTTAGATAAAGCCGGGCCAACTTTTCGTCACGCAGAGTATAAAGGATATAAAGCTACTCGAACAAAGGCCCCCGACGAGCTATATGAACAAATACCGCTAGTTAAAAGAGTGGTAAAGGCTTTTAATATTCCCATCTTTGAGAAGAGTAGTTACGAGGCTGACGATCTAATCGGAACCATTTGTGACCAAACTCAAAAAGAAAAGAAGTTAGAGAGAATAATCATCACCGGTGACCTCGATACTCTTCAATTAATTAATGAAAGAACCAGGGTGTATACCATGAGTCGAGGTTTATCTGACAGTATTATCTATAATGAAGATAAAGTACGAGAAAGATATAACCTAAGCCCCAGCCAAATCATTGATTATAAGGCTCTGCGTGGCGACCCCAGCGATAATATCCCCGGAGTCAAGGGAATCGGTGAAAAAGGAGCCATTGATCTGCTGCTAACCTTTGGGGATATTGATGGTCTCTATGCGGCCGTCACCAAAGGCGACAAAAGAATAACGCCCCGAACAATGGAGCTGTTAAAAACCTCCAAGAAAGATGCTTACCTAAGCAAACAGTTGGCCACAATCAAATGCGACGTTCCCATAACTTTCTCCCTGCCAGATGCTGCTTTTTCTTCGTTCCCCATCGATCAGGTTCTGAATATATTTAGTGAGCTAAACTTTAAATCTTTGTTGAATAAATTAAAAGATCTTAGAGATAGGACAGAAAAAGGCAATTCTCAAAAGGAAGAAACAGCAGAAGATAAATTTTCTCGCAATGCCAAAGAATTTAAATACCAATTAATAGATGACGAAAAAAAGTTTTCTGGTTTCTTAAAAAAATTAAAAGACCAAAAAGAATTCACACTAGATACTGAGACTTCTGGGTTAGACCCCATTACCTCTAAACTTCTGGGTATAAGTTTCTCCTGGAAAAAGGGTGAGGCTTATTTTGTCCAGAATAAAAAAACCTGGTTAGAAGAGTTGAAGCCTATTCTAAGTAATAAAAAGATTGAAAAATTCGGGCACAACCTTAAATTTGATTGGCGGGTCCTAAAGAATCAAGGAGTTGACCTCAATGGCTTAGCCTTTGACACCATGCTTGCCTCGTATCTCCTAAACCCAAATAATCGCCAACATAATTTAGACTCCTTAGTGTTTTCTGAGTTAAGTTTTGAAAAGATTAACAAAAATAACTTAGCCGACAGTCAACCAGAACAATTAACTCTGAACTTCAAAGAACTAGACCTAAATAAGTTAAGCTTATACGCCTGTGAAGATGCTGATTTCACCAACCGGCTCGTGAAAGTGCTGAAAAAAAAGATAGAGGAAGAAGGTTTAGGTGATCTATTAACTAAAATTGAAATGCCTCTCATAACAGTACTGGGAAGTATGGAAAATAATGGTATTAACTTTGATCCTAGGCCAATTAACATTCTGAATAAAGAAATTACCATTAAACTAGCGGGGTTAGAGCAGAACATCCATCGTCTAGCAAAAGCTAAATTTAATATTAATTCTCCTAAGCAGCTTCGCGAAATTCTATTCGAGAAGTTAAATATTTCTACAGATGGTATCAAAAAGACTAAGACAGGATTTTCTACGGCGGAAGATGAATTGGTTAAACTATTGGAAGCTCACCCTATTATTCCCCTGATTCAATCCTATCGTGAATTTAATAAGCTCCAATCTACCTATCTCAATGCCCTGCCAACAATGATAAACCCCAAAACCAAGCGAATACATAGTAGCTTTAATCAAACCAGCACTGCAACCGGGCGCCTATCATCCACTGAACCAAACCTACAAAATATCCCCGCCCGGACTGATGAAGGAAAAAAGATTAGAGAAGCCTTCAGCGCAGATCAGGGCTATCAATTACTTGGTTTTGATTATTCACAAATAGAGCTAAGATTAGCGGCACACATGTCTAATGATGCTAAAATGATAGCCGCCTTTAGAGAAAATAAAGATATTCATACGGCCACAGCAGCTGAGATTAATGATGTACAGGAGTCCAAAGTGACCAAGGATATGCGTCGTGAAGCTAAGGCTATAAACTTTGGCATTCTCTATGGGCAGGGACCACATGGACTAAGTCAAAATGCAGCCATTCCCTACTGGGAGGCTAGTGAGTTTATTAAAAAATATTTTACTGCCTATCCAAATATTAAAAAAATGTTTGGAACTTTTATCAAACAGGTCCGGAAAGAAGGCTATGCCATTACCATGTTTGGCCGGAAACGATCTTTGCCTGAAATAAACTCCAATATGGGCATGGTCCGCAAGAGTGCTGAAAGAATGGCCATCAATACACCCATCCAGGGGTCAGCTGCTGACCTAATAAAAATAGCCATGGTGAAAATTGGGGAGCTAATTGCTGGCCAAGAAAAAGACATCCGAATGATTCTTCAGGTTCATGATGAATTGATTTTTGAAATTAAAAAGGATAAGATTCCCTTCTACAAGGACCAGATAAAAAACATAATGGAAGGAGTTGTGAAATTACAAGTTCCCATCATAGTAGATGAAAATCAGGGTAATAATTGGGGAGAATTAAAGTAGTTATGCTTAAAACAACCGAACTAAATAAATTGGCAGGGCAAAAGATAGCTCTTCTGGGATTGGGTTTAGACAACCAGGCCTTGTTATTATTGCTAGATAAAAAAAATATCCCAGCAGAAATAACTATTTGCGATAAGCGTACCAAAAAGAGGCTTGATCTTCCCATCCTAAAAAACATAAAACTAAACTACCAACTTGGGACCAACTTTAATAAAGAATTGAATAAGTTTGACATACTGTTTAGATCACCGGGCTGGCCTTTGTTTTGCCCCGGAGTGGTTGAAGCTATTAAGGATAGTAAAACAAAACTTAGCAGCCCCTTAAACATCTTCTTTGCTCTTTGCCCAAGTGAAAAAATAATTGGCGTAACTGGCACAAAGGGCAAGGGCACAACGGCCAGTCTGATTTATGAAATGTTGAAAGCCAACAAAAAATCTGTTTTTCTGGGCGGTAACATCGGGATAGCCCCTTTGTCTTTTTTGGAAAAAATACAACCCAATGATTATGTAGTTTTAGAATTATCCAGTTTTCAGTTGGAAGACCTAGAGCATTCTCCCCATATAAGTGTCATCACTAATTTTTATCAAGAACATCTTGTCCCTGCCGACCCATATAACCCTAATTTCCATTATTCTCTTGATCAATATTGGAAAGCCAAGCTCAACATCGCCAAAAAACAAACAAAAAGTGATTATTTGGTTATTAACCAAGCTCTAAAAAAACGGATAGATGATAAAGACCTTCTCAGCCACATTACGTATTTCACAAAAAGTAATCTGCCATCAAAATTAATGGGCGATTTCAATCAAGAGAATATAGATGCTGCTATTAAAGTTGCGCAGATATTAAAAATAGATCCAACCATCTGCAAAGAGGTCGTCAGAAAGTTTGCCAACCTAGAGCATCGCCTAGAGTTTGTAGCTCAAATAGATGGCGTTAAATATTTCAATAACAGTTTTTCAACCACCCCCGAGAGTACTATTTTAGATCTGGAGTCATTTACTGAGCCAATTGTGCTAATCGCCGGTGGGGCGGACAAAGGGGCTGATTTTAAGGGTATGGCAAGAGAAATAAAAGCAAGCGTGAAGTTTTTAATTCTTCTTCCTGGTGGAAGCACCGGAAGAATTAAAGAAAGTGTGTTAAAACTTGATTTTGCAAATGACAGAATAAAAGAAGTTCGCAATATGTCCCGAGCAGTCAGAGTCGCTAAATCTAGAGTAGAAACAGGGGACGTTGTACTACTCTCGACAGGATGTGCTAGTTTCGGTATATTTAAAAATTATAAAGAAAGAGGTAATTTGTTTAAAGAGTATGTCAAAAAAATCTCATAAAAATATAATCGGCGTATTTGACTCAGGCCTGGGAGGGCTGAGTATTTTCAAATACTTTCTGAAAGATCTACCTAACTATAATTACACCTATTTGGGTGATAATGCTCGCGTACCCTATGGTGATAAATCCCCAGAAACAATATATAATTACACCAAGGAAGCTGTTGAATTTCTATTTCAACAGGGCTGTGGTTTAATTATCATTGCCTGCAATACTGCCTCTACTCAAGCTCTGCGACGACTTCAACAAGAATATCTTCCTAATAAATATCCTTTACGAAAGATTTTGGGCGTCATCAGACCGCTAGTAGAAGAGGTGTCTAAAACAGTTGGGCCCATCGGAGTAATTGGCACAAAGGCCACTATCAATTCTCATGCCTATCTCCTGGAAATTAACAAGCTTAATCCTGACGTGAAAATATATCAACAGGCTGCGCCCCTCTTGGTACCATTGATAGAAGAAGGTTGGATGAAGAAGCCGGAAACTAAAATGATTTTAAAAAAATATCTCCACCCATTAAAGACCAAACAAATCAAATCTTTAATTTTAGCCTGCACTCATTATCCTTTTCTGTACAAAGAAATAAAACAAATAATGGGGAAGCAAATAGTCGTTCCCAATCCTGGAGATATAGTGGTTAATAAGTTAAAGGATTATCTTGAGCGTCATCCTGAATTAGCAATACAACCAGTCCCTCAGCCGAAACTTGATTTTCAGACAACTGATAACGCAGAGACTTTCAAAAAAATGGCAGAAAAATTTTTAGGACAGCGAATAGACAAAGTAACTAAGGTAAAGATTACTGATTTATGATCATTTTTCTATATGGTAGCGATACTTTTCATAGCCGCCAAAAATTAAATGAACTGAAACATGAATTTACTAAGAAAGTAGATGCTGGTTCTAATAGTATTAATGAAATTAACGGACAGACCACTACCCTGAAAGAGTTAAGTGAAAAAATTAGCACTGGTTCGTTGTTTGTAAAAAAAAGATTAATAATAATCGAGAATATATTTAATAATAAAAAGGTCAGTTTATTTTCTGAATTAATTGATTATTTAAAAAATATTTCTCATGACTCTGATAATGTTATTATTTTTTGGGATGAGGAATTAAATACTAAAAATGCTCCACTAAAAGTTAGTTTCAAAAAACTATTTACCTTTTTGAGCAAACAAAAATTTGTTCAAGAGTTTGCTCCCCTGACAAATAGCCAATTACTATCTTTTGTTAAACAAGGCGCTAAAAAATACGGAAAAGATATAAAACTACCCGCCGCTTCTCTATTAATTAATTTAACAAACAACGATGTTTGGCTAATTAATCAAGAAATAAAAAAACTCGCTTTTCGAGAAAAAAATAAAACAGAAATCACCCCAGAAACTGTGAAAGAGCTAGTTACCGGCTTCTTCGATGAAGACATTTTTTCCCTAACTGACGCTCTGAGTATAAAAAATAAAGGTCTAGCCATTAAACTACTGGAGGAACAGTCCGCAGCCGGCCTAAGTGATGAATATTTACTAGCTATGTTAATCCGGCAATTTAAAATACTCTGGCGAATAAAGGAAATGCTAGGAAAAACGCCCAATCAAGCCGACATCGCAAAAGAGCTGAGGCTCCATCCCTTTGTTGTCAAAAAGGGTGTACAGCAAACTAAAAATTTTTCAATCGAAAGTTTAAAAAATAATCTTAACAGATTAATTGAGCTAGATTTTCTAAATAAAAATGGCCTTGTTAATCTTAAAACAGAATTTATTATTCTAATTTCCGGTTTATAATTTCTTGCTTTTTTATTTGATGTTTGGTATAGTCTAACTCAGTTTTTATTTTGAACCAATAGGCTATATTGGGCAATTAGCTCAGTTGGTTAGAGCGCAACACTGATAATGTTGAGGTCGGAGGTTCGAATCCTCCATTGCCCACCATGCCCGTTGCAAAACGGGGGTATCGCGGGATAGAGCAGTTGGCAGCTCGCCAGGCCCATAACCTGGAGGTCGTCGGTTCGAGTCCGACTCCCGCAACAATAGATTATAAGCCTCGGTAGCTCAGTGGTAGAGCAAAAGACTGAAAATCTTTGTGTCGTCAGTTCGATTCTGACCCGAGGCACCTATGCTGCCACTTGAGCCTGATGGGCTTTAATTTTTTACCGGGGTGTGGCCCAGTTCGGTCTAAGGCGTCTGGTTTGGGACCAGAAGATCGTGAGTTCAAATCTCACCACCCCGACCAACATAAAAACATCACTATGACTAGTGATGTTTTGGTTTATTATTTGACATTTCAATCAAAAATTAATATAGTTTTCCGTGGATCTTTTAAATAATCACCTAAACTCTTGAACAATGATAATCAAAGTACAGGCCATGTATGCTGACGCAGCTAAATATTTTGAGAATGGAGTTCTCACCGTATTTAAGAAACCATCAATCCAAGTTGAACTCGCTGTAGTGAAGTTTACTTTCTCTGCAGACACAGTAATCACGAACGAAACACAAATTAAAGGGAAAGCCCTTGAAGCTATTTTCACGACCCCTCTAAAGGAGTTTGATAAAATGAGAAAAAATCGTAGCAACAAGCTTCTTTGCCCTACTCCAGATTATATAAACGGTAGTGTTGTCAAAATAACAGTAGATTTTGATAGGATTGCTAAAATTGAGGAGGTTATCAGGGGAATCATGGTATATTTCAAGTAAATATCCAAATGAGTACTAACTCGGGAATTATCTCGAGTTTTTTATTTAAAGCTAATATTAAACAAAAAGCAATTATGCACCAAATTGCTATTAACTCTTGATTTTTATTTAACTTTGTGTTAACATCTTATTACTTTTAATAAACTTAATACTTAATTACTGTTTATGCCAAACAAGAAATCCGCTAAAAAGGACCTAAGGAAAAGCGCTAAGCGTCAAAGAGCTAATAATAACCAAAAAAGCAGTTTGAAACAACTTATTAAAACTAGCGTAAAGAAGGTTCAAGCTCAGGATAAGGGGGTTAAAGAAGATTTACCTAAATTGATTAAAGCTCTCGATAAAGCCGCAAAAAATGGTATTATCAAGAAAAATACCGCCAGTCGTAAGAAATCAAAATTAACTAAAAAAATCAACACTTTGAAATAAGTGAATTTTATAATTTATTACACTCCTTCTTGGATACAGGGTTAAGCCTGTTTCTCGGATAGAGCGAAACACTATGTTAGACAAAAAAAGAAAAGAAAGAATTATTAAAAAATTTCGTGTTCATGAAACAGATACCGGCTCTCCTCAGGTTCAAATTGCTATTTTGACCGAAGAGATTAAAGAGTTAACCGAACATCTTAAACAACATAAACATGATTTCTCTTCTCGTCGTGGCTTGCTTAAGAAAGTAAGTGAAAGACGAAAACTTCTAAAATATTTGCAAAGAGAAAACGAGAAAGATTTCCGAGAATTAGCCGAGAAATTAAAACTAAAGATTGCTCAAAGAATGCAGAAAGAGGAAGAAGAAGAGCGTAAAAAAGAAAAAAAGCCTATTGAGCCAGAAAAAGATTCTGATGAAGATGCAATAGACAAAGTAGAATAAAAATATGATAAAACATAAGGAACAAAGAGTAGGAATTTTGGTAGATGTTTCCAATATGTATCACTCCGCAAAGAATCTGTATAACTGCAAAGTAAACTTTAAAGAAATTTTAGTTAAAGCAGTGGCTAGTCGAAAATTAATTCGAGCCACTGCTTATGCTATAAGAACAGAAAATCAAGATGAAGCACCCTTCATTGAAGCTTTGGGACAACAAGGTTTTGAGGTAAAAATGAAAGATTTACAAATCTTTGCCGGTGGTGCTAAAAAAGCTGATTGGGACGTTGGTATTGCCATTGACGCGATTAAGCTAGCCGACAGATTAGATGTAATTGTTATTGTTTCCGGAGACGGAGACTATTTACCACTAGTCTCTTATCTACAAAACAATAAAGGTTGTCTAGTGGAAATAATGGCCTTCAGAAAAACATGTTCTTCTAAATTAATAGAAGAATCTGACGACTTCATTGATCTTGGTAGTGATAAGAAATTCCTAATATATAACAGAAGATAAAAAATAAATAATTAGCCTTGACCATTAAATAAATAGCGCTGTAAGTAAATTACAGTCCTGTAATTTGGTGGTCAAGCATTAAACTTATGGAAGAAAAAGTATTCTCCGGAGAGTGGCTTGGCCGTCCTCTCACTATAAAAACAGGTCGCATGGCTCTACAGGCTGATGCTTCTGTAATAGTACAATATGGAGAAACTGTGGTTATGGCCACGGTTGTTCAGGCTAAACAGGAAAGAGATGGTGTAAGTTTCTTCCCTCTTATGGTTGACTTTGAGGAAAAATTGTATGCCGCTGGCATAATTAAGGGCTCTCGTTGGATTAAACGTGAAGGTAGACCCAGCGATGAAGCTGTTCTAACTGGACGCATGATTGATAGAGCTGTCCGCCCATTGTTCAATCAAAATGACAGACGAGACATACAATTAATTGTGACGGTTCTCACGACTGACCAGGAAAACGACCATGACGTTGTCGGCATTATTGCCGCATCAGCCGTATTATCTTTATCTGGCATTGACTGGAAGGGTCCAATTGGAGGAATTAGAGTTGGCATGATTAATAATGAGTTCGTTTTCAACCCTACCTTAACCCAGCAAACAGAAAGTACAATGAATATAATTGTTGCGGGTACAAAAGAAAAGGTTATCATGTTGGATGCCGATATGAATGATATCCCCGAAGACCTAGTGGGCAAGGCTATTGCCGCTGGTCAAAAAGAAATGCAGACAGCTATTCAATTAATTGAAGACTTAACCAAGAAGTTAGCTCCCAAGGCCAAAGAAGACGTTCGACCAAATCGTAAGAGCGAAGAAGAAAAAACAGTCGAACTGGAAAAAGCTGAAGCTCTTAAACTTGGAGAGGCCTGGTTAAATGATAATATTAAAAATATTTTATTCGATAAGATATATAACACCAAGGGAGAAAGAAAGGCTGCTGTAACTGCCATTAAAGATCAATTGGATGCTTTCTTGTTCGAACAAAAACTTAGTTCTGATAAGCGTAGTTATGTAATTAAAACTTTAGTGGAAGAAATGGTTGACGCTGAAGTTACAAAGGCAATCATTGAGGACAAACGCAGAGTTGACGGGAGAGCTTTAAATGAAATTAGAGATCTATTGTCTGATGTTGCCATTCTACCTCGTAATCATGGTTCTTCTCTTTTTTCTAGAGGGGAAACTCAGGTTATGTCAGTCGTTACTTTAGGCCCTCCAGGGATGGAGCAATCACTTGAAGGATTAGATGGTCAAAGCAAGAAGCGATATATGCATCATTATAACTTCCTCCCCTACTCCGTCGGAGAGGTCTCACCATTAAGAGGGACCGGTCGACGTGAAGTTGGTCATGGCGCTCTTGCGGAAAAAGCCCTATTACCAATGATCCCTAATAAAGAGGCTTTCCCTTATACCGTACGCGTTGTAAGTGAAACCCTGGGCTCTAATGGCTCATCTTCAATGGCTTCCACTTGTGCCTCTACTTTGGCTCTCATGGACGCTGGCGTCCCCATTAAGAAGCCTGTGGTGGGAATTGCGATGGGTATTGCTTCTAATGAAGATATGAGTAAATGGGAAATTCTCACTGATATCCAAGACCTAGAAGATGGAAAAGGTGGAATGGACTTTAAGATGACTGGAACCGACACTGGGCTAACTGCCATTCAATTGGACACTAAAACTACGGGAATAACTGAAGAAATGATTTCCAAGACCTTAACACAGGGTCGTGAAGCGTTAAATAAGATCTTGGCGGTTGTAGAAGAAGCTATCCCCGCTCCAAGAGCAGATCTATCACCATATGCCCCAAGAATTATTAGTTTTACCGTTAATCCTGAAAAGATCGGCATGATTATTGGTCCTGGCGGCAAGGTGATTAACAAAATCATTGATGAAACAGGAGTTAGTATCGATATTGAAGATGATGGCTTGGTTATGATTTGTGGTACTGACCCCGAAGGAGTTAAGGCTGCAGTTGATCAGGTGAAAGAAATCGTTCATGAATTTGAAGCTGGTGAAATTATCAAAGGCAAAGTTGTTCGTATTTTGGACTTTGGAGCTTTTGTTGCCCTAAACGCTAATCAAGATGGAATGGTACATGTCAGCGAGCTCGCCCCATATCGCGTTGAGAAGCCAAGTGATTTCCTTAGTGAAGGAGACATTGTTACCGTAAAGATAAAAGAGGTTGATGATCAGGGTCGCATCAATTTAACCATGAAGGGCCTATCCGAGAACCAAGATTTATGGAAAGACGAAAAAGGAAAATCTAATGGAAATGGGTTTAGTCCTAGTCGCCCTAGCCGTTTTGGCTCTAATAATGGCTCAAAAAGACCAAATAGCTTCAGTGATCGCAAACCAAGGCTTTAAATAGGTGATTCTTGACTTTTATCATTATATTAGATATTATTTCTCTATTATTAATTTCAGAAAACTATGCTAGCAATAAAACTGTCAAAAGTAGGAAAAACTAATAAAAAAGTATTCCGACTAATCATTTCAGAAAAAGGACGTGATCCTTTTGGTAATGCTTTAGAAATATTGGGTTCATATAATCCATATTCCAAAGAGTTTCAGGCAAAAAGTGATAGAATTAAATATTGGATATCCAAAGGAGCTCAAATGACTCCAACCGTTAACAATCTTTTGATAGATCAAAAGGTTATTGAAGGCAAGAAGGTAAAAGCTTCAAAAGTTGGCACTCCGAAGAAAAAAGAAGCAGTAAAAACTGAATCCGCGCCCAGCGCTCCTGCCGTAGCTACCCCTGCAGCAGAGGAAGCTCCGAAGGAAGAAAAAGTTGAAGATAAGGTAATCGAAGAAGTAAAGAATGAAGTTCCCCTAGAAGAAGTTAGTGATGCCCCAGCCGAAGAAGTAAAAGCTTAGAATATTGACAAATTCAACATTTATGTTATAATTTAACATAAGGCTACAATCAAAGTGGCTATTTAATTAACAATTTCTTTCAAGTTTGACAGATTAAGATCGGCCGAAATTTGAGAGACGCACAAAAATTATGGAAGATCAAGACAAGCAGTTTTTAGAAATGATCGTAAAAAACATCGTTGGAAACCCAAATGATGTGCTCGTGGAACGTACCATTGATGAGAGAGGAGTTCTTTTGACTCTCAAAACCAATCCGGTAGACATGGGATACGTTATTGGTCGTAAAGGCCAAACTGCACAAGCGATTAGAACTTTACTGAAAATCGTTGGCGCAAAGAACAACTCTCGTGTGAACCTAAAGATCTATGATCCAGAAGGTGGCAATCGTCCTAGCGCTCCTCGCCAGGAAGAAGTTGATACATCTGCGATTGATGATTTAAAAATCTAAAAAAACATTAGAATAAGCAAAAAGGTCGTGCTAAAACGCGACCTTTTTGCTATAATACAGTTATGAAATTTCACTTATTAACCATCTTCCCAGATATTTTTGATTCATATATAAACGAGGGTATTCTTAGGCGTGCTCAGGAAAAAAAACTCATAGAATTTAAAGTGTACAATCTCCGCGATTGGACGACTGACAGACATAAGACTGTCGATGATACCCCCTATGGTGGCGGGGCTGGCATGTTGATGAAAATAGAACCTATCTACAAAGCGCTGAAAGATATCAAGGGAAAAAATAAAAAGACTAATGCTAAAAAAAAGGTAATTTTACTGTCTGCTAGTGGCAAAACATGGAATCAAAAATTGGCTAAAAAATTCTCCAAACTAGATGAGCTGATTTTCATTTGTGGTCGATATGAAGGAGTAGACGCGAGAATAAAAAAATTTATTGACGAAGAAATATCGGTCGGCAACTATACCCTTACTGGGGGTGAGCTACCTGCTCTAACAATGATCGATTCAATATCCAGATTATTGCCAGAAGTTCTAGGTAATAAAGCGAGTGTGATTGACGAATCTCACTCCGAAGAAGGGTTAATGGAATATCCCCAATATACCCGGCCTGAGGTCTTTACTGCCACAGGTAAGAGACACTCCGTCCCTGCTGTTTTGTTGTCCGGTGACCATAAAAAAATAGAGGAGTGGAGGGCGAAGCACAAAAAAAGAAAATAGATTACTATAAATAAAAAGCCTCGGTTTATGCCGAGTCTTTTTTATTAAAGTCCTTCTTGTTTATTAAGCAGGGATAACGTCCCAACCAGTCCTAGTTTTGTTCAGCCGTCCGCTAATGGTAAACCCAGCTGCTTTTGCATGGCCACCACCACCAAAACTTTGAGCAATCTTGGAAACATCTATCTCATTTAAATGTGTTCTCAGGCTCCCTCTCACCTCTCCCCCTTTTTCTCTAAGCAACAATGCTACTTTTACTCCCTCTAGGGAATTTAAAAAGGAAACAATGTCTCCAAATAAATCGGTCTGTGATTCTATTTCATCAATTAACAAAAATTCATCTAACTCTTTCCCCGTCAGGGCAGATACCATGAGCCCGGTTTCTTTATTGAAAACCATGTTTTCCAACACTCTACCCCAAATCTTGAGAGAAATAAAATTCCTATTATAAATAGTATGGCTGATTATCTTTGGTAGTGATGCTCCTATGAGAAGCATCTCAGACGATATAGCTAGAGCTTCCCGAGAGGCGTTAGCATGAAAAAAGTTGCCTGTATCAGTTACTAACCCAATTAAAATACAGTCGGCCAAAGACTTGGTTATCTCTAAATTATTCTCCTTGAGAAAATGATAGATAATCTCCGTTGTCGAGGCTTTGGTTACAATTCTTATCTCTAAATCAGCATAACTTTCCTGTGGAGCGTGGTGATCAAACTCAATGATATATGGACGAGAGCCCACTGGAGTATTTAACATTTCTCTGATTTCTTTCTCTAGATTAGTACGAGAAAGCTGCCCACAATCAAGGATAAGAATAATATCAAAATTAGTCAGGTCGTGGGGGGCCTGAGAAAAAACTTGTTTCTCATTGGGGATAAAGCTATAGGTGTTAGTAGATTTCTGGCTGCCATAGGCATAGGTCTCTATTCCCATCCCACCAGCAATTTCAATCATTGCTCCAATGGAAGCCAGGGCATCAGCGTCTGGATAAATATGTCCTACAATCAAAATCTTCCCTGCCTGGGATATCTTCTGATAGGCTAATTTTAGTTTATCTTTAAAATTCATAATCAGTCATCTTACTCCAAAACAACAAAAAAGTCCAGGCTCACCTGGGCTTTAGGACATATGCAATAAATTAAAGTTTTATTAAATTTCAGCAATTAATTTTTCAATTTTGTCAGCCTCTCTTTCGGTTGAATCGAACTCCCAGTTAAGCCTAGGAAAACGACGAAGACGAACTGTTTTTTTCAGAATATTAATAATGTCCCCCGTGCTAGTCTTTAATTTTCTTAGCGCTGTGCCGGCTAGCCTGTCGGGTAAAACAGAAATGCCTACTTTAGCTTGCTTGAGGTCAGGAGAACAGTCAACATAGGTAACCGTAATTAAGGCATTCTCCAGAAAGACAGCCCTGCTGACAGCTTCGGCTAACCCTTGAAGAAGGATTTCATTGGTACGGTCAGATTTAAACATATTACATCTTACTAATAATTCTTTCTTCCTGATAGATTTTTAGAATATCCCCCTCTTGAATCATGGGTTTTCCTTCATACTTTAATCCGCACTCTTCATCTTTGTTTACTTCAGTCACGTCCTGCTTACCTGCTTGTAATTGAGTTAGTTTCCCCTGACAAATGAAATCTCCACCTCGCTCTATTTCAATAAAGCTGGTATTTTTTATCACTCCATCCAGAACTTTTCCTCCAACAATTTGACTGGCATTCTCTGTTCTAAAAACAGCCAATACTTTAATTCTTCCCAAATCTATACGGTTAACTTCTGGCTTGATTAGCAACTGCATTTCCTCCTTTACATATTCAATCAAATCATATATAACAGAGAATATTTTTACATTTACTTTTCTCTCTCTAATCAACGTATCTATTGCAGGGGCTGTTTTAATGTTAAATCCAAGGATTCTGGCGTCTGAGTCCTCCGCCCTTTTAATGTCGCCCTCGGTGATATTCCCTAAAGCCTTGGAAATTATTTTAACTTTAATCTTTTCATTATTCAATTTCAATAGAGACTCTTCAATTGCCTCAGAAGATCCTAAAAAATCGCTCTTGATAATTAGGTTAATTTTGGTGGTGTTATCATCCGGTTTGTCCTCTGTATCAACAAAAACGCTTTTTTCCGTAGACGTAGAGGCTTTGATCTCTCTCATTTTCACTTTACGCCCATCACCAACTGTCAAAATATCTCCCACTGCTGGTGGAATTTTCAAACCAAGAATCTTTACTGGAGTGGATGGGCCTGCTTCATTAATGTCTTGGCCAATGTAATCTTTTAGTGATTTAACTTTTCCATAAATCATGTCATTGAAACAGAGCTGATCACCTACTCTTAGTGTCCCGTTTTGTACCAATACTGTCGCCACTGGCCCCGAAGCCTTATTCATATTTGATTCAACAACAGTGCCCGCCGCTGACGCAGCTGCATTAGCTTTCAAGGTTGTAGCTTCTGTATCAGCTAGCAGTAGGACCATATCTAACAATTCTTCAATACCTTGCCCCTCTTTGGCTGATATTGGCACGCAAATGGTTTTCCCTCCCCAATCTTCAGGAGTAATATTTAGTTGAGAAGATAATTCTTGTTTTGTTTTATTCACATCAGCTGCTGGCTTATCAATTTTATTAATTGCAACAATAAAAGGAATATTAGCAGCTTGTATAATTCTATAGGCTTCAACGGTCTGTGGTTTTACTCCATCATCAGCTGCAACAACTAAAATAGCAATATCGGCCACCTTAGCTCCCCTACTTCGCATAGCTGTAAAGGCTTCGTGCCCCGGAGTGTCAATGAAGGTAATAAGTTGATCTTTACGATGAACCTGATAGGCACCGATGTGTTGAGTAATGCCCCCAGCCTCTCCGGAAATAACGTCTGTTTCTCTAATGGAATCCAATAATCTTGTTTTTCCATGATCCACGTGCCCCATGACAACAATAACAGCGGGACGACTCTGTAAATCTTTTGGGTTTTCTTTCTCTAAAATAGCTTCCAATTTTTTATCTTCTTTATCATTTTCTTCTAGATTGTCTTCAGCTAATTGAACGTCTAAATTAAGATCAGCCCCGATGATTGCAACTGTGTCAAAATCGATCTTCTCATTAATTGAAGTAAAAATGCCATTTTTCATTAACTCAGTTAAAACTCTGTTGATCGGAATTTGAGCAATTTCAGCTAAAGATTTAATTGTTAGAACCCTAGGAACATTAATGGTCTTGGTTTCCTTTGGTAAAACATCGTCCTGCTTTTTTAATTCTTCGGCTCTTCTCTTTTCTTCTAGTTGGCGCCGATACATTGGCCAATTTTTCACAATCTTTTTAGCGGTCGCGTTATCAACTTTAATAGCTTTTTGCCCAATATTAAAACCTAGCTGCGGCAATAAATCACGCAACTCTTGAGGGTTAATTCTCAACATTCTGGCCAATTCAGTAATATTCATAAAAATAAAAAGGTTATTACACCCTTAAGTAGTATTATTCATTAATATTACTCTATTTTTTGCGTTTAGTCAATTAACATTAAATAAAAAAACAGAGGGTTTTATGACTTTATGTCCTCTCTGTTATACTATTCTTATTAAATTTAACTCCTCCTAGCGCCTTGGTTGACGTCTTCTTGGCCCAAAAATAGGCTCTCTTGATGATCTGCTCAATCTATTTGTGACAGTATCTAGAGTTTCCCCACATGAACATAGAAACCTTCCGTGGTCATCTGCTGCGAACATCTCTTTGCCACAAGAACATTGAGGATTATAATTTTTCTGTAAATATATCTCCGTTGCGTCCCAATATCCCATTTTAACCTCCTTTTTTAAATAAAAAATGAACTAATACAGAGAAATTATAGCAGAAAAATCCTTAAAATAGCAAGAATATCCCCCTTTACAAAGAAAAAAATAAATGCTAAAGTAAAGTCGTAAAAGCTATAAATTAATAAAAAACCTTTTTAGGAATAATGCGGAAAATTAATCACCAATGACGGTTGTCTAAAATTTATTTTTGAAGATTAACTCACTATGCCACAATCATTTTTTCATCTAAAATTAGATAAAAAAACTAAAAATATTCAATTATCCCATCTTCTCAAATAACACTTGAATAAGTGATTATTGTTTTTCAAATTAAATATCATTTCTAACCACCCTTAATCCTAAAGAGGCTCTAAGTTATATGGAATATCTACAGTATGTTGCCTATCTTGCTTTAGTAGTTGGTGGTTTTTTTGTTGGTTATTTGTTTTACAAGAAAAACGCCGCAGCCAAAACTAATAATGCCGCCGAAAGAGCGGAGAAAATCATTAGTGAGGCTAAAACAAAAGAAAAAGAACTACTATTGAGCGCCCAAGACAAAGCATTAAAGATTCTAGAAGAATCAAAAAAAGAAGAGAGTCAAAGACGTAATGAAATTAGTAATCTCCAAAAACGTCTAGAAGCCAGGGAAACTGCTTTTTCTCAAAAACTATTAGATCTCCAAGACAAACAACAGAAGCTATATGATAAAGTTAATGAAGTCCAAGAGATAAAGGAAAAGATTAAGAGTATTAAAGATGATCAACTGAAAAAATTAGAGGATATCGCGAAATTGAATCAAGAAACTGCCAAAGAAACCCTACTAAAAATAGTAGAGGAAAGAAATTCTGAAGATTTAATGGTCCGAATTAGAAAATTAGAGGAAGAGTCTGAGGAAAAAATAAATGAAAGAGCTAAGGACATGTTGGCTTTGTCTATGCAAAGAATGGTTTCTTCATATACCGTTGAATTGACTACCACCACCGTTGATTTACCCAATGATGAAATGAAGGGGCGAATCATTGGTCGCGAAGGGAGAAATATCAAGACAATAGAACAAATGACTGGAGTTGAAATCATCGTTGATGACACCCCCAACGCAATCACTATTTCTGGTTTTTCTCTTATTCGCCGTCATATTGCTAAAAAAACACTAGATTATTTAATAAAAGACGGCCGCATCCACCCAACAAAGATTGAGGAAGCTGTTGAGAGCGCCAAAAAAGACATTTCCTTGGATATTAAAAAGGCTGGTGAAAGTGCAATGTACGAGGTAGGAGTAACTGGATTTGATCCTAAATTAATTCAAATCTTAGGTAGACTAAAATATAGAACTAGTTACGGCCAAAACGCTCTTCGTCATTCCATTGAAGTAGCTCATTTATCAGCCATGCTAGCAGAAGAATTGGGAGCCAACATCACACTTGCTAAGAAGGGCGGTCTGTTACACGACATAGGAAAAGCGGTAGACCACGAGGTTCAGGGCAACCATACTGAAATTGGTCGTGATATTGCTAGAAAATTCAATCTTTCCGAAGAGCTTATTGCCCCCATTGCTACTCATCATGATGATAAGCCCTCTTCTTTGGTGTCTGTAATCGTGAAGGTGGCAGATGCCATCTCATCTGCTCGTCCTGGAGCCAGAAGCGACAACTACGAAAACTATCTCCAGCGGCTGGAAGAGCTCGAAAAGATCGCTCTTTCCTTCGATGGGATTGAAAAAGCGTATGCTATTCAGGCTGGACGAGAAATTAGAGTCTTTGTTCATCCCGAAGAGGTGGATGATCTGAAAGCTCATAATTTGGCTAGGGATATTGCAAAAAAGATAGAAAATGAGTTAAAATACCCAGGAGAGATAAAAATCAATGTAATCAGAGAAATGAGGATAACGGAGTATGCCCGCTAAGCACAGAATGAGTTAATAGATGTATTAATTATAAATATATGAACAAAGCTCAACTTGTCGACAAAATTCATAAAAATGTCGATGGCCTCAACAAAAAACAGGCTGAAAAAATGATAGATGTTCTAACCGACACTATTATTGATGAGCTCAAGAACGACGGAGAAGTGACTATTGCCGGTTTCGGCACTTTTCTTTCTCGAGTTCGTTATGCTCGTGGCGGTGTTAATCCTCAAAAACCAAGTGAAAGGATTACCATCCCAGCCGTCAAAGTGGCTAAATTCAAAACCGGCTACCACCTCAAACAGGCTCTCAAGGGAAACCGATAGAAATAGGCGCCCGTAGCTCAATTGGATAGAGTACTTGGCTTCGGACCAAGGGGTTGTAGGTTCGAGTCCTGCCGGGCGCACGTTAATGGAAAGTATTTTAAGTAAAAGGCTGGGTAGCTCAGTTGGTTAGAGCGTGGCACTCATAACGCCAAGGTCGCGGGTTCAATTCCCGCCCCCGCCACTATTAGTGTTGTCAAAATTAGCAAAATTATACGCACCCATAGCTCAGTTGGTAGAGCAGTTGCCTCTTAAGCAAACGGTCGCAGGTTCGAATCCTGCTGGGTGCACACAACAACAGACCTGTTTGGTCTATTTTTTCATTAATATCTTTGTTCTTTTTTAAAACACAATTTAATCAAAATTTGCAATATGAAAAACTATATTATTGTTGGGGCTCCTGGTGTTGGCAAAGGCACCCAGGCAAAGCTAATTGCTGAAAAATATAATCTAGTTCATATCTCTAGTGGAGATCTTCTTAGAAAAGAAGTGCTTTCCGGAAGTGAACTGGGAAAAAAAATTGAAAGCTATCAAGCTCGTGGAGTTTTTGTCCCCGATGAAATAGTTACTGGGTTAATCGCCAGAAGCATAGAAATGGCTGCTAGTGGCAATGGTTTTATTCTTGATGGTTACCCACGTTCAATGGAGCAAATTAATATTTTAGATGAAATCCTAACTAAAACATCCCTGAAATTAACCGCTGTTATAAGTCTCGAAATTAGTGAAGAAGAGGCTTTAAGAAGGATGCTTTTAAGAGGTGAAACCTCTGGACGAGTGGATGACAACGCAGAAACCATTAAAGAGCGTTTTGAGATTTATCACAAAGAGACAGAGCCTGTAATTAATTACTACCGGCAACGTATCAAATCTTTGGCAATAGATGGCGTGGGTCTCGTTGAGGACATCTTCCAAAATATTAGTCAAAAGATTGATGAACTTTAAACCAAACGACAGAGACGTCAAAAAACAGGCCCCATTAGGCCTGTCTTTTATTATCTATTTGCGTTTAGCTAATCAATGTTCCTTTAAATTCTCCTCCGTTTAAATATTTTTCTAAATTCTTAAAATCACGACCATTAATAATAACTACTCTGAGTCCATTTTTAGCTGCAACCCCCGAAGCAATTGGATCAAAGGGGGCATTTAATCCAGGGCTCCATTTTTTACCAACTATCTTTCTAAATTCTCCCCAATTAATTTTCTCCATTTTTTTAGCATCTTTATACTTTTTAGGATCCTTGTTGTAGACGTAATCAATGTTAGAGAGATTAATAACCGTATCAATGTTGTGTTTATTGGCAGTGAGTACTGAGCCATAGTCAGTTGACCATCCCGGCCTATAGCCCGCCCCTATTATTATCTTTTTGGTACTTTTAATTTTTTTGGTTGGGTCGATGATAATCTCGGCATGAGCAATGGAACCAAAGAGGGATTTAAGCAGTTGAGCGTTCAATCTGGTGGCAGCTATGCCCGTCCAATCATTTTCTTCCGACTTAATCTTCGCCACACTATTGGCCGCCTTGGTATATTTACGCGCAGTAGTTCCTCCTCCGGTAATTATAATAAATCGATAACCAATTTTAATTTTGGCTAAAATAAATTCTCTAAAATTCTTTAAAAAGACCGTATCGATTCCCTCTTCGGGCACAATGATTGACCCTCCCAAAGAAATGACAAAAGTTTTCTGCATCATATTATTTATTTTCCTCAATTGTTCTAACATCAATAGCGGATAGTACTGCTTTTTTTATTTCTTTAACTAGCTTGTTATCCGCCCGTAGTGCTTTGCGAGCATTTTCCCTGCCGACTCCTAACTTTACGTCACCAAATGAGTATGAGTTTCCACTTTTTGCAACTACTCCATAATCCAGGCCCGTATCGATCAAGTCTCCAGCCACGGAAATACCTTCATTATACATGATATCAAATTCACACACCCTGAATGGTGCTGCCATTTTGTTTTTTACTACTTTAACCTTAACTCTATTGCCAATCATTCTATCTCCTTGCTTAATTTGTGCCATACGACGAATTTCCAGCCTTACTGAGGAATAGAACTTTAAAGCATTGCCTCCCGAGGTTGTTTCTGGGTTGCCAAAGAAAACCCCAATCTTATTTCTAATTTGATTAATGAATATAACTACTGTTCTGGTTTTGGCGATTGAAGACGTTAACTTTCTAAGTGCTTGACTCATTAATCTGGCTTGTAGCCCCATATGTTGATCCCCCATCTCACCATCTATCTCTCTCTGGGGCACCAGAGCAGCCACGCTATCAACAATAACAACATCAACAGCATTTGACCTCACTAGAGTCTCTACGATCTCTAGGGCCTGTTCTCCGCTGTCTGGTTGAGATAATAGCATTTCCTTCACATTAACCCCAATCTTAGCGGCATATTCAGGGTCTAAAGCGTGTTCAGCATCCACAAAAGCTGCTATGCCTCCTAATTTTTGCACTTCTGCAACAATATGCTGAGCTAGGGTTGTTTTACCTGATGATTCGGGACCAAAAATTTCGATAACCCTTCCCCGAGGGACCCCCCCAATACCAAGAGCAATATCCAGAGATAAACATCCAGTGCTCACAGCGTCTACTCCTGACTTTCTAGCTTCACCAAACTTCATAATAGCTTCGTCACCAAACCTGCTTTTGATTTGCTCAATAGCATTTAAGGCCGCTTCTTCTTTCTTGCTTTTTACGGCAGCCACTTCTTTGGTTGCTGCAACTTTCTTGTCATTTGACATAAATTTATGTAATTATTTTTTTAATGTTTTTATTATAACACAGCTCTGATTAAGAAACTGATAATAATAGATTAACAGATTATGATATAAACGTTATTTTTTTAAACTATCCCTTGGTTATAATATCCCTAATATAAGAAAGAAAAAAGTTAACTGATTTAACTATCTCTTCAGGATCGGGATTTTATATTGTTGTCCATTTCTCAGAGTAATTATTATCACAGAATTATTATCATCTCTTTCCCAGGAAATAAATTCTTTGTTCTCTTCTCTGACACTTGTTTCATCTCTCTGCCATTCTTCTAAAAAATATGCTTTGAAATCAACCCAGGAGTCGAGCTTTACATCTGAATTATCCATGGTGGCTTTGCCTAGTTTTGTAGCCGCTAGTTCATTCTGAATCTTTTGCCCCAACCCAAAGTTTTTTGTTAAATTAATATCTGCGAGCTTCTGTGAAGATAACAAAACAGTGTTAATAGTTATTCTAGCCTTCTGATAAAAATTGTTTTGATCCAGTTTGGCTTGCTGTTCGTTCTCTCCCCCATACCAGACTGCTGCCAGCGCAGTCAAAACTAAAAAGGCCACGACTGTAAGGAATCCAGAAATAGAACTCTTTAATTTAGACATATTATTATAATAAACTCTCTGCAACCCCTAGCTCTTCTTTACTATTAATTCCGACAGCCTCTCGAGGATCAATCTCCACTGTTCCAATCCTGCTACCCTCTTCAAAGGCGAGATTCACCATGTCGGTTAAATAATACTCCTGAGCTTTGTTGTTGTTTTTTAATTTATCAATATTTTTGAATAACCATTCTTTATTAAAACACATGAAACCAGGGTTAACCTCTAATACTTCTTTTTCTTCATCGCTAGCATCTTTAAATTCAACAATTTTTTTAATTTCACCTTTTTCGTTTCTAATAAACCGTCCCCAGTGATAAAAATTGCGTTTCCAACTGTCGTAGTCGTCAACTTTAGTGGGCATAACCGTTACCACGCTAGAATTAGCTTCAGCGAATTTATTAATAGATTGACTGGTAATAAAGGGGTGATCCCCATAAAGCACCATAATCTTATCTGCCACAGGAGCAACTAAGCTGCGCGCACAATTAACAGCATGCCCTGTCCCCAACTGTTCAGCCTGAATAGCATAATTAACGTCATATTTTGTTAAGGCCTGAGCAATTATATTCTGATTATCTGGAGACACAACAACAATTGGCTTAAGATCTACCCTGGAAGTCATAACATTGTCCATCAAATATTCTACTATTGGCTTGCCCTTCAAAGACACGAGGACTTTAGGAATCTCCGCGTCCATGCGACTACCCTTCCCGGCTGCTAAAATAATAATTTGGGTCATATTAATGGAAATCAATAATAAATAAAGGAAATCTCAAAGAATTTCCCTTATATTTTAGCATTTTTTGACATTTGAATCAACTCTCAATTTGTAGAAAATATTATTTAATACTAGCTAAAATTTTCTCTTTTATTTCCCCAATCTTCGCTGCGGCCAGATTTAAATCTTGAGCTTCAGCGTAAAGCCGGATGATGGGTTCTGTATTAGAAGCTCGCAAATGAATCCAAGCGTCGGGCCAGTCTATCTTTAGACCGTCGATGTCCGTGATTTCTTCATTTTTATACTCTTCCTTCAGGAGAGTAAAAATATTTTGTAAATCAACCTCGGGAGCTAGTGTTAATTTATCTTTAATCATGTGATACTGAGGAAATTGTTTTTTAAACTCTGAGATAGTCACTTCACTAGCAACTAAGGCACTGAGAAATAAGGCTAAGCCGACTAGCGCATCTCTACCATAATGCAGTTGAGGATAAATAACCCCTCCATTCCCTTCACCGCCAATAATTGCTCCCACTTCTTTCATTCTATTGACCACATTTAGTTCTCCCACGGCTGATCCAAAATATTCTCCTCCGTAATTCTTGGTTATATCCCCAAGCGCTCGCGAGGAAGATAGGTTGGAAACGGTATTTTTATCATAACCGCTATCAATAGAGTGATGCTTTAAAATGTAATCAGCAACAACCACTAAGGTATATTCTTCGCCAAACATTTTACCAGTCTCATCAATAAAAGCTAATCGATCAACATCAGGGTCAACCACGACTCCTAGATCTGCTTTAACCTCTTTCACTTTCTCCATTATTTCTGTTAAGTTTTTCTCCAAGGGCTCTGGGTTATGAGCAAACCTACCGTTTGGGTCACAATTCAACTTAATTATATCTTGAATACCGAGCTTTTCTAACAATTGCGGTATCACAACCCCTCCGACAGAATTAATACCATCAACCACCACTCTAAAATTAGCATTGGAAATTTTTTCTTTAGTAACCAGATCTAACTGTAATATTTTATTTATGTGATAATCGGAAAAAGAAGCATCCTGTGTAACAACACCCCTTTCATCTGATTCAGACGCATCGAATCTCTTATTCTCAGCCAAAGAGACTAATCTTTCTCCTTCTTTAGCTGAAATGAACTCACCATTTTCATTTAAAAATTTGAGGGCATTCCATTCCTGGGGGTTATGAGAAGCAGTAATAATAATGCCCCCCTGAGACTGTGTTTCGATCACGGCCATTTCTACCGTTGGTGTAGTAGCTAAATCTAGATCAATTATATCTATCCCTGCCCTAATCAAAGTGTTAATGACTAATTGCTTTATGTCTCCACCTGAAACACGAGCATCACGACCAATAACAACTTTTACCTTATTATTATCATTCTTTTCTTTAATTAAAGTACCATAGGCAGCACTAAAATTAACAATATCGGCAGAAGTTAGATCTTCTCCCTGTCTTACTCCGATTGTTCCTCTGATGCCAGAGATTGATTTAGTTATGGGCATATAAATACATGTTAACAAAGAGAAAGGGGAAAGTAAAATAAAAAAAGCTATCGTTAGATAACTTTTTTTGATTTATGTTTTGCCAATAAAAAAACACCATTGTTCTGGCGGCGACCTACTTTCCCAGGGCTCAGGCCCAAGTATCATCGGCGCAGAAGGGCTTAACTTCTGAGTTCGGGATGGGATCAGGTGTGACCCCTTCGCTAGAACCACCAGAACAATGGTGTCTTTTTATGTATTTTTAGGTAAAAGGCTTAAAAATAAAAGTGTGAGAAAATCAAATGATTTATTAGTACTCCTCAGCTGAACACATTACTGTGCTTACACTTAGAGCCTATCAAGGTCATAATCTCTGACCAATCTATGAAACCTAATCTTAGAGACAGCTTCGCGCTTATATGCTTTCAGCGCTTATCTAAACCGAAGGTAGCTACCCAGCAATGCCCCTGGTGGGACAGTTGGTACACTAGAGCTTCGTCCTTCCCGGTCCTCTCGTACTAAGGAAGGGCCTCTTCAAGTTTCCACGATCATAGCGGATAGGAGACCGACCTGTCTTACGACGGTCTGAACCCAGCTCGCGTGCCGCTTTAATGGGCGAACAGCCCAACCCTTGGGAGCTTCTCCACCCCCAGGATGCGACGAGCCGACATCGAGGTGCCGAACCAGGTCGTCGATGTGGACTCTTGGACCTGACTAGCCTGTTATCCCCGGAGTAGCTTTTATCCGATGAGCTTCCACCATCCTATATTGAATGGTCGGATCACTAAGTTCTGCTTTCGCAACTGCTTGACTTGTAGGTCTCGCAGTAAAGCTGGCTTATACCTTTACGCTATCTCCCGGGTTTCCATTCCGGGATAGCCAACCTTTGTAAACGCCTCCGTTACTTTTTGGGAGGCATCCGCCCCAGACAAACTACCCACCAGACACTGTCCCCTGAATCTCAGGGTGAGAATTAAAAACATACAAGGGTGGTATCTCACTGGCGCCCGAAGGCTCCCACCTATTACTGAACATGCATGCCCCTAATTCAATATCAAGCTGTAGTAAAGCTTCACGGGGTCTTTTCGTCCTGCTATGATTAACGAGCATCTTTACTCGTAATGCAATTTCGCCGAGTCCTTCGTTGAGACAGTGCCCAAGTGGTTAAGCCATTCGTGCAGGTCGGAACTTACCCGACAAGGAATTTCGCTACCTTAGGACGATTATAGTTATCGCCGGCGTTCATCCGCGCTTGGATTCAAAGCTTCGCACCGAAGTGCTAACCTCTCCTCTTAACGTTCGGACACTGGCCAGGCTTCACCCTCTATACATCCTCTTGCGAGTTAGCAGAGAGCTGTGTTTTTGATAAACAGTCCCTTGGGCTCTTTAGCTGCGGCCCTGATTGCTCAGGGCAGGCCTTATCTCGAAATTACGGCCGCTATTTTGCCTAGTTCCTTAACGAAGGTTCTCTCGTACACCTTAGGCTTCTCGCCTTACCTACCTGTGTCGGTTTACGGTACGATTACTGTTGTCTTAGCCCTAGAGATTTTTCTAGTCGGTTCTTTTGCTTAAGTTGACTCCGCCTTGCGACTTTATCTTCAAACGACTTCTTGAAACTAATGATCCGGATTTGCCTAGATCGTTTCTTGAAGCAATTAACGCACATACCATAGCGCGCTCAAACCACAGAACCGCGTCCTCCCATCGGAAAACAACAGTAGTGCTGGAATATTAACCAGCTCATCCATCGACTACACCCGCACTACACGGGTTACGCCTTAGGATCGACTAACCCTGGGTCGATTTGCGTTGCCCAGGAAACCTTAGGTTTTCGGTGGGCGGGGTTCTCACCCGCCTTTTTGCTACTCATGCCAACATTCTCGCTTCTCTCCGCTCCACCACGCCTCACGACACGGCTTCAACGCTGAAGAGAATGCTCCTCTACCACTCTAATCTAAAAGATTAGAATTCACATCTTCGGTACTAAACTTAGCCCCGGTAAATTTTCGGCGCGAAACAACTTGATTAGTGAGCTATTACGCTATCTTTAAAGGATGGCTGCTTCTAAGCCAACCTCCTAATTGTCGTAGTCACAACACCACCTTTCACACTTAGTTTAGATTTAGGGACCTTAGATTGTGATCTGGGCTGTTTCCCTTTCGACTGATGGAGCTTAGCCCCCATAGTCTGACTCCCGAACTACACCCTCAAGTATTCGGAGTTTGATTGAAGACGGTATCCGAAGACCCGCCCTCATCCAGTGCTCTACCCCCTGAGGTCAGCGTTCGAGGCTAGCCCTAAAGCTATTTCGAGGAGAACCAGCTATTGCCGAGTTCGATTACAATTTCTGCGCTAACCACAGCTCATCCCCTAGTGTTGCACGACTAGTGGGTTCGGTCCTCCCTTTGTCTTTCGACAAAGCTCAACCTGGCCATGGTTAGATCACCCGGCTTCGGGTCTTATCCATGCGACAAATGTTTCACTTTCGTTCTGTTAGTAGAACTAACAGGAACAAAAGCGAAACACAAACGGGCTATTAACCCTCGCTTTCACTCCACATGCTTTCCAAACGGAAATTATGTAAGCCACATAGAATAAACTCGTTGGCTCATTCTTCAATAGGCACGCCGTCACCCCATAAAGAGGCTCCGACTCTTTGTAAGTATATGGTTTCAGGTACTATTTCACCTCCCTAAACGGGATGCTTTTCACCTTTCCCTCACGGTACTTGTTCACTATCGATCATAAGAAGTATTTAGCCTTAGGTCATAGTCGACCTAGCTTCAAACGGGATTTCACGGGTCCCGCCCTACTTAAGAAAAGTTGTCATGAAGAGAAAATTCCTTTCGCTGACTGGGCTATCACCATCTCTGGCGGAGCTTTCCAACTCCTTTAGCTAAGAATAATCTTTTTTGACTTCATCTTGCCTCTCTATGAAACAAACACAACTCCCTTGCAACCCCTAAAAAACATGTGGGCATAGACCCTTCAGAATCAAACTTGGCGAACCAAGTTCAATTCGCGGTTAATTAGGTTTGGGCTCCTCCCTTTTCGCTCGCCACTACTAGGGGAATAACTATTGTTCTCTTTTCCTCCGGTTACTAAGATGTTTCAGTTCACCGGGTCTTCCAGCTTGATAAATCAAGCTCTCTCCATCTTCAATGGAGCGGGTTTCCCCATTCGGAAATCTGCGGGTCAAAGGTTGCTTGCCACCTGACCGCAGCTTATCGCAGGCTGCTACGTCCTTCATCGTCTTCTTATGTCAAGGCATCCACCATACACTCTTAACGAGATTTTCTCACACTTTTATCTTTAAAAGTGGGAACTAATATTTTTATTACATTTTAATTGATGCTCTTTTACCTAAATTATTTTGTTTTTAAAGTTCGCAGGGTGCAAAAAAACCGCTGGAAAGCGGTTCTAAGGAAGTCCAAAAATAGACCATCATTTAGAATCGCTTTTTGAGTTTAAATACTAGAAGTTTTCTCATATTTTTTAGTTTTTCCATCCTGTTAAAACTGTTAACAATTATACCTCTTTTAAAATAAATGTCAAGTATAGTTAAACATACAAAAAATAGCCTATTTTGAGCTATTTTTTTATATGCTTTTAAATGATGAATTTGATAGAAATGATTATGGTTTTAATAATAAAGTAATGGGAAACTCAGCTATAGTCCATTTAACAATCTCTGGTCTTCAACGTTTTCCAATGCCACTTCTCTGTTGATATCACCATGTTGATATAAGTCTTTAATATGACGATCCAGGGTAATCATCCCGCTGCTTCCACCTGTTTCTAGAACACTCTTGATTTGAGCGATCTTTCCTTCTCTAATAAGGTTACCAATAGCTGCGTTCTTAATTAATATCTCTCGAGCCGCCACTCTACCTCCGCTCTGATTGGGTAAAAGACGTTGTGATATTACCGCCGTAAGAACTGAGGCTAATTGAGATTTGATTTGACTCTGCTGATGAGGAGGAAAAATATCAATCATACGATCAACTGTCTGGGCAGCACTATAGGTGTGCAGTGTAGCTAAAACTAAATGTCCTGTCTCTGCTAAAGTAATGGCTGTAGATATGGTTTCCAGGTCACGCATCTCTCCCAACATAATAACGTTTGGATCCTGACGCAGAACATGCTTTAACCCACTAGCAAAAGAAACCATATCGCTACCTAACTGTCTTTGGGATATAATGCTCTTTTCTGGTTTAAAAATATATTCGATGGGGTCCTCAAGGGTGATGATGTTGGCACTGCGAGTACTATTAATATAGCCAACCATAGCGGCCAATGTGGTTGATTTGCCACAACCAGTGGGGCCAGTAACCAAAATGAAACCCTGTGGCAACTCCAGCAAATCCTTAACAACGTCAGGCATTCCAATTTCTTCTAGTGTGGGGCGATGGTCATCAATGACTCTCGCCACCATTCTCATGTTATTTTTTTCAAAGGAAAAATTAATACGAAAACGGTATTTATCAAACTGATAACTAATATCTAAGTCTCTTTTTTCTAGAAATCTCTTTTTCTGTTCTGGTTTTAAAATAGAATTAGAAATTTCCTCTAATTCTTGTGATCCAATTTTCTCCGCGTTTTGATCTTCAACAATGGTGTTAATATCAAACAACTCACCATTCACACGGATGATCGGAGTCTGCCCAAAAATTATATGCAAATCAGATGCTTTATGTTCGGCTGCTTGTTTTAATATTTGATTTATATCCATATATTACCAACCTAATTTTTTCAAACCACTGGCAGCTGCTTTTATTTGCGCCTCTTGTTTAGACGAACCATCACTGGTGGTGATTAGTTCTTCGCCAATATAAAGACCAACTGTAAAAAGCTTGGCATGATCTGGACCACTTTCGTCCAGAACTTGATAATGGGGGGTAACCCCCTTAAATTCCTGTGATTTCTCCTGAAAGCTAGACTTGGGATCCAGGTAGAGTTCGTTTTTAATAATTTTATCTAACTTTACTAGAATATACTTGTTAATAAAGGTGCTAGCAGATTCGATCCCCTGGTCTAAGTAAATCGCACCAATAATGGCTTCCACTGCATTGGCTAAAATAAATTGACGTGATTTTTTATCCTTATCCTTTGACTCTCCTTTGGATAAATAAAGGCTGCCGTCTAGCCCAATCTCCTTGGCAACCTCATGGAGCATCTTGGCATTAACCAGCGAAGCCCGCCAATTAGTTAAATCTCCTTCGGAAGTACTGGAGAATTTAAGGTACAAAGATTCTGTTACTACTATTTCTAAAACAGCATCCCCAAGAAATTCTAATCTTTCGTTATGTCCAATATGAAAATCAGCATGTTCATTTAAATATGAACGGTGAACCAAGGCCTGCTTGAACAAGTCTTGATTCTTAAATTTAACACCAATCTTTTCTTGTAGTTTGTTTAAGTCTTTTTCCATACATTAATAATTAAGCGCCTAGCATGGCGCCTAAACTATTATTTACTTTCCTTTTTTACTTCATCTTCCTTGGACTGCACTTCATCTTTATTGTCACGTTTTTGAATATTAGGCTCATCATTATAAATAGCCCCTAGAACTCCGTTAACAAATTTACCAGAAGCATCTCCTCCAAAGCTTTTAGCTACTTCGATGGCTTCGTTAATGGCTACTCGCGGAGGAATTTCTGTATAGATTAATTCATATATCCCTAGACGAAGAATATTTCGATCAATGGTGGTTATTTGATCCAATGGCCACTCGGTGGCATACTTGATAATATATTTATCAATTTTACTCACTTCCTTGATAACACCCAGAACCAAATCTTTGACAAATCCTCCATCATTAAAGTCGGGAGCAAAATTAGCAAAGTTTTCTGCAATCGCACCATCAATGTTCTGATCCTTGCGATCATTAAAATCCCAAGTAAACAGAGTTTGAAGCGCAATGGTTCTAGCTAGGTGTCGATTGGACATATTATTTCTTTTTGGCCAATTTAGTTTTAGGCTTAATCACTTCCTTGTTCTTGTAGTTACCACAGAAAGAACAGGCTGTATGGGCTTTAATGGCCTTGCCACACTTAGAACATTTACTCAAAACAACTTTCTTTAGAGCTAAATGGGATCGGCCCTGTCTAACAGAACCGGGGGTTTTTCTTTTTTTAGGGACTGACATAAAATCTTTTAAATATTATTAATTACTTTTCTAGTATAGCGAAAGCCTGACATTAGTCAACTCTAAATTACCCTAGAGTTAAGTAATATTAATTTATTTCCATGCCCAGTTCTGTGGCTTTCTTTTTTGCTTCTGGCCTAGGCTCAATGTTGTGTCCAGTCAAAAGACTGACCTTGCCGTTGGGGTCCACAAAATAACGATTAAAGCCGCCTAGACCATATAGAATCTGTGAATTAACGCTACCTCCCCTTCTTATATCACTCTCTCTATCAGCCAAAACTTTAGCTAGAGTATAGGGGTCTTCTACGCTTGAGTGTCTTTCAATAACTTCACTCATGATAGCTTCGACTCGTTCTGGTGACAAATCAAAGCGATCAATGGCGGTAATTAGTCGCAGAATTTGAGGATTATCTATCTCTGCGGGTCCGTAATTTTCCAAGGCTTCTCTTTTTTCTGTTTCACTTTGGTTAGGTTTAACTACTTTTGTTTTTTCTAAATTGAAAAGTTTGAACATATTATTATACTTGCGCTGGCTTAGGGCCAACTATCTTCTCAAAAGCTTCTTTTTCTATGGTTTCTTTCTTTAGCAATACCTCAACAATTTTCTCTAAATTATTTTTTTCTTTAGCAAAGACTTCCTTGGCTAACTCTGTGGCTTGTTCGAGAAATATAGTAATTTCTTCATCAATTTTCTCTGCTATTTTTTCACTGTAATCACGTTGTTCATGAATTTCTTTGCCTAGAAAAATCATTTCCTCCTTTTCCCCATAAGTTCTGGGGCCTAGATTATCACTCATACCATAATCTGTTACTAAACGACGAGCCAATGCAGTTGCCCGACGTAAATCTGAAGTAGCGCCGGTAGTGACTTCCCCAAAAACATCTTTCTCTATTAAATATCCTGCTAACAGAACTGCTAGCTCAGAAACGAACTCTGATTTTGTATGCAGGTGTCGATCTTCAATTGGGACCTTCAGTGTGTACCCGCCGGCTTGCCCGCGGGCAATAATGGAAACCTTGTGTACTGGATCTGCCTTGGGAAGAAAATGAGAAACTAGGGCATGCCCAGCCTCATGATAGGCGGTAATTTCTTTTTCTTTATCATTAATAACTCTACTCTTTTTTTCGGGACCAATCATTACTTTTTCAATGGCTTCAAACAGATCATCCGGCTCAATTATCTTATGATCACGACGAGCTGTTAGTATGGCTGCTTCGTTTAATATATTAGCGAGATCGGCGCCAGAAAATCCTGGTGTTCTTTCGGCGATACTACGAAGATTAACTTCTTTGGATAAAGGTTTCTTGTGAGAATGAACTTTAAGGATAGCTTCTCTATCATTTAAGTCTGGTAGATCAATCACCACCCGACGATCAAAGCGACCTGGTCTTAGTAGTGCCGGGTCTAGAACGTCAGGACGATTGGTCGCAGCAATAACGATAATATTCTGAGTAGGCTCAAAACCATCCATTTCTACTAATATTTGATTAAGTGTTTGTTCTCTTTCGTCATGAGAACCTCCCAGCCCAGCACCTCGGCGACGTCCTACAGCATCAATCTCGTCAATGAACACAATACAGGGGGTATTCTTTTTAGCTTTTTGAAATAGTGATCTAACCCTAGAGGCTCCTACTCCCACAAACATCTCAACAAATTCTGATCCAGAAATATGAAAAAATGGAACCTTGGCTTCACCCGCAACTGAGCGGGATAGTAATGTCTTCCCCGTACCTGGCGCTCCCAACAAAAGAACTCCTCTAGGAATTTTGGCTCCTAGGTCATGAAACTTTTTAGGAAAACGAAGGAAATCTACTATTTCTTTTAATTCTTCTTTGGCTTCTCTCGCCCCAGCCACATCTTTAAAGCTTGTTCTATTTTTTTCATTTGGAACAAAATCTTTTGCTGGTGATTGCCCGAAACTCATAGCTCTAGAATTAGCTCCCTGGACACCACGCATCGCAAAGTACAGGAAAGCACCGATCAGCAGTAATGGCAGCAGAAAAGGTAAAATAATAGTTAACCAGTAGTTCCAGCCATCCTCATCCTTCACTGTGATTTTTATATTACTACTTTTGGTGGTATCTACATTAAAATTACTAAGAAGGCTGGAAAGAGATTCTGCATCTTCTTTCTTAATAATCTCTTTTTGATCTTCGTTTAATGTAACCTCCAGATTGTTCCCACTAACGACAATTTCCTTAACCTGCTCTTCATTAATTTGTTTAATTAACGTCCCAATGCCAACCTCTTCCACTTTCTCTGATTGCCCAGAAAATGAACTAAAAACGGCTGCAATTACAAGAAAAATTACAAAAAACAACAAAAAATTTCTAATTAGATTTTTCATATTATAGACTTAAATGATTATTCTTATTATAAAGGTAAAATCTGGTTTTGGCAATTATAATTTTACTAAAAATAAATACAAAAACTCTGTAAAAATATGCGGTCAAGCATAAGCAAAAACCCCTAACGGCGGGGCTTTTGCTTTTAAATACATTTACATTATTTTTCCTTATTTTTCCTTCTTTTCTTCTTTAACTTTTTTCGTTTCGGGCTTTTCTTTCTTTTCTTTTGAGTCTTCTTTTGCACTTGCCTTTTCCTTCTTTATCTCTTTCGTCTTCTTAGTCTCTTCTTTCTCTTTCTTATCTTCTTTTTTTTCTTTTACTTTCTTAGAGCTTTTATCGGCTAGTTTTAATCCAAGACGATGTTCATTCGGAGAAATACTAACCACTTCAAAGTCTCTGTTTTCATCAGCAGCGAAAAGCTCAGTAATCTTCTCTTTCGGGCTAAGATTGAGTTGGCTAATATGAGCTAAACCATGAATCTCTTCATCCAGTTTAACAAATAGACCGAATGGGTTAACTTTAAGGATGGTGCCGGGAACGACTTGACCAGCTTTATATTTAGCACTGGCCTCTAGCCAAGGATCCTTCAATAATTTTTTGGCACTTAGGAAAACTTTAGCTCCATCAATGTTGATAATCTCTGCCTTTATTTTTTCTCCCACCTTGTATAGTTCGTTGGGTGAGTCTATTCTTTGCCAGGCTAACTCTGAGATATGAATAAGCCCTTCGATACTGTTATCAAAGGTCACGAAAACGCCAAAGTTTGTAATAGCAGTAATTTTACCTTCAACCTGAACACCAACCTTATATTTATCAAGGGCCGGTTGCTGCTTCTTGTTCCATACATCCTTTTCACTAAAAATAATTTTTCCCTCTTCTTCGTCCAGAGTAATAACCATAACATCAAAGTCCTGACCGATGAACGATTTTAGTTTTTCTAGAATACGGCTCTTGTCTCCGCCGGAAATACGAGGATAGTTTTCTGGTGCTAACTGAGACACAGGCAAGAAACCATCAATTTGACGATAACGACTTAGCAATCCCCCTTTATTAGCATCAACAATCCTAACTTGGATTATTTCTTTATTCTTGAATGCCTCATGCAGACTAAGTAATGCTTTTTCTTGTCCAACCAAACGAAATGATAGTTCTAATTCGCCATTTTCATTTTCTTCATCAATAACAGTAGCTTCTATCTCATCACCGGGCTCTAAGTCAGAATACTCTGGGACTTCATTGAAAAGTTCAGGCCCACGAACTATGCCCATTAACACACCACTGATATCTAATTTTACCTCTGATTTGGAGGCAGAAATTACAACCCCCTTGACGATGTCGCCAGTCTGAGGAATTTTTATTTCATCTTTTTCTAACAATGCAGAAAAATCAACATTATTGTTTTCCATATTATTTTACTTTTTTATAATAAAAAAAGCTTGTTTAGCCCTATTAGCGCAGGGCTCTTTGGCCACCTTAATCCAAAGAATTTGTTAGAGGTGATATTTGATTGTTAACTATAGTTAGTTTAGGGGGAAATGAGATAAAAGTCAAGGTCTTGACAAAGATGTATATTGTGGTACAATAATAAATCAAATTAAACAGCCATGGGATCCTTAACAACTTTGTCACAGCTCTGGAAAAAAATATTTCCGGACAAAACAGAAGAATCTAAACAATATCGACTTGACGATAACTATCCAGCCAACTGCCAAGTCTGTATTTCTCCTGACGGCCAATTTGTGGTACCGGGAGTTGGCAAGGTTGCCTTGGATGAGATCAAGGACTATTATTCCTCTAGAGAGGGTGTTGATAGCCTACTACAGGCTATTAAAAGGGACATCCGAATAGCAGAGAAATCTGGAGGAAGATTAGATGAAAAAACATTAGAAGAGGTTTTTAAAAAACCAATTCTAAACAACTAAAAAGGCGCATAAACAATATGCGCCTTTTCTATATTCTATTTAAAAACTAATTACTGCTGCCAATTGTTGGCGTCTGGTCCTTGCTTAATCTGACGAGTTATTTTTTCCTTTTGATCAAGCATCTCGGGAGTATCCTTTAGAAGAGGGTATTGAGCCTTAAGATCTTCAAGTTGCTTTAGAAGTGCGTTGCTCTTAGAGGTAAAGGTAGCTTCAACAATAACAGCATCCCAAACTGGCATCATTGTGTCTGGATTCTGAGCTTTTTTGATTTCTAAGCCTTTAATTTTCTCTTGAATTTCTCCTTTTGGAGTCATGAATTTAAATAATCCTCCTTTATCAAGTTGCGCCTGTAGATTAGCGATGATTAGATCATAGCCCGCGGCAACATACTCTTTTCTTTGTTGTTTTTCTTGTTCGGCTTTATTCTGACCAGCAATTTCATTGCTAAGCTCAGCCATTTTCTTGTCTTCGCCAACTCTTTCTTGAGATAACTGCGTTATCACACTTTCGTCTTCTGTTTTCTCTGAAGTGGTTGGGGCCTCTGGCATTTCCATAACATCAACATCGTCCCCCGCTTCTTTAGTCTTTGATACTGGTTTTTCAAATTTATTCATACTTTTAAGTTTTAATAAATAAACATAGATTATTCTTATATAACCTATCAAGATTATTATATCACATAAACAGATAATAGTCAAGCGGTAGTGGTCAAATAACAAAAAAGCCTAAAAAATAGGCTTTATAGATAGTGATACATGCTTACCCCAAAGATGACTTTGATAAAGAAATTACTTAAAGCAATAATAACACCAAAGCACCAAGCGGTTAAAAGCACCTGGTATTGAAACCTGCGCAACCAAATATAGTCATGGTTAGAGCCCTTCGCTAGTAAATAAACGAACATGATTATGAATCCAAACATGCCGATGCCAGCCGTTGAAATGTGTAAAAGGAACAACACACTCAACCAGGGAACATCATGATTATTATTAAGGTGAGAAAACTTAAAGATAAAAGGAGCCGCTCCTATACACAAGTCTAGAATAATCCCCCATGCAATAAAGCGCATAAAATTAGGTTTTCTCCAGTAGAATCTATGGCTGCCAACAATGTAGAAGAAGGCTGCAGCAATTTGTACAATAATCAAAAAAATTTGTTTATACCACCACATGATTTCCAAGATTTAATGAACGATAAATAACTGATTAATATATATTATATAATAACTGTTGTCAATTATTTGGTCTACTTATTCAGCAAAAAGCAGGCGCTTGACCTGCTTTTTAATATGTTAATGCTTATACCAATGTTTTCTACTTCCCAAAATATCTCTTAGCTTTTCGATGCATCTTTTTTATTAACCCTTTTCTGCCGGATAGAACTAGCTGACTACCATTTCCACAATTATGTGCTCTCTGCACTATTCTAACCCTGGCCCCATAATACTTCAAAACAAAATATAACTGGAATATTGCTAGATTAGACAATAAGGAAAGCGGCCAATGGGACCCCATGGTAAAGAGGAGGTAAAATTTCTTCCCCTGCCAATTAGGAATCTTTCTTTGCTTTTTGTCCGACCATGCTCTACCAGACACTCCGGCTCTATCTAGAAAATTTTTCAATATAGCAGGAACACCGGAGTTCCAGATGGGAAAAGCTAAAACTATTTTTTCATGTTCTTCAATAGCGGTGATTAGACTTCTTACATCCTTGCTAGAAGGATTTTTCGTAACATCAACCGTACGATTCTGATTGTTTAGATACTCTATGTTAAGGTCATACAAGTTAATCCAAGAAAATTCGTATAAATCTAGGTTAGCCTGAGAAACAAAAAGAGAAGCAAGAAAACTAGAATTACCCTTTATGTTGCAGGATGATGAAATGACTAGTATTTTTTGTTTCATTTTTTCACTATAATATTCAAATTATATTTTATCTCATTTCTTAAATACTTATCCTTGAGACTATCAAGCCCTTCTCCGTCTCCCCAAATAACCCCCCAGTTTGCTCGATCAATTTCAAAGTCGGCAGTGATTCTTAAATCATCCTGTTCAGAAGTGATCTTGGCTTCAAAACTAATTGGTCTGGTGATGTCCTTAATAGTCAAATCACCCTCCACTTGATAGGTTTTTCGATCTGAGACTGGTTCCATTCTATTTAATACTATCCTAGACTCTGGGTATAGATCAACAGAGAAAAAATCTGTGCCTGCAAAATGCTTTTCCAACTTATCCAACTTTTCATCACTCTTAATAGTAGTCATATCAATGACAACTTCTCCTCCCTCGAATCTTCCTTGGCTAATGTTGAATGACCCAGTTTTAATATCGATTGTACCAGTGTGGTTCACTCCGGTAATTTTAGCGCCATCCCACCTAATACTACTGGCCTCTGTGTCTACTTGATATTGGCCGTCAACTAATTGCATTACCTGAGTTGTTATGGGTTCATCAATAGCTTCTTGCAGGTCTCTGTCGTTTCTACTAGCCTGATGGCTGCAGCCAGTAAGTATAAACACCCCCAGAAGGGGTAGTATAATTAATTTGTTCATAGTACATATAATTTACCAAAAAATACTTATATAGTTCGGCAAATAAATTAATAATTAAATGGACGTATATATTAACATTTTTTATAGTACGGGTAAAGTGCTGTGTTCCTATTTTTTATGAACAATTGATCCTACATATTTCCAGAGAACGCCCTGCCCTAAATTTCATACACCCTGGGGGACCCTTTAATAAAATCTGTACTAAGAGAGTATGTGTATGCTCCCTGAAAAGGAAATAAAATAATGTCGTTTATTTCAATGTTACGAGCATAGCAAAAATATCCCCACATATCTGAAGACGCACATAAAGAGCCAGCCATTTTAGTTCTTAATTCATTCCTCGAAGTGTTAGTCAAATTAACGGCCGGATAATAATATTTATTGCTTATCACTCCAAAATTATCGGTTCCGCCATCAAGAATTATATAGTCATTTTTTTTCTTGTCCATCACTTTGGTTAAAATATGAAAAATGTGCGAAGAAACCCACCTTCCAGGCTCAGTGATAAATATTATATTTGGCATTAGCTTTTTGAGCTCAGAATTATAGTAATTACTAATATCCTGAAAAAAACTATCAATGTTTTGGGAGCGGATAGCGTTATATCCAGAAAATTTATTTGGTGAGTTCAGCTGATTGCTGGGCTTCAATAGAAAGTCTGTCTTGTCACCATAGAGTCCTCCTCCGATATCAATAAATTTGAGATTGCGCAAGAAGGTTGGAGTAAAGTCTCTTACTAAACATTTTTTTATTAAATTCAAAGATTTAATATATGGTCCGCTGGAAGTATTCCAGCTGTTATGAAAATGAAGACCTACCAGATTAATATGTTTCATCGTCAATGACAGGTTATAAAAGTCTTTAAGCTCCTGAAGATTTATACCAAATTTATTCCATGCCCCCATTCCTTTAGTATGCACCCTCACGCCAACATTAATGGGGCGGGTTAATTTTAGGCTATTTAACTTCTTCAGTTCTTCAAAACTATCTAGGTGTATCGTCAGATTCTTAAAGTTTCTAATGGCATATAACATATCAGAGGCTGATTTTCCTGGCCCAGTAAACACAATCTTTTTTGCTCCTGCTTCTTTGGCTAGTTTTAGTTCTTGGAGACTTGAGGCGTCAAGCCCAAACCCCCTGAAGCTTGCTATGCTTTTTAGAACCTGCTTATGAGGGTTACTTTTAATAGCATAATATGGCTGGATGGTCAGCGCACGCCCTTTTATAGCCTGGGAGTATTCCCGCAATCTTTCTAATAAAATGTTTTTTTGAAAAACAAAACAAGGCGTCTGTTTTTGTAATATCAGATATTTCTCTGGAGAAAAAAGATATTGAAACTTAACGAATTTCATAATTAATGATTTTATTAATTTTTTGATACAAAAAAGTTCCCGTTTTGTTCAGCTCTCCTGTTTCCATATCATAGAGAGGCTTGTTACTAATCAGTGTTGCAAATTGCACTGGATTTTTATATTTTTCATTCCTATTTAATTCATTGTAATAAAAGAAAATGTTCTTTCTCTTAATAAAGTCTAACTTATTCTTTATTCGGGCTATGCAAAGGTGACCTTTTTGTATTGAATAAAAACCGCTGGGCAAATAAGTGTTGATAGTTTTTGGCGTCTTTTGATTTACCCCGATATTTAAATCAAAAAATAATTGTGCCCCAGCGAATTCACTTAGTGGCAGCGACTGGGAACATTTCTGATCACTCTGTTTTTGGATGCAGTAATGATCACTGAGAAGCTGGGCAAAGTTAACATGATTAGTAAGTGTTTTCTGAGCAATAATTTGGTTAGTAGCACAGGCTACTCGAGGATTACACTCAATAAAATAAACTTGGTCATCATTTAGAATAAAGTCTATATTAATTAATCCCCTCAAACCCTGAAGTTGTAAATGCTTGCCAATACCTATAAGTTCATTGGAGATTGTTTTATATCCCTTTTTACTAAAAAATTGGTGAGGGAGCCATTGAATTCCAATAAAACTACCCAGATCGCCGTTCTGTGATTTAGCAAAACACTGTCTTTCCACCCCGCTTAGAAACATCCGACCATCTTCTATAAAAATCGAAGAGCTAAGAGACAACCCTGGCTGGTATTCCCTCATAAGCAAGGGAAAGGTTATTTGCTTTTCTTGTCTTTTGTAGTCATCGAAGCTTTCTATAAAAAAGGTTCCTTCTCCTCCGTAGGAATTCGGAATCTGTAAAACAGCATGACCTATTTTCCTCAACTCCTTGGCGTTATGAATAACTTTGGCTTTTGGGTGTGGCAAGTTATGATTTACAAGAAACTTTTCAAAGTAAATCTTGTCTTCATATTTTTCCCGTAATTCATAGGGTAAACACAGCAGCTGGACGGCATGGGCTTGAGCCCAAAGGTTAATATTAGACGAAGAGTGTTTGAGAAATAAATATTGTACATTTTTTGCTTTTAGCCTTGAGTCTAGATTAGAATTGGTAATAATTGTTTCATTACTTAATTCTGAAAAATTTTTCTTGTTATTTAATTTGATGGAAATTACCCTGTCTTTCTTCAAATATGCTAACGCGAATCTTTCTTCATCTGATTTTTCGGGAACAATAGCAAAAAAAGAATTATATTTATTCTCTTGGGCAAAAAATAAATCTAAACTCCTCAAAAAATAGGCTATTTTCATACAATTTATGCAGCTTATAAACTAATACCGTTCCCTTGTAAATGATAATATGGGGGCTTGCTTTTATAACGCTGGATGGTCATTCTAATTACTTCTTCTAGAAAATCTCCATAATCCAATCCGGCTAATTGGGCAACTGCAGGGACGCAATCGCCTATATTGATAGAAGGATTTGGATTCAATTCTAACACATAGGGGTTATTGTGAGCATCCACTTTAATCTCTACCCTGCCATAATCATGGCAATCGAGAATGTTATAGGTATCCAAGGCTATCTCACTAATTAAAGATTCCAATCTTTTGTTGATCTTTTTCGGCGGTCGTTCAATAATTATTTTTTCTTTATAGATTTGGTTGTCAGAGTATTTTGCTTCATAGGGGTAGATGTGCCAATAACCCCCGGGCAAATTATCGAAAATTGATCTAGAAAGAGGTAAAACACGTAGATCATCCTCTTCGCTACCTAAAATAGAAACATCATACTCATCACCGTCGATATACTCTTCGATAAGAGCGGGGCGACCAATCTCTACTATAATTTTATGAAGTTGCTTCTTTAGGTCCGCCTCATTTGTAACCACAGACTCATTGGTAATTCCAATGGAATTGTCGGTATTGGCCGGCTTCACAATAAGGGGATATTTTAGATCACCATCAATCTTATCACTCAATGAATAAACATAGTCCCACTTCGGAGTTGGAATCTTATGATATGATAAAAGCTTCTTAACCCGGATCTTATCAATGCATAACCCAAGAGTGAAAGGACTAGAGCCGGTATAGGGAATCTGTAAAGTATCGAGAATGGCTGCGGCATGAGGTTCTAATAAACTAGAATTGTTAATACGTTCACAGATATTAATAGCCAAATCTATATCGCTGTGCCTTAACTTGTTAAACGCCTCATCTAAATTATTAAAGTCAAAGAGTGTCGTTTTGTATCCCCTCTCAATTAAAGTTTTTTCTATATTATTACCAACAGAAGTCAGGGCTTGCTCCACCTCTAGCCCATTAGTCTGATCAGCATAAACATTGTTGATAATCCCTATGTGCAATTTCCTTTGGTTTTTGATATCTATTCTTCTCAGCCTTTCAATTTTTGTATTATTTAAAGATGAGTCTTTACGAATCGAAGAAAAAGAAAATTTATTTTTTCGCAGAGTCTTGCCAATGGTTGAAGCAGGATGAAACTTAGATATTTCAAACTTAACTAATCCCAGAGCTTCGTGTAAATTATCTTCAGCGTCAATAAAATTATCTCCTGAAACAGTAACCCATCCCATACAATCATACCCTTCTGGCGGAGTGAGTACTGAGTCACCAATCTTTTTGAAAATATTAACTTCTTCAATATACTCTTTATTCTCTATGTCCTTATTAACATCCAGTTGAGAAAGTATTCCTGATTGTTCTGCTAAGAAATATCTCCCAGCCATATACTTATATGGGTTTTGTGGCTTATTAATTTTCTTAATGTGTAAACCAAGAGCAATGATGAGGGCATATTTAATTAAATCAACCCGCCAAACTCCTTTGACAAAAGAGTGAACTTCATCCCCTCCCATTCTTAAATTAATTTCAATGGGCATCGGCCCCGTTTTAGTTGCCTTGGCCTCAAAATGAACACATCCATTCTGAATTCCTAATTTTTCCAAAGTTTCATCAGCCATGGCAATCAAATCTTCTTGATTTTTATGAGGCAGACTAGAAGGGATTGATTGTCCTGTCTCAACAAAGAATGGTTCATTGGTTTTATCGTTATCTGAAATGGAGTAGAATTTAATCCTTCCATGTTGGATTAAAATATCCATATCAACTTCATCGCCATCAATATACTCTTCTACCATAATATCCCCTCCATCGGTGAGAGCCGACTCTACTTTTTCTGACATCGCTTTCTTTATATACTCATACCCTTCTCTTAGGGCCTCCTCTGTATTAATTTTAATAACATAAGCGCTGCTTGAGCCATAAACTGGTTTAACCACCAAAGGAAAAGACAAATTTTTAACCACAACATCTATGTCTTTACTATTTTTGATTATTTGATGTTTAATGTAGGGCAATTCATTATTCTTGCAAAAATCTCTAAACAAAAACTTACTTCTAGCTTTTTTAGCTATGGCGTGCGGAATACCAATGAAGTGAAATTTGTCACATATCTTAGCGGTTAACAAAACATCATCCTCCCAAAATGTAATTGCGCCATCAATCTTGGTTTCCCTATTGTCTTTGATAAACGATTCCACTTGTTGAAGGGCCTTAGTATGGTCCGCAGTATCAGCAATAATCCAATCATCAACGTATGGGAGGGCCCAATTCTTTTCTTTATTTAGGGCAACAATGTTAACACCAAGCTTCTTCATTCTTTGAATAATAAAGCGTTTCTTCAAACTACCAGTGTTAACTAAGAGAATGGTTTTCCCCTTTAGTTCGTCTTCTGGTTGATGAGGTCTAATATTCGTATTCATATGCTTAAATATAACAAAAACGACAACTCAAATAGTTGTCTTTTCCAAAAGATATATTGTGTTTAGTTAGTGATGAATTATACCTAGAATGATCAGGCTCATCCGAGTTTCTCATTTGTAGTGTATTACTCTAAAAAATTATTTTAATATATAAATTATAGTATGTTCATTAATTTAGTCAATAGTCTTATGGCCCCCGACGAAATGCTTTAAACCTAGTGACAGCGGGTGGTTATCAAAAACCAGATTTTTATTCTCGCTAGAATTCATATTTTTTATAACAAAAGCCCCCACCTAAAGGGCTTTTGTAATCTGAGGGTTTATAAAACCCCATAAATGGAGCGGGTAACGGGAATCGAACCCGTCTCTCGACCTTGGCAAGGTCGCATAATAACCACTATACGATACCCGCATGTTGTGCCGCGGGGGAGACTCGAACTCCCACGATATTGCTATCACTGGATTTTAAGTCCAGCGCGTCTACCAGTTCCGCCACCACGGCCAACGTTGTGGAGATGATGGGAGTTGAACCCATGTCCAATAGGCGTAACTAAATACATTTACAAGATGTAGTCTAATTTATTTTTTTTCACCTTGATCATCATAAATTAGACAAAAGCGATCAAAGTTATCTTTCAATTGTTTCGACATTTTCCTAGAAAGAAGAAGAGAATGTCTATCTTCATTATATGACACCGGTGGCTAGATATGAAGCCTCGCTAGACCGATGGTTACGGCTCAAATTTTAGGCCATAACTGGAGCATAACTTGGAACTTTCCAAGTAAATGCTTTTGCCGTTTTGGCAGTTATGTTTTTAGGCCATTTTAACGTTGTGACCAAAACACGTCTTGAATATTTAGAAAAATTCCTACTGTCGATGCCTGGCATCCCCAGTTTAATTCCTTTTTGTTAATGTCCGCAATCTTCTATCAACATCTCGTTTCTTAATTGACTCTCGTTTATCATATTTCTTCTTTCCCTTGGCAACTGCGAATTCTAACTTGATAAAACTATGCTTAGTATATATTTTGAGTGGGATTAGTGTCAAGCCTTGCTCACTCTTCTTCCCCACAAGGTGATTTATTTCGAGGCGGTTTAGCAACAGCTTTCTATCTCTAATGGGATTGTAGTCCGGTAAAGACCCTGCTTGTTTATAGCGAGAAACCTGACAATTGATTAGATATAGTTCCGTTTTACCGTCTCTAGTTTTAATACTAATATAGCTACCCTTGAGACTTATTTGCCCTGCCCTGACGGCTTTTACCTCATGACCATACAAAACTAAACCGGCCTCATGAGTGTCCAGTATCTCGTAGTCAAACTTAGCTTTTTTGTTTATCGCTAGAGTTGGCATAATTCCATTCTTTGAGCTTAGCGATTACTTTTTCGTTAGTCAAAATATTACTTAAATAATGATAGTAGTTTGGTTCAGTAAGCATCTTGGAAACCTCTGCATTGGTTTCATACATTTTCTTTAATTCAGCAATTTTATCTTCTACTTCTTTTTTCTCGGGAGTGATTTTTTCTTTAACAGCTATATCTCTAATAATAAGGGCTGACTTCACTCTTTTCACAGCATTGGGCATCATTTCCAACATTAATCCATCTTTAGTCTTTTGCATATGAGAAAGGTAATCTTCAAATTTACCTCCCTGTCTAAGAACTGACTGTTCTAATTCAGCCATCATGTTTCTAGCTTCGCTTTCAACAATAGCCTCAGGCAGATCGCCAAATTTTGTGTTATCAATAATCTTTTCCAGCATCGCTGCCTCGTTGCGACTATCGGCTTGTTTTTGTTTGTCCAATTTAATATTGTCAGCAATGCCCTTTTTTAATTCTTCCACGTTCTTCATTTTGAACATTTGTGCTAACTCATCATTAATCTCTGGCAGATTGCGTTCAAACACCTCTTTTATTTTTACTTCAAAATCAACCTTTTTGCCTGCCAAGTTTTTCTTATGATGACCCTTAGGATATTCCAATTGAAATTTTTTCTCTTCACCCTTCTTTGCCCCCAAAATATTTTTATCAAACCCAGGAACAAAATATTCCTTACCAACCATAACTGCCAAATCTTTACCTCCACTCTCTTCCAGGGGGACCCTATCTAATAACATATTAATATCTACCATAACTTTATCACCATTCTTAACTTCTCTGCTAACAGCTGCCTCGGTTGCTCTCATCTCTCTTAGATCATCCAAGGCACTATCAATATCCTTATCTTCTACCTTTACTTCTGCTATCTTGATATTCAATCCCTTGTACTCCCCCATGGTCATTTCAGGAAGTATTGAGAGTACTACTTTATATGAGAAGGGGTTTTCTGGCGCTAATTTGGTAACATTAACCTGGGGTTGCCCGATAGCTTGTCTTTCTGGGGTGGTATTCTTTCCAATGGCCTCATCAAGAGTACTATTGATAGCGAAACGACTAGCTTCTTCTAATATAGCCATTTCTCCAACCTTTTGTTTTACAATTTCATAGCTAGCTTTACCGGGACGAAAACCTTCAATCTTTACCTCCTGAGAAACCTTCTCTACGCCCTTGGCGATATAAGGCTTAAATTCATCTAAGGTTAGTTCAATTGTTAGTTCAATTTGTGATTTTTCTAAATCTTTTTTTATTACTTGCATAGTGTAGTACTTATTATTAAACAGGTCCGAAAACCTGTCTTTTATTATTATTGAGTCTATATTGTATCACTTTGTTGAGAAAAATCAAGGTTAACAAAAATAATGTTAAATTAATGCTTTATATCATGTTTATAAGCTACTTAATAAGGCTTTCTAACGAACATTGTTGACATTAATTAATATAACTTGTGCTCTGTAGAATCGTTCTTCTTAATTGAATATTTACCCAAATACACACTACTATGATAAAAGCTCCCCCTGCTCATGTTTCTATTATTGATTTAATAGAAAAAATAATGGCGAGACCCATCTCATCAACAAGTGAGACAAGAATAACAAAGGCTACAGCTATTTTGTCTAAAATTCTTATTCCCGAAGAAGCAATTGGTGATTTGAAAGAAAGAATCCATATTTTTTCAGAAACATACGTACAACGTATTGGATTTCAAGATTGGTTAAACCTGCTTGATATGGCCACTGACTACTCCAGCGAAGGCAAGAAGCCTTATCACGAAGTGATAGAGGCTGAATTGACTGAATCAGTTGATTCGCTGAAGTCGGCTCTCGAAAAAGGAAATCCGACAGATCATCTGTTGGCAAGAGTTGAGACTATCCTGGAAATAATCTCCAGTAGTGACCTCCCTTCACACGGTATCGATCGCCTACTAACAGAACTAGGCGCGGGATTCTATACCGCAAATTCCTGGGGACTGCTAGAAGAACCGGGCAAACTTCTCACCAAAAGATTTGGCATAGGAATTGCTTCATTGCAGCGTCTTGGTTAAAATTTAAAATCCCAGACCGTTAATACAGCGGTCTTTTTTATTACAAAATTTGCGCTACAAAAAAATAGAAAATATTAATACTTTTAAAATTAAGCCCGAGGCAATAAAGTCTGGTCCCGCTATTAGAGACTTAACAGGATCGGCTAGGAACAGAGTTTGCAAACGCAATTATTGATTTGCAAAAAAGACTAGGATGAGAGTGAACAAGAAAGCAAAACACCCCCGAATGGAGGTGTTTTTTATATATATTTTTTTCTGATTTAGATTAGCAGAGCAACAATTAAAAGGGCCACAATGTTAAGCACTTTTATCATTGGATTAATGGCAGGGCCAGCAGTGTCCTTATAAGGATCACCGACTGTGTCTCCAGTCACAGCTGCCTTGTGAGCCTCTGAACCTTTGCCACCATGATGACCATCTTCGATATATTTCTTGGCATTGTCCCAAGCTCCACCACCAGAAGTCATAGAGATGGCAACAAAGACACCGGTTACGATTGAACCAACCAATACACCGGCTAGAGCTTCTAGTCCGTGATCCATGAAAGCGAAACCAACAATAATTGGCACCGCTACTGGAATTAATGCTGGGACAATCATTTCTTTGATAGCTGCCTTAGTTACAATATCAACGGTACGACCATAGTCTGGTTTTTCAGTACCAGCCATGATACCTAACTTCTCTTTGAACTGTTGTCTAACATCTCTCACCACTGCACCGGCTGTTTTCCCAACAGCTGTCATCGATAGGGCGGCAAAATAGAAAGGTAACAATCCACCAATGAATAGTCCGACTAGAACATATGGATTATCAATCATAAATTCTGCCTTGCCACCACCAGCCACAATCTTGTGAGTATAGTCAGCAAATAGGACGAGAGCGGCCAGGGCTGCTGAACCAATAGCGTAACCCTTAGTAACAGCCTTGGTGGTATTACCAACGGCATCCAGCGGGTCAGTGATGTTTCTAACATCTTCTCCCAACTCAGCCATTTCAGCAATGCCTCCAGCATTATCGGTAATGGGGCCATAGGCATCCATGGTAACAATAATGCCTGCTAAAGAAAGCATGGACATGGCGGCAACCGCAATGCCGTATAGACCAGCGAAATAATATGCTCCCAAAATAGCTAGAACAATAACAATGATTGGCCAAGCAGTTGATTTCATTGAAACGGCCAAGCCAGCAATAACGTTAGTGCCATGACCAGTTTCTGATGCCTTGGCGATATCCTTAACCGGCTTGAATTTAGTGGAAGTATAATATTCAGTAATGATTACTAAGAGAGCGGTCACAACTAAGCCAATTAAACTAGCAAAGTAAATTTTGATGCTAACGGATGGATCACTTATTAAAGCTTTAGAAACAAAGTAGAAGGCAACCGCAGCCAAGATCCCGGATACAGCCAAGCCTTTATATAGCGCTTGCATAATATTTTTCTTCTTCCCTAAACGAATAAAGAAGATGCCAATAATGGAAGTAATAATAGAAGCTGCTCCCAGAACTAGCGGGAACAGAACAATGTTGGGGTCATTGGCAAAAGTTAGAGATCCTAAAATCATAGTAGCAATGGAGGTAACAGCGTAGGTTTCAAATAAATCGGCAGCCATCCCGGCACAATCACCAACGTTGTCACCAACGTTATCAGCAATTACAGCTGGGTTTCTTGGATCGTCTTCAGGAATACTAGCTTCCACTTTTCCAACTAGATCCGCTCCCACATCAGCTGCCTTAGTATAAATACCTCCACCCAGACGAGCGAAAATAGAGATTAGTGAACTACCAAAAGCAAAACCAATTAAAGCATCCAGGTTATTAGAGAGCCCTAACTTCAAGCTAATGAAATAGAAGCCGGCTGTGCCCAATAAAGCTAGCCCAACAACTAACATGCCGGTGACACTTCCACCTCTAACAGCTACATTCATGGCTTTGGCCAGCCCCTTACGGGCGGCTTCAGCGGTACGAACATTGGCTCGAACACTAACATACATTCCAATGTAACCTGTTAGACCTGACAGGACTGCTCCCAACAGAAAAGCGATGGCAGTGGGCCAGTTTAATAAAAATCCAATAACTAGGAATAGGATAGCGGCCACAAGTGCTACTGTCTTATACTGACGATTGAGAAAAGCTTTAGCACCAGCTTGAATAGCGCTAGCTATCTCCTGCATCTTTTCATTACCTGCGGGTAAGCGCAGGATAGAAGCTCCCACCAATAGACCGTAGATGATGGCTAAGATGGCGCTTCCTAAAACTAATAATGTTACGAACATAGTTTTTTATTATTATTTTTATAATTATTTTTTAGTGGTTTTCTTCTTAACAGTTTTTTCTGCTTTGTCGCCTTCTGGTTCAACTTCGTCGTCCTTTTTTGAGGTCTTCTTTTTTTCTTTTTTCTCTGGCTTTTCCTTTGCGGCTGCTTTGGATTTATTTTCTTCCGGTGCTTCCTTCTCATCGCCTGCCATAACTTCATCGCTAGAAACTGCTTTTATCTCTTTTCCCTCTTCGGTGGCCTCAATAATATCAATCTTCCAACCAGTTAGCCGAGCAGCTAGACGAACATTCTGTCCATTCTTTCCGATTGCTAAAGATAATTTATCTGAACTAACTTTTACTGTTGCTTTCTTTTCCACTTCGTTTAGTGAAATGCCTACGATCTGAGCAGGCGCCAAGGAATTGGCAATAAACTTAGCGGGGTCTTCGTTGTATTCAATAATATCAATTTTTTCTCCTCCCAATTCATTAATAATGGTTTGGATGCGAGAGCCTCTTTGCCCTACACATGAGCCCACTGGGTCAACATTCTCAGCTTCAGTATAAATAGCTACCTTGGATCGAGATCCTGCCTCTCTGGCGACAGCTTTAATTTCTATAAGATTATTAGCAATCTCAGGAATCTCTAAATAGAAAATCTTTTTTAAAATTTCATCGGAACGACGAGAAAGAATAATTTCTGGACCTTTATGCCCCTCTCTAACTTCCTTAATAAAAATTTTTATTCTTTCGCCGGGATTATAGCGTTCACTAAAAATTTGCTCTTCTGCGGGCAACAAGCCCATGGCTTTGCCAATGTCCACAAAAACAAACCTACCTTCACGTCTTTGAACAATGCCTCCAACAACTTCATTTTCCTTGCCTTTAAACTCATTAAAAATCATGTCCCTCTCCATCTCTCTTAGTTTCTGGATAATTACTTGCTTTGCTGTTTGGGCCGCCATTCGACCATAGCTTTCTGGTATTGGTAGATCAGTTACAATCTCGTCACCAATTTTAGCATCATGTTTTAGAATTCCGGCTTCTTTAATTTGGATATCTGTCTTAGGATTGAATTTTTTTACTTCCTCTTCCCCTTCAACAGCTTCAACTTTTTTATGCTCCATTCTATTCTCTTCTCTTACCTTAAAAGCCTCCTTTTTGGTTTCATTAGGATTTGGATCATACAAACTTTTGAGCATTTCTGCCTCTTCTTCTTCCGGTAAATTATCAACTACAGTTTTAACATCAAAAATCTCTGACGCCCCACTATTAACATCAAACTTTACTCTAATGTTTTGATTACGCTCACCATAATCTTTACGATAGGCGGCTGCTAAAGCAACCTCAATGGCGACTATTACGTCGTCCTGATTTAAATTCTTTTCTTCACAAAGTTGTTTGATGGCGCTACTAATGTCTGACATATAATTATTTGGTTAATATTTCACTAAATTACTTAAATAAAAAGCCAATTGTAAAAACAACTAGCTTTATATATACATAATAACATATTTAACGTTTTTGTCAAAGTCTAAACTGGATAAAAAAGATCTACTCGATTTTCAACGGCTGCCCTAATACGTAGTAACACCCAACGAGAAATTGCCCAGGCTCCTAATGTTATTGCCAGACCAATGGCAGCGTTCCGGATTTGAGTGAGTGCAATTTTGGTTTTTTCTTGATTTCCCCCGGCCATCATATAACGATATCCGGAAAGTAGGATTAGGATTAAGAAAACAATAGCAACAAAACCTAAAAGCACATTTATGATCCCAGCTATGATTACCCTTATGTCCGTCTTTTGATTTCCATAAACTGCTCCCAGCTCATTAATCCCAGTTTGACTATTGAACAGTGATTCTTCGGCTTGCGCTGGTGCCGTAAGAGGGAGTAGTATAAAAATCTGGCTTAAGCAAAAAATGGAAAGAATAATAAAAGAGAAAACGTGCTTTTTAGTGATTTTCATAAATATGATATAATTGTTTTAGCTATTAATATTATATAGAAATACCATTAAAAAAACAAGAAAATGAATCTAGCCGCAGCTGTTGCTAAAAATACCATCATTCAAATAACTGGCAAAGTGGTTTCCACTATTCTGGGGATTTTTTCTTTGGCCTTGATGACTCGTTATCTGGGGCAGGCGGGTTTTGGTGAATACACTACCATTATCACCTTCTTAACCTTCTTCGCTATCATTGCTGATCTGGGTATTACCCTGGTTACGACTCAAATGATTAGTGGTGAAAAGGATAAAGCCAAGGAAAACAAAATTCTTAACAATCTCTTTAGTCTCCGCCTAATCTCAATTTTAATTTTTCTAGGCTTAGCAGTATTGTCAGTAATGTTTTTTCCCTATGGCTTGGCAGTAAAATACGGGGTTCTAATAGCCGCTGTTTCTTTTATCTTCCCTGCTCTCAATCAGGTTTTAATAGGATTGTTCCAAAAAAAGTTAAGCATGGACAGAGTAGCCATTGCTGAAATTGCCGGACGCATAGTTCTAATTATCGGAGTAATCTTAGCCATCACCTTTAACGCTGGCTTAAATGGAATCTTGTTCGCCACTATTGCCTCGGCAATAATAAACTTCTTATTACACTTTGTGTTCTCTCGTCAGTTTGTGATAATAAGATTGGAGTTTGATTTTTCTCTTTGGAAAAAAATATTCATTAAATCCTGGCCGCTGGCAATAACAATTGTTTTGAATTTAATATACTTGCGAGCAGATATTTTAATATTATCGCTATTCCGAGGCCCCAATGAGGTCGGCTTATACGGTGCCGCCTATCGTATCATTGATGTTCTCGCCACAATCCCTTTTATGTTTGCGGGAATCGTTTTACCAATTCTTACTGTTGCCTGGCTAGAAAATAATCCAGAATATTTTAAAAAGGTTTTGCAAAAATCTTTTGACTTTATGGCCATCGTGGCCATCCCATTAGTAATAGGAGCTCAGTTTCTAGCCGATCCTGTTATGTCCCTAATAGCAGGACCCGACTTTATTGCTTCGGGCTTAATTTTAAAAGTATTAATATTTTCTGTAGCTGCCATCTTTCTAGGAACAATATTTTCTCATGCTGTTATTGCCATGGACAAACAAAGAGAAATAATTCGTTTCTATGTTTTTACTAGTATCACGGCTCTCATTGCCTATTTTTTTCTGATTCCTCGATATTCGTATTTCGGCGCTGCCGGCGTAACTATCTACAGTGAGGTGTTAATTGCTATTTTTTGTATTTATTGTGTATTTAAGAATAGCCGCTTCTTGCCCAGTCTAAGGGTTGGCTTGAAATCTTTAGCTGCCTCAGGTATCATGGCTTTGTCCATCTATATCTTCCCTCTGCGCTATCAGGGCACTCTAGGAGGACTCGTCTTAATTGTGATCCTTGCTACTTTAATTTATTTCCTTTGTCTCTATAGTATTGGTGGTATAAAATCCACAGATCTAAAAATGATTATTAATCGTAAAGACAAAGATGGTAACCGCCCAACCTATGAACCAGGAACCAACTTCTAATATGACTCTCGACTTCCCAACAATAGTATTTGAAAATGAAAGCTGCTTAGTAATTGATAAGCCGGCAGGATTAGCTGTACATCAGGGGGGTAATATCACTGGGGTAACACTAGCTGATCTCTTAATAGAGCGCTACCCAAAAATAATTGAGGTGGGAGATGACCCCATCCGTCCTGGCATCGTTCATCGTCTCGACAAAGAAGTGAATGGCTTGATGGTAATTGCAAAAACAGAAGAAAGCTTTATCAACCTCAAGAATCAGTTTAAAGAAAGGAAAATAACCAAGGAGTACACTGCCTTGGTCCACGGGAAGCTTCTTAAAGATTCTGATGAAATTAATTTTGCCATCAAAAGATCTAGTAGCGGACATAAGATGGCCGCCATGCCTCTGAACACCGAGAAGCTATTAACTCGTCGTCATCCTCAGAGTCGAGATAACGGGAACATAAGCGGCATTTTTGTCGCCAAAGAAGCGTTTACCAGTTTTAAAGTAATTAAAAGGCTGGTTAATTACACTTTAGTGAAGGTATCCATAAAAACTGGTCGTACTCATCAAATTAGAGTTCATTTTTTCGCCTATGGCCATCCCCTTGTGGGGGACAATCTATACTCCAACCGCAAAACTAAACTAAAAAACGGAAAGATTAATTCTCAAAGAGTTTTTCTAATTGCGGATCATCTGTCTTTCACAGATGTCGATGGCTCAAAGAGAGAATTCTCTTTAGACTTACCAAGTGATTTACAAACAATTTTAGCTGAACTAAAATAGTATTAGTTGCTAATAACCGTATTAGCTTTGACGCTATTTTTTATTTACATTATAATAGAAGCAGTTAATAAAAATCTAATTATAAAACTATGAAAAAGAGATTGCATAAACTAGTAAAGCCCAAGGTCTTTACACATATCGTTTTACCGATCATTCTACTAGTTGTTCTAGTCTTTATTGGGTACTCCTCATTAAGAGGGACCAAGAAGATGTTGAACAAGGAAGATGCTATTGTTAAAACGGAAGACTTCATTAACAATTTTCTAATGCAGAGTGGTAATAAAGCTTCTGTGCAGGAAATCACTTCTGAGTATGGGTTGTATAAATTAAAAGTTGATATTGTTAGTGATGTGGTTGAGTCATATTTGACCAAAGACGGCAAGCTGTTTTTCCCTCAAGCTTTAATTATTGACGAAATTGCTAATAGTAAAACTGCTAGCCCATCTGGTGATACGAATATTGCCACGGATGTGCCAAAAAGTGATAAACCAGTAGTAGAGTTGTTTATTATGAGCTACTGCCCCTATGGAACCCAAATGCAAAAAGGGATTCTACCAGTCCTAGAAACGCTGGGTGATAAAATTGATTTTGAACTAAAGTTTGTAGATTATATCATGCATGGCGAGCAAGAAATCACTGAAAATCTTGTACAATACTGTATCCAGGAAGAGCAATCTGACAAACTTAATGACTACTTAACTTGTTTTCTTAAAGAGGGAAAAAGTGATGAATGCGTAACCGCAACAAAGATCAATACAAAAAAATTGAACAGCTGCGTAGCAAAGACAGACGACCAATATGATGTCACTAATAACTACACCAATAAGGTTGGTTACCGTGGCAGCTACCCCGGTTTTGATGTTAACAAAACAGACACTGCAAAATATAGCGTGAACGGTTCTCCTACTCTAATTATTAATGGCCAAGACATACAAAGTGGTCGTGATTCCGCTAGTCTACTAGGAACAATTTGTAATGCCTTTGAAAATCAGCCCAAGGAATGTCAAACTGAACTACCTAGCGCTTCACCAACCCCAGGATTTGGCTCTGGGACTACGGCAAATAGCGCCGCGGCAACCTGTAACTAATAGACTTCATCAATACAAAAAAGGCGTGTTTACAGACACGTCTTTTTTATATTCAAATCTTTATTTACTAACGTCTTCCTCGATACTGTTCGGCAACTAATATTTTCTTAACAGCAATAATATAGGCTGCCATTCTTAGGGTAATCTTTTTATCTTTCTCTAAATATTTAGAATATACTCTTTGCCAATTAACTCTCATCTTTTTCTCTAGTAGTTCTTTAAGATACTCATTGTCCAGAATCTGTCCCGTACGATTCTGGGCCCATTCAAAGTAACTAACAATGACACCCCCGGAGTTAGCCAAAATATCGGGTACAACTATTATATTATTCTTAAACAAGACTTGATCGGCTGCGTAGGTTATTGGCCCATTGGCTAGTTCCACTATATAAGCAGCTTTAATGTTATTGGCATTAGCCTCTGTAATCTGATTTTCTAGCGCAGCTAAAACTAATATATCAACATTTAGTTCTAATAACTCTTCGTTACTAATCTTGTCCGCTGGTTGGTATTCAGTGACTGACTGTTTACTGTTCTTTAAATTGATCAGAGCCTCAACGTCTAGCCCCTCGGAGTTGTATACTCCACCCTTGCTATCGGAGGCCGCTACAATCTTATACCCATCGTTATACAGCTTTTCAGTCATAAACAACCCAGCATTGCCAAAGCCCTGGACGGCGATTGTTATATCTTTCTTATCTGGTAAAAAATTACTAATCATTTCCTTGGTCACAATATAACCACCCTGAGCAGTGGCATCAGTACGAATGGCAATTCCTCCTAATTCAATGGGCTTCCCGGTAATCATGCCTGGCTCGTGTCTTCCAACTTTTTTTTCAAACTCATCCAACATCCAAGACATTATTTGACCATTGGTGTAGACGTCTGGAGCTGGAATGTCTTTATCTTGACCCAGGTGTTCATAGAAAGCGTCAATGTACTTACGACTAACTTCTTCTAGCTCAGCTTCATCAGCTTCCTTGGGGTTAAACTTAACTCCTCCCTTTCCTCCACCATAAGGGATATCAGCCAATGAATTTTTAAGAGTCATCCAAAAGGCTAAAGATTGTACTTCGTCTTCACTGACATCAGGATGGAATCTAATCCCTCCCTTGCCTGGACCGAGAGCCCTGTTGTATACAATTCTCCAGGCGGGATATTGTTTACCATTAATTTCCAAATCCGCTTTATTCACCTGTACCGGTGATAAAAGTTTTTCCATCTCCTGATCACTAATGTTTTCACTTGCTTGTACCTCCTTGAGTCTCTTTATATTATCTTCAAAAATATTCATATATACTATTTTAGTATTGCATCTAATTCTTCGATCATGGTTTCTTTGTTGCGCAAACCAATGATTTCACCAATTACTTTACCGTCCTTGAATACTTTCATGTTGGGGATGCTCTGGATTTGATACTCCATCGCTAACTCCTGATTAACAGCTTCCTCAGTATTAACCTTGGTAATTTTAATCTTATCAGAAATTTCTGCAGCTAAAGTGTCTAAAATTGGTGCCATCATTTGGCAGGGTTGGCACCATGGTGCCCAAAAATCAACCAAGACTGGTATCTTGCTTTCTAAAACTTCTGCCTGGAAGTTGTCCTTTGTTACATTTAATGCTTGAGACATAAAAATTATTATTTCCACTCCAAATCAAAGAAGCGAAATGGAAATCTTTATTATTTTTTAATTATTTCTTCAAATATTTTTTCTATTTTTTTCTTGTTGACGCCTTGATCAATCAAACAATGATCAAATTCTTCAGCCACAACTTTACTCATTAAAGATGACATGGCTGATCTGACAGCCTTTAACTGTATGAGCAAAGAAAAACAGTCCCTCTTTTTATCACAGGTCATTTTTTTGACGCCTTCCAGCTGTCCAATTATATTGTTTATTCTTTGCTCTGTAGTTTTCATATCAATATAATAGCATACACCCCTGGGGGGTGTCAAGGGTCTAAAAAAATAAAACGAACAAATGGCTTTTTTACTCTAGTATTAGCCAATAATTATGCTTGTCTTTGTATATTTTCATAGTTTCTAGCCCTGCTTTCTTTGCTAATTGCATTAATTCTTTTTTAGTAAAAGCGTGATAATATCTTTGGCTAATTTCTTCCCCAGCTGAATTCTTCCAAAAAAACAGAATATCTCCCCAGCCCAAGCTGCTCCTGCCAATGATTTTTTTGAAATACGCTTTATACACTAGTTTTCTATGCTTCCCTTGCCATAGATTCCAATTGCTAATAATGATTTGACCATTGGGTTTAAGTTTCTTTTTTATTTCGCGTAGCACTTCTACTTTCAGCGCGGTGCTGGGGATATGCTGTAGAACGGCTAAACAAAAAATGTAGTCAAAATTATTATCTACCAACTGTTTTAATTCTACAATATCATGTACCAGGAATCGATTAGGATAATTCTCCTGGGCTAATTTAATTAATTCTGGACTATTATCGATTCCTAGATATTCGATCTGTTTTTCTTTCAACGCTTCCAATAGGCGTCCGTTGCCACAGCCCAGATCCAAGATTCTATCACCGCTCTTTACTCCTGCCGCCACTCTCCGAATCTCTAGCCATATTTCCTTATGGCGAGTAACATTGAAGTCCTGTGCAATTGTTTGATAATTATTTTGCACTACTTTCAACAATTTGTCTCTGGTTTGATTGTCCATTTTATTTAGAAGATATTGTCCAGCCAGCTTCACTGAAAAATTTAAAAGCTTCATCAGCGCAGACTCCGCTCTCTACTTCTGGAGCATCAGAAAAAACTGGGCTGAATTGACCAAGGTCTTCGTCGCTAAGAATATTCCACTTGGTGTGCCCTCCCATTAATGGCGACTTGAGAGCGAATACAACGCGTTTAATCTTGTGTTCTCTAATCATAAAGGCGCACATTGGACAGGGCTCAAAGTTTGAATAAAGGGTACATTCTGACAAATCTTGCTGTTTTAATATTTTAGTTGCATTTTGCATGGCAAGAATTTCTGCATGATGTGTTATTTCTTCAACCAAACCATTTTTAGTTTCAACAATAATTTCATTATTCTTAGTAATAACGCAGCCGAAAGGATTCCGCCCCTCAGTCACCGCTTCCTTGGCTAGAGCAATACATTTTTTAACAAATCTCTCGTCATTATTTGTTTTCCCCATATATTTTAACCTAAATATTCTTTGTACCTATAGTCTTCTTTGCCTTGATCTTTATTTTTCTTTAATCTCAAGCATCCATCGCATTTGCCACAAGGTTGAGAATTGAAATCGCCAAAATAATTGAGAATATATTCTTGACGACAACCTAAGTGGTGTACATAATTTTCCATCTCATCAAGTTTTTCGTAGGCCCGGGCTGCTTTCTCTTTCAGCTCCTTAAAGTTCAAGTTTAAATCTTCCGACGGCACTGTTTTAAGAATTCTAATTTCAGTCCCCCTGAAGGGAGGGCGATATTCAACTTGCTCTTTTTCAGCTAGCTTCTTCACCACCCTAAGCAAAGAATCTCTTTTTATTTTCAACACTACTGCTACCTCTTCGGGATTAAACTCCCAACCATCTTTGAGTTCCTGGGTATATTTTTCTCCTAATTTCCCAACGATTTCAAGTTGACTCTTGGCTCTCTTGCTAATTGATGCTTCTATCTCAGCCCAATCTTTTTTAGCCTTCAGAAAAGAGTTTGATGTTTTTTCATGGGGGCGAGAAATATATCCCTCTTTTTCTAAAATCTTTAACGACGTGCCAATGGACATTTCCGGTGTGGTCTCTGACAAATTATGCGCAATTTCTGAATATGTTACAAGGATAGATCCCTGAGGATCACTTTCGTTCTCAGATTTTTGTAATAGCAGCTCATATATTTCAATGATTATTCTGGGGTCAGGGTTGTCTCCTTTGATAAAAAACTCTCTTAAATAGCGGTCTTGTTTGTGGTTAAATAACAAACAAAAGCTAGCCTGGCCATCTCTCCCCGCTCGTCCAGCTTCTTGATAGTAGGCTTCAATGGTTCCAGGCAAATCAAGGTGAATTACAAATCGAATATCTTTCTTGTTAATACCTAAGCCAAAAGCATTGGTAGCAACTACAACTTGAGCTTTCCCTTCCATAAATTGTTCTTGGACCCAACTGCGACTATCCCCATCCATTCCGGCGTGATAGCCAACGGCCTTAATATCATTATCTATCAAAACTTCAATCATATCATCTGCCTTCGCCCTAGTTCCAACATAAATTATACCCGAACCGAGATCTGGATTGGTTGTTAATATATTTACAATATTTTCTATCTTCTGGTTATTGCTAGCGGAAACAACAGCAAACTGCAAATTTGGCCTAGCAAACCCAGTGATAACCAATTCGGTGTCACTAAGATTAAGCTGTTTTACAATATCTTCTCGTACCTCCGGTGTCGCTGTTGCTGTTAGCGCTACTACTACTGGCGAACCAACTAATTTTATAGCCTCCCTCAGTCTAATATAGCTAGGTCGAAAATCATGTCCCCACTGACTAATGCAATGTGCTTCATCGATGGCGAACAGAGAGACTTTTATTTTCTTTAGTTGATCAATAAACGCTTGGTTATAAAAACGCTCTGGCGCGATGTAGACTAATTTATATTCTCCAGACTTAGCTTTTTCCATTCTTTGTTCTGCTTCAGCCGGAGAAATAGAAGAGTTAATAAAGGTGGCGGGAATACCGACCCGATCAAGAGATTCAACCTGATCTTTCATTAGAGCTATCAGGGGAGAAATTACAATTGTAATTCCTTCAAGAACTAGAGCTGGTAATTGAAAGATCATAGACTTCCCGCCTCCGGTGGGCAAAACTACCACTGTATGCTTCTGATGCAAAATATTATTAATGGCCTCCTCTTGCCCAGGCAAAAAAGATTCATAGTTAAAATGAATCTTTAAAAGCTCTACTAATTGTTTTTTCTTTTGTGCAATCATGAGATTTCTTTAGTTTTTTCTTCTGTAAATCTCTAAAACATTATTAAACAAAAAAGCGATGGTCATTGGTCCTATCCCCCCGGGTACGGGAGTAATATAGGAGGCCTTCTCCTTCACGTCATCGAAATCGACATCACCCAATACTTCTGTGTCTATCTTGGTAATCCCCACATCAATAATCACAGCTCCCTTCTTGATCATTTCTTTTTTTATACTCCGTGGTTTTCCTAGTGCAGTAATCAATAGATCAGCTTTAGCTGATTCTTTTTGAGAAAGAATCTTTAATCCCGTTTCTTTTAAAAGTTTTTCAACGCTATGCCCAAAGATGTCTGAATTGTATAAAACGCAAGCAGTTTTACCTTTAGCTTCAAATTTAATATCTTCTAAGCAAGCCTTAATTGAGGCCAACACTGGAGAAACTAAATAACTAGGGTGGTCGGGATGAAAACCATCAACATCCTTATCGCACCTTATACTTTTAATGATCTTATCCGTATTAAATTTATCTGGTAATGGTAGTTGGACTAAAATACCATCAATTGCTTCGTCTTTATTTAGCCATCCAATTGTTTCCAAGATCTGATCTTCTTCGGCGTCTTCTTCTATCTTATATAAACAAGTGTCCACTCCAACTTTCACTCCCTCTTTCGTTTTCAGTGAAACATATAATTGCGAATCTGACCGGCTGCCAACTAAAACAATCGCCAAGTTAGGTCTTGACCATTGGAGCTTATAGATTTCTTTGGCTATTTCCGTTTTAATTCTTTCTGCAATCGCTTTGCCATCAATTAGCTCAACCATACATTAATTAGTTGGTGTTGGAAATTGAGAACACAACTCCTTCACCTTATCTTTTAATCTGCTTAGCTCTCCTTCATTTTCTTTATTTCTAAAGGCCATGTCAATATATTCAACAATGTTTTTCATTTCAAGTTCTCTCATCCCTCGTGTGGTTACGGCTGGGGTTCCTATTCGTATGCCTGAGGGATTGAAAGGTGGCTTAGGATCATCAGGAATTGTGGAGCGAGAAACAGAGACGCCAATTTTTTCTAAAATCTTTTCTGCATCCTTGCCTGCTATTTCTTTGTTACTTAAATCAACCACAAAAAGATGATTATCTGTCCCCCCCGAAACTATTTGATAGCCTAGGCCAATAAAGGCAGCGGACATCGCCTTGGCGTTGGCGACTATCTGTTTAGCGTATTCGATAAACTCAGGTTTAAGCGCTTCCCCAAAGGCAACGGCTTTGGCGGCTGTAATATGATCATGTGGTCCACCTTGCATGCCGGGGAAAACAGCACGATCAACTTGTTTCGCAAATTTTTCTTTACACATTATGATGGCCCCCCTTGGGCCACGGAGTGTTTTGTGGGTGGTAGTGGAAACAACATCAAAAATTGGCACTGGATTAACCAGAACTCCGGTAGCAATCAGACCAGCCACATGAGCAATGTCAGCAAAAGTATAGGCGCCAATTTCATCGGCGATCTCTTTAAATCTTTGCCAATCAATTTCTCGGGAATAGGCACTAAAACCAGCCACAATCATTTTTGGCTTTTCCCGTAAAGCAATCTCTCTAACCTGGTCCATATCAATAATGCCTGTTTTTGAATCAACTCCATACTGAACAAAGTTATATAGACGACCAGAGAAATTAACTGCATGCCCGTGTGACAGATGTCCTCCGTGATCTAGTTTGAGACCCAAAACCTTGTCTCCTGGCTCCAGAAAGGCCATGTATACAGCGGCATTAGCCGGAGACCCAGATAAAGGTTGGACGTTGACATGTTCTGCTTTAAAAAGCTTCTTGGTGCGCTCAATGGCTAGGTCTTCAATCTTGTCAATTATCTGGTTTCCTCCATAATAGCGCTTGCCACTATACCCTTCACTATATTTGTTATTGAGGACAGTAGCCATGGCCTCCAGCACTGCTGGAGAAACATAGTTTTCGGAAGCAATTAGCTCTATTTCTTCATCCTGACGCTTAATTTCTTGCTCAATAATCTCCAAAATAGCTGGGTCCTGTTGTTTTAAGTTTTTATATTCCATAATTTAATATTAGTTTAAGAAGTATGGTTTGTCAAAGACAAAAAAGACTACAATGATTTTATCATGTAAGTATCTTTTAGTTTGTACCCTAGCTTTTTATAATAGCCCCTAACCCCAACCCCTGATATAATTGTTAGCTTATTAATTTTATTTTTTCTCACTATACGCTCAGCTTCCGACATTAGCTCCTTTCCCAACCCTTGATGCTGGACCTTTTTTTTCTGACCAATCGGCACCAGCTCTCCATAAACATGAAGTTCACGAATAAAAGCTTGATATAATTCATTATCTTTTTGGATTCTTAGACGGCAAAAACCATATAGCGTTTTTCCATTAAGACTGTCTGCGCTAATGAAGTATTCCATTCCATCGGAAGCAGCGTATCTTATTATATTAATTTTGTATTTCTCAATCTTTTTGTCTCTGGCTTCGCGACAGCGGATACATTCACACTTCACTCCCTTGTCCTGCATTATCTGTCGCAGATTGGTTATCTTATTGCCTGCCACAATTGACTCTCCTGGAATGTCTCGAATTAATCGAATAATTCTAACATATCTCGGAACAAAGTTTTTACATTTCATAATGAGATTCTGTAAAACCTTATCAGAGTATGGTTTGTATTTTCCTCTTTTATACCAACGATATAGCAAGCTCCCCTGGGTTACAACTGTTGGGTATAATTTGATTTGATCAGGTTGAAAGCGTGGATCAATAAAGAGTTTTTGAAATAATTTAAAATCTTTAGCAGGTGTTGCTCCTGGTAACGCTGGCATAAGGTGATAAGTGACTTTGAAACCATAATCTTTCAAAAGTTTTGTGGCTTCAGCAATTTCTTTTATACCATGACCTCTTTTATTGATCTTCAAAATTCTATCATCAACTATTTGTACCCCCATTTCCACTCTAGTACAACCAAATTTTCTCATCTCCAAAACCTCTTCTTTATCAATGTAATCGGGTCTGGTTTCTAAAGTCAGTCCTATGAGTTGGTATTTTGCTTTTTCATTTCGTGTTTGTTCTTTTGTCAGCAACATCTCGAAATCTTCTAGCCTGAGATTCTTTCTATAGGTGCTTCCTAGATCTATTTTTTTCTTCTGGTAATCGTTCACCGCTTTGAAACAATTTAAAATGTACCAATACTTATACTTGGTAGGAAGATAGCTCCAGGTCCCCCCAATAACTATTAGCTCTATCTTATTGGGATGATGACCATTGTTTTCTAGCGCTTTTAGTCTAAGAATTACTTGCTTGTATGGGTCGTAGCCACAGCGGATGGCCCTCATAACCGCTGGCTCATTGGAGAGATAGCTGGTTGGGACATCTGCCTCATGGGGGCAATAGGCACAAGTTCCAGGACAAGGATATGGCCTGGTTAAAACAGCCACTGGAGCAACCCCCGACATTGTTCGAATGGTTCTTTTTCTTAGAATGCCTTCAAGCAATTCATTTCTGTTAATTTTATTTTTTTGTAACAAAAATCTATACTCCTTAAGAATATCTGAGTTGGGCAAAGAGGTAAGGGTATATTTTTTACAAATCTCTCGCCTAACGCTGTCAAGAGACTCCCTATTTATTATCGTTTCCCCATATTTTTCTAATAGCTCTTTGGTTGCTTCGGGCATAGATATAAGATATAATTGAACTACTATAGTATAATACTTTTTATAATTTAACAATATTATTATGAAGCTAAAAAAACTAGGAATTATACTGCTATTAGTATTATTTCTTTTGCCTCTAACCGCTGTTCAGGCCCTAGAGACTAAAGCGGGAGGCTCAATTTATATAGCAGAAGGTGAAATTGTCACTGGCAATCTGCTGGCCACGGGCAAAACCATTACCATTGACGGAACGATCAGTGGAGATTTAATTGTGGCAGCCCAAAATATTAATGTTAACGGCAGAATTGACGGGGATATTATTGCCCTGGTTGCCCAAAATATTAATGTTAACGGCGAAGTTGGTGGGAACGTCAGGGTGGCTGGTAATTCTATCATCCTCAATGGTTCTGTTGCTCGCAATGTAAACGCCGTTGGGACTAATATTGTTTTTGGCAATAATGCAAAAATTGGCTGGGATGCTCTTCTGATTGGATCTAATGCTGAAATCAGGGGTATTATCAATGGTAGTCTTACGGGGCAACTTGAACAGGCTTTAATTTCTGGTAAAATTGGGAAAAACCTTCATTTAAAAATGTCCAAAAACTTATCTGATCGCACATTAGTTATTGCTCCTGAAACTATTATCAATGGTGATGTTACTTACACCAGTGATCATGAAGCAAGAATTTCTGAACAAGCTAGTATCAGCGGAGCGATAAAACAAAACCTGCCTAACAACACAGACAAAAATTGGTTCTTGGGTTGGATTTGGAAAAAAATATTTGCCATTTTCTCAGCCTTGGTGGTTGGTTTACTTTTGGTCTTTCTGATGAAAAAAATAACTCCAAAAGTCTTATCAGAAATAAAGAACTCTCCCTCCAAAACAATTCTTCCTGGACTTATAGCAATGTGTATAGTCCCTCCCATCGCTTTGATTCTAGCTTTTACTATAATTGGTATACCTCTAGCTATTATCTTGTTAGTCGTTTGGGCTATTCTTATCTATCTGGCTCAAATACTTACAGCTATTTTGGTGGGTGAATTATTAATAAAAAAAATCAGCAAAAAAGAGAGTGTTTCCCTGTTTGGTTCTTTGGTCTTGGGAGTCTTTGTTTGTTGGTTATTATTTGCTATCCCCTTCGTCGGCTGGATACTGTCATTGTTGGCGGTTTGGTTCGGCCTAGGAGGAATTTGGTTATATGCTTCCAATCAATCCAAAAATATTTAAAGCCTACGATATTCGTGGCATCTACGGCCAAGATTATGATAACGAACTGGGTTATCTGCTGGGCTTAGCTTATATTGCCCTAAGAAAAAATGATCCCGATTATTCTGACGATAAGCCCCTTCAAATCGTGGTCGCCCGTGATATGAGGCTATCATCTCCAGCCCTGAAAGAAAATCTTATCAGAGGATTAACGGCTGGTGGCGCTCAAGTTATTGATATTGGCACTGTTTCTACCCCCACCTTCTACTTCGCTGTTGCGAAATATAATTATGATGGAGGTATAATTGTTTCTGCTTCTCACAACCCCAAGGAGTGGAATGGATTTAAAATTGTTAGATCTAGGGGGATGGCTGTTAGTGGTGAAACAGGCATGGAATTCTTGAAAGAAAAAATATTAGAAAATAGATTTATCCCGGCAGAGACGCCGGGCACGGTTACTACAAGAGAAGGCTTGATAGAAGAAGAGGTTGAATATGCTCTCCAACATGTTGATATCAAAAAAATAAAGCCGTTAAAAATAGTAATAGACCCTGCTAATAGTATGGGGGCAACGTATTTAGAAAAACTTTTTGCTGTTACTCCTGGTCTAGTGTTTAAGCTCAATTTTGATCTAGATGGAACCTTCCCCGCCCATGAGGCTGACCCACTAAAAGAGGAAAACCTTGTCCAACTTAAAAATGCTGTGCTAGCTCAACGTGCCGACCTGGGTATAGCCACTGATGGAGATGGTGATAGAATATTTTTTATTGATAATAACGGCCGGGTGATAAATCCTGCTATTATTCGAGGTCTCTTGGCGCAATTGTTTCTCAAAGAAAAGCCTGGGGCTAAAATAGGCTATGATGTTCGCCCTGGCAAAATTACCGCTGATTTGATTAAAGAGAGTGGTGGCCAACCAGTGATAACTCGAGTGGGGCACTCCCTTATAAAAGAACAGATGCTCAAAGATGATATTTACTTTGCTGGAGAATCTTCAGGACATTTCTATTTGAAAACTGAGTTCGGTTGTTTTGAATACCCCCTGATAATGATTCTCAAATTATTAGAGAGTTTCTCTAAACTTGACCAGAGCATATCCGAGTTTATATCTCCCTACGAAAAATATTTTGCCTCCGGAGAAATCAACCGCACCGTAGAAGACAAGGAAATGATTATAGAAATAATTGAAGAAAAATATAGAGATGGAGAAATTAATAAGTTAGATGGCATTAGCGTCGCCTATAATAATTTTTGGTTTAATGTGCGCGGCTCTAACACGGAAAACACTATTCGTCTAAATCTAGAGGCCGTCGATCAAAAAACCATGGAACAAAAGAGAGATGAAATTCTAGAGTTGATAAAATAATATAAAAAAGACCCACTATACTGAGGGTCTTTTTTATATTATTAACTATTTTCTCTCTACCACAATTGTACATTTAGTCATGAGAGCTGCGAAGGCCCCCACAGCAGCTAAAACGGGAGCGAACACCGTCCCGATGACAGCAAATGTGACTGGAATTTCTATCATCGTTTTTCCTTTTTCATTTTTAATAATTATTCTACGAACATTTCCCTCTTTAATGATCTCCTTAACTCTTCCTAGGAGTTCGTGCCCGTAGACCTTGAATTGGTCCGTTTTGGTGTTTGTTTTTTGACTAGTTGTTTTTTTCTTTGTGTCTGTTTTTGCTGTAGGCATAAATTTATTTTTTTATTAATTATTTTATTTGTTTTCTTTTCTCTAGAATGTGTGCTATAAAGCTCCTTAGACTTATTGGTAATAGCTAGAATAGTAAGGACTGCAACATAGGCTGATAAAACTGAGCCCGGCAATTGGTAAGACTTATCGAATATGAAATCTAAAATGATAAGGGTAAATACTAATACTGTCCAAATAATTACAAAAATCTCTCCTGGATGTTTTGCTCGATGATGATCATACCAACGTTCAAATTCTTTATTGCCAACATAGATTGCCAATACACTAATATAAACAATAGAAAGAATGCTAAGAATATCTGCATAAGCATTGTTCACTAAAAAATCGCAAATAATAAGAGCAATAAAACAAACTGACCAGAAGTTAACTAGATAGCGCCAAAATCTAAAATCTTTATTAATAAATCCATTATTCATGCTTACATTATAGCAAATATAAGAAGAAAAGCACCCCCTCTTTACAAATTGTAAATAATGTGTTATTATAGAAAGTTAAAATTAAATATACTCATCGTTCATTAAAAAAAGAAAGAAACATGAAAAGAACTCTTAAATCTATTACCAATTTCTTTTGGTTGCTAATACATCCCAAGGAAATAGAACACCTAAAACATTGTTATGTTTCTCTTGATGGGCTTCCGGTTCCATATTTTGAAGCGGATAAGCGTGGCCAAATAACCTACGCCAATAAAAAGGCGTTGGAAGAATTTGGTTATGAAGTCGTAGAGAACATTAATATTCTCGAAGCTGTCGTCCCCGAAGAAAGATCTTCTGTGACTGCGGCCTTCCGAAATATTCAGCGCGGAGAATCCCCGGTCTTGGGAGTAAGAAGGAGAATGCTTCGTGCTGATAAAAGCACTTTCTTGGGAACATTGTTTTTATCCTCAAACAACGGCTCTATAAGGGGGGTCATTATTGACCTCTCGAAACAAGAAGCCCTTGAAAAAGAGCTCCGAGAGTCAAACGAAAGCAAGGATCAACTGTTTTCGATTATTTCTCATGATCTGCGAAGCCCCGTTGGAAACAGCATGGCTCTTATTGGTCTATTATGCGACAACTATGATGAAGATCAAAGTGCTCAAAAAAAGTTGGCCCAAGGCGCATATCAAGGAGCTGCACGAGCCTTTGCTCTAACAGAAAACTTGTTAAGCTGGGCTCAACTACATATTAGATCTTCAGCTCTAGAGCTCGTACCATTATCTTTGGAAAATGAGGTAACTAATGTTATTAGCTCCGTGATGTACCAAGCGGAAACCAAAAACATAACATTAAAGAGTTATGTTTTCGGGGTTGAAGTAGTAAGTAACTCAACTGTCTTGCAGGTGATACTGAGAAACTTGATAACTAACGCCATCAAATTCACTAATCCCAACGGGAAAATAGATGTTATCGCACTGCCCCAGAAAAATTTTGTAGAAGTCTTTGTTTCTGATAATGGATTGGGAATGTCTCAAGAACAACAGAACAAACTGTTTAGTCTGGATGAATATTCTTCTGCTGTGGGAACTAGCGGAGAAAAGGGTACCGGACTAGGATTGATTCTGTGCAAAGAATCTATCAAAAAATTAGGAGGCACGCTCTCGGTGGAAAGCACTGTAGGCAAAGGTAGTAAGTTTATATTTACCTTACCTTTATCCTAAAAAGTAAGGGGTCCAAAAACGGACCCCTTTTTTATTTGTTGCATCTGTTCTAATTGTCTATAGGTATGCCTCCTGGGTATATTGCTGTAAAACTCTTTCAGTATTAAAGAAAGAGGCGTTGACTCCGATCACAAAACGCATTGCTTCCTGCCACTTTTCTGGAGTCGTATAATATTTAGGCAGAATCTCCTTTTCTAGTAAATCATATAAACTTCTAGCATCCCTGGCGTCCACATCGCCTATACTTTTAGCTTCTTTGTCTCCCCTGATTGTCCATCCGGTTCGTCCCCTAATATACCCCTCCAGCCACCAGCCGTCGGGAGTACTAAAATGCAAAACTCCATTATGGGCCGCTTTCATGCCACTGGTCCCTGAGGCTTCATTTGGAGGTAGGGGCGTGTTAAGCCAGATATCAACCCCCGCCACCATCAGCTTAGCTAGTGTTAGCTCATAGTCTTCCAGAAAAACTATCTTAATTTCTTTCTTATATTTTTCTTTTATTCTATAAATATTTTCTATCAGCTTCTTCCCGTTTTCATCATGAGGATGGGCTTTCCCTGCGTAAACTATTTGAATCTTTCCTACTTTTTTATGAATTCTAACCAGCCTATCCATGTCTGTAAATAAGAGATTAGATCGTTTATAGGCAGTGAAGCGTCTAGCAAAACCAATTGTAAAAACATCTTCCTCCAATTTAACCTTGGTGTTTTTCTCTATATACTTAAATAGCTTCTTTTTAGCCCCTTGGTGCGCCTGCCAAACCTCTGTTATGGGGACAATAAACGCGTTACGGAGAGACAAGCTAGAATTGCGCCAATTAGGAATGTGTTTGTCATACAGTTTTTGAAATTCTGGGGATGTCCAGGTAGTTGAGTGAACTCCGTTGGTAACTGCATGAATAATATGATTGGGGAACATTTTGCTGGACAGTTTTTTATGACTTAGCGCTACTCCATTTACATACTCACTAAAGAAGAGGGCTAGTTTAGTCATATTGACAGAGCTATTGCTGATTAATTCTGGTAGCTGGGGGAAGTCTGGTTGGTGTTCTAACATGAGAGATAACGGGAACACATCGTGAGCCATTTTAACAGGAGTGTGGGTTGTAAAGACACAACTCTTTTGTACTTCTTGTATTTTTGCCTGCTTTGTTTTGGCAGCACACTTCAGAAATAGCTCAATAGTAGCTAAACTCCCGTGTCCTTCATTAATGTGAAACTTATTAATATTTTTATAACCCAAGGCTTTAATCGCCTTTACTCCACCACGCCCCAAAACTATTTCCTGCATTAGCCGATATTTCATATCCCCTCCATACAGTTGCCCGGTTAAATTACGGTACTTTCTATCATTGCCAGAAACATTAGTGTCTAATAAATAAACGGGTATTTCAAAATCGTCTGTTTGTTTAATAAGGTACTCCCAAATACTAACCTTTACTTTATCTTTTCCAATTCGTACAACAACTGTTTTCTGTAGTTTTCTTAATTTAGAAAAATTATAGTTATTAGCTGGGTACTCTTCTTGCCCCCCTGTTTCAGTAATTTTTTGTTCAAAATAACCTTGATCGTTTAGGAGGGTAATCCCCACCATGGGCAACCTCAAATCCGCTGCTGATTTCAAAATATCCCCAGCTAAAACACCTAAACCACCTGCATAGGTTTTAATGTCGTCTTCGAGAGCTATTTCCATGCTCAAATAAGCGATTTTAAATTTATCCTTAGTCATGAATAATAATGTATTCCGTTAATTAAAATAAAGAAAAGAGTTTTCCAATGAACAGAAGATATAACATAAGATACATTGCCCCTTCCCATAGATATATTTTCTTTGAAATACCAGATATGATAAACAGTAGCGTAGCTAAAGCAACAGTGGGGACGCCAATAAGAAAGGTCTGATCGTCAATCTTTAATCTAGAGAATAAGCCAGGAATTCCAATAACCACCAGAGCATTAAAAACATTAGAGCCGAATATGGTGCCTAAAGCAATTTCTGCTTTTTTTCTCATAGCCGCCTTAACGGAAACTATCAGTTCCGGCAAGGATGTCCCTAGGGCCACCGCCGAAATCGCAATAACCCCCGTAGCGATGTTCAAAATAACAGACAGCTGGATAACCGCTTCAACTAAATATTTAGCTCCCAATACTAAAAAGGTGATTCCTATTACTAACATGAGAATATCACGAAACACAATCTTTGGTTTAGGAATTTTTGTGCTTTTCTTCTTGCTCATCTTGGGCATACTGTGTTTTCTTCGATCTGAGCGAGATGGTAAAAAAGCGGCAGGGTGCTCGAAGCTCTCTTCTTCGCGATGAAAGATGGTATACAACAAATAAATTACATAGGCGAGAAGAAGAATAATTGATTCAATGAAAGTAACTTGTTTATCCCAAACAATGCCTAACAACATGGCTGTACTAATAGCCAAAAGAGGTAGGTCAATATCAATTAGGTTTTTCGTTACCACTAATTTTCTGCCAAAGATAGCAGAAAATCCGACAATTAATAGAATATTGGCAATATTTGATCCAATGGCATTGGCAGCTACTATTTCCGTGGCCCCCTGAAAAACAGCGGCCAGAGAAGATACTACTTCGGGGAAAGATGTCCCAACGCCAACAATAATAACACCAACCACAAAAGGTGACAGACCAATGGATAGCCCTATTTTCTCAGCGCTGGTAAGCATCCAGTCAGCTCCTTTTACCAAAACCGCCAAAGAAATAATAAAGACAACAATCCAAACAATTAACATATGTTTATGTTTAAATAATTATATAATCCTATAATAACAAAAAACCGCTTCAATTGAAACGGTTGGTTAATTGAATCAAAGTTACACCTCATTCTATCGTTTACTCCTCCCCTTAATCATCTAGTCTTTAAAAAGGTCCCCCAGATGAGAAATTATTTTTATTGGCTTTCCTTTTTCTAGTTGTTCTCGACTATGAAATCCATAGTCAACTGCAATTGTTTTTAACCCAACCTTAGTCGCCTCCAAAATGTCTCCAAGAGTATCGGTTACAAAAACACAATTATCTTTAGTCAGGGAATGTTCTTTAAATAGTCTTTTAAATTTTTCCACTTTTGACAGATGCGACTCCATCCCTAACACTTTTGTAAAAACTAATAAAATATTGTTTTTTCGGAGATATTCATTCAGTGCCTCTTCCATGTTAGAGCTTACAATAAACAATTTATATTTATCCTTTAATTTTAACAATTCATCTTTGATGTCCTGCTTGATTATTAATTTTTTAAACTCTTTGTTTTGATATTTAAAAAACAGGCCCGAAGATTCTTTTGTAACCTCTTTGTGTTTATAGATGTTTCCATTGAAAAAATCTTTATATTTCTCTGGAGACATATTGGGGCGAATTTTCTTATTAATTTTGTATGCCAATTCAAAGGTGTCATGAATCACGCCATCAAAATCAAATATTATTGCCTTCATCATATATGTTTTTATTATACCATCAACTTTAAGAAGTTATAAGTTACATCGAGAAGCCCCAAAAAACACCCCAAAGGGGTGATTTTTTTATGGACGGCTAACTGTACAACTTGGAAAGCTTTTTTGATGAATTACTTAGTAAATTGATGAAAAAGACTCTTGATACTACCTCGGGCCAAATAGCTTTAGAAGTATTTCTTCTGGACCAAGATCGTAGCCAGAAAGCAAGCCCATTGATAGTAATAATAAGAATATTAAAATCAAAATAATTATTGTTATAATTAATACTTTCATGTTTATATTTTACCATATTTTTTCGACTTCTCCCAGAGAGCAACAAAAAATTGCCTTAAAGCTAAGACAATTTCTAGGTGGGTTAAGCATGGCAGGAAGCTATAAACCAAGTCTTGGATACTGCTTAGATCTAAGGAAAATAATTACTTTTTAATTTCTACCCCTGAGCCTCTATCTTCTTTCTCTTACAAATCCTATCTGCTTATTTTGCGCCGTCATTTTAATAAAATTATTTAGAGATTTTGTACAAGCATCTATGCCCTGTCGTTTGCGACTTTCAATGTATGCGATCCTAATACGTTTATATGAAGGTGACATTTTTTGAAAATACTTCCAAGCATCTTTGTTTGCTCGTAATGCTTCATAAATATCTTTAGGAATTACAACTTTATCATTTTCTTTTATTTCTGGATTGAACACGTGTGAAATTGCTTTAAGCCCATACTTTGTCATTTTCTTTTCTTTTATAAGTTCACGTATACGTTCTATATTCATCTGTGAAAGCTCACTGTTTGGTTTACGTGGTGAAAAACGTTGTGTAAAGCGTTCTAGGTCAATTTTTTTAATAATACTGTCAATCCACCCATAACAAAGAGCCTCCAAGACTGCATCATCATATGAAATACGAGGCTTTCTAATTTTCTTTCGGTAGTATATAAGCCATATTTCTTTTTGGCATTTATGATTTTTCACTAACCATTTGCGCCAATCTTTTCTATTGGTTACATATAATGTATTTTTGATTTCCATATTCTTATTTTATCATTTATCTATAATTAGTTCTAACCTATCATTAAGGGTAATAAAAAATTGTCTTAAAGCTAAGACAATTCTTTAGTGGGTGGCTAATCGCAAAGCTTGGCAAACTTTTTTGATGGAGTATTTTGCTAAATAAATTCTTTTAGTTCCTCTAAGGCGTTTATAATTCCAATTAGATTGCTATGGGGTTCACGTTTAAAATATGATTCATTATGAGCGCCCCACGTAACAGCAACTGTAGATATTTTGGCCTTATCCGCCTCTCTTAAATCACCCAACGTATCCGTAACAAACAAAATATTTTTTTTATTTATTTTATATTTAGCTTCAATTAATTTAAATTTCTCTATTTTACTCTTTGATAAATCAGCGTCTGCTATAAAATCAAAATATTTTATTATTTTTGTTTTAATAAGGATGGGCAAACAATTTCGTTCATAGGCCGAAGTATTTAATATGAGAATGTATTTTAAACTATAAAGTTCTTTTAAAAATTCTCTAACCCCATCGTATAATGGAGCCTTACTTTTTATTTTCGCATATTGCAACTGGCGCAGATTTTTATCTTCTTCATTCTCGGTTTTTTTTAAATGAGAAATTTTTTTAATTTCATCATGAAAATTTCCACACAACATCTCCATTCGCATTTCCTCCGTTAACCCTGGGTATCCTGAAATTAAAGCCTGCCCAGCCAATTGAATAGAGTTTACCAGAACCCCATCCATATCAAAAATTATTATTTTTTTTTCATTATTATTCATTTCCTTTATTATACTATATATTATTTGACAAAAAAACACCCCAATTATTTAGGGTGCTTTTTTATGGGTGGCTAACCGCAAAGGTTGGCAAACTTTTTTGATGGAATATTTTGTAAATTGATAAAAAAAGGCCCGCGATGTTGTTGCGGGTCTTTACTTTATAGCCTTTGCCTAAATTTTTCTATTTAAAAATAAGCTTTTTTAAATTTCTTAATTTTAACGGAAAAAGTTTTTCAAAAGAAATTCCTTGTGAACTTAATGCAAGATCAATAATCTTATTTTTTCTTCTTCTTTGAGGTATATTGAAATAACCATTTGCGGAAAGCCTATCATAAGAAGGCTCACCAGTTTCCTTTTTTCTCATTAACTCAGAATCCAATTTGTATAACAGTTCTATTCTATTAAAATGAGTTTTATCCAACTGAAAAGGGGAAAATAACTCGTGTTTTATACCATGTAACTCTACCCACTCCTTTTTTATGTCGTAATAAGTCCTTTTTAAACTCTCGAAGTGACTCAAACGATTAAGAAGTCCTGGATTATATAGGCGGTAAAGACAATCAGATAAAGTACGGAGGATTCTTTCTCTTGTATCTTGAGCTGTTTCCATTTTTACATGTTTTTAATGTTCAACTAACTAATTTAACTGTAAAGAAAGTATACCATAAGTATACTTTTTTGTCAATAACTGCTCTTTCTGTTGGGGGGTAAAATAAAAATAACCCCTAAAATAGGAGTTATTTCTAATGGGTGCCTAGAGGGAATTGAACCCTCGTTAACGGAACCACAATCCGCTGTTCTACCATTGAACTATAGGCACCATACAGTACGCCCAGAGGGAATCGAACCCCCATTAAGAGCTTAGAAGGCTCCCGTTCTATCCGTTGAACTATGGGCGCATTAATTTATGCTTATATTAATAGAAAGACTCTTAATTGTCAATCTATGCTTCTTTGTCGAATTGTCTCAAAAATAATAATTGCCGCGGAAACAGACACGTTTAAGGAGTCTATGCCTTTCTTCATTGGTATCTTTATTAATTGATCAGCTTTGGCCAACCACTCCTTGCTTAACCCCTCACTTTCAGATCCCAAAACAAATGCTAGTGGTTGTTTAAAATTATGCTTTGAATAAAGGTCTTTTGCCTTGGTGGCAGTAGCAAAGATTTGAATGTTATGTTGTTTACACCAATCTATTGTTTCTTTTTGGGAAAGCAGGATAATGGGGATAGAAAAAATCTTCCCCTCACTAGCTCTCACGACATTAGGATTATATATGTCTGTTTGGTTATTGTTAATAATTATCGCATCTACACCGGCGGCATAGGCAGTTCTAATGATAGCGCCCAAATTACCAGGTTTTTCAATATTTTCTAGAATTACCACTAAAGGTTTTAGCCCCAACTTAATTCTCTCCAATGAATATGCCCTGGTTTTAGCTACTGCCACAAAACCATCTGGTTTTTCTTTATAGGAAATCTTATTAAAAACACCTTTATTAACTTGAATTACTTTTTTTTTATCCAATATTAATGGCTGTTCTAGGGCTAGCTCGGGGCAATAAAACAAAGTCTCAATATTTATCCTAGCCCCCATTGCTTCTTTAATTTCACGTAGCCCATCAATAACAAAAAGCCCCTGCTCTTTACGGGCGCTACTTCTTTGTAAAAGCTTAACAGTCTTCTTAATTTTTGGATTTTGTAGGCTATCAATAATAATCATAATTTATATTATAAACTAAAATTTGACAAAATCATACCATGAGATATAATTTTATTATGAACAATACAAACCAAAATAGCACCGTGATTATTAGCAGCTTGATTATTATTAATCAAGCCGGGTTTGATGTGTAAATAAAGAAATTTATATACTACAGAAACCGGCCTCAAGAGAGAGTCGGTTTTTTTATTTAGAACCTTAATAATTAAATAAAATAAATAATTAACAAAAAGGAGGAAAAATGTCTAACAAGGAAAACGATGTTGCTCTAGCCTTTAACAAGCTAGTACAAACTATTAAAAATGAGGGCAAGAAAGACCCAAAAAAGACCCAGCAACAAATAGGCACTTTCATTGAACAGCTCAAGTTGGAGCACATCTATTTAGAAGTAAATGATGGTATTCCCTGCTAACAGTAAAACCGTCTACAATATATCGGACGGTTTTTTAATTAATATTAGCTACTCTGTTGCTAGTTTCATGAAAATGCTATAATATTAAGGAAATTATTTAAACTATGCCCATACCACAGCTACAAAAAAGAAAGACTCAGTCGTGGAGAAGCCAAAAAGCTTTGCGCTCTTCTCTAAAAACTCCCTCTAAAATGATCCCTTCTAAAAGAAAAGCGAATAAAACTAAAAGTCTTAAAAAAAGATTATTATCAGCAGCTCTGATACTTATTTTAATAGTCTTTATTGGTAGCGTTCTTTTTGTCGCCTGGTTATCTCGTGGTGTCCCAAACCCAAATCAACTCATTGATCGAGAGATCGCCCAAAGTACCACCATATATGACCGCACTGGAGAAAATATTCTATATGAAATTCATGGCGAAGAGAAAAGAACATTGATAGTTTTAGATGATCTGCCTGATTATGTAAAACAAGCAACCATTTCCATCGAAGATAAAAACTTCTATAACCATGGTGGTATTAGTGTTTGGGCAATGTTTAGGACTCTGGTAACCAATGTGCTCCGCAATGAAAGAGCTGGTGGGTCAACGCTAACCCAACAATTCATTAAAAATGCTGTCCTTACTCCAGAAAAAAAGATATCCCGCAAGATAAAGGAGATTATTCTAGCTCAGCGGTTGGAAAAGAAGTTCTCTAAGGATGAAATACTCCAGATGTATCTAAATGAAATCCCCTACGGCTCCAACGCCTACGGCGTAGAAGCCGCTAGCCAAAAATATTTTGGTAAAAACGTCCAGGACATCAGCTTAGCTGAAGCGGCCATACTAGCGGCCCTCCCACAGGCTCCTAGTAGATATTCTCCCTACGGCCCCAATAAGGATTTACTGTTGGGCAGAAAAAATTATATTTTAAAATTAATGTTTGAACAGGGCTATATCAGTGAAGAAGAAAAATTAGCCGCGGAGCAAGAAGAAATACATTTTAGTGGCGCAGAGACTAACATAACAGCCCCTCATTTTGTTATGTATATTAAAAGTCTCCTATCTGAAAAATATGGGGAAAAGATGATTGAACAGGAGGGGTTGAAAATCTATACAACTCTGGATTTATACAAACAAAAGATAGCTGAAGAGGTTATAGCTGAAAAAACAGAAAAATACGAAGAAAATTTTAACGCCAGCAACGCCGCTCTTGTGGCAATAGATCCTAAGACTGGACAAGTCCTAGCCATGGTAGGGTCTCGTGATTACTTTGATGATGAAATCGATGGACAGGTTAATGTGGCTATTCGGTCTAGACAACCCGGGTCCTCTATGAAGCCAATTGTTTATGCCGCTTTATTCGAAGAAGGATATACCCCTGACACCATTCTATACGATGTGGTAACGAATTTCTCCACCAACCCCAACGAACCCTACGAACCCAGAAATTACAACGGAAAAGAAAATGGTCCTGTCAGCGTGAGAAAGGCTTTAGCGGGGTCATTAAATATCCCCGCCGTGAAGGCTATATACTTAGCCGGTATAAATAATGTGCTAGATTTAGCTGATAATTTGGGCTACACAACTCTTTTCCCCCGTGATCGTTTCGGTCTTTCCTTGGTACTAGGGGGAGGAGAAATTAAACTACTAGAACACGCTAACGCCTACAGCGCCTTTGCTAGAGATGGTTATATTAGCCCTATTGTTAGTATATTAAGAATTGAAGATAAAGATGGAAAAGTGATAGAAGAATACAAAGAAAGCCGGAAAAAAGTTCTTACCCCCCAGGTGGCTAGAATGATAAATAGTATATTATCTGATAATGAGGCTCGCTCTTTTACCTTTGGTGCTAGTAACCCTCTCACATTGGGAGACAGGCCTGTGGCCGCTAAAACTGGAACCACTAATGATTACCACGATGCCTGGACCATCGGTTACACCCCCTCTCTGGTTGCTGGGGTGTGGGTTGGCAATAGTAATAACGATAAAATGGTTACGGGCGCTGGTGGCAGCACACTAGCTGGTCCTATTTGGCATGATTTCATGAAAAGAGTCTTAGGAGATACCCCCACTGAAACCTTTAAGGAACCCGATGACTATAAAACAGGAAAGGAAATTCTGGACGGGGATATACCATTAGAGCTTACAAAAATAGATTCTAGTTCCGGCCTATTAGCTACTGATTCAACGCCTCTTGAATTAATAATTAAAAGAATGGCCCCATCTCATCACAGCATTCTTTTTTATGTAGATAAAAACAACCCCACGGGCCAACCACTAGACGACCCATCCCAGGATCCTCAATTTAATCTCTGGGAAAGCGCTGTCGCTAAGTGGTCTGATAAGAACGCCACTTCGTCATTAGAGCTCCCGGAAGGATATGATCGTTTTCATGGAGAAGAAAATAAACCAAACCTTAAAACCTTGTCCCCTAATAAAAATGAAACTATTACTTCCTCTTCCCTGGAGGTGAGAATAAAAGCGAGCGCCCCTAGAAGTATCGGCCGGACAGAGTATTATATAAATAATAATCTATTGGGGACCACTTGGGGGGAACCGGAAACTTTCTCCAAGGATATTAGTTTTTTAAACAATGGTTTCCACACACTAAAAGTGAAAACCTGTGATGATATTGAGAATTGTTCTGAGGAAACCACAAATTTCAATTTATTATTAAAAGACAACCCAGTTGATGGCTCTAAGAACTTTATCCAAATTATATCCCCATCCAATGGGACCGCCCTAAACTCAATCGATTTCCCCTTAAAAGTAAGGTTGATGATAAATACCTATGTCCGTACAGCTAAAATTGATCTAATTCTTGAAAATGGAGGGCAACCTACTATAATCAGGAGGTTAACCCCAGATAAAAATGACTTAGAAATTGATTGGGCCGGAATAAATGAAGCTGGAGAGTACACTCTATATGCTCAGTTATATGATTGGAGCGGCGCCATCCTAGAAAGCGATAAAGTTAATCTCAATATTAAATAAGGAAAACAAAAAACAGACTCCATTGAGTCTGTTTTTTGTAAACTAATTTTATTGTTTTATTGGCATAACTATATATAAATGGTTTTTTTCTTTTTCCGGAGTTAGCAGACATGGGGTATTACTATTAACAACCCCTAACCGGACCCTCTCTCCTTCAACATTGCTTAATCCATCTAATAAGTAGCGGTAGTTAACAATTATCTCATTGTTTTCACCATTAATCTCTGCATCTAACTCTACTTGGCTTTCACCGCTCTGCCCTGAAAAGGCAGATAAAACCACTTTGTCCTGCATGAACTGCAAGGTAATATCATTTATCCCAGTTTTTGAAAATAAAGCCGAGGCCTTCACCGCTCTAACGAGCTCCGTTCTACTAACTAATACTTCAGTTTGTATATTATTAGGAATAATCTGTTTATAGTCAGGATAATGCCCATTTATTAACCGAGATATCAAATCAACAGAATCAATTGTAAATAAGATTTGATTCTCAGATAGACATATAACTACTTCTTGTTTTTCATCTCCTCCGTCTTCGTCTAAATTAAAGTTATTTAGAATTCTCAGTAGTTCCTGAATTGTTTTAGCAGGAATAATTACTCTCTGCTCTTCCTCATTAGTAGAGTTTGTTCTGATTTCCAACACCCTCTCTGCTAATCTATAGCTATCCGTAGCAGCCAAGGTTAATTTGTCTCCAGTAATTGAAAATAAAACGCCACCTAGCTCAACTCTGTTTTCACTATTCGAAACCGCAAAGATTACTCCATTTAAAGCTTTACGTAGACTTTCTACAGAACAATTATAATAAATGTCTTTAGGTATGGTGGGTATTAGCGGAAATTCCTTAGCTGATTCTCCCTTAATCTTGGTTCTGTAATTCCCACACTCTATTTTAAGTTCATTGCCTTTTTCCTCAACCACCACCTTCTCTCCGCTTGCAAGTAGCCCTACATACTCACCTATCAACTTCGAGTCGACAGTGAATTGTCCTTCGTCTTCTATCTTCCCTCTGAGCTTATAAACTATTCCTATCTCCAGATTTGTGCCGATGAATTCTATATTTCCCCCTTCTAATTTTATAAGGATATTATTTAAAATTGGAAGGTTAATATTTTTTGTAGTTATGTGCCCTACAATATTTAATCCCTTTTTTAAATTTTCTTGTAGACTAATAAATTTCATATGTTTATATTAATATAATATATATTATATATAACTAATAGTAATAATAAGGGGGTGGATAAATTGACATGTTACGGTTTTAACCTTCATTTTACTACCTGTTAACCACTTTTTACTTGTTTAAAAGTTGAGGTTAATCTCTGGGGTAAACTTTTGTTATTTGGGGACAATTTTCATTAGCAATATTTATTCACAAGTTGTTAAAATTAATCCATATAAAGATCACAACTTATCAACACTGTTTTTTGGCTAATACTGAGATCCGAACAATTGTTTAATAGATGCCACTTCTTGTTTAATCTTCTCGTTTTCATTAATAATAATTTCCTGCTTTATTTTATTATAGGCGTGCATGGCGGTGGTGTGGTCCCTTCCTCCTAATTCCTGGCCTATTGTTGGGTATGATGTACCCAACTCTTCTCTTATTAAGTATATTGCTATCTGTCGGGGCCAAACCAACTCCTTCTTTCGGCTATTACCCGTAATATCCTTTATATTAACATCATAGAACTTACTAACCGCCTCAATAATCTCTTTGGGGGTGAGAGATTTAATTTGAATATGAGAAATAATATCACTTAAGATTTCCTTCACACTTTTAATGGTGGGAGTGAGCCCCTTAAACTCATGAGCTACAACGACTTTAATTAAAGCGCCTTCAAGCTCTCTAATATTATTTTGAGCATGCTCAGCAATATAGGTAATAATTTCTTTATCTAGGATATATTCTTTTTCGTTAGCCTTTCGCTCTAAAATAGCGATCTTGGTTTCGATATCAGGCTTCCCAATGTCAGCCACCATTCCAGCTTCAAAACGAGAGATTAATCTTTTTTCAATGGCGGGCATTGATTTTGGAGGACGATCAGAGGTAATAACTATTTGTCTATCATTTTGTTGTAGTTCATTAAAGGTATGAAAAAATTCTTCCTGTGTGCCATCTTTTCCTCCCATAAATTGCACATCATCCACTAAAAGAAGATCAACATTTCTGTATAGGTTTTTAAATTCTCTTGCCTTCCCCGTTCTTACAGCTTGGATATAATTATTAGTAAACTTTTCGCTTGTGGTGTATAAAACCTTTGATGATTTTTTTGCGACCTCATTCCCTATAGCCTGGAGTAAATGTGTTTTTCCTAATCCCACACCTCCATAGATAAAAAGAGGGTTGTAGGCTTTTCCTAGGTTATTAACCACCGCTCGACAAGCCGCATGAGCTAACTCATTCCCCTTGCCAACAATAAAATTATCAAAAACATAACGAGCGTTCAAGCCAAAACGATTAGAAATAATTTTAGTGGGCTCGCTTTTTACTTGAGAGACCTCTTGATTATCTTCTTGAGCTATTTTAGGACTATTGATTTGGAATGAGGCAACGTTTTTTCCCCGCCTTAACTCTATTTTATAAATAATTTCTTCAATTTTTTGTTTGGTAATATTTTCCAAAGCACTTAAAATATTTTTATGATATTTTTCTTCTAACCATTTTTTTACAAAAGCATTTGGGACACAAATAATAATTTTATTGTTTTCAAAGGAGGAAATAAAAGTATCTTTAAACCAAGTAATAAAATTAGCTCGAGATAAGCTAATTTCAATTTCTCCTAGAACGGCTTGCCAGACTTGTTCATTGGTCATAAGTTTTTAGATTAGGGATTTTAGAGATAAATACTAAGTGGTTTTATTATATTAGATAAACCGGTTTCCCACAAGGCAAAAACTTGTTCAAAATATGTTAACAATAAGTGTATAACTTTTTCAAAAAGGATTAAATTCCCTCGTTGACACCAAAGAGTATAAGTGTTATCTTATAGGCACAGTTTAATTATAAAATTAATTTAGCTTTAGTTTATGCCGAAAAGAACATACCAACCGAACAAACGTCGTGCTAAAAAGAAACACGGATTTTTAAAGAGAATGCTAACTAAGGATGGACGCAACGTTTTAAAGAGAAGAAGAGATAAGGGGAGAGATAGTCTTTCTAAGTAATCTTCACATGCTTAAAAAAAGGAATAGAATAAACTTAAATAAAGATTTTGACAAAGTTTTTAAAAATAAACTATCCTTCTATAATGATATTTTTGGGCTAAAGTTAGCTAAAAACAACCTAAACGAATTTCGTTTAGGTATTTTAATTGGTACTAAAGTGAGCAAAAAGGCGGTTGTGAGAAATAAGATTAAAAGACAGATCAGGGAGATTGTGCGCAGAGAGATACCTCTTTTTAAGGAGGGACAAGACTTGGTTGTTGTTGTTTTGCCTCCCATACTACACAAAACCTTTATTGAAATAAAAGAACAACTATTAATTGGAACTAAACAACTGAAGATGTATAAGAATACACCAAGAAAGACATAAAATTACTAATATTAACATACTTATGTGGGACTACTTCAAACAATTACCCCGGCGATTAATTATTATGTTAATTCGTATTTATCAAAAGACCCTGTCTTTTGATCATAGCCCCCTGCAAGTCCTCTATCCGAATGGTTTTTGTCGTTTCCACCCTACTTGCTCACAATATGGTATTGATGCGTTTAATAAATATGGAGTGATTAAGGGGGGCGCTTTAACTTGTTGGCGGATATTACGCTGTAACCCTTGGAATAAAGGGGGCAACGACCCAGTTAAATAACTAATAAATAATTTATATGACACATCTTTTCACTATTATCTTTTATCAACCACTACTAAACTTATTAGTTTGGCTGTACAACAATGCTTCGTTCGGGGATTTTGGAATTGCCGTTGTTCTTTTAACTGTAGTAATTAAACTGGTTCTTTGGCCCCTAGGGCAGAAGTCAATTAAATCTCAGAAAGCATTAACAGACTTGCAACCCAAAATAGATGAAATTAAGAAAAAATATAAAGGTAACCAACAGGAATTAGGTAAAGCGATGATGGTTTTATATAAAGAAAATAAAGTTAATCCCTTTTCTTCTTGCCTACCCTTAATAATACAATTACCGTTTCTCTTCGCTGTTTATAGAGTGTTTCGCGATGGAGTTGGTAATAATTTAGATTTAGTATACTCTTTTGTTTATCGCCCCGAAGCCATAAACACCGTTTCCCTTGGGTTTGTTGATTTAGCACAAAAGAATATATATTTAGCGGTGTTAGCTGGCGCAGCCCAATTTTGGCAAGCTAAAATGATGATAGCTAAAAAACCGGCCATTAAAACACCAGGCTCTAAAGATGAAAGCATGGCCACCATTATGAATAAGCAGATGCTATACTTTATGCCCGTCATCACAATATTTATTGGAGCCTCTTTGCCCGGAGGGCTAACCCTGTATTGGTTTGTGGTAACACTATTAACGGCCGTTCAACAAGTGATAGTATTTAAATCTAAGAAAAAAAAGGATGATATCGGTGATAAAATAATAGAAGGAGAATTAATAAAAACAGAGTAAAAAAATATAACAAAAAAGGAGCTATAATTTAGCTCCTTTTTTTGTAGGTCAAAATTTACTCTACTGGTGTTTCTTCTGGCTCCTTAATAACATTTTCAGTGCTGGTGGCCTCTACCCCCAGCAAACATACTTCTTGCCAAGGGACATAGTGAGAAGAAAAGCGGACCTCCTTTTTCGCAGGGGTAGTTGTTGCTCCCCCTGGGTATTCAACAATGTAATCAAAATAAGCGTCTGCTCCGTTATGAGAGTGCTCGGTACATTTTTTCTCTCCTGGAGGCAGAGTAGTTGTTTCCACTATTTTTGTTGGTTCTGGTTTAACTATGTTATATATCACAGGGGGGGTAGAAGTTACAATTCTTCCATCTTTTACTCCCCAGAAATCAAAGTATAAATTATTTAGCCCCTCTATTCTAGACTGTATTAAAATATAGTGCCCAGTATCATTAACGAAACGAATGTCTGGCCAGGGGTCGTATACTGTGGCATCTGTTCCGGCTGGTTCATAATAACTCACCCGGTAGGAATGATTGCGCCTAGCACTGATGGGGAGACCAGAGGCTAAAGCTGCTCTAAAAATAGTTGTACCAATTTGGCATAGGCCACCACCATACTCAGGAATTGTTTTATTCCCCTTAATTACCAACTCTGGTAAATACTCAGAAGTTTCATCAATTGCCCCCAGCGCCTTTATTAGTGAAAATTCTTCATCAGGCTTTATTAAAACTCCATGGACAGAACCAGCCCCAACTCGGATATTGTGGCGACGATTACTAGGTGATCCCACAAAACTTGAGAAACCAGTTCCAATAATTTCTTTGATCTGAAAACCAGATTCGGGGACATATTCATTGTTTGTAATCTTTTCAACTTCTAGAGCAATATTTCTATTTCCAGATAAAAGCTCATTGGTAATTTTTTTGAAAGTCTCTTCAATTTTTAATTTTTGTCCATCTTCACCTGTTATCCAGCTGGTGACTTTCTCGTTTTCAACTTCAAACTTTGGCCTAACCACTTCTTTATCAATCTCGGGGGCGACTTCGGCTATTAAGTATGTTGTTACTTTTTCTTGATTTAACGAAAGACTTAACACCTCGTTGTTTATTGTGGTTCCAAACCAAGAAATAAGCTTCGCAGCTTTAATGGGCCAAGTTTTATTGCCAAAATTTAACAACAAATCTCCTCCATCAATGAGCTCTCTTGCTTCCTTTTCTAAACTGCTTAGGTCAACTTCTTTGATTTCCGGGTAACGAGTTTGAGTTTTTAAAATTATAGGAATTTCTTCTAGTGAATCAAGATTATTTTTTAAGTCAGAAAAAGCTTGAGGGAAATCTATTTCTTTCCCTATTCTTTCGGGGCTAGTTTTTAATATTGTTTCCGCTTGGTTATTCTCAACCAAGGAAAACTGAGCATTGATTGACGGGATGTCTAATTCTGGGAACCTTTCAAGTAACAACAATTCTATTTTTTTTTCATCTAGACTGTAAATAGATACTATTTCCCTTTGTTCTCGAGATTTTAATTTATGATTTAAATAGTCCCAAAAACTTTGTGTCGTTTTTCCTTGAAAAGCCTGAGCAGTAGTTTTGTTAATATCAAAAGATAGAGCTGGGTATGAGAGGTCGGAATCAAAAGATGACACAACGGAATCAACAACTATTTGTTTATCTCCGTGTTGGAATATCAGACCAGCTTTTTCTATTTGATTGGTTTTTTTAGCGATTACCTCTTTAGCTTCAGTGAAGGATAGTCCTCCTAAATCAATATCACCCAGCTTTACGCCAGGGTAAACTTTGTGAGAATAATTTTTTTCCCAGAGTACATAATTACCGATTAAAAAAATCAGCAACAAAAAAACCATTAAAGCAGCAATGGTTTTGACTGGGTGCCGCTTTGTGTTCATATTAATCTTTACTTTTTACTTTAATTTGTCCAGGTTGACTTTTGTGGAGAGTGATTGTTAGAACTCCATTTTCTAACTCAGCCTCAACTACTTTATTATCCACCTCTGAGGGTAGAATGATAGAACGGGAAAATGAGCCCCAATAGCATTCTCTATATAGATATGAATCTTCTAGGACTTCTTCGCTAGTTTTTCTAGTTCCTTTTATAGAAAGCAGATCGTTGTGTAGAGAGATCTTAAGATCCTCTGGCTTAGCCCCAGCAATAGTTGATTTGATAATTATTTTTTTATCAGTTTGGTATACATCAATAGCCAATTGACCTTCTACTTCTGGCTCGTTCTCAATCCATTCATTAATAGTAGATTCATTACTTTCGGTTATTAAATTTTCTTTTTTTAGTTTCTTTGAAAAAAGCATATATTTATATTCTATATACAATTTACCAATAATTACAAGAAAAGTAAATAATTTTTTAAAAAACTTCCTGGTGAGCAGGAAGTGAGTTGGTGGACTCGGCCCGATTCGAACGGGCGACCTCTACGATGTCAACGTAGCGCTCTAACCAACTGAGCTACGAGTCCTCTGATAATGACTATAATTTAGCAAGATTTTTTTGAAAAGTAAATATTATATAGTTTGTTTGACACCAGGGAGACGATATGATTTAATTGTTGAGAAATGCTCACTGTAAATAGCGTTCTTTATATATCCCAACTAAAACCAAAGCACCAATGAAATTGATTATTCTCTTCGCCAAAGAAACAATTCTATTCTTAGTTATTATTACCACTGTCACGCTTTATCTGGGGAGAAAAAAATCCTCTTTCATGGTATCTCTAGCGTTATTGCAGCTGCGCAAAAAGGTCAGACAAGGCTAAGCCAAACAACTACCCCCGCTTTTACACGGCGGGTTTTTTATATCATTCACCTCATGATTACGATGTATGTGTAGACCAAAAGCCCCGCTTTAAATCAGGCGGGGCCTTTCTCTTTGTGCGCCTAGAGGGACTTGAACCCTCGACCTCTGCTTTATAAGAGCAGCGCTCTAACCACCTGAGCTATAGGCACCCAACATCATTTTTATAACACTATCAGCTCAATTTTTCAAGCTTATTCTTCAAGCTTGATATTATTTCTAGACAAGCCGTACTCAAATCTTGGTTGATGTCGGCATAGGAAATTTTAATAGTTCCCTTGGGTTGTAGGTCTCTTATAATATCTAAAGCATTAATATTCTTAGGAGAATAAATTAATAATCTTGTTTGGGATGCGCTTTCTTCCCGAAATATAGCAATGAGTTTAGCATTGGGCACATTTGCTATCAACTCATCTATTATCTCAACCAAGCCATCTTCATTTGCCCCAGTTTCCTTGAATTCATTTGCAGTTATTTTAGACCAGATTAATTGATCGTTATTCTCTGTTCTAAGGGTGCTAAGAATTTTCCCCCAAAGCTTTAGAGTAGACAAACTACGAGAGCGGTATAGATTATTAATAATTTCTTCCCTTCTCCCGCCGAGACTGATTAATTGAGAGGTTGTTAATAGCGTGCGGGGGGTTAGATTCATGGTTTTGAAGTTTTTGGTTTTGTTAATTATTCCAGCCAACAAACATGTTGCGACATCTTCGTCGATCAAGTCTTCTTTATAATTTTTTAGAAGATAAAAAAGTATTTCAGTAGTTGAAACAGCGTTTAGATCTACAAAATTAATTTGGCCAAATTCTTCATTGGCCGGCTGGTGGTCAATGTTTATGATTGGGGTCTTGTAGAAAAACTCAACTTGATTATCGTAAAGCTTTCCTAGAGACTCTAGGTCGCTTGCCCCCAGCACAAAAATTAAATCATATTTAAAGCTACCAGTTTTGGTGCTAACATCTTTGTTTTCGAACCACCCCTCAGAAGGAGAAACAATGAAGTTAATCTTATTATTATCAACAGAATACTTTATCTGACTCACCTTTGCTTTAGTTATGTCTAAAGAAACAATAAATCGGCGCAGATTACTAAGAGATTTTTGAATTTTAGAATATCCAGGTAAAAAATGGAGAGGGCTCTTATCTTCTTTGGCTCCATGACTAGCGATATCTACCGAGTAACCAATTTTTTCTAGGAATAAGAAAAGAGCCAAGGCAGAAGCCACGGAGTCATTGTCCCCATTTGAGGGAAAAGCGACTAAAATGCTTTTAGATTTTTCAATTTGTCGGAAAATTTGTTGTTCCAAATCTAACATTTTTTAAAATTAAAAACCCATTGCTTAAACGCAAGGTGACCCTTTAATATATAATTATTTTAACCAGTAGTCAAGCTTATTTTGAATTGACTTTAGGCCTATTTTTTGGTAATTTTAAAAGTATGGAACAAGAATTAGAAAAAACATATTCTCCCGGGGAAAACGAGGATAAAATATATCAAAAATGGGAAAAATCAGGATTTTTCAACCCAGATAATTTAAATTTGTCAACTAATGCACCCTCATATACCATTATTCTCCCTCCTCCGAACATTACTGACAAACTTCATGTTGGTCACGCGTCTACCCTGGCCATTGAAGATCTTTTGATTAGGTACCATCGGCTACAAGGTTTTCGTACTTTGTGGTTGCCCGGGACTGATCATGCTGCCATCGCCACCCAGAATGCGGTAGAAAAGAAGCTTCTCAGAGAAAGGGGACAATCTAGGCATGACTTGGGTAGGGATTTATTTTTAAAAGAAATTTGGAGTTTTTTAGAAGTCACTCAAAACACTATTTTGCATCAAACCAGAAAGATGGGAGCCTCTTTGGACTGGTCTCGGTTAGCATTTACACTAGATGAACCAAGACAATTGGCAGTAAAGACCATGTTTAAACAAATGTATGAAGAGGGGGCTATATATAGAGGTGAACGAATAGTTAATTGGTGCCCCCGATGTCACTCCACCTTGGCTGATGATGAAGTTGAACACAAAGAACAGGCAGCTAAGCTGTACACCTTTAAGTATGATAAAAATTTTCCAATTTCCATATCCACTACTCGTCCTGAAACTAAGCTTGGCGACACAGCGGTAGCGGTTAATCCAAAGGACACTAGGTATAAAAAATTGATTGGGCAAGAACTGAAAGTTAATTTTGTTGGGCAGGAATTAAAAATCAAAATTATTGCCGATCGGAATGTTGATTCCACTTTTGGGACAGGAGCTCTGGGGGTTACCCCTGCGCACTCCATGATCGACTGGCAAATAGCCCAAGACAATGATTTAGAAATAATCAAAGTTATTAGCGAGGAAGGGATTATACGAGAAGGCTTTGGTAAGTATGTGGGGTTGAAGGCCCTTGAGGCACGAGAACTAATAGTCAAAGAATTAATAGCAAAAGGATTAATGGTAAAAGAAGAAGAAATTTCAAACAACCTATCAATTTGTTATCGTTGTGACACAGCGATTGAGCCCCTCCCCTCAAAACAATGGTTTGTTTCTGTTGATAAGAAACTGGAGAAATTTAATGGGAAATCTCTAAAGGAAAAAGCTATTGAGGTAGTAGAAAATGAAGAAATAAATTTTATCCCTGATCGTTTTAAAAAAAGATATTTAGATTGGATGAACGATCTCCATGATTGGTGTATTTCTAGACAAATTTGGTTTGGCCATCAAATCCCAGTTTGGTATAAAGACGATGAGATTAAGGTAGAACTAGAAGCGCCGACAGAGGAAGGATGGACACAGGACCCAGACACTTTAGATACCTGGTTTTCCTCAGGGATGTGGGTCTTTTCAACATTGGGTTGGCCTAACAATAGCGAAGATTTAGCTAAATTTTATCCCACTCAGGTTCTTGAAACAGGCTATGAAATTATTACCCTTTGGGTATCCAGGATGATAATGATGTCTTTATTCTCTCTTGGGAAGGTCCCCTTTGAAGATGTGTACCTTCACGGAATGATTTTAGATAAAGATGGAAAGAAAATGGCCAAATCTAAAGGAAATGGCATTGATCCTCTTGATATGATTCAAAAGTTTGGCTCTGATGCTGTTAGGCTATCACTTTTAACTGGGTCTACTCCGGGTAATGACGCTCGCTTTAGTGAAGATAAAGTGGAGGCCAAAAGAAATTTTGTCAACAAACTATGGAATGTCTCTCGATTCATTCTTACGAGTACCGAAGAAACAGTTTATAGTACTTCAAGCATGGAGTTGCCAAGATTAAAGACCTTGGCTGATAAATGGATTGTTGGTGAGCTTAATAGTTTAATAGAAAAAACAGCTTCTCGCTTAGACAAATATGAGTTTTCTTTAGCAGCCGAAGACTTAACCGACTTTACTTGGAACAAGTTAGCCGACTGGTATTTAGAAATTGCGAAGATTGAAGGAAATAAAGGAGAAATATTAATTTACCTTCTTAAAAACATTTTAAAATTATGGCACCCCTTTATCCCTTTTGTCACTGAAACCATTTGGGAAAGCTTTAATGACTCCATGTTGATGGTTGAAAAGTGGCCAGAAGAGAGCAAAGACCAAAAAATTATAAGCGAACTAGATAGTGCTGGTCATACTATCCTAAAAATTCAAACAATTATTCAAAAAATTAGAGAGGCTCGATCAGACAATAGAATTGAGCCAAAGAATAGGTCGGATGTTGTGGTTTATGCTCACAAAGACTTTGCGGATATAAAAGATCAGATTGAATTAATTAGAAATTTAAAAACTAGTACCAACAATATAGAAATCAAGGAAAAGGGAGAAAAGATTGATGGCGCTATTTTCACCACTGTTGGTGAAATCGAGATTTATTTATCAGTTGAGATTAATATAGATAAAGAACGGGAGCGATTAAAGAAAGAAACAACTAACTTGAAAAAAGTGATTATCCTACAAGAAGAAAAACTAGCTAATCCTGATTTTATAAATCGTGCGCCAGAACAGATAGTAACCACGGAGAAAGAGAAGTTAGAAAACTATAAGAAAGAATTAAATAAGATTACAAGTATTATTAAATAATATGACATTGAAAAGTTATTTGTTTGTCATGGGAGTACTAACGGCAATCTGCTGGGGGATTTTTCTATTTGTCGCGAACTTAGTGGATCCAGAGGCCACCAACTGGTTTGGATTTTTGCTATTCTATTTGTCTCTATTTTTGGCGCTTAGTGGATTTGTTTCTGTCATCGGGTTCTTGGTTCGCTTTGTTGCTCTAAAGAAAAAACTGGCTTTTAACTTAGTAAAAATATCATTTAGACAATCTTTCCTAGTTTCCCTCTTTGTTATTATGCTATTAATTATGAAGTCACAACACTTGTTTAATTGGTTTAATTTATTACTATTACTCATAATCTTTTTAATATTAGAGCTATTTTTAATTAGTTATAAAAAGAGTCGTAAATAATATGAAAAATAAATTAGAAAAAATACGAGAGGAGTTCTTGAAACAATTATCTTTAGCTAAAGACAGAGAGTATTTGCGGGAAATTGAGTTGAAATACTTGTCTCGCAAAGGAGAGTTAAGCCAATTTTTGCGCGGACTTAAAGATCTAAGTCTAGATTTACGTAAAGAAACAGGTGAGCTAGCTAACCAAGTGAAAGATGAATTACAGGAAAAATTTCAAGAAGCGAGAAGGGTTTTGGATGGTTATTCTAATAAAAAAGAAATTATAGATGTCACTCTCCCCGGCGAAGATCAACAAGGTGGTCATCTCAACCCTATTACCATCGTTCAGATGGAATTAGAAGATCTATTTTCTTCTCTTGGCTTTATGATTGCAGATGGTCCGGAGTTAGAAAGTGACTATTATAACTTTACCGCCCTCAATATGCCCCCACACCACCCCGCCAGAGACATGCAGGATACTTTTTATATCGATAAAAAGAATAAGAAAGGAGAATATGATCTATTAATGCGTACGCACACCTCGCCCGTTCAGGTGAGGTTGATGGAGAAGTATGGCGCACCATTACGAGCGATTGTGCCAGGGCGCTGTTTCCGAAATGAAGCCACAGATGCTCGCCATGAACACACCTTCTATCAACTCGAAGGGATAATGGTGGGGGAAAATATAAACTTTGCTCATCTAAAGGGGTTTCTTGAGCTCGTGGGGAAAAAACTATTTGGGTCCAAAACACAATTAAGAATGAGACCAAAATTTTTTCCGTTTGTTGAACCAGGAAACAACGGTGAGTATACCTGTTTCCTTTGTGAAGGAAAGGGCTGCAGAGTGTGTAAGAACACTGGGTGGCTAGAAATTGTTGGTGCTGGGCTTATTCACCCCAATGTTCTTAAAGAGGCTGGCATAGACCCAGAAAAATATTCTGGCTTAGCTTTTGGTTTTGGTTTAAATCGTTTAGCAATGTTGAAATATAATATCAATGATGTCCGATTGTTTAATAGCGGAGATTTAAGATTTTTAGAACAATTTTAATTATATGTATATATCACTTAACTGGATCAATGAGTTTACTAAAATACCAGCTAAAATAAAGCCGGCCCAAATTGCTGAAGCACTGACGGGACATACCGTGGAAGTGGAGAGTTTTTTTAATCAAGCCGACCTATTTCATAACGTAGTAGTGGGAGAGGTGTTGTCTGTCTCTCCGCATCCCCATGCTGATCGACTTAGATTAGCAATAGTAGATATTAAAACTACTCAACTCAGTATAGTATGCGGTGCTTCTAATTTAGCGGTTGGGCAAAATGTGCCCGTAGCCTTAATTGGAGCGACTCTTCCCAATGGTCTCAAAATTCAGGAAACAGAGATTAGGGGAGAAAAATCTTTTGGTATGATTTGTGCTGAAGATGAGCTTGGGCTGGGGGAAGATCACGAAGGTATAATGGTTTTGAGTAAAGGGGCAAAAATTGGTCAAGAATTTTCCAAGTATTTAGATAATAAAGATATTATTTTTGAAGTAGATAATAAATCATTGTCTAATCGTCCCGATCTTTTAGGGCACTATGGTATCGCCAGAGAGCTCAGCGCTATTCTGGACCTTCCTTTGAAGCCATATGATAAATTTATTAGCAATAAAATAAAGTTTTTAGCCGATAAGGATAATACACTAGAGGTTAAAATTGACAATAAGAAACTTTGCCCTCGTTACGTGGCGGTGAAGATTGCCAAGATTGAAGTTAAAGATTCACCGGGGTGGTTGAAGAATAGACTCATTGCAGTGAGCCAGCGTCCAGTCAATAATATAGTCGACCTTACTAATTATGTTATGTTAGAAAGCGGGCAGCCCCTTCATGCTTTTGCAGCAGACAAGGTTGATAGAATAATTGTTAGACAAGCCAATAGAAATGAAAAGATAGAAGGCCTCGATGGAAAAACAAGGGAGTTAGACGAAGATGACTTAGTTATAGCTAGTAGCAATAAATCCATTGCAATTGCCGGAATCATGGGTGGCAGCAATAGTGAAATCGATGACAGCACTACTGAAATTATTCTTGAATCAGCTAATTTTCAAGCAGCCTCAATACGTAAAACCTCTCAGAAATTAGGGCTAAGAACAGAGGCTTCAACTCGATTTGAAAAATCGTTAGATCATAATATGACAGAAAAAGCAGCACTTCGTTTCCTTTCTTTATTAAAAGAGATTTGTCCTAAATGTGAGATTAATAGTTCTTTTATTGATATTAATAATGCTTCAACGGAAACCAAGGCTATTGAATTAGATCCGGAGTGGCTTTCTAGAAAAATAGGTCAAGATATCCCCAGGGAACAGGTGATTAAGTTTTTAAATAAACTAGGGTTTATTGTTGAAGAAAACGAAGCAACTCTTTTGGTAACTATACCTTCTTGGCGGGCGACTAAAGATATTTCTACAAAAGAGGACTTAGTTGAAGAGGTTTTACGTCTCTATGGTTATGATAAGATTTCTGCGCAAATGCCTAGTGTTATCATGGCCATGCCAGAAACCAACAATGCTAGACTTTTGGAGAGAAAAATAAAAAACATCTTGGCCCTTAAGTACAGTTTAAACGAAAGCTATAATTATTCATTTCTTGGTGAAGATCATTTAAAAAAATTAGAGATAGATTTTTCTAACTATCTTCAGTTGGCGAACCCTCTTTCGGATATATATAGTATTTTGCGACAAACGTTAGCTCCAAATTTGATTAACAATATAAAGACCAACCAGATGAAGGCTGACGAAATAGGATTTTTTGAAATTGGTAGAGTGTACTTAAACGCGCCCGGCAATTTAGCTAAAGACATGTCTTCTGAAGAAAACTCACTCCCATACCAGGAAGACCACCTAGGGATTGTGTTGGCTGGTAATAATGGAAAAGTCTTTGATAGACTAAAAAGTATAATCGTTGGGCTAGCTCACAATGTTATTAATAGTGAGGCGGAGGTTGAGTTTGCGTATTTAGAAAATAGGCCAAACTGGTCCGACGAAAAGATTGTTGCCAAAATTATTATAGACAAAAAAGAACTAGGACGAGTGGCCCTAGTTAGCAAAACTGTAATTAATAATTTAAACCTAAAGAAAGAAGTAGCCGTGGCAGAACTGAATTTCAGCGAAATGGTTGAATTTATTTTGAAGCAGCCAGCCTTTAAGTTTAAAGAAGTGGCTAAATATCCTGCGGTTATTCGTGACCTCGCCTTTGTGATTGACAAGGAAGTGTTGTATAATGATTTAAAGGAAGAGATTATTAGTTTTAATCCTTTAATTGCGTCTGTGGACTTATTTGATGTATATGAAGGTGAAAAAATTAATGATGATAAAAAAAGTTTAGCCTTCCATCTTTGTTATCAGTCTAAAGAAAAAACCCTAACATCTGATGAGGTTGATAAGATCCAAAATGAATTAGTGAACCATTTAGCACAGACGTTTGAAGCACAACTAAGAGACTTTTAAACTATTTAAATAATAATAATATGTTTTTAACTTCAGGAGACATTTTAAACTGGGTTTTAGTCATTTGCGCCATTGCGTTAACTTTTTTTCTTTGTTGGGCGGTCTACTATTTTGTCGTGGCTACCCATAAGTTTTATCGGTTGATTAAAAGGGTGGAAAAAGGAGTAACTAAGGTTGAGGAAATACTTGAAACAGTGCATGGAAAAATAAATAATAGTGCTCCCTATATGATGATGTTTAGCGAGGTTGTTAAACAAGCCATGACTTTTATTAAGGATAGAAAAAATAAGAAGAAAGCTAATCCTACTCCAGCTGCCACTAAGAAAAAATAAAATATCAATAAAAAAACTACTCTGTCGAGTAGTTTTTTGATATACAAATAGCTATTATTCTAACTTTGGCATCCCTTATTACTACAAACAGCTTGGCCCTCTTTGTCATTTACCATCAGAGCTTCACAGTCGGGGCACTTATCACCAGTCGGCCTGCCCCAATAAGCGTTTTTACATTTTGGGTAAGCATTGCAAGCATAGAAAGCTCCTCGCTTGCTAAATTTTTTAACAATTTTACCCTCGCCACAAGCGGGGCAGTCTATGTCTAGTTCTTGCTCTCCATTAACAGCAACGTTTTTTATGTTTTTACAGCCAGGGTAGCCGGTACAACCGAGAAATGGACCGTACTTCCCAGACTTTATTGCCATTTCAGCGCCACATTTGTCACAGGCGGTTCCTTTATATTTTTCTTGTAGTGCTTTCATCTCTTCGCTTACCTCGACTTTACCATCCTTCCCTGTTTTTTCCATTCCTTTAATATTCTTACAATCAGGAAAAGCCCCACAAGCTAAAAACTTACCATAGCGACCAGTTTTTATAATCATACTGGCGCCACACTTATCACATTTTTCTTCGGATTTTTCTTCGGGCATAATTTCACTTTTTTGAATTTCCTGATATTTGGTCTCCAAATTATCATGGAAATCGGAATAAAAATCATTAATTACTGGAGGCCATTTTTTCTTTCCCTCAGCAATTAAATCTAAGTCATTTTCTAATTTAGCAGTAAAGGCATAGTCAACTATTTTAGAAAAATGGTTGACTAATAAGTCGATAACAACAAAAGCGATATCGGTTGGCTTCAATTTCTTTTTATCATCTCGCTCTACATAGTTTCTAGCAATTATCGTTGCTATGGTGGGGGCATAGGTAGAGGGGCGTCCAATTCCATGTTTCTCCAACTCTTTTACTAGTCCAGCGTCGGAGTAGCGGGCCGGAGGTACAGTAAAATGCTGATCAGTTTGTAACTTTATTAATACTAATGATTGTTTCTCGCTTAAACTTGGTAGCTCCTGCTCCTTTGTTTTCTCTGGGTATATTTTTAGATAGCCAGGAAAAATAAGAATTTGACCGCTAGCCCTGAGGGTGTATTCTTCTGTGGTGTTATTAGCTTTGACATTAATGGTGGTGGCAGCAAGTTTGGCTGGCGGCATTTGGCTGGCCACAGCCCTTTGCCATATGAGTCGATACAGTCTTCCTTGGCTATTATCTAATTTATCTTGTAGATCATCGGGGGTCTTAATAGCTTCTGTGGGGCGTATAGCTTCGTGAGCTTCCTGGGCGTTTTTACTCTTATTCTTAAACACTCGGGCTTTATCTAAAGCATATTCTTTCCCTAGATTAGCTTTTAGCCAAAGCTGAGATTCACCTAGAAATTTTTTTGAGAGGTTAAGTGAGTCAGTACGCATGTAGGTGATGAAACCTTGCTCATAAAGCTTCTGGGCGATCATCATGGTCTGTTTAGCACTGAAGCCTAATAGACGATTAGCCGCTTGTTGTAGGGTGGAGGTTGTAAAAGGGGCGGGAGAATTTTTTTGCACCTCTTTCTTTTCTATTCCTTCAATCTCGTATTTACAATCATTTAAAACAGTCTTAATGTCTTCTGCTTTTTTTTGCGTTATGTCTAGTTTTGAGAAGGTTTTCCCTTGTATCTTGTATAAATCAGCGACAAAATTATTATTTTTTTCCTCATCGCTTAATTCAGCAGATAGGGTCCAATACTCGTCACTCTTGAAAGCCTGGATTTCTCTTTCTCTTTCTACGATTAGTCTGGTTGAGACGCTTTGTACTCTTCCGGCTGACAAGCCTTTGGCAACTTTTTTCCATAGAAAGGGAGAAAGCTCATAACCAACTAAACGATCTAGAACACGGCGGGCTTGTTGAGCGTCCACCAGGTTTTGGTCAAGTTGTTTGGGATGGCTTATTGCCTCCAGAATAGCCTCTTTAGTTATTTCATGAAAAACAATCCTTTGTGTCTTTTTAGGGTCAAGCTTCAGGGCCTCTATTAGATGCCAAGCAATGGCCTCACCTTCTCGATCTTCATCAGAAGCAAGAATAACAGAATCGGCCTTGTCGGCTAGCTTCTTTAGAGTTGTGACGGACTTTTTGGCTTTAGCGGGGACAACGTATTGAGGAAGAAAATTATTTTCAATATCAATGCCCATCTTACTTTTTGGCAAATCACGGATATGGCCAAAAGAAGACTCAATTTTATAATTGTTGTCTAAAAACTTACTAATAGTTTTGGCTTTGGTGGGACTTTCAACGATAATAAGGATCATAGACGAGAAAGTTTTAATAGTTAATATATTTAAGTGTACTATGAAAAATTATTGTGTCAAGCACATATTGACACATGAAGGTAATTGTGATAAGTTGGATGGTTAATTAATTACTAGGTATTAGTTGGTAGAATTTTGTCTAGAAGTGGGGCAATTGTATCGCCCCCTCCTTGATGCAATTGTCTCCTTAATTAGAGTTAGTCTCTAGCTTTTAGACAAAGCTTTGCCCGCTAAAAACAAAGAAACAAGACAAGCAAAAAGCCCTTCCAGGGCTTTTGTTTTTATAACAACTCTCTTAAGTTTAACTCCTCTAGTAATCGTGGTAATTTTTCTTTTTCTTCAGCTGAAAATGGCTGAAGTACAAATTTGTCAGGGGGTATGTGTGTTTTTATGAGGCTATTTTTAACCCCTAGTCTGAGACGGGTAAAATCTTGAGTTTTTAAGTAGTTAATAATTGACTTAACTCCATTGTGGCCAGCGCTTCCAGCATTTACTGATATTTTTTTATTACCAAAATCAATATCAATGTCATCATGAATTACCAGCAGAACATTGTTTAAATCAGAATTTTTCTTTTTTATAACACCTAAGCTTTTAGGAAGAAGTTTGTAGTAGTTCAGTATCTTTTGAGCGGCTTGACCAGAGTTGTTTATGAAGGTGTTGGGTTTAACAAACAGACAATCACCGTCTTGGTAAATAAAGGCATTAAATTTTTTATTTTCTTGCCATTTTACCTCACCCAAAAATGAATCAAGGGCTAGCCAGCCAATGTTATGTCGTGTGTTTTTATATTTTTCGCCAGGGTTCCCTAGACCCATCACTATTTTCATATGGTTATTCATTATATGTTGTATGTGACTTTGTACTTTTTGTTACTTTAACATAAATGGGAGTGCCCTTGAATCCATAACGCTCTCTTAGTCTGTTTTCCATAAAGCGTACATAGGAAAAATGCAGATCATCATTGGCCCCGATACGAGCGATAAAAACGGGCGGGCTTACTTTGATTTGACGGAATTCCCAAATGCGGGGAGCCTTAGTCCCTTTACCCTTAGCTGGTTTGTGAATTTTAACGACATGTTTCAGGAATTTTTCAGACTGCGAAGCACTTAAAGATGTTTGTCTTTGTTCGGCTACCTCTAGAGTTAAATCTAATATTTTATTTACCTTGAGATTGTTTTTAGCAGACACAAACTGTAGCGGAGCCCAAGCTACAAAGGGGAATTTATAGAAAACTTCTTCAGTCCATTTTTTTGTATCTTTCGTTTCCATCCTGTCCCACTTGTTCCCGACTATAATAAGGCTTTTTTGTCGTTTAACGATTTCTTCAATTATTTTAGAGTCCTGGTGTGTTAATGGTTCACTGACATCAACCACAAGAAGAGCAATGTCAGCATGATCTAATGAGCGTAATGATTTTAAAATTCCTGGTTTTTCAAACCCCTGCCCCTTCTTCCCCTGTCTAGAAATTCCGGCTGTATCAATTAGATTTATTTTTTTGTCTTTATAAACAATTTCAGTATTTTGTGGTTCGCGAGTGGTGTGGGGGATGGGGCTCACAATTACACGATCATAGCCAAGAATAGAATTTAGAAGAGAGGATTTACCAACGTTGGGCTTGCCAACAATGCAAACATTTATTTTTCCTTCTTCTTCTGTTAATTTTTCGTCTTTTATTTTTATCTTTGGTTTTCCAATTTTCTTTACAATAAAATCTAAAAGATCACCCGTCCCCAGGCCTGTGGTTGCTGAAACTATTTGAGGCTCTCCAAGTCCTAATTTATTAAATTCAGCTGCTTCCCCGGCTTGTTTAAAGTTGTCTATTTTATTGGCGATTAATAAAGTTTTTTTCTTATATTCACTCTTCTTCTGTATTGCTAAAGACAAAGCCTTGTCTTCTGGAGTGATTCCTGCTTTCGTATCTACTAAAAATAAGATAAGATCGGCTTGGGTCAGATATTTTTTAGCTTGTTTTTGGGTTTGGCTATCGATATCTTCTCCTGAGATTTTTTTATCTAATAAGTAGCTTTGGTCTAGAATTCCCGCAGTGTCTATTATGTCAAACGCACAATTCTGCCACTCCACTTTTCCAATATTGCTATCTCTGGTTGTCCCAGCAACGTTGGACGTCAGGGCTTGATTTTTTTCTATTAGACAATTAAAAAGAGTAGACTTGCCAACGTTGGTTCGCCCGCAAATTACAATTAATGGCAGTTTATTTTCTTTCTTGTTCATAAATATAATTTATTTGTCCGTTCCTAGTATTAAAATAAAATCGGTTTTTTCTTCTCCTTCTCCACTATATTCCTTGATCCACTCTGGTGAATTAAATATTTGTTTAGCTTGGATGATGTCTTGTAGAGCGGTTAGTGCAGAATTTTTATTACCATATGTTAGATCGTAAACAATGGATTCCTGATAATCTCTTGTTGGAGCATTTCCTACTTTCACAACATCGTATTGATATTTCTCTAAATTTGTTCTTGTTTCGGTAGCCAGCCCGGTAACCCAGGTTCCATTCATTATTACGACCTTAGAGTTATCGCCCACAGGAGTAATTATCACAGGCTCAGTTATTTTTTCAGAATAGAAAATATTTTGAATCATGTTTCTGATTTCTGAAAAATTTCCAGTTTTAGGAATCAACAGAAATGCACCGTCCTCCCCAGTTGTGGCCACGAGATAATTATCAGGAGCATCATTTAAAACTTTGTTGATGATTTGTTCTCTTTTTATATTTTTACTCAAATCCCATAGCTTCAGCATCTCCCAGGCCTTGAGGTTGGTAGAGATATTTTTATTAAATTCATTGATTAACTTACCAATGGTTACTGGATTTAATAGGGTTTGTCGTGATAACAGTTTTTCTTTTACGGCCTCTAATATAATCTGTTGTCTTTTAGCTCGAGCAAAGTCAGAACCTTCAATCCCAAAAGCATGACGACTGCGTGCATACTTCAAGGCTAGACTCCCGTCCATTTTTTGTTTTCCGGCTTCGATATGAAGATGTTCGAAGCGGGCGTAATAATTTGGATTATCTTCTTCTCCATTGATTGGATAAGTGTAATCATCAAAAGTGTTTTCTACATTAACCTCTACTCCGCCCAGCTCGTCGATAATTTTAACAAACCCTTCAAAGTCTGCTCTAATATAATAATCAATAGAAGTTTGTAATAATCCACCTAGAGCTGTCGCTGTTGCCTCTCCTCCGGAATTTTCTTCTTTTATTTCTGCGTAGGCATTCACATGGTTTATTTTTTGCCACACAGATGATCCATTCATGGGGCCCGATAGATCGCGAGGTAAAGAGATAAGGGCAACCTGCCCAGTAGATGGCTTTAGACTAATTAGCATGATGGTGTCAGTCAGGTATGCTCCGTCATGACCCTTCCCCCCCATGCCCAAAAGCAGAATGTTTATTCGATCATTTTCTTCTCCCTTTAAGTTTTTGTCACTGCTGGAAACTAAGTGCTTTATTTTGCTGAAGAAAGAACTCCCGGGTAGCCAGTCAATTGAATCTTGACTAGACATAATAATTCGGCCAGAGAAAATTAAACAAACTACAATAACAGCAACGACATAGGTGGTTCGTCTTTTTCTTTTTTTATCATGGATATATTTTTCAGCTTGTAAATCAGGGCTTATCCTTCTTTCGGTTCTCTCTACTTCTTCCATTTTTTGTTTAAAGTCAATCATAATAATAAAAAAATTCTGTCGTTAGCGAAGAATTAAACCGTAGTTACGATTTCTAACCACTATTATAGTTAGAAAAAGGCTTTTTGTCAAAAGTGAAAAATGTCGGGCTACCCGGAATCGAACCGGGACTACATGCACCCCATGCACGCGTACTACCACTATACTATAGCCCGCCCTTAGCGGAACACTGTTTCAATATTAGCATAGAAATATTTTTTTTCAATATGTTAGACTGTAACTTGACAAATACTAGAGAAAAGCTAATATGGACTATGCGTTATGTTTTATTGTTCCTTGTAGATTTACTCCGTAGTACAGTGGCCAACACGTTGGGATTTTACCCCGGAAACGCAGGTTCGAGTCCTGTCGGAGTAGCGAAGGGTGGCTATCCACTTATCTAGTGGCCAGACTGCATGTTTTCAGCTACTTTTCTATGAGCCCTGCCGACGAATGTTATTGGCAGGGCTTTTTACTTGACAATGGGTTACCGCTGTTATATATTTAGACTAATCATTAAAAAAATTAAAACCTATATCTATGTCCCAGAGTGATCTGGGGTTGGGCATAGATTCTATCATTATGATAGAGGTGATTTCTGCGTTAGTGGAAATTCGGCTTCCTCCGTAATCACAGGATAACTGTTGTCGCTAATTAGTGGAGACAGTGAAGGGACTCTACACGACCTCCTGGAGGTCTTTTTTGTAGGGTAAGAAAGGTGGTACCGCGGGAAAACTCTCGTCCTTTCATCAGGATTTTATATTCTGGTGTAGAGACGAGAGTTTTTTATTTATAAAAATATGAAAAAATTTTACTTCCTAAATCGTAGTAGTTATTATTGGCGCTTCTAATAGTGTTATCTTTATTATTAATTAATTAAATCAAAAAATATGTCTAATAAAATAAAATTTAATGAATCATACAGAAAGCTTCCTGATGAAAAAGGCTTCTTTGGGCCCTATGGGGGCAGCTTTGTTCCACCCCAATTAGAGCCAGTGTTAAAGGAGGTTGAAAAAGCTTTTGATGAAGCTAAAAAAGATCCTGAGTTCATTGAAGAATATAAGCGATTATTGCGAGATTATGTTGGTCGACCATCTCCATTGTACTTTGCTCGCAATCTAACTGAAAAATTAGGAGGAGCAAAAATATACTTTAAACGAGAAGACTTAAATCATACCGGTGCTCACAAGATCAATCATTGTTTGGGGGAGGCGCTATTAGCTAAGCGCCTAGGAAAGAAAAAACTATTAGCTGAAACTGGAGCTGGTCAACATGGGGTGGCCCTAGCCACCGCAGCGGCCGTGGTTGGCCTGGAGTGTGAAATTCATATGGGAGAAATTGATGTGAATAAACAGGCTGAGAACGTGAAAAGAATGGAAACTCTTGGAGCAAAGATTGTGGTAGTGAAAGAAGGGGGGAAATCTCTAAAGCAGGCAGTTGATAGTGCTTTCGGAACCTATATGCAAGAATATGACACAACTTTCTTTGCCATCGGTTCGGTGGTTGGTCCCCACCCTTACCCAGCAATGGTAATGTATTTCCAGAGCATTGTTGGTCAGGAAACCAGAGAACAAATTATGGAGAAAGAAGGTCATTTACCCGATATTCTCATGGCTTGTGTCGGTGGAGGATCTAATGCCATTGGGATCTTCCATGAATTCCTCGATGACCTGGGTGTAAGAATGATCGGAGCAGAACCGAGTGGTAAAGGTTTGGATACTAAAGATCATGCGGCCACCCTCACTCTGGGTACGCCAGGGACTATTCACGGTATGCACACCTATCTTCTCCAAGATGATAAGGGTGAGCCCAGTTCAGTTCATTCCATTGCCTCGGGCCTAGACTACCCAGGCATTGGGCCTATCCACTCCTTCCTAAAGGATACTGGCAGAGTAGAGTATGTGAGCATAAGTGATAAAGAGGCTTTTACCGCTTTTGACATGATGTCTAAAGTAGAGGGTATTGTTCCGGCTTTAGAAAGCGCACATGCTATTGCTGAGGTAATCAAAATTGCTCCTACATTAGCCAAAAATAAGGTGATTATCGTTAATCTATCTGGCCGCGGTGACAAGGATGTAGAATATGTGAAACAGAACTGCTAACAATTGCTTTTCAGGTAGAATTACAGTAGAATAAAGGTATAAATATAACTATATGTCAGAACAAAAAATCACTTTTTCCGGTATTCAGCCCAGTGGGGACCTACACTTAGGGCACTATTTTGGTGCTATTTCCCAATGGGTTGGGATGCAAAAATATTTCAAATGCATTTTTTCAGTAGTTGATTATCATGCCATCACTGTTAAGCAAGATCCAGAGCAGTTGAAACAAAGAGTTGTTTCTACAGCTAGAGCATATTTAGCTGCCGGGATTGATCCTCAGAAATCAATTGTGTTTCAGCAATCAACAGTTCCGGCTCACACAGAGTTAGCCTGGATATTCAATTGCTATGGTGTTCGCATGGCTGATTTAAAGAAGATGACTCAGTTCAAAGACAAGTCAGGTAAAGGACAGGAGTCAATTAGTGCAGGACTTTTCAATTACCCCGTTCTAATGGCAGCTGATATCCTTTTATATAATGCAGACGCTGTTCCGGTGGGAGAAGATCAGAAACAACATGTCGAGTTAACTCGGGATATTGCTAAGCGCTTTAACAGCCAATTTGGTGACACCTTTAAAATACCAGAAGCTAACACCCGCAAAGAAGGTGCTCGCATTATGGCCCTTCAGGACCCAAGCAAAAAGATGAGCAAGAGTGATGACAACCAAAATAATTGTATTGGTCTTTTGGATGATATCGAATTAGCTAAAAATAAGATCATGAAAGCTGTTACTGACTCTGGCGAAGGAGTCATATTTGATCCCAAGGAAAAACCAGCTATCTCTAATCTTTTAGTTATCTACTCCCTTTTAGCTGACCGGTCTATTAAAGATCTAGAAAAAGAATATGACGGCAAGGGTTACGGTGACTTCAAAAAAGGCTTAGCCGAAGAAGTTGCTAAATTTCTTACTGCTTTTCAGGAGAAGTATAATGAATTGTCAGATGATGAAGTAATTGAAGTGCTAGAAATTGGAAGCCTACAGGCTAATGAGATTGCTGAAGCAACAATGGAAAAAGTTAGAAAGTTGATTGGAGTACGATAAAATAATATTTATACCAATTAGAAAAGCCGAACACTGTGTTCGGCTTTTCTGTATAACCTGACGGATGATCAACAAAAACAACCCCATTTAGAGGTTGTTTTTTATATGGTAATGATATTGTAAGTCTAATTGGCACCAATTCGGCACTCTAACACAATGTTAGAGGCGACTATTCCTTTTTTCCACATGGGAAAAAGGAAATACTCCCTAGAAAGGAGGTGATCCATCCACAGCTTCCGCTACGGATGCCTTGTTACGACTTCGTCCCTGTCATCAGCCTTGCCTTCGTCCCACAAATGTGAGCCTTCGGGCACTGCCAACTCCCTTGACGTGACGGGCGGTGAGTACAAGACCCGAGAACGTATTCACCGTGGCATAGCTGATCCACGATTACTAGCGATTCCAGCTTCATGAGGTCGAATTGCAGACCTCAATCCGAACTGAGAGGAGTTTTTAGGGATTGGCTCCACCTTACGGTTTGGCGTCCCTCTGTACTCCCCATTGTATCACGTGTGTTGCCCAAGGCGTAAGAACCATGCTGATTTGACGTCATCCCACCTTCCTCCCACTTAAAGCGGGCAGTCTCCTATGACATATAAAACATAGGATCAGGGTTGCGCTCGTTTCCCGACTTAACGGTACATCTCACGACACGAGCTGACGGCAACCATGCAGCATCTGTCTAGCACCCTCGAAGGCGACCCTATTTCTAGGGCTTGCAGCTAGATGTCAAGCCTTGGTGAGGTTCCTCGCTTATCGTCGAATTAAACCACATGATCCACCGCTTGTGCGGGTCCCCGTCTATTCCTTTGAGTTTTAAGCTTGCGCTCGTACTCCCCAGGCGGGATACTTAACGGGTTACCTTAAAATAACAGCACTGAAAGGGTCGATACTTCCAATGCTTAGTATCCAACGTTTACAGCGTGGACTACTAGGGTATCTAATCCTATTCGCTCCCCACGCTTTCGTCCTCTGAGTGTCAGAACCGTTCTAGCAAACTGCCTACGCATTTGGTGTTCCTGCTGATATTAATGGATTTAACCCCTACACCAGCAATTCCGTTTGCCTCTTCCGGTCTCTAGTTTATCCATCTCTCCCGCTGGCTCGAGGTTGGGCCTCGAGATTTAACAGGAGATGCGATAAACCACCTACGGACGCTTTACGCCCAATAAATCCGGATAACGCTTGGGGCCCTCGTATTACCGCTGCTGCTGGCACGAGGTTAGCAGCCCCTTATTCATCAGGTACCGTCATTGATTCGTCCCTGATAAAAGCACTTTACACCCCGAAAGGCGTCTTCATGCACGCGGCGTCGCTCCTTCAGACTTTCGTCCATTGAGGAAGATTCTTGACTGCAGCCTCCCGTAGGAGTCTGGGCAGTGTCTCAGTCCCAGTGAGTGGGGTCATGCTCTCGCACCCCATACCCGTCGTTGCCTTGGTGAGCTATTACCTCACCAACAAGCTGATAGGACATAGGTTCCTCCCTAAGCGCCGGAACTTTAATTAAAAAACTTATGTTCTTTAATACTATCGAGTATTATTCTCGCTTTCGCAAGGTTATCCTCGTCTTAGGGGTAGATTACCAATGTGTTACTCTCCCGTTCGCCATGCTAGCAAGCTAGCATTCGACTTGCATGCCTTAGACACGCCGCCAGCGTTCATCCTGAGCCAGGATCAAACTCTCTGTTAATTTGATTGACTCGAGAAAACTAAATGTTTTCTTGATATAAGATCCGTTTTAAAAACGGACAAAAAATAATGTTATCCGAATTGATGCCAATTAGCATCAAAATAACCATCACCATATTGACTATAAATTATTAAGGTTCGAAACAGTGCAGAAAAAAACATAGATATAAAAATATCTCGTTTTTATACAAACATATTCTGTTTTTATTTTTAATAACCTCATTTTATATTATTAACTGTACCTTGTCAAGAGCCGGTTCCCCACAGTTTATTAGGTTGACTTTATGGGTCATTTAAGATATAAATTAAGTATAATATTAAACAAAAATATATGAAGTTTGGCAGCATTACTGAAAGAATAAAAACTCCACGGGCCGATAAATTAGCCGAAAAAAAGGAGAACGAAGAATATGGTATTCATGGAGCAACAAACCTGTCTGGCTTAAAAGACGCAGAAGGGATCAGTCCTAAGGGAGAATTAGTTGAACAAGAGAATCAATATAATTTTCCTGGGAGTGAAGAATTAATTGGAGGTCAAGAATATCCAGGACAACTTGAAGATAATCAGAAGATGGGAGGAAAGTTTGTTAACATTGAAGACGTTCCTGATGAACATGAAATTTTAGACAACGAGGGCGACACGGTTAGTAAGCTAGACTTTGCTTTACAGGAAAAAATCGACAAAGAATTACAAGACATGGACAAGAATGGAGGAAGCGATCCTTATGATATTAGACCTCTAATTACTGAATTGTTTGCTAATATAGAAAAGAAGCAACAGGGGCAAAAGGAAAGAGACAGAGAGGCCGATGATTTGTTTAGAAGAATTAATATTTTCTTACCAGCCTACAGAGCAATTTTAGATTCTGAGCTGACAGAGAAAGAAGAGCATGACGTCGTGATGAAAGCATTTAAAAGAATTATTGGTGATATCGTCTATTTCCATGATGCAGCAGAAGATGGGGAAATAAAAAAAGAACTTTTGCCTCAGGGCAGGATAAGAGTACAAACAGCCGATGCAGGGATGGCCAGAGGACAGAAGATCTATTACAATGCAAGAGGAAAGGGTTATCTTACCCAAGAAGAGGCAAACATTTCTGATAAAAAGAAAAATGGCGCTAGAGGATGGTTGGGGAAAAGGACTGTAAAGCCTGGCGTGCAAGCATATAATCCACAAACAGGTAAAAAAGAAGTTATTTAATTATAAAATCAATGCGTATTAAATTTCATCGAGTTGAAAGCAAAAAAATAGAACCAACGTTTAGGTCTAACACGAGTATTCGAGTACCTGAAGTTTTTTTAATTGATGAGAACGGTGATACCGTTGGGAAAATCTCTACAGTTAAAGCTTTAGAAATGGCTAATGATTTAGACTTAGATTTAGTTGAAGTAAATCCCAAAGCTAATCCCCCTGTTGTAAAAATTACTAATTTGGGCCAACTAAAATATGAACAGGACAAAAAGGCGCATAAGCAAAAAATGCAACAAAAGAAAATAGAAATGAAGAATATTCGTCTATCTTTTAGAATTAGTAGCCATGATCTTGAGTTGCGCATGCGTCAGGCTGAGAAATTTTTAGCCAAGGAAAATAAAACCAAAATAGAACTAATTCTAAGAGGCCGGGAAAAGCAACATCAGAACAAGGCCAGAGACATTATTACTAATTTTGTTGCCCAATTGAAGGAAAAAGAGGGATTGAACGTAGAGATAGAGCAGCCCTTGACAAAACAAGGCGGAAGATTTATTATTGTATTGATCAATAAAAAGTAAAGAATTGTTGAATCAGGTATGTACCTGTTTTTTTAATCTTGAATTTATGCCTAAAATAAAGACTCATAAAGCGACTGTGAAACGTTTTAAAAGAACGTCAAACAATAAGCTAATGCAAAGAAAAGCTGGACAAGATCACTTTAATTCTAAAGAGTCTGGCAACACTACTCGTCATAAACGTGTAGATATTTCTACTACCAAAACCTTGGAAAAAACTATTAAACAGTTAACTCCTTATAACTAAAGATAATTTAGTATTTTAATCTATGCCTAGAGTAAAGCGCGGAACAACCCATGTTAAAAAAAGACGTAAACTTCTACAACAAGTTAAGGGTTATAAATGGGGCCGCAAGAAATTAATAAGATTAGCTAAGACCGCTCAAACAAAAGCTGGCGCCCACGCCTTTGTGGATCGTCGTAAAAAGAAAAGAGTAATGCGTGGTTTGTGGCAAATAAAAATTAACGCCTTTGTTCGTGAACACGGGTTGTCATATTCTGTCTTTATAAACAATCTAAAGACCAGCAAGGTTGAATTGGATCGTAAAGTTTTGGCTGACATGGCCGTCAATGACCCCGAAGTTTTAAAGGCTATTATTGATAAAACTAAGAAATAATATGTTTTTCTGGATTAAAATTTCTCATATAATTGTTTCCATTCTCCTTATTGTGGCTGTTTTGTTGCAAAACAAGGGCGGAGGAATGGGCAGTGCTTTTGGTGGTGGCGGAGGCAGCACCGGCGGAGGTGTCTACTTAACCAAGCGAGGCATGGAAAAAAAGTTGTATATTGCGACAATTGTTCTCGCTATTATTTTTCTACTTCTATCTTTAGCGGTGTTTATAACTGCTTAGCGTTTGAATTATTGTGATCTCACTAAAAGATAAAATTATTTTAATTAAAAAAATGACCAAGAGAGTTTTATATTCAATTGGTTTGTTTAAGTTTTTAAAAAGAGAGCCAGAGGAGATGGACAAAAAACTTGTGTATTCTCTTTCAGATCGTAAGATCCCCAGCGGTGAACAAATTAAACATTTAAAAAAATTTCTTAGTCCAAGAGAACACTTGGTTGTCAAAATCTGTACAATATTAATATTGGTTAATGCTATTTATCTCGGCACTCTCTTTATTAAAAAACATTTAGAATACATTCCTATGGCCGGGGGAGAATATATTGAAGGCGTCGTTGGCTATCCTAAAACAATTAATCCTCTTTATGCCTCCAGCAGAGATATTGATCATGATCTTAGTAGACTTATCTATTCTAGCTTATTTCTCTACAACTCTAATGGTGAATTAACAAAAGACTTGGTTAATGATTTTAAGATTGAGGCTGAGGGGAAAGAGTATATTATTCAAATTAGAGATAATGTTGAGTGGCACAATAATGAGAAACTAACAATCGATGATGTCATATTCACCTTCAATTTAATAAAAGATCAGGAATATAATTCTCCGCTACGACACAGTCTTTTGGGGGTGAAAGCTGAGAAAATTGATAATCAAACTGTTAAATTTACTCTTAACGAGGCCTATGCCCCGTTCCCCGAGTTATTAACATTTGGTATTGTGCCTAAGAGTATTTGGGAAAATGTTAATTCTGCTTCCGCGATTTTATCTGAATTAAATCTCAAACCAATTGGTTCTGGCCCGTATAAATTTAAATCTCTACTAAAGAATAAAAATGGCTATTTAAAAGAGTATCGCCTGGTTGTGAATGACAAATATTACAACAAAAAGCCCTATCTCACGAATATTGTTTTTAAATTTTTTGTTTCCTACCCAGAGGCAATTAAAGCCCTAAATGATAATCAGATAGATGGTTTAAATTATTTACCACCCAACCTAAAAGAACAGTTGTTAGCTAAGAACTCTTTATTTTTTCATGAGCTTAATCAGTCTCAAATAGTATCGATCTTCTTTAATTCCACTAAGCAGGAAAAGTTAGCAGATAAAGAGACTCGTCAAGCATTGGACTCAGCTATTAATAAGGAACAAATTATTGAAGATGTTTACCGGGGAGTCTATAGGCAAGCCAGGGGGCCAATTTTAGAAAACAATTTTGCATACAATGATCAATTACCACAACGTGATTATAATCCTTCTGAGGCGAGTAACATCTTAAAAGGCAAGGCTCTTGAGTTGACCCTCACAGTTGTAGATGTTAATGGCAACGTTGCAGTAGCTGAAAAAATAAAATATTATTGGGAGCAGGCAGGGGTCAATGTAACCATTAATGTAGTCTCTAGTAACCAGGCTAGCGGAATAATAAAAGACAGAAACTTTGAAGCGTTGATGTACGGGCAAACAGTTGGTGGAGACCCTGATGTATATGTTTTTTGGCACTCTTCTCAAGCTAACGCCAAAGGATTAAACTTGGCTAGCTATAATAATCCTGATGTAGATAAGCTTTTAGTAGAAGCACGGGCAGAGACTGATCCGGGAGTAAGAATAAATAAATATAAACAATTTCAAGAGAAGGTTGTTGCTGATTCTCCAGTGATCTTTCTCTATTCTCCAACCTATACTTATCTTCAAAGCAAGAAAGTTAAAGGGTTCGCTGGAACAGTGATTATTGACTCAGCTGATCGCTTCGGAAACATATCTGATTGGTACAAAAAAACTAAAAAGAAATTTGTGTGGTAACAACCACTTGAATATAACTCTTAAAATTTAATAAAAAATATGATAACAAAAAAAACAACTAATCCGATTCCTCGGAAAAGTTTTTCTAATCGTCGACCAATGCAAAATAATCGTACGATCAAGAAAGAATTTGGTCCCGCCAGCAACCCCCTAAGAATTATTGTCCTAGGAGGGCTTGAAGAAGTGGGACGAAACATGACTCTCATTGAATACAACAAAGAGATCATCATTATTGACATGGGGCTCCAGTTCCCCGAAGAAGACATGCCTGGGATTGATTATATTATTCCTAACATTGACTACCTAAAGAACAAGAAAGAATGGATTAAGGGTGTAATTATTACGCACGGGCACTATGATCATATAGGAGGCATCCCCCATATAATGGGTGAAATCGGCAATCCTCCGATGTTTATGGGTAAAATGACGGCTGGGTTGGTTAAAAAGCGTCAGCAGGACTTTAGAACCGCCCCACAGCTTAAGATTAAAGAGATTGATGAGACAGACTCCATTAAATTCGGGGCTTCTTTCCAGGTGGAGTTTCTGAGAGTTAATCATTCTATTCCAGATTGTTTTTCTATTATTGTTAGAACCGATTTGGGAACTATTGTTCACACAGGTGACTTCAAAATTGATTTTTCCCCGGTGAATGATAAGCCCGCAGATTTAAATAGAATTGCTCAAATTGGAGCTCAAGGAGTTTTGATGTTAATGATAGATTCCACTGATGCCACTCATCCAGGCTACCAAATATCAGAATCTGCCATTGGAGAAGAAATGGACGGACTGTTCGATGATATCGCGGGGCGCATAATTATTGGGACATTTGCTTCACAGCTTAGTCGTGTGCAAAAGATCTTTGATTTGGCATATAAGCATGGTCGTAGAATTAACCTGCAAGGCAGAAGTATGACTAGTAATGTAGAAGTTGCTCATGAAATAGGTTATTTAAAGTTTAACCCCAGGATACTAGTGGACGACAGAGAAGTAAACAAATTACCAGATAACAAAGTGTTGATTGTTGGTACCGGAGCTCAAGGTGAGCACAATGCTTTTTTAAACAGAGTTGTTAATAGTGAGCATCGAACCATCAGTTTGAAGCAAGGAGATACAGTGCTCTTCTCTTCTTCTGTAATCCCCGGGAATGAAAGAAGCATCCAAAAACTTATGGATGCAGTTGTTAGACAAGGAGCTAGGATTATTAATTATAAAATGCTTGATATCCATGCTGGTGGGCACGCCAAACAAGAAGATCTGAAGCTAACAATGCGTTTATATCGTCCAGAGTACGTTATGCCAATTGAAGCCAACCATCATATGCTCAAAGCAAATGCTGAGTTGGCCGAAGCTATTGGAATACCCAAGGAAAAGATATTTGTTGCTGACAATGGACAGGTAGTTACATTTAGCAAAAGAATGGATAATAGAGTGGTTGGGCAGCTAACCAAAGAGAAAGCACTAACTGAATATGTCATGGTTGACGGCCTAGGCGTAGGAGATGTTTCTGAAATTGTTTTACGTGATCGTCGCATGATGGCTGGCGACGGAATGATTGTTGTAATTGCCACAATTGATTCTAAGACCGGAGCCATTATAGGTAATCCAGATTTAATTTCTCGAGGGTTTATTTACATGAAAGGCAGCCGAGATTTAATTGAAAAGACTAGAATGAGGGTAAAAAATATCGTTAAAGATAAAAACCCGATGTCAGCCACTGATGATGATTTCATTAAGAACAAAATCAGGAATGATATTGGGCAATTCTTATTTAAGCACACCAAGCGTCGCCCGATGGTTTTACCGGTAGTAATAAAAGTGTAGTAACTAGCTAATATTCAACAAAAAACCTCTGTTTAGAACAGGGGTTTTTTGTTGTTGTTAACCTGTGGATAATGCTCTTGACAAACTATTTATTGTGTGATATATTGTAAGGTCGTTTGAGATAAAGTTTGAAAAATAAAAAGACCGGTTTAAACGGGTCAGGCACGACAAGCATGGGGATTTTCTTCCTAGGATTTTCTGGCTTCTGCTCGAAAGTCCCTAGAAGAAGTTTTCTTGCCTACCCGTTTAAGTCGGCCTTTTTTGTTATCTAAACATTCTATCCTTCCCTACTATTATGTTAAGTTTATTTTTCATGATACCAATCTTTACGGGCGTTTCAACTTCTACCACGCCATCAATTATGAGAGAGTAACTCGGATTGGTTACTTTTATTTTATCAGCAGCTAGGTAAGTTAAATCTTTCTTTTTTGTTTCGATATAAACGTCCAGGAAACCGTCGTGGGGGTTAGATCCAAGTTGTTCCTTGGGGTTACTCAGGAGATTAATAATTTTTATTTGTCCTCTTTCACTAGTTTCTAGAGAATAATCATTGATTTCTATTGTGGTACCGGAGCTTTCTATGGTTGCTTGATTAAGAAAATAATATTTTCCGATTAAGCCGATATCTATTCTTTCTATACGGCGAGCTAACAGAATATTACAGGCATCTTCTTCGTTTTTTATACCAAAAGAAGTCGCGATTGAATTATCATCGCCGATTGGGATTATCCCAAGCAAAGTATCTTTATGAAAATCGCTATATGCATCGGAGTCAATTATTGCTCCGATTATCTTATTAACTGTTTGATTGTTCCCCACAGCAACTATTGTTTTTGCACCTAGTCTGATTTCGTTCTTTACAGTTCCTAGTATGTTCTTTATAGTGCTGAGTCGAATTATCTTTCCGTTTAACCCCAGGTCGGTTAAGCGGATTTCCATGCGGTTAATAGTGCGGGTATACTTGCTCTTATTTAAATAATCGTCATAAATATAGACGTTCATAGAATTATTTGGCAAGCTAGTTTATTTCTCCCCACCCGCATCCTCTTCTTTAGTCTTTAATTCAGCTTTTTTGGAGTCTTCGCTTGTGACTGTAGATAATTGACCATTTAAACTAGCCCCCTTATCTATTGAAAGTTCTCCGTATTGCACATCACCAAAAATTCTAGCATTCGGGCCAATTGCTAAATAATTTTTTGCCTTGATGTTTCCCCTAACTTCACCGTTAATTACAGCGTCGTTAACTTCAATGCTCGCCACTACCTTCGCCTTGTCGCCGATAAATAAGTTAGCTTTAGTTTTTAAAGACCCCTCAAGGGAACCTTCCACAATAATATTTCCTTGCCCCTGGAAATTCCCCTTTACTTTAACTGAGGCTCCAATTATTGTTTCAGCGTCTTTAAACTTATCCAGCTTGTTGTCTTTGTTAAACATATTTTTTGTTTTAGAAAAAATAAATAAAAGATATATTGATATCTCCATTTTAGTTGAATGTTAGGTCTTTGTCAAAGAAAATAATTAGGCTAACAATTGAAAAAAATAGAGAATTGTTATAGAATAACTTTACATCATTATAGTTCCCATAGTTTAATGGATAAAACAAGAGCCTCCTAAGTTCTAGATCCAGGTTCGACTCCTGGTGGGGACACAATATAAAGCTATTATTGTCAATATACTTGACAAGGACAGGAAGTTGTTGTGGGCATAGCTACTTGACTTTTGTGTTGTATTAGCTATTATATAAATATAGTTTTCAGATTTATAAACCTTATCCAGACTATTCTTGTTCTTTGAAGAACAAACAATTTTTAATAATTATTGTTCCGCGAAGAACATATTTGTCGATTGGGCCATTAGCTCAGCTGGTTAGAGCGCTTGCATGGCATGCAAGAGGTCAAGGGTTCGAATCCCTTATGGTCCACCATGTTCATAGTTATATTTTATAGCTATACCCGCCAATGACTAATTTTAGCACTATGTCAAAAAATTCATTGGTCATTATGGGACAATTTTGACAGACTTTAGTGTTGGGGCTAGATTTATATAAACATTGCTGTTTGCCGTCTTAATTATTATCGGATTATGGTCTGGACTTGCAATTTCTTCCTTTTTGGCTAAGAAGAAAATTAATAACATCAACTTTAGATAATCAAAAATGTAATTTTAAAGATATATTCTATGTTGGGGCACTAAGAAGAATAACATGTATTAGACACACAATCAGTCCCTGGGGCTGATTTTTGTTATTTTTGCGCTGTAGTATCGGTTTTCATGAACAATCTATTAGATGATCTGTTTTAGAATTACCAGTCCATCAAAACGCCTGGCTAGAAATTTATAAGCAGGGCTCTTTTATGGGGGACTTACTTGACTCTGAGAAACACATGAGCATGACACGCCGGCACACTAGTTGATAAAATATTTTGATATTATAAAAACAAAACTTGCGCTTAGGCACTGTGGGCTAGCCCTTATTATTTAGCTTGCGCAGAGCCAGGACTTTAGTTGAGGGTGTGCACCCTTTTAGTCTTTTTAAAGATTGCGACCACCTCAAGAATAATGGTATATTTTAATACACAGGCGAATGATTTAAGTCTAGATAGTTGTGGACTTAAGTTTCTATTTTAGCTAATATTAGTTAAATATTCTAAGCAATTTTATTGTGGACAAGTTGTTGTTAACTATTAATTTTGGCTAAAATAAAGTTAAATAAAACATAAAATAATTATAAAATTTCTTCAGGTTGCCTTTACTTGTAAAAGGAATTATAATAGGAATATAAAAATATTTTTTAAGATTATTAAACTCATTATATAAGAATAGATATTCTTATTCTAAAACTATGTATGATGTAATTATTGTGGGTGCTGGACCAGCAGGAATGACAGCTGGTATTTATGGTGCTCGTCGCGAAATGAAAACTTTAATGATTGGGAAAGAGGTTGGAGGGCAGGTGACTCTGGCTAGTGAAATTGAAAATTACCCTGGATTTGAGGTTATTAAGAGCTTTGAGTTGGTTGAAAAAATAAAACAACAAACTTTAAAATTAGGGGTAGAATTAAAGGAGGACGAGGTAAAACAAATAAAAAAGAAAGATGACGGCACTTTTGTGGTTTATACTAATCGTGATAGCTTTGAAGCTAAAACGGTTATTATCGCCATGGGGCTATCTCCACGACGATTAGCGGTTCCTGGAGAAGTTGAACTAAATGGGCGCGGCGTTTCCTATTGTGCTAATTGTGACGGTCCGTTTTTCAGAAACAAGATAGTAGCTATTATCGGTGGTGGTAATTCAGCGCTCGACGCAGCAGAAGTTATGTCTAAAATAGCGGAAAAAGTATACTTGATTCATCGCAGAGACGAATTTAGAGCATTTGAAGTCCTAATTGATGAAGTCCAAAATCGATCTAACATTGAGATTATTCTCAATTCGGAAATAAAAAGTATAGAAGGCCAGCAAAAAGTAGAAAAAATTAAAATTGGAGATTTGGAGACTAATGTAGAACGGGAAATTCCTTTAGATGGTGTTTTTGTCGAGATAGGGAGAATAGCCAGCACAGATATGGTCACTGAATTTGTTGAGTTAAATCAGAATTCTCAGATTGTTATAAACAGTAAGTGCGAAACAAAAACTCCAGGGCTCTTTGCCGCTGGAGATGTGACCGACACAGAGTTTAAGCAGATTACTATTGCTATGGGCCTAGCTACCACGGCGGTTCTTAGCGCTTATCAATATATTCAACTTAGAGAAAATAAGAAATAAGTTTCTGGAAGTAGGCTTTTAGTGTATAATTAAAGAAGAATAATCTTTAATTTATATGGAGAAAAAAAACAAGATGCATGTAGTTGCTATTGATATGGGCTATGGTCATCAACGAGCTGCCTATCCCTTTCTGCCACACAGCAAGAACGGCATAGTAACCATTAATAACTATCCCGGGATTCCTGATGCAGAGAAAAAAAGTTGGGATGATGGTCGCAGAGCCTATGAGCGTATCTCTTATTTTAAGCGCACACCGTTGTTGGGGAATTTAGTTTTCTCAATAATGGACTCCTTTCAAAGAATCGATCCGTTTTATCCTCGTCGAGATTTATCAAAAAGATCATCACAACAATTATATTTTTATAACAAAACTAGGAAAGGCTTGGGAAAAGATTTAATTGGACAGCTTAATAAAGACCCCTTGCCGATGCTTACAACTTTTTTTGTTCCGGCTTACTTTGCTGAATATCATGGCTATGTCGGCGATATTTATTGTGTTGTTTGCGACGCTGACATTTCACGAGCTTGGGCTCCAGTTGAACCAAAAACTAGTCGAGTAATATATTTGGCCCCCAATAAAAGAGTAAAAGAGAGATTGCAGTTATACGGAGTGAAGAAAGACAACATTGTAACTACGGGATTCCCGTTGCCCAAGGAAAATGTAGGAGCAAAACAGGAGATTGTGAAGAGGGATCTAGCTATTAGATTAAAAAAGCTTGACCCTCGAGGGGTTTATCACAAAAAGTATCAAGGGCTTATTAAAGAGCATTTAGGAAAAGATGTTGATAAGAATAGCAAGCGTTTGATAACATTAACATTTGCGGTCGGTGGAGCGGGAGCTCAACGGGAGCTTGGAGCCTTAATTATTAAAGGCTTGCGCAACTCGCTAAGACAAAACAAGATAGCGCTTAATGTCGTCGCTGGAAGTCGGGAAGATGTTAATAGTTTCTTTAAAGAAGAAATAAAAAAGAATGGGCTCAGTAATAATAAGAACATTAAACTGATTTATGCCCCCCAAAAGATTGATTACTTCCGCGCTTTTAACAAATGCCTAAGAGATACAGATATTCTATGGACCAAGCCTTCGGAGCTGACTTTCTATAGTGGGCTAGGGTTGCCAATTATAATGTCTGATCCAGTTGGTTCTCAGGAAAACTTTAATCGCCAATGGCTACTTGCCATTGGGGCAGGACTAGACAGTGATGATCCAGAATATGTTGGTGAATGGCTATTTGATTGGATTAATTCTGGCTGGCTTGCCGAGGCCGCCATGGACGGGTTCCTTGATGCTCCTAAAATGGGCACTTATCATATTGAAGATCTTATTTTGAAGAATAAGCGGGTGTCAGAACTTTCTGATATCCAATTACTATAATTTATGTCTTGGTTATTAGTCGCCATTTCCGCTTATTTATTTTTGGCAATTGCTAATTTAATTGACAAGTTTTTAATTGACAATATCATCACCAGTAGTAAAGCCTACACCTTCATTGTCTGTTTAATGGGGGGGGTGGTTATCATTGGCGCTCCATGGTTTCTTGAATGGCCAGGAGCTTTTTTATTTTCCCTTAATATTCTGGCTGGATTCATTTTTTCAATTGCTTTATGGTTGCTCTATGAAGCTTTGCGGAGAGGAGAAGCCTCTCGCATCTTAGTGATTATTGGTGGAGCTACTCCAATTTTTACTGCTATTTTTTCTCTGTTTTTTAGAGAACAATTTTCTGCTAATCAATGGATGGGGATTTTTGTTCTGTTGGCTGGAGTTTTTATTATTGCTTTTCTCCCTCAACCACGCAGTTTCTGTGCTAGGGTTTTGAGAAAGCTAAATATAATGCAAGAACATCGTACTGGTGGAATTACCATTGCGATTGCGTCAGCTTTGGCTTATGCCACCTTCTTCTGGTTATCAAAATATACCTACACTGAACAGCCTTTCGCTAGTGCCTTTATCTGGAATAGGCTAGGAGCAGCCCTATTTGTTTTATTGTTTTTAATTAACGCTAAAGGGAGAAAACAAATTATAGGCATGCTTAGAAAACCAACCAGGGGTAGGCACAAATTCTTAGTCGCATTTAATCAGATTTTAGGAGCGAGTGGCTTCCTTCTGCAAAACTATGCTATCTTTTTAGGACCAGTAGTTCTTGTTAATGCTCTCCAGGGGGTACAATACGCCTTCCTCTTAGTTCTTAGCACTGTTTTAGCGATTATGTCCCCACGACTACTTAAAGAAAACTTTTCTTGGAGGATAATTCTACAAAAACTAATAGCCGTTGCCCTGATAGCACTTGGCTTATACTTTATAATTATTTAATATGAAGAAAAAACGATTGAAAACAAGAAATTGGTTGATCATTGGAGCGGTATGCCTTCTCCTGCTGGTGTATTTCTTTAAAGTCGCCAATAATTATCCTATCAAGGAGGACCTAGAACATAAAGTAGGATTTTTTGGGGTTACTTTCTCTAAAAAGTTTTGTTCAGAAATAGGATTGGACTGGAAAACCGTTTACTTGGCTATTTTGGATGATCTTCAGGTGAAAGAAATTCGCTTGCCAATCTATTGGGATGAAATTGAGAAAGAAGAGGGAATATTTGATTTTAGTGATTATGATTATATATTTACCGAAGGGGCCAAGAGAGATGTAAATTTCATTGTTAATATTGGATGGCGGCTTCCTCGTTGGCCCGAATGCCATGCGCCCGACTGGACAAGTGGAGAAAAGTTATCTTTTACGCAAGAAAGTACGATCAAGATGTTGGGCAAGGTGGTTGAGCACTATAAAGATAATCCTAGTATTATTGCTTGGCAACTAGAGAATGAGCCCTTCTTTAACGCCTTCGGAGTCTGCCCACCCAGCGATGATTTGTTTTTTGAAAGAGAATTAGCTTTAGTTCGAGAGCTAGATAGTCGTCCAGTGATCATTTCTGCAACAGGAGAGTTGAGTTTTTGGACCAAAGAAGCTAGGTTAGCTGATATTTTTGGCAGCACTGTTTATCGGGTTGTTTGGGGACCATGGACGAGCTATATCCGCTACCCTATCCCAGCCTGGTTTTATCGTGTCAAAGCCTATTTAGCAGGCATTCCAGCGGGAGAAAGGATTATTATCGAGTTGCAGGCAGAGCCCTGGGTACCCTATGGCAGCATAGCCTATCTGCCCGAGCAAGAAGCTAGAAAATCATTTGACTTCAGACAATTTAAAGCTAATTTGCAATATGCCATTAATGTTGATTTTGATAAAGCATATCTCTGGGGAGTAGAGTGGTGGTATTGGCAGTATCAAAACGAAAACCCCGATTATTGGGATTTAGCTCGTACGATATTTAATTAATTATGTTATCCATTATTATACCGACTTTAAATGAAGAAGAATACCTTCCTCGTTTACTGGAGTCCATAAAAGAGCAAAGCTACTTAGATTATGAGATCATTGTTTCTGATGCCGGATCAGAAGATGGTACTGTTAGGGTTGCCAAGCAGAACAATTGTAAAATAGTGGTTGATAGTAAAAATAGACATCCGTCATTCCAAAGAAATAATGGAGCCAGAATAGCGCAGGGGGATACACTTCTTTTTTTAGATGCAGATACCGTCTTAGTTCCAGATTTTCTGTTATTAGCATTGTCTGAGTTTGAAAAAAGAAAACTAGATATCGCCGGTTCTTATTTTCGATTCCATCCCAATCGTTTTCTATATAGCATTTACGCCTTTTTGTATAATAGTTTTTGTTTTTTTAGACAGTATAAATTTCCCGCATCGGTTGGAGCAGGCATACTAATAAGAAAAAAATTGCACGATCAAATTAACGGTTTTGACACCAGCATTTATTTAGCCGAAGACTATGACTACTGTTGTCGGGCAGCAGCAGTTGGAAAATTTAGGATGATTCGTTCTCGGAAGATATTATATTCCTCTCGGCGCTTGGAGAAAGAAGGAGTAATCAAAGGAGCTTTAAAATGGCTGAGTATGGCTCGGTACACTATGTTTAATAAAAAAATAAAAAAAGAAATAATAAAATATGAAATGGGAGGAAAGTAAAATATCCGCAGGCATTTTAAGAATATTTTTAGGGCTAGTCTTTTTGTCAGCTGGCCTTTTCCGTACGTTCAATTTAAACTTGGCAGAGATGGAGATCGCCCGCCTGCAATTGCCAGAGGCATTACTTTGGCTGGTAATTATTTTAGAGATTATCGGAGGACTTTGTTTATTGTTTAATAAATATATCAAAAAAGTGTTAATCATTTTTATGGTTGGACTAATCGTAGCTTTGATTTGGGGTTTGTTCGTAAATGGCCAAGAAATGATGAATCAAGCAAAAGAGTTATTTGTTTATAACCTTAACCCTACTGACTTTTTTCTGCACATTACTTTTCTTATAATTATTATTACCCTTTGGTTCGTTTATCGGAAAACTTAAATAAATTGTTAGTAGATAAATAAAAAAGGCCTGGGTTATTCAGGCCTTTTTGTTATTCAGATACTACCTCTTCTGCGCAAACAATGCTATTGGCGACACCCATAAAAATTTGTGTCCAGGTGACGCACAAAGGTTCGTAATCCGTTGTTTTTCTCAAATGCCCCACCATTCTATAGCCAGAGCTTTTTATCCTTGACCGCAAAAGCACAAGGTTTTTGCTGTTACTGGCATTAATTCCTTGGAGTTTTTCTAGAGCTGCTAATATCTCATTTGAAATAGGAGAAAAATCTCTATTCAGGGCATCCTTCTTCTCGAAGTCTGCTATCAGAGTTTCTAATGTTTGTAGGAGAAGGTCTTCCATGTGACAATTTAAGTTAGAATAAGATTGTAAAAGAATATATTACTCTATAATATTTAAGTAAAATTGTCAATAATTATATTCAAGGCTCTGGACACACCGAAAGAAGATCTTTCTCTTTAATTTAACAAAAACAGCCCTTTCGGGCCATCTTTGTCTAGTGAGCGGGTAGGGGGAATCGAACCCCCATCTTCAGCTTGGAAGGCTGACATAAAAAACCATTATACGATACCCGCATGTTTTCTAATATTATAAAATAATTAGGTTTTAGTCAATTATTTAGTATCTTTGATTATGGCGATAAAGCCAAAACCAGAGAACACTATTATGCTCAATATTAGGAAAATATAATGTATGGGGAGAAAGGCGAGGACTATCATTGCTAGAGCTGGCCCAAGCATATAGCCCAGAGGATTAGTGGCGCGAAAAAGATTTATGAGCTCCACATCCTTAACGCTAACTATTTTGAAAAAATAAGTTTCTCTCATTGCTTCAACAAGAGCTGCTCCCACTCGGCTGAGGAATAAGATTGATGTCCATAGCCAAATAACAGGGGTATTTATGTAGAAAAACAAAAATAGAGAAATAATCAAGATGCCAATTCCTGTGGCCATCATTTCTTTTTCCCCAATGTATTTGTCAGCGATTATTCCAGCAGGAATTTGTAACAAGATGAAAGGCAAAAGCATAACCGCAAACATCATTCCTAACGTTTTCCAGTCTATGCCTAATGTTTGATGAAGATATAAAGGAACATACACTACCGCACAGCTATAGAAAATGCTTAGCAATAGGGAGATGAAAAAAATACCCCTAAGATTTTTTGTTTTCCAGATTTTTTTAAGAGACTTAAGTAGTTTCTCTTTGGGATATTTTATTTTATCTTTTAGGTTTTTTCCTTGGAAAAAGAAAATTAGAAAGAAGGGGATAGTCACGGCAGCTGAAATTAAAAAGGCAAGGGAATACCCTCCAAGAACGACCAAATAACCCGCTAGATTGGGGGCCAGGATCCAACCCACGTTAATAAAAGTAAGATTAGTAGTTCGGATTTTCCCCGTCCTGGCGTTCGTGGAGAAACTTTCAATTAGAACATCCAGATTAATCCAAATTAAATTAGAAGTAACACTAAAAATAATTATTGAGAGCAGAGCTGCTAAGGGCGTGTTGGCCACGACCAACAGTAATAGAGAAGCAAAATAGATCAAGATGACAATTTTTGCAACAAAATAATTAGTCAGTCTTTTAATAATGTTAGGATAAAACAAGATGGCAATTATGGTGAAGAGATTGGCAATTACAAAAAACAAACTCAGGACCTCTAGACTCACAAATTGTTTTAGAAAGTTAGACTGAGTATAGGCAGGCAAAGCAACCGAAATGGCTAGAATAAAACCCAAAGAATGCGTAATTAGCAAGCGTACACGGTTTTTATCATTTTTTTTCTTTCGAGGCATGAGAGTTAAATATTAGAAGTAAGATAGAAAGTATAATTATTATTACACTAATTATTTGTGGCCAACGGAGGAATAAAAAAGAAGGTGTTTCGTCTAGGCGAATAAATTCTAGAGAAAACCTCAATATAGAGTATAGTATCATATAAAGAGCACTTATCAAAACAAAAAAATGTTTGTTGAGACGTGCTTTTTTTGTAATGTAAAGGATTGTGAGGATAAGAATAAAAAATATTACCAAATTGCCTATGCTTTCGTATAGAAATGTTGGGTGGAAAAACTGTTGGGAGAGATGGTTAATTGGTCGATTCATAATATCGATGGGGATGCCCCAAGGCAAAGCAGTGGGCAGGCCAAACAGCTCTTGATTGAAATAATTTCCCCAACGCCCCAGTGCTTGTGCTAATGCGAGCCCCGGAACTATCACCGCAGTTAATCTCCAGAAACACAATTTTTTCTTTAGAGAGAAAATCCAGATAATAATTATTCCGGCTATTATCCCTCCATGAATAGCTAACCCACCTTCCCACACTTTAAATACTGCTAAGGGCTGTTCCAGATAATAGGGAAGAAATAATATAACATCATATATTCTTGCCCCCGCTACTCCTCCGATCACCAACCAAAAACTTAGGTCAAAAATTAGGTCAGACTTAATTTGATAATATTTAGCCAATTTAAGAGTTGTTATAATCGCCGCTAAAATCCCTAGAACAATAAAAAACCCATACCAATAAATAGTAAGGGCTCCCAGGGATATTAGGACCGGCTGTGGCTGAAAAGTATGCAAGAAATTAAACATAAGAATGTGCGGACGGAGAGACTCGAACTCTCAAGGGTTGCCCCGCTTGGTCCTAAGCCAAGTGCGTCTACCAGTTTCGCCACGTCCGCGAATTAACACTGTTTTTATATTATACAATTATTTTTATAATGTAAAGAATGTGGTATAATCGGAGTATAAAAATAATATAAAATATACCTATGACAAAGAATAAGTTTATCAAGTTTTTTAATGAATTATCGATTAAAGATGTTGCTACTGTGGGTGGTAAAAATGCTTCTCTGGGTGAAATGTATAGTGAATTAACAAAAAAGGGGCTAAGAATTCCTAATGGTTTTGCTACCACTTCCTACGCCTATGACGATTTTCTTAAAACCAATGAGCTAAAAGAAAAAATTAGAACAACGCTCAAAGGTCTCGATACGCACAATACTAGAGATCTAATGATCAGGGGGGATAAGATTAGAAAAATGATTGTGAACGCAGATTTTTCTTCAGAATTTACTAAAGAAATTACCAAAGCCTATCGCAAATTATCTGCAGAGTCAAAAGTAAAAAATCTAGATGTGGCCGTTCGTTCCAGTGCTACGGCAGAAGATTTGCCAGACGCTTCCTTCGCTGGCCAGCAGGAAACATTTCTAAATATTACTGGAGAAAAAGACTTACTTCTAGCCGTAAAGAAATGTGTCGCCTCTCTTTTTACTAATCGCGCCATCTCCTATCGAGTTGATAAAAAGTTTGATCATTTCTCGGTAGCACTTTCAGTGGGGGTTCAGAAAATGGTGAGAGCTGATTCTGGATCTTCTGGTGTAATGTTCACCATTGATACTGAGTCAGGGTTTCAAAACGCTGTTCTAATAAATTCAATTTATGGTTTAGGCGAAAATATTGTGCAAGGGAAAGTTAACCCTGACGAATTCTACGTTTTTAAACCAACTCGTAAAATAATATCTCGTGCTATTGGTAAGAAATCTATTAAAATGGTCTATAACTTTAAGGGATCTAACCCGGTTAAGAATATAAATGTTTCGCCGAAGGATAGAGCCAAAGCTTCAATCAGTGATGAACAGGTTTTGCAGTTAGCTGACTGGGGCATGATCATTGAGAAACACTACAAACGTCCAATGGATATAGAGTGGGGATTAGATGGTCGTACTAACCAACTCTATATTCTCCAGGCTCGCCCAGAGACCGTTCAAAGCATGAAGGATTGGAACATATTAGAGCGATATAGATTAAGTAAAAAGGGTAAAGTTATTGCTTCTGGGCAAAGCGTGGGGGACAAGATAGGTGTAGGTGTCGTTAATCGAATTATGGACGTGAAAGATATCCATAGTTTCAAAAAAGGACAGGTGCTAGTCACTGATATGACTGACCCAGACTGGGAACCAATTATGAAGATTGCCAGTGCCATTGTCGCCGACAAAGGAGGAAGAACTTGTCATGCTGCTATTGTATCTAGAGAGCTAGGCATCCCCTGCATAGTGGGCACTGAGAATGGCTCTAGAGTAATCAAACCTGGGCAAGTGGTAACAGCTAGTTGCGCCGAGGGAGAAGAGGGCTTTGTATATGAGGGCAAATTGCCATTTAAAGTTGAAAAGACTGATATTGGAAAGATAAAAAAACCAAAAACTAAAATTATGATGAATTTAGGAGAGCCGGACTTGGCTTTTCTGAACTCCTTTATTCCCAACGATGGCGTTGGTTTAGCTCGGTTAGAGTTTATTATCAATAATTACATCAAAATACACCCCCTGGCTCTTATAAACTATAATAAAATAACTGATAGAGCGGTAAAGAAGAAAATTGACGATTTGACAGTTGGCTATAAAAATAAGAGCCAGTACTTTGTTGATCGTTTGGCTCAGGGCATAGCAATGATTACGGCTGCTTCATACCCTAAGGACGTGATTGTTCGTTTGAGTGACTTCAAATCCAATGAATATGCTAACCTTATTGGCGGACAGGAATATGAACCCACTGAAGCCAATCCAATGATTGGTTGGCGCGGAGCTAGTCGTTATTATTCTCCTCAGTTTCTACCAGCTTTTAAACTAGAATGCCAAGCCCTAAAGAAAGTACGTGATGAAATAGGACTAACTAATCTCAAAATCATGGTTCCTTTTTGTCGCACAGTTGAAGAGGGAGTTAGAGTCCAGGAAATAATGGCACAAAATGGTCTCAAACGAGGCAAGAATGGCTTAGAGGTGTATGTTATGGCGGAGATACCTGCTAACATCATACTGGCAGATAAATTTGCTGCAATATTTGATGGTTTTTCCATTGGCTCAAATGACCTTACTCAACTTACCTTGGGCATTGATCGTGATTCCAGTGGAACGCTGGATATTGCTGGCACTGCCAATGAAAAGAACGAAGCAGTTAAAATTTTAGTCAAGAATTTAATTGCTGTTGCTAAAAAGTATAAACGCAAGGTAGGGATTTGTGGGCAAGCTCCCAGCGATTTCCCTGATTTTGCCACATTCCTTGTGGAACAAGGTATTGATAGCATATCCCTTACCCCAGATTCAATTATCCCCACCACCATTGCTATTAATAAAAAAGAAGCGCAGTTAAAACGTAGGGGTTTTCTGTCATTGTTCTTCTAGTTTCCAATTATTTAATAGATAAATAAAAAAACTCTCTGGTTAACGCCAGAGAGTTTTATATTTTTCTAATATCAATTATTCAACTACTTGAATCTGGGCCACTTTAATACCGAAGTTAACTGCATCGACTCTTTCTTTCATCCAAACATCAACTCGATCAGCATGTCTTCGGTTCATTCGATCTCTCACAATAAAGACGCGATCTCCGAATAGCTCAGGTATTTTCACTTTAGTGCCAAATTTTAAAAAGTTAGCGGCGATGGTGTCTTCTTCTCCATGTTGGCAAACATTAAAGTTGTTTGCCGTGATGCAAGGAGAATCATCAGTTTGTCCGGGCTCAGAATTATAGGCAGTAATCACGTGAGTGCTGGTTCTTACTATCACCTCCCCTTTTTCCTCTGAAACAACAGTGCTAACAACCATTTCTTGGGGGAGCATTTTAGCAGCTTCGGGATCTATGTCATCCTTTTTTACCACATCAAGAGAAACAATCTCTTCCACTTCTTGAGGTTGAGATTGCTCTACCGCCTCATCAGCCAAAGCTGGAGCGTAGAATAGGGCAAATTGAAAGACACATACAATAACCAATAACAAGCCAATGTTTTGTCTAGTACTGAGAGGAATTAGTTCCTCAGTTATTTTTTGTAGTATTTTCATATCTATTTAACCTTAGGTAAATAAAAAGCCCTTACTTTATTATTAACTCCAGCATAAAAGCAAGGACTCTGATAACCAGCAAACTTAGCATACTATCCAAAATAAGTCAAGAAGGGGGTTGTGGATATGTTATTGACAATATTATAGAAATGTGATATAATAATATATTAGTAAATGAGAGATAAAGAGCTCCTTTACAATTAAATAATTGAAAATAAACCATAAAAACCATACAGAAATGAAAAAAACCGTTATTGCAGTAATCGTATCTCTTGTCTTGGCAATGCCAGCCATGAGTCAGGTGACCCTTCAAGCTAAAAAGCAAATGAAGGTGCTTGAAACCGAAATTTCCTCACTGGAGAAAGAAATTTCCCAGCTGGAGAAAAAGATACCCCCCATCTATTACCCGGATGAAATAAAACGGGTAAAAGACTTCTTGGTGGTCCTCAAGACTGCCCTGAAAGACACCACCCTCTTTGAGCAAGAAATTGCTGGGGTAAAACACCAAATTCATAGGCAAGAGAAGTTGTTGAGGGGCTATATCAAGGATAATGCCAAAACCCAGCCAACCCTTCTTAAAGCGCAAATTAAAGAGAAAGAGGGCCGACTGGTTTTCTTGCAGGGTAAAAGAGACTCCATTTTGGATGTCTACGCAACCTCCCCCGGGTACCTTGAATTAACCTGTCTGAGTAAAAAAAGGCGCACCAATGCGCTGACAGTGAAACGAGGAGAGCTCGCCTTAAATAAAATGGCTAAAGCTCCGATCAAAGCCGACCCAGTTACAGGCTACGAAGGGGTGATTAAAAACTTATCCCAGTACACAAAGTGTAGCTTTGTAATCAAGGGAACAAATTCCTGGGACGAGGCAGTAACTTTTTTTCTGGGAGCAGGAGAACAACAGAGTTACAATCTTCTTCCGGGAGAGTACATTTGTACTGTGTATGCAAGAGGTGTTGTTATTGGGACACACTCATTCACTGTTTCGCCCCAAATGCACAAAATCCTCGGTGAGGATGTCCATTGGGCAGTATACAGAGAAGGATATTAACCTTCTCCACATAAAACAAAAGGCTTTGGAAAACTCCAAAGCCTTTTTCTATGGTTTGATAATCTATTATCCGCTTGTGCTTGTTCCTGTTCCTCCTACTCCACCATTATCTATTGAACCGGCAAAGGGGAGATTAACAAAGATGAAGTAGGTGATAGCATAGGCAGCTAGCACAACAATTAACCCAAGGATGGCCGACTTCATTGTTTTACGAGCCTTAGCTACCTGTTCCTCGTTTCCTTCGGCGGTCATCCATCTAATGCCAGCAGAGATGATTAGTATTAAAAAGACAATTGACAGCAAGCCTAGAGCCGTTTGTACCACTCTTGCAACCAACACGCCTATTGGCACAGTGCTTAAATTACCACGTTGAGCTACTGTTTCAGTCACTTGGCTGAGATCAGTGGTGTCTATCAGCTGAGCAGAGACAGAACTAATAGAGAGGATAGCTAGTGATAGTAGTATTGTAATGACTATTATTTTTTTCATATTATCCTTTAAATATTAAACTTTCTAATACGAAGTTCCATAGAGTCCAAGCTGATATAGTTAGGACCAACCCAATCACAGCTTCTTTCAGGGTAGTAACAGCTTTCTTTACCTTCTCTTCGTTGCCGCCGGCTGTCATCCAACCATATCCAGCCACAACTACTAAAACTAAGAAGGCTAGACCAAGGAAGTTAATAAAGGCGCCGATAATAAAGCCAATAATTTCTGGAGGAGAAACAGTTAGATTATAGCCACTCTTAGTCCCCACTGATGATAATTTATCTAGTATTTGCGTCTGTGAAACTGTTGCAGGCGCCTCATCTTGTGCTAAAACTAGAGCGGGCATAATGAACAGTGAGAGAAGGATAATTGGTAAAATAAGGTTTTTAATCAATTTGTTCATAAAAATTAAGTTAATGTTAATCCACCAAATATTTGCGCCAGCACATAACTTAGGGCGTAGGCAATTAAAACAAAGGATAATCCAATTAAAGCCTGGCTAATCATTTTCTTGGCTTTGAGAACTTTTTCTGGATTTCCGTTGGCCTTCATCCATAGATCAGCGGCTAGGAAAATTAATAATATAAATATTAGACCCAAAAGAGATAAAATTAATCTGATTATTGAACCCACAACTCCTTCTAAGGTGCTGGTTGTTGCAGAAGTAATGTCATAGCCAGAAGAAATGGCAACAGCGTCTAGGTTTTGTTCATCGAAAGCATCATCTAGGCCGGCAGACACCATTGTCCCAATGAATAAGCAACTGATGATTAGTAGTATTACAATGGAATATTTTTTCTTCATAATAATTATCCGATGGGGACAGAAATTGTTCCATCAATGAAGTATTTAAAGATAAACCAACTGATGGCATAGGCGGCAAATACAATAATCATTCCCACTAAAGCCTCGGTGATAATTTCTGTGGCCCTGGCCACTTTTTCTTGGTTGCCGAAGGCGGTCATCCAGGTAATACCACCGTAAACGAGGAATCCCAGGAAAAGAATACCAAGGACAATTAACACAGTATTAATAACTCGACTGATTCGGTCTTCAATAGTCGCTTGTTTATTTGCCTCGCTGTAACCAGCCTCATCAGCCGTGAGATCTAATCCGCTTTGAGTTTTGAAATTATACGTACCACTTTCTTCTTCGGTGGTCTCCTGGGCAAGAACAGGACTAAAAAAAGAAAAAGCAAAAATTGCTATAATTATACTAATAACTAGTTTTAACTTTATTTTGCTTTTCATTATTTTAATATCTGATCGCCGATAAATGAAGTAATAGCATAGGCAGCGAAGACGATTATAATTCCAATGATTGCATTAATCATTAATCCCCTAGCTTTTGTTACTTTTTCCTGGTTGCCGTCAGCCGTCATCCAGCTGATCCCCGCAAAAACTACTAGAAGTAAGAAAAGAACACCAACAAAAGACAAAATAACACCCACCAGTTGACCAGCTTTAGTTTGCAGGAAGGTTGTATAGTTTTGATCAGTAGCATTCTTAAAAGCATCTACTTCTTTAGCAGCATCATTTAGGCCATTTAAGGTGGGGTCACCCGCAACTTGAGCATTAACAGCCGGAGCCACTAGTCCTAAAGACAGAAGAAGTAAAATAGAAATAAAAATAATTTTCTTTTTCATAGAAGAAGTATTAATCACTACTCTACACACAAAACAATTTGTGTATAAAGTAGTGACTCTCATCAAAATGAGAATCACCTATATAATACTAACCAGTAGTTGCGCCGTAAATTTGATTGATAATGAATCCTGACAATGCCCAGGCAGCGAGAACGATTACTAAACCGATAACTCCAGCGCCTAAAAGCTTTTTAGCCTCAGAAACTTTATCTTCATTACCAGCTGCTGTCATCCATTTGAAACCACCCAGCAAGATGATCACTACAGCAATTACTCCCAAGAAGCTTAAAGCAACATTGATAATGCGGCCCACAATTGTACGAGGATCGCCGGAAGCGAGACTGTTGTTTAAACCATTATTGACAGAGTTAATGCCAAATGGATCGTTCTGTGCTAAAGCCGGAGCAGCTACTAAAGGTAGAACTACTAGGCAAATAATAGCGAACGAAATAAGATACTTATAAAATTTTTTCATATTTCACCACCTTTCTAGTTTGTTGATATTTTAACTTTTATATATCTAATATTAACATATTATTAAAAACAAGACAAATAGATTAGCCTGTGTTAAAATGATAGTAATATAGGGTAATTTATTAGATTTTATGCCAAGATTTTTCCAAAAAATAAAGTTTATTTCGGTTTTTTGGGTTTTTTTCTATTTATTTATTTTTAGCTTGCTTTTGCAACATTCTTTCAGTTATCTAGACCCAGATTTGGGTTGGCATTTGAAGGTTGGGGAAGAGATAGCCATAACTCAGGCTGTGCCCCATGATAATTACTATAACTATACCTTTACCGGTAAATGGGTTGATCATGAGTGGCTGTCAAACCTTGCTATTTATAATATCTATGATTCCTGGGGATACTTTAGTTTAAACATAATTTTTTCTGGGTTGATATTGGTTATTTTTATTTTGCTTCATATTATCACCAAGCAACTACTACCAAGAGCACCCGCATTTTTGATAGCCTTTTTGCAGTTATTCGGCCTGCTGGCATCTTTACCACATTTTGGAGTGAGGATACAAGAAGTTAATTTATTGTTCTTATTATTGTTGCTGATTATTATTTATTTATACTCCCAAAGAAATAGAACGGTTTGGCTTTTTCTATTACCACCTCTTTTTTATCTCTGGGTTAATCTGCATGGAGGATTTTTATTGGGCCTTGCCTTGTTGTTGGCCTTTATTGGCATCAAATTATTTGAAAAAGTTATTCTGACTCGATTAAAGTTGTATTATATAGATTCACCTCGGAGTATAAGCTACAGAAATATTATGATTTTTTCTGGTTTTACCTTTCTATCCGTTCTGGCAACTTTTTTTACTCCCTATTATCTAAAGTTGTACTCTTTTTTGGGCGGTTATGGAAACACCTTTTATCTTTCTCACATTCAGGAGTGGTTATCACAGTTTGTATTCCCCTTTAATTACTGGCAGTTGGGCTACCTGGTTCTAGCGGTTGTATTTTTAGGATTTTATATTATTAATGTTTTCTATAAACGCAAAGAAAAAATAGATTTATGGTCGCTCTTTCTAGTCTTATTGTTTTTAATATTAAGTTTCAAGTCTCGGCGTCATTTCCCCCTTTTCTTCGTTGTCTCTTTCTTGTTTTTAGCAGAAAATATTGTTTTGTTTTTTAATCTTAAAAAGAAATCAGGACCATTTTTTAATTTCGGTCACAACTTTTTTATATTAGTTTGTTTTGTGACGGTGCTTCTTAGTCAGGCTATCAGTATTAACGGCACCCAAGAGCCATTCTCTAATTACTGTCAGCAATATCCTTGCGAAGCCATTGAGTTTCTCAAAGACAGCCCTCAGTATGATTCCAGCAATATCTTAAATGACTATAATTGGGGCGGGTTTATGATTTGGACCTATCCTGACAGAAAATTGTTTATTGACGGTCGTTTGCCACAGACAGAGTTTGCTGGGCATACTTTTCTTGAAGAATATCTAGCTTTCTTCAAAAAAGATGCTAATTTTGAAGAAAAACTAGATGAATACGATATTAAAATTGTGTTGATGAAGGCTACGGATGACAAACTTGAAGCCAAACAATGGGAAAAAATTATATTTAGAATAACAGAAGAAGAATTAACACCTCACAATTATCTCAGGGACTATCTCATGAGCGCTAATAATTGGACACCAATCTACCAAGATTCTATAGCAGTAATTTATCTGAAGAATAATTAATTTATGACAATTGATTTTTGTTTGCCAGTAAGAAATGAAGAAAAAATATTGGCTGTTAATGTTAGGCGTCTTAGGGATTTTTTGATTACTCAAAATTATTCTTTTGATTGGAATATTACAATCATTGTCAATGGGTCAATTGATTCATCTTCTAAAATTGCCGATAGTCTCATTAGTAAACAAATTAAAGTCAAAACAATAACGGCGGCTGGCAAAGGAATTGCTCTAAAAACTGGTTTTAGGGAAAGTTCAGCTGACGTTTTAGTTTTTATGGACGTAGATTTAGCAGTTGCACTGGAAAATATCACTGACCTTATCGGTCCGATGATGGAAGATAAAGGAGATTTGATTATTGGCTCTCGTTTATTGCCAAAATCTCAGACTGCTCGCTCTGGACTAAGAGATTTCAATTCTAGAGTATATAATTTCCTTTCAAGATTGGTCCTGCAACACAGCCTCAGCGATCTGCAGTGTGGCTTTAAAGCTGTGAGAAGAACGACTTTTAATCAAGTCCTTCCGTTTCTTCATGATGATCAGTGGTTTTTTGATACTGAACTAGTTATTCTAGCTAAACACCTGGGGCAACGCATTATCGAAATCCCAGTTAATTGGCAAGAGAATCGTTATGATGAAAGGAAGAGCAAGGTTCGAGTACTTCGGGATAGTTGGCCGTTTATAAAGAATCTATTTCTTCTTAGAGTTAGGCTTAAAGAAATTAAATAATGGCAGATAACTAAAAACCCCCTAGTAAGGGGGTTTTTAAAATAGGAAATAATTATTAGGGAAGATATTTTTTATATTCCTGTTCTTTTTCTAATTCTTCTTTTTTCTGAGGAATTGTTTTTAGATTAATAATAATAAACACAATCCAAACCAGCATGCCCAGGGCCCATAGACCCAACCAAAAACGAGCAGCGAAAAATGGTACAGACTCGTAATTAAAGAAGATAAAAACTAGACCTAGGATCGTATTTGTAAAGGCAAAGCCATGGGCTTTTTGCCAAAAACGACGATAAAGCCTCTTCTTCTTTTTGTTTATTGAGGCAACAATGGTGACCAGGATAAAGAAAATAATAGCTCCCGCAAAGATTTTAAAAGCTAGGGGAATTAGTGCCTCTGGCCTTAGGTTAAACCAATAGTTTAATGTTAATAGATTTTCCATATATTTAAAGTTTAGTTAGTAATAATCCGTAGTGATATGGCCCAGCCTCAAACTCTTCTTTGACATCCAGACCTAGTCTGGGGATTGCCGCCATTAAAGATTGAAGCTTGAGCCGATTTTCTGGTGCAGGGCCAAATGGCAAATCTTCATTTTTCCACTCCACTATTAATAATTGGCCACCCCTCTTTAAAAGTCTAAGGGCTTCTCTAATTATCTCAGTCCTTTTGCTTGATTGATGTAAAACATTGATCAGCAAAGCCGTATCAAGACTATTAGTTTCGATGTTGGTGGCTTTGAAAACTTCCAGATTACTCCATACAGTCTTTACCTGGGGAAAGTTCCCCTTGGCAGCCTGTTGTTTTATTTCTTCCAGGGATGATTTTAATATATCCACAGCATAAACAACCCCGCTCCTGCCCACGCGCTTTGCTAACGGCCATACAAAAAAACCAAAATTACCACAACCCAGCTCAGCGACTGTTTGTTTTTCTTCAATTGCTAATTTTTGCAAAATGAATTCGATATTGAATAAAGCACCTCCTATGTTCGGCATATATTTATTCTGATTTATTTTTTTCTACTAAAATTTGTCTAGTTATAATTCTTTCTCGACTATACTTTTTTTTGGACGTAATCACAATATTATTCAAGCCCTCCTTCAGATTAATAGTTTGGGAAAAATTACCATTGTAGTTGTTTAGAATAATTTCTCCGTTTATCTTTACTTCTGCTTCCTTTTCAGTTTGTCCGACAATGGTGATGGAGCTGGCTTGGATCAGAAGATTTTTTTCCGGTTGTATTATTTCCAAAGAGGGCGGAAAAACAATCTTTTTGAAATAAAATAATAAGTATAGAAAACAAATGATAATGGCTAAGGAAATTAGGATGTTTCTTATAATTTTTGGGAAGATGATGAATTTGTTTCTTTGGACAACCTTTTGTGAGAAAGGGTCAGCTTGATTGTTACTCCCCATGGCTTCGTCCCAATATTTCAGAAGTTCTTCGGAGCTTAGCCCGAGATAGTCAGCGTATTTCTTTAAATAATTGCGCCCATACAGGCCGGCGGGCAATGCTTCAAAATTTTCTTCCTCCAATGCTAACAGGTAGCTGGGCTGAATGCCAAGCTCTTTTCCTATTTTTTCTATCTTTAGATTTTTAAAGAGTCTGGTTTGTCGCAATTTATCGCCCGACCCCTCTTCTATACTTAATTTTCTTGGGACAAAACTATTCATTTTTCTTAAATATTATATAACTGCTCAGTGTTAACTGTGATTTTTTTAATTTCTCCATTCCACTCTACTCCCAATGTGCCCAAGACAAATTTTATAATTAACCAGCTGCAAAAAACAATAATAATGCCTACAATAGCGGCGGTAATAACCTTTTTACCTTGATTGACTTGACTTTTTCCATCTGCCCCCAAGCCACCTCCACCTCCGGAAGTTATCATGAGAATACCTCCATAGATAAACATTAACAGTGCCAATGACCCAACTAATGTGAGAATGAGACCAGAAACATTAGCCACCAGTTGAACCATGTCGTTAAGTTCATAATTGCCACATTCGGAAGCGTTGGCGCTGTTAGCACAACCGTCACCGGACGCTGGAGGAACTAATCCCTGGGCCTGTGCAGTATTGTAGCTTATAAGAACCAAAGCTAGAAATATGATTATGAAGACAATTCTTTTTTTCATATGTTTTTAGTTGATTGTTTGTTGGACCTTTGAGGCTCCAGTGTTAATTATATCCTGTAATCTTTCACCGCTGTTTTGGTTGACCATATCAACAATTTCCTTTAGAGCATCTTCAGCTGCTTCTGGGTTCTTCCCTAGATACCAACTCTTAGCTGTGAGAACCTGATCAATAAAAACATCTATTTCATCATTCTCTTCTTTTTGACTGGCAATCAAAGCTCGGAGGGCGGTTGGTTTCTTGGCTTTATTCAAATAACTTGTTACATTTTCAGCCTTGGTTATAAATTGAATAAAGTCCCAGGCCTCACTAGAGTGTTTACTTTTTTTTGATACCACTTCTACCCAGTAATTTGCAAAATTTGAATTAGTTGGAGGAGTTCCTTCAATTTGAGGAATCTTGGCTATGGAATAATTTAGCTTAGGAGCCTGAGCTTTTATTATCGGAAGGTGATAGGCGTAGCCGAACATAATAGCTAGGTTACCTCCGATAAACATTTCAAGAGAATTTGGTAGATCGTTATTCCAGGAATAGGACTCTTTAATTGGATTAGCAAAATCTGTATAAAAACGTAGAGCGTCTAGTCCTGGATTATAATTAGTTTCCTGGGCAAAGGGAGGAATTGTATTGAATAACACCTGTTGGCTGTCATCCATCATGATGGCACCATTTTGCATCATTAGAACAGAAAGAATATCGCTGAATCTTTCTATATTTGAACTGCCCCCCAGGGCTACTCCTGCCTGCACTAATCCTTTACGAGGATCCTGCTTAGTGAGTTGTTTGATATTCTGAAGAAAATCTTTGTTCCAGTACTTCGGTGCCTGGCTAATGCCAGCGTTATTAAACAGATCTCTATTGTAGTACATGGCCAGTGTGTCAACGGAAAGAGGCAGGCCATATATTTGATTATCAATCACAACGTCATGGGACACGGTATCGACAAAATTATCTCTTAGGTCTTTGAGGGTTAGACTTCGAATTGTTCTTAGTTCAGAAACAATCTCTGGTTTAATCGAGCCTTTGGTGACTGGGAAAACCATTGTAATCTCTGCGGGCATGGAGACTAGTTTAGATTGATATTTTCTTACCCAAGTATTATGGATAGAAAAAATGTCCGGGCCACGGTCCTCGGCTAGAGCATTTATTAGCTCTTCCTCATATTCATCGTAGCGCAGTTTACGGTATTCAATGGTAATAAAGGGGTGGATTGCTGTATATTTATCTATAACTTCCTGGAAAGCATCCGGTCCATCAAAGACTCTCCAGTAGGTGATGGTAATAGGTTGCATTGCATTCTGGGTTTTTTTGTCAGCTAATTTACAGCCGAAACCAGAAGTTAAAACAAAAACCATTAATAAAGATAAAATCGTTATTTTTTTATACATATCATTTGTTATTATTGCTTTTTTATTATATCAAAAACCACTCGATTATTCCACCATATTAGAGCCATTCAAAAAACCGCCGTTTAGGCGGTTTCTGCTGTGATTATTTTATTAACATTAATCTAGTTGTTTCAGATCATCTAATTTGACGCTCAAGAGACGGCTAACGCCGTCGTCTTCCATGGTTACTCCGTAGAGAATGCTAGCTCTACGCATGGAGGCACGATTATGAGTTACCACAATAAATTGTGTTTTATTTGATAAATCGTCTAGGATTTTAGCTAGACGTTCTGAATTGGCCTCATCTAAGGCAGCATCCACTTCATCTAGGACTACAAATGGTGATGGATTAGCACTAATAATAGCACATATTAAAGCAATGGCAGTTAGAGCCCTTTCTCCCCCTGATAGCATTGTGACGGATTTAATCTTTTTCCCCGGAGGAGTCGCCTGCACATCAATCCCAGCTAAACCCACAGAGTTATATTTCTTGAGAAACTTTATCTTCTTTAATTGTTCGTTCATGTTTTGTTTCTTTTCTTCGGCCTCATCAATTATTGATTCTTCGGAGACAGGTTGTTCAGAGTTGCTTTTCTCTAGATCTTCAAGCATAATGCGAGAGATCTTAGCCTCTCCACCGCTAAAAAGAATTTTAAAATAGTCATTAAATTTTTCTGAGATAACTTTGAATTCTTTATCAAAGCGAGTTTTTATAGTTAGATCTAGTTCCTGGATAATTTCCTCCAGGGACTTTATCGTTTTATCCAGATCTGCCGTTTGGCTACTGAGGAAATCAAATCGTTCTTTGGTGTCTATATATTCTTTCTCAGTTTCAGGATCGATTCCACCAATTAGCTCTAGTTGATTCTTTAGGCTAATGATCTTTTTTTGAATTCTTTCGGAATCAAATTCTTCAATTTGTGGTTGATGACCCTTTATTTCATTCAGGTTTAACTCATCGTTTCTAATGTTAGCTTCTAGATCTTCAAGCTTTGTTTCCTGACGAGTAGCATTAATTTTCAGCTCGTTTAGGCCGGTATTCAGAATATTAATATCATTCTGTAAATCCTGTAGATTGTGTTGATAGTCAAAGATGCGCCCTTTTTCTTGCTCCTTGGCCTGATTAAGAGCTTCCAGCTCTTTTTCCAGGATGTCTATTTTATTCTGGATACCCTTAACGGATTCTTCTAGTCTCATTTTTTCTTTACTGGCAGAATCAGAACTCTGAGTTTTGGACTCTTTGGCTAGCTTATTTTTAATACCTTCTAGATCAGATTGTAGCTCTTGTTCCCTCTCTTTTAATAATTTCGTTTTTTCTTGGTGAGCAGAAGCTTTTAGGCGACATTCAGCGAGTTGTTCTGCTATTTCTTGCTTAGTTTCATTTAGAGAAATTATCTTTGTTTGGACTTCTCTTACTTCTTGTAGCTTTTCAGAATTCTCAATGGCTAGAAAATCTTTTATTCTGTCTTTGAAAGTTTGTTTAATTTTGTTTAGGATGGTTTTAACTTGCTCTAAACTATCTTCGTTATCAATGGCGTCTAAATTAGCCAAGAACTCATTAATTATTTTTTTAATTTCTTCTTGACTTTGTTCTCTCACCTGAGGAGCGTAATCACTTTGATTGATAGCTTGTAATTGTTCACTGGCTATTTGTATTTTCTGGTTGATGGCCTCCATCTCAGAGCTTAATCTTTGCTCTTCGGGGTTATTGAAGTTGGATCTGAGAGAAGATAGTTCTCGGCTGATTTTTTCTAATTCTAACATTAATTCAGCTTGTTTGTTGTTAAGCCAAGATAGGTCAAATTGACCATGGGCATCAAGATTCATTTCTATCTCTGCCTGCACCTTTACCAGTTGTTTATGAGCTTGATTCTTAGCATTATACAATTCTTGCAATTGAGGTTTAAGCTCATTAATCTCTTGGTAGTTATCAGTATTTTTAAGTTTGTTGAGATCCTGATTTAGTTTATCTAATTTCTTTTCTTTTTCTATCTTACCTTTTTCTTTCTCTAGATAATCAGTGTTAAATCTATCGAGCTTATCATTAATGCTTTGCCAGGCGGTATGGTAATAATCCAGCTGATTGGTTTTTAGCTCTGTCTCAATTTGGCTACGTTTATTTAGCTTATCCACTTGGCGAGTAAGGCTTTTAAGTCTAGGACTTATTTCTGCCAATAGCATATCTACTTGTTGGAAGTTTTCGTAACTGTTTTCTAATTTATTCAAAGCTGAGTCTCTTTTGATTTGAAACTGCTTGACTCCGGTGGCCTCATCAAAAAAATCTTTTCTCTCGGCCGCACTAGTGTTGAGAAAGTTTTCTACCATGCCCTGGCCAATAACACTATAGGTTTTTTGACCAAAGTTAGCTTTAGCAAGGAGTAGTTGGATGTCATTCAGGCGTACGCGGTTACCATTTAACAAATATTCACTATCACCATTGCGAAACAGGCGACGAGTAATAGTTATTTCTGGACAACTGGCGATAATTTGATCTAGGTCACTTTCTTTTTCGATGGTGTCAGGAGTGAGGTCTTTATTTTTCGACTTACCATTGTTGTTTAAGTACAAAGAAACCTCAGCGAATCCTAATTTACTTTTTTTGTCTGATCCGGAAAAGATAACATCTTCACTTCTTTTTCCCCGAAGAGTTTTAATGCTCTGTTCCCCTAGTCCCCAGCGGATTGCATCAGCTACATTGGATTTGCCGGAACCATTGGGGCCAACAATAGCGGTTAGCCCACGTTTTTCTCCGTTTATTAAACCAGAAAAAACCAACTTGTTTTTGTTGGCGAAAGATTTGAATCCTTGGATTTCTAACCTATCTAGATACATCATTATTATGTGGTTGCTTCTTTTATAATAATATAATAAACTTTTATTATCAAAAAGACAAATATAAACTTATGATCATCTCCATCTCAGGGGCCCCGGGCTCTGGAAAAAGCACAATAGGTAAACGCCTGGCCAAAGAATTAAATTGGCCTCGTTATTATATGGGGGGTATTCGTCGTCAGGCAGCCCAGGACAAGGGGCTGACTTTAGCAGAGTATAACAAGCTGGGAGAAGTCGACGATAGTACAGATCTGGGGGTTGACGAATATCAGAGAATATTAGGGAAAAATGAAGATAATTTTGTTATTGAAGGTCGTACTTCATGGTATTTTATTCCTCATTCTTTTAAGATTTACCTGGATGTTGAGCTTGGAGAAGGGTCTAAACGTATCTTTTCTCATCTACAAAAAAACAATGAGCGCAATGAGGATGATAATCTAAGAACCGCAACAGATGTGTTGGAAAGCGCTAAAAAGAGGGTAAATAGTGATAAAATAAGGTATAAGAAGTACTATGGTATAGATGTATATGACCCTCAAAACTACGATTTTTATCTTGATACTACGCAATTAAATGAAAATGAGGTCTGGGAGCTTGTGTACAGTGAGGTTCAAAATAATCTTGACAATAGGAAAAATTAATTATAATATAGAACAAGATTTATTAATTAAATAAACAGCTAGAGAAACGAGATTTAGCCGATCTCGTTTATAAAATTAGTTAACTATATGGACGAAAAAAATCAGGATCTAAAGCCGGGAATGACTGTCAGGGTATATCAGAAAATTAAAGAACTAAATTCTAAGGGTGAAGAAAAGGAGAGAGTTCAGTATTTTGAGGGTTTGATTATCGCCAGAAAACACAACAAAGAAATTGGTGGGACTATCACTGTCCGAAAGGTTTCTGATGGTATTGGTGTAGAAAAGATATTTCCCCTTAATTTGCCCACAATTGATAAGATTGAAATCAAAAAAACAGCCCGAGTCAGAAGGGCTAAGCTTTACTTTTTACGAGGTAAATTCCGTAAGAAATTAAAGGAGGAAACAGCAAAATAGAGATTGGGCGGGTGGCGAAATTGGTAGACGCACAAGCTTGAGGGGCTTGGGAGAGCAATCTTGTGGAGGTTCGAGTCCTCTCTCGCCCACACACTCGCTGTATAGGGCACATAGCTCAGCTGGTTAGAGCACTTCGTTTACACCGAAGGGGTCCGGGGTTCGAATCCTCGTGTGCCCACATCAAACTACAGACCGATTGGTCTGTTTTTTGTACTCTTGACAATATTTCATTAATATTATACAATCAATAATTAGTTAACAGCACATTCACATTTAAACTGATAGTTATGACAGAGGAGAGTATCATTAGAGTAACCGAGGCCACCTACGAGCTTTTACAAAAAGCTCACTTACGGGCCCAGAAAGAACTCAACGAATTTAACCAACTCCATGGGGAAAACACAGATGGTCCTCGTGATTCCGCGGAAAGATCCGCAGACTATAATGCAGAAAACAATTTGAAGCTGGAAGCTGAAAAAGCCGAAAAGCTTTTGTTAAGCTGCCTTACCATCCAGGGGCCTGTTGACACTGAGACCATCAAAATTGGTCACCTTGTCTCCATTAAACGCAATGGCCATGTGTGCGCTGCATTTAAAATAGATGGCGTAGCTGTTCTCGGTAATGGCCCAATTTGCAGTATCGCTACTATATTGGGCAAAAAATTACTAGGGAAAAAGGTGGGCGCAAAGTTTTCCGTTACGAATCAAGGAAACGGAGAATTGGACAATATTGAGGTGGTAAAAATCGCCTTGCCATAACCTAAGCACAATACAACAGAAGGGGACTATATTAAGTCCCCTTATTTATTTTTTTCATAAAATAGTCTAAACTTTAATCATGCAGAAAATTATTAGTACAAGCGAAAAAGACACCATTGCCCTGGGGGAAAAGTTAGGAGAAGCCTGTCGGGGTGGAGAGGTTTTTGCTTTGAAGGGAGATTTAGGGGCTGGTAAGACCTGCCTAAGCAAGGGGATTGCACGTGGGCTCAAGGTAAAAGCTATTGTAAATAGCCCCACATTTAATATCATGAAAATATATAGTGCCAAGAAAGGGAATATTAAAAACTTTTGTCATATTGATGCCTATCGTTTGGATAAGACTACTAGACTAGAAAATATTGGGTTAGATGAGTACTTAGCTAAACAGGATTCGGTTTGTGTAATTGAATGGCCAGAGAATATTTTTCCTGATGTTGAGAAACAAATAACCCAGGTAATAAAATTACAACTCATTAATGAAAATGAGAGATTAATTAAGATATATTGAACTATATGAGCATAGAAACATTTAACAGGTTAATAAAGAAAAACCATGGAACAGCAGAGTTAGTTGAAGGTGATGTGAACAGTGCTGAGGAACTTTCCATTGATGAAGAAAAGGCTAGGCTTTTACAGCTATTGCCGGAGGAAATAAAAGAAAGAAGTGTTCGAGAGAAGTTTTCCCTGGAACACATTAAGAAAATAGTTGAATTTAGAGAAAAGGAAGGATTTAAGATGGTTACAGGCTTTCATGTTTCCCCTAGGGACCTTCAGGTGGGGGATTTTATTACCTCTGGGCAAGATGGCAATGTATGTTTTAGTACTAGTATCAAACAATTATATTTAGGCAAGGGGTCAGGATATATCTATGCCATTGAATGTTCTGAGAAGTTAATGAAAGTGCTGGATAAAGACTTAGATTGGTACACGCTGAAAGGTCAGATGAGAGTGATTGATAAAATAAAAATGACCCCAGAAGCTGTAGAAGCTCTTGGAGTCGGTTTCGCAGAATGCAACTATTCCTGAATTATAGCCTTTAGGTGTTCAGCAAATTTTTCATTGCTGAGAACTCTTCTATAATTATAGAAGGCGCTGGCTCTACCTTCGCCCAAACAGGCACGGTATTTATTGCTTAGTGCTTTTTTTATTTTCTCTTCTGAGAAAGCGCCATTTTCTTTGCAGGTGAGAATCAATTCCCTTAAATCGTGAAGGAGACTTAATTCAACTGCATTATCTTTTGAAGGTACAACTTTTTTGGCGTTTTTGCCGCCATGGTCCTTAACAAGCTCCAATACTTGTTCCATTACAACTCTTAAATTTTCCGCAACATCTGAGATCATACTTTTTTATTTGAGTGTATACTTGAGATTATAAAAATAATTGATCCGGTGCTTATCATTACATCAGCTAGATTGAAAATTGTGAAATACCTAAGATCTAGGTAATCAACAACATAGCCCAATGTAAGTCTATCCGTAAGGTTACTTATAGCACCAAAAAGAATAATTGTCAATAGGATAACACTTATCCTTGAATGCTCGCCCTTCGCCACTAGGTAAACAATCATTACTGTCAGCAGGAATACTATGGAAATAACGATAATGTTCAGCCACCAGCCTCCCAGGGGCAGTGAAAAGGATATGTTGTAGTTGGCGGTGAAGCTCAGGGTAAATAGATTACTAATAATCTGCTTAGGCGGTTCAAATACATTATTTATGGCAAGATATTTTAAATAGCGATCGGCCATAAAAAATATAGCTATCAGTGAATAAATAGCTATATTGTTTAAATATTTTTTGGATATATATTTACTCATTTTCCTCCTGTAGTTTTGTTTTGCAGGCAATACAAGCACCAGCAATGGGTCTTGCTAGCATCCTTTTTTCACCAATTGGCGTATTACAATATTTACAAATACCATAAACGCCCTTTTCAATTCGATCTAGAGCTTTATTAATATCTTCCAGAGATTTTTCTAAAACCTTTTCTGCCACAACATTGGTAGAATAGTCACTAATTTCTTGGGCATTCTCATCAGGCTTATCACCGTATTCTGGAAATTTAGCAGCCATATTGTCAGCCTCATGACTATCCTTCCTGGATAGCTCACCTAGGTCTTGTTCAATTTGTTGTTTTCGTTCCAAAAGTTGTTCTTTGATCCCTTGAATTGTTTTGTCATCTAACACTTTTTCCATATATTTCGGTATTAAAAAAACTGCTTAATAGCTAGCTTTATGTAATGATTATAGCGTAAATAATAAATTTTGACAAGAGATAATCTTTTTGCTATTATTCCCCTGTGGTCGATATATGACCACTTTTAAAATACAAATGGAGCGGTAGCTCAGCTGGTTAGAGCGCCTGCCTGTCACGCAGGAGGTCGCGGGTTCGAGTCCCGTCCGTTCCGCATTTATAGAAACAGAGTTAACGCTCTGTTTTTTGTTTTAAGTTAGTAAATACGGGGTAAATATTGCATCAGTATTCCTCTTTAAAAAATAGTGTCATTTAGAGCGTGACCATATAGTGCCCAAAAATAATAAAACAGAGTAAATATTGAAACAAAAAAATTAGAAAAGCTTAGTAAATATTGATTTCTTGTTTTTGCTAGCGGGTATTTTTAGGTCAGATCCCGTCCGTTTAAAAAATCCATCCTAGATAAGGATGGATTGTGTTATATTCCCCAGTTGTTTTGTTTGTCAGCTAATTCCTGACCTTCTTTGTTTATCTCTCTAAGCCATGACAATCTTCTCTCGGTTAGTTCATCAATAGACATGTTGCCAACAGGAAAGCCTGCTCGCTCATGACTAGAGTAACCAGTCATATTGTCAGCTAGAAAAGGAAATATCTCTGTGCCAGGCAAGGCTGTATATATAAACAGCATTACATAAGACAGCCCTGCGGTTTTTAACTTTTTTGCATAACCAATAGTTTCTTCAATATCTTGAAGTGTTTCTTCGTGATCTTTAGTCTTGAAGCCGATCATAAATCCGCCGACAGTTTGAATCCCTTTGGAGTTTATGTAGCTAACAATTTTCTTTGCAGTTTTCATGTCAGCATTGATTGTTGGCTTTTTCGAAGAAAACAAAGATTTTGTATTAGCTGATTCTATTGCGAGATAGAAACGATAACAATAGGAGTCTTCCATTTTGCCTATTATATCCTTGTATGTAATCTCATGTCCTGGCCTCATTAGTTTAAACAAACTTATTCCTCCCTCTTCAAACCAAAATAACTCATACTTCTTGAGTAGTTCCATTATTTTGAATGACCTGGGAATATCAGCCAAGAATTGATCGTCCTCAATAATTATCTCGGTTACTCCCGCTTGTTTAAATTTTTTCAGTTCACTTTCTACTCTATCTAAACTGAAAAATCTAGTTTTAGGGCCGGACATTAAATCTGACAGGCAAAATGTGCAATGCATTGAGCATCCCAGGCTTGTCATAAAATAAACATGTCTGCCAATTAAGGTTTTTCTTCTACCACCTGAGTGCTCAGGGGTGTTGTACATTGGATGCAATGGAATTTCTAATAGTCTCGGAGCAAGAGAATCCAAGTTTTCTAAAAATTCTCTGTTAGGATTATGCTTTATTCTCCCATCTTCATCACAATAACTAATACCATCCAAGTTCAAGTGGCCATCTCTTTGCTCAATAGCTTTACATAGACGAGTGAAAGTTATAAATCCTTCACTGCGCACAACTATATCTACTAAGCTGGAGGACAACACCTCATTGACTGCTCCAGTAGCATGCCCACCCCCTTCGATAATAATAGATTCTGGGTACACCTCTCTAACTATCTCCGTGACTCTTTCAACATTACAAGCCTGGTTACTAAACAAATTAGTTATGCCTACTATTTCAGGATTGAATTGGTTTAAAGTATTTTTTAGTTGAGGGTCTGTCATTCCATAGCGAATTGTTCCATCTTCTTGTTCAGTCAATTGATTAAACTTAGACAGACAAGCATCAATAAATATAACATTGAAGCCTTTTGAAACTAATTCTGCCGCTATCATTTCTAACCCTAGTGGACAGCCAGCTCGTTTAGTTTCATATTTCTCGTAGAAGCTATAAAAGGGAATAAGCAATAATATGGTTAATCTTTTTTCTTCTGTATTTCTGTAATAAACTCCTTCTGGAGTTATCTGTACTTTTACTTTGTTTTTCATGATAATCTCCTTTAAGTGTTTTGTTAATGTACATTTTTAGGTTTCTATTGATTTTGCAATAAATCCTATAATATGTCAAAACATTTCGTCATTATGACGATTGAATTGTCTTTATCCTAATTTAAGCCCTTTACAGAAGGTAAAAATAGTGATAAGATGACTAAAGATAATTCGTCATTTTAGGCAAATTTATGACCAAAGAACAATTATTACAAAAGATTGGCCTATCCCAAAATGAAGCTAAAGTGTATTTAGCAGCATTATCTTCTGGCATGGACTCAGCTCAGAACATTGCAAAGAGGGCCAATCTACAGAGAACAACCACATATTCTGTTTTAGATTACTTAGTTCAAAGAGGCGTTGTGGGTAAATCAAAGATAAAGAGTAAAACTAGATATAAAGCTGAGTCTCCAGACAAGCTTCTCTCTATTGTGAATGATCTTCAGCAAGAAATAAAAAAACAACTCCCTGAACTGGAAGCTATCTATAATGACAATGAGACTAAGCCAAAGATTTTATTCTATGAGGGCAAGGAGGCTATTCAGAAAGTGTATGATGATACGCTCAAAGAAGCCCCTAAAGAAATATTAGAATGGAATACTGATGCTTATTTTGATTATCCAACAGTTGATCCAGTCTATATTTCTAAAAGGATGGATTTAGGAATAAAAGCTAAAAGAATTGCTGGCAGTGGTTCTCGTTGGGACACTAAACATAAAAAATATGATAGCTCTGAGTTATCAGAAACATTAATTGTTCCTAGAGATCAATTTTGGCCAGAGATAGAAGTGAATATCTATGGAAATAAAATAGCCTTCATGAATTATGCTGATGAGATGTCTATTATCATAGAAAACAAAGCTATCGCTGAGGCCATGAAGCAGGTTTATAGATTGTCTTGGAAAAATATAACATAAATAGAATTATGGAAAATACACACCCCCTCAATACTATCTTATCCGACATAGTGGTTTATTATGACCCAAAGATTTTAAAGTTAGAGTACAAAGATAAAATAGATATAGAATCTGCCAATACCAAGCAAGTGCAAGAATACTTTAGAATGCTTACTTGTATAAAATATTTTTTACAAAAACTTTTGAAATATAAATTATACTTTGAAAAGTTTTATCCTGAAACTAAAAAAATTTCTAATCATGAAGCGCTAGAACATCATGTTTATGCATATTTGGAGGATATGGATATTCTGAGAAACAAGTTAAGAGTTTTTCTTGGTGTTTTAAAGAATGATTTAAAAAAGATTGCAAGCAACAAGGAGGAAATCGACGAAGCAATGAAGCAATTCATCACTAAAGTTGAAAATACATTTGCAGAGTTAAAGAAGAATAGACATCCCCATCATCACAGGGGACTTAGAATGCTTGACTCTAACATCGTTGACGCTGCATCATTTTCAATGATTGTGTCAGAGGATTTTCCTCTGAAAGATAGAATTAATCATGATTTTGTGAAAAGCAAGTATGACGAATCAATGAAAAAAGCAAAAGATAATTGGATAAAATTAGCTAAAGACAATGAAGGGCAGCTCTTGGGTCTTGTTGGGGTTGTTTTCGAAAAAAATGCAGAACACATAAGAATGGTTTTAAATATAAAATCGGTAAAAGATGTTTTAAATATCTAAATCCACCACCCCCACCATATTGCCAGATCAAAAGTGTGACCATATAGTGCCCAAAAGGTGATGAATATAGATAAATTAGACTAAACTAGACTAAGATTGACTAAACACTATTTATACTAACATTGGCTATAAACACGGTATTCATTGGGCTTTCTCGATATCCCTTCAGGCGATTCGAGTCCCGTCCGTTCCGCAAAATAAAGTTGCCTATTCCTAGGTAATTTTTTGTTATCAATCCACATAGCAATGGGACGACTATAACTTTTAGGTGGTTTTTGATAGAATATAATTATGAAAATAATATCATTAAATATTTGGTGTGGGAAAATATTTGATCCTCTAATAAATTTTATTAAAAAACACGCTAATGATGTTGATATTTTTTGTTTTCAAGAAGTGCTAACCACAACTTCTGACGTTAAGATAGAGGATGGGTGGCGCATGAATATTTTTCAGGAATTAGAAAAAATACTACCTCAATATAAAAGTTACTTTGCGGGATCTCAGGACAGAATATCTCCCGAGGGGCCAGTTAGCTTTGCCAATTCTTTTGGTTTAGCCATGTTCATTAAAAAAGACCTGAAAATAAACTTAGTAAATGATTTATTTGTATTTAAAGAGAAGAATGCTTGTACTTTTGGGGCAGAAACGTTGGGAAGAAATATGCAGTTTGCTGAAGTTGAACAAGACAACAGTATTTATACCATTTGTAACCTACATGGACTTTGGAACGGCAAGGGGAAAAGTGATTCCGAAGAAAGATTATTGCAATCTAATAATATAAAGAATTTTTTGAACGAAGCAAGGGGACATAGAGTTCTATGCGGAGATTTTAATTTAGCCCCAGACACAGAAAGCTTAAAGATTATCAAAAAAGGAATGATAGATTTGATAGAAGTTAATAAGATAAAGTCTACTAGGTCTTCTCATTACAGGCATTATGGAGAGCCAGGCCTTAACTTTGCTGATTATGTGATTATTTCTCCTGATGTTAAAGTGAATGACTTTAAAGTTCTTCAGGATTCAGTTTCTGATCACCTACCTTTGTATTTGGATTTTAGTTAGTTTTATAAAAAGTTATAATACAGTCCAACACGTTCCGCACTTAGAGAAATCGCCTTTTGGGTGATTTTTTGTTAGAATATAGTTATGTTTTTGCTATGTATAATTTTATTAGTTATTGTAATCTACTCCATTTTTTTTGTTTCTCAACTTATCAACATCTTTGTTAAGGGGTACGCCCCCTTTGTCTCTACTGGCAGAGCAACAATCAAGAGAATCACAAGTGAAGTTCAGATAAAAGAACGGGCGACTATTTATGAACTGGGTTGCGGGTACGCAAAGTTTTTAAGGGTGATGGAAAAGGCCTCTCCGCACACAAAATTAATTGGCGTTGAAGATCTATTAAGTATTTATCTCATTGCTAAAATTCGGTTAAAATTACAAGGAAGCAGAATAAAACTATTAAAGAATGATTTTTTTAAAGTTGAATTAAAAGATGCTGATCTAGTCTATTGTTATTTAAATAATGCAACCATGAATAAATTGGGGGACATATTTAAACAAGAATGTAAAAAAGGGATTCAAATCATTAGCCGAAGTTTTCCGATTCCCCAACTGGAGCCAGAAAAAATGATTAAAATAAAAGGCAAAAAGGTATACTTTTATAAGGTATAATTTAAATTTCTTTTATCAAAATAGCCCTTTGGGCAGGTTTTTACTATAATATAACATATGAGCAACGTATTTATATTTCATGGCACAGAAGGTTATCCAGAAGAAAATTGGTTTCCATGGCTTAAAGAAAAATTAAAAGAAGCGGGTCACAAAGTTTTTGTTCCTCATTTTCCGTCTCCTCCGGTTGTTCCTGCTAAAATTGATGAATGGCATGCAGTGTTAGACAAGGATAAGAAACATATTAACACAGACTCCATTATTATTGGGCACAGTTTGGGGGGAGTTTTTGTCCTCAGAATACTAGAGAAATTAAAACATTCAGTGAAAGCAGCTTTTCTTACGGGAACACCTATTGGCATAAAGCCAATTTTAAATTATGACCGAGATTATAGTTTTGCTGGATTTGATTTTGATTGGATGACTATCAGAAATAACGCTAAGAACTTTGTTGTATTCCATTCTGACAATGATCCCTATGTTTCCCTGGGCAACGGAGAAGCGCTAGCTAAGCATCTTGGAGTTGAGTTGTCTTTTGTTCCTGGCGCAGGACATTTTAACAAGAAAGCAGGCTATACGGAGTTTCATGATTTGTGGAAGAAGTTTATTGAGATTGATAAAAAATAAGTCTAATTATTCATTGAGCACGTAATGAAATAGTCTAGATAGATTGGCAAATTAAGCCTATTAATGAAAATTAAATTTAGTGTTGGCTTGGCCGATGGGATTATTCAAGTTTTGGATAGCCACGATAATTTGTTTTGCCCGAGATCATAATATATTATATTAATATGAATTTTCACTCAATGATGGTGCATTTCCCAATCGCACTACTAATAATTTATAGTTTGTTTGAGTTAATACGCTTCAAAGTTATTACCAGACACGAGAATTGGTTTTATATTAAAGCTACCTTTTTGATTGTGGGCGTTTTGACAGCCTTCCCCGCGCTTTCTACTGGAGGGATGCTAGAGGATCTGCCAAAATATGATAGACAGTTGGTTCATTTGCACGAAAGTTTTGCCTCCGCTTCTACTAATTTCTATGGCATTGTTGCCATAGTGTATGTTTTAGCGCTGACATACAGAATCCCTAAAGTAAGAGACTTTATTTTATCCATTAAATCTATTCCTGGTAATTATATTAAAATTATCGTGGAAATTTGTCGAAGATGTTATAAGATCGTCAGCAACCCACTCTTTATATTGATTCCAATTATTGGAATAGTGTTATTGTCCATTACCGGTGGTCTGGGAGGAGTATTGTCTAGCGGCATTGGCGTTGATCCAATTGCAGATTATTTCTATTACTTATTTTTCTAGGTGTCTAACTGCGCCGCTAATAAAAAATGAGGCTCCGTATATTACGAAACCTCATAAGAGAGCCCGATTAGCGTTGGCTCTTTTTTGTTCTGTGCACACTTGCGAGTAGGCACCATCCTAAAAATGTGACAGACCATTTTGTCATCTCGTGGACTAAACCACGTAGCTGTAAGCAGATGACTTTTTCTAGCAATACTTCTTACATAAATCTACTTACTTCGTCCTGATGGTCCAGGTTTCCATTTCGCTTGCCACTACTCTGGAATTTTATGTTTTTTTGAAGCCCTAATTTTTTTTAAATCGCCCCAGGAAGTGCTAGTGCAACGATTCTAATGAATTTAAATTATCACAGTTAATACAAAAAAACAAGGGTTTAGCTTGTTTTAATGATAGCGGCTTTAATTATTTTATTTTATTAATAATTTTACCCTTGGTAAAAGATTCAATATTATCAGCGGTTGTGTCTAGAATTCTTTCCAGGGCCTCCTTGGAATTAAAAGCATTATGAGGGGTGACTATAACACGGGGATCGTAAATTAGGGTGTGACTACGCAAAACAGTTTTGAGGTCACATTTGCTTTGGAAGTTCCTAGCCAGCAGTTCTTTCTCTTCTTTAATAAAGGCTTCTTCTTCTAAAACATCTAAACCTGCACCAGCTACAATCTTGTTATCTAGCGCCATGAGCAGTGCCTCGGTGTCTATGAGACCTCCCCGGGAAGTATTAATTATATAGGCGCCTCTTTTAACATTCTTTATATTAGTTTTATTGATAAGATGGTGAGTATTTTTATTATAGGGGGCATGAAGACTAATGATGTCTGAATTTTTCAGTAGTGTATCAAGGGAGCAATACTTTACTTTGTATTCCTTGGTTAGACGGTTGTCTTTTTTTGGATCGTAGGCCAAAATATTCATTTCTAGTCCATGGGCTATTTTAGCGACATGTTTTCCGATGTGTCCTAGACCAATTAGGCCAATAGTTTTTCCTTTTAGATCAAACCCCATTAGGCCTTCGGGTGAGAATTGCCCAGTGTGAGTTCGAGCTATAGATTCTGGCAATCTCCGAGCGAGAGCAAAGATGAGGGCAAAGGTGTGTTCCGCTACAGTATTTTCTCCATAGTATGGGACATTGCTTACTGAGATGCCCTTAGCCTGGCAAGCTTGAATATCAATGTGGTCAAAACCAGTGGACATGGTGGCAATATATTTTAGTTTAGGCATTTTCTCTAAGATTTCTTTAGTAACTGAAGAGTATATAAACACAATTAACACATCAGCATTCTTATACTTGGTAGCACTTCTGGTACTAAGGGAATTAGGGGAAAAAGAAAGATTGAGATTTTTTATTCCTTTCAACTGTTCTCTGAGATACTTTTCTTCCCACTTCACTGTTTCGAAAAAAGCTAGATTTAATTTGTTCATAAATTTCATTAGCATTTTAAAACTGATTGTAATTATACCAGAATTTCTCAGAAATTACTAAAAGCGATGTTTTGTGGTATTATTGAAGATATATTACTAATTTAACAAAAAAATCTATGTTAGAGACACAAGTTTTTCAACTCTTGGGTTTAATGTATTTTGTCATCGCCCTAGGCATGATAATTAACCCAGGTTTCTACAAAAAGATGCTAAGTAGCTTCTCTGAAAGTCCCTTAGCTACCTATTTGGCAGGGATGATAGCTTTAACTGTGGGTTACTTATTAGTAAGCTTCTTCAATGTTTGGGAGTGGAGTTGGTCCCTGGCAATCACCATCATCGGTTGGGTTGCCTTAATCAAAGGCGTTTTCATATTTCTTTTTCCCGGAGTCATGATTAAGACGGCCCAAAGATTTCAAAAGGGAATCGCTGGTTTAGCGGTAATCCCTTTGGTCATCGGTCTGGTTCTTCTATTTCTAGGTTTCTATAACTTCTAAATTCCAGATCTATCAACAAAAAAAGACACCGCTTGGTGTCTTTTCTTGTAGGTGTATATTTAATTTTGTTTTAATTTATCTAACTCCGCTTTACTCAAGTGTGCCCAGGCACCTTCTTTGAGGCCCCCTACACCTAATTTACCAAAATTAATTCTAGTTAAATCAACGATTTCCAGGTTCATAGCTTGGAACATACGCCTAATTTGGCGTTTTTTACCTTCATCTATGGTGAGAATAAAAGTGTTCGTTGGTTGATAGGAAACCTTTTTAGTAGTGACAATGCCATCTCCCTCGCCAATATCAACTCCTTTCATAAGCTTACTGAGAAATACTTTTGGGTGTCTTATCTCTCCACGAACCTTTACCTGATATACTTTGTCATGTTTGAATTTAGGGTGCGCTAATGTTTGAGTTAACTCCCCGTCGTTTGTCAGTATAACTAAGCCCCGGCTATTTTTATCAAGACGTCCAATGGCGAAGAGTCGATGAGGTAAGTTAATTAAAGAAAAGATATTCTTTTCGCCAGGAAATTGACGGTTAGTACAAGTATAGCCAATTGGCTTATTGAGCCTGATGTATATTTTCTCTTTAATTTTTGGCAGAGGTTTGTTCTTAACTAATATTTTATCTTGATCAGGATCAGCTTGATCGCCGGCCACCGCCTTCTCCCCATTAACTTTTACTTGTCCCTTGTTAATCATCTCTTCGGCTTTACGACGAGAACAATAGCCACTAGAAGCAATTACTTTTTGTAGAATCATTTTCATATTATTTGTTTAGTTGATGATGACGAATATTAAATGACCCCAGAATGGCCAACAGTATCCAAAACATCATCGCTAAATCATTTTTAAAGTAAGGGACATCAACTAGCCCGTGGACAACAATGACCACCATTGAACCCAATAGACCCAGAGTAATATATCGTTCCCTTTGATTGTCTTTGCTGAAATAGTTAGTCAATTTGGTGGATATAAATAAATATTTCGCTATTAACCAAGTGAATAACAGTGCTCCCAATAATCCCAGCTCACTCCAGAAGTTCAAGAATATATTGTGTGGATATAAATATATTTCAATGGGTTGCCAATATATAGCCCTGAGTTCAGCGCTACCATATAGACGGCTATCAAAATCTGGCATATTGTCTCGGTTAAAGAAGATCCCTTCCTGATGATATGGCTCAATGATTGTTTGATAACTGCTTAATCCCGCGCCACTGACGATTCGACCATCTTGTAGCATTTGCCAAGTCTCTTGCCATTGTTGCTGTCTGATTTCTCCCGACAAATCGCTAAGAGTAATTTTGCTAATGGCATAATTCTTAGTAGGAGGATATATCATTAATCCAGCAGCGATAATAATGGCTACTGTGATTGTCATTACTCTCTGTCGATGTCCAGCCAGCAAGCCGAAGACAAGGAACCCAGCCACAATGCCCAATAGCGCTCCCTCGGAATGAGCAAAGTAGATGGCCAAGATGGAAGCAGCTATGGTTAAAAGAATTAATAGTTTCTTTAGAGTGCCGCTGATAGAACTTTTCTTAGGCAACCAAAAAAACCAACCAACAAAAAGCATTATTAGGGGAGCCAGGTATAGACCGATGGCATTAGGATAGCCAAACCACGAAACCACTCGTCGCGTTTCTATCTGAGCCCAAAATTCATTAAAAATGTATTGGCCAGTGATCTTTTGGAAGATGGCGCCTGCCGATACTAGGCCAGCTGATATTAACAATGACCAAAATATTTTTTGCCAATCTTTTTTATGTTTAAAAACATTGATGATGAGAATGAATACAATGATTGGTTCAAAGAAGTACGCTTTCCAGATACCAAGAGCTTTGAGACTAAAGCCCGTCAAGCTGGCAGCAACAAAGGAGACGAGGATTAGCAGGATAATTTCTTTAGAAAATGGATAGGGAGTTCTTTGTCGAAATTTTTTGAGCCAAGTTTTAAGGTTTGGGGCTAGTGACTTAAAGATCCAGACCAACAAAGAGATTAGAACCATGACTTCCAGTAATGTGCTGGGTATCCCCAGTATCTGAAAACGCACCAAATAACTTGGCAAAGCGATTATTAAAAAAAGTAAGGCTAAATCTAAGCGAGCTAACGCTAAGATCAAGAAAAATATTGAGAATGAGATTAGCAAGACAGTCATATATTGTAATGAATATTTCCATTATATCATCAGCCAGAGAAACAAACAAAAACGCTCCTGTTAATTGGGAGCGGTTTCGCTTAAACTCTTTCTACATATTCGCCAGTTTCGGTATTTACTCTGATTATATCATTTTCATTAATGAAAAGAGGAACTGATATACTAGCACCGGTTTCGATCTCAACTACTTTGTTAACGTTACCGGCTGAATTTCCCTTAACACTTGGTGGAGCGCTGGTCACCTTGAACTCCATCTTTATGGGCAGGCTTATGGTGATGGGTTGTCCTTCGAAGTAGAGAACGTCTACGTTTACACCCTCTTTCAGGAACCTAGACATTTCACCGATTTCCTCCATGGAGATTTTGAATTGTTCATAGTTTTCGTTGTCCATGAAATTTGCTCCGTCTTTATCGGTATACATGAAGTTAGCTTTTTGAGTTTTGGTTTCTGCCTCTTCGGCTCTTTCAGTGCCCTGGAAAGTTTTTTCTAGAACGTTACCGTTTATAAGATTACGACATTTCGTTCTCAGAATAGCTCCCCCGCGACCCATTTGATGATGCTCAGCTTTAACGATCACGTAGGGATCATTATTAATTTTAATAACCTTTCCGATCTTTATTTCGTTAAAATTCAACATAATGTTTAACTGAATTAATTAGTGATGAGTGTGAGATAATAGCGCCATAATACGAGAACGCTTAATAGCTGTGGCTAATTTTCTTTGGTGCCAAGCACAAACGCCTGTACGTTTGCCAGGGAGAATCTTCATATAGAAGTTGATAAAACGTTTAAGGGTTCGGGTGTCTTTGTAGTCAACTTCTAGATTATTAACGCAATAATAGCACTCTTTGTTCTTTTTAGTTGTTGTCATAGGTTTATTTATTTATTTAAAAAGGAATATCCTCTACTTTTATTTCTTCCGCATTTGGCTCATCGCTTGGTTCTTCCGGTATTTCAATAATTGCTTCTGCTGGGCCACTTGAAGAATTGCTTCCGCCTTTACCATCTAACATAATCATGTTTTCAGCTACAATTTCTGTGCGATATCGCTTTACACCATCTTGCCCTGTCCAGTCAGTGGTTTGTAGCCTGCCTTCGATGTAGACCTTTGATCCTTTTCGAAGATATTGTCCACAAATTTCAGCTAGTTTACGCCAAGCAACGATGTTGTGAAATTCGGCCTTCTTTTGTTGTTGCCCACTTTGATCAGTCCAAACTAAGTTAGTGGCAATGGAAAATGAAGCTACATTTTGCCCAGAGGGGGTGGCTCTTAATTCTGGATCTCTGGTCAGATTACCAATAATCATGGCTTTGTTTAGATTCATATTTTTGGGAATAGCTCAACGACCATGGTCGTGGAACTAAGCATTAATTAAATTAAATCATCGGCATTTAAAATACCTTCTAATTTTTTGTCTAAATCCTTTAGGTCCACTCTAGTATCTTTTTTATCCTTGGATTTGGTGGATTTAGATTCTTCTGCTGCTGCTTCTTCTTTTTTCTCTTCCTCTGCTTTCTTAGAATCGATTTTAGCTCTAATTTTCTCTTCATTAGCGACATCTTCACTGCTCTTCACCTTTTTTCTTACAATTTGATGACGAAGAACCTCAGTTGATAGACGTAGAGCCTTGTCAATTGTAGCTAAATTTTCCCCTTCTAGGTCAAATTCAAATAAGCCATAATAGCCATAGCTATTGTGATCAATTTTATAGGCTAAACGTTTCTTCCCCCAATATTCATCGTGAGAGATTTGACCTGTATTATCGGTAATAATCTTTTTAATATTACCCATAATAGTTTTAGCTTCATCTTCAGTAAACTTGTTAGCAACGATGAATAAGATTTCATAGTGAGCTGCTCCACTGGCTTTTGTTCTTGACATAGTTATTATACTTTATAAAGGTTAAAAATTATTTAACAAAATTATAAATAACTTCTAAATTTAGTAAATTAAATAAAATCCCCAAGTATTCCAAGATCTTTGGGGCTTAGAACACCTTTAATTCTGGCTAATATTAGCAGAACTATCTTGAAAATTATCAAGATGTGGGAAAGATATCGTTAATATTTATTTGTTTACATAATTTAACATAAACAAATATAAATTGCAAGAGTCTGATTATTAGGATATGATAGCGATATGAAATATTTCTTTGTTTTAGGAAACAACCCATCTGTATCAATTGCTGAACTTTCGGCTGTTTTAGACCTCAAAGAAGCTAAAATATTAGCTCCCGATTTTTTGCTATGGCCCAGTTCTGACGATATAAACGTAGAGAATATGATGAAAAGATTGGGCGGGGTGATAAAAATTGGGGTAGTTAGAAAAGAAAGTAATAATAATCAATTAATTAATGATATTCAAGAAATAGCCTTCGATAAAAAGAAAGGGTCTCCGGAGGGCAAGTTTAATTTTGGTTTTTCTGATTATGGGCAGGGGCTTTTCAATAAGAAGGACTTGGGAATAAAACTAAAGAATGCTTTTAAGGAAAAAGATATTAGTTCTCGCTTCGTAATAAGTAAAGAAAAGACTCTTTCCAGTGTTGTGATCACTCAGAATAAACTAATTAAAAGAGGAATTGAGATAGTCTTGGTAAAAGAGGGAGAAAAAATATTGATGGGAGAGACTTTAGCTGTTCAGGACTTCAAGGATTTTTCTAAAAGAGACTATGGGCGCCCGGCTCGAGATGATCACTCGGGAATGTTGCCCCCGAAGTTGGCTCAAATGATGATTAACATGGCTCAGATACATAGTTCTGATAGTCATATATTAGACCCCTTCTGTGGGTCAGGCACCGTTCTCACTGAAGCCCTGATCATGGGCTACAGGAATCTATTTGGAGCTGATATATCATTGGAAGCCATTGATAACACTAAAAAGAATATAAACTGGATTAAGAAGAAATATGAGATAGAACATTGTAGTGTTCACCTCAAGACTAAAAATGTTTTAAATCTATCTAAGTTTGTGAAAGTAGATTCAGTTGATTATATTATCACCGAGCCATATCTAGGACCTCAAAGAGGGCAAATAGATTTTGAGATGGTGATCAAAGAGCTGGAGAATTTATACACCGATGCTCTGAAAGAATTTAAACAAGTGTTAAAAAAAGGTGGACGTGTAGTTATGATTTGGCCGCTGTTCTACGGCTCTAAATCAATTAACCCAGATTATACAGGGTTTAAAATAGAGGCATCATTCTCAGATCATCTAACCAATTCAGGAATCATTAAAAAAACTAAACGGGGTACAGTAGTATGGAGTCGGGATAATCAAAAGGTATTCAGGGAAATAGTGATTTTAGAAAAGGAATAGAATAAGCACAGAGAATATAAAAAAGCAGTCTTTTTGGACTGCTTTTGTTCTTTTTATTTTAACCCTTTTCTTCATCACCCTTACTCCGATCAATAATTCTTTTAATATCCCTAGTGCTTAAATGATAAAGACTATCATAAGGCCTTTCCCAAAAAGTTAACTTTTGAGACTTCTTTATTAATAGATACTTAATATCAGCGACACTTTTCTTGGCAGCTTCATCGCAGATTATTTGATTTCTTTCAGCTTTTCTTTTGGCTGTTTCTTTGCTTTCATGTATTTCTTTTGGGAGACTAATAAGCATATAAAGAGACAGTATGGTTAAAAAAACTTGCCATTGATTAGCCAGTATAATTATAAATAGTACAATAATGGTTACACCCATTACGGATCTCCAGAACCTGTCTTGTGTGCAGAGTCTTAATTCGAGGATTGATAACAATGCAAGCGCTAAAGTAACAACTATTATTAGCCACCAGTCCGGTTTGTCATGGAAGCTGCTAGCCAGTATTACTACATTATTCATGGGTTTATTCCAGAAAACATGCTTAACGCCAGGGTTGTAGATGTAGGCGGTGTGTAATTCCGTGATTACTTTAGAATGGTACAATTTTAGCCATCCAGTATTCCACTCCTTCTCTTTTCGATCGCTTTTCTCGTAACAAATCTCCCCAGGGCTGTTATAGGCATCGATCATTTGTTTGACGCTTATACCTTCATCAACGGTAATGGTGTCTTTTACAATCACGATTTTGGTTCCTGACCGCATTTCTTCAGAAATTGAAGTTGAGTCATTAATTGCCGTTATCTTCTGGCCATAGCAGATAACGACATTGGCCGCTATGGGATATCCACATAGATATTCGGCCCTAATTTCATCGTAAAGCTGGAAATGCAAGTTTCCACCCCCACGCAGCTCTCTCACTTTGCGTTGCCAGCCTCGGTATTCTTGGGGGTGTTGGGACAGCAACGGAATAGAAAAAGAAATGAGTAATACAATAATGATAAGTTTTTTCATCACGATAGATATTTGGTTAGTATTATGTTATTAATGAGCGTATTTAAAAATAAACTATTTGTTTAATCAAATAGTTTATTGTATATATTTGTAATAGTCAATTTATTTGCCAATTAAAAAATTGCAGACATCTCCATCTTTTACTACGTAATCTTTGCCCTCTGTTCTTACCAAGCCTTTTTCTTTGGCTTTAGCTTCACTACCAGCTTTAACAAGATCTTCCCAGTTAATTATTTCTGCTCTAATAAATCCTTTAACGAAGTCAGTATGGATTTCTCCAGCCGCTTCTGGTGCTTTTGTGCCCTTTTTTATGGTCCAAGCTCTGGTTTCCTCGGGACCAGTGGTTAGAAAAGTCTCTAATCCTAAGAGATTGTAGGCGCTCTTTATTAATTTATCTAGACTACTTTGCTCTAACCCCAACTCTTTTATGTACTCAGCTTGCTCTGATTCCGGCAATCTAGCAATTTCTTCTTCTAATTTTACATTGATTTTTATTACCTGGTTATTTGTTCCAGACAGAACGTCATTGTTGTGACTCTCATCAACATTTAAAAGATAAATAATTGGTTTTATTGTTAATAAACTCAAAGTTTTCACTAATATTAGGTCGTCATCGTTAAATTCCAAACTTCTAGCAGCTAGTCCAGCCGCTAGATGTTGTTGTAATTTGTCTAATATTGCTTGAAACTTTATCATTTCCTTGTCTCCACTTTTTGCTTCTCGGGAAACCTTAAGGAGTCTTTTTTCCACTGTTGATAAATCAGCCAATATTAGCTCGGTATTAATGGTTTCCTTGTCATCTTCTGGGTTAATTCGGCCGTCAACATGAATGATGTTGCTATCCTTAAAGTCTCTAATTACCTCACAAATAGCGCTACATTCCCTAATATGAGCTAAAAACTTATTCCCCAATCCCTCTCCCTTGTGTGCCCCAGCTACCAGACCAGCAATATCCACAAACTCAATGGTTGTGGGTAGTATTTTTTTAGGTTTAGAGATTTCAGCCAGTTTATCCAAACGAAAATCAGGAACCTTGACGATGCCTACATTTGGATCGATTGTACAGAAGGGGTAGTTAGCCGCCTCTGCTTGTTTTTTTGTAAGGATATTAAATAAAGTTGACTTACCCACATTAGGTAATCCAACAATCCCGATTGATAATGACATATGTTTTAATATTAGCGGAAAAAATAGATTTTGCCAATACCATTAAAGTGATTAATATTAGCCAAAATAAAAAGAGGCCCAGAACAGGCCGCTTTTTTATATATAAATTGATAAAAAATTAATTTATGGCCATTCTGAGCCTCATTTCTGCTAATATAATTTTCTATTATATTCTCAGAAAAAGAAGCATCTTTGCTGACTTAAAGAGCTGATCTTTACCGGCTCTTAGTAAGAAAGTTATAATTTTATGTTTGCTAGCTTGTAATAGGCTCTAATAAAACATCTTTGTTGTGCTTTTTATTAGATTCTATTGATTTTGGCTAACACGAGCTATCTTACTTATCCCCCCTTAGTGTGTTTACTACGTCAGCGTTAGTAAATTATTTAGAACCAGTTAAAGAACTTACTACAATTATAGCATTTTTAAACAAGGTGGTCAATTCTTTGCTGTTGATAACTCCAATATTTATTTAATATTAGTTAAAATATATAGCATGTTTATACCATATTTACATCATTTTTTAGTACTTAAGTCCAAGCTAATCTGGACTTAAGTATCAATTTTATACACATGAAACACAAGTTATCCACAGATTCATGGCGTAAATCAACTAAATACAGCCTATTTCTTTTGGGATATAAAAAAGTTTAAGTCCAAATAAATATGGACTTAAACCTGCTTATAATTGAGGCTCGAGTGGGAGTCGAACCCACGAATGGCGGTTTTGCAAACCGCAGCGTTAGACCACTTCGCCATCGAGCCAGCACATATTTGATTTTAGCTTATCTTATTTAAGTTGTAAACTAGCATCAACCCTAATTTTATCAAAAGACATTAACTTCCTTTGTTTCATTTTATAATAGCCAGCCACAGCAATCATGGCGGCATTGTCAGTGGTGTATTCTTTGTCGGGTATTAAAAAGTTAACATGTGGCAATTCTTCTTTGATCTTTACAGTCATTTGTTGTCTTAACTCATCGTTAGCGCTAACCCCTCCGGCCAGCATCACGCTATTTACCTTATATTTTTTAGCTGCTTTTATGGTTTTTCTAATTAAAACATCAATAATTGCCTGTTGGAATGCAAAACAATACTCTGGTATTCTTTTTCTCCAATTTCTGTCTTTCTTTAGTTTATACAACAAGGCGGTTTTTAGACCAGAAAAAGAAAAATCAGAATCACTACTATGCATCATTGGTCGAGGAAGGTCCACCTTTGTTTCCTTTTTGGTTTTTATGTATTCTGTGGCATATTTAGATACAATTGGGCCACCAGGATAACTTAACCCCATCATTTTAGCACCCTTGTCATATGCCTCGCCGGCGGCATCATCACGGGTTTCTCCAATTATTTTTATTTTTTTACTCTTATCCATTAAAACCAAGTTAGTATGTCCGCCGGAGACAGTAAGAATAAGCGCTGGGAACTTGATGGGAGATATTGGGTTTATGAAGTTAGAATAAATATGTCCTTCTATATGATTAATCTCTATAACTGGTTTACTCCAAGCAAAAGCAAGAGCACGAGCGGTTTCGAGACCAGTGATAAGGGAAGTAATGAGACCAGGACCCTTGGTTACGGCGATAAGGTTGATTTTACTCTGAGTGATGTTAGCTTTTAGCAGAGACTGGTTAATAACAGGTAATATATTTAACACATGTTCTCTGGCTGCTATTTCAGGGACCACCCCTCCGTACTTACGATGAATTTCAATCTGTGAAGATATTACATTAGACAAAACATTGATCTTATTATTTGGACCAACTTTAATAACTGATGCTGCAGTTTCATCGCAACTAGTTTCTATTCCTAATATATACATACACTAGTATTGTAGAGGATTTTACAAAAAAGACAAATGAGTTGACAGGGAAAGAGAATGTCTATACAATTAGGTTAAATCTAATTACATAGATTTTTATTTTTTGCCAAAATAATGGTCCCTTCGTCTAGTGGTTAGGACGCCAGGTTTTCATCCTGGTAACAGGGGTTCGATTCCCCTAGGGACTACAAATTAAAAAAGACTCAGTATATACCGAGTCTTTTTTATTATAAAAAACCCGCTCATAATTGAACGGGCTAAAGAATCATAAGAGCAAGCGAGCAGTTACGCACTCATTAAATGAATGGCTGCTTCCAAGCCAACATACTGACGAACTCACAATTCTTTATAGTTAAGGTAGACCAGAGGAATGATTTTGTCAATATTTATGGTAGAATATATAGCATGAAATATAAACTCTACACAACTTCACACAAGGCCTGGGACGGAATGATTAAAGAAATTAAGTCGGCTCAAAAGTCAATTTATCTAGAAATGTTCATTTGCCTTAATGATACGCAGAAGACACATGATTTTTTTGGCTTATTTAAAGCCAAGGCTAAGGCTGGTGTTGAGGTGGTGATCATCCTTGATAATTTCGGCAGTTCTTCACTACCAACCAAAATCATAGGAGAGTTACGATCAGCTGGCGTTGAATTCTTGTACTTTGATAGCTGGTTTAGACGGACTCATCGTAAGATATTAGTGATTGATAATAAAACAGCTTTTTTGGGCGGAGTGAACATTGAGGATAAGATTAGGTATTGGCATGATTTGCAAATTAGAGTTAAAGGAAGAATCGTTAGGCCAATTCTGAAATCTTTTTCAAAATCATATCGTAAATGTGGGGGTAAGAAAGAATCAATCTTACAATTCAGCGATCTTCTGATGTCACACAAGATTAAAGCATGGATCACTGATAATTGGCCCAGCACCAAGAAGCCGTATTATCTCAATAGTTATTATCGTCAAAAAATTTTTAGCGCCAAAAAGTTAGTTCAAATAGTTACTCCGTATTTAGCTCCTCCACGTTGGCTCATAGTTCATCTCGAGAGGGCCTGCAAAAGGGGTGTCCAGGTTGAAATAATTATTCCCCAGGACACAGATGTTAAACCACTTAACAAGATCAACTATTTAAATTGTTGTCGACTTTCTGCGTTCGGTGTTAAATTTTATCTTACACCAACAATGAATCATGCCAAATTAATGTTGATTGATGATGAGGAGGGAGTTATTGGATCACAAAATATGGACATGCTCTCCTTTCATTATATGGCAGAGGTGGGGGTGTTCTTTAGACAAAAACAATTAATAGCTGACCTGAAGAAAATTATTGAACACTGGAAGACAGAGGCCACTCCCTTTGTATTTCAATATGAAAAGATAAAATTGCAGGACAAGATTATTATCGGATTCTTTAAACTTTTTTATCCCATATTTTAGTTAGGGGTCGATAGCAAAAAGACAAGACATAATTCAGTCTTGTCTTTTTCTTTTTTTTGATGTACAATAGAGCTTAATAATTTTTAACTTTTATTTTCATGGCTATAAATTTTCTCAAAATCAAGGGAGCACGAACTAATAATTTGAAAAACATTGATTTAGCTATTCCCCGGGATAAATTAATAGTTATAACTGGTCTATCTGGCTCAGGCAAATCTTCTTTAGCTTTTGATACTATCTATGCCGAAGGGCAGCGTCGTTATGTTGAATCATTGTCGTCCTATGCTCGTCAATTTGTCGGTCTAATGGACAAGCCAGATGTTGATTTAATTGAAGGGCTATCTCCTGCCATTTCCATAGATCAAAGAACTGTTGGCAATAATCCTCGTTCTACAGTTGGCACTATTACAGAAATATATGACTACCTCCGCCTATTATATGCTCGTAGTGGTCAACCATATTGCCCAACCTGTAATGTTAAATTAAAAAAAGTCTTTGAAGAGAAGAAAAAAATTAAATCCATTAGAGGAAAACAGGTGCAAACAAAAGTTAGGGAAAATTCTTTTATTTGTCCTTCTTGCGAATATTGTCGATCCAGCCTGGAGCCTCGTGATTTTTCTTTTAACTCTAGTCATGGTGCCTGCCCTGACTGTGGAGGATTAGGAACAAAAGCGGAAATAGATCCAGAATTAGTTTTTAATCAAAAACTCAATATTTTAGAAGGAGCAATTAAGCCCATTTCTTGTGCTAATCTGAGTAGCAATGGATTGTTCGATGACTTAAATGCTTTAGCAGAAAGAAATCATTTTAGTTTGCGAGCCGTCATTAAGGATTTAACGGTTAAAGAAAAAAATCTTTTGTTACGAGGGGACGTAAAGTTTGTTGGGCTATTAGCTATTCTAGAAAATAAACACCAGGAAACTAAATCAAATTTTGTAAAACAAGAAATTGAGAAGTGCATGAGAATTTGTCTTTGCCCCTCCTGTCATGGCTCTCGTTTGAGACCAGAAATTTTGGCAGTCAAAGTTGGAGGACTGTCCATCAGTGATGTCACTAATAAAAATATTGAAGAATTGCATATATTATTCAATGACTGGCTACAAAAGCCATTGATTCTCAACGGACAAACAGAAATAGTCGAGCCGATTATTAGAGAAATGATTAAGAATTTAGAATTTCTATCTAAGGTGGGATTGAACTACCTATCTCTTAGCCGTTCCGCCGTTACTCTTTCTGGCGGAGAAGCTCAAAGAATTCGCTTAGCTTCTCAGGTCGGGTCAGCTCTAAGCGGAGTTCTATATATTCTCGATGAACCATCAATTGGGCTGCATCAAAGGGATAACGACAAGCTCATTGCTACACTCAAGAGGTTACGTGATAATGATAATACGGTTATTGTCGTAGAACATGACACCTCTACTATGTTAGCAGCCGATTGGTTGATTGATGTGGGGCCGGGGGCCGGTGATCTCGGAGGAGAAATTATTTTTTCTGGTCTCCCGAGTGGCATCGGGCAGTGTAAAGAATCTTTAACTGGTGCCTATTTAACTAAGCGAAGAGAAATTAAAACTCCAGAGAAATATCGAAAAGGCAATGGGAAGACAATTGAAATTATTGGGGCTCAAGAACATAATTTAAAAAACTTAGATGTAAATATCCCTCTAGGAAAACTAGTGGCCATTACTGGTGTTTCTGGTTCAGGTAAGTCAACTTTAATGAGTGATATTTTGGCTACCGCTTTGAGCAAGAAGTTCTATCGTGCTAAAGCTGAACCGGGAGCGCACAAAGAGATAAGAGGCTTAGACAATATTGACAAAGTTATTGATATAGATCAATCTCCGATTGGGAGAACTCCTCGTTCTAATCCAGCTACTTACACGGGGCTATTTACATATATTCGTGATCTATTTGCGGAACTGCCAGAGGCAAAAATAAAGAATCTATCTGCTGGACATTTTTCTTTTAATGTCCCCGGAGGTCGTTGTGAAAATTGTGCAGGTGATGGACTGATTAAAGTGGAAATGCAATTTTTATCAGATGTTTATCTCACTTGTGAGGTTTGTGGAGGAAAGAGGTTTAAGCAAAAGATTCTTGATATTAAATATAGAAACAAAAACATTTATGAGGTTTTAGAAATGACGGTGACAGAAGCTAAAGATTTTTTTAAAAGCCAATCAGCTTTAAGTCAGAAACTAGGCACCCTAGAAGAAGTTGGTCTTGGGTATATTAAACTAGGGCAAGCCGCCACCACCTTTTCTGGCGGTGAAGCCCAAAGAATTAAGCTAGCTACAGAGTTATCCAGACGAGCCACTGGCAGGACGCTGTATATTTTAGATGAGCCAACTACTGGACTGCATTTCGCCGACATCGATCGTCTTCTGAAGGTGCTTAATATGTTAGTTGATCAAGGTAACACGGTTTTGATCATCGAACACAATTTGGACGTTATTAAATCAGTTGACTGGGTAATAGACCTAGGCCCTGAGGGCGGAGATAAGGGAGGAGAGATTGTTGCCCAGGGTACGCCTAGAGAGATAATAAAAGAGAAAAGAAGCTACACAGGACAATACCTAAAGAAAGTTATGTAAATAAAAATCATTTTAAAAAAAGACCACCGTTTCCGAGTGGTCTTTTTTGGTATAAGCACTTTATCTAAAGCTTTATTTTTTTAATTATTTTCATTATTTGTTTATGAGAGTCTGGGCCAGCAGCTACAATATCCTTTTCTTTAATTGACCAGGCCTTATTTTTAAAGTTAGTTGTTTTCCCCCCGGCCTCTGTAACCAGCAAAGACCCGGCTGCCATGTCCCATATTTTAGCTCCAGGGATAAGAAGGGAATTTACTCGGCCAGCAGCTACGTAAGCTAGTTCGCATTCAGCACTGCCCAACTGACGACAATCTAGAGAATTCAATTTTTGATAAGTGTAATATTTAAGAGCCCGTTTTAGATCATTGACATCACTACCATGACAAAAAGTATTAATTTTCCTACCTGTGCCATTAGAAATTTTTATCTTCTTGTCATTTAGATAAGCTCCCTTATTTTTTTCGGCAAAAAATAATTCATCCTGCAGAGGAATATACACAGCTCCCAGAATTATCTCGTTTTTGTAGGCCAGGGCTATTGCAACTGACCAAATTGGATTATGAAAAGAGAAATTAGTAGTTCCGTCCAAGGGGTCAATGATCCAAAAATAGTCAGAAGTATTTTCATTGAGACCAGCCTCTTCTGAAAGAATAGCATGATCAGGAAACCTTTCTTTAATTATCTTGATAATAATCTTCTCACTCTTTAGATCGGCGCTGGTGACGATATCTCGCTTCGATTTTAATCTTATTTGGGACTTCTTTAGAGTGTAATAGTCTTTTTTTAGAGACGCTCCAGCCTTTTTAATTGCAGCCAACATCACTTCTTTCTTTTTCTTGTCATTCCTCATATTATATTTCGGTTAATATTTTTAATTCTAACTTTTTATTTTTTGTTTCTAGCACTGCGAAGGTAGCAGGATTCCAGATTCCCGCTATGTTTCCTGGGTTAACAACGGTGGTTTTCCCACTTTCCTCAATCCACGGCTTATGACTATGTCCATAAAAAATAAAGTCTAAGGGGCCATGACTGATTTCTAACATCTTAATGATTTTTCTTTTTTCATGGCAAAAGCCGATTTTAAGATTGTCCTCTTCTCTTATGCCAATTTCACCACAGTAGCTGATGTTTTTGAAATGATTCAAGTCTGACTCTTCATAAAGACGACAATTACCCTCGACTATAAAAATCTCGCCAGTAAATTTATTGGCGAGACTAGAAACAGTTTCTAAATTAGTAATGTCACCACAGCAAATTATTTTCTCTACCCCGTTTTTTGAGCACCAGTCTAAGCATTTCTTTAGATTGGGAGCATTATCATGAATGTCGGATATGATAGCAAACAACATGACCTTACTTTTTAGTTTTTAACTTTATTTCATAGGCCATTTGTTCTAACTTCCTGAGATGTCCCCTGGCTTGATCATACTTTGTTCTAAGATAACCCGTCATATCAAAGTCAATTAGATAAGACATGATTTCTTCAGAAATTTTCTTGTTTTTAGCCACAACTGTAAATTTACCGGTGGCGGCTTGATTGGTTGAATAGCGCACCAGCTCTCCAATGGCATCGCAAATTCCCCCGAGGTATGCCTCGTAGTCTAAGTTTAGGTTTTTAATAGAATCAATTTTCTTATTCTTAATAATAGTATCGAATACCTTGGCTTCCACATATTCTTCGGTGGCGGCTCTGTAGGCGCCTTCCTTGCTTAATCTTTTAGTGCCAAAGCGTTTTTCTAAAGTCTCCAGATTCTTTTCCAATTCTTTTAGTTTAATGTCAGCTTGTTTCCCATCCTGGCGTTGTAGAGCAAATATTGTTTTTTTGGATTCAAACAAAATGCCATTTGAAGCATTGATTATTTGGCGTCTCTCGCTTTCATTGGCCCTGTAGCTCTCTTTTAATTGTTCTAAGAATTTTTTATTTATCATATTATTTAGACTACTCTGAAGACCTCCTCGAGACTAGTTTCGCCAGCTAAAGCCTTGATGACCCCATCTTGCAACATAGTAATCATGCCATTGGCGATGGCTGCCTGTTCAATGTCATGGTCGGTGGTGTCTTCTCTTTGAATTAATTTTTGAATATCGGATGTCATGGAAATAGTTTCATATAATCCTAGACGACCTTTATAACCAATATTGTTACACTGATCGCAACCAGCTCCATGGTAGAAGGTGAGAGTCTCTGGGATCTTTATTTTCGGCGTATTAATAGTAGAAAGAGCTAATTTTACCTTTTCCAATTCTTCTTTAGTAGCTTCCTGCTCTTTCTTACAGTGAGGACAAAGACGGCGTACTAATCGTTGTCCAATGGTGAACTCGATTGCACTGGCCAAGGCTTGTCGCTCTAATCCTAACCCGGCGAAACGAGAAATGGCCCCAGCGGCGCTATTGGCATGGATAGTCGATAGAACTAAGTGTCCAGTCATGGCGGCTTCAATAGATATTTTAGCAGTTTCTGTATCTCGGATTTCTCCAATCATCATAATGTTGGGGTTCTGTCTTAATAAAGAGCGCATAGCAGAAACAAAGGTATAGCCACGTTCTTCATCAATTTGAGTTTGCATAACTCCAGGCAATTGATATTCAATGGGATCTTCAACGGTGATTATTTTAGTGTCTGGCTTGTTTAGTTCGTTTAAAATGCTGTAGAGAGTAGTTGTTTTACCAGATCCAGTTGGCCCAGTAGTAATAATAATTCCCCGAGTCTTTTTCATAGCCTCCTGGAGGGCATCATGATTTACAGAAGTTATTCCAAGGGTTTTCATGTCTAGCTTGGCTGCAGTGGTGGATAATAGTCGGACTACAATAGTTTCACCATACCCGCCAGCAATAATAGAAAGACGACAATCGATTTTACTCGTGTCTAAATTAATAGTAAATCGGCCATCAAAAGTAGCACGCTTAATGTTTGTAGCCGCACCAGCCATTATTTTTACTTCAGATAAGAGAGGCAGGTAGCTTGTTTTTGGTAAGCTAAATACATCGTGCAGGACACCATCAATGCGAAAACGAATCTTCACATCTTTGTCCGTTGGTTCGATATGAATATCACCAGCATCACTGACAACAGCCAGAGCTAATACTAGATTAATTAGTTCGGTTGTGGGGACTTCTTTGGCAACAACGGCAATCTGCTTGATGTCTTTTACTAATTCTTTGGCCCGATCTATTTCTTCTTGTTTTATTTTTACTCCTCGTCCAATTGTTTGGGATATAACGATGTCATATAGCTCATTGATGTAATCAAAGTCACCAGCTACCCGATAAATTTCCTCCAGAGAAGTTATTCCTTCGATTGTTTTTAGAATTCCATCCTGGAGCATGGTGATCATGCCATTCTCAACAGCTTGTTGAAGGATTTTAAACGCAGGAGCTTTATCAATTGTGAGTTGTTTCAGCTTATCATCCATTGTGAAAACCTCATAAATACCAGTTCTTCCTTTATAGCCAATCAGGTTACATGCTTCGCAACCTTTACCCGCTTTATACATGGTCGGTAATTTGGCAGGAATATCAATCCTTGTTTTAGGAGAGATGACAGCTAATATTCTGTTTACTTGCTCTATTTCGACGGCATTCAGTAAATGTTCTTCTCGGCAATTTGGACATAGTTTTCTCACTAGACGTTGTCCAACGACAGCGTTAATTGACGGAACCAGAAAGTATGGCTTTACTCCAATGTCAATTAATCGAGGAATTACTCCCGCTGCGTCATTGGTGTGCAGGGTGGATAACACCAAATGACCAGTGAGAGATGCCTGTACAGCTATTTCAGCGGTTTCTAGGTCTCTGATTTCTCCAATCATGACTATGTTAGGATCTTGGCGTAGCACAGATCGCAAACCATCAGAAAAAGAATATCCACGTTTAATATCTACTTGACTCTGGTTTATGCCTGGTAATTGATATTCAATGGGATTTTCCAGAGTAATTATCTTTGTCCCCGGCTGATTTAAACGATTGATAATTGCGTATAAAGTTGTTGTTTTACCAGATCCAGTTGGCCCAGTTGTAAGAATTAATCCGTTTGGCTTGGCAATTTCTCTTTGCAATAAAGGCATTATTTCTTTACGCACTCCTAGTTTTTCTAATTCCAGCGCAATGGCAGTTGAGTCCAACACACGCATAACTACGCTTTCGCCATGAGCTGTTGGCAGGAATGAACAACGGACATCTATTTGTCGATCTTTAAGATAGATAGTGTAGCGACCATCCTGGGGTTTATTCTCAATATTAATTTTTACTCTAGATAATATTTTTAGACGAGCAACAATCTTATTCCACTTCTCTTTACTTATACGGGCGGCTTCTTGTAGAACACCGTCAAGCCGCATTCTGATAATAACCTGAGTTTCTTCTGTTTCAACATGAATATCACTGGCCCCTACTTTAATGGCGGTGGCTAATATAAGGGTAACGACATCGGTGATATTAACTTCATTAATTTTTTCGTTTAAGCTTTGATAACTAGCAATGTCTTCTTTAAATTTCTCTAGACTTTCTTCGCTAATTTCTACTCCACTCTCATAGCGCTTTACTTTAGGGATACTTTTATACAATTCCAGCCCAGATTCTAAACTATTCTTTGAAACTAGATATAGTTTTACTTCAGCAAAATATTGTTCTCCCAATAGATCTAATTCAGCCTGTATTTCAGGAGTTGGCGTGTTGCAAGCCATTCGAATATTGTGACCATCATAGAAAAAGCAAATAGCCTGGAGTTCACGAGCTTTATTTTCTTGTAGTAGAGAAAGAGCTTCAGGGCTAACCGGAAAGCCGAACAAGTTAATATAGGGTAGCCCAAGAGTAAGAGCTTGTTTTTCTGTCTCCTGTTCAATCTTTTTGCTCTTTATTTCTTCCTGTCTCTTAGCAAAACGACCGGTAACGCTTTCTTCGTCATCGGTCGGATTGATAAGATTTTGAATAGAGGCTAGATCATCACTCATAAAGTTTTATTTTTTTCGAAACATTCTTTCTAATTTAGCTAGACCGTTCTTGCCGTCTAAACGTAAGAATAGGTCAGTCCAAGCAGCTGTCTGAAAAGTGGTCATAAAGGAGCCAAATAAAACAACAACAACTAATCCTAAGAATAACATTAATGCTGTTAACCAAGCCAGTTGAAACATTATCCCCACCATGAATAAAGGTAGTAGTAGCACCGCAATCACCACCAGGGTGGCTATACCGAATAAGAAACTAATTAGAAACAAGATAATAGCTATTTCTAAGCTTATTAACCAATTTTTAGTGAATAATTTCCAGCCTTTCTCTAGGGCAACAATGAATGATTTTTTCTGTAGTACTTTATAGGCAATCGCATATTTAACCATCAGAGATAGGGATACAGCCACTGGCATAAAAATCACAAATAGAATAGTATAAACAATAACCAGAACAGTGGTATCATTTAAGAGCATAAAAAGAATTGGGAGACTAATGACAAAAAAAGCGGCACTGACTAATATTTTTATTAAAACATTTAATCCCAATACCGGCCAAAAATGTTGATTACCAAGAGTTAAACTTTCGCGAATACTAATAGTTGAATGTTTTTTCTTTGAATTAATGATTCTCTTTACATTATCAATTAATCCAACCTGAGAAGTTATGGCTAGCCAGACGCAGGAAACAACCAGAGTAAGAGTAACCAATATTAAGGTAGTTGCGTTAATGATGGTCCAAATATCCTGGGCAAACAGAATGCCCAGCCCAGCCCAGAGACTACTTAGCAGGTCTCCCAGATAAAGAACGCCGCCCAGACTAGTGTATGAACCATCAATCAGACCTTGGTTGAGATTACGTGTCAAAGCTTGGTATTCCAAGGATCCGCCTGAAGCTACCAGGGAAGCAAAAAGTCCAAAGAACCAAAGATATTTGTTTCTCCAGGTAATGTCCCAGGTTTGTTTTAAGAGAGTACGATAAGAAAACATAGAATTAAGAAGCTAATTTTTCTCTTAGCTTATAAATATAATTAATTGAAAAACTTAGAGAAGTTTGATAATATTATAACATAATTCAATAATTAATACCAAGTATTAATATGGCTAAAGTTATTACGGACAAACGACAGATTAAAGAAATTTTGACTCGAGGTGTGGAAAATATTTATCCCAATTTTGCCGAACTTGAAAAGAAACTTCTGAGTGGGGAAAGAATCAGACTATACTGTGGTTATGACCCCAGCGCTTCAGCTCTTCATATCGGTAATGCTATTTCTCTTAATAAGATGGCACAGTTTCAGAAATTGGGGCATGAAGTTATCTTTTTAATTGGTGATTTTACCGGAATGATTGGCGACCCAACAGATAAGTCGGCTGCTCGAGCTAAAATGACCAGAAAAGATGTACTTCTTAACAGTAAAGACTATAAGAAACAAGCTTCTGCTTATTTAGATTTTTCTGGAGTTAATCCGGCCAAAGTAAAGTATAACAGTAGATGGAATGATAAATTAAACTTCAAGGATCTGATAGAATTGTCTTCTAATTTTACTGTTCAGCAGATGATTCAACGCGATATGTTTCAAGAAAGACTTCGGGAAGAAAAACCAATATATCTTCATGAGTTTTTGTATCCGTTAACACAAGGCTATGACAGCGTTGCTATGAATGTGGACTTAGAAATAGGAGGCAACGATCAAATGTTTAATATGATGTGCGGGAGAGATTTAGTTAAAAATCTTTTAGATAAAGAAAAATTTGTTCTTACCCTCAAGCTTTTGGCCGATGATACTGGGAAAAAAATGGGAAAAACAGAGGGCAATGTAGTGTTCCTGAATGAAAACCCAGTAGACATGTATGGCAAGATTATGTCTTGGCCAGATGGGGTAATGCCTTCTGCTTTTGAACTCTGTACCAATATTCCCATAGGAGAATTAGAGAATATAATCGAAGACCTACAGAAGGAGAAGAAAAATCCTCGTGATTTCAAAATGAAACTCGCCTTTGAAATTACGCGCATTAATCATGGCGAAAAATTAGCCAAAGAAGCTCAAGATAATTTTATAAAAACTATTCAGAGAAAAGAACTACCGGAAGAAATAAAAACTTGGACCGCTAAACAGGCTTTGTACAATATAGTAGACCTTTTGGTAGAGACTGAGTTAGTTTCCAGCAAGGGTGAGGCTCGCAGATTAATTACTCAGAAGGCCATTAAGGTAAAATTTGGCAAAAAGGATTTTGAAGTTATTGATGACGTAAGCAAATTAATAGATGTAAATAAGGAGGCTATTTTGCAGCGAGGGAAATTGCATTTTGTTAAGATTATTAAATAAATTATGACATTTCTTGATAGATTAAAAGAACAAATTGCTCAAGAATTAAAAATAAAAGATGCCAACTTCACATATCCTCCGCAATCAGAGATGGGAGATATTAGTTTAGTTTGTTTTGAGTTGGCCAAGGAGCGAAACCTTAGTCCAGCTGATTTGGCCAATGAACTGGCGAAAAAAGTGGCGGATAACGTGAGATTTGAGAGAGCATTCACTGCAGTCAAGCCAATGGGGCCCTATCTTAATTTCTATATTAATCCCAAGTATCTAATTGAAGAAGTAATAAAAGAAGTTAAGAGAGAGAAGGAAAAGTATGGGTGTAATCAGGTTGGTGCGGGGCGGCGAGTAATGGTTGAATATTCCAATGCTAATACGCACAAAGAATATCATGTCGGTCATTTACGCAACCTGTCTTACGGTGACTCCATTAGCAAACTCTTAAATGCCAATGGCTACGATGCTATTCCAGTATCATATATAAATGATTTTGGTATCCATATTGCCAAGACAATTTGGAATTGGCAAAGAAATGAAAAATATCACAATAGTTCAGAGGATAAAGGATATTTGTTGGGGAGGTGTTACAGTGAGGCCAGTCAAGAGTTGCAAGATAACCCAGATTATAAAGAGCAAGTTGCCCAAATAATGAAACAGATTGAAAGTAAGACAGGTACTACCTACGATCTTTGGAAAGAAACTCGACAGTGGAGCATTGATTACTTTGGCAAGATATATGAAGAGCTGGGAATAAAATTCAAAGATACCTTCTACGAAAGTGAGGTTCTTGATAATGGCTTGAAAATTGTGCAGGAACTCACTGCAGATGGTATTTTGAAAAAAAGTGAGGGGGCGATAATCGCCAATTTGGAAGAATATAATCTGGGTGTTCTGCCCGTCATTCGTTCCGATGGAACAGCTTTATACCCAGTAGCTGATTTAGCTCTCGCCACTGAGAAATTTAGGCGTCATGAAGTTGACGAATCAATTCATGTGGTGGACGTTAGACAAAGTTTATATTTCAAACAATTGTTTAAGATATTAGAATTAATGGGCTATCGCCAAAAATTGGTTCACCTGTCGTATGATTTTGTTACTCTGCCCAATGGCATGATGTCTTCTCGTAGCGGCAATGTTATTACCTACGAAGAACTTAAGAGTATAATACTTGAAAATATAACGGTGGAAACCAGAAAAAGACATGAAGATTGGACTGATAACAGAATCATTCAAGTAGCGAAACGTCTCATGATTTCCATAATTAAATTTGAGATGCTAAAGGTCAGCCCGGATAAAATTATTACTTTCAACATTGAAGAAGCATCTAAATTTGACGGGCAAACTGCTTGTTACCTGCAATATGGTTATGCACGTTTAAAGAGTATTATTCGTAAACAGGGACTTAGTTGGTTTAATTTTGGAGATCATCTGGGCAAATTAAGAGAACCCAAAGAGAAGGATCTTTTACTAAAAATTGCTAAATATCCAGAAATCGTTGCCACATCTGGCCTTAAATATGACCCCAGTCATTTAACTAAGTATTTGTTTGAATTGGTGCAACTATTTAATGACTATTATCATAATGTCCACATTCTCAAGGCTGAGCCAAAAACTCGTAAAGCTAGATTAGCCCTAATTAAAACTATTGCTCAAGTATTGGAAAACGGTTTTGATATCTTGGGAATGAAAATAATAGAAGAAATGTAATTGAAAAGTATATGAAGAAAAAGATTGACGACAACACACTAGACAAACTAGTTTCTCTGGCGAAGCGGAGAGGATTTGTTTTTCCATCATCGGATATTTATAGCGGCTTCACCGCCGTCTATGATTACGGACCATATGGGGTAGAACTAATTAACAATATTAAACAGGAGTGGTGGAAATCCATGGTTCAACTCAGAGATGATATTGTTGGTCTCGATTCCGCTATTTTTATGAGTCCTAAGATTTGGGAAGCCAGTGGTCATGTCAAAGGCTTTTCTGATCCGCTTACCGAATGTAAGAAATGTCACAGTCGTTTGCGGTTAGACTCCTTGCTCGAAGAAGCCGGCATTTTTGCTGATGAAAAAATGAGTGAAGAAGAAATTAATCAAGTCTTTGAAAAGAACAAAGATAAAGTGAAATGCCCAATTTGTGGCGAGAAAAATTTCACACCCGGGAAAAAGTTTAATCTTTTAGTGCAGTCCAACCTAGGAAACTTTACCAGTAATTGGAATGAAGACCCCACTTATTTACGAGGTGAAACTTGCCAGGGCATTTATGTTAATTATAAAAATGTAATGGATACCACTAGAGTTAAAATTCCTTTTGGCATTGCTCAGATTGGGAAAGCTTTTCGTAATGAAATAACAGCCCGTCAATTCATTTTTCGTACTCGCGAATTTGAGCAGATGGAAATGCAATATTTTGTTAACCCCAAAGATGAAATGAAATTTTTTGAGGAATGGAAAAAACAGAGGTTTAAATTCTATCTTGGATTAGGACTTAGTAAAAAAAATCTAAAATGGCATAAACATGAAAATTTAGTTTTCTATGCTAAAGAAGCCTACGACATTGAATACAACTATCCATTTGGTTTTAAAGAACTGGAGGGAGTTCATGCGCGAGGAGATTATGATCTAACTCAACATCAGAAACACTCCGGAGTAGATCTAAGCTATCTTGATCCCGGCACAAATAAAAAGTTTCTCCCGCATATAGTAGAAACCTCGGGTGGAGTTGGACGTACTTTTTTGGCCGTCCTTAATGAGGCCTATGAAGAAGAGAAATTAGAAAATGATACTCGGGTTGTATTGAAATTTTTACCTAAATTAGCCCCAATTAAAATGGCTATTTTCCCATTATTAAAGAATAAACCCAAGTTAGTTAAAAAAGCCAAAGAAATCTACGATGATTTGAAATTAATCTATCGCTGTGAGTTTGATGACAACGGTAATATTGGAAAACGCTATCGTCGTCAAGATGAAATTGGAACTCCATACTGTTTGACGATTGATTTTGATAGTTTAGACAACGATGATGTTACTGTGCGAGATCGAGATAGCATGAAACAAGAAAGAATAAAAATTTCTGAACTAAAAAACTTTTTTCAAGATAAATTTTAATTTGGACTTCTCTAATAAATTTTTTTAAAGAGCTCTCTGGAAAATTCTCAGAGAGTTTTTTAAAATTTTTGTAAAAAACTATTGCTATTAAAAAAACTAAGTTGTATAATATAAACACAAGACAAACAAAATTATTTATTTAAATTTTTTAGAATTTATTCTAATTAATCTTTTTCAGGAAGGGGGTGATAATATGAAAAAGACAACAAAAAAAACAGCTAAGAAAAAAGTTGTAGCTAAGAAAAAACCAGTTGCCAAAAAGAAGCCTGTTGCTAAGAAAAAACCAGTTGCCAAAAAGAAACCAGCTGCTAAGAAAAAAACAGTAGCCAAAAAGAAGGTGGCTGCAAAGAAACCGGTGGCTAAGAAGAAAAAAGCTGCAAAAAAGAAGAAATAATTTTTAAAATTTATTAATTTAAATTAATAGGTTTTATTAATTTGAAAATTATGCAAAGACCGTCCTTTAACTGGGCCGGTTTTTGTATAAAAAAAGCCACCCGAGTATTCTGGGTGGCATTGAGGGAACAGTTTGTGTTCCTTAGTTTCTTTGGGTTGATTCAAAGCGAACCACTTTCCCGGTTTCAGGGATCATAAATTCGTTTTTATCTCCTGTGGGGTTCACGGCGATTTTTATTCGGTGCTGGGGGATCACGGGATGGCCGTTGGGGATCAATTGGCGAATAATCAAAGTAATGGATTTTTTTCCGTTACGGAATAAATCCGTTTTCTCCATTATCTCCACGTCGGCAACAACTTCAGTACCGATGCTCTCTGGGAGAATGCAAAATTGACGCGTGAGCATTTGTTTTTCAATCCAATCACCCCTCCTGAATGTGAGTTGGTGATTTTCACCGGCAATACACTCAGCGCCGATGGCGATGATGTTGAAACTAGTCAAAGTCGCATCCGTCGGCACCATTATTTTGTGTGGTTGCAACTGTTTGAAGTAGGTGTCATTAATCCCTGGTATGCGTACTCTTACTGCCGGGATTTCTCCCAGAGATGTAAAGATGGCGTTAACAAACATTGCGTCATTTTTTTTGGCTTGCGCTTGAGCCCATTCAATCTTTTGTTTTTTGTTCATTGTGAGTTCCTCCTACTCTTTTATGTTTATTGTTAAGTTACTAGATATTCCGATAACTATATCATATTTATATAGATTTGTCAATAAGGAGAAGAATAGTTTATATTTCCTTCATCATCATAGTTATATAATAAGGAAATGAAAAAGAAAAGCTCTAAACTAAAGAAAGTTATTTTTGGTCTAATAATAATCTCTCTTTCTTTCCTTTTATCTATACACGGCGGCTCCAATAGATTGGAAGTGAGATTTTTTGATGTTGGGCAGGGGGACGCCACTCTAATTACGGTGGCAGGTAAAAAGATATTAATAGATGGTGGACCGAATGATCTCATCTTGAGGAGATTGGGCGAAAGTCTACCCTTTCTTGATAAGAAAATTGATCTTATAATTCTTAGTCATTATCACGATGATCATGTGTCTGGCTTAATCGAGGTCCTAAAGAGGTATGAAGTTGGAGAAGTAATTTATTTAAAAAACAGCCCATCTTCTTTGGTGTTCGAAAAGTTCATACGAACTATTAATGATAACAGTATTAAATCAATTACCCTGGACTCTAGTATTAATATATATTTAGATAAAAACTGTCTCCTCAGTTTGTTCGCCCCAGGCATTTTATCAGTGCCAGTCAATAATAATAACTCAATTATTACCAAGCTGGATTGTTATCAAAAAAAATTTCTTTTTTCAGGAGACAATGAGAATAAAGTGGAGCAAGCTTTATTGACTTCAGAGCTGGATATAAAAGCAGATGTTTTTAAAGCCTCTCACCACGGTTCCAAAACATCCAATGGAGAAGATTTTCTTCGCATGGTTAGTCCTAGTAAAGTAATAATTTCGGTGGGTGAAGATAATAAATTCAATCACCCCAGCAGCGAGGTTGTAGATAGGTTAAACAATTTAGGGATAGACATATATCGCACCGATCAACATGGAACTGTCAAAATTATCGAATAATACTCTAATATAGTAATCTATTGACAATAATATCAAACAATGATAAAGTGAAGGGTCAATAATAAGTTCTTTAAATAGCATAATAAATCAGTAAATTCCAGTATAAACTAATCTCATCAGAAATGAAAAAAATCCTTTATGTAATTGCGCTGTTCTTGGGAATAGCCTTACTAAGCCCTGTGTATGGGCAAGAAAAAGAAACCGTCGTTATAACGGTAAAAACAACCTTCCGCTGGGAAGCCATGAATGGTCCTATGGAGGGAACTATTATCCCCCTGCCGGAACAAGCCAATGCCAGCATAATATTTTCATGCCAGGCAAATATTGCAGACCGCACCTTCAATGCGAAAGTATGGAAAGATGGTAGTTCGATTCCATGGTTGGCCATTGTTACGGTTGACTATGAAAAAAACAAAACTCTGATTACCGATGAAAATTTCCGCTTTGACCAAGCCGTTAATGAACGACTGGAACGATTTTTCATTGTGAACTCTTCCGCAGAAACCCTGTACGTTCGTTTGGGTGGCAAAGAGGTCATGTTAAAACCAGGCGGACGCTCGCGCAAAATTGAAGCCTACATGGGATGGTATTATTTGGAGGTCAGTCGCAAAAGGGCTGACGGAGAAGTGGAACCATTTTCAATTGTAATTGCTGTTGCAGATCACCAGAAGGTGGTCGATATTACTAGCAAGAACATGAAATAAGTTGCTAAAATTAGCCAAACAGAAAGGATCGAAAATTAATCGGTCCTTTTTTATTTACTTAATTTTTTAGTTGACTGAGACAATTTTTATTGCTATAATAACCATAGGCTTTTGATGCCTTTTATTGTATTAAACATATGATTATTACTTGGCAGGGTCACTCCTGTTTTAAAATTCAAGATAAAGTTGGCCCAGAAGGTGTTACTGTTATTACCGATCCTTTTGATAAAAAAATTGGTTTAAAAGAACCCAACTGTGAGGCAGATATTGTCACTGTTTCTCATAATCATTTTGATCATAACAATGTCCAAGCCTTGAGGGGAAAGCCAATGATAATTAATTGTGCTGGTGAATATGATTTAAAGGATGTATTGGTAGAAGGAATTGACACTTTTCATGATGAGAAAGAGGGTGCGGATCGAGGTAGTAATATTATCTTTAGAATTGAAGTTGATAATATTTCCATTACTCATTTAGGGGACCTGGGCCAAATATTAGACAATAGTCAATTGGAAAAGTTGGTAGGCACTGACATCCTTTTAATTCCAGTGGGAGGCACATATACTATAGATGCAAAGAAGGCAGTTGAAGTTATTGCTCAAATTGAACCCCGCATTGTTATCCCAATGCACTACAAGGTAAAGGGGCTGACGGTTGATATTGACTCAGTTGATAAGTTTATTAAAGAATTGGGCATACAGCCCACCTATGAAGAAAAACTAAAGATTTCTAAAAAAGATTTACCTCAGGATGAGATGGAGTTGGTAATTTTGAGTTTGTAATTAAAATATAAAAATATGAATCATCCAAAAAAACAAAAAACATTAGTTATTTTTAAACCCGATACAGTACAAAGAGGATTGATTGGGGAAATAGTCAAACGAATTGAGAACACAGGGTTAAAATTAATTGCCTTGAAAATGATAATGGCGACCGAAGAGCAATGCTGGACTCATTATAACAAAGATGAGCAATGGTTTGTCGAGAAGGGCGCCAAAACAATTGAAAACAAAAAGTCAGCCGGTCTTCCCATAGAAAAAGAAGCTATTGATTACGGAAAAGACATTGTGAAAGCTCTGGTCGTCTTTATGACCTCAGGGCCCTTGGTAGCCATGGTGTGGGAGGGCAACCAGGCAGTTGGCATTGTGAAAAAAATTGTTGGTGGGACCGAGCCGCTAACTTCTGATGCAGGAACCATTAGGGGTGACTACACCCTGGATTCATATGAAATCGCCAATCTAGATGAACGAGCGGTGAGAAACTTAATTCATTGTTCTGATCAGGAAGAAGAAGCTAAACGTGAGATGGAGATTTGGTTTAAAGAAGATGAATTGTTGAACTACAAATTAGTAGCTGAACAAATTCTATATGACGTCAACTTAGATGGAATTAAGGAATAATTTATTTCAACTATGGATAGCCACAGAAAAAAACATAATATCATGAAGATAGCCATAGCCTTTTCTGCGCTTATTATTATTTTTCTCTGGCTTGCTAATCTTGATAATGTTTTTCAGACGACTAAAAAACTAAATAACGATCAAGATGTTTCCACTTGGGATGATTTCAAGGCTGATATAGATAAAACAGTAAACGACGTTAGTCTTTATTTTGATCAAAAGACTCAAGAGAAAGAAGTTGTAGAAAATAAGGTTATTAATGATTCCCCCAATACTCTAGTTAATGATTTAATTATTGCCACACAAGAACTAGCTTCATCTACTAAAGACACAGAAGAAGCTAGCAATGACCCAGTGGTAGAACAAAATAATTGTCCAGAATGGATCAACTGCATGCCAATGATTGACACTGAACCAAGACCTTGCCAAATTCCAATTGGATGTGAAGGGATAACTCAAATTGCTTACTAATTTTTATGCCTAAAAAAGAAAAAATTAAACCAAAAGCTAAATCAGCCGCAAAGAAGGATGTTGTAAAGAAAAAAGCGGTTGCAATTAAAAATATTACCAAAGCTCCAGAGAAGAAGGATGAAAGGGTAATAAAAGAAGAAGCGATTAATGGTGATGTGATGGTTAATAATCGCAGGCAAACAGACTATGGTTTAGTAGAAGAACAGCCAATTGTTGAAGAAATGAGCAAGTCTTATCTTGATTATGCCATGAGTGTAATAGTTTCTCGTGCCTTGCCTGATGTGCGTGATGGATTGAAACCTGTTCATCGAAGAATTCTCTACGCCATGTGGAGTATTGGCCTAAGATCCAGTGCTAAGTTCAGAAAGTCAGCCACAGTGGTTGGTGAAGTTTTAGGTAAATATCATCCCCATGGCGACTCAGCCGTCTATGATTCCATGGTTAGAATGGCTCAGGACTTTGCCATGCGCTATCCTTTGGTAAAGGGACAGGGCAACTTTGGTTCCATGGATGGTGACAATGCTGCGGCCATGAGATATACAGAGGCCAAGTTATCAAGCATTAGTGAGGAAATGTTATTTGATATTGAAAAAGATACGGTTGATTTTTCTCCTAATTTTGATGGATCTCATAAAGAGCCAAGAATTGTACCAACGAAATTACCTAACCTATTATTAAATGGCACAATGGGCATTGCTGTTGGTATGGCTACCAATATCCCTCCTCATAATTTAAATGAATTAGCGGCTGCCATTACTCATTTGATCGACAACCCCGAAGCCAGCGTTGAAGATTTAGTAGAATTTGTGAAAGGACCAGATTTCCCAACAGGAGGAATTATTTATGACAAAAAAGATATTCTCACTGCCTATGCAACCGGTAGAGGAGGAATTGTTTTACGAGGTCGGGCTGAGGTTGAAGAAATGAAGGGGGGTGGTTTTCAAATTATTATTTCTGAAATCCCCTACCAGGTGAATAAGGCTAGTTTAGTAGAAAAGATTGCTGATTTAGTCAAAAGTAAAAAACTTGAAGGTATTAAAGCTTTGCGTGATGAATCTGATCGAGATGGGGTTAGGGTGGTGTTAGAATTAAAGAAAGATTCATACCCCAAGAAAATATTAAACAGTCTATACAAACATACTCCCCTGCAAACAGCTTTTCATTTCAACATGCTCGCCTTGGTTGATGGCATTCAACCAAAGGTTCTAACATTGAAGATGATTCTAGAAGAGTTTATTAAACATCGCGAGGTAGTTATTAAGCGTCGAACTCAATTTGATTTAAATAAAGCTAAAGATCGAGCCCATATTTTAGACGGGTTAATGATTGCTCTAAAAAATATTGATGCTATTATTAAGCTCATTAAAGCATCAAAAGATAAGGATGTGGCCAGGGTGAACCTGATTAAAAAGTTTAAATTATCAGAACGGCAGGCTGTGGCCATTCTGGAGATGAAACTGCAGAGCTTAGCTAATCTTGAAAGATTAAAAATAGAAGCAGAGCTAAAAGAGAAGTTAAAGTTAATTAAAGAGTTAGAGGCGATTCTCAGGTCAACCACTAGAATCAGAAGTATTATCAAAGAAGAGACTCAAGCCTTGGTTGATAAATATGGTGATGAGAGAAGAACCAGTATCGTTGCTCATGGAGTCAAAGAGTTTAGTGTTGAAGATTTAGTGCCCAATGAAGAAACTGTAGTAATGATGACTCGTGATGGCTATGTCAAAAGACTGGAGCCCGACACCTTCAAGGTCCAAGCTCGAGGTGGGAAGGGAGTCATTGGGTTAACAACTAAGGAGGAAGATACGGTAGACTTCATGTTTACCAGCCTGACTCATAACGATATTTTATTCTTTACAACCAAGGGCAGAGTTTTTCAATTGAAAGTCTATGAAATTCCCCAGGCCTCCCGCTCAGCCAAGGGGACACCGATTGTTAACTTCCTTCAATTGCCATCAGGAGAACAAGTGAGCTCTATTTTGCCATTAGAAAAGGCTGTGAACAGTAAATATCTATTCTTTGCTACCAAGCAAGGTTTAGTGAAAAAAGTTGAGTTAGACGCCTTTAAGAGTGTTCGTCGCAATGGTCTAATAGCCATTAAGATCAAGGGGGAGGACAAATTGATTTGGGTTAAGCCTACTTCCGGCAGTGATTATGTACAGCTAATTACAGCTCAGGGGCAAGCCATCAGATTTAAAGAAACAGATGTTCGGCACATGGGTAGGGGCGCAGCCGGTGTCCACGGTATTAGGCTAAAGAAAAATGACAAGGTTGTTGGCATGGGAATTGCCAAGGCAGATAAGGATAAAATAAAAAAATATCAGATTTTAACCATCATGGCGAATGGTTTTGGCAAGAGAACTAAATTTGATTTATACAAGATTCAGGGACGAGGGGGTAGTGGTATCAAGACTGCTAAGATCACCGACAAGACAGGCCCTCTTAATTCCGCCTTTCTAATAAATTATGAGAGCATGGAATCTAAAGATTTGGTTATTATTTCTGAGAAAGGCCAGGTAATAAGAATGCCATTCAAATCAGTTAATTTGCTTGGTAGAGATACTCAGGGGGTTAAAATAATGAGGTTTAAAGATCCTAATGACAAGGTTTCCAGCGTTACCTGGGTCTAATTAATTATTATATTGTAAGACATAAAAAATCCCTGGGCCCTACTGGGGATTTTTATTTCACTTGACTCCACTGTGAAAAAGCCCTAGATTATACTATAATAAATGTACTATGAATATTGATTTAAATTTACTATTATTTATCATCATCTTCGTCGCTCTTGGGGTAGTGATATTTTTATTATTAAGAAAAAAGGGCAGTGGTAGCGAGAACCTTCTCGTCCTCATGGAGAAATTAGCCCACCAATCAGAGAAATTGTCTCAATTGTCTAGTCAAAATAGTGAAATAAGGCAAGAATTGGATAGAAAATTATCTGAGACTCATAGTGCTTCCCAGGCACAATTTGGGCAAACTACTAAAATTGTACAAGATATTACATCGCAATCAGCTAAATTAATCGCCGATGTAACTGAAAAATTAACTAAGCTAGATGAGACGAATAAACAGGTAGTGAATTTTTCTGCTCAATTGCAGAGTCTTCAGGATATTCTTAAAAACCCAAAACAAAGAGGAGTGTTGGGGGAATATTATTTAGAAGAAACCCTAAGAAATGTGCTACCACCAAATTCATACCAAATGCAGTATGAGTTGGGACAGGACGAAAATACAGGGAAGAAATTGATTGTGGACGCAGTAGTGTTTGTGAAAGATAAGGTTATCCCCGTTGACGCTAAGTTTTCGCTAGAGAACTATGAGAGATTGCTCAGTGCTAATGACGCTGAGTCAAGAGAGAAATGGGAAAAGCAATTTAAGATTGATTTAAAGAATAGAATTGATGAAACAGCTAAATATGTGAGGCCAGAAGAAAAAACAATGGAGTTTGCCTTCATGTTCATTCCTTCGGAGGCAATCTATTATGATTTATTAGTTAATAAGATAGGAGCAGTGAAGGCCGACACTAGAGATTTAATTGAATACGCTTTTCGTGATAAGAAGGTGATTATTGTTTCCCCCACCTCTTTTCTCGCCTATCTCCAAACAGTTCTCCAGGGCTTAAAGGCCATGCAAATAGAAGAAAAGGCTCACGAGATAAAGAAAAATATTGAAAAACTAGGTAAACACATGATTAGCTATGATGATTTCTTGATAAAACTGGGCAACAGCATGAGTACTACGGTTAATCATTATAATAGTGCCTATAAAGAATTTAAAAAAATAGACAAAGATGTGATTAAAATTACTGGAGGGGAAAGCAACATTGAAGTTGTTAAAATAGACAAACCCAATCAAAGAGACTAAAAGCTTTCATCAAGATGATATGGAAAAAAATATTATTAAAATAATTACCTTTTTTGATTTATTTAATTATCCCCTAACTTCTTTTGAGCTTTTAAAGTATATCAATGAAGGGAATGACTTAACTAGTGTGCTGCATGTTTTAGAAAACAGTTCTGATTTAATTCAACAAAAAAATGGTTTTTATTTTTTGCCAGGGCGGGAAGAAATCGTGAATATTCGTCAAAAAAGATATAATTATACTAATAATAAGTTAAAAATAGCTAAACGTTTTAGCTATTTTTTTAGATTATTACCATTTATCAAGGTAATATGTATTTCAAATTCAATTGGTAGTCATAATCTAAGAGAAGGCAGTGATATTGATTTTTTTATCATCACTTCTCCGCGTCGGATTTGGTTGAGTCGTTTGTTTTGTGCTGGTTTTGCTAAGATTATGTATAGTCGACCCACCCAAAAAAACAAGAAAGATAAAATATGTTTAAGTTTTTATATCTCTGAGGATCATTTAAATCTAGATGACCTTAGACTGGAGAATGAAGATCCTTACTTCGACTACTGGATTAGAGGCCTAGTTTTGTTATATAATAAGAATAGGGTGTATGAGAACTTTTTAGTGGCGAACAAATTGCAGCCAGGTGACCTGCTAAACAGAGAAGTAAGAAAGTCTTTTTTTGGCGATTACTTTGAGAAAATAGCCAAGAGGTGGCAATTAAAAATTATGTCTCCTGAATTAAAAGGAGAAATGAATAATTCCGATGGCGTGGTCATTAATGACACTACGCTCAAGCTATATTTATATGATCGCCGGCGCGAGTTTCTAAAAAATTATAATAATAAACTTCATGAAATCTTTAAGAAAAACAATTGATTATCTATTTTATATCTTCATTTTTTTGCTACCCTGGCAAACTAAGTTGATTATTCGTCCCGCCGAAACAAATTTTAATGAGATTTCCTTATATCTGAGTCATGTAGTGCTTATTCTCTTGCTGGCCCTTTTTATCATCTACGAATTTAAAAACAAAGGGCTGAGCAAAAAAATTCATTGGCTCTGGTGTATGCTAGCTGGCCTAGAATTATTTGCCCTTATTTCAATTTTCTTTGCTCCTGATAAGTGGCTAGCCTTTCACCGTTACATAGTATTATTAGCAGCTTTAGGGGTGTTTTATATTTTGAGAAATGAAATTAGAAAACGTAGCTATGATGAAATCGGGCTAAATAAAATAACTTTAATCTATGTATTTCTTGCCAGCATATTCCTTCAAGCTCTACTTGGTATATATCAATTTCTTTCTCAAACATCGTTTGCGACCAAACTTCTTGGCCTAGCAAGTCATCGTCCAGAAACTCTTGGGTCAGCGGTTATAGAAACAATTTCTGGTCGCTGGTTGCGAGCCTATGGAGGCTTGGATCACCCCAATATTTTAGGTGGAGTTTTAGCGCTTTCTCTAATTTTAGCCGCTTGTCTATTAGCTAGAAAGAAGATCCTAAATTCTTCAAAACAAATTTCGGAATCTTTGTATTTATTTATCTTTTATTTTGTTTCTCTATTTGCCCTTTTCTTTACCTTCTCTCGTTCTGCCTGGGCGGCGTTTGCTGTTGGAATGATTGTATTGCTCATTGTATTCATAGTGCAGAGGGATCGCTGGGTCGTTGGACGTTTTATAGCTCTCCTGGTTTTTTCTGGCATTTTAATTAGCACAGCTATTATTCCATTTTACGATTTAGTGGAAACCAGGTTGCAAGCCGATAATCGATTAGAACAACAATCAATTAGCGAAAGACAGGAAGGTCTTTTTCATGCACGTGAATTATTGGAAGATAATATCGCATTTGGACTCGGGATCGGCAACTATACTAGAGTCTTAAGCGATCGAGATAAAAATCAACAGCCAGCCTGGGATTATGCTCCGGTCCACAATGCCTTCCTCCTTTTATTAATTGAAACTGGCCTTGCTACTTTTCTATTTTTCATCACTTTTCTGTCCTATTTAATGATTAAAAAAGAACGCCGTGAAGACTTTACTTGGGCGATCTTTATAGCTCTTATTATTATAATGTTATTTGATCATTGGGTCTTTTCTTTACCCTTTGGGACAATATTCTTTTTCTTTATTTTAGGACTGATCTGATAATTATTTTGTAGAAACAGAAGATCATTTTCTAGGTTCTTCAGAGTTGTTTTAATAGACGAGGCGTTGTTACATTCGCCTCGTTTTATTTGTTGTTTGATTAGACTAAGGATAGTAGCAATGGTTCCAAAGTAATCATCATTTTCCACATGGAATTTAACGCTTGACTCATCTTTAACTTGCCAAACTAAATGTTTAATTTTGTAGTCCTGTTTTTTCATTTAAATAATACTGTTGAATTTATTTTGCCCAATAATCAAATGGTCAAGGACTTCAATTCCTAGAATTTTTCCTGCTTCAATTAATTTGTCAGTAATTTCAACGTCTGCTCGAGTAGCCTTTAGAGACCCTGAAGGATGATTATGAGCAATAATAATAGCGGCAGCAGAATATTCTAGGGCAGGGCGAAATACTTCACGAGGATGTACCAAGGAGGCGTTAACGGTGCCCATTGACACTACTTCTTCGTAGATCAACTGGTGACGACTGTTTAAGTATAATCCCCGAAATTGTTCTTTTTTTAATTGACCCATGTCTTTTAGGTATTCAAAGGCTTGGGCAGCATTACGGATTGTGATCAGCCCCCCGGGTTTTTTCTGGTAAAAGCGTCTGCCAAGTTCAAAACAAGCAACTATCTGACACGCCTTGGAGATTGGGATATCCAAATCTTTTTCCATAAGTTTAGGGTCCTTTTGATAGGCAACGCCTTTTTCACCGTATTCTCGTAGTAATCTAGATGACATAGAAAAAACTTCTTCTTTTTTAGTCCCCACTCCCAGAACCACAGCCAATAATTCGGGCATACTTAAAGCAATAACTCCATTTTTGATTAGTTTTTCTCGGGGCTTTTCATCATTGGGGAGATCCTTTACACGAGGGATTTTATAGGTCTTTCCATGAGAAAGAGTAGAGTTAAGGTCGGGCATTTTATAGGACATAGGGTTTGAGGCTATTAGTTTATTATTTTAAACCGTGTTTTTGAAAAGATTCTACGTAATCTTTGTCGGTATTATTAATATGCCAGGTCCACCAATCACGTAAAAAATTGGTAACTTCAAAAAACAAAACTTCACTTTTTTCTGTTTGATATCTAATTAAAAATTCTTCCACTTTCTTTCTGTATTGATTATGCATTTCAATGTGACCTTCACTCTTTTCATAGTTGCATGCTACAAAAAACTGTTCTTCGGTTGCAAAGTGGGCATCAGCATAACTAACAAGTTCATCCAAAATTGGCTTTAGGTTGGTTTTAGTGGTCTGATTAGAGAACTCTCGGTATGGCTTATTAATGAGAAAAATAATTTTTTTATGTTGCTCATCAATTTCTACTACGCCAACTGAATAATCTTGATTCCAAGTAATTAAGTCCATAGATTTATAATTAGTTAATTAAGATTAAAATAAGAAAAATCATTTCATTTTCCTTCACTTTAAATTATACCAAAGATGTGATAACTTGAATATAGTATAAATTAACTAATTAAAGCTATGGAACAGTATAAAAAAGAGGTTTTAGTCAATAAAATACCACTAATTACGGTGCCAATTAAGGGTGCCAAGACCACTACCATGCTAGTTATGATTAAGACAGGCTCTCGCTATGAAACCAGGGGAAATAATGGAATTTCACATTTTCTTGAGCATTTATTCTTCAAAGGAACACAGAAAAGACCTGATACTCTGAGTCTATCCAGCGAACTGGATTCTTTGGGTGGTGAGTATAATGCCTTTACCTCCAAAGAATACACGGGCTACTGGGTGAAAGTGGCTGAAAACAAGGCTAAATCAGCGGTAGATATTCTAGGAGACATGCTTCTCAATTCTAAATTTGATGAAGAAGAAATAGAGAGAGAGAAAGGAGTTATCATTGAAGAATTAAATATGTATGAAGATACCCCCATGATGCACATTGAAGATGTTTTTGAATCCTGTCTATATGGAGATACCCCGGCTGGTTGGGATACCATTGGTACCAAGGAGAATATCTTGAAGTTCAAACGAGCAGATTTTGTTAAATATCTAAAATCGCAGTATGGTTCTAAGAGTTTGTTCGTCGTCATGACGGGAGCAGTCGATGGTAAGCTTAAAAAAGAAGCTGACAGAATTTTTTCTAAATTTGAAAGTAATCAATGGAAGAATAAGGTGAAAACCAAGGACTCTCAATCTAAGCCTCAACTTAAAATAGTTTCCAAGAAGAACGATCAAGTCAATCTATCTTTAGGAGTAAGGACCTGTGCCATTGATCAGGTTGATGAATTTAAGATAAAGATGTTGGCGGTGATTTTAGGAGGAGCCATGAGTTCCCGCTTATTTATCCGCTTGAGAGAGAGAAGCGGTCTAGCATATTACGTGCGCACAAGCACAGAATTCTATAGCGACACGGGCTATCTCACTACCCAAGCAGGGGTGCCAGTTGATAAAGCCAAACAAGCTGTGAAAATCATTTTGGAAGAATATAGCAATATCGTCAAAGATGGCCTGGATAATAAAGAATTAAAGCGAGCTAAGGATTTATTAAAAGGAAGAATGTTCCTGCAACTGGAGACTTCTGATAATCTGGCTAATTGGTATGGACGTCAAGCTGTCTTGAGGAGAAAAATGATGTCTCCTATAGAGTTTCTTAGAAAGATTAATAGCATAACAGTAAGTGACATTCAAAAAGTAGCTCAAAAAATATTCATTGAAAAAAATTTAAATTTAGCCCTAATAGGTAATGTGAAAAGCTCACAATTCAAAAATATTCTACATTTTTAATATGGTACTAACTAAGACAGACTATCTTATATACCGCGACTGCCCTAAAAATGCTTGGTTAAAAGTCCACAGAAAAGAAGAAGTATATAAGCAATATCCACCGTCAGAATTTGAACAGATGTTGTTTGATGTGGGGAATGAAATAGATGTTTTAGCTAGAGAGCTCTTCCCTGGAGGGATTTTATTACAAAACCCCAAGGACTCCAGACTAACCACTAAATTGATTTCTGAGCGAGCATCAGTTTTATACCAACCTGTATTTATTACGGAAAAATATAAAGCCATTGTGGATATTCTGGTGTGGAATCAAGAAGTTGAAGCCTATGATCTGTTTGAAGTTAAATCGTCTACCGATGGTGGCGAGAAGAAGGCAAAAGAAAGGGATTATATATATGACCTTGCCTTTCAGTATATTGTTCTCAGACAATCCAATGTTCCTCTCAATAAAACATATTTAGTGAGACTAGATAGTGAGTATGTCAGAGGTGATAAACTAGACATTGAAGCTTTATTCACACGAGAGGATTTTTCAGAACAAGTACAAGAGATGCTCCCCGAGATTGAGTTAGAAATGTCTAGAGTCCAGCAAGATCTTTCCGCGACAGATGAGCCCAGGGGGCCTTGCTCTTGTATAGCTAAAGGGAGAAATTCTCACTGTACTACCTTTAAATATTCTAATCCTGATATTCCTTCATATAGCGTTCACGATATTTCTCGCATCGGTTCTTCAAAAAAGAAATTAGTAGAATTAATCGATAGTGGAATCTTTTCCATTCAAGATGTTCCTGAAGATTTTAAGTTGTCTAAGATTCAGAGAAATCAGGTAGAGGCTGCTCAAACAGGGAGAGTAATGATAGATAGAAAAGAAATAGAGCTTTTTCTAGATAAAATAGAATATCCAATCTCTTTCATTGACTATGAAACATTTCCTGCCGCTATTCCTCGTTTTATTGGCTATAGCCCGTTTAATCAAATCCCTTTTCAATTTTCCCTTCATGTTTTAGAGGAAGAAGGCCAAGAATTAAAGCATCAAGACTTTTTGTTTCTGGAAACAACCAATCCCGATGCTGCTTTTATCCAAGCACTTAAAGATAAATTACCGAACCATGGATCCATTATAGTGTGGAACAAAAGTTTTGAAGTTGGTATTAATTGTAAATTAATTCAAAGGAACCCAGAACATACTGAATTTATTGAGCAACTAAACGAAAGAGTGGTAGACCTTTTGGATATATTCAAAGATCAGTTCTACATTCACCCAAATTTTAAGGGAAAAACATCAATTAAATATGTTCTACCAGCCTTGGCGCCGGATCTCTCCTACAAGAATCTAGGAATACAAGAAGGGGCCACCGCTTCAAACACTTGGAATGACATCTCTCTAGGAAAGATTGCTAAGCGAGAGGAGTCAGAACAAAAAGCTAAAGATTTGTTAGAATATTGCAAATTGGATACCTATGCCATGTACGCCATTTGGAGACATTGCGTAGACAAAATAAATGAATAAAGTTGATAACAAGAAAATAGTGATTGCCATTGCTTCCAGTGCTCTATTTGACCTCAGCCAGTCAGATAAAATATATCGTGAGCAGGGTATAGAGAAATATAAAGAGTTCCAGGAGAAGAATGCAAAAAAAAAGCTGAACAAGGGCGTAGCCTTTCCTTTTGTTAGAAGATTGCTCAAACTCAATGAAGCTTTTCCTCGAGAGAGACCAGTGGAAGTTATTCTTTTATCTCGCAATAGTCCGGAGACAGGATTAAGAATTTTTAATTCAATTGAAAAATATCAATTGGATATATCAAGAGCAGCATTTTTTTCAGGAGGACCTCCATATAAACACATCCCGACCTTTGGGGTCTCTCTTTTTCTGTCTGCGAATGCACCGGACGTTAGAGCTGCCATTAAAGCTGGCTATTCAGCTGGTATTATAATGGATAGTAAAGTCAAAGATGACGAAAAAGATCATGAGCTCCGCATCGCCTTTGACTATGATGGAGTTATTGCCGATGATTCTGCCCAGAGAATTCACGATGAGCAGGGGTTAAAGAAATTTACATCCTCAGAACAAAAGAAGAAACTAATTCCCCATGGCCCAGGTCCCCTAAAAAGTTTCATAGAACAGATAGCCTATGTTAGAAAATTAGAGATAACTAAACAAAAGAAAAATAAAAAATATAAAAGAATTATTAAAACAGCTATTATTACTGCTCGTAGTGCTCCTGCTCACGGAAGAATGGTCAACACTTTAAAGGCCTGGGGCATCCCAGTGGATGAATCTTTCTTTCTGGGAGGTACTTCCAAAAAAGAAGTGATTGAAGCCATGAAACCGCATATATACTTTGATGACCAACATGGAAACTTGGCCGGCATACACAGCACACCCCTAGTACATGTTCCCTTCGGTAAATTAAATAAATAAATTGGCAGATCTGCCCGGATCTGATATAAATAGGATATATGAATACAAATGATGAGCGCGTAATTAGCGCAAGTGAAAAGAAAGACGAGCAAGCATACGACCTTTCTTTGCGTCCCAAAACTTTGAGTGAATATGTTGGTCAGGATAAAATAAAGTTGAACCTAGAAATCACCATTGCGGCTGCCAAAAAAAGGAAAGAACCCATTGAACATGTATTGCTGTATGGCGCTCCTGGTCTTGGGAAAACTACTTTGGCCCATGTAATTGCCAATGAGGCCCAGGCTAATATTCGTGTTACTTCAGGTCCTGCCATTGAGAGGAGCGGAGATTTGGCGGCCATTCTCACAAACTTGGAGGATGGGGATATTTTATTTATTGATGAGATTCATCGTTTAAACAAAGTGATAGAAGAAATACTGTATCCAGCCATGGAAGATTATGCTTTAGATATTATTATGGGCAAGGGTCCCAGTGCGCGAACTCTACGATTGGACTTATCTCGCTTTACTATTATTGGTGCCACCACCATGGCCAGCTTGTTGTCCGCCCCCCTACGTGATCGTTTTGGGATTATACATCATTTGAATTTCTATGATCCAAAAGATATCAATCATATTGTGAATCGCAGCGCTGGCATTCTAGGTATAAATATAGAGCCAAAGGCAGATGATCTTATTTCCCAGAGAGCTAGGCGAACACCAAGAATTGCCAATCGTCTATTGAAGCGTGTGCGAGATTACTGTGAGGTTAAGGGAACCGGAGTGATCACCGAAAAACAATGTATTGAGGCTCTGAACATGCTAGAGGTTGATGAATTAGGATTAGATTCCATTGATCGCAAAATTTTAGAAACAATCATTATAAAGTTTAAAGGTGGTCCAGTGGGTTTAAATACGTTGGCTGCGGCTACCGGAGAAGAGATGGACACAATTGAGAATATATATGAACCATATTTAATGCAATTAGGGTTTTTAGATCGTTCTCCCCGTGGACGCATTGCCACTGATCTGGGGTATAAACATTTAGGATTGAAAATTCCAGAGCAAAGTTAATTGATTTAGTATGAAATATAATCTTCAGGATTTTGATTATCAATTACCGCCAAAACTAATTGCCCAACAACCAAGTAAACCGCGAGACCATTCGCGGCTTTTGTTGTTAAACAGAAAAACCGGGGAAATTCAGCATAAACATTTCTATGATATTATTGACTTTCTGCAACCAGGCGATGTTTTGGTTCTAAATAACTCTAAAGTTTTTCCTGCTAGACTTTTGGGACGCAAAAGTGACACGGGGGGCGGGGTAGAAGTTTTTCTGCACCAAGAAGTACAAGGAGGTCTTTGGGAATGTTTATTGAGAGGGAAAGTTAGAATGGGAGTGCAAATAGAATTTGCCAAAGGGCTACTAGGAGAAATAGTAAAAAATAATCAGGACGGGACCTGGTTGGTTAAATTTAATTATCAAAGTAAAAAGTTTTTTACAGTGATTAATCAGATTGGGCAAGTTCCTCTTCCTCCATATATTAAACGAGCACAATCAATTGAGAGTGATAAGAAAAATTACCAGACAGTTTTTGCTAATGCTAATAAAGTAGGCTCAGTGGCCGCACCAACCGCAGGGCTTCATTTAACCAGGAAGCTTATTGGGCAAATTAAGGCGAAGAAAGTGCAGATTATTGAGGCAACACTTCACGTCGGGCTAGGAACCTTTGCCCCAGTTAAGACCGAGAAGATAGCAGAACACAAAATGCATAGTGAATATGTGGAGGTAGATAAGAACTTTGTAAAAGAAATAAATAAAGCCAAGAAGCGTGGGAGTAGGGTTATTGCCGTTGGGACCACTGGTTGTCGTATTTTAGAATCTATAGATTTAAGAAAAGAGAAATCTCAAATATTTTTAACAGACATTTTCATTTATCCGGGGTATAAGTTTAAGGTTATAGATGCTCTCATTACTAACTTTCATTTACCAAAATCGACCCTATTAATGCTAGTCAGTGCTCTGGCGGGAAAGCATTTGATTGACAAGGTCTATGGGGAGGCTATTAGTCAAGAATATCGCTTTTTCAGTTATGGCGATGCCATGTTTATTTACTAAACATTAGCTAATTTATTAGATTTGATTTTTTTGACTTTTTCTGTTATAGTGTAAGTTAAATAAATACGTTTTTATGATGTTGAAAAGATTTTTTATTTTTATTTGGGAAATTGTTAAAGTAGTAGCCATTTCTTTGGCCATTATTCTTCCGGTAAGATATTATTTAATACAGCCCTTCTATGTGAAAGGAGCTTCAATGGAACCAAATTTTCATGATCATGAATATTTAATTATTGATGAAATTAGTTATCGCTTTAATGAACCGCAACGAGGAGAAATAGTTGTTTTCCGCTATCCCCTACACCCCCAAGAATACTTTATTAAAAGAATAGTTGCTTTGCCTGGCGAGAGTGTCCAAGTTAAAGATGGAAAGGTGAGCGTGTACAATGATAGTAACCCCAGTGGAATAAATATAAGGGAAGATTACTTGCCTCCCGACTTGGAGACATTTAGTAGAAATGAAGCAAAAATAGATCTAGGAGAAGATGAATATTTTGTTTTGGGTGATAATCGAAATTCTTCCAAGGATTCTCGTAGTTTTGGGCCAGTCAATAAAAGCTTTGTTACTGGGAAGGTTTTGTTTCGTGGTTGGCCAATAGATAAAATAACTTTATTCAATAAAAACACATTACCTCAATATTAATAAATAGATAATATGCCTAGACCTAAAAAAAACGCTGCCCCAAAGAAAACTCTTAATAAATCCCCCGAAAGAAAAATTAGCTTTAAGGCTAGTCGCCTCTTAGGAATGAAAGATTTATTTGGTAGTGAAGGGAAATGTTTTAGCTTGGTTTATGAAAAAGCCCAAGAGTTAGCTAAGGTTTATGGATTTTCCCCGATTAAGACGCCAATTCTAGAAAGCTTTGAGCTGTATAAGAAGTCAACCAGAAAAAATAATGATAAGGAATTTTATTTTATCGAAGGAGACAAAACTAATCGCACCGTTTTAAGACCAGAGATTACGCAGGGGATAGTTAGATCTTATGTGGAGACAAGGTCAGAGGATGCGCTTAAAACAGTTCACCTCTATTCCATTGGTTCCGTTTTTAGACAAGAGAAGCTTCAAACAGGTCGTTACCGAGAATCAACTCAATTCAACTTAGAAATTATTGGAGAACAGAAGGCCATGACAGAAACCCTGTTGATGACAGTGGCTCATAATTTTTTTAAAGAGTTGGGCATTAATGTTCAGGTGCAAATTAACAGTCTGGGTGATGCAGACTGTCGTAAGGAATATTGCAGCAAACTGTTGAATTTTTATAAAGAAAGAGGTAGACGCTCTCGTCTTTGCACGGAATGTAAAAAGAATTTATTAAAGAATTGCCTTAGCTTGCTAGATTGCAAAGAGGAGGTTTGTGTAAAAGAAAGAGAAGAAGCTCCTCAGATTGCTGATTATCTTTCAGATGCTAGTCGTGAGCACTTTACTAGAGTATTGGAATACCTCGATGAATTAGATATTAATTATAATTTTAGCCCATATTTAGTCAGGGGCTTGAACTATTATAATGATACAGTTTTTGAGATTTGGCCTTTGAATGAGGATGGTTCCGTGGTTGGAAAATTAGCTCTTGGTGGTGGTGGTCGCTACGATAGTCTAGTCGAGAAGCTCGGTGGTCCCAGTGTCCCCGGGGTTGGATTAGCATTGGGGCTCGAAAGAACTGTGGCTCGTTTAAGAAATAAGCACCTACTAGATAAGAATCAAGACGAGGTTATTTACATTGCTCAATTAGGAGAACAAGCTAAGATAAAGGCACTGAAACTTTTTGAAACGCTAAGGGAGGCGGGTTTCAATGTCAGACAGTCTTTCTCCACGGATAGCCTGAAGGCTCAACTAGAGGAAGCGGCAGAGTTAAACGCCAAGACTAGCTTGATCCTGGGTAAAAAGGAAATCATGGATGGAACCATCATTATGCGCGACATGGAATCAAGTGCCCAGGAAGTTGTTGTATTTAAAAAAATTAAAGATAGATTAGAAAGAATGGAAAATAAAACTAACAATAGAAAGAGAGGTGTTTTACATGGCTGACTTTAAAAGGAAACCCGGTGAAAGTTTTGAGAGTTTTTTGCGTAAGTTTAAACGAGGACTAAAGAATAGTAAACGTCTAGAAAAAGCAAGATCTAAACAGCATCTAGAACCACGAAAAACTAAATCACAGCAAAAAAGACAAGCGTTAACCGGATTACAGTTAAAAAAGAAGAATGAGTATTTACGCAAAATTGGCAAGCTTCCAGAAAGTACTAGATAAGTAAAGAATAAAAAACCCCACAGTTACCTGTGGGGTTTTTTGATTGTTTTAAAATTTTCTTTATCTCTTGTTTTTCTTAGCATCTTTTTTCATGGTGGGGATTAGTTTTTTGATATTTTCTAGAGTAGATTTTTTCCCGTATTGTTTAATGGCGTTCTTCGCGCGCGAAGTTTTCACAAATTTAAGCCAGTCCTTGTTGGGATATTGGCGGTTCTTTTCCAGGATTATTTCCACTAAATCCCCATTTTTTAGCTCCTGATCCAATTTTCCTAGCTTATCATTGATAATAACCCCAGCTGCCTTGTTACCAACATTTGTGTGGACATGATAGGCGAAGTCGATGGGAGTGGCTTTTTCTGGTAATTCAAACACATCACCCCGGGGAGAAAAGATAAAAATACGATCACGGAAAATGTCTAACTTTATTTTCTTAACAAATTCTGAGGTAGTAGTAATCTCTTTTTGAATATTGCCAATTTCTTGTACCCACGTGGGCTGCTCATAGCTGTTTCTGGTCTTTCTTGATTTATAATACCAGTGAGCTGCTAGTCCGTAGATAGACTCCTCATGCATCTCTTTAGTGCGGATTTGGAATTCAATTATTTTACCATCGGGGCCGAAAATGGTGGTGTGCAGAGAACGGTAACCGTTGGGTTTAGGTACGGCGATATAGTCTTTGAATCGGTTAGGCTTTGGCTTCCAGATGGTATGAATAATTCCCAGAACTTTATAGCACTCATCAATACTAGAAACAACCACGCGCAAACCAAAAACATCATATATTTCATTATAGGGGCGGTCTCTTTTCTGCATTTTCTGGTATATACTATAGAGATGTTTTAATCGAGCTTCAATGGCATAGTCGATATTAGCTTCGTTCAATTTAGGGATGAGAACACTTTTTGTTTTTTGAAAAAACTGGTTTCTCTCTACTTTTTTTTCCACTTCATATTTATATTCTAAATCATGAAACTTGTCAGGATAGAGATATTTGAAACAAATATCTTCCATTTGCCACTTAAGACGACTAATCCCCAGTAACCCTGCAATGGGCACATATATTTCTAGAGTTTCCTGGGCAATTCTTCTTTGTTTATCTTCTGGTAGACTGTCTAATGTTCGCAAATTGTGTAAGCGGTCGCAAAATTTGATAAATACTACTCTTAGATCGCTGGCCATTGCTAGAAACATTTTTTTTAGATTTTCACGATAGCGTTCAATGCCACGATAGCGAATTTTGCCTAGCTTAGTAATACCCTTAACTAGAGAATACACCTCTTGGCCAAAGAGCTCTTTGATTTCTTCTATGCTATGGCTAGTATCTTCGGGCACATCATGAAGTACTCCGGCGATGACCGTTGCTAAATCTGCCTTTATCTCTGCTAGAATATAGGCGGTATGAAGAGGGTGAGTAATGTATGGCTCTCCGTCTTTTCGGAGCTGCCCTTGATGGGCATTATTGGCAAAGTCAAAAGCTTTCTGCAAGACAGAGGCATCAATACCTGGATGGTTTTCTTGGAACTTCTTTATCACCCTATCAATCGTCATATAATATATTTTTATTTTTCAGATTATATGTTATAATATTTATATAAATTATAGCACAAAGAGCTGATAAGTAGAAAAATTTTTATTATTGAAATGTCAAAAAAAATAAAGCTTATTTTTGCGATTCTTTTGTTTATAGCCGTTGGTTTAATGGCTAAGTTTGCTTTGGCTGCCGACTTTGGATTGAATGAGGTTTCCAGTACCATTAATCTTAGCCAAGCTGATCCTCGTGTAATTATCGCTCGTATTATTCAAATTGCTCTCACTTTTCTGGGAGTGATTGCTTTGGTTTTAATAATCTATGCGGGTTTCCTTTGGATGACATCCGGGGGGGAAGAAGAAAAGATTGAACAGGCAAAGAGAATTTTAAAAAACGCTATTATTGGGATAATTATTATATTGTCAGCCTGGGCCGTTACTACATTTATTTTAAACAGATTGCTGGACGCTTTTGGAGCTGGTAATAACGGTTATACTCCAACTACAACCATAATTGACACAGGCCTGGGGGCGATGGGAGCTTGTACGGTGGAAACTACCTACCCAGAAAGTAATCAAAAAGATGTTGCTCGTAATTCTTCCATAATGATTACCTTTAAAGAAGAGATTAAACTTGATTCAGTTTGTTTGGATAACAATAGCATTCCCTGTACTTGTGGTGAGGCCAGTTGTAATAAGATTAACCCAGAAACAATTAGAGTATATGAAAGTGATTTAGGAGATGCTTGTTCAGACACTTGCCCAACTCCTAGTACTAATGTTACTGACGTTCTGGTCACTATCGCTAGCGGAAATAAAATATTAATTCTTACTCCCTTGTCTCCTCTTGGCTCTCCGGACATTAATACTTGGTATACTGTGAGGATAACTAAAGATTTTAAAAAAGTTGATGGCTCTTCCATGTTCCAATATTGTGGCTCCAATGAACTTAGGTGGGGATTCGAGGTTAGTACCAATTTAGATTTGACTCCGCCAATAGTTAATTTAGGAGGAATTTTCCCTCAGCCTGACAATGATGAAGATATTCAGGGTGAGGTCGCTTCAGCTCAGGCAGCTACTGGAGCAATTACTGTTAATGATTGTCCACAGATATATTCTTCTGCTCAGGTTATTCAAATAACACCAAATGATAGCACAGTCGAGTTAGATTACAGGGGCGCAGTTAGCAAGTTTACCGTTTCAGTTCCAGCCGATGCTCCCAACAAAGCTCAATTGTTTGACGACAGAAATAGTTTGCTCGGCGTAACTGATTGGACCAGTGAAGGCGTGGCCACTTTTTCTGGTTATCTGTCTATTCAGACTAACAATCCTCAGGCGGGTAATTTGTGGGAGATTTCTATCCAGCCAGAACAATTAGCTGACACATTGACAGTTGATACGACAATTTACACCTTTGCTGCCACTTCACAGAATAATAATATCTTTGTCGATGTTGCCAATTGCAACGAAGAACAACAGGCAATGGCTATCCAGGCTAAATTAAGTGGGAATCCTGCCGTTGATGTTCTACGGTCTAATCGTAAAGTCATTTTGACAGCTAAGATTGCTGGCAAAGGGGGTAATGATATCGCAATTAATACTACCAACCCTACAGACTTGAGAATTGATGATATGGCCGGCGGAGTAGATCAACAGATTATTAATCAAATAAGAGATAAAAAAGATAACCCCATGAATTCAGTTATTCAAATTAACTTTAATGAAGCTATTAATCCAGTTACAGTTTCAGGAATGTCGGATGATGTTTCTCAGTATATTAGAGTACTTAATGCTAATGTCGGCAGTGCCGGCGACGGAACACCCTGTGTGACAAACTCGGATTGTTTGTCGTATAGTTGTGAGAATAATGTTTGCCAGGGAGATTATTTGAGTGGGAAGTTCCTGGTTAGTAACGCATATCGTACAGTTGAATTTATTTCTGATGATGAATGTGGGGTTAATGGTTGTGGAGAAAAAATATACTGCCTTCCTGCCAATAGCCATCTTAATGTTGAGTTGATGGCTGCCAATTTTAATACTTGTGAAACCGATGGTGATTGTCTATCTTTTAGTCCTTATAAAAATTGTAGCTTTACCCCTCTGGGATACAAGACCTGTCAAGACCACAATAATCGAAATTACCCAGCAGCAAACCTTAACAATTTAGATGGTATCATTGATGCTGCCATAAATTCTTTGGATGGCAACCGCGATGTTTACGCTGATGGCCCAATCGATTTCTTTAGCGATAACTACCAGACAGAGGTTTCTAAAAAGGATAAATATAAATTCTCTTTCTATGTTAATGATCAAATTGCCCTTGACCCCCCGCAAATCACAGCCGTTAACCCAATCCAGGGACAAAATGAGGTTAGTTTAGTTGACCCAATGGAAATAAGCTTTAATTCTCTGATGATGAATAGCTCTTTGCGAACAGGCAGTACTATTATTAATAATGGTACTAGTACTTTTGAGCACAAATTGATTAATTTACGTAGTGCAGCTACTGAGCCTCTGGGGTATTGGATTATAAATGAAAATAAAGATGTCAATCCGCTAGATGGCGTACCCGATTTAACTATTACCCAGATCAAACATTCGCTTTTCTCGGAATCCGTTTCATATAAATCGCAAGTTGGATCAGGAGTTAAAGATATATATCAAAATTGTTTTAAACCAAGTGCTGGACCCAATTGTCTTGTCACCGATGAAACGCCTTCTTGTTGTTTTGGCGTGGAGACTAGCATTTTAGGTTCAGATGGTAATTGTGAATAAATATAAATTTGTGCAAAGAAAAATTGGCAAAAAATTAATAGTTTTTCTTGTTCTCTTTGGAACATTATTTCTGCTACGTTGGGTATTGGCGGCTGATTTTGGCACGGAGGCAGTTAATAATGGACTAAATGGCACTCTAGCTAGTTCTGATCCACGATCAATTGTTGGCAGAATTATTAATATTGCCTTGGGATTCCTAGGCACAATCGCCATAGGCCTTGTTATCTATGGTGGTTTTATTTGGATGACTTCTGGCGGCGAAGAAGAAAAAATTAGTCAAGCTAAAAAGATTTTACGCAATGGCGTGATTGGATTAATTATTATTCTAGCTTCCTGGGCAATTGCTACTTTTATCATCAGTCGCCTATCGGGTGCCGTAGGTGGCTCTGGCAGCGGATGCATTGATGGTGAAACCTCCTATTGTGGCTGCGGTGGTTATATGGTGTGCTACAACAGTTCCTGGGGTGGGTGTATCGGTTCTGATTGTGGGGGCGTTGGTCCAACCAGTTGCGACTCCAGCCCCAATCCGGGTTGTCAGGCTGTGCAATCAATCTGTGCTTCTCAGGATTATTGTGATGACGATGATTGCGCCTGTAAGCCAAGGGGAAACTTGGGCGATCCTTGTGATGCTGATTTGAATACTCCAACCTGTGAAGCTGATAATAATCGATGCGCCCAATATTTATCCTGCGACGACACTACCTGTACTTGCTTTGGACCACCAGTAATAACCGGGGTTAGCCCCGTGGGTGGTTTTTGTGAAGAAGATTTTAATAAATCCTGTTCTCAGGATAGCGATTGTAGCACTACTTGTAATCAGGCGGTCCCCAACGGTGCTCCTGATAATTTTATAACAATTTTTGGCAAGAATTTTGGTGAATATTCCGCGACTGATAGTAAGGTTGTGTTCATGGGGATTAATAATCCTCATAACGGACAACAGCCCATGGAAATTAATCCCGACTGTGTTAATACTTGGCAGGACAACCAAATTGTAATTGCAGTTCCTGTTGGTGTTAATGCTGGCGCCATTAAAGTTGTCAATGTTGATGGTTTAGAAGATACAACTGATGATGAATATGGACCAAATGTTCCAGACTTCATTGCCAACGACGTTGTTCGTCCAGGGCTTTGTTACCTGGACCCCAATCAAGGGTTACTAAGTTCACAAATTAACTACCAGGGAGTAAATCTCTATTCCGGTAATGCTTTTTTTGGCAACTATGATAATAATATTCGTGGGTTAGATTCAAACTTCAGTCATCCATCCGGATTGGCGGGAGTTTCAGTCACGCCCAACATCAATAGTGGTGAATCCGGTAGCTTTGTTATTAATAATATTAATGGCAATGAAGAAAAGAGTAACTTTCTTTATTTTAATAAAATTCCAGAGGAGGGAGAGGGGCCATATATTACATCCTTTTCTCCTTTGGCCGGAACTGTTGGACAGTATGTGACTATCCAGGGAGATGGATTCGGTGGCGCACGAGGAAACAATCATGTGTATTTTGGTAATATTGAAGCTTCATATAGTTTCCCAGCAATTTGCGCTAACTCAGTTTGGAAAGACAAACAAATCATCGTTAAGGTTCCAGATGGAATTAGCAATGGTGATTATGTGATTAAAATTGCGCTTGGCAGTGATATTATTGACACTCAGGAAATTAATCCAAACACTTTTGAGATAGATGATAACCTGAGTCTGAAAACTAGTTTATGTCGTATAGAACCTAATCAGGCGCCGGTTGCTAGTTTAACTACAATTTACGGAGAATACTTTGGGCCCACCGGTAATGACGGTACAGTTAAATTTAGTCCTGTTTCCGTTCCTCAGATCTACGGTGAAATAGAACAAGAAAATGATGCAGATCTAATAGAGGCCGAAGTGCCCATGGGAGCAATCACTGGACCAGTTAAAGTAATTAAAAATAATGAGTGGGGGAATGAATTAAACTTTGAAGTAGGCGAGTGCACAGTTGATGCGGATTGCGATACTCAAATTTGTTGCCCACAAAATACATATAAAAAAGGACGTTGCATGGATAGTTTAAGTAGTTGTTTTATCGATATCCCTACCTCAGTATTTGAATGGAGTTTTAATACGGGCTTTGGTAATTCAACTAGCACCCCATTCGATAGTTGTAGTGCAATGGCCAGCTATTACGGTGCTTGTCAGCAGGGATCTTTTTGTCCCAATGTGCCTGGAGTTTGCTCTCCTTATTCAGGAGGAGCTAAACAGGTTGTAGCTAATTGTGATTATTCTTGCAACACAGTTTCTGGTTGTGGTGATTTTACCTCTGGTACCTGCAATTATGATGCTAATTTAAATAAATGTGTTAAATCTGGTCAAGCTGGATATTGTGATCTTCCTCAGAACAGCACCTATATTTTAGGAACAGAATCATATGAAATCACAACCATCTGTAATCAAGATGGTCATTGGGAAATAAATACTCCTACTTCTTGCCCTGATGGATGGATTAGGCATGAAAATAATCGTTGCGTTAATGAAAGTGAAACTTGTAGTGTGTGTGACGGTTCATTAACATGTGCGTTGGTTGGACCTGAAGCTCGTTGTGTTTCTGCAACTATTTGTCCAGTTGGAGCTGTGTGTGAAGATAACCCAGCCCTAAATGAGTTGGATAGCTGTGTAATAACCGAAGATCCGGGCTGTGATTGTTGTTGTAGAATCGATCAAAGCGCTTTAGATTGTTGTGCCCCCCTTGAATGCGCTGGAACTTGTGGAGAGGATACAGTTGATGATGATGCTGGCTATGGTTTATGCTCTGGCTGTGCAGCCGTGGGCACCACCACAGAAGAACATGATGCGGCCTGCAACTGTAGTGGTCATACAGGACAATATTGTGATATTAACGCAAGTAACCCCGCTGGAGTTTGTGTTGATTGCAGTGGGTTAGCCGGCGAAGAGTCTTGCAATGATCATAGTTCTGTTTGCTGTTTTGACAGTAATCGCACTGCTAGCGTGAATGATGACTATTGTCGCGGTGGCTCCGGGGAGACCATAAGTAATGACCCAAATAATTCAAACTTTGGTTATTGCGGTTACTATGATTGTTTTAGTACTTCAGTCCCTCCGATTGGGGATCCAACTGAGTGCGCCTCTTCTACTCCGGTTAAGGTGGGATTTTTTAAAGATATAAACTCCTGTGAAATAGGTTGTGCTAATAATCCTAATAATGATTATTGTTCAACATTCAATGGGCAGCCAATTAGCTGTATGGCTGAAGAAATTTGTTGTTTTGATCAGCAAACCAGTGAATGCCACAATGGAGGCAGAATCGAAGCAGGACAGTATGAAGGCTATTGTGCTTATTATAATTGCGAGGATCCAACCACTCAACCTCCAGGCGACCCCACCCAGTGTAATTTAACAGCTGTCACTTCCGGGACTTTTACTAGTACCTCTACCTGCGCTATTCGTTGTGCTAGTAATGAAGGTGGAGTGGGACAAGCTTGTACTTATTATGGTGCGGTGGAAGAATGTGCTTTTGAAATATGTAGCTATCCCGGCTTTGCTTGTTTGGATGCCGACGGTGCTCTAGGGACTTACCCAGGTTGCGGCACTTGTTGTTGTGATCCTAGTGAGCCAAATACTTGCAGTACTCCGGAAGCGCCAAATTTATTCTGTAGTCCTGACAAGGGAAGCTGTTCTGGTCCTAACCGTGGCCTATGCTGTGGCTGTACCAGTGATTCAGAATGTGGAAATCAAGCTACTGTTGGCTGTGGGCTTGATAGCTGTTGCCAGGCTAGACCAACTGTTCTAGAAACTTTACCCGAGAATGGAGCAGTGGATGTTTGCAGAAACTCTGTGATTAAGGTTTCATTTGATCAATCCATGGCATTTACATCATTAAACAATAATGTTGTGCTCTTTGAGGAAAGAGTCTATGGTAATGGAGTTTGTCCTCCGGGAACTTTTGTTTCCGAGATTAATATTTTTGAAGAAGTTAAAAATAAAGGCAATCTTTTTTCTCGTTTGATAAACTCAATTAAAAAAATATTTGTTAGGTTAGATAAAGAAGCTTGGGCTGGTGAGCCTGATCCAAGCAAATTATATTGTTCTATCTCTGGCACTGTGAGTGAGGAAAAAATAGGTGAAAATTCAACTTTGGTATTTTCTCCCATGGGGCTTTTGTCTCCAAACACCAACTACTATCTAGTGGTTAAAGGAGATGAAGGATTGAATAGCCAATCGGGCGTTATGAATGTAGTTAACATTGGTTTTAACGGTCTTGGCTTCGAACAAAGCAATGGAACCTACAAAGAAGGATCTTTAATCAAATTCAATGGCCAGGCATATGGAAATTCTCATATAACACAATTTACTACACTATCAGACCAGGGACCACGAGCAGGTATTTGCGTCATTGACAAGGTTGTAGTTTCTCCAGACTCCTATTTATTTAATAAATCAATTAATGACTTAGGCGAAAATGATGACCCCAACAGTTCAACTTTCGACACCAAGGCAGACAGAGATAAGGTCTTTACAGCCTGGGCCTACAGCGCTGACGATCAGCCGCTACAACCAGTAACCGGGTATTATTGGGATTGGATATGGGATGTTGATGTTAGTAAGGTTTCTTTATCTGGCAGCGAGTCTTTGCCTGGCAACAAAACACTTGCTACTATTAATGATGCCCTAACGGACGCAGAAACCAAATTGTGGGCTAATATTGATATGGACAGATTTTTAAATTCCAGTTGCTCTTCTAATCCAGCTTGTGTATGCACGGGAGATAATTGTTCTAACAACTGTTGCAACATATATTCTGCTGGTGACACTTTATCTAAAAACAGTGATCTGTATATATTTATCTGTGATAATCCTTGGCCACCAGTAAATAGTATTGGCAGTTGGTACCCCTGGGTTGACAATTGTGATGGCGCAATTGGCCCCTGTTCAGATTTTAACTACAAGTTTTATTACTGTAGAGATGCCGGTGAACCAGGGACTTTGGATGATTTGCCTGCCATTATTAATAAAGCGGTTATCAGGGGGCAAAGTGATAGCCTGACGTGTAGTGCCGACAGAAGCCTTTGTAGCACTTTGGGCTCTGTCTGTGGCCCCGACAAAGACGGTGACGGTTCCGCCGATGGAGTTTGTATTTGGAATGTGCTCAAGGAATCTTATTTCTTTCGAGAGGCTGTTTTGCCCGCAGGAGAAATAACAAGCGTGACCGACGAACAGATAGGGGGAACAGTTGAGGTATATTGGCATTCAGCGGCTGATCAAGTCGATTCATATAAAATATATTACAGTAAACAGGGCAAGGTTGATATGACAACCAAAGAAGTGGACAAAGATAATGGTTGCCAGTTATCTAATTCCATCCTTAATTGTCACACAACCATTGATGGTCTAATTAATAATCAAGCATATATATTTAAACTTTCTGTCATTTCTGTTAACCAAACTGAAAGCAATTTGTCTAGTGAGAAAGTAGGTATCCCCACGGATCAAGTTCCTCCCAGTATTCCAAGTGGTTTTGTGACCGAGGGCGTAGATGCAAATGGCACAACCATAACGTTTACTTGGAGTGAGAATACCGATGATACGTTATTTTACCGACTATACCGAGGAATAAATAGTAATCAATACGGCGAATCATTTGATTCAACTAGTTACGCAACTTCTTTAGTGTTTAATAAGGATCAATTTAGCCTTGGCAATAACTACTTTGCCCTAACAGCGATTGATGCTTCTGGGAACCAAAGCCCCAAAACCGCAGAACTGGTAGTGAACATTTCGGAATAAATTTAGATTAATTAATTTTTATATAGCCCATATGAGAAAAAAGAATTTCTCGATTGTTTTGGTAATATTTTTATTTATTGCTTCTTTATTTGCTGTTAGCTATGTGTTGGCAGCAGCCAGTGGCTTCGAGAGCGGTGGCCCTAGTTCCAATACAACGAACCCTGTCATCTCAGCTGAAAATGATGCCATTGCGGTTAGAATTGTTCCCAATCCTAGCCACTATAGTATATACCGTTGGTATGAAAGTCAGGGCTTTGGCGGATCACCCCAGGCGTTAACAGTTGATGGCTATGAAGCTATTCGTGATGGACGAACTGTTTATGTTAATGCAGCTAATATTCTCCCAGAGAGCAGAACAATTTTCACTAATATTTATCTAATTTCATATAACCAGAATCCCAATGTAAAGACAGTTGATATTTTGGGGCAGATTGTTTCCCATTGGAAATTTAATAGTAACCTGGTTCCCGGAGCAGAATCTTTGAATATTTGTTCTATTTCCGCTCTATTATGTTCTGCTGATTCTGATTGTCAGACTGGGCAAACTTGTTCTGAGAATGGCCAGTGTTTGTTAACAGAAGAGGTAAATTGCATGGTTGACGAGGATTGCCCAGCAAACTTTTTCTGCGGAAGTACAAAAGCTAAAGTTGTTCGTGACCTCAAAAGAGTGGGGAAGTTGGAAGAACTTAAGGAGTCCTTAGCTAAGTATAAGGAGGTTAATGGTCGGTACCCATTGTTATCAGCTGGAACCTACTTAGCCAATCACACAGTATCGGTCTGGCCTAGCTGGAGCACCTCTTTTCTTTCTGGGTTAGCAGTGGTGGAGAATTTTATTGATCCCATTAACCGATTAGGAAAATGCACTGGGTTTGATCAACAGACATGCTGGGATGAAATTTCTAAAACTTTTGTTTATAACCCAACCTCTGGATATCTAAAATTACCAAACGATAGTTATGCCTTTGTTTATTCTACTGATAGCAATGGTTCTAATTACAACCTTTGCGCAGTCATGGAAAGCCGAGATTTAACGGACCCCCTGCTTGGGTATCAATTTTCTCCTAATGACCCAGTCGCACACCAGTGTGTAGTTGCAACGGGGGTTACTTCGGGAGGACAACTTGAAAACACTGCGCCACGTATTATTTCCAAATCTTTGGCTGGTGAAGCTGGACAAGAGTACAATGGGTTCATTAAAGCGATTGATGATCAGGATAATCCAATTACTTGGAGTATGTTACCGGTCAGTGGTAGTTGGCCAGATTGGGTGAATAGCACTTCAAGTAATGCTCCCATTCTATTGGATACCAACGATCCCAATCAGAAGAAAATATATGCAGAAAAAGCTGGGGCGCCAAACACTTATTATGTAAAATTAATACTATCAGATAGTGAGGGGGCATCATTAACCACCACTACACCTATCGTCATTAATAATCAATCGCCCTTTATTGAAGCAGAAAATGCTAGTCATGTTCTAGACCCAACAATTCCTTTGGATTACAGTTTTTTCTATTCTGATAATGATGTTCATGGTGGTACCATGGGTGGCGCAAGCACAAAAAGCACAGGGGGCTCAGCTACAAATAAAGCGGCACAGGGAAACAGCGGTACTAGTGGGGGAAATAGCCAAAGCACAACTACCGGGGGGTATTCAGTTACTAAATTGGTAGGGCCATATGACATTTTTAATGCTAGCGGCATTACAGAGACAGTAAGTTCAGCTGGGATTAATCGTTATGAAGTAAATTTCCATGGTTTAATTCCTCTTTCTCACAAACTATATCAGGATACAGATTTCATCTATGAGGTAAAAGTAACTGATAAATATAACAATTCTTCTACTAAAAAATTTACCCTTCGTGTCCTTGTAAATGATCCCCTATTAACCTTTAGTTGTTCTTCCGCTGTTAGGGTTAATGGTCAATATTCTTGTAAATTGGGGCCAGTAAAGCAGGGTAATTATAATCTCGCTTATTCCAGTAATCCTTTGCCAACGGGACTATTTTTACAGGCATTAGGAGAAGGGGAAAATACGTCATCTCCTTCAGGTGGGGCAACGGGAGATAGTAGCGGAGGAACGGGAAATGATAGTGGAAAACCCACAGACAGCACAGGGCCAGCAGATAAACCAACTTCTGGGAACATTTTTTTGAAGATAGCGCGTTATTTTAATAGTTTATTAAATGGCGCTCTTGCCCAGGAACAAACCTCTTTTATTAAATGGATGTATTTATTAGGAACACCAACTAGTATTTCCGATGGCTATCAAATTGACATTAAAGCTACCAATGATTATGGAGCTTCCAGTACTAAAAGCTTTGTTTTAAAAATTAATAATTTTTGTGGTGATGCCACGAAACAGTCACCCAACCTGGAAGGGCGTGGAGGATTATATAATGACGGCTATGAAGACTGTGACAACCAAGACGGGACAACCCAAAGCATTGCTAATAGTAGTATAGATTTACAATATGGTTGTGCAACCGAGGGCTCCACTCCTTACCCTATTCTGAACAACAGTTATTGTGTTTTTCTTTCTCCTCTTGATGGAGGAGGATTCTGTGGTGATAGCTATTGTCAAAGTCTAATTGGTGAAAATTCAAGTAATTGTATAGTGGATTGTGATCCTAATTGTACACCAAATTGTCAGGGGAAGCAGTGTGGCTCAGATGGATGTAGTGGAACCTGTGGAGCCTGTAATGAGGGGCAAACATGTGACAATGGTGTTTGTAAGTCAAACTGCCAGCCTAATTGTCAAGGGAAACAGTGTGGCTCAGATGGTTGTGGTGGATCCTGTGGTACCTGCCCAACCCAGAAACATTGCAATGCGGCTGGCCATTGTGTAGCTAATGCATATTGTGGAGACGGTGCTTGTAATAATAATGAAAACTGTGTCACCTGCTCTGGTGATTGTCCCTGTCTTCATGGTCAGGCCTGTAACCCCGGCACAGCCGCCTGCGCTGTTACTTGTGGTGATGGTGTCTGTAATTATGGCGAGAATTGTGCTACTTGTGTAAATGATTGTGCCTGCCCCTATTGGCAGGGCTGTTATAACGGGGTTTGTCTCAGCTGCACACCTGAGTGCATGTAATAATAAATTATTTTAATAATTAATTATATGGTTAAAAAGTTAATTATCATTCTGGTGGTGTTGGTTGTGATTTTAGCACTTATTTTATTTCTGAGGCCCAAGAAAAATGAACCCATAGTTAATGATCCAATTGCACCTCAGACTCAGCCGGTTATATATCAGGCAGAATTTTTAACTGATGCTGAAAAAACCAAATTAGACATTCCTACAGAAACCAAAGTACAGTCTTTGAAGAAGAATGCCAATGGTGAAGTTGAGGTTTATAAAATTATTAGGAATGATTGGGATATTGTAACTGATCTTTCTACAGTTGGGCCCATTAGTCCTCGAAATCAGTAGAGCTAGTCAAGATAGCGGTTATTAGCTATAATTTAAGCGATATTAATAATATTATTTAAAAACTATGTTTAATAATTTAGAAGAGTCAAACCCTACCCCCCCTGTTTCTGCCACGCCACCTGAGCCCAATACAGTAACTCCAGCAGCTTCGTCCTCGGGTTCAACACAAACAATGTCAACGCCCTCCATGGCCGAGCCTTCACATGCACCTGTTGATGATATTTTTGCCGAAACAGACGCATATTCATCTGGGCGCAGTAATGGAGATATTGAAACCAAGAAAGTGGGGTTGATATCAGAAAATGAAAAATTCGTTTCTTCAGAAGATAAAAAACCCACTCGTGGGATATTTAAAATATTAACAATCCTTATTTTGGTTATCATACTTGGCTTAGGAGGGTATTTAGCCTACACTAAGTTTTTTAGTTCCAGCCCCACATTAGAACAGAATTTAAATAGTTATCAACCGCCAATTCCTACTCCAGTTGTGCCAGTGACCCCAGTAGTTCCAGATGAAGTAGAGACACCAACTGAGCCAGCAATAACTACCCCACTTGATACCACAGATCTGGAGACTGAACCCACAACTCCAACAGAGCCAGTTACACCGATTTTTGTGCCAATTATTGATTCAGACGATGATGGCTTGACTGATGATGAAGAAATTGTAGCCGGGACAAACATTAATATCATTGATACTGATAATGATGGCCTCAGTGATTATGAGGAGGTGAAAATTTATAAATCTAACCCTCTCAGTGCAGATTCTGACGCTGATGGCTATCAAGACGGGCAAGAAGTCAGAGGAGGGTATGATCCAAATGGTCCAGGAAAATTACCTGGTAATGCTGAGTAAAGAGATCCATTAAGTTTAGTTATGTTAAATGATAATATTAAGGATAAAATTAGACCAACAAAGCGTAGTTTAAGATCATCTGAACCAAGCTCACCAAGACTATCTTTAAATTTGCACACCATGCCACGCAGCAGTGATCAGCATTTAAAGAAGTGGATTCTTTCGGGGCTATTGATACTACTAGGCATGGTTATTATTGCTTATTTTCTATTTAATTAATTTGATTATGGCTAAGAGTAATACACGGGAGGACAAAAAATTGCATAAAGAAATAGAGAATCAAGTTCATCAGGACTTGTTAGTTCGTAATATGCCCAAATCGGCTAAGGTTAAGGGTTCAAAGATGGCACCCAGAAAAGCCGCACGAACAAAATTCAATTCTCAGGATAATTCTTCGTCTAAAAACAATTTTAAAGCAGTTGGTTTTATCATAATTTTTATCGGCATAATTTTTGTAATTGGATTAGTATATCTTGGATATCGTTATATAATACAACCAGGCTTAGGTACAACTGAGAACGTGGCCACTGTTACACCGACAACGCAAAATTCACCCTCAGCAGATAAACCTACTACTCCTGAACCCGTTGCCAGTTCTACCAACATAACCCCTTCTGCTGTTGATGTGGATATAATTTCTCCGGTGGAATTAGATTTAGCTACTAGCACGCACGAAGAAATAGAAATAGATGAAGTTAGTGCTCCGGCGCCCATCCTTGATTCTGATGGAGACGGCTTGAATGATGAAGAGGAGGTTGTGTTGGGAACAAACTTGGCCCTGAGTGATTCCGATGGAGATGGCTATGAAGATTTGGCAGAGTTAAATAATAATTATAATCCCAACGGCCCCGGATTATTGATTGATAGCCCCAGCGTTACTAAATATGAAAATAGTGCGGTGGGTTATACAATTATTTATCCTACAAATTGGCAAGTAGATTCGTTGAGCAATGGGAATACAACTATTTTTACAGCCACGAATAATTCCATCATCCAAGTATCTGTTCAGGGCAACGCCAACATTCAAAGTATTTTAAATTGGTATGAAGGGTCCTTCCCAGATTCTGTTATCACCTACGATTTATTAAATAACAATGATAATTGGGATGGGATCACTGGCCCCGATGGCTTCAATTTCTATCTAACAGATAAAAGCAGAAAGAATATTTATGTAATTTCATATATTTCAGCGATCAATGATCAACTAACATACCCGGCAATATTTGAATTAATGATAAACTCCCTGGTGATTCAATAAATAATAATAAAATATATCAAAAAAGCTCCATTTTTGGAGCTTTTTTGATATATTAGGTGATAATTAATTTATTTGCTGATAATCTTATCAACGATTCCATATTTTTTTGCTTCTTCGGCACTCATGAAATAATCACGGTCACTATCTTTCTCCACCGTGGCAACCTTCTGTTTAGTATGTTGAGCCAAGAGTAGATTCATTTTATCTTTTGTTTTAAGGATATGCTCAGCTCTAATTTTTATGTCAGAGGCTTGACCCTCGGCACCGCCCATTACCTGGTGGATCATTACTTCGCTATTTGGCAGGATAAATCTTTTTCCAGGAGCGCCAGAAGCTAGCAGGACTGATGCCATGGAAGCAGCCAATCCAATGCAAATTGTACTAACATCTGATTTAATATACTGCATGGTATCATAAATAGCTAGGCCAGCAGTAACTGAACCTCCCGGTGAGTTAATGTAGAATTTAATATCTTTGTCGCTGTCTTCAGCGTCCAAGAACAGCAACTGAGCGATGACAATGTTGGCGGTATGATCATCAATTGGCTCGCCCAGAAAGATGATCCTGTCCTTTAGTAAACGGGAATAAATATCATAAGCTCGCTCTACTTGGCCCTCTTTTTCAATAACAGTTGGTATTAATGACATATTTTTGTAATTATTATAGTTTTTATAGAGTTATTATAAACAAAAACTGGGTTTTTGTAAAGATGAAAGACTTGATTTTTATTTGTAATTATTCTAAGATATATTAAAGTTTAAGTTAATTATAAATAATAGCCGCTAGCGATTAGCTAGCCTTATTTCTTAGATCCAATATGTCTCTTGTACAAAAATTTTCAAAACTCTCTAATAAAGGTAAGGCCTGGTGGGTTCTTGGCTTAATTGTCATTTTTACCATTATTGTCGCCCTAAGTTCTGGGGGGAATTACTATAATCAATTTTCCCAAGGATTAGCCAATAAAACTAATAATATAATAGTTTTGCCTCACGTGAAAGACTTACCATTTAGTCTGGGGCTCGACCTGCAGGGGGGCGCGCATTTGGTGTATAAGGCCGACGTTAAGGATATTCCCGAGAAAGATCGTCCCGATGCACTTGAAGCTGCTCGTGATGTCATTGAGCGTCGTGTTAATACTTTTGGTGTTAGTGAGCCAATTGTTCAAGTTAATCATAGTGCCGGAGGAGAATATCGTATTATTGTTGAATTGGCCGGAGTAAAAGATGTGAAGGAAGCTATTCAAATGATTGGAGAAACTCCAACGTTAGAATTTAAAGAGCAATCAAGTGAAATCGGTTTAAATCCAGAGAATGTTGATGAGAATGGTGTCGCAAATATAGATTTCAATAGCATTTGGCAGAATACTGAGCTGACTGGTAAAAACCTAAAAAGAGCGATATTGCAGTTTAATACCAGTGACGGCTCACCAGAAGTATCTCTAGAGTTTGATTCTGAGGGAGCTCAGTTGTTTGAAGATGTTACTGCTCGAAATATTGGCAAACCGGTGGCCATTTTCTTAGATGGCTATGCCATTAGTACTCCCAATGTTAATGAAAAAATTACTGGTGGGCAGGCTGTCATTTCTGGTCAATTTGGTCTCGAAGAAGCCAAGTTATTGGTTAAGCGTTTGAATTCAGGGGCTCTTCCGGTACCGATCGCACTTATTTCACAGAAGACAGTTGAGGCAAGCCTCGGGGCAAAGTCAATCAACAATAGTCTTCAGGCAGCTTTAATTGGCTTGTTGTTAGTCTCATTGTTCATGATCATTTATTATCGTTTACCGGGTGTGTTATCTGTTATTTCTTTGGCAATCTATGGGCTGACTATATTAGCTATCTTCAAAATGCTTCCAGTTGTATTATCTTTGGCTATTATTGTTATCATGATCGCGCTAATTTTCTATACATTTGATGAAATGAAGATATTTAATGGCACATTAGCCTTGCTATTTATTATCATCGGCGTTTTGTTGTTTTTCTATGCCATGAAGCCGGTGGTATTAACCCTATCAGGGATTGCTGGTTTGATTCTGTCAGTCGGTATGGCCGTGGATGCTAATATTCTAATTTTTGCCAGAACTAGAGAAGAACTAACGCAAGGGAAGTCAGTGAGCCAAGCAGTAAACGACGGTTTTCGTAGAGCCTGGCCATCTATTCGTGACGGCAATGTTTCTACCTTAATTACTTGTTTGATTTTGATGTTTTTTGGCACATCTTCAATTCAAGGTTTTGGAACCACTTTGTTCATTGGTATCTCTGTTTCCCTGTTTTGCGCAGTAGTTATTACTCGCACGTTATCAATTATTATTTTAGGACGTTGGTTGGAAAAAAAGACCTGGTTATTGGGGGTACGTAGACCTAAAACAGCCAGTGAAGATATAAAATAAATAATTATCAAATATAAACACATATGACTTATCGGATAATCCAAAAAAGAAAATTGTTTTTAACCATTTCCACCATTTTGGTTGTTGCCTCGATTGTAGTTTTAGTAAAATGGGGCCTCAACCTTGGCATCGATTTTACAGGAGGTAGTTTAATGGAAGTTAAATTTCAAAATCATCAGCCTACTATTACTGAGGTTCAAGATAGCCTTAAAGATGTTGATTTAAATAATTTAATAATTCAACCGACTGCCAGTGATTCTGTAATTTTACGTTTCAAGGAGATTAGTGAGGAAACCCACCAAGTGATATTAGAAAAAATGGAAGTAATTGTTGCTGGGCAAGAAGATGCCTCAATAAAAGAATTACGTTTTGATTCTGTGGGCCCCTCCATTGGTCAAGAATTAAAGAATAAGTCTTTCAATGCCTCCATCATTGTTTTAATCATGATTATTACCTATATTTCCTTTGCTTTCCGTAAAGTCTCTAAACCTGTCGCCTCTTGGAAATACGGAGCCGCTGCTATAATTGCCCTTCTTCATGACGTCATTATCACTTTGGGTGTTTTTGCAATTCTGGGGCATTTCTACGGTGTTGAGATTAACACTCCATTCATTGCCGCCATCCTTACAGTATTGGGGTACAGTGTCAGCGACACCATTGTAGTATTTGATCGTATACGAGAAAATCTTCCCAAGAGTAATGAAAATTTTGAAAATACAATCAATCGTAGTGTTAATCAAACACTGTCTCGTTCTATTAACACTTCTTTTTCTGCCATCCTAGCTCTACTAGCTATATTCTTTTTTGGCGGTGACACCATTAAGGATTTCGCCTTAGCATTAACGGTCGGAATCTTTATTGGCACCTATAGTTCAATCTTTTTAGCTAGCCCGATCTTAGTGATATGGGATAAACTACTAAAAAAGGCTTAGATAACAGCAAATTATCATAAGAAAAAAAAGGGTTTGTTTTAAGCCCTTTTTTTATTTGCTATAATGATAATATGAAAATGAAAGGTCGGGAGATATTAGATTTACTCATCGAGAGCTCTTATTTAATGGTGGTCTTTTTAGTTCCATTATCTTTTTCTTTTTGGTTCACTACCTATAATATTTTTGAGCTCAATAAGATAATTGTTTTCAAAGTTCTAGTGTTGCTGCTCTTATTACTTACTTTGATAAAAATAGTTCTCTATTATCCGTTTCCGCCCTTTAATCAATGGACAAAAAAAGATTTAATAGCAAAGTTACGGGCCTATTGGTTAATCCCGCTGGCTTTGTTGCTGGGCCTAGGGTTGAGCCTCTTTTTCTCCATAGATATTAATAAGAGTCTCTACGGCTCCTATGATCGTCAGGCAGGCTGGCTCAGCTATCTTTTTTATTTCCTTTGGTTTGTTTTGCTTAGTTTCAATATTCTTAGCATCAGCAATGGTTTTAAGAGAGATAGTTTGGAAAAGAGATTGAAGAGAATAGTCGTTGTTGCAGTATCCTCGGGGTTCCTAGTGGCAGTATATGGAATACTACAAGTTCTAAATATTGATTTTTTAACTTGGCCGGAACCTCCTTATTTGACTCATCGGACTCTGTCTACTTTTGGACAGCCAAATTTTTTAGCATCGTTCCTATTATTGATCACCCCCCTTAGTTTTTATTTGTGGAACGAAAGTCGTCGTTTTATTTGGCGGTTTTTTTATTGCCTTGTTGCTATTATCCAATTAGTTTGTCTATTTTTTACCGCCAGCCGAGGAGCGTTGGTGGCGATAGTATTTATTGTCTTAGCTTTTCTTGTTTATCTCGGTTTTAGATCACAATTTGTTAGAGGAAAAAAAACTCTGATTATAGTGATGGGAATTATCTTGGTAGTGGGAGGATTGATTGGGGTGGAGAAATCTATGCCAGGGAGAATTAGTAGCTTCGGAGATTATCAGGTGGGCAGCTTGGCTGCTAGAGTAAACTTCTATCAAGCAGCGGCTAATTCAATTATCAAGAAACCAGTTTTTGGCTACGGCTTAGAAAATGGCGGAGAGATTTTTATTAAATATTATGAAGCAGACTGGGCTATTCATGGAGATGTCGATGCCTCTACTGATCGTGCACACAATTTGGTTCTCGACATTCTTTTAACAAGTGGGTTCTGGGGGTTGGCTCTGTTCACTCTATTTTACTACGCTTTTTTCCGCCTAGGTTTAAGAAATATTGTTCAGAAAAAGAATAGCAATTTGTCTTTGGCGCTCCTATTAGGGGCCGCTGCTTATTTAACTTCCTTGCTTTTCAGTTTTAGTATTGTCGGAGGAGAGGTGTATCTCTGGTTGTTCTTTGCCTTAATTATTACTCTTAATTTCTCAGATATTAAGGCGCATTACAGCCGTAGTCGGCTGAGCGTTCTCAAGGTAATTACTGTTTTGGTTATTATTTTCTGTTGTGGTTATGGCATTTATGGTAATCTAAAGATTCTGATGGCTGATCATTATTTTAACAAGCTATATTATACCTTTGCCCAGGGAGACTATCTCACAGCTTCTGTTTTGGACGACTATATTCGTGAAAGTGGTTTAAATAGGTCTCAACAATTTTTCTATGATCGTTTTTTGGGAGATAAATTGAGTGATATTTATCCAGACATCAAAGAACAGGCCCCCAGGACGATTATAAAGAACAAGCTTCAGATAATTTTGGAGGATTTACCCGATTATGGTTACGAGAATATTTTAGTTAAGGCTAAAATATATGCCACCATGGAAAATTTTGCATCATCGGAGGATTCGTTTGCTATTCTTAATGCCCATGCTCCCCACTGGCCCAGGGGCTATTTTGAACTGGCCCGCATGTTGGCAAAAAAAGAATCTTTTGTGCCCGCAATTGCCAGCTATCATTTAACAGAGTTGAATCTACCCGATTTAAATGATGAGAGAATCAACGATCGTCATCAGCAGATAATTTTATATTATCGTTATGTAATTTATAAAGAACTGGGGGGGCTATATCAGAAGGAAAATGACTATTTTAATGCCAATAAATATTATCATTTGGCCTACAGAAATAACCCCCAAGATTTTACACTACTAAAAAAGATCGCGGACACCTATTATTTATTGGGAGATATAGACTTGGCTATCAAATATAGTCATCAAGGCTTTACGCGTAGCCCTCAGGACTATAACTGGCCCCTGGCTTTGGCCATTCTTTACCAGCAATCTGGGGATAACGAAAAAGCACAAATATTTATTAACACTGCTTTAGATCTAGAGCCTGAACAGGAGTTATTACAAAAGCTGAAAATGGAATATGAACAATAGTAGAACCATCAATAGAATATCAGCCTGCCTCGTTGTTCGTAATGAAGAAAGGAACATTGATTTTTGTTTACAGAGTCTCATGGGAGTGGTTGATGAAGTTGTGCTAGTGCATGATGGTAATTGTGATGATAAAACTCTGGAAATAGCTAAGAAATATAATGCCACTATTTTTATTAGACCATATGTGGGCATGATGGAGGCCCATCTATTGTTCGCACTCCACAAGACTACTGGTGATTGGGTGTTACGAATTGATGCGGATGAATTCTTAACTGATGGGCTGAAGAGTAATCTACGTTCTTTGGTTGTCTCCGCTGACATTGAAAACATTAGTGCCTATTCTTTCGCTTGGACAGATTTTATTCCCGAGAGCAGTAGTTTCATCAAGTCGAAAGAACGTAAAACACCCTTCTTTAGACGTCGAGATCTATACTGGTTTACCATGCCCCATTTCGCCTGGCAAACTCGGGGAGAGACCAGAAAAACAGATTATGTTTTAGGGCAGATTGTTACCAAAAGGTCGGGGAAGGCCTGGTTAAGAGCACAAAAAAAATGGGCCAGAATCCAGGCTGAATATTTGATAAAAGACTATGGAGATTTAGACAACTTTCAGGCAAAAAGAATTGACTGGGAGAAGGTTTACTCTTTTTCTCGTCATAATTCTAAGAATCCCTTACTTCCCATATTGAAAACCATCAAATCTCTAGCAGAGGAATTAATTATAAAAAAGGTTGGTTTAAAAAAGGCGTGTAAACGAGCCCTTTATAATTTTTATTTAGGATATTATATTTATTATTTATCACGTCGCTCATAACATATGAATTATTTTTTTGTGATTATATTTGGTTTAATTATTGGTAGCTTTTTAAACTGTTTAACCTGGCGACTATATAAAAGCGAGAGTCTGTGGGGGAGGTCATACTGCCCCAAGTGTCGTAGAAAAATTGCCTGGTATGACAATATTCCTTTGTTTAGCTTTGTTATGCTAGGAGGCAAATGTCGCCAATGTCACAAAGGTATTTCTTGGCAATACCCTCTAGTGGAGTTGGCTACGGCGATGCTATTCGCCTTTTCCTTTTATTTGAATGGCGACAGCCTTCAATTCCCACTTGTACTTTTGAGGGATTGGTTCCTGATTATAATTTTGATGGTAGTTTTTGTCTATGATTGGCGTTGGCAATTAATTCCCATGAATTGGGTTTGGCCAATGACGGTAGTTATTTTTATCATCAATGTACTAATTGGACTAATTTGGTGGCACATATTATTATGGGCAGCTGTTGGCGCTGCTTTCTTTCTAATTCAGTATCTTGTTACCAAACGCAAAGGGGTCGGTGAGGGCGATATCTGGCTCGGACTACTTTTAGGTGTGAGCTTTCCCAATGCTACGCAATTATTGTTGATAGTGTTAATTTCCTATTGCCTGGGGTCACTTGTTAGCATAATTTTATTGATTGTAAAGAAAAAAGGATGGAAGTCAAAAATTGCCCTGGGCCCCTTTTTGGTGCTGGGGGCATTAATTACCCTATTTTACGGAGAAAAGCTAGTTACTTGGTATTTGGGATTGCTTTAAAAAATTGTTAAAATCCCAAAAATTTTGTATAATACTATAAAGCAATTGTTACTCTCAAATTGACCATGTTTTATTAGTGATTAAATATATTAAATTATATGAAGGATAATATTATTGCCGGCCTGGACATTGGATCAACCGATATTCGATTAGTAATCGGGCAACAAACTCCTGGCCCTACTGGCAACGAGCTGCAAATTATTGGTGCAGTTTCGGTTCCCACCACGGGAGTTAACCGTGGCATAGTTAATAGTATTGAAGAAACCACTTCATCTATTTCTGCCTGCCTAGAAAAAGCGGAACGTCTTGTTGGCGTACCAATTAATAGTGTGTGGGTGAGTATAAATGATCCTCATATTAAATGTGAACGAAGTAAGGGCGTAGTGGCTGTTGGTCGTAGTGACAGTGAAATAACTGAGGTTGATGTTAATCGAGCCATTGAAGCAGCCCGAGCATTAGCTGTACCGGTGAACTACGAAATTTTACATGTTATTCCAATAAAGTTTAGTGTTGACAATCAATCTGATATTAAAGACCCCATTGGCATGAATGGTATTCGATTAGAAGTGGAAACGTTGATTGTACAGGGCCTGAGTACACAAATAAAGAACCTTACAAAGGCTATTTATCGTACTGGTCTAGAAATTGAAGATTTAGTGTTAGCTCCCCTAGCTGCCGCTGAAGCAGTTTTGAGTACTAAACAGAAAGAGCTAGGAGTAGCTTTGATTAATCTAGGATCTTCCACAACATCCTTAGCTGTATATGAAGAGAGAAATCTTATTCATACCGCCATTTTGCCCATTGGAGCAGAGCATATTACGGCTGACATAGCGATTGGCCTACGTTGTCCCATTAATTTGGCAGAAAGAATTAAGAAAGAATATGGTGAGGCTGTCCCTAATGATATTCCAAAGAAGGATGAAATTGATGTAACAGAATTAGTGAAGGAAGAGGAGATAAACGATGACATTAGTTTGGTTTCTCGGAAGTATGTCGCAGAAATAATAAACGCTAGAGTGGAAGAAATATTTGAAAAAGTAGACGCTGAATTCAAAAAGATCAATCGTTCCGGAATGTTGCCAGCGGGAGTAATCTTTGTTGGTGGTGGGGCTAAACTTGACGGATTGGTAGAATCTGCTAAAAAGAAACTAAGACTACCGGCAGCAGTTGGGGAATCCAAAAATGTTAATGTTGTAATTGATAAGGTTAGAAGTCCAGAATTCTTATCAGCGCTGGGGCTAGTAATTTGGGGAAACAATTCTAATGATGAATTAATGGGCGCAGGAAAAATGAAGAAAAATTTTAAAGGCATTGTTAGTAAGACTAAGGGCTTTCTCAACAAGATAATGCCCAAATAATCAAAATAATAATTAATTAAAATAACTCTATGGCAGAAGTAAAACCAGAGATAGAAACATTTGCCAAAATAAAGGTAGTGGGGGTTGGAGGCGGTGGTAGCAGTGCCATCAACCGCATGATTGACGCTGGCATTAAGGGGGTTGGTTTTGTGGCTATCAATACAGATATTCAGGCTCTTCACTATAATAAAGCAAAAGAAAAAATCCATATCGGAAAAACGGTTACCCGAGGATTGGGCGCGGGAATGAATCCAGATTTAGGCAAAGGAGCCGCTGAAGAATCCCAAAATGATATAAAGGAAGCACTTAAGGATTGTGATATGGTTTTTATTACCTGTGGGCTGGGTGGTGGTACAGGAACAGGCGCCTCTCCGATTGTTGCCCAGATTGCTAGAGACATGGGGGCTCTCACTGTGGCTGTAGTTACTAAACCTTTTATTTTTGAGGGTGGACAGAGAAAAAATATTGCCGAGAGAGGGTTGTCCGAGCTGGCTGATAAAGTTGACACCATTATTACTATTTCAAATGACAAATTGTTACAGGTTATTGATAAGAAAACCTCATTATTAGATGCTTTTAAGGTCGCTGATGATGTGTTACGCCAAGGAGTCCAGGGAATTGCTGAGATTATCACTGTTCCTGGCATCATTAATGCTGACTTTGCCGACGTTAAGGCCGTTATGTCTAATGCCGGTTCCGCTCTTATGGGCATAGGTACCGCCAGTGGCGAAAATAGGGCCGTGGAGGCTGCCAAGGCCGCCATTAACTCTAATCTGCTGGATATGTCCATTGATGGCGCACGGGGCATTGTATTCACTGTCACGGGTGGTCCTGATTTGAGCATGAATGAAGTCAGTGAAGCTGCTAAGGTTATCACTTCAGCTGCCGATGAAGATGCCAAGATTATTTTTGGAGCAGTTATTGATGAGAAAATGAAAGATGAGGTAAAGATCTCAGTTGTGGCCACAGGCTTTGATGGCCAACCCAGGAATGTAGACAATGAAATTATTAAATCATATACTCCAAACACTTTTATCAAAAACGAAGAAGCTGATGACGAATTATCTTCCATTAAACCCAGGGAGACAGATAGAAATAAAAGCAAATTCTCAGTCTTTAAAAATATTCAGGTTAAGCCAGCTGTTGAAAAGATAGCTGAGGAGCCAACCAAAGAAGACGATGATTTAAGTGTTCCAGCGTTTATTCGAAAGAAGATGAATTAAAAATAGATAGTTTAAATATTTCAAAAAATCCATCCAGACGATGGGTTTTTTGTAGCACTTCTGATTATTTATTATTGACAGAAGAGGGTTAATTTGATAATTTAGTAGGAATAGTTTTTTAACATAAATACTGTGAGAAATGATATATTTAATTACACATGGCGACAAAAAACCTGGCAATGACCCAGGGCTGACTCTAGAAGGAATTGCTCAAACGCTAGAGTTAAAAAATTATCTACCCCCCAAAAGTCGAGTTATCTGTGGTACTGGCGCTCGACATATTGAAACAGCTCAGATATTGGGGCTTACCCCCGAGAGATACACTTGTATCGTGGGGACCGGTGACAGTAGTGAGAATGGAGTGGTTGTTCTTTCTTGTGGCGCGACTATTGCTTCATTAAAATACACCTCCACGGAGGACATGGGCACGGCTCTGGCAGTGTTAATCCGGGCACTATCTTCAGATGAAGACTATGTTATAATAGCCGGAAGACCCGCTGGGACAATGTTGGGCAAAAGAGATACAAAAGCAGCTTCTGTCTATAAAATCCAGATTGAAATTGGGTTTATAGTCTTGGAAGAATTGATTTCTCTAGGAAACACAGGCTAATTTCTTTGGTAATCAGAAAGTTATTTAAACCGACCCTTTATTTTGGTCGGTTTTTTAATACAGTAGAACTCGATCAATTAAAATAGAGGAGAGAGGTAAAATTATGTAAAAAGTTATCCACAGATTTTATAGAAAAACTTGATAAAGTTAATATTTTATTTAAGATTAGCTAATTTGACCCTTCTTTCTATTTTTGCTAAAATGGAGGCAGACACAACATTTAGTGGTCATAGACCAAAAGAGTACACAAAATATAGGGTTTTATGAAATGTCCCATCTGTTATCATCTAGATACCAAGGTAGTTGATTCCAGGGTAGCCCCTGATGGCCTTTCTATTAGGAGAAGACGCGAATGTCTAAAATGTGCTTTTCGTTTTTCTACCTACGAAGAAGTTGAACTATTGGATTTAATCATTGTGAAGCGTGATGGTCGACGAGAATCATACAGTCGAGAAAAATTAGTAAGAGGACTACGCAGTGCTGCAGAAAAAAGACCCATTACCGAAGATCGTTTTAAGAAGCTCGTTCATTCCATAGAAAGAGATTTACAGCGATTCAAAAAAACGGAGATTACCTATCAGCAGGTTGGCCAAATAGTCATGAAGAATCTGAAAAGAGTTGATCAGGTGACTTATATACGCTACGCCTCTGTCTATGAGTCCTTCAAAGATGCACAGGAATTTAGGAAGGAATTAAACAAGCTCATTAGCACTAAAAAGAAAAAAAATTAATTTATATTTAAACATAAAAATCCCTATGCCAGACAAGATTAGCAAGATTATCAAAAGATCAGGTGAAATTGTTAGCTTTGAGCAAGACAAAGTGACCAACGCCATCCACAAAGCTGCCTTATCCGTTGACATCGATGATCATCAGTTAGCTGAGAAAATTAGTGATCAGGTAACCAAGACATTAAACAAAAAATTTCATAAAAATAGTATCCCAGCCGTAGAAGAAGTTCAGGATATTGTTGAAGAAACATTGATTGAAAATGGCAAGATTAAAATTGTTAAGGCATATATCTTGTACCGTGATCAACATCGTCAATTACGTGATATCAACCAGGACACCATGGATGAAAAGTTGATGGAAGATTATTTGGGCAGGGCTGATTGGCGCCTAAAGGAAAATAGTAACATGAGTTTCTCTGTTCAGGGATTAAATAATTATATTGCCTCAGCTATTTCAGCTAGATATTGGTTAAATAAATTGTACCCAGAAAATATCAGAAAAGCTCATATCGAAGGAGATTTTCATATTCACGATTTGGGGTTGTTGGCACCATACTGTTGTGGTTGGGATCTAAAGGATCTTTTACTAAGAGGTTTTAGGGGTGTGAGTGAAAAGGTTCAGAGTAACCCTCCTAAGCATTTTCGTAGCGCTCTAGGCCAAATTATTAATTTTTTCTACACTTTACAAGGAGAGGCCGCCGGAGCTCAGGCTTTCGCCAATTTTGACACTTACTTAGCTCCCTTTATCCGATATGATGGACTTTCCTATGAGGAGGTAAAACAGGGGTTGCAGGAGTTCATGTTTAATATTAATGTGCCCACCAGAGTTGGTTTTCAGACTCCTTTCACCAATGTTACGCTGGACGTAACTCCGTCACGAACAGTGGCCGAAGAGAATGTTATTATTGGAGGAGAATTAAAAACAGAGAAATATAAAGATTTTCAAAAAGAAATGGACATGTTTAACCAGGCGTTTGCTGAGATCATGTTGGCGGGGGACTCCACAGGACGTGTGTTTGGCTTTCCAATTCCCACCTATAATATTGATAAGGATTTTGACTGGGATAGAGAATGCATGAAGCCAGCCTGGGAAATGACTGCTAAATATGGCATCCCCTATTTCTCCAACTTTGTTAATTCAGATATGGATCGTGATGACGCTCGCTCTATGTGTTGTCGATTACGGCTAGATAACAGAGAACTTAGAAAACGAGGCGGGGGCTTGTTTGGCGCTAATCCTTTAACTGGATCTCTGGGGGTTGTCACTATAAATTTAGCTCGTTTAGGTTACTTATCAAAAAGCAAAGAAGAGTTTAAAGAAAGATTGTTCAAATTGATGGAGCTAGCCAAAGAAAGCCTAGAACTAAAACGCAAAGTAATTGAAAAATTTACCGAGGACCATCTCTATCCCTATTCCATGGTTTACCTTGATAATATCTATAAACGATTTAATGCCTACTGGAAAAACCATTTTTCCACCATCGGTGTTAACGGTATGAATGAAGCGATACTAAATTTAATGGGCAAAGATATTGCCACTCCCGAAGGAAATGCTTTTGCTGGTGAGATTCTTGATTTCATGAGAGAGAAACTAATGGATTTCCAGAATAAAACAAACAATTTATATAATCTAGAAGCTACCCCCGGAGAAGGCTGCACATATCGTTTTGCGAAGAAAGATCAAGAGCTGTATCCAGGGATCACCTGTGCTAACAGTGAAGCTGTCGCGACAGGGGCTAATCCATATTATACCAATTCCACTCATTTGGCCGTAAATTACACAGAAGACATTTTTTCTGCTTTAGACCTTCAGGATAATCTGCAAACTAAATATACAGGAGGAACAGTCCTTCATGGTTACCTGGGTGAACGCCTCCCAAATGGTGAGGCTGCTAAAAAGTTGGTCAAAAAGATTGTTGAGAACTATCATTTACCATATTTTACGGTTACACCAACCTTCTCAATTTGCCCCAAACATGGGTATTTATCAGGAGAACATAAATATTGTCCGAAATGCGATGAAGAGACTGGGTACAAGGATACCGTGGAAGAGATAAGAGCCGCTAATCAAGGCTAGTCAAAAGATTTGTAATTTATATAAATTTATTTTATAATGAACTAAGAATAAGAATTGCCATTTACATAGTTTATTGCAATTCAAATAATACATATGAGCCCAATTAAAACTCAAAGGCAAGAATGTATCGTGTATAGTCGCGTAGTTGGCTGGTTAACTCCAGTTAGAAACTATAATCCAGGTAAAGCATCTGAATATAAAGATCGAAAAACATTTAAAGTTTGCTCTGAGTAGAGCTACACATTAAATTCCATGATAATCGGTGGGCTAGAAAAATTAACTCTCATTGACTACCCCGATCATCTAGCGGCAATCATCTTTACTCAAGGTTGTAATTTCCGGTGTCACTTTTGCTATAACCCTATGCTTGTCCTGTCCCAGAAGGAACTGGACAAAAAAAATAAGAAAGAAAAAGGTTTCCCCCTTATATCCGAAAGAGACCTTTTTCTTTTTTTGAAAAAAAGATTTGGCCGACTAGAAGGAGTAGTCATAACTGGCGGGGAACCAACACTTCACCCCGACCTTTCTTTTTTTATTAAAAAAATAAAAAAGATGGGTTATTTGGTAAAACTGGACACAAATGGTACGAATCCAGAGGTTTTGCAGGGGTTAATTGATGATAAGCTAATAGATTATGTAGCCATGGATCTCAAGGCTCCCTATGAAAAATATGAAAAAGTAGTTGGAGCCAAAGTAAACTGTAATAATATCAAAAAAAGTGTTAAAATAATAAAAAAGAGTGGTTTGCCTCATGAATTTAGAACAACGGTTGTTCCAGGTCTTTTATTTAAATCAGATTTTGTTAAAATGGGCAAAATGATTGAGGGCAATAGCAAATGGTATCTCCAAAAATTCAAGTCAGACGTTGAATTAATTAATTCTGAGTACCAAAGTCAGGCACCATATTCGGATAAAGAGATGAAGCAGTTTGCTATCATTGGACAGAAATATGTGGACCTTTGTGAGGTTCGCGCTTAAATAATTTTTTATGAAAGAAGAAAATCTTCAATTGCCACAAGAGAATAAAAAAGAATTAGCCGATATGTTGCAGGAAAGTTTAGAAATTAATCGGGAAATCTTGCAATCGGTTATATCTATAAAAAGATATTTTCATTGGCGAATAATCTGGAATATAGTTAAGGTGGTGGTTTTAGTTCTCGTGGTTGTCTTTGGAATAATTTCTTTTCAGACAGTTACCTCTTATCTTCAGGGGTATACTTTAGGTTTCCAGCCCTACGCAGAACAGTTGAACCAATTAGGCAGTCTAGGGGATTTAATGGGTAATTAAAAACAGTACCTATGGATAATGATATAGCAGTTTTTGCACAAACAACATATCGTAACGAATTTAAAAAATTCGGTATTAAAACTGACGACCGTCGTCGGCATATGTATTTGATTGGAAAAACCGGAATGGGAAAGTCAACTATTTTGGAAAACATGATTGTAAGTGATATAAGGGCGGGGTTTGGAGTAGCCGTGGTTGATCCCCATGGTGACTTGGCGGAGAAGATTGTTGAGTATATTCCAGATAATAGAGTTAAGGATGTTGTTTATCTCAACCCCTCAGACATTGATTTCCCTATTGCCTTTAACGTAGTAGAGCAGGTTGAGCCTCATCTGCGACACCTGGTTGCCTCTGGATTAATAGGGGTCTTTAAAAAACTTTGGGCAGATTCATGGGGGCCAAGATTGGAGTATATTTTGAGAAATGCTGTTTTGGCAATTTTAGATTTTCCAGGTTCTACTCTTTTGGGGGTAGTTCGGATGTTATCCGACAAAAACTATCGTAAAAAAGTGGTAGCCAATATCAAAGATCCAGTTGTTAAATCGTTTTGGGAAAAAGAATTTGCTGGCTATGCTGATAAGTTTGCTTCAGAAGCAGTCTCACCGATTCAAAATAAAGTTGGGCAGTTTCTTTCAAGTTCCTTGATGAGAAATATAATTGGTCAAGTGAAATCAGCTATTAATTTGCGCGAAGCAATGGATGAGGGGAAAATTATTATAATGAATTTAAGCAAAGGGAGAATAGGAGAAGACAACTCAGCATTACTGGGAGCAATGATGATTACTAAAATCCAGCTAGCGGCCATGAGTAGGGTTGATATCCCCGAACTAGAACGACGAGACTTCTACGTTTATATTGATGAATTCCAGAATTTTTCCACAGAAAGTTTCGCCAATATTTTATCAGAAGCTAGAAAATATCGTCTGAATTTGATTTTGGCTCACCAGTATATTGAACAACTTGGTGATACTGTTAAAGCAGCTGTCTTCGGTAATGTAGGAACCCTAGTGGTGTTCCGAGTGGGGGCAGCAGATGCTGAAGAATTGGTAAAAGAATTTACTCCAACTTTTACAGAGGAAGATATTGTTAACTTGCCTAAATATGAAACATATCTAAAGTTGATGATTGATGGCGTATCTTCAGCACCATTTTCTGCTGTTGGGCTACCTCCTCTAACCAAAGAGGAGCAAACAAATAATACAGCAGCGGTAATAGCTTATTCACGAGAAATGTATGCTTCACAAAGAGAAATGGTTGAAGAAAAGATTATGCGTTGGCATGAAGATTATGGGGAGGAAGATGCTCGAACAGCTAAGAAGGAAATGATTAGGAAATATACACCATCAGCGACTATTTCCGAGAATGCCCCCAGAACAGCGGCGCCCATCAGAGAAACAAAAGAAGAGACAGGTAACGATGCGGTCTGCTCTAATTGCAAGATAAGTACTAAAATTAACTTTGTGCCCGATGGTATTCGGCCAATCTATTGCAAGGATTGTTTGAGTAAGAAGAGGGAAGAAAAACGACTAGACCTTGAAAATCGTCGTCAGGCAAAAACCATAGAAAGAAAAACGTTGGACGAGACCCCCGTGGTAACAGAGGAAAGTCTTCCTACTTTGTCCCTTAATGATTTAAAGGCCATTAAACCAGTGGACTTTAAAGGCAGGACCATAAAAACCCCAGATCCAGCTGAAAGAGTTGAGGAGGTTTTTGCCAAATTTGAAGAGAAAGCTGGAGAAGAAAAAGATCTTAAAGAAGGAGAAAATATTACTTTATAAACATATGTATTTATTTTTTGACACTGAGACAACAGGGTTGCCTAAGAATTATCAAGCGCCACTTGATGATTTTTTAAATTGGCCCCGACTAGTTCAGCTGGCCTGGAGCCTCTATGACGCTGAGGGAAATCACTGGGAGAGTCATAATTACATTATTAAGCCAGTCGGATTCATTATTCCCGAAGAATCTAGCAAGATCCATCGTATTTCTCAGGAGAAAGCGCTGAAAGAAGGAATCAAGGTGGAGAAAGCTTTAACTCATTTTTTAGAACAAGCCAGAAATGCATCTCATCTAATTGCTCATAACTTCGATTTTGATGAAAAAATTGTTGGCTCTGAATTGTTAAGGAATAAATTAGGAGTTTTCCCTGTTAATGCCAATAAAGTTTGTACAATGAAGTCAAGTGTTAATGTGTGTAAGATAGACAACAGAAGAGGAGGCTATAAATGGCCCACTTTAACTGAACTTCATAGTTTCCTGTTCCAAGGAGATTTCTCTGATGCTCATGATGCGGTGTTCGATGTGAATGCTTGCGCTAAATGCTTTTTTGAGTTAAAAAGAAGGAAAGTGATTTAACTATGAATTATCTAAAGATTGGCAAGGCAACTGAATTAACGGGCAAGAATCGGACATTGTACCGATTTTTTGAGATTATACCCGGCTTTCTATCAATTGCTACTCTTCTGGTATTGCTAATATTTTCTTATTTTAAGCCTGTTTGGGTGGCTTATTTCATCATCGCCTTTGATGTTTACTGGCTACTGCTAGTTCTCTATATGGCGATTTTTTTAATTACTTCATATCGTCGCCTTAAACAGGGCTTAAAGATTAATTGGCAAAAAAAGTGTGATGAATTAAAAAATAATAACTTTAGCGCAGAGGTTCATGATAAATCCTTGGCACGCCTAGGGCTATCTTATCTTGATTTATATCAATTAATTATTCTCCCCTCATATGATGAGGGAGTGGAGATAATAAAATCTTCCCTGGATTCTTTGGCTGATGATGGTTTCCCCAGAGAACAGATGATTGTTGTGGTTGCCCTGGAAGAAAGAGTGGGGCCAATTGCTAAAGAAAGAGCGGCTATTCTACGACAAGAATTTGGCAATAGGTTTGGGCAGTTTATTATTACTTTTCATCCCGATAACATAATTGGAGAACTAAAGGGTAAGGGAGCTAATCAATCCTGGGCGATTAAGGAGGTAAAAAAAGAAATAATTGATCAAAAAGGCTTGGACTACGATAAGATTTTAGTTAGCGTTTTTGACAGTGATACCGTAGTTAGGTCCGGTTATTTTTTTGCTCTCAGCTATAAATTTCTTACAGTCAATCACCCTTATCGAGCCAGTTATCAACCGATTCCTGTTTATCATAATAATATTTGGGAAACACCCTTCTTCTCTCGTCTAGCCGCATCTTCCAATACTTTTTGGCAGATGATTATGCAGATCAGGCAAGAGAGCCTGGTAACATATTCTTCTCACTCTATGACCTTTAGGGCACTAAATGAGATTGGTTTTTGGTCTACTAGTATGGTAAGTGAAGATTCACGTATTTTTTGGCATTGTCTTTTTTATTATCAAGGTAATTATCGAGTTGAACCTTTGTATTATCAGGTGTCCATGGATGTTACATGTGATCAAACTCTGTGGCAAACTGCTAAAAGTTTATACAAGCAGCAGCGTCGTTGGGCTTGGGGATCCGAAAATATTCCCTATCTTTTATTTAACATGACCAAGAACTGGAAAACAATTGATCGTAAAAAATTCATTAGTCATGTGTTGATTCAGATTTATGGGTTCCATTCTTGGGCTACCAGCGCTTTAATTATTGCTGTTATTGGCTGGATGCCAATGCTCTTAGGAGGAGATCGTTTTAATTCAATGGTTCTTTCTGGTAATCTACCTTTGATTACTCAAACTCTAATGAATTTTGCCATGGTTGGCTTAATTCTATCAGCTGTGGTATCTTCTTTGCTGTTGCCAAAACGACCAAAGAAATATAAAGCTTGGAAAAACATTAGGATGCTTTTGGAGTGGGTTTTTGTGCCCATTACCATTATATTTTTTGGATCAATCCCCTGTTTCGATGCTCAAATTAGATTAATGAGAGGGAAATATATGGGATTCTGGGTTACACCGAAATCGCGCTAGGCTAATCTTTGTGGTATAATAAAAGAAATGGCTAGAAAAAAAATGAGCCCCCATGTTTTAAAGGAGGGCCAATACAAACAACCAAATTCTTTTATTTATCGCTTGATATCTAATCAGCGTTTTTTAGCTATTATAGGTTTATTTTTTTTGTTGATAATAGTTCTCCCTCTGGCAAAAACCTATAGTCAACGACGATTGATTGAAAGAGAGATCGAGGAAATAAAGGAGGAAATTGTGGAATTTGAAAATAAAAACCAAGAGTTGAAAGAAATTATTTCTTATTTAGAGTCGGACCAGTCTTTGGAAGAACAGGCTCGACTGGGATTAAATATGCAAAAGCCAGGAGAGCAGGTAATTGTGGTTAATAACAAAACGGGGCAGGTTAAAGAGGTAAATACCGGGAAGCTAGCAGAACAAAAAAGTAATTTTATAAAATGGTGGAATTATTTCTTCCAACAATGAGCCGAGAAGGAGAATCGAACTCCTGACCTACGCGTTACGAGTGCGTTGCTCTACCAGCTGAGCTATCTCGGCGAAAAAGAGCGGGTGAGCGGAATCGAACCGCCGTCTTCAGCTTGGGAAGCTGACATAATAACCATTATACGACACCCGCAGTATATTAGCGAACAAGTATATTATAGTCTTATAAAAATAGTTTAGTCAATTATAATTTATGCTGTCTAGATTGAAAAAAAATCTTTTTTTATTACCAATATTATTAGTACTACTAATACCGATTTCTGCTAACTCGGGGTCAATAACTGACTTGAAAGTTGCTTATGATCCCCAGGCCTTTACTTCACCAGTAGCACAATTAAATATAGCCTTCACGGATGCAGTTAACCTGCCCTGGTCATTGGAAGCATTGTCTCCTGCTTATGACTATTCTTTTAGTAACTTTGGCTTCTATGATCCCAGCAGGTTACTGGAGATAAAAATATATTATACAGTTAACAGCGCTGACTATAAACGGATTTTTTCCTACGATGCTTTTGCTAAAACCTGGCAACCACTGGATACCACAGATTATCCTGAACAGAGATTTGTTGTCGCTAAAACCAATTCCACCTCTGGTCAAGTAATTGTTCTATCTAGTCCCAAACTGATGACCGTGGGTACAGCCAGTTGGTATGCCTTCAGGGGAGGAGACTTTGCCGCTTCCCCGGATTTTGCCAAGGGGTCAGTTCTTCGAGTGCACAACCTAGATAACGGCAAAACAGTTGATGTTACCATTAATGATTGGGGGCCAGAAAGAGATAAACATCCGGATCGGGTGATAGATTTAGACAAAGTGGCTTTTAGCAAAATAGCATCACCAAGCGTAGGTTTGATTAGGGTAAAGATAGAGCCAATTAAAATAGTTGTATCAGAAATTGCCGCCAAGACTCCACAGCTTAGTGATCAACCTAATGTTACGGCTGACTCTGCCATAATCATGCTGGAGAAAACAGGCGAAGTCATCTGGGGTAAAAATCAGACACAAGCCTCACCATTAGCCAGCCTCACTAAATTAGTAGCGATTAAGGTATTTTTGGATACAAAACCAACCATGAATCAAGTTGTTACCTATAAATACCAAGATGAAAAATATAATCACCAGTATTGTAAGCCTTGGGAATCTGCGCGTCTCCGTGTTAGTGAGGGAGAAACGCTCACAGTTGAAGATTTAATCTATAGTTCTCTGGTCGGTTCAGCTAATAATACAGTAGAGACCTTAGTTAGAGTCAGCGGGTTAACTAGAGATCAGTTTGTGGCCAAGATGAACGAAGCTGTACAAAAATGGGGAACGAAAGCTACTCATTTCACAGAACCCACTGGCCTGTCCCCAGAAAATGTGAGCTCTCCGCTTGATTATGCTATAATAACTAGAGAGGTTCTTTCTAACCCTCTGATCAAAAAAATTAGTTCCACCTATCGCTACGAGTTTAGCACCATTAACACCAAGAAATATCATCGCCTGACCAATACCAACCCAATGATAAAGAATAATGAACATTCTCTTGTGGGTTCTAAGACTGGTTATTTGGATGAGGCAGGATATTGCCTAATGACTATGGCAAAAACAGATCAAGGCAATCTAATTATTATTAACTTTAACTCTAAAAGCAAAGCAGAAAACTTTCTTGATAATGAACAATTAATTCACTATGGACAGAAGGTTTTACAGAGCAGAAAGTAATTATGATTAAAACTCATAACATTTCTAAAAGTTACGACAAAAAAACTAAAGTGTTGTCCGACGTTAGCCTTCATATTGCCCCCGGAGAATTTGTTTCCATTGTGGGTCAGTCAGGAGCTGGCAAAACTACTTTAGTCAGAGTTTTAATTGGAGAAGAAGCGGTTGATCAAGGACAAATCGTTGTGGGGGATTGGGATATCACTAAAATTAGTAAACGAGAAGTACCATTTTTGAGAAGACAGATTGGAGTTATTTTTCAGGACTTTAAATTGTTACCCAAAAAGACATTGGAAGAAAATGTCGCCTTTGCTCTAGAGGTTTGTGGTAGCAGTTCTAAAAAGATTAAAAAGATTGTTCCCAGTGTACTTAAAATAGTAGGGCTAGAAGATAAGAAAGACCGTTACCCCCATGAAGTATCCGGTGGTGAAAAGCAAAGAGCGGCCATTGCTCGAGCCTTAGTGCACCAACCTAAGATTCTTTTAGCCGATGAGCCCACCGGTAATTTAGATGCTATTAATGCTAACGAAATCATTGATTTATTATTAAGGATTAATAAATTTGGAACCACAGTTATATTGGTAACGCATAATCGAGAGATTGTTAACAGTTTACATAAACGAGTTATTACCATGGATCGGGGAAGAGTTATTAGTGACCAGGAAAGAGGTAAATATATATTATAGTATGCTGTCTTTATTGCGGATAATAAAATTTAGTTTTCAGGATATTGCTAGAAACATTTGGTTAACCCTGGTAACCATTACTATTTTGCTATTGGCTCTTTTTTCCATCAACATGCTAACGGCAGTGCAGTTAATTAGTGATAATGCCGTGACAGCCATTAAAGAGAAAATCGATATTAGTTTATATATTAAAGCGGAAACACCAGAGAGTGAGATTTTAGCACTTAAAGGACAGCTGGAAGAATCAGCCAGGATTAAGGGGGTGGTTTATATCTCTAAACAAAGTGCACTAGATTCGTTTCGAGAAAAATATAAGAATAATCAAGCGGTTTTATCTGCGTTAAAAGAATTAGGACGTAATCCTTTATCACCCAGCCTAACAATTGCTCCCAGTAATTTAGAAGAGAGCAGTTTGCTCATTAATGAATTAAGAGTCTTAGATAATCCTATTATTGAGTCAAGAGACTTCTCTGATAATACCATTATTCTTTCCAAGATTAATAACATTACTAAACGAGTTGGTGAGATTGGACTATTCATTGTTTCTATTTTTATTATCACCAGTCTTTTGGTTGTCTATAACGCTATTCGTGTTTCCATATACACCCATCGCAAAGAGATAGAAATTATGAGATTAGTGGGCGCATCCAATTGGTTTATCTATATGCCTTTTATTTTCTCTGCGTTTATCTATGCCCTGTTGAGCATAGTTATAATGATATCCGTATTCTATCCTTTTTTAAGTTTATTGCAGCCCTATTTAGAAGTATTCTTTACTGGCTATAATGTGAATATTCTCTCCTATTTTGTTAGTAATTTTTTGTTTATCTTTGGCATTCAATTTTTAGCAATATTGTTTATCAATATCATTGCCAGCTGGTTCGCTGTTCGTCGCTATGCTAGAGTATAGTTGACTTTTCCCTAGTTTTTTAATATTATCCTTTTGTTAGGATTTTATTTATATTCGGAGATCGTCTAATGGTAGGACACCAGGTTTTGGTCCTGGGTATCGGGGTTCGAATCCCTGTCTCCGAGCAGTTAATTTCTGTGCAAACGACCCTTTTAGGGGGTCGTTTTGTGTTATATTTGCCTTTTATTCTCTAGAAGGTATAATTATCATATAAACAATAACTAATATGATAGAGAAGAAGACTAAACAGAAGATAAAAGAACAAGCTAAGGCTTTTTTTAATGGAGCAAGCGGTTGTCATGATTGGACGCATGTAGAGAGGGTTGTTAATTTAGCAATAAAGATTGGGAAAAAAGAAAAAGCCGATTTGGATGTTGTAGAAGTGGCTGCGTTATTACATGATATTGGCAGAAAAGAAGAGATGGACAGCAAGGGAAAGATTTGTCATGCTGAAAAAGGTGTTAGTTTAGCACAGGATATTTTAGAAGAATATAATATAGATAAAAAAGATGTTGAAAACATTTTACATTGTATAATCACTCATCGTTTTAGGAATAATCATGCACCAGAGACCATTGAAGCAAAGATTCTGTTTGATGCTGATAAGTTAGATTCAATAGGAGCCGTTGGTATAGCTAGAGATTTCTTGTTTGCTGGAAATTCTGGTTCCAATTGTTTATACACTGGCAATGAAAAAAAATTAGCTGAACAAGGTGAAGATCATTCTTTTTCAGAAGAAGATTCTGCCATATTAGAATACGAGATCAAGTTAAAGAAAATAAAGGATAAGATGTTAACACAAACAGGCATGGAAATAGCACAAAAAAGACATGATTTTATGAGTAATTATTTCAGGGTATTCTGGCAAGAAGTTAATGGAGAGTTGTAATCAATCTCAGTTCGTATACGGTTGATTACTTTGAGCAAGATTTACAAAATAGTACCTTTCGTGCTATTTTTATTATATATAGTGGATATAATTAAATTAACAATATGAAAAAACTACTCATTTTAACTCTAGTTCTGTTTGTATTATCTTTATCGGCTTGCAGTTTAAATAAGGATAATAGAGGTGAAGAAAAATTGGATCAAACAAATCAGTCGAACATTGTTGGTGGTGATCGTGATGAGCACGGTTGCATCGGTTCAGCAGGCTATAGCTGGTGTGAAATAAAACAACAATGTCTCAGAGTTTGGGAAGAAAGTTGTGAAGCGAATAATCTTGAGACTAATGAAAGTATATCTTCTGAAAAACTAGGGATTGAAGTTTCTTATTATTCAAATCCTGAAAATGAAACTGGATCAAAAATAGAAGGTAATCGCATTTATTTTTATATGAATGGACCGGTAACTGTTAGTGATTATGAATCAGGGCAATATTTAGAAGAGTTTACTAAAGAAGTTAATTCCAGCCTTCAAAGCGCCATTGAAAATAAGTTTTTACAAAATATAAATAAAGATAAATGTTTTGTTGAAATTATCGAAGATACTGCTGAATATCAAAAAGCTATTATTAATTATCCTAACACTCCTTGTTCTGACGGCAGCCCCGATTTTAATTGTAGTGCTTGCCCTGCCGGATATAGTCGAACTAACGGTATTTCTTATTTTATATATTACAAAAACCACCCAAATTTGTACTTTTATTTCAGTATTGGTCAATATTCATTAGTAATGGGTGCCTCGCAAGCAACAGCCAACTTAGAATGGTTTAATAATATAGAATTTTTAAAGTAAATTTTATTAGAAGGGATGGGTTTTATAGTAGTTTAATTAGTTAGAACACATTTAATGTTAGCACAATAAGTTCGGAAGATAATCCCGTATGCGAGCACTAAAGAAAAATGAGCCGAAAGGCTTGTTTTTGTTAGGTAAAAAGCTCTAAAGTATTTGTTATATCTTTGTCGCTTTAGCAAATAAGCTATTTTTATTAAGAAAAACCAGTTTCAATCCTTGGCTTATTTATAAAATGTAGGGTTTGGTATATAATTTATGTATATGAATAAAAAAATAAAAATCGTCGCATTCTTAGTGATTCTGTCTATAGTTGGATGTGGGTCGTATTTAGTTTTTAGCTATTTAAATAAAGATCGTGCTCAAAGTCCGAAAACTAGTGTTGAATCCGAAAAACAATCCGCCCTTATTTATTTAGAAACGCCCTTGCCCAATGAAATTATTAGCAGTCCGCTCACTATTTTGGGACAAGCCCGAGGCCCCTGGTTTTTTGAAGCTAGCTTTCCGGTTAAGATTTATAACGATAATGGTCAGTTGCTGGGGGCGACTGTAGCGCAGGCGATCGCCACCGACGATAGCTGGATGACCGATAAATTTGTGCCATTTAAAGCGGAGTTGGAATTTAATCCTTCAACGAGTACTGGCGGCATTTTAGTTCTAGAAAAAGATAACCCTTCTGGCTTACCAGAAAATTATGCTGAGTTACGCGTGCCAGTAAAACTTTTAGTTAGCTTAGATAAAATAAAGATAAAAGTTTTCTTTAATAATAATAAGCTAGATCCGGCTGTCTCTTGTAATAAAGTTTTTCCGGTTGAACGAGAAATAATTAAAACTGTGGCTGTTGCTCGAGCCTCTCTGGCTGAACTTTTAGCCGGCACTACTTCAGAGGAAGAAAAGGACGGTTTTATAAAAATTATTGGACCCGACGTTAAGATTCAAAGTTTAACTATTCAAAATGGAGTGGCTAAAGTTGATTTTAGTGAGCAGTTAGAGGCGGGAGGTGGCGGTTCTTGTCGTAGTGGAGCGATTATCGCTCAGATTAACGCCACTCTTAAACAGTTTCCTAGCGTAGAAAATGTTATTATTTCGATTAACGGGCGCACGGAAGATATCTTGCAGCCTTAATAAATAGAATTTAGAGGTTTAGAGTATATAGATAGAAAACACTAACCCGGTTGGTGTTTTCTAAATGTTTCGGATGTAGCAAGCTGAGAGGTGACTGACCAAATGGGGTTAGAATTTTCTCCATAATTAGCCATCGGGGTTCGAAGACAGTCCTTTTAAGAGAATAAAACCATAAAAGCGAACCATCAGATTCGCTTTTGTGTTCTTTGGTGCTATTTTTTAGATATCTCAAATGTTTTATTTGATTATGAAGTATTACCTATTTTAGGAGTTAGTTGGTTATTGAGTTGCCGATTTTATAATTAGTAAAGAAAGCATCAGGGACGTCTTCCACATTCTTATTCCAGTTCGTTCCATAATATTTATCAGCAATCTCCGGTGTTATCATTAGGCGTAACGTTCCGTTACGATCCACAGCATAGACTCGGGAATCCGTTTGTATTTTTACTAATTTAACACCGGGTCGATAGGTAACGTTTCCACCCAACATAATTTTACTCATGTCTTCAGGAGTAATTATCTCTACAGTGGAAAAATCTTGGTACCAGGTTGCATAGGTTTGAACGTTCGGGAAAACATAGCGTTTACCGTCCGCACCGCAGTAATAAACAGAGGAGATTGAGGGAATGCGGATCAGTGAACCAGCCACACAGTAAGGTGTTGAATTTGGATTAATAATCAGCCCCTTGTCTGAATTAATAGTCGGACTAGCGTCTTTGACAGCGCTAATGCTATAAGTATAAATTTCCAAAGCTGCATTCAGATATTGATAGGGATCAATGGCCGTGTCGTCCGCCAAACGGATCTCAAAATGGAGATGGGAAACGGTTGCTTCGGCGTTTCCTGAATCACCGACCCAGGCGATGTGTTGACCTTGAACGACAGTTACTCCTTGGTTTATGCCAGGTGCATAGGCATATTGCAGGCCACCCTGACCATCATCTGTTCCGGGTGTGTCGTTATTAATATGAAGATAGTTGTATTTATAGCCATCGTCACCGGCAATGGAAATCATATAGCCATAGCTTGGTTCAGTCGTAGAAGCAGAAACAATCCGGCCACCTCGCGCCGCCACAATTGGAGTCATCTTAGGGGCGATTAGATCGTTGCCCTCATGAAGTCGTCCGCCACTACGCCCGTCACCGAAATCATCGCCAAAATTTACTATTCCTTGGACTGGAAAAATAATGTCTGGCGGTCCGGATATCGTGATAACAGGGGTGTTGTGCCAACTATGATAATTAAAAAGTTGATTATAATCAGAATCAAGCTGCGCATTTACCAAGGAAGGTAGCAGCAGAACAACGACAATTAGGAGGTACCAGTTTGTATGTTTATTCATATTTTTAAGATTTATTTTATTTAAACTAAAAACAAATAGTTTCTTTTGTATAATGTGCACCTAAAGCTATTTGCGATAGAACAAAGAAGGGGCAAGGCTGCTAACTCAGATGATTGTTTGACTTTATTCAATAAGCAATACTCATTTAATCATTGTACTTTGATTCCGTTAATAAAGCTATCATTTAAATTACCAGAAAAGGGGTGTTCAAGATATCTCCTATTTCAATCATGTCTCAAACTCCAGGCAAATATAAAATAGTCTCTAAATAACGCTAATATTAGTGTTATTTTTTGTAATATCGACAAAGGTATAGTTATATGATATATTTTATTGTTAAAACAGTTCATTTACATTTAATAACCAATATTTAAGATCATGACAGAAATGAAAAAAGGGAAAATTCTTTCCCAGGGCAAAACCAAAGCAATTTTCGCCGTTGAAGGTGATCCAAATTTTGTTATTTTGCAAAATCAAGATGAAATAACGAAAAATGATGACAAAACACTAACGGAGACCATGGCATCTAAAGCTCAGTATGCTACTGCCACTACGTGCAGAGTATTTCAGCTGTTAAAAGATGCTGGCTTACCAGTAGCATTTGAACGTCAGATTTCATCTACTGAATTCCTGGCACCGAAATGTGCCATGATACCACTCGAAGTAATTATCAGGCGGTATGCAGTTGGTAGCTACTTGCAGAGATTCCCTAATTTAAAAGGAACTAAAGGCACAACACCAACTCGTTTCCACAAATTAGTTTTTGAATTGTTCCTGAAAACCACAGACGGACAAATCAAGAATCAATCAGGGGAGGCTATTGGGCAAACGCCAAATGACATTTTGGCTGGTCCAGGGCAGATTAAACCGGTAGATGACCCATTTATCGTTAATCCTTTTCAACGTTCATGGGCGCTAAAACACCCCAAAATCCCAAATTGGAATGATGATTCTGATTTAAAATTGAACGTTGAGAATGATCTGATTCTACCCAAGCAAATTACCATCGAAGAGATCGAAACGATTACTCGCAAGGTTTTTCTGGTTCTGGAAAGTGCTTGGGCGCAACTGGGCTGTCGCTTGATTGATTTTAAGATCGAATTTGGCTTAGACACATATGGCCGGTTGTTGGTGGCTGATGTTATTGACAACGATAGCTGGAGATTAAGAACGGCTGGTTGGGAAGAATTGAGCAAACAACTTTTTCGCGACAACTATTCCATGGAAACAATTTCTGAAAAATATGCTCTTGTGGCTCAATTAGTCGAAAGATTTGTGCTACCCAAGCAAGCGATTGTTTTTTGGCGCGGTGCACTCGGTGATGATCTACCCAAGTATGAGAATATCCCGGGGGTAGATTTTGTTGATATTGTAAAATCAGGACATAAATCACCTCAATTTTGCCTGGAAAAGCTGGAAAAAGTTTTATCCGACTATCCGCAAGGCGGTGTTATTATGCCAGTAGTTGGCATGAGCAATGGTTTGGGGCCGGTTTTATCAGCCAGAACCAGTTGGCCAGTAATAGCTGTTCCAGCAAGTGTTGGCCAATCTCCACATGATGTTTGGAGCAGTCTATCGATGCCAAGCAATGTTCCTATGTTGACTGTTCTATCGCCGAAGAACGCTCTTTTAGCGGCTCTTAATTGTTTAGCCGCCAAGAATCCAGCAGTTTACATGCTGAGACAATATTTGGTAGAAACATTGGACGCCTAATCATGGTTCAATAATTGGTAAAAACAGTCGTATTTATAACGGAGTCATTCAAAAGCTCCGTTTTTTATTTTAATATAGTTTTCAGTATTTAATAACCAGAATAAGGGCTTCTGATTGACTTCAAATGAGAATAATGGTTAAATAATATGAAAGATAAAAAGTAAATTAACAATTTAAACATTAACCAAATCCTATATAAAGATGACAACACTAAAAAGTAATTTGACTCCCGGAAGTGCGATTTCTCCGATTGATGGACGATATCGCGAAAAGACCGCTGAACTTGCCAAATTTTTTAGCGAGCAAGCATTGATGAAGTATCGGCTATTAGTTGAGGTAGAGTATCTAATTGTTCTATCGCAAATTGCTGGAATTATTCGCCCCATCACTGAACAAGAAATAATTTTCCTTCGTAGTTTGTATGGTGAATTTTCCGATGAACAATTTTTGATGATTAAAGATCTTGAGAAAACAACAAACCACGATGTTAACTCTGTTATTAGATATTTTAAAGAGGTATTGAAAGATAGCTCTTTAAAAGATTTAATAGAGTTTGTCCACTTTGGTTTAACCTCAGAAGACGTTAATAATCTTTCCTTTGCCTTCATGCTTCGCGGAGGCACAAGCATTTTACTAGATCACTATCAAACCATTTTATCTGTAATAATTGATTCTATGGTTAGTCCTCATGAGCACACACCGCTACTAGCGCGTACTCACGGACAACCAGCTTCCCCCACAACTGTTGGTTGGGAGATGAATGTTTTTGCAGAAAGAATAAGAATGATTATTAGTGAAATTCAATCTTTTAATATACTTGTTAAATTTGGTGGAGCAACTGGTGGACACAATGCTCTTAATGTTGCATATCCGGAAATTGATTGGCGATTTATTTCTCGAGTTCTTGTAGGCAACCTCAATAAGATTGAGAAAACAAATATGGAAATGATTTATAATCCATATACCACGCAGATTGAATCGCATGACACCTATGCACAGTTGTTCGCAGACTTAAGTAGGGTTAATACAGTTCTGGTTGATTTCGCCCGAGACATGTGGATGTATATTGCCTTGGAAGTATTCACACAAAAGCCGGTCAAGGGAGAAGATGGCTCAAGCGCCATGCCTAACAAGGTTAATCCAATTGACTTTGAGAATGCGGAAGGGAATTTGGGTATAGCCAATGCCTTGCTCCATTTCTTTATAAGTGAATTACCAGTTTCTCGCATGCAGCGTCATTTAACTGATTCGACGATCATTCGTAATTTTGGTCCAGCCTATGCCCATGTGCTCATTAGCCTGAAAGCCCTAAAGAAGGGTATAGGGAAATTATATGTTAATATCGATAACATAAAGAAAACCCTAGATGAGAATTGGAGTGTTGTTGCGGAAGCATACCAAACAATTTTGAGAAGAGAAGGTGTCAGCGGTGGGTATGATATCCTAAAAGAGCTTACCCGAGGAAAAAGGGTAACCGAAGAACTGCTCCACAATTTCGTTGATCAATTAGCTGAAGACAGAAAACTGTCAACTAAATTAATTGAGGAGCTAAAAAGCATTACTCCTCATAGCTACACTGGAAACAGATGTATAAAGTAGATTTCAATCCCGTTCAAATGAAGAACGGGATTTTTAATTGGCTAGAAACTCTACACACAAAAAAGACTTGAACCTCTCCGTTATCCCGAGCAATATATAAAAAACACCTTGTTTAGAGGTGTTTTTGTTATAAAATAAACTGTTCTATGCTAATATAGAAGTACATGGATAATCTAAAAGATAACAATAGAATTCTATTCATCCCCGGGTGGTTAGATAGCGGAGAATTGCATGGCTATAAAAATAGCCTAAATATTTGGGACAGAAAGGTTGATGTAACAGAGAAGTTTAATGTTGATTTTGTTATTGCTCACAGCATAGGATCGTCTGTGGCACTGTATAATTGGAATATACACAAGAACTTTAGAGTTATCTTAATTAACCCTGTGTTTTTAAGAAAAAACATATTTAAAAGATGGTTGAACTTCATATTTCACGAAGGAACAAGTTGTCCGCCCAAAAGGATAAAGCTATTTTTTTCTGCTATCTCCGCCTTAGCTAAAGCCAAGAGCTTTTTTAGGGTTCCGATTGTTGATATTTTATATAGCATCCCCAAAGATAAGATAACTATTATTTATGGCGAAAAAGATAAATACCTTTGTGATATTAAAGTCGTTGACCAGCTCCGTGCTAAGGGACTTCGGGTAATAAAAGTAAAAGATGCTGGCCATAACTATAATATGAATATTGAGCAAGCTATTATTGATGTTATTTCCGGTCTAAGGCGCTGAGTGTTGTCAAATTATCCCAGGGTTATCTAATGGAATTAGATATGCTATACTTATTTCTATTAATATGAATATTATGAATATCAAAATAAAGCTACTTTTGGTCTTTTTTTTAGCTTTTATCCTTTTTCAAGCAAATGCTGTTTTAGCTAAGGATAACCTTAATGCATATCTTTTCTATGGCGATGGTTGTCCTCATTGTGCCGAAGAAGAAGCCTTCTTGAAAACAATGGAGGATAAATATCCTTTTCTAGAAATATATAGATACGAAGTATATCACGACCAAGATAATATTAGACTTCTTCAGGCGGTAAGTAAGAATATTGATGCGCGAGTAGACGGCGTCCCCTTTTTGGTTATTGGTGATACCAGTTTCGTTGGTTATGCTGGAGAGATAACAGCTGGAGAAATAGAAAAACAAATAGAAACATGTTCCCTGGGTGCTTGTAGTGATGATACAGCTGCCATTATTGGTGTAGAAAAATCAATCATTGGCCAAGAGGAAAATAATTTACGAACAGACAAGAAGCATAAACTGATTAATTTACCATTTTTTGGAGAAGTGGATATTTTAAAGTTTTCTCTACCAGTAATCACCATTGTTCTTGGAGTTTTGGATGGTTTTAACCCCTGTGCAATGTGGGCCCTCATCTTTTTGATTGGTTTATTATTGGGAATGAAAGACAGAAAGAAAATGTGGATTTTAGGTAGCGCCTTCATTGTTGTTTCTGCCATTGTATATTTCATATTCATGGCCGCCTGGCTTAATTTAATTATATTCCTGGGCTTTATTGTTTGGATAAGAATATTAATTGGACTCTTGGCTCTATTTGGTGGTGGCTATAGTCTGAAAGAATTCTTCTATAACAAAGATGCCAGCTGTAAGGTGAGTGGCGGAGATAAAAAGCGTAAAACTTTTGAAAGGATGAGGTTGGCAATTCAAAAGAATAGCTTCTGGTTGGCTCTGGGCGGAATTATCGTTTTAGCTTTTGTGGTCAACATGATTGAATTAGTTTGTTCAGCTGGGTTGCCAGCTGTCTATACCCAAGTTTTGATTCTCAATGATCTGAGTGTATGGCAACAGTATTTATATCTTCTGGGCTATATCTTTTTCTACATGATTGACGATTTGTTTGTTTTCTTCGTAGCCATGATTACCTTAGAAATGACAGGAATTACCACTAAATATGTTAGAGCAGCTCGGTTAATAGGGGGAATCTTAATGTTAATCATTGGAATTTTACTTATTTTTAAGCCCAGCTGGTTAATGTTTGGCTAAAACTACTGACATCACTATGACAAAAATGAAGTCTCTTAAATATCTAATTATAATTATAGTAGGGTTAATAGCCCTATCTCTGTTGATTGTGTTTAGGAGTAATATGGTGAGTTCCAGTGGAGATAATAGCGAGAATGCCAATGAGTCATCCGGGCAAGCTACTCCACAGGATAGACAGGTGAACGTGGAGATAGTTCCTGGCTCTGCTTACAGCACGCTCATGACAGATACTGGCGTAAGCACAGAGACTGCCAATGAAATATATGAAGCTTGTTTAGAGGAGTATGATTTAGCACAAATAAAGGCCGGTCATAGTCTGGAATTAATATACGACAAAGATACAAATGAGTTAAAAAAATTAATCTATAAAATTGATTCAGAGGATGAAGTGGCGACAGAAAAAAAGGTAGTGGACGGAGTTAGCTCTTGGGAGGTAAAAGTTCAGCCGATTAATTACGAAGTAGAAATAATAACCAGAGAAGCCCGGGTGGATAGCTCGGTCTATCAAGCCGCTTTAGATAATAATATTGATGAAAGAGCTATTATAGAATTAGCCAACGCTTTTCAATGGTCCATTGATTTTTCCATGGACACCAGAGTTGGAGATAGCTTCAAGTTTATTTATGAAGAAAGATCTTTGGATGGAGAATATCAAATGCCAGGACAGATTTTTGCTGGCAGATATGTAAATGATGGAGAAGTATTTGAAGTGTATTATTTTGAAGAAAATGAAGATAATAAAGGATACTTTGATGCAGATGGTAATTCCGTTCAAAAGATGTTTTTAAAGGCTCCCGTAGCATTTAAGTATATCTCTTCGGGATTTACCACGGGGTCACGTTATGTGGAAGCTTTTAATGTTTCAACTGGCCATCGGGCAATAGATTATGCTGCTCCATTGGGAACTCCCATTAGATCAGTGGGTGATGGCACAGTTTCTTTCGCGAGTTGGAATGGCAGCTATGGCAATAAAGTGCAGATCAGCCATAATGGTACCTATAAAACTAACTATGCTCATATGTCTAGGTTTGCTGTTCGGGTGGGGCAAAAGGTGAAGCAGGGAGACATTATTGGATATGTTGGGTCAACAGGATTCTCAACAGGACCCCACCTGCACTATGAGATGTTGAAGAATGGAGTTAAAATTAATCCTTTGCGGGAAGTTCTCCCTCCAGGCGAACCAATCAAAGAAGAAAATAAAGCTAGATTTTTTGAAGAGATAAAAGAATGGCAGAAACAGCTAGACCATAACATGACGTAAAAGATAACTAGATATAAATAATTTAAAACCCTGTCTGAGACAGGGTTTTTATTATTTGTTGAGTTATCCACAGGAATATTTGTTAGCGTTTATCAAATATGGTAAAATGTACTAGTAAACTAATTAATTAATTAATTAACTAGTTAACTCTTAGTTAGCTCGCCAATTAATTAAAATTTAATTAAGCTAAACAATATGAACAAGAAAGTGTGGTACAGCATCTTGTTGATTGTTATCGTGGCAGGCGGTGCAATCGCAGGAACCTATGCCTACTTCACGGCTACTAGAACTACTAGCGCTAACAGATTTACCGCTGGTACTTTAGACCTTGATGTGGCAGCAAATGGCAATCAACTTGAACCATTTGTGATCGAAAATATGGGCGACAACGCTAACATTAGCGGTTCAAAGACTTGGACAGTAAGGAACACAGGTTCTTTACCAGGTAGATTGTTAGTAAGACTGCAGAATGTAGTCAACACAGAAAATGGTTGCAACGACCAAGAAAAAGCTGCCGACCCAACCTGTGAAGATGTAGGCAAAGAAGGTAATTTAGGTGACGTTGTGACCCTGAAGGTCGCACTTGATGGCGTTGACCAAGTATCATCTACTCTGCAAACAGCTCAACAGGAAAAAATTGGTACAGATTGGATGACATTGGGTCCAATAATCTTTGCAGCAGGCGAAGAGAGAGAGGTTACTGCCTATTGGTCAGCTGACGAAAATGCTTATGGAAATGAAATCCAAAGTGATGACGTTCAGTTTGATGTTAACTTCAGATTAATCCAACAGATTGATGGTGCTGCGCCAGCAAACTAATTAGAAATACAAAGTTAAGGCATGATAATAGGGCAGCGATTTAGTTGCCCTATTTGTCATCATACGAAGCATGAAGATTATTAGGTTTATATTAAGTTTATTTAAGTGGGCCCTAATGATGGGGATTACTCTTTTGGCTCTCTATATCGTCAGTTCTAATTTTAATATTTTTGGAGGTTATCGACCATTTTTAGTACAGTCAGGATCCATGGAACCAGCCATAATGACCGGTGATATTATTGTAGTAAAAAACCAACCGGACTATGAAATAAATGATGTTATTACTTTCTCTAATAATTCAGGAAGAATAGTAACCCATCGTATTGTTGCTGTTGATCGGAATAAATTACAAAAGTTTAACACCAAGGGAGACGCCAATAGATCGGGGGATGAAGATGCAATTTCCGATAACCAGGTTATAGGGAAGGTGAAGTTGGTTATTCCGCGATTAGGTTATCTGGTGGCTTTTAGCAAGTCACGATTAGGATTGATAATGCTATTATTGATTCCAGCGATAATATTTATTTCCGATGAATTATTAAAGGTAAAAAATGCTAAAACCGTGGGTTAGAAAGACGGCTATATTTTCGATCTTATTGTATATTTTTTTAGTTAAGACAGATTATACTGATGCTGATATTTTTGCTGAACGTATTGTTAGCCAAAATAAATTGTCTGCCATTACTCTGGACTTTTCAACCCGGACTTCTTTTAATAACAGTCGAATAACTAATTTATTCTCTTCATTGGGGTTCCAGCCCGGTGGGTTTGATTTGGGAGCGGTGAGAATTAAGAACGAATCCAGCAGACAGCTTAAATATAGACTGAGAGCCGTAAAGACCAATGGTGATGATTTTTTTTGTGATAATTTGAAAGTGAGGGTTTATAATCATAATTTCTTCCAAGTTTTTAATGGTTCTTTGACTAGCTTGTCTATTCAATCAAATTTAGGACAAGATGATCTTAGGGATTATATTTTCTTTATCAGTTTAGATGACCAAGATCAGGCATTGAAGAACAGAATATGTGAATTTAATTTTGATATTAGAACATATTGGGAACACCCCGATGAGCAGGGAGGAGTATTTGCTCAGCGATTGATTGGTAACGTTGTCTCTAGTGGTAGTTGGTGATAGTATAATAATATAGTCATTGCGTATGAAAATAAATATAAATTATCTCAATTCTCGGCCCTATCATGTTCTCATCATAGGCTACTTGATTTTCATTTTTATTGTTATTATCTTTTCAGCTGATATTTTTGGTCCTGTGAGAGCTTTCACCAACAAATCAGAATCAATGAATCCAGCCATAGACAGGGGCAGTATCACAGTAGTTAGAAGTTTCAATGTCTATGAAGTGGGAGATGCTGTTTCATATTATGATCAAGTTGAAGATGGAGAAGAGATCATTACTCACCGCATAACAGGAATTGGTGGTAATGTTTATACAACCAAGGGTGACGCAAATGAAGTAGCTGATAGAGAACTAGTTAAGGAGCGCCTAATCATTGGCAAAGTTATTTTAGTTATCCCCTACCTGGGTCATGTCATAACCTTTGCTAAGGGTTTAGTTGGAATGTGGTTGACCATTATTTTACCTGCCATGTTTATTGTTGGCAGTGAGCTTATCAGAATAATGATGGTTTTAGATCAGTCAAAAGAAATAGAGTAAATACTCAAAAAACGAGAGTTTATTTATAAAAAAATATAGCTATTAGCTATATTTTTTTATTATACAAAAAACCATTAGAAATTTATTATCCAGTCTTTTTCATAATATCAACAATAGACTTTACTAAACGGTTTCGTTTATCTAGCTGATAGTATTTTTTTTGTCCCACCTTTGTTTTAGAAAATAGTTGTGCTTGCTCTAAGATTTTAAGATGCTGTGAGGCTAGTGGACGAGAAATCTGTAGAGTCTCAGCAATGTCACTGGCGGACATTTTAGTTTTGTTCATTAGAACTTGGAAAATACGGTGGCGATTAATATCGCCCAGGGCTTTGAATGAATTCGTAAGAAAACTTTCTTTTTCATCATTAAAAACCTTTCTAATTTTCTTTAGCTCCCCCTCCTTAATCATAGGTTAAATATTTTATTAATTGTTTAACCATGTTATGTGCTATTACTATATCATAAATAAAAAAGAATACCAAGTTTATATACCTATTTGGCCATTTATTTCTTTACTTGACAACTTTAAAGAATTAATCTAAAGTTTAAAATTAATTTATTATAATGAATATGTTAAATTGTGTGAAAGCAAGAAAACAAGCAAATAAAGACAGTCAATCAGCCAATCGGTTGGTGACCATTTTTAATATTCTGAGTAATATTAATCGTTTCCGTATTTTTCGCACTTTAACCAAAAAAGAGAAATTAACTGATAAAGAATTAGCTAATATTTTAGAAATTTCCACCTCATTAGTTTCCACACATCTCAATAAACTTGTGTTATCTGGTGTTTTAATAAAGAAGATACTAGACCAAGAGGTTTATTACTCTCTCAATCAAAGTAATGCTAGTTTAATGGCAGTAAAAACAATTTTGTTGTAATAGTTGGTAAGAGAATATTATTGTAAAAAAGAGCCTGCTAGCTCTTTTTTTGATTCTGTGGATAAATGGCCATTTTTCTGTTATTTTGCTAAAATATTAACTAGAATACAACAAAAGTTTAGCTATAGCTCTATGAAAGTATATTTCTATTCATTGTTAGGCCTGTGTTTAATGCTACTACTCTTTGGCTCATGGTTTTATATTAAAAATATGAATAAAGATGTTCGTCAACCGGTTGTGGCGGGGCAATTTTATCCAACTGATCCCGTAGAGCTCCAACGGGAAATAAATAGTTATTTAGAACAAGTAAGCGTGGCCAACAATGAAAAAGTGGTAGCTTTAATATCGCCCCATGCCGGCTATGTCTATAGTGGATCTGTGGCTGCTCATGGGTATAAGAGTTTAGTCGGTAGATCAATTAAGAGAGTAGTCTTATTAGGAAATTCACATCGGCACTATTTCCCCGGGTTAGCCATTGATGATCATGATTATTGGCAGACGCCTTTAGGGAAAGTGAAGGTTGATAATGAATGGGCAGAAAAGTTAGTTGAGATGGATTCTTCTATAAATTTCAATAGACTCCCCCATGAAGAAGAGCATTCTTTAGAGGTGCAATTGCCATTTCTTCAGACTGTGCTTCAAGATGACTTTGTAATTGTTCCCATTCTTTTTGGCAATACAAAAGGAGAAGAAAGCAGATTGCTATCTCAATTCCTAAAAGATAATCTAATTCCAGGCGATTTAGTAATTGTCAGTACTGATTTATCCCACTATCTTTCAGCTGATAAAGCTGAGGCCATAGACAGCGCTACACTAGCTTCTATTATGACGAATAATATACCTGAAGGAGAAAATAAATTCTGTGGCGGTGAAGCGGTGGATACGATTATATATCTTGCTCAAGATTTAAACTGGGCCAGTAATCTCTTGAACTATAGTCATAGCGGTCAGGTTACTGGTGACAATCAAAGAGTAGTAGGCTATGCTTCAGTGTTATTTTCTCAAAATATTAAAGCAGAATTAGATGCTGATCAGCAACAGGAACTTCTTAAAATTGCTCGACAAACCGTAGAACAATATATACTTACAGGTGAAATATTGAAACCAGAAATAAAGGATAAACGATTTCAGGAGGTAGATGGTGTTTTTGTTACTTTGCACAAAGGGGGCCAATTGAGGGGGTGCATCGGCAATGTTATTGGGCAGGGACCGCTAGGGCTAACAGTTCGAGATATGGCGATCTCCGCCGCCACTGAAGATGGTCGCTTTTTACCAGTTTCTAAAGATGAGCTAGACTCCTTGGATTATGAGATAAGCGTTTTATCTTCACTCCAAAAAGCGGCTAATTGGAAAAATATAGAGCTGGGATATCATGGTGTAGTTGTGAGGAGAGGATTACATAGTGGTGTCTTTTTACCACAGGTAGCGGTTGAGACAGGCTGGGGGCTAGAAGAGTTTCTTGGGCACCTGTGCGTTGATAAGGCTGAATTAGAGCCAGACTGCTATAAAAATAACACAGGAGTAGAATTATATACTTTTACGGCTCAGGTCTTTGATTGACTCTTCAATAATAATATATAATAATACCTTATTATGCAGTTAAAGGTATCCAAACAATTGAATATAAATAAATTACTAAAAAGACTTGTTTTTGTTGGCCTTTTGATGTTGATAGTGATTATTTTTTCTCAGAAGATTGAGCTGACAGCGGTGGACCTGGGCCGACATATACAGAATGGAAGAGTTGTCTGGCAGGACACAGGTGTTTTGTTCAACAATTTTTATTCCTATACTGAACCAAATTTTTCCTTTATAAATCATCATTGGTTGTCGGGAGTAATTTACTATGTACTATATTTAATAGGAGGATTCAAGTTGTTATCTCTTTTTAACCTTCTCTTAATACTTGGAACATTTAGTTTGGCTTTTAGAATGGCTAGGAAAAGAGTTGGTTTTTATTGGGCGACGCTGTTAGCTATTCCTACTATATTCTTGTTGAGTGAGCGAACGGAGATAAGGCCAGAAATATTTAGTTATCTATTTGTTTTTCTCACCTGGTTTATTCTAGAGAAGGCAGACGAAAAGAAAAAATTACGTTTATTGTGGTGGTTATTGCCCCTGTTCCTATTCTGGGTCAACATTCATATTTATTTTTTTCTTGGTTTAGTGCTGGTTGGTTTCAAAGCAGCCTCCAAATTTATACCTGCTTTTATAAAAAAATCGGGAAACATCAAAACAAGATTTTTGACGGGATGGCAGTATAGCAGAGCTTGGATATTGAATTTTTGTTATTTAATTATTGCATGTTTGTTCAACCCCAACACTTTTAGCGGATTGCTATACCCCTTTAATATTTTTAAAAACTACGGCTATGCTATCGCTGAGAACAAAACGGTTTTCTTTTTAGAAAAGCTAATGATTAATTTTAATTATTCTTTATTTAAATTATTCCTATTCGCTTTAGTTCTTTCTTGGATTGCCCATTTCTTTTTTAAAAGAAAGACAAAATGGTTTGAATTAGCCACTTCGCTTTTGTTGGCGATATTGGGATTAATGTTTTCACGCAATTTGGCCATTTTTGCTTTGGTGACTTGGGTTATTATCAGTACTAACTTAGCTCCGGTGATCAAGTATCTTAAGAAAGAAGGCAAGAACTTGAAAATAGGGAAAATTAATTATCAGAGCGAGTTCCTATTGCTTGGGCTAATACTGCTAATAATAATGAGTGCAACTTACTTAGCGTTAGACATGAGAAACAGGAATAATTTCCTTAAAAGTGTACCGGGATTGGGCCTTTATTCTGGTAATGACGATTCGGTTGAATTTTTCAAAGAACACAATTTGTCTGGTCCCATTTTCAATAACTATGATCTAGGCAGTGCTTTAATTCTTTGGTTGTATCCTCAAGAAAAAGTTTTTGTTGATAATCGTCCTGAAGCATATAGTAATGAGTTTTTTCAGGAAATATATCGACCCATTCAAGAAGATGAGGTGGCTTGGTTAAAGTATAGTGCTGAATATCATATTAATGTAATCTATTTTTCTCATACTGACTCCACCCCCTGGGCTAAGCAGTTTTTGTACAGAAGGATGAGAGATCCTCATTGGCCATTGATATACTTCGATCGCTATACTGTTATAATGATTGAGGATGTCGAGAATAATAGGGAAATAATAGAAGGGTTTGCTATAGATTCCTGGGAGTTTAGAAGTAGAATGAGAGATTTGGTTAACACCTCAGACACAAGGAGTAAATTCTATTTAGCTGGTTTGTCCGAATTAGCGAATCAGCCCGATTTAGCTGAAGAAATATATCGAGGCATTTTGTTCAAACAACCAAATAATAGACAAGCTCTATATTCTTTGGGGGCTTTATATGCTAATCGTTCAGATAGAGCTTCTTTGTTCAATTCTCTAAAATATTTACAAAGATCAATTGACGCAGGATATCATCTGCCCGCGGTCTATAATCAAATGGGGTTGGTTTACTGGCAGTTAAAGGATTACGACAACGCTGAGAAAAGTTGGCGCAGGACTTTGAAAATAGATCGACGCAATGCCGGCGCCCTGGATTATTTAAAGCAGATCAAGCAATTAAAATTAGGGGGGAGATTGCTAATGCAATAAATTCATTATAAGGAAAAACCCATCAATCATGATGGGTTTTTTGTTTCTGCTGTCTATTTTCTAAATCTTTCTTTGAACAGAGTCGTGATGGCCAATAAACCATCTTTGGGGGTAATCTTTTTACCTTCGCTGTACCCACGACGATCGTAACTAATGGGGAGTTCTTTGATTCTGTAGCCATTCTTTAGTAGTTGGGCTGTTATTTCTGGTTCGATCTCAAAACGTTTTCCGCTTAGTTTAATTTTATTCAGAGCTGATGAGGGGACTAGTTTAAAACATGTCTCCATGTCAGTCAGGCGACTCTGAAATAGCAGGTTAGTTAATTGAGTTAAGAATTGGTTAATGAAGTAATGAAAAGTTTTTGGTTTGTTGTTCAAAAAACGAGAACCATAGACTGCCAAGTGATCATCATTTTCGTTTTGAATGTATTCTAGAAGTTTACCCACTTCTTGGGGATTATATTCTAGATCAGCATCACAGACAATAAAATATTCACCATTGATCTCCTCTAGGCCACGCTTGATGGCGGCTCCTTTCCCCTGATTGGTCCGTTGATCAATTAATTGAAACTTATATTGTTGATGGAGTTTTTTCAGGATGGTGAGAGTATCATCAGTGGAACCATCATTAACTACAATCACTTCTTTCTCTATAGCCAGACTAAAAATAGCAGGTAAAGACTCAGCTACTATTTTTTCTTCATTATAGATTGGGACGATAATAGATAATATAGGTTTAAACATGGAATTATTGTTTTCTATATTATAACATTATTGTCCTCTTCTAGTAATAACCTTTGAAATCTCAAGGACTTCTTTGCAGCTTTTTCTAGGGGTTCGATGAGTTCTTTTAATATACGATAGTCTCTGTTTGGGTCAATTTCTGCTATCGTTTCTCTGGCTTCTAGACATAAATCAATGATATTTTTAGCTATTTTAGGGGCAATCTTTGAGAATGATATAAATATAGTCTCTAGATTGTCATGGAGATCTAAAACGCCGTGCTCTGGCTTTAACTCTTGTAAAACAAGGTTGTTAACAGCTGTTATCACTCCACTTCTCAAATCTTCTAGCCAATCTTTGGCATCATCTGATAATTGTTTGGCAGCCAAGGCATATCTGAAGAAGTTAATTATTACTTTTATTTTTATATCATCTACCTTGCACCCCTGATGGACTAAAAGTGCTATGGGTCCCAGGGCTAGCGCTAGAGATTTGCGTGATAGATCGGTTAGATCAGGAAAACATGGAAGTTTTTCGGGGATAGTTATTCTGTTGTTTTCCACTTTCAGCCTTTGGCCTATTATTTCTTTCCTGTTAGCGTTCTCCAGCTCAGCCATTAACTTATTGAAGAGGAAGTAGAAGCAGGGAGACAGGCTTAACTTGTAGTGAGTAGTAATAAATTTTCTGAGATATGAATTAGCCAAAGGGAGTGCAATGGTCTCTCCTTTGCCATCAAAAAAATCATCATAGATATTGAGCGCTCGCCAAAGGTGAACCTGGGCTTGGCCAAGTTGATGGAGTAGACCTGTATCCAGGTCGACCGCCCCCAACCAACCCGGCCAGAAGTATACATTTTCTTTAGACATTATGAGTGGGGAAAATTATTATGAAAGTTGTGTTGGAATCGGCAACAACTTTTATGGTTCCTCCGAAGTCTTTTTCGATTAGGTTTTTGGTTGAAGAAAGACCTATTCCTAAACCACCATCGGCTTGTTGTTTGGTGCTAAAGAATGGTTCAAAAATTTTATCAACATCTCTCTGGTGAATTCCACAACCATTATCAGATACTGTTAATTGTATTTCATTTTCTTTTTTATCTAAACTAATATCTACTTTCTTTTGCCCTACATCTTCTTGATCATAAGCTTCAATGGCATTGCTAACTAAATTAGTTATAATTTGGCTAAATTTAATTGCGTCTCCATGAAGGAAGAAACTTTGATCGGCTTTAAAGCCAATCTGAACATTCGCTCGACGAGCTTTATAGGACAAGATCTGAATTGCTTGTTCAACTTCTTCGTTTAGAGAGAAATTTTTTAAATCATTCTTTCTTTGGAGCTGCTTTCTGATACTAGCAATCAAATCTTCCATTTTGTGAGTAGCTATGAGGGCCTGCCCTAGGCATGACTTAGCACTAGAGATCTGATTTTTATTATCAACTGTTATCTGCTCTAGATTTAGGGAGACGGCCGTAAGAGGATTAATTAAATCGTGAAAAATTCCCGAAGATAATCGTCCAAATTCAGCTAAACGATATAATTGATTAATCTTTTCTGCCTTCATTTGTTTAATTTGCTTAGTTCTCTCAATTACTTTAATTTCTAGAGAATCTCGCTCTTCTTTCAACGCCTGCTCACTTATTTGAGCTCGCCGTAGAGCTTTTTTTATCTCTCGAGCAAACAGCCAGGCCACAGTGGCGATTATTAGGAACAAAAAAGTATAGGCGATGGCATCACCCAAGGTATGACTTTCTTGTCGCCAATATGAATTGACAGTGATTATATTGTTTTCCTGTAGATAGGTTAGGGTCAGAAGAAAGATGGCTATGATTAGTGTGCTAATAAAGGCAAAACGAGCCCCAATTAATGATCCGGACATGGTTACTAGCAAAACAGCTAAAAGCAGAGCAGCTGGCAGATCAGCGCCCCAAGAGATAAAAGAATAGAAAGTAGGTAGAGCATATATAAGGACCAGTAGTAGAGAAGAAATTGTGACTTTACCCTTCTTGGATAACCAGAAAAGAAAAATAAAGAAAATTAAAATCAATAGGGTAAAAATAATTGGCAAACCTCTATCATTGGGATTGCTGATAACATCAACTGCTCTAATTATGTTAAGAAAGGTAAAACCAACAATGGAAGCGGCTAGCAGAATGTTTAGAATTAGCTCCTTGCGAGCCACTTCTTTGTCATAACTTTTTGCTTTAATCAAATTCTTAAGAAAAGTTTTTATCATCATAAAAATTAAGGCGCTTCTTGTCAGCTAAACAAGAAGCGCCTGCAATTAATCGCGCCAGGGTGTTCCAGGATTGAGAAATGCCGCCAGAAGTTTGGCGAAAATTAAGTTATCTTTGTTTTTCATAGTTTTTCTGTAAGGTTTTAGACTTTGGAGTCGACTCAGACAATAATCGACCTTTATATTTTATTGTCGATTATAGTTTAGCAAATCCAAGATGAACAGAAGATAACATTTTTTGATGGAGATTATTGTCTATCAACTATCTTATAGCCTCTGTTTGAGCAAGTTGATATTAGTTGCCTTTTTTTATTATTTATTTTCTGTCGTAGCCTCATAATATGGACTTCTATTGTATTGGAGAAGGGATCAACTCGATCATCCCAGATGTGCTCTATTATCTCCTGGCGGGATAACACTTTACCCTTGTTTTCCATTAGATATTGTAGTAAGGCAAACTCTTTAGACGTCAGGTTGATTTCTTTCCCTCTTACTGTGGTATTCATAGTCTCAGGATTCAACTCGAGATCATCGATTTTCAATTTCTTATTATTTATTTGATTAGGGCGTCTCAATATTGTTTTTATTCTAGCCACTAACTCTGACAGAGAAAAGGGCTTGGTTAGATAATCATCAGCACCATGATTTAAAAGTTTAACTTTATCATCAATTTCCGAGCGTACAGTTAACATAATAATAGGCAGGCCAGGCTTCTTGTTTTTTATTTTCCTGAGCACCTCTTGTCCATTCAATTGGGGTAAATTGTAATCTAATATAACAATGTCATAGCTATTCTTTAGGGCTAATGATAGGCCTTGCTCACCGTCAATTGCTGTTGCTACATTAAAATCGATGGCCCTAAGAGCCAAAGATAGTGAGCGAACTATTTCTAAATCATCTTCAATTAGTAAAATCTTCATAATTTAATTTTATTATAAAAATGTATAAAAAACAAATTTTAAAAAGTCGTTGTTTATTTTTACACAACGACTTTAATCTAGGGCCAAATAATGTCTTCAAGAGCATAGCGACCATAGGGCAAAGGAGACCGATAACGACACTTTACTTCTTTTTTGAGGCAAAGAGCTGTTTTGCCGAAGTAGGACTTATGGCGGCAGGTACCTTTTTTAAAGCACTCATGTTCTAGACAAGTTTTTTGCATATTTTTATTTTATTATACAAGAAACTCTATGAATATTAGATAAACTTTTTCTAAACAAAATATAAATTAGCCATTGTTTGCTTTTCCCTTTAATTCAGGTTAATATTTAGTTAGAAGATTATGATATTTAAGAGTAAAAACACAATTAATACAAAACGTTTAGCCCGAGTTTTGAAGGAGGGAGGGGAGGACCCCTTCACTATTAAAGAGGGCAAATTTCGCTTTGGCCAGATGAAGGACTCGGCGTACTATTCTGATTGGACCGAACACGCTTTTCTCTCTGGGACTGAAGGCAAAGAAGTCGTTGGTCGTACATTTAATTCTGGTAGATTGAGATATTTTGCCCTCGTGGCTATTTTTGCCCTCTTGCTTCTTATGACTCGATCAGCTTGGTTGCAGATTGTGAAAAACGAGCACTATCAATTTTTAGCAGAGGGTAACCGTTTACGCTCAGAAACAATCGAACCACATCGAGGAATTATTTATGATAGAAATTGGCAACCACTAGTGAAAAATAAGGCGAACTTTGTTCTGTATCTCTTGCCAATTAATTTACCAAAAGATGAACTTATTAGGGATAACCTAATTCGGCGCATTAGCCGTGTTCTTGATGGTGAAGCTACCACCTTAAGTTCTCAAGATGAAGCTCCCCAAGAGAGTTCAGGCCTTATTACTGACAGTGGCACTTTCTATAGAATTAAGGAGATTCTCTCGGAGATAAGGATTGGCTCACTGGAATCATATCAGCCATTGTTTGTTGCCGATAATATTGATCATAATGAAGCTATGTTATTGGCCATGGAGTTGCCAGATTGGCCCGGAGTATTTCTTTCCAATAAAATTAGAAGAGAATATCCATATTCAAATTTGGGACACATATTGGGATACACCGGTAAGATTAATGATCGGGAACTAGATAAATTTGGCAAAGATTACTCTCTTATTGATTATGTAGGAAAGATTGGTCTAGAGTATTCCTGGGAAAAAGAATTAAAAGGTAGTTCTGGAAAAAAAAATATTGAGGTGGACGCTCTGGGGCGCCAAAAGAAAATTATTAATGAGATTAGTGCTCAGGATGGATATAATTTGTTATTATCTCTAGATCTAAAATTGCAACAGAAGGCCGAAGAAACAGCTAACATTTATTTAGAAAAATACGGATTAAAACGAGCAGCCATTATTATTTTAGACCCAAATAATGGAGAAGTTCTTGCCCTGGTGAGTATCCCCAACTATGATAATAATGCTTTTGCTCAGGGGATTAGTCAGGAAGAATACAATGTATTCTTAGAGGATCCCGATAAGCCATTATTTAACCGTGCCATCAGTGGTGAATTTCCTTCGGGGTCAACCATTAAAATGATTTTTGCCGCCGCCGCTCTACAGGAGGGCATAATTGATGAGAAGACTAGTTTTGTTAGTACGGGTGGCTTGTCTATTGGTCAATGGTTCTTCCCTGATTGGAAAAGCGGTGGTCATGGGGTAACTAGTGTTCGCAAGGCCATTGCCCAGTCGGTTAATACCTTTTTTTATAGCATAGGTGGAGGTTATGGAGATTTTGAGGGGCTAGGGCTGGATCGCTTAGTTAAATACGCTCGACTTTTTGGTCTAGGAGAAAAGACAGGGATTGATTTACATGGTGAATCGGCCGGCTTCATTCCAACGGAGAAATGGAAAAGAGAAACAAAAAATGAACCCTGGTATATTGGAGACACTTATCATTTTGCCATTGGGCAGGGGGATGTTTTAGTGACACCTCTGCAGGTTGCTAACTATACTGCAGCAATTGCTAATGGAGGGAACATATATGTTCCTCATTTAGTCAAAGAGATTTTAGGCGAAGATAATAAGGCCGTAAGAAGGATTAGTAAGGCCTTGGTTCGTGGTAATTTCATTAGTTCACGTAATTTGGAAATAGTCAGAGAGGGGATGAGACAAACAGTTACCATTGGCAGTGCTAAATATTTAAATCTTCTGCCAGTTGAAGTAGCCGGAAAAACTGGTACCGCACAATGGTCTAGCCAGAAAGCTCCCCACGCCTGGTTTACTGGCTTCGCTCCCTATCGAGACCCAGAGATAGCCATTACAGTTCTCGTTGAAGAAGGCAACGAGGGAAGCCAGACAGCCGTACCAATTGCCTTTGATATTTTAAATTGGTATTTTAGTAATAAATAATAGAGGTTAGAAAATATAAAAAAGCTCTACTGTTTCGCAGAGCTTTTTGTTTTATTAAAACGTTTATTATTCTATCCAATGGTGTTATTTGAGATATTAATAATAAGGATATCACCACCCCGAACGTTTTTGTTTTCAGCGTAATGTTCACCAGGATTAATTTGGTTAGCCACCAGCGTAGGAATTGATTGGCAGTTTTCTTCATTCATAACAAGAAGTATAGTATTAGCAACGTGATTTTTTATCATTTCCACTATAACCTGTGCGGCCAATAACTTCATATCCCTCCTTTCATCTGTTCTTAATTGCTGAAGCTTGTGGTAAGTAGAGGAAGACTTTTTGTATATACCATGAAAAATCTCATCAGCTATTCGCACTGCGCTTAGCGCCGTTGATGATACAATAAGCACTTTTCCTAATATTTCCCGGCGGATAATTGCCAGCAGATCATTACTTTTTTTTCCATTTAGCTCCATTTGAGTGTCGGGGCCGTGACATAAAATAATAAGTTTCAACATTTTTTTGTGTTTTAGTGTAACCATCCAATTTGCCATAAAACATGTTAATCACAGAATTAATATGATTTATGATAAATTGGATAGATTTTAAAAGAACTGAGTGCCCCTTATTAAATCATATAATACTAGCCTTGTCAATCATTATTTAGCACTCTCTTGACTTGAGTGCTAAAGTTGTATATAATAGAATAAGCTTATAACAGACATATGATCAGCGAACGCAATAAAGTAATTTTGCAAACAATTATTAAGGAATATATGAGAACCGCTCAGCCGGTTTCTTCAGGTATTCTTGTGGAAAAATACAATTTGGACATTTCTCCGGCTACTGTTCGTAATAAAATGATGGAATTAGAGGAGGAGGGCTACATCTTTCAGCCTCATACCTCTTCTGGACGTGTGCCCACGGAGCTAGCCTATGGATTAATGATTAAAGATGTTTTGGGAGGCAAAAAGAGCGACAAATTAAAAGAGACTAATATTAAAGCATTGGAAGAAGTATTTAATCATGACGAAGCATCGTTGAAAAAGACTGCTAAAAAAATAGCAGAATTGTCCGATGGAGCTGTTTTCTGGGCTTTTCATAAGAACGATCTATACTACACTGGCCTCTCTAACCTTTTTTCCCAACCAGAATTTAAAGAAGTTGATGCAGTGCAAGATTTTTCCGTAGTGATTGATCGCATGGAGGAGATTATTGATGATATTTTTGAGGAGCTAGAAAAAGGAGAACAAATATTGATTGGATCCAAAAATCCTTTTGGGAATTTTCTTAGTACAGTGCTAGTTAAATACACAAAAAACAGCCGAACGGGAATATTGGGGATTGTGGGGCCCATGAGAATGGATTATTGTCATAATCTAGCCCTGATTAAATTTATTAAAAGTAAATTTGAATAATATTATGAGCGAAGTAAAAAAATATCCAGAAGTCACCACTGGAGCTGTCATTTATAATGATAAGAAAGAAATATTATTGATTAAGAATAAGAAATGGGGAGATAGTTGGAGCATACCGGGGGGGCATGTAGAAGCGGGAGAAACACTCAAGGAATGTATTATCAGAGAAACTTTAGAAGAAACTGGTTTAAAGATTGGAGAAATTGAATTCATCTCTGTTTCTGATGGCATTAATCTAAAAAACTTTCATGAAAAAAGACATTTTATTTTCGTTAACTATTTTGCTAAGGTAATCGGAGGCAAAGAAACAAAAACGAGCGAGATGGTTGAATATGGATGGTTTAGAGCCGAGAAAGCCCTTAAACTAAAGCTATCTGGATCCATAAAGCCCTTGGTTGAAGAATTTGTTAGAAGAGAAAAAGAAGGTGATGAATCTTGGGAGTACAAATACACCAGAGCCCTGGCTGATTATCAGAATTTAGCAAAGCAACATGATAAAGATAGACAGGAGTTCATAAAATACGCTCTCAATGACTTTCTTCACGAAATTCTCCCAGTCTATGATCATCTTCGGATGTCTCTGGTTAGCTTGAATGATGATGAAGAAAAAAGTCCTTGGGTTGAAGGAGTGAAATATGTTTTAAAACAGTTTAAAGATGTATTAGAGAACAAGGGAATCGAGGAAATAAAAACTAAGGGAGAAAAATTTGATCACCATACCATGGAAGCAGTTGAAGGTAAGGGAGACAAAGTGAAAAAAGAAATTATGCCGGGGTACAAATTAAATGGTCGTGTAATTAGACCAGCCCGGGTAATAGTTGAATAAAGTAATAAGATGTTCCCTTCGTATCTACTTAAATTAATTTAAGTTTTACGGAGAGAAATAAATAAAAATATGTCATTAATAAAATGGGCTCCATTCTTTCCGGATTTTGATGATAGCGAGAGAGAGTTTAATGATATGTTGCCGGCAATACGTGGCAATCGTTTTGGTTTTACTCCAGCCGTTGACATGTATGAAGACAAAAATAATATCATTATTGAAACTCAGCTAGTGGGAATTGATCCAGAAAAAGTGGACATTTCCATCACCAATAATACTCTTTGTATAAAAGGAGAAAGTGAAAAGAAGAGCGAAGTGGACGAGAAGAATTACTATCGTAAAGAAATTCGCCATGGTGCATTCTATCGTTCAATTCCTCTACCGACAAAGGTAGATGGTGACAAAGCGGAGGCAGTTAATGAAGAGGGCGTCCTTAGGATTACTATACCCAAGCTAGCCGAGAGAAAAAGCAGTACCATTAAGATTAAAACTAAGAAGAAATTAATAAACTAAAATAATATATTAAATAATTAAAAAAATATGTCAAAAATTCTAGGAATTGATTTGGGCACCACCAATAGCGCCATGGCTATCATGGAGGGTGGAGCACCAAAAATCATCGAAAACATTGAAGGAAACAGAACTACACCATCAGTGGTAGCTATCTCTAAAGACAAAGAACGTTTAGTCGGGCAAGCTGCCAGACGTCAGGCTGTTATTAATCCTGAAAACACAGTTTATGCTGTTAAGAGATTAATCGGTCGTCGCTTTAATGACGAAGAAGTGCAGAGAGACATCAAAACTTCTCCCTTTAAGATTGTTCAAGCTGGTGATGGAGTTAAAGTAACCATGGGAGGCAAGGACCACACTCCTCAAGAAATTTCAGCTATGATTTTAGGTAAAATGAAGGCCGATGCCGAAGCTAAAACAGGCGAGAAGATCACTGAAGCTATTATCACTGTTCCTGCATATTTCAGTGATGCTCAACGCCAAGCCACTAAAGATGCAGGCAAAATTGCTGGCCTAGAGGTAAAGCGAATCGTTAATGAGCCAACTGCAGCTGCCCTGGCTTATGGATTTGATAAGAAGCAAGGACAAAAAATTGTGGTATACGATTTGGGCGGCGGGACCTTTGATGTATCAGTATTAGATATTTCTAGTGATACAGTTGAAGTAAAGGCTACTAATGGTGATACTCATTTAGGAGGTGAGGACTTTGATCAGAGAATTATTAATTGGATTATCGCCGAATTCAAGAAAGACCAAGGAGTTGATTTAACCAAAGATACCTTAGCTTTGCAAAGAATCAAAGAATCAGCCGAGAAGGCTAAAATTGAACTATCTACATCTCCTGAGACTGAAATCAATCAACCTTTCATTACCATTGATGCCAATGGACCTAAACATTTAGTAATGAAGTTAAGTCGAGCTAAATTAGAAGAATTAATCGGTGATTTAGTTGAAAAAACAATTGAACCCTGCAAAAAGGCTTTGGCAGACTCAGGTTTCCAGTTAAGTGATATCAATGAGATTGTAATGGTCGGCGGTATGACCAGAATGCCCTTGGTTCAGCAGAAAGTGAAAGAGTTTTTTGGCAAAGAACCAAATCTTAGTGTTAACCCAGATGAGGTAGTCGCCATGGGTGCAGCTGTTCAAGCCGGTGTTCTCCAGGGCGATGTGAAAGATGTACTATTGTTAGACGTCACTCCCCTCACCTTGGGACTGGAAACTCTAGGAGGCGTAGCTACTCCGCTAATTGAAAGAAATACAACCATTCCAACCTCTAAACAACAAGTCTTCTCTACCGCTGCCGACAGTCAAGCTTCAGTGGAGATCCATGTAGTCCAAGGCGAACGTCCCATGGCTCATGATAACAAGACTCTAGGTCGATTCATCCTAGACGGTATCCCACCAGCACCAAGAGGTATTCCTCAAATTGAAGTAAAGTTTGATTTAGATGCCAACGGGATTCTTAACGTTAGTGCAACTGATAAGGCAACCAACAAGCAACAGAAGATTACTATCACTGCTTCATCTGGCCTCTCCGACGAAGAGATTGAGAAGATGAAAAAGGAAGCTGAAGTCCATGCCGAAGAAGACAAGAAGAAGAAAACACAAGTTGAAACCAAAAACCAAGCCGATGTAGTTGTCTTCACCACTGAAAAAATGTTGAAGGAGTCAGGCGAGAAGATGAAAGAAGATGAGAAGAAAGAACTAGAAGCTAAGGTAGAGGAATTAAAGAAAGTTAAAGACACTGACAATGTTGAAGAGATGAAAAAGATTATGGAAGAGCTTAACACCATTGCCCAAAAGATTGGAGCTGCTATGTATCAAGGTCAATCAGGTGCAGAACAAGCTCAGACTGAAGGCAACCCTGAAGAAACAAAAAAAGAAGAAGATAATGTAGTTGAAGGCGAAGTAGAAGATAAAAAAGAAGACGACAAGCCAACAGAAGAAGCTAAATAATTTAGATATTGATAGCTTGCCTCTCCATTCGAGGGGCAAGTTGTTGAATAGATAAATGTATGGAAAAAATTTTTATAAAAAATCGTGATAATAAAAAGATCTCAGTTATCGTGGAGAAACCAGAAAATCCAATTGGCCTAGCTTTTGTGATGCATGGCCTAGGTGGGTTCAAAGAACAACCACATATAGTTACTTTCGCCCAGTCATTTCTAGATAATAATTACATTGTTGTTAGGTTTGATACCACTAATACATTTGGAGAAAGTGACGGTGATTACGCAGATGCCACTGTAACGAACTATTACGCAGACCTAGAAGATGTTATTAATTGGGCTAAAAAACAAAAATGGTATCAAGAGCCATTTTGTTTAGCCGGGCATAGTTTGGGGGGAATCTGTACTGCTTTGTATGCAGAGAAATATTCCAATAAAATCAAGGCTTTGGCCCCTATTTCTACCGTTGTTTCTGGAAAACTTAATCTTGAAGATATCCCCCAAGAAAAACTAGATGAATGGAATAAAAGTGGCTGGAGAGAGACAGTAGGTTATAGCAGTGGCCTTATTAAAAAATTGAAATGGTTTCCCTATCTTGAGGATATATTAAAATATGACTTGCTACCCGAGGTAAATAATCTCACTATGCCGGTGCTAATGATTGTCGGGACAGAAGACACCAGCACCCCGCCCGAACATCAAAGGGTATTATTTAATAAACTGCCTGAACCAAAAGAACTACAAGTTATCAAAGGCGCTCCACATACTTTTAGAGAAGAAGTACACCTTCAAGAAATAAAAGAAACATTTGATAAATGGATTAAATCAATTAAATAACTATGTCTAAAGACTATTACAATATATTAGGTGTCTCCAAAGATTCTTCCGAGGCTGATATCAAAACAGCTTTTCGCAAGAAGGCGCATGAGTTTCATCCTGACAAAGGTGGAGACGAAGATAAGTTTAAAGAAGTCAATGAAGCCTATCAAGTTTTAGGGAATGAGGCCAAAAGAAAACAATATGATCAGTTTGGTTCTTCTTTTCAGAATGGACAAGCTGGTGGCGGAGGCTTCGGTGGTTTTCAGGGAGGTATGAATTTTGATATGGATGATTTAGGAGAAATGTTTGGTGGTTTTGGAGATATCTTTGGCTTTGGAGGTGGTCGTCGGTCTTCCCAGCGGCCTACTCAGGGTAGAGACATAGAAATGTTGTTGACTTTGGAATTTTTGGAAGCAGCCTTTGGTGGTGAAAAAGAAATTTCTTTTACTAAAAATATTGCTTGCAGTCATTGTAAGGGTAAGGGGTCTGAGCCCGGGGCGAAGATTACAACTTGCCAAAATTGCAATGGGCAAGGAAAGATTAATCGTGTTCAAAGAACTATTTTAGGTAATATTCAAACTCAGTCAGTGTGCTCTAATTGTGATGGTGAAGGAAAGACATATAGTCAGAAATGTTCTCAGTGTCAGGGAAGCGGAATAATGCGTGATCAGGTCAAAATGAAGATAAAAATTCCAGCAGGCATTGATAATGGTGAATCCATTAGGCTAAGTGGCCAGGGTGAGGCTGGGCAGAAAGGCTCTCCAGCAGGAGACCTCTATTTAAGAATTAAGATAAAACCCCATAAATTATTTATTAGGGATGGCTATGACATTAGAACTAAGACTAGAATTAATGTTGTTCAGGCTAGCCTTGGTGATAAGATTGACGTGGAAACTATTTATGGTCCCATTAAGCTAAAAATACCCGAAGGGACTCAATCGGAAACAACTTTCAAGATTAAAGACAAGGGCATAGAGAAGCTTCATGGCAGAGGTATTGGAGAACATTTTGTGAGGGTTATAGTGGAAATACCCAAAAATCTTACCAAAAAACAGAAAAGCTTGCTGGAGGACCTAAAACTTCAATAAAATCAATTTTTTGTCAATATTTAAACTTTTTTATGTTGACTTTTCTGGGTATAATGCTAAGATATAGGGGTCTTAATTAATTATTAATGTATTTAAAAATTATGTGCAAATGTAAATGCTGTGGTTGGTTTAAGAAGCTTTTTTCAGGCAAGAATTGTTGCAAAAAAGAAGAATGTTGTTCAGGACACACAACAGAGGAAAAAAATGCTCCTGAGGCGACAGTAGACGCTCCAGTTGCTGGAGAAGCTACAACTGTTGATAATGTTAAAAGAACTGAATAAATTATTTGGTTTGTAAATTTAAAAAACGCGTTTTTCGCGTTTTTTAAGTATAAATAAATGTTGATAGATACTCATGCCCACATTAATTTTTCAGCCTTTAAAGACGATGCTGATGAAGCTATTCGTCGGTCTTTAGCCAATGATACCTGGATGATTCTAGTGGGGTCTGAGTACAAAACATCAAATCGTGCTTTGAAGTATGCCAATAAGTATGAAAAGGGGGTCTATGCCACCATTGGTCTCCACCCTATTCATCTAGAAGATATTGAAGTAAAGAACAATGATGAGAACGGTAACTATGAATTCAGTTCTCGGGCAGAAGATTTTGATTATGACAGCTATGAACAATTGGCTAAGTTTGAAAAAGTTGTAGCGATTGGAGAGGTGGGTTTGGATTACTATCATTTAGATCCCAAGAAAGATATTCAGGCAGCAAAAAAGAAACAGCAAGATGTTTTTGCCCAGCAGTTACTACTAGCCAGAAGCTTAGATCTACCCGTTATTATACATTGCAGACAGGCCCACGATGATTTAGTAGAGATCCTCCAAGAGTTTAGAAAAAAGTACAATGACATTATTCCCGCTGATCGTCCCTGGGGAGTGGTACACTGTTTTTCTGGAAATGAAGATTTAGCGTGGAAATACTTTAATCTTGGTCTCCTTATTTCTTTCACTGGCTTAATTACCTTTAGTAAGCAGTGGGATGAATTAATTAGAAAAGTGCCATTAAGTAAGATCATGATTGAAACGGATTCCCCTTATATGACACCGGAGCCCTATAGAGGTCAGAGAAATGAACCAGTTCTGGTGCAATATGTTGCTCAGAGAATTGCTGATATTAGAAGCATTAAGATGGAGAAAGTGGCGGAAATAACCACCGCTACTGCTAGAGCCTTGTTTAAAATCTAATAAATTATATAGATTAGCTAATAACAGAGAAAATCTTAAATCTTCAGACTTGACTTTTTAGAAAAGAGTTATAAAATATATATGCGTGCGAAAAATTTAATTGATGCAAAAAGCACTAAAGAACTTGCCGTGGGTATGTTCTACTACACTAGTGGCTCTATTTTGGGGCCCTTACTATTGTTTGGTGTTTTGGGCTATATATTAGACGGAGTATTCAACACAAAGCCGATGCAATTAATTGTCGGGGTTGTTGTAGCTTTTATTGTAACCAATATACTCCTATTTAAAAAAATTAAACAATTAAATCGCACCATTGATAAGCACGGTAAGAAAAAAGAAGAAAACAGCGAAGAAGTAATTAACGAATAGAACTCTATGGGTTTGAATATTTCCTTGGCTCCAGACATTTTGTTTAGCATCGGGGGCTTCCCAGTAACTAATACTATGCTATGGATGACAGTGGTCACCTTATTTTTAATTTGCCTTTCGCTATTAGTAACTAAGAGAATGAAACTAGTACCAGGCGGGTTACAAAATTTTGTTGAAATGTTCGTTGGTGGTGGTTACGATTTTGTTAAATCAATTGCCGGCACCGAAGAAAAGACTAAAAAAGTGTTCCCTTTGGTGTTTACGATGTTCGTTTTTGTGCTAATGGCTAATCTGGCTGTTTTTATCCCTGGCCAATCAGCCGTGACAATATATAATGGACAGGGAATGGTTCCTTTATTTAGATCAGTAATGTCAGATTATGGTTTAGTGCTCGCTATGACAGCAGTTGCTATTATTACTATTCAGATTGTTGCTATTGCCTCCGTTGGACCATTTAAATACCTAGGCAAGTTTATAAATCTAAAGAGTCCTTTAAAGTTTTTCCTTGGGTTGATGGAGTTGATTGGCGAAATAGCTAAGATTGTCTCTCTGTCATTCCGTCTATTTGGAAATATTTTTGCCGGAGAAGTCCTATCTATTGTTTTTTTGTCTTTAGCCCCCTTTATTATTCCCCTACCGTTTATGTTTCTAGGATTATTAACGGCAGTAGTCCAGGCCTTTGTTTTCTCCGTTTTAACTCTGATCTTTATAAACATGGCCTCAGAGGTTAGTGAAGAAGCTTAATAATATTTATATAAATAATTAATTTTAAATTTATGGACGAATCAATGAAGTATTTAGCAGCTGGGTTAGCTGTTGGATTGGGTGCTATTGGCCCTGGTATTGGCGAAGGCATTGCCGCCTCTAAAGCTCTAGAAGCTATTGGTCGCAATCCTGAAGCTAGCAACAAAATCATTCCCTTGATGTTTGCTTCCATGGCTGTAGCTGAATCAACCGCTATCTATGCTTTAGTTATCGGTTTGATTATTCTTTTTGGTTAGAAAACAGAGCTCGTCCGACCTAACATTAGGTTGGATAGCCTTGTTTTTTAGTTAAATATTAATTGTACTCACATGGAATTACTTAAAGCCCTAGGCTTAGATCTAAAAATTTTAATTGCTCAGTTGGTGAATTTCGCTATTCTGGTTTTTGTCCTATGGAGATGGGGTTACCGACCTCTACTTAAGTTCATGGATGATCGTCGTATCAAGATTGAAAAGGGAGTAGAGGAAGCAGAGTTAGCTAATAAGAAGCTGGCTGAAGCCGAGAGGGATAGCAAAGAGATTATCATGGAAGCCAAGAAAGAGGCTATTGCTATTCTTAATGAAGTAAAAAAGAAAGCCGAAGATAAGAAGAAGGAAATTGTTGCTTCTGCTAAAGAAGAAGTTGCGCAGGTTATTAATACTGAAAAGGAAAAACTTCAACAAGAAAAAGTTGAGGCCTTCAAGGCAGTAAAAAACGATTTGGCTAATTTAGTCATTGTGGCTCTAGAACGAGTGTTATCTGAGAAGATAGATGTTAATAAAGACAAAGAAATGATTGAAAAGGTTATTAAAGAATTGAAGTAATATGAAGATTAGTGTTAAACAATATGCGCAGGCTCTACTAGAATTAAGTCGTGATAAAAAAGGAGCTGACCTATCAAAAACAATTAAAGATTTTATCCGTATTTTAGTGGAGCACAACCAAACTTCTAAAATAGACAGAATTATTAATAGTTTTACTAATCTTTGGGATAAAGAAAATAATTTTGTTAACGCAGAAATAGTCAGCGCAAACAAACTAAGTGCAGAAGTTTCCGGATTATTAGAAAAGTATATAAAAGATGTTTCCAAGGCCAAGGACATTAATATTGAAAGCAGGATTGATGAGTCTATTCTGGGTGGGGTGGTGATAAGATATTCTGACCACATCTTTGACGCCAGCCTACGTACCAAAGTTCAGGCCCTAAAAGCAAATATAATAAATTAATAAATTATTTAAAATATAATTGAAGCATATGTCCAATAATACTAAAGACTTTATTGTCGAGCAATTAAAAAAACAAATTGAAGATTTTAAATCTGACAGCAAAGAACAATCATTTGGCCAAGTTATTGAAGTAGGCGATGGCATTGCTCGTATCTCTGGATTATCGGAGGTGATGATGTCTGAGATGCTTGAATTCAAAACAAAAGATGGCTCTATTTACGGTGTAGTTTTGAATTTAAACGAAGACAGTGTTGGTGCTATCATTTTGGGTGAAACGGTGAATATTAAAGAAGGGGATGAAGTTATTGCTACTAATCGTATCTTAGAAGTTCCAGTTGGCGAAGAGTTGATCGGTCGTGTGGTTAATCCTTTGGGAGTAGCCATGGACGGGAAGGAAGAAATAAAAACCAAAGATCATTATCCAGTAGAAAAGATTGCCCCCGGTGTTATTACTAGAGAATCTGTTAAAGAGCCCGTACAAACTGGCATTAAAGCAGTTGACGCGATGATTCCAATTGGTCGTGGACAAAGAGAACTTATTATTGGTGATCGCCAGATTGGGAAAACCGCAATTGCAATTGATGCCATCATCAATCAAAAAGGGCAGAATATGAAATGTATTTATGTGGCCATTGGGCAGAAAGAGTCTAAAGTAGCTAATATTGTTGCTAAGTTAGAAGAAACAGGAGCTATGAAATATACCACGGTAGTAATCGCTGGAGCCAGCGATTCCGCCTCTTTATTATATATCGCTCCCTATGCCGGGACAGCCATGGCAGAATACTTTTTAGACAAAGGAGAGGATGTATTGGTTGTTTATGATGATTTATCAAAACACGCTGTTTCATATCGTGAATTATCATTGCTATTGAAACGTCCACCGGGACGTGAAGCCTATCCAGGTGATGTTTTCTACCTTCACTCTCGTCTACTGGAAAGATCTTGTAAGTTAAACAAAGATTTTGGTGGAGGCTCCATTACCTCTCTCCCAATTATTGAAACACAGGCTGGTGATGTGGCTGCCTATATCCCCACTAACGTTATCTCCATCACTGACGGTCAAATCTACCTAGAACCAGACCTATTCTACCAAGGTAATCGCCCAGCGATTTCTGTGGGTATTTCTGTATCTCGTGTGGGCTCAGCTGCTCAGATTAAAGCGATGAAGAAGGTGGCTGGAAAAATTAAATTAGAAGCTGCTCAATATAGAGAATTGGCTGCTTTTGCTCAGTTTGGCTCTGATCTGGATGATGAAACTAAACAAAAACTAGAAAGAGGAAAACGCTTATTCGAAGTATTTAAACAAGAACAATATTCTCCAGTTGCAGTAGAGGACCAAGTACTAACATACTTCGCCGCCTCCAATGGCTACATGGATGATGTCCCCGTAGAAAAGATTAGTGAATTTGAAAAAACCTTAACTGAATATGCTCATGATAATGCTAAGAAAACTTTAGATAGCATTAAGAAAACAGGGCAATTAGAAGAAGCTGATGAAAAGGATTTAATTAAAGCTATTAAATCCTGCAAAGACACTTTGGATTACTTAATTGAAAAAAATGACTAGTGCCAAAGAAATAAAAAAAAGAATAAAATCAATTTCTAATACCAAGAAGATTACCAAGGCAATGGAAATGGTTTCAGCTGCTAAGATGAAAAGAGCAGTGGATGCGGTTTTGAAAACCAGGACCTATGCTAATTTAAGTTGGGCAACTGTTTTGAATATTTCCCAAGCTCTAAATGCCGGCAAGAACCTTCACCCGCTATTACTCAAGAGAGATAAGATAAAGAAGGTTGGGATTGTTTTAATTACCGCCAATCGTGGTCTTTGTGGGGGCTTTAACTCAGCGGTTATTAATAAGGCCCTTAAATCAATTGAGAAACATAATGGAGAAATTAACACTGATTTCATTGTGGTTGGCAGTAAAGGGCTAGCTGTCCATAGTCGTTTTAGCCATAACATTGCGGCTGAATTTCCTAAGGTGGATGCTAACGCAGAGATATCAGAGGTTATTCCTGTTGCTAGATTGATTATAAAAGATTTTTTAGAAGCTAAATATGATAAGATTCTTTTAGCTTATACGGATTTTGTTAATCCTGCTAAACAAGTGCCAAGGATGAGGCAAATACTGCCCATTGATATTGAAGCCGAAGACGAATACCTAGGTGCAGTTGGGAAGAGTGAGAAACTTGGTGTGAGCAAGGAAATGATTAAAGAAAAAGAAGATAAATATCTGACAAGTGAGAAAGGCAAATTCATTTTTAAATACGAACCAAGCCCGGAAGAAGTTTTGGACAATTTATTACCAAGATTAATTGAGGTTCAATTATTCCAGGCGCTATTAGAGTCCAATGCCTCAGAACACAGTGCTCGAATGGCTGCCATGCGCCAAGCTACAGATGCAGCTGATGATTTAGTTAGCGAACTTACACTTTTCTATAACAAAGCCAGGCAAGCCAGCATTACTGCTGAGATTGCTGAAATTAGTGCGGGAGTAGTGAGTTTGAATAGTTAAATAAATTTATTGATAAATTATAAAAAGTATATGGTTAAAGAGAAAAATAAATTCGGCACAGTTAAACAGGTCATTGGTGCCGTTGTCGACATTCACTTTGAAAGTGATTTGCCGGAAATCTATACAGCCCTGGAAACTAATTGCAAAGGCACAAAACTTACCCTAGAAGTGCAACAACATATTGGCTTCAATGTGGTCAGAACGGTTGCCATGGGATCTACCGATGGCTTGAAAAGGGGAGACAAAGCAACAAATACGAATGCTGGTATCAGTGTCCCTGTTGGTGAAGGTACTTTAGGTCGTGTTTTAAATGTTCTTGGTGAACCTGTAGATGGCGCTGGAGATGTTAAGCATGAAAAGAAGTATGAGATTCATCGCCCTGCTCCTGATTTTATTGATCAGTCTACTAAAGTGGAGATTCTAGAAACAGGCATCAAGGTTATTGATTTAATTTGCCCCATTGCTAAGGGTGGTAAAGTTGGTTTATTTGGTGGAGCTGGTGTGGGCAAAACAGTGGTTATTCAAGAGTTTATAAACAACATCGCCAAAGCTCATGGTGGCTTCTCAGTGTTTGCTGGTGTTGGCGAACGTACTCGTGAAGGCAATGATCTTTTTCATGAAATGAAGGACGCTGGCGTATTAAACAAAGTGGCTATGGTCTTTGGCCAAATGAATGAACCGCCAGGAGCCCGTGCCCGAGTTGCCTTAACTGGGTTGTCAGTTGCAGAATATTTTCGTGATGAACAAAATCAAGATGTATTATTCTTCGTAGATAATATTTTCCGTTTCACTCAAGCCGGTTCAGAGGTGTCTACATTGTTGGGTCGTATGCCTTCTGCGGTAGGATACCAACCTACTCTAGCCACCGAAATGGGGGAACTACAGGAAAGAATTACCTCTACTAATAAAGGCTCTATCACTTCAATTCAAGCGGTATATGTGCCAGCCGATGACTTAACTGATCCTGCTCCGGCTACCACTTTCGGTCATTTAGACTCAACTGTGGTGCTATCTCGTTCTCTGGCAGAACTAGCTATTTATCCAGCCGTAGATCCTTTGGACTCTTCCTCTATTATTCTTGATCCAAAGATTGTTGGGGAAGAACACTATGAAGTGGCTCGTGGAGTACAAAAGATTTTGCAAAGATATAAAGAGCTTCAAGATATCATTGCTATTCTTGGTATGGAAGAATTATCTGATGAAGATAAATTAATTGTATCTAGAGCTCGTAAGATTCAGAGATTCCTTTCTCAACCTTTCCACGTTGCCGAAACCTTCACTGGCCACCCTGGTCAATATGTTAAGTTAGAAGACACAGTGAAAGGATTTAAGGAGATCTTGGATGGCAAGCATGATAACAAGAGTGAGGGCGCCTTCTATATGAAAGGCGGGATTGAGAGTATTGATAAAAAAGACTAGTAATCTATTATGGCTAATAAGACAATAAAATTTGAAATTGCCACCCCAGAACGAGTTGTCCTTAAACAAGATATTCTTCAAGTAACAGTCCCAACCACCAGTGGTGATATCACTATTTTGCCTGAACACATGCCTCTGGTTTCAGTTTTGAAACCTGGAGTTATTGAAGTTAAACAAACAGATGATCAGATAGAAATCATGTCTGTTTCTGGCGGCTTTATTGAAGTTATGAAGGATAAGATAGTTATTCTAGCTGATACAGCTGAAAGAGCTGAAGAAATTGATGAGCAAAGAGTTGAAGAAGCAAGAGAAAGGGCTGAAGATGCTAAGAAGAAAGTTAGAATGGAGGATCAGGTTGACTTTACTGAAATTGCTGCAAAATTAGAAAAGGAGTTAGCTCGTGTTCGAGCCGTTACTCGCTGGAGAAGATTAAGAGGGAGTGGCAAATAAGTAAACATTATATAAATAAAAAATCCGCCTTGGTAGCGGATTTTTGTTTTAGCAAATATGAGTTTCACTATTACGATAGTAACTTAATAAATTATCAACAAAAGAAGCTTTGTTAAAAATTACTTTTGTTAATGGAACACCACATTTAATTATTTTTCTCAATTTACTGGGTTTCTTTCTTTTCTTTTTCATGATACAGAGGATTGAGTTTATGTTATTTAAGGTTTTTTAAAGGACTAATAAAAAAACCGGTCAGTATTACCTGATCGGTTCTTGCTATATTGATTGAAATTATCTATTTATAATTTAACATCACAAAAATCGACCAGGCTATTGCCGGTATAAAAATAAAAGAAAGAGAATTGATTTTTGCTAATATTATGCATATGTATAATTATAACAGGATATTATTTTTAGAACAATATCCATGTCAGAATGGCTGCGCCCAGGATTACACGATACCAACCAAAAGGAATAAAGTTATTCTTTTGAATAAACCTAAGTAAGAGCTTCACCCCAATAATAGCGGTGACGAAAGAGAGAACGAAGCCAATTATCCAGATTAGTATTTCTTGATTGCTCAAAATCAGGGGAGTCTTATATAAATCTAAAGCAGTGGCTGCTAGCATAGTGGGGATTGCTAGGAGAAAAGAGAACTCTACAATAGTCTTTCTCCTAATACCTAAGCCCAAGCCTCCAATAATAGTAGCGGCGGCTCGAGAAACACCAGGAATCATAGCTAGAGATTGAAACAACCCAATAATAATAGCCTGAACATAGGAGATTGACTTCAATTCTTGTTCGGCCTCTTTCTTGGGAGAATAGAATTTTTCAAAGACAATCAATACAATACCGCCCAGCAATAGGGCGCTGGCAACAACAATTAAGTTGTCCATCAGGAAGGTTTTGATTATCCTATAGAAAATCAAGCCTAGAATAGCAGTGGGGATAAAAGCGGCCCCTATTTTGAACAATAGATTCCAGCTACTGATAATCTTTTTCCAGTATAAGACCACTACAGCTAAAATAGCCCCTAATTGAATAGAGATTTCAAAGGTTTTTAGGAAGTCACTAGAAGGAATGTGCAACAACTCACTGCCAATTATTAGATGGGCAGTCGAAGAAATGGGTAGAAACTCTGTTAATCCCTCAATTATACCTAAAATTACAGCGTGAAGTATAGTCATAATGTTCGTTTATATTACTAATTCTACCCTAAAAAAGGGAATAAATAAAGCCTTTGTTTGTTCTCTTGCCTTGACAGAGTAACAATTATGTTGTATATTAATATAATTACCTTAACAATATAAACTAATAAATATATCCGAAATGAAAAGAATTGTCGCAGTTTCTTTATTGATCCTATGCACCTCCTTTTTGGGGGCACAAAATCAGGACAGTACATCATTCCTGCCCAACTTTATTACCAACTATTATGCTGGGGCTCTTAGTGTTAACTCTATTAACACTAGAATCATAACAGCTGACAATCAACTCAGGATTGGTATATGTGCTGAAAAAGTGATAGTCAAGGGTTTCTCCAGTAGATTAGTGTTGTGGTATAATCCGCAAACTAATCAAAAAATAAATTCAGACCTACGATTGATTTATACCATTAAAGATTTCAAGGTTATGGTCGGATTACTCCCGTCTGTGACTAGAATGTTTCACGCACCACAACCCCTGAGTAGTGTAAGTCAATATTCGCCCACATCTCAGAACATTATTTCTTTGGGAATGAAGCCAGGCGCAACGCTTAGTTGGAAAAATTTATTCAGTGGCGTGTACGTTGGTGCTAAAGATTACACCAATGCCCAAGACTCCCTTGAGTTCCACATCGGTTTTTGTCGCTATTCCAAAACTTCTTGGTTGGCAGTGTTTAAAGCATCAGCTTACACCACCAACTACCATGGGTTAGATGATCGGATAGTGATTGGAGGTGCTGTCACCGCCCAAATTAACTCTTTTGCCTTTACTGCCTTTGCTGAAAAGGGGAATCATCCCACCTATTCTTTCTCTTCCAATTATGAAGTCAAGAAAGATCTCAATCTTTTCTTCAATATTTTATATGAAGACGATAAAGACTTGGAGAAGAAAGAAAGATGTACATTTAGTGAGGTTGGAATCCTTAAAACAGTGCATTGGAAAGTGTTTAGCTATGCCTACGGTGTAGCATATTCACACAATCCCGATCCAACACTGCAGTTGGTCGTTCAGGTGTTCATTGGTGAATAAAAAAAGGCCTAAAAAACACTCAAATCCCAAACAATTGTTTGGGGTTTTTTATTTGTCCAATTGATGCCATTTTGATATAATTATAATGCATTAAATATTATAATATATCTCTATGTCAAAGAAAAAAATGACCAAGAAACCAATAGTGGTGGCGGTCTCCGGTTTTTTTAATCCCCTTCATGTGGGGCATTTAGATATGATTACGGGCGCAAAGAAATTGGGAGACAAATTGGTAGCCATTGTTAATAATGATAGGCAGGTAAAACTCAAAGGAAGTGTCCCTTTCATGAGTGAAAATGATCGCCTAAAGATTATTGGAGCCCTTCGGGATGTTGATGAGGTTTTTCTGTCAATTGATACCAACAAGTTACCAAATGGCATGGTGCCTATTATTAAATCACTAGCGAAAGTAAGACCGGATATCTTTGCCAATGGTGGTGATCGTAAGAGCAAGGGGGATGTTCCTGAGTATGATATTTGTCAGAAGTTGGGGATAAAGATGATTGATGGTCTTGGAAAGAAAAAGAGGGCTAGTTCAGAGTTAATAGCTAAAGCAGCGGCTGCTAAGGCAAAGTTACAGAAGAAATAATTTATGAAAAAATCAGTGAGAAATAATCGTCTATATTCATTTTTTATTATCCTAATAATCTTAGTAGTGTTACTTTCTTTATATGGCCGACGGTTATATAAATTAATAGATAATAGTAATAGCTCACAGTCAATTCTTTCATTCCTAATTAATGGACCAAAGGAAGAAGAGATTATTTACAAACCCGAAGAAACTATTCAGATTATCGAAGGCTGGACTAATCGTAGTATAAGTCAATATTTTGAGTCAATTGGTAAGTGGCAGAGCGAAGAACTCTTGGAATTAGTTGGTTTTCCAGCAGTTGATTATCGCAAAGAAGAGGATATGCCCCTGCCTAAAGATTTTTCCAACGAGTTTACGTTTTTAAATGATAAGCCAAAACACTATGGACTAGAAGGCTATTTATTTCCCGATACATATCGTATTTATGCGGATGCTAGCATTGAGGATGTGGTGATAAAAATGTTAGATAATTTTGATAAAAAACTAACAGCTGAGTTAAGGGAGGAAATTACTAAACAAGGCAAAACGGTCTACGAAATAATTACCATGGCTTCTATAATCGAAAAAGAAGCACCGATTACATCGACAGACGACTATGATGCTCGTGTCGTCTCTGGAATATTTTGGGGACGACTAAAAATTGGCCAAGCCCTCCAATCAGATGCCACCCTATCATATCTATTTAACGATAATAATCCTCAGCACAAAGGAGAAGAGCTGGAAGTGGATTCCCTGTATAATACATATAAATACCGTGGATTGCCGCCGGGTCCAATATGTAATCCAGGTATTCAAGCGATTAGAGCCGCCATTTACCCCATTAATACGAATTATAATTACTTCCTCACCCCCAGGGATAGTCAGCAAGTTATATATGCCCGCACCTATGAGGAGCATCTACAAAATAAATATAAGTATCTAAAATAATATGTTTGATGATCAGCCCACAGTAATAGAATCAGGACAAGAGTCAAGCCCTTCTTCCTTGGGAAACAATTTCTCTCCGATTGCTAAGAAGGGAATCATTATTTTTGCTGTCATTGTGGTGCTCGTTGGGGCCTTTTTCTTAATCAAACAGTTTGTCCTTACGCCATCCGACAATCAACCCCCAGTTCAGGAAAATGAGACCCCAGCCCAAACAGGAGACAATAACCCTACGTTACCTGACTTTACTTCACCGGACGATAATAATACTGAGAAAGATGATTCTCCGTCGTTTGATATCGCCATTGAGTACATGTCTTTTGCTGACTTCTACCAAGCCCCCGACAATACCATAGAGGCTAATCCCAATAATTACGAATTACCGTTAAATGTAAAGATCGATGTAATGAATTACTATGATGTTTCTCGTAAATTAAATTTAGATCCTGGAGTTGAAGATTTAAACAGTTTTGGTTTTACTGTTATAGACAACCCCTGGGAGAAAGAAGTAACAGACTTCTATTCAGTCTATGGCAACCTGGAAACTAAGCAGGTCCCCCTACTCATCACTTCGGATTTCATCACCTATTATTATCAGAACATTCTCAAAAAAGTTTTTAAAGACATAGAAGAAAACGTGTTCTACGATAATCTATGGGACATTAATAAGGAACTGTATACCATTGCTAAAGATCGCTATGAAGCTCGTCTTTCAATGATTGGGAATATTAATGATTCTATCTTGGAGGGGGAGAGGCTGGAGGCAGCGTTTTTTGCAGTTGCCCTGGAATTACTTAAGCCAACCACCAATCAAATCGCTCAGACTGGAATGCCAAATGAAGACATGTTTGACGTCAATGAAGTTAATAAATATTATTTTGTTGTCCCCCCATATTTACGAGAAGATGTTGTTCGGGAAATAAAGTTGATTAAAGAGGCTAACAAGAAAACAAAATCTCCGGTCTTTCTCTATGACACAGACTATGTTAAATTCAACGTTCCCAATGAGTATCGTTCTCAGGCCAAACTTTATAATTTTTATTTAACTACAAAATGGCTCAATTCTGTTTTTCCTCTAAATTATCGTGATGCTAGCTGTCCTGATTGTCTTTTGGATCGAGAAGATTGGAGAATTAATCTCATTGCCGCTAGTCTTATCACAAATGACTTTGCCGTCTCCCCTGAGCTAAAGAACAAATGGGCTCGTATTTATAAGGTTATCTCATATTTCAAGGGACTGAGAGAGAACCTGAATTATGTGCACTATCGGGACACTTTAGTCGAACTATTTAATGAAGACTACAATTTAGAAGAACTATTTGATGATAGTAATGAGAATGGACAAGCCAATCTAGAGACATTGCGGCAGAAGCTTTTGTCCTACGATTTTGCGCCCATTCAGGGTGCCTGGGATAAAAATGAAGCAGAAGATCGAAAGCAATTAGGGTTCAGGGTAATGGTGGACTACTATTGGCCCAATAACTACTTTTTTGACTATTTAGTCTATCCATCAGTTGGAGATTATCAGGCAGAAAGTATCGCCAATGGCAACGTGACAACATGTCCTATTCAAAATGTGAAGCGTCGTTGCAATGGTTTTGCCTTAGACATCATTAACTTAATTTATCCAGTTCCTGCTAGTAGCTATTTTGATCAAAATACTAATTACTTTAATTATACTGTTCAGGCTCAGCAGTTGCGAGGGCAACTTGAGGGTAGCGGAGTTTGGCACACTACTAACTATTGGACTACCCTAAATTATATCAAAACATTCTTGGAAGTAGATAAGAATAATCTACCAATCTTTGCCCAGAGCTCTACCTGGAGAGACAGATCATTGAAAACGGCGGTTGGTGCTTGGATTAACCTACAATTACCTTTGGAAAAATTCACTGTGAATCAATTCTTTCAGGGACAGGGGCTAGATGAGTTTGTACAATGGGACAAGCATTCCTATGTGGACCCCAACCTAAACCTAGTAAATGAACTGATCGCCAGCAATCAGATGTTGTTGAAAATGTTTACTGCCCTAAAGATTGATGATGAAATTAATTCAGTAGCAATAGATTTGCAAAAAGCTAATACTAGTCTAACCTCCCTGAGAGATATTATTCAAAAAGAGATTAAGGGCGAGGAATTAACTGCCCGAGATAATGAGGTTATTGCCAACTTCGCTAAACAATTGAAAGTAGAGCCAGAATATAGGGATAGGCAATTGTCGATTAAGTCACCAAAACAAAAAAACTCCCTCAAGGAAGATTTAAGCAAACTGAAATTATTGGTTGTTATTCATCGGGTGGGAGATAATAAGGTTTTCGCTGTTGGTCCGGTTTGGCAGTATTCCGAAAGCTATTAACGCAGGTATTGGAAAATATAAGTTTCATCATCAATAACCATAAAGTCATTGGCAACTAGCTTAGCCTCTCCAATTATTCGATCACTCTGATGCCAATATTTATTTACAACTAAATAAGATTCATCAACCCCAGCTAAATCCATCGCATTTATCATGGTATCTTTAGTGGGGTTTTTATATACCATTTCTAGATAATATTCGTAGAGAGGTCCACCAGTAGGGATGGAATAAAAGTATACTAGCCCGGCAGAGGTTTGGTAATAGTGACTGAACCCCAGCTCCTTTAGAGCCCCCACTCCTACCTGTTGATTGGCCAGCACAATATAGGGCTTGGTAGTATTTTTATTAATTAAATTCACGGTATCTAAGTCATTCTGGCTAACACTGTAACCACGGGAATTGAAATATTTATCAAAGCGCGGATAGGATACATAGAGGGCGGTTGTGAGGAGAATAGCTCCAAAAATTAGCCAGATTATTCGAATGCTCTTTTCCTGTTGTAATATCTTTTGTATTAAACTATTTAGGGTAATCACGATGCAGGGAAGACAAAAGATAATCATCATGACTAAAATACGGCCAGTGTAATTAGATTGTTCATAGACGATCAGCTCCCCAAAATTAATCTGACTGCTGACAACATAGGCAGTGAACAGGGATAGATTAACTAGAAATAGTCCCCGCCAGATGAATAGATCATTTTTAGTCAGCAATTTCTTTTTTTTCTGAAAATAAATAAAACCGACAATGATTATTAGAATAATCAACAGATTGAGGTTGCTTTGAAAAAAGTAAATGAAGTTAAGGAAGAAATCTTCTCTACCAGCTGAACTAATGTTGACAAAGATATTTTTGAAGGGAGATATTAAGAGATTAAAACCAAATTTAATCCCCTTGAAATCATTGGCGCCAGTTATGAATAGGGCGGCCGGAAGAAGTAAGGCTGGCACTAAAAATATTGAAGTGGCTATTAATCTTCTGTAAATTAATCCAACTTTTTCTTTGTGCATTTTAAATACTAGCCAAGCGCTCCAGGCAAGAGCTGGAATTCCAGCTAGAGGATGAATTGCCAGCGTGGCTAAGGCCAGCAAAGGAGTCCAAAGAAGATTTGTCCCATTTAAGCCCATGAAGATCGTTAAAGCTAGAAAAAGATAGCTCAAATTTTGGGGGGTGGTCATAATAAAGGGAGAAAAAGATAGGACAAGCAGAAAAATGACAGAAATAAACTTGCCCATTGGGAATAAGTCTTTACTTTGATATCTTAGGAACCGGAAAGTGGCTAGAGGTAGGAACAAAGCCGTCAAAGAGGGAACGAGAAATTTATTTAAAAAGTATATGGAAACTCCTGTCAATTTATGTAGCATGATGATTAGACTGTATTGGCCTAAATAGTATGGAGTTTTGGGGGTGACGATTCCATTCTTATCAATTAACTCCATTGCTGCCTGATGAACGAATGGATCGAAGCCATAACCAATTTTATATACAATAGCAGCTACAACAAAACTGAGGAAGTAGTGGAGAGATACTAGACCTATTTTTATGGTAGTAGGTATATTTTTCTTGGTCACTGTAATTATGAGCCAAAGAGAAGCCACACCATAGATAAGGAAGAATTCACCTCCCACTATGTCCCAGGGGGAAATTAAGGCCCGAGAACTTTGATGAGTAATCAAGAAAGCGATAGAGAGAACAAAAAGCACTAGGTAAACAATGGGGAATAAGTATTCTTTTCTATTCCAGGTTAATTTATTACCGTCATTGGCTTTTTTCGCTAATAATTTTACTAAGATTATAAAGCCCACAATAGTTAGCAAAAAAGACAATACTAGACCCAGAACATTCAGAGAATACAGATAATAAATACTAGCTCCAAAAATTGCCATCAGGGAGAGTGAAAGTAGTAAATAATCGTTAATATTAGCAGTAATTTGCTTAAATAGAGTATTTTTCATAGACTTACTATAATCATAGCAAATTCTTGCTAAAATTGGCAATTTCCGATAACATTAAAATGATGAAGATAAACCTCAAAAAACATTTTAGTTTAATAATTGTTGGGCTTTTGGCAATAGCCTTCTTTTTGGCTACTGCTAGTTTTAATTACACTACTCAAGATAGAAGCTATGTAAAATGGTCGTCGCCAGATGAAACTGCTAATTTTTTCTTTGCCAAACGGTTTGCCGAAACCGGACAATTATCATCCTTTGATGTGGCAGCTGTCACCGGGGATAACATGGTAATTCCCAGAAGTTTCCGTAGCGATTTTGGCTGGCTAAAGCCGGTTAGCTTCCTTGGCATTATTTTGCTCTACGGGAGCATTGCCAGTTTGCTGGGGGTCGCCGTGATTCCTTTTCTTACGCCATTCTTAGCTGCCCTGGGTATTATTATCTTTTATCTTTTGATTAAGAAAGTATTTAATGAGCGAATTGCTCTTTTATCTTCTTTTCTGGTAGCTTTTTTCCCAGTCTATATATATTACACAGTGAGAAGTATGTTCCACAATGTGCTTTTTATCGTCTTGCTTCTGCTGGGATTATATTTTTTAGTACGCGCATTAGAAAAGAAAGAAAAAGAGTTAAAGAAAAAGTTTGTATCATTCAAGTTAAGCACCAAAGATTATTTAAATCTACTATACTCTTTTCTGGGGGGAGCTTTTATTGGTTTAGCCGTTATTACCAGGACTTCTGAGCTACTCTGGTTAGCACCTGTTCTGTTTTTAATGTGGATATTTTATGTACGACGCATGGGGGTAATAAAGTTAATTATATCTTTGGCTGGACTATTTCTAGCTCTGACGCCAGTTGTTTATTGGAACCAGATTCTATACGCCTCACCAGTATATGGAGGCTACAACGAAATGAATCGTTCTTTGGACGACCTGTCCTACAGTAGTGGAGAGTTCTTTCAAGCGATTATTCGCGGAGATTTTAGCAAATTTGAAAAGTATTCAGACAAATTAAAGGAAAATATTTTCTATTTCGGCTTTAAATCAGAACAATCTGTTGAAATGTTCCAGCACTATGTAATTGAGATGTTTCCAATTATATTCTACCTATCTCTGCTGGGATTGTTACTCCTAATTATTCAAAACACATACCGTTTTCGGAAAAAGTATTTATTATATGTATTAGTTTTAATGACTTTAGGGATAATCCTGGTCTTCTATTATGGCAGTTGGAAATTTAATGACAATCCCAACCCGGATCACTTCACTATTGGTAATTCATATACTCGCTATTGGTTGCCCATATATCTAATGATGATACCCCTAGTAGCTCTTAGTATTAGTAGACTTAGTCGAGCTTTAGTATTAATGGATAAGAAAGTAAAAAGTAGATTGAAGATTTTGGTGTCCAACGGACTCCAGGCCACCATCATTCTACTATTTGCCGCCTCTTCTTTTATCTTTGTTATGTATGGGTCAGAAGAAGGCATTGCCTATTTATATTATAATAATAAAACAGAGAGGGCGACGGCTGAGAAAGTTTTCTCTCTCACTGAGCCAGAATCCATTATAATTACCAGATATCATGATAAATTCTTTTTCCCTGAGAGAAGAGTAATAATGGGCATTCTCCCCAATGAAGAAATATTTGTAGCCGCCAACAAACTTATTAAGCATTATCCTGTATATTACTATAATTTCTTTCTCAATGAAGATGATGTTAATTACTTAAATGAACGTAAATTAAATGAATACGATTTTAGAATAGAGTTGGTTGAGAAGTTCAACACCAAATTTGGATTATATCAATTAATTAAAAATAACCATGAAACCAAAAAACCATAAAACATATCATATTACCACTATTGGGTGTTATATGAATATAGTAGATAGCGAGCGTTTGGCCGCTTTTTTGAATAAAGAGGGGTTTAGGCCTCATAAAGATATAATAAAGGCCAATATGGTCATTATTAATACTTGTGGTGTTAAGCAAACAGCCGAGAATAGAGCCTATGGCATCGTTGATCAGATTAGGAAGAGGAATAAAGAAGCTACCATTATTCTCACTGGCTGCCTTAGTCGTCGTAGAGATGTGCAAAGGAGACTAGCAGATAAAGTAGATATATTCATGCCCATCAATGAGATGCCCAACCTTTCTAAATTATTGGCAGGCAGAGAGCTTAAACCAAAACTAAGTTTAGATGAAGTACGTCTAATGCAGGGAGAAAAATATCTTACCATTTTACCACAACATAAAAATACTTTTAGCGCCCTTATTCCAATTGGAAATGGCTGTAATAACTTTTGTTCATACTGCGTTGTGCCCTATGCTCGAGGTCGAGAAGTGTATCGACCGGCCAAGGATATTCTTAAAGAAGTAAAAGCTTTGGTGATAAAGGGATACAAAGAAATAACTTTGATTGCTCAAAATGTTAATAGTTATGAAGATAAAAATTATGACTTTTCTAAACTCTTGAAAGAAATAGTAAAGATCCCTGGTAAGTTTTGGATTAGATTTTCCTCCAGCCATCCCAAAGACATGAGCACAGAGCTTATTAAAATTATAGGTTCATCCGATAAGATTTGTTCCCACCTTCATTTAGCAGTTCAATCCGGTGACGATGACATTCTCAGAGCCATGAATCGTAAGTATACCGTAAAACACTACATAGATCTAATACATAAAGTCAGAGAAGCTAAGCCGGGCACTGCTATCACCACCGATGTTATTGTTGGCTTTCCCGGAGAAACAAAGAAACAGTTTAACAATACCGTCAAACTGTTTAAAGAAATTAATTTTGATTTAGCATATATTTCCCAATATAGTCCGAGACCACAAACAGTGAGCTATGACATGAAAGATAATGTTCTTCATGTAGAAAAGAAAAGAAGAGATCAGGTTCTGACAGGGATACTAAGAATAACCGCTCTAAAGAGCAATGAACAGTATTTAGATAAAGAAGTAGAGGTCCTGATTGACGGGATTAACAAACAGGGGAGATACCTGGGGAAGACCAGTAGCTATAAAACAATACGCATAACTCCAGAGACAAGAGCTGTAAAAAAGATGATTGGTCAGTTTGTTAAAGTAAGAATAGACAAGGTACAAGACTTTGGCATGGAGGGCTCTATGATAATTAAAAAGAGTCAATAAAGATTGACTCTTCCTTTTAAAAATTTAGCAGCATGTTAATTTGCTCTACCTTTCGCTTTAAGAGTTAAAATTAACTACTACGTTTACAGCAACATTCAAAGACCGGCTACTTTTAATCTCCCACAAATTCTGGTTTGAAATGTTTAATGTCCACATAGGCGTTGGGTGTTTTGTGAACAACCATTTTATCGATTGTTCTGGTTTGGAAATAACTGATTATATTATATCAAATATTGTGTAATTATGACAAATAAAAAAAGGAGTGCTCGCTGACAACACTCCTTTCAGTAACCAAAAACAGTATGAAAAAAAATACTTCCCTGATCAACAATGACGCGGTTGCTTAACAAGGAACTAATTATATTGTATCATATTTATAGCCAGGTAACAAAAAGATACATTATTTAATGATATACAAAATATGAAGAACAAAAGTAAGGTTCTGGTGATTCTTGGGACCACTGCCAGTGGAAAAACTAGTTTAGGGGTAAAGTTGGCTGCCAGGCTAAATGGTGAAATTATTAGTGCCGATAGTCGTCAGGTATACAAAGGAATGGATATAGGTACCGGCAAAGACCTCAAGGAATACAAGATTGATGGTAAGAAAATACCATATCACTTAATTGATGTGGTTCACCCAAACACAAAATTTAATCTAGCTCGCTATCAACAATTAGCCCATAAAGCAATTGCTGATGTGCTCAAGAGGGGTAAACTACCCATCATCGTTGGTGGCACAGGGCTATATCTTCAGGCGCTGGTTGATAACTATGAATTATCTGAAGTAAAGCCAGACTTTCGGAGAAGAGTGGAGTTGGAAAAGTTGTCGGCTGAAGAATTGTTTGTCAAAATAAAAAAGATAAAACCCGGTTTTGCTGATAAATTAAATAATAGCGATAAAAACAACCCCCGACGCATGGTGAGATATTTGGAAATCATTGAACAGGGAGATATTGGCATAAGAGGGAAACAAGAATCTCCCTATGATTTTCTACTCCTGGGACTAACCTGGACTGATGAGGAGCTAAGACAGAGAATCAATTATCGTATATTGGAGCGTTTAGAAAAGGAAGATATGATTGCCGAAGTTCATCGTCTACATAAAGAAGGTGTTTCCTGGAAAAGATTGATCTCTTTTGGTCTAGAGTATAAATTTATTTCTTGGCATTTGCAGGGCAAGATGGGCTATCAAGAAATGATTGATAAATTGGGAACAGCCGTGTACCGCTTCGCTAAACATCAGAAAACTTGGTTTAAGCGTTGGGAAAAGCAGGGGGCTAAAATAAAATGGATTAAGGACTCAACAATGGCTGAAAAAGAGATAGGAAAGTGGAGTTGAAAGATGGACATAATAAATAAGAAAACCGCTATGTGAGTAGCGGTTTTTTTGTGGTTACGTAATTATTTTTGTTCAGATTCTTCCGGGTATTCATCTACGATTTCATCTGCGGGGACAATCTTGAGGGGGGTTTTGCCTTTCTCAGCATCAAATGGTTCTTCCCGTGTACATCCACTCATGAAATCACTGTACGCATCAGCATGGGGTTGTTGTGTGTTCATACTTACCTCCTTTTTGTGGTTAATTCAATATTTTTTCTAATATCTCTTTGACTATTTTGGGGTTTGCCTTCCCCCTGGTTTGAGCCATTATTTGGCCTAAAAAGAACTGCAGAACAGAGGTTTTGCCACCTTTATACTGCTCTACTTGGTTTTTATTTTTATTTAGAATATCGCTTACTATTTCTTCTAGGGCCGCCCTGTCATCCATTTGTTCTAACCCTAACTCCTTCATTATATCAGTGGGGTCGCCTCCATTCTTATACATAATATCTAGTATCGTTTGTCCAGCTGAGGAGTTAATTTTATCTTGATATATTAAACAAACTAATTCTGCAAAATTTTCAGCAGTTAGTTTAAGATCACTCACTTGCTTGTTATCAGCCCTGAGGTGTTTTAATAGTTCACTAACAATCCAGTTGCTGGCTGTTTTGGCTAGATTCTTTTCCTGACGATCAGCCTCGTCACCGTTAGCTTCAATCCAAGCTTCTAGTTCAGATATAACGTTCTCAGACCAATTAGCTAAGCTCTTATCACTAACCAAAATTTCAGCAATATCTCTGGTTAATCCATATTCTCTGATAAATCTATTTTTCTTTTCTCGAGGCATTTCTGGTAGTTCACTGTGAATCTTGGCTAGCCAATCCTCTTCAATTTTCAGGGGAGGGATATCAGGTTCAGGGAAGTAGCGATAATCAGCGGAGGTTTCTTTGATCCGTTGTCTTGTGGTCTCATTTTTGTCTTCATTCCAACCACGAGTTTCTGGAATAATTTTTTCACCATTCTCTAAAACTTCAAGTTGTCTTTTAATTTCAAATTCAATTGCCTTCTCGACCGCCTTAAACGAATTAATATTCTTTACTTCCACTTTAGCATTTAGTTTATGATTTTTTTTAATTGGTTTTATTTCCCCATTTTCGTGTTTCCATTTTCCCACTTCTTGTATGCTAACATTAGCTTCACAGCGCATTTCACCCTTTTCCATGTCGGCATTACTGACATTTAAATATCGAAGTATTTGTTGGTATTTCTGACAGAAGCTCTTAGCCTGGGCAGCATTTTTAATAACTGGTTCTGTCACTAATTCCATAAGAGGAGTTCCCGCTCTATTGAAATCTATTAAACTATGATCAGCATCCTTGGGGTGGATTGATTTTCCGGTATCTTCCTCTAGGTGGATTCTAGTTATTGATATTTTCCCATCATCTACCTCCAGATAACCATTAAGAGCGAAAGGGAGGTCATATTGAGATATTTGATAGCCCTTGGGAAGATCGGGATAGAAATAGTTTTTACGATCAAATTTAGATAAACGATTTATTGTACAATCCAAAGCTAAACCAGTCAGAATAGTCCATTCGATGGCCCTTTGATTTGGTACCGGCAAAGTTCCAGGATGACCTAGACAAATGGGGCACACGGTAGTGTTTGGTGCCTTGCCTTCAGCATTATTATCGCAAGCACAAAACATTTTGCTTTTAGTTTTTAGTTCGGCGTGGATTTCCAGGCCGATAATAGCTTCGTATTTCATTAGAATTTGCCTGAGCTACCGAAGCCATTGGCCTCACGCTCAGTTATATCATTTATTTTATCTTCAATGATTGATAGTTTGGATAGGGGTTGAATGAGAATCTGGGCAATCTTTTGACCGGGGACAATATTAAACACATTTTCACTTAGATTTTTTATTACCACTTTAATTTCGCCCCGATAATTGGAATCAATGACTCCACCAAGAGTAGTTATCCCTTCAGTAGCTAGGCCGCTTTTATCCCAGATTAATCCAACATGATCAGAGGGAATAGCCATCTTAATTCCCGTGGGAATAGCATTTTGGCTGTAGGGGGATATTGAGTGATAGTCATTGGCATAGAGGTCGTAACCGGCATCTTCTGCATGAGCTTTTTGGGGTAATTTGGTATTTCGATCAATTTTTTCTACTACTATTTTTTTTTCACTAATTTCAGGTTCAATTATTTCTTGTAACACTTCCTTTATTTCTGTTTCTAAGAGAGTACTACTGTTTTTGTTTCCATTTAGAACAGCCTTATGATTATTATTTATTATATCACCAATTGCATCGAAGCCCAATTGTTCCTTGGTTGATTTGATAAAATTAATTCTTTCTAATAATTCTTTGCTTTTATTCCACACCTTCCTGTGAATTTCTTCTCGACTGATAATAGTATTATTCGGAGTGCATTCTATTAGAAAGAAGTTGGGGAAACTGTTAGCAATTTCTAAATAGGTTTGCTCAGCTTTTTGCAGATGCTCAATATTATCCTCATGAATATCGCCCGTCTTCCCATCCCAGTCCTCCCGTGATCGTTCTTTAGCTAATTTCTGAGATATCTCTGGCGCCACATGAAGAATGATCGACAGGTCGGGCTCTGGTATTTCGAACATCTTGTACTCCAATTCATATAGCCAGTTGAAAAACACTTTTCTTTCCAATGAGTTATCAATTTTGCACCCCTGATGGCCCATGTTAGCTGAAGTGTATCGATTTGATAATACAATTTTTCCTTCGTTCAGCCATTTTTTAATTTTAAAGCTAGCATCATAGCGATCCACAGCATAAAAGACAGAAGCTTTATAGGGGCCAACCTCATCAGCTTTGCCATATTTGCCAGACAAGTACTCTTCTACTGCTCCGGCTGACTTTGTATTGTATTGTGGGAAATCGGCGATCTCAACTTTGTAACCATCATTTTCCAAGGCCTCCCTAAGGAGATTCAATTGAGTTGTTTTTCCAGAACCATCTGTTCCATCAATAACGATAAATTTCCCTAAATATTTATTCATGTGTTTTGTGCCCCTCCTCAACTATATTATCAATTTGTTTATATAACTCTTCTAATGTTCCATTATTATCAATCTTATACTTAGCTTGAGCCATTACGGTAGGTATTTCCAGCTCTGCCTCGCGTTGGCTGTCGGCGATAAATTCCTCAAAACTTTTATTACTATCACCAGCATTTTCATTACGGGTTAACATTCTGTTATACCTTATTTTTTCAGCAGCGTCAATGCTAACTAAAAAGAAACCAGGCAAGTTCCTGAGATGGGCAATATCATCTAATCTCCTTACACCATCAATGACGATAATCTCATTGGTGTCATTCTTTGCGTCTTCAGCTATTACTCTAGCCAGCGTTTCGCTGCCGAAGCGAGTTCTGAGATCTAGTGACAGGTTTTGCATATTTTCTCGGCTAATGGGGAGATAGAGACGATTTAGAATGTCTCTTAGCATCATAGAGAAACGATAGCTACTAGCGCCATATTTTTCTTCTAAATATCTCTTACTAACCTCCTTGCCACTGGACAGCGAGCCAACAAAACCTAAGATTAATTTTGACATAATTAGTAGATCACCTGATACTTCAGCATCAAAGTGTTATCATTTAATTTTTTAAATTCTAATAATTTTAGATCAGCATCCAAGTCTTTATTAAACAATGACAGACCTTCACCAAATATTTTTGGTTCCATGGTGAGAATAATTTCGTTTATTAATTTATTTTCTAGAAATAACGAATTCAAGAAAGAGCCGCCGCCAAGAAGAGCTGAGGTGTACCCAATTTCTTCTAGTTCTTTTAGCACTTTCTTTGGATCACCAGACACCCATTTTACTCCATCTATCATTGGAGGGTTTTTTTCGCGAGAGAATACAACATTTAGCCTGTTTGGTAGAGGGGAGGGAAAAGTTTTAAAGGTGTTTTCTCCCATCATGACAACGCCATGAAATTTAGATATCTCAACAAAGAGTTTTTTATCTTCTTTGCTAGTCCAATTAGCAAATTGTGTTTTGTCTTTAGCAATTTTTCCATCAACTGTTACTGCCATCATCATTGTTACTGGAATCATATATTTAAATAGCTATGGGAGCCTTAATCCCAGGATGGGGATCATAGTTCTCCAGATTAAAGTCTTCATATTTAAAACCAAAAATATCTTTTATTTCAGGATTAATAATCATTCTAGGTAGAGAGCGAGTTTCACGAGAGAGTTGTAACTCCACTTGTTCAAGATGGTTTTTATAAATATGCAGATCACCAAAGGTGTGAACGAATTCACCCAGACCTAATCCGCATACTTGTGCCATCATCATTGTTAATAAAGAATATGAGGCAATGTTAAAAGGGACTCCCAGAAAAATATCTGCACTTCTTTGATATAATTGGCAAGACAATCTATTGTCAGGAGAAACATAGAATTGGAAAATAGTATGACAAGGAGGGGGAGCTGTTTTTTGCCCTTTAATTAGTTGACTTAAGTCGGTCACATTCCAACCGCTAACAATTATACGCCTAGAAGTGGGATTTTCTTTTATCATTTTGGCTGCTTCGGCAATCTGATTTATTCTTATTCCATCCTTTCCTTCCCAGGCCGTCCATTGTTTCCCATAGATGGGTCCTAAATCACCATTTTTATCAGCCCATTCGTCCCAAATTCTCACGCCATTGTCATTTAAATATTTTATATTGGTATCACCACTTAAGAACCATAACAATTCATGTATGATGGATTTAAGATGGACCTTTTTAGTAGTTAATAATGGGAAGCCTTCGTTCAAATCAAATCTAATTTGACGACCAAAAACACTGATGGTTCCTGTTCCTGTTCGGTCATCTTTACTTTTGCCATTATTTTTGACATCTTGTAATAAATTAAGATATTGTCTCATACAATTAGTTAAATTATTGATCTTCGTATTTAGTCATGTCGGAACTGAGTAAAACATATTCTATTCCAGCTTCTTTAAATATTTCCTTGCTCCTTTCGCCCGCATGATAGTCTTGAGCGCAGACAACTTTTATTATTCCGGCATTGATAATCATTTTAGCGCAAACATAGCAGGGGGTCATTTTGCAATACAGAGTTCCACCTTCCAGGGCTACTCCGGCTCGGGCTGCTTGGCAGATGGCATTCTGCTCAGCATGAGTAGTACGAATACAGTGACGTGATTCCTTACCATCACCATTTGTCACGGTATGTAGCTCATGTCCAACCTCATCACAATGAGGTAATCCTATGGGTGATCCAGCATAACCGGTAGAAATAATTCTTTTATCCTTGGTGATGACAGCGCCAGAACGGCCTCGATCACAGGAGCCACGATTACCAACAATGGCAACAATTTGCATGAAATATTCATCCCAAGAGGGGCGTTTATATCCATCCTTTTCTATTTCGCTCATATAATTTGTTTAAAATTTAATTGAATTAGTATTTATATTGTAATACATTATGACAATAAAATAAATGTTGACAGATAGTGATATATGTTCCTTCCGGCTTTCAAAAAACCAAAAAAAAGATTAAACTGTATGTATAAGTAGAAAAGACTATATTGAAAGAAATGTGGAACAAATATAAAGAAAAATTAGCTAATAATAGTGAAATATATCTTAGAATTAAAGTCGTCCCCGGTGCTCATAGGAGCGAGATTAGGGAGAAAATGGCAGATGAAACTATAAAAATAGCTATTAGTGCTCCGCCGGAGAAAGGTAGGGCTAATGAAGAGTTAATTAAATTTCTAGCCAAAGAGTTAGCCATAGGGAAGAAAAATGTTAGAATAATAAGTGGAGCTGGTGATAGACTTAAATTAATTAAAATTACTAAATAGAATGAAACTATCAATCATTATTGTCTCTTGGAATGTTAAGGAGAAACTTAAGACTAATTTAGAGGCTTTATTTCAATCTCAAGTTAATTTTGATTTCGAAGTTTTGTTAGTTGATAATAACTCTGATGATGGTAGCGTTGGGATGGTAAGAGGCGCTTTTCCTCAGGTAAGAATAATTGCCAATCAAGAGAATTTAGGTTTTGCCAAGGCTAATAATCAAGCAATTAAATTGGCCCAAGGGGACTTTATTCTTCTCCTTAATCCGGATATGCAGGTTAAGATAAAAACTTTGCAGAATATGATTACCTGGGCAGAGAATAATCCCCGGGCGATTGTCAGTGGGTGTAAATTGATTGATGAAAGAGGAAATGTGATTAAACAAGTACGCCGTTTCCCTAAATTCAGTGACCAACTATTAATCACTCTCAAAGTTCCTCATGTTTTTCCTTGGGTGATTAATAAATATTTGAATTATAGTTTTGATTACAACAAGGAAGCTAGAGTTGATTCTATTCGAGGTTCTTTTTTCTTGATCAATCGAGAAGGCTACCAGAAAATAAATAATCAGGCACCACTTTTGGATGAGAAATACTTTATTTGGTTTGAAGAAGTTGATTTTTGTCGGCAGGTATATAAATTAGGAGGAGAGGTATGGTATACACCAGCAGCTGAATGTACTGATTATGTTGGTCAAAGCTTTGGTCAAGTGAAAAAGAAGAAAACACAACAATATTTTAGCGACTCCATGTTAAAATACTTTGAGAAATGGGAGAAACCATGGCAAACAAAGATTTTGAAAATTGCTTGGAGAATAATTAGAATATTTATATAAAAATACGTTATAGGAAAACCAAGTAGGATAAAGAAGATAGATATGGACAAGAAAGTAGGGATAATTTTAGTAAACTATAAAGATTACGCGACTAAGTACCTAATGGCTTGTCGTGATTGTTTACGTAGACAAAAATATTCTCCAGATTTATTTCGAATCTATATTGTTGACAATGCTTCAAAAGAAGAATCATTTAATTACCTCAGGGATAGTTATCCAGAGGCTACAATCTTAATTCGTTCTGACGGCAACTATGCAGCCGCCAACAATCTTGGTTTTAGGACGGCAATTGAAGACGGTTGCGAATATTTAGTGACCGTTAATATGGACACAGAGATGGAGGAAGATTGGCTAAAGGAGTTAGTGTTAGCTGTTGAAAGCCAAGAAAGCATTGGCATTGCTCAATCTAAAATATTGCTTCACTCTGATGATAAAAATAATCTAAAGATTAATAGCCTGGGGAATGTTTTTCATTTTCTAGGGTTTGGATTCACTTCTCATTATGGTGAAGTCGATAGGATGATTGATGGATACCCAGAAATAAAAGGTTACGCCAGCGGGTGCTCTTTTCTTATTAAAAAAGAAATATTTGAAAAAGTGGGGGGCTATAATGAAGAATATTACATGTACCATGATGATCTAGAGTTAAGCCTCAAGGTTAGGCTGGTGGGGAATAAAATAGTGTTAGCACCGAAATCTGTTATCTATCATAAATATGAGTTTTCTCGAAGTGTAAGAATGCTATATTATATGGAGCGTAATCGCTACCTCACCTTAATGATCTTCTATCCCACTTATTTATTCTTTGCTTTGTCTATCCCGCTACTCCTTATGGATATTGGCATGTTTGTATTCTCCATATTGAAAGGTTGGTTTAAAACGGAATTAAAGATATATATATATTTCTTCAATTATCGGACTTGGTGTATAATCATGAAAGAAAGAGAAAGAATAAAAAGAATGTCATCAGTGCCATTTAAAAAAGTGGCCAAAGATTTTTCGGGCAAGATTGAATTTCAAGAAATCAATAATTCAATTTTAAAATATCTAGTTAATCCACTTTTTAATCTGTATTGGTTAATAGTAAAAAGAATAATTTAATATGGATCTATCAATAATAATTGTTAACTATAAAAGCAAAAACAAACTAGTCAATTGTCTAGACTCCATTGGGGGCGCTGAGTTGAATGGCCTTGATTATGAAATTATTGTTGTTGATAATAATTCAGGCGATAATCTAAGTAATTTAGAAAGTGATTATTCTCGAGTAGAATTAATTAACAGTCAGAAAAACTTGGGTATGGGTGAAGGGAATAACCTCGGAATTGCTAATTCATCTGGAAAGATTATTCTGATTCTCAACCCCGATACGGTTATAAAAAATAATGCCATCCCCGTCCTGTTGGACTATTTAGAGAATAATCATGATGTTGGTGTTGTTGGGCCCAAACTCACCTATGCCGATGGCTCTCTTCAGCACTCCTGTGCTCGTTTTCCCAAGGTGTATATGCCAATTTTAAGACGTACTTTTTTAGGAGAATACTTTAAAAACATCAGGGATAGATTTACCATGAATGATTTTAATCATGAATCAACTGGGGAGGTTGATTGGTTAATGGGTTCTTGTCTTATGTTTAGACGAAGAATAGTCTTACCGGATGGTAGCATCTTTGAGCCCAGATTTGATAAGCGCTATTTTATGTACTTTGAGGATATTGATCTTTGCCGACAGGTCTGGACAAAGGGATTAAAAGTAATCTATAATCCACGAGCAATTATTGTTCACGATCACGCCCGGGAAAGCGCTAAATATCCTTGGTATCTGGCAGTCTTTTTAGACAGATTAGCTCGACACCACATTAGTTCATGGATCACATATTTTATTAAATGGGGAATAAAATTTAACGATAATACCTATGAAAAAAATTAAAAAAGCAATTTTACCAGTCGCTGGCTTTGGAACGAGATTTTTACCAGCCACCAAGGCTCAGCCCAAAGAAATGTTGCCAATTGTTGATAAGCCGGCAATTCAGTACTTGGTTGAGCAGGCTGTTGCCGCTGGAATTGAGGAAATCATTTTTGTTACCGGAAGGGGCAAAAGAGCCATTGAAGATCACTTTGACTACTCCTATGAACTGGAGAATACGTTAGTGGAGAAGAATAAGTTAGATCTATTAGAGAAGGTTAGAAAAATTTCTAACTTAGCCAAATTTTCTTACGTTCGCCAACCAATTCCGCTGGGTGATGGGCATGCTATTCAATGTGCCGCTCATTTAGTGGAAGAAGACGAAGCAGTTTTAGTGATGTTTGGAGATACACTCTATGATTCCAAGGTTTCTCCAGTTAAACAAATGATCGAAGTCTACGATAAATACGGCGATTCGGTGGTTGGGTTGTCGGAGGTTGCCAAGAAAGATGTGAGTAAATTTGGCGTGATTGATGGATTAGATTTAGGTAACGATAACTACGAAATAAAAAAATTTGTTGAGAAGCCGTCAATGGCAGATGCCCCCTCAAACTTAGTTGCCGTTGGTTTATATATTATTACTCCAGAAGTTTTTCAAACTCTGGAGGGAATGGATTCTGGTAAGTCGGGGGAAATAAGGTTAGCCGATGCCTTCGATGTGATGCTGGCAGATAATAAAGCTATTTATGGCAAGAAACTAGAGGGAGAATGGTTGGACACGGGCAATAAGTTTAACTTCATTAAAGCTACTCTCAAATTAGGATTAAAAGACCCAGAAATAAAAGTTGATCTAAAGAAACTAATTAAAGATCTAAGTAAATAAACGAAATACAAAATAAAAAACCACTTAGTCAATAAGTGGTTTTTTGTATCAATTACTATTTTACTAATATTTGGTATACTCCCTGTTGTTGCCCAATTTTAGTGGTGAAGTATACAGTATTATTTTTTTCATCTAGAACTGATGAAAAGATCTGTCCTCCAGAAACGCCTTTGAATAGGGTGGTAATATTATCATCTCGGAAATCTATTACTTTAATACTATCTTTTGTGGCTACAATAAGATAATTGTTTTCATCATTATAAATTATCTTTTTGATTTCCTCGCCGATTCGAGTAACTAGTGTGGCGCTATCCTGTCTGGTGTCTAAAATATATATTTCAAAATCATTATGATAGACCAATTGGTAGTCACTAAGCCATTGCCAGGTTTTAATATTCTTAATGGTTAAATTATTTTCATTAATTTTGTCTATTTGGAATAAACGTAGAGTCTTATTTCTTTCATCATATAGACTCAACCAATTGGGATTATTGTCAGAAATAAAATGATAATTACCAGCATTTGGTAATTCTATTTCTTTTGTTACCATTTGTTTTTGCGTAGAATATTCTTTTATTTTTGTTTTATTATTATCCTGGGTAACTAGGAATATTCCGTTGTTGCTGGGTTGGTAATCTAAATAATTTTCTCCACGAACAATTACGGAATTAGTTTGTCCGCTCGCTTCTAGGCGATTTAAAGAGTCTTTGTTTATGTAGTATAAATAATTATTAATTTCATCCCACAACCAATTGTGCGCGTCTACCCCTATAACTTGAGAATAATCTGAGATATTATTACCGTTTTCGGGGTCGATTATAAGCCCATCAATTGCCAGGCGACTGCCATTTTTGAGCCATTTCCAGCTAGACACAGACTCAACATTTAGAAAGATTTCTTGGTTATTTCTTAGGTTAATAACTTTTTTATCAGATGGAACAAAAATATATTTGTAGTTGGGGCTGATAGTTATGTTCTCCAAAGACGAAGTCACAATTTGCAAGGGAAGGTTTATTTTGAATAAATTAATATTTTCAATGAAAGTGGTTTGGCCAGATTCAATCTTAATTACCTTTTTGATAGGCCAGTAATCATCTTTTCCCAATAGTAAGCTATATTCACCCGGCACTAGGTTTTTAATTTTATTAGGAGTGGAAAGAGTGCCTTTCTTTTTTAATTGCCAACCAGCTGTTTTCTGTGCCTTATCATCTAAATAAATAACCGCCCCCTTGGGGGTGGTGTCTATCACCAGCATGCCAGTTTCAATTAGTAATCGGTCAAATTTAATTGGCAAACTTAAGTTTATTTTATAACCAGAAGCATAGAGAGAAATTAGAAGAGTCAGCACTACAAAGAGAACGATAAAAGAAGTTAGAAGATAATCACGTATTCGTTTGGACATACTTAGTCAACTCGATTAATGTCAGCACCCAGGGCCTTCAATCTTTCATCCAATTTCTCATAGCCACGGTCAATTTGATATATATTATTAATTTCTGTTGTTCCTTCAGCTACTAGGGCAGCAATTACCAGAGCGATGCCTGCTCTAATGTCGGGACTAATGAGAGTTTTCCCGTACAGCTTGCTGGGGCCACTAACTACCACTCTATGAGGATCACATGTAATTATATTAGCACCCATTTGTGACAGCATGTCGGTCCAAATCAGACGACGATCATAGATCATTTCTTGAATCAAACATGAACCATGAGCTTGAGTCATAAGAACTACGTAGGGAGATTGTAGGTCGGTGGGGAAGCCGGGGTATTCATGGGTTTTGATATCATAGGCCTTAATATTCTGACTCTCTTTGATTAATAGCCAATCTTCACCCTGTGCGTAGTTTACTCCAATCTTATTAAAAATATTCAAGAGACTAAGAAGATATTGAGGATTACATTTGTTTATTTTAATTTCTGAGCCAGTTGCCGCTGCCATCATCGCAAAAGACCCAGCTTCCAATCTATCAGGTATAACCTCAAAGGTCCCAGCGCTTATCTTTTTTACGCCCTCAATTGTTATGGTGGGAGAACCTGCTCCGTTTATTTTTGCCCCCTGAGAATTCAGATACTCTGCCAAAGCTGTTATTTCTGGTTCCATCGCGCAGTTTCTTAGAATAGTTGTGCCAGGAATAAGAGTGGCAGTCATCATTAGACTTTCAGTAACGGTGTGGCTAACAATAGTGAGGAAATAATCTGCTGGTGTGAGCTTCTCTGCTTTAACATAATAATGTTTACCATCTTCTTCAATGGTGGCCCCAAAAGCCTTAAATCCCTCTAAAAATAGGTCGATGGGTCTTTTGCCGGCACCAATAACACAGCCACCGGGGTGAGGAAACTTCACTTCGCCAAAACGAGCCAATAGTGGCCCCACGAACATAACTGAAGTACGAAATTTATTAGCTAAACTGGGTGACAACTCAGTTTTATTGATACCCTTGGTGTTAACGGTGGCGGTTGAGCCACTATATTCCACTTTTGCTCCTAAATCCCGTAGTAAATCAAAAGACTTACCAATATCTTCCACACCGGGTAAATTAGTGATGGTAATGGTTTCTTCGGATAATATGGTTGCTGGAATGATCTTTAGGGCCGAATTTTTGGCTCCTTTTACATCAATTTCACCGCTTAATTTGTTTCCTCCATTAATAATGAATTTTGGCATATTAGTAGATATTATTATTCAGATTTAACTATAACCTATTTGTTGACATTTTTCAAATATTTGCTATTATTCATCTAGATTATATAAAACTATTAATTATAAAGTTTATGTCAAAAATTGCAGTAATAAAAACTGGCGGCAAACAATACAAAGTTAAAGAAGGTGATATTATTAAAATTGAAAAACTAGAAGCTGAAGTAGGGAAAAAAGTGAAGTTAGAAACCCTGCTAGTTGCTGATGGTGATAAACTAGACTTGGGACAGCCTTCTTTAGGTGAAAAGGTTGAAGCTGAAGTATTAGAATGCGACAAGGGTAAAAAAGTAACTGTTATTAAATATAAGAGTAAAACTCGTTATAAGACAACCGTTGGACACCGTCAGCATTTTTGCGCCATCAAGATCCTCAATATTGCCTAAGCCAATTCTTTTTAAAAATCCGTTTGTCATATTTGATAAACGGATTTTTTGTTTGTTGTTGCGTTTAGTCTTTGTCTTCTTTTTTGCTCCTTAAGCTTAGCTATTGCTATTTTGAAGAAGAATTTTCTTTTAAAGATAATTGCTCGCCAAAGCTTTCTTCTTTTTGCATAGTTTCTTATCGCTATTTTTTTAGAAAACAGGTTTTTAATGAAAACTTTGAAGACTTTATGATAGACAGCAACAAACGCTAAGCCTATTAAAGCTAGTATTATTAGGTCAAGCATTTTAATGTTCTCCTTTCTTTATTTTAATTCACTACGATTTTTCAAAGCACTAGCCAGAGTAGTTGCGTCAGCATATTCTAGGTCAGAGCCGGCCGGCATCCCTTTGGCTAATCGGGTAATATGGCGATCCTTAAGAATTTTATTTAGATAGAGAGCGGTTGTTTCTCCCTCCAGAGTGAAATTAAGCGCCAGAATAATTTCTTTTATATTCTCCTCTTTTAATCTTTTTAATAATTGTTCAACTCGCAAATCTTCTGGTTTTATGTTCTCAATAGTATTAATTAATCCACCCAAAATAAAATACTTTCCTGAGTATTGTTTCGTGGCCTCAATAGCTAGATAATCTTGAGTATTCTCTACTACGCACAGGGTGTCTGTTTGACGATTTTTGTCAGTGCAGATTGAACAAGGATTAGTTTCAGTTATGGCACCGCAGGAAGTACAGATTATTACCTTCTCCTTCAATTCACTAATTGCTCTGGAGAGATTTTGCAGATAGACGTTGGGTTTATTTAGCAAATAAAAAGCATAGCGTTCAGCCGTCTTCGGCCCAACGCTAGGCAGGGACACCAATTGATCTATTAAATTCTGGATGCTTATTGGATATTTCATTAGCCTAAACCAGGAAAGCCACCCATTTCTTGAAGCTTCCTAGCCATTAATTTTTGAGCTTTTTTAATGACATCATTTAAACAACTTTTTAATATTTCTTCCTGAGAATCTTTATTTAATTCACTATTTAAAGTAATACTTATTACTTCCATATTACCATTTAAAGTTACTTTTGTCCCATTCCGTTCTTCACTGATGGTTTCATCGGCCAGAACGCTTTGCATGCTTTTTGCCTGACTGCGCAAATCTTTAATTTGTTTTAGTTTATTAAACATAGGGATTATTTATTGTTAATTATTAAAATTCTATTGGTCTGGCTTCTTCATCGGAGGGAGTAGCTGTATTTTTACTTAAACTCCGGAAACTCACAGTGTTCTCATCAAAGAATAAATCAACTCTTCCAGTGGGTCCATTTCTATGTTTAGCAATATATACTTCAGCTCGATGTTTGTCTTCGTCTGGTAATTCATCGGGATTATAGCCACGATCAGCCGCCTTACGATATATGAACATTACTACATCGGCATCTTGTTCGATTGATCCAGAATCACGTAAATGAGATAACTTGGGAATCGCGGGGTGTGTTTGTTCTACGGCTCTAGATAATTGAGCTAAAGCCAAGATAGGAATATTTAATTCGCGGGCAATTGATTTAAGCCCACGACTAATTTCTGCAATTTCTTGCACCCTATTATCGCCATATTTGCCACGGCCTTCCATCAGTTGAAGATAGTCAATCACAATTAACCCTAAACCTTTTTCCATTTGTAATCTTCTGGCTTTGGCACGGATTTCCATAATGGACAGTGTACCGGAGTCATCGATATAGATTGGTGCTTCAGCCAATTCACCCATAGCTTCACCAATTTGAGCAAAATCATTATCCTCTTCTTTATCTGACAAGTTACCAGTTCTCATTTTCCAAAGACTGACCCCAGCCTGGGCACAAAGCATTCTATCTACCAACTGTTCTTTGCTCATTTCCAGGGAAAAGATTCCTACGCCCTCCTTACTTTTAATGGCTGCTTGACGCGCAATGTCTAAGGCTAGGGCAGTCTTACCAACACTGGGACGAGCAGCTAGGATAACTAAATCTGATTTTTGAAGACCAGCTAATAATTTATCCAAGTCATTAAAGCCTGTTGGTAATCCACGCAACTTTCCACTATATTTATGTAGTTCATCAATCCTGTCAAAAGCTTCAGTTAATAAATTATCTATAGGCAGGAAAGCGTTTTTTAGATATTTACGAGAAACACCAAAAACTTTTTTTTCTGTTTCATCAAGTATTTCATCAATATCTCTCTCTTCGTCAAAGCTAATATTGGTTATTTCTGAGGCAGCCTGCTGAAGGCGACGTAGAGTGGCTTTGCGCTGAATAATATTGGCGTAATGCACCACGCTACCGGAGGTAGCGACAGTATTTGATAATTTTGCTAGATAGCTACGACCACCGGCGGTAGCAAGCTGTTTCTTTTCTTCTAGACGATTAGAGAGGGTGATAACGTCAACCGGTTCTTGGTTGTTGTATAATTCTTTAATTACTTCATAGATAATTTTATGTCCATCCTTATAGAAATCGTGAGGAAGAATACTGTCAGCTATTTTTACAATTGCGTCCTTGTCAATTAAAAGAGAACCCAAAAGCGATTCTTCAGCTTCTAGGCTATGAGGAGGAATCTTCTCTATTAAATTCTGGTCTTTAGTAGACATAAGCTTGGATGCCATAGGCATTATTTTATCATCTTATCTTATCCCTTATCATTTTTCAAGTTCAGTTGTTAACTGGTTATTAAGTGTTGACATATCGTCAATTTTCAAGTATTGTTATGTATTAACCTTAACAATAAAATAGTAGAAACCATATAAAACAGGAGGTAACTATGAATACGAACATCACAGATTTACTTGCACATTTGCATATTTTCGAAGAAATTGACTCCGTTGAAGCTTACATCGAGCCGGAGTATCCCCCGATGACTGGAGAAAAACACCTAAAAGAGATGAACGTTTTTGAAATCAAGGCGTTCTCGGTTTTATCCAGCTACAAGGATTTGCTCAACATCTTGACCCTAAGCGCTGAGGAAATCATTGCTGAAGCTATTGCCGTTGACATGGGAACTCTCAAAGGTGCTCCCAAGTATGAAAAAAGGTTTAAGTTAATTCATCAACTTGAACTTAAGATAGCTCAAGTGAAATCTAAAATTCGCTTGCTAGAAGCTTTACTTGTTTTCAGCGCCGTTGCTGATCAGGCGGACGCAAGGGTGACCGTTTTCTTTAGACAGGGGTATAACATTACCTACAAGGAAAAAACCTGCATTGGTTGTTCCGATTGTCCCACAGTCAGATTGTGCGAGTATCAAGCCGCTATTAACACCTGAGCACAGGTCATCGATAGCAAAAAGCCACCCAACGAAGGGAGGCTTTTTTATTTGGAGCCATCTGTCGGGCTCGAACCGACGACCTGCTGTTTACAAGACAGCTGCTCTACCAGCTGAGCTAAGATGGCCTGGTAGTACGCCCAGCAGGATTCGAACCTGCGACCGTCTGCTTAAAAGGCAGCTGCTCTACCAACTGAGCTATGAGCGCATTTGAAGGTATTTAAAATCCGCTCAATAGCGGACTAAATAACTACGCCTTGATAATATCAAACAAATTAGTTTTTGACAAGAGTTTTAATGATGATTTAACCACTATTGACATCTGCCAAAAACACAACAAAAAATGAATTCTTTTAAAGAATAAAAAAAGAAAACATTAATTACGTAGAGAAGTAATAGTCTTCTTCGCTTTCTTCAATTGTTTCTTTCGGGCAACTTTTTTCTTTTTATACATAATATATTTATTCCTATATAGCTTATATCTTTCCCGTTGATCAGTCAACTGGGCAGTGGGTTAAATTAAAAAGCTGCTTCTTGAGAAACAGCTATTTTTTAAATTGGCTTGTATACGCCTTTTTTAACTTTTTCAATTAGAGTTTTAGTAAAACAGCATACACCTCTGGCATCAGAACCCAGGAACCAATATTCTGTTAGTTGATTAACATTCGTCCCGACGCCAATAAACAAATGAAACCCTACTATGGGTATTTTCAGTAAATCACCAGGCAGAAGATGTAACTCATTATTGACAGGGGAGATGTTTATTTCAATAATATCTCCGTCTACCGCTACGATCTTATGTAGCTCTTTTGAAATATAATCAGTTGTGATCAAAGAGAGCTTTTTTGCAAGCTTTTCTTTCTCTCTTGCCAGTGCTGTTTTTTTAGCTTCAATTGCCGCCGCCCTATTCTTTTTAGCCCTAGCTATATAATTTTGCGTAGTAACAATTAGAGCGAGTGTCAGCATAAATACAATGGCAATAAGGAAGGGTTTAATTGGCAAATTATTAAAATTTAATCCAACGACAATTCCGACTAAAATACCCGAAGCAGCAATAAATAAATGTTTTCCCATAGAATAATATTTTGGAATGAAAATCACTTGTTAAAGAATCGTGTAATAATATAATATCTTAATACTTCTGTCAATATTAAAACAAAAAAACCGAAGAACAAATAATACTAATTCTGCATATTACTTCAAAATATACATGTATTATCCCTTCTTGTCCTATCGATGAATAAAATTTTGGTTGGTGTTGACACTTGGGACCATTATGTGTAATATTACTGGATAATAAGAAATGAATAATAAAGATAATATGAAGTTAAAACACAGAAAAATAGGAATAATTATCCTTTTAGTTGCCGTAATGTTATTAGCGTTGCTATTCAACAGATTTATTTCTGGCAAAGAAAATATAAAGGAGGAAATTAACACAGTCAAACAAGTGGAGACTATTGTTTTGAGCAATATGGAACAAAAAGAAGGGACCATTGTTGTCGCAGGTAAAGTTACCCCAGGGAAAAAGGTGGATGTAGTCTCTCTTACTCAGGGCACAGCCATCAGCTCTCCTTTTAATGTTGGCGATGACATTAGTCTTAATCAAGTCTTGGTTTACCTCAATAGTAATACCATCCAAACTAGCCATTTGAATTCTCAGATTAATTATACCAACATGATTAATAATCTGGAGTCTGTCAGACTGACAACCAGTGAATCTGTCAGACAGGCAGAGCTGGGTGTTAATAATTCCGAGCAGTCTGTTCTTTCTGCCATGATTGCTCTTGAATCTGCCAAAGATAATCTTAGAAATACAAGTTTGTTGCAGGACAAGGCGTACATTGACAGACAGGAACAAGCTGTAATTTCTTTCTATGAATTTCTGAATTCAATAGATAATGCTCTGAATCAAATAAACTATATTATTCATGTTGATGAAGGCCCTCAGTTGGATGGGATTGCTGCGACCCTAAGCGCTAGAGATTATCAGAAACTGAACGATGCTAAGTCTAGCTATGTTGTCGCCAGGGAAGCCAGGGATGGACTTCAGGGAATAGAACTAAATAATAACAATGTACAAAACAAGTTTACTTATTTAAACAGTGTATTGGGATTAGTGAAGATTGCGGTTGATGATACCATTGATGTTATAAATAATACCGTGACCAGCAGCAGTTTTTCAGAAGTTATGTTAACAACTCAGAAGACGGCCTTCACCAGTCTCAGAAGTTCCATTGTTGCTTCTCAGTCTAGCGCTGCCAATACTCTAAACGGGTTAGAGAACCTTACAATCTCAGATCGCAGCAGTGTTGAATCACTGGAGAATACCGTTGAATCTGCTCAAAAGAATGTCGACCTAGTCAGGGGTAGTTATAATAATTCAGTTGTCGCTCTGAATAGCGCTCGACAAGCTAAGAATCAACAAATATTAATTGCTCAGGCTTCTGTTGACAATGCTTTGGGCCAATTAAATTTATCCAGCAATCAAATATCTGAATTGACCATATCGGCACCAATCCAGGGAAAAGTCACAGCCAAATTAATTGAAACTGGCTCCGAAGTAAGGATAGGGCAAAAAGTTGCCGAGATCTCTCAAGTGGATACATTGAAAATTGAAATTAATCTCGCCGCTGAAGATGTTAATAAAGTTAAAGTTGGGCAAGAAGTAAAAATCAATGATTCTCTCGTAGGCATTATTAATTTAATTGATCCCAGTGCAGATGAAATTACTCGAAAAGTTAAAGCTGAGGTTTTGTTTGACAATAAAAACAATGAATTAATTTCTGGCACTTTCGTTGATGTTTCCATGGATATTTCAGGAGCTGGAATCAGCAGCCAAGACTCTAGTATTATTTTAATTCCATTGAAAACTCTCAGTATTTCTCAAGCAGAAAAATTTGTATTTATTGCCGAATGTTCCGATGAAGTATGCCTCGCTAGGAAAGCAGTAGTAGAAGTAGGGAAGACTAAGGGTAAGATGATTGAGGTGTTGAAGGGGCTGGACAAGGAGGATGAACTATTAGTGACTGGTAGTAAAACAGTGATGGATGGAGAAGAAATTATAATAAAGAGATAGCCATTGAATTATGAATAATTTTGACAACTACTCAGAAAATTTGCAAAAGAAATTAGATCAAGGATTCAAGAAAGAAAGTAAATCTGTCTTTGGTTTTTTTATTAAAAATTATCGGGTCACATATCTTATCATTGCCATGATAGTTGTGGTGGGGTTTTATTCACTCTTTTCTTTACCCCGTGAAGCTGAGCCAGAGATAAAAGTACCCTATATCGTTGTTAACACTCTATACCTTGGAGCCTCACCAACTGACGTCGAAGACTTGGTTACTAACAAGATTGAAGAAAAGATTAACAACTTGGAAGATCTTACTAGATATACTTCTTCTTCCAGTCTAGGGCTCTCCTCTATATTTGTTGAGTTTAATGCCGAAGCAGACCTGCAGGAAAGTTTTAGAAAATTACGTGAAGTAGTTGATGAAGCTAAGTCTTCGTTGCCAGAGGAAGCCGAAGACCCCATTGTTACTGAGATTAGAATGAGCGATTATCCAATTGTTACCTATTCGTTGGTAGGGGACTATGATGATGGAGAATTGAAAGATTTTGCCGATGATTTAGCAAGCGAGTTGGAGGGAATTAAAGATGTGTCTAAAGTAGAGATTATTGGTGGAGTTATTCGCGAGTTTCAGATTATTGTTGATCAAACAAAGTTAGTTAGCTTTAATATTTCCCTGCCTCAAGTGGTGTCAGCCATTTCCAGTAATAATTTTAATTTTCCGGCAGGAGACATTGAAATAGATGAGTTTAAATACAGTGTTAGAATACAAGGGAAGATCGATGAGGGGTATGATTTAAACAATTTAGTTGTAGCTACCTACCAAGACTCTCCAATATTTCTAAGTGATATCGCTTTTGTTAAAGATGGCTATAAGGAAAAAACCAGTCAATCTAGAATTGGCTTTCCCGGAGAAGATCCTCAAAATGCCATTTCCCTTCAGGTATATAAGAAAACAGGAGGAAACATATTAAACATCGTTGGTAACGCCCAAAGCACTATTAATACTGCCTTTGAGTCAGGCCTTTTGCCAGGAGATCTTATTGTTGAAAAAACTAATGATAACTCAGTTTACGTGAAGGATGATATTAATACTTTAGGTAAAAGTGCTATTCAAACCTTTATCCTTATTGCCCTTATTCTATTACTCATTCTTAGTTTAAGGGGGGCCATAATTACTGCTCTATCTGTGCCCATCGCCTTCCTAATGTCGTTCTTCTTTTTAAAAACACAGGGCATGACTTTGAATAGCATGGTTTTGTTTTCTTTGGTTTTATCGCTTGGTCTAATGGTTGATAATTCCATTGTTATTATTGAAGGCATTAATGAATATGTAGAAAAACACGGCAAATCTATCTACAAAGGAGCAGTCTTGTCAGTATGGAATTTTAAATGGCCTATAATTGCTGGAACTCTTACCACCGTTTCTGCCTTTGTGCCGATGCTTCTGGTGTCAGGCATTATGGGAGAATATCTATCAATAATTCCTAAGACAATTTCAGTTACTTTATTATCTAGCCTATTTGTTGCCCTAATCATTATTCCTACCCTGACTCACAGATTAATTAAATTAAAGAAGGGGAAAGAGGGGAAGTCCGGACACAGAGAAAAGAAGAGACATGTTGTTATCTCTAAGCTCATGGCAAACCTCCATGATAAATATCGTAGAAATTTGAAACCAATATTAATTAACAAGAAAAAGAGAACTGTAACCATTGTTGTTTCCTGGTTCATATTCTTCGTGGCCATAGCTATCCCTGCGGTTGGATTAATGAAGATTGAAATGTTCCCCAAGGTTGATTTTGATTATTTCTTTATCAATGTTGAGCTACCAGTGGGCTCTAACCTGGATCAAACCAACAGGATCACACAACAGGTTGAAGATAGGGTTAAAGATATACCAGAGCTTAGTAACTACATGGTTGGCCTAGGCTATCTATCTTCCAGTTATCAGGGAGGAGGGGGTTCTTCGGCACTGCACAATGGTAATGTTGTTGTTAATTTGACTGATGTATCTGAGCGAGAAAGAAGTAGTTATGAAATAGCAGAATCAGTTAGAGCTGAAGTAGAATCAATTCAGGGAGCTAAGGTTACCGTCGTGGAGATGGAAGCAGGCCCACCCAGTGGAGCTCCCATTGAAGTCAGAATCTTTGGAGATAATACTAGCAACTCTTCAGTGGCGGCTGAACAAGTAATTAACATTTTGGAAGATATTGATGGAGTTATTAATGTAAATGACAGCTTGGAAGATGCTACTGGAGAATTTACCTTCTCCTTGGATAGGCAGAAAATAAACTACTACGGACTTAATGTTATGACTGTTGCCTCTACCATTCGTAGTGCAATCTATGGCTCCAAAGCTTCAGCCATAAACATTGACGATGAAGACGTTGATATTATTGTCAAATATGATCAAGCCAGCTTTCAGGATATTAACGATTTAGAATCTATCCTAATTTTTACTCCCAGCGGAGAAAACATTCAATTAAAACAATTAGCTGACTTGAAATTAGAACCATCACTATTGTCAGTTAATCACCGAGATGGAGAAAACATTGTTACCGTCACGGCTAGTGTTGAAGAAGGAGTAGATTTGCAAGCTGTTCTAAAAAAATTGAACGGTGGCTTAGACCAGACCACTTTGCCTGATGGAGTTGATATAAAGATTGGCGGAGAAACGGAGGATATTACTCAATCATTTAATGATCTGTTCCAGTCCATGATTATTGCTGTACTATTAATACTATTTATTCTAGTTCTTCAATTCAATTCCTTTAAACAACCGTTAATCATTCTGTTCTCATTTCCCCTATCAATTATTGGAGTAATTATTGGTTTAAATCTATTGGGGCAACCATTTTCTATCACTGTGTTTATTGGCATAGTTTCCCTGGCAGGAATTGTGGTAAATGACGCTATTGTATTGATTGATAAGATTAATAAAAACATCAAGAATGGAATGGAATTCTTTGAGTCTATTATCGATGGCGGTGTTTCAAGAATGCAACCCATTATACTAACCTCCATCACAACCATCGCTGGTGTTGCTCCATTGATTTATGCCAATGAAATGTGGAAGGGCCTCAGTTTAACAATTATCTTTGGTTTAGCTTTTTCCACCGTTCTGAACCTCACCATCATTCCTGTTCTATACGCCATGATGTGCCAAAAAAGATACAAGAAAGAGCATAGAGATAATATAAATATTTTTCTAGAAGAAACTAAATAATATATTGGAGATAAAAGAAAAAGCGCTTGAATAAAGCGCTTTTTTAGGTTTAGAAAATAAAAAGGCCCCATCTTTGTTAGACAGGGCATTAGAATTTAAAACTGGCAGAACAACGCAAGGCAGATAAGGATAATAGATAAGAAAGCCAAGATGTACCCCGTGTCTCTTCTTTCCTTTGCAAATTTTACAGCTTGCTTGACGTACTTGTTCAGCATTATTATCAGTGCTAGCGAGTCAATTAACATTACAACACCTAGGGCTAACACTAATTCTTTAGTCGTCACTTCTAGTGATGAAAAGACGATAATAAAATAGGCTGCCATTGATAATATTAGTATTCCTGCACAGATTCTGGAAATCACTTTGGTTTTTCTGTAAAGGGCGTCTTCCATGATAAGTATTTTTAGTTTCTATTTTAAACAACGATTTATTCAAATTACTATATCATATTTTAACAGATTAGTCAATATTAATAAAAAAGCCTGTAGATAGAACTACAGGCTAAATATCTTTGTCATCGAGCGAGATAGAGATACAGGCGGGCGAGAGACACTGGCCAGAGAAATATAATATACATTGTTTCTAGTATCCCCCTTTCCTTTATTATTTGATATCGAGAAATTTTTGACGCCCCTGTTATTTCGCAAAAAAAGCTGTCCACTATTCGACAGAAAATTTCACCCAACATTTCTGCAATAAGTGTAACACGTAAGTAGATGATCCCAGCCGCAAGATAACAGATTACACCAACGGCTATTCCGTAAATCCAAATGTTTTCCATAATTAAACCTCCGTATTTTATGATTATTGATTTTATTTTAAAGAATCATGTTAGTATAGCATATTTCAATTGTTTTGTCAATATTAATAAAAAAGCCATCTGTATTAGACGGCTTCGTGCTTTTCATGAACTCTTTATTAATAGAGCTCAAAAGAAATTACCCAGCTCATGTAGAATGAATTTTGGGATTTTCCTTCACCGGTGTCCTCCAGGTTGGTATCTACCAAATCAAACTTTTCACTGTTATCATGGGTAGACATCATAGCAACGTAGTAATCAGTGGCGATAAAGTCACAAAGAATAAAATCTTTAGTTCGGTCATTTTTATTAATTAAACCAGCACAACAGGTTACTGATTTGATAACCTTTCCTTGGCGCATGGCCTCAAAGAGAGGGCGTAAGATTTCTTCAAAATTGAAGGGCCCATTGTTTGAATTATAAATTTTCATTCTTTACAGATTTAGATGTTTAATGTTTTAGAACAATAATGTCGAGGCCAATAAGAGCAAATGCTATGGCAGCTAGTAATAGGCATATAAGCAGGAAAATTCTAAACCGTTTTTGACAACTCGGAAAGAATAATATTTGGATAATCAAAAGGACCATCGCTCCTGATTCAATAAGTCTGAATGTTGAAGTGTTAATCCGTCCAATTAGTCCCACTGCTACAAGGCAAATTACCAGAATGTTAAGAATGGGAAATGAATTTCCGGCGATACGAGGCAATAAACTTGTTTTTTTCATGTCTCTATGTTTTGGTTGATTATATTTGGTTGTTAAAGAATCATATAATAATAGTATTTTTATAATATTTTGTCAATAGCACCCCCATAAATGACACAATTATAAAACCATTTGAGTTGCAACTATCTATATTTATGTTAAGATTTAATCGATGTGATGGCCAAGTGGTAAGGCATTTGTTCGCAAGACAAATATCGTAGGTTCGAATCCTACTCACATCTCCATGAAGATAAAAGAATTTATTCAATATAAATTAAATGAATTAAAATCCGATAGCAAAGAATCGGACGTGATTTTGTCGCGGGAAGACTTATCTGAATTGATATATAAAACAATACTATCTAAGAAATTCAGAAAGTTTAGCGTAATTCCTGAATACGCCAATTATATAAAAGAATCAATAGATAATAGCATTAAAGAAGACTTACCCATAAGATTCTCTTTCCCTTTTGGTGGATATAAACTATGGAGACTAGAAGAAGCACCAGAGGTAGATTGGGCTGAGTTGTTTACTTTGATGTATTATGCAAAATGGTTAAAACCAATTACCGCAGTATATAAGCCCGGAATTGAATTTGATTTTGCCTCCGATGATGTGATTGTTGAGAGGTTGAACAATGTCCCCCAGAGCGATACTAAGAGGTACGCAGAAAGTTTTAATAATACTATTAATTTTCTTAAAAAATACATACCAGAAAATCTCAAATTTACTTTTACTTCCATTGGATCTTTCTACACACCTGAAGAATTCGAAAAAGATTTAGTAGATAAAATTATCAAAAAGCAAGCCGAGTTCGGTGGATTGCCCGCCTTAGACGACAAAAGAAGGAGAATGACTGAATTAAATGTAAGGCTTAAGTCAGGCCAAGACGATGATCCGCTTTGGAGAGAGAAGAATGAGTTATTACACCAAGCATATTATTCTGTCGACAGGAGGAGGCCATATACCAGGGCCAAAGATAAAATACTTGTTTTTCCTTATACAATGTTGGACGGCAAGTGTATTGCCGTGGGGACAACTAAAACCTCAGTAGCTAAATTTTGGGTTGGTATTGGAGCTTTAAAGAAGATTAAAGATAGTTTTATAGAATATGTCTTATCACCAAGTCAATTAGAAAAAACAGAATTTACCAAAGAGCCCATCTCAATAGAAGGATTAAAAGGGAAGAATTTTAAGGAGTTAAAAACTTTTGTTTAATATTTAAATTTACATCTGCATACTAAAAAGACACTCAGACAGAGTGTCTTTTTATGTTGTAGTCCCTAGGGGAATCGAACCCCTGTTACCAGGATGAGAACCTGGCGTCCTAACCACTAGACGAAGGGACCCTTATGCAAGGATTGCGCCAATGAAACCTCGGTTGCCATTAATGAACTCTTTATCGGTCATTGCTTTCTTTCCTTCAGTTTGTAATTTTAATACAACTAAAGAATCTTGTCCACATTGGATAACTAATTGATCATTATTTCTAAAGACTTCTCCTGTTTTATACTTATTTATCACTAATATCTCATTATCAGCCTCCATTATCTTAATAGTCCTATCGTTATATTCAGTATATGTTCCGGGCCAAGGATTTAGAGCTCTAATCATTCTTTCTATTTCTTTAGCCGACTTATTCCAATCAATCTTGCCATCTCCTTTTTTGAGTAAACCGATATAACTAGCCTGAGCATCATCTTGGTCTATTTCTTCTATTTTCCTATCTACTAAGTCTAGCAAAACACCAGGAAGAATATCTGCTCCCAGCTGTGATAGCTTGTCATGGATTGTTTCCAATGTTTCCGTCTTTTTCAATGACACTTTACTTTGTCTCAATATTGGGCCAGTATCTAAACCGTTATCCATTTTCATTATGGTTACACCAGTTTCAAGATCGCCATTAAGGATGGGGGCATTGAGACAGGCGGCACCGCGATATTTAGGTAATAGGGAGGCGTGAACATTAATACAGGCATATTTAGGGATGGCTAGAATAGTTTGGGGTATGATTTTGCCATAGGCAATCACCACAATCAGATCAGGCGCTAAAGCGCTAATGGTTTCCACGGCAGTTTTAATTTTATCAGGTTGATATACCTTAACATTATTCTCCTGGGCCAACTGCTTTACGGGTGAGGGGGTAATAGTTTGTTTTCTTCCTACTGCTTTATCGGGTTGAGTAAAGATAGCTACAATATCAAAATCAGATGTTTCCAATAAACGTCTTAGTCCAGGAACGGCAAACTCTGGTGTTCCCATGAAGATTGTTCTTATTTTTCGGTTGGACATAGGGGGAAATTTGGTGCTATATTAATAATATGTTAATAAATTTATTCAATTGGTTTTTAAATATAACCCAGGGCATGGGTTATCTTGGTGTGGGCTTGCTAATGACAGTTGAAAGTTCATTTTTCCCAATGCCCTCAGAGATTATTGTGCCACCGGCTGCTTATTTAGCCAGCCAGGGAAGTATGAATTTATGGTGGATTATTATTGCTGGTGTCCTCGGCTCTGTATTGGGAGCCGTGATTAACTATTTAATTGGCTGGTCTTTGGGCAGAAAGGTTGTATATAGTCTAGCATCTAGCACCTGGGCTAAAGTTCTATTTATTACTCCAGAGAAAGTAGAACGAGCAGAGAAATATTTTCGTCAAAACGCTAACTCAGCTACATTCATCGGACGTTTGATTCCTGTGGTTAGGCAGTTGGTGTCTTTGCCGGCTGGTTTTTCTAAAATGAACTTTGGCAGGTTTATCCTTTGGACCACTCTAGGATCAATCATTTGGGTTGTTATACTAGCGACACTGGGGTATATTCTTGGGGCTAACCAGGAACTATTGAGACTATACTATAGGGAAATATATTGGTTATTATTATTTTTTGGAGCTTTGTGGGTAACTTGGAAAATTATTAAACTGACAAGAAGGAAGAAGTAATAATTGCTATTCTTTTACCTTATCAATAAACAAAACACCGTCTAAATGGTCAATCTCATGTTGCATAACTCGCGCTAACATTTTATCAGCTTGAATCCTCTTTTTTTCGCCCTTCTCATTATAGTAGATGCAGGTGATTTTTTTTGGTCTCTCTACTCGGCCATAAATTATCTCTCCCTTATCATTTAAAACAGATAAGCAACCCTCTTCCTGAGTTTCTCTGGCCCAAGAACGTTTTGTTATCTGGGGGTTAATAAGGAAAAGTCTACCTTCTTCACTGTTTATCACTGTTATTCTTATATTCTCACCAATTTGAGGAGCGGCCAATCCAGCCCCATCTTTCTCCAGCATTGTTATCTCCATATCTAAAAGCAACTGTTTAATCTTTGGATCAGACAATTTTCTTAAATCAAACTCAATGGATTTCTTTCTGAGAATGGGATTGGGGTGAGTAAGAATTGTTAGTTGTTTAGCCATTTTCTTTTTCTTTATTAATATTATCTATTATTTTGAAAAAATACTTCCAGCTTTGTCCGCTGGGACATAGTTCCTTGGTATCATTTAGGGCGGTTCTGATAATGTGAGCCGGGTGGTCCTTGCAGGCTTTAAATATAGCAGATCTTTTAAATCCGGGTATACTCAAGTCTTTAACAATTTGTAAAGCCAATTCTTGCCAAGGATAGGCAGGAGGCTTGATGGGCGCCTGCTTACTCTTTAGAATATCAGCTAATGATTTAAATTTATCTTCTGACATAATTAAATTATAAAATCCATGCTAAGATAACCAACGCCAAAATCATTTTGGTATACAAGAACTTCAGGTTGCCAATTTACGTTTTTCAACACGCCCAGCAGGATCGCAATTGATTTTAAGCCACATTCACCTGCGGCACTAATAAAATTAGGGTCCATTTTTAATATATTATCACTGGCGGTAGTTGGTTCATTTAAATATTCAATAACTTTATTATCAAATTTAGCTCCCTTGGGGGAGTACCCTCCGGGTGATTTCTTTTTTAGACGATGGGATAAATCACCAGAAGCGATAATTGCTATTTTCTTATCTTCAGTTTTGATTGCCTCCCCCAGCTCACTACCAAAATCAATTTGTTCAGTTAATGATAGTTCTTTGGCAGGAGAAATAACGATTAATTTAAATTCCTTTAAATCTTGGCTTAATAAATAGGCAGGGATAGCGCTGCCATGGTCCAATTCTTGATCAGAGGTCATTTTAACTGACCAATTATCCCTAAGTTGATTTTTGATTTTGTCAGCCAAGACTATATCTCCAGCCATTACAGAGTGAGCTGGGATAAAGCCAAACTCTTTTAAATTTATTTTCATTTCGGGGGCCACATTTAAACCGAAGTCAGTAGCAAAACCAATACCATGAGGGCTGATTATAATAATAGTCTCAATCTCTAGGTTTCTCAAATCAGTGATAACACGGTTGTAGGCGGAAGTAGTTTTCTGTAATATATTGTGGTTGGCTTTGCCAATTTCCGGTATTAACAGAGGTGAATGCGGCAAAAGGACGGTTTTTAATAGAGGCATATGTATTACTATACTATGTTAATTAGACTTGGTATAACATATTATACCATTTCTTTCACATTGACAATAGAAAGAAGGCGTGATTATATGAAGATACAATCATTCGTAATTTAACATCAAAATCATAAGGCATGAAGAAAAAGATGTTTATCTGGTCAATCCTGGCCATTGTAATTTTTGTATTATTCTCAAATGGGCTTATTGAAATCATAGCTGATGCTGATAAGTATTTAGGTCTTAAGGCACTATTTATTGTCGCGGCTGCTTGTGTTGCTGTGATGATATTAGCGCCCTTTGAGGAGAAACATCTTCTCATCACAGTTTCAGCATCTGCGGTAAGCGTAACGCTGATTCTAACCATTCTTGGCTCACTCTTGTGGATAATTCCATTGGTCATCTTTCTCATTATTGGCGTGTCTGCTTTAAGGATAGCCTATATTAAAAAAACACACGATGGAATCATCCTCTCATTGTCTGCTGTTTTCCTGATAATTAGTCAGCCATTATTGTACTATTTATTGGGCTAGCTATCAGTTAACCTAAACAACAAACCCTCCAAGTTAAGGAGGGTTTTTTATTGAAGCTATATTGTCGTTTTATTTAATTTCTAACCCCTGGGGGTAGTAGTATAAAAGTTGAGAAGAAACATCTATTACATTATTTAGGTTATAACCTAATTTAGTGAAAGTAGCTAAGTCGACGAAGGGCCTTTTTTGTCCATTGGAAATAAGATAGATTGTAGGATGTGTTTTGGATTTCAGGAGCTCGCCATCACCAAACATTACGGGACCAATTTTTATATAGTTAGCCAGCTCTCCATTGCTTTCTTTGATGACAGTTTTTCCCTTAAATTTAGTTTCCAGAAATATTTTATCAATAATTGGTGCCTTAGTATCATTTTCGACGTAATAAACTCCTCCGCTCTTAGAGTCTTGAATTAGAGCGCCAGTAATGTAGGTTGAGGCAACAGTTATGGGTTTACCTAATTGATAGCTGGTTAAATCAGCTTCGGTGGCCTCTTCTAGTTCTTCGGGATTGAAACCGATCTTCTTAAAAGTAGCGAGATCGGCAAAGAGCCTCTTCTCATTATCTACAATTAAATAAATATTCTTAAGATTGGTTTGTATTAAAGCATAGTTGGGGAATTTAATAGCATTAGCCTCTGGATAGCCCTCTAGCTCAGTTTTTGCAACTTCAATGATTTGATCAGGCCGAAAACGAGAAATGAAGGAAGCCCAATTTAGAAAAGGCTTTTTGGTGCCATCCTGAATCAACCACACTACTGGATTATCTTTAGCCTTTAGGATGGAGCCATCAGGGTATTGTAGCTTTACTTTAGGTATCGCAGGTGATCCATCGCCGAAATATTTATCCCAGAGCTTATAAGTATTATAATTACCATTAAATACATGGGGGGTGTAATTATATAGAGCGGCGGTAGCCTGATTCTCTGGGGTAACAATTATATTCTGTGTACTGATGGTACCGTAGGGGTTAGTAAAGGTATATGTGCTTCCCGCTTTATAGTTATAGCGACTGGGTTCTTTCATATAGGCAAGGAATTGCAGGGCGGCGCTATTAATTTGTTTACCAAAACCCTTATAGTATGGATTACAAGCCCAGTTGTCAGGACAACCATAGCCAGTGGCCCAGTCAAGACGAGCTTGGGCAGGGTTAGAATTCTCAATCAGACTAGCCTCTTTTTGGAGTAGGACCAATAGAAATTTAGGGTTAATAGTGGTAATTTTTTTACATTTTAAGTTTTTTTCAGCTTCAGTGGGGGAACTACTTAATACTACTCCGTCGCAATCAAAATTATTACGAGCGGCGTCATAGATAATTTCTGAAGCCATTTTAGTCATGCCATGAGCATTGGGAGCAAAATAATTAGCTAGATAGCTATTTTTGCTTTGCAGAAAATTTTGAATATCTGGTAAGCTCATGCTACTGTAATCCAAAATATCCTGATCTTCCAAAATCCGGTTTGCATTAAAATTAGGGTCAACTTCAGCTGAGGTTGTCAGGGGTAACAACAGTGCTATCAGGGCAATAAATATTGTTTTCTTCATTTTCATGTTTTTATTATAAAGCAATTTTTATTGTAGCACAAAGTAAAGAATGTTTAAAACATCTATTGACAAATAAAGGTCAAAGGTGTTAAATAAAATAATTAGTTCTTTTTAAACTATTCATCCAAAAACATACAATCACATGAAAGATCATCTAAATTTCCGAATTATTGTCTGTATTACCATCCTTATTATCCACTTCATCGGACTCATCTTTAATGACCGCTATTCTCTCACCTCTGAGTGGGTGACCATAGGCACATGTTTGACGGTTGTAGCCTTCTTCTTTTTAATAATTCTATTTCTCCAGATACGCTATGCAATTGGTAAAACGAGAAGTATAATTACTGAAAAGGGAGCAGCCATACTGAATCCAATCTTCGGAGTCCTGATATCTAAGTGGTTGTATGTTAGCTTCATGCATGGTATATACTTTTGGCCAATCGCGGTGTCAGCAGTTATCTTTTTCTCCATGCCATTACTAGGTAACCTGATTTATACTGGCGTTGGGAAATATCGCTCGGTGTATTTCTATGCCCTGGGGCAAGTTATACTTGTTGGCACGGGGATATACCTGGAGATGTTATATTTTGAAGAACTAAAAAGCCTGTTTTTTTAACAGGCTTTATTTTTTTATCTATCTACTTGCTAATGCTCATTAACACTTTTTCTTTATCGTCTAAATCTATCTTGATCTTATCTCCTTCTTTAACTTTGCCCTCGATAATCTCCAGGGCTAGTTCATCCAGTATCATGGTTTGAATAATTCTTTTTAGGGGGCGGGCGCCATAGGTGATGTCATATCCTTTTTCTGCCAGCATTTTTTTAACTGGAGCACTAATTTTTAGGATAATATTCTTATTATTTAATCTGTGTTCAACTTTATCTAATTCTAAACTAACAATTTTCTCTAGAGCTTTGGGGGTGAGGCTGCGGAAGAGAACGGTTTCATCAATTCTGTTGAGGAATTCTAATTTGAAATGATTTTTTAGTATTTTATCAATCTTTTCTCTCATTTCTTCAATGCGCAGATCATCAACTTTACGTCTATCACTGCCGTCGCTAAAACCAATTGAGTATTGTTTGATAATTTCATTTCCAAGGTTGGAAGTCATAATTATAATAGTATTTTTGAAATTAACCATTCGTCCCTTGGAATCAGTCAAACGACCATCATCAAGAATTTGTAGCAGAATGTTGAAGGTGTCAGAGTGAGCTTTTTCAATTTCATCAAACAACACAACACTGTAGGGGTGACGACGTATTTTGTCGGTTAATTGTCCGCCTTCATCGTGGCCAATGTAACCCGGAGGAGAGCCAATTAATTTAGCTACTGAATGTTTTTCCATAAATTCACTCATATCTAAACGAACGAGAGCCTTCTCATCGTTAAACATAAAGCGAGCCAAGGCTTTGGCTAGTTCAGTTTTTCCAACACCCGTAGGACCAACAAAAAGGAAGGAGCCAATTGGTTTTTTCTCCTCATTAATGCCTGCCCGAGAACGACGAATGGCGTTGGCCACTGCCTTGATGGCCTCTTCTTGACCCACCACCTCTTTGCTTAATTGTTTTTCAGCACCACTTAGTTTTTTAATTTCATCCTGAAGCATTTTATTTACCGGAATTCCTGTCCAGCGCGCAATCACTTTGGCAATATCTTCTTCATCCACTTCTTCTTTGAGAATGCGCTGACCCTTTTTCTGGATTTTGAGAAGATCAGTTTGAAGTTTATTAATTTTCTTTTCTAAATCAGGGATTAGTCCATATTTAATTTTTGCGACCTCGGTTAAGTCAGCCCCCTGGCGTTGAGTAATTTCTGCTTTTATCTTTAGATCATCAATCTCTTTTTTAGAGATGCGAATTTGAGAGATAATATTTTTTTCATTGTTCCAGTGTAGCTCTAGCTGATCAGCCTTTTCTTTCAATTTGGCTAACTCTTGGTTAATTACCCTTAGTTTAGAAGGCTGTTTATTTGTAGTTGTGACACCTGCTTTATTAATTTCCAGTTGTTTAATTTTTCTCTTCAGGCCATCCAGTTCATCTGGCATTGAATCAATTTCCATTCGCAGGGAAGACGTGGCTTCATCAATCAAATCAACTGCCTTGTCTGGCAAAAAACGATCTGAGATATAGCGAGAAGACAACTTTGCGGCAGCAATTAAAGCATCGTCAGTAATTCGGACACCATGGTGTACTTCATACTTTTCTTTTAGACCACGCAACATGCTGATGGTATCATCCAGGCTTGGCTCAGCTACGTAAACTGGTTGAAAGCGTCTTTCCAGAGCAGCGTCCTTTTCAATATATTTTTGGTATTCTTTAGTAGTTGTAGCCCCAATAGTTTTTAGTTCTCCTCGGGCGAGGGTTGGTTTTAGCATGTTGGAAGCATCCATGGACCCCTCGGAAGCACCTGCTCCTACAAGAGTATGTAATTCATCAATAAAGAGAATGATCTTCCCATCCTGAGATTTAACTTCTTTGAGAACAGTCTTCAGGCGATCCTCAAACTCTCCCCTGAATTTAGCACCGGCAACTAACGCTCCTAGATCAAGAGTGACAATTTCTTTATTTTTCAAATTTTCTGGCACGTCTCCAGATACAATTCTTTGGGCTAGCCCCTCTACAATGGCCGTTTTCCCTGTACCAGCCTCACCGATAAGGACGGGATTATTTTTTGTGCGTCGTAAAAGAACTTGCATGACTCGTCTAATTTCCATATCACGGCCAATTACCGGATCAAGTTTCTCCTGACGAGCTAATTCTGTGAGATTGGTAGTATATTTTTCTAGGATTTTATATTTTGTTTCGGGGAAGGGGTCACTTATTTTCTGATTACCACGTAATTCCTTTAGAATATCTTTAACAAGTTGGTATTCTACTCTAAAGCTTAATAAAATGCTTTGGGCAGCCGAGATTACACCAATCAAAGCCAGGAATATGTGTTCAGTGGAAATAAAATCATCTCCCATGCCGTCGGCTTCTTTTTGGGCTCGTTCTAGAACCATGGCCGTCTCGGGAGTCCCGGATACCGCCTTCACGGGCCCATTGTTAGGGTTAGTTTTGATTCGGGGTAATTGTTGGATGCTAATTATTGTTTTTTCTTCAATAATTTCAGGATCAATCTTGATTTTCTCTAAAATAGGTTTCACTAGGCTTTCGTTTTGCTGGAGTAGGGCCAAGAGAATGTGTAGAGCACCAATGTTAGCTTGTCCGTTCTGCAGGGCAATATCCTGTGAATTGATAATAGCTTCCTGTGATTTTTCGGTAAATTTATTAAACATATATCTTCAAAGACGGTTAATTGATTATTAGCACTCTCATTATTTGAGTGCTAATTTAAATCATAATACAGGGAAAATATAATGTCAATATTCATAAAAAACAGATTACTAAAACTAGGTAAAAATTGTTTGTACACCTAGGATTTATATGGTAATATATTATAGTATATAAAAATTTAAATGAATCGTATGTCTTCAAGGATAAAATTTTCAATGGAAGGAATTTTTGTGATATTTTTTGTTGCAATATTTCTTTTTTCTCCTCTAATAGTAAAAGCTGACATTACGTCTGTTAACATAGACAGTCCTACTGCTGGCAGCCCTATATATAAAAACAGCGTTCCTGCTTCTATCGATGTTAGTTTTACAGCATACGCTGACGCCAATGGAGAAGGTTCATATAAAATGGCTCTGTTTACTGGTACCTCTACTATTGTGACGGAGACTGCTTTTTTGAAATACAATTTTGTTATTGGTCGAAATGATGTCTCCGATTCCTTCAGTTCAGGGTTGTTATCGGATGACCGGTACAACCTAGGTGTATATGCGCGTCAACCAGATCAGGCCACTAGTACCACTTTGTTAGATACAGAGGTGAGTTCAGTTATTATTGATACTACTGATCCCAGCACTCCCACAGTATTAACTCCCTCCGCTACCGGCATCTATCTCCAGGGAGGACAATCATATGACATTACTTGGACCGCCTCCACTGATACTAATTTTGGCGCCCAACCCATTAAGATTGAATATTCACTATTGGGTAATTTCACTGATGCTGTAACCATCATTTCTGCTACAGAAAATGATGGTACGTATTCCTGGACTGTCCCCAGTGAGGATGTTTCCACCGCCAAAATCAGAATCACTGCCACTGATCTAGCTAGCAATACGGCCACTGACAGCTCTGACAATGCTTTCACCATTGATTCTACTAATCCCACGGTTGATGTTAGTCCCGATGTCATTACTAACGTACAAATATCTAAGGATGCCACTACTACTGGTGCCACCACTTGGCAATGGACCAAAGTATCTGGTTCCGGCATAGTCACTTTTGGCACTCCCACCGCTGAAGATACCACCATTTCCACCGATGCTGATGACACCTATGTAATCAAACTAACAGCCACTGATGCTGCTCTCAATTCTGCCAGCAGTACTTTTAATTTAATCTGGGATACTACTAATCCCACTGTCTCTACGCTATCTCCATTGGATGGAGCCACTAGTACCTCGTTAACTGCTAACCTAATCATCACCTTTGATGCCGCGGTTAATGTGGGAACAGGGAACATTGTAATCAAAGATGGTACTGATGCCACCGTTGAAACAATTGATGTGACTTCTGGCCAGGTGACTGGAGGAGGGACAG